>Ga0207756_100001_pt1 | contig 1429748 bp, 1189 predicted proteins | sample A23M1SouthBayCA_FD_187748 | JGI IMG/M metagenome (GOLD analysis project Ga0207756, IMG submission 187748) | Aerobic enrichment media microbial communities from Eden Landing Ponds, California, USA - A23 M1 (3) (SPAdes) | ecosystem: Environmental > Aquatic > Marine > Unclassified | place...
CCAATCATGGAAGATTCCAAAGATTCTGAGCATGAGCCTGGAAAGAAACTCATCTTTCGGGCTTATTACGTGCATCCAGAAACTGGAGAAAAGATCTATCCAAAGAATGGAAATGTTTTTCCCATTTGGGTAGACGAATAATAATAAGCTAACAAATAGTAATAGACCCTCCCGCTGGTTCGGGAGGGCTTATTACTCTATTAAAATTTATAATTGCCAGAAATGTCATGGATTTAAGAGAATATCAAATAAAATCAAAGGATACGGATCAGAGACCCGGTTCTGATAAACTTATCAACTTTTTAATACCCATCTTGGGATTAGTAGGAGAGATGGGGTCAACAATATCAGAATTTAAAAAAAGGTTGAGGGATGGTAAATCATACCGTGAGTTTAAACCACATCTTGAAGAAGAGCTTGGAGATGTATTGTGGTATTTGTCCAATATCGCGACGAAAATGGATCTCGATCTTGAGAGTATTGCACGGAAAAATATTGAGAAAACACAAAATCGGTGGAAGCTTAATGGAGGGGATAGTTACAGCCTGTTTGATGAGGGTTTTCCATCAGATGAACAGTTACCCCGACAGTTTGAATTAGAGTTTAAGGAGATTATAAATGGTGGTGACACGAAAGTAGAAGTCCACCTCAATGGCAAACAGGTTGGAAATCCCCTTACTGACAATTCACATGAGGATGATGGATACCGATACCATGATATCTTTCACTATGGTTTTGCCGCATATCTTGGCTGGTCCCCAGTATTAAGAAAATTACTTAAGGTAAAGAGAAAAAGTGATCCCCGAGTTGATGAAGTTGAGGATGGGGCAAGAGCGGCAATTATTGAGGAGGCAATTTCTTCTTATATCTATCCTTTTGCAAAAGAGACGAACTTTTTTGAAGACATCGAAACCGTTGACTATGAAATATTGAAGACAATCCAACGCCTGGTAGAGCCTTTTGAAGTAGGACAAAGAACCTTAAAAGAATGGGAATACGCTATTTTAGAGTCTTACAAGATATATCGCTATCTCCGAAAAAATAATGGAGGCAAACTCAATGTAAATCTAAAAGAGCGAAGCATCAATATAATTTGACCTGTTTTATTTTAACTAATCATATAACGTAATGGACAAGACAAAAAATGTATTCATAAGTCATCATAGCAAGGATGAGGAAAATATCAGTAAGCTCAAAAAGCTACTAGGAAAACAAGGCTATCAGATAAAGAATAGTTCTATAGATAGTTCTAAGCCCAACCAAGCAACAAACAAACAGTACATTAGACGGTTGTTAAGAATGCGTATACAGTGGGCCGGTACTTTTATTTGTCTTGTTGGCCCGGAAACACATAACCGTGATTGGGTTAATTGGGAAATAGAACAAGCTCATAAAAAAGATAAGCGAATAGTCGGTGTATATTTGCACGGAGGTACTGAAAATGATGTCCCAGATGGTATTAACCTATATGGTGACAGCTTGGTGCCTTGGCGATCTGAAAAAATTGCAGATGCGATTGAAGGTAACCTAACAGGAGAAGAAAATTGGTGTGATCCGGAAGGAAATCCGAGAGAACCCGTTAATACAATAACTCATATAAATTGCTAATGAAATTTAAAACATACATAGTAGCCCGCGATTATGGATTTGCTCCAAACCCATTCGGGAGATACTGTACTTTAGCCTGTTGTAAGCAGAGAATTCGAAGAAATCTGAATATTGGTGATTGGATTTTTGGAACCGGCTCAAAGCAGAAAAATGTAGAGGGCATGCTCATATTTGCAATGAATGTTACGGAGAGAATGACTTATCAACAATATTGGGAAGATCCAAGATTTGAATATAAAAAACCTATAATGAATGGCAGTTTAGTTCAAATGTATGGTGACAATATCTACCATAAAGATGACAATGATAGTTGGACACAAGAAAATTCTCATCACAGCTATGAAGATGGAACTGTAAATGGACATAACCTAGAAAGAGACCTAAGTGGCAATTATGTACTGATTTCTGAAAATTTTTATTACTTCGGGAATAGTGCAATTGATATTCCGGATAATTACAAAGATGAAATGTGTGTATCTGGACAGGGACATAAGAATGTAGACCAAGAAATTGCGCTCGGATTTCTAAGTTGGCTTTCAAACAATTATGAGCCTGGTCGACATGATGATCCATCATTATTCACGGGTAAATTCGAACGGTACGATGGTGTAAGCTAAATAAATTTTCAACACTATGAGCTATAGAAATAAAACTTACGTGGTATTTGACGGCGATAATGATATGTGGGCCTACTCCTATATGAAAGGGTGGAAAAGTAATGAAAACATTGATTTTAATTTTCATGATGCTCATGATATTGGGACTCTAACAAGACGAGCTCAAAATGAGAGTTATATAAAATCTGAACTCAGGAAAAGATTTAAAACTGCTAAACAGATTCTCGTTTTAATTGGCAAGAAAACTAAGAATCTGTACCGGTATGTGAGATGGGAATTAGAAATGGCTCAGGATCTAGACTTGCCTATCATAGCTGTTAACTTAAATGGGAAAAGGAGTCAAGATGCGACTCTTGTACCACCGATAATTAGAGATGAATATGTAGTTCACATTCCCTTTAAAATGGAAATTATTAAATATGCTTTAAATAGCTTCCCGGGAGAATATCATAGAAGACAATCATCTGATTCGGGTCCCCGGTATTATAATGATTCTGTCTATCGCAAATTAGGTCTTTAATAATATGCAAAATCAATTCTATCCAGCTTTATTCCAAGCAGCTGATACTGGTTCAAATCGTACGCAATGGTATCATCATCTAACAGTAAAAGGTTATTTAGGCTGTTTGATTATTGGAGCATGTTTCTCTTTCTATGGAATAAATAATTCAGTTCTAGCAATAGTAGCAGCAGTTATATTTTTCATTGCTCTATCCTTAACAATTTTAATCATTACTAAGAATTTTGAAAATAGCTGGTATAATTGTCGGGCCTTGGCAGAATCCATTAAGACAAGTACATGGAAGTATATGATGCGAGCTGAACCATACGAGGATTGTGATGATGTACAAATAGTAAAAAGCGAATTTAGAAATTTACTGAAGGGTTTATTAAAAGAGAACAGAGACCTTTCTTCTGATTTTGCTGGAGAGGTTAGTGAAAAGGAGCAAGTTACTGAATTCATGAATACAGTCAGGGACATGGATTTGAAGGACAGAAAAGATTTTTATTTAACTCATCGAATTGATGAACAACGGACTTGGTATACCAAAAAATCAAAAGATAACAGAAATAAGAAATCCTTATGGTTTGGTCTTTTAATATTCTTCAATTTCTTAGCCCTTATTTCAGTAATCCTCCGAATAAAATATCCTAATTTACCATACTTCCCAGTTGAGATTTTAGTAGTAGTATCAGGAGCTTGTTTGACTTGGATACAAGTTAAAAAGTTTCAGGAGTTATCCTCAGCATATTCACTCACGGCCCATGAAATTGGTACAGTAAGAGGAGAAATCGAGAATGTAGATACTGAAGAAGAGTTTTCAGATTTTGTTAATGATTCAGAAAATGCATTTTCACGGGAACACACGCAATGGCTGGCAAAAAGAATTCATTAAAATTCCTTTAGTAGGCGACTTTAAAATTTTTAAAAATAAAATCGTGGGGGTGCACCCTGGGGGTGCCCGTATATAACAAGGGTATGCTTTTCTGAGAGAGCGAATTTTAAATAACTATTACCTGCGGACCCTACTTCGAACCCATGGGGGTAGGGAATGGAACCAGATCTCGGAAGAATGATTTTAACCCACCGGGGGCCTCCCCTTAATAAAAAAGCCCCAAGGTGTTGTACCTTGAGGCATTGATAACTGTGGCAGTGCTGGAAGTATTACCACAGTCTGGTTAGGAAGCGAATGACGTTATTATGATATTTTCAGCAGGATCTTCAGTACTGACAGCCAGAACATGGCTAATTGCTGTTGAAAATGCTCGAATGCCGCATCTACTTTTTGGACATGCCGCTTTTCGAAATCATCGTGTTGGCGAATGTCCTCCTTGAAGGCTGCAAGGGAGTTGGCCTTAGCCAGCTTGTCCTCCCAGTTCATTCATTCGCGGATTTCATTGCAGTAGGTAAACCCTCCGCTGTATTCTTTGATTCATGTCAAAAACAGCTGTTCAGTGTATTGTTCTATTTCTGTTTGTGTCTTCATTATTTTTCCTCTTTTTGATTAATATTAGTATTTGAAAAATCCAGGGTCTTATAATGGTCTGCGCTTACAGATCCATTGCGGACGCCTTTCAGGATGGCCGGTGCTTTTTCGGCCGGTCGTTGTCACTCGTGTTTGTGTGCCAAATAGCGGATCACGTACGGTGATGTGTCTAGCTTTCCGGCAGTCCGGTACATCCCACATTCGGTTCAGATCTCTTTGATCGTCTCCAGCCCGTATTCGTCGACGAGCCGGTAGCTTTCCGAATAGCTGGTATCGCGGGGTTTTCTGTTTTTGGGATAGTCATGGGTTCTATTTTTACTCATTGGGTTGGTTTTTACGGTTATGGATTAGTGAATTAAATAATCTATATACAATTACATCTTTTTTATTTGGCTGTTGGTGGGCAACCGGGTTGCATGGCATGGGGGTAGGGTGTGTAGGGTCTGTTTGGACCATCTTTATATATAATGCTATTTGTTATTTCCTGTTTCTTTTAATCTTCCTATAGATACTCTACCACACTCTACCCATAAGGGTAACCCTATGCCATGCAGTAGATTAGGTGGGTAGGATGCTACTACATATAAGCCTACCCACTCTCTGCACATGCTACCTATCAGGCATAAATTGCTCTTTAAAGGGATCTCCATTCTTCGATCGAACCCACCAATAGGTTGACCCCTTGCTGCGCGTGTTATAAAAGTTATGCTTGGACAATGCTTGCCCGAGGCGAATACTTGCCCCGTGAGAGTTACTTGGAAGCTTTCCTTCATGCAGCTTCTCCAATATCTGTGTCGCTGTGTACTTTTTGGCTTTATTGTCCCCTTTTTCAGCTTTCTCAAAGTACTCCAACAATAGCTCTTCCTCCACCGACTGTGTTTCAAACTGCTTGTTGTGGCGGTTGATTTGCTGGATCTCTTTTCCGTCAAACCAGTACTTAAATCCCTGCCGGTAGAGGTGCAGCGCTTGGCTATACACCTTGGTCATATCCATATCGTGTTGGTAGTTAATATTGGTAACCTGATGAATTAAAAACCGCCGCGACCCCGTGGGATCATGCAGCATTGTACCTTGATTAATGGACCCACAGAGTGAGGCATATCGGGTAAGCTTGTCCGCATAACGGGCATAGGGGCGTCTGACTCGGATTTCACTTTTGGTGATGAGTTCTTTCAGGGCGCCTTCCTTGTACTTGGTGAGCGTTTCCAGCTCATCAAGCTGGCAGATAATCGTCTCCGAGAGCTGAATTATGCTATCCTTATTATTCGGATTCAGATTGCCTGAGAATACGTAATCGGTAAGTTCATCCGGGGCTAATCCAAGCAAGAACGTCGACTTCCCAACGCCCTGCCCACCTTGCAGTATCAGCACGGTTTGGTTAACCACCTCTTCTTCTTTCACGCTGGCCACAAGAGCTACCAGCCACTTGCGCAGGCACCACTCCCAATAGGATTGATCTTTGGCCTTCACCTGTCCGGCCAACTTTTTGATGTGGTCGGTACCGTCTCATTTAGGCAAGCTATCAAAATACTCGTGGAACGGATGGTACTTTCCCACAAAATCCGATTGCAGCAAGCTTTGGAGACGCCGTTGGCTAATCTTGGCTCCGCGATTTCGCATATCTCTGAGTACACTGTTAAATTGGTAATCATCAAGCATTTTCCAGTTGCCATCCACCTTCACTTCGGTGCGGTTGGTTACCACGTTGAAGCGAAAATTGTAGAAATAGCTCAAAAATCCCTCGTGTTCGTCGCTTCCGGTTATCGGTTTACCTTCAAAGGCCTTGCAAATGGTCATTTCCCCGTAGGTCGTGCCATCAGAGCGGTGCTTCTCGTCCCATTTGGACCTCCTAAGGGCCGATTGGCGGTATATCTGGTCAGTAAGCTTGGCATCGAACTTCGTTCACTTCGCCAGAAGGCTAATATAGCCCATTTCGGCCCGGGATTTGTCGCCATCGTAGCGCGTCAGGTCTCCGTGGTCGTGGAGGGCACTAAAAAGGGGGCCATCATCGCTCTCTTTAATTTGGGAAAGCAGAAAATCGTGTTTGGGGCTGGAAACACCTCGTTTTCGGGTCGAAGATCCTCCCGTAGTCGTTGGAATCTCCAAATTCTGGATATTAACGGCCCGAATCTGCTTTTGGTCGCCATAGAAATCGCCCGTCATCGTAAAATACCGCACCGAGTCATAAATTTCGATGCATTTAAAGCCCACATGCTCCATAGAGATCTTATTAGAGAAATCATCTGGCAAGATCCCCTTCACAATGATGTGTAATCCGTTGCCACTGACCGATTTTTCGGTATAGGAGTCGGCCCACTCCACAATTTCTTGCGCTGCGGGCTTGAGCTGGCCATCTTCAAAGCAGTCATCGAGGTCAATACCGATAAATGGGTCATCTTTGGTAAACATATAGCCGATACCGGTAATATTAGACCGTTTGCCCGTTCTTACAGCATCCAAAACCTCTTGAAAGGAACTTCAGGTGACCGGATCATTGGATTTGGCCGGGCGGCCATTGGGTTGGAGGGGAATTTTATTGTCGCTGTGACATACTCACTGATCTCGTCCGGTGAGTGCGGAGTCTATATTGTTATAGTTATTATTCATTTTAATTAAATTAATTTGTCAATTTATTTTGTTCGCTTGGATTAATTCATCCCTGCTACTTATATACATTGCGTGATTTGGACCGATTTGTCAAGCTTTTCCTAAAATAGTGCAAATAGCATTATTTAATTATAAAGTTTTATTTCTTGTAAAAGTGCGTATAGAATACCTTGAAGGTATATATTTAGATAATATTTATAGGTTCAGGAAAGTTATCTAAAGTTATATTATTCGTAATTTGCGGGGATAATGTTCTTAAAGCTCCTCGATAAGGCTCTTGGGAATTAAGTAGAGGCTTTTATTTTCTTGTACTGATTTGGCGTATTGGTTTTCTCTCTGTATTTCAAAACGGTTCTCAAGTAACTCATTAAATTTTCCCTTATGACGAAGAAGCTCATAGTCTTTCTCATATTTCTGCTTTAGGTCGAAGTCCAGGAGTTTCTTCGTAATAAATTTCAAGTGAACGGAATCACTGTTATCCGGTTCATGGTCGTCAAGAAAGGCTTTCAGTATTTTCCGTATTGCTTGGAGCAGTTCACTCTGATTAGCAGCTTCTTCGTACCAGCATATGTCAAGGCCTTCCAGCATATGTTGTTTTGCATTATGGCTGTCAACAAGCTGGGCAACAGTTAATAGCGGTTTGGCCAGCTGCAGTTTCCGATTATCGAGTTTGATGTTGCTTATCGGCAGTCGAATATCGGTAGGCATACTGGAAACAGCATCAAATAGGGTGGAAGTATTGGTGAGTCCAAAAGCGAAGCAGGAAAGCTGAATCAGGCGAATATCCTCGGCGATCTGATTATCAAACTCAATGAATTGGCCCTTTGGAATGCTTTTGGGCTTTTCGAGGGTTTTAATCTGGATCGATCTGGATTTCAAGGTATCAATAAAAATATCCCCTGTTCCTCCGAAAGCTTTTGGAGAATAGGTGTTGAGCATTACATTGCCATCTTTGCCTCGCTTTTCATAAGAACCCTTGTAGTGGTATCCACCGTTTAGGAACCGAGAGAGGTCATCCTCGGATTTTCTTTTTGAGGAGTAGTCTTCAAACTCATCAATACACAGAGTAGAACTGTGGTAATGGACCTGGTGAATGAGGGAGGAAGGAGTGGCTTTGGTCAAATGTTTACCATTAAAAGACAGCTGTGAGAGGATTTCAAGGATCGTTGTTTTTCCCGTGCCTCGTTTTCCCATAAAATGCAGATAGGGATATGCCTGAAACAGTTTAAACACATAACTGGATATTACCCACGCCGTGAGAATGTCGAAAACCTGACGATGTTCGAAGTATAGAAATTGCTTTATGAATGATCGTACGAATGGATACAGCGAGGAGGATTTCAAGAATTCACCCCGCTTAATATGGTCGACCATATCTTGATCTAACCGACTTTGAACTGTAGCATCATGGGAGGGGGTCAAATATTCTAATTTTTGTAGGTCCCAATCTCTTATGGTTCTAATTGGATTGGAAAGGATCGTTTTGTTGTCTTCATAGGCATAGATTAGCGAGCCTTTCTTTACGTCTTGGGCGGGATTGAATGAGAGGCGTCCATATTCTGAGCGATTTTCATTGTAATCATTTCTGCTGGGTATATCACTTGCTTCAAGCTTGGTTATATTCTTTTGTAGTTCTTCCAACAGCTTCTTTGCGGTATGCTCATTGAGCCATGCTGCCATGGATGTGTTGGAAAAAACGTTGTAGAGATTCGACTTATATAGTGAGATCTCCTCACGTAATAAATCGCTTGCAAAGGGATAGATGGAGAAACTGAAATTTTGCCCGAAGTTTCGCAGGCAGAATATAATTTCTTTATCAGACAGTAGGGAGGGGTAGTCATAATAGCTTACTTCATCTTCAGAAGGCAAGGGAATGGCACATATCCTGTGAGATTGAAGAAAGTCTGCAAGGAGAGGATTTTCTACGATCAGAATCGTATCGGATTCAGTGAGCATCTGCACGGGAAGTCGAAAAATGCCACGGTGTTGCCATTTTAATCCGTTAGCTTGGAGGTTATAATCCTTAATAGCGACTTCAGCCCCCGTATTACTTAAGCTAAAATATCGCAGTGTATTCAGATGGGGCAGGGATTTGATCTTTATATTTTTGGGCTGGTAGGAGAAGGGAAACTGCCTGGATAGAGGTTGAATATCATCGGTCAATTGACCTGACTCTTCAACATTTTGCTGAAATGCGCCGAAGTAATCACCTTCGAAATTAAAGGCCACTTTTTGTCCTTCCGGAGCAATATTATAGAGCTCACCATAGAGTTCTTCAATCGTTAGTGAGTTTCCATCTAAGGTTAGATCAAAACTACGTTCAATTGACAAAGATCGATTCTTCCCGCGCCAGTCCTGAATAGTTGTGGAAATAGGAAAGTTGTCTTTATGAACATCCCCAATAGGAAAATCAGGTATGTTTTGCTCAAGAATTAATACGTCATGGCGTTGAAGTTTGACCGATTGAAAGTTAATCATGATTCAGTAGGTAAAGTGCCTAAGATAGTTTTAAAAAGGTTGTAGTCTGCTTTTTCTTCTTCAGTAGTATGGAATAATAGGTGCCGTTTAATACTATTCAGATAATCAGAAATTTCAGCTTGCGTTTTCTCTTGCTGATGCAGCGAATTAGCTAAGTAGTCAACTTGTGTCTCGGAAAGTTTATGGGGGATTTCTTCGAGCTGCTGATTAAGCTGTTTCTTGATATTCGGTAATTCGGGACGATCTACCTCAATATGTGTTCCGAATCGACCGGGGCGAAGCAAAGCCGGATCAATCATATCTTTTCGATTGGTAGCTCCTACCAAGATGATATCCTTGTTATCAGCTGTATCACCGAGTTGAGCTAAAAGGGTATTGATGCTATCTGAGGCGGTGCTGAATTCTACAGAACTCCTAGTTTGAGCGATACTATCGATCTCGTCAAAGAATAATAGAATGGGCCTGAATAGTCGGGCATTCTCGAATAATTTGTTAATGTTTTTGATGGCACTACCTTGAAAACTACCTTTTAATTCTCCCGCCTTGATCACCTGAAAAAGAACATTCAATTCGTTAGCGACTGCATTGGCTATGCTGGTTTTACCAGTTCCGGGAGGGCCATATAATAGAAACGCTTGGTTGGGTTTTACATCAATATCGGATCGAAACCTTTCGGGATGAAACATGAGTTTTGCTTCAGCACAGATCTGATTTACAAATCCTTCTGAACCTGGTAGGTCTTCCTTCTTTATGGACGGCTGTTCAATGTTCATTTCTGTTTCACAGAGTGGGGTAATAGCATCCAAAGCGTTTAAAAGATCTTCCTTTTTGATCGGCAAAGAAGAAGACTTCTCCTGTTCTCTGGCCCGCGTCTTTTGATAGGTTTTTGTCTTATCTACTAATGTATTTAAATCGGCTCCAACGTATCCGATGGTCTTTCTGGCTATGTCTTTCACAAATCCTTCAGTTATCGAACTGCTATCAAGAGAATACTTATCAAGCTTCGTTCGTAAAATCGCTGCTCTGCCTGTTTCATCAGGTGGTCCAATACCAATTTTAGTATCAAATCGACCGGATCGGGTCACGGCTGTATCCAATGATGAAAGATAATTTGTTGCTGCGAAGACCAATACTTTTGGAGACCGATTTTGGGGATCTAATAACTGCAGCAGGACATTCACATTCTCTCTATCATGGGCTTGATTCATCTCTGAGCGATGCCCAGCAAAAGCATCAAGTTCATCTAAGAATATGATTGCCCCGCCTTTAGCTTGTGCAGCTTTATCGAAGCGTGCTTTTAAATTTTTACCAAACTGATGAGCCCATATTGATGCCAGATCCCCTATTTTAATTGAATCGAAATATACTCCGAGATCCTTTGCTATAGAAGTAGCTATTTCGGTTTTACCGCAACCAGGTGGTCCATAAAGAAGTACTCCGCCCATCGGGTCAGGATTTGACTCTTCACCATTTAGAATATCAAGGAATGGATAGATAACTTCATTTTTTAAGCGCTCTATAGTATCATCGATCCCCTTAACTTTGTGCAAGTTTTCAAAGAGTTTCTTTTGCTTTACAGCTTTTCCATTTGACGCAGTTATGTCAATGGTTTCTTCTCGTTTTTTATCACCCAAATAGTATTTTTCAGCGTTAGGGCCGTCACCAAATTTGAGGAGAGTTTTCTCTGTAGTAATTGCTTGAGAACGGCCCCCATCAATTGATATAACTCGATAGATATCACCGCTTTCACGGATGTAGCGTCCTTCAAATATTACACTTTTGTCCTTAATCCAATCTAATAGAAGTGGCAGTGAATCACTTTCGTTTTCATCAAGCGGGTCAAACTGGATTTCTTTTGCAAACGAAGGCTCAATCAGTTTACACAGTACAGAGGAGCTGGAAAAATTATAAGCCTTTTCCCATTCTTCCGGTAATACGACAACTGATCGATCGTGATAAGAAGCAGGAGCAGGAATTATTCTTCCTGATATGGATACTTTATCCCCAGGTCTTTGTAGGTTGATAACTTTTTGGTACTGGGTTTTAAACTCCAACACAATTTTGGGGGGTAGTGCAACACCTTTAGCAATATAACTGTCAAACTCTACAGGTAGAGAAAATTCTGAGCGATTATTCTGGCTCATAGTATTTCAAATGATGATTATTTAGTAGCGTCACGAAGAATAGGTGAGCAGGGCTCGCTATTATCGCATCTTAGAGGATATTTTTACGACTTGTATATATTGAGTGATGGCTTATATTGCAAGAAATGAATACAGGACTTTAAATGCTGCAATAAATGGCTGACGAGAACGAGAATAATGACATTTTAAATCGCTTAAGGAAATTACAGCAAGAAACCCATAAAGCAGCTTATGGAGAGGTCGATGATCACCGGGTAGGAGATCCCAAATATTTTGCTGCTCTTCAAGGAGTGCTAAAGGGCATAAATAATGAGAAGTTGGTCAGCGTTTTGAAACGCTTCGGAGAGCATATACAAGAAATGGGTAGGGAGGAGTATAATACTGAGTCTAGCCTAAAGCTGATAAGGCTATATATGGAGCTTAGTAGAAATCTGAATCAACAGTTAACCCCTGGTAATCAGGATCGTTTCAGAAAGATTCTTAAAAAGGAGGTAGAATTCATCAGAATGGAGCAGTCAGATAACGATGATGTTAGAGAAATGGCTGAAAAAGCAAAAGCCACCTCTCATATCCAACGGCCCCAAAAAGATGACCTAACTGAACAGCAACAGCTGGTGAATTTTTACCTCGACAAGATCCTTGATTATCGGCTATCAACGTTACCAGAAAATGCAGCTTGGGATTTTGTAGCACAGTCAATTCTCGCAGAATCTAAAAGCTAGGATAACACCTTTGAAATCCAAGCCCGACTAACACCAAACTTACGAGCTATTTCAGCTTGGTTTTTCACCTCTCCTGAATCAAGCAACTCTTGGTAAATTTTGCGTTGTTCAGCCCGGCTTTTTGGTTTCTTTTTCTTCTTCTTTTTTGTCTCCGAGTTAACAACTTTTGTGTAAAATTTTTGGTTCGCATCATTAAAATTTGGGTACAAATTGAGCAGTTTTTGGTAGTCGATTTCGCACTTATTTCCTTTTGAACCCCGTCTTAGGACTCTAATAGGCCATTTCACGGAGAAGATTTTCCGCATACCATCTGTGTACGAGGAGCTCAAAGATTTAAAGGACTAATTGGCGACAGGCCGGTTAGTCCTTTTTTATTTTTCAGCTTTAATTAACCTGTCTTTTTCTTCAACTCTCAATTTCGATACCCCTCCAACCTTTTGAAGTAGCAAGCCATCTACTTAAGACCGCTAATTTATTTGTCTGCAAGAGAACAGTCCGGGATAATTATTAGCGATTTTCATATCTGCCGCTGCTCAGTTACTGCTATCTCCGTGAATAAACCGTTGGAAAATATCTTCACTCTCAAACACCACCCCATTTCTGCAAGATTCCTGCAGGTAATTTGTGTAAAATATTTCTTCTGCCCGTGAAAAAGAAGTGTCATCTTTTAAGTTTTTGCTGTCTCTGATGGGGATTTATTTTAACATGATAAGATAAGTATAAATATATACTTACGGCTCTATGCAAGGGGGCGATTGGGTATTATTGGATATGGGATAATGGGAGAAATGAAAATCATCATGAAAAATTTTTGCCTAAGAATTGATAAATTCCTTAGTTAGAAAGGAATATATTTTTTAACGGGATAATATATTTAACATCATCTTTGGTGTTAATTAATAATGTAAGGGGATATATATGGATACACTATTACGAACCAGATTTATTGTCTATGGGATAGTATTAATGGGAATGTCTGTTCTCACATTACTACCCTCAGAAGTAGCAATTGCACAGAACTCATCAACGGTATCCGGAACCGTAACCGATCAGGCAACGGGTGATCCTTTGCCCGGTGTCAATATTGTGGTTCTGGGTACTACTGTAGGTACCAGTTCGGATGCGGACGGGGAATATAAACTCAATGTGCCCAGCCTAAGCGACACGCTCCGGTTTTCCTTTGTCGGATATACTCCGGTTGAGGTTCCTATCGACGGGCGCACGACCATCAATGTGCAGATGGAGATGGCCACGATCAGTGCCGAACAGGTGGTGGTTGTCGGTTACAGTACACAGAAAAAAGAAGACCTGACCGGTTCGGTTGATGTTGTGAATATGGAGGATCTGAAAAAGCAGCCAGCCGATCAGCTCGCTAAACAGCTGCAGGGGCAGGCTTCGGGGGTAAGTATCGTTTCTTCCGGACAGCCGGGTGAAGCTCCCAGTATCCGGATCAGGGGTATCAATACCTTTGGTAACAACGAACCTCTCTATGTAGTTGACGGGGTACCCACACAAAATATAGATGATCTGAATTCCAATGACGTCGCTTCCATGCAGGTATTGAAGGATGCGGCTGCGGCTTCTATTTATGGTTCGCGGGCATCCAACGGGGTGATTGTCATTACTACCAAAAAGGGGCGTGGTGACGTAACCGTTAATTATGATGCCAGTTATGGCTACCAGGTGCCGCCCGGTGGTAATCCATGGGACATTCTCTCTCCGCAGGAGATGGCCAACGCATCTTGGACGGCCCAGGAAAATGCCGGTATCGATCCATCCCACCCTCAGTATGGTGACGGTGACAGTCCGGTACTGCCCGATTTTATCGATCCGCCGGGCGCTTCGGAAGGTGATGTAAATCTCGATAACTATAATGTCACTCCTTTTTATACGAATCCTTCGCAGCTGGGTTCGTTCTACTATATTACCCGAGCCAATAAGAGCGGGACGAACTGGTTCGATGAGGTTTTTGATCCTGCTCCTCAGATGAAACATAACCTTTCGGTGAGTGGGGGCGGAGATATCGGTAACTATCTGTTCTCCTTTAATTACCTGGATCAGCAGGGTACGCTCATGGAGCAGTATCTAAAGCGCTATACTGTTCGAGCCAATACGGAATTCCAAGTTAGTGATGACATTCGCATCGGTGAGAATTTATCATATTCTCTAACCGACAACCCGCAATTTGGTACCCTTGACGAGGGCGGCCCGATTGGTATGTCCTACCGCGAGCAACCTATTATCCCGGTTTACGATACCGGGGGGAATTTTGCCGGTACCCATGCCGAGGGGCTGGGGAATCCGGAAAATCCGGTTGCCGTGGCGAACCGAACGCGCAATAACGAGTATTCCAATAACCGACTGTTCGGTAACGTGTTCGCTGAGGTTGACCTCATGGATGACCACTTGACAGTGCGTACCAGCTTTGGTGGCGAATTATTTGGTGGATCCGGGCACAGTTTTATTTATCCGCAATATGAGAACGCGGAAAATCAGACGACCAACCAGTATAATGCCAGTTCTTATTACGGCTACAATTATACCTGGACCAATACGCTCACTTACAAGCAGACTTTTCAGGAAAAGCACAACGTGAAGGTGGTACTCGGTACCGAAGCCTTTAAAAACTACGGGCAGAATCTGGGCGGAAGCACGCAGGATTACTTCTCCTTTGATCCCAACTTTACCAATCTTAGCACGGGATCCGGTACCAAAACCAACTACAGCTACCGTTATGAGGATACGTTGTTCTCCCTGATTGGCCGGTTGGATTACAACTATGCCGATCGTTATCTGTTTAGCGGTACGCTGCGCCGAGACGGTTCCTCACGCTTCAAGAATTACAAGTGGGGATTATTTCCGGCCGCAAGTATTGGGTGGCGTATTACCAATGAGGATTTCTTTCCAGAGATCGAGTGGTTGACCGACCTGAAAATACGTGCCGGTTACGGGGTGATGGGTAACCAGCTCAATGTAGATCCGAATAACCCTTATTCATTGTTTGCTCCCGATCCGGTTTCCACCTATTACGCTATTAATGGCAGCAACAGTAATAACCAGCTGGGATTCTCACAGTCACGAATCGGGAATCCCGATGCCAAGTGGGAGAAAAACATCAACACCAATGTTGGTATTGATGCAACTCTCTTTAATGGTCGCCTGGAAGTTACAGCTGATTATTATCAGAAAGACGTCAAGGATCTGTTGTTTAATCCGTCACTGCCCGCAACGGCCGGTAGTGCCGACCAGCCTTTTGTGAACGTGGGTAATATGACAAACAACGGGTTTGACGCTTCAATTTCGACCTTTGGTAACTTTACCGAAGAGCTTCAGTATAATGCCAAAGTGACCTTTACCACCTACAACAATGAGATCAAAAAGATTGCCCAGGGCATCGACTTTTTCGAGCAGGCTTATAACCGATTCGGAGCCTCCGGTATCGTCAGAAACGCTGTAGGGCATCCGGTATCTTCTTTCTACGGCTATCAAGTTGACGGTTTCTGGGATGACCAGGCCGAAATGGACGCCGCCAACGCCGATGCGCCCGGCGGTACTTACCAGGATGGTATGGGCGTGGGACGTTTCCGGTACCAGGATACTAATGGTGACGGGGAGATTACTCCTGAAGACCGGACCTTCCTGGGGAATCCGAATCCCGACTTTACTTACGGCTTCAACTTTGGAATTAATTATAAAAACTTTGATTTCAGCATGTTCTGGTACGGTTCTCAGGGCAACGACATCTGGAACCAGGTTAAATGGTGGACCGACTTTTATGGCAACTTTGCCGGCGCAAAAAGCAAGACCATGATGTATGATTCATGGACGCCGGATAATCCGAATGCTTCGGCGCCTATTCTGGAAGCAGCCAGTTCATTCAGTAGTAATGAGGTGCAAAATTCCTACTACGTTGAAGACGGCTCATACCTGAGATTGAAAAATATTCAGGTGGGTTACAACATTCCGAGCAGCATTCTTTCGCGGGCCGGAATACAGTCGCTTAGAGTTTATGTGCAGGCTGCCAACCTGATTACCATTACCAACTACAGCGGTCCCGATCCTGAAATTGGTTATAATGACAACGGGAGCGCGGAAGCGGGTGGATCCCCAACGGCCTTCGGTATTGACGAAGGTGCCTATCCGACGCAGCGACAGTTCCTCATAGGCATTAATCTCTCATACTGATGAAGACATTTTTTAAATTTCAAAAAGGGAAGAATATGAAGAAATCAAAATTGCATATTACGTTATTTGCGGTAATAGCCTGCGCGGTGTTACTCTATTCCTGCGATACGGGAAATTTCCTGAGCACACCGGCACTGGGCTCGCTTAACGAGGAAGTACTGGCCAACAAGAAAGGGGCTGATGCCTTGCTGGTGGGGGCTTATGCCGCCCTGGACGGGCAGAATATCAGCGGCTTCTGGTCGGCCGGCGGTACCAACTGGATCTACGGTAGTGTGGCCGGCGGGGATGCCCATAAGGGTTCGATCTTTAATGATCAGACGCCCATAAACAGTATTATGAGCATGACTCATAATGCCTCCAACGGCTTCTTTAATGATTTCTGGGTAGCTCGCTATGAAGGTATATCCCGGGCCAACTCAGTAGTCAGGCTGGTTGCTGAATTGGAGGACGTCAGCGAAAGTGAAAAGGCCCGGATCAATGGGGAGGCTCGTTTCCTGCGTGGCCACTATTATTTTGAGCTGAAGAAGATGTATAATCATGTCCCGTGGATCGACGAGACTACCGAAGAGTTCAAAAAACCGAATACCGGTCCTGATGCAGTGGATATCTGGGCGAAAATAGAGGAAGATTTTCAGTATGCCTATGATAACCTGCCCGAAGTACAGTCTGAAGTGGGAAGGGCCAACAAATGGGCAGCCGCCTCCTACCTGGCCAAGGCTTATGTTTATCAGGGTAAATGGGATGAAGCACAAACGTTGCTGACCACCATTATCAACCAGGGTACCAACTCGGCGGGCGAACCTTATGCCCTGCAAGACCATTACGGGGATAATTTCCGCGCGGATGAGGAAAACAGTACCGAAACGGTATTCTCTATTCAGTATACCGGTCCGGACGGTACAGGTACTATTGATAACTCGAGGCAGGAAGACATGCTGAACTATCCTTTCGGCAATCCCTTCAACTGCTGCGGTTTCTACCAGCCTACCCAGGATCTGGTAAACTCTTACCGAACGGACGGCACCACGGGGCTGCCATTTCCCGATAACTACAATGACACCAAGGTAAGCAACGATATGGGCATAGGTTCTGATGAACCCTTTACTCCTTATTCCGGATCGCTGGATCCCCGGCTGGATTATGCTGTGGGACGTCGCGGTGTTCCATATATCGACTGGGGACCGTTCCCCGGGCAGCGCTGGGTTCGTGAGCAGAGTTACGGCGGACCGTATCACGCGCAAAAACATGTGTATAGCCAGGCTGACGCCGACCAGTTCGGGAATCGAAACGAGTGGGCGCCGGGCAGTGCCGTAAACTACGATGTTATTCGTTTTGCCGATGTCTTGCTCTGGGCTGCTGAAGCCGAAGTTGAGGTGGGAACCTTAGACCAGGCTCGACAGTATGTGAACCGGGTACGTGGCCGTGTTGCCGATGATGACTATGGTGACGGTTGGACCGATTATACCGATAACCAGCCTTTTGCGCTAGCTACGGTTGGAAGTGAAGCGGAAATGACTTCACAGGATGCTAATCCCGGTGATTGGGTAATTCGAAGTGACCGTAACTCAACCTTCGTACTGTTGGATGGAGATGCCTCAAATGCTGCCAATTGGCAGGAGTATGTAAATCCGAATTATACGGTGGATACCTATCCGCCTGGAAGCACAGCATTCTCTACCCAGGATAATGCGCGACAAGCCGTGCATTTCGAACGCAAGCTTGAGCTCTCGCTGGAAGGGCATCGTTTCTTCGACCTGGTTCGCTGGGGTGAGGCCGAGCAGAAGTTGACCGCCTTCTATCAATATGAGGGAGGCACGCTTGGATTCCCCGATTTTGCCAATGGTTCATTTACACCGGGCAAGAATGAATATTATCCTATCCCTCAGAATCAGATTGACCTGACTACTGTAGAAGGGGAGCCGACCCTGGAGCAGAATCCGGGATACTAAATAGCATCTAAATTTATATGAAAATGAAAAGGCAGTCTTTCGGGGCTGCCTTTTTTATTGTAAATGGTTGTCATTTATTTGATACTGCAGCCGAAAAGCCAAATACAAATCTCACCGAAGCATGAAGCACACTGCTCTTTTTTATCTGTCTGTTGCACTACTGTTATCAGCCTGCCAAAATAAATCTGAAACCCTATTTCGATCTTTATCGGCCGGGGAATCGGGTGTTGCCTTTAACAATCAGATTGTAGAGAGCGATAGCATGAACATGCTGAACTACGAATATATTTATAGCGGAGGTGGAGTTGCGATAACCGACTTTAACAACGATAGTCTCCCGGATCTCTATTTCGTGGGTAGTGTGGTTGAAAACCGTCTATATCTAAATCAAGGAGAAATGCGGTTTCGTGATGTTACTGATGTTTCGGGTGCAGGCAGTTCTGATCGCTGGCATACCGGGGTGAGTACGGTAGATATCAACGGGGATGGTTGGATGGATATTTATCTTTCAGTAGCACGAAGTGAAGATCCGGAAAATCGCAGAAATATACTGCTGGTTAATCAGGGACTCGATGAGAACGGTATCCCGACTTTTGAGAACAAGGCCGATGAATACGGACTTGATATTTCCTCTTTCTCAACCCGCAGCGCCTTTTTTGATTATGATAACGACGGGGACCTGGACATGTATGAGGTGGTCGCCGATAAGCGTCGGATGGGGCGTCAATACGGACGAAATGATCAGCAGGATAATACGTCGGATAATATTGACAATCTTTTTCGAAATGAGTGGGATTCCACCAAGGGACATCCCTACTTCCGAGAGGTAAGCGAGCAGGCGGGTATTGACAAGGCCGGCTATGGTCTCGGGCTGAATATTCTCGATGTAAACGGAGACGGATGGAAAGACGTGTATGTTAGTAATGATTTTGTATCCAATGATTTGCTTTGGATAAACAATGGCGACGGTACATTTACCGATAGGGCCGGCGAATACTTTAAGCATACCAGCTTTTCAGGTATGGGGACCGATGTGGGAGACCTCAATAACGATGGCCTGCCCGATTTCTTTACCCTTGACATGGCCGGCAGCAACAACCTGAACAAGCAGACCATGTCTTCTCCCAATAACTATCAAAACTACTTTAATGACGCCTTTCGGGATCATGATCCGCAGTTTACCCGCAACACCCTGCAGCTTAACCAGGGTCGGATCCCAGATGGACCATCCGAACATTCCTTGTTTAGTGAGGTAGCCCTCCTTGCAGGAGTCGCTGAAACCGACTGGAGTTGGGGAACGCTACTGGCAGATTTTAACAACGACCGCTTTAATGATATAGTGATTACCAATGGAATTCCGCGCAACAAGATCGACAAGGATTTTATTCGTTTTCGCAATCAAATGTCCAATATAGCATCTAAATCCATGCTGCTGGATTCCATCCCCCGGGGGAAATCGAGGAATTTCAGTTATCAAAACCATGGGGACCTGGAGTTCAGCGATGTGTCGGCTGACTGGGGGCTTAACGCGGAAGCCTATTCCACCGGACTGGCTTGGGGAGATTTGGACAATGACGGAGATTTGGATCTGGTGATGAACAACATCAATGATCCGGCGCTGGTATATGAAAACCAAGCGGATGAGAAAGAGAATTCAAGCAACTGGCTTAAAATTTACTTTCGGGGTAATGCTTCCAACCCGGATGGACTTGGGGCAGTCGTTGATATTTATGCTGAGGATCTCCGCCAGACGCGCGAGTTTTTTCCTTACCGAGGCTACCTGTCCACCATGCAAAAGATGGTTCATTTCGGTCTTGGTGAGATCACAAGTATTGATTCGGTGGTAGTTCGATGGAATACCGGCAAGGGCGGCCTAAAGTGGGTGCGAAAGAATGTTAAGGTAAATCGCACCCTGAATGCGGATATGCGGGACGCAACACCAAGCGGCGTCGGTTCTGACAATTCCCAACCCGAAAGTCTGTTTACGGAGCGGAAAGGAGACACAGGGATTGATTATGTCTATCAGGAGCAGATCTTTACCGATTTCAAGGTGCAGCGTATGCTGCCTTATAAATTGTCTCAATTTGGTCCGTCCCTGGCGGCCGGCGACCTGAATGGTGACGATCTGCAGGATCTGGTGATTGGTGGTTCATATAATGGGCGGGGAACCTATTTTATCCAGCAACAGGACGGTAGTTTTCAGAGGCAGTCTTTTGAGGAAGATGACCAAAACAGTCATCGTAGCCGGGAAGATGCCGGCATGTTGTTGTTTGATGCGGATGGCGATGGCGACCAAGATCTCTACATCGCCAGTGGAAGTGCTGAGGGAGCACCCCAAAGCAATTCCTACCGGGATCGTTTTTACGAGAACGACGGGAATGGGCGTTTTCAATACCGACCCGAAGCACTGCCTGATTTGAGGATCAGCGCCTCTGCAGTAAGGGCAGCTGACTATGACCGGGACGGAGACCTGGACCTGTTTGTTGGGGGGAGGCTGTTACCCCGTTTTTATCCGCGGCCTGTCAGCAGTTATGTGCTTCGAAACGACTCGGAAGGTGACAGCATTTCTTTTACCAATGTGACGGAAGAGGTAGCCCCGGGGCTCCGGAAGATCGGAATGGTTAACGATGCCCTGTGGACAGATTTCAATAATGACGGCTGGCAGGATTTGATACTGGCGGGGGAATGGATGCCGATTACCTTCCTCGAAAACAGGGAAGGTAAATTCGAGAATGTGACCGGCCGATCGGGAATCGGAGACCGGAAAGGATGGTGGTATAGTCTGACGGCCGGCGATTTTGACAGTGACGGGGATACAGATTATATCGCAGGTAACCTGGGGCTGAATACCATCTACAAGGCTTCCAAAGAGCGTCCCGTCAGTGTATATGCCGATGATTTTGACAACAATGGAGCCTACGATGCCATACTGACCCTGTATAACCGGGATAAAAACGGGCAGTACCGCGAATTCCCGGCTCACAAATTCGAGGACTTCCACTGGCAGCTTCCGCGAAGGGCCCAGCGGCTCTCCAGCGTGCGCCAATATGGCCGTTCCACTATAAATGACCTTTTTACGGAGCAGGAATTGCGGCAGGCCTTGAGCTATCGTGCTACAGAATTTCAAACCAGCTATATTGAGAATCTGGGGGACGCCAGCTTTAAAATGAGTCCGCTGCCGATTGCAGCCCAGTTTGCCCCGGTCTTCGGTATGCTTACTGAAGATTTCACCGGAGACGGAGATCTCGATGTAGTGATGAGTGGTAACCTATATGGAGCGGAAGTACAGGTGGGCAGTTATGATGCGATGAACGGTCTGCTGCTGCAGGGGGACGGAAATGGTTCATTTAAGCCGGTCTCGATGCAGAAAAGCGGTATATACATTCCCGGGGACGGCAAATCCCTGGTTACGCTGCAGGGCGCGGGGGGACATCGTTTGGTCGCCGCTGCCCAAAACCAGGGAAAGCTCAAGATCTTTGAACACAGAGCTAAAACGGAAAGCTGGTTGCCCGGGCCCATGGATGCATACGGGATCTTATATATGGAAGACGGGAAGCGAAAGAAACATGAATTTTATTACGGGTCATCCTTTCAATCTGCCTCGCAGCGCTATTTGAATATTCCGGCGCAGGCAGATTCGCTTGTTGTATTTGATTACATGGGAAACCGGAAAACCTTCCGTTTTCCTTAGGTGGTTTGTAAATAGTTGGCAGTGATATTGATACTAATATTATTACTAATCTTTTCTATTTGGAAAGTATGAGTAGATGCTGAGCTTATTATTTGGGAGAACTGTTTTTCTATGATGATCCAAATACCGGTAACGAACGGATATCTTCCAGAATCATATAGAGACAGGGAACAATCACCAGGATAATGGAAGTAGCGAAGATGATCCCAAACCCAAGGGAGATCGCCATGGGAATCAGATTATGGGCCTGCCGGGAAGTCTCAAGGATGATTGGGGTAAGTCCTCCGAAGGTGGTTAAGGTGGTCAGCATAATTGGGCGAAAACGTCGAAGGCCGGCCTCGTGAATGGCTTCGAGTGCAGATTCGTCAGAGCGCTTCTTGTTGGCAAGATCGATCATAATCAGTGAGTCATTCAGTACTACCCCGGAGAGGGCGATGACTCCCATCAGGCTGACCAGCGAAAGATTATAGCCTAGTAAAATATGGCCGATCACGGCTCCGACGATACCAAAGGGGATGGCGCCCATTACAATCAACGGCTGAATATAGCTGCCGAAAGCTACCGCCAGCAGGGCATAGATCACGAGCATGGCAAGGGCAAAGCCGCCCCAAAGCACTTGGGTGGATTCTCGCATTTCGGCCTGGCTGCCCTCAAAGCTCCATGTGATACCGGGAAAATCACTGCGCAAACCTGGTAGTACATCGTTTTGAAGTTGTTCCAGTATTCGACCGACGGCACTTGGAGGCTCTGCATCCATGCTTACATTGACAACCCGGCGCCCGTTTCGGCGGTTTATGGTGGTAAATGCTTCACCTTCCTGTACATCGACGATATCAAGTAAGGGCACTTCGGTTCCATCCGGGGTTTGAATGACGAAATCCTCCAGGTGATAGATATCCTGTCGCTGTTCATAAGGCAGTTTTACTCGTACCTCAATTTCATTGGTTCCACGAAGTTTGCGCATCGCCAGGGCCCCGAAGAAAGCGTTGCGGAGCTGTTCTCCCACCATAGCCGGGGTTAGACCAAGTTTGCGACCTTCAGGCAGCAGGGTGAAGTTGAACTGGCTTTTGCCGCGGTTGAAGTTATCATTCACGTCACGGGTGGCATCGAACGATTCAACGCGTTCTACAAACGCCTGGCTGGCATTTTCAAGTACATCTGTATTAGAGTGGCTTAGGTCAACACTGATGTCGGGCAGGTATCCGGCGGGGCCGCGTTCCGCTTCAAAATTGATCTGATCTACTCCCTCGATATCGCCGATCGAGTCACGCCAGAGCTCAATAACGTCTTGGGCTGTCATATCTCGCTCATTGGGTGGTTTCATCACGATCTCAACATCGATGAAGCTTTGTCCTCGTACGTTTGTTTTGATGCCTTCGGCTACCCGGTCAAGGTTATGTTCGTCAAACATGCGACGGGTGGATTTGGTTATTTCACGGGCGACGCTGGCAGCTTGGGCCGGTGTAGTTCCCACAGGGAGTGAAACGCCGGATTCAATTTCATCTGCCGCAGATTCGGGCATCATTACCATCCCCATATGGCCGCTGTAGCCGTATCCACCAACGATCAGCAGCAGAGCAATGGCGACGCTCAGCGTAATGTACCGGTTGCGGAGACAGAGGTCGAGAAAGGCCCGGTAATAGGTATTTATAAAATAATTAAATTGCTCAGCAAAAGCCCGTTGCCAGCGATGTATTTTTTGGCCGAGACCGAACCGGCTTTCTTTTTGTGAACTGTGAGCCAAGTGAGCCGGAAGAATAAACAGCGCTTCAAAAAGAGAAACGGTGAGCACAATGATTACTGCCACCGGCAGCGGCCACCAGTACTTGCCGGTTGTACCCGGAATAAACAGCAGGGGCACAAAAGCAATGATATTGGTGATGATGGCGAAGATAACCGGTTTGCTTATGTCTCGGGTACCGGCAATGGCCGCTTCTATAAAACTCATGCCTTGCTGACGATACTCGTAGATATTTTCTCCCACCACGATGGCGTCATCAACAACGATACCCAGTACAATCAGGAAGCCGAACATCGAAATCATGTTGATACTGAGTCCAAAAACCGGTAGAAAGACCAGTCCGCCCACAAAAGAGATGGTCATGCCCATCATGACCCAGAAGGCCAGACGGTATTCCAGAAACAGGGCCAGGATAAACAAGACAATAAGAATGGCAAGAATTCCATTTTCTGTAAGCAGTGAGAGCCGTTCCTGGTAATCCTTCGCGCTGCTGCTGTCGATCCGGTACTTTATGCCGGGAGGGAAGGAGGGAGCGGCATCCTCAAGAGTAGTTCGCACAGCCGAAGCGATCTCCAGGGGCGACTGTTCACCGATGCGGTATATCTGCAGATCAACGGTGGGCTGCTGGTTGAAGGTGCCGTGGAATCCCGTTTCTTCAAAGCCGTCGGTAATTTCGGCCAGATCCGCGAGCCGGATTGAACTTCCCGTTTCCGAAGGGATGAGTTCAATACTGCCATATTCTTCAGCCCACTGCTTGCGTTCCTTCATCCGCAAAAGAATTTCACCGGCGTTGGTCTCGATGGCACCCGCCGGAATATCTTGGCTCGATTGAGCAATAAGATCGGATACTTCTTCCAGGGTAATATTATACTCCCTGAGGCGTGTACGGGGAATTTCAATATGGGTGACATAGTCGGGTACGTTGCCGATCTCAACTTGGGTGATTGTAGGGCTGCTAAGCAGGCGGTCTCGCATTTGTTCGGCTAGTTTGCGAAGCGTCCAGATATCGGCATCCCCATACAGTCCAATGGACATCACTTCCCGCTGGTTTGACTGCAAACGCACTTCAGGTTCTTCTATGTCGTCGGGGAAGGTACGGATGCGAGTGACCGCCTGATCGATATCCTGGAAGGCTTTCATCCGATCGGTACCGCTCACCAGTTCAATGGAGACATTGCCCGATCCCTCATAGGCTGTTGAAGTTACCTCCTTAATGCCCTCTACGCCCCTGATAGCCTCTTCCACCGGCCGAAGAATGCCTTGCTCGACTTCCGCCGGTGAGGCTCCCGGATAAACCACGCTCACCTCTACAATATCAAGCTGATACTCGGGGAAGACTTCTTTCTGGATGTTAAACATGGTCCATATGCCGCCGCCCAGTAGAATAATCATCAGCAGGTTGGCAGCAATGGGATTTTGAACCATGTAGGCGATAATCCCCGATCGGTTAGGGTCGCTGTTGGTATGTTTATCGGAATTACTCATAAGCGTTGATTGGCTGAATTCCCCGGTTTTTTATTCGGCTATTCAGATAAGGTATCTTGACGGGATTCATTCTCGCCGCCAAGGCGGAGCGGTGCTCCTTCCGTTACTGTTGAGAGATTGGTCGTTACTACCCGATCCCCTTCTTCCAAGCCACTTTTTATATACGCATATTGTGCATCGGAGAATGCGATATCGACCTCTCGAATGTCTAAATTTCCGTCATCGCCCATCACCCAGACGGTTTCATTTTTGCGAATGTAATCCCGGCTTAATCGGATAACATCAGTAAGTTGATCTCCTTTAATATTTGCTTCAACGAAAGAGCCGATCATCAGCCGTGGAAGCTCGGCATTGGCGGATTGATGAGATTGCGGATCAGGGACTGATATCAACACCCGGGCCATTCGGGTTTGTCCTTCAAGCGAGCCGATGAGCTGTTGTACATAACCGGTGCGATAGGCGTCCTCGGGCCATGCGGATCGGTTATGGATTTTAGCGGTTATACTTTTAGACTTATTACCGGGAATCGTCAACTGGCTGAGCTTGGTAACGGGAACGGTAGCTTCCACCCAATACTCCTCCAGACCCACCAGTCGCCCGAGATTCTCGCCTGCAGCTACTTGTGAGCCCACGTTTACATTGCGGTTTAAAATATGAGCGTTGAAGGGGGCCTTGATGGTTGTCCGGTTTAAATTCAACCTAGCCTGTTCCACGGCGGCACGGGCCGCTTGCACTTGTGCTTGTACCGACTTGAGTTGAGGCTGCCTAAGAACGCGTGCTCTGTTGGCTTCCGAGAGCGTATCCCCGTATGACTGGTATTCCTTTTGGGCTGCTTCCTGAAGCCCCATTTCCATGGTTAGATCCGAAGTGGCTTGCTGCAGCTCGCTTTGGCGCTGCTGAAGATCATGCTCGTAATCTTGGGGATTGATTTGAAGCAGGGTTTCGCCCTTTTCTACGAAGCCGCCGGGCGTAAATTCAGGGGAAAGTTCAATAATTTCCCCGCTTACCTGCGGACTTAGGATAATATCCTGCACTGGTTTAACGGTACCCATAGTTTGTATGGTGGGGTGGTAGGTCCCCCGCTGCACTTCGGTTATATCCACAAGCATGGCAGTTTGATGGGTAGCTCCGCCTCTTTTGGCCGTCGGTTCCGTGGAAAAAATAAGGGAAGTGATGCCCGCTCCGGCTAGCAGTATTACGAAACTAATTAAAAGTGTTTTTTTCCAACTCATTTAATCTTTCGCTTGTTATTCAGCCTTTTTGTTGGGAAATCTTAAAATTATTCCTTTACGCTAATGTACTTAAACCGAAAACCCTACTACATTAGTTCAATAGATAATTTGGGAGTTCTTATCAAAATAATGGAGCCTGATTTAAGGGCCCTGAGTAAACGTAAATAATCAAGGCTGTATTGAGTAAGAACCAACTTAACAACTAAATCTATTGCAAATTTGAAGCTGCTTTGGAGGGGTACGATAACTTAGGGGGATACGGCGAGGTAACCAAATACTGTCCACAAATGAATGTTTCCGTCAAGCCAATCGATCTGAATGTTGAGGTTTTTGACTTGATCTTCGGGGATTGTACGGATAGTAATAAATCGGTGCAACTTTCAGCCGGTACCCGCGTATATGTTGAATCAATATTAATTAGTAAACATCTGCATGCGATTTATATTACTCATCATTTTATGGGCAGTCTTTTCGGTTACCGGTTCCTTAGGGGCTCCCTGGGATATCCAAGAGGATAAGCCAGTTTTCTCTTATCACAATTATGAAGCCAATATCAACGGTATCACATTTACGATTGATCCCCGGGTTGAGCTGTTTAATATCGTGGCCATGCAGTTTGGCCATTCGGGCATGACGCTCTCCAATATTCCCTATAAAAAACAATCGCTCGATTATTTTGCCCCTTATGCTGATCTTCCGGCCCCGAAGTTGCTGCTGGATACCTGGAAAAAGGGCTGGGGCGTGGATGATCCGATTTTCTTTCTGCTCTATCTAGATGAAAATTTCATTATTCAGAAAGAGTTACCCGAGGGTATTATCGAGAGGGGCGGAGGCATGGAACAGCTTCAGAAGCTGGCGGCCTCCTTCAGGGAGTATGCGGAGCAGAGTAATTTTGAGTACTATTTTAATACTCTTCAGAAGGATTTTTACCGGCAGGTTCTCGCTCAGACGGCCTATAATTTCAAGAACTTTGAAGCCATAGATGAGATGGAGAATTATTATGGTGAAGAGGCTGACTCTTACACGCTGATCCTGAATCTGATGAGCGGTTACGGCAATTTCGGCCGGGCCATTCGTCATAATGGGCGACTGGACCTGTATGCCTTGGTTGAAACGCGGGTCTCGGCGGGAGAACTGCCGCTTTATATACCTTCTGTTGATACGCGGAATCTGATCCTTCACGAATTCAGTCACGGCTTCGTTAATCCATCAGTGGATGAGTATCAAACCCCAATTGCCGAATTCGACTCATTGTTGAATCCCATTCGCGAATCCATGAAGTATCAGGCCTATCAAAGCTGGCACACGGTTGTAATCGAGCATATCGTTAGAGCAAATGTAATACGGCTGGCGCGTGATATATGGGGAGAATCGCTGGCCCGAAATGTATTTTACCGTGAAGAGATCGGGCGGCGGTTTATCTATATTGATGCTTTGGATGAGAAGTTGGCAGATTATGAAGCGCAACGAGGGCAGTATCCCCGTTTCAGCCAATTTGTGCCTGAACTGTTGAAGGCATTTTCAGAGTTGCGGGAAGGCTATATCTCCGAGAAGCAGCAAAAGGTTGAGGAACTGCGTAAGCCTCGTATTTCAACTATTCCCAAAAAATTCAGCTATGCCAAAGATAGTACGACAGTGTTTGTGGTGGGTACCCGTGAGAAAGATTCCATGGCACAGCAAGCAATGCATGAGTGGGTAAAAACCTATCGCAATATGATGGGGAATGGGATACAGATAATATCCGATACTGCAGCTACGGAAAGAGATCTTTCGAATAATGATATTGTCGTATTCGGTACGCCTGAAGGCAACCGGTTTCTCCAGAAGCATATTTCGCAAATTCCGGTCAGCGTCACAGAGCAGGCCATCATTACAAATCGGAAAACGGAGGGAGATGATCTTCAGCTGGTTGTTTCCTGGGTAAATCCCTATAACCCGGAAAAGGCAATGGTTATTTATACGGCCCAGCAGGTTTCGGACATCAGGAACTTTCAGCAGTCGCCGGTCAGGGAAGAGTATCACTATTGGGTAGCTCAAAATTTGATTACCCTTCATAAGGGAGATTTCGTGAGCAAGGGGCAGATATGGATGCCTAATCCTAAAGAGTAGTAAATTGGTATTGCAAATTTGCTTTGATAAAACGGATGAGTACAACACTCTGACCGGTCGGACGTGGTAGCCGGATGCCTGAATACAACCGGGTGCTCTGCTTTTTTCCGGAGCTACTGTGGCCTCCTGCGTTACATTCTCTTTACGGAGAGATCAAGAACTTTTGGATCAACGATGGATTCAAAATCGTCATACGATATTTTCACCAACTCTTTGTGAGTACCGGCGTTGAAAGCGATTACCTGGTCCTTGGTCAGTGCTTCCGATACGTAGGTATCCATGTCGTAGAGGTTTCCAAATGGCGGCATGGCTCCGAGCTCACAGTCCGGGAACAGGTTTTTGAACTCTTCTTCCGTGGCCAGCTCAACCTCTTCGGCTCCAAGATGGTCACGAATCTTGTCAAAACTCACTTCATGTGTAGCCGGCACCACTATCATGTTGAGATTGCCGTCGATCTTGACGATCACGGTTTTGGCCATTTCATCCCCCGGTACATGGGCCGAGGCCGCAACTTCCTGGGCCGTGAACGCTTTGGAGTGCTTGACGACGATATATTTCTTATTCTTGCTGTCGAGCAGTTTAGTTAGTTTTTCTAGCGGCATGGTGAACCTCCCTGATCATCTTTGTTAGGAAAATGGGTATTCAGTTTACGAAACATAATTTCTCAGTACTAAAGAGAAGTATTTTAAAGCTATTAACATAATAAAGATCCGATACGATGAAAGAAAAAACAATTAGAGGATCTCCCATTAATTTAGGGTAATCGAATGGTGTCAACTACTCCTGAAGTCACTCCGTAAATATCCGTCAAAGCTGCTTACTTCAAATTCTGAATGCCACTATTCGCATTATTTGTTAACTATCCTTTATATTCATTAAGTAAATAATAACTGAAAAATTTGGTTTCGTTATGAATTATTCGATCGAAGAGCGCTACAATTGCATGGTATTTAAATTCAGCGGTAACCTGATGGGCGGCCCGGATGCCACCAAATTTAATGATAAACTGCACGAGCTGATCGACAAGGGACGCAAGGAGATCGTCGCCGACCTGAGCAGTGTGAAATTTATGAATTCATCGGGGCTGGGTATCCTGATCGGCGGACTGACCACCATGCGCAATGCCGGAGGAGACTTGCGAATAGCCGGGGCCAATCAGCGAATAGAAAGTCTGCTGATGATTACCAAGCTTATTACCGTCTTTGATAATTATGATTCGGTAGAAGAGGCTGTCGAGTCTTTCGATGAAGAAAAGGAAGGGAATAAGGAAGAATCGTAGCCGAATTCAAAAGGGATTATCAATACTTCCTATTACAAAACTATTCCGAAATAAAAAGGGGTTGCTTCCAAATAGAAGCAACCCCTTAAATAGATGATATCGAGTAGTTACACTTTACCAGTGTTTTTCCACTCTTGAATTTCCATACGAATGTCCTGTGCCTTTTTCTTCATTTCCTGAAGAGTTTTGCGAGCACGAGTACCAGCGGCTTTGTTGCCTTTTTCATAAAACTTATTGATATCTGGTTCTAGCTGTTCCAACAGATCTTGCATTTCATCGTATCGGCTCATTATATGACTCCGTTTGATTAATGTTAATTGTTAATAAATTCTTTTTAATGACTCGATGTACGAGAATGGAAACATCGAATGGTCGAATCTAGGTATATGCAACTGTCCTGTCAAGTTAAAAATGGCCTTTTTATTCAAATAAGTGGGTTTTTTAGAAAAAATCCGGCTATGATCAGTATTTTAGGACATTAAAACTCAGGATTTTAGTTTGTTAATTGCTATTGAAGCATCCAGCTTCGGGAGCTGGTTGAAGTCGCGAGCCGTTATCAAGCGCAGGGGAAGGGAAGTGTCTAAAAACTCTTCCGGTACATATTTTTGGCGAAATTCCGGTTTGTCATCCCCTTCCTGAAGGACGGATAGATCCGTGAATATTTCAGCTTCGTCTGACTTTGAAAAGATAAATTGCTGTTCAACAGAAAGCTGGTCACTTAAAAAGCTGATAAGCTGCTGAAGACCAATATCGACAGGTTGTCGGCTTTCCATATCATATACAAGGGTAGAGAGTACCAACGTTGATTCTTCAGGGAGCCCGTCAATGAACGTTCGGTCGATATGTAATTCGCCCTCTTGTAATGTAATGAGGTTACGCTGGTACGGGTTGATGCCGATGGCCGATACCCCCTGGTCAGCAAACAGGGCGATAAGCCGATTATTTAAATCTTTGATACTGCGGATGGTGGCCTGCTCGCGCATTACGCCGGTTTGGATAATACGATCGGTGTATTCACTGTCGGCGTGCACGATGATAGGACGGACTTCTTTTTTATCTTGGAGTTGTCCCAGAGATCGGGCCAGCGTCGTCAGAAAAACCCCGTTGTCGAGGTGTGCATAATCAATGGCAGCAAGGTATTGCATAAATGTTAAACGAAACTAGGATTTTGAGATTGCGGATGAGTTGAAACTGTACGGCAACAGATCGTTGCTGAAATGGATCGATTCGGAAAGGTCGGCATGATGCAGGTGAATCTGCCGATCGGGCATATGTTCAAGAATTACCTGCCGACATGCGCCGCATGGACTGCTGAATTCGCCGTCGCGCGTATGGATATGCATTTTATCAAGTCGGGTAGCCCCAAAGCTTAGTGCTTTGGCCAGTGCTACCCGTTCAGCACAAAGGCCGATATTCCATACCGAACATTCAATATTTACGCCCGGGATGTATCCCCGATCGGTTTCCAGTAACGCAGAGACTGGGAAGTTAGATTCTTCAACGATGGCATAATCGAGTAATTCAATAAGTTTCTGGGTCGGATTGATTTCTTTGGACAATAGGGGATCCACCAACGTTATCTCCTGATTAAGCTGATCCAACGGGCGAATTTTGACCTGAAACTCGCTTTCCCAAAAGCTGTTGAGTGTGCGTTCCGAGTTCTCGGTGTATACAACGGTCGGCCGATCGCCTTCGCTGAGGCAGCTGAACAGCGCATTTTGAACCGAGCTGATACTCAGGGGATAAGCAATATTTTCAATTCGTATGCCGGGAAACCACCGTCCCTGTTCGCTGTGGACCAGCGCCACTGAGGGTGATTCGGAATAAGGCACGTACGTTCGTTCGCGTAAGGTGTTGATATCCATTATTCAATGCTTGATGAGACTACGGCATCGGCAATCCGGGCTCTGATTTGGCTTATATCATGGCCGTAGGACCGATGCGGGTACGTTCTGTTGGTTAAAATGATGATCGCCATATTTTTTTCGGGATCCATCCAGTAACTGGTGCCGGTAAAGCCGGTATGACCAAACGTTTGATCACTTGTAAGCGATCCCGCCGTACTAAAATCTTTACTCTTACGATCAAAACCGTAACCCCGGTTTACCAGCTTGGACTGTCGTTTGGTAAACTTTTCAACCGTGGTTGGTTTCAGGTATTGCCTGCCCCCGTAGGAACCCTTGCTAAGCAGCATCTGGCAATAGACGGCCAAATCCTCTGCAGTGGAAAAAAGGCCGGCATGACCTGCAACACCATTCAGGTAATAGGCTCGCTCGTCGTGGGCTTCGGCACGAATCGTTTTATGCCGGTAAGTAGTGTCTATTTCTGCGGGGGGGATACGATCACTGATCCATTTGCCTTTTTCTTTAGGATTAAAAAAGGTGGAATTCATACCCATGGGATAATAAAAGGTCTTTCGAGCATATTGATCCAGCGGCATGCCGGTGACCTGCTCAACAATTTCCCCCAGCAGTATGAATCCCAGATCACTGTATTCATATTGGGAACCGGGCTTATAAATCAGCGGCTCGTTTTTTATGGCTTTCAGTATCTCGGCTTCGGTTTTTAGAGAATCGATATACACGCGAAAAGCAGGAAGCCCGGAATTATGCAACAGAAGGTTCCGAATAGTGATCTTCTGTTTTTCGCTTGTTCGGAATTCAGGAATGTATTTGCCCACTTTATCGCCAAGGCTGATTTTTCCTTCGTCTACTAATTTCATGATGGATGGTGTTGTAGCCGTCACCTTGGTAAGGGAGGCTAAATCGTAGATAGCATCTTCTTTAATGGGGTTAAGTTTGTCATACGTTTGATATCCAAATGCTTTCTGGTAGGCGATAACTCCATCTTTAACTACGGCTACGACGCCACCGGGAAATGTAGAGTCAAAAACCGCCTTATGCATGATATGATCCACTTGTTTGAGTGAATCGCGTGAGAGTCCCACCACTTCGGGCTCGTCGTGGCGCAGGGTAGTCTGCGGAAGGGTGATCCCGTCACCAAATTTATTCATGCTCGGTATTTCAATTGGCAGATGACCGCTGATAGTAGAGCCGCCGAAAAGGGCCGGCACTGCATTTTTTACCTGGGTGTCGTTGGCTGACCAAGCCATCAGCTGGGCATCGGTGTTGGAGAGATCCTGGATTACATATGGATTTCCAAAAGCCACCAGCACCGAAGGCTTTTGGGCAGTGAGCTTCCTCAAAAAAGCGAGGTGATTATCGCTGAGCTGTACTTTTTGTCCCGACCGAACATAAATAAACGAGCCTATTACAATCAGGTCGGCCTCACGGGCATCCTCCAGCATAGCTTCTTTTTCTTCTTTCCCGGTTCGTTTGTCCAGCAGGTGGGAGGTCACATCAGGGTGATGCTTTTTAATACGGGACACCAACCCATTACCGGTTGACCCGGAATTCTCATCCGAAACCGAGACGATCATAATTTTGGGATACTTAGCGGCGCGGATGGGCAGTATCGATCCTTTATTTTTTACCAGGGTCAGCGATTTGCGACTGATTTCGTCGGCGATCAGCTGATGTTGCCGCGTCGCAATTTTTTCACTTAAAGCATCAATATTTACCTGGTTGTATTCAAAAAGGCCCTTACGAATTTTCCAGTTGAGAAGTTTTCGTACGGATTTATCAATCCTTTTTTCCGAAAGTTTGCCTTGTTTAACGGCCACTTTCATTTCATTGATGGCCGTCAGGTCATCCGGGCTCAGCAGCATCATGTCGACACCGGCTTCCAGGGCATTCATCACGGCCTGGCCTGGAGAAAAGTTGGAGGTTATCCCTTTCATCTCGAGACCATCGGTTACCACTATGCCGTCATACTTCATACTGTCAATAAGGATGCGTTTGAGCACCGTGGAGTCCATGGTAGCCGGCAAATTCTTTTGTGTACTTATTTTCGGGAAGGAAATGTGAGCACTCATCATCCCGTTGATACCTTCGTTGACGGCCGCTTGGAAGGGCACCAGTTCCACGGAGTCAAGCCGGCTGCGATCGTAATTGATGACAGGTAGGGAAAGATGGGAGTCGATATCGGTATCTCCATGCCCGGGAAAATGTTTGGCGGTTGCTAGCACGCCGGTCGATTGTGCGCCTTCGATAAATTTTGAGCCGTACTTTGCCACAGTATCCGGATTGCCTGAGAAAGATCGAACATTGATGACCGGGTTTTTTGGATTATTATTCACATCGAGCACCGGGGCAAAAATCTGATTTACGCCCAGCGCTTTGGCTTCGGTGCCGGTTATTTTTCCCATCCAGTAGGCGTATTCGGGATTTCGGGTGGCAGCTACGCCCATTGCCGGCGCAAACCGGGTGGTGCGGTTTACACGCATGGCTGCCCCGTATTCCATATCCTGGGTGATCCACAACGGAATTCTACTGGCTTTCTGGAGCTTATTGAGGAGCACGGTTTGCCCGTAAATATTACCGTTGAAGAAAATAAGCCCACCCACATGATAGTCCTGAATCTGGCTGAGCAGTTCCTGGTAATCAGCGTCCTGATTATTTTTGAAATAGCCGTAAGCGGGCACAAAGAAGAGTTGTCCTATCTTTTCTTCCAGGCTCATGGTTGCCAGCAGTGAATCCACAACCCGTGTATTGAAGGCATTCCGGGGAATTCTCGGCGTCTTTTGCGTGGCTTTGACATGATCCGAAGAATCCGCCGAAAGACTGTCCAGTCTGTTGAGTACGCTTTTCTGTTCTAGTTCATGCTGTTTCTCTTTTTTACTGGCCCCTCCCGAGCTGGCGCAGGATTGGATCAGAAATAGGAGGAGCAGGCAAAGAGAAGTGAGTTTGAGGACAGAGAATTCTGGAGTCGAAGAAATATTATTCATTGGCAAATATTTTTGCTGATCTGAATTGGGCAAAACTTAGCTGAAATGATATCTGTAGTCAATGGAGTAATCTACTACATTACTTTAATGGTAGCTATTTTTCAGGTACAAGTTTCATGGTTTTATATTCATTTTCATTGAAAAAGGTGCTGTCCTGGTACAGAAATTTGTAATCTCCATTGAGCCAGCTATCGGTTTGGTCGCCATAGTATTGCGATAGAGGATTACCGGATTGGCCGGTGGGTAGAATGGACAGGGTTCGACTGAGATCTGAAAAATCGATAATACGTCTGATGGACGGGCCCAGGATCATGGCAAAGGGATTATTCCAGCTGTACTCACCGTTGTTGATACTCATTCCGTGACCACGGGCGGAATAAGGTCCTTTACTAAGTAAATTGTTTACAATCAATTTTAGAGCCTGGGGAGCATTGGGATCTTTGGCGGCTTCGCCAAACAAGGCCGGTTCAAGGGTCAGGGTGTGTAGTTGCTCCCAGCGCCATTCAAAGGGTTCATTGCCATAATTCGACTGCAGGTAGCTGACTGTCTGGCGCATGCTCTTAATGATGATCTCATTTCGCGTTTCGACCCGGTTAGGTGTGGTGGTGTCATCAAAAAAAGAACTTCCGTTATGCAACAGGCGCATAAGCGTGCGTGCGGGCATAGCCGAAACCGTTACGAACTGCTCATAGGCTGCTTCTCCCATCTCATCACGGAAAGTATTTTCGGATAAACGTAATAGGAAAACGTCCATGATGGAGGCCGCCGTCTCAGACGGATCATAGGAATAATCCCAGTTTTCGAAATAAGAGATGACCGTTTCAAAATTTTCGGTATCCGCATTTTTGAGGACGGGCAGTATAATTTGCATAAGGTCTCGGGAATAGAGCGAGTAATCATCGTTTTGCATCTGCTGAAATGCCTGGGAAGTAAGCCGTTGATCCTGCGTGAGATACTGTTTGATGCGGCGGTATCGGGCGTCAGGTTCCCAATAAATAGTAAGGTAGGGAGAATATTGACCTTCCAGAGGCGGATTGTTAGCGTTCGCTACCCAGCCACGCTCGGGGTTAATTTGTTTGGGCAGATTTTCATAAGAAACATACCCCTGCCAGCTTTGCAACGGATCCCACCCGTCACGGAGCAGCACCGGGCTGGATGATCGCTTAGGAATGTTCGCCAGGGAGAGCTGGGCGATATTTCCACTTTTGTCGGCATAGACGAAATTTTGTCCCGGCACCTTAAATAGACGAGCACCCTTCTGAAACTCTTCAAATGAAGTAGCCCAGTTCATGGTAAAAAGGGCTTCAACTTCGTTAGTGACATCCTGTCCCGTCCAGCGCATGGTAATGACCCGATCCTGTATAAATTCCTGACGGGGATAAATATCCGAAATTACGGGTCCATGATTGGTAACCCGCCGCGTAAACACGGTATCGTTGGCATTCTTTACTTTGATCACTTCCTTTTGGAGTTCAAAGTTTTCATATACCGGGTCACCCGCAAGGGAGTCGAGCAAATACTGATCTTTGTTGCTGGGATTAATTACCTCCTGAAAGAAATCAGTATCGTCAAGCATGATATTGGTTAGCGACCAGGCCAGATGATCATTTTGACCCAGGATGACAATAGGTGCCCCTGCTAGTGTGGCTCCGGAAAGGTTTTGGCCATCCAGATTCAGGTGGGCCTCATACCATTTGCCCGGCATGTTCAGGCCCAGGTGAGGATCTCCTGCCAGCAGTGGGAAGTCGGTGGATGATTTTTGGGCACTTACTGCCCAGGCATTACTCCCCACGTGCGATCCTTTTTGGCCCAGTATTGTCCTTAGTCGTTCATTATTTGTCAATACCGGCATAAGGGCGTCAGCCCATTTAAGATTGTTGGCAGGGCTTGAAAGCCGGCCGAGCAAGGTGGTATCAGGCAGAAGTTGTTTGAACTTTTCGGATGGCAGCTTCTGGGAGAGATACGAGTAGGTGAGCTCTGATTTCCAGGCCAGATTTAACTCCCATGCCATAAGCCGGGAGAGGGCGATGGAGTGGGGCGGGGTCCAGTGAATGGGATCCATATCGGCCAGCGTAAATTGAATGGGCAGGCTCTTGGGATGTTCTCGGGTATACGCATTGACGCCATCGGAATAGGCTTGCAGCTGCTGCCGGGTAGAGTCGGCCAGGTTCTGTTCAATTTTTTTAGCAATGCGCCAGAATCCGAGGGTGCGTTGGAGCTTGTCATAGGGCAGGAGTTCTTTGCCGAAAAACTCTGCAAATCGGCCCTGGGCTGCGATCTGACTCAGGGTCATCTGCCAAAGGCGGTCCTGGGCATGTACATAGCCAAGACTGTAATACAAATCGTGTTTATCTTCCGCATATATATGTGGCACGCCATAGGTATCCCAGTGTATATCTACGGGTTGATGAAGTTCCGGTACTTCCAGTTTGGTATTATAGTCAGGAAGAGGACGGTAGAAAGTCCAGTAAATGGCTAGTCCCGCCAGACCTGTGACGAAAATCAGCGCAAATAGAAAATAGCGTAGAATTTTATTCATAAACCTGTATTGTTAAGTCGCGCATCGAGAAGGTAGCAAACATAGGCGTTAATCAATAACGGAGAAACAGTAGTCTGCTAATCCAGCGGTCCTCGAGGGTCTTGAACTTCTATGTTTTCAATTACGTTGAAAATACTTCAGAATTTCAATACTCTCAGCTTATAAAATTTTAAGTAAAATATTATTTCATATGGATATTAAACAAATAGCAGTGATCGGCGGTGGAACCATGGGTAATGGCATTTGCCATGTTTTTGCCATGAATGATATACCGGTGAACCTCGTGGAGACCAGCAAGGAGCTGGCTGATAAGGCCGTAGCGACCATCGATAAGAACCTTGAACGGATGGTCAAGAAGGAAAAAATTGATTCTGAACAGAAGCTTCAAACCCTCGAAAATATCACGACTTACACCGATACGGCAAAAGCGGTGGAAGAGGTCGATCTTGTGATTGAGGCCGTGCCGGAGAATTTTGATCTCAAGAAGAAAGTATTCGCTGAGGTTGACAACGCTGCGCCGGAAGAGGCGATACTGGCCACCAATACTTCCTCAATTTCTGTTACCAAACTGGCGGCAACAACCTCACGCCCGGAAAGCTTTATAGGAATGCACTTTTTTAATCCGGTGCCGGTGATGAAGCTGGTGGAAGTGGTTAAAGGGTTGGAAACCAGTGATGAAATTATTGAAACAATTAGTGATACGGCGCGACTGCTGAATAAGAATCCTGTGGAAGTTGCCGATTACCCCGGTTTTGTATCCAACCGTGTGCTTATGCCGATGATCAATGAGGCGATTTTTTGTGTGCACGAAGGTGTGGCCGAGCCCGAAGATGTTGATCAGGTGATGAAGCTGGGTATGGCGCACCCGATGGGACCGCTGCGTCTGGCAGATTTTATTGGTTTGGATGTCTGCCTGGATATTCTGAATGTACTCTATGAAGGGTTCAAGGATCCCAAGTACCGTCCCGCACCACTGCTGGTGAAGATGGTGGATGCCGGAAAGCTCGGCGACAAAACCGGAGAAGGATTCTATAAGCATGATTAAAGGTAATATGTTATCCTAAACTTGTTTTAGAATCCGTATACTAAAATGGCGCAGGCGTCTCGCTTGCGCCATTGCCATTTAGAGTGGAAGATAATTGCGCCGTAATCGATTTAACCAAAAAGCTTTTCCCGAGACGCTGCCGCTAGACGTTTGCAGGAACTAAAGAACCTGTAATTTGTAAGAATATGTTCTCCTTATGGCTTGCCCGGGGATAGGTTAAGGCATTTAAACCGAAGGAGGTGCAGGAGGATGACAACTCAGAATTTCAGCAATGGCTTATGCCATCCTTATATGAGCGATGCTCACATTATAATCGGTTCCGATTTGGCAGCAGAGCTACAGAATGAGATATTTTGACAAATGCCGGCTAGGAACCCTCTATTTGTCTTACCAGAATTTCCACCAACTGATATAGCTCTTCAGTCGATCCGTAAAGTATTTGCCGCGGAACCAGCCGAATACACCGCAGATAGCAAGCAAAGCATAAATAATTACAGTGCTCATCTCACCGACAAAACCCACAAGAGGATGAGCTGACGAAATAAGATAAAGTCCTCCGATACCAATACCTGGAAACATCCAAAAAGCCACGATGTTAAGGAGCAGAAAACCGAGCAACATTCCCAACAGGGCATGGAGGATCCGTTCGGGCGTTGTGGGGACGCGCTCATGCGTGCTCTCATCGATATGAATTTTCGGGTCATCCATCATTTTTAATTTGGGTGAGCAAATACTTAATCGCAAATGAGATATGTTCAGCCATCAAAATGGCGGTATTTTTAAGATTCGATCTTGTGCAACTTTTCGGCTGGTATAGCGTGAGAGTATCCGTGTAAAAAGATTTAGCATATCTTCCTTTTCACTGATTTTCTATTAATTTAGCAACTCAACATTTACTCAAAAATAGGGGCTTACTATGAAATGGATCAGGTTGATATTGGTGATGACACTCTTTTTAGGGATGGCATCATCGCAAACAGAAGCGCACCGGCTAGCTACCGACAGCATCTTAACATTTAACGAAGGTTTCGTTCTTCAGTCGGACACGACGGATACTACAGCTGCAGATAGCACGGACAAAAAGAAGGATAAAGATCTGCCGCTGGAAGCTGAGCGACTTATCAAAATTAATACCACTGAAGGAACGTGGATGTCGGTGGATGTAAGTCCCGATGGAAAGCAGATTGCTTTTGATATGATGGGGGATTTGTACACAATTCCTTTTGAAGGAGGAGAGGCTACTCAGCTAACTGATGGAATGGCTTTTGATGCCCATCCACGCTATAGCCCGGATGGAAAGCATCTGTTGTTTACCTCCGATCGCGACGGGTCGGATGAGGTTTGGTATCTCAACCTGGAAACCGAAGAAACCCACCAGGTGACCAAGGGCAAGGATAACCGGTATCCCAATGCCGAGTGGACAGCCGATGGCGAATATATCATCGCGGCCAAAGGTGGGTTGACCAATAAGCTCTGGATGTATCATAAAGATGGAGGGAAGGGCGTACAGCTCATCGAAGAGCCTGAGAATTTGAAGACTATTGACCCGGCTGTAAGTCCGGATGGCCGTTTCATTTATTATTCCCAACGCACGGGAGCATGGAATTATAATGCACAGCTTCCGCAATACCAGCTGGGTGTTTATGACAGAGAAAATGCTGAAACCAGCACCATTACTTCGCGCTATGGATCGGCCTTTACGCCGGTGGTTTCGCCCGACGGCAAATGGCTGGTGTACGGTTCACGGTATGAAGATCAGACCGGCCTGGTTATTCGCAATCGGGATACCGGTGACGAGCGTTGGCTGGCTTATCCGGTACAGCGGGACGATCAGGAATCCATCGCAACCATGGGAGTATATCCGGGAATGTCGTTTACCCCCGATAGTAAAGAACTGGTGGCCACCTATGATGGCAAGATTTGGCGTGTTCCTGTTGATGGCGGTAAAGCCAAAGAAATTCCATTTCGTGTGAAAAGCGAGCTCGAAATGGGTCCGCAGCTGGAGTTCGATTACCCGATTAGTGATGAGAAGGAAGTGCTGGCGACCCAGATCCGGGATGCGGTTCCCTCGCCTGACGGAAGCAAGCTGGCTTTTACAGTAATGAACAAACTATATGTGATGGATTATCCCAACGGCACGCCGCAACGTTTGACCGACAGTAATTTCACCGAGGCACAGCCGACATGGTCACCGGATGGCAAATGGATTGCCTATGCTAGCTGGGATCAGGATGAGGGTGGACATCTTTATAAAATTCGTTCGAATGGCAGGAATATGCAGCGACTTACTGAACAACCGGCAATCTATGGAGATCCGGCCTGGTCATACAATAGCGATCGTATCGTCTTTCTTAAGGGATCAGCCCAAAGCTACAAAGACGGCGTGGGCCCATATGCCTATTTTGGAGCACTTGAAGATATCGGCTGGATTTCATCTAGGGGTGAGGAAACGCACCTGGTCGCGAAAGCCGACGGCCGAGCCAATCCACATTTTATAAAAGATAATGATCGCATTTATCTGAATGATGGCAATACCCTCGTATCGATTCGCTGGGACGGGACTGACGAAGAGAAATATATTGAAGTGACCGGTATTAAAACCGCCGGCTTCGGCAATCTGAGTGGAGTGCCAGAGGAAGAGACAATGCTGCATCCTGAATTTGCCAAGGCCCCAAATCCGCCAAGCAAGGCATCGGAAATTATGATGGCTCCCGAAGGTGATCAGGCGCTGGCGCAGATCAACAACGATATCTATGTGATGACGGTGCCTAAAGTGGGTAAGAAAATTGATATATCGGTAGCCAACCCCGATAACTCCCAGTTTCCAGCGCACAAGCTCACGACTATAGGCGGACAGTTTCCGACATGGGGCAATGACGGACGCAAGGTGCACTGGTCCATTGGTAACGGCCATTTTATCTACGATTTGGATGCCGCAAAGGCCTTTGATGATAGTGTGAAAGCCGCTAAAAAAGTCGAAGAAGACCAAAAGAGATCCGAAGGCCAGAAAGAAGAGTCCAAAGAGGAGGAAAAGTCAGAAAAAGATAAAAAAGAGAATGTTTATAAGCCTGGGGAGCACCGGGTAAAAGTTCCGTACCAGCAGGATATTCCACAAGGGATAGCTCTGCTGAAGGGCGCAAGATTGATTACCATGAATGGAGATGAGGTGATCGAGCAGGGAGACATCCTGGTAGAAGATAATCGTATTAAAGCGGTGGGACCGTCCGGCACCCTGGATGTGCCTTCCGGTGCTGAAGTGATCGATCTGTCCGGCAAAACCATTACGCCCGGTTTTGTGGATACCCATGCCCATCCTTGGCCGACCTGGGGCATACACAAGAATGAAATCTGGAATTACTGGGCCAACTTGGGCTATGGTGTTACCACCACGCGCGATCCGCAGACCTCCACGACCGACGTACTTTCCTATAGTGATATGGTAAAAGCCGGGAAGATGCTGGGACCGCGGATTTATTCTACGGGTCCCGGAGTAGGGTATTGGGCTTACAATATCAAGAGCCTGGATCATGCCAAGGACGTGCTGCGCCAGTACAGTGATTACTACCACACGAAATACATCAAGATGTATATCGCAGGTAATCGACAACAGCGCCAGTGGATTATCATGGCGGCCAAAGAGGAGGGGCTATTGCCCACTACAGAAGGAGCCCTGGACTGGAAGCTGAACCTGAGTCAGCTTATCGACGGTTATCCCGGTCATGAGCACTCCTTTCCTATTTATCCCATTTATGACGAAGTGGTAAATGTGGTTGCGGAATCCAAGATGGCAGTTACACCCACGCTGCTGGTTTCCTACGGCGGACCCTGGGCCGAGAATTATTATTATGCTACTGAAAAGCCGTACAACAGTAGCAAGCTCTCTTACTTTACGCCTTATGCTGAGCTGGCTTCAAAGTCACGGCGTCGCAGTTTCTGGTCGATGTACGATGAGCATGTGTTCTATAAGCATGCCGAGTTTATCAACGATCTGGTAAATGCCGGCGGATGGAGCGGTATCGGAAGTCATGGTCAGCTGGAAGGTCTGGGTTACCACTGGGAGTTATGGTCGGTACAAGCCGGCGGTATGAGCAATCATAACGCAATCAGGGTGGCCACTATTATCGGGGCCAATGCGCTAGGCTTGCAACAGGATCTGGGGTCCATCGAAGAGGGGAAACTGGCGGACCTGGTGATTATGAATAAGAATCCGCTGGAAAATATTCGCAACTCCAACAGTGTGGACTACGTGATGAAAAACGGACGCCTCTATGAGGGACGCACCCTGGACGAAGTGTATCCGCGTAAGCGGAAAGCTCCCGAGCGTTGGTGGGGCAATGTAAAGCCGGAGGGTAGCATACCCGGGATGGATAAATAGAGATTTATATAACTAATAATGGAAGGGGGCCGCTTGCAAAGTGGGCCCCTTTTTTATTGGGAAGAGGCGTGTAAAAAGATTTATCGCATCTTCTATTTCTTTGAGATTATCTTAATTTATGGGCGCTGTTATTAAATGCGAACCGAATTTTACAGAATATCTATGGAGACCATCCAGATACCCACGCCGCGACAGATTGAACAGGCCCGTGAAAAATTGGGCAGCCGGGTCCGCCGGACGCCTACCTGGCAGTGGAAAAGTGAAGTCAAGGATCAGCTGCTGGGAGCCGATACCAAACTTTATCTGAAGCTGGAGCTTTTGCAGTACGCCGGCAGCTTTAAGCCGCGTGGTGCCCTCATGCGCATGCTGGATCTTACTGACGAACAGCTTCAAAATGGAGTGACGGCGGTAAGTGCAGGTAATCATGCCATTGCCGTAGCTTATGCCGCGGAATCACTCGGCACAACGGCAAAGGTGGTGATGCCTAAAACAGCCAACCAGTTTCGGGTTGACAAGTGTAGATCGCTGGGCGCTGATGTGGAACTGGTTGATGATGTGCACATCGCTTTTGAACGGGTCAAGGAAATTGAGGAGCTGGAAAATCGTGCCTTTATTCATCCTTTTGAAGGAGAAGAGATTGCCCTCGGAACCGCGACTGTAGGACTTGAACTGTATGAAGATGCCCCGGCGTTGGATGCCGTCATTGTGCCCATAGGTGGTGGCGGTTTGTGTGCCGGCATTTCCGCGGCCATCAAACAAATGAATCCCGATTGTAAAGTATATGGTGTCGAGCCTACCGGCGCTGACAGCATGAGCAGAAGCCGGGCTGCGGGCAAGCCTGTAGAAATTGAAAAAGTGGATACCATTGCCGACAGTCTTGGCGCCCCGCATGCGGCTCCCTATAGCTTTGGCCTTTGTCAGCGTTTTGTGGATGATGTCGTAACTATTACCGATCTGCAGATGGCCCAGATGATGCGCATCATGTTTGAAGAGCTGAAGCTGGCCGTAGAGCCGGCCGGGGCATCAGCGCTTGCCGGAGCGGTAGGTCCATTATCTGAAAAAGTTCTTGGGAAAAATGTAGGTATCATTGTATGTGGGACCAACATCAATACCGAAAGTTTTCAGACCATCCTGGATAATACCAAGTGATAAATTTTGATCAGATGGCAGAATCATCATTAATACGATCAGTTAGAACTGATTAATCCATACAAGTTTTCATAAGCGTTTGTAATCCTACTGGTAATATTAAGTTATGATTGATTTACGCAGCGATACGGTAACAAAGCCGACTCCCGAAATGCGAAAAGTAATAGCCGAAGCAAGGGTGGGAGACGATGTTTTTCATGAAGATCCTTCGGTGAATGAACTGGAGCAAAAAATTGCGGATAAATTCGGTTTTGAGGCGGGATTGTTCGTACCCAGTGGAACGATGGCTAATCAATTGAGCATCAACATCTTAACTAAGCAGGGAGATGAAGTTCTGATTGAGGAAAAAGGGCATATCTTTAATTACGAGTCCACCGCTGCTGCCCATCTTTCTTCGGTGTTGCTCAGAACAATTCGGGGGCAAAAGGGCAAGCTGTCGGTCGACTTGATCAAGGATGCCGTCCGCGGTTCGCATGATTGGGATCCCCGGACGAAGGTTATTGCGCTTGAAAACTCTACCAACAAAGGGGGCGGATGCTGCTATACCGAAAACGAACTGCTGGAACTCCGTGCCTTTGCTGATCAAAATGGCTTATCTGTTCATCTTGACGGGGCCCGGATATGGAATGCAATGACGGCAACACAGACAGATCCGGTTTTTTATAGCAAAGTCGCGGATACGCTTTCGGTTTGCTTTAGTAAAGGATTGGGTGCACCGATAGGTTCTATGGTGCTCTCCTCTGCAGAGAAGATTGCCGAAGCGCGGCGCATGCGTAAGATGTGGGGTGGAGGCATGCGACAGGTTGGGCTGTTGGCTGCGGCTGCCGATTACGCCGTGGAGCATCATCTTCCATTACTAAAAGAAGATCATCGACGGGCCTGCGAATTGGCTGAAGTCATCAGTGAATGCAGTCAACTGGCTATCGACTTGGATTCTGTGGAGACCAATATTTTGATCTTTGATCTCAGAGAAAAGTCGGCAGAGGTGGCAGTGGATAAATTGCAAGAAGAGGGGATTGGTCTCGTACCTTTTGGACCGCAGACACTGCGGGCAACTTTTCATTTCCAAATTACAGATGAAGACGTGGAGCAGGTAGAAATGGTTTTTAGACGCTTATTTAACTGAAAGAGATCTTCACGAAAACTAAATAAATGTGTCATTCTGAACCATGTGCTGAACTTGATTCAGTATTGTTTCAGAATCTAACGGGGATTTGTAACACATAGATCCTGATCCCCCGGCTGGCGGACAGGATGATATGCCTAATTTTGCAAAGCCCCTGAAAGTAAAGAAAGGGTGGCACTCGAGATATGAGTTGCTTACTTCAGCTTTTCATCGCTTTTATAATTCTGGAACAGTGGATTATCCCTACCCACATATTGCATTTCCAGCGTTTGGAAAGCACCCATTTCAAGCCTGATATATGGGCTTACTGCCTTCAGGAAACTCCAATACCAGTTATCTCCGACCTGTTCACGTAATTGCTCACGATAAGCTTCTACAGCCATATCCAGGTAGTACTGTCCTTTAAAGGGATGCTGATAATACTGTTTTTCGCTGGGCATGCTGTAAGTGCCCATTTCGGTCATAGAACCGGCGGATACCGACCGATCGTAATTTTGGTTCAAGTTTATAGTTTGTTCTCCTTCCCGGTCTTTTTTGAGTTCAATTTTAGTCGTATCAACTTCTTGCGCCTGTACCCCACCCACAGCTAGTAAACAGGCAAAAAGAGCAGAAACAGAGAGTGAAAGCAAATATGTGAAGAAGGTCCTCAAGTCAATGTATTAAGTTACTAACTAATTACTATAACAATAGAATTGCCGAAATGTTTTACGTCTATATAAATTTTTTGAGCCTGAAGTCAAACTACTTATCAAGGTGAGTATTATGAGTTATTTGACGAAAAATGTGGATCGCGAGGCTGCGAACGTGTCTGCAGGTAGCCTTGTTATTAGGTTGATCATATCATGAAATACATCATTTAAAAAATTATTTAAGCATAATGAAATATAAAAGATTAGGAAATACCGGGCTTAAAGTTTCAGAAATTTGCCTGGGTACGATGACGTTTGGTTCCTCTTTTTATAACATTGGCGAGGTAGACCTGGATTTGGCTAAAGATATTGTTAAAACCTCCTGGGAAGCCGGAGTTAATTTTTTTGATACCGCCGATGTGTATTCCCGGGGAGAATCTGAGAAAATCCTCGGTCAGGCGTTGAAAGATTTGGGGATAGACCGGCGAAAGGCCGTGATCGCCACGAAGGTACGCGGGCCGATGAGCGAGGAAGCTGCCGAAGGCGAAGGGGATGTGAATAATGTGGGACTTTCACGAAAACACATCATGGAATCGGTAGATGCCAGTCTGGACCGGTTGGGGACTGATTATATCGACCTTTATCAAATTCACGGCGTAGACCGTACAACTCCTTTAGAAGAGACACTGGCAGCCCTTAATGATTTGGTGCGTCAGGGCAAGGTTCACTATATAGGATACTCCAATCTGAGTGTTCGACAGCTGGCTAAGGCTGTCCAAATTTCGAAGGCAAACGGCTGGGCCACGTTCTCATCCCTGCAGGCTTATTACTCGGTTGCCGGTCGCGACTTGGAGTATGAATTACTACCGCTTTGTCGGGAAGAAGGATTGGGTGTGTTACCGTGGTCACCGCTGGCCGGCGGCTTTCTCACCGGCAAGTATCGAAGGGATCAGAAAGGTCCTGAAGGAGCCCGACGAACGGACTTTGATTTCCCTCCAGTTGATAAAGATGAAGCCTTTGATGCGGTGGAAGTCATGTATGATATTGCGGAGCAAAAAGGAGCTTCTATTCCACAGGTTGCACTGGCTTGGTTGCTTCACAGAGAAGGGGTAACGTCGGTCATTATTGGGGCGAAAAAAATGTCTCAACTCAAGGACAACCTGGGAGCCGCTGAACTTAGTTTGTCGGCTGATGATATTGCCCGAATTTCCGAAGTTACCGAGCCCGCTGACATCTATCCCAATTGGATGGTTAAACGCATGAACGGGGAGGACAACTCCGACTAAATTCTTCTTCTATTCTGAACTTTTAACAGCTAGAAAAACTGGCTTTAAAAACGGTCATCGGCCTGAAGGTGGGTGACCGTTTTTTTGATTTCCAATTCAGATAAGAGAGGTGGCTTGAACTTGAAAATGAGGGAGAATGGGAGTTACTGGCATTTTGGCACAAGAAAAAGCAATGGATGGGCATAGAGCAGTTTAAGCCACGTATTTTATTGCTGTTCAAACAGTTAAGAGAATTCATTTGGGGAGGTTGATTGAATAGCTCTCAGATTTGTAAAAAGCAGGATTTAAAAAGAGTCAAGAATAAAATTGAGATAGGTTTAATTACGCTAATCTATTGTATGGCAGTATATTAGCCTATGTATATTACAATTGTATAGAATGTTTGAGCCCCTCGATTTTGTGCCCGACTTAAATAATTTAGGTTAGATATAGATTGGTTTGCCGGTTACTTACGAATCCCAAATAGTAATGCCGCATATCTATAAGTAAATCAATGACTTACGAGAATATATGAAGGCTTAAGACTAGTGCTGGAAGGAATTGGTATTCTGCCTAAATTATTTAGGTAACCCTGCCATTTGCAGTGGTCAGACAATTTAACAGTAACAAACTCGATTATATAAATATATGTGATGCATATAAATAAAATAAATATCTATAAAATACTTTAAGTAAATTGCAGTAGTATATGCATTATCAGGAGGGAAACTGATCATTTTTTACCAAAAAAATAGGCTGCCGTTTGGTATTCCGGCAGCCTGTACCATGTTAGAGCAGCGGTGGAATTTCTCTCAGAGAATTGCTCTTTAAGTAGATTTAATTTCGAGATATTTTAGTCGATCAGCGAAAGTCCGATGCGGCCTCGTTCCAGATCCAGCGATACAATTTTAAGTTTTAAAATGTCTCCCACGGCGACAATATCGTGTGGGTTTTCGATCTTCCGATCGGCCATTTTCGAGATGTGCAAAAGGCCATCTTGTTTTACTCCGATATCTACAAAAGCACCGAAGTCAACAACGTTGCGAACCGTGCCTTCGAGCACCTGTCCTTCGCTAAGGTCTTCCATCTTCATGACGTCTTCTCGAAGCACTGGTTTGGGCAGTGATTCCCGCGGATCTCGCCCGGGCTTTTGGAGGTTTTCTATGATGAGTTCCAGGGTAGGAATACCGACTCCAATCTGCTCGGCAACCTGTTCCTTATCGATGTTACTGAGCTTCTCTCCGATGGACTCGCACTGGTCTTTAAGTTTGGCAAGATTGATGCTAAAAAGATTGCAAAGTTTCTCGGTTGCCTCATAGCTCTCGGGGTGGATTGCGGTGTTGTCCAGCGGGTTATTTGATTCTGGAATCCGCATGAATCCGGCGGCCTGCTGGAAGCGAAATTCCCCCACGCCGCTGATGTCCTTAATTTCTTGGCGGCTGGTGAAGATTCCGTCCTTTTCCCTATGGCTAACTATGTTTTTTGCCACGCGACGGCTTAGGCCCGAAATATGGGACAATAGGGGTGCGCTGGCAGTATTTAGGTTTACACCCACCTGGTTTACACAGCTTTCCACCACATCGTCCAGCGACTGTGCCAACTGATTCTGATTGACGTCATGCTGATACAAGCCCACGCCAATAGATTTCGGATCGATCTTGACGAGTTCGGCCAGCGGATCCAGCACCCGGCGGGCAATGGAGATGTTTCCACGCTGGGCGGCTTCCAGATCCGGAAATTCTTCGGCAGCCACTTTTGAGGCCGAGTATACCGAAGCGCCGGCTTCGTTAACGATCATATAATTAAGTTCTTCCTCCGGATGCGACTCTTTCCATTTTTGGATAAAGTTTGCCACAATTTGTTCAGTCTCCCGACTGGCGGTACCGTTACCGATGGCAATCAGATTAACGCCATACTTGTCAATAAGCTGTCTGAAAACTTCTTCGGCTTCAGCTACTTTCTTTTGTGGCGGGGTGGGATAGGTGGTTGTTCCCTCCAGGTATTTCCCCGTTTCGTCCACTACGGCCACTTTACAGCCCGAACGGTAGGCTGGATCGATACCCATTACCACTTTGTGGTCGAGTGGCGGCTGCATCAGCAAATTGGACAGGTTGGTCGCAAACGTTTCGATAGCGTGCTGGTCGGCTGTTTCGGTGAGCTTGTTGCGAAGCTCGCGTTCCAGGGAAGGGAACAGGAGTCGTTTGTAGGCATCCTCAACCGCATCCTGTATCTGTGGCACAAAGATGCTCATTTCATTGGTAATGACCACATCATCGATGTTTTCCAGGGTGATATCTTCCCACAATTCTACGTTAACAAAAAGCACATTTTCTCGTTCGCCGCGGTTGATCGCCAGGATTTGATATGGCTTCAGGTTTTTCGCCTTCTGGGAAAACTCGTAATAATCTTCAAAATTAGTTCGCTCTTTAACGGCAGGGTTTTTCTCCGTTTTAATTACCGCATGTTCCTGGAAGATGTCGCGTAGTTTTTCCCGAACGTCAGCTGATTCGTTAATCCATTCGGCCACGATATCGAGTGCACCATCCATGGCATCCTCGGCAGACTCCACCTCTTTTTCTTCATCCACATACTTAACGGCGTACTCCATGGGATCACCCTTCTCAATTTCTTGCGCCCAGATAAGCTCCGCCAGCGGTTCGAGGCCTTTTTCCTTGGCCATGTCACCCTTGGTACGCCGCTTAGGTTTGTAGGGCAAGTACAGGTCTTCCAGCGTATTCAGGTCCGTGCAGGACTTGATCTTTTCTTCGAGCTCCTCGGTAAGCTTGTCCTGCTCATCAATCGTCTTAAGAATTGTCTTTTTGCGATCTTCCAGCGTGCGATGGAATTCCAGCTTATCGCGAACATTTCGGATGTCTTCTTCATCCAGTCCGCCGGTAGCTTCCTGCCGATACCGTGCGAGGAAGGGTACCGTGGCACCGTCATCCAAAAAATCTGCAACGGTACTTACCTGTTTCGATTTGAGATTTAGTTCCTTGGCAATACTCTGGTAAATCTGGGACTCTGTCATGTTAGGTTATAAAACTGAATAATTGTAATTCTGAGTGAATCCATAATTCTGATTTCCGGATTCTGAACACTATATTTCGCTTGCAGAAAATAACCATAGGCTGACTTTATTGACACATGAAATTTGACCTGGATACAATCCACGAAGCAGCAATTAAAATTGCAAGGAAAGGCGGGCAACATACGCTCAATTATTTTAACAAGTCCTTTGAAGTGGAGCGGAAGTCGGATGACTCACCGGTGACTATCGCGGACCGTCAGGCTGAAACTATCATGAGGGAACAGATTGTCGACCGGTTTCCCGACCACGGTATTATCGGTGAAGAGTATGGGCGTCGAAACGAAGAAAGTACTGTTCAGTGGATTTTAGATCCTATTGACGGTACTAAATCCTTCATTCACGGAGTGCCGCTTTACACGACGCTGATTGGCGTTGTTGTTGAAAATGAGCCGGTAGTAGGTGTAATTTATGCGCCTGCCCTAGAAGAACTTTGTGAGGCCGCCAAGGATAAGGGAGCACGTCTTAACGGAAAGCCTTGCCAGGTTCGCAGTTGTCAAAGCTTAGCCAAGGCCAGTTTTATGAGCACGGATGTTTATTCGGCAGCGGAATACAATTATGGACTCCCTTTCGATACATTAATAGAGAAAAGCAGAATCCATCGCACCTGGGGTGATGCTTACGGACATATGCTGGTGGCCACCGGCCGTGCCGACCTGATGTTTGATCCTATTCTCAACATCTGGGATGCGGCTCCGCTGCTCACCATCCTGAAGGAAGCCGGAGGGGTGTTTTGCGATACCAACGGAAAAGAAACGATCGAATCGGGAAACGGTATTTCCTGCAGCCGCGAACTGCTTCCCGAGGTATTACAGGTGTTTGGGGAGGATGATTAAGTATAAAACGGTGGGACTTATTTAAGTATCAGAATAAAAACCCACAGGGTTTGTTATTGATATTCTTTCCCATCGTATTTGGGTGTCCAATTGAAAGAAAAGTAAACCCTGTGGGTTTAAAAGGAAGGAATTTAAATAAACTAATCCATTTCCAGGACAACCCGGAAACGAGCTTCGTTATTGATCATGCGATCATACGCTTCGTTGGCTTTTTCCAGCGGGAAGGTCTCTATTTTGGGCGTAATATTTTGCAATGCGCTGAAATCGAGAGTTTCCTCCGAGTCCTTGGCATCGCCGCTGGGCCATCCAGACACGGATTTACGTCCCATAATCAATTGGAAGGGGGACACTTCAACGGGATCGGATGTGGCACCTACAATCATCAGTTGGCCGTTTCTGCCAAGCCCGTCAACGACTGATGTAATTGCCTCGCTGCTGGGAGCCGTAGCAAGAATAACGTCTGCACCGCCCATCTCTTGGAGCTTTTCCACAGCATTTTGCGCTTCGGTATCGATATAGTGATGTGCTCCAAGTTCCTGAGCAAGTTCTTTTTTCTCAGGACCTCGGGAAAGAGCTACTACTTCACAGCCAAACTTATTGGCATATTGTACTCCCAAGTGACCAAGGCCACCGATGCCTTGGACAGCAACGAGGTCTCCGGGTTTTAGGTCGCTGTTTCGCAGTGCATTAAAGGTGGTGATGCCCGCACAAAGCAGTGGTGCGGCTTCTGCGGAGTCCAGTTCTTCCGGAATGTCAGCCAATGCGCTTTGCGGTGCGGTCAGATATTCGGCATACCCTCCGTCAAAATGAATGCCGGTAACCTCTGCATTCTCACAGTTGATGAAATCACCGTTTCGGCAGGCCTCGCACTCATAGCAGTGTCCACCGTGCCAGCCGACACCAACACGTTGCCCTTCTTTCCATTGCGAAACATTACTACCCGCCTTTTCAATAGTTCCAATAACTTCGTGGCCGGGCACGCGCGGGTATTCGATTCCCGGCATCAATCCGTCTTTCACAAAGGCATCACTGTGGCAAATACCACAGGCCTGTACCTTGATTAATACTTCGTTATCAGCCGGAGAGGGAATCTCTTTTTCTACGAGCTCAAAATCCGCTCCCGGTTCAGAAATTTGCATTGCTTTCATAGTTAAACCAATAATTTTTGATTCAAGTTATCACTAGTGCATCAACAGGAATCATCACGGAATCATTTATCAGATTTGGAACAAAATGAACAGGCTTTGCTTATATTTATTCCTAAGGACAAGACTTATTATATTCCTGCGTTTCAGCATGTTGCCCAAAAATAGTAATCTAACATCATTCATTCGCCCATGAGCCGTAGTTCTCACTCCATTATTATTAGTCGATTTCTTCTTGTTTTCATGGTACTTACAGGCTTGACCGGGGTTTTAACCCCTGTCAGTGCCCAATCTTTTGATCACGAAAAATATCCCAAACTGGATTTTGATTTTAAGAGCCTGCAGCTGGACTTGGGGGTGCAGCCTCAAAACCTGATGATTGACGGTTCGGCTCAATATGAGATAGAGGCTAATATCAGCGGGGCGGATACCGTGATTCTCTACGCCTCGCGCATGGATATCAGTTCGGTATCGGTCGATCAGCAAAAAGTGGAGTACTCCCTGCATAACGATTCGCTTTTTGTGCCTTTGCCGGAACCATCAAAAGCCGGTCAAGCATACCAGCTGCGCATTCGATATTCGGCCGGTCCTAAATTCGGTCTCCTTAAAAATGGAAACGGTACCATCTGGACCTCACAGCTACCTAAATCGCAACACCACTGGGTGCCCATTGTCGATAATCCTCATGTGGAGCTGAAAACCACCTTCAATATTGCCGTACCTGCCGGGTACAGGGTTTGGGCAACCGGTGAAAAGACCGGCGAAGAGGCCGTGAACGTGGACGCCATGCGGTATCATTTTACCTCCGAACAGGAAGTTCCTGCATCCGGCATATTTTTTGCAGCAGGTAAATTTGAAAGCAAAATGGCTACTTATGGAGTAAAGAAAATCAATTTGGTTACAGAGCAGGCAGTTGCCGATAGCATTGATAATCAGCAGCTCTTACAGCAGGCTTATGATTATGTAGGAGAAATTGAGGACAGCCTGCAAGTAGAATATCCCTATGATCGGTTGCATGTTCTTGTGATGGAGGATCATATGGGGGAAACAAAGAGCTGGGGAGCATCGAGCATTTATCTGTATAAAAACCGCGGTGATCTGCAGACACAACTACTGAGGGGGATCATTGCTCAGTGGTTTGGATCCTACCAAAGGGAAGCGCAATGGAGTCAGGCAAATGCCATAACCCTCTATCAAATGTTGTCATACCGATCAATAAAGCAACAGGATGGTCTGCTCAGGGGAAAAGATATGCCCGCTTTTCCATCCTCTGTTTATGATGGATTTGGTTCCGACCGATGGAATTCGTGGATGGAAGGATGGACCAAATGGACAAACACTGGAGAAAAAGAGGTTATTGAGCAGGCTCGCAATGGAGCCCTTCAAAATCTGCCTTCGGTTGTCAGTTGGGACGATTACGCACAATACTGGTATCGCCGGAGTGGGCAGCCGATATTTAAGGCCCCTTCATTTACTATTCCGCGTGACTCTGTAGCAAAAACGTCCGAAGAACCGGCTGACTCTGTTGCTTATAAGGTGACCTATCACTTGAACGAGCAGGACGGCACCCTGAAACTCAATTTTGAAGCACTTTATGGCATATACAAAGAACTTACCACTATCAATGCTTATGAGATATACGGTAGTGAGGTGGATACTTCGGAAGTAACCTTTACAGGCGCACAGGATTCAGTTGTTTTAAAAGTGGATCCCATGATAAGCACTCTGCGACTCGAAGCGCCCGACCGGCCGGGATTGTATCTGGATCAGTATAAGCCGGCGCCGTTCCTGATTTATGAGTTGCAAAATGCGCAGTCGGTAAAAGCACGAGCTGAAGCTGCTCGTAAACTTGGTTATCATGCCGATAATCCCGATTTGCAACTGGCGATTAAAGATTTCATAAATCGCGAGCTGGAGCCGGAGGTGAGGGCGGCTCTGTTGTCATCCCTGGCCGACATCACTCAGGGCGCAACCGGTACCGAAGATCAGTTTCTAAATGCGCTGAACAGTGATCAGCTGGTCATCCGGAATGCGGCACTGATGGCTCTGCAGCATTATACCGAAAATCCACAGGTTAGGAGCCAGGTTCAACAGCTCGCTGAGAATACCGGAGATTTTAATCGTTATCAAAAAGCGGTTCAGGTATTGATGACAATTTCGACTCCGGAGCAATTCAAAACTTTTGTAGATGGAATAACACAAACCGATTCGGTGGGGCATCGGGCGACATTTGCCATACAGGAGCTGGCAAATATGGGCGCCATTGAAGAAGCCATCAAAAAAGCCGGTTTGTTCATGGACGAAGATTACAGCTATTCAATTCGCAAGACAGCCCTGCAGATTTTGGTTCAGCACGATCACGCGCCGGAAAATTGGTTAGATCGGGCCAAGGAGCTGCTGTCTTCCGCGGATCCCCGCATTCGGTTTCTGATTATAAAGGGTCTGCAAAAGAACCGGAACCAGGAGATAACGGATTATCTCTCAGAATACTTGCCAGATGAGTATGATGCTCGTGTTTATAAAGAAATCGAACAGATGCTGAACTGATCAGGTATCAGTAAAAATAATGTGTCATCCTGAATTTATTTCAGGATCTAGATTAATTTATCTTGTCGCAATGAATTGCGTTGCGATGAAACCTGGCGGAATATATTTATCTTGTTTCAACGTGGATCATTGTAACAAGATAAATACCCAAGCCTCCAAGCCTGGGCCTTATCCCTGACGAATCCATTTCATCAGCTCTTTGAAGCTGGCGCTCTTGCCGTAGCTCAGAATTCCTACACTGTAAATCTTGGCGCTCAGCCACATAGTTCCGCCGAAGGTTGCTGCCATCAATACAATTGAGATTGCAATTTGCCAAAAAGGCACGTCAGTAATAGCAATACGTGTAATCATCACAATGGGGGTACAGAAGGGAACCAGCGATCCCACGACCGACAGGGTACTATCAGGATTTTCCATGGCTTGAAACATGATAAAGTAGGCAATCATAATGGGCACCATAATCGGAAACATGTACTGCTGCGTATCGGCTTCGGAATCGACCGCGGAACCGATAGCGGCAAAGATGGAGCTGTAGATCAGGTACCCCAGGATAAAAAAGATAGCGAAGTAGATAATCAGCGAAGTATCGACAGAGGGAATATTTTGCAGAAAAGCGGGAAGTGTTTCGGCCGTCTGAGCGGTCTCGGCCTGCTGGGTGACGCTCTGTATTTTTGGAGCCATGAACATCGCGGCCACCGGTCCTGCGGCCGACATCAAACCGAACAGTGTAGCGACCCAGATAGTAATCTGGGTAAGCGCCAGGGCCCCGATACCGCCCATCTTACCGAGCAACAACTCGATCGGTTTTACCGAAGAAGCGATGACTTCAATAATACGGTTGGTCTTTTCTTCAATCACACTCCGCGTGATAAGTCCGCCGTATCCGGTAATGGCGCCGAAGATCATGACGCCCATGACGATTCCCAGGATTGTAAGAAAGATGGTATCATCATCGGTTTCTTCGCCCGCATTGGTGAGTTTACGCGTTTCCATCGATACGTTGCTTTCGTAAATCTGCTGAATATCCTTCGAAACATTGGCCCGGGCGAGGCGCTCGTTGCGGATTGCCTCTCTTAAATCTGATCGGATGGATGTTTGCAGGCTTAGCCCGCCGGCACCACTGGAAACGAATTCCGGATTTTGTTCACCTTCAATGTGGGATTCCCGAAGCACGAGATACCCGTCAATTTGTTCGTTTTGTACCATTGCCCGCAGCGAATCTTCCGGGGTATCGGAGTATTCTTCATAACGCTCTGAGTTAATCTGGGCAAGTCGAGGGAAGAGCACGCCGGTTTGATCGGATATGGCAATGGTTCGCTCGGTCCCGGAGTCCCAAACGGCAATGCCAACCCCGATACCCATAAAAGCCACCATCCCCAGAGGGATCAGAATGGTGGCAAGGATGAAAGCTTTGGAGCGTATACGGGTGATATATTCCCGTTTCAGAACCAACAGAATTTGATGCAGATTCATAGTCAATCAGGCAAGTTCGTTTGGATTAATATTGTCTTCGCCGACAGTAGAAATGAAAATCTCGGTGAGCGAGGGTTCCACGCGTTCAAACCTGTAAATTTCAGCGTGTTCCATGGCTGTTCTCAGGATATTCTGCATGTTTTGGCCGTTCAAGACGCGGATTTCGGCAAAATTGGTGGATCTATTGTTAATGCGAACATCTTCCAGCTTATCCAAGAAACTCTGATCCCCTTCAAACTCAATATTGATGGTATTTTTACCGAATCGTTGTTTGATGTTGCGCAGGTTTCCTTTAAGTACAGCTTTACCTTTGTTGAACAGGCAAATTTCATCGCACATTTGCTCGACCTGTTCCATGCGGTGGGTAGAAAACAAGACTGTTTTTCCCTTGTTGCGCAGCTCAATGACTATCTCTTTCAGCATTTCACTGTTGATGGGGTCCAGTCCGCTAAACGGCTCGTCAAAAATGTAAATATCCGGATCGTGAGCGATGGTGGCGATAAACTGTATTTTCTGAGACATCCCCTTGGACAGTTCCCCGACTTCCTTGTTGTACCAGTCCAAAGCTTCAAATCGCTCAAGCCAGTATCGAGTTGCTTCTTGGGCTTCCCTGTGGGACAAACCTTTAAGCTGGGCCAGATAAATGAGCTGCTCGCCTACCTTCATCTTTTTATAGAGACCGCGTTCTTCGGGCATATAGCCCACCATACTCTGTGTTTTCGAACTGACCGGTACACCATTGATGGTAACCGAGCCCTGATCTGCGATTAAGATATGATTGATAATACGAATAGCCGTGGTTTTACCCGCTCCGTTTGGACCGAGTAGCCCAAAGATGATTCCTTTGGGAACTTCAAAGCTTACATCCCGAACCGCTTGGGTATCTCCAAACGATTTGTAGATGTTCTTAACATCGATTACGCTCATAGTAGCTGTTTATTTTGCAGTATATATTCAAAAAATACGTTCTGGATTCACTCAAGAAATATTTTGATGAAGTATAAACTTTTGATTAATTCAAACATAATCCAAAGTACTTAACTTTTGGGAGTAAGTATGTTGCTTACGAAAAAATCTGAAATTAGTTTTCTGAAATCATGAAGATTTTCCACCTCAGCGCTGAATGTTATCCGGTAGCAAAAGTTGGTGGCCTGGGTGATGTTGTCGGTTCATTACCGAAGTATCTGATTCAACAGTCGGTAGACGCATCAGTGATAATGCCCAAGTATTCCAATGAATGGATCGGCAACCACGATTTCGAAACCGTATTTGAGAACAACGGACCGCTGGGGGATGGACATTTTAATTTCAGGATACAGCGGGAAAAAGACGATACCCTGGGGTTTCCATTGTATGTAGCCGATATAGCGGGACGTTTTGATCGACCGGGAGTATACGTGGATCAACAGTCCGGGGCGCCGTACTGGGATGATTTCGAGCGTTTTGCAAGTTTTCAGGTTGCCGTGCTGGAGTGGTTTAACCACATGAAAATAAAACCCGACCTCGTGCACTGCCATGATCATCATACGGGCCTGGTGCCTTTTTTAATGACCCAGAGTTATGCTTATGAATTTCTCAAGATGATCCCCACTGTTTTAACCGTGCACAACGGCGAATACCATGGAGAATACAATATCGGTAATGCTTACATGTTACCGGATTTCAAAGAACATAACATCGGCTTGCTCGATTGGGATGGAAGGCTGAATTGCCTGGCGACCGGTCTTAAAACGTGTTGGCAGATAACGACTGTTTCCCCTTCATATATGGATGAACTGGCTTACAACAGTAGTGGTCTGGAGCTGCTTTTTCAAAGTGAGCGTCCGAAATCACGGGGCATTATCAATGGAATAGATACCGATGTCTGGAATCCCGAGACCGATCCGATGATTCCCGAACACTACAGTCAGCGGAAAATGGCCGCCGGCAAGCGAGAAAACAAGCGCATTCTTTGTGAGAAGTTCGGGCTTGATCCGCAGTATCCAACGATTTCTTATATCGGACGTCTGGCAAAAGAGAAAGGTGCCGATCTGCTGCCTGATTTGTTCAGGACTTTCTTGGAGTCGCCGCAGAGCGTTAATTTTATTGTGTTGGGTACCGGAGATCGGACGTTGCACCATCAGTTTGAGTCGATGAATAGTCGCTTTGTCGGGTATTTTGATGCCACTCTCGATTATAATGAATCGCTGGCTCATGAAATTTATGCTGGCAGTGATTTTATGATAATGCCCTCACGCGTTGAGCCCTGCGGGCTCAATCAGATGTATTCAATGCGCTATGGCACTGTTCCGATTGTACGCAATATTGGGGGATTGAAAGACACCGTCGTCGATATTGGCGAGGAAGGTGGATATGGAATTACGTTCAATGATTTTACATTACATGCAGCGTGTGATGCGGTTCAGCGCGCAATCGATCTGTTTTATGATGGACATAAAATGGCAGGTATTCGAAAGCGAATTATGAATCTCGATTTTTCTTGGAATGCCTCAGCCAAAGAGTATATTAAAATGTATAACGAACTGGTTAATAACAGTTAATCAAAAACCTTATTTCTCATGCGTAAAAAGGTAATTGCAGTTATTTTAGGTGGTGGACAGGGCACTCGGTTATTCCCGTTAACGAAAATGAGATCCAAACCGGCCGTACCTATCGCAGGTAAATACCGGCTGGTCGATATACCTATTTCCAACTGTTTAAATTCAGGGATTCGCCGCATTTACGTACTCACGCAGTTTAATTCTGCTTCCCTGAACCGACATATCAAAAATACCTATAACTTTGATGTCTTCAGCAGTGGTTTTGTAGATATTCTGGCGGCCGAGCAGACGCCCCGAAGCAAGAACTGGTACCAAGGCACTGCCGATGCCGTTCGGCAGTCGATTCATCACATGGAAAATCATCGTCATGATCACGTCTTTGTGCTTTCCGGTGATCAGCTTTACCAAATGAATTACCGCAAGATGATGGAAAAGCATGAGAGTAATGATGCTGACCTGACCGTGGCCACGATTCCGGTTGTGGCCCAGGATGCCACCGGATTCGGTATTATGAAAACAAATAAGGAAGGCGTCATCGAAAGCTTTGTAGAGAAGCCCGCGATCGATGAGCTGGATCAGTGGAAGTCAGAAACACCGGAGAAATTTAAGAAAGACGGTCGTGTTTATCTGGCGTCGATGGGGATATATATTTTCAAAAAAGAGATCCTTAATGGATTGTTGGATAAATATCCTGATGCCACAGACTTTGGGAAAGAGATCATTCCGCAGGCAATTGATAAAGATTACAAAGTGCAAAGTTACGAATTCGATGGCTACTGGACCGATATCGGAACTATCAAGTCGTTCTTCGAAGCGAATCTGGCACTGACGGATGATCTTCCTGAATTTAATCTCTACGATAACGAAGATTTCATTTATACCCACGCGCGGTTGCTGCCTGCTTCCAAGCTCTCGGGAACCACTTTTGATCACTCGGTATTGGCTGAAGGCTGCCTGATTGAGGCCAGCCGCATCGAGCGTTCGGTGATTGGTATCCGTTCCCGTATTGGTAAGGGCACTACCATTGAGAATTCTATCATCATGGGGAATGACTTTTTCCAATCTCGCGAGGAGCTGGAGAAAAGTAATAATGAAAATCCCCCGATGGCTATTGGGCAGCGTTGTTTCATTAGCAATGCCATCATCGACAAGAATTGCAAGATCGGAAACGATGTACGTATTGCAGGAGGCAACCACCTTGAAGACGGCGAATATGGAAACTATCACGTGGTTGATGGTATCGTGATCATACCAAAAGGTTCGGTCATTGAAGATGGTACTAAAATATAGCCGGTTAAAGCTGAAATTAAGGGAATTAAAAAGAGGAGCAGTGGACACTGCTCCTTTTTTTTGTCCCGGATTAGTGTCAACAATCCTATACTTTGGTACAGAACCTTAGTATTTCCAAAATCTATAGTAAGTGAGCTACTAAGCTCTTTAACTATGAGTATAACGGCATGCTAAATAAGCAAAAATGTCCCCCTTTGAAGGGGGATAGGAGGATGAGTATTGCCAAAGCAGATAGTTGGCAACACCTTGAAAAAAAACTGCCGATATTGATGAGAGTCAGCGTTGCTGACCAATAAGGATTAATTTAGTGAAAGGAGAAGAAATTTCAGACATAATCCGAATTCCGTCATCCCCAAAACAGTGAGTATTTAGTTTGAATTGGATCTAACCTGGAACAGCCCTAGATGGTATCCTGAATATCGTGCAACTTCGCCATTGCCCGATCATTGAGATTGTCGAAAAGCTCCTTATTGATGTCCCCTACGGTATATTTCAGATGCAGCCACACTACATAGGTCGCCATTACATCTTCGTGGCAATAATGTTCAATTTCTGCCAGCTTGTCTTCCCGGAACATTTTTAGTACTTCATTGCCTTCACCAGTCTGCTTGAAAGGGATGCCTATCAGGTATCCGAGGTGTTTAAGCTTGGGCCAGGAACTGGCGCCGTAGTTGCTGAATTCATCCAGCAGATCCACATTGTCATTACTGTAGCGGTACTTGATATCGTAATGGTTTAGTCGCTTTGGCATCTGCAGTCCGTGCTTCAGGGCCCGGTAGGTGAGCAGGGGAAGGTCGAAACCGCGACCGTTATGGTGGACCAGTCCGAAATCCTTATAGGTGCCCAGGGCATCAAAAAGCTGCTGCAATCCTTCTTTTTCATCCAGACCGTGCCATCCTACTTTTTGTTTGGGAACTCCGTTATTTTCGATCCACAAGCCTACCCAAGATACCATCTTGTGATACATGGGAGGGAGGAACCCTGAAGAGTTGCGGGCCAGGGCTTCGCTGGCCTGTATCAGCAGATCATCTTCGTTTTCTTCCGGTTCTTCAATGACCTGTCGTACAAATTTAAAATCGGGGATCGTCTCTACATCAAAAACAAAAAACATAATTACTCCGTCATTTCTCCAGCTATATTTCGGTTGAAAGCTTTCCTAACCTGCTTATTATCGTGATGCTTGCCAAGAAGATACATTAATTTTGTGAGGGTTGCCTCGGTAGTCATGTCTTTGGCACTTAGGGCTCCCAGCTCGTCCGCTTTGCGCCCGCTTTCATAGTTCTGCAAGTCTACCGCATCGTATGCCGCCTGCGAGGTAAAAACCAGCAAAATATTGTGATCAATACATTTCTTGAGAAATGGAAGTAGACTTTCTCGGTCGTGAATGGGGAAGTTTCCGCTGCCAAAGGCCTCAATAACCAGGGCGCGGATCTCCGAGAGCTTTAACCCTTCAAGATAGTCGGGATTAAGGCTTGGATAGATCTTGAGAAGGAAAACCTCATCGGAAAATTTGGTAAACAGATCGAGAGATTCGGAGGCCGCGTTCACATACTGACTCAGTTCAATGTTCAGTCCAATTTCTGCCAGTGGTGGGTAGTTGGGAGAGGCAAAGGCATCGAAATCACCGATGCTCATTTTGGTGGCGCGATTCCCCCGGTAGACGAAATCATTAAAACAGATGGCAATTTCTGGAAGATCCATAGTGGCTATTTCGATCGCATTAACCAGGTTGCGGCGCGCATCACTGCGGATATTTTTCATGGGCACCTGGCTGCCGGTTAAAATTACCGGTTTGCTCAGGTGTTGAAGCGCAAAAGAGAGGGCTGATGCGGTATAGGCCATAGTGTCGGTGCCGTGCAGAATCACGAAGCCGTCATATTGTTCATATTTCTCGTAGATAAAGTTGGCAAGTTGTCCCCAGTGTTTCCTGTTGATGTCGGAGCTGTCTTTGTAGAACAGCTGTTTGATGTTAATTCGGGCTATTTCGGATAGCTGAGGAATGGTTTCATAAATTTGTTCCGTCCACTTTTTGGGGTCCAATGTAGGCTTACCGCCGATGCCAATATCCATGGCAATGGTGCCGCCGGTCTGAATGAGCAGAATATTTTTCATTGCAACAATTTAGTTGGACTGTTTCTGCCGCTAATGTTACCAAATTTCAAACAAAGTATTGAGTTCAAATGTATTTTTACATTACTTGTCTTATACATTAAAACACACCCGGGGTGAGCGATGATCATCACGCTATTACACACTTCAGTAATCTGTCAACTTAGCTCCTGCCATTCTTCAATGACAGTCTGCCCCGGCACGATCTCATCTAATAAAGGAGGTAGAGTTTATGAATGTCTATAAGCCATCACAAATACGAAACGTTGTGCTATTAGGTCACTCGGGTTCAGGGAAGACGACCTTGTCCGAAACGATGCTGTTTGAGTCGGATAGTAAAAAACGACGGGGGTCGATCGAGCAAAAAAACACCTCGTCGGATTACCATGAAATTGAGCATGAAAAGCAGAAATCGGTTTTTAGTTCGCTGCTGCATCTGGATTGGAGAGGGAGTAAAATCAACCTTATCGATACACCGGGAACAACGGATTACATTGGGGAAGTCGTAGGAGCGCTCCGCATCGCCGACACCGCCATTTTTTCGCTGAATGCCGAGTACGGTGTTGAGGTAGGTACAGAGCTGCAGTGGCGTTATACCGATAAGTACAATATTCCCTCCCTGCTTATCGTCAATAAACTGGACAGTGAGCAATCCCGTTTTCAAAAAACCGTTGACATGGCCAAGGAGCGCTTCGGCCGCGGAGTGGTAGTAGTGCAGTATCCCTATAGCGAAGGCAATGATTTTCACGCAATTATTGATGTACTGAAAATGACGATGTACGAATTTCCCGAGGACGGAGGTAAACCGGATAAGCTGCCCATTCCCGACTCTCATAGAGCACAGGCCGATCTTCTGCATAATGAATTGGTTGAGGCGGTGGCCGAAAATGATGAAACCTTGCTGGATTTATACCTGGAGCAGGGGGAGCTTACCGAAAGTCAGATGCGAGAGGGTCTGCAGCAGTCGCTGCTAAATCGGGATATTTTTCCACTGTTTTGCAGTTGTGCCAAGCGCAATATGGGTACCGGCCGGGTGATGGGATTCCTCGGCAACGTAGCGCCCAATCCGCTGGAAGCCAATCCGCCAGAGTCAACCGAAGGTGAAGAAATTCCGCTCAAGACCGATGGCGATCCGCTTGCATTTATATTTAAGAACAGTTCGGAGTCGCATGTTGGAGACATGCTCTTTTTTAAAGTTTATGGCGGTGCAATCAAAACAGGAACCGACCTGATCAACGATACAAACTCCAGTTCGGTCAGAATGTCAAGCTTGTACCTGGTGAATGGCGAAGATCGTGTTGAGGTAAATGAAATCGATACGGGAGATTTGGGAGCCGCTGTGAAGCTTAAAAATACCGGAGTAAATGATACGCTGCATGCCAAGGGCAAACAGGTAACGATAGAACCGATCCATTTTCCAACGCCTGTCATTCGTACCGCTATTCAATTGAAGCAGGAGGGGGAGGAGGATAAGCTGGGTACGGCCCTGCATCAGTTGCAGCGTGAGGATCCTTCGCTGCAGGTTGAGCACAGCCAGGAGCTTAAGCAGGTGATTATACACGGACAGGGAGAGGAGCATTTGGGGGTCATTGAATATGAGCTGAAAACCCGCTTCAATCTGGACTTCAACTTTGTAGCCCCTCGCATTCCCTACCGCGAGACGATTACCAAACCCGTTCGCACGGAATACAAACACAAAAAGCAGTCGGGCGGAGCCGGACAGTTTGCAGCTGTTTCCATGCTGATGGAACCGCTCACCGACAATATGCCGGAGCACAGCGACCTGAGGGTTCGCGACACCCAGGAAATCGACCTGGAGTGGGGTGGCAAGCTGGTGTTCCGGAATTGTATTGTTGGTGGTGTAATCGACAACCGGTTTATGCCGGCGATCCTCAAGGGCATCATGGAGAAAATGGAATCCGGCCCGCTCAGCAACTGCCGCGTGCGGGATATCCGTATATCGGTCTACGACGGCGCGATGCACTCGGTGGATTCCAATGACGCCGCCTTCCGAACGGCGGCCCTGATGGCTTTCCGCGACGGCTTTCTGCAGGCCGCTCCAAAACTGTTAGAGCCGATCTATAATGTGGAAGTAAACGTCCCGGCCGACTATATGGGGGATGTAATGAGCGATATCAGTACCCGTCGGGGCCAGATTATTGGTGTGGATTCCGAAGGATCCATCCAAAAGATAAAAGCTCAGATTCCCTTGGAAGAACTCGACCATTATGCCACCCGCCTGAAATCAATCACTCAGGGCAGTGCGCGGTACTCCCGCGAATTTGCGCATTATGCCCAGGTACCTGCTGATATCCAGAAACGGGTCATGGAGCAGACCCTGGAGCTTGAGGAAGCAGGTTAATAATAGACTAATAATGGTAGTTAGTGCTTAAAAAAGAAGATAACAAAAGCTCCCGGCCATTGGGTTGGGGGCTTTTATTTTAGAGTGTCGGCCGGCTGTGTAGCAGGAGCCTCCATCAACCATTGGCTTTTGGGATGTGTCTTTTCCAAATGTTTGATGTAGCGGGAGGGTAGATCAAAAAATACCGTATCAGCTATGGCCGGGAAACGCCGCCTCATGATCTGCCGGGGACGCTGCGGTCGCTGCTCGGGATTCCAGGTAAAACCTTCTAGTTGGCGTTCGGCTGTTTTCTGGTTCTCTTTGTAGTACGAACCGTTGATAGCGCCGATTCCTTTCATCTTTTTAAGTTCACCGGTTTCAAAATATATCCGGATCTCGGGTGCGGTCATATCTATGGCACCATCCGGCTCGTTTTGCCCCTTTTTCGTAAAACGGAGTAGATGCGCATTGCCGAATACATATATTTGGCTGAGGTTTCCTTCACTAAAATTGGCATGCAAGGTATCTCCGGTGATCTGGTTCAGCCGATCAATAGTGGTATCCTGCTGTACCGAAAAGGGGCGCGGATAGGATTTAAGGCTGTCAATGTCTCCATTCACGATTTTGGCGATAATTCTGGGGCCGGTAAGCTGCACCTGCTTGTGCCAGGCCTTGGCACTCGACCATAGTTCAAAAAGGTCCTGCTCATCCGCATACTTTGAAGTGTCGGCTACCGCTGAAAAAGAGGGGGACCAGATGCGTACGTTTTGATATCCGTATACGACGACAGAAGTGTCTTTGGGCGTACGGTTTTCCAGGGATAAAATTTGTTTTGCCCGGATGTGGGTGGTATCGGCCTTACTGGAATCGGTGGTATCGGTCTCAAAATTTTTGAGCCAGGCGTTTCCCTCCAGCAGTCGCCGGCCTGTTGAGTCGGCTTCCAGGTAATCACCCTTGATCATGCTATCATGTTCATGATCATTACCATACACATTGCCGTAGAGCTCGTAATTCTTCTTTGCCCGGTTACTGAATAGGGAATCACCCTCCAGGTATTGCAGCGAGTCGGTGAGCTGTACCCGACCGTGAAATTCTGCGCTGTCGGCTTCCCGGTAGTAAAAACCGGAGTTTGCCAGTAGCGTACCCCGTTGATCTTCCAGCCGAATTTCATCCAAAAAGTGGGCAACCTTAGTGCTGAATCGGTAATCTACGCTGTTTCCGAAAAGGGTAGTACTGTCAGTTTCAATAATGACGCGACCGCGCAGCTGACTAAAATCGACATCAGTGAAATAGTTCAGGGTGTCGGCCCAGATAATCTCTGATTCCGTTTCCAGCTGGATATTGCCAAATGCCCGGATTTCATCTTTGTTGACATATTTATAAGCGCTGTCGCAGTACATCTCGAGTTTTTTACTTTGAAGATGCACATTGCCCAGAATCTTCTGTACTTTTTCTCCCTTGTACTGACCACCCTCGATAAGGTCGGCCTCGAGGATGTTGACCGAACTCTGGCCGCTGGCTCGAAAGGGAATCATCGAAAAGAACGCGCAGATCAGGACTATTCCAGAAATTAACAACCCGGTTCGCACATGCTTGGTATGGGAGAGGGGATTTGTCATTCTAATTAACAATTACCCGGCCTTTGGGTTCTTTGATTGTATAATCGCTCAGGTCAGTATTACCCTCAAAGCCTGTTCCGGCAATACTGTCTGAGGGGGTTTGAATGATCACGAACTTCGGGGTGCTGATCTTATTATCATTCTGTCTCCATTTCAAATATTCCGATTGCAGGTGTCGATTATCGGAGGTATTCACCCGAACGTTCCCATAGAGTTCAAAGATGGCTTCCTCAGGCTGATAAACAGCACGGTCGGAAAGCACTTTGGTCTCAACGGTACCCGTTGTATCAAACACATGGATAGTAACCGGACCCCGGATATTGGTTTTGTTTTTGCCTTCCTCCATGATTGTAGCGGCATAGGAGCCCCAGAGCTCCAGTTTTTTTTGACCCTCTTCCATGATCTCCATATCAAGATCCCATGTTTCGGTGGTGGAGGTCAGGGAATCTTTGAGTGCTTCGTCAACCTGCTTGGATTGCTTTTGGGATAGCTCTCCGCATGAGGCCATCACAATGGTTATTGCCAAGCTTAAGAGCAATAGGGTAAAGGTTGTTTTATGTGGTCCCAAAGTATCGATCACCTGCATCTCCTAATCCCGGTACGATGAACGCATCGTCATTGAGGCGCTCGTCAATGGCCGTAGTGATAGTATGCACATCGGGATGTTCCTGTTCCAGTTTACGTAATCCTTCCGGGGCACAAATTAACGAAACAAAACGGAGATGTTGTGCTCCTTGCTTCTTTAGAAAGGAGAGTGCATCATGAGCACTGCCGCCGGTCGCAAGCATTGGATCCACGACCAGCACCATGGCCTCTTCCACGCCATCGGGAATATTAGAATAATAGTCCACTGGTTCGTGGGTGGTTTCATCCCGGTACATCCCCAGATGACCAACTTTGGCCTCCGGGATAAACTGCAGGATGGCATCGGACAGCCCAAGTCCGGCACGAAGGATAGGTACAACCATCACTTCTTGGTCAATGTCATATCCCGTCGTTTTTTCTATGGGTGTTTGTATCTCGAAGGATTTGAGGGGCAGTTCTTTAAGAGCGTGGTAAGCCAGTATCACAGCGATTCTCTTTAAGGCCGACCGGAAATCAACGGTATTGGTAGATACATCCCGCAAGGTTGTAAGGTCGCGGTTGATTACGGGATGTTCTATCAGTGTTACCTGCTCAAATTCCTGAGAAGACATAAGATTATTTTTTAGGATTCAGGCGTTTTGTGTTGTTGTCTGAAATATTTCTGGGTGATTTGGTAAGCTACGCCGGACAGTGCAAACAGGGCAATGATATTGAAGAAGGCCATTAAGCCAAGCATCACATCCCCGAAAGCCCATACCGTAGCCAAAGTAACAATAGCGCCAAAGAAGTGCATGATCACATAGACTACCCGATACCAGAATATCGATTGAAAACCGAGTAAGTACTGGGCAGCACGATCCCCGTAATAACTCCAGCTGATGGATGTGGAAACGGCGAACAGGAATATGGCAAAGGTTACAATATACCCTCCGCCCGGGACGAGAGGAGCCAGGCCTTCTTCAAATGCCGCCGAAGTGAGCGGAGCTCCATTTTGTACTACCGCGCCATACAATGACGAAATTTTAGTGTTATTCTCCGTGTAAAGGGTTTTACCCTGATCGGTGATTTCAACGCGACCTGAAAAAGGAACAGAATATGCTTCATCGGTAAACATGGTATCTACCGGAGCTTTATAGTGGGTCATGCTTCCATTTTGCGGAAGCCCGTTTTCGAAATATAGAACGTTAGCATCGGGATTAGTGGCCGGTCCTTCCATTTGAGAACTTACCTGATAGGAAACCACTTCAGAGGTGGGATCGATTGCCGACTTGTGCTGGGAATCCCATGAGCCGGTAGATACAATAACCAGACCGGTCATGGAACAAATGACCAGCGTATCAATAAAGGGTTCGAGCAAGGCTACAACTCCCTCCCTTACCGGTTCGTCGGTTTTTGCCGCGGAGTGAGCAATTGGTGCTGAACCCTGTCCCGCCTCGTTGGAGAAAATTCCTCGCTGTACCCCATAGCTTAGTGTAAAGATCAATGCGCCCGAACCTACGCCCAGTGCCCCGGCCTGGGGATTGAACGCGTTACTGACAATAGTCCACAGAGAAGGTAAAATTGCATCATAATGAATACCGAGGATAATCAGGGCACCAAGTACATAAAGGGCACCCATAAACGGAACGAGTTTGGAAGTAACCTTACCGATTCGCTTAATACCTCCCAGTACAACAGCTCCGACGAGGCTTGCGGTAATGAGTCCGGTTATCCAAACCGGAATTTGAAAGTCGGTCTTTATCATATCGGCTACCGAGTTAGCTTGTACGGCATTTCCCGTTAAAAAGGCACAGATGGCAGCCGAAACGGCAAAAGCTACTGCCAGCCATTTCCAGTTGGGGCCGAGTCCCCGTTCGATATAATACATTGGACCTCCGGAGACGGAGCCGTCGGGATTGGTACCTCTATACTCCTGCGCCAGCGTTACCTCGGTATATTTAATGGCCATTCCGAATATGGCTGTGACCCACATCCAGAAAAGTGCGCCGGGTCCTCCATAGTGAATAGCCAATGCCACTCCCACGATATTACCGGTACCCACGGTTGCAGAAAGTGCGGTCGTTAAAGCCTGGAAGTGGTTGATATCCCCTTCATCCTCCGGATCATCGTAAAAACCGGTTACAACTTTTAATCCATGTCCAAATTTACGGATCTGGATAAAACCCATACGAATGGTGATGTATAATCCGAAAATTAAAAGTATTGCCACCATCGCGGGAAAAGCTTCCGGGGTACTCCAAATAAGGTCAACCAGCCAATTTATAATTTGGTCAAATGTCTCCATGAGGTAGATTTGTGCTTAAGATTTTTGAGGATAATCAGGCAGAATGTATAAAAAGATTTTCGAATTTTTTAGATTTAATTACGATATAACTATGAGGAACCATTAAAAAACGTTAAAATGATAGAGATACAAAAAGTGATCGTCTTAATTCGTTAAATCTCTTATATTTATAAAGAGTGGTTAATTGGTCAAAATCTGATTTTAAAGGTGACGTTCTATGACAAAGGCAGATATTGTTGATGTGATTGCATCGTCCACAGGACTAACAAAGGTGGAAACGGAAGCGGTGGTTAATGGTTTTATGGAAACCGTTATTGACGCTATGAAAAGGGGAGAGCACATCGAGCTCAGAGGGTTTGGCACGTTTAAAGTGGTTAAGCGAGCTCAGCGCGTGGCACGTAATCCCAAGACTAACGAAGAAGTGATAGTGCCGGAACAATATGTGCCGGTGCTTAAGATGTCGAAAGATTTCAAGGAAGCCGTCAATGATTCAATGATGGCTGAGGAAGATTAGTAATATTTAACCCAAAGAGGGTATTTTTTCCGGTTTTTAATTGCGGGATGTCGTAACTTAACGAGCTACTTAATACCCCACGAGATTTCGGATCAGTAATCTCGTCTAAAAAAATTGAGGTGACATTATGCCTAGTGGAAAAAAGAAAAAACGTTCTAAAATTGCCAAGCACAAGCGTAAAAAGAGACTGCGCAAAAACCGGCATAAAAAGAAATAGTTTGTAACCGGATTGTAGATTCGGAACCAATTTAGAAAAGGCCTTCAAACGAGAAGGCCTTTTTTTATTAGCAATATTTTGGATTTAGTTGGACAGCAAATACCCCCTCCAGCAACGTTAATCTACTTAACTTGAATGCGTAGCAGTTGGGACCGGGGCCGGCTTACGCCGCTTGGCTCTGCAGCGTTTTGTCTGCAATCTTCAGCACGCGGTTGGATTTAACTAAGAGCTCTTGCAGGCACTGACTTACAAAGTCGTGAACATCGTTCAGGGTTTTCAAATCCTCCAGGGTGTACTGAAAATAGGAGATCAGGTTCGCCGCCGATAAATACCTGCGGTTTTCCGACCCTTCCACTTCGATATGCCAGCGGGTGATGATGTCATCATCAGCAAGCAGTTCGTTTACTTCCTTGCTGATTTCTTCCATCCACTGACCGGCAGCTTCGAGCTTATGATTGCCGTTATGGGCTGCAAGAGCCGGATCAGATGCCTGCTCCTTAAAAAGCCAGGTTATCTCAATATCAATCACCGGCGAAATGCTTGTGCTGACCATATTCTCTTCCTGCAGAAAGGGATGTCCTTCCATGCCGTCGAGCTGTTTGGCCAGTACCGTCTCGCGGAATCGATCCCAGTCAAAATTGATCGATAACGCTTTTAGGTGATCCGACTTTTTACCTAGGTCAAATTCAATTTCCAGTCCCGTTGCATTTATTCTATCTTCATTCCATGTTCGGAAGCTGGTTATAGCAATGTCTCTCTTCTGAAGGTCGCTTTCTATCCGGTTCACTACCGAATTGAATATCGGATATATCATTCGTTCTGTATGGTTTGCTTTAATATCATCTCATAAGGGTAATGAACAATTATTACACGTTAAAATACTTAAACCGGGAGATAAAAGAAAAAATCCTTGGTGCTATTTACAATTTTGGGATTTCCCCCCACAAGGATGTGCTGCATCTGTACCTGGATTGCGGGGATAAAAGCCGGCGGCTCATTTTTAGTGCAAACCCGACTGAGACGGTTTTGTTTCTCGATTTTTATCGTCCGCCCAAAAAGAGTAATGTCATTGATTTTTTTCCTGAGCTCGAAGGGCGAGAAGTGACCGATATGCGCCTGGCGGAGAAAGACCGGCTGGTGTCGATATCTTTTGATAACGGGATGCAGTTGTTGTTTAAACTGTTTAGCGGCAATCCGAATGCATACTTGATTGAGAAGGATGAGATAATAGGTGCTTTTAAAAATCCGGATGAGGTAATTGGCACCGCCCCTCCCGAGCCGCAGGCCCCGGACTTTCAGCAGGAGGTGAGCCCGAAGCGGACGGCTAAAAACCAGATGACCGAAATTAATCCGCTGTTACCGCGTAACCTGTTGCCCTATCTGATAGAGCAACACGACGTGGACGGCATGGATCCCCAAGAGGTAAAACAGTTTACCCTCGAGGTTACCGAGGCCTTGCTTGAAGATCCGAATCCACGTGTACTAAAAAACGGGGAGTTTACGCTCTGGTCGAAACAATGGCTGGATATTCCCAGTGAAAAAAAATGCGAGCGGGTGAATGATTGTGTGGCTTTTGCTTACAAAAATGCGGTGCACCTTCGGCGTCTCCATGATAAAAAAGCGGAGGTACTGGATTTTTTAGAGCGTAGTAAAACGAAGAAAGAAAGCCTGATCGAACAGCTGGAACAGGCTGATAAAAGTCTGCAACGATCCGAGCAATATGAGAAATATGGTCATTTACTGATGGCTCATGCGCATGAAGAGCGTTCGCCCGGTACCGAAGAACTAACGGTTGAGGATTTTTACGAGAATAATCGCGAGATCACCATAGCCCTGCAGGAAGGAAAAGATATTTCGGAGAACGCCGAGTATTATTACAATAAGGCCAAGGATGCCCGGAAATCCTATGAACATGCCAAAAAGCGACTGCCTAAAGTTAGAAAAGAGTTATCGGAAATTGATCGGCTGTTAAAGGAGGTACGGGAGATTAAGCATTTGCCGGACCTGGATAGTTGGATCAAAAATCACAAAAACAGTCTGGAGGACCTAGGTTATGGTTCCGGCGAAGAGAAGCAGGCAACTTCCCCCTTTCGCAAATTTAAAGAAGGAAAATTTGAAATCTGGATCGGGAAGAATGCCAAGAGTAATGATCAGCTGACCAGCCATGCTCACAAAGAGGATATTTGGCTGCATGCACGCGGAGTCGGGGGCTCACATGTGGTTATACGAATGGGCAACCGTAAGGATTATCCTCCGCAAAATGTATTGCTAAAAGCGGCGGGTTATGCGGCCTATTATTCGAAGGCGCAAGGAATGAAATCAGTGCCCGTCATGTACACCAAATCCAAGTATGTGCGAAAGCCCAAGGGTTCGGCGCCGGGAGCTGCGGTTCTCGACCGGGAGGAGGTCGTGATGGTGCCGCCAACGAAACCCTCTGGGGAGTAGATCTTAAACCGCTCAGCATGTTTTTGATGAAATGCCTAAAGAATAGAACAAAAAGCCAATAAAGAACAATATATGATTTCCAATTTGCCAGATCGCATCTTTCTGTGTGGATTTATGGGGGCCGGTAAGTCGACCATCGGACGGCAGCTGGCTGAAAAACTGGATCTTGAATTTCTGGACCTCGATGATAAAATCGAGGAAAAGGCCGGCCAGTCAATCCCCGATATTTTTGAGGAATCGGGCGAGAGCGGTTTTCGAACGATCGAGCGTCGTGCTATTCTGGAAGTGGTTCGCGATTTTGAAGGCGTGGTAGCTCTCGGTGGGGGCAGTGTGCAGAATCAGCATATGCTGGATCACCTGAAACTAAACGGGCTGCTGGTATTTATAGAGACGCCGATTCCTGTTATTTTAGATCGCATCTCGCAAGATGAAAGCCGTCCGCTTTTGCTGGATAAAGATGGAAATCCCAAGGATAAAGATATCCTTAAACAAGAACTGACTGCGCTGTATGAAGAGCGTTTGCCCCTGTATGAACAGGCGGTAATAACCATTAAAAATGACGGCAGCCGGTCACCGGAAAAAATGGTAGAATCACTGCTTAAGAAAATAAGTAATCATGTCGAGTACTATAGACGTTAATATTTCGCTTAATCAATCGTATCAAATTTGGGTGGATAACGATCTCACTCAGACATTTCAGTCGTTTGGCCGTAAGCATTATTCCAGGGACAAAATTCTGGTGGTCACAGATGAGAAAGTAAAGCGTCTGCACGAGGAGACAATAGCCGATTTTACCCAGGGTTTTGACTCCCTACACCATTTCGCCGTACCGGAAGGGGAAGAGTCCAAATCAGTTGCCAGATGGACTTCCCTGGTAGACCAGATACTTCAGGTTGGCATAGAACGGAATACCCCGTTACTGGCGGTTGGGGGTGGCGTGACCGGGGATCTTGGCGGTTTTGTTGCCTCCTCAGTCCTGCGCGGTATTCCCCTTATACACATACCTACTTCGCTGCTGGCAATGGTAGACAGTTCGATTGGCGGCAAGACGGGGGTGAATCATGAGACCGGGAAAAACCTGATCGGGGCATTTTATCAGCCTGATGCCGTTTTTGCCGATACGTCATTTTTAGGAACCCTTGAGAAAAAAGAGTGGATTACCGGTCTGGCTGAAATACTTAAGTATGCGGCCATTCGCAAACCTTCACTGTTCAGCGAGTTGGAAAGCCTGATCCATGCCTCCTTTGAGCCATCGGAATCATGGACGAATGTGATCAGGGAGAGTGCTCAAATTAAGGTAGATATCGTAGAGGAGGATACTCTCGAGGCAGGAAGCCGTGCCTTTTTGAATTTTGGACACACCTTTGGACATGCCCTCGAAAAGCTGGCGGGATATGGAACGCTTTCACATGGGGAGGCGGTATTCGTGGGAATGATTGCAGCCACCTATTTTTCCAAACAGCTCGGGCATCCGGTTGATGAGGTACGTTTTGGACCCTTTCGCCCGTTGTATAAAAAGCAGATTAAATCGTTAGACTTCGATGTAGACCATTTGATAGAGGCTATGAAAACCGATAAAAAGGTAAAAGACGGTGTCTTACGATTAGTGTTATTGAAAGAGTGGGGTTCGCCTTATATTTACAAGTGTACCGAAAATCAATTATTAGAGGAAGCCTGGGAGTATGCTCTGGCTCAGTTTAATTAAAATTTTAATCTAACTTTTCTGTGTTCTACCGCTGGTTACATAAGAGCTGGAAGTATTTTTGGGGAATAGTGATATCGCTGTTGCTGGTACTGTTGATACTGGCAGGAGGTATCATTGGTATACTTCAGCTTGATTCCGCACAGGATTATTTGTCCGATCGCATTGAACAGCAGATCGAACGCTCCTATAAAGCCGACCTTACCATTGGGGAAATTGATGGATTCCTGCCTTTTCAAATCAGTTTTTCCGATGTTGTTTTGCGCCGCAAAGATTCCGTGGCTACCGATACGCTGGCAACTATTAAGCATATAAACAGTGAAATTGATATTTGGGGACTGCTTCGCAATAAGATTACTATCACGGGTTTTTCGGTTCAGTCACCGCAGATTTGGCTGCATTCCGATAGGCAGGGAAAACTTAGATTTCTCGATTCGAACGAACAGAAGATTAAATCCGGTTCACAGCAGGGTTGGCTGAGTGATGTTGAGGTTGTTGCGCCCGAGATGGAAATAGCTGACGGAGCTTTCTATGTTGTTTCGAAGGGGATGGAGGGTAGTGACGCCTCAGGAACGTTCTACTCCCTTACGAATCTTAATGCCCGCTTTTTTGTGGATTGGAGCGAGCGGCAACGGTATCTGGATATCGAATCATTTTCGGCCAAAACAAAGAATCTTAAGGTCGGTGACCTCTCGTTTTCGGGGCAGGTCTATAGCGATCAGCAATTTCTTGAGTTTAATTCTTTTTATGTAAGCCTTGGTGAGTCGCAATTTATTCTCAATGGAGAAATCCAAAACGTAAATCTGCTGGACCCTGATTTTACTTCCCAGCTTTTGGCTGCCAAATATAACCTGGGTATTCAGTCTGATAAGTTTTATTTGTACGATCTTCGTGATTTGCTCCCCAACCTTCCCGATGTAAATACTCCTCTGACCATGGAAGTCAAGGCCGAGGGTACCGCCGATTCGCTCTGGCTCGACCGCGCTAATGTTTCGATGGGCGAAAGTTTTGCAAATTTTGACGGATTCCTGGAACACATCGACGAGCCGGCTTCGATGAATTATCAGCTTCGAATCAACAGGGTCAACTTTAAGAAACAGGAGGTTGAGGATATTTTTGGAGCAGATGCCCCGCCTAAATATCAGGTCCTGCGGGATATGACAGTTGAAGGTGAGGCGTCGGGGAGCGCGGATTCGGTCCACGCAAAACTGGATCTGGAGAGCCCGCTTGGCCAATTGAGCTTACAGGGAGAAAGCAGACTGAAAGCTCCGTTTCGATATCACGGAGAGCTCCAGGGCAAAAACCTTGATATCAGTTCTTTTGCTTCGGCTACTTTTGATACTACCGCGCTCAATCTCGATGCCCGTCTTGATGGTACCGGGATTACACTGGAAGATGCGGTGGCCAGTGTTACGGCCACTCTTACCAATAGCCGGGTTGATAAGGTTCAATTTGATAAGCTGGAGCTGTCTTCTTCTCTGGACAAGGGATACCTGAAACAGTCTTTTGATTATGTTGACGGAGATGAATTTATCCGCGGATCCGGTTCGGCGGATTTCAGCAGTGAAGAACCGAAGTTTACTTTTCAGGGTAATGCCCAAAACGTGAACTTGGAAAAAATCGTCGGTGATTCGGCCATTGCTTCTACCAAATTGAATTTTGACTACAACCTGGATGTTTCAGGCCTGCAGGCTAATCGCATTCAGGGGCGGGCCAATTTTGATGTGAAAAAATCGGTTATTGGAACCGACACGGTTCGTGCCCATCAGCTTTATATGGACCTGGATTCTCCGGACCAAGAAACGCGCACCTTTCGTTTGACCAGTTCGCTTTTCGACATGAATCTCAGCGGGCAAATCAGACCCACCGATATTGCTGATCAGGTACAATTCTGGGCTTCCTATTTGAAGGATCGTTTTCACACCGAAGTGCTGATGGACAAACCTGCAGGGTCACCTGTTGCCAACTTAACGCCCCCTGCCAGCAATATTGTACTTGATGGACAGATTACGGCCAAAGACCTGGGGTTAATCAAACATTACCTGCCCGGTTTTCCTTCCGTTGAAACGGATACGCGTCTTAATTTCAACGTCAATACAGATGGGACGCGCATGTTGCTTTCTGCCGAGATACAGGCTGATACCTTGCTTTATAATGATTTCGACATTAGGCGCAGCCGCACTCAATTCACGGCAAGTTTTCGCAGTGACCGTTCCCTGAAAGAGTTTTCTTCTGTCGATTTCCAGACAAATATTGCCGAGATGCAGCTAAAAAGTATGTCTCTGGATTCAATGGGAATCAACTTGTCTGTGAAACAGGATTCGGTGCAGTTTACGCAGCACGTGGGCAGTGTTTCCAATAATGCCCAATTTGATTTGGCGCTGCAATCGGTTCTGCGGGATTCCAGTCTTGACGTCTCGATAGAACAATTCTTTCTTGGAAATGATGAGTACGCCTGGGGAAATGAAGGCAATCCCGGGTTTATCTATCGTAGAAATGGCAATGTGGATTTCCATGATTTTAGTTTCTCGAATAATAAAGAATTCTTCCGTCTGCAGGGCACGCTCAGTAAAAATCGCAGTGATTCGCTGAACTACACTCTGCGTGATATTAACCTAAGTCGTATTTCAAAACTGATTAATGGTGAGGTTACGTTTGCCGGCATCCTTAACGGTACGCTGATGACACGATCACTGACCCGACAGCCTACCATTCAGGGGGACCTTGGGATTAACCGTTTTGCCCTCAATGACCGCATTATTGGTGATGTGGACTTTAGTAGTAAGTATAATCCCGCCAAAGATCGCTTCGATACCCAGATTAACATTCTTACCGACAGTTCGAAATACGAAAATTATCTGGAAAAAAATGACGACATCGGTCAGGATATACGACTGGACGGATATTTCGTGACGCCCAACCCGGATGTAAAGCAGGACAGTCTCTTCTATTTTGATGCTGATTTTCGCCAGATTGATATGTGGATCATTCCGCTTATCGTCAAAAACATCTTTCAGGAGATGGAAGGGCAGGCTACCGGAGAAGGCTATGTAACGGGTAATCTGGAGGATTTTGATTTTCATGCAGATTTCCAGACGGAAAACATTTTTGCCAAACCCCGGTTTGTCAACACAAATTATTTTATCAACGGACATGTAGGGCTGGATCGCCAGGACGGAGTTATTCTTGATTCGCTGCGCGTAATGGATACCAAAGGGGGCACCGGTACGGTTTGGGGCACGGTGGATCTGAATGATTTTAAACCGATTACCTACCTTGATTTGTCCATCGATATGGATCGGCTGCAGTTTTTGAATAACAATTATGATCCCGAAGTGCCTTTTTACGGCAGTGTTTCGGGATCGGGTGTGGTGCGACTCACCGGTTCAAATACGGATCTGTATATGCGGACCGAAAGTCCGATTCAACTGACGAATGATTCGAATATCTCAATACCATTGCTGGAAGAGACAGAACTTAACGAGACCGGTAAGTTTATCCGGTTTGTTGATTCGTTTGAAAATCTTTCTCAGAAAGCAACACCGAATACGAGAGCGGGAAGCCAGCAGCTTAATGAAGATCAGCTCGAAGAGGCTATAAAGAGTATGACCTTCAGCGAGCGATTTGACCTGGATCTTCAGTTTGATGCCCAGCGTAATGTAACGGTGAATCTTATTTTCGATCCGGTGACCGGAGAAATTCTGACGGCCCAGGGGACCGGTCAGATTCGGATTACCATGCAGGATCAGGATGTGCAGATGTTTGGACGATATAATATTAACGGAGGGAATTACCAGTTTGTGACGGGGGAAATTATCAGTCGGAAACTGCAACTGGAGCCCGGGGGAAACATCATATGGGAAGGACCACCCGATAATGCGCGACTCGACATCAGTGCGGTGTATCGCGCTCGTCCTAACATATCTTCTCTGTTGGCCGGAACCACATTAGAGCAGCAAAATCAAAACGGTGGGCAACAAATTCCCGTCGAGCTCATTGTAGAAATTAACGGTACGCTTAATAGTGTTGAAAATAATTACTATTTTCAGTTACCGTCATCCATAGATCTTTCATCGAACTCTACACTGCAGTATACCATCAATCAAATTAATCGTGATGACCAGCAAAAGCTGCTGCAGGTAGTAAGTATCTTTATTACAGGACAATTCATTCCCATGGAAGGTACCGGCGGAACCAGTGCAACGGCCTCACTTAGTCAAAATTTGACGCGTGGCTCCTCGGTATTGAATCCTATACTGTCAAATCAGGTTATAAGTCCGTTACTTTCTAACCAAATTAATGCATTGCTTAACAGTGATGTAAGCAGGTTAGATGTGGATTTCAATCTCAATGCCTACAACGAAGTTGATTTAGGGATTGCGTTGCGTTTATATAATGATCGCCTGATTTTACGTCGGGAAGGCACGATTACAGGTAGCGGATCTCAAAACACGATTGGCGATCGTATTGGAGATTTGAATGCTACTTATCGAATCCGGCGCGGACTTTCGATAACTGCCTTTCACCGGCAGGATCAGATTTTAAGCAATTATGGTTCTTCCGGCGCTCAGGCGGGCGATGTAACACCGAATGTGGACGGTCTCGGATTGGAGGCCCAGGTTCAGTACAACACCTGGCGAGAACTGCTCGATAGAGTGAAGAGAACATTTAATAGTATTTTCGGTGGGATCTCAGAGAAACAAAAGAAAAGTCCCGCCAAGGAGAACGAACAAGAAGCAACAGAACAAGAATAACAGAAGTAAGAATTTTTAAGATTTAGCAATTATTTAATGAAGAAAAGCAAGAAAGAAACATTTGAGGATATTATCCTCGAGGTACTGCAGAATAATCCGGAGGCGCATCTGCCATTCGATGTTCTGCAAAATATTTTACAGGTACAGAACAAAAAAGATAATAATCGACTCAAAAGTGCAATTAATAGTTTATATGACCGAAATCTAATCGTAAAACGAAAGGGCGGTGCCATAAAGCTTGCCCAAAGCAGAGAGAGGAGCGATAATAATGTTGTTACCGGCAAAATAGATATCAGTCGTCGCGGCACCGGATATCTGATTACCGAGTCTTTTGATGAAGATGTCAGGATCCAGTCAAAAAATTTGGGGACTGCTTTGCAGGACGATATCGTGAAAGTAAAACTGTTTGGTAAAAACAGGAGAGACAGCCGCCAGGAAGGTAAGGTCATAGAGATCGTTGAGCGCGGGCGCACTATGTTTGTGGGTACACTCAAGAAACAGGGTAAACAGAATTACCTGATTGAACCCGACGAGAAGTCGGCCCATACTGAATTTTTTATTCTGCCTAATAATATCGGGCATGCCCAACCCGGCGATAAAGTAGTATTTGAGCTGGTAGACTGGGTTCACCCGCGATCCCTTCCGGAAGCACGCATTACAGAGATTCTGGGCAAGGAGGGATCTAATGATGCCAACGTGCTTTCAATTTTGGCCGAGAACCAAATTAAAGCTGGATTCCCGGAAGAGGTCAAAGAATATGCTGATAATATAGAAACCGGAATTACCCAGCGCGAAATTGAGCGTCGTAACGACATGCGTGACGAAGTAGTGTTTACCATAGATCCCGATACGGCCAAGGATTTTGACGATGCCCTGAGTATTCAGGTACTGGATAACGGGAACTACTATTTGGGCGTGCATATCGCCGACGTTACCCATTATATGCCACGGGATACGGTTCTGGACGAAGAGGCCGAGAAACGAAGTACCAGCGTATACCTGGTGGATCGGGTCATTCCGATGCTGCCGGAGAAGCTCAGCAATGGTGTTTGCAGCCTCAGTCCGCATGACGACAAGCTCGCTTTTAGCTGCTTTATGGAAATCGCTCCCAATGGCAAGGTGGTCGATTATTCTATTGAAGAAACCGTTATCCATTCTGACCGCCGTTTTACCTACGAAGAAGCTCAAGAGGTAATTGATGGAGCGGACAGTGAGTTTTCAATGCAGATTCAAACAGCGGCAAAGCTTGCTCATACTCTGTTGGATAAACGGTTTTCGGAAGGAAGCATCAACTTCGAGACGCCCGAGCCGAAATTCATCCTGGATGAGAACGGCAAGCCGCTCGATGTGGTGCTCAAAAAACGTCTGTTTGCACACCGTTTGATTGAGGAATGCATGCTGATGGCGAACCAAACAGTGGCCAAGCATGTAAAAAATCTCAGAAAACAGTCGAATAAGAAAACGACGAAAGACTTATTTCCGTTCTTATATCGTATACATGATCAACCGGACCTTGAAAAGCTGAAAAACATTGAGGAAAATGTGAAGCCAATTGGGATTAATTTTCATATTGATAGTCCCACGGTCAGTTCCAAGGCGATTAACGTGTTGCTTGAGCAAATTAAGGATACTTCCCTGGAGTTGACGGTTAATGATCTGATGCTGCGGGCGATGTCTAAAGCTGAATACAGCCCTAATAATATTGGGCACTTTGGTTTGGGTTTTGATGACTATGCGCACTTTACGAGTCCTATTCGTCGGTATCCGGATGTGCTGGTTCACCGTCTGTTGAAAAGTTATGCTGCCGGAAAGCCAAGTTATTCATTCGATAAATTAAAAGAACTTGGTTCGCATTGCAGCGAACAAGAGCGTAATGCTATTGATGCTGAACGGGATTCGGTGAAGCTGAAACAAGTTGAATACCTCAGTCAACATCTTGGCGAAAACTTTGATGGAGTTATCAGCGGGGTTATGGGCAGCGGTATTTTCGTTGATCTGAAAGATATTCATTGCGAAGGAATGATTCGTGTAAGTGATCTCAGCGATGATTATTATGAATATGATGAGAAGCAGCATTGCCTCATCGGAAGAAATCATGGTAAAAAATACCAGCTGGGAAAAGAAATTCGTGTTAAAGTCGTTAGAACTGATGTAAAAGCACGTCAAATTGACCTAAAGCTTGTAGATGATTAATCAATAAACCAGGAAGAAAGAGCATTCAAATGAAGGTATCCAAATTATTTCGTCGAGTACTGGCAGCCATATTCGCGTTGGTACTGGTAGGGGGCATTGTTCAGCAATCGCACGCTCAATATTTCTCCTTCGGGAAAAACAGGGTGCAGTACAATGATTTCAGCTGGCGGTATATTCAAACGGAGCACTTCGATATATTTTATTATCAGTCGAAAAACTACGACATCGCCAACTTCGCAGCGTATAGTCTGGAGTCTGCGCTAAAACAGTTGCAGGAGGATTTTGATCACCAGATCGCTGATCGCATACAGGTGATTTTATATGATTCCCACAATGACTTTTCGCAGACAAATGTCGTACCCCTGCCCGTTGACGCCGAAGGGATTGGCGGGGTAACTGATCCCTACAAAAACCGGATAACCATGCCGTTTGCCGGCGATTTTGATCATTTTCGGAGTACGCTGCATCACGAGCTGGTTCATGCGGTGATGAATGACATGTATTATGGCGGGAATGTTCAGTCGCGACTGAGCGGCAATGCACTGCAGATACCTACCTGGTACAGCGAGGGTCTGTCGGAATGGACTTCCCTCGGCTGGGATACCAACACCGATATGTGGATTCGTGATGCGACCATTAACAATTATCTGCCGCCCATTCCCCGGCTCGGCGGATACTTTGCATACCGTGGTGGGGAGTCGGTTTGGAACTACATAGCACAGGAGTACGGCCGTCCGAAAGTCACGGAAATCATGCAAACTTTAAAGCAGCAGCGCAGCTTGGAAGTGGCGCTGAAGCGCTCATTAGGGCTCAGCCTCGAAGAACTTTCCAAACGCTGGCAGGATTACTATCGCAAGCGCTACCTGCCTGAAGTAGCTAACCGAGAGGATATTACCGACTTCGGTGATCTGCTGACCAGCCGCGAAAAATCCGGTGCCTATAAGGCCGGTACTTACAATACTAGTCCGGCCCTGTCTCCGCAGGGAGACAAGATTGCCATGATTACCAACGCTCGCGGATATTTTGACGTAGTGGTGATCAGTGCCATTACCGGCGAGAAGATTAAAACACTGATTAAGGGTGAGGATAACGTAAACTTTGAAGAGCTTAATATTCTTAATCCGAACCTCAGCTGGTCGCCGGACGGTAACAAGATCGCACTCTCTACCAAATCGAAGGGCGACGATAAGCTGGCCATTGTCGACTACAACACCGGTAAAGTGAGGATGGTACAGTTTCCGAAGCTGGATGCCATAGGGTCGGTATCGTGGTCGCCGGACGGTAATAAAATTGCCTTTGATGGTAATATCGGTCCGTTTCAGGATATCTATGTATACAACTTCAATACCCAAGAGTTCAATAACGTAACTAACGACGTGATCTCGGATTACGAGCCGGTTTGGGGAGCGGATTCCGAAACGATCTATTTCGTTTCCAATCGGGGAGATGAGGTTAATCTTAACAACGTAAAAAATACATCCCGTCTGCTTATTGACGGGGATATTTACAGTTCTGATCTGTACGCGGTGAAAGTAGGATCCGGCAGGGCACAGCGGCTCACCAAGACGCCGAATTGGGATGAAAAGCAACCGGTAACCAGCCGCGATGGTAAGCTGTTCTATATTTCCGATGAGAACGGTATCCCGAATGTTTACCAGATGGATCTTCAGGATCGTACTTCCTCGCCCATAACTGATTTGCAAACCGGGGTGATGCAGATTTCGGTGAGCGCGGATGCCAGTCGACTGGCTGTTAATTCAATAAACGAAGGATACCTTGATATCTTCATGGTTCGGTCTCCGCTTAGTCGCAAAAAAGATAAGCCGTTAGAACCCAATGAATGGGCAAAACGTCGCGCCAATGAGCCAATCAGTGAACGGGTGCCTGCTACGAAATATGTTCGTCAGATGCTTACCAATACTTCCTTAGACGAAACGAGCCTGACTTCTGCGGTTGCCGGCCAGGTAAACCCGGAACCGAAAAAAGCCATTACGGATACCCTGACGACGCCTGAACCGGCTGATACAGCACAAGTAGCTAAACAAGAAGAGCAGAAAGCCAAGCAGGACTCCAATAATATTGATTTCCGCAATTACGTCTTTGAATCTTCGGTGGAAGAGGATTCGGTCTTCCGAAGCAAATACCTGGACGAATCCAAGTTCGACCTGGAAGGTAATACTACCGATGACGGACGTTATATTCCCAAAGATTATCGCCTGAAGTTTAGTACCGATCTTGTCTACGCCGGCGGTAACTTTTCTACCGCTTATGGTACCTATGGAATTACACAAATCCAGTTTAGTGATCTCCTGGGAAACCATCAGATTTCATTCGGAAGTAATCTGAATCTGGATCTTCGTAACAGTACTTATTTTCTGCAATATGGTTACCTCGAGAATCGTACCGACTGGCTTTTCAGCTTTTTCCATAACGCCAGCAATTTCCAGGATTTCTCAGGACGTTTGTATCGATTCCGCACCTTTGGCGGAGCGGTAAATATGCGGTATCCCATCGACAAGTTTCGTCGTATCGACGCGAGCATGTCGGTGCTAAGCATTGCACAGGACTACACGGTAGCTTATACTGATATCCGTCAAAATGAAAGTTCTACATTTGCATATCCTCAACTGATTTATACCAGCGATAGAACATTGCCCGGATTCCTGACCCCAATTAAAGGATCCAGGTATTCAATTGGTCTCTCAGGCAGTCCACCGGTAACTAAGAATACACTTTCTTTTGTTTCACTGCTGGGAGACTACCGCAAATACTTTAACCTCGGTTCCCGTTATTCCTTTGCTGTGCGCGGATCCGGAGCAGCTTCGTTCGGACCTAATTCCCAGACCTACTTCATGGGAGGTATGCTGGGATGGATTAACCAGCAGTATTCACGGCGGACGATTTCGATCAGCAGCCTCGGCGAACGTTTCTTTACTGAACCGGCATTGCCGCTTCGCGGACATCCGTACAATGCAATTTACGGCGATAAATTCACGCTGCTCAATGCTGAGTTTCGCTTCCCGCTCTTTGCAGCTATCCTTCCGGGACCGATTCCAATTCTGCCTCTTTACAACCTGACCGGGGTGGCTTTCTGGGATGCCGGTATGGCCTGGGGTGAAGATATTCAATATGAATTTTCTAATCCTAATATTGACCCGATTTTACTTAACAGTGGAGACCTGGACTTCAAAGTTGCCAGAGAAACACAGCGCTCCATTGATACCGGTAACGGGACCTTCCAGGTGCCGGTGAATGACGGTGATATTTTGATGGGCGCCGGATTTGGTTTGCGAACGATCTTGTTTGGATTTCCGCTCCGGTATGATGTGGGATGGCCATTTTACCGCGATGGTTTTGACGGGAAACCAATCCACTACATAACCATCGGGATCGACTTTTAACAAGACCTGTTTCAGTTGAAATAAGAGCTTAAAAAAGGAAGCCTTACCAATAAGGCTTCCTTTTTTATTTTAGAGTTTTTGCGCTTAAGTCGTTAACCGGGAAAAGAAGATGCAGGCTTTGTATTTTAGTTGACGATTAGGCGATCGACTTTCAGGAGTCGGTCGTAGTGACGTTCGGGATCTTTAAAGTAAATAAAGGTGAAATATTCCTGTGTAGGGGATAGAAAGCCTTGGTCGAGGGCAAGGTCCTCAATTCCATTTTCGGTGACGAGCACGTACTTATAAGCGTATTGTCCCTGTTTGATGAACGCTTGCCCCGTCCACAAACTCTTTGTGGAGTCAAAGCCCATTTTATTGAGCTCGTTGATCATCCAATTGTTAAAATCGCCGACAAGATAAATTTCAGACTTAGCAGAGATATTACGTTCCGTCTCCAATGAAAACCGGACTCTGGCATAATTGCTGTTCCGGTTGTTTCCCGGGAGGCCCATTTCCGAAATAGCAGAGAACCGGGGATTGGTATCGAGATTTTGAATATCTCTTCGGAGAATGATTTCAGGAGGGGTTTGGGCCGGATTATATTCCAGTATTTGTCTTCCATCCGGATCAAAAGATCGCAGATCAAGATACTTTAACTCGTAGTTCCCGATAAAAGAGTGGTTGCGGCTCAAGTGTCCGCTGAGTTCTCCCGGCGTGATCGTGTCAGTGTAATCCGTCTTTTGCATTTGACCCCAAAACTGGTTTGGTGCAAAGGAAGCGGAAAGGTCAAACTGCGGATACTCAACAATAGGGGGAATCCGGTAGGTAAAAAACGGCTGATGCAGGGAACGTCCATCTCGCTGTTGGGCATAAAGCCTTTCAATACGGCTAGTAAGAGAGCCTCGATCCTCGGTGATGAAAAATGGCATAGAAAATAGCAGCTTGTCTTCGTAGCTATATACTTCAAGCAGGTAATTACCGCTGACAACAGGGTGAATTTCATTATTGGGAAAGCTAAAGCTTACATGCCGGTAAGCAGGGTGCTTGCTATAGCTGGACACAGACTCTTGAATGAAAGCTCTTGAAAAGCTATCCAGGTAGGTAGAGGGAGAAATTCCACTCGGATCCCAGTTCTGTGAGCGATGGGATAGCTTAACGTAAAACTGGCGGCTCTGGGTATCCAAATAATCGAAGGACAGTATAAGTTTTTGAGAGGTCTGTAAGGAAATAATCGGAGCACGTCCGGCTTTCCCTTGCGGATGCAGCTGGATGCTTTGAATGTCTTTAGGCGGGGCTTTCTGCTGGGGGAGGGCAAAAGTACCCTGCAGGTTTTGAGTTGTTGTAAGCTCTGTATTGGTTTCTTCGGATTGCCGGCCCGTGGAAGCACATCCTGCGAGTATTCCCCCAATGAGCAGGAAAAGGGCAGGCAGTTTATACAATATATTCTCCTGTAAAAACAAAATGGGCCGGTCCCTCAAGTTGAATGTTGGCATATTCGTCTCTATCTGCATCATAAGAAAACTGAACGCTGAGTAATCCCCCCTTGGTTTGTACCTTAATTTCTCCTTCGGCCGGTTTGGATTCCTGTTGATGGTGCCATACCAGAGCAGAAGCGATAGCGCCTGTCCCACAAGCCAGCGTAAGATCCTCAACTCCGCGCTCGTATGTCTGGAGCAAGACGCTTTTTTCATCAATACCATTGATAAAATTTACATTCGTACCTTTGGGGGCAAAGCGTTGGTGGTGACGTAAACTGCTACCGGTTTCCTTTAGGTGCTCCTCTTTTTCAAGTACAGATTTTTCTACGTTGCAAACGATATGTTCGGTGCCCGTGTAAATAGCATAAAGAGTGCGACCGTCAATCTCTATCTGTTCGATCGAAACTGTCATGGGAAAGCTGATCCGGGCCGTATGCTCACTGAGAATTTCAGCTTCATAAACCCGCTCGTGCACATTAAACGTATGGCTCGCATCAAAGCCCAAAGAGTGTGCAAAGAGGGCTATGCACCGGGCCCCGTTTCCGCACATGCCGGCATCACTGCCGTCGGGATTGCGATAAAACATGGTATACGCCCGGGACTGATCGTCGCTGGGAAACAATGCCATGATCCCATCGGACCCCACCCCAAATTTTCTGTCGCAGATTTTGGGCGCCAGCTCAATAAGCTCTTGTCTGCTGTATTCTTGGGAACGGTTATCAATGATCACAAAATCATTGCCGGCTCCCTGCATCTTGGTAAACGATATTTTTTGGGAATTCTCAGTCATGGTTACTTGCTAAGGGCGGGAAGGTGTTTCCAGGAATCCTGGTTGGAAATAGGCGTATCAACGTCCCGCATCAGATTCGATATCCGAAAGGCGAGGGCAGTAAAGATTAGTTTGGGCTGCACGTTTTGATAAATCATCGGTTTGCATTTATTGACCTGCTCGATCATTGCCTCGAGACGAGCTTCGCTGAGTGTTTCGCAAAAATTCTTGATTACGTCAATCTGATCGGCATTGGTAACGAGACTTTCTTTTTTGGTGGATCGATAAACGAGCAGGTCACGCAGAAAAACTTCCATCACATTCAGCACGGCAATTTGTCCCTCAATATTCAGATCACTTTGCCAGTCCTGGGCAGTCTGGGTGATATTTACGGCATCCAGTACATAAGCATGGCGCAGATAATCGATGATCTCAACGCGGGTTTGTTTGAGTGATTCCACGTCAAAGAAGCGGGTCATGGCGTAGTTGCCGCCGGAAACCCGAGCGAGATAGGCGGCATCTTGTTCCGGTAGATTGTCGTGGGTAATCAGGGCTTCCTTGATTTGACTCGTCTTCAATGAAGAGAGCTGAATATGCTGACAGCGGGAGATAATGGTGGGAAGCAGGGCCTCGGTATGGCTCGTCGTCAGCAGAAACATCAGGTTCTCCGACGGTTCTTCCAGCAGCTTTAAAAAAGCATTGGCCGCTTCTTCACGCATATTCTCAATGCCCGTCATGATGATTACGGTCTTGCGTCCCTCGTTGGGTTTGAGATAAGCAATGGGGCGAATCTCTTCCCGGAAATAATCAATAGGATAAAAGGCCTGCTTGTTTTTGGAGCTGTCCTCATCAGCAAGGGAAGGTCGCAGGCTGAAGTCAACAATTTCATAAGGATCTTTTTTTAGCAGCTCGAGACGGCTGCGCAACTCTTCTACCGAGACCGAAGTGGGGACAGGCAGAAATACATGAATGTCCGGATGGGTAAACCAGGTCGATTTTTTGGAAAAAGCCTGATTGCTGAGGTCGGTTAAGTGGTCAACGCCATTTATGACTTCGGCAAAGGCCAGAGCAAAAGCGGTTTTCCCAACACCCGGCGGACCTGAGAACAGGTAGGAGTGACTGATTCGTCCTGAATGGACGATACGCTCGATCTGTTCCCGGGCAAATTGCTGGCCCACCAGTCGGCGATCGCCAAAATTAAATTGCAAGTTTTCGTAATTGGTCATAGGCTATTCTTCCCAAATATAATCAAAAAGTAATATTCCGGCTGTTATTGTTACCCCTGCGTACCCCAGCAAAGCCCAAAAATCATTCAGATAATTTTCGGTAAGACCTACGATCAGAGCTGCTTTGGTGGTGCGTACAAGAATTAAAATTAACGGAAAAAGCAGGGGAATGCTCAATACTGAAAAAATGGCTCCCTTACGGTCGGCCTGTGAAACGATAGCCCCGAGCATGGTAGCCACCCCCGACAGGCCGGCCGTCCCCAGAATTAACACCAAAATAAAAGCCAGCCCGTCAGCCACCGGCATATTCAGCAGGAAAAGGTAAATTACAAAAGTGCATACATTAACCGTAAAGGTAAACATAAAATTGTAGCACAATTTGCCAAGGTAAACCTGGCTGGGCTGGCCGTGTAGACGAAGCAAGTCAAAGGTATGACGCTCGGTTTCCATCACAAAAGAGCGCGACAGGCTGGAGAGTGCGGAAAACAGAATCACAATCCATACGAGTCCGCTTTTGGGTGTGGGAGGAAGCTGATCGGCCTTGAGGGCGAATAATATCAGCAGCAAAGAGGCCCCTACGAATGCCAGAACCGTATTTAGGGCATAGCGAGAGCGAAGCTCTGTTTGTAAATCTTTGGCCAAAACGGCCCATATTCCAGAGAAAAAATTCATGAACAAAGTTTACAAAAATTGTTTGGAAGTATTAAGCAAAGCGTTCATTTTTGTGGCCCGGATATCGATTTGCAATTTAGTTGTATCACTCGCAAAACGATGAGTATATTCCAACAGCAAAAGCAATATGTAAATTAGTTTTTTCCGCATGAACATTTTTAGCTTGTTGAACACTGACACCGTTTTGCCAAATCTTGAAGCTCAAGATAAAGCGGAGATACTTGAGAAGATGGTGGCGTCACTGGAAAACAAGGTTCCAGAGGGAGAACTCGAAAAAATTCGCCAGGCCGTTATTGAAAGGGAAAAAATAATGTCTACCGGCGTTGGCAAAGGGTTGGCAATTCCACATGGAAAAACGGCCGGCATTGAACAGACGTATGCAGCTTTTGCTATTCTGAAAGACCCCGTAGATTATGATGCAATAGATGATCAGCCTGTTAATATGGTTTTTCTGCTGGTGGGTCCGCAGTCGAGTAATAGTTTGCATATCAAGATGCTGAGCAGGATTTCGCGACTGATGAACAACAGCGATTTTCGGGACCGTTTGCGGGAATGTTCTACATCTGATGAAATTATCGAACAGTTTAAAAAAGAAGAACACGTCTCCTTTAGTGGCTAAAGGGTACCAATAATAAGTTTAGGCTAAATGGTTCAAAAGAAAATCCTTTCTATTGGGGTATTTGTGGCGGTGTTGCATATAATGGCATTGCCGAATCAGGGCCAGGCTCAGAACATTGTTTTCTCACCCGATATTATCCAGATTATTGAAAATAGCCGCGCAAACCAGGCTTATTGGTCGGTTATTGCGCGCGATACGACCGGTAAAATTCTGGGGGGATATAATTTTAGCAAACTTGTTCGACCCGCTTCAAATCTTAAGCTATTAATTTCAGCGGCTATCCTTGATGAGCTTGGCAGTGACTATACCTATTCCACCAAAATGTATGGGCTGGGTTATCAGGCGGGTGATACCTGGAACGGTGATATTATTATCCGGGGTGTTGGCGATCCTTCGATCAGTGGTGAATTTTACAACAAGGATCGCTTTCATGTATTTGACAAATTCTACATGACGCTGCATTCCATGGGGATCCGCAAGATCAACGGGAACTTGATTGGCAACGATGCCTTTTTTGACCAGGAGCCCTATCCGGAGGGGTGGAGCTGGCAGGATCTTTCTTTCTATTATGGAGTGGAAGTTAATGCGCTTTCATTCAACAATAACGCGGTGGACCTCAGGGTGTATGCTAATGGAAAAGTAGGGGAGGAACCGGAAATTGAATGGTTCCCTTTCGACACCGATTATGTTGATTTTATCAATGAGCAGGTGATTACTCCCAAAAATACGGAGTATGACGAATACTACCGCCGACTGCTCGGGACCAACACCATCTTATTGCGGAGTAAGCTCCCTCAAGGGTATGTAGAAAAAGAATCACTCTCTATTTCCAATGCCCCGCGGTATTTCATGGATACGTTTAAAAAGTATCTGGAGGACGGCAATATCAACGTTAACGGTCGCATTATCGTTGATAGTCAGCCGCAGGATTGGGAAGGTACCGAATATCAGGTTCTGGCTGAGCACCAATCCAAACCGCTCCGCCGGCTTTTGAAACACCTCAATAAAGAAAGCGATAACTTTTATGCTGAGATGATGCTGAAGACCATGGCCGCCGAGCATTTTGATGCGGCCGGGAGCACAGAACTGGGCTTAAGCCTGGTAGAGGAGTTTGCTGACTCCATGAAAATGGATACTACAAAGCTGGAATTAAGCGACGCCTCGGGGATGTCTCCGTCGACGCTGCTGTCAGTGGAAGATTTGAGCAGGCTGCTGGTAAATATGCGCCACCACCCCGGCTTTGATACGTATCGTAACAGCTTGGCTATTGCCGGCATTGATGGTTCCCTGCAAGGACGGTTCAGAAATTCTCCCCTAAAGGGCAAGCTGCGTGGTAAGACCGGCTATGTCTCCGGAGTTCGGTCGTTGAGTGGATACTTGAAAGCCGCCTCGGGACAAACCATTGTTTTTTCGGTGGTGGCAAATAATTATACCGTCAAAACCTCGTATATTGATCAGGTACAGGACGAAATCGTACAAACTCTATACGAAAAATATTGAGATCCATGCCTACGCCGACCATTCTTATTACGGATGACGAAAAGAGTATCCGGAATTCACTCCGCGATATACTTGAATTTGAGGATTACAAGGTGCTGGAGGCCGAGAATGGACAACAGGTTTTTGATATTCTGAAAGAAAAGGCTATTGATCTGATGTTGCTGGACATTAAGATGAAGGGAATGGACGGCATGGAAATTCTTAGCCGTTTGAAAGAAGAAAACCAGCACTTCCCGGTGATTATGATTTCCGGCCATGGAAATATTGAGATCGCCGTGGAAGCGACTAAAAGAGGAGCTTTTGATTTTATTGAAAAGCCGCCGGATCTCAACAGGTTGCTGGTAAGCGTGCGTAATGCACTGGATCAGCAGCGCCTGTCGCAGGAAAATAAAACCATACGCTCGCGTCTGCCCAAGGTCCCGGAAATTATTGGTCAGAGTGAGGCCATTAAAGAAATTAAGCGCACTATCGAGAAGGTAGCTCAAACTCAATCGAGAGTAATGGTGACCGGTGAAAACGGAACCGGTAAAGAACTTGTGGCCCGTTGGATACATGAAAAGAGCAATCGCAGCAATGGTCCTTTTATTGATGTAAACTGCGCGGCTATTCCGTCGGAATTGCTTGAAAGTGAGCTCTTTGGTCATGAAAAAGGCGCCTTTACCGGGGCCAGCAGCCAGCGCATCGGTAAATTCGAGCAAGCCGATGGTGGCACTCTTTTCCTTGATGAGGTCGGCGACATGAGCGCAGCGGCCCAGGCTAAAGTTCTGCGTGCCCTTCAGGAAAATGCAATTATCCGTGTTGGTGGCACCGAAAAGATTACGGTTGATGTACGAGTCATTGCCGCAACCAACAAAAAATTACTGGAAGAAATTGAAGCTGGAGAGTTCAGAGAAGACCTTTATCACCGACTGAACGTGATTCCTATTCATGTGCCACCTTTATCACAGCGACGGGAAGATATCCCACTGTTAGCGCAGCACCGTCTCCGGGAGTTGGCTGAAAAGGATATTATGTTTTCAGGCATTACCTTTACCGATGAAGCTTTAGAAGCACTTAAAGAGCAGAATTGGTCAGGTAATGTGCGGGAGCTTCAAAATGCGGTAGAGCGGCTGGGATTGTTGGCCGACGATTCCGAGATAACGCGTGATGACGTTGAGAACCTTACGCTCTCTGGGACTAAAAAGAGTGGGGATATTGAAGCACTGCTCGATGAAATCAATACCTTCCAGGATTTTAAGGAGTCGGCCGAACGCCTGTTTTTGTTACGGAAGCTCGAGGAGAATGACTGGAACATTTCGCAGACGGCCGAAGCGATCGATATTCAGCGAAGTCATATGTACAACAAAATGAAGAAGTACGATATCGAAAGATAGATCGGGGAATATGAAATACCTTTTTGATGGGATCAACTCGTTTTGTTAGAAGAATTTTTTAATCAAAAGTCTAATTCAAGTATTTAACTGCTTTAATCGATGTCAGCAAAAATTATTGACGGCAAAAAAGTAGCAAAGTTAACCCGCGAAGAAGTCCGCCAGGATGTAGAGGACTGGGCCAGCGACGGTCATCGAGCACCTTTTTTGCAGGTGGTGCTGGTAGGTACAAATCCGGCTTCTGACGTATACATTGGCGCCAAGACGCGGGCTTGTAAAGAGGTCGGCATCGAAACCGATACCATGCGTCTGCCTGACACCATCTCAGCCAAAGAGCTTAAAGCTACGATCCATAAACTGAATAACGATGATTCAGTGGACGGAATCCTGGTGCAGCTTCCGTTACCTAACCACCTTTCTGCCCATGATGTCATCGAGTCGATAGATTACCGTAAAGATGTGGATGGGTTTCATCCTATGAATGTGGGGCGCTTAACCGTGGGGGATCCCAGTTTTCGATCCTGTACGCCGGCCGGAATTATGGAACTCTTTAAACATTACAGCATCCCCACCAAAAGCAAACATGCGGTGATCGTGGGTGCCAGCAACATTGTCGGCCGCCCAATGTCTATACTGCTTTCTAAGGAGGAAGGAGAAGGCAAGGCCACCACAACGGTTTGTCACAAATACACCAAGGATCTGACCCAGCACACCATTTCGGCTGATATTCTTGTGGTGGCCGCCGGACAGCCGAATCTTATCAAAGGTGAAATGGTAAAAGAAGGAGTGGTGGTCGTTGATGTGGGCATGAACCGTGTGGCAGATGAAACTAAAGAAAAAGGCTATTCGCTGGTCGGCGATTGTCACTTCGAAAGCGTGAGTAAAAAAGCCAGCTGGATTACACCGGTACCCGGTGGAGTGGGACCAATGACGGTTGCCATGCTGATGAAAAATACCTTGCTGGCCGCCAAAAAGTCGATCTACCCGGAGCAGTAACCTTCTCTTCCAGACACCTTGTTAAAGGCATTCATCGGGATTCTCCGGATCGATATAACAGGCGTCCGATTGAATGCTCTGGCTGAATTGAAGATCCTGATGTAATTCTTCCAGGAAATTTTTGATGGATTCTTCGTTTTCCCATTGCTCGTGACCATCGCTGAGTGTGGGAAGCTTCTGCCGGTCAACCTCATGAGGCAAGTCCGTGTTTTCGTCTACTTCAACAATACGATGGGCCACGACCATCCGGTCCATTTTCTCAGCGACCCATCGTGTAAAATTATCGTCTTTTTCTTTGAAGAACGTTAGCATGGCTAACTTTGTCCTTTCCTACTCTGCTTTGAAACTGATGGCCGTACCACCTCCGGGAGCCATCCAAAGGTCAAGAGTGGAATCTGAGGTTACCTCTTGGGTTTCAATGGTGTAATCTGTTGGATTTTCCTGCCAGTCGGCGTTTTCTCCATCTTTATACAACGTAGCCTGGTATGTTTTTCCGGCATCCAGGAAATCAAGCGAAACCGAAACGGTGCGTTCATTTTCATCGGTCACAGCGCCCAGATACCAATCGTCGGCTCCCTTTTGTTTTCGTGCAGTGATAACATAGTCGCCAATTTGGGCATCCAGCACTTTTGACTGATCCCAGTCAACGGGAACATCCCGGATAAACTGGAACATTGGATGTAATTCCCCGTTTTCGGTCAGGTAATTCTCGGGCATGTCGGCTGCCATCTGCAGCGGGCTATAGAGCACCACAAACAGGGCCAGCTGGTTAGCAAGGGTTGAATGAACCTGCTCCTCATCTTTGTATTTATCAAAAGTGATATCAAAAATACCCGGAGTATAGTCGATGGGGCCGCCAAGAATTCGGGTAAAGGGCAGAATGGTCGTATGCTCCGGTGGGTTACCCTCACTCCATGCGTTGTATTCCATTCCTCGCACGCCTTCCCGGGTCATCATATTGGGATAAGTACGACGCTTGCCGGTGGCTTTGATGGGCTCGTGCGCATCAATACCAATCTGATATTTTACACCGGCTTCAACCACTTTTTGATAATGACGCACCATCCATTGTCCGTGGTGATGTTCTCCTTTGGGAATAATGCCTCCGGCGTATCCGGTTTTTACGTGATGCACACCCAGGTCGTGATACAGCTGAAAGGCCGGTTCCAGGCGTTTTTCATAATGGGCAGCCTGTCCGGAAGTCTCGTGGTGGCCGATTAACGAAATTCCATTTTCGCTGGCATAGTTGGCAACTTCTTCCAGATCAAAATCGGGATAGGGGGTTGTGAAATCGAAAAAGCCGAGTGAATCGGTTCCCCAGTATTCCCAGCCGGTGTTCCAGCCTTCGACCAGGAACCCTTTGAGACCGGCCCGTTTCGTGAAATCAATATACTTCTTGGCATTTTCGGTGGTTGCACCGTGATTAGTGCCGCCCATCTGTCCGAAAGATTCCTCATCGGCCTGTTCCATTCCCCAGCCGGTTTTACCGACATGCATCTCCCACCAGATACCGGTGTATTTTAAGGGCTGGATCCAAGAGGTATCTTCAATAGTATTGGGATCATTCAGATTTTGGAGGATAAAAGATTCGGCCAGTTGTCCCGGAGATTTGCCAACCTGAATAGTTCGCCAGGGAGTAGAGAAGGGGGCCTTGGTTTTAACCTTGGTCCCGTTGGCCCAGGGTACCAGTTCGCTTACCAGTTTCAGGTCATCGGTTATGCCCAGCGTCATGCCGGCATAATCGGTCAGGTCGGCTTCATGGAAGCTGAGATAAACGCCGTCATCAGTTCTCATTGTAACCGGTGTATTTACGGCATGGAAATTATCAATTTGCCGGTCTACGCGCTGATTTTCACTTTCCCACTTTGATGCGTCGACTTCGCTGACCTTGGTTTGCTCGTAATTATATTCGTAGCTGTCATAGTCAGCGGGAATCCACCAGGCAGTATGATCACCGGTTAGAGCAAACTCGGTCTTCTCATTCATAATGTAGACACTGTCGGCCAGGTTGGGCTGTGCAGGAAATTCATATCTGAATCCCATTCCGTCATCAAATACCCGGAACCGGAGATTTACAATGCGATTGGGCGCTTCGGTTTCTTTGAGTGATACCAGAAGCTCGTTGTAATGGTTTTGCACTTCGGCTTGCTCGCCCCACACCGGTTTCCAGGATTCATTTACCGAACGGCTTTCGGTGTTTCGGATTTCGAATCCGCCATTAAGGGGTTTAATATTCTTGAACTCAAATCCCAGGGAGGAGGTATCAATAATGGCCGAGCCCTCGTAGCTTACCGCATATTGTGCCTGTCCGTTTTCAGAAAGCATAAAGTTAACTGAGAGAGTACCATCGGGCGAAGAAGCGGTTGTTTGGGGATTCATGGAACAGGAACTGAGCAGTGTAAAAGATAAAAGTAGAAGGGTAAGCGCTTTCAAGTGAGTCATAATTCATTTTCGGATTGTTTTTGACCTTATTCCAAAATTGAGGGTTTACATCTAAAAAACAACCCCGAATTTTTCGACACAGATCCCGATTTGCTTGTTTGACCGGTGATGAAGAACGGGCAGTTAATTTTTTAAAATAGGGGTGACATTAGGGTGTCACCATTGGTTATTAGCTTGGAAATGAACATCAATTAAACACAGGAAAAGCTATGAATACCGCGATTAAAATTACCCAAAATCGATCTGCTACAAATCTTGAACCGGTCTTGCGTAAAGTGCTGAAGGAAGCTGAGCAGCAGCATCGGGAACTGCAACAGATGTTTGAGCTTATGGGATGGGCAGAGCTGCCTGATCGCTTAAAAATCGAAATCAAGGATGATGTATCGGCGATGGTCAGAGAGCTTGAAGGGCAATATTCTACCTGTGATCCCCATATTCTGCGCCGCCGCAAAAGTGTAACCTACTGGGTAAATTGTTATTTGGATGGGATCTGCTCATTAAACACTGCTATCGAAGCTTTGGCAGTAAAGAAACTCTAGGATGAAACCCTATGCTACCGGTCTTGCAGCCGTTGGCCGCTAGATTTTTGTTCTCTATTGTCTTCGGTTTCACGATCAAGTGAAATTGCCGGCTCACTTTCATTGATTTTGGTGGATGATTCTTGCGAAGTATCAGAAAGGATGCTCGTGAGGCGTTGCGTCAAAAATCTTAGCATCGATCGCTTACGCTTCATCCAGCTTTTTAAGTACAATCGCGACAGTCCCCAGCCCGATAAGGCCCCGAATCCGCCAAGTATAAGTTGAAAGGTATCAGCAACAGATAGGCTGGAAGAAAGCATGATGAATACCAGGAAGCCGAATATTCCGGATAGAAATCCCGAAGTGCGGCTGAAGTAGTTATAGCTGGCATTTATTCGAAGCCGGCTGTGATCTCCTTTTGGGGTCACGGATACCTGCAGGTAACCGGTATTCTTTTTTCTCTGTTCCCATTCGTAGGTATTGCCGAGCCGGCTGGTTTTTCCAATACCGCCGTTGATCCGCCGAATTTCGGTTACCATTTCTTCCCATTTGTCATCATCAATCACTTCTTTGGTGATACGACTTTCCTGGTATGAATAGCCATCGTCAATAAAATTCTGGGAAGCGGCTTCAAACTCATCCTCCTTCATCTGTTGTATGGCCGTCTCGATATGTTGAGGATTAATGCCAACCTCAGTAGCCAATTTCTGGAGCTCATTCGTTGTAAGTCCTTCCGGCTCTGGTTGCTCGAGCCGGTCTAACTCGGAGGCTATTTTCAGAATTTGACTGACTTCATTGCGACTAAACTTTTTGTCATTGCTCATTTTTAACCATCCCCATTATTAATAGATAAATGTAATGTAGAAAATTTCGGCAAGCAATGTGCTAAGGAAAGGAGTGTGGTTCTCGGGGTTTTGATTACGCATTTCGGCCGATCTTTTTGTATCTTTGCCAAAATCTGAAACTTAACATTTCCAGTTGAATTTAATCATGTCTGATACCTCACCTTTCGATCGGATTACGCGGCAAGGATTAACCTATGATGATGTGTTGCTTGTACCGGCATACTCACAGGTTTTGCCCCGTGATGTTGATACCAGTGTGCAGCTCGCTCCGAATCTGAAGCTTAATGTTCCTATCATCAGTGCGGCCATGGATACTGTTTCGGAGTATCGCCTGGCTATTGCACTGGCGCGGGAAGGAGGGATTGCCATGTTGCATAAGAACATGTCCATTCAGGATCAGGCGGACCAGGTTCGGATGGTCAAGCGTAGCGAAAGCGGAATGATTGTGGATCCGGTAACGCTGGGCAAAAATGCCACGGTACGGGAAGCGCGCGGGCTGATGAAGAAGCATAAAATCGGTGGAATCCCTATTGTAAAAGAGGATAACACACTGGTAGGAATTGTTACCAACCGTGATTTGCGCTTCGAGCATTATGTGGATAAAAAGCTCAGTACAATCATGACCACTGAAAATCTGATTACGGCCCGTGAAGGCACTACGTTGGAAGAGGCCGAGAAGCTGTTGCAGGAGCATAAAGTGGAGAAGCTGCCCATCATTGATAAGGATCGTAAGCTGGTGGGATTGATTACTTTCAAGGATATCGAGAAGAAAATGAATTACCCCAACGCCTGTAAAGATGATATGGGACGTTTGCGGGTAGGTGCGGCCGTTGGTGTTACTGCCGATACGCTCGACCGGGTGGAAGCACTGGTCGATTCCGGTGTCGATGTCATTACTGTAGATACGGCACACGGTCATTCAGCAGGTGTATTGGGCATGATTGAAGATATCCGTAAGGAATATCCCGATTTAAGTTTGATTGCAGGAAATATTGCGACGAAATCTGCTGCAGAGGCACTGGTTGAAGCCGGAGCCGATATTCTAAAAGTGGGAGTCGGGCCGGGATCAATCTGTACCACGAGGGTGGTGACCGGCGTGGGCGTGCCGCAGCTCAGCGCGGTGATGGAAGTAGCCGAATATGCCCACGAGGCCGGTGTAGGATTGATTGCTGACGGAGGAATTAAACAGACCGGTGATATTCCGAAAGCTATTGCCGGTGGAGCCCATGCGGTTATGATGGGATCCATGTTTGCCGGCGTTGATGAAAGCCCGGGTGAGACGATTATTTATGAATCCCGTAAATACAAATCCTACCGCGGAATGGGCAGCCTCGGTGCTATGGAGCAGGGATCTAAAGACCGTTACTTCCAGGATGTAGAAGACAACATTAACAAACTGGTTCCGGAAGGTATCGAAGGACGTGTGCCTTATAAGGGATATCTGAGTGAGGTTGTCCATCAGATGTCCGGTGGTTTGCGAGCAGCGATGGGGTACTGCGGAGCCGCGAATATCGCCAGCCTGCAAAAAGCAGAATTTGTGAAGATTTCGGCAGCTGCTTATAAAGAAAGCCATCCGCATTCGGTTCAGATTACCAAAGAGTCTCCCAACTATTCTGTGAGCTAAAGACGGATTCTTAGTTTAAAGAGCAAATGAAGCCCTGGTTGAAGTGGTACGTTCGTCCGGGGTCTTTATTTCCGGGTGTTGAACAAAATCCCCACTCCGATTAGTAGAAATATGAGGTGAGGTAACAGGGCGGCCAGCATCGGATCGATCTCACCTTTTCCGCCAAAAGGCTCAATCACTTTCATCATTACCAGGTAAAGAAAACTGACGGTCAAGCCTGCGGCGATATAGAAGCCTTTGCCGCCTTTCCGGCGAACCGAAGCCAGGGCAAAGCCCACAATGATAACAACGATAATGGAAAACGGATAGGCATATCGACCGTACAGCTGAACCTTGGGCAGCTCCACACTGCCGGCCCCGCTGCGCTCGATCGACTGTATATAGTTTTGCGCTTCGGGATAGGTTAGCTGGTAAATGTCGGAGGTTTTTCGTGCCAGATCACGCGGATATATATTGAGGGTGGTATCCATAGAATCGATTTCCATTTCCCGGTATCCCTGGGAGGTAAAAATTCGCTTGTTCACATCCTCGAGCTTCCAGTGCTGCAGACTATCCTTCCATTTCATGCGCTGAATAAACATCGTTTGGCGCACACTGTCGCCTTCAAATTTTACCACATCCACGCGATAGCCGATTTGTTCTTTCGCGTTAAAGTAGTTGATCTTAAAAATGGTGTTTTCCGATTCTTGTCTAAATATGCGGTTTTTATCCACCTTGTCGGATTTACCCTGCAGATATTCCGATTCAAAGGCGATACGTTTTTCATTGGCCTCGGGAATCACAAATCCATCCAGATAACTGATGATGCCGGTCATGAGCACGGCAAAGGCCAGGTAGGGCAATAGCAGGCGATAAAGGCTCACTCCGGCTGCTTTGAGTGCGGTAATTTCCAGTCTTTCGGTCATCTGTCCGGTGAGATAAAGGCAAGCCACAAATACCGCCACCGGAATAATCAACCGGATAATTTCAGGTATATAATTTAGATAATAGGTCCCGAAAATTTGTGCGAACGTTGCTCCTTTGTCAGTAAAATCCTCACTATGCTCAGAGAAATCAATCACAATAAAAATAAATACCAGCACCATCATCACGAAGATAGTGGTACTCAGCAACCTGAAAAATATGTATCGGTCGATCTTTTTAGTCACGATGTTTCCATGGCTTAAGAATGTTAAACGAGGTACTGATATTGATGACCATCAGCAGACCGATGAAACCCAACACGATATTTGAAAACCACATGCCGGTAAACGGAGAAATAAACAGGCGGTCGGCCAGCTTTTCACCCTGTATGATAGAGATCCAGTAAAAGGTAAGAAATACGGTACCGATCAGTGCGGCATAGCCCAGGTTCCCTTTTTTGGTGTACATGCCAATGGGAGCGCCCAGCAGCACAAAGACTATACAGGCAATAGGGATGGAGAATTTCTTGTGTACTTCCACCAGGAACCGGGAAATCTTTTCGATTCGCCACTCGGTATCTGATATTACGTTTTCGTAATTGGAGCTGTAGTTCCGCAGTTGCCGCAGGGCATCATGGTTAACGTTTTGCTGAATCGTTTTGGTCTCGGCGTGTTGCAGTGCAATAAACTTACTTTGGTAGGGCTTCTCGGTCAGCGAATCGGCCCGGGTTTTAAGTTGCTGCCTATGCCGCTCAGATACCTGTTCGATATTGGGCAGGATATAGCGGTCGTTTGAGCTGATATTTTCCCGCTGATTTTTGATTTGGTATTGCAGCGAATCCACTACGGCCATCATGGCCTGAATATCCATCGTTCGGTCATTGCGCGATCGGTTGGCGGGATTGGAGCGCGAAAAGGCCAGCTCCGAAAGGTCAAAACTAATGCGATAGCGATCGAAGTGCGTTTCTTCATAAACGTTTACGGTACGCCCGCGTTTGCGCTGGTCGAGATAGCGAAGCACGGAGCCGTCAGAAAGATATAGGGTGAGCGTTTGTCCGCTTTCACTGCTTTGAAGACGTCCTTTTTGGGCCTTGATAAAGGCTTCCTGTCGTTGGTTGGTAGGATGTTGATAAATGGTTACATCACGAAGGGAATCCGATTCATCAGTGATATTCCGAACTAAAAAGGTGTAATTATCAATACCCTCATAAAATTCGTTTTCTTTGAGATCAAAGCCGGGTTTTTTTAATCGGATATCAATAAAAAGCGACCGGGCCCGCTGATTGGCATCCGGCAATACATCATTGGAAAACCAGATCAGAAAAACCGACAACAGTATGCTCGCCACCAACACCGGATTTATCACGTGTATGGGATTGATACCCGCAGCGCGCAGGGCCGTGAGTTCGTTAAGTTCGGTAAATTTCCCAAAGGCCATCAGGCAGGCTACCAGTACCGCCATAGGAATGGCCAGCACGACCATGGAAGCCAAATTGGTGATGATCAGCTCAATGATGACACTAAAAGGCAGTCCCTTGCCAACGAGCAGATCGATATAAAGGATCAAAAACTGCATCAACAGCAAAAACATCAGGGTAAAAAAGCAAAAGATGAACGGGCCCAGATGCCTTTTTAAAACGTCGACTTGTAATTTGTTGGGAATAAAGCGCATATCAGGTATCTGTATGAGAAGCCTTAAATTAGGCCTCTGTGTCAATATTACAAAACGCATATTTATTATGAGGATATTGCATCAGTTTGTACTTTTAAGAGATTAATTTATCTATTATAATCTTGAGTGCGTTTGCTATTGCTAATCTGAAACCAAAGAGGAGCTGTATATAGAATACTTGCTACCACTGTTTTTGTTCGTGAATTAGGTAATTACATTCTACAACGGTTTCTGTGCAGCTCAAAGCAATAACATTATCACTGGTTTTTTACGTGTGCGGCGGCCTCATTTGGGGGATATCGGCGCGGGCGCAGATTACGGCCGATACGACCGGGCGATCTGTTGCACCAGCTGATTCGCTACCCCGCTTGATCACCCCGCCCAACATTTCTTTTCCTTTTCCGCAGAAACTTCCCAAACTATTCTACGTTAGCCTTGCGGAGGAACAGACCTACATCAGCCGGGATTCAACCGGTCGTTATCATAGTCAGCGCCTTTTAAAGCAGATGCCGGTAGCCCTGCCGTATATCATGAGTTTTGAGGAGTATGCCCGCAGAAACCGGCAGCGGGCCAAGCGTGAGACCTGGCAGCAGCTGGTAGAGGAAGCCCAGGCCGGGAATCGCCAGCAGTTGGGCTTGCTGAATTTCAACCTTGATGTCCCGGGTGGGGAAGAATCTACTTTTTCAACAATATTCGGTAAACCGGAAGTCAATCTCCGTATCAACGGTACCGCCAATATGAATGTAGGTGCTTCGATCCAAAAGACCGAAAACCCGGAAATACCCGAGGATCAGCGTACTACGGTTGATCCGACTTTTGAACAGAGTTTGAAGCTGAATATTCAGGGGACCATTGGGGACAAATTGTCCATACAGACTGACTGGGATACCGAGCGCGATTTTGATTTTATGAACCGCCTGAACATCGTGTACCAGGGTTATGAGGATGAGATTCTGCAGCGCCTGGAGCTGGGAAATGTATCCATGCAGACCGGAAACTCCCTGATACGAGGTGGTAATGCATTGTTTGGAGTAAAATCCATAGCTCAGCTGGGATCATTGACCTTCACCTCGGTGCTTTCTCAGCAAAAAGGAAGTGGCAATACGCAAACGATTACCGGCGGCGCGCAGGAGCAGGATATCTCCATCCGGCCCGGAGATTATGAATCGGATCGTCATTTCTTTCTGGATTTTTATACCCGCCAGCAATTCGAGGAAAACTTGTCGAACCCCCAGCAGACGACCCAGGCCCTGCAGCTTACCGAAATTAATCTTTGGGTGCTGCGTGAATCCTCCCAGTCGATGGAAGGAGAGCGTCAGGCCATTGCGTTGGGACAGCTGGGAGTGGTTCAGAACGCAGATAGCACTTATCAGTCGCCTGACGGCGCACAGGACGCCTTTTCGGATGCCACGCTGGATCAGTACAGGGATCCGGCCACAGGCGTGTCAGCCGCTGATTTTGGTGTGGATCCGGCAACCTTTGTGGAGGGATATTTTGTGCCGCTGCAGGAGGGCGTGGATTATGAACTGAATCGGAACCTGGGGTACGTTTCGCTTAAAAGAAACCTGGGATCACGCCAGGCGTTGGCTGTTTCTTTTAAATACCGGGATGCCCAGACTGGTGAAATTATTAGCGTGGGGGATATTAGTCAGGGTGGCAGCAACCGCATATTTTTGAAGCTGATACGTCCACAGACCGTAACGACGACCAATCTTCTCTGGGACCTGATGATGAAAAATATATATAACCTGGGTGTCAAGAACCTGACGCCCGAAGGCCTGGAATTGGATATCAAATATACCGAGCAAAACGTGCCCAGCAGTTCACTTCCCCAGCGTGATCCCATTCTGTTGCAGGATTTGGGCCTTGATCGCGTGGACCAGCAGGGAGCGGTAAATCCCGATAACAAAATTGATTTTAGTACCGGGGTGCTCGATCCTGCAAATGGCAAGGTTATGTTCCCCTATCTGCAGCCCTTTGGTTCGCGCGTACGCAACCTGCTACAGCAAACCAACCTCAGTACTGATCAAATTGATGCAATCACCTTCAGTGAATTGTATAATCAGAAGAAGGTGAATGCCAATCAGAGTTCAAAGAATAACTTTTACCTGATGCAGGGGAAATCGAAGGGGAGCATCTCAGCCAGCTATTCACTGGGGTATTCGCTGGTAGAAGGATCGGTAAAAGTATTTGCCAACGGGCAGCAGCTGCAGGAGGGAACGGATTATGCAGTCGACTATTCCATTGGTAGCATCACCATTTTAAATGAGCAATACCTTCGTAAAGGCCAGGAGATCAAAATTGAGTATGAGAACAACCAACTGGCACAGATTGGTCAAAAAACCTTCACCGGTCTGCGGGCAGAATACCAAGTGAGTGATAATATTACACTGGGCAGTACCTATTTTAAATTAAAGGAGAAGCCGCTGCAGGATAAGATCAGGATAGGGGATGAACCCGTAAATAATGCCGTATTCGGCTTTGATGCTAATGCCTATTTTGATGCTCCCTGGCTTACGCGTGCAGTTGATCAAGTGCCCCTTCTACAGACCAAGGAGCCATCCAGCCTCTCCTTCAGCGGGGAGTTTGCCCAGCTGCGGCCCGGAGTATCACAGACCAGTGCCGTCAGTGATGCCATTGAGGACGGTCGTCTTTTTGAGGATGAGGAGAATGGACTTTCTTTTATTGATGACTTTGAGGGTTCGGATATCGGTCTGAGTTTCATGAATCCCTCGCGGTGGAATCTGGCGGCAGCTCCGGCTGCTGTGCCGGGATATGCTCCTGATGAACTGTACTTTGAAGACAGTCCGCCACAAAATCCCTCCACAACGATTCCCGACAAAATTGCCCGGTCCGACCTGCGCAGTACGTTCTCGTGGTACAGCATTCCCCAAAATATCGACCAAATTCTTGGCGGCGTTGATTTTACACCGGAGACCGAGCAGGTGAGGGTTACCGACGTTTTCCCTAATCGTGATGTACTGACGGAGGAGAATTTTATCAGTACCCTGGACGTGTATTATGATCCTACCAAACGTGGGCCCTACAATTACAATGACGACTTGCGTAATCTGCTGGATAATGAGCCGGAGCGAACCTGGGGCGGGATGACCACAACACTGCCATCCGGACAGGAAGACCTTACCCAAAATAATATTGAATTTCTGGAATTCTGGGTTCAGTCGGTGTTGCCCAACGGCCGCACGCCAACCCTACAGGATCTGCAGGATTATGACGGTAAGATCTATATCGACATTGGTATTGTTTCGGAGGATGTGGTTCCCAACTTCAAAACAAATACCGAGGATGGACTTGTACGACGTCCGAGCGATCTGCAACAGGATAACATCACCGGTGAAGCTCGTTCATACCTGCCGATTCCGCCGCCGGCTCCCGAAGGCCAATTTTCCAACGAAATGCGTGAGCTGGCTGATGTAGGACTGGATGGGGCGCCGAATACCGGCGGTATCGACAACAAAAACGAACAAAATTTATTCCAGCAGTTTATTGAAGAAATGGGTACGCAATACGGTACGGGCAGTAGCGCCTATCAGCGTATCGAAAACGACCCTTCGAATGACGATTATGTGTACTATGGAGAGGAAGAGGTAGCCGGGCGACCCTTGCAGGAACGGTTTTGGCGCATGTATGGATACCATGACGGGAATACGCCTCCCAACAGTGGAGACAAGCGTGCAGTAACCAACAAGCCCGATACCGAGGGACTGGTTACGCCCTCCATCGTAGAACAGAATAACGCATATTTTCAATATGAAATAGACTGGAATCCCGCGGATATTGCTTCTCTCGACCCCGGTGCGGGCAATCCCTATATCGTTGATAAAGTGGATGGGCAAAGCCAGGAGGATCGTTGGTACCAGGTGCGATTGCCGCTTGAAGATTGGTTACGAAAAGTCGGTAACATCGAAAATTTTCAGAATATCTCGTATATCCGTGTCTGGCTGTCGGGATACGAAAAACCTTTTACGCTTCGATTCGCTACTTTTGAACTGGTAGGCAGCCAGTGGCGCAATGCCGACAATGTGGATCAGCAGCAGGGTCCAACGCAGGGGGATTATAATATTTCGTCGGTAAATATCGAGGAAAACAGCCAGCGCAGTCCCATTCCGTATCGTCAGCCTGAAGGAGCTATCAGGGCAACAAACCGTGGGCGTCAGCGCCAGACCATAGCCAATGAGCAGTCGATTGTAATGAATGTCCAGAACCTGGCCGGCGGTGAGCTTAAGATGATGAAACGCGTCTATCCCGGCGGGCTTGACATGATCAACTACTCGAATGTTCGCATGTTTGTTCATGGCGAAGGATATGATAATCGTGATGAAGCGCAAATGGTGGTTCGTTTTGGTACGGATTTAACCAACAATTACTACGAATACCGCCAGCCTATTTCCCCGAGCAGTGACGAATATCCGTTCAGCCAAAAACCGTTGACTGAGCTGAACGATGCCGAGCGGCGGGAAGAAGCCGAACAGGTTTGGTTGTACAAGCAAAATAGTATGAATATTCTTCTGCGGGCTTTTAACGAGCTCAAACAGCTGCGCGATCAGCAGGGGGCTGATCCCTCCACTCCGTTCGGGCGCGGCGACTTGTTAAAAAATGCACCTTCCGGAGCCAGCATTTTAATTAAGGGTAATCCATCACTGGACCGGGTGGGTGAGATTGGTATTGGGATCCAAAATCCCTACGACCCGCAAAATCCGGATAACGGAGGCACTGCTTCGCTAGATGGACAGTTTTGGTTTAACGAGCTCAGGGTATCAGGCTTTGATAATAAATCGGGCTGGGCGGCCAACGCCAAAGCTGAAATTAAACTGGCCGATTTTGCGTCGGTAAACGCCAACTTTAATCGCGAGACCGACGGTTTTGGGTCATTGGATTCTCGGTTGGGTCAGCGCCGACTTTCCAACGTGCTGGCTTACAACCTAAATTCAACAGTAAATATGCACAAGCTAATTCCCAACCGCTATGGCTGGAATATTCCGGTTTCCCTGTCAACGCGGCGTTCCTCATCGACACCGCGTTATTTGCCCAACCAGGGGGATGTGCGATTGTCGGAATATCGAAATGCCGTAAATGCACGGCAGGATCTCAGCGATGGTGAAAAACAACAGCTTATCGAGCAAAAAATACGGGAGAGTCAAACCGTTACCGAAAGCTATTCGGTAAATGTTTCAAACCTTTCAAAATCACGATCCAAATCTCCACTGGCAGAATATACGCTCGATAAAACCACGCTCAATTACGTATACAACGATACCCGCCGGCGAAATCCGCAATATGCGATGCAAGACAACTGGAATTACAGCGGTTCGCTGCGATATGATGTAAACTTCCAAAATACGCAGCTGTTTCGTCCTTTCGATTTTCTGGGCGAGGTCCCATTGTTGCATCCGCTGGCGGGGCTTCGACTGGGATACACGCCGGCATCGATCAACGCTTCGGTTGGTATTGATCGGGATTATGACGAGCAGATTCGCCGCAACATATCAGGTATTGGGGGCAATAATCTGCAGCAATCTCACAGCTTTACCTATGATACGGAGTTTGGTCTGGGATATAACCTCACGCCATCCATAAAAACTACCTTTCGAAGCCGATCGGTATTTGATCTGTCGCGTGCCGGTATTGAGCGGCAAGGGGCCGGAGGCGATAATCTGTTTGCGGATTCTACCCGATATGAAGTGAGGCCCTCGTTTGATGTACTTCAGGATCTGGTATTTGATACGCTCTCCAGCCGTAGAAGTAACTACCAGGAAGCCTATACGGCCGGTTGGCAGCCACGCCTGAATCGATTTGAGGCTCTGAATTTTGTGAATTATTCCGCCAACTATGGGGGCGGCTATCAGTGGCGAAATAGTCCATTGGGTTCCGGACTTGGTTCCAACATTTCAAACAATTTTTCGCTGAATCAAAGCCTGAACTTTGACTTGCGCAGCCTGTTAAACGGTATGCAGTGGTATAGGGATTTACAGGGAAATTCCGGATCAGAGAGCCGGCGGCGCCTTAGCCGGATCAATGCTGACAGTACACAAAATGCGGAAGTTCTGCGACAGATTGGTAATAAGGCTTTAGCTGCCTTGCTAAGCATTCAATCCCTGGATGTATCTTTTAATATTTCCAAAAGTTCCCTGCAGAGTGGCTATAGCGGAGATTCCCAGATCTTCTACATGTTCAACAGTGGAGGGAATAATTTTTCACCTCCGTTTTCTTACCGTACCGGTCTGACCGATAATATTGGGCTCGAACAGCTAATAAATAATCCCAACTCCAACACGTCTATACAACTGCCGTCGAATCGAAACCTTGCGGATGATATTACTATCGGGTCCCGGTTCCGTCCGTTTGATAATTTCACTATTGATTTTAGCTGGAACTCTAAGTGGAACCAGACAACTACGAAATCGATAACCATTGATCCCAATGAAAACAGGAATATTATACGAACGCAGAACGGGTCGATTAGTTCCAGTGTATGGGCTTTTGGAGGCGGATATGGTGCGTTCTTCCGTAAGCAGCTTCAAACGGCTTTTGGCGATATCAGCTCCGACACTACTTTAATTACGGATTCCACCGGGAATAACGACGGCCGTTCAGTCTTGGGTAAACGTAGCTTACAGTCCGATTTCCGCGAGGCTTACCTGGGATTGGGTACGGGTGCTATCGGCAAACGTAATTTTACGCCCTTTCCGTTGCCTAACTGGCGTGTCACCTGGACCGGAATTGAAGATCTGATTCCCTATCTGGGAAATTTTATGTCGCGTGCCTCGCTGACTCACAGCTACAGCGGGACCTATCGGTTGGGATGGGTATACAATTCGGATCGCAGCCTGTTGCCTGATATTTCTCTGGGAGCTTATACCATAACCAATCGTAGACCGGAATTTGAACCCAATAGCATCAACATCGAAAAGAAATTCAGCCCCTTGCTGGGATTCAATATAACCTGGCAGTCGAATCTGCGGACTAATATGCAGTATGAATACAGCAAAATTACCAGTCTGGCACTTTCCAACTCCACGGTTATTGAACGGTTGTCCAAAGGGGTAAAATTTACCTTCGCCTACACCATTCGGGATTTTAAGCTTCCCTTTTTTCCGCGCCTCGAAAATGCTCTCGACTTCACCTTAAACGGCAGCTATATTGAAGATGTAGAAAAGAAATACGAACTGGATTCTGATCTTGATTTGGCTTTACAGGCTGGCCCGGATCAGATCAACAGGGAAACCCGCAATGCGACCTTCTCGGGAACCATAACCGGTGGACAGGCTCGCTTTAACGGTTCGGCTATTATTGGGTATCAGTTTTCACAAACTCTGCAAGCGAATTTTGAATATAATTACAGCAAGCTGATCCCCAAAACTTCGGGAGTGTACGGACGCACAGATCAGGATATTCGATTTAATATCGTTGTTTCTATTCGTTCGGATTGATTACACGATAGATTTGAGTAGAGGCAATGTATTTGAAAGCTGTTCTAGTTCTAAACCTGTTGTTCAACCCGGGTTTTTCGTTCCGATGAGGATTGTTGAATCTGCTCCCAAGCCAGGTAGCCCATACCAAGTATCAGGCAAAACATCATGAGTTGGGGCAACCAATCCCCGTATCGAACATAAAAGGTCTGTGAGGTAAGTACCGGGACATCATATCGAAAGGCCATAGATTTCCAGTATGGCGTTTCCACTTTGATGGATCCGTCAGGAGCAATGATACCGGAGATGCCGTTATTGGCACTTCGCACGACCCAGCGGTCCATTTCAATGGCTCGAAGGCGGGCATAGGCAAAGTGTTGTTCATGCCCGCTGGTATTGCCCCACCATCCGTCGTTGGTAATAACGGTTACATAGCCGGAGCCGTTTTTAACGTATTTTCGTATCCAGCCCGGAAAAACCGAATCGTAGCAAATCAGGGCCGGGGTATAAGTTTGTCCCACAGGGAATTGATTAGCCCGCTTGCCCTTTCCGTATCCCTGGTTGTTATTCCAGTTGATCAGGTTAAATACGTCAATGGTATTCAGAAATTGCACAAACGGTACGCGCTCCACGATAGGAACAAGATTGTGTTTGCGATATACCTGCATAGATCGGTTGGGGATAAACCCCAGTGCGGCATTAAAAGGCAGATAGGGAGTATTGCCTACCAGGTAGGGCAGTTCCGGACTTGCCTCGCCGTTATAATATTCATAAAAAGTAGCTCCGCTAATGATCGTGGCATCCCATCTGTTAGCCAGCGAACTTAGCTGGATTTTGGTATCGGTAGCAATATCACTGAAGGAGTTGAGATTCGACATGTCGGCCTGAATGGCATTTTCAGGCCATACTACAAGCTGTGTTTCCGGCGTGCGAACGGAATCGGTGAGTTCCAGCAGGTGGGAAGTGGCTTTAGTAGTGGATTCAAAACCCCCATATGGTTTATAGGAGTCGAAATTGGGTTGTACGACTACAGCTTCCTGAATAGCTGCCCGTTCCGTTGGTGAGGTAAAAAGCGTGATACCGAAAGACCATACTGGAAACAACAGAAAAGCGCTGATGGCAATAGACAATGTTCGTTGCCGGCCATTTTTGAGATACTGATATCCGAGGGCGCTGGCAAAAAGGATCCAGAAAGAAGTTCCCCAGTAACCGGTAACCGATATATATTGCACCAGCTGGGGGACATTTGCCCACGCATTCGCAAGAGTCAGCCAGGGCCATGCCAGGTCCCATTGGTGATGCAGATACTCGTAGGTCAGCCAGCTGGCTGACTGCAGGAAAGCGATCAGCCAGGGAGAGAACTTCCTCCGTTGAAAATAATACTGTAGCATCACCGGCAAAGTCATCACCGCAGAATTTGCAAGAATTGCAGCCACACCACCGGCAGTTGTGGCCATGGTCAGCCAGTAGGTAACGATGATATTCCATATGACGAAAGCAGGGTAGGAAAAGAAGGCGGCTTCGCGGGCCGATTTCGAGAGGTCGATAAGCCGAAATAGAAAAATAAAAGCGGGGAATATTAAAAAGGGAAACGGTACAGGTGGAAAGCTAAGTCCCAGCATCAGACCGATGCAGACAGCCATTCCCCACTTGGAATTCCATATTTGTAGAAGATAATTCATTCGCTATACGATTTTGGGGCAAGTACGACTACAATTTCCCCTTTGATTTCGTCTCTGAGTTCAAAAGTGTCGAATACCGTTTTTAGGTTACCACGCACAATTTCTTCAAATTTTTTTGTCAATTCGCGACAGACCGCTGCAAAACGCTGATCTCCGGCATATTTGCGGAGTTCTGAAAGCAATTTCTTTAGCCGATAAGGACTTTCATACAGCACTACACTGCGTTCTTCTTCCACCAATTCTTTGAGTCGTTTTTGGCGACCTTTCTTTTGAGGCAAAAAGCCTTCAAACACATATTTATCACAGGGCAGTCCGCTGGCTACAAGTGCCGTGGTAGCGGCATCGGGACCTGGGATAACTGAAACTGAGTGTCCGGCTTGATGCGCGGCGCGTGCTGCTAAAAAGCCGGGATCCGAAATACCGGGCATGCCGGCATCAGAAATGATGGCAACATTTTGCCGGGCGTCGAGGATATTGATCAGATGTTCAACTTTTTGATGTTCGTTATGCTGGTGAAATGCAAAAGTTTTCGTCTGAATACCAAGATGGCTGAGCAATACGCCTGAGGTTCGCGTATCTTCGCAGGCGATATAGGCAACCTCCCCAAGCACTTTTTGTGCTCGTTCTGAGATATCTTCGAGGTTTCCTATAGGTGTAGCTACTATATAAAGCGTGCTCAACGAAAAATAATTTTGGTTTTACTTGGTCGATGAAGTTTGAGAAAGTAACAAAAACTGTACAACTATTTCGAATCTGATTGCATTCAACGGGAGCAGCCGGCTTACAGTATGGATGCCCGTAATTTTTCCATTTGTCAAAGCCTGAAGTTTAGGTGGAAATAAAGTATTTTTGGGCTCTTATTGAATGAAATGATTCCAGTGTCTTTTGCTGTTTTCATACTTATTAGAAACTTGAGACAAACTTATATACTACATTATTATGGCAGATTTTAATCCTTCAGGTATTAATCACATTACAATCCGTGTCAACGATATCGAGAGAGCCGAAGAGTTCTACGGGGAGATCCTGGGTTTTGAGCTGGTTCGTAAAATGGGTCAGAGTATGGCCGTGTATCAGGTGGGGGATGAAGATACCCTGGTGCTTGTGGAAGCTGAAACCAGTTATGACCCCTCCAGCCGCGATTATCGCGTGGATCACTTCGGATTCTACCTGGATTCAGAGGAAAAGGTAGACGAGATGGCCGAGTATTTCAGAGAGCATGAGGTTTCGATTTTGAGCGGCCCGGCGAATCGCAAGCGCGGACGCTTTGTGTTTATTTCGGATCCCGATGGCAATATGATTGAATTTTTCTACGAGGAGGACGATAAATAACATTGCAGGGCCGGTTTTGCTGACACTCTGAAGCTTTTTGTTTGCCGGCAGTGCGAACTTCCGTAACTTTGTCAGCAGACCGACCGGTCTATATCAATGGCATGTTATTTGCTTTATTAACCATTCAAGACAAAAGAAATTAACTGATACGATATTTACACATGAGCGAATCTGAAGAAAAAGCAACGCAGGAACAACCGCCTGAAGAAGGAGCAGTAGAACAAGTAGAACAGCAGTCTTCACAATATGAGGATCTGGAAGCCGAAGAGCTTCGCAATATACTGCAGGAACGTGATCAGGAAGTAGAAGAAATGGAACAAGAACTTGCTGAAGCCAAAGATGCACGGCTTCGTAAGGCGGCGGAACTTGAGAACTATCGTAAACGTGTTCAGCGGGAGCGGTCCCAAATTTACGAAACAGCAAAAGCCAATGCCCTAGAAGATTTTCTGGATATCAACGACGATTTGCAGCGTACATTGCAAGCTGCTGAAGATCTTGAAGTGAATGAAACCTTCCTTGACGGAGTACTGCTGGTAGCGAATAAATTTAAAGAAGTTTTAGGAAAGCACGGTGTGGAACGAATCGATGAGGAGGGCGTACCCTTTGATGTTGATCTGCATGATGCCATGATGCGCCAAAAGCCCGAAGATGACAGCATTGGCAGTGATGTCGTTCTTAATGTGGTTGAGAGCGGTTATCGCATTGGTGACCGAACCATTCGTCACGCCAAAGTTATAGTTAGCGAATAAATTAAGTCAGTTAGTTTTTAATACATGTCTAAACGAGATTACTACGAAGTACTCGGAGTCAGCAAAGACGCATCCGAAAGTGAAATTAAAAAAGCCTACCGAAAGAAGGCTATGAAATATCATCCGGACCGTAATTCGGATGATCCCGAGGCCGAAAAGAAATTTAAAGAGGCCTCTGAAGCCTATGAAGTACTAGGTGATGAGGAAACACGACAGAGGTACGACCAATTTGGTCACCAAGGCGTTAATGGAGCCGGTGGCTTTGGAGGTCGTGGAGGAGCCGGGTTCGAAGATATCGGTTTTGAAGATATTTTCAGCCGCTTCAGCGATATTTTTGGTGGTGATTTTGGCGGTGGGCGTCGATCACGCGGCCGCCGATCTGCCGGTCAACCGGGTTCCGATATGAAACTTCGGATACAGTTGAGCCTGGAAGAAATTGCCTTCGGTACCGAGAAGAAGCTGAAGGTTAAGAAGTATGTAAAATGTGACGAGTGCAACGGCACCGGAGCAGAGACCGAAGATGATTACGAAACCTGCAGTACCTGCAATGGTATGGGGGAAGTTCGTCAGGTTCACAAAACAATGCTGGGACAGATGGTGAATGTGCAACCCTGTCCTGAATGTAACGGTGAAGGTCGAATTATCACTAATAAATGTTCCAAATGTAACGGTGAAGGACGGTACCAGGGTAAAGATACCGTTGAAGTACGGGTACCGGCCGGCGTATCAAAAGGAAATTATATAACGTTGCGTGGCCAGGGTAATGCCGGAAAACGAGGCGGTGAAGCCGGAGATCTGGTTGTCCTGATCGAGGAGAAGGAGCATGAACATTTCGAGCGTGATGGCAACGATATCTATTACGATCTGGTATTGAGCGTGCCGGACGCCATACTCGGTACTGAGGTCGAGGTGCCTACGCTTAAAGGCAAAGCTAAAATCAAAATTGATGAAGGCACGCAACCCGGTAGGCTACTGCGAATGAGTGGAAAAGGTATCCATGGGCTGAAAAACAGCGGTACCGGCGATCAGTTTATACGTGTTAATGTATATATCCCTAAAGATCTCGAAAAAAATGAGCGTGAACATATTGAAGCGCTGCGGGGTAATGAACATTTCAGTGCAACCAACAAAGTAGACGATGGCAAGGGATTTTTCTCTAAGATCAAAGACGTCTTCACTTAACGGGTGACTGAAACCAACTGATATTCTAGCCACAGGCCGCAATTAGTTATTGCGGCCTATTTTTTTGTAGATCAGTGAATCATGAGTTCATGAAAGAGAGGGGAGTTTTTCCCGCATACGCTGATTGAAAATTCGAGCAAACCGTTCAGGAGATTCCGGATCCATGTTGAAATAGAGCGAGGGTTCTATCAGCTCCAGTTCCATGAGAGCGAAGGTATCCTCCGGGGTTCGGACGTAATCCGCACGAGTATAGAGCGGTTTGGGATCCATCGTTTTGAAGATCTGGTTGGCCGTTTGTATGAGCCGGGGTTCAGGTTCTACTGCTTGAAGCCGTCCTCCATGCTCCTCCTGAACACGAAAATCCTGTTCCTTGGGAGTTTTAAGTATCGTGTGGCTGTAGGTATCTCCAAAGTAGAATACCGAAAATTCACCTTCCGTTATGATATTATCCATAAAAGGTTGAACCATAAACGGGCGATCACGAAAGGTGGAAATAAGTTGACGGTTGAAGGTGTCTTTTTGCGATTTTAAAATTCGAAAGGTGTCCTCGGCACCGGCACTAACCGTTGGCTTAATGACGATTTCTTCGGATTCGAGCTCACTGAAAAAATCCGGAAGCAGAGAATCGATGAACCGGTCGTACCAGAGCGTGGGTACAATTTCGATACCCTGGCTGGCCAGGTCGCGCAGATAGGTTTTATCGATATTCCATTTAACGGTTTCCAGGCTATTTTCCAGCAGGGCACTGGATTGTTCAATCTCTTTTAGGACTTCCAGAAAAGCCTGATGGTCATCTTGGTAATCCCAGGGACTGCGGATGACTACCACATCATATTGATTCCAGTTTACATTGGGATTACGCCATGATACTTCTTCGACTTCCCACCCCAATGCTGCCAATGGCTCATACAGCATTTGATCATATACTACAAAATCATCGAGGTTGTCCATCGAAAGGAATGCACATTTTTTCATCAGTAGTGAAATTGTTCTTTGTCAGCCGAAATTCAGAGGCAAAGATAAAACGGCTTATGAGAATGGCAAAAAAAAGCCCGGATTATGCAGGTACCGGGCTTCTGGTAATTTAAAATTAACCGCGGTAGTATTTGGTTTTGTCTCCGCTGCGGGTCCCGGCTTCTTTGGGGCGAGCCTTATTCACTTTAACAGCACGCCCATTAATTTCGGCGCCGTTAAGTTCTTCGATGGAAGCTTGCGCATCATCGTCATTTTCCATTTCTACAAAAGCGAAGCCTTTGGATCGGCCGGTCTCTCGGTCTTTAATTACTTTGGCAGAAGCTACATCACCAAATTCTTCAAAAACCTCCCTTAATTCTTGATCTGAAACCTTATATGAAAGGTTTCCTACGTAAATATTCATTCTTCGATAACGATTAATTAATGATTCCGGATATGCGGGATGATTTCCATCGGTCTACTCATCACTCAAGATGTCTGCAAACCAATTGCATAACCCTATAAATAAAATATTACGCTCTTTTCTGAGAAAAAAGAAATTAATATTTCGTGGAGACCAAAAATTTTTATCGGTGTGGCGCGATTAGGTTATCGGATCTTCTTAAAATAGTAGAGGTGGTCACGGTATTCATCGTCGTGATGAACGGCCTCAGGAATGCTGCCTGCAGGATGGAATGCAAATTTTTCAAGCAGTTTAATACTGCCCTCGTTGCCTTCTACAAGTAAAGCCACCATAATTCTATAACCTGCCTGTTTGCTAAAACTGATGGCATGCCGAAGCAGTTTTGTGGCGATGCCCCGGCGATGGTGGGCATAATCAACGTAATAGCTTACCTCCACAACTTCATCGAGGGCTTGACGGTCGAAACGATAAGCTGACAGGGATAACCAACCCAAAACCTGGTCTTGTTGCTCAAAAATGAAGATGGGGTATCGCTCACTGGTGTGATTATAAAACCAGACCGTCCGATCTTCCATGGTGGTTTGTTCGGTGTGCGCCGTACGAAAACCATCTTTTACAGCCTGATTATAAATATTATTGATGGCTTGCAGATGTTTGAGTTTGGCAGGCGAAATTTTCCCGGAAGTATTTTGTGATTGGTTGAAACTCCGGGGCTGATTCACAGGGAGACAGAATTATGGTTCAGTTGACTTTTGATTTTTTGTTGTCTTTGATTTCCTGGCGTCGTGTACACTCCTCAATATTTTCACAGGCACCAAAGAAATGCAGAGAATGCCCGGTAATATTAAATTTGTGGATTTTCTCCATCATGGTCTTAATCTCCTGAATCCGCGGATCGCAAAATTCCAGAACAGCGCCACATTCCTTGCAAATGATGTGGTCATGCTGCTGATATGCATAGGCACGTTCGTAATAGTATTGGTTTTTTCCGAACTGCTGGCGTTGTACCAATCCGCACTCCACAAGCAGGTCCAGTGTATTGTAGACGGTGGCACGGGATACCCGCGTACCGGCATCTTTCATGTTGAAGAAGATATCATCGGCATCGAAATGCCCGTCGGCACGGTATATTTCCTCGAGCACCATGAAACGCTCGGGCGTCTGCCGCTGGTTATGTTCTTTAAGATAGGAGCTGAAAATCTCCTTTACTAGATCAATGGTTTCTTCTTTTGCGGGATGTGCCATACATAAAAATTTTTCTTTTAATATAAGGATTTGACAAGGCTAAAAAAATTACCACCATCAATATAAAATTCACCCGGTAAAATGCCGGTGCTGAATTTTCACCTTAGAATGTTATATTCGATCAGTAATTTAAAATAAGATCAGCAGATTGCCGTCAACCGTAATTAACGACTATTTATGCCGACAGTTGTAGCGTTCGAAACCCTGACTGAGTTATTCCTCAATCTTACAAAAAAGTATGAGGAACAAAATAAAACAGCGTTTGCCCGGAAACCTTCGACCAGTGAGCCCTATGAAACGATCGGCTGGGACCAGGTGAAAGATGACGTGAATACGCTCGCGGCTTACCTGGTAGACCATGGCATCGAAGCCGGGGACCGGGTGGCTATACTCAGTGAAAACAGGTATGAATGGGCGATTATGGATTTAGCACTGCAGATAATTGGGGCCGTAAATGTGTCGCTCTATACCTCGCTTCCCCCCAATCAGTGCGAGTATATTCTAAAGAATTCCGAAGCGGAATTGTTTTTTGTATCAACCGGCATTCAGCTAAAAAAGGCCCGAGAAGTTTTTAACAATTGCGAGCATCTGCGCCAGGTGATTGCCTTTGATGAACCCAATATTGAGAGTTATCTGGACGAGCCCTATGTGACCCTGTTTGAAAAAGTGATGGCTGAAGGATTGAAGCTGTATCCGAAATATGAGGAAGAAATCCGCAATCGAAGCAAGGCAGTGGAGCCGGAAGATCTGGCTACACTCATTTACACATCGGGCACCACCGGCAAACCCAAAGGGGCTATGCTGACCCATCGGAATATTGTAAGTAATGTAAAATCAGCTCATCAGCGTATTGAGATTAACGAGCAGGACCGATGTCTGTCGTTTTTGCCTTTGTGCCATTCTTTTGAACGTACAGCCGGCTATTACGCTATGATGGCAGCCGGCGCTGAGATCTACTATACCGAAAGTGTGGATACGGTGGCGAAAAATATGACGGAGGCCAAACCCACTCTTATTATTAGCGTGCCGCGACTTTTTGAAAAGATTTACAACCTGGTAACTAAAAGCGTTGAGGAGGGCACGGCCATCAAGCAGAAGATTTTTGAATGGGCACAGAATGTCGGGCGCAAGTACGCTGATGGTAAAAGGGGATTGGTATCCCTGCAGAAGAAAGTGGCGGATTCGCTGGTATTCGACAAGTTGAAAGAACGAACCGGGGGACGGATCCGATTTTTTGTTTCCGGTGGGGCGGCATTGCCTGCTGAAATTGGCAATTTCTTTATGGGGGCCGGACTGAATATTATTGAAGGCTACGGGCTCACAGAAACGTCCCCGGTTATTACTTGCAATACCTACGGTGATGAACGCATGGGAACCGTTGGAAAAGTGCTACCTGGCGTTACAGTGGCCATTCAGCGACTGGAAGACAGTAAAATAATTGCTGAGTTGAGCGGGGAAGATTATCCAACGGAGTTTTCTTCGGAGCAAGGCGAGATTTTATGCAAGGGGCCCAACGTGATGAAAGGTTACTGGAAGAACGATAAGGCGACCCGCGAAATGATTGACGATGATGGATTCCTGCATACCGGCGATGTGGGTAAATTTGTGAAAGGGAATCTGCAGATCACCGATCGTATTAAACACATGATTGTAAATGCGGGTGGGAAGAATATATATCCGGGACCGATCGAAGATCTTTTTAAAACGAGTAAATGGATTGATCAGCTGGTGGTGGTCGGGGAACGCCAGCCCTACATGGCTGCGTTGATAGTTCCTGATTTCGAAGTACTTGAGGACCACGCTGAGGAAGAGAAGATTTTGTTTAAATCAATTGACGAACTTATGCAAAAAGAGGAGATCCAAAATATCTTTAGACGCGAAATACGAAGCTATTCCCGGGAGCTGGCTTCTCACGAAAAGATTCGGGACTTTCGGTTAGTCTCCAACGAATTCACCGTGGAAAGTGGCGAGCTGACCCCGACGCTGAAGATCAAGCGACGAATTGTAGAGGATAAATACAGCAACTTGATAGATGATATGTTCAAGGATGCTAAAAGCTAATTTCGGCAGTCCGAACGACTAAACATTGGGAGATCCCTCTTGAGTTGCACTCCAAATTTTTGAATGCAAATTAATTATTTATGTCTTACCAGATATTTTATTGGGTACACGTAGTTTCTTACATCTCATGGTTGTTGGCTTTCGTTGCCAGCCTTTTTTATGCTAATAAAGTACGTTCCGAAGATGATGCGGTTCAGAAGCGGAAGTATATGCGGACCGAACGCTTGGCTACGAGTATCGGTGCTCACATCGGTGCTTTAGGTATTCTGATCTCCGGAGGGGCTATGGCTTCCATACCCAGCGGGCCTCAATGGGGTTGGTTTAATTTTCAGCTGTATCCGTGGCTGGCTGTCAAGCAGATTATTTTCTTGGTAATTCTTGTCCTCGTTGCTTTTTCTATCAAGCGAAGCGTGGCCTTCAAAAAGCACATGCGTAACGAAGACGTATTGAGTACGGAAACCTCCGAAAAGTGGGCCAGTGCTTATCGTATGTCCCTGATTGTTTATATATTGGTGGTTATCAATACCTTTTTGGGACTTACTAAAATTAATTTCGGCTAGGGATTATAAACTTATCCTTTGGATTCCAGTATGCGTTCCAGTTCGTTGAGAAAAGCTCGGACGCGTCTGGTGTTAACTCCAAGGTCGCTGTATCCTTCGCGACTGGCGCTTCGTATATGCAGGTAGCTGCTTCCCGGAGCATCTCTGTCTTCGGTTAACTGCAGCACCATATCGTCCCGGAAGAAGAATACTCTGAAAACCGAATCGATTTTCCATTGATCCCGGGAGAGGTTAATATTTTCGGGATCAATAATTTTTAGGGCATCCACAACGGCCTGCCATGCAAAGTCCGCAGGGCGCTCAATTTTTTTAGTGATGCGGATGCAGTTAGGCGAATTGGGGCAGGGAGGGAGCGGATTTTCGACCTTTGCCTCATCGATACTCGAAATATCGGAGGGGCGAGACCCGCATCCGCTAAAAAGAGCCAAGCTGGTTACAAGTAACATCAGGCAGGCAGTTTTAGACATGAAAAGGAAGAAAATTTAAACATTCGTCAACGTTTTCGGCCACCTTAAGAGCCCCGCGGTTATGACTGCTGATAAATCCGTTGCTCACGGCGTGATCAAGAAAAGAGATCAGCTGGTTATAGTAGCCATCAATATTGAAAAGGATAACCGTCTTGTCATGAATCCCAAGCTGCAGCCAGGTAATCACCTCCATGAGCTCTTCGAAGGTGCCGAATCCACCGGGAAGGGCAATAAAAGCATCAGAAAGTTCAGCCATCAAGGCTTTGCGCTCGTGCATGGTATCGGTGATATGCAGGGCCGTAAGCTGCTCATGGGCCACCTCCATATCATACAAATGCTGTGGGATAACGCCATGCACTTGCCCCCTCGATCGAGTGTGGCATTGGCTATTTCATCCATTAGTCCCACGGAACCGCCGCCATATACCAGTCCGATTTTACTGGCGGCCAAAGCATGTCCTAAATTCTTAGCTTCTTCCCGGAATTTCGGATTATTTCCGGTTTTAGATCCGCAGTACACACAAACACGTTTTGTTTCACTCATACCTTAGCAGTCGACATCATCCGTTCGATAATCACTTCAAGCTTCTCGAGAAAGTAATCGATTTGTTCTAAGGTGTTGTCTTTACCGAGGCTGATCCGCAGGCTCGAATTGGCGATTTCGTCCTGTAGTCCTATCCCACTGAGTACGTGGGATGGTTCCATGGCCCCGGATGTGCAGGCCGAACCGTTTGATACACATATTCCCTCAACATCGAGATTAAGAATGAGCATCTCCCCATCAATGCCTTTTCCAGCCGAATCGGTAAAAGAAAGGTTGATGATATGGGGTACGCCGTCTTCGACATCCCCATTAATTTGATAGCGGTCCCCTAGCCGATCTTCCAGTCCTGTAAAGAGTTTTTTCCGAAGCTCAATAAAATGGTTGCGATGATCATCCATTTCCTTCACCGCAATCTCAAGCGCCTTGGCCAGTCCTACAATTCCCGGCACATTTAGGGTGCCGCCTCTTCGCCGTCGTTCCTGTGAGCCCCCGTGCATCCAGGGGAGCCAGGGAGTGGCATGACGCATATAAAGGACACCGATTCCTTTGGGACCATAAATTTTATGCCCGCTCATACTCAGAAAATCAAGACCCAGTTCATCAACATCCACCGGGATTTTGCCAATACTTTGGACAGTGTCCGAGTGGAATGGGATATTATGCTCCCGGCATACTTCACTGATCTCCTTCACTGGGTTGATAGAACCGATTTCATTGTTCACATGCATGAGTGAAACCAGCGCTGTATCCTTCGTGATCACTTTTTCAACCTGTTTGGGATGAATAATGCCTTTGGAGTCAGGCTCAACGTAAACGGGTTTGACACCTTGTCGCTTGAGTGCTTCAGCGGTATGTAAGACCGCATGGTGTTCCAGGGGAGAAGTAATAATTTCAGTTTTCCCGGTAGCGTTCACAACTCCCTTTATTGCCGTATTATCACTTTCCGTACCGCCACTGGTAAATATGATTTCGGCCGGTTCCGCTCCAATTATTTCGGCGATGGTTTCCCTGGCCTCCTCGATAGCTACTTTGGCGTCATTGCCCAGCTGATGGGGTGAGTTGGCATTTCCGTAATGCTCGGTGAAATAAGGGGTCATCGTTTCAAGCACGCGTTTATCCACCGGTGTGGTCGCGGCATGATCGAAATAAATGGTATCCATGATTGCTTTTTAGGTATTCAAAATTTTCGTTAAAAATACTGAACTTTGCCCAGAAAAGCAGGAGGTCAGTTTTATGATTCTAAACAATTTTAAGTATTTAAATTTTTGTTTCAACAGTCTAATATTTGGGGTCCGGTTCCAGATTGTGCTACAGTTCTGATATTTCAAATTAATAGACAAAGAAAGACAGCAGGTTTGGACGATTTTCAATAAGCTAGTAAATTGCGCCTTACAATTATTTGCAACACAAGTTTATAGCTGACTTATGAAAAAGATGACTCTAAAGGATGTAGATCTTAAGGACAAAAAAGTATTAATGCGCGTAGATTTTAACGTGCCGCTAGAAAATGGAGAAATCGGCGATGACAATCGAATCGTTCAGGCTCTGCCCTCTATTAATTATGTTACCGAGCACGGGGGTAAGCTGATCCTCATGAGTCATCTGGGACGTCCCGGCGGTGAAGAGGATGCGTCGCTCAGCCTTAAGCCGGTCGCCGAGCACTTGCAAACCCTGGTCGATACCAAGGTGTATTTTACCGAAGATTGTATAGGCCATAAGGCCAGCTCGGTGATTGAGAAAGCCAAGTCCGGAGAGATTGTACTGCTTGAAAATGTACGTTTCCATTCCGGTGAGAAAGCCAATGACGAAGAATTTTGCAAGCAGCTGGCCAGTCACGGTGATCTGTTTTGTAATGATGCTTTCGGAAGCAGTCACCGTGCACATTCTTCGGTGGCCGGTGTTACGCGTTTTCTGCAGCCGGCTGTTTCCGGATTCTTGCTTGAGAAAGAGATCAAGTATCTCAGCGGATCTATCAATAATCCTAAGCGGCCCTTTGTAGCGATCCTGGGCGGTGCCAAAGTCTCCGACAAGATTGGCGTGATTGAAAACCTGCTCGATAAAGTGGATACGATTATTGTTGGTGGGGGTATGACTTATACCTTCTATAAAGCCAAGGGGTTGCCCGTTGGTGATTCGCTCGTGGAAGAGGACAAAGTTGAACTTGCCTCCGAATTGATGGATAAAGCAGAAGAAAAGGGCGTTAAATTTATGCTGCCTATCGATTCAGTAGTGGCTAAAGAATTCAAGAACGATGCCGAGCACAAGGTCGTGGATGAGGATGGCATCGAAGACGGCTGGATGGCGTTGGATATTGGTCCGCAGTCAGCGATTTCATTTGGGAATATCATCAAAAATGCCAAAACTGTGGTTTGGAACGGGCCGATGGGAGTATTTGAAATGGAGAATTTTGCCGATGGTACCAACGCCGTAGCTGGATCCCTGGCTGAGGCTACCAAGCTGGGAGCCACTACCATTATCGGTGGCGGCGATTCGGCCTCGGCCATTAAGCAAGCGGGTCTTGAGGACAAGGTTTCCCACGTTTCCACCGGAGGCGGGGCTAGTTTGATGTTCTTGGAAGGCAAAGACTTGCCCGGTGTAGTTGCCCTCACCGATAAATAAAATTATGCATTAATTTTTAGCCCGTCACGCAAATGGTGACGGGTTTTTTTATTGATACATTGCTATACTGTAAGCAAATAAGTATTCCATTCAATTTACGAGGCTAGATATGTCGCATCCCGAGAACAAAGTTCTTACCGACGATCATCGCAGCAGCACCAACTTTTTTGAAAGCGATCTCATTCTCCGTTCTTATCTTAACTCGAGGCTCTCCAGGGAACGGGAACCGATGCGCCGATGGTGGAGCAATCTGGAAAAACTGGGCTCGCTTTCGGCGACCGTCATGAACAGCATGTCTCAGAAAGCGGATGCCTATCCTCCGCAGCTTAAAAGTCGTACAAAACTGGGAAGTGATGTTAATCAAGTAGAGTTTCATCCGGCATACTGGGATCTGATGGAAATTGCTGCAGCCTCGGAGATGTTTTATTTCAAATACCATCCGGAGAATGAAGGTGATTTTGAAGGAATTCGACATCAAATGGGATTTGCCATCGGGCAGCTTTACGCGATGAGTGAACTGGGCCAATATTGCCCGCATTGTATGACGGACGGGGCGGCTTACCTGATTGAGAAATACGGAAGTGATAAGGACCGGGAGCGGTTGCTGCCACACTTGGGAGCCCGGAACGGCCAACAGTTGTATTCCGGAGCTATGTTTTTGACCGAGAAATCGGGTGGCTCGGATGTGGGGGCAAACCTATCGTCGGCTCACCAGATCCAAGGGGCGCAATACCGCCTGAATGGTGAAAAGTGGTTTTGCAGCAACGTAAATGCGGATGTAATTATGGCTCTGGCCCGTACCGGTCCGATAGAAGAAGGCACTCGTGGCCTGTCTCTGTTCTTAGTTGAAAAACGGATTCCCAATGGCGGACGCAACCCCATGGACATTGTACGTTTGAAAGATAAGCTGGGTGTACGATCGATGGCGACCGGAGAAGTCCGGTTTCAGAATACGCAAGCCAAACGTCTTGGTGAAGAAGGGGAAGGGTTCAAAGTAATGGCGGAGATGATCAATATCTCCCGTAATTATAATTCGGTTGCTGCCCTGGCTGGAAGCCGAAGGGCTATTGTTGAAGCCTGGCAGTATCTTAATCACCGAAATACCTTTGGCAAACGTGCGGTAAACCATGCTCTAATTCGGGAGAAATTTCTGGAGCTCGGATCACAGTATCTGGCTGATTTCCTGATGGTCTGGCGAACACTACGGGCCATGGATAGTGCAGAGACTGGGGATGAGACCGAACAGCACCTTCTCCGGATACTTACCCCCCTTACGAAGTGGTGGACCGCTGAACAGTCGGTGTATGCCGTGCGGGAATGTATGGAGTTGATGGGCGGAAACGGTTATATTGAAGATTTTGTGATGCCTAAATTACTGCGGGACGTCAATGTGCTGCCAATTTGGGAAGGATCCGGTAATATCATTGTTCTGGATATGCTTCGTGCCTCTCAGAAATCTCAGGGTTTGTCCCTGCTTTTTGAGTGGATCGAAGATGCATCTTCCCAGACTGATAAATACAGTGAGTTTATAGATGAGAAACTTGGGGAAATTCAGTCGATATGGAAGTCAATTGCAGGTATGGATGACCGTGATCAGGTTGAGGCTACGGCCAAGCCGCTTTTCAGGCAACTTATTCGGTTATTGCAGATTGCCCTCCTAATTCGAGAGGGAGATTCAGTGGGAACCGAACGTTCCGAGATTGCTTTGGAATACCTGGTCAGTAATTTCGAGGACTCACTGCAGCCGCGTAATCCTCTTACAGTGGAAAAACTTGAAAAATTGATTGGCTGGGAATATTAACCTGCACTGGCTGAAGCTCCTCCACCGGCAGCGCCGGCCGATGCTCCGGACCCGCCGGTGGCAGAGGCAAAAGTGGTAGAGCCTGTAGCGCTCAACGTTGCAAAAGCATTTGCTGCCGACGCTATTGAGCTGGAGTGAGATGAGTAGACAAACCAGTAAAACTCTGGAATTCCACCCTTACTTGTGATGATATCTTTAATCTCAGATCCATTGAGACCTAAAGCTACGGCATAGATAAAGTGACGATCCAGCAGCTCATCGGATAGTGAGTATTCATTGGCATTTTCAAGGCCTTTTTTATAGTTCTTCCAGCGGTGATAGGTTTCTTCACCTTCAGGAGTACGTCGAATTATTAAAAAAGAGCAGGTGCAGGCAGCGACAGTGATGATCAGGCTAAATAAGCCTAAGGGGCCCGCATAAACTACAGCAAAGATACTGATTGCCAGCAGTAGTAATTGAAGCCCGAAATTCCAGTAAGCGCCGGTATAACTCTGTTCGTCAATCCATCCCTGTTCGAAACAATATGACTTGAATGACTTTTTCCACTGGGAAAACCATCGACTCACCTTACTGTCGCTTCCTTTAAAAATTTCATGTAGCTTGATTTCAGTATTATCAAGGCGAACTTCCAGGAAATTGAGAATTTGCTTTTCCCAAGCCGCAAGTTTTGGGGTTGATTGTTTGTCGGTTCGTTCAATAGCAAAGGTTGGGTTTCCACTGGAGAAAAAGCCTTCTTCTGGGGGTTCTTCCCGGATCATTAGATAGCCACGGCGCGCGAGGTCCAGTACGGTCGCCATAATCATGTTTCCGGTGATATTTCGATCCTGCAGTAACCAGCTTGCTACAGCGGGTGCCAGATCACCGGGAATCATAATGGCTGGATTATCTGCATATCGCGAGGTTGAGTGGCGTTTGCCATATTTCTGATACAGAAAATAGAAAAGCCCAATGCTCAGAGTAGCCAACAGGTAATTGAGCTTGGTGAACAGATCTGCAAGATAAGCTTCGCGCGCCTGCTCTTCGGCTTGCTGCTTCCGATAGGCCTCTTCATCCTGCCGTGCCCGGGCGAGTGAAAATTCAGGGTCTGTAACCTGTATCTTTTTGCCTAAAGTGGATTTCGGGAAAACAGCTCTTAGTTTGACAAATTCACTGTCATCAATATTAGTTGCATGGATAGAGTAGGTGCCGGGACTTGTCTCCAGGACGATCTGCTGTTGCGGGCCGCGCGTCCAGCCAGATAAGGAGTCACTTGGAACCACATGGGGCAGCCGGATGCTGATATCCAGCTGGTTGGTGGGTTTATCGCGGGTATCCGAGACAAAATTCCAGAAAAATTGCGCCCAGTGCGGACCAACGGTTAATGCGTCGTGAAGGGTATAGCTGATAGTGAATGTTCGCCGTTCGTCTTTGGCCCTGTACTGCCATTTTATGCGGATGGCATCACTGTTTTGGGCTACACTAAAGGTTCCGGTTTCCTCGGAGTTCTCATTCAGATAGTAATCGCCGTCTTCGGCTACCTGGATATTCGAGATGGAGGAATATCCCTCTTGGGGCAATTTATACTCCGCCCAAGAAAAGGAACCATCAAATACGTAGGTCAAATGTTCGGTGATCTGTACCGTTCCGTCCCCATTTATGGAAACATCGACACTTATAATGGGAATGGAATAGGATTTAGCCTGTACGCTGACGACAACAACTGCAAAGAAAAGAAAAAGGGATGTGATTCGCTTAAACATATGAAAATGTTTGTCTCAAATGTAAGCTATTATAGCAGATCCTTTGATTAATTACTAGGGAGGGAGGCACAAGCAGATTGCATTGGCAGAAATAAAAAGGGCCACCGTAATGATGGCCCTCTAAGTTATTAAGCTATACAATGGCAGCTTATTCTTTGATCACACGGAACCCGGTATAATCAAGAGGGACTTCCGGTGTTTCGCTTCGTGTATCCACATAGCTGACGGCAGAATAACCATAGGTTTGGTCGGTGCCTCCGGTAAACCACTCGGCTGCATTCCCACCAAGGTCATAAATAGAAGCTTCACCAATCTTCACGCTTTTATAAGCTCCGGCTTCCTTAAGAAGAGTATGCTGCAGCTGTTCCAGTTTCTGACGAAACTCCGGAACCTCATCCAACGTGATGTCGTATCCCGCCCAGTAATTAAGGGTGTTTTCGGTAGCGGCTACTTTTCGGGCCTCTTCGTTAAGCTTTTTCGCTTCTTCGGCATTGGGCAATCGGTAACGGGTACCGGTTTGCTCATTCAACCAGCTGATATATTCCTGTGCCTGCTGCTTGGTGATACCGGTTACCGGGTAGTTTGCACGAACCGCCGGATATTTGTGATTGGAATTAAACTCGGCATATTGCGCATTTGTAACCTCGAATCGTCCGATAGCGGTGGAGTCCTTTTTGATCGAGACGGTCTCAGGGATGAGGTTACCGTTGTGAACTATGCCATAGCGGCCGTCAGCGGTTTGGGCTTTGTCTTTTTGAAGCAGGGAAGCGAGCGGACTTTCTTCTTTATAAGCCTCGTTTTCAGCTTTATGCGTTCCAAACAGGTACTTGTCGAACCAGCGAATTTCTTCTTCCATCTTTCGTGTTTGATGAGTGATCTTACGCAGACCGTGCGGCTGATCAGGGAACCAGAGAAATCGTACGGGAGCTTTCCCGATCTGGTCGAGCGCCCGGTAGTATTCCCATCCCTGATCGCGAGGCACCGAACGGTCTTGGCTGCCGTGGAATATGATAGTCGGAGTCTTAACTTCTTCCATCTCAAAAAGCGGTGATTTCTGGATGTAATGTTCGTTATAAATCTTGCCGTTCGTATCATCCCAAGGAGCTCCTATGAAATAGCTCTGATCGAAAGAAACCCCGAATGCGCAGGTGCCATAATCCGAAGTCCAGTTCACGTCGCCGGCCCCGGGTGCGGCCACCTTGAAGAGTTCAGGATGCTGAACCGTAAGCATAGTAGTAAGAATGGCGCCATTCGACCATCCCTTGACGCCAAGGGAGTCCCGGTCGATCATCCCTTTTTGGTCCAGCATATCGATGCCGGCCAGGATATCCGGTAGTTCATATTCGTAGTAGTGGCCCTTAATTGACTCCACAAATTCAAGCCCGTGGTTCGAAAAGCCGTGATAGTTGGGATTGAGTACGAAGGCGCCCTTTTGAGAGTAAATATTGGGGAAATAGGCCCAGGATTCACTCCAGCGGTCGGTGTCTACACCCGAAGGTCCACCATGAATGGAGACAATCAAAGGATATTCCCGGCCTTCCTGGTAATCTTTAGGATAGTAAAGGATGCCGGTAATTTGGTCACCCATAGCCCCTTCCCAGGTAACCACTTCGCTGCGGGCCTTATACTTTTTCTCCAGATAGTCATTGAGTTGGATGACTTCCTCACCATCCGGGAGGGTAGCAGAACGTCGCCCGACTTTGAGCGTTGAAATCCGGTACTGCGGCGGTGTGGAAGCCGTTGAGTAAACATATACTAGCTTTTTATGGTCATTTCCGACTGCAGTGACCGTAACATGTTCGTCCCGATCACCGGCATCCACCGATTTTTTATTCCATCCGTTTCCACTTTTCTGCAGGTAGGCCAGTTTATTGGTGGCACCATTTGCCAGGCTTACCATTACGTCATTACCAAATACATCAATACCGCCACCGAGGCCCCAGTTCCAGTCAATCGGTACATCTTTAACAGCGTCATCTGCCAACGTATAATAATGCAGAAGGCTGATACCTGAACCGTTCCATTTGGGATCCGAAGACTTTACAGACACAAAATAAAATCCTTTGCTGTCATCGGTGAAGGTAAAGTTGCCGGGCGTTTGATACCCTTCCTTGAGGATCTCTTGTCTGGTCCCGTTTTTCAGGTTCCAAAGATAATAGTCCGGCTTGGGATTGGCATCAGCGGTATAATCGGGAGTGGTTATGTGGGAGCTAACCAGCCAATTTCCATCTTTGGATATGTCATATTCACTTACCGGGTATTCATTATCGGTAAGACGCGTGACGTCCTTTTCTTTGAGGTTAAAGGCGTAAATGCGGCTGGGTTTAAAATGCGCCGTATCCTCGACCACCACCGTATTGTCTTTCTCTTCCTCAAGTTTTTGCTCATACAGCGTTTTGCCCTCGGTTGATTCAAAAGCCAGTTTCTGCTTGTTCAGCCACTTTATGTTTGAGATCCCCGTTTTAAATTCGTGCACTTCATAGGGTTCTCCGCCATAGATGCTCATGGCCCACAGTTTTTTACCATCGTCGCGTGAAGACAGAAAATAGATGGTTTCACCATCTTCAGAGAACAGGGGACTGTAATCCGATTCATCGCCCCGGGTCAGCTGGATGGTTTTGTATTTGCCATCCTTTTTAATGTCTAAACGGCTAAGATAGAGGTCCGATTCATCGCGATCCTTTTCTTTGCTGGGTTGCGATTTGACCCACACAATTGCTTTGCCATCCGGAGAAAACTCCAGGCCGGAAGCTCGTTCCTGGTTGATAACATCCTTAACGGTCCATTTTTCGGACTGCGCCATGGCGTTGGAGCCAATGAGCAGCATTACACAAATAAAGAGCAAGTAACGGGTGATTTTCATAACGGTATTATTGGTTGATCTGCTGTTGATATAAATGGTACTTTTGAGACAGAGGGTAACATTAATACTTTGTTAGGGATAATTAAAGCACGCTTTCGAATATTTACAGAGAATAAATTTTTTTACCTATTTCCAATAGGTAGAGGCCTATTTCAAAAATTTTCTGTAAGGAATTCCTCCCAAATATGTCTTACCTTTAGACAGAAACAACAAAAACAAATGAGGATAACATTATGAGTTCATTGAACAAAGCGATGATTATTGGTCGGCTGGGCCAGGATCCTGATGTGCGATATACACAATCGAATACGGCAGTAGCTAACCTGTCGGTGGCTACCTCCGAGCGCTATAAAGACAACATGGGCGAATGGAAAGAGAATACGGAATGGCACCGGGTAGTGGCCTGGGGTCGATTGGCTGAAATTTGCCAGGAATATCTTAAGAAAGGTTCCCAGGTGTATATCGAGGGCCCGATCCAAACCCGTAAATGGGAGGATAAAGAGGGGCAGACCCGCTATACGACCGAGATAAAAGCGCTGACGATGACCATGCTTGACAGTAAAGGAGATAACGGTGGCGGCAATGTGCCACAGAAGCCTGAAAATTCGCAACCGGTTTCCAGCAGCGTGGATCTCAGCGAAGATTTTGATGATATAGATGATGATCTTCCGTTTTAGATCAAATGCATACTTAACATCTTTGATAAAGAGCGGTGGAGCCTTTAGGTTCTGCCGCTTTTTCTATTCTTGCACCACACTCCTTCAGTGCATAGCTTTAGGGAAAACAAAGTATAAAATTAGCTAATTGGACGACCCGAGCAGTTTACTTCTTTTTACTGATTTGATTTTCCAGGGCAAAGAGTCGGTATTGTTTGAACCGACGGTCGATGTCATGGAATTGACTATGCAAATCGTTTTTATCATTCTTGGCTTGGCTTTTTCAGCGCTCTTCTCCGGCTCCGAGGTTGCCTTTTTTTCCCTGGCCAACCAGGAAGATTTGTTAACCGAAGGGGATATCGAGGGAACTAGCGATCGCTTGATCATCAAGATGCTGGAGCGTCCCCGGCGATTACTTTCTACCATTCTTATCGGTAATACCTTTGCCAATATCGTAGCCTCAGTATTAGCAGCGGTGGTTACGGGGAATCTGGCGGCCTATTTCGGCTATTCGGAGATCATTGTATATATTATTGAGATCATTGCACTAACCTTTATGATTTTGATCCTCAGCGAGATCACCCCAAAGATTATCGCGATCAACAATCCGCTGAAAGTAGCCCGGCGCATGGCGCGTTTTATTTATGTGCTGTTTACCCTGTTAAAGCCGCTATCCAATGTTATTGCCAACAGCACCCTCAGCCTAGAAGAGCGCCTGCCCAAACCCAACAGCAAAATGACTACCGAAGACCTGATGACCATGGCTGAGGTGAGCGAGCAGGAAGGATCAATACGAAGTGACGAGCGCGAAATTATTGAAAATGTGATTGAATTCGGGAGTACTACCGTTCGTGAGATTATGACCTCGCGGGTTAATATTGTGGCGATCTCTGTTGGAAGTTCTTTGGACGAAGTGCTGAGCCTTATTCGAGAAAAAGGGTTGTCTCGTATGCCTATTTATGAGAACGATCTGGATAATATTCTGGGAGTCATACACTCCAAAGACGTTCTTCCCTATATCAACTCAGATATTGAACGAACAACTATTAACTGGCGCACTATCGCTCGAAAAGCACTTTTTATTCCTTCGACTAAGAAACTGGATGATCTGCTTCGGGATTTTCAGCAGGAAAAAACCCACATTGCAATCGTGGTGGATGAATATGGCGGTACGGAAGGACTTATTACTCTTGATGATATTCTGGAAGAAATTGTCGGTGATATTACTGATGAGTATGACGAAATCGAGGAAAAACTGTATACCAAGTTTAAAAGCGGAGTCTATATTTTTGATGCCAAAATCGATCTCGATGATATGGAGGAGATTCTGGGCTGTGATCTGACTTCCGACGAGGATGAGTATGAAACCCTCGGCGGCCTGGTATACCACCTTACTGAACGCATTCCCAATGTGGGCGAACGTGTGTATTATCAAAACCTTGAGCTTACCGTTCATTCGGTTCAGAACAACCGTGTTAAAAAGCTCAGGGTTAAGGTTCAGGATCGCCCGCGATCTACTAAAGAACATCACAACTAAAAAATTAAGCAGGACATAGCATAGATGGCTCGGCCGTTTAACGAATTAGTGACAAAGGATGTAGAGCTGCAGCCGTACAATACGCTCAACGTTTCGGCCAAAGCAAATTATTTTGCTGCTGTAACCAGCAGGGAACAACTGCAGCGGATACTTATTCATCCTACGGCTAAACGCTTGCCAAAGCTTGTGTTGGGAGGCGGCAGCAACATGCTGTTTGCTAATGATTTTGAAGGCCTGGTGTTGCATGTAGAAATCGAAGGCCGTGAAGTTATCAAAGAGACTGAACAGGCTATTTGGCTGAAAATTGGCGCCGGAGAGGACTGGCATGACACCGTTCGCTACTGCGTCGAAAAAGGGTGGGGCGGAATTGAAAACTTATCACTGATTCCCGGCACGGTGGGCGCCGCCCCCATCCAAAATATCGGCGCTTATGGCGTAGAGCTGGAGGAAGTATTTGAGTGGCTGGAGGCAGTGGAATTGGATTCCGGTAAATCCTGTCGATTTGCAAAAGACCAATGCAGGTTTGGGTATCGCGAGAGCATCTTCAAAAACGAATGGAAAGGTAGGTTGCTTGTCACGGAGGTATGCCTTAAGCTGAGTAAAAAGCCGGAACTCGAAACTTCATATGGAGCCATCCGTGAAGAATTGCAAAACCGGGCTATTACGGAGCCAACCATTAAAGATATCAGTGATATCGTCATTTCGATCCGGCGGAGCAAGTTGCCTGATCCCCAGGAGCTGGGCAATGCGGGCAGTTTTTTCAAAAATCCAATTATAGAGGAGCAAGTCTATGAGCAAATCCTGGAAGAGTATCCCAATGCGCCGGGGTATCCGTTGGATGATGGCGATGGAAGGGTGAAGGTACCGGCTGGCTGGCTGATCGAAGAAACAGGTTGGAAGGGAAAAGAAGTTGGTAATACCGGCACGTACAAGCAGCAGGCACTGGTGATTGTGAATCACGGCGGGGCGACAGGCAGAGAAATTATTGAGCTTTCAAGGAAGATTCAGCAATCTGTAGCCGAAAAATTTGGGATTGAGTTGATTCCCGAAGTCAATATTATTGACTGATATGAAAGAAGCCCCTGCAGAGAAACCGTATTTTACCAAGCATCTGTTTGGTGCGGGGGTCGAGTGTCCTACCAAGCTTTTTTACTACGCAAAGAATTATCCCGAAAATAAGCAGTCGGCACCTTTTATCCGACATGCGGTATTTAATAAGCGACTGCTTAAGTCTCTTGTCCGATCGGTTTATCCCGGTGGGATTACCATAAACGGCAAATCAATTCCTGAGGCCGCCTCGCAGACAGCTGAATATCTGGAAGCCGAACAGGTTGTTCTGTTTAACGCGATTTTTGAATACGAGCAGATGATGGCCCGGCTTCCTCTTATTGTTCGGGATGGAGACCGGCTGACGGTGTTTCATGTGCAGGCTAAAGCATTTGATTCTCGCAAACATCAGTTGTCGGATCGTCACAATAGAATTTTGGGCAAATGGCGCGACTATCTCCTGGATTTTGCTTATCAGCTGTATCTGATCCAACAAAATCGGCCCGATCTGGAACTGCAGGCATACCTGGTATTGCCGGAAAAGTCGGGCATGGCGATTACCAATGACTTGCCATCCAAATTGATGTCTCTCAGCCGGCTTTCGGATTTTGATATTGATTTGGCCAACCAGCAGCTCCTGGCAAAACTGGAGGTCACCCAACTGATTCAACAGATCTGGTATGAAACTGAATTTGCCGAGGAACATTTTCCAGAGCGCGGATTTGAGGAAACCCTATTTTACTTGCGGGACCTGTTTCTGGACTCCAACAAAGTTGATTCGGAAGTAGGACTGAAATGTAGAAACTGTGAATTCCGGGTGGAGAATAAGCGCATTGAACAGGGCACCAAAAGCGGCTTCAATGAGTGCTGGTCCCCCGTAATGCAGACTGAAAATTCTTCTGAGCTGCATCTTTTTGATTTGATCGGTTCCGGTACCAACCAATGGATTGAACGGGGTGTCTACGATCAGCGGAAGATTAATTTAGATAATATTTTTGATATAGAGTCAATTGTGAAAGGGCAGGGGCGTATTTCGCATGAGATGCGTCAAGCCCTTCAGCTGCATAAAGTACAGGGTGAAGAGATTCCCGATGAGATTTTTCGTCCCGAACTTTTTCGCGAGCTTAAACGCTGGCAGTACCCGCTCCACTTTCTCGATTTTGAAGCCGGGAATTATGCGGTACCGGTTCGGAAGCATCATAGGCCGTATGATCTGGTTATTTTTCAGTTTTCCTGTCATACTCTGCACGAAGATGGAAGCTTGGAACATTATCAATGGATTGATGACCTACAGAGCGGATACTCCAACTATGAACTGGTCAGGCAGCTGAGCAAAGTGCCACACATTAAAGAGGGCACGATTATTCAGTATTCGGATTTTGAACGTCATGCTCTGAAGACTATCCGCAGAGAATTGCAGGAAGAAGAGGAACAAATCCCGGATGCAGAAGCATTGATCGAGTGGATTGAAGACATCATCCATCGCCATGATTCCACGCATCACGAACCGCCGTATGTGGCTGATCTGAGCCGCCAGGTGAAGGATTTTTACTATAACCGGGAAATGGGCAACTCGCTTAGTATTAAAGACGTGCTGAGTTCGGTCATGAGTTATAGCGACTTATTAAAGCAGGTTTATTCCGAACCGTATTCGAGCCACAATTTTGATAATATTATTTGGTGGCAGGACAACGGGCGGGATGGGGCCCGGAATCCTTACACCATTCTTACCGAAACAGGAGACTCGCCCATTCGTCGCGGTACCGAGGCTATGGTCGTCTATGGTAAACTGATAACTCAATCCCTTTCCGAGGAAGAGCTGAAAGCATACCGGGATGCTCTGCTGAAGTACTGTGAGCTCGATACGCTGGCCATGTTGATGATCTATCAGCATTGGCAGGAGGCTCTTGACGAAGTGGAGTAATTTTGCGTGGAACTTCTTCGGATTGTTTACATTTACAAAACCTTAAATGACTTCATCCAAAAACTATTATTTATGAAGAGTTCCTCTATGCAAAAAGTATTATGGTCAATATTGGCAAGTGTATTGTTAGTGGCCTGCGTAGTACAGCGCAGCCCGGTTACAGGTTCCAAACGGGCTTACGGCTATAGCTGGGATAAAGAAGTGCAGATTGGCAAGGAAGCCGACCAGCAAATTCAACAGCAGTACGGCGTATATGATAACCAGGAAGTATCCAATTATGTGAAGGATGTTGGGCAGGAGGTGCTTACGGCCAGCCATCTTCGCCGCGAGGACACTCCTGAAAAGTATAAAAACACAGAATTTCATTTTCGCGTACTGAACAGCCCCATTGTTAATGCTTTCGCATTGCCGGGGGGATATGTGTACGTCACTCGTGGGCTGCTGGCACATCTGGAGAATGAGGCGCAGCTGGCTGTTGTTTTAGGACACGAAATTGGCCACGTTGCGGCGCGTCATGCTTCCCAACGGGCTTTTGAACAACAGATCGGCCAAATCGCCCTTATTGGGGGAGCTGTGGCCGGTGAAGAGCTACTGGGCGTGCCGGGACAAAGTGTATTGAATCTTGGTGGGCAGGCAGCGCAGTACCTGTTCCTGAGTTATAGCCGCGATGATGAGCGGGAATCCGACCGGTTGGGCGTGGAGTATGCCGCCATGAAGAATTATCAGGCGGCTGATGCGACAGGCTTTTTTGAAGCCCTCAAACGCATCTCCAAGCAATCGGGACAAAGTATTCCCGACTGGCAATCTACCCACCCCGATCCTTCGGAGCGTGCCAATACCATTCCCGAACTAGCCGAAAAATGGCGCGCAAAGGGTTACGAGCAGACTGTCGAGAATACCTCACAGTATATGAGTACGATTGAGCGCATGGTTTATGGTGAGAATCCCCGTGAAGGGTTTGCCCGTGACGGCACGTTCTACCATCCGGATCTTAAATTTAAGTTTGACTATCCCTCAAGCTGGAAGGTCGTCAACCAGCCTTCTCTGGTCGCAGTAGTTAATGAGGATCAGGATGCGGTTTCTATTATGGAACTGGACGGTAAAAACGAGACTCCCCAGGCTTCGGTTATTGAATATGTGACCCAGGATGGTTTTACGGTGGTTTCGCAATCTACTGCTGAGCAGCATGGCTTGAACGGATACCAGGCCACTGCAACTGCTTCATCAGAAGATGGTACGCAGTATAAGTTTTATGTGTATTCGGTGAGTTACGGCGATAATTTGTATCGGTTTGTATCATACAGCGTGGCGGACAAATTTGCGGCTTATGAACCTCAGTTTAAGTCCACAACCCACTCCTTTTCGGAGTTGACGGATGAAAGTATTCTCAATATTCAGCCTATGCGGTTGCAGGTACGCAAGGCAGACCGTACAGCACCCTTCGTCGATTTTCTGCCTTCGGAGTTGCCAATGGATGCAAAAAAAGAAGATATCGCCATAATAAACCAGGTGGAACTTGATGAAAACATCCAAGCCGGGCAGTGGATTAAGATTCCACGCCAGTAGTACCGATGCAGGGTCCTCCAAGAGGTACCACCAAGTAGTTTATTTCTGATGGTGAGAGATGGTGACCAGTCTTTATTTTCAGCACTGTCTTTCTCCAATAAATCCAATATCTTTGGGTCAGCATAAAAACCCGAATTTACTGGATAACCGAATTCATGATTGAGCGATATTCACGCAAAGAAATGGCCGACATCTGGTCGCTGGAAAATCAATTTCAAGCCTGGCTGGAGGTGGAACTGGCGGCCTGCAATGCCTGGAGTAAACTGGGTAAGATTCCCAAGGAAGACGTCGAGAAGCTCTATGAGAATGCATCCTTTGATGTAGATCGCATCAAGGAGATTGAAAAAGAAACGCGTCACGACGTAGTGGCTTTTACGCGTTCGGTCTCGGAATCGCTGGGTGATGAAAAGAAATGGGTGCACTATGGGTTGACCTCTACCGATGTGGTGGATACCGCCAACGGTTACCGATTGAAGCAGGCCAATGAGATTCTGCGTAAAGACATCCAGCATATTATTGACGTGCTTGCCGAGAAGGCAAAAAAACATAAGTTCACCGTGATGATGGGGCGCACCCATGGCGTGCATGCCGAACCAACTACCTTCGGTCTCAAATGTGCGCTCTGGTATGCAGAGATGAAGCGGAACCAGGAACGCTTCGAGCGCGCGGCTAAAGGCGTGGAGTTTGGCAAAATGAGCGGATCAGTGGGCACTTTTGCAAATATTCCCCCGGAAGTGGAGGCCTCGGTTTGTGAGGAACTTGGTTTGACGCCCGCTCCGATTTCTACTCAAACGTTGCAGCGTGACCGTCACGCAGACTATATCTCCACATTGGCTTTGGTGGGATCCACTATGGAGAAAATTGCGGTCGAAATTCGACACCTGCAGCGCAGTGAGGTTCGGGAGGCCGAAGAGTTTTTCCGTGAAGGACAGAAGGGATCCTCCTCGATGCCGCATAAACGAAATCCGGTGAGCTCCGAAAATATTTCCGGTTGCTCGAGGGTGCTTCGGGGCTATATGATTTCGGCGTACGAAGACATCCCGCTGTGGCACGAACGTGATATCTCGCACTCCTCTGTAGAGCGCATTATTCTACCGGATGCTACCATCCTGCTGGATTATATGCTCAACCGGTTCTCTGGGGTGATTGACAAGCTCACGATCTACGAAGACAACATGAAAGATAACATCTACAAGACGTTTGGACTCACTTTCTCCCAGCGCGTGCTGCACATGCTGATCGACAAAGGGATGTCGCGTGAAAAAGCGTACGATACCGTACAGCCGCTGGCTATGAAAGCCTGGAAAGAGAAGAAGATGTTCCGTGATCTGGTAGAGAAAGATGAAACCATTCAGAAAAATCTCACGGATGATGAGATTGACGAGGCTTTTGATCTGGAACACCATACAAGAAATGTGGAACGAATTTTTGAACGCGTGGGCCTGGAGTAAAATATCCAGAGCGTTGCTAATGCTCTAATAAACCGGACAGGGATGAAGGATTGGTCAGAGCTTATATTTTCGGATGGAATCTCATTGGAAGAGAAAGTCCGGGCGGTCTTCGAGTATCAGTTTAAAAACAATCCGGTGTATCGTCGCTATTGTGAGGGTTTAAAGCCAGAGATCCTGAAACAAGTTCAGGATGACACGGGGAATATTCCATTACTTCCCATTAAGGCGTTTAAGGATGACATAGTAACGACTCAACCCGAAGCTGAACCTGAGCTCGTATTCAAAAGCAGCGGTACGTCCGACATGCAGCGCAGCGAGCATCGGGTGATGGATGCTGATTTGTATAAAAAGTCACTACGCAAAGGCTTTCGGCACTTCTATGATTTGGATAATGCTGTTATATGGGGCTACACCCCCGGATATTCGGAGAACCCACACTCGTCACTGATTTACATGATCCAAAAACTAATCGAGCAGGATAGTAGTAGGATGAGTCGATTCCTGCCGCTCGATGAGCCGCTTGATCAAGATCAAATACAGAAAGTAGCGGACAGCGGCCGGCAGTTGATTTTGTTCGGAGCCGCTTTCGGCCTGTTGGACCTGTTGGAGATGGAAACGGTTTCGTTGCCATCGAATAGTATCGTCATTGAGACGGGTGGCATGAAGACGCACCGGCGTGAGGTAGGCAAAAGCGAATTGCACCGCCGGCTGGCGAAAGGATTTAGTCTGGATAGCTCGCGCATTCATTCGGAGTACGGGATGGCCGAACTGTTGAGCCAAGCTTATGCCACCGGAGGCATGTGGTTTAGAACCGTGCCGTGGATGTGGGTGACTATACGAAATCCGGACAACCCATCTGAAATACTGCCGCCCGACCATGAAGGACTGATCGGTGTGTTCGACCTGGCGAATGTGCACAGCTGCTCGTTTGTGCTTACCGGTGACAAGGGCAAAATGGATACCAAGGGACGTTTTCAAGTCCTCGGGCGTTGGAATCCCAAAGACCTGCGCGGCTGCAATTTCTTAATTGATGAGGATTAAATATTCTGCTAAAAAAACCTGTGGGTTTTTCGCTCATTAATTTTATTAAGAATAAAGTATGTTTTTTTATTCTATATAAACTCACAGGGTTTTAAAAGAAATAATTGACGAGGATTAAACCATAGGAAACAAAAGTTTTTAAACGTTTAGAAGTTTTGAACTTATTCAAACATCCGAATTCAGCGGATTAATACTGAGTTAGATTACAATGGCAGATCTTGATACGAGAATAGATACCCTTTTAGAAGCTACTGACAATTGGCTTAGTAATAACAACCATTACTTGATGGACGCCATCGACCGTACGGTGCGTGAGGGATATTTTGGACTGGAAGATATACGATTTGCTATCCGGACTCTCAAGAAAAGTATTAACGAAACGGCACTGCGGGAATGGGTCGAAGATGCAAATATGAGCGATGAGAACGATGCTTCGAGCCAAAATGTGATGTGTCTGCATGCCGGCAATTTGCCCCTGGTTGGCTTCCAGGATTCCTTTAGTACCCTGCTAAGCGGAGCTCGTTATACAGGAAAAATTTCCCGAAAGGATCCGTATCTGTTACCCACTTTTTTGAATGAAGTTAAGAAGACGGCGCTCTGGACCGATATGGATGTGCAGTGGACCCACCGCCTGCGTGATTTCGAGGATATGAAGCATGATGCCTTTATCTTTGCGGGATCGGAGTCGTCGGTGCCTGGGGTTAGACAAGCGATCCAAAAATACAATTTGGCCAAACCGGATGCGCAATACCTTATTCGCACCGCCCACTTTTCCATGGCCTATATTGATCGAAAAGACGAACGCACCATGCGGGATCTGACGGAAGCGATTTTACGTTACGGGGGAAAGGGATGCCGGTCGGTAGCGGTGGTTGTTTCGCCATACGCCCTGGATGATATTAAGTGCGAACTTACCGATTACATCGAGTCGTTCTGGCTTGAAAATCCCCAGCATGAGTATCCTAAGCCTAAATTGAAACAACAGTATGCCTACAACAAAGCGATCGAACGTCCGCAGGCCTGGCTGGATTATTTCCTGCTGCAGGAGGGAGGTCTGGAACTGGATCAGGATTTTGTATGCTACTGGGTACAGGGCGAGGAGTCGAAAGTAGCTGAGCTGGCTGAACAGTATCAACAGCAACTGCAGAGCGTGTATATCCCGCATCCGGATGTTGAAATTCCGGGTCTGGAGGGCCGCCTCGAATACCTGAGTGATGCCCAGCAGCCGCCTATTTCATGGAGGCCCGACGGAGTGGATACCTTGAAATGGCTGATATCAAATTCTTAGTATATTTTAAAATTAGAAAGGGGACGCTTTAAACGTCCCCTTTTTGTATGGTTTTTGAATAGATATTAATTGCCGTCGACTGGTGGAGCTCCCGCATTCTTTACGGCTTGCTCAAGTTGTGGCATTATATTTTGAGCAAAATCGTCCACTTTCTGTTCGAATTCTTGCAGTTCTTCCTGGCCAATCTTCACGGCTTTTTCTTGCATTTCCGTGGGTCCATAAGTGTTACTTAGAGCCCGGTATCCTATGAATAATCGTGAGCGTGGAGAAGGTTTGTCGGGTTTTTCTCCAACCTCTTGCTTAGCATCACTACCGTTCATCCGATCATTCAGATTTAGCAGCTGATGTCGGGCGTTATCCAGCTTAGCAAAAAGATCCGGTGCCTCTTTACTGGCTCGTGAAAGAGCAGATTGAAGAGCTTTAACCTTGTTTATTTGTTTCTGCATCTTGTCAGTTACCTGACTGAGATGCTGTTGAAACTTCTCGATGTTCTCGCGGAATTCCGTAAAAGTTTCGTTTGATTTTCTTTCAAGCGTACCTTTTTGGAGCGGTTTCACCTTAAAGGACACCGGGCCTGAAAGTTGAGTCACTTCCCCACGGACAACTTTTGACATTGTTGCAGTGTAAGTACCCGGCGTGACCATGAAACCTCCGCGTAAATAATAATTTTCTTCCTCCTCCTCTTCTCCAGGCTCAATTACATCTTTTGATGGGTAACGGAGTCTCCAGTTAACCCTGTGGAAACCTTCTGAAGTAGGTCCTTCAACTCTATTGACTACCTCTCCAGACTTATCTTTTATTGTGATGATTATCTTCGGCTCTTCTTCACGTTTCTCTTTATCCAGTTGATCCCACCCGGGGAAGGGGACATCCTCATCTTTATCCAGCTTTTTTTCTTTCTCTTGACGCTGCTGTTTCAGTGATTTATAGCTGTCTTTCAGATAGTAGGTGAATACTGTACCAAAAGGCGGATTATCTGCACTATAATGATTTCCTCCCATATCGCCGGCAACATTATCAGGGATATACCAGTAGGTATCTCTTGGAGTAAACAGCTGTGCTTCCTGATTTAGCATCTGCTTATTAACCTTTCGGAGCGGAGTATAATCATCGAGAATAAAGAAGCCGCGTCCGAAAGATGCGCCAACAAGATCATGTTTGTCTCGTTGTATTACCAAATCCCGGAAAGGAATCGTTGGAACACCGCCTTTCAATTCCTGCCAGTTTTGTCCGCCGTCAACAGTAAAGAAAATACCATATTCGGTTGCTGCGAAAAGCAGATCTTTATTCTTGTCATCCTGAACCATTCTCCAAATGATATGACGGTCAGGCAGATCTTTACTGATCAATGACCAGGATTTGCCCCGGTCGGTACTTTTTAGCAGATAAGGAGTGTAGTCGCCGTTTTTGTGATTATCAACAGCTACATAAACTGTATTTGCATCGAAAAGGTCTGCCTTAATATCATTGACAAAACCTCTTGAGGGTACTCCTTTAATCTCACCTAAATCTATTCTTCGCCAGTTTTGGCCACCGTCTTCAGTCACCTGTAACAGTCCGCCATCAGTACCGGCATAAATCAATCCTTCTTTTTTGGGAGATTCGGCCAGCGAACTGATAGTATTATAGTTGGACATGGCATAAACATCCCACGGGTTATCCCAGCTACGTTCTTTACCCATAATAGGTAACTTCAACCGATTTTCATTTCGGGTCAAGTCGCCTGAGATTGCTGTCCAGCTATCACCGCGATCCTGGGAAATCCAAACTCGCTGTGATGCATAGAGTATTTTTGTGGGATTGTGAGGGCTGACCTCGATAGGGGCATCCCAGTTGAATCGTTCAAATCTTTCGTCTTTACCCGCCTGAGGTTGAATGAAAACCTGATCTCCGGTTTTTCCATCAATCCGGTATAGGCTCCCTTCCTGATATTCAGCATAAAATATATTCGGATTGCCCGGTTCTGTGGCTGTATCGTATCCATCCGCTCCAAGTGTTTTATGCCAGTCGGCCGTTCGGATACCATTACGATTGGCAGTGCGGGATGGTCCTATCTGAGAGCCGTTGTCCTGCGTTCCGCCATATACATTGTAAAAAGGCTGAGCATCGTCAACCGCCAATTTATAAAATTGAGTGATGGGCATATTATTGATGAAACGCCAGTTCTTTCCCATATCATAAGTTTCGTAAAGGCCGCCATCACTACCCATAAGTAGATAATTGGGATCGTCCTTTCTGAAAGCCATCGCGTGATTATCAGAGTGTTTATTTCGTTCAGAAAGTTGATGGAAATGAGCTCCGTGGTCGTCTGATACCTGAGTTCGAACGTCCATCAAATAAATTCTTCCAAAATGATGAGGCGATGCATAGAGTTCCTGGTAATAATGGGGACCGGTACCACCAGAAACAGTATTAGACATTTTTTCCCAAGATTCACCGCGATTTTCAGACATAAAAACACCGCCTGTTCGCCGATCGAGTGTGATTGCAGCATAGATGACGTCCGGGTCTTGAGGTGAAATTGCCAACCCGATTTTGCCCAAATTTGAGCCGGGAATGCCTTTTTTAAGTTCTGTCCAGTGTTCGCCACCGTCCATACTTTTATAAATACCCGATCCGGGTCCGCCGCCTACGTATGCAGCTGTTGTTCGTTCATGTTGCCATGTAGCTGCATAAAGAACATCAGGATTACGCGGATCCATTACCAGATCAGTAGCTCCGGTCCATTCATTACCACCGAGCACTTTCTCCCAATGCTGGCCTCCATCGGTTGTTTTATAGACACCCCGTTGTCCGCCCTTGCTCCAAAGTGGGCCTTGAGATGCCACCCAGACGACATCTGGATCTCCGGGTTTTACAATAATTCTGGAAATATGTTCGGATTCTTCAAGCCCCAAATGAGTCCAAGTATCTCCATCATCGGTACTCTTATAAATACCATCACCATAGCCCATGTGACGGCCCCCGACATTTTCACCGGTACCAACCCAAATGGTATGTGGGTTACTGGGATCAATAGTGACTTCGCCAATTGAATACGAAGATTGGTGATCGAAGATGGGTTGCCAGCTTGTTCCGGAGTTTGTGGTCTTCCACACGCCTCCGGAAGCCACGCCAACATACCAGACATTTTGATCATTAGCACTAATAGCAATATCTGCAATACGACCTGACGTAAGAGCTGGGCCGATGTTACGTAATTTCAATCCACTAAAATTTGTTTTAGCAACAGTCGAAGCATCATTTTGTGCTAAGGCTGGCATACTGCCAAAAACAAACAGAAGTAGGATAAGAATGGAGTGTATTTTTTTCATAATGAAAGACTTTATTAACATGAGAAAATCTATATAACCATTCTGAAATAGGAACGCCACCCATTGAACAGAACTTTAAAAAAGCAGGTATAAATTATAGAGCACTACTTTTTAGCCCTGTTAGGATACTCTTCGAACTGATCCTTTGAATTTATTTTTACTTTATCTTTAATAAAGAAAGTAATTAGTCCTCAACCTTTTCCAGCTGATATTGTTTTGGGGTCGTACCTATATAACTTTTAAAAAGCTTGATAAAATGGCTTAAGCTGGAAAAGCCCAGTTTATAACTCACGTCTGTAACACTATTTTCGGGCTTTTGGAGTAACCTACTTGCCAGTTGCATGCGCTTGTCATTGATATATTCGGTGGGTGTTATTCCGAATTCATTTTTAAAATAACGATAGAACGAAGATTTGCTCATGTAGGAAACGGAGGCCAGCTTTTTTATAGAAATCGGCTGATCGATATTTTTATTGATGTAACCAATAGCTGCAGCCAAACGGTTTTTAGTGAGTTGCTCCCGATAATTTTTCATGAGCAGTTTGCGCGACTCGGTTTGCAGCATGTGAACAATCAACTCGGATACATTTAAATCGATGAGCAGGTCGCGTTGCTGTTCTTCTTCGGTAAAAATATAGAACAGCTTTTCAATAAGCATGTCGACAGCCCGGGTATTGGAAAAGTGGACGGATTTTTCCGAATCGTATTCCCACTGTCCTGAATCAGGATTGCGAGGCATCTGTTCGTTCATTTTATCCACAATATTCTCAACTTTCGACTGCGGTAATTCAATGGTGATGCATTTCGTTGGCTGATCGGGACGTGCTTCCGGGAAGTCAATGAAAATCGTTTTATCAGCCGGTAAAACCAACGATTCACTGGGATTAAAATCGAAGGCCGGTTCGTTTTCACTATGAATAATTTTACGTCCCGAGATCATTCCGCAATACATCGGGGATGAAGCATGTAATTCAACCTGATGGGCTACGGTGAACGTATCATAGATCGAGAACAGGGCCTCTTCACCTGCATAACTCGTACGGTTTTCCACCAGTTTTTGAGGGTTCTTATCCTGGTGAGCAGTAATAGATCTTGAATTCATAGCAGTATTATTTTGGGTGGGCAAAAATCATGAAAAAAATTTCACTGTAAGTGATGATAGATAAACAATTTTTTAAACAAAATTGGGAATATAGCATCATTTTTTTGGATAATAGCCCAAGATATTATCTCCATATTTAGTAATCCTAAATTACATATTAATAAACACATGGAGATAATTTTATGCTATACGATCGCCCATCTTTTAAGGACAAGTATGACAATTACATTGGCGGCAAATTTGTTGCACCGGTTGACGGCGAGTACTTCAAAAATATTTCGCCTGTAGATGGTAAACTTATTGCTCAAGTAGCCCGTTCCAACGGTAAAGATATCGATAAGGCTTTGGATGCGGCCCATCAGGCGGCCAGGGAATGGAACAAAGCCCCGGCTGCCGAGCGTGCTTCCGTATTGAATAAGATCGCGGATATCATGGAGGAAAATCTCGAATATTTGGCTCGCGTCGAGACGATTGAAAATGGTAAGCCCATTCGAGAAACACTGGCAGCCGATATACCTCTTGCCATTGATCACTACCGGTATTTTGCGTCAGCTGCCCGGACCGAGGAAGGCACCATATCAGAGCACGATGAAAATACAGTCTCCATACAGTTACCCGAGCCGCTCGGCGTAGTGGGTCAAATCATTCCCTGGAATTTTCCGTTGCTGATGGCGGCCTGGAAGATTGCACCGGCACTGGCAGCGGGAAATTGCACTGTTGTTAAGCCTGCAGAACAGACGCCAACAAGTATCATGGTAATGCTGGAACTGGTAGGCGATGTCATCCCCGATGGCGTATTGAATGTGGTTAATGGGTACGGTCCTGAGGCAGGGCAATCGTTAGCGACCTCTGAACGTATTTCCAAGATTGCTTTTACCGGGGAGACTACTACGGGCCGGTTAATTATGCAGTACGCTTCCGAAAATATCATTCCGGTAACGCTTGAGTTGGGAGGTAAAAGTCCCAACGTATTTTTTGAAAGCGTGATGGATGCTGATGATGCCTATCGTGACAAAGCACTGGAAGGCGCAGCAATGTTTGCGTTGAATCAGGGAGAAGTTTGCACTTGCCCTTCCCGAATTTTGGTGCAGGAATCCATAGCCGATGAGTTTATTGACTTGGTTATCGATCGCGTTAAAAAAATCAAGCAGGGTAATCCCCTGGATTCTGAAACCATGATCGGTGCACAAGCTTCAAATGATCAGCTCGAAAAAATTCTAAACTACTTTGAAGTAGGTCGTGAAGAAGGGGCAGAGGTTCTTGTTGGAGGTCACCAGGCTGATATGGGTGGCAATGGCCTGTCGGACGGTTTTTATGTAGAACCGACCATTTTTAAAGGCAACAATTCCATGCGGGTATTTCAGGAAGAGATTTTTGGTCCGGTTGCTTCGCTTACGACGTTTAAAGATGTAGATGAAGCGATCAAGATTTCCAATGAAACGCTTTACGGATTGGGGGCCGGTGTTTGGACCCGTGATGCCCATGAACTCTATCAGGTACCTCGAGCTATCAAAGCCGGTAGGGTATGGGTAAATAACTATCATACTTATCCGGCGCATGCGGCTTTCGGAGGATATAAGAAATCCGGATTCGGTCGCGAAAATCACAAAATGATGTTAAATCACTATCGTCAGACCAAAAATATGCTGATCTCCTATGATAAGAAGGCCATGGGCTTCTTTTAATCACAATCTCTGATTAAATAATGATTCCCGAACCACATTGCCCTGGTTCGGGGATGATTGTTTGGCAAAGGTTGTTCTAAGGTGTAATCTATCCATTAAATCTATTTCCATTATGTCTGTCCAACGTTTACTGATAACCGACGAAGCCGAGCAAACGATGGATGAGCTTCGTGAGAAGCATGGCGAGCTGATGTTTCATCAAAGCGGCGGATGTTGTGACGGGTCCTCGCCCATGTGCTTCAAAAAGGGACAATTTCGGGTGGGACGAAGCGATGTAAAGCTGGGGGAAGTGTATGGGGCGCCTTTTTATATGGCCAAAGACCAATTTGAATACTGGAAGCATATGCAGCTGACCCTGGATGTTAAGGAAGGCCGGGGTTCGAGTTTTTCGCTAGAAATACCCTTGGGAAAACGATTCGTGATAAAGTCTAAAATGTATAGCGATGAAGAGTTGACGGATGTTGAACCCGTGCAGTAGAGGGAGAGCGTATTCCGCTCGAGGTGTCAAAAAAATCTGATATTGCATTGGGTGATATTGATCTTTAGTCTAATCTTTTTTGATGACCATGAGTGTAATATCATCGCTTTGGGGAGCCTTAGCCGCATGGTGTTTGACCTCCTGTAGGATGAGATCAATAATTTCTTTAGCGGAATTTTGCCGATGCTTGTCAACCAGGTCCTGTAATTGAGGTAATCCGAATTCTTCGCCCTCCTGATTCATAGCTTCCGTTATGCCATCCGTGTATAGCAGTAGAACGTCGCCTGGGCTGAAATTGACTGAGCCCGGTTCATAACCGGTTTCCTCCATTACTCCCAGCAACAGTCCGGTCGCCTCCAGCGATTCAGGATTGACTTGATTCGTACGGTAAAAAAGAGGAGCATCATGTCCGCCATTGGCATATTCAAGCAGGTTTTTTTGGGGATGTAGAATGCCGTAGAAGACGGTCGCAAATTTGGTAGATTCAGTATTTCGGTAGAGTTGCTTATTAATGCTCCGCAGACAATCGCAGCAATTTTCGAATATCATGACCTGGCTGCGAAGTGTGGCTTGTAGATTGGCCATCAACATAGCGGCCGGCATGCCTTTTCCCGTGATGTCACCTACGCAAAAACCCAGCTTCCCCGATGGGAGCGGTATAAAGTCGAAATAGTCCCCTCCAACCGATTTGGCGGGCAGATTGATGGCCGAAACCTGAAATCCGGGTATATCCGGTGATTGGTCCGGAAGCAGACTCAACTGAATATCCCGGGCCATACGCATTTCTTCCTGTAGGCTGAACAATGCCTTTTCCTCTTCATAAAGTCGGGCGTTTTCGATGACTTGCGCTGATTGTGAGCCGATAATAGACAGTAATCGTCGATCCTGGTCGGTAAAGGGTTTGTTATTTTTCTTGTTGAATACGGCTAAATAGCCTATGAGGTTGCCTTTTACAATCAGGGGGACGCAGAGGATAGAATCAAAAGAATAGGATTCTGCGGAAAGGTGCTGAAATCGTTCGTCGCTGCGAATGTCATTGCTGAGTAGCACCTTTCGTTGTTTTAACATCCAGCCTTTCAGGCGGTTATCCAGTTTAATAGGGACTCGTTCCGCTGATGAATCCTGTCGGCGAATCATGGTATGAAATTCATCGGTTGCATTTTCTCGCTCCAGCAAACTAATAGTGCCTTCCTCAACCCCAAGGTATTTGATACATTTAAAAACGATCTGGGCAATAATTTCATCCACCGGTTGCGTGGACGTGATGGTAGTAGCAATATCATTGAGTACTCTCAATTCATTGACGGCAAGCTGCAGCTCTTGATTTTCCTTTGTTAAATAATCGACGGAAGACATGATTCAAAGTATTTGTGGTTATCACCTTAATATCCAAAATTAATATTACTAATATTTACACATAAATAATTTAAAAATATGAACTTATATGAATATTTGTATTAGATTACTAGTATAAAATCCCAAAATGAAGGACTATCAACCGCTACTTTAATTGATGAGGGATGCGTAGTTCATATTTGCATTACCAAATTACTGAAAAGCTTGGCGAAGGAGGGATGGGGGTTGTTTATCATGCCCATGATACCAAGCTAAAAAGAGATGTAGCCCTCAAATTTCTTCCCAGGCATATTTCGGGCAATTCCGTTGAACGGCAACGCTTTGAGCAAGAGGCGCAATCGGCGGCTGTACTGAATCATCCCAATATAACACAGATTTACGCCATCGAGGAAAGCGACGATGAATTGTTTATCGTCATGGAGTATGTCCGGGGCAAAGAACTGAAAGAGGCGATTGATGACCGTAAGTTATCAATCGCTGAAAAATGTAATATAGCTCTACATATTGCAAGTGCTTTACAAGTGGCGCACGAAAAAGGAGTGATTCACCGGGATATCAAATCGCGAAACATCATGTTGGATCATAACGGCCAGGCTAAAATTATGGATTTTGGCTTGGCGTATTTGCAGGGGACCGATCACATCACCAAAACGGGGACTACACTTGGCACTACAGCTTACATGGCACCCGAGCAGTTAAGGGGCGAAGAGCTGGATGAACGTTCGGATATTTGGGCATACGGGGTGGTGTTATATGAATTGTTCACGGCTACGCTTCCATTTCAAGGGATGTATGAGCCGGCAGTGATGTATGCCATCATGGAGGAGGAGCCGCAACCTGTTTTGGATTATGATGAGGATATTCCCGCTTATATTAGTGAGGTTATTCAACAGTGCATGATAAAAGATCGGGGACTTCGCTATCAGACCATGGAAGCTGTAGTGGTTGATCTTATGCAGGAATTAAAAGACGAGAGCCCAAGTTCAAGGCCGGTAGCTGCAAAACCATCGGGAATGCGTACTTCTCAACTGCTCAAAGTTGGAGGCATTCCCGCATTGTTGGTTCTCATATCGGTTATAGTGATTTTACGATTTAACGGCGGAGAGACAGAGAATAACACTCCTCAGAAACGCTATATGGCCGTATTGCCTATTGAGAATATCGGCAAAAATCCTAGTATGCAGGCTATTTGTGAGGGCTTAGCGGAAACATTTTCATTTAAGTTATCGGAACTGGAACAATATGAAGAAGCCTACTGGGTAGCCCCGGCAAGCGAAATGCGTCAGATGCAGGTAAAAAGTGCTTCGCAGGCTCATAAGTTATTTGGAGTTAACCTTGCGATAATTTCAAGCATCCAAACTGTCCAAGATTCCACCCGATTGATATTAGAACTAGTGGACGCCGGTAAGGTGCATCGGCTGGCTACGAAACAGATTGTGGTTCCGGGGAATAATATGGCACTGCTTGAACAAAAGGGGATTCAGGCCATAATGGAAATGCTCGATATTGAAATGAGTCCCGACATAAACGAAACTCTCAGTGGCGCTTCCCCGACGAATGCTGGGGCTTATACCTTTTATCTAAGGGGCCGGGCTGCGCTTCAGGATTATAATACCTTTGATAGCCTTGAAGAAGCGATTAAAAATTTTACAAAAGCACTAGCCATTGATTCCAATTTTCCGTTGGCTTATGCTGGTCTGGGGGAGTCTTATTGGCGGGAATATGAGTTGCGTCGAGAAAAAGTGTTGGTCCAAAAAGCCGAGGAGGCCTTAGAAAAAGCTGATAAACTTAATGCTCAACTGGCTCCGGTTCAATATCTTTTTGGGCTGCTTCGTGGAGGTACCGGCCGGTACGAGGAAGCGATTCAACACTTTAAACAAGTGCTTACTATCGATCCGAATTATATTCCAGCCTATAGAGAATTAGCCGGCATTTATGAACAGCAGGGCAAAGTTGAGGAAGCCGTGGCAACTTTTGAGTATGCTATTGCTTTGAAGCCGGAGGTTTGGATTGGATATAACGATTTGGGCAATCTTTACCTCAGGAAGGGCGATTTCACAGCGGCGGCCAAGCAGTTCAAAAAAATCATCTCCTTAACTCCCTATAATAGTGCAGCCTATTCCAGTCTTGGCAATAGTTACTATTATCAGGGGGAATATGAAAAAGCGCGCGATGCTTACCAGATGTCGCTGGCGGGCGATAATGATCCCTCTGTAGCCAGTAATCTTGCCACCATCTATTATATCTTAAAGGAATATGAGAAAGCAGCTCAGATGTATCAGTTAGCTTTGCAGGGGTCGCCCAACCAATACATTACCTGGGCCAACCTTGCATCGGTATACAACTTAATGGGTAAGCCTGAAGAGGCCAATGAAACCTACTTGGTTGCTATTGAAAAAGCTCATGATCAGCTTGAGATAAATCCAAATGACGCCGAGTTGATGGCGGATTTGGGTGCTTATTATTCTGACACCGGGGATTCCATAAATGCCCGAAAATTTATTGAGAATGCCTTGGTCAGGAACGACGCTAATATCATTATACGTAATCGTGCGGTATCGATCTACGAGAAGCTGGGGATGCGAAAGCAAGCCCTGCAGTGGATTACCGAACCGATGATTGCAGATATCGAATCGCAACCGGAATTGAAGGAACTTGTCCAGGATGTGCGTTTCCAAACATTAAAGCGGGCATTGCAATCAAACCCGCAACAGTAATTATCCGTATTCAGGGGAGCAGGTAACATTCAACAATCAACAAATCCAACTCTATTATGAAAAGAAAACCGACCTACTTTTTAGTGCTATTTGTCTTTTTTATCGCTTCAGCCGGGCTGATATTTATAGCTCCATCAGCGAATTTTCTGTCGACTATTAGTGTAAAAATTGAAAAAGATAAAGACAGTAAATTCTGGCGCGTGCGGGATAAAAAGGGTAAAAACAAGGGGACAATGAATGTAAACAAGAAAGATAAGATTGAGTGGCAGGCCAAGGGCTCGGATATGGTTTTTACATTTAGTAAACCTGCAAAAACCTATTTCGAAGTTGAAGAGGGGCAATTCAGTGATGGAGTGAGCCAGAAGGTAGGCAGAGACAAAAAGCTAAAACTGACGGTAAAGGCTTCGGCGCCCAGTGATACTCTCATTTATCAGGTTTATGTTGTGGCAGCCGATACCTTTGTGGTTGGCAATTCTCCGCCAAGAGTAATCATTAAATAAAATCTGCTGTCAAACGATCTGTTTCACGACACGCCGGGCACTTTCAACTGCCCCATCCATATAACCTGGGAAGGAGGTGGCGGTTTCAGATCCTGCCAAATACAATTGGCCGTTCCAGTAGGCCTTATGGTATACGGAATGGCCGTTGTGCTGGTGTGGCATAATTTCTTCGTCGTAAGACTGAAAAGTGAGCGGTTCGTCTTTCCACGGCTGGTCAATGTAACGGATGAAGTTTTTGGCCTTGGATCCATAAAATTTACTGAGCTGCGATATGACCATCGACTTTCGTTCTTTTTGAGAAATTTGATGATAGGCCCCGTTCATAAATCCCGTCAGTGCATATTCTTTATCTTCACTGCTGGAATGGTCGTAGAGTTCGGTAAGCGGGCCTACGTTACTCATGATGGTACCACTCGTGCTTTCGCCGCGCCAAAAGGGGCGTTTATAAACCATCCCAACCTTGATTGATTCGGCCATCCAGGTGTGTGTTTTCCGGGCGATCTTTAGAAGGCCGGCAGGTAACTTGGGCGAAAAAGAAATGGTCTTTACCAGTAGGTTTGGAGGCAAAGTACTGATTAAATGATTGCTTTCGAATTGTTCCTGCTCCGTATCAATTACAATTTTTTTACCATCTTGTCCAATTGATTGTACCCTTTGTCCGGTTAGAATCTGACTATTTGTAAGCCGGTTCGAGAGCTTTTGAATCACGGCATCGGTTCCGCCCTCAATCCGATAGGTAGGTTCCTCATTCTTCGGCAATTGCACCAGTTGGGGTGGGGAAGTGGAGATCGGTTCAAAAAAGGCTTTGGAGCCCATCTGTTGTTCAAATATTCCGATATTCAGTTCTTTGAGCAGTTCAACCAGATGGTTATGCTTTTTACCCAGCCAGGTGGCTCCAAGTTCGACCGGTGGTTCCTCATTTCGGTGCTGGGTAAAAATGCGTCCGCCCAGTCTTTGACGTGCTTCCAGGATTCTAGACGAAAATCCTTCTTTTTCCAGCAGGTATGCTGTCGTTAGTCCAGCCAGACCACCGCCAACTATAGTGATAGGTATCTTTGTCATATGCTGTTCAAAAATTTTAATTCAACAACGGAAATGTAATTTGTGTCGTTATGATTCCTTAATCAGTCCTGCACGGTAGGCTTCTAAAAGGTGTTCGAGATCGGTAATTTTTCGCTGGATTTCGCGACCGTTATCGGTGTCACAGACACGCAGTCGTTCTGCATTTTGTTCGAGTACTTTTGTCTTTGAATGAATATCCTGCTCTTCTTCGATAGCTTTTTGGGTGGATTCGAAAGGCTGATGGGCGGCCAGAATCAAGCCGTAAGAATTAAAGATCAGCGTATAGCCGGCAATACCGGTTTTAGACTGGTAGGCTTTGGCAAAGCCGCCGTCGATCACCAGCAGCTTGCCGCCGGCTTTTACGGGGCTTTCGCCTTTGGTTACCTTCACGGGTACGTGGCCGTTAATGACGTGTCCGTTATCGGGATCCAGGCCGAACTCATCGAGAATGCTTTCAATAACCTGCTGGTTCGTTCGGTAGTCATAATAGGGATTCATTTCCTCTTTGTGCGTCTCCGGATCATCGATGAAGTACCGCTCAAAGGTGGCCATCTTATCTTTACCGAACAGCGGTGATTGTGATCCGCTCCACAGGTACCAGAGGGTGTCCATGCCGTATTGTTTATTTTCAGGATGGTCCTTATCAAAATAGCCCTGCCTTGCCAGCTGTTCCATGCGGTCCATAAACCCTTTTGGACTTAAATCTTTCCCATCCAGGTTAAAGTGCTGCAGTTCGCCATCTTTGGTGATGGGAATACATCCGTGATATAGTAGGTTGCCGTTATAGCTGAGATACATGCTGCCTTTAGAGTAGAGGAATCGAACATGAGCCTGAAGCCGCTCGCTGTTTTTAAACGATATATTCAGTTTCTCCATCACTGTACGCTCTTTTTCCGAAAGCTCGTAGGGATTGTCCGGATCGATGGTGGGGAAATTGGTATCCATTAGGGGATAGGTGTTGCCGTTCAGGTGGATGGTTCCTTCTTCATAGTTAATTTTATCAAGCAGCAACCGGTCTTCCATTTCAAATTGTGGACGGCGTTTAATGATCTGCCCTTCAAGCTTCAGCTGTATCACGCTAATGGCTTTTTGCATTCTGGCCATCAGCAGCTGTTCATTTTCGGTAAATTCCTCGTCGGCTTCCTTGGGACGAAATTCCCTACAGGGATCATCCCCGTATACTTCCACAGCCAGCGAAACCAGCGGAAGCATGCTGATCGCATAGCCGTTTTCCAGGGTTTCCATATTGGCATAACGCAGTGATACCCGAATGACATTGGCAATACAGGCCTCGCTGCCGGCGGCCGCTCCCATCCACACGATATCGTGATTTCCCCACTGAAAGTCGACCGCATGATGTTCCATGAGTTTGTCCATGATGATATGTGCACCCGGTCCCCGGTCATAGATGTCGCCTATCACGTGCAGCCTTGAAATGGTGAGCCGCTGTATGAGTCGTGCCAGCGCAATGATAAAAGCCCCAGCGCGATCGGTATCGATGATGGAATCGATGATACTGCTGTAATACTCCTGCCGGTTTTTCATGCTTTCCTGTTCATGGAGGAGTTCTTCGATAATATAGCTGAAGTCTTTCGGTAGGGCTTTACGTACTTTGTTACGGGTGTATTTGGACGAATATACCCGGCAAAGTTTAATCAGTTGAAACAGGGTCTTGCGATACCACTGGTCGGGATTTTTTATCTCCTTTAGGATAACCGACATTTTCTGCTCGGGATAATAGATCAGCGTGGCCAGGTTTTTCTTTTCCTGTTCATCGAGCGTGAGGTTGAAAATTTCTTCAATGCGTCGTTTAATCGACCCCGATCCATTTCGTAATACGTGCAGGAAAGATTCGTATTCACCGTGAACATCCGAAATAAAGTGTTCGGTACCTTTGGGCAGTTCAAGAATGGCGCTGAGGTTAATAATTTCGGTCGAAGCCGCGCGGATAGAGGGGTATTGCTTGGCCAGCAGCTTCAGGTAGCGCAAATCATATTCGGATTCCGACATGGAAAAATATTTAATGAGAAAAGGAATCAGCAGAACTCTCACCGTATGAAAGATCTGCTGATCGTTTAATTCCTGTTCTCGTTGTCCGTTGCAGTTCTAATCGAAGTTGATAAAATAAGGGCCGATATCAAAACAGACGGAATCAGCTTCGTTGATATTATTTTGATAAGGTAATCGAACCGCTATTGCTGATAAAGGCAACCCGTGTTCCGTCCGGTGACCAGGAGGGTACGTTGATAGTCCCTTGTCCGCCATAAACATAAGCCACAGTCCGCGGTGATCCGCCGTCTACCGGCATTACTCTAAGGTATACTCGTTTATAGAAAGGGTGATTGCCCGGATCTACATTAGGACCAAAGGACAAAAATATCATGCGTTTACCGTTCGGGGAGATATGCGGAAACCAGTTATTGAAACGGTCGTCGGTGAGCTGTTCCTTGTTGGATCCGTCAGGATGCATACGCCAAATCTCCATCTTGCCACTCCTTACCGAATTGAAATAGATATACTTGCCGTCCGGGCTGTATTCAGGTCCATCATCCAGTCCCTCTGCTGATGTCAGGCGAATCTCTTTTCCACCGGCCGCTGGAATTTTATAGATGTCGAATTCGCCATTACGCTGTGCCGTATAGGTGAGCCACTTTCCATCCGGCGACCATCCGTGCAGATAGGAAGGCCCTTGGGGGGTTATTTGATTGGGGGTACCACCGCTGGTAGGCAGTGTATAGATAATAGAATTTCCGTCATGGGATTCGGGATGGTGACTGATACCCAGCTTGCTGCCATCAAAAGATAACACGTGGTCATTATTGTTTTGATCTGCAAAGCCCGTATTGATTACTTTGGGCGTTTGGGTTTTAAGATCAAATCGGTAGAGTTTTCCCTCACTATTGTAAATCAGTGCTTGGCCATCAGGTGTCCAGTTGGGGGCTTGCAGGGATTTTTCAGACTGGTGAATGATTTTTCGTTTACCGGTATCGACGTTAAGTATCTCTAGCCTGCTGCCCAGGTAATCCTGGTAAGGTACTAAATCGTCGGGAGCCGGCTTTACTATGCGAACGTTATCGAAAGCGGCCCGGGTTGTTTGAGTTGAATCATGGGAGCACACAAAAAGGCCGGCATAGAGCTCGTCGCCCAATGCAATACCGTTAAGTTCTTTGTTATTAAAAGTCTCGCCTTGCTTGGCTACGGACATGATATAGTTACTGCCCCGACGCTCAATCTGAATAACTTCCGGATTGGTTACGGTTGATTTAATTTCTTTCGTACTATCTCCCGGGGTTTCACGGAATTGCATGGAGGTCAGCCCGTCGGCATGAATGGCTACGTCTACATAGGCTGCATCAGATTGCAGTCCGGATCGTATGATTATACCCAGTTTGCGGTGCGGGTGACCTGCTTCATCTAAAAAGCGTGGTTTTGTTCGAATAATAAAATCACCGCTCAGTTTTTTCCATGTAAAATGAAATTCGTCATGATCCTCCCACATGTTTGAGCCGCTGCCACGGATGGTATACTCTTGTTTCTCCGAGTCATAGAGAGTCTGTCCGCTAATTTTTGGATTTCCAATATCAGCCTGTTGATCAAAAACACCTAGCCCCGAATTTTGAGCCTGAACAGTGGGCGAAATCAGGCATAGAACCAACAAGAGTGAGAAGAGGTATGAGTATTTAGATCCGCAGATTATCGGTAAAGTAGAGAACATAAAGGTATTTGTGAGCCGTTTCATAGTTCGGTATAGCTTGATGAGGAAATTGAAATTATTGTAGCGTTTTGTAAAACAACACAGTACGACTTCTTATTTTTTAAAGCAAAATTAAACGGATAGCAATGAGGGAAGAAGTGACTGAAAAACAATAGTAAAAAAAGTCCAGATTGCGTAGTTTAATTTATAATTTAGTATTAAGAAAGGCATAAGTCTCAAAGGAAGGAATTGATCAAAAAAAGAATGGGGGAGTTTTCATATTTGTGACAGCGGGTTGTGGTTTTTCAAGCTGATCCCTGGTAACGGTATCCACGGAACCCGAAATATGTAACTCCCCCAACACATATGGGGCAACAGCAGCGTCTGCTATTGCTGTGAATGATTCCCTTGTTTCCAATTCATAAATTCCTGGTAATCATCTACCAAATAGTGCATGCGCAGCGACGGCAGCTTTCTTTGCCTTGTTTTTATTAGTGAAAGCGAACTTTTTTCGTTTGAGTTCTGAAAATCTCGTTTGATGCTTTCGGCCTCTCTACTGAGTTGTGATTTCACGGTAGTACCTCTTTTAGATTGCTAGTAATTTTCCAAAAGCAATCTAGAAAATGCTTAATAGAATACCTCGCATATTTGAGATCTTTAATATTATTATTTTTTAAGGAAATGAGATTTTAAATACCAAAGAATAGCATTATAAGCTTTTAAAAGCCGTTTTAGGAATAAAAAAGACAGGCTGTGACCAAAAAATAATAGGCTTCTAATGTTACTTAAAACTTGAAGTTTTGGGTACCTATTGGGGAGTCCTAAAACAAGGAGTTCACTTTTTGGGCGCCAAGCTTATATCCTTGTTCTAAAGCCTGAAGATTCAGGTCTAGATAAGCAGATTTAACGCGTGATTGAACGGCCTTTTTTAAGCTCTTTTTTGATACAATTTTGGTGAGTTCTACAACAGCTCCCAAAGCTACAATATTAGCGATAATCGCATCACCTGCTTCCTTGGCTGTCTGGATAATAGGCAGTATTAATGCATCTTCTACCGTTTCTTCGAGCAGTACTGTTTCGTCAACCAAGCGGATACCCTCTGGAGAGAGCTCTTCGCCATATTTTACATAAGCATCCCTGGAAAGACAGACAACCAGATCCGGCGTTTCAACTTCGGGAAAGGAAATTTCCTGACGGGAAAGAACCAGCTCTCCTTTACTGGCTCCCAAGCGTGCCTGTGGACCATAGCTTTGTGTTTGTACTACGTTAAGTCCGTCATTCATTGCAGCTTCACTCAGAATAACACTGGCCAAAAGGATGCCCTGGCCGCCACGACCCGAGAGGCGGACGTAATATGGATCTTTTTTAAGCATTGGAGGGGACTGATTTACACATTTGATAGTATTGCTCCGAGTATTCTGGTTTTTGTTCCTCCTTGAGTATTCCAATAGGCATTTTGCCCACTAATTCATCCCGGGAAAGAAGTTCTAAATCTTCGGTAAGATCCTTCTCATAATCCAACATTTCTACAGCAGAACCGAGTTTATTAAGTCGACCATTATAGGTTGGACACTGAGTTAGGATTTCGACAACTGAAAATCCCTTATGAGCTATGGCTTTGGTAATGAAGTCCGGATTCTCCTGAAAATCAAAAGTGGTGGTACGAGCCACGAATGTTGCACCGGCCGTTATAGCAAGTGCCGAAATATCAAAGGGAGGTTCAAGTTTACCCTGACGCGAGGTGGTGGATTTAGCACCGTCAGGGGTGGTTGGCGCTGCCTGGCCTCCGGTCATCCCGTAAATATTATTGTTAAAAATAATGGCAGTGAGATCAATATTTCTGCGGCAGGCATGAATAAAGTGATTGCCGCCAATAGCGACCGAATCCCCGTCGCCCATCGCTGTAATGACTGTTAAATCGGGATTGGCCAGTTTGATACCGGTACTGAAAGCGAGGGCACGCCCATGAGTGGTATGCATGGAATTGGTATTGGTGTAGTAAGGCGTTCTTCCCGAACAGCCAATGCCTCCCACAACAACTACCTGTTCCACATCAAGATTAAGCCGGTCGAATGCAGTGACCATGCCGCGCAGTATATTGCCGTGACCGCAACCGGGACACCAAAGAGTCGGCATCATCTCTTGTCGCAGGTACTTCTCAAGATTGGATCCCATTTTAGGCATAATAGTCCTCTCAGTGTTGTTTAGCCGGTTTAGAAAATTCAGTGCCGTTGAGATGCATAAGTTTTTTTATGGCATCTATTATTTCGCTTGGTTTAAATAGGTTTCCGTCGGCACGGTTGAGGGGCAGTACCGTTGTCCGTCCCTCAACTGCGGCTTTGGTTGGCGATATTATTTGACCCAGATTTAATTCCGGGACCAGAAGACCGTCAATTCGTCCGGCCAGCTTTTGTACTAATTCTTCCGGAAACGGCCATAATGTTTTTAAATCCAAAAGCCCAACAGGCATATGTTTTTCCCGCAGTTGGCGGACTGCTTCCCGTGCAGGACGAGAGGTAATACCATAGGAGAGGATAACCCATCGGGCATCCTCCATTTCAAAACTATCGTAGATAATAATATCCTCCAGATTTTGGTCGATGCGATCCATCACTTTTTGCAGCATCTGTTCGGCAATGCTGCCATCCGTAGTTTTTGGGATACCATCTTTGTCGTGGGCTAATCCTCCTACCATCTTCAGCGGTCCCTCTCCAAAGGGCAGAAATGCTTCATTCCCGAAAGTGCTAAAATTTTTCAAATCAGCAGGTTTTTTTCGGTCCACGACCGGTAGATCGGACAGCGATACATTTTCACGCATATGAGAAATAACGGCATCCAGCAGCAACACCACCGGAACACGGTATGCTTCACTTAGATTGAACGCCTGAACTGTCATCTCATAGGCCGAAAGTACAGAAGAAGCCGTGAGTACTATCGCCGGACGGTCTCCGTGACTTCCCCAACGGGCCTGCATCACATCGCCCTGGGAGGGAAGAGTGGGCAAGCCTGTACTGGGACCGCCCCGCTGGGAATTAACGATTACACAGGGCGTCTCGGTCATAGCTGCGTAGCCTACATGCTCTTGCATCAAAGAAAATCCTGGACCTGAGGTCGCAGTCATAGCTTTTGAACCCGCCCAGGATGCACCGATAACAGCGGCAAGCGAACCCATTTCGTCCTCCATCTGGATGAAGGCGCCATTCTTTTTGGGTAATTCCCTGGCCATGAATTCCATAATTTCTGATGCAGGTGTAATAGGATAACCGGCGAAGAAAGAACATCCGGCGTGCAGTGCCCCATAGGCGCAAGCTTCATTTCCCTGAACAAGTTTCATCATATGTGTTTTTTGGTCATCCATGATCCTCGGCCCTTTCAATGCTGAAACAGAAATCGGGACAGCGTTCGGCGCAAATTCCGCAGAAAATACATTGTGAAATATCCGAAACCAGGATATGACCGGTCTGATCAAGTTCCAGAATTTGCTCCGGACAAGCCTCTACACAGATATCACACCCTTTGCACCAATCTCTTCGTACGTGAAGGGTGCTGTCGCCCTGAGTGTATTTTTTATATGGATCAAGCATACCGAATTTGATCTATGAGTTATGAAATTCTCTATTTTCTGCCAGGTAATGATGGATTCCTTTTGCAGCTTTTTTTCCATCTTGTACGGCTTCAACAACGGTGGCTCCGCCATTAAGGGCATCGCCTCCGGCAAAATATTTGGGATTGGTGGCCTGCCCGGTATCGCGATCGACTTGTATGAGCCCGTTATCCAATGTTAAATCGTCAATCCAGCTTAAAAAGCCCGTTCGTTTCTGTTGGCCTATGGCTTTGATTACAGCGTCGACCGGAACCCTGAACTCGGTTCCCTCTACGGGTTTCGGCCTGGGACGTCCCGAAGCGTCGGGCGGACCAAGTTTTATATATTGGCACTCCATGTGTTGTAGTTGTTTATCCCCGTGAAATCGGACTGGATTTACGAGAAATTGAAAGTTGATTCCTTCATTTCGTGCCTCCTCGATTTCATGATCGTATGCCGGCATTTCATCTTCCGTACGGCGATAAAAAATAGTCACATTATGGGCCCCAAGTCGTTTGGCTTCAATCGCTGCGTCGATGGCTGTATTACCTCCACCGATAACGGCAACCTTATCTCCCAGATCGGGCAGCGGGCCGGTTTTAATCAATCGAATAAAATCCAGAGAATCCCAAACACCGGTTAATTCTTCCCCGGGATAATTCATTTTCACGTCTTTCCCCAACCCAATTCCCAGAAATATGGAGTCTGCAGACTGTTCAATCTCTTTTAGCTTTTCAGGGGTATCAACCGCTTCGCCCATCCGAAAATTGACGCCCAGGTCTTTTATCAGTCGGACTTCATCGGTTAGTGGGGCACGCATTATTCGATAGGGAGCGATGGCGTAACGGATCAGACCACCAAAGTCTTTATTTTGATCATAAACGGTAACCTTATATCCCATTTTGGCAAGCTCAGCGGCGCAAGAAAGTCCACCGGGTCCGGCCCCGATAATGGCTACTTTTTTATTATTAGCCGGAGATTGTTTGGGGATGGAAATGGAATTGGACAAAGCAGATTCTGTAGCATAACGCTGAAGCCGACCTATCTCAACAGGCTTACGTCCCTCTTCTGATAAGACACAAGCTCCTTCGCACAGTGTTTCAACAGGGCAAACTTTTGCACAAGTAGCTCCCAAAATATTCTCGGCATAAATAGTCTCGGCAGCTTGTTGGATTTCTCCTCTATAGATTGCAGAAATAAAGCCAGGAATATCAATTCCGGTGGGACAAGCCAGAATACAGGGAGCAGGGGCTGTCGGGCCACCGCATTCCAGACAACGGGAAGCTTCGATAGGTGCACGAATGTCTTTCAGCGGGGGTTTTAAGTCTCTAAAAAGAGAATCTACTGATTCCGACTTCCGCTTACCGTTTAAATTATTTTCCGGAATTGTGTTGGGCGTTTTCATAATAGCCTTAATTGATAAGGGGCAAGACTATCTAACAAAACAGTTTATAATATGCCCACTTATTGCACCAAATTAATTCAAACTTTAATAGCAAAGTATATAAACACAAAAGTTTAAGTAGGAGGAAAAGGAGGGATTATATGTAGGTATATTCCCTAAGCCTAAATAGAAGTAACAGCTAAAATGCTATTCAATTTGATTAAGGCTTTTTCAAATAAAGATGGCCGCGCCAGATAATATAATACTGGCAACGGCCATCTTTTCATTCGAAGTTTATATATAGTACTTGGTTCCTAGGCGTTACATCTCGGTTTTGAGTCCGCGACGTTCAAGCAGATATTTAGCATCCGGATCTTGTCCGCGGTAATCTTCATAGAGCTCCATGGCTTCGTCACTGCCACCCTGTGAAAGGATGTACTTGCGGAAACGGTCGCCATTGTCGCTCGTAAGTCCGCCGTTTTGTTGCATATAGGCAAAAGCATCTGCTGCCAACACCTCACTCCAGATATAAGCATAATAGTTGGCCGCATAACCTCCCGAGAAAATGTGGGCGAAGTATGGCGACTTGTAACGTGGAGGGATAGCCTCGGTATCAAGGTTGTACTTGGCCAGAGCCTTTTGTTCAAAAGCTTGCACGTCGCTGGGGATCTCATTTTCTCCAAGCAGGTGCCATTCCATATCCAGCATTGTGGCGGCCAGGTATTCCTGGGTATCGAATCCTTGGTTGAAATTGCTGGCTTCGATCACCTTGTCCAGTAGCTCCTGGGGAATCTGTTCGCCTGTTTCGTAGTGTACAGCGTAGTTTTCAAGCACTTCCGGCTGGATGGCCCAGTCTTCCTCGAAAGTGGAGGGAAACTCCACAAAATCACGAGGAACGGAAGTGCCGCCCTGCGAGGGATATTTTACATCCGAAAGTAGCCCGTGTACGGCGTGACCCATTTCATGGAACAGGGTGGTTACATTATCGAAGCTGATCAGAGCCGGTTCGCCCTCGGCCGGTTTCGGAATATTCAGCACGTTAACGATTACCGGTTTGTGATCCAGCAGATGCGATTGCGATACAAAAGAGTTCATCCATGCACCACCGCGCTTGGAATCACGCTCAAAGTAATCGGCATAAAACAGGCCGAGCTGCTCGCCATCTTTGTCGTATACATTAAATACGCGAACGTCGGGGTGGTAAACCGGCAGGTCGTTCCGCTCTTCGAAGGTGATGCCATACAGTTTATTCATGGCAAAGAATACGCCGTCTTTCAGCACGCGGTCGAGTTCAAAATAGGGACGTACTTTGGACTGATCGATATCGTATTTTGCCTGGCGTACTTTTTCGGCATAATAATTCCAGTCCCAGGGTTTAACTTCACCATCAATACCGTCTTCTTCCATCATATTTTTAATGTCCGCCTTTTCCTGGTCGGTATTTTTGATCACCGGCGGAATGAGATCCTTCAGCATATCAAGGGCATTTTCGGGGGTCTTGGCAGTTTGCGGATCCAGCTTGTAGGCCGCATAATTCTTATATCCGAGCAGCTCTGCTTGTTCGGCGCGTAGTTTTACCAGCTCAAGAATCAGCGGGCGGTTATCGACACCGCCATCCTGACCGATGCCTCTATAGGCGGAAGCTTTCCATACGCGCTGACGCAGGTTGCGGTTATTGAGTTCTTTGAGGATGGGAACCCGGGTGGTATTGGTGATGGTAAGCAGGTATTTACCCTCGTGACCTTTTTCGGCAGCGGCTTCTTTAGCGGCTGCTATGCGATCATCACTTAGACCGTCAAGTTCTTCTACATTGTCTACCAATACAGAACGTTCCTGGGTAATTTTAAGTAAATTTTCCTGGAACTGGGTGGTAAGCGTCGATATGCGCTCATTGATTTCGCGCATGCGTTGCTTCTGATCCTCATTCAACTCGGCCCCGGCGCGGACGAAGTCTCGATGCGTATCTTCGAGTAGTTTCATGGAAGCTTCGTCGAGGTCGAGCTCTTCGCGTTTGTCATAGAGCGTTTTAACGCGGTCATAGAGCTCGGGATTCAGTAGGATATTATCAGAGTGGGCCGCCAGTTTGGGAGCCATCTCTTTCTGGATCTCCTGAATTTTGTCATTGGTGTTCGAGGAAGTAAGGTTGTAAAACACCGAAGCCGTACGTTCCAGCAGGCGTCCGCTTTTTTCCATCGCTACGATGGTATTTTCAAAAGTCGGAGGTTCGGGATTATTGGCAATCTCCTTAATCTCTTCGAGTTCCTGCTCCATGCCCGCCTCAAAAGCCGGACGGTAGTGCTCTACCTTAATGGCATCAAAGTCCGGGGCATGAAAGGGAAGGGTACTTTCAGAAAACAGGGGATTGTCGCTCATTTCTGTGTTTTGACTATGGGATTCGCTGCAGGCTGATAGTATAGCACCGCCCAGCAGTATAATTAATAAGAGTGCTTGGATTCTCATGACGTTTTTAATTAGAGGTGAAAATGTAATAAGGGAAATTTTTATTGTCTTGAATATAAAGAATAATGTGGATTTAACGACATCGGGGAACCGGAAATTGTTAGTTATCGCATTCGCCCGGATACTAATGGGTGGTTTGATTCTCATATAGGACGAAATAGTAGTTTTCTACTATCCCTTCAAGATGTCCAAAATTTCAAAAGCGATCTCTTCTATCGGCTTGTTGGTTACGGTGATAATTGACCAGCCGGGATGCTGGCTGAATATTTTGCGCGCATGCATCAGCTCCATGCGAACCGTTTCATAGTCCACATATTTTTTTGTGACTCCGCCGAAATGACTGTGCCGAGTCTGACGAATATTTACCAGGCTGCGCGGATCGGTAGCCAGTCCGAAAACATGGCTTGGGGGTAATGCAAGAATCTCAGATGGCAGATCCTGCCCGGGAAGAATGGGGACATTAGCTACCAGCCATCCCTTAAATGCCAGGTACATACTGAGCGGTGTCTTAAACGTTCGGGAAACTCCCAATAGAACGATTTCCGCTTTATCAATTTCGTGGATACGCCGCCCGTCGTCATGGCGAAAGGCAAATTCCATGGCTTCGATTCGTCGAAAGTATGACCGATTTAACTGGTAATACAGACCCGGTTCTTCAGCGGGCGAATTGGAAAACTTATCCGAGAGTTGCGCCAGTAGTGGGCCCATAAGGTCAATGGTTTCTACGGAATGCAGGCGCCCTGTCTCATAAATACGCTCCCTCAGATTCTTTGATACCACGGTGTGCACGACAAAACCATTGGCTTCTTTAGCTTCCAGGATAATAGCTTCTACGCTATCCTCCGAGCGCAAACCGGGACGTACGATTATATCGGCTTTAATACGGTCGAACTGGGTCAGGGCGGCTTCCAGTATTTGGCTGGCCGTTCGGCCGGTCCCGTCTGAGATCACGAAAATATCAGGCATTGGTCTCTCCATTGTTAATCCGGAGACTAGGCTATAATCTTCTGTAATTCTGGATTCGTCGTCCAGCCTCCGTATAGATCTTATATTATTAAATGACGAAAATTGGGTCCTAAAGGCAAGAGAAGAAATGAAGCAATAGGGAAAATCGCCTGCCCGCCTATTCAGTCCCATTGGAATCCTTTCTTCAAACGAGTCTAAATTTTGCTTATCTTTGGCGACTAAGAACATATAGCCGGGACGCAAATCAAGCAGGTTCTGGCGGAAGGCCCGGTGCCTGGCTGAATTTATTTCAGGATCTTTTGCAGGAAGATGCTAAAAGAGGTTTAGCAGGGCATGTAGCTTTCTCTGTAACCAACCGTTTTATTCGTGATCCATAACACAATCCGTAAACCTAAAGATTTAGCAGTAACTGAATGAGTTCGTACAAGCCGGAAAAAATTGAATCGAAGTGGCAAAAGTACTGGGAAGAGAACAAAACGTTCAAAACGCCTGAAAATCACGATAAGCCCAAGTATTATGTGCTGGATATGTTCCCTTATCCCAGCGGATCGGGTTTGCATGTGGGGCATCCCGAGGGTTATACCGCCACTGATATTCTGGCGCGCTACAAGCGCATGAATGATTTTAACGTTCTGCATCCTATAGGGTGGGACGCATTCGGATTGCCGGCCGAGCAGTATGCCGTCAAAACGGGCACGCATCCCCGCGAAACCACCCAAAAGAACGTTAACCGATTCCGGGAGCAGCTCAAGGACTTAGGATTTAGTTATGATTGGGATCGCGAGGTGAATACCACCGATCCGGACTACTATAAGTGGACACAATGGATTTTTCTCAAGCTTTATGACATGGGGCTGGCTTATGAAGATGATGTGCCTGTAAATTGGTGTCCGGAATTGGGTACGGTACTGGCTAATGAAGAGGTAATTGACGGCAAGAGTGAAGTTGGTGGATTTCCGGTGGTCAAAAAGCCGATGCGCCAGTGGGTGCTTAAGATCACCGAATATGCTGATCGTTTGCTGGAAGGACTTGATGGGCTGGACTGGCCGGAATCTACCAAGAAAATGCAGCGCGACTGGATCGGCAAATCCATAGGAGCCGATATAGATTTTGAAGTGGCCGGTTATGATGAATCCATTCGGGTATTTACCACGCGTCCCGATACCGTCTTCGGAGCCACTTATATGGTGCTGGCGCCTGAACACGAGCTGGTGGATAAGATTACGGTAGAAGGACAGAAAAAAGCCGTTCAAAATTACCAGGAGCAGGCAGCCCGGAAATCTGACCTGGAACGCACCGAGCTCAGCAAAGAAAAGACGGGTGTATTTACCGGGGCTAAAGCGATTAATCCCGCAACCGGTGAGGAGATCCCGATTCTGGTGGCAGATTATGTTCTGGCTACCTATGGATCCGGCGCGATCATGGCCGTACCGGGACATGACGAGCGCGACTGGGAATTTGCTCAAAAGTTTGACCTGGATATTGTGGAAGTGGTTAAAGGCGGTGATGTTAGCGAGGCAGCCTATACCGATGTTGAAGATGGTGTTTTGGTAAATTCCGAAAATGATGAAGTATCGTTGAATGGCTTGTCGGTTGAGGAAGCCAAAGAAGAAATTATTCAGTGGCTGGAGCAGCATGAATATGGCAAGAAAGCCGTGAATTACAAGCTGCGAGACTGGCTGTTCTCTCGTCAACGTTATTGGGGTGAACCGTTCCCGATTATCCATGTGGATGGCGAACCCAAGCCGGTCGGTGAAGATAATCTGCCGGTGACGTTGCCCGAAATGGATGATTTCGAGCCTACCGAAGACGGACAGCCGCCTTTGGCCAAGGCAACCGACTGGGTGAACACCACCGATCCCGAAACTGGGAAACCGGCCGAACGCGAGACCAATACCATGCCGCAATGGGCGGGATCCTGCTGGTATTACCTGCGCTATTGCAGTCCCGATTTTGAAGGCGGTCCCGTGGATCCCGAAGAAGATAATTACTGGATGCCCGTGGATATGTACGTAGGTGGGGCCGAACACAGCGTACTGCACCTACTTTATGCGCGATTTTGGCACAAGGTGCTCTACGACTGCGGTGTCGTGTCAACCAAGGAGCCCTTTCAACGGCTGGTCCACCAGGGCATGATCCTTGGCGAGATGGAATACTCCGGCTATAAAAAAGACAGCCACTGGATCTCCGCCGACCAGGCAGATGACGTTGAAGACGCGGAACGTGTGAAGCTCGACGAGGAACAGGTCGAGAAGAAAGGCGACGATTTTGTTATTAAAGGCACAGAAATTATTGTTGATGCGAAAGCGCACAAAATGTCCAAATCGCGCGGAAACGTGGTCAATCCCGATGATATCGTGGAACGTTACGGTGCGGACTCCATGCGATTGTATGAAATGTTTATGGGACCCCTGGAGCAGGTGAAACCCTGGAGTACCAAAGATGTGGATGGGGTCTATCGCTTTTTGGCGCGTGTATGGCGGTTAATGGTTGATGAAAACAGTGGAGAGCTAAACGATACAATGGTTGATGCCGATCCATCCAAAGAGCAGCTTAAGGCATTGCACGAATGTATTCAGAAAGTGACCGGCGACATTGAAGATCTGTCCTTCAATACGGCAATTTCGGCAATGATGATTTTCATCAACGAAGCCTATAAATGGGATCAGCACCCGAAATCGATTTTCGATGAATTTATAAAGCTGCTTTCACCTTTTGCTCCTCATATCGCTGAAGAACTTTGGCGGAAGTTGGGCCACGACGAAACTATCGCCTATGCCGACTGGCCGGAGTTCAAGGAAGAATACCTCATTTCGGACACCCAACTGTACCCGGTGCAGGTAAATGGCAAGGTGCGTGCCGATATAGAAGTGCCGCGCGATAAAGCCAAAGACAAGGAGTATGTGCTTTCACAGGCCAAGGCCGAAAAGAATGTGAAGCGCTACCTGGATGAGGGAAAGCTGGTGAAGGAGATCTTTGTGCCGGAACGTATTGTGAATTTGGTAGTGAAATAGGCACTGTCAACTCAGCTTATCGGAATAATTCAGAGAAAGAAGTTGACGTCTCGCTGATTATTCAGGATGGCGGGCAATTTTCCCTGGGCTTTCTGCTTGTCTTGTTTTTGCAGCCAGCGGTTGACATCCTGCTGGGTAATTGAGTTCATCTTGGGCATTCCCAAGGCCTGACTCTCCCGACGGATGGCATAATGGCGGTTCTTTGTTTGGAGAATCTCATCAACAGTTTGCGCCAGCCGATCCAGGGTATTTCGGTGGATGAGGGCGGGGCTCCTGACAAACCAGTAATGACAAGGCAGTGAATGTTTGTCGCTCAGTAGTGCACCGACCGTAAAAGTACCTATATCCAGGTTCAGCCGACGAGCGGCTTCCTGCAGAGCTTCCTCCGCTTCATAGGCATAGAGTGCTTCTCCGAAATCGTCAAGCATTTCGCTAACCCGACCCATGATTTTAATGCGCGGCGGATCGGTTTTAGTGAATCGAATAATATCATTCATCGCATAGCGCCATAATCCTGCATTGCTACTTACAATCAGCGCATAGGGCGTGCCTGTTTCTACTTCCCAGAGGGGTATAGCCTCCTGTATGGCAAGGGAATCCTGGTCGGGCAGGGGATTGGGAACAAATTCATAAAAAAGGCCGTTATCGATCACCAGCTTCATATCCTGCCGATCAAGGCGATCACTGTAGGCGAAATACCCTTCCGAAGCCCCGTAGGTTTCAATAAAATCTATGTCGGTATCTCCAATGAGCTGTTGCAGCTGGGTGCGATAATTCGCCAGTTTGACTCCACCGCAAACCAATAATCTGAGTTTGGGCCAAATGTCCCGAATAGATTCCGATTTGGTTCGTTCGAGTACGCCCTGAAAGACAGTCAGTATCCAGCTGGGAGCGGCTGAGATTACCCTTATATCTCTCTTAATTGATTGTTGAACTATTTGGTTTACTTTTTCTCCAAACGGCAGTTGAACCAATTTTTCCGGTTCTATCAGCTGAAAATAGGAGAGCCACCAGGGGGTTTGCTGTGCGGTGAAGGCACTAATTTCACCAATCTGATATTTATTTTGGCATTCCATGTTTCCCGGCAGGCTGATATGCTTGCCCCAAAGGTTAAAGATATTGGGACGTTGCCGCAGGTAGTCTGCGGTAACTTTGTGCATAAAGCGCTGGTCAGATTCCAGACGATTGCTCGTGAGGGGAAGGTGCTTGCCCTCGCCGGAGGTGCCGGCTGAAACGGCAAATCGGTTGACCGTACCCGGCCAATAAGGATTATTTTTCCCCTCTTTGAGCTGTTCAATATCGGCTTTAATATCTTTGTAAAAACAGAGGGAAACTTCGTTGGCAAAATCTTCGTAGCGCTGAAGTTGATTAAAGCGGTGTTTTTGCCCAAACGGGGTGTCTTTAGCCGCTCTGATAAGAATAAAAAGCTGTTCTTCCTGGTAGTCCCTGATTGTCAATGTGCTGAATTCTATTTGTCGATTAAGTGATCCCTAAAATAAAAAAAGCCCCGGAAAATCCGGGGCTCCAATAATCAACCATCGGTTATTCAAACTTATCGATTCTCAACCGGTACCCAGTCAAGATGTTTTTCTCCAATATAGAGGGCGCGCGGACGAACGAGACGATTGTTTTCGGCTTGTTCTATATAGTGGCCCGTCCAACCGGAAACGCGGCTCATCGCGAAAATACAAGTGAACAGGTCAGGCTTGATACCCATCGAGTAGTACACTGTAGCTGAGAAGAAATCGACATTGGGATCGATGTCTTTCTCATCTTTCATCGTTTTCAGAATTGCTTCAGACCATTCGTACAGGGTCTCGTGACCGGTTTCTTTGGAAAGTTTTTTCGACATACCGCGTAGAATACGAGCGCGAGGATCCATGGTCTTGTATACGCGGTGGCCGAAGCCCATCACTTTCTCCTTGTTATCAAGACGTTCTTTAATATACGCAACGGGATCGGCGTCCTTCTCATCGATATCCATTAACATATTCATGACCTGCTGATTGGCTCCGCCATGCAGTGGACCTTTGAGTGCGCCGATAGCTCCGGTAACGGAGGAATACATGTCCGATTCCGTGGAGCAAATCGCGCGGTTTGTAAAGGTGGAGGCGTTCATTCCGTGTTCGGCATGTAAAATCAGACAGAGGTCCATGGTTTTAGCAGCCTGTTCGCCGGGCTTTTCACCATTCAGCATATACAGGAAGTTATAAGCCGTGCTTTGTTCATGCAGCGGATCCACGACATCTTTGCCGTTTCGAATACGATCGAAAGCAGCAATTATCGTTGGAATCTTAGCCGTGATCGTTATTGCTTTGTTGATATGGTGTTCCTTGCTGGTTTTGGCTTCCACTTTGTGGAAATCTGCCAACATGGATACGGCTGTTCGCAGTACAGCCATCGGCTCAGCATCTTTGGAAGTATTTTTTAAATAATTAAGTACCGGTTCAGGCAGGTCCCGGCTGTCTTGCAGTTGACTGTTTAGTTTATCTAATTCTTTTTGATTGGGCAGTCGATCATTCCAAAGGAGGAAGCAAACTTCTTCAAAAGTTGCATTTTCTGCCAACGTATCGATGTTGTATCCGGCAAAAATCAGTTCTCCTTTCTGTCCGTCAATAAAACTTTTGGTGGTCGTAAAGGCTACGATACCTTCCAGACCTTTGTTGATGTGCGGATATTGACTTAGATCAATTTCTGTCTTTGTACTCTCAGCCATCTTAAACTCCGAAATTTTGGATTGGATATATACTTTTTAATAACGTCAAATATAATATTTAGTTGGTTAAGAATCAGTTTAAGTTGAATGCTTTCAACTCCTTTGCCGATTCTTATACTAAATAACGAAAGCGCACTTAACAACGTTTGCCGATTCACATAATTTAATAGTTTTTTAACGGTATTTCGACTTAGCCTGCTCCCAGTGTTTATCCATTTCACCAAGGGTTACCTCCGATATGGATTTGTCTTGATCTTTGAGCTGCTGTTCGATAAACTGAAATCGGTTGATGAATTTTTTGTTGGTAGACCGAAGACTATCTTCAGCATTCAGGTCAAAGAATCGGCCGACATTGACCAGCGAAAACAGCAGGTCGCCAAATTCCTTATGACTTTCTTTACGATTACCTTCTTCGAGAGCTTCACGGAATTCATGGAGTTCTTCCTCCAGTTTTTCCCAGACTTGTTCAAATTCCGGCCAGTCAAAGCCTACATTGGCTGCTTTTTCCTGCATCCGCTGAGCGCGAATAAGGGCGGGTAGCTGTTTGGGAATGCCTTCCAATACAGAATTTTTGCCTTCTTCCAGCTTGATGCTTTCCCAGTTCTCTGCCACCTGCTTTTCATCCTCAGCCACTTCGTCCCCGAATACATGGGGGTGACGGCGGATAAGCTTCTCCTGTATGGAATAGATGACGTCCTCAATGGCAAAGTTCTCAGATTCAGCGGCCATATTGCTGTGGAATACCACATGCAGCAACACATCGCCCAGCTCCTTTTTAAGTTCACCAAAGTCTTTGGTATCTATAGCTTCCACCGCTTCATAGGCTTCTTCAATCAGATTGTCTTTAATACTCTGGTGGGTTTGCTTGCGATCCCAGGGACATTCCTTACGAAGGATCGTTACAATTTCAACCAGATCGGCAAAGCTGGTATTCGGAGAACGTTTCTCAGCCATTTTTTTCAGGTTTCAGTTATCAATTAACAGTTAATAAGGAATTGTGATTAAAATAAACATTTTTATGTAAGGATAATGAATTTGAAAGGTCTTACCTGAAAGATCCTAACGTAATTAGAACATGAATAACCTCTATAATAAGGCATATCATTTTTCTCTACGGATGGTTAAAGCCTATCAGCATTTGAGTAAAGAAAGGCAGGAATATGTACTTTCAAAACAACTATTACGAAGCGGTACTTCAATTGGAGCAAATATTGCTGAGGCAAATGGAGCTATCTCGAAAGCAGATTTTTCAGCAAAAATATCTATTGCATATAAAGAAGTTCTCGAGACTAAATATTGGCTTGAACTACTGAAAGATACCGGATTTATAGATCAAAAAGTTTTTGAGGAAGTTTACGAGCAAGCCGATGAACTAGCTAAAATCACATATTCTATCCTCAAAACAACAAGAATAAACAACTAAAAACGAAGTTAAGTCTTATGATCTATTGCTAACCGTTCATTGACAACTCTTCACTGCTTATTGTTAACTGCTAACTGAATTACGTTTTTCGCTTTTTCTTTTTGGCTGCCGGGAACAGGATATTGTTCAGAATCAATCGGTAGCCCGGACTGCTGGTATGCAAACTCAAGTCGGTAGGAGGATCGTTAACCCGGTGGGTATAGTCCTCGGGATCGTGTCCGGCATAAAAAGTGAAGGTGCCTTTGCCATAATTTCCATGGATATACTTTACCATATCCCGGCCCGGACTCTCGCCTAAAATAACGACCGAATCTTTGATTTTATCTTTTTGGAAGGCCGTAGTTTGCCCGTAAAACCCGCGTATGCTGCTCACGTGATTTTGGGTAAGCATTGTAGGTACCGGGTCCCATTTGGCCGAAAATTCGAACAGCGTAAAAAAGTCGAGGGTTTTATCCACCTCGTTCAGCTGTACCGGCACATCAATATCGGAGTGTTCATATTCAGCCGGATCCTTGCTGATGGTAAAATCAGTAAAAGCCAGGGTATTTGAATAGTCCAGTTTTTGTTGGGCATTGGGATCCATGGGGTCGCCGTCAAATGGGGTGGGGGCAATGTCAACGCCCTGGGAAGCCAATGCAATGTCAAAGGTGTCGGTACCGGAGCACATCGCAAACAGAAACCCGCCGTTACCCACATATTCTTTAATTTTGGCGGCTACGGCTTTCTTTTCCGTGCTCACCTTATCATATCCCAGTTCTTTGGCCATAGCTTCCATCTTGCGTACCTGCTTTATATACCAAGGTTGGTTGCGGGAGGATGCCCAGAATTTTCCGTACTGACCGGTAAAATCCTCATGGTGCAGGTGCAGCCAGTCATATTCTGAAAGCTTGCCGTTAAGAACCTCCGGGTCCCAAACCTTGTCAAATTCCACATCAGCATAAGTCAGGGCAAGGGTTACCGCATCGTCCCAGGGCAGGGCTTGCTTTGGCGTATAAACTGCTATTTTAGGGGCTTTATCCAGCTTTATGACCGAGGTGTTGGCATCAGGTTGCTGAACCTCGGAAATGATTTGTGAAGCTTGCTGCCCGGAGATCGCCTGAGCCTTAACATTCTTGAGTCGGCAGGTACGCATCAGCTTGTCAGAATAATCGGTCAAGAAGCTGCCGCCCTTGTAATTGAGTAGCCATTCTGAGGAATTGCCATCTTGAAGGTTATTAAAAATTACGCCATATGCCTTCAGGTGATTGGTCTGGGAGGCGTCCATCGGGATAAACAGCTTCTGTTGGGCTAGTCCCGATACACTTAAAAACAATGTCAGAAATAGAGTAGAAAGTATTCGTACTAACATATCAGGTAGGTAAATTTTGAAGTTCCTGTATTCGGTCACGTACATAAGTGGCATAAAAACCGTCAGGAAATTCCATCAGGATTTTTTCATAAAGGGGTATCAATTCTTTTACAGAAGTTGGTATCGCCGAAGAGGATTCACTTTCCCCGGAAAATAGGTTCTTCGCGAGGGTGTCGGTGGGTGCCCGTTGGGGCAATTTGATATTTTTGTTGGTTACAAACTGATCGGCCATGCGCGCGCGTTCCCAGAGTAGTCGTTCATAGAGCGGTGAGGCAGCTCCGCGGTGGGCCAGAAATTGGCTAAGAGCCCGGTAAATAAATTCAGCGTTCTCTGGATTCTGGTATCGTGATAACTCAACCAAAGCTTCATCAATCAGAGGATTTTGGGAATCATTTTTAAATAGGCTTTCCAGTTCGTAAATCCCCAGGTTGTCTTTCCCCTGCGAAAAATATTCAATGGCCTTGGAAAAGGGCTGCAATTTTTTCCCCGTGCTGTCGGCTTGCAGTCCGTTTTGGATCCACAGCCGTAACTGTACCGCATCATTGGCATAATACGAAGTATTCTGTCGTTCGAGGGCATTAAGTTGAATTTTAGCAAACTCGTAATCACCGGCAAAGAAATCGGTCAGGGCTAGGAAATACCGTGTTTTTTCGGCCAGGTCGCCGATATGTTCCTGCTTGTTACTACGGGTGAAGGCGATACGGGCACGGGTATAATCCTTGTCATACAGGTGCAGTCTTCCCTCAATGAATGCTTCACTTGCTACCAGGGCAGAGTCGGATAACGAGCGGAGTCTCTGCAGGTAGTGGTCGGCCTGTTGGGGATTATGGAAGGTATCCAGTGAAAGTTCAGCGAGCGATACCAGAACCTGGTCACTGCGGTGATACTGGGGACGTTCTTCAAGGAGTTTTTCAAGGGTACCATAAGCCTTTTGATAAAGCTGCTGCGGCTTTTCAGAAAGCCCGAGATTGTAATTTTCAAGGTGTCGCGCCCATTGGGTATATACTTTGGCGACTTCTTCCATGCACCGGTATTTGAGGGAGGGGACATTGTTTTTGATATAATAGGAATAGGCCTGCTCTGCCAGCTCAAATTCCTGTTCGGCCAGCAGCTGCGATCCCAGGTTATACAGAGAGTAGGTAAGCACCCCCGACTGTGATTCATAATTTTTTGCCGTTACCAAGGCCCGTTCAAATAGGTTACGCTCCATCAACAGCCAGATTTCCAACTGTTGCAGGTTGGGGTAACTGGGATTGGTTTGAGGCAGTTTATCCAAGAAATCCGATATTTCAAGGATGGCTACATCATAAATATAATCGTCCTGGAAACGGATCAGACGGCGTTGAACAAAGCTCATCCGGTTGGGATCATCCTTAACCAGCCGCAGGTATTCCTGAATTGCTTTTTCGTATTGTCCCGCCTGCAGGTAGGTATCGGCAAGTTCCGATGTGATAACGTTTGATGCCGAAGCCTGGCGCCTGATTTTCAAATACACTTTAATAGCTTCTTCAAAGGTGTTTCGAGACTTCATAGACCGGGCGACCCGAAGTTGGGTTTGCTGGTCGCCGGCGTATTGCTGCAGGACTTGGTTCCATATTTTAAATGCCCGCTCTTTATCTCCACTGATATGAAAGATTTCAGCCAGCCTAATACGCGCTTGCGCCGGATAGAAACCATTGCCCCTTGCTTCATTGACAATTTTTTTTGCTTGGGCATATTTTTTTTCATTGATAAGGCACTCTACGGCTTTATCGAGAAACAGGAAGGTGGCGGGCTGCTCCTGATGGAGCTTATAAAACTTTTGATAGGCCTGCTCATATTTCTGCTGGCGCAGCAGTTGATCGGCACTAAAATAGTCACTGTCCAACTGGGCCGTTACCAGACGCGGACAACAGGCCAAAAACACAATGATAAACAGGTATGTCAGCAATGATTTTGTCATGAGCAATTAGCTATGCTGCGGGAGATAATCCGGGGCAAAAGTTTGTAACACAGTATAAAATCTGTGCAGCGGAAATCCTACCACATTGTTATAGTCTCCTTCAATTTTACTAACGAATATTGCCCCAAAATCGTCTTGGATACCGTAGCCACCTGCTTTATCCATCGGGCTTCCGCCTTTTACATAGGCCCTGATGTCATTCGGATTCAAATCTCCAAAATACACGTCTGTTCTCTCAACAAACGTGTATTCCCGGTCAATGTTATTAGCTTTATCGATCTGCAGCAGAGCGACGCCGGTAAATACCTCGTGTTTCTTTCCACTTAAAGCGGTAAGCATATCGATTGCTTCCAAACGATTTGCGGGTTTTTCCAGGATAGAATTGCCGAAAACCACGATTGTATCGGCCCCGATAATAAGCGCTTCTTCGTGCAGTCGGCCAACGTCGCGGGCCTTGCGGAGTGCGAGGCGAATAACTATTTCTTTAGGTGACAGTGATGGATTATAATCCTCGTCTACCGAACTGACCTCTACCTCAAAGGGCAGCTTTATTTGCTGGAGTAGTTTTTTGCGTCTGGGACTACCGGAAGCAAGAATAATTTGAGACAATGATCAAAAAAATTGATTAATAAAATTTAGTTCTTTTAGTTAACTGAATGATATAAAAGATTATCGTAACTTTAACGTTGGTATAACAACCAATTATAACTCGAAGAATATTTCTGATGGCATCACGTAAACGAAGCGGCGGAAGTTCCCCAAAACCGATGATTTTCAGTCCCTGGAATTATAAGATACTAGCCCTGGGATTGTTGCTGGTAATTGTCGGCTTTTCGGCTATGTATATGGAAAATAAAGTTGAAGGCATTATCTCGCTCTACATTTCTCCAATCGTAATTATGGCCGGATATCTGACCGTTATCGTGGCTATTTTGAAACACGACGAAAATTCATCCGCTGCTTCCGGGCAATCCTGATCTCCGGTGATGGATCGTAAGCTAAACTACCTGTCCCTCTTTTTGCTCGCGGTCCTCTTTGTGACAGCCGCCAATACTCAGCAGCAGTGGCATATGTTACTGGGCTTAATGCTTGGCACCGCTTTTGGATTTTTGGCCTTTTTATTGCGGCGTCTCACCCTTGACGGTATGTTTGCAAGCATTGTACTTGCCATTTTTATCCTTGGACTGGGAGGTTGGCCGACTACTGCTGTGGTGCTTTTATTTTTTGTGAGCAGTGCGGTCTTGTCAAGTAACTGGCGTCTGGAAGCGAGAGATTTACCCATCGAAGTTCGGCGGGATGGCCTACAGGTATGGGCGAATGGCTTTTGGCTGATGCTTGGCCTGTCACTGTTTGTAATCTTCAAAAATCCGCTTTTCCTGGTATCTGCTCTGGCTGCCGTTGCAACTGCAAATTCTGATACCTGGGCGACCGAGCTCGGAAGCAAAAGTGCCCACTCAACCTATCTGATCAGCAATTTTGAAAAAGTAACACCGGGTACTGATGGCGGCGTCAGCTTTAGGGGGACCATTGCAGCCCTATCGGGAAGTGCTGTAATTGCTGCGTTTGCGAGCTACGTTTTTTCACTGCAATTTGCCATTTTTATCTGCATCTTTACGGCTGGATTTTTAGGATGTCTCCTTGATTCATATTTTGGGGCGGTTTTACAACGGAACAATACGTCAGTGCACCTCCCGGGATTTGCTTTATCGGTAAAGATCGACAACAATATTGTTAATCTGGTTTCTACCGGGATAGGGGCAATACTGGCAATAATTCTTAAACTTATTTTAGCATGAAGAAATGGTATAGACAGCTACACTGGCAAATTATTATTGGATTAATTCTCGGCTTGATTTGGGGGCTTATTGCCAGTATCGCCGGATTTTCTTCCTTTACGACTGATTATATACAGCCGGTGGGCACCATTTTTATAAATCTGCTGAAACTGATTGCCGTGCCGCTGGTGTTGGCCTCCCTGATTGTAGGAGTCACCAGTCTAAACGATGTGGCAAAGTTGTCAAGGATGGGGGCTAAAACTATTTCCATCTACATTGTAACTACCATCTTTGCAATCACGATCGGGCTGACGATTGTCAATGTGTTGCAACCGGGGGATTTTCTGCCGCCTGACACACAGCAAGAGTTAATGTCCAGCTATCAATCAAATGTTCAGGGTTCGGCACAGTCGGCCCAGGATGTGATGGACCGCAGTTTCATGCAGTTTTTTGTGGATATTGTGCCGCAAAACTTTTTTGGAGCGGCCTCGGACAACGGCAACATGCTGCAGGTGGTGTTTGTAGCGATATTGCTAGGTATCGGACTCATTCAGATTCCCTCCGAAAAAAGTAAGTCGCTCATCAACTTTTTTGATTCCCTGAACGAGGTCATCATTAAAATTGTGGATCTTATCATGAAGATTGCCCCTTACGGCGTTTTTGCGCTGATGGCGGGGGTAATCGTAGAACTGGCAGGAGATGATATATCGCAGGCGTTAAATTTGCTTGGAGCATTGGGCTGGTACTGTATTGCGGTGCTGATTGGCCTGTTGCTGCACGTCATTATTGTCTATTCCAGTTTGTTTAAGATTTTCAGTCAAATGAGGCTCCGTGACTTTTTTAGGGCTATACGGCCCGCTGTTTTACTGGGATTCAGTACCAGTTCCAGTTCGGCCACCTTGCCAGTCACAATGGAACGCGTGGAAAAAAATCTTGGTGTTGATGAAGAAGTATCCAGTTTTGTGCTGCCGATAGGTGCCACCATCAATATGGACGGTACAAGCCTTTACCAGGCGGTTGCTGCTGTCTTTATAGCGCAGGCGCTTGGGCTGGATCTGTCAATTGCCCAGCAGCTCACCATTGTGCTGACGGCTACCCTCGCTTCGATAGGAGCTGCCGGAGTACCAGGAGCCGGTATTATCATGCTGGTTATCGTGCTGCAGGCTATTCAGGTACCGGTAGAAGGTATCGGACTGATCCTGGGGGTTGATCGTATCCTGGATATGTGTCGTACAGCGGTTAATATAACTGGCGATGCGGCTGTGTCGGTAGCTGTTGCCTCCACCGAAGATCTGCTCGGGGAGATGCATTTTGATGATGAAGATTAAAGAACTCCATACGGCATTTGGCCGGTAATATTATGATTCGACGATTATTGGTCATAGCTTTGGTTTTGTTTGGTATCACCGGTCGCGTGACGGCAATAGACTTTGATGCTGTCCCTTCATCTGATTCTACTTCTTATGACCAGAGATTGGAGCAGGGTATCGAAGCCTTCTATAAGGCCGACTGGCAACAGGCCCAGACAATTTTTGCGGAGTTGCAGTCGATCCGGCCATTCGATTCCCGGGCGTACTTTTTCGATGCCATGATCCCCTTCTGGAAGTATTATTTTGGAGGACAATCCAAAGAAATCGCCCGTACCTTTTTGGATCGATCGGATAAAGCTATAGAAATGAGTCGAAAACAGCTCAGTGATAATCCGCGGGATACTACTATGGTTTTAATGCTCAGTGGATTATATGGATATCAAAGTCTGGTGGCAGCCAACGAGGGCGAATATCGCACTGCCATAGAGCAGGGGATGACCGGTTTTCAATATACGCGCCAGCTTTTAGCTTTAGATGATGACGACCCCAAAGCCCTGATTGGCAAAGGCATGTTCTATTACATGGTGGGGAGCGTACCCAGCGGACTTAAATGGGTCACTAATATGATAGGAGTATCAGCAGACATGCAACAGGGTTTTAAAGCCTTAAAAACCGCTGCCCAATCAGAAAGTTATGTCAGTAATGATGCTAAAATGATACTTGCCTACCTCTACGAAAGGGAAGGGAAAAATGAAGAAGCATTAAACTATTTACAGAATTTATCTGAAAAATATCCGCAGAATATTATTTTCCAATTCAATAAAGCGAGGTTACTTGAAAAGTGCCAGAAAACGGATTATGCCCGTGATGCATACCAGCTCGTCTTGAATATGAAAACTCAGGATTTACAATCACTTAAGGATTTAAGTCGCACCCGCCTCCAAAATTTGTAAATTTAACTAAGAAATATGAATAATTGCCGGTAAAAAGCGATGGTTTCTTTGAAAAAAGAATGAAAAATACTTAATTAATTTCTATACAGTTATATAGCAGTAAAAATTTTTAATTCACAAGGTGTATGGGTCAAACGTTACTGCCGTCCCTGCTTAAAAAAATTTTGCCAGCAGTAATGCTTCTTGCCTTTTCTGCGCGGGGAGTTTTTGCTCAAACTACGCTTTCGGCAGGGGATCTCACTATTGTGACCGTCAATGCCGATGATCCCGACAACTTTGATTTTGTTCCCCTTGTAGATCTGGAGGCCGGCACTGAAATCTATTTTACCGATAATGCTTATGTCTCAAGTGATGAATCTTTAAGAGACAATGAAGGAACCCTTCGATATACCGCGGCACAGGTTCAGTCTGCCGGTACGGTGATTTCATATACCGGCACCAACGAAAATGGCTTTGAGCAGTTAACCGGAAATTATAACGCCACAGCCTCGGGAGATAATATCATTGCCTACCAGGCGAATACGACCGACACTACCTATTTATATGGAGTGGGATGGGCTAACGGACAAACGGTATGGGAGTATGATTCCGGAACTTCCCCGAATAATCGCTCGGATATTCCACCGGGACTGTCCAAACAAGATGATACCATACTTGATTTAGGCATCGATGCAAATCTTCAATATAATCCCGCAAGTGGCCTAAGTGGAACCCGTCGTACGGTTCTTAGTCTCATCGGTGAGGCCTCAAACTGGAGCAGTTCTGCAACATCATTTGCCGAATTTTCGGAAACTTTTTCACTGCTGGATCTGCCAACAATGGCTTTTGGAAGTATTACTCAAACAGGTATTGAAGGCAGCAGTGTAGACATACCGGTGAAACTGGTGGAAGGTAACGGGAAGGAAGTTTCAGTGGAGGTGGCTTATCGCCCAGATGCAAGCACAGCCGGTCCGGCAGATATAGACAATTATTCAACCCAAACGGTAGTATTCAGAAGTGGGTCTGCCAGTGGCGACATACAAACCATCTCGCTGAATCTGCCCGATAATCAGCAGTTCGAAGGAACCCGGAAAGCCGTATTTGAATTGAAAAATATTAGTACGGGTACGATTATCAGTCCGGATGTACTGACGCTGTCAATTCAAGATGATGAAACGCCTAACATTGTCATTAATGAATTCCTGGCAGACCCTCCCGAATCGGGACCAGATGGGCTAGATGGCGATGCCAATGGAGATGGAAGGCGGGATGGCTATGAGGATGAGTTCGTGGAGCTGGTTAACAATTCATCAATGGATGTTGATCTAACCAACTGGATGCTCTCTGCTGACGGCGGTACAACCATAAATTATACATTTCCTTCAGGATCGATTTTGCCGGCAGGGAGTTCTATTATTGTTTTTGGAGGTGGTTCTCCTGCAGATAATTTCGGGGGTGCTCTTCTTCAAACTGCCAATAACTTGGGACTTACCAACTCCGGTGGAGAAATCACTTTGCTGGATGGCAGCGGAAATGTTATACAAGAAATTACATATGGCAGTGAAGCAGGAAATGGGCAATCGCTCACGAGGGATCCTGAAATTGACGGTGCTTTTGTTCTGCACTCAAATGCAACCAATTCGGCTGGTGCTTTATTTTCGCCCGGAACCCATGTCGACGGCTCGCCGTTTGGAGCCGACCATGCCGTTGCGGTCCGGGGAGGGGAAGGTTGGCGGATAATGGCTTCACCCGTTCAGTCGGCTACTTTAAATGATTTTTTTGGAAACTTTGGGATGCAGGGCATTGCAGGGACCAAAAATCCTTCCGGAACAGAAACTATTTATACCTGGACAGAAAATGGTGGAGGCTCAGTTTCCGGTCCCCCCGCTAGTATGAGCGATGTGATGAAACCGGGGCAGGGATATCTTGTATACTTTTTTGACGATGATAATTCTTCGGAGCCGGGCGCTCAGGGAGGATTTCCAAAAATCATTCGGACCAATAAGAAAGAGAATACCGGATCAATAAGTATTTCCGTGAGTGCTACCGACAACAATAATAATGGAACTATTGATGGGGAAGAGGGCTTCAACCTACTCGGAAATCCTTTTGATACCTATATTTCGGTATCCGCACTGAAAGAGGCACTGAGTGCTGTTAGTGAACAATTGTCGGCTGATATCTATATATGGGATTATGATAAGGGGAACGGGAATGGCGGTTATCAAATACTATCCGATGGAGATCACATTGCACCTTTCCAGGGCTTTTTTGTTCGATACACCGAAGTGGGGTTAAGCGGTACCATTGAACTATCCAAAAATGCGCTCGAAACGAGCCGCGGACAACAGTTTTACAAGAATAAGTTGGCCGGCGATCTCATTTCCTTTGATCTGGAGCTGCATGGAAATCAATATTTTGATAGCTATACAGTAGCTTTTGGCGATGAAGCTGAAACCGAAATAGACCCTTCCGATGCCTATAAGCTTACTTCGCTTAACACCAATGCCATTAATCTGTTTAGTGAACTCAATGGCAATAAATTGCAAAAAAACGCTCTGCCCAGAGATTTAACGGCCCCAATCAAGATACCCCTCACATTTGAGGGCGGCGACCGCAAGCAGCTCTCTTTCCGCTGGAGTGATTTAGAAGCTCTTCCCGAACAGTGGAAGCTGACGCTCATTGACCGGGAAAACAACCGGGAAGTTGATTTACGGCGTAACAGTTATTACCAGTTCGATATTAGTAATAGCAGTCAGGAGGCGGCCGGACAAGAGGAAAGTCAGACAAAGCTATTGCGGAAACAGGGTGAGGCGAATAGATCTCGTTTCGTACTGTCCATTGATCCGGGTAAGGAGACGCCCCAAATCAGTCAATCGGATAATTCGGTACAGTTGAAACCAAACTATCCCAATCCCTTTAACCCTCAGACCACTATTCCATATGTGTTGACGGAGGAGACCGAGGTCAAATTGACTATTTGGAATATGATCGGACAAAAGGTCGCCACGCTTGTTGACGGAGTGGTAGTGGCCGGTGAACATAAGCCGACCTGGAATGCTTCAAATATGCCGAGCGGAATTTACATCGCACGCTTCGAGGTGAACGGAGAAGTATTTACCCGAAAGATGACCCTGATTAAATAATAAACCAACAGAAAAAGAATATGTGAGTAAGAGTCAAGAGAATCTCAATGCACAATCTATTTACGATCCTGCTTGCTGCTGTGACCTGTTAATTATCCCAGAGGGCAATATTAAGCAGGGTTTATCCAATCTGCCACCTCAGTGAAGGCTCATGAAAAGTAGATTAGATAAGATACTGCGATCGGAGGTTCGTATACAATTAACAAACTTCGAAAAAGAGAATAGTTTTTTAACATTCTTGTTAGTTTGGCTATTTTCACTGAATCATCATTGCATAGATGGTGTTAACATACTGTTTTAACCGAAACAAGAACGGAGTATTTCTTTTTTAACAAATGCAATATAAAAATATACAGGGACTGGAAGTACCTGAGATAGGCCTAGGAACCTACAAACTTCACGATCGGGAATGTTCGAAAGTTGTTCGGACAGCTCTTGATATCGGATATCGACATATTGATACCGCTCAAATGTACAAAAATGAACAGGCTATCGGCGAAGCACTTAATATTTCGAATGTGCCTCGCGAAGATGTCTTTTTGAGTACCAAAATCTGGCATACCAACCTGGAAGCCGATGACGTGCTCCAAACTACAGAAGAGACGCTGCGGCAGCTAGATACCCCTTACGTGGATCTGTTAATGATTCATTGGCCGAATGAGCAGTATGATTTGCGTTCGACTATTGAGTCAATGCTGGTACTGCGCGATCAGGGTAAGGCTATGAACATTGGAGTAAGTAATTTTCCTCTGTCACTGCTTCGCAAGGTCAAGGAAGAGATCCGCGCTCCGATTTTCTGTGACCAGGTAGAATTCCATCCTTATATCGATCAGCTCGATCTGCTGGATTATGCAATCGAAAACGATATCATGATCACGGCCTACAGTCCGCTGGCACAGGGCAAGGTCAACAATGATGAAGATCTGCAGGAGATAGCCGAGAAATATGGCAAAACTCCTGCCCAGGTTTCATTGCGCTGGTTGATCGAACAAGAGAACGTGGTAGCTATTCCCAAAGCTTCCAGCGAACAACATCTGCGGGAAAATTTCGACGTCTTCGATTTTTACCTTGAGGATGAAGATTTTGAACGCATTGATCAGCTGGATAAGTCCACACGACTGGTGAATCCCAGTTTTGCCCCCGATTGGGGATAGTGGGAATAGCGGAACGATTATAGCTGAGCATTCTTTTTATTGACGAATCGCAACGTTGGTAAAAAGATTTATGCTTCAGAAATCAGATTACTTTATTCTCATTGCCGCTCTGGCATCGTTATTATTTTCTGTGTACCTGTGGTCGGACGGAAACGTAGATAGTGCACTTTTCGTCGGGCTGTGGGTCCCCAGTATTTTGAGCTTCGGTAGTTATCTCAAAATTAAAATGATGGGGAAATAACGATGGATTCTTATTTACTGGGATTCGGTATATTTGTATCAGTATTATTTTTGATTGGCGTATTTTACTCCATCAAGGAATTCAAAGAAATGGAAAAACATCCCGAAGAGTATCATCGAGAGGATGACCGGGTTGACACGGCTACATAATGTCCGGCTAGCTTGAGCGTGCCAGCGCGAGGATCTTATTGTCAGATATTCTTTTTATCTGATGTTGGTATTTATTGCTTTTTTGCGATGTCTCCTGTTTGAGTTCTGCACGGATTTTTTCTCCCCGCATCGCCTCAGCCATAAACTTTATATCAATGGATGATGCTTTCGGGTTTTCCGGGCGGCTGGCCAATGCCCATTCTATATATCGCACATTGTTAACATGCCGGTTTAAATCAAGGTCGGATTTTCGAACCCGAAAAGTTTGCTTTTTCCCAGCACTCTCAAAAGAGGAAAAATCGCCATCATCAACCGGTAGAACGTGATCGGTTTCGCTGGGAGCCATAGCTAAAATATCTTCAGGGATTCGCGTTGGTCTGCGGCTTTCCATGTTCATGATAAGCCAGTAACTCAATGATTTGCCAATGATCTCCCCGTCTTCACCCAAAATATGGAAATCGCGATAAGCCCGCAGTCCGTCTCCACTGGAAGGCCAGCTTCGAATAGTAATAGTTTCGCGCCACTCCGGGTAGCGATCCATGCTGACGTTCAGGCGATGCAGCACCCAGGTTCGTTTGTCTCGTTGGAGGTCGGTAATGTCGAAGTGAAGCAAACGTGCGTGATTTCCGGCAATTTCTTGCAGTAGGTTGCAGATGGATGGGAGTGTAGCCTCTTGGTCCTGGTCGATTTCGGAGGCTCTGATTTTAAACTTCTCCTCGTAGAAAACGTCTTCCTTGGTCATGCAGTATTTTCCTTTTTAAAGATAGAAAGTACAAGATCTGCAAGCCTTTATGAAATGATTTCAAGCGAATATCTTAAATAGAGTCGGAAAATTGAAATGACCCAAAACTCCGAAAGATGTTATCGGCTGCGTCCGTTTTGCCAAACCCGGCTGCCCCACAGTTTAATATCATCCAGTATCAGGTAAATGGCCGGCAGAATAATCAATGTAATTAGGGTCGAGAATGTAAGTCCGCCTACGATAGCCCGGGCCATGGGGAAGTAGGGCGGACCGTCGCCGCCAATCTGGGTGGTACCGAAGCAAAGGGGAAGCAGTCCCAAAACGGTAGTGCCGGCAGTCATCAGAATGGGACGCATGCGGTCGCGACAACCCTTCATGATGGCATCAAAGCGTTTCATGCCGCCCTCGCGAAGCTGGTGAATGTGGTCAATAAGCACAATGCCGTTGTTTACCACAATTCCCATTAAAATGAGAATCCCGATCATGGCCATGAATGAGAAGGTCGTTCCTGTCACAAAGAAGAACCAGAATACGCCTACTACCCCGAAGAAGATGGAGGTGATAATGCTCGAGGGAAAGAGCACCGATTCGAACAGCGAGGCCATCACCAGGTAGATCAGGAACATGGCCAGGAACATATTGACCAGCATCTCGTCCATAGCTTCTTGGTCTTCTTCAAAGCTGCGTCCCTGACTCCATCCGTAGCCGGGAGGGTAGTTAATTTGGTCCAGAATTGGGAAAATACGTTGTTGGGCTTCATCCATGGCAATGCCGTCCAGGTTTATGGTGATACCCAGGGAGGTTTGGCGATTCTCGCGCTGTATGCTGCGAGGTCCGGTACTCATGCGGTAATCGGCCAATGAAGCAAGCTTCACAATTCGTCCTTCGCCGATATTCACGGGCAGTTTCATCAGGTCGTCAATGGTTTCCCGGTCGGATTCCCGCAAAGCCAGTACTACATCGGTTTCTCCATGCTCTCCGCGAACACGTCGCAGATTTATCCCGCGCATCGCATTGGAGACCAGGTTAGCGACCTGTTCGGAAGATACATTCATATTCCGGGCACGTTCTCGATTTACCACAACCTGTACTTCTTCGGTGCCGGTTTCGGCTTCGGATCTCACATCGGCCAGTCCGGGTACGTTTTTTAAACGCCTGACGACTTCATCGGCCAGGTTGACCAGCACCTCTGAGGATTCGCCAATTACAAACACCTTAAGCTGTTCTCCGCCGGTCCGATCCCGGTATTCGAAGGAAAGTTTACCGATGGGCAACTTCGGCAATCCTTCGACGATCTCTTCTTTGATTGTGGTTACATCTTTTTTCGCTTCGTCATCTTCGGTCAGCAGGATGGTGGATGTAGCTTGGCCGGGTTCGAAATAGGAATAAACAGCATCAATCTCGAACTCATCCTTGTGGTCATACAGGTATTTCTCGACCCGCGTAACCGATTCCTCGACTGTTTCGAGCGTATAATTATCATTGAGATTATAATGCAGGTACATTTCCCGGGATTCGGTGGAGGGAAACATATCGATATTGGTGAATTTCAGCGGAATGGCCACGCTAAATAACGTACCAAGGATCAAAAACACGGAGGTATACCGACGTTTGAGCAGCCATCCCAGGACGCCGGCGTACTTGGTTTCCATCTTGTTAATGAATCCCGTTTTATCGGGCTCGGATTTTTCAGGTACTTTGAGCTTTGAAGTGAGCAGGGGAATCACGGTAAGAGAAATCAGCAGGGAAGCACCCAGGGCCAGGATAATCGTAATGGCTACGTGGTAGAGCTGGATGGCGATCATCGAGTCTTCACTGACGATATTCGGCAGGAAGACGATTACGGTAGTTAGCGTACCGGCTGTCACGGCCATGGCTACCTGTTTGACGCCTCGTTTGGTAGCTTCCATTTTGTCGTCCATCAGGTTCTGCATGCGATGGATATTTTCGGTTACAACTACCGCATTATCTACCAGCATACCTACCGCCAGCATCAGGCCCATCATGGACAAAATGTTAAGGGAAAGATCCATAAAATAGAGCATACCCAGCGTCACGATCAGTGAGAAGGGTACTGCCATAGCTACAATCAGCGTGGTACTGATGCGTCGCAGGAACAGGTACAGAATAATAATCGAAAACAGGGCACCCAGTAGTCCGGCCTTGAGTAATTCCATCAGTGAGCTGATGATCCCGGTAGCCTGGTTATGCATTTCAAAAATGTTAATGCCTTGCATCTCGGGCAATTTGTTCACTTTATCGATCTCAGCCATCACGCGGTTGCCTACTTTTACGGTATTGGCGCCCGACTCTTTAAAAACATCCAGGCCGATGGCATATTTTTGATCGAGGTGACGGCCGTAATTACGTTCGGGATTGCCATATCCCACTGTGGCGATATCTTTGAGCCGAAGGTGATCAGGGCCAATAACCAGCTGTGCAAAGTCAGCGGGAGAGGTCATTTCTCCGGTTGGCCGAACCAGGTAACGTTTGCCGGCGTCATCAATCTTGCCTGCCGTAACCGAAAAATTGCTTCGACGAAGCGTTTCAGCCAGGGTATTAAGATCAACGTTAAAAGCTTCAAGCCGATCAGGAATAAGTTCAATGCGGATCTGTTTTTGTTCTACGCCATAAAGATCCACCTTAGCTACTCCGTTAATGCGTTCGATACGCTGCTTGAGGTTGCGATTCAATAGGTCATAGGCATTGGATAAATCTCGTTCGCTCGAGATGCGAAGATTCATCATGGGATTGTCCTGAGCCGAGAATTTATTGATGTAGAAACGCTCCAGGTCATCGGGCAGTTGATTGCGGATCCCATCGATCTTTTCCTTGATTTCCATCGATTTCATACTGATATCAGTGCCCATTTTAAACTGAACAAAGATCCCGGCCTGGTTTTCACTGGAATTTGAGCTCATGCGCTCCAAACCGCTGATGGTTGCGATGGCTTCTTCAATGGGACGCGTGATATTACGTTCGACTTCTTCCGGGGTGGAGTTATTATAGGGAACCGAAATATAGGCGCCGGGAAAGGAGATATCAGGGAAATATTCCAGCGGTACCATGCGGCTCGCAATGATGCCAATTACCACAAAACTTATAAACACCATAATAGTGGTAACCGGGCGGCGCAGCGAAATATCAGTAAACTTCATAGCGATGACTCCTCGGCTTAGGCGTTAGATTGTTCAGCAGTTGGGCGATAAACCTTACGGTCCATGATGGCATACATGGTTGGAATGACTACAAGTGTGAGCAAGGTGGAAATAACGAGCCCGGCAATCACGGTGATTGCCATCGGCGCACGTAATTCCGCACCATCTCCGATTCCCATAGCAAGCGGGAGCAGCCCGAGGGTTGTGGTCAGGGTAGTCATTAAAATCGGGCGAAGTCGTGACTTGCCCCCTTCTAGGATGGCCTGTATTTTGCCCATCCCCCGATCCCGCAGCTGATTGATTAGATCGATGAGTACAATAGCATTATTGACTACTATACCCGCTAACAGTATTAATCCGATAAATACGACCACGCTGATGGTTGAACTAGTGATCCATAATCCAAGGATGGCACCGACGAGCGCCAACGGGATGGTAAACAGGATGATGAAGGGGTGAAGGAGCGATTCAAACTGTGAAGCCATTACAAGGTAGACCAGGAATACGGCCAGGGTAAGGGCGAAGATCAGGGATTGGAAAGAATCCGCCATCTCTTCGTTTTGTCCGGTAACCTGGGCCTGCAAACCGGTCGGTATGGCCGTTTGGTTGATCATATCCTTAATTTCCCCGGCGGCTGTTGCAAGATCGCCGTGGTTGAGGTTGGCCGAAACAATAACTACACGCTGTTGAGCAACTCGTCGGATTTCACTCGGTCCGGTTGCTACTTTGATGTTGGCAACGCTGGAAAGCGGGATTGGAGAATCGCTATTAGGATTAATAATCAAGTTCTCAATATCGGCAACCGAAGAACGGTCTTTCTCACGAGCACGAACGAGTACGTCAATTTTCTGGTCGCGCCAGGAATAACGGGTAGCCACGTCCCCTCTTACCTTGCTGACTACGAGGTCCGCAATCTCATGCACCTGCATCCCGAGGGCTGCGGCTTTGGGGCGATCGAAAGTGATCTGAATCTCAGGGCTGCCTTGCTCCATTGTAGATTTAACATCGGCAAATCGATCATTGGCCGTCATCTTTTTAAGGATGCGATCGCTCACTTTTTTCAGCTCATTTAAATTATAGCCCGATATTTCGATTTCAACCGGTGTTTTAAAGGTGAATAGGGCAGGACGAGAGAACTTGTACTCTAATCCGGGGATTTTTTGGAGGTCGGTTCGCAGTTCGTTCATTGTACCTTCCTCCATATCGCGACCGGCTCCCGAAGTTAGCGTTACGTTCAGTTCGCCCCAGTTTTCACCACCTTGGTTTGGATTGGCGTCCATCTGGTTCCCGGTACCGGCTACGGCAAAGGAACTCTGTATGGCCGGAATTTCATTACCCGCTTCCTGCACCTTTTGCAGGGCACGGTCGGTACGTTCAATAGGGGTTCCGGGTGGCAGCTGGAATTCTACATTAAATTCACCTTGTGACAGGGAGGGGATCAATTCCATCCCCAACTGTGGCACCAGCATAAGCGAACCCAATAAAGCCATGAATGCGAAACCAATTACGGCAAAGCGATGACGAAGCGACCACTTTAAAACACTTGGGTACTGGTTTTCAACGGCTTGATATCCTTTTTCAAACACATTGAGGAAAGGATTCAGAATAAACATGATTCCTTTACTGATCATCCGAATCGCTTTTGAGAATATGCCGATGATAAAAGTGGGCGCGGTTTCAAAAACAAATATGCGGGCGGTTCTCATCCAGCGTCCCACTTTGGTTTTCGGAGGACGCAGATTCGGCTTTTCAATTGTTGGTTTTTCTCGCCCGGCGAGCGAAGAAAGCATGGGTATCAGCGTTATTGCTACAATCAGTGATGCCAGCAGTGAAAACGTTACGGTCAACGCCTGGTCGCGGAACAGCTGTCCGGCAATACCGTGTACAAATACCAGTGGAAAGAATACTGCTATGGTAGTAAGGGTTGAAGCAATAACGGCCGTACCTACTTCTCCGGCTCCGTCTTTGGCTGCCTGCAAAGCCCCTTTCCCCATATCGCGATGCCTTGATATATTTTCAAGCACCACAATGGAGTTATCCACCAGTAGGCCGATGCCCAGGGCTATACCACCCAGCGACATGATATTTAGGGTGATGTCGTTGCCATACATCAGGTTGAATGTGGCAATGACCGAAACGGGGATAGAAAGAGAAATAATAACCGTAGCCCAGAAATTGCGCAGGAAAAGAAAGAGGATAATGATTGCCAGAATACCGCCAATGATTCCGGCATCTACTACTTCGCTTACCGCCGAAGAAATAAAGGTGGACTGATCATAAACTTGGGTGATGGCCATGCCCTCCGGTAGACGTTCCGAGATATTTTCCATCGATTTTTTGACGTTATTGGCCACATTCACGGTGTTAGCGTCGCCCTCTTTGTAGATGGCGATTTCAACTGCTTCCTGGCCGTTAAGCCGGGTAATGGCTTCCCGCTCTTTGTACCCCTGGCTGATATCCGCGAGATCTTTAAGATATACCGGCGAATTGTTTTGCGTCGTAACCACTACATTTCGAATATCGTCGACTGTCTGAAACTGATTGAGTGTCCGAACAAGATACTGCTGGGTCCCTTCTTCGAGGCGCCCGCCTGATAAATTTACGTTTTCGGCTCCCAGAACCTGGTTAATTTGCTCAATCGGTATATTTAGATGAGCCAGGCGATCCTGATTGATAGCTACTTCAATTTCCTCCTCCAGTCCACCGCTCACTTTCACCGATGCCACTCCAATGGCCGATTGTAAATCCTTTTTTATCTGCTCATCGGCAAAGTGACGAAGTCGTTTCAATTTTTGGATCTGGCTATTATTGCTCTGTTCCTCGTAGGAAGCAAAGTTAACGTTCTTATTGTTTTCCGGTTTTTCATCTTTGATATAAAAAGCATAGCGCATAATGGGATCCAGTGTGGGATCAAAGCGCAGGATCACGGGACGTTCCACTTCGAGAGGGAGTTGCAGAGCATCCAGCTTTTCACGGACGTCGATGCTGGCAAAATCCATTTCGGTTCCCCATGCAAACTCAAGAGTCACATCGGATTGACCGGAGCGAGATATCGAGCGTACCTGCTGAACGTCTTTAACCACGCCCAATGCTTCTTCAATAGGTTTGGTTACCAGGTTTTCGACCTCGGCCGGGGCTGCACCCTCAAATTCGGTGCGTACAGTAAGCGTAGGATAGCTAAGCTCCGGCAGCAAGTTGATTTTGAGGCGACTCAGTGAGACAAACCCAAACAGGATTATCCCGATCGTAAACATGGCGATGGTCACCTTTCGGCGTATGGAAAAGTCAATCAAACTCATAATAGGGTCCTCCCGTGATAAGCAAAATTTAGAATGAAACGATCTCAACAAGGGCGCTGTCCTGCAGGCTGGATTGTCCCACGGTAACTACCGTATCCGCCGGGCTCAGCCCATCAAGAACCTCAATATCGTTGCCATTGACATAGCCCGTATTTACCGATTTGCGGTATGCCATGTTGTTGTTTATGACATAGACGCTGCTAATTCCATCCTCGGACATTATTGCATTTTTGGGGATCATCAGTGCGTTTGGGTGAGTGTCGTAGACGATGCGAACGCGGCTGAACATTCCCGGTTTGAGCTGTCGGGAATCATCCTTGATGGAAACCGTGACTTCGAAGGTGCCTGTTTCGGGATCAACGGTCGGACTCATGCGCAGTACGCGTCCCTCAAAAACTTTACCCTTTACGGCATCCACTTCAATAAGGGCGCTCTGGTTCTTTTGGATTTTACTCATTTCGTGTTCCGGTACATTGAGTACCACAAGCAGCGGATCAAAGTCCGTAATTTTGAATACTTCCTGGTCGGTATTGATCATGTTGCCTACCTTGATCTTGCGGTCAGAAATAACGCCGCTGATCGGAGCTTGTATCTTCGAATGCTTGATTTGCAGCATGGCCAGCTCGTAGGCCGATTTTTGGGCCTGATATTCGTACTTGGCATTTTCAAATTCCTGAGCGCTAATCAGATTTTTCTGATATAACTCCTCCTTGCGCTTCAGATCGTTATTCAGCCGATCCATAGTAGCTTTGGCGCGCTCGGCTTCCAGTTCAAGCTGTTCATCTTCGAGCTGGGCCAGCATGTCACCGGCTTTTACCCAGTCGCCTTCTTCTGCATTAAGCTGTTGGACGATACCCCGAACCTTTGCGACCACCATGGCTTCCTGTTCGGCTTCCAGGGTGGCTGTGCTGGAATAGTAGGCCGAGATTTCTCCACTTCGCGCGGCGGCAATCTCAACCGGAATAGTAGAGGTTGAGTCCTTATCGCTTACATTTTTTGATTGTGATTCTGAACTGCACGAAGAGGTGAAAACAGCAACGGCAGAAAGAGTCCCTAAAACAATCCATTTGGTTACATTTTTCATGGAGAAAGTCCCGATTTGATAAGTTTCTAATGTTTAATTAGTTGTTTATCAGTACGGAGGTTCAAAAATAATGTTGCGGTTTTCTCCGGGAATTTTTTAGAAGGGACCAAGGAGGAGGTAAGCACCTCGCAAATAAAAAAGGCCTCACAAAACTTGTAAGGCCTTTTAACGATAATTCTTGGAGAGGCTACTTTATAAACATTTTGGGATGTTTGGTATTAAAATCAGTTGCCTGCTGGTACTTTTGAGCTACGCCCAGCACAGTGCCTTCGTCGAAAAGATCTCCCATAAATGTAATGCTGGTGGGTTCCCCGTTTTTGTCGAATCCATTTGGCAGTACTACAGAAGGATGACCGGTCAGGTTGGTAATCAGTAAATTATTACCTCCGTAGGTGGGGCAGACATAGACGTCCACCTTTTGCATAACTGAGTCCATTTTTTGAATCAGTACCTGCCGCGCCCGATTCGCCTGAATGTACTCTACGGCAGGGACGAAGCGCGCGGCCCGAAATAGGTTTGGCCATGCACTTTTACCCTGACGCACCATCTCATCGTCGCTTTTGCTCAGGGTAAGCTGGTCAAATGCCGCAGCGCCTTCAGCAGTCAGCAGAAAACTCATAGCTCCGGCAGGATAGTCCGGCAGTTCAATAGCAGTAAGTTTAGCTCCCAGCTCACGAAGCTTCGCCAGCGTCAGGCTGTCCCGGTTGTGGTTCGAATAGTCTTGTTCAAAGGCAGATTTCACGTATCCGATCTTGAGATTGCCCAGGTCCAGATCCGTAGGGTAATTGAAGGGAAGGTCGATGACAGACTGATCCTTGCCGTCCGGCCCATAGATCGCATTAAATACGATGGCGGCATCTTCCACTGATCGGGTCAAAGGACCGACTTTATCCATGCTCCAGCTAAGGGCCATTGCGCCATGCCTGCTCACACGTCCAAAAGTAGGGCGCAGGCCCGTGGTACCGGTGCGGTTCGAAGGTGAAACGATAGAACCCAGCGTTTCGGTACCGATGGCAAAAGGAAACAGACCGGCCGAAGTTCCGGCAGCTGATCCGGCCGAAGAGCCACTGGATCCTTCTTCCAGGTTCCAGGGATTTCTGGTCTTGCCTCCAAACCAGACATCCCCGTAGGCCAGTGCACCCAGCGTAGTTTTGGCTATCAGTACAGCACCGGCATTCCCCAGTTTTTTGGCGACCGTTGACGTGGTATTTATTCGCTGATTTTTAAAGGGTTCGGCACCCCAGGTGGTTTTGTATCCCTTCACGGCAAACAGGTCTTTGAGTCCGTAGGGAATTCCATGGAGCGGCCCGCGATAATGACCCTCGGACAGTTCTTTGTCCATCTTCTGAGCCTGTTTCAGGGCCATGTCTTCGGTAAGCGTGACAATTGCCTCAAGCGTGTCACCATATGTTTTGATGCGGTCAATAAAAAATTTTGTCAGTTCAAGTGAGGAAATTTTCTTTGTTTTAATCAGCGAAGCCAATTCCTTAACTGTGTAAAAGGCGAGTTCGGAGCGGTCTTCGGGCATTGGCACATCATCGGGAATATTCCATTGCTCTGGTTTTTCCGTTTTGTCAAATGTTTTGCCTGCCGGAATGGGATTAAAAACCAGGGCCGGAGGTACTGAATTATCGAGCTTTAATTTTCTAAGCTCTTTATAAGATTCGCGCTGATTTGTAAGCTCGTCGATCATTGAATCGCGCTCGGCCGTTGTGAAGTCAATACCGATTATTTTGGAGGCTTCAGCAACTACCTGAGGGGTTAACTCATCACTAAGCAGGCTGGCCGAGGAAAAGGCCAGTAGAAATCCAATGAATAAACCTAATGCTAACGTACCAATTCGATTTTTCATAGCTTGGAATTTGGTTATTAGAAAAATACGATTGGTAATATAATAGACTCCCAACGAAATGGAAGCAGCCTTTACAGTCTTTAATGATTAGGCCGCATCACTGCATTAGCTTCTGACAGTTAATACCATTATTATAAGTTCGCAATCAAGAATTCTTAACATACTGATTCAATTCGGGTCCGCGTCCTGCCATAGGATGGGGTTAAAATGGGAATCCGGTGCTCTGTACCGACAACTGTCGGAATGGAAAATCCGGAGCAGTCCCCGCTGCTGTAAGCTCTTATATCTTTCGATCTTATCTTACCACTGTCCGCGTTTAAGATGTAGATGGACGGGAAGGTCGTCGAAAGCGAGTAAGCCAGAAGACCTGCCTGTATTGATGAAGGAAAAGCTTTCGGGAGAAAAGCTGAACCAATGACTCAATTCCGATTACTGTATCAATGTTTTGGCCGGTTGTCCCAATGGGTTTTAGTGGGGATGATAGTGTTTGCTGCTGGTGCCTGTAGCTCCACACCCCCGCACCGTCAGCAGGATGAAGATGGCCCTAAAGTCAATTTTTCTCATAGGGTGGAAGCGAAATATGCCAAAGGATTTCATATAAGCTATCATAAAAATTATAAGCTGCTGGATATTCTGAAGCCGTTTCAAGACCAGGTGGACACGCTTCGCTATTCCCTGGTACCTCGTGAGCTAATTGATCAGGTAGAGGTACCCAATACCCGAGAGATTCCCGTTCCCGTTCGCAGCCTTATTGCTACATCTACTACGCACGTCGCACTTACCGATATGCTGAATTCCAATAATGTTATTACCGGAATGGTTGGGAGCGATTACGTTTATGATCCTGAAATTCGTCGGGGGATCAAGCAAAACAAAATTACGCCTTTCCCTAACGGTTCCATCAATAAAGAGAAGGTGCTGGCCCTGCAGCCCGATCTTCTGATCATTTCCGGAGGACAATCCTCGCAGTTTGATAATTACCGGGTGCTAATGGAGTCCGGAATTAACGTGTTGGTAAATGCCGAGTGGCTGGAAACGACTCCGCTGGGCAAAGCCGAATGGATAAAAGTGATGGGGGCTCTGCTCAATAAAGAGCAGACGGCAAATAAAAAATTTAAGGCCGTTGCTCAGGAGTACAATCGGTTGAAAACTTTGGTGGATTCCGCAGGACAAAAACCACTCGTTATAAATAATATGCCCTATAAAGGCGCCTGGTTTGTTTCGGGCGGGGAGAGCTTCACGGCGCAGTATTTTAAGGATGCCGGCGCGGATTATCCCTGGTTCGAAAATGAGAGTACCGGCGGGTTACGTAAAGGATTTGAATCGGTCTATGAGGTCGGGTTGAATGCTGATATCTGGATTAATCCGGGAGCCGCTCAAAGCAGGCAGGACGTGCTGGCCAAGGATGCACGTTTTGCCGATTTTAAAGCGTTCCAGACGGGCCAAATTTATAATAACAACAAGCGAATGAGTCCCTCGGGCGGTAATGATTTTTGGGAGTCCGGGGTAGTACATCCGGAAATTGTGCTGGCCGACCTGATCAAAATATTTCATCCGGGAAAACTGCCTCAGCATGAACTTTATTATTACCAGAGGCTTAAATGATGGTTCAGCAAGGCGATAATAACAGTAAACAGCCAGGTGGGGTAAGACCGCTCTATTTTTTTCTGCTTATAGCAGGTGTGGTCGGTTTATTTTTGCTGAATATTATGCTGGGCTCCGTCGATATTCCGCTGTCGGATATTTTGCATGTGTTAACCGGGGCTGGAGCGACTCACGAAGCCTGGCAAAAGATCATTATCAATATTCGCATACCACGGGCAATAACGGCTATTCTCGCAGGAAGTGCTCTCTCAATCGGGGGACTTCAGATGCAGACTCTTTTTCGGAATCCATTAGCCGGTCCCTCGGTGTTGGGCATAACCGCCGGAGCCAGCCTGGGCGTAGCTATGGTGATGCTCGCGGCAGGTACGATTACGTCCATCTTTGCCATACAGCAGCTTTCGGTACTGGGAAGCTGGCTTATCATAGGTGCTGCCAGCGTGGGGTCAGCTGCGGTGTTGCTGCTGATTTTGCTGATTTCTATCAAGGTTCGGGATAATGTTACTTTGCTAATTATCGGTCTGATGATTGGTAATATTACTATTGCACTGGTGAGTATCTGGCAGTATTTCAGCCGACCCCAACAGATTCAAGATTACCTGATTTGGACTTTTGGGAGCTTGGGAGGGGTATCCCTAGAACAGTTGTGGATTGTAGCTCTGGTCACGGTATTGGGAGTCGCGATTGCCCTGGGATTATCAAAATCGCTGAATGGGCTGTTGCTGGGAGAACAGTATGCGCGTAGCATGGGGCTTTCGGTAACCAGTGCACGCATATGGATTATTAGCAGTACAAGTCTGCTGGCGGGAGCAATTACCGCTTTTTGTGGGCCGATCGGTTTTGTAGGGATTGCCGTACCGCATCTTGCACGGTCTCTGCTGGGTACCAACGATCATCGGGTACTCATTCCCGGTACCTTGCTGATCGGTGCCATGCTTTTACTGGCCTGTGATATTATTGCCCAGGTGCCCGGCACCACGACTACGCTGCCCATCAGTGCTGTTACTTCAATGATCGGTTCACCGGTTGTAATATGGGTAATTATTCAGCGTAAGAATCTGCAAGCTTCTTTCTGATGACTGATTCCGCTCCAATCATATCAACGCACGATCTTGCCATCGGTTTTCAGGCTATAAGAAGCCGTCACACTCCAAAGACTGTGGCTTCCGGCATTGATGTATCGCTTTCCGGTGGCGAGATTGTGTGTCTGCTGGGCCCCAACGGCTCGGGTAAATCTACGCTGATCCGCACGCTAACCGGTCTTCATGCGCCGCTTTCCGGAAAGATAAGTCTGTATCAAAAGCCATTGGCTGAATACAATGCCCGGCAGGTCGCCCGAAAAATCAGTACCGTACTGACCGATCGGGTTACCATTGGTAATTTAACCGTTTACGAGCTGGTCTCTTTCGGACGTTCCCCGTATACCGGCTGGTTTGGATCGCTTGAAAGCCGGGACCGCGAGATTGTGGAGTGGGCTATAGAATCCACGGGGATTGAAGAATTTGTAGATAGGGATATCCTTCGATTGAGTGACGGGGAGCGCCAAAAGGTGATGATTGCCCGCGCCTTAGCCCAGGATACCTCTGCGATCATGCTGGATGAGCCCACTGCGCACCTGGATCTTCCAAATCGCGTAGAGATCATGCAGCTGTTGAGGAGTCTGGCCCATGAAACCCAAAAAAGTATTTTGTTATCTACTCATGAACTGGATCTGGCCCTGAAGGCGGCCGATACCTTGTGGCTGATCGGCCGGGAGGGAAATTTGGTGACCGGCACCCCCGAGGATCTTGTGCTGGATGGCACATTTGAATCAGTGTTCAGGCAGGACAGTTTTGATTTTGACCGGAGTACCGGCTCGTTTCGCTTGCATCATCCCAGCAGGCAAAAGGTTTACCTACAGGGAGACCAGGTTGGGGTGTTCTGGACACGGCGCGCGCTTGAGCGGGAAGGGTACCGGGTGGTTGATTCACCCGACTCTTCACTGCAAATCGAAATTTCAGGTACCGACGAACACTTCAGGTGGAAAGTCTCCAATGGTGATAGCGGAACTGAAACCCACTCATCCATTGCAGCACTACTTGCGCATCTAAGAAATTTGAGGTCCTGATCAGCCGGTTTCCAATGTTGAAATTCTCAGGAATCTTGAGACAAGTGGGTGTGCAACTTCATAAATTGTTTTGATTTATTCTCGGTGGCCTGTATTTTGATGGCGCATTGGTTCCGCCAGCCGGCGGATTGAAAGGGAATCCGGTGAAAATCCGGAGCATTCCCCGATGCTGTGAGTTCTTATTAACTTTTGATCTTTCTTGAACCACTGTTTCTCCCAATTGGGAAGGGACGGGAAGGTCGTCAAAAGTAGAACAAGCCAGAAGACCTGCCAATGACATAGCATTCGTAGCTTTCGGGAGAAAAGCGAAGAATAAATGTCGTTTCTGGGTCTACCAGGCGTATTTATACCTTCCAGTTTGATACCCAAAGGTACGAATGATGAATTAATCATCATTTGTAACCTATTTTTATATCATGACAATCAATTATAAAAAAGCCGCGGGCCTGTGCGCTCTGATAACTTTTCTGTGTATTTCCGGCCCACTGTTAGCGCAACAATCCACTTCTATTGATTCCAGCAAAGTTTACCGGCTGGAAGAAATCATTATCAGCGCCAGTAAATACAAGCAATCTCCACAATCGGTGGGGCGTAATGTAACCGTTATTACCCATCAGGAGATTCAAAATTCAAGTTATACGAGTGTCAGCGATCTGCTGGCCGACCAGCAAAGCGTTTACATGATCGGGAGTGGACAGACGCCGGGCTCACTGCAGCAGGGTTTTATCCGTAATACCAATTCCAATCACTCGGTCGTTATGATCGACGGCGTGCGTATCAGCGATCCCTCTACGGTGAATAATGCCATCGATCTGTCAGAGCTATCGCTGACCGGGATTGAGCGAATCGAAATTGTCCGCGGATCCCACAGCACACTCTACGGTTCATCAGCGATTGGTGGGGTGATTAATATCATCACCCAAAAGCAGGGAGCCGAGGGTTTTAATGCCAACGTGGAAACAAAGCATGGGCGCTTCGGCGAGGGAACCTACAGTACCTCTAATAGTATATATGCCAACTATACATCACCGGATGGCCTGTATGCCAATGCCGGCATCGATCAGCAATATACCAATGGAATAGATGCTACGGTGGATACCGTGTCGAATCCTGACCTGTTTAATCCCCAGGACCAGGACGACTTCCGCAAGCTGGATCTTATGGGGAAAGTCGGTTACAAGACCGAACGATATGACGTTTATGCCACCTATAGGCGAGAAGGTCAGAAAGTAGATGCCGACCAGGGTGCTTACCGGGATGACAGCAACGCTTTTACCGATTTTAGCAGAAATTTGTTTGGCTATGGAAGTAGTGCTGATTTTACCGAAAACCTGAGTCTGCAATTTAATGGTGCTTATTCTAATCTTGACCGCGATTTTGTCAATGATTCCTCGCTGGTAAGTCCGAATGGAGTGTATGATGGCACCTATAACGAGACCAACGCCCGGGGATCACTTTGGGAAAATGAACTAAAAGCGGTTTATCACGGAGCTCACTTCCGCGTGGTGACCGGGGCATCGGCATCCCGGCAAACCATGAGTACACACAATTATGTGTACAGCCGTTCGCAGTTTGGGGTCTATGAGTCTACTACCGATCTGGATTCTCTTGATCTTCAGGAAATTATCTATAATGGCTATATCCATATGGATCTGAACGGTGGAATGCTTTCCAAAAACCTGGAATCATTCTCTCTGGTGCTTGGAGCCCGGTATGTAAATCACGATGAATTCGGATCCCATTATACCTATGAAATTAATCCCAAATGGGAGATTGGTGAAACCGCTTTGTTGTATGGGGCTATCACGACCGGCTTTAATGCACCTTCGCTATATAAGTTATACTCGCCTTCGTTTGGAGGTTTTACTACCAGAGGAAATCCCAACCTTGATCCCGAAACATCTACTTCCTACGAATTGGGCTGGAAACAGGAGTTGAGTTCAGCCGTTTCCTTTGAACTATCAGCGTTTAAGACCAACGTGACGGATGTGATAGAGTATGTGTATTTGTGGAATGGAAATGCAGCCCTCGATAATTTGTCGGCTACCGATTATCTGGGGGATACCTACATCAATGCCTCCCGGCAAGATATCAATGGAGTAGAGGCCTCTCTTACTGCACGCCTCAATTCCCGGTGGCGATTTCAGGGAAATATTTCCTATACGAAATCAACTCTGACCTTTGGTCCCGGTGACATCAATGAATCTTACACCAGTGGCAATCACGTACAGATTTACGAAAGCGGAAAGTTTGTCGATAGTAAGCAAGAGCTCGACGGGCTGACACGTCGTCCCAGCATCGACGCCTATGCCAGTCTGCAATACCGGCCAACCGATCAATGGGCTGTTAAACTGGATTCCAGATTCGTAGGATCACGAGATGACGTGTTCTACAGCAGTAACCTCGGGCCGTATGGTGCGCTCGACCGAAGCAATGTTTCCGGCTACAACATTACGGATCTTAGTTTACGCTACAATTTTTCGGATCGCCTAACCGCTATTGCTAAGGTTGAAAATCTTTTTGATACTGATTATGTGGAACTCAAAGGATACCGGACACGGGGCCGAGGATTTTCAGTTAAACTGCAATATCAGCTTGGGAATTTATAGCACGGCGAGGCTCAGAAAAGCAAAATTCGGGGTCCTTTTAAACAGTTTTTTATCAACGTTATAAAGACCAGATAAGGGCAGGAAGGAGCCGGGTTTCTGAGCTTTTAAAAGCTTTTTTTACAAACTTAAAAACGGTCTTATGAAGTTATCCACAATCACCGGCTCGTCAAGCACCAGTATTTGATAATAAAATACTCAAAATGCTAATTCTATTGTGGATAACTTAGCTGTTTTGTGGAAAAGTAATGGGGTTTTTTACTTGCTCCAAAGTACCAGTCCTTTATATTTAATTCTAGATAAAGAGGTAATGTTGCGTTTATAAAACCCTTCTTTTTTTAAGTCAAAATTAGTCATAAAAATATTCAAGAAATCGGAGATATTATATGAAATTTACACGCTTTTATACTCAGGAGGAGTGGGACAATCCATTTGGGGATATGGAATTTGAGAGCCGAAAGTCAGAGATAAAAAATCCTGACGGGTCGGTCGTTTTTTCAATGGAAGAAGTTATTGTTCCAAAATCATGGTCACAGGTATCCACTGATGTGATGGCCCAGAAGTATTTTCGCAAGGCGGGCGTCCCAAAGGAAACCAAGAAAGTAAAAGAGAAAGGAGTTCCTGAGTGGATTCAGCGTTCCGAAGCGGATCAAAAAGCGATGAAAGGCATTGATGAAGATGATCAGTTTGGCAGTGAGCATGACAGCCGCCAGGTATTTCATAGATTAGCCGGTTGTTGGACCTATTGGGGATGGAAGCATGACTATTTTGACTCCGAAAAAGATGCCAAAGTTTTTTACGAAGAATTGTGCTACATGCTGGCCAATCAGATGGCCGCGCCCAACAGCCCGCAGTGGTTTAATACCGGCCTCCACTGGGCCTATGGTATCAATGGGCCTTCACAAGGTCATTATTATGTAGATGGCAAAACCGGTGAGCTGAAGAAATCCGAAGATGCCTATACACATCCCCAGCCGCACGCCTGCTTTATCCAGAGTATTGATGACAATCTCGTGAACGAAGGCGGGATCATGGATCTGTGGGTTCGCGAAGCTCGCCTCTTTAAATATGGCTCCGGTACCGGCAGTAACTTCTCCAAGATTCGCGGTGAAGGCGAGCCGCTGAGTGGCGGTGGACGTTCTTCCGGTTTGATGAGTTTCCTTAAGATAGGGGACAAAGCTGCCGGTGCGATCAAGTCGGGCGGAACTACCCGTCGGGCAGCCAAGATGGTTACGCTGGATCTCGACCATCCCGATATTGAAGAATATGTAAACTGGAAGGTACGTGAAGAACAAAAAGTGGCTTCCATTGTTACCGGATCAAAGGTACTGGAGAAGCACCTCAAGAAGATTATCAAACTGTGCAACAAGCCGGTAGAGATTGACGGGCGTACCTTTAATGGAGCCGTAAGTCGCGATCCGCTGAAAAACAAAGAGCTGGGTCGGGCTATCAAGGAAGCCAAAAAAGACGACGTGCCGCTGAATTATATTGAACGCGTCGTTCAGTTGGCTGCCCAGGGCTTTACCGATCTGAAATTCGATACATACAATACCGACTGGGATTCCGAAGCCTATCGCACCGTAAGCGGACAGAACTCCAACAACTCTGTGCGAATCCCTAACAAGTTTATGAAGGCCGTCAAGAATGACGACGAATGGGATTTGATCTGGAGAACCGAAAAGCGGAAAGCGGCCGAAGAAGGCCGGGAACCCGAACCGTGCAAAACCATGCCGGCGCGCGAGCTGTGGGATGATATTTCCTATGCCGCCTGGTCATGTGCAGATCCCGGTGCCCAGTACCACGATACTATTAACGAGTGGCATACGTGTCCCGAAGACGGTCCGATCAACGGAAGTAATCCTTGCTCGGAATACATGTTCCTGGATAATACGGCCTGTAACCTGGCGTCATTGAACCTGATGAAATATTTCAAGACGGACCAGTGTCAGGAATTTGACGTGAAGGCACTGCGTAATGCCTCGCGACTGTGGACGGTGGTTCTGGAGATCTCGGTGCTGATGGCCCAGTTCCCTTCCAAAGAAATCGCAGATCTTTCTTATAAGTATCGCACCCTCGGTCTGGGATATGCCAACCTCGGTGCCGCATTGATGGTGCAGGGCGTTCCCTACGACAGTCCTGAAGGATGTGCTATTGCCGGTGCATTGACCAGCATCATCCACATGAACGCCTATGCAACCAGCGCGGAAATGTCTAAGGAGCTCGGTTCCTTCGAGCGTTATGAAGCTAATAAAGAGCATATGCTGCGCGTGGTACGTAACCATAAGCGAGCAGCCTACAACGTAGATCCGGAGGAGTATGAAGGCCTCACGGTGAAACCGATGGGTATTGATGCCAACGAGTGCCCGGATAACATTCTAAAAGCGGCACGCAAAGATTCTGATCGGGCCGTAGAGATGGGTGAGAAGCACGGCTACCGCAACGCACAGGTAACTGTTATTGCGCCCACCGGAACCATCGGATTGGTAATGGATTGCGATACGACTGGTATTGAGCCCGACTTTGCACTTGTGAAGTTCAAGAAGCTTGCCGGCGGCGGATATTTTAAAATTATCAACCAGTGCGTGCCCAAAGCGCTGGAAAATCTGGGCTACAGCCCCAAGCAGCGTCAGGAAATTATCGACTATGCCAAGGGGCACGGTACGCTGGACGGATGTCCGTATATCAACGAGAAGAGCCTCCGCGAGAAAGGATTTGGCGACTCACAGCTAGAGGCCATCGAAGAAGCCCTTCCCAGCAGCTTTGAAGTCAAGTTCGCCTTTAACCAGTGGACGCTGGGCGAAGACTTCTGCAAGGAAGAGCTGGGCCTGACGGAAGAGCAGCTGGCGAATCCCCAGTTTGATATGCTCAAGCATCTCGGCTATTCCAAAGAAGAGATTCAGGAAGCCAACGATTACGTCTGCGGTACGATGACCGTGGAAGGAGCTCCGCATCTGAAAGATGAGCATCTGCCGGTCTTTGACTGTGCCAATCGTTGCGGACGTATTGGAACTCGTTACATCGAACCCGGCGGTCACATCCGCATGATGGCTGCTGCCCAGCCGTTTGTTTCCGGCGCGATATCCAAGACGATTAACCTCCCCAACGAGGCCACGGTCGAGGATATCAAAGACGCCTATATGGAATCCTGGGAGCTGATGCTGAAGGCCAATGCGCTGTATCGCGATGGATCGAAACTCAGCCAGCCGCTGAATAGTCTTAGTGATGTATTCGAGGAGCTGGACGATGAAGAGGATCTGGATGAAGAAACTACGGCCGCTCAGGATAAGGTGGTAGAAACGGCTGAGAAGATTATCCATAAATATGTGGCTGATCGTCAGCGTCTGCCTAATCGCCGAAATGGATACACGCAGAAAGTGAAAATCGGCGGACAAAGCGTGTACCTGCGAACGGGTGAATATGAAAACGGCCAGCTCGGTGAAATCTTTATTGATATGCACCGCGAAGGCGCCGCTTTCCGAAGCCTGACCAACTGCTTTGCCATTGCCATCTCGCTGGGTCTGCAGCACGGCGTACCGCTCGAAGAGTTTGTGGATGCCTTTACCTTCACCAAGTTTGAGCCAAGCGGCACGGTAAGCGGTAGTCCGCATGTGAAGATGACTACTTCGGTTATCGACTATATCTTCCGTGAGCTTGCGGTTACCTACCTCGGACGGGATGATCTGGCGCATGTACCTGCAGAGGATATCATGTCGCGCAAGATGCGTCCTTCAGAAGAAGCCAAACAGGCTGAAGCTGAGGCCAAGCGGGTTGATGCCCGCAGCAAGCCGGATGCCAACCAGCCGGAAACGGTAAAAGAATCGCAGCCGGCCAAGCAGAGTCAGAAGGCCGCGGACGATAGTAGTTATCAAAGCGATTATGAAAAGGCTAAAGAGTTGGGTTATACCGGCGATTCATGTCCCGAATGCGGGAGCATGACGATGGTCCGAAATGGAACCTGCCAGAAATGTATTACCTGTGGTTCCACGACCGGTTGTTCTTAATACAGATGACTAATACTCCAAAGAGAGAAGCCCGCCGGATTTCCGGCGGGCTTTTTTTATTTAAGAAACCGCCAATTTTATAGTCATGAGGGTGGACCTTTCAGTACTTAAATATGAAATTATAATGTATATTTATTTGTTAATATTATCTAACAAATAAATAAATAAAAAAAAATTATAATATTATGATTACTGATGAAGATATTAAAGTTGATATTACAAAACAGTTAAAATGGGACGCCAGGATAGATGCATCTGATATAAGTATTACGGTGGATAACGGAAACGTGAACCTTGAGGGAAAGGTACCATCCATCACTGCTAAATCGGCCGCAACCAATGATTCTTACCTCGTAGATGGCGTGATGTCCGTCAATAATAACCTCGAGGTAGAGTTTCCAGAGACGCAAACCGTTCCTACCGACGAACAAATCAAGGAGAACCTTGAAACCACCTTTACGCTGGACAATGATCTTAAATCCTACAAGATTGATATTGACGTTGATAAAGGATGGGTTACTCTCGAAGGTACGGTAAATGCCTATTGGGAGAAGATCACTGCCGGGAACGAAGCACAGGATCTGAACGGTGTGATTGGCGTAACTAACAACCTTGGTGTGGTACCAACCGAAAGCTACATTGATGAAAATATTGCCGAGGATATTATTAAAGCGTTAGAACGCAATGTACATGTAGATGCCGGCGATATCGATGTAACCGTTGAGGACGGACGTGTAGAACTGGACGGTTCCGTCCGAACGATTACTGCCAAGAACGCGGCCTATGATTCGGCGCTGTATACGCCCGGTGTTGTTGCCGTTGACAACCGAATTGTTGTGAAGTAATTCTTATACCAGATCCTCACCGAACTTAAAAACCCGCCGGATTTCCGGCGGGCTTTTTTATTTATTCAAAATTGGTGACCAAGATTGAAAGATTATAGGATGATCTGGATTGTACACCGATTTTTTAAACGGTTATGAGGTAAAATAGAAAACAAAATATTTCTTACTTCACTTGAAATAAAAACTATTATTTAGATGTCATCTTGTCCGCCAACTGGCGGACCAGGATATTGTGTCTACCCAATCCAAGGATAATCATCCCAGTTGGGTTTGCGCTTTTCGAGAAAGGCATCGCGTCCTTCCTGCGCCTCGTCGGTCATATAGGCCAGGCGGGTGGCTTCGCCGGAAAAGACCTGCTGACCCACCATGCCGTCGTCCACTAGGTTAAAGGCATATTTGATCATGCGGATGGCCGTGGGGCTTTTTCCCAGGATTTCCTGTGCCCATTGATAAGCTGTTTTTTCCAGCTTGTCGTGCGGCACCACCGCGTTGACCATCCCCATATCGTAGGCTTCCTGGGCGGAATAATCGCGGCCGAGGAAGAAGATTTCGCGAGCCTTTTTCTGTCCCACCTGCCGGGCCAGCAGGGCCGAGCCAAATCCGCCGTCAAAGCTGGCCACGTCGGCGTCAGTCTGTTTGAAGATGGCGTGTTCCTTGCTGGCAATGGTCAAATCGCAAACCACATGCAGACTGTGTCCGCCGCCTACGGCCCAGCCGGGGACTACGCAGATGACCACCTTGCCCATGAAGCGGATTAGGCGCTGCAGGTCCAACACGTTTAACCGAGGCGTACCGGCTTCGTCTTTGTACCCCGCTTTGTCGCGCACGTTCTGGTCGCCGCCCGAGCAGAATGCCCATTTGCCATCTTTGGGAGAAGGACCTTCGCCGGTCAGCAGTACTACTCCTATACCGGAGTCTTCCCGCACATCAAGGAAGGCTTCCTGCAGTTCAAAGAGTGTTTTGGGACGAAAAGCATTGCGGATTTCGGGTCGGTTGATGGCAATACGCGCGACACCATTGGATTTCTTGAAGGTAATGTCTTCGAATTCTTTGACGGTTTTCCAGTCCATAATAGTCTTGAGTCTTGGGTAGTGAGTGGTGGCTCGTGAGTATTGAGCAGTTAGTTTAAAAATTGCTTTATTGCAGCTACAAATTCTGTTGGGTTGTCCAGGTGCGTTCGGTGCCCGGCCGGTATGGAGGCAAAAGTAGCATTGGGCAAGATATTCATCAAATTTTTGTTGATCTGCTGGTATTTTTGATCGGCCGATCCGGCCAGCAGCAGAACGGGCAGATCCAGCTCGTTAAGTTGATCACAGACCGGAGTCATGGTTCCCGTCCCAAATCCTATAAGAGAATTATATAGGGCCTTTGGATTTTGTTCCGACTGAATTTGGCGGTATTTATCTACGAGGGATTGGTCCGTAGGAACAGGGGAATCAAACAGTTCGAGTTTTTCCCAGTCATGTAAAAATTCGCCGAAATTTTGTCGGATAGTCTCTGCTCGTTGGGTATCAGTTTGCCGACGTTCAGTTCTTTTATCAGAATCCGGGATGCCGCAGTTGGTACTTTCCAGGATGAGCCCTCGAAAATGCTGTTTATTTTCTAAAGCGATATGCAGGGCCAGCCGTCCACCCATGCTGTACCCAAAGAGGTAGGGGGCGGGGATGTCAATGTATGTTATCAGTTCCATGAGATCAGAAACCTGCTGATCCTCGCAATAGCGATCCGGATATTCCGGCTTGGAGCTTTGGCCAAAGCCTAAGAGATCTACAGTTATGGGATTGCAGAATTTGGATAGACCTTCCATTAAATGCTCAAAAGCACGGTGGTCGCCCATAAAGCCGTGCAGCATCAGCAGGTAGGGTAAATTAGTGTCTTTCCTGGTTATTTGATAGGCGTAGGCTTCCCCGTTGACTGAAACCTTTTTCATAATCAGTAGGACCAGAGTTTCTTGCGGAGGGCCATAGACGCATCGGCGTCAGTCACACACTCAATAACTGAAACCCCATCTTGTTCTTTCTGCCAATTGGCAAGGTTGAAATCCCAGAGGGCATTTAAAGAGCCAATCCGATGATAGGGGACTTCATGAGCCTTGGCTAACTGTTTGATGGAGGCCGATTGCGGGGTTTCAAAATAGGGCTTGAAATATTTTTCATGTTGTTCGACGGGCAGCATGCGAAAAATAGAACCGCCTTTATTATTGATGACAATAATAGTTAGCGGCTGATCGGTTAGCCGATGATTGAGCAGGGCATTGGAGTCGTGCAGGAACGCCAAGTCGCCGGTAAATAAAACGCCCGGTTTGGACTGGACCAGTGAGATTCCCAATGTGGTGGAGGTGATTCCGTCGATGCCGCTGGCACCCCGATTCAGAAAAAGCGGGACCGAAGCATCCTGCCGGCCAAACATCTGAATATCCCGGGCCGGGAAGGAGTTTGAGACCATCACAAAATGGTCACTGCGCAGCTGAGGCGTCAGGTGGTGATATATATGACCGTCGCTGAACTCGGGTGCATCAGAAAAAATCTGCTCAACATAATTTTGGAATTTGCGCTGCACGGTTTGCCACTGCTCCAGCCAGTCTTTAGTGTGAAGGACTAGCTCATCTCCTGGATATAATTCTCTACCATACCATGCTATACGTTCTGCACCGGAGAAGGTAGCATCCTGCCAGTCGCCGGTGCTGGAAAAGTGGAGATGATGTTCCGGCTGCCAGTTTTTGAGGGCCAGCTCCAGGCTTTTGGCAGTAGGCTGAAAGCCAAACCGAAGTATCAGGTCCGGTTCGAGATTCTTTAATCGATTTTCATTTCTCAAAAAACCGGCAAACCCAGAAATAGCATTTGGACTTTGGATGGTTGCTTCGGAAAGGATGGGACAGGATATTCTTTCAGCGAGATTAGCTATAGACTGGATATTATCTCCCGGGGCGGTGGGGCCGAGGATGATCAGCGGTTTTTCGGACTCGTTGAGTGTGTTTGTGAGCTCCTCGGAAAATACGAATGATTCCCTTTCTATTTGTTTTCCGGGAAATTGTTCATCTGGAAGCTCTTCATTTTCTGCACTAATTTTTTCCAGGAAATCGGGATCAGGCTCCAGTGGTTTTCGAAAGGGAAAGTTCAGGTGCACCGGTCCGCGTTTTTCACGCGAAAGCTGGTATGCCTGATCCGCCAGCAGCTTCAGCCGATCCAGATCTGCTTGTTCACTGGCCGGTTCTCCCACATCATGAAAAAAGACAGGGTAATCCCCGAAAATCTTAAGCTGATCGATAGCCTGGTTGGCGCCCGTATTACGGAGCTGCGGGGGACGGTCTGCGGTAGCAAGTATTATGGGAACCCCACTTTGCCGCGCTTCAATTACAGCGGGATAGTAGTTGGCCAGGGCAGTTCCGGAAGTGCAAATCAAAACAGCCGGCACGTTGGTTGCCTTACCGATACCCAGTGCTGTAAATCCGGCCGAGCGCTCATCCAGAATTACGTGTTTTTGGAAGTGCGGGTTGGCAGCGGCGGCCAGTGTGAGTGGGGTGGACCGAGAGCCTGGGGAAATGACAAGATGTTTAACGCCACGGGATTGCAGTTGGCGAAAAAAGGTTGTTGTCCATAAAAAGAGGTCGTTTCCGGGCTTGAGATCAGTCATACTGAAGGGCGGATAGCATAGGCTGAAATTTTAAATTGGTTTCTTCCCATTCCTCACGGGGATCGGAATCGGCAACGATGCCGCATCCGGCAAAAAAATGTGCATTTGATTGATCGAGCAGGCCGCTACGAATTCCAACGGCGAACTCCCCGCTGTTTTTTGAATTGAGCCATCCTATGGGACCGGCATACCAGCCGCGATCAAATTGTTCCAGTTCTTTCAGGTGTGGCTTGGCTTCATTCCATGGATAACCGCCCACAGCAGGCGTGGGGTGAAGCTGTCCCAATAAATCGAGCATTCCGACGTCATCATTCAGCTGGGCACGAATAGGGGTATACAAGTGCTGAACATTGGAAAGTTTTTTTATCTCCGGCCGGGAATTGCGGGCTAATTCCTTGGTATAGGGTTTGAGTCGTTCTTCGATATCCCTGATTACGAAATTGTGCTCTTTTTGATTTTTTTTGCTGCCGGAAAGGTGCCGCTCCAGGAAATTGTCTTCCGAAGCAGTGTTGCCTCGCTGTATGCTGCCTGCAAGGGCTTCGGTGAGCAGTAATTTATTCCGGAATGCGCCAAGCCGTTCCGGAGTAGAGCCCAAAAATGTTTTGCCGCCCGGCCGGTGTAGCAAAAAGTTAAAGCAGTTGGGATATTTTCTGCGCAAACGGTTAACGACTTGCGTAGGTAAGGTGGATGGAGAGTTGGAAACCGAGAGGTGCCGGGCTACTACAATTTTGTCATATGTACCGCTTCGAATCTGTTGTTTCGCTTTTTCAACCGAGTTGGACCAGTGTTTGAATTCTGCATTTCCGTTTTGAGGGGTAAGCCTGACAGGCTCACTTTCAGGGTGTTCGGGTTTTCCTTCTTTTCGGCGACAGGTATTGCAAATTTTACGAAATGTCTGTGTCAGGTGCTGGTGCAGGGTTGCCGGGGATTCAAAATCCGAAAGGGCTACGGAAATGGTAGCCAGCCCGAATTTACCATCCCGAACCACCGTCCATTCCGGAAGCGTAAAGGAAGCGGGCGCAAAGCCATCCCAGAGAGTACCTTTAATCTCATTGAAAAATGAAAATCCGCCCAACAGCATCATGCCCGCATTAGGATGGGGCACTGCCGTATATTCTGCGGTGACTTCCTGCAGTAAGTTGATTTGATTGTGAATCTGCTCAAACCGCTGTGAACCGGAACTTTCTATTGTTTTTAAGCTTTTACCTGCTGCAATCGCGAAATCTTCACCCGGCTTTTCCCAATAATACTGAAAAGCATCAGGGTTCCATGATATTTCTAGAAAGGCCAGGGGATCAAAGGCATCAAGCGCAAAGCTAAAGGTAGCGTACTCGAATTGGTCGTTTTCGAATATGTCCGACAAGAATTGCCCGAGACTGCTATTGTCGGGAGCTACCGTCAGTGTCTGTGAGGACTCATCCTGTTCGTACAGCGTGTCATCCATGCGGCTAACAAATGTGTTTAGCAGTTGTTTTCAGAACTTTCAATATAAATTGAAAATTGAAAATTCCATAATCAAAAGCCATTAATTTAGAGCGCGCAATATTTTTCTAATTCCTGCAAAAATTACCGTAAAAAACTTGCATATTCCGCCTAAGTTTAAGACCATTCAGGGAATTTAATTTCAGCATAATCAATCATCTACAACAGCTGAATCATGGTTACGATTAAAGAATTCGACCTTCAGAATGTGTCGGTTCACTACAAGTGGAATAATGACAAAGAGCTGAATTACTACGATTCGGATTACCCCCACCAGCATGAGAGCTTCGACGATTTTTTAACCCGGATTAAATCGGTTTTAGATGATCGCAATCCTTCGGCTGAGCTTTTTGAGGTGCACCTTTCAGCGAACGATAAACTAATTGGTATTGTGGATGTTCACGCAATCGATAAATATAATCGCCGGTGCTTTGTCAACTGCACGATTGGTGATCGGGACTATGCGGGAAAAGGGTATGACATCGAAGCCTTGAAAAAGGTACTAGGCTACTGTTTTAATGAAAGGGGGATGCACAAAGTCGCTACCACCGCTTTCGATTTTAATACCTCGTGGATCGACAGCGTGAAGGAGCTTGGGTTCGTGCAGGAAGGACAACTTCGGGAGCATGTCCTTAAAAAAGATCAGTACTGCGATAAGCTGCTTTTTAGTCTGCTGGAAAAGGATTACCAAACAACTTCTCGACAAACACCGGTTTCGACCCGTAAATAACGGCGGGCTCACCTACTGAGCATCGTCGTCCTTATCGGATTTAAACGGATTATAAATTCCGTACTCTTCGGGATCGTAATCCGCCAGTTTAAAGAATTGTTCCCAAGCCGCTTCGCTTTTTCCATTTTCGTTAACCCAGTTGGGATGGCTCTGCTTGATGAGTCCCACGGCTCGCTTGGCGTATTCGACTCGTTCTTCTTCATCTTTGATACGCGGCAGGGAATCGATCATGCGATCCAGGTTGTAGCCGCAGTCAAAGTCCTTGGGTTTTTTCTGATCTACAAACATGTGCGTTGTTTCTGAATTTAATCAATAGAATTCCCCGATGCTTTGGGTCGGGGTCAAAAAAATTCTGTTATTGTTGATCGAAGATAACAGAGTTGATCCTTTGAATAAAGGAAATCTTTCAGAATTGTATGGATGGGTTTTGGTTTTAGGTCTGATCTTTTTTCGGGGAGATACTTCAAAATGCCTATATTTACGGTCAATCTGCTAATCATTATCCCAAAAGAACGATTTCGCAACTAGATGTACTTTAATTCCATATTAGAAACAATAGGAAACACCCCGCTCGTCAAGCTCAATAAGTTAACCGAGGGGATGCCGGGCACCATCCTGGTTAAAGTGGAGTATTTTAACCCGGGACAGAGCGTGAAGGATCGAATCGGACTTAAAATGCTTGAAGATGCTGAGGAGAAAGGATTGATCAAGCCGGGCGGCACTATCATCGAAGGTACGTCGGGAAATACCGGTATGGGGCTGGCTCTGGCCGCAGTGATCAAAGGATATGACTGTATTTTTACAACCACCGAGAAGCAGAGCAAGTCCAAGATTGATTTGTTGCGCGCTTTGGGAGCCGAGGTCAAGGTATGTCCCACCGATGTGGAACCGGATGATCCGCGAAGCTACTATTCAGTGGCCAAACGGTTGAATGAGGAGATCCCCAATTCCTACTATCCCAATCAGTACGATAATCCCAGCAATACCCAAGCGCATTACGAAACCACCGGCCCGGAAATATGGGAACAAACAGAAGGTAAAATTACGCATTACGTAGCCGGCATGGGAACCGGTGGAACGATTTCGGGTGCTACAAAATATTTGAAAGAACAGAACAGCAAAATTACATCGATCGGGGTGGACAGCGACGGCTCTGTTTATAAGCATTATTTTGATACCAGTGAGTTTGATAAAAATGAAATACACCCCTATCTAACCGAGGGCATCGGCGAAGACATCATCCCGGCGAATATGGATTTTGATCTTCTTGACGAGGTCGTGCAGGTCAATGACAAAAACGCTTTTCTGACCACTCGCGCTTTGGCCGAGAAAGAAGGTTTGTTTGTCGGCGGATCCTGCGGGGCAGCGGTATATGGCGCCCTGGAATATGTCCGCAATAATGAATTTACTGAAGATGACCTGATGGTAATCATCCTGCCGGACAGCGGCACCCGTTACGTTTCTAAAATATTTAATGATGAATGGATGAAAGAGCACGGTTTCCTGGATTCTGAAGAGCAGTAATTTTAACGGCTAATACCTTTGATATGCCCGATCAAACGCAAGATCTAAACCAAGGACAAATACAAATTGAACTGCCCGAAGAGGAGGCTACCGGAACCTATTCGAATCTGGTGATGATTTCTCACTCGCCTTCGGAATTTATCCTGGATTTTATCTCAGTGATGCCGGGAGCGCCCAAGGCCAAAGTCGTGAAGCGAATGGTGCTTTCACCGGATCATGCCAAACGGCTGGTAAACGCCTTATCGGAAAATATTAAGCGGTATGAAGAGGAAAACGGGCCCATTTCTGACAGCGATCAATTTGACGTGCCATTCAATTACCGGGGACCCACGCCAGAAGCATAGATAAAGGATTTTTATGTTTGAATTTTTAAAACGGCTATTTAACCACCAGGATCGGGATCTTACTTTCGTCCTCCTTGATGAAGATGAGCCCGAATCTTCTACCTCATATCAGTTTCGCCCATCGAGTTTGTGGCAGCTTTTTTACGCTGCACTGCTGGTGGTGGTGATAATCACCTTACTTTTGGTAATGTTTACGCCGCTGAGCGGTTTTTTATATAACAGGGAGGATGCGGAGCTGCGAGATCAAGTCATTCAAGTATCCGAGCGGGTTCGTGCCCTGGAAGATTCGCTGAATGCGCGCGATTCTCAGCTGACCGAAATGAAAAAAGTGCTTTCCAACGGTTCCGATACCTCTTTTGCGATCAAATCTGAGAAGAGAACTCCCCAAAACCAATCAAATTTAGAAAATCGGGAACTTGACTTCACTTCTTCAGTAAGTAATAATGGAATGCTGTCAGAAAATGAGATTATTTTCTCACGCATTCTCAAGGATGTGCCTGAATTTCCTACTAGTTATCCTATAGATGGAACCTTTACGCGAGGATACAACCCTGAAGACGGACATTATGGCATTGATATTGCCACCAAACAGGGAACCTCGTTCAGGGCGATTGCAGACGGGGCTATCATTAACCAAGACTGGACCCTTAATTATGGTTTTGTGCTGCACGTTCAGCATGCTAATGGTATTATTACCGTCTACAAGCATGCGGCAAGCCTGTCGAAATCAATAGGGGATATTGTTTTAAAGGGCGATATCCTGGGAACAGCGGGAGATGTAGGTGTATTAAGCTCGGGACCTCATTTGCATATTGAGATCTGGAAAAATGGCGTACCTCAAAATCCTAAAGCTTATTTAACCAAATCGTAATCAGTTTATGTTTAATAATAACAAGAAGAAAAAGTCGGAACCTATGAATTCGAATGCATCCGGTAAAAATCTACCCTCGGTTAATATGATTAGTGAAGGTACCACCCTCAATGGTACCATAGATACCCAAAATGATATCCGCATTGCCGGCAAGCTTGACGGCGAAGCCAAGGCAAAAGGGAAAGTTATTGTTTCCTCCAGCGGCAAAGTGGATGGTAATATTGAAGCTTCTGACGCAGACATCGCTGGTCGCATTGACGGGGAAGTACGGGTAACCAGCAAACTGGTACTGCGTAAATCGGCCATTGTGGAAGGAGATATCTATACCAAAACGATATTGGCTGAAGAAGGGGCCCAAATCAACGGCTCTTTCCACATGAGCGAGAACATCAAAAGCGAAATCAAAAAGAACGGTCTGTCCGGTAAGCTGAATTCATCCTCTTCCTCCGCATCCAGCAAAAAGGATAGTTCTAAAGATACGGATAAGGAGAAGAAAACGGTCAGTAAAGATTGAGCAACCGATCGAATTTATCCGACTACAACGAGTATCTTTCGCTCGGAGCCGAAATTGCAGCCGGAATATTGGTCCCCATACTTTTGGGGTACTGGCTGGACGGGTATTTCTCGACCAGCCCCTGGCTGCTTTTGATCGGCTGTGTTGTTGGAATCGTTAACATCTTTATCCTTATCTTTCAGCTTAACGAACGACTTAACAAGAAAGAATAATTTACCTGTGACAGGGGCTTATAAATCAGTACTTAAAAACTTCGTTGGCGTTTCATTAGGGGCACTTGCGGTTATAGCAGGCGGCACAGCATTAGCCGGGAAGTCTGCACTTTTTGCCGCTCTGTTTGCCTATATGCTGAGCTTTTTGTTTGTGGGCAGTAACTTTTATGTAATTCGCAATATCAGGGGAGAGGATCATTCCAGCTTTTACCGGCAATTTTTTATTACGTTAGCGGTTCGTTTTGTACTGATTATCGCTTTGCTGATACTCATTTTAGAGACCATAAAAATTCATCAAATTTACTTTACAGTTAGTTTTATAATTTCTTATATTTTCCATTCTATAATCGAAGTCATTTCCATCAACTTATTACTAGAAACTGACAATTAGAATTTTGATGATACGGGCCTTTCGCCGACTGTTTTATACCCTCTTACTAATTTTGCTATTTGCGCCGTCGACGCATGCGTCGGAAGAAGGTGCACAACATGATGATAGCGAACCTATTATAGATGTTGAGGGCAAGGTTGCCGACCACCATGAGTTTGCATTCCTGGGATATCATATTCCATTGCCCCGGATCATGTTGGTAGAAGGCGAATGGTATATTTATAGCAATACAGAAAGCGCTATTGAATCAGGTAATTTTGTTGAAGAGGCCGGGGCATTGGTGCCGGTCAGCGGCGCACATACTACGCTCGATTTTTCCATTACGTCTCACTTGGTATATGTGTGGCTTAGTTTATTGTTGACCTTGTTGCTCACCATAACGATGGGACGGCGTTATAAGAAAGGGGTGGGTCGGGAAACCGAGCCCAAAGGGTGGTTTCAAAACTTGTTTGAAGTGCTATTCGAGTTTGTTCGTGACGATGTAGCCAAGACGAATATTTCGGACGATAAATATGAAAGATTCGTCCCCTACCTGTTTACCGTGTTTATCGGAATTTCTTTTATGAATTTGTTTAGCTTGGTCCCCTGGGGTGCCACAGCAACCGCTGATATTACAGTAACCGCAGTTTTGGCGGTATTTACGTTTTTCATCACACAGTGGAATGGTTCGAAAGATCACTGGGAACACGTATTTTGGTTTCCGGGTGTGCCGGGATGGATGCGTATCATTCTGACACCTATTGAAATTATCGGATTGTTTACCAAGCCATTTGCGCTTTGTGTTCGTCTTTTTGCAAACATGCTCTCAGGAAAAATTATGATTATCTGTATCCTGGGACTGATATTTATCTTTGCCGATATTTTTGGCAATGCAGCCGGCGTTGCAATGAGCTTTTTTGCCGTGCCGCTTACCGTGGGTTTGTATATTCTCAAAGCTTTTGTTTCCGTCTTACAGGCGTACATTTTTACCCTTCTTTCTGCAGTCTTTATCGGAATGGCTACAGATGAACATACGCACGAAGAAGGTATCGAAGCCCACGCTTAATACTTTTACCATTACTTACTTAATCTAAAACCTAAACTTAAAATAAAATACAGGTAGAAATATGGGTTTATTAGCAGCAGGAATCGGAGCAGGAATTGCAGCAATTGGTGCTGGAGTTGGTATCGGAATGATCGGAAAAGGTGCCGTCGAGAGTATCGCTCGTCAACCTGAAGCATCCGGTGATATTCGCGGAGCTATGATTTTGACCGCTGCTCTTATTGAGGGTGTAGCTCTTATTGGTGCAATTGTTTGTATCCTTCTCGCTCTCGGAATCGGTCAATAATCACAACTTTTAATTGTAAGTTATGATGCTATTATTAGCAGGTGGAGGAGGTATTCTCTCTTTCAACAGTGGCTTTGCCATTTGGGTGGCCATCACCCTGATTATTTTCCTTTGGATTATGAACAAATATGCCGTGCCGTTGGTAATGGATTCCCTGCGGGAGCGCGAAACGCGTATCAAGGAGTCCTTAGAATCGGCTGAAGAAGCCCTGAGTAGGGCAGAGGAGATATCCAAGGATAATAAAAAAGCCCTGCGTGAAGCTGAGAAAAAAGCTCAGCAGATTCGCAAGGAAGCCATCGAAGAAGCGGAAATGCTTCGTGCTGAACGCATTGAAAAATCAAAGGAAGAAGCAGAGAAAATTCTCGAAGATGCTCGTGCTACTATAGAGCAGGAGAAAAAGCGAGCCATGATGGAGCTTCATGACGAAGTTGCCCGGCTGGCCGTACAATCTGCTTCCAAAATTATCGATGCGGAACTGGACGAAAAAAGGAATACCAAACTGGTAAATAATTTTATCCAAGACATCGCTAAAAACTAAGTAGATGCCTACAACAAAAGCAGCACGTAGATATGCGACCGCCTTGTTAGAACTCGCTAAGGAGCGAGATGAGGTCGAGGATATTTTGGGTGACGTTGAGTATATGCACAACACCATGCAGGATTCCCGCGAATTGGTGGTGTTTTTGCGTAATCCAATTATCAAATATGATGATAAGACCAGCGTTCTCGAAAAACTTTTTTTCGATGAACTGCAGGAGCCAACCCGGCTTTTTTTAAAGTTGTTGGCACGCAAGGACCGCATTAATTTACTGGATCAGATTTGTCAGGCCTTTATTGAGAAATATAAAGAGTACGCGGGTATTATCACCGTCAATGTGTTTGTTGCCGAGGAGATTAACGAGGAGCAGAAGAATCTGCTCCATGAAAGACTCGAGCAAAAAACACAGAAGAAAGTTGATATGAAGGTTAATGTCGACCAAAGCCTGAAAGGCGGAATGGCGATCCGTATTGATGATACGGTAATCGATGGTACGATCAAGCATAAGCTTGCCGAGCTGGAAGAATCGTTACTGTCAACCACAGTAGAATAGAAATTATATACGTTTTAAATAAAATTTGAAGCAATGAGTCAAGTTAGACCAGACGAAGTTTCAGCAATATTACGAAAACAGTTATCCGGCTTTGATGACGAAGCGGATGTGTATGACGTAGGCACTATCCTGGAAGTAGGGGATGGTATTGCCCGCGTTTACGGCTTGTCTAAGGTGCAGGCCGGTGAACTTGTTGATCTTCCTGATTCAAAAGACAAGGATGGCAATTCCGTCCGCGGCATGGTACTGAACCTTGAGGAAGATAATGTAGGTATTGTGCTTTTTGGTCCTACCAGCGCGGTTGAAGAAGGTGATACCGTTCGCCGAACGAAAGATATCGCCTCCATTAATGTAGGAGATGGTTTGTTGGGCCGGGTTGTTGATCCTCTCGGCCGTCCGCTAGATGGCAAGGGACCGATTGAGGGTGATACCATCCGGATTCCGCTCGAACGTAAGGCGCCGGGTGTAATTTATCGTGAACCGGTTAAAGAACCCCTCCAAACAGGTATTAAAGCTATTGACTCTCTTATTCCTGTCGGTCGCGGTCAGCGAGAGCTTATTATTGGTGACCGTCAAACCGGTAAGACTTCTGTTGCGGTTGACACCATCATTAACCAAAAACAAACGCAGGATACCGACAAGCCTGTCCACTGTATTTATGTGGCTGTAGGGCAGAAAGGTTCTACTATTGCAGGTATTGCCAAAACCCTGGAAGAGAATGACGCCATTGATTATTCGACGGTTGTTTCGGCTCCTGCCAGTGAAACGGCACCTATGCGCTATATTGCTCCGTTTGCCGGCGCTGCTATTGGTGAGTATTTCCGCGATACCGGACGACACGCGTTGGTAATCTATGACGATCTGTCCAAACAGGCAGTGGCTTATCGCGAACTTTCACTGTTGCTTAAACGTCCTCCTGGACGTGAAGCTTATCCCGGAGATGTATTCTATTTGCACAGCCGGCTGCTTGAGCGTGCTGCTAAAATCATCGAGGATGATGATATTGCGCGGCAAATGAATAATGTGCCTGAACAGCTTCAGCCCATGATAAAAGGTGGAGGGTCTTTGACGGCATTACCGATTATTGAAACTCAGGCCGGTGACGTTTCAGCTTATATTCCGACAAATGTTATTTCCATTACCGATGGACAGATATTCCTGGATACCGATCTGTTTAACTCCGGTGTTCGTCCAGCCATTGACGTTGGTACTTCCGTATCCCGTGTAGGTGGTTCGGCGCAGGTGAAATCAATGAAAAAGCTTTCCGGTACGATGAAACTTGACTTGGCTCAGTATCGAGAGCTTGAAGCTTTTGCCAAGTTCGGATCAGACCTTGATCCTGCTACTCAGCGTCAGCTGAAACGTGGAGAGCGGACGGTTGAACTCCTAAAACAGGATGTGTATTCGCCGCTTCCCGTTGAAGAGCAGATTGCACTGCTTAAGGTAAATAGCGAAGGTCTGCTTGATGAACTGACCGTTGATCAAATCCCGGAATTTGAAGATGAATTCTTGGAGACCATCAACGTTAAGTTTGATGACAAGATGGATGAACTCGGTAAATCCGGCGTGCTTGGCGATGAATTTGGAGATAAACTCTTGGAAGTTGCCAAGACCATTATTGATCAAATTACAGCTACAGAAGACGAGGAAGCATAATTCATGGCGAATCTTCGAGACATACGGAATCGGATAGAATCCATCAAAAGCACTCAGCAGATTACTCGTGCCATGAAAATGGTGGCTGCTGCGAAGCTCCGGAAAGCGCAAAACCGCATCATCGAAACGCGCCCATACGCTTCTAAAATGAAGGAAGTTGTTGGACGTCTCGTAAAAAATTCCGGAGAAGATCATGTGCTTTTGCGTAAGCCTGACAAAACGGAACGGGTTCTGTTTATTGTAATAGGCTCAGACCGTGGACTATGTGGTGGCTTTAACAACAATCTTTTTAAGGTGATTGAAAGCACCATTAAAGAAGATTATGCCGAATACCAGAAGAACGATAATTTATCGCTTATTTGCCTGGGTAGGCAAGCCACAAAATATTTTGGCAAACGTAACTATCAAATTGAGAAACAATATCCTGGCTTTTTCGAGAATATCGAATTTCACCAGGCTACGGAGATCATGAAATACGTGATCTCAGAGTTTAAGGCCGGTAAATTTGATGAAGTCCAGCTGGCTTATAATGAATTTAAGTCGGTTATTTCACAAAATCGTCTTGTAGAAACGGTATTGCCCATTGATCCTTCAACACTGACCAGTGAAGAGGATTCAGCGGAGACTACCGAATATATTTACGAGCCGGGCGTTGACCAGATTCTCGAAGAACTACTACCATTGCATTTAAACCTGCAGCTTTGGAAAGCCATTCTGGAATCCAATGCCGCCGAACAGGGAGCCCGTATGACAGCAATGGATAATGCTACGGAAAATGCAAAGGAACTGCAGGAAGATCTGCAGCTTGAATATAACCGTGCCCGGCAAAGCGCGATTACCACGGAAATTTCCGAAATTATTTCTGGTGCACAAGCGCTCGAAGAAGCTTAAATTAAAGCTACAGTAACGAACGGAGAGATGGCAGAGTGGTCGAATGCGGCGGTCTTGAAAACCGTTGAGGCCTTATGGTCTCCGGGGGTTCGAATCCCTCTCTCTCCGCACTGATAGATAGCCCCTTCCAACCGGGAGGGGCTATTTGTTTAAATAATTTTCATGGCCGGACGTTATGCCCTAAACGCTTTAGAAAACTTTCTACTATGAGAAAATTATCGATCGCCTTCATTGCTATTTGTGTTGCACTTCCCATCAGTTTGCAGGCACAGGATACGGTTAGGGTATCATTGCAAACCTTTTTAGAGAGAGGGATAGAGAATTCCGGTCAGATTGATTATGAGAAACAAAAAGTGAATCTGGCGGAAAATCGGGTTAATCAGGCGCGATCGCAGCGATATTTACCAAAATTTGAGCTGAATACGCAACACGGAATTATACCGGGAGTTATTAGCCAGCGCGATGACCTCAGTAAAAATGAGTACTATTTGGATCCCAATCTGGAAAACGATTGGGAAAATTGGGCGATTTTTACTCGGGCAGAAGTAAATGCTATTCAGCCAATCTTTGCCTGGGGCGCCTTGAAGAACGCTGTAAAAGCAGCTCAATCTGCCGCGGTTGCAGCCCATGAGCAGTTTAATCAGCAAAAGGCTGATTTGCGTATTCGTCTGTTCGACCTGTATCAAAGTTATTTACTGACTAGCGAAATTCTAACATTGCTGGATGAGGCTGAAGGGCGGATCAATAAAATTCAGGAAAAGATTGAGCAGCAGCAGGAGGAGGGGAGCTCTGAGTTTGATGAGTCTGATTTCTATAAATTCAAAGTCTATAAATCGGAGTTCCAGATGCGTGCCGCTGAAGTTCGGGAAAACGCTGAAATGACCCAGCGTATCTGGAACTATGTGCTGCAGGCAGATGAAAATACGGTGTACATGCCGAAAACCGATTTTTTGGATCCTGTTTCGCAGCAGATTCAAGAGCTGGACTACTATCGGACCAATGCCATTACCAACCGTCCCGAAATAGAAGCGATTAGTGCAGGGATTAATGCTGCGGATTATGGTTTGGATGCTATCAAGGCCAAGAATTATCCCATGCTATTTCTCGGATTAAACGCCAGCTTTGCCTACACGCCTAATCGACCCAGACAGAGCAACCCCTACATTATTAATAACAGTAACTACGCTTCTGGCGCCTTTGGGATAGGCCTTCGTCAAAACCTGGACTTCTTTAGTATGAAGACTGAAGTAAAAAGAGCACGGATTCAGCAAAAACAGGCAAAATTTTTAAAGGATGCGGCCGTTGATGGTATTGTTCTTGAAATAAACGAGGCCTATAAAGATGCGTCATTGTCAAATGTCAAAGTTGAAAAGACCAACGAAGCATTGATTACAAGTAAGAAGTGGCTTCGTCAGGAACAACTGGACTACGATTTTGGTATAGGAGAAACTAAAGATTTGATCGATGCCATGAAGAAAGAACTGGAACTCCGCGTGCAATACAAGCGTGAAGTATTCGAGTTCAATAAAAATATGGCTGAACTCTATAAAAAATCGGGTCTTCCGATAATTGAAATAATTAACAAGGATGATCAATAAGATGGATTTTAAAAAGACTGCTACACTATTATTTGCTTTAATTTTAGGATGGAGTTTTCTGGGCGTTCAGCAGGCCGTGGCTCAAAAAGACAGTACTTCGATTCGCAAACTATTGGATGAGCGTGATGCAGAGATTAAGGATCTGTTGGGACCGAAGGGAACCGAGTATACTGCTGATAAGCGTGATCGACTGAAAGATATTATCAATGATATTATCGACTATCGTGCTATGGCCCAGTATGCACTTGATGGCACTTATGATACGCTATCCAATGAGGAAAAGGAGGAATTTGTCGATCTTTTCTCAACCATTATACGGGACCAATCCCTCAACAAACTGGATATTTATCGTGCAGAAGTTAAATACAATAAAATCGATGTTAATAAAGATAGTGCGGTAGTTAAGACGATTGCAAAACTCGAGAAGGTACGCACGCCTGTTACTTATCATATGCAGTATGAAACAAATAAAAAGCAATGGGTGGTTACTGATATGATTATCGATGACGTTTCCACCGCTGGATCCTACAAGCGTCAGTTTCGCAGCATCATCAATAAAAAAGGATATGACTATTTACTGAAGACCCTTCGCAAACGAGCCGGCGCTTAATTTAGTTAATCAAGAGAACCTTGTATATTAGACGCAAAATAGATTCCTGACGCATGCTCAAATCCGTACAAAAAAAACGACTGGCCCCAGAAGGGTACATTTACAATACCTATGGTCATCCCAAATATTTGAAGCATGCAGTGGCTTCCGTGGTTTCGCTGCGCCGATACGATAAAGACCGGCCGGTAGCTATTGTATGCGAAGCCAAGCATAAAAAGATACTCGAAGAACATGGCATGGAAGATATATTTGATATCATCCATGAAATTGATCCTGAGCATGCCTCTATTGTTGGATTTAAGCATAATATCCATGAATACATGTTCTTCGAGAAGAATATTTACCTCGATAGCGATATCATCTGGGCGAAGGATCCCGATAACTTGTGGCAGTCGTTTGAACCTTATCCCTTTACGATAACCGGTACCCAGGTTTCAGATAATTTTTTTGGGGGGCCTAAAAATATTGGAATTATTGCCGATATCTTGCTCCGGCGCCGGCAGCGAACCCTGAATCATTTTGGACTCACCTATCTGAGTCGAGTACAAACGGGCCTTATTTACGCACAGGATTACAATCTGACGAAGAAGGTTGGTGAGTTTTCCAAGAAGATGCTGGATCGCAAAGACGAGACGCATTTTCGCAGTCGTACGCTCGAACAGGGACGAAGCGAAGAGTCTTGCGAGTGGAGCATGGCTATGGCGATGTCGAAGCTTGACCTGCCGGTATACCCCTGGCTGCAGGGCCACAAAAGTCCACAGCTGGATTATATTTCCGATCTGACCTCTCACGATCCGGACTTTGAATATGTGGTTTGCAAATACTATTGCGACAAGTTTGTCTATAATTTTCGGGGTTTAAAAAATAAATTCCTCCGTAAGCTATTGATTAAACTGTTTTCACTGATTCCCGGTAAAGGAGATTACCTGGAGACCACGCCGTATTGCCTGCACTTTGGCTGGTACCATCAAAAACAACCCTTCTTCGAGTTTGCCGAAAAAACATGGCACCGGCTAAAAGAGGGAGCTAATATTCACGAGATCAGGGATGAGCGAAAGCGATTAGTGAATGATTAGCAAACCGGCCGGGAATATTTTTGGTATCAGCTATGCCACCTGCCGTAATTAGCAAGCGTGAGTTAATTGAATTTATTATTCAGACCACACGCTTGTTTCCTCACGAAGGTGAATCCTTTCTCTATTTAAATGGTAAAAGGAGAATCTCAGACCTACTAGTCAATTTGTGTATTAAGAGGTTTTATCGGTCTTATCCGGAACTATAAATCCTTTGAATCTTTTGTAGTACTGAATCAGTTGCGGTAACCGGTGATTTCTCGCTTGAACCCTGAAATTTCGAACTTGCGGTATAATCAGGTTGGTTAGTGTTTACTAAATTACAAAAAATGCATAATTTTGGGATTCTTTAAATCAGTAAACGCTGCGTTCAAGATTAGCTGTGTAGTATAATTGATTTTCTATTCAACAAGGGGAGCTTGTGAGCCGTTCGACCTAAGACTCAAATAAAACAACAAACTTACATAACCAATGGTAAAAAAGGGTACGCGAATTTTAGCAGGGACGTTCTTGATTTATGGTCTTCTGGTAGCAACACATCTCGGTGAATTCTGGCCGTTTAGTATTTATCCCATGTTCTCTCAGGCCGGGCGGCCGTGGACTCGGGCCGTGGTCTGTGATGTCACGAATACACAAGATTCCCTGAGCTGGGACTCACGCCGGCAAAGCGAGCTGCCGGGTCCGGTTTTCGCCCTCAACCAGGTGGGTATCAATCAAAACGACTTGGCGAACTTTATTTCCAAAAATAAGCAGTGGACCGGGCAGAAAGTATCTGGAGTGCGTAAGTATTTTAAACAGGAACTGGATGACAAAGAATTTGTGGTGTTTAGAGTAGACGGGAAACTCTCCGAGGAAGATGCTGATTCAACAATAATTTCATTCACTCCCTACCTGCATCTTCGCCGGGATACCACGCTCTTAAATCCAAAACTGATACAGAAGTAGTCATTATTTAAGAATCATGAATTTTTTTAGACGATTATTTAGGTACGACCAGCGGGAAACCGAAGGGTCGGTATTATTCTTTCGATTGTTCGAAGCAATAATTGTTTACCAGCTTCTGTATTACGCCTGGAGTTGGGGCTTTTATATTCCACAGTTGGGAGATGTTGTATTGCCTCTGGGTATCGCCAATTACATCGACGTTTCATTTATGTTTAATTCCTGGTATTCCGTCGGAAATGCTGCCTTTATTACTATATTCGCACTGCTGGCTTTCTTCAAAAATAAACGTAGCCTTTATTTTATTGCACTGTTGGGAATGCACTTGCAGTATGTAGCACGCTTCTCACAGGGAGAGATCTCACACGGCTCGAATTTAACGGCTATGGCTTTGCTAATGCTGGCCCTGTCTGGTTTATTTTTCACAAAGCTCGAAGAACAACGTAAAGTGGCCTTTGGCCTGTTTATTTTCTTTGCCGGCTTGGGATATACCTCTGCAGCCATTAGCAAATTGATCGCTACAGGTCCGGAATGGATAAATGGAAGTCATCTCTACTTGTGGATCGGGGAACGGGCTATAGACAAACTTTCCCAGGAAGGCAGTTTCCAGCTTAACTTATTGCAAGAACAGATCATGAAGCATCACTGGATGGCTTCGATGACATTGCTATTTGGACTATTAACTGAATTTTTTGGTTTCCTGATCTGGTTTCGCAAGATCCGCTGGATCGAAGGCACGCTACTGATTTGCATGCATCTGGGCATTTTCTTGAGCATGCGCATTGAATTCAATTCCTACCTGGTTATCTTATTCCTGATTGCGTATCCTTGGCATAAAGCACTTGACTACTTTCTCAACAGGAAGGAACAAGGAAAACTAAGCCAATGGCTTCAGAAAAGAGCTCAACGCCTTAAGACGAGCTAGATTGCTCACTTTTCTTCTGTTGGGCCTCAAACTTTTGCAGGGATCCGACATCATCATCGGGCTCGGGCACCATATCGGTCTGTTTGAAAAGGTTAGCCAAAGCAAAAACTCCGAGGCTGCCGATCTTATTGAGCACACTTTTGGCAATGACTATACCGGCTATAGCATCTTTTTCTATAGCTATATTGCCGGATAGCGTAATACTCATGCCGGCAAAAATAAGATCCCGGTTGGGAAGGAAGGGGATACGGGAAAGGATAATCTCCATTGCAATAAAGGTAAACCAGATGTAAAAAGGAACCTCCGGCATCACCACATAATACATCAGCAGGTTGAAAGTTTGCCCAAGTAACTGCCTGAAGGTTTGAATACCGAAAATTTTATAGGCTGTTCTCAGCGGCATTGAAATCACGTGGTGCCGAAATTTTAAAAACAGCGCAACGATTACCACGATCAGGATCAAACCGCCCCAAAAGTAGGTTTGGTGTTGATTGGAAATCCAGTCGAGTACTTTTATTTGATCCGTAAAGATAAAGATGGACAGCAACCCAAAGGAGATAAAGGTCGAGGATACCGAGGAGATGATGTTGTTGTCTTTGATAATTTTGAAGATCTCTGTGGCATCGATCTGCAGGGTTTTCTTAGCCCATACGAAAAAGTACAGCTCTCCCGAATAGCCCAGAACATCTTTGTTGTATACCCGCTTCAGCAGAAAGACAGGCGCAGACTTTAGGGTATCAAAGGTCCAGGTAATACGATAAATCCAGATTTCGAAAAGGGGCAGCTGAAAAAAGATCAGCAGGAAAAGCAGGTAAAAAGATGGCTGAACGGGGAGCGACTGCCAGACTTTAAGCCAGCCGATATTTGACACTTCATAAATCAGCCACACCAGGACGGTTACATTGATGATCCGCTGAATCCATTTTAAGGTTGCTTTACCGCGGTCAGTTTTGAAAAAACCGGAAATTTTGCCCGTAATTTTCGAGAGGGCCATTTGCTGTCTTTTATTTGTTAAATTAAGCGGTCTAATATACAGTTTATTTTTATGAGTCTTTAATTAGTAGTTGCTGGATTTATGAGGCTATTGTTGGTTACCCAGGATTTTCCTCCGAACACCGGAGGCATCGAAACTTATTGTTATCAATTGGCAAAAAGGTTCGGCCGTGAGCTTGAGAAGCTGGTGATTCTGGCACCGGCTCATCCCCGGGCCGAGACCGTAGATTCACAACTTAATGCCACTGTTAAGCGTATACCTGTCAAAAATAGTCTGCTTCCGCTGGCTGCTCCATTCGTACTTCCGGGGCTGGCAAAAAAATATGAACCTGATGTTGCATTGCATGCTCAGTGGCAGACGTTGTGGTCCTCACTTTGGGCCCGTAAGCGGACCGGATATCCGCGAAGAATATTTGTAGCTGCTCATGCCCGTGAGCTACTGATAAAACCGTATTCAGGAGGCGGTTGGTTTAGTGACCGATTGCACAATCAGAGAAAGAAATTGCTCAAAAAAGCGGATGGTTTTTTCCCGGTAAGTCACTACACGGCCGATCTGCTAAAGAAAGAGGGCATTCCCAATAAAAAAATATCAGTAGTCGGGAATGGTACCGACCCCGGCTATTTTGCTCCTTGTTCTACGGAAAAACTGCGCCGGGAACTGGGTCTGGAAGGTAAAAAGATTCTCTTTTCGGTATGCCGGCTCGTTCCGCGCAAGGGAATGGATCTCGTGTTGCAGGCTATGAGCCGAATAACAAAACACAGGAAAGATGTGGTTTATTTGCTCGGTGGCAGCGGTGAAGACCGGCAACGATTGGAAAGACTATCCGTAGAATTGGGAATTGAAAAGTATGTGCGCTTCATGGGGCGGATTCCGAATGAACGCTTGCCCACTTTTTATAGTTTAGCAGATGTTTTCGTGATGCCGGTACGAAGCGAGCCGCCGGATGTGGAAGGTTTTGGTATCGTATTTCTAGAAGCCAATGCCTGCGAAACTCCGGTGATCGGTTCTTGCTCCGGTGGTATTCCCGATGCGGTAGTGGAAGGCGAAACGGGATTATTGGTTGATGAAGGAGATGTCGATCAGCTTCATCAGGCAATTACCACGTTACTGGACAATCCCGAATTAGCTAAAGAAATGGGTAAAAACGGCCGCAAACGGGTTCTGGAGAAAGCCACCTGGGATCAGGCAGCAAAAAAAATACTTGAGAAAATGCAGAATAAATAAAAATCATTCAACTGCGTTGACATAGGTAATTAAACAAGAAAATATTTTCATCTACAGCTAAGTATTCATAAAAAAACTATTATTGTGGATCAAAAAAGACGAATAATTATTTCAATTGGTATCTTTTTTCTTCTTTCAGCTTCTCTGGTTCAGGCACAAACCGAACCCAAAAAATTATCAAATGGGACAGTGGTACTGGAAACTTTCGAAGATGAAACCGTCGGCGAATTGCCTTCCATGTGGTACGATCGGGACGGGAACAAGCAGCTTCCCAACCATGATGCTGAGGAACAGGCTGGATATAAATATAAAATAAGGCAGGAACACGGCAACAAATATCTACATTATGCGGGAACTCGCGCCCGGCATATCAACCTCCCGTTGATTAATGAAAAAAAGCGAAATATCTATAACATCAATATCTATGATACTCCCATTCTTTCGTGGAAAGTGAGAGCTGAAAAATTGCCTGAGAACGCGAACGAGGATTATAAGGATCGAAATGATTCGGTAGCCAGTATCTACGTAGTTTTTGATATGGGACATGTGTTGTTTAAGAAAGTCCCTAAGTCGATTCGGTATACCTGGAGCAGTACCCTGAAAGAAGGGACCGAACTCTCGAAATTTTTTGGCAATCAGAAAATTGTCGTTGTTGAATCCGGCACGCAGAAAGCAGGGCAGTGGGTGACCTTCAAGCGCAACATTGTTGAAGATTATCGTCGCCTTTTTGGGGATAATCCTCCCAAAAATCCCCTGGCTATTTTGATCCTGAGCGATGGAGACAGTACGGGCTCATTTGTCGAGGCCGATTATGATGATATTAAGTTGATGCCTTCCGAAGACCTTGACAATAATTAAATAAGTTGCTTTAAAATAGTTAACTTTGGCGTCGTTAAAACAACTGATATTTTCTGCATTTAATGGATAGAATTCTACGCTTTTTCAGACCGCTCATCGATTTTAACTATCGCCATCCCCGCTGGGTTTTGGGCGTAACGATTATGCTGGCAATAATACTTGGTAATTTTGCCCTGCAGTTGAAAGTGGATACCAATCTGGCCAATCTGTTGCCCAAGAAAAATCCGCATGTACTGGCCCTTGAGAAGCTTCAGAACACCGTGGGCGGTGAAACGACCATGGATGTGGTGGTTAAATCGCCAAGTTTTGAAGATAACAAGCGATTTATCAATGATCTGATTAACAAAAGTCTGAAGCTATACGACCACAAAACGGAAAATTACTTTTTCGAGCGTGCTGAATTCCGGAAGGAAACCAATTTTTTAAAAGACAATGCCCTGTACTTTGCTACCGAAAATGAGCTGCAGGATATTGAAAACTACCTGAAAGAAGAAATTCAGAGTGCGAAGGAAGAAGCCAATCCCTTTTTTGTGGATTTTGGAGAAGAGGAGGAAGATGCCGATTCCACCAGCGAGCGGTTTGACGAAAGCTATGATGTATTGATCCCGAAGGAATATCCGGTGAACGAGGATAGCACTATCGCGGTATTTAAACTCTATCCCACCGGCTCTAAAAGTAATCTTAGTTATCTTCGCCGCACCTTTTCGGCTTATGATTCTCTGATTACCGCTATGAATCCCCAGTCTTACAACGAGGATATGGAAGTGAAATATGGGGGGCGTCTTCGGCGGCATCTGGAGGAGATCGACTCAATCATGAACGATGTCACCAACAGTTTCGCCTCCGGTATTTCGAGTGTGCTGCTGCTCGTGATGCTATACTTCTTCATAAAAAAATATATTCATTACCGGCGCGGTACTACCGAAGAGAAAGAGGTTAGCCTGTGGGGACACCTGCTTCGCATGCCGATCCCCATTCTCGTAATCGGAATACCTTTGCTGATTAGCCTTACATGGACGTTTGGGGTGACCTATTTTGTGTTAGGTACGCTCAACACGATGACTTCCGTGCTGTTTGTGATCCTGTTTGGGATGGGGATCGATTATGGAATCCACTTTTATGCCCGCTATATCGAATTTCGGGCTGAGGGTTTTACCATCGAGGAAGCACTCCACAAAACCTATGACAATACCGGCTCGGCGATTATCGTAAGTGGATTAACTACGGCATGCTCCTTATTTGTGCTGGTAATCGCTCAGTTTAGAGGATTTTCGGAATTTGGATTTATTGCGGGATCAGGAATTGTCCTGGCCCTTCTGTGTATGCTGTTTGTATTACCGTCACTGCTGGTACTATTTGAGCAGTTCAACTGGATAGTTTTTAACGAGCGGGACGTAGAAGAAAAAAAGGAACACATCTTTCACCGATTTCCCTTTGCCCGTTCGATAGTTCTAACCGGTCTGCTTGTGGCGGTAGTTGTTGGAGTTAATTATCAAAAATTGGATTTCCAGTATGATTTTGGGCAACTGGAACCCGAATTTCCGCAGTATCAGGAATTTAATACGATGGCCAGTCAGGTTTCTTCCTCCGATAAGCGGAATCCGGCCTATATATTGGCCGATAATCAGGATCAGGTTATCGAAATATTGGAGAAATTGCGCCATAAGATGGAGGTGGATACGACCAGTCCGACCATTCTTGATGTAGAAGCGCTGCCTCAGCGGTTCCCGCCATCGGAAGAAAAGGTACAGGAAAAACTTAAAGACATTGCACAGATACGGGAACTGCTGAATGACCCGTTTATCAAAGAGCAGGACGATCCACAGCTCGATAAACTGCGCCGGGCTGCCCAAACCCGCGGTAAGCTCAACATTGGTCAGATTCCGGATTACTTTAAAAGCCAGTTTTTGGATAAGAATGGTGAGATTGGCAATTACGTAATTGTGTATCCCAGTGTTGGGTTGTCTGACGGACGACAATCCATCGCCTTCAAAAATGATGTCGGCGAAGTTACGCTTGATAGCGGAAAGACTTTCTATGCGGCCAGTACTTCTATTATTGCCGCTGAGATGCTTGAGCTGATGCGGGCCGAAAGTCCGTGGATGGTTGGTGCAACCCTGGTTATGGTGTTCTTGCTTATGATTCTTTCGTTCCGCTCACTACGCTGGGCATTAATCGCCATGTTGCCGCTGGTTGTCGGCTTGCTATGGCTGTTTGGGATTATGATGCTTACCGGCATGATGTTCAATTTTTATAACCTGGTCGTCTTACCCGCGATTTTAGGTATTGGTGAAGATAATGGAGTACACCTGGCGCATCGCTACCGCGAGGAGGGCAAGAATAGCATGTGGGACGTGCTCTCGAGTACGGGGCAGCATGTTACCATAGGATCCGTGACGACCATGCTTGGATTTTCCGGTTTGTTGTTTACCAATCATCCCGGCCTGCAGTCCTTGGGTGAGATGGCGGTAATTGGTATCGGGATGACATTGATTGCGGCGCTCACATTCCTGCCTGCTCTGATTCAGTTTCTCGAAGAAAGGGAATGGTTACATTTTTAATTTGTCCTGAATACTTATTGGGCAATTATTGTTTCCAGAAGGTAGGTGTGAAAATAAGCAGTACCGTAAATATCTCCAGGCGACCGATCATCATAATCATGATGAGTACCCACTTTCCAAAAACTGGAATTTCCGCGTAGTTTTCGGTGGGCCCGAACGCTCCCCAACCCGGACCTATATTACCCAGGCAAGCGATACTGGCGCCTATTGCGGATTCGATATCATAACCCATGGATGCAATGACCAGCGCGCCAGTACCGAATACCAGCAGATAAAGCACAAAGAAGCTTAGCACGGTCCGCTGTATATTCGGGTCCACCGTTTTATCCCCAATTCGAATGGGAAGTACGGCTTTGGGATGAACGATCTGCTTGATCTCCCGGAGTGAATTTCGAATAATAATCATCCAGCGTATCATCTTTGGCCCGCCCCCGGTAGACCCGGCACAACCGCCCGTAAAAAAGAGCAGGAAAAGGAAAAAAGCACCGAACGAATACCACAGTTCGTAATCATCCGTACCAAAGCCGGTTGTGGTAATGATTGAGACGGCCTGGAATGCTCCGTAGCGCAGCGAATCAATAATTGAATATTCGTTAAATAGCCAGAGAGATGCACTGATAACTACAACAGCAATGGCTGTAATCAACGAATAAAAGCGGGTCTCCCGGTTGTTAAAAAAAGATTCGGTCCCACCCCGGAGCAGTCTGAAATGCATTGCAAAGTTGATGCCGGCCAAAAACATAAATATTGTAATAATCGAATCCACATAGATCGAATTGTATGCGGCAATGCTGGTATCTTTGGTAGAGAATCCACCGGTAGCTAAGGTCGCAAAAGCATGATTGATAGCGTCAAACCAATCCATGGAAGGATGTACCCAGAGCAACAGGAATTCGGCCGCGGTAAACGCGACATAGACGCCCCAAAGCAGTTTGGCGGTTTCCTGAACGCGGGGTGTGAGCTTATCGGTGGTCGGTCCCGGTGATTCGGCCTGGAAAAGTTGCATCCCACCAATGCCCAGCAGCGGAAGAATAGCCAAAGAAAGTACAATGATCCCCATACCTCCAAGCCAGTGAGCCAACGATCGCCAAAAAAGCATGCTCATTGGTAGTGATTCAATATTGGGATTGACAAATCCGGTATGGGTGGTGCCGCCAAAGATCGTAGCTCCCGTCGTGGTAAGGCCACTCATCGTTTCAAAGACGGCGTCGGTATAGCTTGGCAATATCCCGGATATAACAAAAGGAAGTGCACCCACCAGCGATAAAAGGAACCAAGTCAGGCTTACAACCAGAAATCCTTCACGTACCCGCAGTTCGTTACGGGGACGAAAGGAATAGAATAACGCGCCACCGACAACAAAAGCGATGGAAGCAGACAAGATGAAGGTATGCCAAACCTCTTCATCATATACAAAAGCGATGACCATGGGCAAGAGCAGGGCAAATCCCAGAAAGAAGATAAAAGAGCCGAGAATGCCCATCACGGTCTGTATATCAAAATGCGGCCGCCGAAGACTGTTAAGAGAAGTTGAAGGCATTATTTAAAGAGTGAAGTTATTTTGTCAACGGCTTTAGGCAGGCAGAAAATAATGACCCGGTCGTTTGCCTGAATCTGTGATTGTCCGGTGGCAATGGCAATTGAACCGTTGCTTAAAATTCCACCAACGACGCAGCCATCGGGGAAATTAATTTTATGAATGGGTTTGCGTGTGATCTTTGAGTCGGGTACGGCCTGCAATTCTATCACTTCAGCTTTGATCCCTTGTAGCGCCGTCACGGAGATGACGCGCCCGCCGCGCACATGACGGTGTATTTCGTTCGAGGCTGCCGATTTTTTATTGATGGCGGCATCCAGACCGATTGTCTGACTCAGCGGGATATAATCAGGTTTTGAAACCAGTGCTACGGTCTTTTTTACCTCCAGGTGTTTGGCCATCAGGCAAGAAATGATATTAGACTCCTCGTCGTTGGTCACCGAAATAAATGCGTCGGTGTCGGTGATGCCTTCGGTTGCCAGCAGGTCGGGATCGGTGGGGTTTCCGTTCAGCACCAGTACGTCCTTGAGCTCTTGCGCCAGCTCCACGGCGGTATCATAATCCGGTTCAATAAGTTTGATATTCCATTTTTTTTCCTCCTGGGTGAGCATCCTTGCAATCATGGCCCCTATAGGCGTGCCGCCGGCAATCATGATGCGTTCAATTTCAATATCCGGTTTGCCGGTTGTTTTGATCACGCTGGGAATGGATTCGGTCTTGGCCAGGATAAAAATTTGGTCCAGAGCCTGAATACGTACCGAACCACTTGGAATAATGGTGAGTCCTTTTCGGGAGATGGCTACCACCCGGAATGTAAGTTCTGGGTATTCCTTGGCATAATCGATAAGTGTTTTACCCAACAGGGGAGAACTTTTACCGATACGCAGGCCTATCATCTGCATCTTGCCGTCGGCCAGGTTAATCAAATCACTGGCCGAAGCTCGTTTCATCAGCCGAACAATCTCATGTGCAGCACTCTGTTCGGGATGGATAAGCACATCAATACCTAAATCTTTGGGACTTAAAGGGGCACTGGGGCGGGACAACTCATCGCTGCGCACACGTGCAATAACCATATTGGCGCCCAATCGCTTGCTCATCATAGAGGCAATCATATTCACCTCGTCAATGCTGGTAACGGCAATCATGATGTCGGCGTCTTTAACCCCTGTATCTACCAGATCCTTGGCTGAAGTGGCATTGCCTTCGTGGCATAATACGTCCAGGTTTTCGGATACTTTATCGAGACATTCCTTGTCTCGGTCGAGCACAATAACATCGTGCTGCTCTTGGGAAAGCATGCTGGCCAAGTCGTAGCCGATTTCACCTGCTCCAATGATAACTATTTTCAAATCAGTAACCCTTTTTGGTTAAACGATATCTGCAAAACAATTTTATAAAAACTAAAATCGCAATTTTGTGCTGATATTAAAATACTAGTTAGCGCCTTCGCAAAATCCATATTATATGGCGGCTAGTCGGAACCTAGTCCTAACATCAGTTGACTAATACAAGATTCCGGTGAAATCCGTTTTTATGACCTTCAATTTTTGTTAGTGTTGATCGAAACCTTATCTTTTGCAAGGAATTTAAACAAAATAATAGCTCGTGAAAGAATCCATCAGAATTGCATCAGGACAGGGGTTTTGGGGAGACTTGCCAAATGCTCCCATCAACCAGGTAAAGAAAGGACCTATTGATTATCTCGTAATGGATTACCTGGCCGAGGTAACCATGTCGATTATGCAGAAACAGAAAATGCGTAATCCCGAATATGGTTATGCCCGCGACTTTGTAGATGTTGTGGAAGAAATCCTGCCGGAAATTAAGGAACGCGGCATCAAGGTAATTTCGAATGCGGGAGGCGTAAATCCCGAGTCCTGCAAAGACAAAATTTTGCAAGCTATTGCCCGGCGCGGTTACGAAGATATCAACGTGGCGGTTGTGGACGGGGATGACATCCTTGAACAGATCGATGAGCTGCTTGAATCCGGGCATGAGCTGAAAAATATGGAAACTGGAGAATCAATTAGCTCGGTAAAAGACGAGCTGTTGAGTGCCAATGTTTATTTTGGCTGTCAGCCTATTGTTGAAGCGCTAGAGAAGGGAGCAGATATCGTAGTTACCGGACGAGTAACAGATACCGGTCTTACATTGGCTCCGATGACCTATGAATTTGATTGGTCCTTTGATGATTATAACAAGATGGCGGCGGGTACCGTAGCCGGCCATATTATTGAATGCGGTGCACAGGTATCCGGCGGTAATTTTACCGACTGGGAGCGGGTGCAGGATTTTGTTGATATTGGATTCCCCATCATTGAAGCCAAGCCCGACGGCTCATTCTATGTAACAAAGCATGAAGATACAGGTGGACTTATTTGCGAAGAGACGGTCAAAGAACAACTGCTGTATGAAATCGGAGATCCGACCGAATACATCACTCCTGATTGCATTGCGGATTTTACTTCCATCCAGTTAGAAGAGGAAGGGGATAACCGCGTTTACGTGCACGGGATCAAAGGGCAGCCGGAAACGGATACCTATAAGATTTCAGCTAGTTATAACGACGGTTACAAGCTCGCTTCCACGCTGGTATATTCGTGGCCGCAGCCACTCAAGAAAGCACAGAAGGCCGGAGCAATTTTAAAGGGGCGGGCTCATGCGCTGGGACTGGATTTTGATGACTTCAGGGTAGAGTACGTTGGAGTAAACGGATGCAGCGAGCGACCGATCACCGATGAAATGCTTGAAGAGGATCATGAAGAAGTGCAAATGCGGGTGGCGTTGTCCGGACATAACAAGGCGGATTTAAACCGTTTTGGTAAAGAAGTCGCTCCCCTCATTTTAACCGGACCTAGCGGCGTGACCGGTTTTGCGGGCGGACGTCCCAAGGCAAGTGATATTGTAGCCTATTGGCCGGCGTTACTGGATAAAGAAGCGGTTACTCCCCGTATTCGAATTTTCTGAAACAGCGTTGAATTAACTTAGAAATTTGACGGAAAATTTCGGATTTTATAGGTCTTAAAAACTTAAAAAAGTAAAAATCCTTTTTCATGGTTATTGGAATTATTGGCGCAAGTATTTCGGGGCTTATCGCGGGAAAGCGGTTGGCTGATGCCGGACATGATGTTACGGTAATTGAAAAAAGCAGAACATTGGGCGGCCGCCTGTCCACCGTAGAACTTGATGATATCAAACTGGATATCGGGCTTACTCACTTCTCGGCCAAATCGAACACATTCGGAAATTTTGTTGATGAGTTGATATCAGAAGGCCGAGTTAAAGAATGGGCCGAAGAGTTTAGTTTTTATGATGGCACCGAGTACCATGAAATTGATCCTAATGCCGATCCGCGGCCACAATATGTTGCCGAAGACGGGCTTCAGGCTATTGCGCAGGATTTGAGTCGTTGGGTGGATATTAAATCCAAAGAGAAAGCCGGCGGCCTGACATATATTGGACCGGATCGGCGAAAAAAACGATCCTGGATGATTAATCTTACCGATATCAGCGTGTTCGAATGTGATGCAGTAATACTTGCTACACCGGCAGTTGAAGCGTATGGGGTGTTGCAAACGGCACAGAATAAAACGGCATCACGTCGTATCATCCGATATATTGATGAAATTCACTATAACGGCTGTGTTTCACTGGCGGCTACATTTGACCATGAAGTACCGGAGTTCAACGGAATAGAGTGTGAAAACCTCTCATTGCGCTGGATCAGCAATGAATCTTCGAAACGAGGTACCGAGAAAGCGGCATTGGTACTACAGTCGACACCGGATTTTTACCATAAGAGTGAAGGGATGGATGCAGGGGAGATCAGTGAGCGTCTTTTGGAGGATGCGTCCAAAATTTTGGGCCCTTGGGTTCTGCAACCTAAGTCAACGGCCATACGTCAATGGAAGTATTTTGAAACGCGCAATCCCATCGACGAATATTTTATGGAATTGGAACTCGAAGATGCACCGTTGGCGTTAATAGGAGACTACTTCGGTGGAAAGGCATTCGATAATGCTTTTGTATCCGGATACAATTTGGCCGAATACTGGATAAAAAAATATAGCGAAGTTATAGCATAATAAATCTGAGAGAGTCTGAATATCAGATCGAACAGACCTAATTCCGTGGGATCTCTGCAAAAGTTAAATAGGTACTTTAAGAGATATAAGGGGACGATTATACTCGGCTCCATATTTCTGACTGCGTCCAACTTTTTTCTGGTGTGGATACCGGTTTATCTGCGTCGCACTGTGGATGAGGTGTCGAATATTGACGTAAGTAAAGCCCCGGAATCCTTTGATAACATTTTCCAGGTTTTATTCAATAGCAGTGCCAGCTGGCTGATTGCCAAAAATGCTCTTTTACTGGTTGGTGCCGTGATTCTTTCGGGGGTACTGCTTTTTGCCACTCGTCAAACACTGATTGTAGCGTCCCGGAAAATTGAGTTTGACCTGCGCAACGATATTTTCAATAAGCTGCTTAAGTTGCCGCAGCGCTTTTACAGTGATTACAAGTCGGGCGAAATTTACGTGCGGGCAACCGAAGACGTGTCCAAGGTCAGGGAGTATTTTGGTCCGGCCTATATGTATACAATCAACACTCTTACGCGGGCGGGTTTTATTATTACGATGATGCTGATTGTCAGCCCTGAATTGACGATGTGGGCCCTGCTTCCGCTGCCTTTTCTTTCTGCTTTTGCCTACTGGGTAAGCGGTTACATCAACGATTATTCGCGTATCATCCAGGAACAGTATTCCACCATCGCCGGGCGAGCTAAAGAATCATTTTCAAGTATTCGTCTGATTAAAGCCTACAATCGGACTGACTATGAGCAGCAGCGTTTTGAAAATGAGAGCGAATCGTATCGGAAGAAAAAATTGCGCCTCGATTTAGTAGAATCATTGTTTCATCCCACGCTTAATCTGTTGATCGGTCTTTCGGTGGTTATCGTGGTATGGAAAGCCGGTCAGCTTGTGATTGAGGGACAGCTTACGGTAGGAAATATCATGGAATATATTGTGTATGTAGCTTACCTGACGTGGCCGGTTGCTTCACTGGGTTATACCGTAAATCGATTTCAACAGTCCATGGCCTCTTGGAAACGCATTGATCAGATACTTACAGAGGATATTGAAATAGAGGACAAGCGTCACACCGACCAGAATATTGAAGAAATTAAAGGTTCCATTGAGTTTAAGAATGTCTCCTACAAGTATCCCGATGCACAGGAATATGCTCTCAAGAATGTTAATTTGAAAGTGGAAGCAGGTCAAAATGCCGCCATCGTCGGTCGCACTGGGAGTGGAAAGACAACCCTGGTGGAATTGGTTCCCCGGCTTTTTGAACCCACCGAAGGTGAAATATTGATCGACGGGAAAAATATTAAATCCATACCATTGGAGCTTCTTCGCAAGAGTATCGGCCTGGTACCGCAGGATACCTTCTTATTTTCTGATACCATCGGCGAGAATATCGCCTTTGGTACGACCAATGCCAGCCAGGAAGAAATTGAGCAGGCGGCTGAAAAAGCACAAGTTCGCGACAATATTTTGGATTTTGAGAAAAAATTTGAGACTATATTAGGTGAAAGAGGTATTACTTTGTCGGGCGGGCAAAAACAACGAACCGCAATAGCAAGGGCTTTAATACGGGATCCAAAAATAATAATCCTGGATGATTCTTTGAGTGCAGTCGATACCAAAACCGAGGAAGCAATTCTGCAGCATCTCAGGAACGAACTTAAAGGTCGCACAACTTTAATGATCAGTCATCGTATATCTACAATCAAAGATGCCGATATTATATACTATTTGGAAGATGGCAAAGTTGTAGAACAAGGAACTCATGAGGAATTACTAGATAATGAAGGACGTTATTCAGTCATGTACAATAAACAACTTATAGAACAAGAGCTGGCTGAAATTTAACGGAATAGTAAACATACAACTAACGAACCAAGATGAATTGTTTGATCGCAATTTAATCTAAAAATCACATAGGAGTACGAACATGATTATTGTACCATTAGGTGTTGCATCAGCAACTCCCACGGCTACACGTCACCTTTCATCGGTAGCAGTATGGAGAGAAGGAAGTGTCTATCTATTTGACTGCGGCGAAAATGCCCAAATGCGAATGTTGCAGGGAGGTCTAAAGCGTTCACAAATCGACTGTATCTGTCTTTCACATTTCGATACGGATCATTATTCCGGGCTTATCGGATTATTGTCGACCCTGCAACTCCAGCGCAGAGACCGTGAACTTACATTAGTAGGTCCCGAGGGATTGCAGGATTTCGTAGAATGGAATTTTGAGTTTGCCAATATCGACCTGAACTATCCCATCAAATACGTTGAAGTCAGTGAAGATTTGGAAGAGCAGCGGGTAGTGGATGAAGAGGAATTTTATATTCAGGCCCGGCCGCTGAATCACACCAAGTTTTGTATGGGGTATCGTTTCCAGGAGAAAGATAAACCCGGTAAGGTGGATGCCGAAAAGGCACAGGCCCAGGGTATCAGTGAAGACTGGCAATATAAGGAGCTGAAAGCCGGCAATGATGTTGAACTCGATGACGGTACGGTTGTAAAATCCGCTGACATTGTAGGGCATCCTCGTCCCGGAGACAGCTTTGCTTATATAACGGATACGAAGTATTGCCCGAACTCCGTAAAATTGGCGATGAACACCAACGTATTGTTCCATGAGGCAACGTTTAGCGAAAGCCTTTCGGAGAAAGCCGAAGAAACCGGCCACTCTACGGCCAAAGACGCGGCACGCGTAGCCAATGAAGCCAAAACTAAATTGCTCGTAATCACGCATTTCTCAGCACGGTATACCAATGAGTACGTGCTGTTACGCGAGGCACGAGATGACTTCTTCCCGACATGGGTAGCTACAGAACTGCGGCCTATTTTTACTGATCCGGCTCATGAAAAAGGCATTATCCAGCCGAAGGTTTATCTCAAAGAGATCAACCAGAATCAGAATAATAACGATAATAAAGGCAGCAGCGGTAGTAGCAGCAGTCGTTCTTCGAACCGGAAATCGCGAAGCCGGAGCAGCAGCAAAGGCAAGAAAAAACGATTTCGGAAACGTAAAAACTACTCGGGCAAAAAATCCCGCAGTAAATACGATAAGAGCGATAGTTCACGAAGCAAACGAACGAGAAGTCGAAGCGATAGCAACGAAAGCAACAATGGAGGCAATGACAACAGTAATCAGCGTCAGCCCAAGCAGATTACACCCCGAACGCCATTTGACGATTTCGACCGCTTCTAAATCAGCTTAACCTGTGGATAATCAACAAACGGATAAAGCCGTCGATTCCGATCTTCTTCGGCGGCTTTATCGCTTTATTAAACCTTACCGATGGTATGTCGCATTAGGTGTGGTACTCACCCTAACTGCGGCTTTTCTGGGCACTGTGCGTCCCAAGTTGACGCAAATTGCGGTTGATGAATATATCCGGAATAATGATTTCGAAGGTCTTTTCTGGATCATCTTATTGCTGCTTGCTTCGCTGGTTGGTGAGTTTATCATACTTGTTGCCAATACTTACCTGACGCGCTGGTTTGGGCAGGGTACGCTCTTTAACATGCGCAATGCTGTGTTTGAAAAAATACAGTCGCTGCACGTACAGTTTTTTGACAGGAATCCTATCGGGCGTTTGATTACCCGAACTACAAGCGATATCGAAGCCTTAAGCGACCTGTTGAGCGACGGGGTAGTGAACATCATAGGGGACATGTTCCGTATATTTTTTATTCTCTACTTCATGTTCAGCATGAGCTGGGAGCTTTCGCTGGTGGCAATATCGGTTTTACCGCTTCTGTTTTATGCTACCTTTCTGTTTAAATCCAAGGTCAGGGATTCTTTTCTTAAGGTTCGTGATCAGATTGCCAAGCTTAATTCTTTTGTACAGGAGCATATCAATGGCATGGCTATCGTGCAGCTCTTCAACAAGGAAGAACGAGAGCGCGAGAAGTTTAAAAAGATCAACGCGGGTCATCGGGACGCGTATGTGGAAACGATCTTTTATTTTGCGATTTTCTGGCCTGCGGTTGAGATAATTGCAAGTTTAGCTATGGCTCTGGTTATCTGGTACGGGGGCGGCCGGGCGCTGATGGGCCAGGTAACTTTTGGTATCCTGCTGGCCTTTGTGCAGTACGTCCGCGACTTTTTTCGGCCGATTCAGGGGCTTTCTGAAAAGTTCAATACCTTGCAATCCGCTTTAGCCTCTTCGGAACGTATATTTAATGTCCTCGATACCGAAAATGAGATTACCGATCCCGATAGCCCGAAAAGCATCGAAGAATCGCAGGGAGATATTAGATTTGAGGATGTTTGGTTCGGCTATAATAAAGAAGAAATCGTGCTCAAAGATGTTTCTTTTGAGGCCAAGCCCGGACAGACGGTAGCTTTCGTAGGAGCCACAGGAGCCGGGAAGTCTACCATCATTAACCTGTTGTTGCGGTTTTATGATGTTAATAAAGGCTCGATAATGCTTGACGGCGTTGATATCCGCAAATTGAAGCTTGCGGAACTGCGCTCGAATTTCGCCCTTGTGCTACAGGATAATGCGCTCTTCTCGGGCACTGTTCTGGAAAATATTACGTTGGGTAATCCCGATATTTCTGAAGAGGAGGTCATGAAGACGGCAAAAGAAATTGAGGCGGATACTTTCATTAACAAGTTGCCCGGAGGACTACAATACAAACTCAGTGAACGGGGTAAATCCATTTCGATGGGCCAGCGTCAGCTTATCTGTTTCATACGAGCAATGGTTTATGATCCAAACATTCTTATTCTGGATGAAGCTACTTCCAGCGTAGATTCAGAGACCGAGGAGATTGTTAACAGGGCCTGCGCGAAACTTATGGAAGGACGTACATCTATCGTCATTGCACACCGTTTATCGACTATACAGGATGCCGATAAAATTCTGGTAATGCACAAAGGAGAGATCAGGGAGCGGGGTAATCACCAACAGCTTGTCCAAAAAGACGACGGCATTTACCGCAAGCTATATGAGCTTCAGTACAAAGATGAGCTGATGCCTGCCACAAAATCTGCCGGTTCTGTTTAACAGACCCTGAGATAATCAGATTTGCTGATGGGTATTACAATGTAGAGATCAAATCGACATGAGCTACTCTTTTGCTAAGGAGATTAACGGCCAGCAGCACTGTTTGTGTTTTAGGATAGGCATAACCCGGGGCATTCCTAATACTTTAAACAGGGAATAAAGTATTACAAGATCGCTTTGCAAAACTTAAATAGAGTAGTCATTCAGATGCTACGCGGCTTCAGGTCAGGGAGATCCCTTGGCAGGCTTCGGGATGACAATGCCTTCATTTATTTTCCCAAAGCCCTCTTACAAATAAAAAAGCGATGAATACGGTTCAGGTATTCATCGCTTTTAAAATCAGCAGCTGTCATATCCCTAGTCAGGGGGCAGCCTGCTGTTCAATTTAGATCTGTTTATCCGAAGGTAGCCAGGAATTCATCATAAGCCTCAATGGCTTCATCGTATTGGCCTTGTTCGTCGAGAATCTCGGCACGCTTGATCATCGCTTGCTCCAGGTAGTTACGATGTTCGCCGTTGTTTTTGAATCGCTTAATTAAGTCTTTGCTGGCTTTCAGTATTTCATCCTCGTCGCCTTCATCAAGCAGCAAGTCATAGCGTTTAATACGGATGTTGTCCAGCTTTTCTTTAAGCATCAGGTCGGAGCTGGAATCCATCCGATCAATAATCTGATTATACAGAGGCAGCAAATTCCCATCGCCGCGATTCTCCAGAATCTGGGCTTTGAACAGCATGGCCCGGGAGGCCTGATCGTAAAATTCTTTGTTTTCAGAGTCGCTAAGCCGTTCGATGACCCGGTTTAGAGCCGGCAGCGCGCGTTCATTATCGTCCAGCTTCAACAATGCGATAGCTTTGCGAATCAAAGATTTGGACACTACATCTGTAAGTCCGGGATGTGCTTCATCATCAAAACGGTCGATAATATCCTGCAGGGCGGGCACAAGTTCTTCCCAGCGCTCCATTTTGTGAAGCAGATCGGATTTGCGAAGCAGTGCTTTTTGTACAAAATCTTTTTCCTTAACGAGGTTACTCATGGGACTAAAGTTTTGGGTGTCTGAGGATAGAGGGATCTCCGATTCTACAGGATCTCTATCAGTACTCTCTCTCTCATCACCTTTGGTTTCTATTGCGGTTTCTGTAGATGATTCTTGTTCTTCTTCCATTTCATCAGTGTCAGGTTCAAAATCGAAAGGATCTTCCGAATCTTCATCAGTGGAGTTTTCGTTTTCATCCTGGACGAATTCTTTAACGGTAAAATCCGGCTCTTCTTTTTCTTTTTTCTCTTCTTCTTTGTCTTCGATGTCGTCGTTATTTTCAATTTCTTCGCCGTCTTTTTTGGCATCAAAATCTTTTACCAGATCATCGATGTGTTTGTCGCCTATTTTCTCAGCGATAATGTCGGCATTGCGATCGGTCGCGTTTTGAAGGCCGTTTTTATGTGATTCGGCTACGGCTTCAACAGAAGATGTTTCCAGTTGTTCGGTTTCTTGCGTTTCGTTTCCTTCTTCTTCATTTAAAATCTCGTCAATGGTGGAAACGCCAACGTAGGAAACCACTTTATGAAAAGTGCTGGAGATATATTTTATGATCAGTTCGGTCTTTTTGCCCTGGAAGAGCTCATTAAAAGACTCCCGAATCTTTTCAGGAGATCGCTGGTGAATTTGTGGATGTTCTTCAAACAATTGCTCGTAGGCATCCAACAATCCGCGGGCCAGTGCCTTCTTGGTTGTCTCTTTGTTTTTAAACTCTTCGAAATAAGGACCCGGTTCTCCATCATTGCTGATCACGTTTAAGTCCTTCAGCAGACGGATAACGAGCAGGTCGTTAGGATCAGAGTACCCAAGAATTTCCAACAAATTTGAATTTATAACCGGCTCCTCGGATTCATATTCTACCAAGGCTTTGATTATAGATTCAAAGTTTTTGGTATTAACTAAAAAGGCTTCAGAAACTTTCATGATCCCTGACTAGATAAATGGTTATTGTGTACGCGTTTATTTTCGCTATTTAATTGACAATTCACCAATTAAAAACTGTTAATAAAGCGCTATAGGAATTAAGATTTTGTAATCTGTAAATTCCTTTCCAAACGTTAATGCCGTTCTTTAGCTCACATGTGATGAAAAAGCCTTCAGAAAGGTTTCTTCCAACATTTCTTTCGTCAGCGGCTTCATCAGATAATCAATAAATTTTGTCTGCTTCGCCCGTTCATACTTCTCTGGGTCGCTTGATGAGGTTATATATACCAGTTTTACCTCTCGATGCTTACTAATCTCTTTAGCGGCTTCAATCCCATCAATATCATCAGCCAAATTAATATCCATCAGAATCAGATCTACAGCCCCGATTCGCAAGGCTGATTCGATGGCTTTAGATCCCTCGGAACTTGAACCGATAACCGTATGTCCCATTTTATTGATAATACGTTCCAGTATTATCTGTTGAATTTTGTCGTCTTCAACAATAAGTACTTTTTTAGGTTCCGGGGTATTGGTTGAATCCATGTAAGTATGCAAATTAATAAGCCGATATTTAATCTAATAATGCAAAATTCGACGGTCTTTTACAATTGGTGTTTCACGAACCGTGAATTCGATTTGTTGAGTTTAAAAAACAAAATTAACGCAACCGGTAGACCGTAAATCAACAAAATAGGGCGGTTGAGTACAAAAAATGCCCGGAAAGTCCGGGCATTTTCTTTTATAATCCTGGTAATATATGGGGAGACAGATACTCAAACTTATTTTTAGTCGTCCACCGTAGCTATTTTGGTTGCGCTCCTTGCTTTATTGCGCACGAGGGCATATTCCAGGGAATTTTCGTTCCAATTAGCGACCTTGGTATACAAGCTGTTGGCCATATCCGTATCGCCCTTTTTCTGGTAACTCAGTGCCAGGTAATACTGGGCCAAAGGATTATTGACTTCACTTTGTTTGAGGTGTTCCACAGCCTTGGCATAATCTCCCTGGCGGTAGGCAATGATTCCGGAGATCATGTGAAAAGCCTTCATGTCTGCGGGATTATTTATCTGCCGGGCTTGTTCATAAATTTTCGTAGCCTTGGCCGAGGCTTTGTCAAAGTCACCTTCCTGAGCAGCCAGGAGCGCTTTATTTTCTTGTGAAAGCATCCATAGACTGTTTTTCCGGTTTTCGGTAAGCATGCTTGAAGCCGCTAATTTATCGGAGGCTTCCATGTCGCTTTTAGCTGCCGTAGTATTTCCCTGTTCCAGTCCCATCAGGGCTTTCCTCTGATAGAGTGTGGTGGCGATTTCCGGTAGTTTTTCCTGTTCTGCCCAGCGTATTGCGGCCAGACATTCCTTTCCCGCCATCTGAGGATTATCTTCATAGAGATAGGTTTCGGCCATTTGCTGATGCAGTGCAATCTTATCGGAAACCGTAGGTGCTATTGCAATAGCTTTCTGATAGACTTTTCGGCCTTCCTCGTACTGTCCTTTAAAGACCAGGTTATCACCAATTTTTTGTTGAGAAAAGAAGAAGGTGGGATTCAGTTCCAGGGCCTTCTTGTAATGTTCAATAGCCAGATCATAGTTGCCCATTTTGGTATAGAGGTCACCAATAGAGTCATGGGGATTGGCTTCATCAGGCAACAGCCGGATGTAATTCTTGAAGGCCTGCTCGGCAGCAGTGAAATCCCCTTTGTCCCTATTTAAATATCCAAGGTTATTATAAGAGGGAGCAAAATTCGGATCAATCTCTATCGCACGATTGAATTCGGCCATAGCCTGATTCGTATTATCGGCGCCCATGTAAGCCAAACCCAGCCAGTGGTGCAGTCGCTTATCATTCGGATATTCGAAAATAGCTTCATCCAGCAGTGTTATGGCTTGTTCGGGGTTGCGTTCCGAGTTGGCCTTTACCGCTTCAATAAGCAGCCGTTCTCCATTGGTAACTTCGCTTTTTTTGCTGACAGCTTGTGCCAGATGACGGGTGAACTCTTCATCGGTTGGGGAGGAGAGCGCCCGATAGAGATTACAAAGGGCAAAATCAGGATCTTCATTCAGGCATTCATCAAAGGTGGTACGTGCTTCGCTGTTTCTCAGGTTGTCAAACAGGTTGCGACCTTTGACGAAGAGTGCCTTAGCTTCATCGCTGGCAGAGGTGATGGGAAGGTCCTGGGCATACACGCCGGTACCTAAGCTCAAAATCAGGCTTAAGGCCAGGCTTGTTCCTAATAGGTGAAATAAATTACGGTTAGGTTTCATTTGGTCTCCATAAAGTTGCTTGTTGGAATGCAGCTATTGCGGCATTATAATATTAGGATATGAACTTTTATTGCCCTAAATAGTTCCCTCAAGGTGATAAAAAACAGTAATCTAAATACATTCAATTGTGTGATTCTTATATCGCATTTATGCCCAATAGGGAGACATGAGGAAGAAGAATTATTTATTAGAAACTATTTAATTAAAGAAATCTAAAATGAATTGAGTGTTGCTTTGCCTACCTTCTTCATTAGTTTAGTTTAGGTTACAGTATACCCTGGGATGGGGACATTTGTAGAATTTTAGAAAAAGAAGGAAACGGCTACGCCATCAAATTATGATGACTCATCAAATATTTATCGTTGACGATTCCAAAGTCCAGTTGGTAATGCTGGAGAAGGTACTACAGAATGAGGGATTCACTGTGCATTCCTTTTCTGACGGTTTTAGCTTAATCAAAGCCCTTGAGAAAATTTCGCCAAGCTTGATAATTTCTGATATCGACATGCCGGCCATGAATGGTTTTGAATTGTTTGATGAGGTATGTGAGCAATATGGCGAGCTTTCGATACCGTTTTTCTTTATGTCCTCGAACGCCAGCATCGTGTCAAGAGAACGACTAAGTGATTCAGGCGTCGATTATTTTCTAAAAAAACCGTTCAAGATCCCAGTGCTGATTGATGTTATTCGAGACCTGCTGAATGAAAATCGGGTTTTAGGCCTGGCTTAACCTACCTGTTGAGCGACCCAAAAATTGCTTGGGGATATAATTACGAATCTCTTATATTTGGTTTCCTCAATAGAGGTGTGCAACTGAATGTATGATTCATTTGCCCGAGTGGCGGAATTGGTAGACGCGCCGGATTCAAAATCCGCGACAACCCCTCCTCAAATGTTTTAAAGCCCGGTTTTTTGGTTTTGGACACCATTCAGACACCAGAATTATCCCATCAAAGCGTACTTCTAATAACTGGATTATAAAAGTTTTCTATCATCCAGAGCCAATCTAAGGAGTTTTCTGATTTTAGCCTTCAGTTATAATTTAAATCAATCTGGAGGTTACTATGAACTTTTCCATTTATCCATTACAACGATACGACAAGAATCGATTATACATTTATTTTGAAGATGAAAATGGTGATCGAATTCGACGTTCAACGGGTATATCCTATCCTAAAGGAGCTTCAAAGAAAAAGCGAGAAATAGCTCACAAAAATGCCGAGGAGAAAGGCATTGAGTTGGTGTTAGATTACTTCAAGAACCATCGGCAAAGCCAGCAAGAAAAAGAGAAAGCCTTACCTCTATCAACATACCTGGAAGACTATTATTTGCCGGACTTGAAGAGCGATAGCGCTGAGTCAACCTATGATCGTTATAAGCTTGCATTTAAACACCTGCTTCGTATTTGTGGCGACCTACCACTCGATGAGTATGATCGCCAGCTAATCTCTGAATACAAATTATATCGCTTAAATAAAGATCAGGTAGAAAAAACGACCATTAATATAGAATTACGGTCTATTAAAGCATGTTTTTCATGGGCTGTTAAAAATGACTTCTTGGTTAAAAATCCCTACCAGGGGCAAGACATTCTCCTTGATGCCAAGGTTACCAAAAGAGCATTTACAAATACTGAAATACAAAAACTCTTTAAACATACCGAAGGTGAGTTAATCGGATTGATTGTTCGCCTAGCTTATTTTACAGGCATGCGTATTGGAGAGATGAATAAGCTTAAATGGAATATGATTAATTTCGAGGAGCGCTATATAGATATACCTCCAGAAATTACGAAGACAAATAAAGGACGATTGGTACCACTTGGGAAGAAAGCATTTAATATCATCAAGATATTTGAGCTCATGCTGAATAAAAAAATGAAAAAAGCTCCCAAATATTATCAGAATAAAACAAAAGAGGACTGCTATGTACTCCCTAAAGAACGTGGGCATGGACAGTATGCGGTAAGAAGTATTCAGCAAAAATTTAGGAGGACCTTACGAAAATTAGGTCTTCCGGATGAGCTTAAGATTCATTGCCTACGGCATTCCTTTGCTACCCATACGCTTGAAAAAGGAGGGGAGATGTATGCCGTAAGCAAGTTAATGGGACATTCAAGCGTAAAGGTTACTTCTGATTTTTATGACCATACAGATCCGTTAAGTTATCGCGAGACTGCTGGGTTACTCTAAGGAAAGAGTGAACTTGCTATATGCTGTAAAAAGCCTCTGTCAATATAAAATGGCAGGGGCTTTTTATATATTGGAAACCGTTGGCTCATATCTTTTTTTATTTATACAATTATCAGTCAATACTTACATTCAAGCGACTCCACATATCTATATTTTTCTAGTACAGTATTTATAATTTTCTTATATGAACTGTTGATTAACAAACAAAATCATAGTCTATTGGGTCCAATACATTTTTAAAACTGAAATTATTTCAATTCTTTTATTGAATCATGACCAACTTTCGGGAACGTGCAAATTTCATCTGGGATGTTGCTAATTTAATTCGGGACAGTTTCAAGAGGGGGAAATATCAGGATGTGATCCTTCCTTTCACTGTACTTCGCCGCGTCGACAGTGTGCTGCAGCCCAATAAGCAGGAAGTCCTTAGCACTTACAACAAGTACAAGGATAAACTGGAGGATATGGATGATCTGCTACGGCAGGCATCTGGCTATGCCTTCTACAACACTAGCAAATATGATTTCGAACGCCTGCTGGACGACCACGAGCACATTGCCGATAACTTGCGCCGATACATCAACGGTTTTTCGGATAATATGCGCGAGGTGCTATACAACTTCGATTTTGACAACACCATCCGAAAGCTTGACGATCAGGGATTGCTCTACCAGGTGATGCAGCGTTTTAATGAGATTGATCTCCATCCCGATACGGTGAGCAATATGGAGATGGGCTACATCTTCGAAGAGCTTATCCGAAAGTTTAACGAGGCGACCAATGAGAATCCCGGTGAGCACTTTACCCCACGCGAGGTTATTCACCTGATGGCCAATATTGTATTGGAACCTGATAAAGAAGAGCTTCAGAAAGAAGGTATTATTGTTAAAGTGTATGATCCTGCATGTGGAACCGGAGGTATGCTCAGTATTACCAAGGATAAGATCCAGGAAGTTAACCCGGATGCGGACGTGCGCGTATTTGGAATGGAATTAAATCCGGAGACGTACGCGGTTAGCAAGAGTGACTTTTTTCTAAAAACCGAAGACGGCAAAGATGCAGAAAACATTCTGCAGGGCAGCACGCTTTCCAATCCGAAGCACAGCGGAGAAACCTTCAATTATATGCTGGCCAATCCGCCTTATGGGAAAGATTGGAAACGGGATAAGAAAGAGGTGGAAGACGAAGCTGATCGTGGCTATGCTGGGAGATTTGGAGCCGGTACACCTCGCAGTAACGATGGTCAGTTGCTTTTTACCCAGGATATGCTGTCTCACAAGGCTCCTTTTGAAAATGGCAAAGGGGGCAGTCGTATTGCAGTTGTTCATAATGGGTCTCCACTTTTTACCGGAGATGCGGGAAGCGGAGAAAGCGAAATCCGCCGGTGGATGCTGGAAAATGATTGGCTGGAAGCCATTGTGGCTCTGCCTGAACAGCTTTTCTACAATACTGGCATCGCTACCTATGTATGGATTTTAAGCAATAAGAAGACCCCAGAGCGCAAGGGTAAAGTCCAGCTTATTGATGCTTCGGATATCTGGGAGCCGATGCGCAAGAGTCTGGGAGACAAGCGCCGTAGAATCTCAGATGAACAGCTAAAGCAAATTACGCAGTTATATAGCGATTTCGAGGAGGGCGACAAGGTTAAGATTTTTGAAAATGAAGAGTTTGGCTATCGCAAAGTCCGTATTGAGCAGCCGTTGCGACTGAACTATCATGCCATCCCCGAGCGTATCGAGCGGCTTAAAGAAGAGCGTGTCTATCAGAATTTTGCCAAGAGCCGAAAGAAGAACAAAGAGGAAAAGCAGAAAGAGATTGAGGAAGGCCAAAAAGAGCAGCAGTTTATCTTAGATGTGCTCCATTCGATGAGTGACGAGAAGTTCACCAACAGCCGTAATTTCTTTAAACGACTCAAAGAGCGATTCGGAGAACACGATTACAAGCCGAAAAAAAGCCTGCTAAATGCGATCGAGCGTGCTATCGGTGAAAAGGATGAGGAAGCCGATATCGTGCGCGATAAGAAAGGCAATCCAGAGTCGGATACTGATTTAAGAGACTACGAAAACGTGCCGTTGGATGAGGATGTATTTGAGTACTTTGAGCGTGAGGTAAAACCACACGTGCCGGAAGCCTGGATCGACGAAGACTATACCGATGAAAAGGATGGCGAAGTGGGACGTGTAGGCTATGAAATTCCCTTTACGAGACATTTCTACGAGTACGAGCCGCCTCGTCCGCTGGATGAGATTGAAGATGAGATTAAAACCCTGGAAGAGCAGATTCAGGAGTTAATGCAAAAAGTAATAGATTAATTATTTGCTATGAGCACATTTGGAAACTTACAACAAGTGGACCTTCGAGAGGGTTGGGCGCACGAGGCTTTTGACTTTACGACGTGGTTGGTAAAGTCCGAGAACCTCGAAATGCTATCGGATGAGATTGGCATTGAAATCGCTCCTATTGATTCTGAAGTGAAAACCGGACGCTACAGCGTGGATATCCTGGCAGAGGAGGAGAACACCGGACGTAAGCTGGTGATTGAAAACCAGTTGGAGCAGACCGACCATGATCACTTGGGAAAACTTATAACCTACGGGTCAGGACTTGATGCCGAATATATCATCTGGATTGTAAAGGATGCTAATGACGAGCACCGCCAAGCATTGGAATGGCTCAATGACCATACAGGAAACGAGCTTAACTTTTTTCTCTTAAAGCTGGAGCTCTGGCAAATTGACGACTCTAAACCGGCGGTTAAGTTTAACACCATCGTAAAGCCGAACGAATGGACCAAGACACTCAGGGAGAGAACACAGTCTGATGATCTTTCAGAGACCAAGCTTATGCAGCTGGACTTTTGGAAGCAGTTCAAATCCTTTTGTAAAGAGCACAATTCACGTATTGGTACACGCAAAGCATATCCTCAGCATTGGTATGATGTAAGCATTGGACGCTCTGAGGGACGTATAGCATTGACCGTAAATACGCGAGATCAAGAGCTGGGATGTGAACTCTATATTCAAGATGATAAGGAGTGGTTTGATGAGCTCCATGAACGGAAAGAAGAGATAGAGGGAAAGATTGGCTCAGAATTAGAGTGGCAGCGACTTGACGACAAGAAAGCCAGTCGCATTAAGTTGGCCAAGGACTTTAATTTTGAGGATCAGGAACAGTGGTCGGACTATTTTACGTGGCTTAAGGACAAAGCAGACAAGTTTAAACAAGTATTTGGGGCATGAACTGGGAATTATTGATATCGGCCATAGCTCTGATTGTTTCGGGGATGGCTGCATTTTATAGTTTTAAACAGGGCAGAAGAAGCAATCAGCTCCAGGAACGCATAGTAGATATCGAAGAGCAGCGGGAAAAAGAACGATTGGCAAAAGAAAATAAAGCTGATTTGAGGGCTTCTTTTAAATACGAAAATTTATTGGATGAAGGACAAGTTGCAAGTCATATCGTCGTCAGAAACGAAGGTAAGATCAAAGCTGAAAATATCAGGTTATATGTTGATGGAGACCCAGTAACTCAGCACAAGTATATGATGCAATCCCATAGCCATAAATTGAGTCCTATCCTGCCAGACAAAGAGTACAAAAGTGTTATATCAGTTGAAGAAAATGAACCAGAGTCGTGTGAGATAAAACTTTTATGGGATGATGAAACTGGAAGAAATTACGAGTTCAAAGAAAAATTACCGTTAAAGAAATGAGATATCGCAAACCGGAAGAATTAAAAGTGACAGATATTGACTGGTTAGGTGAAGTTCCCAAATCATGGGATATCAGAAAGCTAAAATTTCTTTCTGATGTTAATTCCTCTAATGTCAATAAAAAATCCAAAGAAGGAGAGGAAACAGTAGAGTTATGCAACTATACAGATGTTTATTACAACGAGTCTATTACTAATAAGCTCGATTTCATGAAGGCCACTGCAAGCGATAAGGATATTGAACGGTTTCAGTTAGTAGAAGGTGATGTAATTATTACCAAGGATTCGGAGTCGCAAGATGATATGGCAGTGCCGACTTTTGTTGAAGAGACTAAAGAAAATCTATTATGTGGATACCACTTAGCTCTTATAAGAAGTGATGAAAATGTTTTAAATGGGAAGTATTTATTTCGCCTTTTCCAGTCAAAGAAATATCGTGAAGAATTTGGTATTAGATCCAATGGAATAACACGATATGGTTTAGGAGTGCATGATTTAAAAAATATATCGATTCACATTCCACCACTCCCTGAACAACGTTCTATCGCCGCCTTCCTAGACCGTAAGACCAAAGCCATCGACAGCCTCATCCAAAAGAAAGAGCAGCTCATCGAGCGGCTGAAAGAAAAACGGCAGGCGCTCATCACCCGGGCCGTTACCAAAGGCCTCGATCCCGACGTGCCGATGAAGGATTCGGGCATTGAGTGGTTGGGAGAGATTCCTGAGGAATGGGAGGTAACTAAAGTAAAATGGTTAGTATCTAAGATTGGTAGTGGTAAAACACCACGTGGTGGCTCTGAAGTATATAAAGATGATGGGATTCCCTTTTTAAGAAGCCAGAATATCCATTTTGATGGTCTAAAGTTGGAGGATGTAGTGTATATCAATGAAGAGATTCATGAGGATATGATATCAACAGCTATAAAACCGAATGATGTTTTATTAAATATAACGGGTGCTTCTATAGGAAGGACCTCTTTAGTTCCGGAAGATTTCCCGAAAGCTAATCTCAATCAACATGTCTGTATCTTAAGGCCAAGAAAAGAAAATGTAAGTCCTGATTTTCTTCATCTTGTTGTCTCATCTGATCTTATCCAAAATCAGATATTTGCTTTTGAAAATGGGACATCTCGTGAAGGATTGAATTTTTTACAGGTTGGTTCCCTTTTGGTATCACTTCCTTCATTATCAGAACAAAAGCAAATTGTAAGGCAAGTACGGGAATATGAAGAAAGAATATTTTCTTTATCGACTGGTATTGAAAATCAAATTGAGAAGCTAAAAGAATACCGACAGTCCCTTATCTCTGCATCGGTTACGGGTAAGATTGATGTTAGAGATGAGGTGGAGGTTGAATCAAAAGAAGTAATAGCATGAGCGCAACAGAGACTTCAGATAAGGTATTATTACACGAAATATTAGATGAGGGATTTCAGCCTTTTGGGGTGGCTGCATCAACTATCTTAATATGGCTGATGTATGCTGATGATCAGGTAAAACAGGAAGAACGCGACGTACTCAATGATTTCTTGTCTTCATTTAATTTGAGCTCGTATCGTTCAAAAATTGAGAAGATTATTCAGCAAAATGATTTAAAGAGCCTGGAACTTGCTGCTGAAATTCTTCGGAGAGAAACTACTGAGGAAGGAAAGCGCAGGCTTATTGAACTCTACCTAGGGATGGCTCTTGCAGATGGCCTTATAGCCTATACCGAGATATTTGTCATAGAATTTATCGCAGATTTATTCTCGATATCTCCCAGTGAACTGAGAAATATTTATCGTAATGCTACAGGAAGAGAGATGCCCAATATAGGAGATCCCAGTTCTGAATCCTGGTGGGCTAGGCAGTCAAAACAAAAGTCAAAAAGCAGAGCCGGTAATAATAAGGGAGGAGATTCTAACCAAAATTCTCAAAGGTCGCGGAGCGGTAACCAGACACGCACCAAGCGAATGAAAGCTCTTGCAATCTTAGGTTTGGAGGAAGGGGCTACAGAAAAAGAGATCAAAAAAGCCTTCCGAAGGTTAACCAAGGTTCATCATCCGGACCGTTTCGCAACACTTGGTGAAGAGGCAAAAGAAAATGCCCATCACACCTATATAAGAATTAAAGAAGCATATGAATATCTATCATCATGAAGAATTTATACAAGCGCCTTCAGATTTCAGAGACAGCTAGTAAAGATGAGGTTGAAAAGGCTATAAAAAGAACAAACAACGCCCAGCTTAAAAAGGATGCAACAGCTGTTCTGTTACATTCTGGAAGGAAAAAAGTATATGATCGTTGCCACAGTGAGTTGAAACGGATTGCATATATGCGTGCGAACCTGGGTATGAAGCAGGGTCCTAACTGGCAGAAACATAACTTCAGTGATTATGAGTCATCTTCTTCTCGTAAAATTTCATTATATGAGCAGTACAAGAAGAAATTTGAGAAATATATCCCAAAAACTGGTAGTGCACTCTTTGAATCGCTTCCAGAATCAATTAAAGAGAAAATTAAGAAGAGACAGAATGGGGAATATGAAGATCAGTATGTAGTTAAAACGCGAACTGGTTTCGGCAATACAATATGGGCAATTGTTTCTATTGCGGCATGGTTATTATTAGTGGTGAATGCTTTAGAGAATTATGGATGGACAGAAGGCAATACAACGTTGGTACTTTTTAGTACTTCTGCACTTCTTGCTTTACTAACCTATAATTTGAAGTGGCCTGTAGGAAAACTCCTTTCACCTCTGGATGAGCAATATATTATAACCCCATTTTATTTGATAAAGACAAGTTTTGAATCTGTAAAATGGTTACCGATTCACAAAATTAAGAATATTAAACCTGTTCATAATTATCGAAACGGAGCCTATTCTTACACCAATATTACAATTGAATTTAAGAGCTTTACTAAAGCTGTTACCATTTCTTCAAAAGCAAAGGCGGAAGGTTTTGTTAAAGTTTTGGGGCACTTCGCAAATAATGTTTCATCCATTTTGAACCAAAGTAGTGCAAAGTCACTAAAAGAGCGGAATGATTTTTATGAAGTTCATACCAGTAATAAGGAATTTAGTTCATCTTCTGCCATTCAAGATCGAAAAAAGCCCTTTTGGATTTCTTGTATAGTCTGTGCGGTCCTATTTTTTGGTGTTTCCCAAGTAGATTATTCAACCACTCCTGTTGGTACTGATTCGCCAACTCCATATGAGTCAATTCAGAATACCAACCGGTCAGTAAATACTAATTATAAAAGTGATAAAGATGAAAAGGAAACATTTGATGAGCCAAGCCAACCCTTGCCTCCCAATGGAGCTGTAACAAAACATATTGCTAAAGAATCTCTAGCTCCTTTCAAAATCACTACCAAGGGTACTGATACCCATTATTATTTAAAATTGGAGGATTACTATACAGAAGATAAAGTGATGACGATTTTTGTAAGAGCAGGAGAAACAGTCCAAGTAAATGTGCCTTTAGGCAAATATAATTTGAAATATACTAGCGGAGATACTTGGTATGGGAAAGAATATATGTTTGGACCCAAAGCCTATCGTGCTGAAGCTGAAGAGACCTTTAATTTTAGAATAGAAGATAATCAATATAGAGGTTATACCTTAGAATTGTATAAGCAGGAATTCGGGAATTTGCATGAGCATCCCATTTCTCGGAAAGAATGGTAGTGTCTCATATTCTTAAATCAGTACTCAAATAAATGGATTAGCGAATCATACCATGAGTCAACAAATCAGAGAGCAGTACTTAGAGGAAGATATTGAAAACGTCCTGCTACAAAAGCAGCCTGAGGGCGACAGTGTACAGGAAGAAGGGGAAGAATATACCGTAGCCGGTCACCCGGGCGGCTACTACCAGCGAACGACTGAGGACTACGATAAGTCGCTCTGCCTGATTCCTGATGATTTGATTGACTTTGTTAAAGCCACCCAGCCCAAGCAATGGCGTGAGCTCAAGAAGCTGGAAGGTGATGAGGCCGAAGATAAGCTACTAAAGCGTGTAAAAAACCGGGTAGATAAAAAAGGGACCGTCTATGTGCTTCGTAATGAGCTTAAACTGTCGGGTTGCCGCTTTCGGCTCACTTACTTTCGTCCCAATACCGGCCTGAATCCCGAGCTGCAGAAGAAATACAAGGCCAACTTCTTTTCGGTGGTCCGTCAGCTCAAGTACAGCAAGGACAACGAAAACAGCCTCGACTTGGGCATCTTTCTCAACGGCTTGCCTATTTTTACAGCCGAGCTTAAGAATCCCATGAACGGTCAGGAGGTCGGGGATGCCATTGCCCAATACAAGCGTGACCGGGACCCGCGCGGACCCATCTTTCAGTTCAAGCGATGTCTGGCCCACTTTGCCATTGATCCGCAGGAGGTTTATTACACCACCGAGCTAAAAGGAGACAAAAGTTACTTTTTGCCCTTCAATAAAGGCAAGCAGGGCGGAGCCGGAAATCCCACGCCCATGCATGACGAAGATAAATACGCTACGTCCTATTTATGGGAAAAGATCTGGAGCAAAGACAGTGTGCTCAATCTTATCCAGCACTTTGTCCACTCCATGGAAGAGAAAGAAACTGACCCCAAGACCGGCAAAGAGAAAACCAAGGAAAAACTATTTTTCCCACGGTATCACCAGCTGAAGGCAGTCCGGCGCATGGTGAATCATGCGAAGCAGCACGGAACTGGTCAGCGGTACCTCGTGCAGCACAGCGCGGGTAGTGGCAAGAGTAATACCATTGCCTGGCTGGGGCATCAATTGTCCTCGCTACACGATGCCACCGATAACAAAGTGTTTGATACCATTATTGTCATTACCGACCGCCGGGTTCTGGACAAACAGCTTCGGGATATCGTTTTGGAGTTTCAGAAAGTACCGGGCGTAGTAGAGGCCATTGGGGATGATGATACCTCCGAGGATCTCAAAAAGGCGCTAAGGTCGGGCAAGAAGATCATTACGACCACATTGCAGAAATTTCCCTATATCACGGAAGCCATGAAAGACTACAAGGGCGCGAATTTCGCTGTCCTTATTGATGAGGCTCACTCTTCCATGGCCGGAGCTACGACCCGTCAGATGAATGAGGTGCTTTCGCCCACCTCCTTTGAGGATGCGGAGAAAACCGATGATGTAGAGGAAGAGGATGTCACCGATCATATCGAAAAACTGATAAAGAGTCGGGGACAGTTACCGAACGTTAGCTACTTCGCTTTTACGGCCACACCCAAAGAGAAGACCCTGGAGCTGTTTGGTACTGAGCAGCCTGATGGAAGTTACGAGCCCTTCAGTCTGTACACCATGCGTCAGGCCATCGAAGAAGGGTTTATTCTGGATGTGCTGGAAAATTATACCACCTACAACAGTTACTTTAAGCTGCTCAAGGCCATTGAGGATGATCCTAAGTACGATCAGGGCAAAGCATCGGCCATGCTTAAGAAGTTTGTTAGTCTTCATGAGCATGCGATCAATGAAAAGGCCAAGATCATTGTCGATCATTTTCATCAGTTCGTATCGCATGCCATCAAGGGTAAGGCCAAAGCGATGGTCGTTACGCGATCACGCCTGCACGCCGTACGGTTTGGCTTAGCCATTAAGAAGCTGGTAAAGAGCGAAAACATACCCTATAAAGTATTAACCGCCTTTTCAGGAACGGTCAAAGACCCCGAAACCGGCAAGGAGTATACCGAAAGCGGCATGAACGGCATACCGCAAACGCAGACCAAAGAACAGTTCAAACAGCGGGATTACCGCTTTATGGTCGTGGCCAATAAATTTCAGACGGGCTTCGATCAACCACTGTTGCACACTATGTACGTTGATAAAAAGCTGGGGGGCGTAAATGCCGTTCAGACCCTAAGTCGGTTGAACCGCACGCATCCCCATAAGCAGGAGACGATGGTACTGGACTTTGCGAACGAGGCCCAGGATATTCAAAATGCCTTTAGCAACTACTATGAAAAAACCTTCCTGAGTGAGGGTACGGATCAGAATGTTCTTTATAACCTAATGGAGGATCTGGAGGAGTATCGTCTGTATAGCGATCTGGATATCGATCAGTTTGCTGAGAATTACTTTGCCAAGAATGTGAAGCAGAACAAGCTGTATTCCATCCTGGAGCCGGTGGCCGACCGCTTTAACGAGCTTGGAGAAGACGAGCAGCGCGACTTTTATCGCAAGCTCCGAAAATACGTCCGTACGTACTCATTCCTGTCCCAAATCCTTCCATTTGATGACGTACCCATGGAGAAGTTCTACGCTTTCGGAAAATACTTGCTTCGCTTGATCTCCCTCGATGAGTCTAAGTTGCCGCGAGAAGTCCTCCAGGAAGTGGATATGGATTCTTATCGCATCCAGCGTATGTACAAAGGACAGATTGACCTCAAGCGAGGTGGAGGAGAGCTTAAATCAAGTCAGCTAGATGGGGAAACCTCTGGCAGTGAGGAAAATGAGGAGTCCCTGTCAGAAATTATTCGCGTGATTAACGACCGCTACGGTACCGACTTTAGCGAAGACGACAAAGTCTTTACCGCTTTCCGTGATCGCCTTTATGAAGATGAAGCCGTGCAAAAAAGCGCAAAGGCCAATACCAAGGAGAATGCCAAGATCACCTTTGAGGATAAAGCCCGAGAGCACGCTCGTGAGATGATCGACGAGCACTTCGGCTTCTACAAGAAGTTCAACGATGACGACGACTTCCGGGAGGCTTTGGTCCACATGCTATTCAACGATTTCCAGAGTTGGATGCAGGAGAAGAGTGCTTGATAAGACATCTGTGTCATTTCAACACTTCGGAAAAGTAGTAATTAAATTATTCAGCTAAAATCGAAACAGACTATGAGCCAGGCCATCATACATGGGAAAATAAGCAAGACTGGTTCAAATCTAACCTCCGCCTCAGAGGATTTACTTACTTCCAGTATTTTTGGGCCAATGCGGTATCTCCCAGGTAGCGAACTCTTGATACCCGTATTACAGAAAGCCCGAAATATTTTTGATAAGAATTTGTCAATTAATGATTCCGATGACCCTATAGTTAATTTTTGGCCTCGATATGATAATTGTGAACCGGATATTGAGATTAAATTTAACAAGCACCTGATCTTTGTAGAAGCAAAATTTTTGTCAGGAAAAAGTGGAGATTATGATGTTGAGGAGTCAGTAAGTAATTACGAGAAAGAGAAAGCGGCTTCCAACGACCAGCTGATTAGAGAATTTATTGATCTTAAAATTCAGAGCAGGGATAGGGATTATTCACTAATCTACCTGACGGCACACAGGGCTTTTCCAGAAGAGGATATTGATGGAAGTTTAGAAGCGGCAGACCATTTAGAAAACGTATTATCAAGTGAATTTAAGGAAAATGTATTTTGGCTTTCCTGGCTTGATATTTGGGATTATTTGAATAACACAAGGAATACGTTCAATAAGTATTCACAAATAATATCCAATGATATTCGTAAACACCTGGAGCGGTTGGGTCTTAAACATTTTACCGGGTTTTCTTTTGAAGAAAATGAAATGGTAAATCAGCTGGATGCTCCGATTTTTTACAAAAGATAAAGCTACTTATGGAAAATGGGGAACAGATTAGACGATCGTATCATAATTTGAAGCAGGTGTACGCCGAGATTAGTTATTTGATGCGGGACATCGAGAAAGCTTTGGTACAACGGCAATTTCAGCCGGAAACGTCACATATTGAATACAAATCAAGTAGGCAGTTTACTAATCATAATATTTGGCTTGCTCCCTGGCTTAGTCGATATTTCTCCCAGCCTGAGTGGGAGGGATATTTGGGAGTTTCGGTAATTTTTCGGGATCACAGTGGAAAATCCATAACACCAAAACTGTTGATGGGCATATTTCCAGAAACCAATCGTGCCTATAAAAAATGGTGGATTTCAAGTTTATATGCTTCAGAAGAAGGAAAATTTATTGGCGATCGCGATCCGAAAAATATCTTCAACATTGTTCCTGAAAAGTATGTTAATCAGTGGTTAACAATTAGACCAAAAGGTGATCTGGTTGATGAGAGATGGTATACCGTTGGGCACCTAAAAGTAATAGAGTTGACAGAGATAGAAAACAAAAGAGAGATTGAAGAACTCGTTAAAGATCTCTGTGAAAACGATTTAATGGAAAATATCAGGAGTTAAAACTTCTACTTTTTCTCCATAGCTTCGGATTAGAGCTTTTAGTTCGTAATTAATGCGGAGATATAGCTTTATTGTTATAGATTCCTGGTCTTGGTCTACCACTTGCTGCGATGTGTGAATGGGCTTAGAAAGAATATATTCAGATTGGGGATAGTATAGTTTAAGTATAATTTCTTGAGGTTCGCCTACAAACCGGCTTACTCCAATAGTATGCTTAAAAATATGTCCTCTGTCTCCTTTGAAATAGCGATATTCCTTTTGCTTTTTAATTTGTAGTTCCTGAATTCGATCCAGCCCGAATATTCGCTCCTCCCCGGATTCCTCATCAAAGCCATAAACATACCATCGGTCGTCATATTCCTTAAGCAGGTAGGGATGCAAATATCTATTTCTGGTGTTATTCCCGCTGATAGATTTGTAATATATTTTAACAACATATTTGAGCTGGATGGCATCGACTAGCGCCTGAATCCATTGTAGTCCTTCTACAAAGACCGGTTCCTCAAACTGTATGTATTTTGATAAGTCTTGTTGCAACTGTTGCTCTACTTTGGAGAAGGTGAGAGCACGTTCGACAAAATTTTTAAATTGATTGAGATAGGGTAGGGAACCGCTTTGATTCAACAGGGTCAGGGCAAACTCTGCCGATTCCTTTTCTTCATAATTGACGGGAAATCTTTTGATGGAATATCCCTCATCCTCATAATAGTATCCGCTGTGAGATCGGGAGTATTTTATCGGAGCATAAAATTCCAGATCGCCTGATTTTTTCATGTCACGGATGTCTTTTTGAAGCGTCTCTTTTGATATCCGTTGGTCCAAAAGCCTCTCAATTTCTTCTAGAAGTTTCTCCGAGGATGGGTATTTCAACGAGCGATTGGAGAGACATTCATCGATGACCTGATATCGAAGGTAGGCATTTTTGTTGCTAGGCATATGAATAATTTTTTAAACCGTATATATAATACGGTTTATGGCCTTAGATTACAAGTGAACTTAAAAATGAATAGATACAATCTTTATGAAGAAGGAACTTTTCTTGGGTATTGCAAACTACAGGTACGGATTTGGAGGACATTTCCATTATTTACAGACAGGGCTTATACCTGACCGGTTACAGTTCAGTGATATTAATCGGGATGAATGTCAGGAGTTCTTTAACTACGTGGAACAGTCTTATAATTGCCTGGAAGAAGCTAGGTTTCGCCTAGAAGATCACTTGGCTGATGGGACTATAAGGCTTCAAATATGCCTGCATTTGGAAGACAGTATTACTCTCTGTAATAGTAGCCATAATGATATTGTGCTACTCTATGATAAGAATAGTAAGGAGAAAACGCTGAACGATTTGCGCAAAAAGCTGTTCGAGCTGAAACCCCAGAAGAAGACCTGTCAAAGTATCGGGATTATTAGGGGTGAAGGAGCACGTCTGGGAGTAAAGACATTTGAATATTCCCTGCCCAAGCAGTCTGTAATAGATTATTTGGACAACGAGACTCGCGATTTCCATCAGTCTATCGTTAATCAGCTGAGGGCACAAGATGGGGCAGGGCTATATCTTTTGTATGGACGGCCGGGAACGGGTAAAACCAGCTTTATTAAAGATGTGTTGAGTCAGACTGATAAGCAGGCTCTTTTTATTTCACCCTGTTTTACCGAAGATCTTACCTCACCAAGTCTTATTTCGCTGTTAATGGAATATCCGGATTCCATTTTGGTGATTGAGGATGCGGAAACTGTCATCATGGAAAGAAAAGCCGATAATTCCAGTGCCGTATCTAATCTTCTTAATCTTACTGATGGATTTCTGGCAGATTTTCTGAACCTGAAAATCATTTGCACCTTTAACACCGACCTGAATAATATTGATAAGGCATTGCTCCGAGATGGGCGGCTTAAGGGTATGCACCAGTTTACCAAGATAGAGCCTCAGAGAGCGCAAGCTATAGCCGAAGCTCTTGGAAAATCTATAAATCCGGATAAGCCGTTAACCTTAGCCGAAATTTGTGTTTCAATTGGGACAGTAGCTGATTATAAACCGAATAGAATTGGATTTCAAAAAAATTAGAAGAGTCTCCATTTGATGGATAAAAGATTACAAACTGTTAGCTAGAAATGTTGGCCTACATGTTCTAAATCATCACTATTCCATTAAAAGTTCTTAATAAATAAAAATTTAATGGAATATGCCTTTCAAATAATTTACATATAAATATATGTATTTATTCACCTTATGATGTTAAAAATGAGGTGGGATATGGTGCATTTCTACAGGCCATAAGAGAGTAAAAACAAATTCAGTTTAAATATAAAGATAGCAGAGCTGAGAGTTCCTAAGATTAGTTGGGTGGCAGCTATTTAAAACTGGGCCAATAAATTAAAGTTTAATTATGGGATTATGAATTCATCACTTCGCTACTTGTACAAATCACTAATGATATGGACCATCTTAATTATCTCACTATCTGAAGTTCATGCGCAATCTCCCTATGATCCAACATTAGCCGATGCGGCTGGCAGTACACTGCAGCAGATTGGGAATGCAATTCAAGAGGGTCGGGAAATAAAGATGATGATTACACAACAAGTTACCAATGCACGGACTAATTATTGGAATGCCTATCACAATGGAACATTAAACGATCAAATCACAGAGGAATTTGTCAGGCCTTATTTCAAAAGGATATGTTTATTCTGATGAATAGATTTAGGAATACTTTTACAAAAAGAATGGCGGAAAGAAATGAAGGAGCTGGTGCAACCAACGCAATATCAAGAATGTATGATAAATTGACTGGCCCGCAGCCTGACGGTGGAATACCTGCGAGAGTGGAACCCGCCTTCGGTCTTTTTGTGAGGGATTATTACAATGCCTATATGGGAGACAAAAATGAGGAAGACATTATATTTAGCGCTGATTTTTGGAGTGGGGAGGTAGTCAGAAGAGCATTTAAAGCCTCTCGTAAAGCGTATGAAGATTATCGCTTATTAAGGGATCAGGATGAAACTTACTATGAAGCAAGTTCTTTGCATAATGAAAAAAAATATGAAGAAGCGTTGAAATTGTTTAAATCTTTAATGGAAAAAGGGAACCTTGGAGCAACCTTTATGCTAGGGGTTATGTATTATCACGGGCAAGGTGTTTCCAAGGATTATGATAAAGCCCGATACTATGTATTTAAAGCCGTTCGAGGTGGAGATAAATGGTCTCAAAAAAGTTTAGGGGATTTCTACAAAACTGATAATGATTTACTAGGCTATGATTTGAACAAAGCCTATTATTGGTACCAGCGTGCCGCACATCAAAATCTAAAAGAGGCCGAACGTCAAGCCAAGTTTATTCATGGACGTCTAGGTTCTCCTTTAGTAGAAAAGTACCGTGCGATTCTTCATGATAAATGGACCGGAAAAGTTAATGTCAACGGTCGTGAGGTTTCTATAGCAGTAGAATTTCGACATCGCACTATTGATGACTCAGAATTAGCCTATTTATTTTTTGAAGGGAATATTTTTGGTGGATATTTACCAACAATTATTAGTGTGGATGAATATTATGATCTGGATTTCTCCGAAGGTTATTGGGGGAAGAATTATCACAAATATTTCAATGGTAAGTTGTCGAAGGATAAGAAAGTTTTAAAGGGCAAGATACGTTATAATGAATGGGGATCCGATTTTTATAATGTGAGTCTTGTAAGGAAGGGGGAGGTTCCAGACCTTGATTTATCCCCCGGAATTGCAACGGTATACAAAAAACCAGAAGTTGTTGCATCAAAAGAAGCGAAAGTCAACAAACCTCAAGAGAAAAAGTTTGAAGTAGGTGACGCTTGCTCGGAGGTTTTGTTTGCAGCAGAAAAGATGCCTGAGATTATTGGGGGACTACGGGGGGTACAGTCAAGAGTTAGCTATCCTGATTCTAAACATAATTCTGGAGAGAAGGGTAGGGTCATGGTAGAGTTTGTAGTTGGAAAAACTGGTGAGGTATTGGATACAAAAATTATAAGGGGATTAGGTCCAGTTTTCGATAAAATCGCAGATAATGTAATTCGAGAAACCCAATTTGAGCCCGGTATAAGCAGGGGTCAACCGGCTTGTGTTCAAATGAGTCTACCGATTATGTTTAGGGAGTAATATCGATCATTAAATGCACAGATCAAATGGTTTTAAAAGGCCATCGGAAAATACAAAAAAAGTAAGCAAGGGGGGGATAATGCATCTTGTAAAAAGTGTACCATCAAGGGCGATCAGTTCTAAAATAATATTGTTGATACCCATGTATGCACTAATTACCTAAGGGCGCAAAATAGGCAAAACGAGAATATCCGAATAAAGCCTCTAGACCCAAATTAGATAATTAACTTTTGATTACTAACTAGTATTACAAAATGTCCAAAGGATATGCTAAAATGGTTTAAAAATATCAGAGATAATGTAGAATGGTCGCGTTCAAAAGGACTAGTAGTGTACGGACCAGAGATATTTGGTCATCATTTTATATATATAGATAGCAATTTTAAGGTTGCAATAATTTTACCTAAAGCGGATGAGACTCTTCATATCCTTATAGGTGATCCGGTTAGAGCTGATCGGTGGTTAAAATTTAATTCAGAAGGAAAGGAATTATTTGATAAACCACTAAATGGGAATGAGTATGAATGGAAGATTGATAAAGACAAAATACGGTATAGGGGTACTGCCCTAAAACCCACGGGACCTGGTCATAAAGGAAAGGTTATCAAGAGTTTTGAATTTAATAAAAACATTGACGAAGGATGGATAAAACAGAAGAAAAAAGGTATGTATCAAATCTATAAAAAAGGTGAACTTCCGGTTACCACAAATTGGTAAATTTAGATATGCGTAGAAAGAGCGAAGAAGAAATAAATACATATTTTAATGCATCTTCCGCGACATATGAAGAGATACATTATATTGTAAAACTGCGCAGGAGAATGACTCAAATAAGTTATTTACTTTGGGCAGTTATTGGTGTTTTATTCTACATTTATTGGTCATATTTAAATTGGTGGCTCATTCTAATTGGTGGTATTGTTGGTCTTATCTTAGGTGGAATGCTTTCATTTATAACTGGCAAAATTGTAGAATCAAAAACCGGTTACAATTTGCAGACACAAATGCAGATTCATAAAAATTATCAGCAAGGAAAATATTCATAACAGCCAGCTAACCAGCGCTCCAACGTTGTCAGGCCTCGCCTTTTCTTGTGCCTAGTTAAGGTTTTATAGTTACTTTTTTTGCAAATCATTTTACAGTCTGACGCCAGCAGGTTAAGCGCTTAGACGTTAATCGTATTAATTTCATTTGACGATAATTCATATGATTACGAGAAATTTACTGACTTAGTATAGTTACGAAGAGCTATCTTAAATGATCAGCATTCTTTAAGAGAGAGGAGAAATTAATAAACAGATTAAAAAACTTGCTTCAACATTTGAGGAAATAATATTAGCATATAATGAAATAAACGATAACGAAACTCATCAAAATGAGCATAGATTCAATTAATTCGCTTAATAAATGGCGTGATGCTGTAGATAAATTAGATAAAAGCAATCAAATAAGAGATGCTCTTTTAAAAAAGCTATTTACACTTCAAGGATCGGAATTTGAAATTTATGATTGCCTTAAATCCAATGATTATTTAAGCAATGAATTAGTAGTGCTAGATTTAATTCGAGAAGATAAATTACCATCTAAACTCGTTAATTTAATCATCGAAGATCTCAAAAAAACAGATGACTTCAAGATTCTTTTAAAGCTATCCAGCTTTTTAGCTGATAATAAAGCTATAGAACAAAAAGTTTTAGCAAGTATAATTGATGACGATTATCAACAACATGAAAGGGCATTTGAAGCATCACTAATAGGGTCAGAATTGGAAATAAAAGTCATCGAGAAGATAATCGATGACTACAGTGTTTATGAATTAATTTATTTACTTCATTATTTCAACCAAACACTATTCAACACTTGTTATGCAGATGAACGTTTACTGGAAAATTGGGTGAGTGAAGATTTTAAATATCCATTTATATTATTGAATTATGATATCATTTTAGATCAGGAATATTTAAAGTATTCTGACTTGAGAAGGTCAATTATTGACTATTTGTCAAACAGTTTAGAAGCTAACTTTCAATATTTTCTACTCTTCAGCGGCATTCTATTCGAGCGTGATATTAAACAGTTCAGAAAAAAGAACTCGGATTTAGGTTTAGCTGAATGGGCACTTTTAGAATACCGTGATAATAAAACTCAATGGTATGAAATTGATAGGGAGCCTAAACAGGAAAAATCAAGCGTCTCAGTAAATTATTCTTTGAATGGAGAAGAACTTATTTCTCACTATTTAGAACAAACAGAGGCACAAGAAAAAAATAAAGCGTTTTGGTTTTTAAAGTGGAAAGTTATTTCAGGTAAAGATATTAGTGTATATGATAAAAGGATGGCAGATGATGAGCGTTTTATGTCATACTTTAACCAATTGTTAGATTTGAATATTCTCAATGAAAGTAGAATGGATGAGATATTTAAATGGCCTGATGTTGACTACATACGATCTTATAAAAAAGAAACTGACGTAAAAATTTCGTTTGATTCATTCTCACAGGAATCTCCATTAAAATTATTCGGTTATTCTGTTGGGATAACCTCTGAATTAGAGCAAAGTGAACGAAGAAAAATTTTGAGAAAAGCATTTAAAGAAATTGATGTCGCTTTTTTCTCTTATGGTTGGGGTACTCCAGGTTCTCCTAAGAGACTTCATTCTATTTCTTGGCATATTGCACGAAATATCTGGCGATTAAAATTTCAGCTAAATTATGAACAAGCTGTCAAAGATTGGAAAAGTGATCTTAACTTTTTAAAAAGCGAATTTTATGATAACAAAATGGCTACGGAGTTCATTTGGCCAAGCCCGTAATGATTACAGCTAATCTTTTAATTTATATGTCAATATTATGTGCTAGAGGTCGTTAGGTTGCTTAGTTTTAATTAAAACTTCATTATGGCTGGAAAAAGAGATTCAAACTTAAGGAAAGGCTATTTAGCAGAGGATATAGGTATAAATGTGCTAAGAAATTTTTCAGCAGTTGCGAATGTCCGTGTTCAAGATGATATAGGTGTAGATGCCTATGCAGTTTTGTTAAAAAAAGATGGCAGGAAACTAAATGCTGGTGATACTTTTGGCATACAATTTAAATCTAGAACGATAGATAGCATTTCCTATGATGAGGAGGAAACGAATTGGTTTAAAAATCTTGATGTACCATTATTCTTTGCTAGAGTAATTGCACCTAAGAGCTTGGTTAAGTTTTATAGCCCAATAAGATGGAATCAACTTGATCCAAACAGAAGAGATTTTTCTAAGCTTGAATTCAGCTTTGATTCAAAGGACGTTAAATTAGAAGATGACACAGCTTTAATCGGCTTAAGCCCACCAATTCTTACCTGTACTGAAGTAGAAGCTAGAACTAATGAATTTGTTAAGAAAGCATTTAAAATTTTCCACGAATGGACAACATTTAAAAAGAGGAATCGAGAATTAAGGAAGTTCGGTATTTACCATTCAGCCAAATGGGAGACCGGTAATAAACCTGAAGAATATTATAAAGGGTCACACGCTGATGTTGATGAGAGGAAAGCTCATTTAAAAGAAGCTAGACCAATTCTGGATAAACTTATGTTTCATGCAATTGGAAATGTACCAGTTGATCAAGATTTAGTTGATGCTTTTTTAAAAATTCACAAATGGTACAAAGATGTAGGTATTGAAGAAGGAGCTCTAGAAACAGTTGAGGTATTAAAAAACCACCAAAAGTAATAATAGCAACCTAACTATTATTTTTCGTTTGAATTTCTCAATCCTTTCCATTGGATTTCCACATCTACCTCTTTTTCATCAAACAGCATCTGGTCGTCAAATTCATAGAGCAGAATCCAGATAATCTTGTCAGCATCATAAACCAAATGAAAATACCGGTCTCCCTCACACTGAATAACAAAATGTACCTGAAGGCGCTTGCCTTTACGCTGGGCATATGAGCGGCGCACCTCCTGGATCTTCAAGATCTTTTCAGATTTACGTTTCACATAGCGGGGCTCGATGCGTTTATGTTCCCATCCGCTGCGAATATTATCACTGCTGTCCTTAAAGCTGCGGAATACCGCATCCACATTTACTTTTTCCTTTAAAACGGTTTGCATCTCGGTATTGCTTCTATGATCTTACTAGATGTACAAACGTACATAATAAGACGGAGAAATAAAATAGCTTGATGAATAATGAACGGGTTTCCCCCCATTGACACCGGCATCTACAATCCCGATGAGGATGTGCATAAAATTACCGACTACCGGTGCGTCAGCCGGGACATGCAACACACCTCAACAAAGGAGCGCCTGTACCTGCACTTGGACATGAACTGCTTCTATGCCCAGGTCGAGCAGCAGTGCTTCAAGCTCCACGGTATGCCGATCTACATCGGCGGTTGGTACAAGGGGGAGAAAGGGATTCCCCGGGGTATTGTGGCTACCAGCTCCTATGAAGCCCGGGCTTTGGGTATCAAGACGGCCATGAGCGCATATGAAGCCGAGCAGATCTGTCCTTATATCATTGGCCTGCAGGCCGACTATGAAAAATACAAGGGTATATCGGCCCTTATTGAAGATGTGCTCAACGATTTTGCTCCTACCGTAGAGAAGTACTCCATGGACGAGTATTTCCTGGACATTAATTTTCTGAAGTATAAGTCTCGGCAAGAGATCATCCGGTATGGCAAGGCGCTTCGGAACCTGATCTATAAAGAAATCGGACTCGTCTGCTCGATCGGTATCTCTTATTCGAAGACTTATAGCAAGCTGGCCAGTGACATCAACAAACCTGACGGGCTTACCCTGGTGTTAGATAAACAGGAAGCAGCTGATATTCTGGGGCCGCTCTGTCTGGATGAGGTCTGGGGCATCGGTGCCAAACGATACGAAAAGCTGAAGGCGAGGGGGCTGGAGACTATTGCTGACGGGATCGAGCGAGGCTACCAGGTTTTTCAGGACCTGTTCGGGCAGTATTTTGGGAAGATCATGTATGAGATGGTGGCCGGTAAAGACCGGGCGCGGGTGCTGACGGAACCACTGGCTACTAAAGAGCAGCTGAACTACATGCACACCTTCAGCAAGCAGACCACCGATCCCACGCGGGTACGGGGTGAGCTCATGAAAGGAATATCCCGGCTCTGCTACCGCATGCGCGGATACAAGCTTCGGGCACGATCGTACTTTTGCTACCTGCGCATACAGCACCGCGAGCATAAGGGCATCAGCTTCCGATTCAATACTGATGGCTATACCAACCTGGACGGGTATATCCATCATGAATGCATGAAGAAAGCGGGTCCGCGAATTAAGAATCTGCTCAAAGCTGGCTACGCGCTTCGGGGTATTGGCGTCGGCACTGTTAAAGTTGACCACAGCAACCAGCAAGAGTTGTTTTTCCGGGAAGACCCGCAGCGGCGACAGTTTCATCTGGTGCAGGACGCCATTAACAACAAATACGGCAATGGCACCCTTACCAAGGCTTCCATTATGGATTCAGTGGGTGGCAAGACCCACTTTCTGGAACGAAGTTAGCCTTAATAATGGGTTGATCTTGTAGGCAAAGTATCGATTTCGTAACATGGGTTATGGACAAGGAGCTTATCAAACAGAAAGTGATTCGTGCTTACCGGCAGGCCCGGCAGTACACGGACTTCCTGCCCAAGTTCAAGGCCAATGTCCAAGAGGTTATTGACTCGCTGGTTCCAACGGAAAACACGCACTCTGCGCACGTCTATCATGACATCGAATACCTAAGCGAGGTGAGCAAGCGGGAAGGCCATAGCGCCGCCGGGTACGTCCGACTGGTAGCAAACTACGTGGCCATGATTGTAAAGGCCGTAGAGGAAGGGAAGAAGGAGATTGATATCTCGGCTCAGCCGGACCTGTTTGATGAAGGTGATTTTCAAGCTGATAATTAACTGATAATCATTTTATGTGTAACTTTTTTGACAGTCATATTCGAGCAGAACGCATGGGATATTTGTTTGGCGCAAAACTGAACATTCCCAAAAACTACGAAGGCCGCCATAATACACGTCCCAGCAATCCGGCCTTTGTAGTCCGAAACAATGAGAAGGGCGAACGGCAAGTGGATGTCTTTGAGTTTGGACTCATCCCTCACTGGGCCAAGGATAAAAAGATGCAGTACAGCACCATGAATGCCCGCGATGATAAGCTCATGGAAAGCAACCTTTGGCGCCCCTGTTTCCAGAAGAAACGCTGTATTATCCCGGCTGCGGGTTTTTATGAGCATCATACCCTGGACAAGGATATCGAGATACCCGGAGCCAAGAAGCCAACCAACAAGATCCCATATTACTTCAAGCTGAAAAGCACCGATGTCTTTGGCTTTGCCGGACTGTATGACCAGTGGAAAGACAAAGATACCGGCCAAACCGTCGGCACGTTTTCCATCATTACTACGAAGCCTAATCCCCTGGTTTCCAAAATCCACAACCAAAAGGATCGCATGCCGACTATTCTGCACAAGGAGGATTACGATTTCTGGCTGGATGAAAGCGTAAACCCCCAGAATTATTTTGAGCAGAATATCTTTGTGCCCTATCCGGAGGATGATATGGAAGCTTTTCAGATCACAAAGAAATTGGACTACGGAGAGGAAACCGAAGAGCTGACCAAGCCGGTAGAAAATCCGATTGATTTGGATAATCCCAATGCACAGCAAAGTCTATTTTAAGATTAATACATAAGGGGCCTTAGAGGTTGAATATATGCTTAAATATAACTGGCTTGATAACACCCTGGGCAGACGAATACTGTGGTATGAAAATTCTCTATCCTCACTTGCCAACTTTCTTGAACTGAAGGAGCCCTATGAGCCAAAAGAAGTTGCAGAGTTCATGATGGGACTGGCAAGTATTAGAGATCGGATAAACATTGACAACGAACTAGCTAAATCTCCAACTAAGCCAACAAACAAAGATGTGGAGAAATATTTTCAGATGATCATGTCAATGTTAGAAGCCCTTCCAACACCCTATGATAACCCAAATACATGGATTGCCAAGCTCTACGATGCTCATGGAATTTTATATAAGCATTTCAGTAGCAAAAAAATCCGGGAGCTAGAATAATTCTTCCTTTCAAGGAACCACTGTAAATCAGTTTAACCATCTAATGTTAAATTAAATAAGCCCCATGTGGATCAGACATGGGGCCTTGAACTATTCATCAAAATGAGATATATGAGTTCATCTCATTAGTAAGACCACTCAAATCGCAAATCCTTACAAATTTATTTTATGGATCAATTATATTCCGAACAGCTTTTATATAAATTGTTGAAATAATGCTGGAGTTGCTTCTCACTTTTTATTTAGGTAACTACTTGTGGTGATTAATCAACTATTTCACACTTACCTATTTGATAGGTTAGGAATACAATTCATCAAAGTTTTAAAGCTAACCCCCCATTTGTCCATGAAATACTTTTTAAAATATGCAATGTTTTCAATTACTCTTTTTACCTTTATTAGTTGTGGGTCAACTGATTCAGGAGAAACTGGTAAAAAAAGCTTAGAAAACATAATACCTAATAGAACTTGGTACTTGATTCAACCAGGTACTAATGGAGAACAATATGCAAAGCACATATATGGTGATTTAAATAGTGAGATGACCGGAACTTATCACGAATTCCCATGTGGGAGTGAAAGTCTTTATGAAGCCAATACGCTTGAATATGAGGTTATAAGTAATATTAAGTTCCAATTGGGTAATAAGATTTATGATGTCTTAGATTATTCAGAAAATCAATTTAGATTAGAAGATACAGGTCAAAACGGAGGTAAGGTTTTAGTATTTAAGACCTCTTGCCAAGACTTAAAATAAACTTAAACCACAAACGTGTATACCTAAACCGGCCTTTAGATGACCCCTACGAAAAAGGACTTGCTTTGGTGGAATAATCCGCCGCTGAACCCGGCGGAATGATCTAGCTGACAGGTTGGCTTTTTAGATCTTCGATCATTATTTAGTATATCTACGTACAAGGTCGTTGGCTAGTCTACTTTTTTTCATCAATATTTATCATTATTTATTAGTAAACGAAAATTAAGAGAAAAATATATCTATGTTCATTTTCGGGGAAAACCTAAGCGTAAAAGTAAAAACTTCTTCAATAATAGTACTTTGTTTATTCATAACTTCTTGCTCTTCAACAACTAAATTGCAAAGGAATTCACAAAGCAATAGTAATCCAATCTTTGTAGAAAATTCTGAGTCTGTTTCCTTTCATAAAGTTATTTTTCGAGTAGATAGAGGCAAAGAAGTGGGAAAACATCATGATGGACTAGCTCGAGTTCCACAAAGTACTTACACTTGGGGTTCTGGTATATCAATTGGCTCTGATGACTTTAAAATTCACGCCAATGAAGAACTGATAAACTATGGATATTCTGTTCCATCAGGAGGTGATTTGCTTTTTAGCTCAGATCGGACGGGAAAAGCCAGATATCAAATTGGAGCAGAAATTGAAGATATCACTTTCAATACTTATGCTCCTTTAGCGGGTGACTTTGGCGAAGCTTCTGTAGAAGTTCAATGGCAAATTTACGATTCATTTGCGAGCAAGGTAGTCTATAAATCTCATAATAGTGGTTATGCGAGAAGTTCTAATGATTCGGGAGTAATAATTGATGCCTTTCTAAATTCTTTAAACAAAATAATGTCCAAAAACGAATTTGCTTCACTTCTACAAAAAGACACACAATCTAGTGGGGATGGCGCAAGTCAATATAATAAGCTTACAATCAACAATAATGAGACTACTACACACGCATTGCCTGAAAATGTAGATCAAGTTAATAAAGCAGTTGTTACTATTGAATCTGGTTTTACGCATGGTTCGGGCTTTTTTGTTGATTCAAATGGGCATCTCTTAACTGCAGCGCATGTCGTTTCAGGGTTAGACAATGTACAGGTTAGAACTAATCAAGGTTTCACCCTCCCAGCTAAAGTTTTGAGAATTAATGAAAATTCTGATGTAGCATTATTAAAAGTTGACGGTTCTGGGTTCTCTCATATTGAAGTAAATGATAAAAAGCAGGGACAGGGAACAGATACCTTTGCAATAGGTACTCCATTAGACAAATCTCTTTCAAACTCAATATCAAAAGGTATAATTAGTTCCTATAGAACTGTTGGAGGGGTTCCCTTTTTGCAAACGGACACAAGCCTTAATCCAGGAAATAGTGGTGGTCCTTTATTAAATAGTAATGGTGAAGCAATAGGTATAGTAAGTTGGAAATACTCCCAAGGCGAAGGTGTTGCATTTTGTGTTGGCATAGAACACGCTAGTGATGTTCTGAATATTAATTACAAATAAAGTAACCTGTTTACTCGTTAGCTTTCGAGCTATCATCTGTATAAATTCCAGGCAGGGTTCCAGACCAGAAGGAGCTATTTAGAATATAAGCTCTAAGTAAGCCAGTAAAGATAATAGGTACTGGTCCTATCCAGCGTGCAATGGGTAGTTTATTACCCGGCTTTTGTAATATTAGATTCAAAAGGTACTCTTGTCTACAACGCATAAAAAAAGACAAGAGAATACCTTATGAAAAATTCACTTTTCTTCACGTTCCTTATTATTACCACACAGGCATTTGGCCAGTCCTTTGACTACTTGCCTGCGCCCGTACAGGATCATCAGATCATTACCCCCCCTGCAGTTTACACTTTCCTATAACGAGGCTCACGAGCAACCTGACTGGGTGGCTTATATGTTAACCAAGCAGGAGGCCTTGATTGATGATACCTTTGATGGTGACTTTACCGAAGATGGCAGCGTTGCTACCGGTAGTGCCGAAGAGGATGATTACATTTCAACTGGCTTTGACAAAGGACACCTGTCTCCGGCCGCCGATTACAAAGCCAGCGAGACTGCCTACCAGCAATCCTACCTGATGTCCAACATGAGTCCACAGCTGCCGACCTTCAACCAGGGCATCTGGAAGCGACTGGAAGCATGGGTAAGGGAGAATGCTATCAAATATGATACAGTTTATGTGGTGGCCGCCCCTGTGTTCACCCTTAATCTTGGCAAGATTGGCGATAATGGCGTAACCATTCCGGGCTACTACTATAAGGGTTTGTTACGATTTGAGGAGGACGGAACCCCACGACTGCTGGGCTTCTTGCTGCCCCATGTGGGCGCTGTAGGACGCATTGAAGAATACGTGGTCCCGATCAACACTATTGAGACGCTGACCGGCCTAGACTTGTTTCCGGCATTGCCCGACAGCAGAGAGAACTACCTGGAATCCCAGAGGCCGATTTCCAAGTGGGTAGAGTTTTAGGTTAGTGAACATATACAATTATTGAAAAATCATATTCCCTGCCAAATAATCATAATTCTAAAGTCCATCATAACAAATTTGACTCGGAATCTATTTTATAGTGCTCACTTACATATGCATCTGTGATAGGGTGTTTTGTGGAAGCCTAAAAAAAGTTCCTTTATAAATAAACAATCATTAGATTAAGTGTACAAAACTCATCAGAGGACGTTAACGTAAGATACAGATCTATGAAAAAAGTACTATTGGCTTCGGTAATTTTATTATTAGCAACTGTCATATCATGCAGTAGTGGGGATGATACAAAAATGTTTAATGTTGCAGTTTCGGTATCTCCGAATGCAACTGGAACTATATCACCTTCTGCAGATAGTATGTATGAGGAGGGACAGGTTATTAGTTTAAAAGCTAATGCCTTGGATACGTATAGCTTTTCTGGGTGGAGTGGGGATAAAGAGTCTAATTCTAATCCCCTATCTATTAAAGTGGATCAGAATTACAGTCTAATTGCGAATTTTTCCCTCAAACAATATCAATTGGCAATTACGATAAATGGCGAAGGAACAGTTAACGAGAAGGTTCTTGAACAGAAGTCAAAGAAATATGAGCATGGGACCATGGTTGAGCTTACTGCAGTACCAGCTCAAGGCTGGAAGTTCAAAGAATGGCAAGGTGCAATTGCTAATGCTGAAAATCCTGTTCAGCTAACAGTTGTAAAGCCTGAAGAGGTCACTGCTGTATTTGAAAGGAAATCGTATGATTTAACCGTGACTACTTCTGGAGAAGGTGCGGTTCATGAGGAGGTGGTTCAACAAAAAACAACCTCACATAAGTATGGAGCATTAGTGAAATTAACTGCAAGTCCATCAAAGGGTTGGAAGTTTAGTGAGTGGTCCGGAGATCAAACTGGGAGCGAAAACCCTATTCAAATAACAGTTGACACGACTAAGCAAATAACTGCGAAATTCGAGAAGAAGTATTTTCCCGTGACCCTTGATATACAAGGAGAGGGTACTGTAACTAAAAATCCAGATCAAAATGAGTACATCTTTGGTTCAACCCTTGAACTCACAGCAAATCCTTCCAGGGGATACAAATTTGTAGATTGGCAGGGGGATATTTCATCTCCGGATAATCCAGTATTAGTAACAGTTGATACGGCGAAAGTAATTGCTGCGGTTTTTGATAAAAAGTCCTATCCAGTGACAATTAATACTTCTGGTCAGGGGGTTGTAACCAAAGTTCCGGATCAGCAGGAATATAAATTCAACTCTGTTGTAGATATGACTGCCAGCCCATCAGAAGGCTGGAAGTTTGTTAGATGGGAGGGGGATACAACTTCGACCCAACCCAATTTACAGATCGTAGTAGATAATGCTAAAGAGTATAAAGCTGTATTTGAGCCCATCCCTTATACTGTTGACATTACTATTAATGGTTCAGGTAGTGCAAGCAAAGAACTCATAAGCGGTAGTTCACTTGCAGATGGGTACAGTTATGGTTCCAGGTTGAAAATTACCATAACTGAGCCGCAAGGTTGGAATTTTGTGTATTGGGATGGGGATTTAACTGGAACTGATAATCCAATCGAAATAACTATAAGCGATTCGGTAACCGCCACTGCGAACATGGATGAAAGTCCATTTGCTGGTGGGAATGGATCGAAAAAATATCCATATGAAGTTTCTACTCTAGAACAACTTCAGGCCATTAATGATTTTACAGACTCGCATTTTATCCAGATAAATGATATTGATGCTACTGAAACTATTAATTGGAACGGAGGAAAGGGGTTTCAACCTATTGGAGATAACATTTTAAAGTTTTCTGGCTCGTATAATGGGAATGGGTTCACCATTTATAACCTAAACATCAATCGACCAAATGAGAATTATGTTGCCTTATTTGGCTATGCGGAAGAGGCCGAATTAAATAATATTGCTCTAAAAGCAGTTCTAATACAAGGTGATTATTATACGGCTGGCTTAGTTGGCAATAATTTATATGGCGAAGTCACTGCTTCAAGTGTTACTGGAGAAGTATATGGCTATGTCTTTGTTGGAGGTCTAGTAGGCTGGAACATAGAAGGGGTTGCAGCAGGTGGTGGTATTATCTCAAACTCTTATACTAATATTAGAATTAATGATGCCTATAATGAAGCTGGATGCCTAGTTGGGAAAAATTTTAATGGTACTATTAATAATTCTTATGCATTTGGCGAAATCCTTAGTAATGGTAATAGATCTTTAGGGGGTCTAGTCGGTTATAATGGCGGAAAAGTTAATAATTCATTTTCTGACTGCGATGTTAGTGGAAAAGACCAAATTGGAGGGCTTGCAGGTTATCATTCAGGGGAGATTAAAAATTCCTATTCTCTAGGTGTAGTAAAAGGTCAAAATATCATTGGTGGCTTAGTTGGCGCCAATAATGAAGGGAAGATTTCATATTCTTATTCTAGCGGATATGTTGAGGGGGAATCAGATACCGGTGGACTTGTTGGCCTTAGTAGTGGCAGTATTAGTTATAGCTATTGGGATTCTGTATCATCTAATCAAGCTAATGCCGTTGGAAGAGGTAACTCTGATGGTACGACAGGGTTAACCACCTCGGAAATGACCGGCACTTCAGCTGAAACAAATATGCCTGCTTTTGATTGGGTTAACCTCTGGGTAACTACGGGTGGCTATCCAGCACTTTCATGGGAATAAATTTTAAACAGTATCTTAGCGATCAAACTCCTTTAAAAGAAAAATGTCAAGCAGATAGTCCTCACCCTGTGTTCTTCTTTTCCTTCTATCCATAATTATATTCAAACCTATTACTGGAGACCGGGTTTGGTGATCACGCTCGGATTGCCTGCCAGTATCCAAATCTGCGCATTTACTCGGACACGCCTCGCCAATTCTTCATCCCTCTTGGTTTTATAACTCATCTTTCGTTAGTTGCTAATTCAGCATACCAGTCAATATCAAGTGCTTTAAACATAGGATGTCGTTAGTGGGCTGAATAAAAGTAAAAAATTTTCAGGAAATGAAGTTTTCACAAAGGATGGGGATTACACCCGCAAAAAAGTCATTCCAAAAAGAGAGTATTGATGAAGATTTAATGCATAGTCTTTGGAATGTTTTATACGTACATATATTTGAATCACTATCAAACTACAGTGATCATGGGCAACCTGAGTTTACAAAATTTGCCAAGAATGTATGGATTAACTTTTTCAAAAGACCAATAGATAGTATACCAACAAATCGCTATGGTATTGTAAAAAATAAAACCATTGATAAAATAAGAGAGTGGTTTTATTCTGCTAAATGGTATGAAGTTTATGACTTTGTAGACTTTTGTCTAAAGCTTGATATAGTAAATAAAAGGGCCGCATTAGTTAAGGCACTAAATAATATTTTAGAAAGAGAAAACTCTGCCTACCGAGTATTAGATGGAAAGTTATCACCCATAACTAACACATTTGAAATTGAAGAAATTGAAGAAGCCTTAAACCAAAAAGATTATACTGGCATAGATGAAGTAAATATTCATTTAAAAGCAGCACTGGATAAGCTATCTGATAAAGAGAATCCTGACTACAGAAATTCAATAAAAGAGTCTATTTCAGCTGTAGAATCATTAATAAATCGGATAAATCAATCAGAAAAAGATACCTTGGGAGCAGCATTAAATAAAATTGACTCAAGTGTAAAGATACATTCAGCTTTAAAGACGGGTTTTAAGAAAATATATGGTTACACAAGTGATTCAGATGGCATTCGTCATGCATTAACTGAGATGCCAAACTGTGATTTCGAAGATGCCAAATTCATGCTTGTCTCTTGTAGTGCTTTTATTAATTACATCATCGTAAAAGCTGATAAAGCAGGAATAAAGTTATAAAAACCTAGCCCACTAACCCGCCTAAACTCGGACGCAACTCTCCCCAAGGTGGCGTACTTTGCTTTTGGGAAGTAAAATTCAGAACGTGTATTTCATCAAAATCCTGTTGCGCAGGTTATGCGCAATATCGCTAGTTCGGACTTACTTAAGAGTTCATCATGAGAAACAAAGACAATAGAATAAATATTGAAAAACTTTTCGTTTTGGGTGCTGGCGCCTCATTGGCTGCTTCTAAAATTAATACTCGAACAAATAAAGTTCCCACCTATCAAACGCCATTAGACTCCGAGTTCCCTCTACGTATTTCAACTCTTGATTTAAAAAGACCTAATTGGATAAGTGATGCAAAAGAAAAAGTTGTATCCAAATTCAGACCAGATGGTAATTTCGAGGATTTTAGATTAGAACAATCAATAATTCGTCAACTTGGATTACTTGAACTTTTTGAGTCTCTACATCCAAGAAGATCTAGAAATCAAATAAGTGCTCAAGAATGGCTCAATCTTCTTTCTCACCTCATCTGTATAATTTTAAGACGCGCCCGTGAGAATAGATCAAAACTCTATAGGGAGATTATAGATAGGTATTTCCCTTCGGACAAATCAGTCGATGAATTATCAAATAGGATAATAACATTCAATTATGACACTCTTTTAGATGATCACCTATTAAAAAGTAGAGATATTACTGATATTTATTTCGATACGATACGTAGTAGAAGGGATAGGCCTTCAAAAGCAGATCAAAATCACCCTCTACTATTGAAACTTCATGGCTCTATTAATTGGAGATGTTCTGAAGAAGATTTAAAGTCAATTATTGAGGGACCCCAGGAAGAAGTAAGTGAATACCAAGTCGAAAGAGTATGGGTTGATAATAGTAGCCCACCAAGCCCAAGCGACGAAGTTTCTCCTTTTATAATGCCTCCTCTTCCTTCTAAGCCAATCACATCTATTAAACTTTTTAACTGGCTATGGACTAGAGCCTATGAATATCTATATGAAGCCTCAGAACTAATAATTATTGGATATTCATTACCAGAGACTGATGGGGTTGCTGAGGCAATGTTTGGTAGTTTTCATAATAAGCAACTTGAAAGAATCATACTTGTCGATCCAAGTACGAATACGCTTGATAGATGGCGGGAAGTTTTAGGAAGAACAGGATTACGTAAATTGCGCTGGACTTACTACGAATCTCTTTCTGACTTTCTAGAGAATGAAAGTGCAACCTAACCCACCTAAACTCGGACGCAATTCCTCCCAGGACTGCGTCCTTTGCTTTTTGGGAACAAAATTCAGAACGTGAATATCATCAAGAATCCTGTTACGCTGGTTATGCACCAATCGTTAGGTACAAATAAAAGATATTCTACACATTTTGAAGCTATTCGTTTAGTCGAAATCCAGTCATTTTAGTTCTATTTATACTTTACTAGAGCTTAGAGACTGTGATTGCAATTTTAAGCTTACAATATTTATGCCTAAAAGAAGTAATGATTTTCAGAAACTTATAAAGCTAATTGAATCTCAATTGGCAGAAGAAAATATTACGGTAACTGAATCTAAGTTGCTTGAGGATAAAAGAAACGGTGTTCAAAGGGAGGTAGATATCCTCATTGAAACAAAAGTGAGTGAACACCCTGTTAATATCGCAATTGAATGTAGAGATCATAAAAGAAAACCAGGAATGCAATGGATTGATTCATTGATTGGTAGATATAAATATTTACCAATACACAAGGTTATCGCTGTCTCTAGGTCAGGTTTTACAGATACTGCTTACCAGGCCGCAAGGGAAAGTAACATTGAACTATTAACACTTGAAAAAGCAATTGAAGAAGATTGGGTCAGAGATGTAAAGAATATTGATGCGATGTATATAACACTAGTTAGATTTATACCTGTATCAATTTCTTATGAATCTAACCAACTTCTTTTCGAAAAAGATGAATCAAAAGTCAGTGTTTTTAACCTTGAAGGAAAAAGACTAGGACCTTTGGATGAATACCGTATCTCTGTTTTTAATAAGCCGGATATAATCAATCCAATGAGAGACACACTTATAATAGCTTATGACGAGAAAAAAGAAGATTTCAAAAAAGGAAGCATCGTAGAAGCTAAATGGACTTTGAAAAAGCCTTTAATTTTAAAGGATGAGTTTGGATTTGAGAGCAAGATAAATTCAATTTCTTACAAATTTAAATGTGAAGTAGAAAAGGCATCTGTACCTACTCAAAAATATAAATACGGAGAGGCACAAGTTGCTACAGTTACTAATGAGATGCACGACATGAAAGTAATGATGAGTGTCAGCGAAAGTAAAAAACATGAACCCAATTTAGCTATATTTTTAGAGATTGAATTAAAAAATGGGAAAGTATTTAAGGATGAAATAATCACTGCGCCACTTCCTCAAAATGAAGGTCCAATTAGATTTACTAGATATATGTTAGGTTAACCCAATCTCAGTTGCATCTAACCAGTCTTTAGATTACCCCTACCAAAGAATGAGGTACTTTGGTGGAATAATCCGCCACTGGGCCCGCCGGTAATTTTAAACTTATTGAAACACACCATGTAAGTTTTGCCACCTTGCCACTCTTTCCTTTTTGCCGTTTGGTATGACAAAAGGAAAAGTGGCAAATATGGCAAGAGTGGTAAATTAGGGCTCTACTTTGTTATACGTTCCATGTTCTGTTTTTAAAAGAAGCCCTTCGTTGACTAACGAGCTCAGATAATTGCGTACCGTTCGTTTGCTAACTCCGACTTCAAACCCATAAAGGTAGGCCTCGTTTGTCTGAAACTGCTGGGGAAGCTTATAGTAGAAGAGTTTAAAACTGACTCCCTTCGATTGCAGAGAATCCGCTTTGGGCAGCATCTGAAACAACCGCTTGGTATGGTCAAAAAAGTTATTTGCTAAACGAATTCCGGCCTTAAGGTCTGCATCCGTTATACAGATGCCCGGTTTGTTTAATATTTTCAAATCCACCTCAAAAACATTTCGAATCACACACAAGATAGCTGCAATACGAATAGTAATTACTGCAATGCGTTGATTACTGGATTGTAAGTACCGGCTCATGCCTTCGTCCTCCAGTTCTATCATCTTCTTTTTAAACGTATTGTCGATAATATCCCAATGGCGATCTTCCAAATGTATAACAAGAGGTGACTCTCGCTTCTTTAATGTTTGATAAACGCTCAGCAAGGTTGCCGAAACGCTATCTAATTGTTCATCTAATTGCGTCGAGGCATCGGTGGGACGGTGGGTTTTCCATTTTATGTCAGGCTCAAAGGTATAAAAGGCATATCTACTGAAATGCCCGTTTTCGGCACTTTCAAACATGTTTTTAAACTGATCGAATGTTCCCGACATGAATATTGACAGTTCGGGCCGTTCGATATACATATCATCGGTTTTACGTCTCAGAGAAACAGGTTCGTGATGGAAGCTTTTTCGTATGACATCGGTGTAGTCTCCCCATTCCTGACTGGCTGCATTGATCAGGGTATCAATTTCGGTTTCAAAAATAAGTCCTCTGCCTTCATTAATCTCAAGAAAATCATACAACGCCCTTGAGCTCGTATTCCCGGGGAGGAACAACTGCTTTTGAATGGGTTTCGGCGTCTGCTCCCTCTCTTTCTTGGGCAGCGACTCCCATCGAGCCATATCTTTTCGGCTTTCCTCAATCAGCTTTCTATTAAGATGATTGCCCAGCAACCGTGCTTTTTCGGCCACGCCTTTTCCGGTTCCGGGTTTGGCGATTACCAGGCTATAGATATCTGGAGAATATTTTCCGTCGTTATGTGGTATAACAACATTGGGTAGATGAGAGGCCAGCACAGGGAGGGCGGCGTGCAGGAAGATGTCTTTTTCTTCTCTCCGGGATATAAGCTTCGTGACAGCAGCCAAACGCTTTGGCAGGGCTTCATATACCTCGCTGGAATGGAACGGGGCATCCTGAACATTCAACTGTTTATTTAAGATATCCTGGGGTTTCGGGCTTGCCTTACCTAGCCGTTGTCCCTTGGCAAGGATCTGTTGATATACCTTTTCGGGATTTGGCTCCTCTTTAAAGTAATCCGTGATATCCTTGCACTGTTTATCTGACAGAGTCCATATATCAATCAATTGCACATCGCAGTTCCGGGATACCTTTTGGGCTATATCCCGGCTAAAGGAGCGAGCGGTTTTCTTGGCCTGTGGCGTGTCACAATCAAACAACACTTTGATCGTATGAGCCTTCTGGGTTAGCCTGCGCATTTGTTTGGCTTGTTGCTGGCTTACCGAGCTGACCTCGCCTGAAGTAATGGCTAACACGTCCACCGTCTGCCCATACCGCTGGTCCAACAACATCGCTTCTCGTGGAGACTTGGCAATAAACAGAATCGGCCTGCCGGTGCATTGCTCTACACCGAACCAACTGCCTTTGGGTTTACTGCCTTTTACCATCCGGATCACTTTTTCTCCGTCTTCCCTCCGATAAAGCTGCGTGCCGGTCGGATAAGGGATGGATATCCAATCTTTCCCATATTCCTCTTGGAGACCGCAATTATATTTCAATAGGGTTTCCTTTGATACAAGATCATAGGAGGACATTTGTTTGACCAAATAATGAGGCTCATTCTGCAACCGCTCGTTAGCAGTTTCGGCTGCCTGCTCCTCAAACAACTCCTCGATCTCCTCGGATTCATCGGATTTGGATGTTTTCAGGGAGGTATCGATTTTAGGTTCTGACCATTCTCTCCGTCGATTATTCGTTCTTTTTTTGGGTTTTGCCTTGTCCTTGTTAGCAGCAGGTCTACTTGAATACACCCAATATCTTTTTCCCGGGCTATCTTTGGGCCGTTCCCGGTGTTTTTCGAATACTTTTAGGCTGGAGTAGCGGGCCAGCGGTTCTCCTGAAAAAGTATTTACCACAATATCATTGATCTGCCTAATTGCTTGCTTGGTATCAATATTTAATAGTAGGATCATTAAGTCGACAATATCCCCCTTGGTGGTTATGCCATGATCTATCCAACCGCCTGTATTGATATTAATACTGAAAGAGGGATTCTTTTCGTCTCTAAGCGGGCTTAAAATGGTTTGCCATTCCTTACCCTCTGGATTGAAATTGATATTTAGAATATGCGAAAGGATATACTTCACCTGACGTGAATCTAGTTGTTCAGATACGTTCATCTTAATACGGTCTTAATTTTCTTTTGAAATGAAAGGGGAGGGAATAATTCAATTCCCTCCCGTAATTGAATTATTTGAAGTGATTTATCAGATCTTCCCAGAGATAGGTGGGGCCCCATTCCATCTCCTCACAAGGGAGGCTGTCCAACTTATATAGATGCAGCTTTTGCCTGGGGATAGCCCAGACGTGGGCTACCTGCCAGGAATAAAGATAGACCTGTAAGTCACTTCTCAGGATCTTATGGATATACTTTTTCAAGTACGGGTCTTGCGGTTCACCGCTAGCGATGGACACAAGTTCCACCAGAACGCGTGCTGCCGCCCCGGTTGATGTCTTGTGGGCAATAAGATCCTGTGTATCTTCCACAAAATGAGCACTCAGGACATGCTTTTGGGAATGCTCATTAATATGCTTGACCAAATGAGTGGCCGACTGCCAGATACTGATTTCGTCGAGATTGATTTTATTAAACATCATTAGTTTTCCTCCTTTTTGTTTATGAGTGATCGTTCGTCGGTAAGTGAGGGTCTTTTGGCTCGACGTATGCGAAGGGCTTTGGCAGCCTCCCGAAGGTTTTCAGGAGACCACATGCGACGTCCACCGATTAACTCAGGAGGATCTATTGCTTTTGAACGAATTAAGTTATCGAGATCGTAGTAGTTGACCTCTTGTTGAAGCTGCTGCTCCAGGTAGGAGGCAGCTTCACCAGTGATTAGGTAATGTCGAACATCCATAATTGAGATATTTGATTAATGTTTGGCAAGAATTACTTGCATCGCTGTCAAATATCTCAATACTGAAAAGGGTGGGACTGGATAGTACGTAAGAGTTACTATCCAGATATTAGATTGCTATAAAAATCATCAATATCACCTCTCAGGTAGTCATTATTATCTCTAGAATGAAATCCTAAATGCTTTGCTATCTCGTCAAATAGGTAAAATGTGAGTTTAAATGAGACTATTTTCTTTATATTCGTCTTAAGATTTGGCTGCTGTTCAACAGCTTGCATATTTGGATATCTTTGAAGTGGCCTTGATAATATGGAGGCATCCTCAACATTGACAAGTTCGGTAATTCCTTCGTGAATGATGTATTCATCTAATATTTCTGCAATTTCATCAAGGTCAAGTGTTGGTTTATGCAAATTGACGGTTTTTTGATCACCAATAAACAGTCTGAATTCAATATTTTCTAACACTTCATCCATGCAAGTGTCAGCTATTTCATTTTTGATGGCAGTGAATTCAGCACCCGTGAGCAAGAGATGTTCAGCAAAGAAACGTGGCCATTCTTTAACGGGGGTATTTAAAAGCTCTTGTTCTCTCAGTTTTATAGTTTGATATCGTGTCCCTTGAAACCATTCTTGGGGGTTATCAAAATTGTTGGGAATAGGCAAAAAAGGATCTATCAGCTTCTGTTGTCTTTCTAAAATATTTCGACCAATATCAGGTTCTGAACAAATATTAAAAGGGACTTCAAGGTCGGGATAATCAGGAAGGATATGCGGCATTACTCTTGCTCCTTCCGTAAAGACGTTATCATAGGATATTTTTGAATAAGCATTTTTCAATGTTTTTAGGTCTTCTACATCGAAGGCTCTTAAAGCTTTCATATATATATTATTTATATAAGGGGCAGCTCCTTGCACTTCATATAGGTAAGACTCTCTAAAATGATGTTGCTTTTCACAATCACCATCTTTATTCAAAAGGTTCTCTACTATACCTAGAGTTCGTAAACGGATGTTTCTGTAGAAAAAGGGATAAACCTCTCTGACGTTAATGGGTCTATAAATGCTGTAATTTTTTAGTATAAATAACTCCGTTTTGGTGGTTAGGCCCTTTACAAAGATGGGATTGGAGGGGGAATCATTTTTGAATATAAAATGGACTTTGTGAATAACGTCCTTTTTCTTTGGCTTTAGACGTATCGAATTTTGATGAGATTGTCTAATTACATAGGAATCTCTAAAGAAATCATCGATTTTATTTTTATCATCCTCTAAATCTAATCCCATTGCTTCTCCCACCAGTTCTCTGAAATTAAATCTGGGATGATCTTTCGTATAGGTTCTCCTGGTGGTTTCTCCTTTAATATCAGTGGGTATTTCTACAGAAATTTTTGCATTATGTTCAATTAAGTAATCAAAAAACTCAATGATTCTTGCTTGATGAATTGAAACAACTTTAGGGTCTTTTCCTTTTCCCATCCTCTTGTAGTGTTTGTCAAATTCAGGTTTAAAATCGTCGAGAAAATAAGAAAAGAATGTTGTAGAAGTAATTCTCAAACTGTTATATTCATCGCGTATTCAAACACGTTCTTTAAAAAAATGAAGGCTGAGGTTGGAAATGGCCCTTAGACACCAAATGGACACCAAAAACGTTTAGAAAAGTGCCATTTATGTGAGGGTATAAGTACGATCTGGGACGTTCTTCTAACGTTGATCAGCCGGACTTAAGTTGTTTATTAACAACTACTTAAAATATTTGCCCGAGTGGCGGAATTGGTAGACGCGCCGGATTCAAAATCCGGTGGCCATTGCGGTCGTGCGAGTTCGAGTCTCGCCTCGGGTACTTCTCTTCTAAGGCTTCCTTCCTTTTAACAAAGAGCAATATTTTCCTATCAAACCGAATCCAGCATATTATAAAGCCAGTTACTTGATCAGTTGAAAAGCCTAAAATTTATTCTGATCAACATCCCGGATATATTTAATCAAACCATCAAAGTAGGTTTGCTGATCGTCATACATGGCCATATGGCTGCCGTCCGGGCACAGCAGGTATCGTCCGTTGGCGAGGCTGTCGGCCATTGATTCCATAAATTCTGGATCCATCGTATCATAAGTAGCGCCGATGACCAGGGTGGGTGTTTTAATTTGTGACAGATCATCGGTTCGATCCCATTCAGCCAGGCGTGCATCCTCGGTAATACCAAACTCACTGGGCCCTTGCATCAGTACGTATATCTGTTCGTTTATGCGGCTGAATCCTCTGTTGACGGGTTCCGGCCATTCTTCCAAAGGCTTCCGTAAAATATGCTTGGTATAATAATGTTCCATCAGCAGCTGCATATATTCCGGATTTTGATAATCACCGGCGGCTTCGTATTCCTCGATTTTCGCCAGTATATCGGGGTCCATTTGCTTGGCCAGCACTTCTTCGGCATAGCGATTGTAAGCAGGCACGCTCGATATCATATTTGAGATAATTAAACCCTTTAGATGCTGTTGGTATTTCAGTGCATATTCCATAGCTAATATGCCGCCCCACGACTGGCCATACAGGTAGAAATTGTTGCTGTCCAATTCCAGTGCCTGGCGAACCTGCTCGACCTCTTCAACGAACCGATCGGTATGCCAAAGGCTGGTATCCTGGGGCTGATCGCTAAAAAATGAGCCCAGCTGGTCGTAGTAATAATATTCGATATTGGCTTGGGGTAGATAGCTGTCGAATGCTTCGTATAGTTCATGATTGGCACCGGGCCCTCCATGGAGGATCAGCACCTTGATATCCGGATTGTTGCCAATTCTTTTGGTCCACACCTTAAACGTACCTGACGGGGTAGAAATAGGGATCGTCTGAGAACCGCCATTCAGCTTTTGCCTGCCGGTATATTCAAAATAGTTGTTGGTAGGCTCCTTTGGTTGCTCCTGTTTTTTACTGACGCAGGAAGAAAGAATAAGTACACTTAGGAACAGGAAAAGGCCGGTGCGAATAGTCATAGTAATAAGGTAAGGTTTAGATTATTTGCACTTTATGAAATCCATTATTTAACTGCAATCAATTAATTTAAATAGGTTTAATAGGTTAGCGGTAGGCTTCAGGAATGGAAGGTACGGTAAACGGGGATCTAAAATGCTATTTCGGTCAAAAGACCAGCCACAAGATGAGCAGTATGATCATCAGCCAGGCAATTACTTTTTTGGCTGTCGAAGGCCGTGGGAATTCATAACCGCATATCGGGCATACCTCAGCGTCGCCATCCACTTTTACTGCGCAGGCGGGGCACTCTTTTTGATCCATAAATGGGAACGATAAATGTATGGTTATCTATTTTATGAAGTAGTATAAATTCTTAACAGGCGAGAGGCAATAAAGTTCACCGGCAGCCCTTATTAGCAGTTGAATTATATATGCATACCGCATTAGCCAAACCCATAAAATTGTGATAAATTTGTCCCTGGTTCTTAAAACCCAAATGTAGTTTATTTTATGAAAACGAATCGTTTTTTGGCTTACGCCGCACTGGTAATCTTGGTAGCCGGAGGAGCAATCTGGTATAAAATTGATGATTATTATAGCCGCCAGCAAAGTGAATCTCCATCGTCATCGGCGACAGAAGTAGTCATGTATAAAAATCCCGGCTGCCAGTGCTGCGATAAATGGGCTGATTATATGGAGGGATATGGATATAAGGTATCAACGGTAGCCTCGCAGGAACAGCTTTACGCAGCCAAGCAGAATCAAGGTATTCCTCAAAACATGGGATCCTGCCATACAGCCCTGATCGGAGATTATGTGGTTGAGGGACACGTTCCCATAGAAGATGTTCAACGTTTGCTGAGTGAGCGTCCCGATGCGGCCGGGTTGGTAGTGCCTGGCATGCCTGCCAGCTCGCCCGGTATGAATACGGCTCTGAACCAGCCTTACAAAGTTTACCTGTTGCATAATGATGGGAGCACCGAAGTATATGCGCAACACTAAATTACCAACGATATGAAGCAGCGATCGCCATATTTTGCTCTGTGCACACTATTTTTGGGGATAATCACGATATTTATGGCAACGGGATGTTCTTCGGAATCCCGGGAATCTGAATCTGCTACCGAGCAGGCCAGTTCAAACGGACAAACAAAGCCCCTTGATCGGCTGGACCCTTATTCAGCACCGCTTTATCCCGCTCAGCGCAAAGCAAAGGCCCGTGATTTTACCGTAAACACGGTAGCCGGGAATACCTTTACGCTTTCGGACTATGAGGGGAAGGTTGTGGTACTCAATATATGGGCTACCTGGTGTGCGCCCTGCCGCGAAGAAACCCCCGAGTTTGTAGATCTGTATACTAAATACCAGGACGAAGGTCTGGTTATCCTTGGGGTATCCATTGACAAGCAGGGGGAATCAGTGGTAAAGCCGTTCATGGATAAATATAAGGTCAACTACCCGATAGTTATAGATCGCGGTACCATCATGGATAAATACGGACCCACGATGAGTATACCAACGACTTACATTATTGACCGCAGCGGAAATCTGAAATACTTTGCCGTGGGAGCACTCACTCAAAAAGAGCTCGAACCGCGGCTTAAAGAGCTATTGGCTAAGGATGCCGCTACTTAAGAACTATATTTTTAACTGATTAAATCAGGAAATGATATGAAGAAGGGATTGTTATTTAGTTTTGTACTGCTGCTGGTTATTTCAGCCACCGGTATTGCACAAACAGAAACCCAAAACACTACCGTCATTGTGCGAGCATTGGCCAAGGATGCTAAATTCATCGGCAGCTCGATGGGAGGAGCATATATTACTATACGCGAAGTGAAAAGCGGGGATTTACTGGCAGACGGCTATACTTCCGGATCAACGGGCGATACCGATAAACTGGTACGAAATCCCCACAAGAGATACGAGAAGTTCAGTACGACTGATGCTGCCCAGTTCGAGGCCGCTATTCCCCTCGAAAATCCTACCTTTGTAGAGGTGACCGCACGCGGGCCTATGGCACAAAAGCAGTCAGCGGTAAGCAGCAGTACGCAGTTATGGTTGCTTCCCGGTAAAGATATTACCGGTGACGGTATCGTCCTGGAAGTTCCCGGTTTTGCCATTGATATTCTGGAGCCGCAGGCACACGAGTTCCGGAAGGGAGATCAAATCACGATTACAGCCAATGCGGTAATGATGTGTGGCTGCCCGACGAGTCCCGACGGACTTTGGGACAGCAACGCCATGGAATTTACGGCAATTGTTAGCAAGAACGGGGAAGAGGTGGCACGTCAGGAGATGACTTTTACTGGCAAAACCAGCACCTATGAAACTACCTTTACTCCCGAAGAAAGTGGTGCCTACCAGATCACAGTTTATGGTTATGATCCCCGAACGGGCAATACCGGTTTGGATAAGACGACCGTTATTACCGACTGATCAGTGAGGTAGAAAAAGGGAATATGGCAACACAAACAAGGGCAGGGATCCATTTTTACAAAGAAATATCAAATCAAATATTTGATGTACTTTGAAATTTATGAAAATATTCAGATAGCTATTGTTAGAGAGAAACAGCTAAAGAATTGGCGGCATAATTGGAAACGTGAGTTGGTTAAGGAGAATAATACCTCGATGAAAGATTTATGGGATCAAATTATCAGATGACTCACTTACACTTTGTTATGCTGAACCTGATTCAGCATCTGTTTCGCGTTATTTGAAAAGGTTGACTTGCCCGCCAACGACTGTTATCTCAGATTAGGTATGTTTCAGCCCGCTAGCCGATGGCTATGCAATCACATTTTAAAAAGGTTTTCCAACAGATCCCGGCTCAGCGGGCCGGGTTGACAAGAGGGTAAGCTTTGATGAAACTATCATGCCTATTTGAACTCAAAAGCCTGTCATCCAAAACTAAAGTGCTGAGTTCAGTCTACGTAGCTGAAGCTACTATGACGCAGTGGCCTTCAGCGACGGGGCGCGCGAAGTAGGCCTTGACTCAGTATCTAAACCAAATCTAAAATTTTAATCCCACTTTGTTCACTGTTCAACTGTTCACTGCTCACGGAAATCAGTATCCTTCCGGGTTATTGGACTGCCAGCGCCAGGAATCTTTGCACATATCAAGCAGGTCGTTTTCAGCCTTCCAGTTGAGCTCTTTTTCTGCTTTGCCGGGATCGGCATAACAGCTTGCAATATCACCGGGACGGCGACCGGTTATTTTATAGGGTATCTCTTGGCCGGAAGCTTTTTCAAAGGCTTTGACCACATCCAGTACGCTGTATCCTTTGCCGGTTCCCAGGTTGTAGGTCACTACGCCGGGATCGGTATTTAGTTTTTCCAGTGCTTTGAGGTGTCCCTTGGCCAGATCTACTACGTGAATATAATCGCGAACGCCGGTACCGTCATGGGTGGGATAATCATCCCCAAAAACCGACAGTTGCTCCAGCTTGCCCACTGCAACCTGTGTAATGTAGGGCATCAGATTGTTTGGGATATCGTTGGGATCTTCGCCGATGCGACCGCTAGGGTGGGCGCCTACCGGGTTAAAATACCGAAGCAGAGCTATATTCCACTGTTCGTCTGAGACGTGAAGATCGCGTAGTATCTTTTCTATAAATAATTTGGTGCGTCCGTACGGATTGGTTGCAGAAAGGGGAAAGTCCTCTTTGATAGGCACCGTCTCGGGATCCCCATATACGGTGGCCGAGGAGCTAAACACCAGATCATAAACGTCGTGATCCTGCATTACTTCACACAAATAAAGAGTGCCGGTAATGTTGTTGTGATAATAGGCGAGAGGCTTGCTAACGGATTCTCCCACGGCTTTGAATCCGGCAAAATGAATAACGGAGTCGATATCATGCCGTTCGAAAATTTTGTTAATTCCTTCCTTGTCCAGCAGGTCGGTTTGGTAAAAGGTGAGTGGTTTACCTGTGATTTCCTCCACTCGGTCGAGCGCTTCCCTTTTACTGTTACTCAGGTTATCTACGACAATTACATTTTCATCTTGATTCAGGAGCTCCACGACCGTATGGCTACCGATATAACCTGCACCGCCCGTAACAAGGATGTTCATACAGCTACTACTTTATTTTGATTGGAATTTACCTGAAAATACAGGAAAAGGCGTCCTGATTACAATCTAATTTTCTTCTTTGGCCAGATTCAAAAGCTCCTCTTTTATGGAATCGCAAATTTGCTGCATGGAATCTGCAGTTTTTACAAGTTCCTCTTCGTCAGCCTCGTTGTTGAGAAGGGTTTTGGCATGTTCATATTTTTCAACCACTTCATGAGCTCCCATCATCTGGGCGCCGGGTTTAATTTTATGTCCGGCTTTCCGGAGATCCTCCATATTTCGATCGAGAAGGTGGGTACGAAAATTCTCAATAAATTCATCGAAGGATATGATCCCGGCTTCACAAAATTCTGAGACATACTCCATATCATGGAAAAGCATGTCCGAAATCTTTTCTGGATCGATAAATTGATACTTCATGGGTAAAACTATTGATGATATTTTTTTCAGCCACTATCCGAGGCTGGCATATACTGCTAATCTGTAAGATGATGTGAAAAAAATAAGAAATTACATGCTTTTGCGCTTAAATATTATTGCATTCTCATATTATTCCATTCAACCTGTGCAAAATGCTGTAAAAGCCTAATTTTGCGGCTTGCTAATCCCATGGGGTTTAGGCTTGCCATCTTCCCCGATATGAACAAAGACAATTTCATCAATTTTGATGATCGTCTCCTTGGAAAATTTGTGACGCACCAGGCACCGGACGGTAATAGAGGTTTTGCCAAACTTTACGGTTTCCATCCCAATCTCAATGATATCACCAATGCCGGCCGTCCCCACAAAGTCGATTTCGGTCATATATTTGGTAACGATATTTCCTCTGCCCAGCTGACAAGTGGAAAAGATGGCTGCTTCTTCATCAATCCAGCTTAACACGGTGCCACCGAAAAGGGTACCATGGGCGTTAAGGTCCTGAGGCTTAATGAGTTTTCGACTGTAAAAATTCATGATTTTTTGCTAATACGATTGTAATTCGAAGATACTCTGTACGTTGATGCATTGAAGGTAAAAGAATTGCCACTGAAAATCGGATTTCTTTTTAATCTGTAAATCCAACTGATTTGTAACCCACTATGTGTAGATTTTTGGCCTATACGGGCAAAGCCGTAATTATTGATGATTTATTGTATAAACCGGAACACTCACTTATCAACCAAAGTTATCAGGCGGAAGAGATGGAGGAGCCGCTTAATGGCGACGGATTCGGGGTTGGATGGTATGCTAAAAAGCTGGATGAGGAACCGGCACTTTTTAAATCGGTTTCGCCCGCCTGGAACAATCGGAATCTTAAATATTTGGCTCCTCGTATTGCTACGGACTGCCTCTTTTCACATGTACGTGCTGCCAGTGTGGGTGATGTTACCCAGCTAAATTGCCATCCGTTCCAGTACAAGAATTTTCTGATGATGCATAATGGTGGTATTGAGGATTTTGATGAAATCAAGCGCCCGTTAATTGACAAACTATCCCATGAACGTTTTCATTGGTTAGAGGGACAGACAGACTCAGAGCATATTTTTGCACTCTTCCTGGACAATCTGCTCAGCAATACCAACGAGCCCGATGCCGGGGATTTCTGCGATTCTTTTCGTCGAACCTTTGAAACGCTCGAACAGCTCAAATATAAATACGGCATAGCCGGTAATTCCTTCCTGAATTTATTGGCTACGGACGGAGATATCGTCGTTGGGTCCCGGTTAGCAACCGATTCCAATAAAACGCCGCTCTCGCTGCATCATTCCGAAGGCAAAAAAAACGAATGCCGGGATGGCTATTGCTACATGACCGAAACGGAACATCATCATGAAAAGGCTATCTTGGTCGTATCCGAAAAGCTGACCGATCACGAGGAAGACTGGAATGACGTTCCGGAAAATAATTTTGTTGTAATCGATGAGAATTTGGGAGTGGAATTTGATCCTATTTCCTTTTAGCCGGCAGGTATGGTGATTGCCAGATTATCGAGATCTAAGATCCAATCCAATATAAATAAAACCCGCAGGGTTTATGATTAGCTTGATTAGAATTAGGTCTCCCCAAACCTTGCGGGTTTATGTTGTCATATTATCCCGGCCCGGTATAGGAATTACTATGAGAGGCTTTTGCAAAACCCCACATATCCATCGCTATAAGGGAGTTGAACTCCCGTTTTATGATCGACAATGTCGGTGGTGCAACCACCTCTGAGCAAAAAAGGAGGCTCTTTGAATCAGGGAACGATACTGTTCCTGAACAAAAATAATAAGTGCTGATCACCCTCCTGCACCTCGCTACGTTGCTTAAGGTATACTACGCGCTACCGTCGCTGAAGCTGTGGAGCGTAAGAGACCGAAGTAGTCTTGGCTACGTAGGCCATGCTTGTAGCGTCAGCGACCTTCGGGTTATTGTTCTTAACCCTAACGTAAACAACTGTCACAAGGAGAGGACTTCTTCTTGCTCAACGTAAGCATCATCCAGGGCACCGTAAGGATTGTCGAGTGTTAATATCTATGATAAAGGACTTTGCAAAACTACCAATGAGTCTTCGACTTCATTCGTCGTACCTCCTCCTTGCGCTTCCGACAGCTGTCGGAAAGTCACATTGAGCGCAGCGGAGCGAAGTCGAAATATTCCATATTCAAAGGCCTCTATAAATAAAACCCGCAGGGTTTATGATTAGCTTGATTAGAATTAGGTCTCCCCAAACCCTGCGGGTTTATGTTGTCATGTTATCCCGGCTCGCGAGCCGGAATCTGATTTAATTCCAGCCTTCGGTTTTTTCGGCACGGCGCCATTTCTGGGGTGGAGCCGGTTCGTGTTTGAGTTCAATGCCCTGGGTTTTCAGCAGCTTTAAGGCCTCTTGTACGGCACGTTGCAGCTGAGGATCGTTGCCTTTGATTACTTCAGCCGGCGTTTGCATGACCGGGATATCGGGGCTGACGCCTTCACCTTCCACGTCCCATTCGCCTTTGGTGTTGAAGAATCCGCCGCGCGGGGCAATCATGCCGCCGCCGTCAATAAATTGAGGCGTATCCCAGGTTCCAACGAGTCCGCCCCAGGTACGGGTGCCGATGAGCGGTCCGATCCCTTTTTCACGGAACATGTAGGGCAATAGGTCACCGCCGGAGCCGGCCCGTTCATTGATGACCATCACTTTGGGTCCCCAAAGTCCGGCCATCGGAGTGGTAAACGGCGGAAATTTGTCGCCGGCCTTGCTGTTAAAGTACCCCAGCAGCTCACGATCCATAACATCGATCATGTAATCGGCCGCAGAACCACCGCTGTTATTGCGTTCATCAATGACTACGCCTTCTTTATCCTGCTGTGCAAAATAGTAGCGATTGAAGGCTTCATACCCACTCTGACCCGTACTTGGCAGCCAGACGTAGGCGAGTTTACCGTCAGACATTTCATTTACCTTGCGCCGGTTGCTTTCAACCCAGTCGCGTGTTCGCAGTTCGCGCTCGCTTTCTACCGGAATCACCGAAATGTTGTGGGCTCCATCCATGGAGGGCTTGCTGTTGACCGTTAGAATAGTGTTGCGGTCGGCCGTGCCTTCGAGCAGACTGTAGGGATTGGTAGGGGCTTGCAGGCGTTCTCCGTTTACCGCCAGCAGATAGTCACCTTCCTGCACCTCAATGCCGGGCTGGGCCAGGGGCGCATGCAGATTTGGATCCCAGTCCTCGCCGGTGTAAATCTTTTTGATGCGATAGTTGCCATTTTCCTCGGCCAGGTCGGCCCCGAGAAGTCCGATGGAAATTTCATCCAGATCAGGATAGTCACCCCCAAAAGTAAAGGAGTGACCTACGGATATTTCACCGCCCAGAATATCGATAAGATAGCTCATATCAGAGCGGTGGCGAACATAATCCACCCAGGGGCTGTACCAGTCGTAGATTTTCTGCCAGGGGGCCCCGTGCTCGTTATCCACGTAAAGAAAATCGCGTTGAAATCGCCAACCTTCGCGGAAGATCTGCTGCCATTCTTTTTGCGGATCCACGCGCACCTGGATGCCACTCACGTCGAGTTTGCCGTCACCGGGTTTTTGCGGGCCGCCAACGGTGGAGACAACGCCCCAGGTTTCGCCGCTGCGATAGAGCAGATTCTTGCGATCCTGAGAGACTGTCACTTCCTGCACAGGCGTAATAAATTCTTCCGATTTCTGTTCCTCAACGTTATATCGGTAGAGGCTGCCTTCTTTCCGGTAGAATACATGATTTGCAGGTCCCGAAACGAGGCCGGAATAATTGTCTTCGGGAATATCGGCAGCTACCACCCGATCCTGTATACCTTTAAAATCAATGCTTACAACCGGCGTATCCTTCTCTCCGTTGCTTTCGTCCGCTTTCTTTTTATTAGAAGAAGACTTCTCAGCCGGTTCTTCATCACTTTTGGGCAGGAAGGGGGAAGGCGTATCATCGTCCAGCATTACCAGGTACAGTCCACGCGTGGTTGACATATCATACGAACTCATGTCCAGCCAGCCGGTATTGAGCCCAAAATCGGTACTGGCCAGCAGGTACAGGTATTTACCGTTTTCATCCCAGACCGGGTCGATAGAATCGGCCATACCGTTGGTGATCTGGTGCGACTCGCCGGTTTCAACGTTATGCACCATGATGACATGATAATGGCTTTTAAGCCGTTTAGCATAAGCGATCCATTGACTGTCGGGCGACCACTTGGGATTCAGCGTCCGATTCGGGTGAGCGTATTCGTCGGTATCCACCTGCGTGGCCTTGCCGGTTTCGGTGTTCACATACCAGAGCCGATAGTCGGTATCGGTATAGGCAATATATTTTCCGTCCGGAGACCAGGCTGGTCGGAAGAAAAAGGTAGGTTCCGGCAACGAAATTTTAGTCGGTTCTTCCAGGCCTTTCTGGTCAGAAATATACAGCTGGTATTCACCGGTCTGATCGGAAAACCACGCCACTTTTTGTCCGTCGGGTGACCAGATAGGATACCGGTTGGCGGCACCGGAACTGTTGCTCAAGTTTCGCCAGGTGCCGTGTTTTTTTGGTACGCTGATGGCTTCTCCGCGAAATTGAAACAGCGCCCGTTCACCGGTGGGAGAGAGGGCCGGGTTCTCGAGATCGGTTGCCGAGGCATCCACCCAGCGCGGTCGGGCACGCGTCATATCACCTTCTACCTGAATGGTAAGGCGCTGATGATCACCGGTCTCTGGGTTCAACTCATAGAGATAGCCTCCCTGTTCATAGACGATTACCCCGTCCCCGGAGTCCAGGTTCTTCACGTCAAACTGTGAGTGAAAGGTCTGTTGCTTGCTTTCGCCAGTATCAGGATTATAAGACCAGATATTCATAGTATAATCACGCTCCGACAAGAAATAGACCACGCCATCCAGCCATACCGGATCAATCTGACGCTCACGATTGGCACGCGGAGCCGTTTGCAACTTGTTGGTTTTCAGATCCACAACCCAGATAGGTTTGGCTTGTCCGCCGCGGTAGTTGCGCCATTCCGGATCCCAGAAAGCTACCGGCTGGTAGGCGATCTTGGAACCGTCATCGGAAATTTCACCGGCCGCAGCTCTCGGAATCTTATGCTTCTGTGGCAACTCCCCGTCCAGGCTCACCGTGTAAAAAGTGGAAGACTGTGTGGGATGCGCTTTGCGGGACGATACAAAAAGCACCTTTTGGCCGTCGGGAGTCCAGCCGGTTACCTCATCGTTTGCGGAATGCCAGGTCAGCCGTTTAGGCTGTCCGCCTTCCGCATCAACAACATACACATCCGTATTGCCATCATACTGTCCGGTAAAAGCAATTTTAGAACCGTCGGGTGAAAAGTGAGGATGGGTTTCGCCACCTTCGCCGCTGGTCAGGCGGCGGGCGCTCCCGCCGTCCCGGTCAGTGATCCAAAGATCATTGGCATAGACAAATACGATGTGATCCTGACTGACCGTGGGTTCGCGTAGTAATCGTGTTCCCTGAGCCAGTGCAGAGGATTGCGGAAGACTCCATAGAACAAAGAGCAGTCCGCCTAGTACCTTGAGTGCAGTTGATTTCATAGCAATAACGGTTTGATTGGCATCCGAAAAGCTTCAGATGAATTTGTTTGAATAATCGATAATCACTTGAAACGCAAGTTAAAGTACATGTATATAATTGCAAATTTTGAGCTGCCAAGTGCATTGCTAATTACAACCTTTAACTATTAGAGGTATTTTTAGCAATGGAAATAAAGAAGAGGATAGTAGGTGGTTTTATAACTCTGCGGGTTCCCATAATTCGACTTTGTGATCTTCGGGATCCAGAATCCAGGCGAATTTCCCAAAATCGGTATCTTGGACGTCTCCTAATTGTTCAATGCCTTCTGATTTCAGCATTTCGAGCAGGGCTACCAGATCATCCACGATAAAATTGAACATGTAGGCTTTTTCGCTGGGCTCAATGTATTTGGTTTCGGACTCAAACGGACTCCAGATGGTGTATCCCTTACTGGGAACTGTTTTTTTATTCTTCCAGTCAAAAATGTAGCCGTTAAAGCTTTCCTCGATTGGAAGGCCCAGATGTCGTTTATACCAGCCGGCCAGCGCTTTCGGGTCTTTGGCCCTGAAGAAAAATCCGCCGATGCCTATGACTCGTTTCATGACAGATAAGATTAGATGGTGTTTTAAGTAAGGAATACTCTCAATCTAATCTTATGGGAATAAATTCCTAGGCCTTTTGCAGGGCTTTTTTACAGGCTTCCAGATCTTTTTTTGCGGGTTCGTAGTCAGGAGCGATTTCCAGGCATTGTTCGTAGTAGGAGATGGCTTCCTCGTATTCCTGAAGATGCTTGAGAATAAAGCCGATATTGTTGTAGGCCTCGTGAAACTCGGGGTCGATTTCAATGGCTTTCTTGTAGCAGCGCCCGGCTTCCAGGGTGTTATTGTTGCGAAGGTGATGATTGCCCAGGTTGAAAAATCCCATCGGATCGTCCGGCTGCAGGTCGGTAATATGTTCGAAAAGCTCCCGGGCTTTTTCCTGGTCATTGGCGATTTCGTAAACATCCGCCAAATTATTCAGAGCCGGTACATAATCAGGTCTGATATCAAGGGCATCGAGGTAATGGGTGACAGCTTTTTCAATCTCCTGCTGTTCATAGAAGGTATTGGCGAGGTTGAAGTGCGCTTTAAACGATTCTGGATCCTGTTCTAAAGCTTGCCGGTAAGTTTTGATGGCTTGGTCATATTCTCCCAGTATATGGTATCCCACGCCGAGTTCATTTAGTAAATCGGGATTTTCGGGAGATTCTTTCAGCTCGTCTTGAATTTCAGCTATCTGTTGTTTGATTTTTTCCATAGCTCCAAAGATAAAAAACCTGTCTTTCTTCTCACAGGAGAAGGACAGAATTTTGTAGTGGAAAAGGTAATGAATTAAGCTTTAGGATTGCCGGCCGATAAAGAGAAAATAGGACCATAGTCCCAGGTAAGCCGGCTTTATTTCGGTATGGACGGGCATAAAGAATTTTTTAAGCAGGGGTAGCAGCCGTCCCGTCAAATCCACATGGTTGACATGCATCCATTGCCGAAACCAGGAAAGGGGGCTGGTATTAAAATCGACGACGGCTACATAACCTCCCGGTTTCAGATCCCGGGATAATTGCTGCATAATTTCCTCGATATTTTCGCCCATCATGGTGAGTGAATAAGATAACAGAATTAAATCACAGGGTTCTGTTTTAGAGGACTCGGAGCCGTACTCACATTGCCGGAAGGCTACATGGCTGGATCCCTCCACCTTTTGAGCGGCCCGACTAAGCATATCTTCCGAAAGATCGATGCCCAGAATATGAGCATCTGGGAGGTGGTACTGCAGGCGTTGGATGTTTTTGCCTGTCCCGCATCCTACTTCCATCACACGGGGATGGGTTGGAAGATCAGGGATGAGATCCAGGATCTGCTCGCGCCCGAACAAAAAGCTCCATCGGGTGACGTCATAAATACGGGAATGAAAGCGATAGTACTTTTCCACTTTCTGTGGATGTGAAGTATTATTATATGGTTTGGATATATCCATCATTGTTATTTTACAACCCCCAGGTAAGTTGATTCATAGGTACCCACGCGATCTTTTTCATGCATCAAGCTGTTGGCCTCGCGATCAAACGATACCCGGCTCATCACAAAGTCAGGTAATTTGGAAAGGATCTTGCCCGCCGATCGGAACAGGATGCGTGTGCCCGGCTCTGCGTTCTGAAGTATAAGCTTCCACTCTCGTTCCAGTAATTCGGGCTGGGAGTCGGCCATCCAGTCCTGATGGTCAAGCAGCACAAAGTGCGTATAGGGACCGGGATTCTGCTGCAGGAAAGAAATCAGTTTTTCGGTGTGCAGGGTAATCCGGTTGATTCGTTTTGAGAGGTCGCTGAAGTTTTTCTCTTTCAGGTAATTGGGACAGCAATCCCGGGTGTAGGAACCAGTCAGATATACTCTCCAGAAATAGTTTTCGGTAATAGGTTTTTCGGTAAAGACTTGTCGCAGGGATTGGCGAATATAATCCAGCATGCCCCCCTTATAATGTTCCTCGATCATCTTTCGCTGGGTGGAAGGTACGCCAAGCATGGTCATGGTGGCGTGCTGACGCACCATCCATTTAGAGAATCCATTCCACAGCTGGGGCTCAACCTCTTCAAAATAATAACGCTGCTCTTCAAGGCTATGGGCATTGAGCAGATTGATGACAATTGGATAAAGTCCCTTTCTTTTGATTCGGTTATGCATAAACTGGGCAATGCGACCGGCTGTACCGCTAAAATAAAAGCTCGGTTGATAAGCCGATGGAATAAAATCGCTGATGTGCCGATCCCAGAAAACGCGACTTTCGGAGTCCAGGCCGGACCGAAGCTTCTTGCGATAGAGCAGATCCGCCCCCTGTTTACGACCTTCCCCGAATAACTGCCATAAAAACCCAAAATTTTCGCGCTTGAAAATCGTTTTTTTAAATTCTAAGAGTGCATTTTGTGCTGGATTGGCATCCACGCAGTGAATCCGCTGTACATCATCAAGCAGATAGTCCAGGGCATTGTCGCCGGCGCTGGTCAGCATGACTACCCTGCTGCCGGAATCCAGTTGCAAGAGCTGCCGGTCAACCCGGGGATCTTCCCAGCAGGTATTATATACCAAGTTGTTGGAAACAACCGTGGTAAACAGCCGCTGTTGCAAGGATTCAATGAAATGTGACAATGATTTCATAACTTTTAATATAATGTGATCATATGTATTGGCTGTGAAGTACAGGTTAAGTTTGTATTAACAAAAGCCGGTAATTTAGTGAATGGGATTCGGCGGATAATTTGTATCTTTTATCTAATCAGAAACCAGACCTTCAATATTATGGCTGAAGAGAAAAACACATCGGAAGAGCAATCGGAACAAAGCACCGAGGCGAAAAAAAGAGAGAAAATCCGTGGGTATGAACAATTAATTGACCGGCTTAAAAAGGAACGCATGGAACTGCAGGATGAGCTGGGACGTGAATATCGCGAGGCCCGGGGTTATGTTCGCTCTCACCCCGAGGAAGGCGTTCTGGTAGCTTTGATTGGCGGCGTTGCACTGGGGTATATTCTCGGTCGTTTGGGACGTAAGTAATAAACAGATATTCTAATTAAAATCAGGTTTTACAGTGAGTACTACCAGCACTATCAGTTCGGATTATTTGGATGAATTATTTGGGCGCGTGGATGCGCTCAGGGGGTATCTTTGACTATGAGCAACGCAAAGTAAGAATTATTGAGCTGCAGGAGCAGACGCAGGATCCCAATTTCTGGGATGACCCTGACCATGCTCGAAAAATCATGAAGAAAATTGACCATGAAAAGAGCATGGTCAATCGCTGGGATCATCTTGATGAGCTTCGCGAAAGCATTAAAGTGTACCAGGAATTTCTGGAAGAAGGGGAAGAGGTCGGTGACGAACTGCGCAGCGAAGTAAAGCAGCTGGAAAAAGAGCTTGAAGTACTTGAACTTAAGAATATGCTTCGGGGCGAAGACGACCATCGGGACGCCATCCTTACCTTTAACCCGGGAGCCGGCGGTACCGAGAGTCAGGACTGGGCCGAGATGCTGTATCGCATGTATACGCGGTGGGCCAGAAACAACGACTATGAGGTCTCTGTGATTGAATATCAGCAGGGTGATGTGGCCGGCCTTAAAAGCGCGACCATTCAGGTGGAAGGTGAGTTTGCCTATGGATATTTAAAAGCCGAAAGCGGAGTGCACCGACTGGTACGGATCTCGCCTTTCGACAGTAATTCGCGCAGACATACCTCTTTTTGTTCGGTCTTCGTTTCTCCCGTGATTGATGATACCATCGAAGTCGATATTAACGAGGGTGAGGTGGAACTGCAGCGATTCCATGCCAGCGGCGCGGGCGGACAGAATGTGAACAAGGTGGAAACCGGTGTTCGTCTGATCTGGGAAGGAATGCTATCGGATGGTAGCAAGGAGCGGGTGGTTGCTGAATGCCAGCAGGAACGCTCGCAGATGCAGAATCGCGAAAAGGCGATGGTACTTCTGAAGTCCAAGATCTACGAGTTGGAAAAGCAGATTAAGGAACGGGAAAAGCAAAAACTGGAAGATGCCAAGAGCGCCAATGAATGGGGCTCGCAGATTCGGTCCTACGTTTTTCATCCCTATAACATGGTGAAGGATCACCGTACGGATCATGAGACCTCCAACGTGGAAGCCGTAATGGACGGGGAAATTGATGAGTTTATCAATGCGTACCTGCTCTCAATCGCATCCTCCTCAAAAACCGAGTAAATGATTACGGTAGGTATCACCGGCGGCATCGGCAGTGGTAAATCCACGGTATGTAAAATGTGGGCCGATCTGGGCGCTTATGTGTTGAACGCCGACGATCTGGCCAAAGAGGTGATGGTGACGCACCCGGAAGTAAAAAAGGAGCTAATCAATACTTTCGGAATAGATTCCTTTCATGAGGATGGCAGCCTGAATCGCGAATTTCTGGCTCGTGAAGCTTTCGAAAAGGGCAGGGTGAAGGAGCTCAATGCCATCGTACATCCCCGGCTGCCCGAAGCCACACGGCAAAAGATTGATGAAGCCCGTGAGGCGGGATATGAGGTCTTTGTGTATGAAGCCGCCCTGCTGTTGGATAGCCTGAGCCTGGACAGCCTCGATTATATTGTTTTGGTGCTGGCCGATAAACAACACCGTATCAAGCGGGTCAAAGAGAGAGATGAGCAGTCTGAAAAGCAGATTAGGCAGCGGATCCAAAAGCAGCGTGATTTTGAACAGGCCACCGACCGTGTGGATTTTGTGATTCGAAACAACGGGACACTGAAAGAGCTTCAAAAGAAGGCTAAAGTTATTTATGAAAATTTTTTACCTTTCAATGGGAAAAATGAAAAAAAATCCCGCAAAAAATAGAAATTTGAATCTGCAGTTCTAATTCACAAGGGATAAACATGGTCGATCGTAAGACAAACAGGGTTATTACGCTTGAAGAATATATTATTCAGGCGCAAAACAAATTTCGGGGGGCCACGGGAGAACTTTCGCAGCTGCTGCGGGATATCGGTTTGGCCGCCAAAATCATTTCAAGAGAAGTCAATAAAGCAGGAATTACGAATATTCTGGGTGAGGACGGATCAACCAATGTGCACGGAGAATCCGTTAAAAAGCTGGATCTTTTTGCCGACAAGCAGCTGATTTCGGCCCTCAACCGGTCGGATATTACCTGCATGGTGATTTCCGAAGAAAATGACGGCATCGTAGAGCTGGATAATGACGGTGGAAAATATATTGTATATCTGGATCCACTCGACGGTTCTTCCAATATTGATCTGAATGTGTCGATCGGCAGTATTTTTTCTATTTATATGCGGAAAGATCCGTCTTCGGAAGTGCTATCCGAGAAAGATGCTCTGCAATCCGGCGTGCGTCAGGTTGCCGCCGGTTACGTGCTCTACGGTTCCAGCACACTGATGGCTTACACCACCGGTTTGGGAGTTTCGGTATTTACGCTGGACCCCAGCATCGGGGAGTTTATTTTGTCGGATGATGACCTGAAGATTCCGGAGCATGGCACGATCTACAGCGTGAATGAAGGCAGTTATCATTCCTGGGACGAAGGACTCAAAAAGTATGTTAAATATTGTCAGGTGGAAGATCCGGAGACCCAGCGACCCTACAAGGCACGTTATATTGGCTCTATGGTAGCTGACGTCCATCGGACCCTGATCACCGGTGGAATTTTTATCTATCCCAACAGCAGCCAGTATCCCAACGGTAAATTGCGCCTGATGTATGAATGTAATCCGCTTAGTTTTGTTATCGAGCAGGCCGGCGGGATGGCGATCGATGGCAAGGGACGGATTATGGAGATTCAGCCCGAAGCCATTCATCAGCGGACACCTATTTATATTGGTTCGAAACAGAATGTGCTTAAAGTCAAAGAGTTTCTGGAGCAGTATGACGAAACCCCGGTAAATATTTAATGTAAATGGGTTAATAGAATGGATTATACGCGGCGCGATTTTCTGAATACTATTGTTTCGGCTACTTTGGGGGCGGCAGGATTGGCGGTACCCTCTACCTTGAGAACAGATAAGGAAGGGCGGGGGGCTGAAGATTTTAAAGTCATACCCGACCGTGGTACGGTTCTTTTTCAGGGCGATTCTATTACCGACTGGGGACGCAACAAAGAGGATCAGGCTCCCAATAGCGGGTTGGGGCATGGTTATGCGATGCTTGCCTCGGCTCACCTTCTGGATAAACTGGCTTCTCGCAACATCAAATGTTATAACCGGGGCATAAGCGGGAACAAAGTTTTTCAGCTGGCCAACCGCTGGGAGGAGGATTGCCTGCAGCTCAAGCCCGATTTACTCAGTATCCTTATTGGAGTTAACGACTTATGGCATACCATTGATGGTAATTATGACGGTACGGTTGAGATCTATGAGACCGACTTTAGGGCCTTGTTACAGCGAACTAAAGAGAAGATGCCGGATGTAAAACTGGTGATTGGAGAGCCCTATGTACTGAAAGAAGGGTCGGCAATTACTGATGAATGGTTCCCGGTCTTTTTTGAATATCAGAAAGTAGCACGCAAGCTGGCCGATGAATTTGAGGCAGCATTCATCCCGTATCAGTCGGTGTATGATGAGGCCTCAAAACGAGCCGAACCCACTTATTGGTCAGAAGATGGCGTGCATCCTACCACAGCCGGCGCTCACCTGATGGCATCCGCCTGGCTGGAAACGGTAAAACGGATGTAGTAGCAGAATAATTGAGTTAAAAACTGACTTTTCCGCCCTCCTGAATGTCATGTGCTATACAATACCCGCCGTTGGTTTCGATCACATATTTAGCCGGTTTATCCGATGGGAGGCTCTTCTCGGAAAAAGGCTGGGTATTATGATGAATCCGGACGATGGTTTTATCCGAATTGACAAATATGATATCCAGCGGAAGGGGCGTGTTGGCCATCCAGAAACTGCGCGGCTGTTCCTCGTCAAAAATAAAGAGCATGCCCCTGTTTTCAGGCAGATCGCGCACATCCATGAGTCCCTCGTTTCTTTCGGTATTATTGTCGGCCACCGCTACCCCAATGGCAGATAGCGTATCGCCGGCAGACGAGAGAAAGGACACCGAGCGTTCAAAATTCAGAGAAGCGCTTCGGTCCTCAGTATTCTTCGTATTCGATTTCTTCGGGGCTTGTGAGCATGCGCTCATCATTATCGCCATCATTATTACGGGAAGTAATTTCAAAAGTTGTGGTATCAGTTGATCCGTTAATCGCATAGCTGATTGTATAAGTACCGGGAGTTAAATAGGTTCGTTTTTGTGTGTCGTCTTTCTTGGTTTCTTTGATCAAAAGGTTCCAGTTAAAGCTGTTAAACCCATAACTGGCACTATCGGTCAACTTCTTAACGGTTTTACCTTTCTGATCTTTTACCGTGATCGATATTTCCTGATCCTCGATGTCTTTGTTACTAATCCAATAGAGCCACTCTACGGTAGGTTCGTTGATTTCGCGATAGGGAGCCGGCCGGTTACCCCAGCGGTCGGAATGTTGCACCGGATCGGTTTTCATCGCTAACACCGGCTTATCGATATTTTTGGCTACAGCGTGCAGCGGCTTTACATCCATTACATAGACGCTGCGACCATGCGTACCTACCACCAGCTCATAATCGCGGGGATGCACGACCATGTCATAGGCCGGAACGTTGGGAATCCCATTCACCAAAAACCACTGATCTCCATCATCAAAACTTACGTAGGTCCCGTGGTCGAGTCCCGCGTAAAGGATATCGGGATTCACCGGATCCTGGGCAATCACGTTAGCCACATCTTCGGGCAGGTTTCCCTGAACCGAGGTCCAGGTTTTGCCGTAGTTTTCTGTTTTATAGAGATAGGTTTTGAATTCATCAAAGCGGTAGCCGTTAAGAGAGGCATATGCTGTTCCGGGATCGTGCGGCGAGGCTTGTACTTCGCTGACCCAGCGGCGTTTGGGTAGATTCTTGGAAACCAACTCCCAGCTTTTACCGCCGTCCCGGGTGACCTGTATGTTGCCGTCATCGGTACCGGCCCAAAGTACACTGAAGTCGAGAGGTGATTCCGAAATAGAAGTCAGTGTTGAGTAGGGCACGTCGCCGTTAGGCAAATCCTTCGTTAAATCGGGACTGATCGTTGTCCATGTTTTCCCCTTGTCCATCGAGCGGTTGATCTTTTGAGATCCGAAATAGAGAATATCAGAATTGTGGTTGCTCATCTCGATCGGGGTGTTCCAGTTGAACCGGTACGGTGCCTCTCCGATCTGGTGCTTGGGAGTGATACGCTTATATTCGTCTTTTGATCGGTCGATCCTGAAATAATTACCAAACTGAAATCCGGTATAAACCAGGTCGCTGTTGTTGGGATCCACAGCAACATGCATGCCGTCGCCGCCAAACAGGCGTTCCCAGTGCTCACCATTGTTGGGATCATTTTGGGAGGAGCCGGTAAATACGCCGTTATCCTGCAGGCCTCCGTAAATGTTGTAGGGCTTTTCCATATCTATGGCCACGGAATAAAATTGGCCTGCGGGGGCGACGTTGTGATGGATGAAATTAAGGCCTCCGTCGTGGCTTTCATACAGGCCGCCGTCGTTTCCGAGCAGCAGGTGTTCGGTGTCGGAGGGATCGATCCAGAGGGCGTGGTGATCTACGTGGACATCCTGGTTCTCGGCAATAGGTTTCCAGGTTTTGCCACCATCCTGAGATTTGAGCATCGGAACACCCATAATGTATAGTTCATTGGGATCGGTGGGGGATATGCGCACCTCTCCAAAATAGTAGCCGTAGGTATAAATGAGGTTTTCGAGGTCATAACTATTCACTTTTTCCCAGCTTTCACCCCCGTTATCCGACCGGTACACCTGGGCGCCGACAATGCTGGTATTGAACAGTGCCTCATTGGCATCACCGAGATAATCGGCCAGGGCCTTGGGTGTATATTTTCCTTCGCGGATGTCCGCTTTTACACTTTCTGCGGTATATTCTTTGGGAAAGCCGTTGCGCCGCAGAAATTTATTTAATTTCTCATTGTCCAGCTTCAGGAAGGCTTCTTTGCTCATATCCACAAAGTCAGCTTGGGTCAGCTGATCCTTGTCGGTTTCTTTCTTGGTTTTTGTTTCTTTCTGATTATCCAGAAAGGCGTACATCACATTTGGATCACTCTGGCTAATGTCGATGCCTATACGTCCCACAAATTCCTTATCGGGAAATCCTTTCATGGATTTCTCCCAAGTCTTGCCACCGTCGTTTGATACATAGATAGCCGATCCCTCTCCGGCTTCCTGGAAATCCCAAGCCTGTCGGTAGCGCTCCCAGGTAGTTGCCCAGAGTTTATTGGGATTGTCGGGATGCATCACCAGGTCAATGACTCCAGTGCTGTCGGGCGGGGTCAGGGTTTTGGTCCATGTTTGGCCTCCATCGGTTGTTTTATAGACGCCCCGTTTGTCGTTCATCGAATAGAGCGGTCCCATACTCGCGACCCAGGCAATATCGGGATTGGATGGGTGGGTGATAATACGACTGATATGCTGCGTTCCCCTTAGTCCCGAAAAATTCCATGTTTTACCGCCGTCGGTACTTTTATAGAGTCCGGTACCCGCATAGCTTGATCGGCTGCTGTTCTTTTCACCGGTACCAACCCAAATGATGTTTTTATCCGCTTTAGACAGAGCAATATCCCCGATGGTTAGCGTACCCTGATGATCAAAGATCGGCTCCATGGTGTTGCCGCTATTGGTGGTCTTGAAAACACCGCCAGAGGCAAATCCTACATAAAAGTTGCGCGGCTGATCGGGATCAACGGCAATGTCGGTCACGCGACCGCTCATTACTACCGGGCCCACATTGCGCACAGGATATTCTTTAAAAATCGATTGTTGCCGCATCTGGTGCCGATGCTCGATGGCAGTTGCTCTTTCAGCGGATGTGGTGGGAGGGATGGATATTTCCTGGGCCTGCACGGCCTGGAATCCCAGTAAAACCAACGCGGAGCATAGAACGTAGCGAATCATGATAAACAGGGTGCTTTACGGATTTTAATTTAGTGAGGACTAATAATAGAAAAGCTGAGGCAGAACTTTTATAAAAAAATTTTAAAGGGTAAAAGATCTACTTGGGCTGTTACGTTTTAAAGCCGATCCGAAAGTTGTTTTTTAGACGGATTAACGATATCTTTGAATGCTTTAAGTGAGCGCCGAGAGGTCCTCACTTTTTTTTGTACCTATAACCATGAGAAACGTGCAAAATAAAGTAATAGAACAGATAAGTGAACTGGCAGAATCAGTCCTGTCAACGACTGATTTTTTTCTTGTTGACGTCGAAATAAAAGGCGGCGATGTACCCGAGGTATGGGTGTCGGTAGATGCCGAAGACCGAGGCGTAAATATGGATGAATGTGCTGAAATAAGCAATGAGCTAAGTTTTTTGATGGACGCGCACGACACCTTTTCCGGGAAGTATCGCATGAATGTTTCTTCTCCCGGTTTGAGCCGTCCGCTGGTTGATCGCCGCCAGTATCCCAAGAATAAAGGGCGTAAGGCAAAGTTCAAGTACAAAAAAGACGGTGAATATATTAAGGTCGAAGGAACCCTGGAGGACGTGAACGAAGAAGGGATCGATATTCAGTTGGAGGATGAGTCGACCCTCAACGTCACCTTCGATAATCTGGTAGAAACTAAAATTATTCCTTCATTCAAGTAATTTTTAAGCAGACAGGAGCAACTGATGTCAAACGATATATCAAAACAAATTATTCAATCCTTTGCGGAGATTGCAAAAGACAAGGATATCAATAAGGATCTTTTGCTGTCGATCCTGGAGGATGTCTTTCGCACGATGATCCGCAAAAAGTATGGATCTGACGATTCGTTTGAGGTAATTTTGAATGCCGATCGCGGGGAGATTCAGATTTTGCATATCCGAGAGGTAGTTCCCGAAGAAGAACTTACCGACGAAGTTCAGGAAATTGCGCTGGAGGAAGCCCAGAAACACGATCCCGACCTGGAGTTGTACGATGAGTTTGCTCAGGAGCTTTCTATACAAGATTTTGGCCGTCGAGCCGTTATGATGGCGCGGCAGCAGCTGGCCCAACGCATCCGCGAGATCGAGAAGGACAATATTTTTGAAGAATATTCCGATCGCGTGGGCGAAATCGTACTCGGAGATGTTTATCAGATTCGAAACCACGAGATGCTGATCAACCACAACGGCGTAGAGCTGATACTGCCCAAAGACGAGCAGATATACAAAGATCGCTATCGCAAGGGAGATACCATCCGGGCTGTGGTTAAGGAAGTGAAGCGCTACCACGGTAATCCTTCGGTTATCATTTCTCGTACCTCTCCGCTGTTTTTGGAGCGGTTGTTTGAAAATGAGATTCCCGAGGTTTTTGACGGAATTATTGAACTCAAGCGCATTGCCCGTGATCCCGGTGACCGCTCGAAAGTTGCGGTTATCTCTCATGATGAACGTGTGGATCCGGTTGGAGCCTGTGTGGGAATGAAAGGAATTCGTATTCATGCTATTGTACGTGAACTTCAAAACGAGAATATCGACGTCATCAATTATACCGATGACAAGCACGAGTTTATCAAGCGCGCCCTGCAGCCGGCCAAGGTGCTGAGTGTAGATCTCAGCGAGGATGGCAAGCATGCGAAAGTGCTGGTTCCTGCCGATGAGGTTTCCAAGGCGATCGGTAAGGGCGGCGTGAATATTCGCCTGGCTTCGAAACTGACCGATTGTGAGATTGATGTTTACCGTGAAGTTGAGGAGGAAGACGATATCGATCTGCAGGAATTTGAAATCGATTTCGGTCCCGAAGTGATTGAGCTACTGCATGAAATCGGCTGTGACACTGCTCGTCAGGTCTTAGAGCTTGATGAGGAAGAAATCGTTCGCCGAACCGAAGGCAAAATCACCGAAGATGAAGCCGAGCGCATCATCGATATCATCGCATACGAGTTTGAAGACGAAGAATAACAATTGGACTTACATTTCCAATAAACCTGTTTTACCTTATACTGTTAGTATAAAGAGCAGATAATCTTAGAAAGTACGTTTCAGATACACATTTTATGCCAAACGATAAACCAAAACGCTTATTTAAAGTTGCTTCCGAATTCAACGTTTCTACTTCTTCTATAGTAGAATCGCTTTCGGATGAAGGGTTTGAGATTGCCAATAAACCCAATTCCAAGGTAACGCCGGAGATGTACGAGGCCCTGGAAGAGGTTTACGGTGTAGACAAAGCCAAGAGCAAGGAGCACGAAAAAGCGAAAGAAGAGTATGAAAGTCGGCGCAACCAGATTCACGCCAGCCGAAACGAAAGTGTATCTGTCGAAGATTATCTGGAGCCTCTTGAAGACGATCTGCCACTGGAGCCCGAAGATGAAGAGGAAATCAGTGGGATAAAACCTCAAGACGAAAAAGAAGAAGATCTAGAGGAAGAAGATCTGGAGCTGGAGCCCCAGGATGAACAGGAAGAAGAAACGGAAGCCGAAGCTGAAACAGAGGAGCCAGCCGAAGAGCAGGAAGAAGACGTTGAAGCGGAAGCCGCTGAGATTGAGGAAACGGAAGAAGTAGCCGAAGAAACCGAAGAAATTGAAGAAAAAGAGCCTGAAACAGAAGAAGTTGCTGCTGAGTCTGATGAGCAAAAAGTGACGGCCGAAGCCGAAGAGGAAGAGAAAGAGGCTCAGGAAGAGGAAAAAGAAAAAGAAGAAGCGAAGACCGAAGAAGCCGAGGAAGAGAAAGAAAAAGAAGCGGCTGAAGAATCATCCGAATCGGAAGAGGAGACGACAGAAGAAACAGAAGAATATGATGAGGAAGAGGAAGATGAGGATGAATATGAGGACGAAGACGAAGATGAAGAGGAAACGGAAGAAGGTGTAATTCGCGGGCATGCCGGTCGACTGAAAGGAACAAAGGTTGTTGGCAAGGTCAAGATCGACGACAGCAAGCCCAAACGCCGCAAAAAACGCAAGCGTAAAAAAGATCGCCGGGATGAAGATGGTGATCAATCTGACAGCAAGTCTTCGAAAAGCGATAAAAAGAAGAAGCGTAAGAAACGCAAGCGCCGGGGCAGCCGCGTAGACGATGAGGATGTAGAACAGAAAATGAAAGAGACGCTGCGTAAGATGCAGTCGTCCGAAACGGTGGGTAGCCGCCGACAAAAACGCCGCAGGCAGCGAAAAGAAGAGCGTGAAGAGGAAGAACAGCTGCAGGCGGAAATGGAGGAAATGGAAGATGAAATCCTCGAAGTTACCGAATTTATCACGGTGAGCGATCTGGCTGAGATGATGGATGTGAAGGCCAACGATGTGATCACCACCTGCATGGACCTTGGCATGATGGTTTCTATCAACCAGCGGCTTGACGCCAGCACTATTGAACTACTTGCCGAAGAGTACGGCTACGAAGTAGAATTTGTAGAAGCCGACGAAGCTATTGAAGAAATTGAACTGGAAGAAGACGATCCGGAAGATTTACAACCGCGTGCACCGATTATTACCGTAATGGGTCACGTTGACCACGGTAAGACCTCGCTGCTCGACTACATTCGAAAATCACAGGTAGCCGAAGGTGAGGCCGGTGGTATTACCCAGCACGTTGGTGCTTACGAGGTACAAACCGAAGAGGGTCGCGATATCACCTTCCTGGATACGCCGGGTCACGAGGCCTTTACCGCCATGCGTTCACGTGGAGCGCAGGCCACCGATATTGTGATTCTGGTAGTTGCGGCTGATGACGCGGTGATGCCGCAGACTATTGAGGCAATTAATCACGCCAAAGCAGCCGGTGTCTCCATTATTGTTGCCATTAACAAGATTGATAAGCCGGGTGCCAATCCGGATAAGATCAAGCAACAGCTTGCCGAGCACGATGTAATTGTAGAGGAATACGGCGGAAAGAATCAGGCGGCCGAAGTTTCAGCCAAGACCGGAGAAGGGATTCCGGAACTGCTGGACAAAGTACTGATTGAAGCCGAACTGATGGAACTCAAAGCCAATCCAGATCGTCGAGCCGACGGTGTTGTGCTTGAAGCACGGGTTGACAAGGGCAAAGGTATTGTAGCCAATATCCTGGTACAGAACGGTACCCTTGAAGTGGGCGACCCGTTTGTCGCCGGACCTTGCTTTGGACGTGTTCGTGCCATGGAAAATGAACTTGGAAACAGGGTAGAGTCGGCCGGTCCATCTGTTCCGGTACAGCTTACCGGTTTTGATGATATCCCGCAGGCTGGTGATAAGCTTGTGGTTATCGAGGATGAGAAAAAAGCCAAAGAGATTGCTAATCAGCGGCAGCAGATTCGCCGTGAGCAGGAGCTGCGACAATCCAAGCACCTCAGTCTCGACGATCTGTCGCGACGTCTGGCCCTGGGTGAGGTTGAAGATCTCAACATCATCATTAAAGCTGATGTTGACGGGTCGATTGAAGCCCTTTCCGGTGCACTGCAAAAACTCAGCAACGAAGAGGTGTCGGTTAACATTATTCACACCGGTGCCGGTGCCATCACCGAGTCTGATGTACTGCTGGCTTCCGCTTCTGACGCTATCATTATCGGCTTCCAGGTCCGACCGACCTCCAATGCCCGAAAAGTAGCTGAAGAAGAAGAGATCGATATTCGACTCTTCAGCGTCATTTACGACGCCGTTGACGAGGTGAAAGATGCGATGGAAGGTATGCTTTCGCCTGAAATCAGCGAGAAGCTTAACGGAAATGCCGAAGTTCGCGAAATCTTCAAGGTCTCTAAAGTTGGTACTATTGCAGGTTGCTATGTAACCGACGGCAAGATCAAGCGTAACGACCCGGTTCGCGTAGTACGAGACGGTGTTGTGATTTATGACGGCGAAATCGATGCACTGAAACGTTACAAAGATGATGTAAAAGAAGTGCAGAACGGTTACGAATGCGGTCTCAGTATTGTAAACTACAATGACATCAAAGTTGGTGACGTTATTGAGAATTATCAGGTCGTTGAAGAGAAACGTAAGCTGGAAGACGTGAAGGGCGGTGACCAGTAAACGATCTTACCAAATTTTAGAAATCCCATTATGAGTATTCGCACCGAACGACTCGGTTCCGTCATCAAGCGGGACCTTGGCAAAATTATTCAGAAGAGTTATCAGCGCGGCGGTTCATTTATCACCGTCACCAAGGTGGATGTGACGCCGGATCTTCTGATGGCCAAAATTATGCTTAGTGTATATGCGCCGGGTAAAGATGAAGATGCGATCTTTGCCTATCTGGAGGAGCAGAAAGACTCCATCCGCAAGGAGCTGGCCTCCAAGATCCGCCATCAGGTACGGCGTATTCCCGAGCTGGAATTTATCAACGATAAAACGGCCCAGCACGTAGAGAAGATGGAGAATCTTTTTCAAAAGATTCGTAAAGAGCGACAGCAGCGGGACGACAATTCCGGCGAGGAGGAGTAACTATTATATGGCGAGAGCAATTCCGCTGGAAGAACTCCCCATTTTTTCAAAGTCCAATCTTCCAAACCCTTCTTTTAATTACAAAGAAGGGGCCGCCTTTTTGATCAACAAACCCAAGGGCTGGAGCAGTTTTAAAGTGGTAAAGGCCCTCCGAAAATACCTGGATCTTCGAAAAATTGGTCATGCCGGCACGCTCGATCCCATGGCAACGGGACTTTTGATCTTGTGCTGCGGGGAGGGCACCAAGACCGTATCTGAATTTCAGGAGGCTTCTAAAAAGTATGAGGGCGAGGTTCTTTTTGGGTCCTCGACGCCCAGTCATGATGCGGAAACAGTACCTGAAGCCCGCGCTTCTTTTGCTCATCTTAGCAGGGATAAAATTCAAGAAGCACTGGATGAGCATTTTAGCGGACAGATTATACAGGTGCCTCCGATGTATTCCGCACTGAAACACAATGGCACTCCTCTCTACAAGCTTGCCCGAAAAGGCAAGGAGGTGAAGCGGAAACCGCGACAGATTATCATTCATGAACTTAAAATTTTGGAATGTAATTTACCGCGGCTGGAGTTGTATATACACTGCAGCAAGGGTACCTATATCCGATCCATTGCTGCAGACCTTGCCCACGAAATGCAGACGGCCGGCCATCTGGTTGGTTTAAAGCGGACGGCTATAGGTGATTTTAGCAGTGATGATGCGCTTACAATAGAAGAACTGGAAGAAATATTTTTGTAACTATGGCTGACCTGGTTTTTTTAGATGATGTGGAACGAAATCCCAATTCGGTTATTACCGTTGGCACTTTTGATGGCGTTCATGCCGGTCATCGTGCCATCATGGACACCGTTGCCCGAAAAGCTGATGAGCGGGGTGCTCGAAGCGTGCTTGTTACCTTTGATCCCCATCCGCGAGATATCATCAATCCCGGTGATTCAGGAATCAAACTCCTGACGACCCTGCAGGAACGGGCCGAGATTCTCGACGAACTGGGAATCGACAGCATGGTGGTTATTCCGTTTGATCGGGATTTTTCGCTGCTGAGTTCCGAGGAATTTATCCGTGATATCATTCATGAAAAGATTGGTGTCAGCGAGTTTGTGATCGGTTATGACCATCATTTCGGACGCAACCGCGAGGGTACCATAGAAACCATTGAGCGGCTGGGCAAGGAGCTTGGCTTTGATTCGTACGTGGTATCCAAACAGGAGATAGGGAACCTGACCGTAAGCAGTACGGCCATCCGTAAGGCCTTGAGTGAAGAAGGTAATGTGGAGCAGGCTGCGGAGATGCTGCAGCGACCGTATCGTTTGAACGGGATGGTGGTCCACGGCGACAAGCGAGGCAAAAAGATCGGTTATCCCACGGCTAACATTAAGCCTGAGCACGATAACAAGATTATTCCTAAAGATGGCGTTTACGCGGTGAAAGTGCGTATTAACGGAGATTGGTACAAGGGGATGATGAATATTGGAACTCGTCCCACTTTTGACAGCAAGGTACGGACGCTGGAAGTGAACCTGTTTGATTTTGATCGTGACATCTACGGAAAGGAAGTGCAGGTACGTTTTTTTCACCGCATTCGGGATGAGAAAAAATTTGACGGCGTGGACGGGCTTGTGGAGCAGCTCGAGCAAGATGAGAAACGGGCAAAAGAATTACTGCAAGACCATTAAAATATTGCAAACAATAGCTTAAAAGCTTATCTTTGTCCGCTATTAGGATCGAAATTTAACGAAGTTGTAGTAAAGCAAATAAGAATTTATTTAACACATGTCGATAACTAAAGAACGCAAAGAAGAACTTGTTGAAAAATACGGTGGATCCAAGGACAATACCGGATCTACAGAAGCTCAGATTGCAATTTTTACTGAGCGTATCAATGACCTGACCGATCACCTTAAAGATAATAGTCAGGACCACGCCTCGCGTCGAGGTTTGCTGAAATTGGTAGGAAAGCGCCGACGTCTGCTGAACTATCTGAAAAACAACGATATTGAAAAGTATCGTGAGCTCATCAGCGAATTAGGAATACGTAAATAAGTGTTACGGGCACGTTCATCAAGCGTGCCTTTTTCTTTTGTGCTGTACCACAAGAGTACAGTTAGATCCCTTCCTAATTTTTCGTTTATACCAAATGTGGTTGATTTGCAATCATATCGACACATTACGCAAGTAAATTTTGAAATAGAATAAGTATTACGATGAAAGAAGATTTTAGAAGTGTAGAATTTGCACCGGGTAAAACCCTATCCATTGAGACTGGCCGAATTGCAAAACAGGCCGACGGTGCTGTTGTCGTGCGCATGGGAGACACCATGGTATTATGTACCGCAGTAAGCTCAAAAGAGCCAACGGATAAACCTTTTTTCCCTTTAACTGTAGATCTGCGCGAGAGTTTTTCTGCAGGCGGTAAATTTCCGGGTGGATTTATCAAACGTGAAGGCCGACCCAATGACAAAGAGATTCTTTCCAGTCGCCTGATCGATCGCAGTCTGCGTCCGCTTTTCCCGGACGGATACACTTTTGATACGCAGATCATCTGCTCGGTATTATCTTCCGATGGCGAACATGACGGCGACGTGCTTGGAGGCGTAGGTGCTTCTGCTGCACTTCACATCTCGGATGTCCCTTTCGCGGGTCCGATTGCTGAAGTTCGTGTTGGGCGCATCGACGGAGAGTTTGTGATTAATCCTACCATCTCGGAGATGAAGAAAAGCGACATCGATATGATAATCGGTGGAACGAGCGAAAGCGTTATCATGATGGAAGGTGAGATGGAAGAGATCTCCGAAAAAGAGATGCTCGATGCCATTAAGGCTGCTCACGACTCTATTAAAAAGCTCTGTGCCTTCCAGGAAGAGCTTCGCGAAGAATTCGGTAAAGAAAAGCGCGACTTCGAACCCGAGCCCGTTGATGAAGAGCTGAAAAATAAAGTACACGAACTGGCCCAGGATCGCATCCGGGAGCACGTAAATGTAGGGCTTGGCAAAGAGAAGTACAGCGAAGGCCTTAAAGAGATTAAAGAAGATGTTAAGGAGCAGCTTACCGAAACCGAAGAATACGCTGAAGAAGGCGGAACCATCGGTGACATCCTCAGCAAGATTGAGAAGGAAGAGCTCCGCAACATGATTTTGGAGAAGAAAAAGCGAATTGACGGACGTTCTCCGGAAGATATTCGTGATATCTGGACCCAGGTCGGTTACCTGGCACGAACTCACGGATCCGCTATTTTTACCCGTGGTGAAACGCAGGCCTTGGTTTCGGTAACCTTGGGTACCCAGAAAGATGCCCAGGCGATCGACACGCTGCTGACCGAGGAAGACAAGAAATTTTATCTCCATTATAACTTCCCCAACTACAGCGTGGGTGAAGCCGGATTTATGCGCGGACCGGGACGGCGTGAAATTGGTCACGGACACCTCGCGGAACGTTCACTGAGTCAGCTGATGCCGACTTTTGATGAGTTTGGGTACGTGATTCGCGTAATTTCTGATATTACCGAATCCAACGGATCCTCATCCATGGCCTCCGTTTGCGGTGGTTCCATGGCGCTGATGGATGCCGGTGTGCCCCTCAAGAAACCGGTTGCCGGTATCGCGATGGGTATGATTGTTGGCGATGATAAGGAAGTCGTCTTGTCTGATATCCGCGGCGAGGAAGATTTCATGGGCGACATGGACTTCAAGACAGCCGGAACAAAAGACGGTATCACCGCTTGCCAGATGGACATGAAAGTAAGTGGAATTTCTTTCGAGAAGCTCGAAGAAGCGCTTGAGCAGGCTCGCGAAGGCCGCATGCATATTCTTGGCAAGATGGCTGAAACTATTTCTGAACCTCGTGAACATATTTCAGAGTTTGCTCCACAGTTCCTGAATATGGAAATTGAAGCCGACGACATCGGATCGGTTATTGGCCCGGGCGGTAAAGTGATTCAGACACTGCAGAAAGAAACCGATACCGAAATCTGGGTTGAGGAAGACGAAGAGCGCGGAAAAGGTAAAATTACCATTACCGCCGACGATCTTTCCAAGGCCGAAGAAGCCAAGAAACGAATTCAGGGTATTGTCGGTCACCTCGAAGAGGGAGCGACTTACCACGGTACAGTGAAAGCGATCAAGGATTACGGCGCTTTTGTTGAAATCGTGCCCGGGAAAGACGGATTGCTCCACGTATCGGAGATCAACCATTCGCACGTTGACAATGTAAGTGATGTGCTTTCGGTAGGAGACGAGCTGGACGTTAAGCTGCTCAAGGTCGAACACGGCGGCAAGCTGCGCCTCTCCCGTAAAGCGTTGATCCCCAAAGACGGAGATGAAAACTAATATTCGTTTCTTCGAATCTTACTGAACGTATATTAAATTTAGCGCCATCTCGTTATTCGGGATGGCGTTTTATTTTTGGATTGAATTTTTTTTGACTGAATGAGTATCGAAAATATTAGTTCCCATTTATGAGTACTGTTAAAAATGCGAAAGAAATTGATTTTGTAAACAAAACTGTCCTTGATAACGGCTTGACGATCGTTACCGAGCATGTGGACAGCGTGAAAAGTGTATCTGTAGGTATTTGGGCAAAGACGGGCAGCAGAAATGAATCCCAGAAACAGGCAGGAGTCACCCATTTTCTGGAGCACATGTTGTTCAAGGGTACCGACAAACGCTCTTCCCTGGATATCGCGATGAGCATGGAGTCGGTAGGCGGATATCTGAATGCTTTTACCTCTTCGGAATATACCTGTTACTATTCGCGCTGCCTGAATACGCAGCTTGAGCGGGCCCTGGATGTGCTTTCAGATATGATACTGCACCCGGCTTTTCCCGAGGATGAGATTGAAAAGGAGAAGAAGGTGGTCATCGAGGAGATGAAGATGTATCGCGACAGCCCGGATGATTACCTGTTTGAACAGTTCAGCGAACACATTTTTAACGGGCACCCGCTGGGACAGTCCACGCTGGGCTTTGAAGAAACTGTATCAGCTTTTGATCGTCAGGATCTTTACGACTATATGGAAGAGCGGTATCAGCCCTCGAACCTGCTGGTATCGGTGGCCGGTAACGTGGATCATGACCGTGTGGTGGAGCTGGTGGCCGATTATTTTCGCGAAGTAGAATCGAAAGAGACGATTGATCACAACCCGTCGCTGACCGATTACAAGGTCGACAAGATCGAGCTGACCAAGCCCATTGAGCAGACACACCTGATCACCGGGCGACGCGGCCTCCACTATAATCATCTGGATAAATATCGCCTATTACTGGCGAATACCGTGTTGGGCGGGGGAATGAGCTCGCGCCTGCATCAAAACGTGCGGGAAAAGTATGGCTATTGTTACACTATTACTTCCTTTAATCAATCTTATCGGGATACCGGGCTGTACGGCATCTACGTGGGTACCGACAAAGATTATGTGGATCACGTACGCAAACTCATTGCCGAGGAGCTGGATAAGCTGAAGCAGGATCCCATACCGGAGAAGGAGCTGGCCGAAGCCAAATCGCAGCTGAAGGGCAAATTGATGCTGTCGCTCGAAAGCATGAGCAACCGCATGTCGCGGCTGGCCAAAAGCGAAATCTATTTCAATCGATTTGTGACGCTGGATGAGCTGCAGCAGAAGATCGAGGAAGTGGATTCCAACCAGGTTCAGGACTTCGCCCAGGAGTTCTTCGATAACGACTTGTTTTCTGAGGCGGTACTGTTTCCCGAGAATCAATAACCGGTTTATGGATAATAAAAAGCACACCCACCGGGATTAAAAAGGTAAAATCCGGCGGATGTGCGTTATGGCTGCAAGGAATCTTTCTTGCTGAATACGTACCTAATTACAATGAAATTCCGGCCGTTATATAGAGCTGTTCGGTATCGGGGTTGACAATTACGGCGCCGCTCAGCGGCAGGGTAAAGGTATCTGTGATTTTGATATCCTTGCTGGTTCCGACTCCGATATTTACGACGGTAAATTCGGTATTGGTGGAATGCCAGCCGTCACCGCCCCCGATAAACAGGTTGGCTCTACCTGCGGTATAGCCCAGCTCGAAATATACGTCATCCCCGACCGAGCCGTCTCCTGCAAAAATATAGTTACCCGAGATAGAAAGTCCGCCCGTAGAATAGCCGCCGTTCAGCTCGAAGGCATGGGCAGCATCATCAAAGAAAGGGGAAGACTCAGGGGGAGTAAAGGGGGTTGGATCCGGATAGTAATAGTCCGTTACCCCGATGCTGAAACCGAAATCAAAGGTATAGCTGGTATACAGATCCATTTCCTGGAATCCGTCGAAACCCTGGGATCCCCAGGCGCCGAGCGTAAATCCTCCGCCACCAATCTCAACATAAGGCTGTATGGAAGGACCCGAATAGGCCACTCCGCGCCATACATAGGTGCTGTAGAGGTCGAGGCCGGCACTGATATCCTGGGCTTTAGCCGTTTGGAAAGCGGTTCCGATGAAAAAGAGGATAAGAAGTGTTAAAGAATATTTTAAGCTTTTGATCTTGGTAGAAATACTCATAATATAGTTCTCCTGTTTAGGCATTACGTGAGTGATGTTTAGACGATTTGGCTGACGGAGCGTGTTTCCAGCATACTTCCGTCAGCCTTTTTTATTTTGAATTGTTTGATATATGAAATTGATGTGATTTACGAAGCGGGATTAAACCTCGCCTTCAATAAATTCATCACTGCCCACAAATTCGGGATAGGCACGGTTGTCGTGCTCATGCAGGTCAAGGCCTTTGGCTTCAAGCTGTCCGTTTACGCGCAGTCCTGCCGTAGCGCTGATAATGCTGAACAGTATATAGCTTACCCCAAATGTCCAGATAAAGGCAGCGGCAATTCCGAGCAGCTGAACGCCGACCACGGAGGGATCAAAGCCCTGCGTGCCCCAAAGTCCTGCCGATACATCGAAAAGTCCGGCAGCAAGCGTTCCCCAGGCACCGCATACCCCGTGAACGGCAACAGCCCCTACAGGGTCATCCACAAAGTTTTCAAGCCATTCTGTAGCGAATACTATAATGACTCCGGCAATGGCCCCGGTCAGTATGGCCGTCCCCGGAGAAAGGTTAGCGCATCCCGCGGTAATGGCTACCAGTCCGCCCAATACTCCGTTCAGCGTCATCGGTGCATCAGGTTTACCGTACTTCACCCAGGTTGTGAACATCGCAAGGGTGGCCCCGGCACCGGCTGCCAGAAAGGTATTCATGGCAATGAGGGCGATGGAAGTATCACCTACCGTGGTGGAACCGGCGTTAAAGCCGAACCAGCCGAACCAGAGGATAAACACGCCCAGTGCTCCCAGCGGCAAGCTATGGCCCGGAATATGTTGTGGGTTACCCTGATCATCATACTTGCCCACACGGGGACCTACAACCAGCGCTCCGGCCAGTGCCGCCCATCCGCCAACTGAATGCACAACGGTTGATCCGGCGAAGTCAATAAAACCGAGACTTTCTAACCAGCCGCTGCCGTTAAACAGTCCTCCCCATGCCCAGGATCCGAAGACCGGGTAAATGAAGGCGGTGATAACGATCGAAAAGATCAGGTAGCCGGTAAACTTGGTTCGTTCAGCGACGGCCCCTGAAACGATGGTTGCAGCGGTAGCGGCAAAGACAGCCTGAAAAAGAAAGAATGCCCAGATCCAGGTGGTTTCCTGCCCGGTGATTCCGGAAAGGAAGAATCCGTCAGTACCGATCCAGCCTGTTGCACTGGTGCCGAACATGAATGCAAAGCCGACGGCAAAGAAAACCAGACCACCCGCAGCTACATCCATCAGGTTTTTCATAATGATGTTAACGGCATTTTTGGACCGGGTAAAACCCGTTTCGACTAGTGCAAAACCGGCCTGCATAAAAAATACAAGCACTGCTGCCAGAATCGTCCATACGTAGTTAATATTAGTTTGGGTAGTAACAGCATCTTGGAGTGCTGTCGGATCAACTGCGAAAGCACTTGCTGCTCCTGTAAGTAAGAAAGCCAAGGTTAGTGTGCAGTATTTAATCATCTTTTGGTAACCCTATTAGTTTTGTTAGTTGTTATTATATATTGGCCTAATTTAGTTTAGGTATTTTGAAACAAGTCCTAAACTATTTTATAATAATTTCATTGTCAACTAAAAAAAGTAAATTAAAATTAAGAAAAGGGCTAAAAAAGTAAGGGGTCTGCAATTAAATGCCCTTTGGAAGCTATGGTCGCATTTTTAAACAGGTATCAGCAGAAGAGAAAAATGTGAAATAAAATGTAGAAACGGGTCCATTTGGGAAGAAACAGTAGTAGAAATGGAAAGAAATTCCGGCAGATGGGTTATCTCCAAAGAGGGTAAGCGTTGTTGCAGTTTCCTGTTCTGAATACTTTTGCGCAAGCATTGCACAGTGCCTTTTGACTGGGGCATAAACCTTCACCTAGATGTCGAAATTTTGCGCTAATTACGTTGATTGTAGGTATAATATCCGCTATCCTTGGATACACTTTTTTATGCATTTTGGCAGACGAAATGCAGATCAGCGAAGTGTGTTACTAACCGCCAGAACAGAAAACTCAGATCGAATCATGATATACATCAATAACCTGTCTGATCACGTAGATGAAGAAGTAACCCTAAAAGGATGGGTCTATAATTATCGCAGTAGTAAGAACCTGTATTTTCTTGAACTCCGCGACGGCTCGGGAATCTGCCAGTGTGTGGTAGCCAAAGATGATGTGGACGAGGAAACCTGGGAAGCCGCCGATTCGCTGCGCCAGGAAAGTTCACTGGAAGTTACGGGTACTGTAGTTGAGGACGAACGAAGCGTAGGCGGTCATGAGCTGCAGGTTTCTGACATCAAAGTGTATCAGATCGCAGAAGATTATCCTATAACGCCCAAAGAGCACGGTGTGGACTTCCTGATGGAGAACCGCCATCTCTGGTTGCGCAGTCAGCGGCAATGGGCGGCTATGCGGGTACGCAATGAGATTATCTATGCCATTCATACTTTTTTCCAGGAGCGTGGTTTTGTGCAGATGGACGCTCCCATTTTTACCGGCAATGCCGCTGAAGGTACAACTAACCTGTTTGAGACCGAATATTTTGATGATCACGCTTATCTGACGCAATCCGGGCAGTTGTATGGCGAGGCCATGGCGATGGCACATGGGTTGATTTACACCTTTGGACCTACCTTCCGCGCCGAGAAGAGTAAAACGCGTAGGCACCTGACAGAATTTTGGATGATTGAGCCCGAGATGGCTTTCTACGATCTGAATATGAATATGGATCTGGCGGAAGACTTTGTGAAATTTATTGTGAAACGCGTCCTGGATCGACGTGGCAAAGAGTTGGAGATCCTGGAGCGAGACACCGAAAAGTTGCAAAAGACGGCAGAGGAGGGTTTCCCCCGCATCTCGTATTCCGAGGCCGTGGAACAGCTCAAAAGCGATGAGATGGCCGAAATGCTGGATCAGATGGTTGAAGATCGCAAGCAGGAATACGCAGACCTTGAAAAAGAACGAGAGGAGATCGAGAAGGAGCGGGGACAGGCCAAGAAATGGCGTAAAGCACAGATCGACCAGCGCGTTAAAGAGATTGCAGCTCGCATGGAACAGATCGAAGAAGATCTGCGTAATATTCCAGACTGGCGTGAGTCGGCACTCAACTTTGAGTGGGGCGAAGATTTTGGCGGCAGCGATGAAACACTGCTGACCAAAAAATACGACACGCCTATTTTGGTGCACCGTTATCCGGCAGCGATCAAGGCTTTTTATATGAAGCGGGATCCCGAAGACGAAAAGCTGGCAATGGCCTGCGATATGCTGGCACCGGAAGGGTATGGTGAAATTATCGGCGGCAGTGAGCGTGAAGCCGACCTGGAAACGCTCCGGCAGCGGATCAAAGAGCACGATCTGTCTGAAGATACTTTTCAGTGGTACCTGGATCTGCGCAAGTACGGATCGGTTCCGCACTCCGGATTCGGCCTGGGACTTGAGCGAACGGTAGCCTGGCTATGCGGACTGGACCACGTTCGGGAGACCATCCCATTCCCGCGCATGATGGGAAGACTGACTCCGTAAAATCTTAAATACGAAGCACGAATGTTCTAAGTTCGAAACTACGGGCTTATAAAGTTGGGCTTGCCTTTCCTCAATAGAGTAAGTAAAGCTCAAATAATTTATTTCTACTTTTTAAATACTGAAGAAGTAACCGTTTCGAATTTCGGTCATTCGGATTTTGCATTTATATCATGTATTTACCAGACAGCAAAATTGTAGAAACAACCGACTTTCTTTTTAAAAGCAAGCCATAATGGCCAAGAAGACCAGCATAGAACGTTATTCCGAGGTCCTCAGCGAGCTTAAGTCCGAGGACCGAAAACCCGTATACTTTTTCTATGGGGAGGAAGAGTTTTTTCTGGACCGGTTGCAGAATGTGGTAGAGACGATCATCCCGGAGGATCAAAAGGATTTTAACTTTGATCTGCTCTACGGTCGCGATGTGACGCCGGAGAAAGTTCTGAGCATCATTCGCAGTTATCCGATGATGGCCGAGCAGCGCGTGGTGATACTCCGCGATTTCAAGGAATTGAGCGGCTACGGAGCCAATGCCGAAGGCTACGAAGGTGAGGTCAACGATTTGATTCCCTACCTGGAAAATCCGAACCCTACCACGCTGTTTGTCTGCATCGATACCCAGAAACCTTCGGGGCGCACCAAGATTGGCAAAGCCTTCAAGAAAACATCTCATGTCGGCTTTCATGAGTTTGGGGAGGTGCCCGATTATCGGCTGCCCGACTGGATTATCGGGTGGGCCCGAGACCATCACAACAAAAAAATACAGCCGCCGGCCGCCCAGATGCTGGCCCAGTATGTAGGCAACAGCCTGCAGTTACTGTCCACAGAAATAGATAAGGTGTGCACTTTTGTGGACACTTCTGAGACCATCACAGAGAGCGATATAAAGAAAATAATCGGTCTATATCGCGAATATTCGGTGTTTGAGCTCAAAGACGCCCTATTTTCGCGCAACCAGGAAGAGGCCCTGTTTATAGCGGAACAGATGTTGCAACATTCTAAAGCGAACACGGGAGAAATTATTCGTTCCGTGGGGTTCTTTTACAATGTGTTCTCAAACATCTGGCAGATACGCCGATTAGCTGGACAGGGTAATTCCAAGCAACAAGTTCAAAATACCTTAGGTATCAACAACAATTGGTACTTTAACAAGCTTTGGAAGGATGCCTCAGCTTTTCAACTGGCCGAAATGCCCAGAATATTTGAGGCACTCTTAGATGCCGATCGGGCATCCAAGGGATTTACAACCATGGACCCCTCGACGATTCTTCTCCTGATGATCAAAAGGATCATCAACTGATACATTTGTTTCGTATTCGAGTTGATGACTCCTGAGAAAATCAACTTGAATCAAATAAGAAGGGGTCAATATGCAATCTGTTTCTCGAGCAGAGCTCAAGCAGATGTCAGATGAGGATCTGATGGAAAAATTTCAATCTGGGTACGAACAGGCTTTCAATTTACTGGTCAACCGCTATCAGGATCGGTTGCATAATTTCCTTTATCGCTATACGCACAATCACCAGGATTGCGAAGATTTGGTGCAGGAAACGTTTTTCCGCGTATTCCGCAGCCGCCATTCCTACGAACGTATTGCCAAGTTTTCGACCTGGATGTACACCATCGCCATTAACCTGGCCAAAAGTCTTTACAAAAAGAAAAAGCGGATGACCAAGGTGACCATCCACAAGGATCCGAATGATTCCGAGGATCGCCCAATGAAGCTTGAAGATTCGGATATTCTCCAGGACGAGAGTCTGCATGAAAAAATGTGCATCGATGAGCTTGAAAAGGCTCTTATGGAGCTCAGCGAAGACTTTCGCGAGGTGGTAGTCCTGCGTGACATCCAGCAGCTTTCCTACGAAGAAATCTCTGAAATCGCCGACCTGCCCATGGGTACGGTGAAGTCTCGCATCAACCGCGGACGCGCCCAGCTGCAGGAGCTTTTGGAAAGTTACGTTTATTCGGAAACAATTTCGTAAGAATTCAGTAAGAGGTAATAGATAAGGTATTTGAACTTGTACGATAATCTATTACCCTCTTACTATGAAACCCACAGCATTTGACGGTGATAAAATTCTGACTGAATTTTTAACCGACTATTTGGATGGAGAATTAGACAGCGCTGAGCGCCGTTCATTCGAGGATTTCCTGGATAACAACAAGAAAGAGAAAGAGTTCGCCCGAAAAGCACGGCAGGGTAAAAAGGCTTTAGCCCGATTGGCCCGACATATCAATGTGCCTTCGGTAACTACCTGAAGTCGAGCGCAACTTTTTAAGGTCTGTAATTGTCGAAGATCTCCTTTAATTCCACATCGAAACTTTCCGTGGCCAGCGGAGTAGGTTCGAATGATTGCCCGGTAAGCTTTTGATACAGTTCGGTATATCGCTCATAAACTTCGATGCGAAAGTCGTCCGGCAGATTCGGCAGCGTTTGCCCTTCTTTCCCCTGAAAGCCCTGATCCATCAGCCATTCCCGCAAAAATTCCTTGGATAGCTGTTTCTGAGGCTCACCTTTTTCCAATCGGTCCTCGTAACCTTCGGCATAGAAATACCGGGAAGAGTCTGCTGTATGAACTTCATCGATGAGCGTGACTTCACCATTATAAAGTCCAAACTCGTACTTGGTGTCGACCAGGATGAGTCCATGTTTGCGTGCGATTTCCTGCCCGCGTTTAAATACCTTGAAGGCCTTGGTACGCACTTCTTCCCAAACATCGGGATCCAAAATATCCCGCTCCAGAATTTCCTCTTCCGAAATATCTTCGTCATGTCCTTCCTCGGCCTTGGTGGCGGGCGTGAGGATTGGCTCCTCAAACATTTGATTCTCGACCATCCCATCCGGCAGCGCTACCCCGCATAGTACCCGTTCGCCAGACTTGTATACCCGGGCCGCGTGTCCGGTCAGGCAGGCGCGGATAACTACCTCTATGGGAATGGGATCGCATTTTTTGGCGATGGTAACGTTGGGGTGGGGCACATCGATCACGTGCGTGGCTACCAGATCATCGACCTTGTCGAAAGCAAAGGCGGCCAGTGAATTCAGGATTTGTCCCTTGTACGGGATTGGCTGATTCATGATATGATCGAAAGCGGAAATGCGATCGCTGGCAACAATGCCGAGCTTGTCATCACCGATGGTATAAACGTCGCGGACCTTACCGCGATAGGGCTCAGGGTAACCGGGTACAGCGGTTCGGGTAATACAGTTGGAAAGTGCGTTGGAGTCGATGTCGGATGTAGACACAATAGGTAAATTGAATTACAATTGAGATCAGTAGAAAATCAGAAAAAGTTTAGAAGAATAGAAACGAAGTATGCCATTAACGGATTTTTTTTGAAAGCAGTACAAAAGGGGAACTATTTGATAGCGGTTAAACTTTGTGTACTATGATAATAGAACCAAGGCTAGAGTGATGACCGATCTTTTCCGTATTCCTTACGTACTTCTGAAACCTCTTTACCGGATGACCTCTTTTCATCGTTCGGTGATTGAAGAGGTGGATGATGAACGACTGAAGCAGGCCTATTCGAATTGTCGCAGTATTACGCGCCATCACGCCAAGACCTTTTACATGGCTACCCGCTTTTTGCCCAATCACAAGCAGCGGGGCATTTTTGCGATCTATAGTCTTTGTCGCTATATCGATGACTTGGTGGATGAAGCCGAAGATCTGCTGGAAAAGCAGGCGCTTACCCAGCAGGATATAGAATGGAAGCTGGAGTCGTGGAAACAGAAATTGCGTGACACTTATGAAGGGCGTTCGCACGATAACGATATTCTGATCGCCTTTTCAGATGTTCTGAAGCGCTACCATATTCCCATAGAAATGCCGTTTGAGCTGATGGAAGGGGTTTGTATGGATCTTTTTAAAAACCGATATGAAACCTTTGAAGAGCTGTATGACTATTCCTTTAAGGTGGCTTCCATTGTCGGTCTGATGACCAGCCAGGTTTTTGGGTATCAGAAAAAAGAAGCGCTGGGATATGCAGTGGATCTGGGTATCGCCATGCAACTGACGAATATCCTGCGGGATGTGGGCGAAGACCTCGACCGTAATCGAATCTACCTGCCACAGGAAGATCTTCGTCGGTTTGATGTCTCTGAGGAGGACCTGTTCCAGCATCGGATCAATGATCGGGTCACGGCGTTGCTGAATTTTCAAATCGAGCGCACCCGCCGTTACTACAACCGCTCGGATAAGGGACTGTCGCTGCTTTCCGCCGACAGCCGATTGCCCGTGTACCTTGCGCGAGAAAATTACAGCCGGATTCTCGACAAAATTGAGGAGAACGAATACAACGTGTTTGCCAAGCGCGCCTATCTGAATACTACGGAAAAACTCTCCATTTTACCCACCGCTTACTATCACATGCGCGTCGGACGGTCCTGATATTTACTAAAGGGTTTTGCAAAATTATTGAGACCAAGCTTGTCATTGCCAATGTCATGCTGCTGCCCGGCATTGACTTTTCCTGATCGTCGACTGAAAATCCTGCAATTTTTTTGAAAAAGAATGATGAGATAGTCCGGTATTGGAGGACCATTTTCAGATAACTCTGTTTACACTATAGGTTTGTAACTGTTATATTCCACTCAAATATAGCGACAGCCTCAATGCAAACAGGAGAAAAAAAATGAAAGTAGAGAAAAAAAAATGGCGCAGCCCCAGTCTTGGAAAAGACATGGATCTGACGATTTACGGCACGTCAGGGACACCAATTTTAGGGTTGCCAACAAGAGGGGCCGGGAGCACGCAGTGGGAGCAGTTCGGGATGATAGATATGATTTCTTACCAGCTGGAAAACGGCTACAACAAGCTTTACTGCGTATCATCCATTGACGATGAGAGTTTTTTCAACGAGAATGCCACCCCCTCGCAGCGGATTGTGCGTCAGCATCAGTACGAATCATACCTGACCGAAGAGGTCGTACCTTATATCGAAGATCATACCAAAGTTCCTTTTCTGATTATTGCGGGCGTCGACATGGGGGGCTACCAGGCCATCAATACCGCACTGAAAAATCCGGGCTTGTTCGGTAAAGCGATCGGCATGAGCGGAATCTATGATATCAACCGTTTTATGGATGAATATTACGACGATGAGGTCTACTATAATAATCCGATGGATTTTGTACCTAATCTGAACAAGCAAACACTGCTCGAGCAGATCCGGGATGTTGATTTTCGACTGGTAAGTTACAAGTATGATCAGCGGAAAGAGGAAACCCTCCGTATGAGTAATGTAATGCACTTGAAATTTCTAGAACACGAACTTGATATTTGGGGCTCCGACGAACATGAGGAATGGGAACTGTGGCCGAAAATGCTAAAGACTCATATTATTTAAACTGCCATGCCTGATATATACGAGATTGATAAGATATTGGTTGCCAACCGCGGGGAGATCGCTCTTCGGGTGATTCGAAGCTGTAAAGAACTCGGCAAAAAGACCGTTGCGGTATATTCTACACCGGATGCCGATGCACCCCACGTGCTGGCGGCGGACGAGTCGGTACACATTGGTCCGGCGGCTTCCAGCGAAAGCTACCTGGTGATTGACAAAATCATACAGGCCGCTAAAGATACCGGGGCTGATGCTATTCACCCGGGATACGGATTTCTCAGTGAAAACGGCGATTTTTCGAAGCGGTGCCAGAAAGAGGGGATAAAGTTTATCGGACCTCATCCCAAAGCCATTCGACTGATGGGCGATAAAACTGCTGCACGCGAGATTATGAGCAAGGCAGACGTCCCCTTTCCGCCGGGTACCAAAAAAGAATTGGAAGATGTAGAGGAAGCCGAAAAGATTGCCGATGAGATCGGCTACCCGGTACTGGTAAAAGCAGCTGCCGGCGGCGGGGGTAAAGGAATGCGTATCGTAGATTCCAAGGATGAGTTCAAATCCGGAATCAAGGCCGCGAAATCAGAAGCCCGTAATGCCTTTGGCGACGACCGCGTGTATATTGAGAAGTACCTGGTAGAACCGCGGCATGTGGAATTTCAGATTATGGCCGACGAGCACGGAAATGTGCTGCATATTTTTGACCGGGAATGTTCCATTCAGCGAAGACATCAGAAAGTGATTGAGGAAGCACCCTGTTCAATACTGACGCCGGAGCTGCGGGCCGAAATGGCCGAAGCTGCCGTTGCCGCTGCCAGGGCTGTGGACTATGTGGGCGCGGGAACCATCGAGTTTTTGGTGGACGCCAACCGCAACTTCTACTTTCTCGAGATGAACACCCGCCTGCAGGTAGAGCACCCGGTTACCGAACTGATCAGCGGCCTCGACCTGGTGGCGTTACAGATCCTGGTTGCCGAAAATAAGCCGCTGCCGTTCAAGCAGGAAGATCTTTCAATGAACGGTCACGCCGTTGAGTGTCGCATTTATGCCGAAGATCCACGCGATAACTTTCTGCCCAGCACGGGGACGTTAACCAAGCACCGCATACCCTCCGGCAATGGCGTTCGTGTAGATGCCGGGGTGGAAGAGGGACAGAAAATCACCATTAACTATGATCCGATGATCTCCAAGCTTTGCGCTTATGGACGGGATCGTGAGCACGCCATCAGGCGCATGCTGCGGGCCCTGGACGAGTACGAAATTGCTGGATGTCGCACTACCATTCCGTTCTGCAAGTTTGTGCTAAAGCATGAGTCGTTTACCTCCGGGGATTACGACACCCACTTTGTGCCCGACCTGTTTAGCTCCGACAAGCTGGATGAGGAGATTACCGATACCGATGAGGTTAAAGCGCTGGCCGCGGCTCTGCTTAAAATGCAGAGCGACGGTGAAACCGAAAATCAGGGACAAAGACATCAATCCAATGGGAAGGCCTCGGATTGGTGGAAGCGGCGCAACCAGTCTTCTTCCTAGGTATAACGGTTTTCAAACCGTTTAAGCTGAGCGTCATGTTTTATCGACATCCGGGAACTCCCGCGGGAAAGGTAAAAAGTGACGCTGCTTTTCTTTACATTGCGTGTTCATTAATCAGCAATCCAAAATTCTATAGGTTTGGCTTCCGATAAACGACGGCTTTTTACGCAACTCAAAAACCTTGATACCGAACAGCGCAATTCCTCCACACGCAAGATCGATCTGGCGGATTCGCTGGAGATTGCCCGACTGATAAACGAACAAGACAAGAAAGTAGCAGATGAGGTCGAGAAAAAACTTCCGCGAATCGCGCAGGCTATCGACGTGGTGAAAGAGGCTTTTGAACAGGATGGACGACTTATTTATGCCGGCGCTGGCACCAGCGGTCGGCTGGGGATTCTGGACGCCGCCGAGTGTCCGCCCACCTTTGGATCCGATCCTACACAGGTGGTAGGACTGATCGCCGGGGGCAAGGAGGCCGTTTTTGAGGCCCAGGAGGGAGCCGAAGACTACGAAGAAAACGGCCGACAGGCCCTGCGGGAAATCGGACTAAGATCCCGGGATGTGGTCTGCGGACTTGCGGCCAGCGGCCGTACGCCCTACGTGCACGGGGCTGTGAAGGAAGCGGCTGAACTGGGCTGTAAAACCATTTTTGTGACGACCGTGCCGGGCGAACAGATTACCCTCGACGTAGATATACTGATTGATATCCCCGTGGGGCCTGAAGTGATTATGGGCAGTACCCGTATGAAGAGCGCCACGGCCCAGAAGATGGTCCTTAATATGATCACCACCGGTGCCAACATCCGCAGGGGCAAGGTGTACGAAAACGTGATGGTGGACCTGCAGCTCTCCAACGAGAAACTGCACGAACGTGCAAAGCGTATACTGATGATGTTTACCAACCTGGACTACGATCAGGCGGACCAGCTGCTGGCACAGGCCGAGGGGCACGTGAAGACGGCGCTGCTGATGGCCCTGGGTGGTCTGGACAGGGAAGAGGCAAAACGCCGGCTGGAGAAGAATGAAGGATTTATTCGCAGAGCACTGCAGGAACTGAACAAATAGCAATAACCTGTCATCATGAGGACGATCTTCGGCATAATCGTGTGGATTTACTGGGCGGTGTGTATTATCCTGTTTTTTATGGTCGTCTCCGTACTGTACTTGGTGACGTGGCCTTTCGACCGATATCGGCGCATCCCCAACAGGGCACTCAAGGGACTCGCTTGGCTGATGCTGAAAGTCAATCCCGGCTGGAGCATAGATATCAGGGGCGCCGATCCCGCTAAAATTGATAAACCGACCATCGTGGTAGCCAACCACCAGAGTTTTCTCGACCTGCCGTTGCTGTACTTGCTGCCGTGGACGATGAAGTGGGTAGCTAAGAAAGATCTTTTTAAAATCCCGATATTTGGCTGGATTATCTACATGACCGGGCAGATCGGCATTGATCGTGAGAGTGCCCGTTCGGTCAAGAAGCTGGCTAAACTGGTGGAGCCCATACAGCGCGGGATCCCGGGTATGATTTTTCCGGAAGGTACGCGCACGCGGGACGGCGATCTAAAGCATTTCAAGAACGGTGCGTTTAAGCTGGCTCTCCGATATAATTTCCGGATTCTGCCGATCGTTTTAGACGGTAGCTACCAGGCCATGCCCTCGGGAAGCTGGAAGGTCGGATTCCGGCAACCCTTCACGATTTCGGTACTGGATCCCATTGAACCTGGCCCCGAAGAAACCGAACAAGAATTAAAGCAGCGGGTTTTTATGTTGATTGAACAGGAGCTGCATTTACTGCGGACGAGTCCTTAACTTTATTTATCTTTTTGAACATATCGAATCAACATAACAGGCAAGAGGGACCCAATTATCGCATTCGCATCATGTGCTGTATCATTGCGGCCGAGCTCATTGCGCTGGGCTTTTTCAAGCTGTGGCCGGCGCCTGAGACGTCTGTGAACGAATCCCGTAACATCGATTTTTCCGAGGATGTATTTTCCGTTTCGGATGTGGTGATGACGCAGCAGGCCAGCGGTCCGGCTGCCCCTCCCAAACCCCAAATACCTATTCCCAAGCCGACCGATAAGATTATCGAAGAAGATATCGCCAGTCTGGACTTGGGCAAGCAGACCGAACTGTCAGATTCCCTGTCCATGGAGATGCTGGGAGGCGAGGGGGAAGGGGGACAGACGGTGGCTAATCCCGACCGTCCGCCGGGGCTGGTGCGCATCGTAGAACCCATTGTGCCCGATGCCGCGAAAAAAGATAATGTGAAGGCGCTGATCAACGTAAATTTCCTGGTCGATACCAACGGCGATGTAGAGGAGGCCTCCATTTCGCAGATCAAAGTGTACGACAAGAATACCGGGGAGGTAAAAACCGTAGAATCAATCGGTTACGGACTCACCGAGGCCGTGCTGAACGCAGCCCTGCAGTGGAAATTCCGTCCTGCCAAGAATAACGGCAAACCGGTGAAGTCCTACGTGGAGCAAAGCTTTTCCATCGGAAATTGGAATTGATATAAGAAAAAAATTCGCCTATATTTGCGCTCTTTGATTGGAGAGGTGGCCGAGCGGTCGAAGGCGCACGCTTGGAAAGCGTGTGTGCGTCTAGCGCGTACCGAGGGTTCGAATCCCTCCCTCTCCGCTTTTCCCTTCTTATGGGTTATAAGCGGACATTTACGAGTATATATAATGTTACCATATAGCCTTTTAGGCCAAAACTGGTAACATTATATACATCTATTCGTGAATGGTTACCTCCTCTTGGCTATGTCATGGGTCTGCTTTTGGCACCGAAAATAAGGAGGAAAAGCTTATGCTCGAACAAAAGCTATCCATCAACTTTATTCTTAGAAAGAATGTTAAGCATAAAGACGGGAAAAGCCCTATCTATTTGAGAGTTACCTTAGATGGGGATTCCTTTGACAAGTCCATAAGTAGAAGTGTAAAACCACAACACTGGAATAATGACACAAAGAGAGTAAAAGAGAGCAGTGATCACTCACAGGTGATTAATGAGTATTTATCAATATTACACAACAAAGTACTTAAAGCATATAATCAGCTTACCCTTGAAACCGATCATGTCACGATCAAGAAGCTTAAGCATAGGCTGCTTGGCAAGGATGCCAGTTACAAGCTTATAAAGCTATTTAGACAGCATAACGAAAGAATAGAGGAGAGGGTAGGCATTGATTATGTAGAAGCTACCCTTCAGAAATATGAAGTCATCAAAAAATATGTTAGCCAGTTTGTAAAGGAGAAGTTTGACCAACAGGACATCTATTTCACTGATATTGACCTGGACTTCATTGAGGACTTTGAACTGTTCCTTAAAAAGGAAAAGGAATTGCAACATAACACAGCCATGAAATACATGTCTGTGTTAAAGAAGATAACCTTGAAAGCAGAAAAGAAGGGCTATTTAAGGCAAAACCCGTTTGATGATTATCAAATTTCCTATGAGGATAAGGTTCCAACTCACCTAAAGCTGAAAGAACTTCGGCGGATTGAGGAGAAGTCATTTGAAGGCTTAGACAGGCTACAAAGAGTCAAGGACTGTTTTGTATTCTGTTGTTACACAGGTCTTAGCTATAAAGATGCTGACAAGCTAACCTATGATGATTTCTATGAGGATCAGGAGGGAGATGTTTGGTTAGTCCAGAATAGGACGAAGACCAATGAGCAAGCTCGAATCTTATTGTTACCGAAAGCCTTGGAAATATTTGAGAAGTACAAAAACAATGATGAGATTGATTCCGGAAAAGTATTACCAACTATCAGTAATCAAAAAACAAATGCCTATTTAAAAGAGATTGCGGGAGTTTGTCGAATAAAAAAGAACCTCACTTTTCATGTGGCTCGTCATACCTTTGCTACTACAATAACATTGGGGCAAGGATTACCAATTGAGTCAGTACAAATTATGATGGGGCATAGCAGCAGAAGCTCAACGGAGCATTATGCCAGGGTTACTAATAAAAAGTTGGTTTCAGATATGAAAAGTCTTAAAGAAAAATTGGAATGATAGTTTTATGATCCTATTCATCTTTGTTCTCTAGTATGTTCATGATAAGTTCTTTTAGTTTTTTTAGGGTTTCAGTATCAATATCATGAGTAGAGTAGTTTTCTTCGATAAAATTTTGGAAATATTCAGAGAGGTGGGGATTAGACTTCTCATTGAAAGTGCCTTCTAAAAAGGATTTAGTAAAGTTCGGATAACTATTAACTAATTGATGCAACTTAGATAGATTTTCTGGTTCACTTTCTTGTAGTAGAGCCTCATAATTCTTGTAGAAATTATTTCGACTTTCACTATCAATGTCTGAATACCATATTATCTCACTTAGCTTATTAGCCAGACTCTGAAGTTGCATATCACTTAATTCTTCACGGTATTTAGAAATGTCTTCTGTCTCAGTAATTGAATCTTCTCTTATATTACCAATTAGGTTGTCCTTAGCGAATCTCAAAAACTGATCAGGGCGATACTGGTAATATTGTTTCCCAGTCTCATTCCGAAATTCTCTAATTAACTTATGGTGAGGACCAATGGTATTCTCGGATTGAATTCTCCACCAATCTTCCTTTTGATCATTAGTGACAAATATCAATGACTCTACTTCATCTTGTTTTGCAAATTCAAGCAACTCTTTCCAAATAAATAAATCACCATATTGATCAACATTGTTTTCATCCTCAACTTGATCTTTGAATCCTGGGGGTATTTTATTTTCGTATCTTGTTTTCCCTTTCTCGATAATCTTTTCCTTTTCCTCCTTACTAAAACTACTTCCAACTTTATCATGAAAATAATCAGTGAGTTTATTTAATATTTTGTCCTCATTGGAAAGTAAGTTGGGATGTTTCTCCTTTTCTTCTTCAATTTCTTTTTTTAACTGATTAAATTTTTCTTTGATCTGACTAACTAGAGAATCAACATCTAAAGATGGATGTTCTCTTTTTTGGCCTAGATTATTGTAAATACCTTTAACAGTCTGACTACATTTTGAATTGAGAAGTTTTTTTGTTTCGTCAAAAACCTCTTCCTGTCTAAGAATTCTTTGGGGTCTAATTCTATGAAATTCTAGTCCTGCTTGATAAGTTAACCAGATTCGGTCTTTAATTTTGTCAAATATTTTCCAATAGTCGTCAACGGTATCATCCGAATACATGTAAAGGTTTAATAATGTATTGGCATCGAATGAAAAATGTGCATTCTCCCAAAGCTTTTCTAACTCATTTTCTTGAAGTGAATAAAATTCAGGAAATCTATTTTTCATATCACTGTCTGCTGATGTTGATGATTGCCTTCAAAAAACAAAGAATTGTATACTAATCAAATATAATTGATCTAGTCAATTTTATATGATCTTCTTTAGGAATTTAGTTCTTATTCTAGGGGTTGTTATAACATAAAAGTGAATAGGAGGGATAAGATAGTTTGGTTCACAAATTTGAAAGATACAATTAGTCAATGTATAAGAGAATAGAACAATATGTGTCTTTCAGGTACCGAGGGTTCTAATTCCTCCCTCTCCGCAATTCCTTTCTTATCCTTTTCTGCTTAACAGTTGTAGAATACTAAGAATCAGATTAAAAGCGAGGCCCTTCGGGGCTTTTGCTTTTTTTGTGGGATTCTTTGTTGGTGTACCCATCATTCAATCCAATACCCTTCAAGCATCACCCGGTTGATACTGCGGGAATTACGAACATCTTCCAGGGGATTGTCATCCACCATCAGAAAGCTGGCTACCTTTCCCTCGGCAATGCTGCCAGTGGTCTTGTCGATTCCCAGGAATCGGGCCGGGACAATTGTTGCCGCCCTAAGAACTTCGGCATTCGGCATGCCGCTCTGTGCCATGAACTCCAGTTCTTTGTGGGCACTGTAGCCGGGGATGACCGAAGGATTGCCCGCATCCGAGCCCAACATTACCTGGACGCCTGCCTCGTACAGGAGGGAAAAGTTTTGCATCATATTCTGTTTATGTTTTGCCGTATCAGCGCCCGAACTCATCACCATCATTTGACGTGCCGGCCAATTCTCCAGGCTGCGATTCGTTCTTTCTGAACTGTATTGTTGCAGGAAGGGATCATCCAGGATCTCAGCGGAAGCTGTGTATTGATACATGTGCGCAATCGAAAGCGTGGGCGTGTAGTAAATGGAATCTTTTCTCATCTTTTCGAAAAATGGTTCTGCATCCGTTAAAATTTTATCCGCTACAGAATGTACGATCACATCCACGCCGGCGGTAACGGCATCCTCAAAATCATCCCGGCGGGAGACATGGGCAAAAACGGGGAGATCGTAGTTGGAAACCGTTTGTACTATTTTTTCTATTAATTCGTCTGACAAGCGCGGTTCTTCCGAAATACCTCCCAGTCCGGATTCTACCATCACTTTAACGCCGTTGAGTCCAAGCTCTTTCTTCTTTGAGATGATAGCATCCAGATCGGTTTCTTCCGTCACGGTGAGTATCCCTTGTTCATTAAGGTCGATCTCCTCGGCGGGAATGCCCGTTATCATAGGTATGAGGGGAATGGGATAACCGCCGGGTGCAGTAAGTACGTCCCCGGTTGCAAACATTTGCGGGGCTACCAGTTCGTTATTCTTTTGTTTTCTGACAAGGTCCGCCGTGATCTCCTGATTAAATCCATGTCCGCCCAGGGTAAAAATCGTGCTGACCCCATAGCGGGCAAACTGCTCCAGCGCCATTGGCCGGGTTGATTCATCGGGAGGGATCAATCCGCCGCTGTTTAAGTGGGCATGCATGTCAATCAACCCGGGCATGATATATCGGCCGGCAGCGTCCATTGCGGAATAACTCTCATACAGGCTATCAGGCACGGGGCCTTCAAAAATTCGTTTAATCAAGCCATCGTGAATCAGCAGGTGCTGTTTTTTGATAACACTTCCCGATTCTACATCAATAATATTGGCATTAGTTATCAGATATTCCTGCTGATCTGATGACTCAGCATAAACCATGGAAGGGTTCAGCTGCAGTGTGTGCTCATAAGGATTATAGAACCAAGTGAGAAAGGCAGAAATTGCGAATAAAGCCAGCACTCCGATTACATATAAAACGTACTTAAAAATTTTTTTCATGAAAGTACTCTGCTATGAATAGTGAATAAGAATAATAGAAAATCCCCTGATTGCCTGATTATATTTGTTTTGCCGAAAGGTTTATTTGAAAATAATGTACCACAGAAATGGATTAACTAAAAGTGAGTTATTAAATGATGCGTTTATGCCCAACAGTCAGGTGTTATCCCACCTTGGAATTGGTTAGATCTGGTAGAGAATTGTCTCCCGGAACATTGAAGTAATATATAGTTGTAAAATCCCTTTTTTATGCGTTGCTTGAACTTTTAAAAACATAAAAACCAAGGGGATAGATGAAGCAGTTATCAATAATTACGGGGATTATAACGTGTGCGTTATTAATGGCAGCCTGCCAGCCAAAGCAAGATGAAAATGAAAACGAGCCGCAGGAGCTTCCCACCAATGGGATGATCATGACAGGCGAGCTCAGCGGAAGCGAATTTACTATTGCAACCGGGGATGAGTACCAGACTTTTATGCAGATGGTAGAGGATTTTAATCGCATGGACGCCGAAGCGCTTTGGGCGCACTCTGCAGATACCGTCTCTTTTCAGACGGCGGACGGCAATGTGGGTCCGCTGACGAAGGCAGATATGGCCGGCATGTTTTCAGCCATGGATTCGGTCAGCTGGGAGATGCAATCGGTGATCCCGGTACAGGTAGCCGGTACAAACCTTGTTAAAATTATCGCTGACAGCAAAGAGTATTTCTATCGCAAAGACGGCACGGTAGACAGCCAAAAACTTCTGGAAGAGTTTACCTTTGACAACGGGACGATGATGAAAGTTCGCCAGTGGACGGCTCAGTTGCCTGAAGATGAGAGTATGTAGTGTTTACCTTATTTCCCATATCGCGCTACATATAATCAGGGATTAAACAGTACGGCCCCGGAATAGCGGGGCTTTTTATTCCCGGCACAGGGGTAAGATCCTGCATTTTCAGTGCATATGGTTAGTTTCTAAAATCCATAGCCGGTATGGCTAGCTGTTTTAAATAGGGAATAAGGCTGGAAGCGTAATAGGAGCTCAATTCCATAGGGCAAAGGGGGATGATTACGTCCCAACGGGAAGTTAGCAAAGCCTTTGAAGGGGTATTCAATCGGTAGTAAGTCATTAGTTTGGTTGTAGAAAAAGGATTCTTTTGCGACGGGGGAAGCACTTTCAGCCCGGATCCTCGAATGCCTGCATTTCCAGTCCAGGGAACTTTCAGTCTTTAAAGCTTTTTACCTTTTCCAGGTTGAAAGTATAGAGGCAGTACATTAGTTTGGCCGTATGAATTTGTGTCGTCGACATAAGTGGTATGCCTCTGTGTTAATTGTGCTTGTGAGTGCAAGCATGGCCTTGTTTACGCTCCACTCGCACCATCATATCGAGTGGAATGGTGCGCAAAAGCAGGCGGCGCAAACAAGCACTAATATCAGCAATAACTCTTCGCTTTGCCCGATTAGCGGGTATTTATTTAGTGCACAATTTGAGCCTGTAGTAAATGTTGCCCATCATTTTGTTACCTATTGTTTGCTGCAGCAGATTGATACTCAATCAGTCGGCTCAGCTTTTTTCACACCGGTACTGGGACGCTCTCCGCCAGCCCTCTCTTAATTATCTGTCGGTTTAATTATTGAAAATTCCAGCCATTGCTTCGGCAGTTCGCCCCTATCCTTATTGATGGATTGAACTGTTCTGTCCTGCAATTTGTAAAAGCCGGAATGCTTTAAGCATGGCAATCAACGACCTGTAAGTTCCAGTACTATTTTTATACATAGCAGAAAATCCATACTGATTACGCTGATAACGATTATCAGCTTCAACCTTGGGATGGTAACGTTTCACCAACATCCTGAGCAGCAGCCGACGCCGGCCAAGCCATACAGGCTTAGTCTGGATTCTGCTTATTGTCCCGTTTCGGGTTTTCTGCACCAGGCTGTTCCATCAACGCCGCAAGTCACCTTAACAACGGTGGTGGTTGTCGAGTGTATACAACTCCCGGATATTACTTCCATCCATTTACCGGTAACCCTTCCTTATAACATGAGGGCTCCTCCCTTGAGCTATTTGATATCGGCCTGCCAATATCAAATAGCTCAACATCCTTGTTTTAATCTGAAAGAGCACTATATCTATGTCGAATATTCATACAGTATTTAGATTCAGGAAGAATTATATCTCATTGGTCATGTTTTTTTGTCTGATGGCTCTCTGCATCCTTTCATTCCCCAATCACACCTATGGGCAATCGGCTTCGGGCAATGCCACGTTCAAGGGGGTTGTTAACGATCAGCAGGGCCCCATGGCCGGCGTTAATATTGCATTACCCGAATTGGGCCGGGGTACGAGCTCAGGGGCTGATGGAGAATTTATTATTGATAACTTGCCTGCCGGTACTTACAAGGTTGTATTTTCCTTCATTGGATACCGAACGCTGACCAAGCAGGTTACGCTTGAAGCCGGTACAACTACGACCTTTGAGGCCACCCTGCAAAAGCAAATCTTGAAGGGGGATGCCATTACCGTAACCGGTACGCCCTACGCCTCAGATCCCCAGACCACCCCTGCAGATGTGGATGTGCTGACCGGGAAAGCCAAGTTTTCCAGCGAACAAACATCCCTGGGAGCTTCGTTGGATCAGCTGGCAGGCATCTCGACGATTTCCACGGGTTCCTCGGTTGGTAAACCGGTTATCCGCGGACTCAGTGGCAACCGGGTGCGCGTACTTGATGACGGAATAGCCATGGATTATCAGCAGTTTGGGGTTCGCCATGGACCCAATGTAGATCCTTTTGTGGCCAAGCGCATTGAAGTCGTACGAGGCGCATCCAGTGTGCAGTATGGCTCCGACGCCATGGGAGGAGCGGTAAACGTGATTTCTCATGATATCCCGGATGCCGTTGGTGAAGCCTCTTTTCTAAGCGGTGAGATCATGTCGGAATATGCTACCAATAATAATGAAGCGGCCGGCGGATTCCATTTGCACGGGGCGGCTAACCGATTAGGTTTTACCGGAACGCTGGTCCGCAGAACCGGGGGCAATATTACGGCCCCTGATGTAGCAACATTCCAGGAAAGCAATGATACTTCGGCGCCTAAATTTTCCGGAGAACTCGCCCATACCGATTTTGATCAGTTTAACGGAAGCCTGGGGTTGGGATATGCCTTGGACATCGGACAACTTTCGGTCCGGTACACCCGGTGGGCGAATGAACATAATTTCCTGTTGCCCAATGCGAAGGGATTGGGACAAAACTTGGAAAATGACAGCTGGGAGTTCAAGGGGGACCTGCACCTCGGGAATGGCTTTAATCTCAAACCAAGCTTCACCTATAATGAAAACCTGCGGCAATCAAATCCCGGCGGAGCTAATGCTGCCCCGCGCAGTGAGCTACCTGACGAGGGATATGCCTACTTGGATTTACTGCTGAAGAGTTATTCTGCCCATGTGGAACTGCAACATCCGGCCGTGGGTCCCTTTAAGGGAACGACAGGCGTTGAATATGGATATGAGGATCAAAGTACGCGGGGAGAAGAGGCCCTGGTGCCAGCTGCGGAAATCAATAATTTCGGGGCCTTCCTTTTTGAAAAAGCGGAAATTAATGATTTTACGCTTTCTGTGGGCGTGAGGATGGATGCCCGTTCGCAGAAAGCCAACCCTAATCAGCAGCTGCACCTTCCGGATTATGGTGCGGGCGAAACCGATGATGTGCTGGACCAGTCGTATTTAGAGTTCAGTGGATCACTCGGGGCTACCTACAGCTTCACGGATCATTTTACGGTTGCAGCCAATATGGGACGTGGATTCCGTGCTCCCAGCATGTTTAATCTGCATGCCGACGGCGTGCACGGTGGTATCGCCGCCTACCAGCTGGGCAATCCCTACCTGAATCCCGAACACTCACTGAATACCGATTTGTCATTCCGCTGGCGATCTTCAGCAGTTACGGCAAAGATTACTGGTTACCGCAACTTTATCCGGAACTATATCTTCCTGGTAAATACCGGGGAATTTGCAGGGGGCGGAGATGGGCCGCCGATCCTTAAGGCTCGGCAGGGGGATGCCCGAATGCTCGGTGCAAATGGCCATGTTGAGGCTCAGCTGTTTCCATGGCTGCAAGTCCATAGTACATTCGAGATCGTGAAAGGTAAGAATGTGGACCGTGATATTTCTTCAGTGGATGCCCTTCCGCTGTTACCGGCAAGTACGCTAAGCGGGGGTTTTAAGCTAATGAAGTCTCAACTGGGTTCGATCGAAGATGGATTCATTGGCATCTCCGTAAAGCATGCCTATTCAAAAGAGGCCGCCGGACGTTATGAACCGTTCTGGCAGTTTGGCAATAGTCCTCAATTCAGTAACTTCGGTGTGGCTTCTACCGATGCCTATACGCTACTGAATGCCTCAATCGGATGCGAGTTGCCGGTATGGGGTCGGCCTATCTCTCTGCAGCTGTCCGGCAAAAATTTGCTTAATACAGCTTATCGCGACTTCCTGGATACCTACAAAGGGTATGCCTTAAGTCCGGGCAGAAATATCACCTTCAAGGTAAATATCCCGTTTGGGGTAAAATAGACGTGTAGAAATGAAAATGAGGGACATTTACTAAAATGTCCCTCATTTAGCAGGAATTTTTTCTGGCTGGCTAATTGAGGTTTCTGCTGGTCAATCAGATTTATAAGATTGCAACAGGACGAATGACCCGCATAGTTATCATATGGCAATAGGGTGGGTTGGACATGCAGGATATGGGCGGCATGTTTTGAACGATGGATTCCGTCAGCTGTGAAATGAATTCCGTGTCCCGGTTCAAGTAGCAACCACTTTTTTATTCAATACTGCGATTCCGGGAAAAATAATGAGCATCACTGCTCTTCCCAGGATATCCCCAAAGTTTAACGTACTTACTCCGCTTTGCAACCGGGTACTAATGCCAAGATTTGCAAGAATAATTGCGCCCCAAAAATTAGTAGTTAAGTAAATAAAAAACAATAGGTTGCTGTTTTTAATAATGGTACTATAATAGACTGATAATAAGCTATGCCTCGGAAAGTAGATCCCTGAGGAAACTGTCTGAGACCTCTTACTTTTATCGCATCCCAAAAAAGTGGAGTTTAATAACTTCGAGGTGAATGATGAAACCAAGTAGAATAGTACTAAGTATAGGAATACTGTTTTTAACGGTCCTTCCGATTATGGCCCAAAATTGTAAATGCCCTGAAGAAGCGCAGGGGGATAGAACAGCATTAACAGTCATTGGAGTGAATGACTACGCCAATTTTTTGAATATTGATGGGTTGAAAAAATATTCAAATATAGTTTACGAAGGATTAAATTTAACTTCTAACGAAGTAATGGTAGGATATACTCTTAACAGCCATAGCAAAGATAGGATAATTTTTGCCACCTATGATAAAGATGGGAACTTGATTAAGGGAAGTCTTATTACAAAAAATTCTCCGTTACCAAAAGATATCAGAGATCATTTGGGAACGGAGAACTATAGCGGTTGGACTATGACCAGTAATAAAATTATCGTTCATGACTTCAGTGCCCAGAAGACTGAGTATGAGGTAAAAATCCGACAAGGTAAAATGAAAAAGACACTGTTTTTTGACCATTTAGGCAACCCTATGACAAGACTTACCCGATCTTAATAGCGGTTTGAATATGGGCAATTAGCACCAAAGGCCATGCAAATTTGCATGGCCTTTTTTATGGGATTTTTAGCGTTTTCTTTTTGGTCTGATTTGATAAGTGCCATCATAACCATGACGAATAATGGCTATAGTAAATATCTATTAATCAATGAGATAAATATTCAATATCATTACCTTGTAAAGAGTTGACTTTCGCTAAATAGAGAACCCTAAAATATTAATAGTTGTCGCATGGGTAAAAGCAAAACAAATGATACTGAAAGCAAAACGAACGGAGCAAGCAAATGTCCATTCCACGGCGCTTCCAACGGGCAGAGTGCCAGCGCAGGTCCAAAGTTGGATAAATGGTGGCCGAACCGGCTGAACCTGGATATTCTTCGCCAGCATTCCGAGTTGTCGAATCCAATGGATGAGGATTTTGATTATGCCGAAGAGTTTAAAAAGCTAGACTTTAAGGAAGTTAAACAAGACATCTATGATCTGATGCAGGAGTCTAAAGATTGGTGGCCGGCCGATTGGGGTCATTATGGAGGTCTTTTCATCAGGATGTCCTGGCATGCCGCAGGTACATATCGCGTAGCAGATGGACGTGGTGGTGCCTCGGGGGGGCAGCAGCGCTTTGCACCGCTGAACAGCTGGCCGGATAACGCTAACCTGGATAAGGCACGTCGTTTGTTATGGCCAATCAAGAAGAAATATGGCAAGAAGCTCTCCTGGGCCGATCTGTTAGTTCTTGCCGGTAACTGTGCCTATGAATCAGTGGGTCTGGATACGTATGGTTTTGCCGGTGGACGTCCGGATGACTGGGAACCCGATAAGTCTGCGAACTGGGGACCGGAATCTGAATGGGTCGGTGACGAACGTCATGATGAAGAAGGTAATTTGAAGGGACCTCTTGCTGCCGACCACATGGGGCTGATTTACGTGAATCCCGAGGGCCCGAACGGTGAACCCAATCCTGAGAAATCAGCGCAATATATTCGCCAGTCATTTAAACGCATGGCGATGAATGATGAAGAAACCGTAGCACTGATTGCTGGTGGCCATACCATCGGTAAAACCCACGGAGCCGGTCCAGTGGAACACAAGGGACCCGAGCCCGAAGCCGCTTCCATCGAAGAACAGGGCTTCGGCTGGATAAGTGATTACGGGACCGGTAAAGGTGGAGACGCGATCACTGACGGAGAAGAAGGTGCCTGGACAAACAATCCTATTCAGTGGGATATGGGTTTCTTTGAAAACCTATTTGAATACGAATGGGAATTGACCAAGAGTCCCGGCGGCTCCTATCAGTGGCAACCCAAGGATGGCGCGGGAGATGGGACGGTACCCGACGCTCATGATTCGAATAAGAAAAATCCACCTATGATGCTCACCACGGATCTCGCCCTGAAGGTAGATCCGGAATATCGCAAGATTTCCAAACGGTTTTATGAGAACCCGGATGAGTTTGCTGACGCCTTTGCCCGTGCCTGGTTCAAGCTGTTACATCGCGACATGGGACCGAAATCCCGATACCTGGGACCCGAAGTTCCTGAGGAAGATCTGATCTGGCAGGATCCTGTTCCCGACGTAGACCATGATCTCATCGGGGAAAGCGAGATTGCCGATCTCAAAGAGCAAATTCTGGATTCCGAACTCTCAGTTTCCGATCTGGCATATGTAGCTTGGGCATCAGCCTCAACCTTCCGCACCAGCGATAAACGTGGTGGGGCAAATGGCGCCCGAATTCGTCTTGAACCGCAGATAAACTGGGAAGCTAATGATCCTGAGAAACTCCGTGGAGTGCTTGACGTTCTTGAAGGAATCCAGCAGGATTTCAACAGCTCTCGCTCCGATGATGTTAGAGTTTCACTGGCCGACCTGATCGTGCTTGCCGGTTCTGCAGCCGTGGAAAAGGCAGCAGGGGATGCCGGTTATGATATCAAAGTTCCCTTTGAGCCCGGCCGTACTGATGCTACCGAAGAACAAACCGATGCTGAATCCTTTCAGTGGCTTGAACCCAAAGCGGACGGATTCCGTAATTATCTCGGCAACGGTTATGCAGAATGCGTGGAAGAAGTGCTTGTCGACAAGGCCAATCAGCTTACGCTGAGTCCGCCTGAAATGACGGTACTGGTAGGCGGTATGCGAGCACTCGGTGCCACTTACGATAATTCTGATATTGGCGTTCTGACGGATACCCCCGGAACACTGACTAACGATTTCTTCGTTAACCTGCTCGATATGAGTACTGAGTGGAAGGAATCAGATTCTGCCGACGGCGTATTTGAAGCACACGACCGCGATACGGGAGATGTCAAGTGGAAGGGTACCCGCGCAGACCTCATATTCGGCTCAAATTCCGAACTGCGAGCGATTTCAGAAGCGTATGCAAGCGATGACGCTGAAGAAAAGTTCGTGCATGACTTTGTCGATGCCTGGACCAAGGTAATGAAACTTGACCGTTTCGACCTTGATTAAGGTAGTGCAGTCATCACGCTAAGATTCTTATTCAGAACCTCGCTTTGCAGTGATGGTAATATAACTGATGACCAAAAGGCAGTCTCGACAGCAGTCGGGGCTGCTTTTTTTATTTAGGAGTTATAGGTGGACCTACAACGATCATCTCATGCTCCCTGAAAACAGTAACAATCTCCGCCTTCGATGGCGCTGATGTCCAGGCATCGGTGATTCTGAAGAAATCCTCCATTTTTCCTGCGGGGAGGTAAGATACCAGAGTTTTGGCGCGCTCGGTTACTTGCATAAAGGCATGCTGCACGTTTCGGGGCAGGAAAATAGTATCTCCGGCTTTTAGTGGGTATTGATCTTCACCAACCTGAAATAGATATTCGCCCTCAATGATATAAAACCATTCGTCTTGGTAAGGATGAATATGTAATGGCGGACCGCCTTTGGGAGTGAATCCCGTCTGTTCAAGAACAGCTAGTGCTCCGCTTGTATCGCTGGTGCTTATCTTGATGTCCAGATTATTTAAGGTAACGCCCTTCATTTTATAATGCTTGCCGTGTCGCGCTTCACCGGCCGGAAGCTTGTATGCTCTTTGATCTCTCATATGATTTCTATCAAAAATATGAAAATTCCAGATCACCGATCATTAAAAAATATTGACGGGAAAATGAATAAATCCGGTCGTTTTATTGTGTTGATTGGATTTCGATATGATTGGTTGATGCTTTTTTGAGCATTAATCCGATACAATAATAATGATCTGATTTCAAAGGTTCCGATATCTGCAAAGCCAACAGGATGAAATCGCCAATGCTCGTGTTTTAAAGCGTCACCCTTTACTCCTTCGCAAGAGTCGGTTTGGCCTGCCAAAGAACGTAGCCGTTTTTATACGTTCTTAGTTATTGCTGTAATGGTTATTATTTATACCCAAGTATTTGATAATATGTAATATAGAGGTATAATGACGGCATGGATGATAATCACTCTGCAATCCATGTATCGGTTTGCTTTGTACCTGCTTTTCTATAAATCGTTACGAGTTTTAAAGGTAAGGTCATTATTAATAAAGGGGGGGGATATGGGAACATTTTTAAAATATACGGGGATTCTTATAGCAGTTTTATCAATTATAATTGCTACAACATATGGTTGGTTTAGTAGGGCTTATCCTGATGTTGGTCCTGCACCGGATATAAAAGTGGATATGTCTGATGCCCAGGTAGAATGGGGACGATATTTATTTCATAACGTAGCTGCCTGCAGTCATTGTCATTCTAAGCGGGATTGGAGAAAATTTGGCGGTCCCGATACTCCGGGAACCATTGGTCAGGGAGAAGAGAAATTTGAAGAGGCTCACGGTACGGTATATGCCAAAAATCTTACGCCGTATGGGTTAAAAGATTGGACAGATGGAGAAATCTATCGTGCTATCACAACAGGCGTGGACAAATATGGAAATCCTTTATATCCGCTGATGCCTTATCAGTCGTACAGCAAGATGGATTCCAGGGATGTGAAAGCGATTATCAGTTATATACGAACGCTTAAACCTATTGCGTATGATCCGCCTAAAAGAGACCTACATAGGGTGATGGAAATTATGCTTCGGACTGTTCCACAACCGGCTCAACCCATAGTTCGGCCCGACCGGTCCGACATTACGGCTTATGGAAAATATCTAATTACGATAGGAGATTGCAGCGGGTGCCATACCCAAGTAGACGAGGAAACAATGGCGTTTAAAACGGATCTGTATCTGGCGGGGGGCTGGGAGGTGGAAATGCCGGGAGGAACAGTAGGGGTCGCAAACTTAACGCCTGATTCTGCCACAGGGCTTGGTTATTGGTCTTTGGAGCAATTCCTCAACAGATTTAAAAATTTTGATGCCCACTATGATGATATTCCGCCGGTTACGGGAAATGCATTCCAGACCATCATGCCGGTCAACGATTATGCAGGTATGACTACAGAAGATTTAACGGCAATTTATACTTACCTGAGGACGGTCAAACCGGTTAAAAACAAAGTTAACAAGTTTACGCCTAGAAGCCTTATCTCAAAAGAGTAGGAGAAATCAGCAGAAAAAGGTATTCGGGGTAAACCGATATAATGGAAAGGCTACATTAGGATTTAAATACCAGGTCTTTGCTTCGTGCAATTTCCCGAAGATAAGATTTTAAATCGTGAATTTGCTCTTTGGTGTGGATGGGGAGTTTCACTTTTTCTATGGAACCGATCTCATTGGTCAGCTCGATACGGTTGGATTTAACCGCTATGGCCCTAAATTTTGACCAGTGATATTCTTGCTTATTATTCCAAAATGAAGAATAATTGTTCAGAAAGATGCCTTCCTCTGATATTTCGAGGGACTGTCTTTTTGTGGCGCCCGGGAAAAAAGCAAAAAAGAGACTAAGACATAAACCGGTTAAGGTATTCATCCATTCAATCGATCCCTCGTATCGGTATTTTAGTAACGAAGCCCCGATAAAAAAGCCTAGCATCATAAAACCTAAAACGTTTATGATTTTTATATATACGGTATTGGTTTCGACTTTGAGTTCAAAGGGTTCCATGAATAGCTTCCCGGGAATGAGAGTTTTACCTTAGGAATATAGCAGTTCTGAAAAGCATTTTACGATTTCGATGGTATACAGTCAATGGGCTTTCTGAATTTTAGGATGTATCAGTTGCTGAAAATGTCATCGCAATTTAAATCCCGGTGTGGTGATGCCGTTTTTGAATCGGGAGAGCTACTGTTCCAAGCGTTTTTGGTAATGTTTTTCCAAATTTAGGGCTAAGATCATGCTTGTTGACTGCCGGCATAACGAAAGAGCAACGCCGATATAATAAAAAGCGTGATGAAGAAACCGTTTATGACGAGAATGTGAAGCACCATACCGAGGGTCCAAACTACCTCATCGGTAAACTGCATGGCAATGATTGGAATCAATAATAGAAGTGTGGTTGCAAGGGCCGGGTAAACGGCAGGGGCGAGTACATTTCGGTTGATATTCATAGTCGGTTGTCTCCGCTTTTGTTAAGGGATGTAATTTAGATATTAATATTAATTGAATCTGAACAAGAGCGGGAAGCAGATCGATACAATCGCCGCCCAAATAGCGTAGACCGACAGGTAATCGGTCTGCCATTGTTCGAGATTTGCGAAAGCAGCGCGGCCGCGTAAAAATCGGATATAAAGCAGGGCAGACCATCCCAGGTTTACGAGAAGAATTATGTTTAGTCCCAGTGCGGCCAGGCGGTTCGGGGTGAAACCAAATACAGTAATTCGTTCCGTGATAGCCCACAGGGCTACGCCGTCGGCCAGTAATGCACTGACGATTAGTACAACCTGGAGCAGATCAAAAACTGCGGGCGGGGACTGTGGATCCCGGGCAGAAGCATTATACAGTAGCAGTCCGAGTACGACCAGCAGGAGCATGTTAAAAGTAATCAGTATTTCCCGCTCAATATTGATACCGCCTCCTTTCCACAACAGGACGCCCAGGAAGGTGAGTAAAACGATGGTGAAAAAGGGGGTAAACAGGCGCGCCAGCATCGGGGCAATATTTGCGGATAGCCTTTTTCTGCTTTCCACCAGCCAGGAAGCTATGATGACCGCGCTGACCGCCCCGCAGGGCAGTATCCAGCTTTCAAAAAGAGGTTCCAGATCAATCTCAATCGTTCCAAATATCAGGGCCATAAAGCCCATCATAACACCACCGCCCAGGGCTATCAGTACATAGTGAATAAAGAGCTCTCCGGAGAATCGAATGAAGTCCATGCGTCCGCTTGCCTGCTTCCATCGTTCGCCCGAGTAGATGATGCCCACCAATAGCCATAGGGCAATTGGCAGGTGTAGCGCGAAAAGGGCCTCGGTGTCGCCACGCGGGATAAAGGGATAAGCGTTTGCCAGCACAACGGCCGATACAAAGGCCAGGGCTATTTTGATAATTGTCTGGAAATCAGGATGCTGTTTCCAGGCAAAGTAGAGGGTAAGTAGAGGGAGCACGAAAAAGCTCAGATTGCGCATGTAGAAATACTCGTGCTGCTCCAGTGTGATTCCGAAAAGGGCAGGGACCTTGATGAGCAGAGCGGCTGCCAATGCAAGGGCAAAAGCCAGTACCGTCTCCTTATCAATCTTAAGCGGGTTTTGAATTTTTTCTTGTGATGACATCGATATTTCCTCAATTTTGTTTTAAAAGTACTTTGTATTGCAAAGTTTAGGATTAAAAAAAGGGGCTTTGGTATTTTCGGGTTATTTATTCTTGTTTTTTGCGTTGATAATTTGCTCCAAAACTTTCAGATGGTCATTAAATGCTTTTTTGCCTTTTCCGGTCATGTGGTATCGGGTATTGGGTTTATTATCGATAAAGGATTTTTCCACCCTGATAAAATCTTCCTGTTCCAGCTTCTTGATATGCGTTGCCAGGTTACCGTCGGTTACCTCCAAATATTCCTTAAGGAAGGTAAAATCCAGCGAATCATTAACCGCCAATGCCGACATGATGCCCAGCCGGACACGGCTTTCAAACGCTTTATGTAAGTCATCAATATCTATTTTCACTGTGGATCACCGTTCATACCTGTAATACACATAAATGCCATAAATGATGTGGACGAGACCAAAACCCGCAGCCCAAAACAGCAGTCCATATTCGATAAACTCCACGGCCAATAATCCCAAAATGATCTGGATGAGTCCCATATACTTCATGACCTCATAGGTATATCGGCTGGCGCTGTAAATGGCTAGTCCGTAAAACAAGAGGGTCAACGGGGCCATGAGTCCGATCAGTCCATTGGAAGCCAGGATTAGGATCAGAAGTCCACCGGTCAGAAGGGGCACCGCCATGGCAGTTAGCAGCCGGCGGGAGGTGGCATTCCATATAGTTTCCCCTTTACGGCCAGCCTTTCGATGGGAAAGGAAAACGGCGGTCCCTACGGCCAATACTAAAACCACCAGTGCCAGACCGATTACTTCCGACAGGTTGGAAGCTGTTCCAGTTGATTCCAAATTGCCCGGTCGCATCCGCTCCGGATTAAAATGAAACAGTGCGGAGGCGATGTAAGCCCCGATCAGGGCATAGAGGCCGGCCAGGATGCCCGACCACCCGCTAAGAGATAAAAATTTGGATGAGCGCTCCATCATGGAGCGAATTTCGGCCAGGTCCTGCGTATAATCCCGTTCTTCTTTCATACAAAGTACTTTTTATTTCAAAGTAGAATAAAAAAAGGTTTTGGGCAATAGGAAAAAAAATTAAAACAATAGAATGCTGTATACAGATACGGCAGGTACTCGCGGGTTTTTGGATCTTAGCTGTGATAATCGGTTGCATACTGCGGCATCCGTGTGTCATTCCGTGGATCTCAAACCTCTGTAATAACGCCAAGGGTTAGAAATTAAAATTTTGGCTTAGCGGGTTAGTTACTCCAAATGTAAATAACTAAAATCACCAGAATTTCCATTCGCCCATCCGGGCATTCAGCCAGTCGGTAAAACGGTCGCCAAACAGCCATCCCAGTATCCCACAGATTCCCAGATAACCCCAGAACAATGGGCTGTCGAGATATAACACCACCGATCCGGGAAGCATGCTGCCGCTTTTGGTCGCCCCATACAGTTGCAGAACTTGAATAAACAAGATGGCCAAGACCATTGCCCATAGCGACTGCCTGCTCCGCTGCCAGATGGAAGGTAAGGGACGGTGCCCGGATTCATCGATCTCCAGATTTTCGGATGGGAAGTCGTCTCTGCTCATGTATGAATATGGGTTTTGGAGGTCATATTGGATTAATCCATGGTACTACAAAAAAAGGATAGTTGCGATTAGCGTGTTACGGGATTCCCAATAGATCCTACTATTTATTTAACGAATATTAGATTATGCTGGTAAACAGGCCATGCAGTCGCTATTCGCCAGTTCGATTGCTATACTTAACTTCCTATTAATATCATTTACGACAATTCAAGACGGTTTTTCGATGAAAACTAAAATTTCCCTGCTGACCTGTGGTCTGCTGGTGCTGATGTTCAGCGCTTGCGAGCGCCCGAAATCTCCTAATTTTAAACTCGATCGCCAGGTTCAAGCGCCGCTCACGGTTGAGAAAACGTACCCCTTTCTGGGCGACGGTGATGCGATTGTAGATACCACGTCACCGGATTTTGAGAACCTGTTCAGCAGCGACAGCGACGGGCTGGTGCGGCTCACCAAGCAACAGGATCTTAGCTTGGGTAACCTCAATGACGCCATTCCTAGCATTGATGTGGATACGACGGAGCTTACTTCACAAGTGGGACCTCTACAGCTGAGCAGTTTTACCTCGAACGGGACCGTGGGAAGCGCCGGGTTTCAGTCGATTACGGGTTCTCCCACAACATTACAGCAGGGTGATCCGCTTCCGGCCGGCTCTACGCCAAGTCCGGCAAATGTTACCCTGAATACCGACTATTTTGTCAGTGCCCAAATCAGCCGGGACGGTTCACTGGTGCTTACGGCCACCAATAACCTGGGTTTTAACATCGACCAGCTGTCCATTGATCTGAATTCCGGTTCTACGCAGGTCGGTACCGCAACAATAACCCCCTTTGATAATAACGCCACTGAAACGGCAACACTTGCTATTCCGGCCGGTACCCAGCTCTCAGATCTGAATGTGGATGTTTCCGCCAGCTGGTCAACGCAGACCATGGCCGAAGATGGCGGCAATTTTGTGGTGGATAATGTGTCGGGGAGCAGCTTGGTTGCTTCCCAAATTACGGCCACGTTAGAATCTCAAAGCTTCAGCAATTCCGGTTCGTTATCTATCAATCAGGATACCTTTGAATTCCGCAGCAGTGAAGACTTTATTTCCCTGAAGAGCGGGGAATTGAGTATCGATATCGATAACCAGATCAACCTGGGTTTAAAAACCCTCGATATCACTATTCCGGATATTACCGATCCATCGGGCAATCCGTTGGTTATTAACATGACCGATATTCCTTCCTCAGGGCAGGGTGGGAGCTATTCCAAAGTCGTTGACCTGTCGGGATATAAAATTCAGGCACTCAACAGCATTGTGGATTACCAGATTCAGGCGACGACCCGTAATACCCAGCAGAGTTCCGGTCCCGACACCCGAACCATTAACGAAAGTGATGAGCTGCGAACCATCATCGACCTGGATAAGCTCGAACTCGCCCGGGCAGAGGGCTATATTGTAACCAACCGTTTTCTGCTTAACTCTGATGCGACTTCGGATGGCGTGGATAACCTGGAACTCTTTAACGACAACGAAGCCGAAATAACCAGCATCGACGGCATTGATGATATTTCGTCTCGCGTGACCGACCTGAGTTTTGCCAACCCGTTACTAAATGCCAATTACGAAACCAATTTGGGCGTCAATACTACGGTATATGCCGCCATCGCCGGGGTCGATCCCAATGGAAATATCCAGTACCTGACCGGGAGCAGCGGCTCACCTTATGAAGTTTCACCTTCTGAAATCCCGACCGAACTCACGGCCAACGGACAACTCCTGAGTAGCAACCAGCTGGTCAAATTCCAGATTGAGACCGCCCAGAATCCGAGCCCAAATAGTGGTGAAGCCGGAAGCAATATCTTTAATGCGGAAAACTCCAACGCTCCGGACTTTTTTAGCAATCTGCCTACGCAGATTCGATTCGTTGGTGTTGCTGTGGTCAATGAAGAGCAGAACCGCGGCACCATTGTAAATCCGGTTATTTTTGATTCCCGTATGGATGTTGATCTGCCATTCAGTCTGTCAGCGAACAATGCTACCTTCAAAGATACGGTGGATGCCGATCTCAGCGACTTGCCCGGCGAAAATCCCGACGAATCCAAAATATCGGATGCCGTGCTTAGTCTGAACTATACCAATAAGCTGCCCATTGATCTCAATTTGACGCTTTATATGCTGGATGAAAACGGCGCGGTGGTTGCCCAAAAATCGAATATCAGCATTGAGGCAGCTCAAACCAACAGTGAGGGTTTCGCAGCCGCCGACTCCGCCAACAGCAATAAAACAGAAATCGGTTTCACCACCGCGGAGCTGAATACCCTCTATAAAACGCGTACGCTGGCAATCGAAGTGAACCTGAATACCTCAGGCCAGCAGCCGGTAAAACTGAGGGCTGATGATTCCATATCCCTGCGCTTCCAAATACAGGCCGACGTAACTTCAACTGTAAATTAACTGGTTTTCAACCATGGTAAAACGAATTAGCATACTCATAGTTTTAATTTCAGCTTTCGCGGGATGGGCGACCATCGCGGAAGCGCAGTCGGGGCACTATTCGTCGGCCAGCATCGGTATGGGCGGTACGGGCACGGCCTATGTAGATGGCTATCATGCAAATTTTGTGAATCCGGGCAACCTCATGCTCAACAGAGAATCAAAACCATCGATGACCGTAGGAATTCTAGGCGGAGTTTCGGCCTTTACCGGCGGTCCGCTGATGAACGTATCGGTGTACAACGATTACTTTACTGGTGGCCAAACGGTTCAGGCTCAGGAGGCCCTCGATGCCTGGTTTGGCAGCGACCCCGGCAACGCTCGCCGCATGGGGCTGGAGCTGAATGTTGTACCGGTAGGTGTTTCCTGGCGGGGAGAAAATTATGCCGCAAGCTTGGCTTTGCGAAGCCGCGGATTGTATTCGGGATCAGCCAACAGGGGATATGCCGAAGTAATGCTTGCCGGTATTAGTGTGGACCGATTCAGCGATCCCAAGCCGGTCAATTTTAGTAGTGAGGCGGTACTGTTCAGCGAGATTTCGGCCGGATTTTCCGCCAAGGTACTGGAACTGCCCACGCTGCCGGGCTTGGGAAAAAATGTACGTTTGTATGCTGGTATTTCCCCCAAATACATTATTCCGCAATATAGCTCCGGGATTAATTTCAATTCTACCCTTAGGGTAACTGACAGCCAGATTATTCACGATTTTGACTATACTTTTCAGACCGTGGGGCAGCTGACTAGCCAGTTCCAGGATTATTATGAGGCCAGTCAGTCCAGCGATTTTCGTGCTGATATCGGAGATTTCGTAGAACCCGATGCGGCGAATTTTTCAGAAGTACAGGGTTCGGGCTGGGGAGTAGATCTCGGGGGAACCCTGGAGATGGATCTTGCGGGTCCGCTTAAGCAAGCCTTTTCATGGATTAAAGGACCTAAAAAGCTGCGGGTCGGGCTGTCAATTTTGGATCTTGGATCCATATCTTATAACAATAATGCCGGTGAATTTTCGAACCGCGGCACCTTCAACTGGGAAGGCGTCAAGGATATAGAAGATGGCTTCAGCCAGGCCCTTACCGACAGCATTTCAAAAGAAATTTACCTGAACTATCAGCCCGGTAACAAGAGCACTATTACCAAGTCACTGCCAACCAGGATGCAGCTTGGCAGTTACCTGCAGGTGGGTAAACTATCGGTTGCCCTGGATCTCGTAAAAGGGTTCAACGATGTGGGCATGAACAGCAAACGCCTTGCCATGGGAATTGGAGCCGAATACAAGCTGCTTTCTATTATACCGCTGCGTGTTGGATATCAGACCGGGGGCTTAACCTCGTCGCGAATTACGGCCGGACTCGGACTCGAACTCCGAAATTTCGAGTTTACGGTCGGGGGAATGAGCGTACCCAACTCTCAGAATAGAGGTTCGGGCGCCGGGGCAGTTTGGAGCGGGCTGCTGTTCCGATTTTAACAACTGAATGCTAAGCGTATCGCGCGATGTCGATTTTGGGATAGAGATCCGTATCCTTTACGAGATATTCGGCGTAATGGTCGGCTAAAAACTTCCCGTAGAGCAACCCCTTGGAACCGAGACCGGCAAAGAGATGCAGGTTTTGGTGTACAGGATGGCGTCCCAGTATAGGCTTATAATTGGGAGTTGAGGTCCGCACTCCGGCCCACTGGTCGATCATCTCCACCTGTTGTTCAAGTTCCGGAAGAGTGCGCCGCATGCGCTTGCGCAGATAGGCTTCGCCTTCTCCGTCGGGGGTTACCTCATCAAAATCATGCTCATAGGTACTGCCTTGTACAAAGCTTCGAGGTTCCCCGGTTCGTGCCATATATCCCAGACTGGAGATGGAATGCTCGAAGGAAAGGGGTCGGTCTGGCAACTGGAAAGTAGCGACCTGTCCCTTGATGAGCTCAAAGGGCAGCCAGTCCCAGTAGGGAGAGGTTGCGGCTGCCGGACCGGTAGCATAAACGAGGTTTGTGCAGCTCACGGTTTTATCTGGCAGCTCAACATGCCACCGCTCTTCATTCCGGATGTAAGTTGGCTTTTGGCCGCTGAGCAGCGTAATTCCTGTATGATTGGTGAGAAAATCCGCATAAGCGTTCGTGTATTTGCCGATGTCTACGGTTAAACCAATCGGCAGCCACAGGCCTCCATTCACGCATTGTATGCCGGGGTGAATTTCCTGTATCTCGGCTTCGGTTTTCCATTCGCACCAGCCTTCGGGCCAAATGGTCTGTTCATACTGCTCTTTCATCTTCCGGGCCATCTTTTCGAGCAAGGCAGGGCGCAGCAGCCCATTGTGCTGATAAAAAGAGCTGTTGCTGTGCTGTTGAATGCGCTTCAAATTATGGGCTATAGAGCGGTAACAGGCTTCTGCCTGCCATGACTTTTTGGCTCGTCGGCCTGTGGCTGGATTTACGAGTCCGCCCGGTGTTCCGGAGGCACCGGCTCCCGGGTTTTCTTTTTCAATGAGGATGACATCGAAATCTTGAGCGGAAAGCGCATCGGCTAGGGAAAGGCCGGCAAGTCCGGCACCCAGGATACAAAAATCAGCTTGGTAAGCCATTAATTACTTCAGTAGGGCTTCGGAGGTTACTTTTTCTGCGCCGGCTTCCAGCATTTCTTTCCAGGCCTGTTCCACCGATCCTTCGATATCGATTCCCTTGACGGCATCTTCAACAACCGCCAGGTCAAATCCTTCTTTGATACCGTCCAGGACCGACCATTTTACGCAGAAGTCGGTAGCCAGCCCAACCGTATAAAGTTTCCGGATGTTTCTCTCTTTAAGATAGCCGGTTAGCCCTGTAGAGGTCTTATTATCGTTTTCATAAAAGGCGGAATAGGAGTCAATCTCTTTGCGGAAGCCTTTCCGGATGATCAGCTGCGAACGGTCGGTTTCCAAATCAGGATGAAAATTGGCACCCGGGCTTCCTTGCACACAGTGATCGGGCCACAGCACTTGCTGTCCGTATGGCATCTCGATGTTTTCAAAAGGTTCTTTATCGTTATGGGAAGAAGCGAATGAGGAGTGGCCGTCAGGATGCCAGTCCTGCGTTTGCAGTACGATGTCAAACTTGTTAGCTAACTTGTTTATGGGAGCCACCACTTCATCCCCATTGGGAACTTCGAGAGCTCCGCCGGGACAAAAATCATTTTGAACATCAACAATCAAGAGTGCTTCCATGAGAGATCAATCAATTTTGTCTTTGATATTTTGTGTTAGGGTATCGCGAAGGTCCATCAGCTTTTTGCTGAGGCCAACTTTGTAGATATGCGGGTTATCAAAACGTTTGTGTTCGGCACTTAATTTCCCGAGGCGTCGGCGGGCATAGTCGGCACTTTCCAAAGGAGTGGATAAGCCGTTGTCGGGAATTCCATTTTTCATCACCGGATTGAGCAGCTCTTCGGCATAATAAGAAGTTACCGTTGCGTGTTTAGCCGGGTAATAAGGGTGATAGATAGTCGAAACATCTTCCTCTTCGTCTAAAACGATGCCGTCGCCGTACATGGTGCCATCCTCACCGGTATAGCGTAACACCTTTTTGCGCCCGGGCAGGGTTATCTTTTCGATATTTTCAGATATCTTGAGTTTTGGCTCCTTATTGACCGAAGCCAGTTTGTATACTCCGTCCAGCGCCGGACTCTCATGACCGGTAACCAGGCGCGTGCCCACGCCAAACAGATCAATAGGGGCGTTCTGGCTCCGAAGGCTGGTAATGAGTCGTTCATCCAGCTGGTTGGAAACCGCAATTTTCACATCTTCAAAACCGGCATCATCGAGCTGGGCCCGGGCCTTGCGTGAGAAATAGGCCAGGTCACCGCTGTCCAGCCGAATGCCTTTCAGCTGATGTCCTTTTTCACGCAGTTCTTTGGCAACCTGAATGGCATTAGGCACGCCGCTGTTGAGGGTATCATAGGTATCAACCAGCAGAATACAGCTATCGGGATAGAATTCGGCATATTTTCGGAAAGCCGTAAGCTCATCTTCAAACGACTGAATCCAGGAATGAGCCATGGTTCCGCTGGCCGGTGTGCCGTGCACAAATGATGAGTACACATTGGAGGTAGCTTCCACGCCGCCGATAATGGCCGCCTTGCTCGCCTGAATGCCGCCGAAACCCTGCGCACGACGTAAGCCGAAATCAAGCACTTTGTGTTCTCCGGCCGCATATTTCAGCCGTGCTGCCTTGGTGGCAATAAGCGATTCAAAATTCAGGATATTCAGCAGCAGAGTCTCCAGAATTTGCGTCTCGATAATAGATCCTTCAACCCGGACGATCGGCTCGCGGGGAAATACAATTTCGCCTTCCCGGGCCGAATAGATATCTACGTTAAGCTCGAAGTTGCGCAGGTACTGCAGGAACTCCGGCTTAAATCCGCGATCGGAAAGGTACTGCAGTTCATCTTCGTGGAAACGGAAATCAGACAAAATTTCCAGAACGTCCGAGATCCCGGCAAAAACCACATAACCGCCCTCGTAGGGGTTACTCCGGAAGAAATAATCGAAACAGGCCTGTTCTTCTTTTCTTCCCGCCAGGTAATAGCCCTGGGCCATGGTCAACTCATAATAGTCAGTATAGATGGCCGGACGTTTCAGAATGGAAACGGATTCAGTCTTTTTCAGAAGATCCATGTATTCAAATTTATTGTCGTTATCTAAATGTCAATAAGATACATAATACATTGGATAAGCGATAACCGTTCTATGCAAGTACTTGTGGTCTGTTGACAGTCGGAGCTCTCAGTAAATCCCCAAACATTTATTCGAATATTAAAATGGACCGTTAAAAATTTGTATCTTATTCGCTTAAAATAATTGAAGGAAATTGATATCTGTGAATTATCTGAACGGGCTGAATACAGCTCTTTTACTTTTTCTGATGATTTTGGGCGGTTGTGCCACCCCTTCTCAGCCTACCGGTGGGCCAAGGGACGAAGAGGGCCCTCAGATTATACGGACGAAGCCTGAGACAGGGACAACGAACTTTTCGGGGCGGTCCATTACGCTTGAATTCTCTGAATTCGTAGAGCGCTCCAGCCTGAACCAGGCCATTGTTGTAGAACCGGATATCGGTATCGGTTACGATCTGGATTGGGGACGCAAATCCGTTGCAATTGAGTTTGATCAGAAATTACCCGATCTCACCACGCTCATCGTTACCATTGGCACTGATTTTAAGGATGTGAACGGCAACAAGATGGCGAAACCGCAAAAGGTTGCAGTCTCTACAGGACCGGAAATCGATGAGGGTAAATTGTTTGGCCGGGTTGTGGATGCCGGCACCGGCAAGAAGCAGGAAGGGCAGCGCATTTTGTTGTACCGCGAACCCTATGAACTTGGCGAAAAAGCCAACTATATTGCCTCGACCGATACCAGCGGACAGTTTCAGTTTTCCTACCTCCGTGAGGGGACCTATAAGGCTTTCTGGGTGGATGATCGCAACCGAAATAAGATCTGGGATCCCCAGCAGGAACGGGCCCAACCTTTTTCTTCAGAATTTGTGACGCTGGAAAAAGCCGGTGCTGATACTATCGGCACGGTTTATGTTACCTCCGTGGATACCACCCAGCCTTCGCTGCAGGGGGTCGGGCTGTTTTCTTCGCGGCGCTTGCGGATGCGATTCAGTGAAAATATTCAGCTGAGTGATAGTGCCGCTATTACCATAACCGACACGCTGGGTAATCCGTCCGGGGAGGCATATCCGCTGTACCTGCAGCCAGGCGAACCCTACATTTTGTTTGCACAAAGTACGATGGACCTGTCGCCCGACGAAAGCTACAGTATGAATATCGCGGGAATCACCGATATGGCCGAGAATGAGCTGAAGGAGGTTACACAAGATTTTACGGGCTCTGCCCAGGAAGATACCACCCTGCAGCGTATTATCGAGCGGAATACAACTTCCGGCTATTACCCGGAGGATCCGTTCCTCATAACCTATGCCCAAATTATTGATGCACCGGAAATAACGGATTCCCTGAAGATCGTAGAAGGGGACACCCTGATTGAGCAGTGGCCGAACCTCACAACCGATCGCAATATGTTGCAGATTTCTCCCAGGGACAAATGGAAGGATGGAGTATCCTATGAAATTCGGGTTTGGGATCCCAAGATTGAAGATTATCGAAAATTTCAGCCGGAGATCTGGCACGGTTCTCAGATGGGATCCCTGAATATAATGCTGGAGGATTCAAGCCAGACCCCGGTGCGGCTTCAGCTGACCAACAAAGAGTCGGGTATAGCACGTGATACGGTATTTACCGGGAGTTTGAAACTGAGTAACTTGCCTCCACTCAATTATCAGGTTATTGCTTACATTGACGAAAATGACAACGGTGACTGGGATTATGGATCGGTATCCCCATTTGCTGCACCGGAGCCGTATTTTATTCAAAACCGGGTACCGGTGAAGAAAGGTATGACCGGCGATTTAACCATTATTTTTCAGAACTAGATAAAAATCGGCAGTTTAGCTTTTCATGAAGAAAACGCTGAAAAAATTAACACCCTTAATTAGTATTGTCTTTTTCGGGTTTGCACTCTGGTTCCTGAACCAGGAGCTGCACCAGTATGAGCTCTCGGAAGTAACCGCGCAGCTCTCTAAAATCCCGAATATGTATATTGTGGCCTCACTGGGACTTTCTGCACTTAGTTATCTGCTGCTCACGGGCTACGATGCCCTTGGTATTCAATATATTGGGGAAGATCTCGAAACTGGAAAGATTGTCCGTGCAGGATATATAGGTTATGCATTTAGCCATAATATTGGCTTGGCTCTAATCACGGGCGGGTCCATCCGATATCGCATCTATTCGGCCTGGGGATTTACCGGCATGCAGGTCACCCAGATCGTAGCCTTTAGCGCTTTTACACTCTGGATTGGCTTTTGCAGCGTAGCCGGACTGTCTCTGCTTTTTGCCACCCCTGATCTACCCAGTGATGTTACCATGCCTTTCATTTCGCTGAGGGTGTTGGGTATTATCCTGCTGATTATGGTGGTCGGTTACATTTGGGCAAGCAGCCACTTCAAAAATCAAATCAGCTTTAAAAAGTGGTCGTTCACTTTTCCCGACCTCAAACTGTCCCTCAAACAGGTAGCTATTGCTTCAGTGGATTGGCTTTTGGCGGCCTCAGTCTTGTATGTGCTGCTGCCCAAAAGTGAAATAAGCTTTTTTAGCTTTGTTGGTGTGTTCCTGTTGGCACAGATTGTTGGGCTGTTCAGCCAGGTGCCCGGTGGACTTGGTGTCTTCGAGTCGGTGATGTTGCTGTATCTAACCAACTTCATGCCGGGGCCCGAAGTACTGAGTATTTTGGTCGTCTACCGGTTGATCTACTACATTATTCCGCTGTTGGTTGCGCTTGTCGTACTGGGATATCAGGAATATAAGGTTAACAGGCAGAAAGTGGAAGAGTTCCGGGAAAAGGCAGCCAACTGGGTGCCGCGGGTGGTACCCCAGGTGATGAGTGTTTCGGTTTTCCTGGGCGGCGCGATACTCCTTTTTTCCGGAGCCATGCCTTCCGAAGTACCCCGAATGCAGTGGCTGCAGCACTTTATTCCGCTGCCGGTTATTGAAATGTCGCACTTTTTGGCCAGCCTGATTGGGGCAGCGCTACTCATTTTGGCAGGAGCCCTGCAGCGACGGAGCGACGGAGCTTATCATCTGACGATCGGTTTATTGGTATTTGGTATTCTTTTCTCACTCCTTAAAGGAGCCGACTATGAGGAAGCTTCAGTACTGGCTATCATGCTGGTTGCCATGGTTCCGTGCCGCAATGAATTTCATCGTAAAGCCTCGCTGGTTGGTCAGCTATTTTCCTTGCGCTGGTTCATCTTAACCCTGATGGTGTTGGGCAGTGTGGTGTGGCTCGGTTTGTTTTCTTACCGCAATGTAGAGTATCAAAACGAGTTGTGGTGGGAATTTACGCTTACCGGGGATGCCCCGCGTTATCTTCGGGCGGTTGTGGCGGCCTTCGGGCTGGCTGTACTGGTAGGATTGGTGAAATTGTTGCATCCGCGTCGTAAGGAGACGACGAAACCGGAAGACCGTGAGCTGGGACTGGCCCGAAAGATCATACAAGACTCAAAGGATGCCATTGCCAACCTGGTGCTCACGCGGGACAAAGAGCTGCTCTTTAATGAAGAGCATAATTCGTTCATTATGTTTACCCGGGAAAAGAACAGCTGGATTGCACTCGGGGATCCACAGGGGCCAGCTGAAGAGGCGGAAGAGACCATTTGGGAATTTAGGGATGAATGTGAAAGTGAAGGGGTCATACCGGCCTTTTATCATGTAGGCAACGATTATCTGGAATATTACCTTGACCTGGGGCTGACGCTTTTCAAGCTGGGAGAAGAGGCTCGTGTCCCGTTACAGGAGCATAACCTTAGCGAAACGGTAGACGCCAATGTATGGTCGCATCACAAGCAACTCACAGAAGAGGGTTATTTTTTCAAGGTACTGCCTGAAGGAATGGCCAAGCGGTATCTGCCGGAACTCTATTCTATATCCGAGGCCAGTTTGCGCCATGCCAATCGAATTGAACGGGGCTTCTCGGTGGGGTTCTTCGATGATGAATATCTTAACAACTTTCCGATAGCGCTTGTGATGCATGAGGGAAATCCGGTTGCCTTTTCCAATCTGTTATTGGGTGGCAACGGCTATGAGGTAGCCACTGACCTGTTTCGTTACGATCCCGGAGCGCCCGAAGGTATTATCGACTTTGTAGTACTTAACACCATGCAGTGGGCAAAAGAGCAGGGCATTCAGTGGTTTAACCTGGGAATGGCTCCGTTGGCGGGAATGGAAGCCCATGAGTATTCGCCGAACTGGAGTAAATTTGCTGGTCTCATGTACAGTTACGGGGAAAACTTCTACGGTTTTAAGACCGTTCGTGCCTATAAGAGCCAGTTTAGCCCCCAGTGGGAGCCCAAATTTCTGGTGGCTCCCGGGGGTATGGAGCTGACCCGAGCGCTTTCTAATCTTACGAATGTGGTATCGGGTGGATTTTCAAGTCTCGTCTCCAGCAAATAATCCCCTTAGATACAATTCTGGCAGCAACTGTGACTGGGGTAAAATTTTGTATCTGACTGAAAAAAACGTCACAAATTTCTTACATTTACAAGTCTAAGTACTACCTAAAGAAAAAGAATTTGTTATGTCAGAAGATTCGGTAACCGCGCAAAGTACATCATCAACGGCATCTCAAAAGTCATCGGACCAGCAGCAGAATTCCCGACCCGAGGTTTACGATGCCGAACATAAGATACGTTTCGTGACGGCCGCGAGTTTGTTTGACGGTCATGATGCCAGTATCAATATCATGCGTCGCATTTTACAAAGCAGCGGCGCTGAAGTCATACACCTTGGGCATAATCGATCGGTTCAGGAGATTGTAAATTGTGCCATCCAGGAAGATGCCCAGGGTATTGCCGTAAGTTCCTACCAGGGCGGCCATATGGAGTATTTTACCTACATGGTTGAGCTGCTGGAAGAGCGCGGCGCTTCTCACATCAAAGTGTTTGGCGGGGGCGGTGGCGTAATCGTGGAAGATGAAATTGAACAGCTGCACGAGGCGGGCGTTTGCCGGATCTTTTCCGTGGAAGACGGTAGTAAGATGGGCCTGCAGGGCATGATCAACTATATGATGGAACAATGCGACTTTGATACGGCAGAGGTAGAGGCAGTGGATGCCCAGCAGGTTACGCAGAAAGATGCCAAGACAATTGCGCGGTGTATTTCGGCATTGGAAAACCGACACGAAGAGATTATTAGCTATGAGGACGGTAAGCTATACGACGGCAGTGGTAATCTGATTCCATCACAGAAAAATGGGCATCCCATACCACTGGTAGGCATTACCGGCACGGGCGGGGCAGGAAAGAGCTCACTGACCGATGAGCTGGTCCGTCGTTTTCTGACTGAATTTGAAGACCTTTCCATAGCAGTAATTTCCATCGATCCGTCGAAGGTACGAACCGGGGGCGCCCTGCTGGGCGACCGTATCCGCATGAACAGTCTCGACCCGGAGCGGGTATATATGCGCAGTCTGGCCACGCGTACCAGTAACAGAGCTACCAGTCTTTCGGTGAAGGGCGCAATTGAAATCTGTAAAACGGCCGGCTTCGATCTGATTATTGTAGAGACCAGCGGTATCGGTCAAAGCGATACCGAAATCGTTAATATCGCCGATATTCCGATGTATGTAATGACCAGCGAATACGGTGCCGCTACGCAGCTGGAGAAAATAAACATGCTGGACCTGGCCGAGCTGGTGGTCCTTAATAAGTTTGAAAAGAAAGGCTCGCTGGATGCATTTCGGGATGTGCGCAAGCAGATGCAGCGTAACCGCGGGGCTTGGGAACGCAACCCGGAAGAGATGCCCGTCTATCCCACTATTGCGGCCCAGTTTAACGATGAGGGCGTCAACCGCTTGTTCAAGGCGCTAACCAACCGCATCAATGATCGGTACGGGTTGAACTGGGAAACCAATATTTATACCAATCCCGAGCCCGCCGAAGATATTCAGACACAATCTATTATCCCGAGTAAACGCCAGCGTTATCTGTCCGATATCTCGGAAACCATTCGGGACTATCATAAGTGGGCTGAAAACCAGGTTGAAATAGCCAGTAAGCTGGATGAGGTTGAAGGCACCCTCCAACAGGTTGAACGCTGGAATCCCGAAGGCAAGGAAGAGATCTCCGGGAAGCTGGGGCAGATGGAAGACCATTGGAAAAGCAAGCTGGACTCTCGCTGCAAGAAAATTCTGGACGGGTGGAATGAGCTGTATGAAGAATACCGGCAGGATTATGTGGAGGTGCAGGTCCGTGACAAGACCTTTAAAAACAAGATGTTCCGAGAGTCGCTGAGCGGTCTCCAAATTCCGCGGGTGGCTCTTCCCAAAACCGGCCACAAGGGCGAGCAGCTGAAGTTTGCTCTCAAAGAAAATCTGCCCGGTTTTTATCCCTTCACGGCCGGTGTGTTTCGCTTTAAGCGGGAGGGTGAAGATCCCACCCGCATGTTTGCCGGAGAGGGTACGCCGGAGCGTACGAATAAACGTTTTCACTACCTGAGCGAAGGTATGCCGGCGGCACGCCTGTCAACCGCTTTCGACTCGGTAACGCTCTACGGCGAAGATCCGGGACATCGTCCTGATATTTACGGCAAGGTCGGTAATTCGGGGGTGAGCATTTGCACGCTTGATGATATGAAGAAGCTGTATTCTGGCTTTCGCCTGACCTCCCCGAAAACCTCAGTCTCGATGACCATCAACGGGCCGGCGCCGATGATCTTGGCAATGTTTATGAATACCGCAGTCGACCAGGAGATTGAGCATTATCTTAAAGAGAACGGAAAGTGGGAGAAAGCGCAAAAACGTATCGAAGAATATTTTGATGAGAAGGGCGTCGAGCAGCCGGAATACAATGCCGAGCTGCCCGATACCAATGAAGGCTTTGGGCTGGGACTATTGGGCATCACCGGAGACAAGCTTGTTGACGAAGAAACCTACAATGAAATTAAAGAGAAGACCCTTTCGGTGGTACGTGGTACCGTGCAGGCTGATATACTGAAAGAGGATCAGGCCCAGAACACCTGCATTTTCTCTACGGAGTTCGCCCTTAAGATGATGGGAGATATTCAGCAGTACTTTACCGATCATAATGTCAGAAATTATTATTCGGTTTCTATATCGGGCTACCATATTGCGGAAGCCGGAGCTAATCCCATAACCCAAGCAGCCTTTACGCTGGCCAACGGCTTCACTTATGTAGAGTACTACCTTTCCCGCGGCATGGATGTTGATGATTTTGCCCAGAACCTTTCATTCTTTTTTAGCAATGGCTTGGATCCCGAGTATGCCGTGATAGGACGCGTGGCCCGTCGCATCTGGGCAGTCGCCATGCGGGAGAAATATGGGGCCAGCGAGCGCTCGCAGAAGCTCAAGTATCACATTCAAACCAGCGGACGCTCCCTGCATGCCCAGGAGATTCAGTTTAATGATATCAGAACGACCCTACAGGCCCTGCTGGCGATTTATGATAATTGTAATTCGCTGCATACCAATGCTTATGATGAGGCGATTACCACGCCCACCGAAGAGTCGGTTCGTCGGGCGCTGGCCATACAACTGATCATCAACAAAGAGCTGGGTACCGCCAAGAATGAAAATATTAACCAAGGGTCCTACTTCCTGGAAGAGCTGACCGATCTGGTCGAAGAGGCGATTATGACCGAATTTGATCGTCTGACCGAACGGGGCGGCGTGTTGGGTGCTATGGAGAGTATGTATCAGCGGGGTAAGATTCAGGACGAAAGCCTAAAATACGAATCCAAGAAGCACAGTGGAGATCTGCCCATTATCGGTGTGAATACCTTCCAAAATGAGGACGGCGAAAGTGCTGAAGACGAGAAAGAGATCGACCTGATCCGCTCTACCGATGAAGAGAAAAAGCAGCAGATCGAAAGCCTTAAAGCATTCTGGAAGCGTAATGAAGATCGCGCTGACGAGGCCATCAAACGGTTAAAAGAAGTGGCCCGGAACGATGGCAATATATTCGAGGAGCTGATGGAAACTGTGAAGTTAGCTTCACTGGGTCAGATTTCAGATGCCCTGTATGAGGTAGGTGGGCAGTATCGCCGAAATATGTAGTGCTTGGCTAGCTTTTAAAACAGGACTTTAAAAAATCAATATTAAAAATGTCATCCTGTCCGCCAGCCGGTGGATCAGGATCTTGGGTTAAATGCCAAAATATTCTTTTGGGGTTCTTGCAAAACGTAGCTGTCATTCTATGTTTGACTCAGGATCTGTTGGATAAATGTTAAACTGGCAGCCGACATGCTGTACTGAGATGAGTCTTTAATCCCATCTGTCAACTATTGGCAGATCCACGGCCTTCGAAAAACTCTATGCAACGGATCCCGGCTCGCAGGCCGGGATGACAAGCAGGGGAGCGTTATCAATTCCAGGTGTCCGCCAAGAGAGCTGAGCGTCTTTCCAGAAGCTATGTTGGTTACATTCACTGAAAACTTATCCGGAATCCACCAGCTGGCGGCCAGCATGCCACTTTAATCGGGGCTGTATAGATCCCATGAAAAAGCCCGACATCGATAGTTGATCAATGTCGGGCTAAGATCAAAATAAGTCGGTCGATTAAGACGATTCTCTTACGTTGAGATCAACGGCTACTAGGCTCAGCAGCTTTCGGGGCTTTTCGGGATTGCCCAGCAATTCTTTCATCTTTTGTATGGATACCTTTCCAAGCATTTCGTAATCGGTGTGTACCGAAGAAATAGTAGGGCGGTGATTCTTGCACATCGGCAGGTCATCGAAGCCCACAATGGCCAGATCTTCAGGAAAGGTGTAACCTTCCATCATTGCTTCCTTCATGAAAGCCTTGCACATGTTATCATTGGATGAGAATATGGCGCGGGGCTTATTGTCCAGTTTTTCAAATTCCCTGAAGGCCTCGATTCCTGAGCCGATAGAATAGTTGCCTTCAAACTCCCAAACCAGCTCCATATCGTCCGTACTTTTAATCAGGTCCTTGAAGCCGTGTCCCCGCAGACGAGCGTCCGTTTTTTCTCTGGGACCGTGAATAAGGCCGCAGCTGCGATAGCCGCGTTCCCGGAAGTGTTTGGCTACCAGATTACCTCCGCTGTAATTATCAAACCCGACAGTATCGAAAATTTGGTTGTCCAGTACTTCATTGGAAATAACCGGAAAGTCTTCCGGCAGAAAATCCTTGAGTTCCTGGTACTGGGCCGTACTGAAACGGGGCGTATTGATGATTAATCCGTTGTAGGATTCTTCCTCAATCTTGTTTGCAATATCACCGATATCCGGCACTTCATTTTCGAGGCTGGTCAGGTTTAACCGCACTTTCTCCTTAGAAGCCGCATTGTTCAGGCCATTGAAGAATGAGGCATAAAATTCTCCGATCTCAACACCGGTAATTAGCATTACATCAATAATGCCGCTTGCAGAGGCATTGAGAATATTGTTGTTTATAGGGTAATTAAGCTTGCGGGCACTTTTTAGAATCTCTTTCTTTGCTTTGGTGCTGGTCTTGTCCAGTCCGTTCAACGCTCTGGAAATGGTAGAAATAGAATATCCCGTATCTTCGGCGATATCTTTAAGAGTTACTTTCAAAGTTTTAATATTTGATTAATAAAATTTAGTTGCTCGCGTAATTTACGATCAAAATTTAAGTAAAATACGAGTAGAAGTTAATTTAATAATGATAAAAAATGAATAAAAGTTTCATTTTTTGCATATCCTTAAGATAAGCGTATTCATCACAACTGTAAACCCTGCTCGCACTTTACTTAATACTTAATAAATCTTTTGCTTACGCTTAACAATCAGATCATGTAACGAGAAGAACGGTCAATTTTATTGCATAATAATTCTTAAATTCTGCAATAATTTGTGTAAGAAGGCTTTATTTGCTTAGGTGTCATTGGAAGGACCCTAAGTTCAGCATTGTGAACTATTGAGGTATCATCGACGGCTTTCCGGGAAGCGGAGACCCCAAAATGAGATTAGAATAGCGTATGCTGTCATTTTATCGATTTGTTAACATTTCTTATCAGTTGCTTTTATTTATGAAGAATTCAGGTTCTACTTATCCTGTAATAAACCGATCAATCGCTTTATTTATACTATCGTCTTTTTTACTCCTGGCAGGATGCAGTTCCGGACCGGAGAAGCCGGCTGTTTCATCGGATCAGTATAAACAGGCCGTCTCTGATTTTTATGTAAGCCTGGCTGCCATACAATCCGATCAGGCCCCCTTCGCTATCAAAAAGATGAAAGAGGTGGCTGAGACTTATCCGGATGAACCTGCGGCCTGGGCCAACCTTGGGGTTTATGCCATGCGGCAGGGCAATTTTGAGCAGGCGACCGAACAGCTCAATAAAGCATTACAGAAGAGCTCAAATAATGGCGACCTGCAGTTTTTGTCCGGTATTCTGGAAAGCAGAAAGGGAAATGTAGAAGCGGCGATCCAACATTTTTCAAGGGCAGTTTCGCTGGATTCCACGAACAGCCGCATTTTATTCGCGCTTGCTAACGAGCTTGAACGGCAGGATCCTCAACAAAATGCGGATCGCATACGTGCTTTGCTCAACCAAATTTTGCAGCAGGATCCCGATAACCTGGCGGTGCTGCTTGAGACAGTACGAACAGCGGCCAAATGGCAGGATAATGCGGCCTTCCGGGAAGCTCTGAATAAGATGGAGGAACTTTCGGAAAACTGGCCGGAAGAGATAAAAAATCAGTTTCTGCAGCATAAATCGGCAATCCTTGAGAAGGGCGGCAAGGATATTACCTTTGAATTAGCATTTCTGCGAAATAATTTGAATCAGCTGTCGAAATTTCAAAGTGATCTCCGCGAAGTGCAGTTGCCTCCCAACCAGGTCGGATTTCTGGTGAACCGTTTTCTCTGGCTACCCAACAGCTCTAACCGTGCAGCTCCTCGTGATACCAGTCTGACGTTTAGGGCTGAGCGGCAGCTGGATTCCGAATCCGTAACTCCTCAGCTCTTCAAGCCTGTGGAGCTTGCCGAGGGCAGGCAGGCGCATACCGTATCGGTACATAATGGGCGCGCGACTATTTCCGGGTTAAATACGCTGGATTTTCCTGGGGGATCTGCAACCGGACAACTACCGGTTTCGGCAATAACGGTGATAGATTATAACTACGATTTTTTGAGCGATCTGGCTATGGCCGGACCGGGGGGCTTCAAACTCTATGAGCAGCAGTCGGATTCTACATTCAGTGAGGTTACAGGATCCCTTAACCTGCCTTCCTCCGTCTTAAACGACTCTTACTACGGTTCCTGGGATTTAGATTTTGAACTTGACGGGGATCTGGATCTGCTTCTGTCGGCCACCGACGGCAAGACCATACTGTTGCGCAACAACGGAGACGGTACCTTCGATGTTCGCCCCGCTTTTGAGTTCAGCAAGAATATTATAGATCTGATTTGGACTGATTTTGATGAGGACGGAGATGCCGATGTCGCCCTGCTGAAAGAAGATGGTACCATCGATATGTACAGCAACGAACGATCGGGAAAATATAAGCTGGATACCACTTTTGATTTCGGATCCAATAGCCGTGCAATAAGTTACGGCGACCTGAACGGCGACGGCAGGTTTGAGCTTGTCAGCTTAAAACCGGAGCAAATCAGGCGCAGCTGGTATTCTGATTCCACGGCCAGCTGGCAGGATGAAACCCTGATTTCCTTTGATGATGAATCAGCACTTTCGGATGGGCAAGCTCGTCTTTTTGTGGTGGATTTGGATAACAACGGGGCCCTGGACCTGCTGTCTGCAGGCAGCGGTGGATCGCGGTATTGGCTGAGTGATGAAGATATGAAGCTTCAGGAGCAATCCTATCCCATAAAGGCACAGGTTTCCGGTTTTACCGATACCAACGGAGACATGCGCTTGGATCTGTTTGGGCTTTCCTCCGACAGACAGGCCTTGCGCCTGTTAAATGAAGGTAGTAAATCTTACAAGGCCCGCATGATTCGGCCTCGTGCTTCCGGTCCGCTGGGTGACAAGCGTATCAACTCCTTTGGAATTGGCGGAGAAATTGAAAGCCGGTCAGGTCTGCAGTACGTCAAGCAACCCATCAACAAGCCCTGGGTACATGTGGGGCTGGGAGACTATGAGGAAGCCGAAATGCTGCGTATCATCTGGCCGAATGGATCGATGCAGGCCGAATTTGCCGAGCTGGGCTATGAGTCTAAAATCAAGAATGAACAGATATTGAAAGGATCCTGCCCGTGGGTGCTCACCTATAACGGGGAACAGATGGAATTCGTGACCGACTTTCTCTGGCGCACGGCACTGGGACTCAAGATCAACGCCCAGGGCAAAGCCAACGTAATCCACAGCATCGACTGGATTAAAATTGACGGTGATCAGCTGAAGCCGCGGGACGGTTATTACGACGTACGTATTACAGCCGATCTCTGGGAAACACACTTCTTTGATCACGTTTCACTGATGGCGGTAGATCATCCCAAAGATACCGAGGTGTTGGTGGATGAGCGTTTCACGCTGCCGGCTCCCAAACAGCAATTGTATCCTATGAAAAAAACGTATCCGGTTCAATCAGCCGTTGACCAGGACGGGCGGAATGTAACCGAAGAAATTGCATCCAAAGACGGGAACTACATTACCTCTTTTAATCGAACGGCTTTTCAGGGCATAGCTGAAGAGCATTTTGTGGAAATTGATCTCGGCCCGAAACCAGATGAATCCGGTTCGGAACAATTAATTGCTTCCGGTTGGGTGTATCCGACCGATACTTCTATTAATATCGCTTTGAGTCAGGGTAATTATGAGCCGCCGCATGGTGTCAGGGTGGAGGTGCCCGACGGGCATGGGGGCTGGAAGGTGGCCCGGGCCGACGTTGGTTTCCCGGCCGGAAAGCACAAGACAATGATAATTAACCTTGAGAATATTTTTGAAGCCGGGACCGAGCGCAAGCTACGGCTTTCCACGAACATGGAGATCTATTGGGATCAGATTCGGCTGGGCCTGCAGGATGAAGTTCCCGTGGATACCACACGGCTTACTGCCTCTGAATCGATTTTGCGATATCGGGGCTTCTCCAAACTGGTGCAGAAAGGTCGATTGTCACCTACCGAGCCCGACTATCAGCAACTGGCCGGAACCACACCCAAGTGGAGGGATCTGGTCGGATTCTATACCCGTTTCGGCGAAGTCGGAGAACTGACCCAAAAGATTGATGATCGTTACGTGATTATGAATGCGGGCGATGAACTGGTATTTAAGTTTCCAGAGCTGGATCCGCCCAGGGAGGGCTGGACCCGCGACTTCGTACTTATCGGAGACGGGTGGGTAAAGGACGGCGATTATAATACCGGTCATTCCAAAACGGTACTGCCGTTGCCTTACCACGGTATGGAAGACTATACCGCTGAACCCGGACTGCTTCACGAAGATCCCGTATACCAAAAGCACAAACAGGATTGGGTGCAATATCATACCCGGTATATCACACCTCAAAATTTTAATACCGCCTTGAGGTTTCAAAATTGATGAATATTTATAAATTTAGATTGTTATGAAGGGCACTTTGCAATCCAAAATAATTCTTGTTGTCTTTTTTGTGGCGCTATTAGCTACGCCATACATCATTTCGCATTACGGAGACTGGCAAAAAGCAAATCACACCAACATCGATCGGCAGCAGGCGCTCGACCGCTACGGCTTTTACCTGGAAGAGGTAAGCAGCGAGTGGGGCGTTGACTTCGTTCACCACGCACCGGAACTGGATCCCAAACTGGACCATATCATGCCGCAGGTAGCTTCGGTCGGGGCTTCGGTGTCGGTAGTGGATTTTAATAACGACGGCTGGCAGGATTTCTATCTCACTAACAGCGAATTTGGAAAGCCCAACGCCCTCTATAAGAATATGGGGGACGGTACCTTTAAGAATGTTGCGGCGGAAATGAATGTAGCTGATATCAACAATCGTGAAACCGGCGTCTCCATGAGCTCGTTTTGGGGCGATTACGATAATGACGGATACGAAGACCTGTTTGTGACCAAATGGGGCAAGCCCGTGCTGTTCCACAACGACAAGGGGCAGGGATTTAGCAGAGTTGATATGGGTCCTGGTTTCCCCGACTGGATCAACTCCAATACCGCTGTTTGGTTTGATTACGATCAGGATGGCTTGCTCGATCTTTTCTTAGGCGGATACTTTGATGAGGATATTGATCTGTGGGACCTGGAATCCACGAAGATTATGCCCGAAAGTTTTGAATACGCTCAGAACGGGGGACGCAAGTATCTGTTCCACAATCTGGGTAATGGAAAATTTGAGGAGGTCAGCAAAGAGCTGGGACTGGTGAGCAACCGATGGTCCTATGCGGCGGCTTCGGCCGATGTAGACGGCTCTGGTTATCCGGATCTGGTCATTGCCAACGATTACGGGGTGGATGAGCTTTTTATCAATCAGCAGGGCAAAGGTTTTGTAAATAACGGTGATGAAGCGGGTATGGGCTTTGCGCCCAAAAGTGGCATGAATGTCTCTTTTGGGGATGTGATGAATCGCGGAGAACTTTCGATTTATGTGACCAACATTTCTGAGCCGGGGGTGTTGGTACAGGGCAATAACCTTTGGGTGCCCACAACCGGAAACTCGGAAAACCTGCATTTTCAGAATTTGGCGGTGAACTTTGGGGTAGAACAGGGGGGGTGGAGCTACGGCGCACAGTTTGGAGATCTGAACCTGGACGGAAACCTGGACCTGTATGTTGCCAACGGATATGTGTCCGCGAAGAAGGGAACCGATTACTGGTATGACTTTTCCAAAGTGGCCGGCGGAAATAAAACTATCATTGCCGATGCAAAGAACTGGCCGGCCATGGAAGGACGCACGCTTTCGGGATACCAGGAAAACAAGATCTGGCTGAATGATGGCGCCGGCAAGTTTCGAGAAGTAGCCAATGGGGTAGGCGGTTCGCTGGAGCTGGACAGCCGTTCTGTAGCCTTGGCTGATCTCAATAATGACGGCACCCTGGATATATTGGTGGCCTCGCAAGGAGCCCCTTTTAAAATCTTCAAGAATACCGTGGCCTCCGATAAGAACTGGATTGCATTCAATCTGCAAGGCTCGCAAAGTAACCGAAGCGCCCTGGGTGCACGAGTAGATCTCTTTTGGAATGATCATCGCCAGGCTCAGGTTGTGCGTTCAGCCAGCGGATTCAGTGCACAAAATCAGCACCCCCTGCATTTTGGGTTGGGTACGGCCAAATCTGTGGATAAAGCCGTGATTCACTGGCCCTCGGGAGCTGTGCAAACGCTACAGAACCCTGAGATCAACACCATGCATACCATCACAGAATCGAATCAGCCGTCATGAAACAAGCTTCGGGTTCACTTGCCGCCAAGCTGAAAGACTTTAGCTACAGTCATAAATACACGCCGCCGCTCCTGATCACCGGTATTTTGCTGGCTGCGCAGCTCTCGTTTGGAATTCTTGAAAGTTATCCAAAATTATTGACGGCCATCACGGCGAGTTTCTTAACCGAAGCGATATTGCACCGGCTTATTGTGGGCAGCTGGCGCGACATGTCCAGCGCTTATATATCCGGCATCAGTGTGGGTATACTGATTCGTTCGCCGCAGCTTTGGCCGTTTGCTTTTTGTGCCATGATTTCTATTGCCTCCAAGTATGTACTGCGTTATAAAGGGCAGCATATCTGGAATCCTTCGAACTTTGGTGTGGTAGCGATGCTGCTGCTGGCCCCGCAAAGTGTAGCGGTACTGAGTATTCAGTGGGGGAATAATATGTGGGCGATGCTTATCATATGGATTGTGGGTTCTATCTCAATTTACCGGTTGCGGCGGTTCCATATCTGTGCCACTTACGTTCTCTCTTTCCTGGCTTTTGCACTGGTGCGAAGCTGGATTACCGGTGATCCGTATGTGGCAGAAGTTTCTCCCATAACGGGGCCCATGTATCAGCTGTTCATCTTTTTTATGATTACCGATCCCAAGACAACCGTAAGCAGCAAATGGGGACAATATCTGGTGATTGTACTCATTGCTTTTGTTGAGATGATCCTTCGACTGAATGAAGCGGTCTATGCCCCGTTTTATGCACTGTTTATCGTAGGCCCCATAGCTATGTTTATCGAACTGTGGTGGAAAGACCGGCAGCAAAATATCGAGTCCGGGGCCGAAACGACAGGAAAAATTACCGCCTCTACCAACTAATATTTGCATAAGTGCAAGATTTATTTCTTTATATGGAAAAAGAAATAAATCTTTTCCCATTTTATGCGAAAGTATTTTGCTGCCGCCGCTTTTTTTCTACTCATTGCCGTAACAGCTACAGCCCAGGATCAGTCGACGTGGGTGGTAACCGCCGATTCTATTAACCCCGCCAACTACTACGGTGTTACTGTTGCGAATGGTATGGTGGGATTGGTCTCGTCGCCCGAACCGCTTTCCATGGGCGATATCGTTCTTAATGGAGTCTATGATTACTATGGCAGGGGACGCGTATCCAATATTCTCAAAGGGTTCAACTTTGCCAATATGGAGCTGGATATCGATGGGGAGCGGGTCAGCTGGGCAAACATCAGCGGAATGACGCAGCGCTTGAATATGAAGGCAGCCTCCATAACGACGGAATTTCAGTTTAAAGACAAGGCGAAGGTAAGCTATACGGTTCGGGCACTGCGACACCTGCCGTTCACCAGCCTGATCGACCTGACCGTAACGCCGCTGCAGGATCTCGATATTACGGCCGCGTCGGTGATAACGGCTCCGGAGATCCTGAACGACATCCGTAACTATTATGCCGAGATCGACCGCCCGCATGTTAATATTCCATTGATGACGTCGGTAGCGAAAAGTCCGACCGGTAAACATACCGTGGCGGCATCCAACAGCTTCATCTTTGAAGAAACCCACGGACAGGAGCCTGATGTGATCCATGAAGACTGGGATCACAATCGACATCTGGTCAAAATTAAGAAGTCACTGAACGAGGGAGAGTCTTACCGAATCAGCGTGGTAGCTTCCGAAACATCCACCGAGCATTTTGAGGATCCGCAAAACGAAGCCGAGCGTCTTACCGTCTATGCCAAGCTGCAGAGACGAGATCAGCTAATGCAGCGGCATCAACAAGCCTGGGATAAACTTTGGGATTCCGGGAACATCCGGATCAGTGGCAACGATGAAGATCAGCGCGATGTACGGCTGGCGCTGTATCATCTCTATTCGTTTGTGCGGGAAGGTACCGCTTACAGTCTTTCGCCAATGGGTTTGTCGGGATTGGGATATAACGGGCACGTCTTCTGGGATACTGAACTGTGGATGTATCCCCCGTTGCTGGTGCTGCAGCCGGATATTGCCAAATCCCTGCTCGATTATCGTTACCAGCGATTGGAAGCGGCGCGTAAAAAGGCTTTTGCTCATGGCTATGAAGGCGCCATGTATCCCTGGGAATCTGATGACACCGGGCAGGAAGCCACCCCGGTTTGGGCGCTTACCGGTCCGTATGAACACCACATCACCGCTACGGTCGGGGTTGCATTTTGGAATTATTACCGCGTAACGCAGGATAAGCAGTGGTTAAAAGAGAAAGGGTATCCCGTTCTTAAAGAGATTGCAGACTTCTGGGTTAGCAGGGTGCATAAAGATGGTGAAGGTAATTACAACATCAATAATGTGGTGGGCGCCGACGAATGGGCCGAAAATATTGATAACAATGCCTATACCAATGGGGCGGCTAAATTTGCGCTTCGGGCGGCCGTCAAAGCAGCTAAAATTCTTGGGAAGAAAGAGCATCCCCAATGGGCTGCAGTTGCCGACGGCATCCCGATTTTGGAATTTGAAGACGGCGTAGTGCGCGAACATGCTACCTATGAGGGGGAAGAGATCAAGCAGGCCGACGTAAATCTGCTTTCCTATCCGTTGGGAATGGTACAGTCGGAGCAGCAAATCCGGAAGAATCTCGAATATTATGAACCCCGAATCGGTCAGGGCCCGGCGATGAGTTATTCGGTATTCTCTGTTCTATATGCACGACTGGGAGACACTTCCAGGGCCTATCAACTTTTCAAAAAGGGATATAAACCCAACGAGCTTCCGCCTTTTGGCGTACTGGCCGAGAGTGCGGGCGGGACTAACCCTTATTTTGCCACCGGGGCCGGTGGAATGCTACAGGCCGTAATCAATGGATTTGGAGGCATAAAACTGACTGATAAGGGGATTGTAAAAACAAATGTTGCCTTACCCGATGCCTGGAAAGATCTTGAGTTAAATGTTAATAAATGAACAACTTATGAGTCGGGTTGCACATAATTTTCATCTTTATGAAATAAATATTTTATTGACAGTGAAAATATTTGCTTATTAACTTAAATTATTCAATAATTATTGATAGACAGAATAAAAGGGCTTTTTGAATTTTTGCAAGATAGTTTTTGGTATTGATGTAAGGGCTTAACCCAAGTGGCAATATCGCTTGGTCTGTTTTTGAACCTTTTATTTAAAAGGTTGTTCACGTTCACAACTAAAACCTAAGGGGAACACTATGATTACGAATGCGTTACGGAGAATTAGTAGTTTGCTAACTCTCGGATCCGCGAAGAGAAAGCTGCATTGCGCTTTTAAGGGATGGTCGTCTATGATCGTTGCGATAAGCGCTGTAGCTTTTTTTGTTTGTGGTTTCGGAGCTATACAGCAAGCACATGCTCAAAATCTCGAAGTAAGCGGTACAGTAACCGATGCTTCAGACGGACTGGCACTACCGGGTGTTAACGTCATCGTCAAGGGAATGCCGTCTAGAGGTACTTCAACGGACCAAAATGGAGAATACACGCTACAGGTGCCATCGGCACAGGATACGTTGGTTTTCTCCTTTGTTGGTTATATCAAACAGGAAGTACCTGTACAAGGTAGAGAAACGATTGATGTACAGCTTGCTGCTGATGTGCAGCAACTTGAAGATGTTGTCGTCGTCGGTTACGGTACACAGCGACAAAGTGATGCTACCGGTTCTATTGAATCCATCAATGAAGAAGACTTTAACCAGGGTGTGATTTCATCACCGGAAGAATTACTGTCCGGTCGTGCTGCAGGTGTTCAGATTACGCCTGCCAGTGGTGAGCCGGGAGCCGGTGCAAACGTACGCATTCGCGGTACTTCATCCCTTCGTAGTGGCAACGATCCGCTGTTTGTAGTGGATGGCGTACCCCTGAGTGGAGGAAATATTAGTCCGGGAAGTGGCGACTTCGGTGCCGGTGAACAATCTGCCCGAAACCCGCTCAGTTTCCTTAATCCTGATGACATCGAAAGCATCAGTGTATTGAAAAGCTCTTCTGCGACTGCTATTTACGGTGCTCGTGGTTCCAATGGTGTTGTCATTATTAATACCAAGTCGGGATCTGCCGGACAGGGGGGTAATTTTAACTTCAGTTCTACAACCAGTATCAGTCAGGTTCGCGAGAAGCTTGATCTGGTAAAACCCGGTGACTATGTAGATTTGGCGGTACAGGCCGGTGCCAATCCTGATGCATGGACCTGGGATCGCAGTTCCACCGATTGGCAAGATCAAATTTTCCGCACTGGTATAACCCAGGATTATTCTCTTGGCTACGGCGGCGGTAATGAAACGACTACGTATCGCTTGTCGATGAGTTATATGGATCAGGAAGGTATCGTCGAATCTTCCGGACTTGATCGACTGACTGGTCGTTTGAAAGCCAATCACAAGCTCTTCGATGACCGACTGCAGTTGAATGTGAATTTGATTGCCACACGACTGAAAGATACTTATGCACCGGTAACCAACAACGCCGGTTTCGAAGGGGATGCTATTGGTGCTGCTCTCCAGGCGAATCCGACTATTCCGGTATACAATTCTGACGGAACCTATTATCAGTCTTCTGATTTCCGTAATCCGGTGGCGCTGATTAATCTGGTGGATGATAAAGCGGAAACCACCCGTTTACTGGCCAGTGCAGGATTGAATTTCAATATTACCGACTGGCTCACTTATAAGCTGGATTATTCCTATGATAATTCAGAATCCGTGCGTCGCCAGGGTATTGATCCAAAACTGTGGTTGGCTTCATTGAACTATGATCCTGCAGAGGGGCGTAGTGACGGACAGGCTGTAATTAACAACCTGTATAACACAACGACGCTTGTCGAGAATACGCTGAACGGTAAGTTTTCACCAACCGAACAGACCACGCTTGATCTGCTTGCGGGCTTTTCTTATCAGAAATTTGAAAACCGCTCGGATTATCTGCAGGCTAATCACTTTATTACTGATGAAATCCCTCTTGTTGACAATGTTGAGGGTGTAAATAATACCGACTTTAAGGCTTTCTCAGCCTCTTCAAGCCGAAATGTCGAGGAGCTGCAGTCGTTCTTTGGTCGGGCTAATTTCAACTATGACGACCGCTACCTGGCTGAAGCTACGTTCCGGGTTGACGGTTCCACCAAATTTGGTGAAAACAACAAGTATGGATATTTCCCGTCAGGATCTATAGGATGGAGAATTTCCAATGAAAGCTTCTTCGCCAATTCCGGTTTAGCCGAAACGCTTACGAATCTGAAACTGCGTGCCGGTTACGGTATTACCGGTAACCAGGAATTTCCCGGTGGTGTGTCACTGGCCCGATTTTCGGTAAATTCCGACGGCTCACTGACGCAGATTAACAACCCGAATCCCGATATTCAGTGGGAGGAAACATCCCAACTGAGTGCCGGTATTGATTTTGAAATCAACCAGGGGCAGTTCAGCGGTTCTATCGATTACTTCCGCAAGGAAACGACCAACCTGATTTTCCAACGATCGTTTGCGCAGCCCGCTGCTGTACAGTTTCAATGGGTGAACCTGGATGGTACGGTGCTCAATACCGGGTATGAATTGGCACTGAATGCTTATGTCATAGATAAATCTGATTTCTCGTGGCAGGTAAACTACAACATGAGTTATACCTACAACGAAGTCACCGACTTAAGCACTTTTGTTAATACCGGATCCATCGACGGGCAGGGTCTGACGGGTGCTTATGCACAACGTATTGCCGAAGGACAGCCGCTGTTCTCGTTCTACATGCGTGAATTTACCGGTTATGACGAAAATGGTTTGGCTGAATATGCCAACTCGGCCGCACTGGGCTTCCAGGGCGATCCGCTGCCTGACTATAATTTGGGGCTGACCAACAATCTCAATTACAAGCGCTGGTCACTCAGCATGTTTTGGACCGCGTCAATGGGTTTCCAGGTATACAACAACACGGCAAACGCGATCTTCCTGAAAGGGAACCTGCGTAACGGTCGTAATGTGACCGAGAAAGTGGCTCGCGGACCCGAGTCCTCCGCCAACTTCGGCGAGGTTTCGACTCGCTTCCTCGAAGATGGAGACTTCCTGCGATTGGCGAACCTTACGATTGGTTATGATGTCGATGTTTCCCGATTGGCTCCGATTAGTCGACTCAATGTTAGTCTGACCGGACAAAACCTGCTGCTGTTTACAAAGTATTCAGGATTTGATCCCGAAGTAAACACCAGCAAAGGAATTGACGGTGTGCCTTCGTTGGGAATCGATTATACGGCATATCCACGACCACGTACTGTTTCTCTGAAAGTGCGTCTGGATATATAACAATTTGAAATTTTAAAATGTTGAGTCTAACTATTATGAAGAAACTAATATATACATGTTCGTTAGCTCTGCTGATTGTCGTATCCGGATGTACGGATCTGACAGATTCGGCGGAGGACGCAATTGCACGCAAGTCTGCGGGCTCAGGGGGCGGTACTAGTGTTACCGATCCTGCAGCTGCTCTGACGGGTGTTTATGCCCAGATGAATGGCTTTGCCAACCAGACGGATTCTCCCTATGCTCTTATGGAGCACCCCAGTGACGAAATGATGGGGCCGACCCGCGGTACCGACTGGAGTGACTTCGGTGTTTGGCGACAGCTGCACTTGCATACCTGGGATCCTTCTCACTCGATCGTTCTTAATAACTGGAACCTGATTAACAGTGGGGTATTTAAAGCGACCCAGGTTATTGAGGCTAGTAATGCCTCTGCTCAGCAGGTGGCTGAAGCAAAATTCCTTCGTGGTTTGTTCATGTTTTACGTGATGGATCTATACGGTCAGGTCCCGTTCCGACCGGTAGATGCAGGACCGAATGATATTCCCGAAGTAATGAGCCGTCCGGAAGCATTCCAGTTTATTGTTGATGATCTTACATCAGCACGGTCCGATCTGCCCACCTTGACTGATGGAGCAGGTGCCTCTCGGGCTACTCAGGAATCGGTGGATTTCCTGCTTGCCAAGCTGTATTTGAATAAGCCGATATACACTACTGAAGATCCCAGCAGCGGCTATCCGTTCCAGAACTTTGCTTCTGAGGACATGAATGAAGTGATCTCCAGGGTTAATAACCTGATTGATAATGCCTATTTAAATCTGGACAACTACTGGGAGAACTTCTATGTCAATAATACGGAAGAGTCTTCCGAACTTGTTTTCGTACTCGATAATACGTCAACGGATGCACCGGCTGCAGCTTCTAACTTCTACTTTATGACGCTGCACTATAATCAGACGCCGAGTGGATGGAACGGCTTTACGACCATTAGTGAATTCTACAGTATCTTCGAAGGCGACGGAGAAGCTAATGACGTTCGTAAGAATTCAGAGATACCGGAAGTTAAAGATGCTACCGGTCTCGATGTTGGTTTCCTGAAAGGTCAACAATATGGTCCAGACGGAGAACCACTTGAGGATCGCGGTGGTAACCCGCTGGTCTTTACGGAAGATGTAGACTTGTTCTACTCTAATGAACGCCAGGGTATTCGTGCTATTAAGTATCCACCACGGGCAGATAACCCGTCGAATACGGTAACGGGTGCTGACTTTATTATCGCACGTTACGCGGATGCGCTCTTGATGAAGGCCGAAGCTCTGCTTCGCGGCGGCACGGATACTGAAAAGGGGCAAACTGCACTTGGTATTGTAAACCAAATTCGTCAGCAGCGCGGTGCTGATCCGTTAACAAGCATTGACCTGCAAACTCTGCTGGATGAACGCGGACGTGAGATGTACTGGGAAGGCTGGCGACGAAATGATCAGATCCGCTTTGGTACGTTCACCAATGCGTGGACCGGAAAAGAAGAGTCGGATGCATTTCGTATCCTCTTCCCAATTCCGCAAAAAGCCATGGATACCAATCCCAACTTTACACAAAACAGCGGATACTAATTTAGATGAGGGCCCTTTGCAAAACCCTCTAAACCTTAACTTGTCATTGTACCGTTTAAATCGGGACGAAGGCAGCAAGGTTTTGCAAAGGCCTTGAAATACATAAGTTGTTTTAAAATTTGATAGAGGCTTTGTACTCACGTACATGGCCTCTATTTTTTTATTACATTTCAATCACGGCATTTACCGACGGGACCTGAATTTCGAAGAGCTTTATCAATTCTATGCGTCAGCGTACTGTTTTTTTGATTCTTTTAGCGATTAGCGTGCTGGCTTCCTGCTCAGAAAAGAGCACGGAACCTACCTTATTTGAAGAGATGGATCCGAATCATACGGGCATCAACTTTTCAAATGACCTCATTGAACATGAGGGCATGGACGTGTTCCGGTACCGCAATTTTTATAATGGAGCCGGTGTGGGAATCGGCGACTTCAACAACGATGGATTGCCTGATATTTACTTCATCGGTAATCAGAAGAAGAACCGTTTATATCTGAATCAAGGTGAGTTTAAATTTAAGGATGTAACGGAGAAAGCCGGCGTAGGCGGCTCCCGTCCCTGGGCAACGGGGGTAACCATTGCTGATGTAAATGGCGACGGCTGGCTGGATATTTATGTTTCTAATTCCGGAGATCCGTACGGATCCGATCGGGAAAATGAACTTTTCATTAACCAGAAGGACGGAACGTTTGCCGAGCAGGCGGAAAAATATGGACTGGACGATGATGGCTTTACCACGCACGCCGCCTTTTTTGATTATGATCATGACGGTGATTTGGACTGTTATGTCTTAAACAATTCTTTCCGTCCGGTTTCGAGTTTGCCACGACGCAACATCCGGGATCAACGAGACGAGAATGGGGGAGATCGCCTGTATGAAAATCGGGACGGAAAATTTGTTGATATCAGCCAGGAAGCCGGTATCTATGGCAGTGTAATCGCATTTGGGTTGAGTGTCACATTAGTGGATGTCAACCAGGACAGCTGGACCGACATCTATGTTTCCAATGACTTTTTCGAACGCGATTATCTCTATATCAATCAGCAGGGCAAAGGTTTTAGCGAAGAACTTGAACAACGCACGGACGAGATCAGTCTGGCGTCGATGGGGGCTGATGCTGAAGACCTGAATCATGACGGCAAGCCGGAGATCTTTGTAACGGAGATGCTTCCTGAACATAGCAAGCGCATGAAGCAAGTCACCAGCTTTGAGACCTTTCAGGCTTTTGATTTTAAAAAGAAGCAGGGATTTTACAATCAGTTTCAGCGTAATACGCTGCAGCTCAACCAGCGGGATGGCTACTTCCAGGAGATCAGTCGGTATGCCGGTATTGATGCCACCGACTGGAGCTGGGGTGCCCTGATTTTCGATATGAATAACGATACTGAATACGATATTTTTGTCTCCAACGGCGTCTACAAAGATGTTACCGATCAGGATTTTCTGGCTTATTTTGGGAGCGAAGAAAACATGAGGGCGGCAAAAGCGGGTGATGAAATTAAATTTGATGAATTTGTCGACCGGATGCCCTCTAATCCCATTCCCAATTATGCCTTTGTTCCGGATTCCGCGCTCACTTATCAGAACAAATCCAGTGATTGGGGACTTGATACGCCTTCTTTTTCCAATGGCGCGGCTTACGGTGATTTAGACAACGACGGGGACCTGGATCTGGTGGTTAACAACCTAAACCAGGCACCTTTTATCTATCAAAATAATAGTGACTCCTTTACCGATAATCATTACCTCAAAGTGAATCTGAAGGGTAATCAGAAGAATCCTTTTGCGATCGGTGCTTCTGTCAGCGCTTTTATTGATGGGCGCCGAATAAGTAAAGACTTTTATCCCTCCAAAGGATTTCAGTCGTCGGTGGATCACCAGTTGGTGTTTGGGCTGGGAGAATATAGCCGCGTTGACAGTTTACGGATCAGATGGAATGAGACCCAGATTTCCCGGTATGAAAAGTTACCCGCTGATACCCTCCTGACGTTCTCCATATCGGACGCTCAATCCGAGGGTATTACGAATCCTAAAGAAGAATCAATATTTAAAGAAGTAGCCTTTAAGCATCAGCATACCGAAAACAGTTTTAACGATTTCACGCAGTCCGGCCTGCTGATGCATAAACTTTCGATGGAAGGGCCTCCGGTTGCTGTGGCTGATTTAAACAATGACGGTCAGGATGATTTTTACATAGGAGGAGCTACCGGCACGTCGGGTAGCCTGTTTATTAACAACGGCGACCATTCTTTCCGGGAAGTTTCGGTTTCAGCCTTTACCGAGAATGCGACCCATGAAGAAGTGGATGCGGTGTTTTTTGACGCCGACGGGGACGGGGATCAGGACTTATACGTAGTCAGCGGGGGCAGTGAGTTCGGCAGCGACCTTGAAAAGTTTGCCGACCGCCTCTACATCAATGAAGAAATGAGCGGCGATACGATTAATTTTAGTTTATCCGACGGACTGCCTTCAGACTATACCTCAGGCTCTTGTGTGCGTCCCGCTGATTTTGATAACGACGGAGATATGGATCTTTTTGTGGGGGGGCGGAGTGTGCCCGGCGAATACGGGAAGCCGGCAAACAGTTACCTGCTCGAGAACGACGGCCAGGGAGGATTTAGCGACGTTACCTCAAAATTAATGACCCAGGTATCTAAGATCGGTATGGTAACCGATGCGGTATGGAGCGATTACGATAACGATGGTGATCCCGACCTGATTGTAGTGGGGGACTGGATGTCCATAACTATTTTTGAGAACCGTGGCAATTTCTTCCAGCGTCAGTTTGACGTGCCGGGCCTTGAGCAGACCGAAGGCTGGTGGGAAAGTATTGCACCTGTTGATCTTAACGGAGATGGAAATATGGATTTCATTGCCGGCAATTTGGGAACCAACTCTATGTTTAAAGCCGACAAGGATCAACCGGTGAGGCTGTATGTCAATGATTTCGATCGCAACGGGTCGCTGGATCATGTCTATGCTTTCAAGCAGGGCGATCGATTCATCCCGTATCATCTTAAAAAGCCTATGGGCCGGCAACTGAGCTTTATCGACGCCAAGTTCCCGAAATTTGAGGATTATGCGGATAAATCCATGAGTGAAATATTCAGCAAGGAACAGCTCAATAACGCCCTGCAGCTGACGGCTTACCAGCTGCATTCTGTTGCCGTTATCAACAACGGCGATGGGACCTTTAGTATTAAGAAATTACCTAAAGAGGCACAATATGCCCCGGTTTTTGATACTGTTACGGATGATTTTGACGGGGATAGCAGGAAAGAACTGCTGCTAACGGGCAATTTCTCAGGAACAAGACCGCGCGAGGGATTTTACCTGGCGAACCACGGAGCTCTTTTTGATATAGAAAAGGACGGCTCGCTTAGCAGCATCGACTATTCAACAAGTGGACTTTGGATTCGTGGTGACGTACGGGATACCGAAATTATTAAGACAAACACAGGAAAGCTTTTAGTCATTGGAAAAAACGATGGACAAACCGAAATATATGCATACGACTAAGATTATTGGATTGTTGCTGGCACTGGCCCTTTTAGGATGTCAGTCGGAACCGCAGCGCTTTACAAAATTGTCACCCGAACAGACCGGGGTCGACTTTGTGAATGAACTCACGCAAACGCCCGAACTGAATATTTTCAATTACCTTTACTTTTTTGACGGGGGAGGAGTGGCGGCTGGTGACCTGAATGGAGACGGCTTGCCTGATCTTTTTTTTACCTCTAATCAGGAGCAGAACCGGTTATATCTGAACAAAGGGGATTTTTCTTTTGAGGATGTAACCAGCCAGTCGATCGGAGAGCATGTGGACGATTGGACGACCGGTGTTTCTCTTATTGATATTAACAGCGACGGCCAGCTGGATATCTACGTGTGTAACGTGGGCAGTTACCTGAAGATACAGGGCGAAAACAAGCTTTACGTCAACCAGGGCAACAACGAGCAGGGAGTTCCTCAGTTTAAGGAAGAGGGCAAAAAGTATGGGCTGGACCTGGTCGGATTTTCCACGCAGGCGGCCTTCTTTGACTACGACCGGGACGGTGATCTGGACATGTATATGCTGAATCACTCTGTCCACTCCAACGGGACCTTCAATAATGCCGATATCCGCTACGAATCCCATCCGCTGGCAGGCGACCGGCTGATGCGAAATGACAACGGAAAATTTACCGATGTTACGGAGGAAGCAGGGATTTATAATTCGGCACTTGGATATGGCCTGGGCATTGGTATTTCGGACTTCAATAAGGATGGGTACCCCGACATTTATATCGGCAATGATTTTCACGAAGATGATTACCTGTATATAAATAACGGGGATGGCACCTTCACCGAGTCTTTGGCGGACATGATGCCCCATACCAGCCGGTCTTCTATGGGGAATGATTTGGTGGATATAAACGATGATGGGCTGACGGATATTTATTCGCTGGATATGCTGCCTGCAGAGTATGAAATGTGGAAGAAGTCTGCGGCGGAAGATCCCTATGAAATTTACCAATCCAAACTCAGATACGGCTATAAATATCAGTTCTCACGTAATACCCTTCAGCTGAACCGCGGCGACGGCAAATTCAGTGATGTGGGTTTGCTGGCCGATGTATACGCGACCAACTGGAGCTGGGCGACCCTGGGCGCCGATTTCAATCACAACGGCTATGTGGATCTTTTCGTAACCAATGGAATCAAAGGGCGAACGAACGAGCTCGACTATATCGATTTCGTCACCCAGGATTCCATTCAGTACAGCCTGGAAATGAAGGTGACTGAGTCGGATCTGGAATACACCAAAAAGATGCCGCATGAAAAGGTGCCGAACTTCATGTTCGAAAATCATGGCAACCTCCAATTTGACAACGTGGCCGAATCCTGGGGACTGGCCCAGAACAGCTATTCCAATGGGGCTGCTTATGCTGATTTAGATCAGGACGGCGACCTGGATATTGTGGTTAACAATGTGGATGACCCTGCTTTTATCTACCGGAATAACACCCGGGAGAAATTCAAAAATGCCAACTATTTAAAATTCACTTTTGACGGCCCGGAGAAAAATCCCTTTGGCGTGGGCACTACGGTTCGGATTCCATTATCTGAAGATAAAATACTGTTCCGTGGGATGTATCCTGTTCGGGGCTATCAGTCTTCGGTGGAATTTGCCGTGCACGTAGGCCTTGATACCCTTGAGACCGTACCCGAGGTGGAGGTAATCTGGCCCGATGGTAAATCGCAGGTTCTTACCGATGTGAAGGCCAATCAAACCGTAGAAGTGCATTACAACGATGCTGCGGATAATAAGATCCGGGAACAGGAAAACTCGCAGCAGATGTTCACGGAAATAACGAGCGAACTCGGTATTTCATATGAGCACAAGGAGAATGATTTTGTAGAATATAATCGGGAAGCACTGATACCCAAGATGGTCTCACGAGCCGGTCCTGCGCTTGCGATTGGTGATGTTAACGGTGACGGTCGTGACGACTTTTATGTCGGTGGGGCCAAGCGCCAGCCGGCCCAGCTCTACCTGCAAAATGAGCAGGGAACCTTTGAACGTAAACCCACCGTTGAGTTCCACAACGATTCCACTTATGAAGATGTGGATGCCACTTTTGGAGATTTCGACGGGGACGGTGATCAGGACCTGTTTGTGGTGAGTGGCGGCAATGAATATTTCGGGACTTCGGAATACATGATGCCCCGGCTGTATATAAACGACGGAAACGGTAATTTTGTACGCGACCGTGAAGATGTAGAAAACATTTACCTGACCGGATCAGTAGTGGCCAAAGGAGATGTAGACCAGGATGGCGACCTGGATCTCTTTGTAGGAGCCCGGGCCGTACCCTGGAAGTTCGGGGTGCCGCCGACCAGCTATCTGCTGATCAACAATGACGGGAAATTTACCGTCGATAAATCCGACTACGGGCAGCGATTTAAAGATCTCGGGTTGGTAACCGATGCCCAATGGGCCGACATCGACGGCGACGGCCAGCTTGATCTGGTGGCTGCTACCGACTGGTCAACGCTAAAAGTTGTATATCACGATGATAAAGGAGTGAGTTCCATTCCTGAATCAGCCGGGTTGTGGAATAGCGTGGCGGTGGCCGATATTGACGGCGACGGAAACCAAGATATTTTAGGCGGAAATTTGGGTTTGAATTCCAAATACAAAGCTTCCGAAGAAGCCCCCATGCGGATGTACGTCAATGATTTTGACGACAACGATTCCGAGGAACAGATAATTACTTACGTCGACAGTGAGGGCAATGAACGTTTATTTGCCACCAAAGATGAGCTCGCTAAACAGCTTGATTATATCGATGACCGGTTTGAGACCTATGAGTCTTTTGCCGAGGCGTCCCTGACCGAAGTAGTGGATCGCTCCCTGCTTGATGAGGCTCAAACCTACATCATCACTGATCTACAATCCGCTGTATTCTACAATAATGGGGATGGACAGTTCACGAAACAGCCGCTGCCGCTTGAGAGTCAATTCTCGCCTATTCATGACTTTTACGTTCGGGATTTCAACGGGGATTCCCTGTATGATATAATAGGAGTCGGCAATTACTTTAATGCCAATGTTCAGCGCGGACGCTACGATGCGGGTTATGGAGACGTTATAGTCAATGCAGGAGGCCGGCAGCTAACCCAAATTCCCAATAATACCATCGACTGGTTCCTGGAAGGTCAGGTTCGAAAGGTGAAGCCGATCAATATAAATGGTACAGAGGTTATGATTACGGCCGAGAATAGTGCACCGCTTCGTTTTTTCAAGCTGAATAAGGATCTGAACCTGGCGAATCGCTAAAAAGCCGATAGGTTCAGATCTGATTTACATTTAGGTACTGGTCGATTTCTTGGAAATCAGACCGATTTATCATCCAGAGTTATTATAAGAAACCTTTGCAAAACCCCACATATTTACTGCTATAAGGGAGTTGAACTCCCGTTTTATAGTCGAAAACGTCGGTGGTGCAACCACCTCTGAGCGAAACAGAAGGTTTTGCAAAGCCCCTATAATTCAATTTCTGAAACATCATAATCGATGTCTTCAGGCTTAAAGGTAGTCATGTAAATCAAGAAGACAATTGCGGCAAAAATTGCGGGTATCATCCAAATCATAAACCATTCGTGTGTCTTACCGACAACATAAGCTTCTGAGATTTGCCCTGCTGCCCAGAAACCGATTAACATACCAACACCGTACGTAGCTAGTGTAATCAATCCCTGAGCTGAGCTTTTGTATTTTTCTCCGGCTTTGGAATCAGTATAAATCTGCCCGGCAACGAAAAAGAAGTCATAGCACATCCCATGGAGTGCTATTCCGATAATTAGCATAAACATCAGAGAACCAGTGTTGCCAAAAGCAAATAAGATATAGCGTACCGACCACGCTAGCATCCCCATAAGCAAGGTTTTCTTAATTCCGAATCGAGTTAAAAATACAGGGATTAATAGCATAAAAAGTACTTCAGAAGCCTGCCCTATAGTCATTAATCCCGTTGGATTATTTACCCCAATCTCTGCCAAAAAGGGATTCGCGTTTTGATAGTAAAAAGCTAAAGGAATGCTGATAAGTATTGAGGATACAAAGAAAATAAGAAAGTTTCGGTCTTTGAGCATCGACAGCGCATCCAGGCCGAGGATCTCACGAATAGAAACTTTTTCGCCTTTCTCAATTTTTGGGGGCGTTTTAGGCAGCATAAAACTAAACAATCCTAAAACAGCAGAAGCCACAGCACACATATAGAATGTATTTACTAAAAAGCCCTGCTGTATAGCTTCCCGTGAATCCCATGAGAATAAATAACTGATTGCTAAACCTGCTACAATCCAGCCAATAGTCCCCAGCACCCTGATTTTGGAAAAGTCCTTGGAAGGATCTTCCATTTGGCGGAAAGAGATTGAATTTACTAATGCCAGAGTAGGCATATACAAAATCATATAACCTAATACGTAGGGATAAAACATGGCAAAATCCTGGGCATTGGCCATTTGGTACATTAGCACTGCACCTATGAGGTGAATAAAGCCCAGAATTCTTTCTGCGTTAAAAAATCTGTCTGCAATTAAGCCTACGATGAATGGTGCAATAATGGCTCCCCAGGATTGTGTGGAAAATGCAAGCCCTATTTGACTATCCGTCGCATTTAGATTGTTTCCCAGAAAAGTGCCAAGAGTTACGAACCAACCTCCCCAAATAAAAAATTCCAAAAACATCATGAAGCTGAGCTTTGCCTGTAAAAGCCTTTTCATAAATATCCCCTTACTTTTTTAATTAAAAAATAACCATCTGTTAATAGTATCTAACCCAAAAATCTCATAAATGATAAAAAATTTTCACTAGATGTCATATCTGATGCAAGATTTTATCTTCTTTTAACTTAACTATTGGCAAAAATTTGCAAAATCAATTGCATAATCGTATTCAAATTGTAAATTGTATCAACTCTTAAAAACGGGATGTTTGAAAAAGAGTTACGGGGATACTTGTAAAGGGCACCCCGTCATTAAAATATTTAATAAAAAGAGGTGAGGATGGATAGAAAACGTTTTTTACAACTGGGTGGAATGGCGATGGCTTCTGCGGCAATGCCGGGTATGCTGGGAGCTTCATCATTAAACGGTCTTAAGAGCGATGAGCTGTTTTTTGATATTTCATTGGCAGAATGGAGCCTTCACAAGGCGCTTTTCGACGGAAAGCTGGACCATCTTGATTTTCCTGCCACCGCCAAGAACGAATTCGGAATTGACGGGGTGGAATATGTAAATCAATTTTTCGCCGATAAGGCCAAGGATACCGACTACCTAGATGAGCTCAATATGCGTTGTTCTGATCTGGACGTCGAACAGGTGCTCATTATGATCGACGGAGAAGGGGAAATGGCTGTAAACGATGATAACGAACGCATGCAGGCGGTTGAAAACCACTATAAATGGGTAGAGGCCGCCGAATATCTGGGTTGCCATGCCATACGGGTCAATGCGTTCGGTAACGGTACGCCTCAAGAGCAGAAAATGGCCGCAGTAGACAGCCTCGGACGTCTTTCTGAGTTTGCCAAAGATTATGGTGTCAGTATACTTGTTGAGAACCATGGCGGAAATTCTTCCGACGGACAGTGGCTGACCGATGTAATGAAACAGGTTGATATGGATAATTGCGGCACGCTGCCTGACTTGGGTAATTTCTGCGTAAAACGGGAAGGGGGCGGCCCATGGGAAGGCAAATGTATTGAGGAATACAACCGCTATAAAGGCGTCAAAGAAATGATGCCTTATGCACACGGTGTGAGTGCAAAAAGCTATGCTTTCGACGATTCGGGTCAGGAAACGACTATCGATTACGGCCGAGTTCTTAAAATTGTCAAAGACGCCGGGTATACCGGTCGTATAGGTATTGAATATGAAGGAGATGAACTGAGTGAAGCTGAAGGTATTCGAGCGACCAAGCAGCTACTTATCGAAGAAGGACAGAAAATTTCAAAAACATAGAATGTCTTAACGACTGAATTGTACAGTAGTTGATTGGGAAGTATGCTTCCCAGGTAAAACTCTGGCGCTATTTTCAATCACAATTATTTCTAATAAAGATAAACTAACGATAATGGGGAACACCAAAGACGATAAAAAAAGCAAAGGCCTCTCCAGGAAAGATTTTCTCAAAACCTCCAGTATTGCAGCGGCCGGGCTTTCTATTTTGCCGGGCTATGCGATGGCTGGTCGCGGGCACAAGGCCCCGAGCGATAAGCTGAATATCGCCGGCATTGGAGTGGGCGGCATGGGTAGAGCTAACCTTCATAATCTAAAAAGCGAAAATATTGTTGCACTCAGTGACGTAGACTGGGATTACGCCGCTGAAACCTTTAATGACTTTCCGGATGCCAATAAATATGAAGATTATCGCCGAATGTTCGACGATATGGGCGACGAGATCGATGCAGTAGTTATTGCTACGCCGGATCATACGCACTATGTAACGGCGGCTGAAGCGATGCGTCGCGGAAAGCATGTGTACGTCCAAAAACCACTCACGCGGTCGGTTTATGAAGCACGAAAACTGACGGAACTAGCCGACGAAACGGGCGTGGTCACCCAGATGGGGAACCAGGGGAACTCGGCCGACGGCATCCGTAAAATTTGCGAATGGATCTGGAACGGTGAAATAGGGGAAGTTCGGGAGGTACATGCCTGGACGAACCGTCCGATCTGGCCTCAGGGACTTGAGCGTCCTACGGAGACGCCTTCTACGCCTCCAACGCTGGATTGGGATTTGTTTGTCGGTCCTGCTCCGTGGCGTCCTTACCATCCCAAATATACGCCCTGGAACTGGCGCGCATGGTGGGATTACGGTACGGGAGCTCTCGGTGATATGGGATGTCATATTGTAGATCCCGTTTTCAAGGCACTGCAGCTCGGTCATCCCTCAAGTATTGAAGGGAGTTCCACGCAGATCAATACCGAAAGCGCGCCGTTGGCGGAAAAAGTAATCTACCAATTCCCGCGCCGGCCCAAGAAGGGCAACGTGGAAATGCCGCCTGTCAAGTTTACCTGGTACGACGGTGGGCTGATGCCTGAACGTCCCGAAGGTATGCCGGAAGGCAAAACCATGGGCGACGGAGGCGGCGGAGCCATGTTTGTCGGTTCCAAAGGAACCCTGATCTGTAGTACCTATGCACTGGATCCTTACATTATCGGGCGGGAAAATAATCCTCCGTCGGTAAAACCGATATTCCGGCGTATTCCCGATGCGATGGAAGGCGGCCACGAGATGGACTGGGTACGGGCTTGCAAGGAATCCAAGGATAACCGTACTATGCCTAGCTCGACCTTTGACTATGCGGGGCCGCTGACCGAGGTGGTCGTAATGGGTAACCTGGCCGTTCGCCTGCAGGATCTGAAGCGTCCGCTGCAATGGGATGGTAAGAACATGCAGTTCACTAATATTGATGAAAAGGACGAAATCCGGGTGGTTACGTCCGATCAATTCGAAGTGGTGAACGGTGATCCCAAGTTTAATACCTCGTATGCAACCATAAATGCCCGTGAGGCGGCACAAAATTATATTCATCCATCTTATCGCAAAGGATGGAGTTACTAATTCAAATCACAATCACAGATTATCATATTTATTATGCGAATATTTAAGTTTGCAGCAACTGCAATACTTGGCGCCGGGTTATTGATAGCCGGCTGTCAGAAATCAGACAATAATGAACAGGAGATGTCCAACAATGAAAATGAAACGATGACGGAAACACAAAGCTCGGACGATGTACCGGTCAATACCCTGTCCGATGCTGAGAAAGAAGAAGGGTGGCAGCTGCTCTTTGACGGAGAGAATCCCTCGGAGCACTGGCGCGGATACTGCAAGGACGGGTTTCCGGAGAAAGGTTGGACCGTTGAAGACAACGCGCTCAAGGTTGTCGGTTCCGGCGCCGGAGAGGCCGGAGGAGGTGGTGATATCATCACTAAAAACAAATACGGCAATTTTGAGCTAAAGCTCGACTGGAAAGTTGAAAAAGGAGGGAACAGCGGAATTTTATACCTGGCCGAAGAACAGTGCGGGGAAGATGGCGAAGCGATCTGGAAATCAGCTCCGGAAATGCAGATTCTTGACAATGAGAATCATCCCGACGCGCGACTCGGTGAAAACGGCAATCGTCAGGCCGGTTCCCTGTATGATATGATACCGGCTGATCCCCAGAACGCGAATCCCTACGGCGAATGGAACCATGTACGCATCCTGGTTTATCAGGGGACGGTGGCTCATTTTCAGAACGGCGAAAAGGTGCTTGAGTATCACCTGTGGACCGATGACTGGAAGGACATGGTCGCCAACAGCAAGTTTGCCGACTATCCCGGCTTTGTGGATGTAGCCAAGGAAGGATACATCGGCTTGCAGGATCACGGCAATGACGTGTGGTTCCGCAATATTAAAGTTAAAAAAATGACGAATTAGTGGATTAACAGGCAAAGAGCCGCTCTTTACGGAGCGGCTCTTTCTTATTTTTTGGAGCCAGCAATCCCTTCAGCATTTCCGCAGTAATTACTAATTGAGAACTAACTTATCATGCAGATTATTGAAACCGCAGAAGAATATGATGTTTGTATTGTAGGGTCGGGAGCCGGTGGCGGTATGGCGGCTCATCAGCTTACAAAAGCAGGAGCCAACGTGCTGATGCTTGAGGCCGGAGGCTGGTTTGATTCCGAGGACTTTTCAATGTTCACTTGGCCTTATGAATCGCCGCGACGGGGAGCCAGCACGCAGCTGCAACCGTTTGGTTCTTTTGATGCCTGCTTTGGTGGATGGGATATTGAAGGGGAACCCTATACTACGACTGAAGGTACAGAGTTCGACTGGTTTCGGGGACGCATGCTCGGCGGCCGTACCAATCACTGGGGACGTATTTCACTGCGCTTTGGGCCGGATGATTTCAGGGGGCGGAGCATCGACGGCCTGGGTGATGACTGGCCGATCAGTTATGAGGACGTCAAACCCTATTACGATAAAGTGGATCGGTTGGTAGGAATTTTTGGAACCCACGAGAACATTCCCAATGCGCCCGGGGGGATCTATATGGATCCGCCGGAGCCCCGGTGCTATGAATACCTGATCAAGGATGCCTGTGACGGTATGGACATTCCCTGTATCCCGTCGCGGCTTTCTATTATTACCGAATCCCATAACGGACGTGCCGCCTGTCACTACTGCGGGCAGTGTAACCGAAGTTGTTCCACGCATTCCAACTTCTCCACGCCCTCGGTGTTGCTGCCGCCTGCTATGGAGACTGGCAATCTGGAAATTATCAACAACGCCATGGTTCGGGAGGTTACCTACAAGAATGGGAAAGCCACCGGCGTGTCGTATGTAAACAAAAAGGACGGCAAGGAATATAAAGTGAAGGCTCGAGCCGTAGTATTGGCGGCCAGTGCCTGCGAGTCGGCCCGCCTGCTGTTGAACTCAAAGTCACCGGACTTCCCCAACGGACTCGCAAACTCCAGCGGGGTGGTGGGCAAATATCTGATGGACACAACCGGTACCACGGTAATGGGGCTGATTCCCGATATGATGAATATGCCGGCTCATAATGAAGACGGCACCGGCGGCATGCATCTGTATATCCCGTGGTGGGAAGACAATAGAAAGCTGGATTTTGCCCGTGGCTACCACGTGGAGCTTTGGGGCGGCCGCGGAATGCCCAGCTATGGGTTTATGGGAGGTATCCAAAATTATAATGACTTGTTCCGGGATGGACCCAAACGAGCAGGCGGTTACGGCAAAGAACTCAAAGATGACTACCGCCGATATTACGGCTCAATGGTTGGATTTTCGGGAAGAGGCGAAAGCGTAGCCCGGGAAGACAACTATTGCGAAATCGATCCCAGTACGGTGGATGAATGGGGTATTCCGGTTCTCCGGTTTAATTACCAATGGACCGACCAGGAATACAACCAGGTGAAGCATATGCAGAAAACATTTCGAAGCATTATCAACCAAATGGGTGGCCACGAGATGTGGGATATGCCCTCCAGGGAAGATGGATACGGCATCTCAAATCCCGGCGAAATTATCCACGAGGTAGGTACGGTTCGTATGGGTGATGATCCCGACCGGTCGGTGTTGAATGAGTACTGCCAGGCCCACGATGTCGACAACCTATTCGTTGCGGATGGCGCTCCGTTTGTTTCGCAACCGCACAAAAATCCAACCTGGACCATCCTGGCGCTTTCGATGCGCACCTCGGATTATATTACGGATCAGATGAAGAAAGGAAATATTTAATTAAAGCCAACTCTATTATGGATAGAAGAGAACTGCTGAAAACCTTGTCACTGGGTACGCTCGCCGCCGGATTTGCGATGACCGGATGCCAGCAGGCCCCGAAAGAAGCGGCCGTGGAGCATAAGTTCTGGAAGCATGTCTCCAAAGAGGATCTCAAGAACTGGGAAACCCAGTTCTTTACCGATCATGAATTTGAAACCGTCCGTCAGCTGGCCAACATGGTGATTCCTGCCGACGAACGGTCCGGAAATGCTGAGGATGCCGGCGTGCCTCCCTTTATTGATTTTATGATGCTTGATCGGCCGGAATATCAGACGCCCATGCGTGGCGGTCTTCGTTGGCTGGATGTGCAGTGTCAGAATCGATTCAACAAAAAGTTTATCGATTGCAGTGAAGAACAAAAAACAGCGATGCTGGATGATATCGCCTATCCCGATGAAGCCAAGCCTGAGATGCAACAGGGCGTGAATTTCTTTAATCGCTTTCGGGATCTGGTTGCTTCCGGCTTTTGGTCCAGTAAGATCGGCATCGAGGATATTGGGTATATTGGCAATCAGCCTCACGATTGGCAGGGTTGTTCTCATGAAGCCCTGGAACACCTGGGCATGGAAGACAAGAGCAATGGCAAAAGCTGATTGTAAACTTCTGCTATTTACCCTCATAAATTTCCGATCAGTTACCCAACTTATTTACATACCGTTTGTGGGTTCTAAAGATTTTGTTTCTTGAGTTCATTCACGGCATAATCAACAGCCCGGGCCGTCAGCGCCATGTAGGTAAGTGATGGATTCTGACAAGCGGCTGAGGTCATGCATGCGCCATCCGTCACAAAGAGGTTAGGCACATCATGAGCTTGGTTATGGGCGTTAAGGACGGAGGTCTTGGGATCCCGTCCCATTCTTGCCGCACCCATTTCATGAATGCCTTCGCCCGGCAGGTATTCATCATCATAGGGGTTGACGTTTTTACCCCCTGCCGCTTCCAGCATCTCGGCGGCTGCCGCACTCATATCCTTGCGCATATTTTTTTCATTTTCGCCGATGGAGGCGTGAATCTCCAGCTGTGGGATGCCCCAGTCATCCTTCTTATCGCTTAATTTGGCGTGATTGTCATAATAGGGCAGGGTTTCCCCGAATGCCGACATGTTCATATACCACTGACCGGGATCGCGCAATTTGCGTTTAAACTCTTCGCCAAAGCCTTTCATATTCTTGCCACGTCCCCAGCTTGGACGTCCGGACCAGCTTTCGTAACCGTAACCCCGGATGAAGTCATCCATTTTGGTCTCTTCACTGATATTACGGAAACGAGGCACGTACACGCCATTGGGACGATTGCCGTGATAATATTTATCCTCAAATCCCTCAAATTCAGCAGAAGCTCCAACCTGGAAGTGATGATCCATCAGGTAGTGTCCCAGCACACCGCTGGAGTTAGCAATACCATTGGGAAATGTATCAGATTTGGAATTTAACATGATTTGGGTCGTCCCCAGAGTCGAAGCACAGAGGAAAATAACTTTGGCATAAAATTCTTTAGATTCTTTCGTTTTGCGATCAATGACCCGCACGCCTGTGGCGCGTTGTTTTTCCTTGTCATATATCACGCTATGTACAATACTGTCGGGACGAAGGGTCAGGTTCCCGGTTTTCCTTGCAGCCGGCAGGGTACTGCTTTGGGTAGAAAAGTATGCTCCGACGCTACAACCGCGCGAGCAGGGTCCACAGTAGTGGCAGGCGCCGCGTCCCTTGTGTGGCTTCGTGAGCACCGCACAGCGCCCAATGGTAATCATTCGGTTCTTGAATTTTGATTCCACCTGTTCTTTGACGTGCTCTTCCACGCAGGTCATTTCCATGGGAGGGAGGAACTGCCCGTCGGGCAGGTGATCCAGGCCTTCTGCCTTACCGGATATACCGGCAAACTCTTCTACATAATCGTACCAGGGGGCAATATCTTTGTATCGTATGGGCCAATCCACGGCGATTCCCTGTTTTAGATTTGCCTCAAAATCAAGGTCGCTCCAACGGTAGGTCTGACGTCCCCAGGTCAGCGACTTGCCGCCTACCTGGTATCCCCGAACCCACAGGTAGGGATCTTCTTCATCGGTCTGATAGGGATATTTCTTCTCATTAGCAAAGAAATGGTAGTTATATTCGTTGATAATACCCGCGCGAAGCTGTTTGGGGTATTCTTCTTTAAATAGCTTTCGATCTCCTTGTCCCCGAAACTCTGCTTCCCAAGCTGGCATATGCTCGGTGGTATAATCTTCGCCGTGAACAACATTTGGCCCTCGCTCCAGTACGAGCGTTTTCATCCCGTGCTCGGTGAGTTCTTTGGCAGCCCATCCTCCGGAAATACCGGAGCCTACTACGATTGCGTCATATTCTTCTTTCTGAGGAGGTATATTTACATTTTTAGTAGCCATTGTGCTAGCGATAAATTAAAAGAGATCGAAATTGAAGAAAATCCAAATGGAAGTAATGTTAAGACCAGGCTCGCCCGACTTTTGAGTAAGGCATGCAGCCGTCATAATAGCCTGGAATCAGATCGGAACGCAGCTCTTGAGCCGCTCCGATTTCCGAGGTGTAATAACCGACCACAGTAAACTCTTTCATCATACTGAAAAACGGACGAGGCCCGTCACCGGAGGCATCCTGGGCTTCCTTATCCAGCGTCTCCATTACGGCTACCTGTTGCTCCCTGGAGAGATTAACAAAGTTACCCCCGTGGGAATTGTTACTGAGTTCATCCACGTATCTCAGGCCTTCGAGGAAATGCTTCCGTTCTTCTTCAGTATTCCAATCGGTAAGCATATGATCGATGAACCGATTTACCTTGGCGGCTTTGGCGCCCGGGGTATCGGTAGCCGGTATAATCCGTTCGGACAATACGGTGACGAGTTCATTCTGATCTGTATTTAGGGTCTGAGGAGTAAATTCTCCAGTTTTAGCGGTGCAGCCACTCATTACTCCGGCAATGGTTGACAAAGAGAGGGCTCCACCGGTCATCAAGGCTATTTGTTTTAAAGCTTCGCGTCTATTCATAGTCCTATGGATTTTAAATTGTGAGTCGCTTTACCACGACCCAAAGAGTTTAAATATTCTGCTTTTTAAGTTCGCCAACGGCGTAATCAACGGCTCGGGCTGTCAGTGCCATATAGGTGATAGATGGATTCTGGCACGAAGCCGAGGTCATACAGGCGCCATCAGTTACAAACAGATTAGGCACATCGTGCGTCTGATTATGTTTGTTCAGCACGGATGTTTTGGGATCACGGCCCATACGTGCGGTGCCCATTTCATGAATGCCTTCGCCTAGCAGATATTCGCCGTAATAGGGATTTACCTCTTTTCCACCGGCCGCTTCTAGCATTTCGGCGGCGGTGGCAGCCATATCTTGGCGCATATTTTCTTCATTTTCGTGAATAGTACCGTGGATTTCGAGCTGTGGGATACCCCATTCGTCGGTTTTATCTTCACTCAGCTTGGCGTAATTATCGTGATAGGGCAGAATCTCGCCAAAGGCGGTCATTCCAAACTGCCACGGTCCCGGGTCACGGAGCTTTCGTTTAAAGTCTTCGCCAAAGCCCTCCATGTTTGTTCCTCGTCCCCAGCTTGGCCGACTGGCCCCGCCCTGAAATCCATAACCTCGAACGAAGTCGTCCATTTTTGTTTGGTCATTAATGTTGCGGAACCTTGGAATATAGATACCGTTGGGCCGGTTGCCGTGATAGTAGCGATCTTCATATCCTTCGAACCTACCGCTGGCGCCCACACGAAAATGGTGATCCATCAGGTAATGTCCCAGAACTCCGCTTGTGTTGGCAATGCCGTTGGGAAAGGCGTCCGATTTTGAGTTAAGCATTATCTGGGTGGAGCCCAGGGTAGAGGCATTCAAGAAGATGACGTCGGCATAAAATTCTTTTGATTCGTTCGTGAGACGATCAATAACCCGAACGCCGGTTGCGCGGTTGGTTTCTTTGTCATAGATGATGCTGTGAACAATACTGTTGGGCCTCAAAGTCAGGTTGCCGGTTTTGCGAGCGGCAGGCAGCGTACTGCTTTGACTGGAAAAGTAAGCACCTACGCTACAACCTCTGGAGCAGGGACCGCAGTAATGACAGGCGCCGCGCCCTTTGTGAGGCTGGGTAAGTACGGCGGATCGGCCGATAGTGAGATACCGGTATTCAAATTCGTTCTCAATCTTTTCTTTAACGTCTTTTTCCACGCAGTTCAAATCCATGGGGGGCAGAAACTGTCCGTCGGGCAGATGATCCAGACCTTCTTTTTGCCCGCTAACGCCTACAAATTTTTCCACATAATCGTACCAGGGTGCGATATCCTTGTAGCGGATGGGCCAGTCAACCGCAATGCCTTCGCGTGCATTAGCCTCAAAATCGAGATCACTCCAGCGGTAACATTGTCGGCCCCATGTTAGTGAGCGTCCGCCGACCTGATAACCGCGGACCCACAGAAAGGGATCTTCTTCATCGGTCTGGTAGGGATACTTTTTATCGTTAACAAAAAAGTGATAATTGTATTCATTAATCACATCCGAGCGTAACTGCTTGGGATATTCTTCTTCAAAAAGCTTTCGATCCCCCATTCCCCTGAATTCGGCTTCCCAGGCCGGCATGTGCTCGGTGGTATAATCTTTTTTATGTTCCACATTACGTCCGCGTTCAAGGACAAGTGTTTTTAACCCCTTTTCTGTCAACTCTTTTGCAGCCCAACCGCCGCTGATGCCTGAGCCAACTACGATCGCATCATACTTTTCCGGCGGATTTGATATGTAATAATCTTTCATTTTTATCACTTATATTTCTGAAAATTTCCCATCTTTGCCATTATAGACTAGGAAATTCACTTATTCAAGGGCTAGTTATGTAAAACCTTTTTATCGGGATATTTTTTTTGCAACTTCGGCCCGGTACTATTGTATGGGAAATTTTAATCATCAAAACAGTTGTAAACTATGACTTTAGACAGAAAAATCCGCTACGGAATGGTCGGCGGTGGGCCCGGTGCTTTTATAGGGGAGGTCCATCGAATGGCAGCGGCCCTGGATGGGAAAATTGAATTGGTAGCCGGTTCATTTTCATCCGACCCTGAAAAGTCACAACAGATGGGACGCCAGCTGCATCTCTCTCCCGACCGGGTTTATGATTCTTTTACAGAGATGGCAGAACAGGAAGCAAAGTTACCGGAAGGGGAAGGCATCGATTTTGTGACGGTGGCAACCCCCAATCATCTGCATTACAGGGTTTGCAAAGCGTTTATCGAACAGGGTATTCATGTGGTTTGTGACAAGCCGATGACCAATACCATCGAGGAGGCGGAGAAACTCTGTCGGCTGGTGGATGAACTCGACGTTATTTTTGCCCTTACCCATAACTATACCGGCTATCCCATGATTAAAGAAGCGCGTCAAATGGTTCAAGATGGAAAACTCGGAACCTTGCGCAAGGTTGTAGTGGAGTATCCCCAGGGTTGGTTGTCCGAGCCTATTGAACGGGAGGGGGCCAAACAAGCCGTGTGGAGGACCGACCCAGATCGGGCAGGGGTGTCATCTGTTGTAGCCGATATAGGCTCACATGCCGAAAACCTGGTGGAATATATTACCGGTCAGCGCCTTAAAGAGCTTTATGCTGATATCCATACCTTCGTGGAAGGGCGTGCCCTGGAAGATGATGCCAATATGCTGGTTCATTATGAAAATGGATTGCGCGGAATTCTTTACGCTTCCCAGATTTCGGTAGGCGAGGAGAACGATTTTAACATTCGCTTATACGGGGATGAAGCGGCCCTGGAGTGGCACCAGGAAAATCCCAATTATCTGAACCTCAAGTATCCTGACAAACCGGAAGAAGTTTATAAGCGGGGCAATCCTTATTTATCAGAAAAGGCAAACTTTGGAAATCGCATTCCTCCAGGACATCCCGAAGGTTTTATCGAGGCTTTTGCCAATATCTATTCAAACGTGGCCGATACCATTGCCTGCCGAATTGAAGGGGAGGAGCCGGATTCCAAGATGCTGGATTTCCCGACCGTGCGTGACGGAGCGGTGGGCGTCCATTTTATCCATAAAGCTATTGAAAGCGGAAAAAACAGGGAGTGGGTTGATATGCAGTATGATCCCACCTAAGATAAGCAGTAAAAGATGATTGATTTACCCAATCGAAATAAAATAAAAAAGGCGATCAGAATTTCTGATCGCCTTTTTCTTTAGATATGTAAATTCAGTCTATTCAGCTACAGCTAGCATTCCGAGTAGTTTTTCAGCATCGGTTACCTGTGAGCTGCTGCTGTATTCATCTAAAATAAGCTGAGCATATTCTTGGGCTTGTTGCTGGTTGCCGGCGTCGTAATAAGCTTTGGCGGCTTCCAGATAGTTATATGGGGTCGTCGATTCGTTTTGATCCCATTTTGCGGCCTTCACATACATTTGGGCAGCCTCATCATGTCGTCCGAGCTCTGTAAGCAACACACCGTGGAAGGAGATTGGTCCTACCCCCATGATGCCTTCGGGAACTTCATAACTGTTGATATAATTAAGAGCTTGCTCGGTGTTATTCAGATTGTACTCACATACTGCGGCATAGTACTCGGCAAGATTGGCTGCCTTGGTCAAGCCGTAGTTGTCAATAATCTGTTTGAATCCAACTGAAAAATCAGCTTCTGAGCCATTCAAGGCTTTGTCATAATTGCCTTGCATATAGGCTTGGGTGGCGTCGGCCATCAGCTGCTGTGCCTTGTTTTCCTGTGATAGAGAATAATAATGCCATCCAACGGACCCGCCGATAATTACGACCAGGGCAATGGCAGCTCCAATTACCAGTTTTTTATTTTGATCATAAAAGCTCTGTGCTTTGGAAAACGTATCCAGCAGCACATCGTGTTCTAATTCTTCTTTTACTTGTTTCTTGCTCATGGTTGGGTTCGTTATTCGTTGTTCTCAGAAGTCAGTGAAAATAGGATTGTTTTCATTGATAGTAAAATCTAAAGTGTCTCCAATTTTCCCTGAGAAAGTTTGTATATGATATCCGATCGGTGAGCAATATCTTTTTCATGGGTAATCAACAAAAGGCTGACATCCTCTTGCTCCCGAAGGTCGAACAGCAGCTGTAAAAGAATATCGGTGTTTTTTTCGTCGAGGTTCCCGGTCGGTTCGTCGGCCAGGATCAAATCGGGATTGTTCATAAGGGCGCGCGCCATGGCGACCCGCTGTTGCTCTCCGCCGGATAATTGGGTAGGGCGATGTTCGGCCCGTCCAGGAATTCCGAATTGTTCGAGTAGATCATGTGCTCGGCTTTGGGCTTCTTCGGGAGGTATTCCTTGAATCATTGCGGGCATCATGATGTTTTCGACAGCTGTAAACTCCGGCAGCAGGTGATGAAACTGAAAAACAAATCCTAACTTTTGATTACGGAAGTCGGCCAGAACCTCATCCGACATTTCATAGATCGGCTGGTTATCCCACAATACCGTCCCGGAATCGGGGTGATCCAGGCCGCCAAGGATATGCAGGAGCGTGCTTTTGCCACATCCACTGGCTCCGACCACCGTCACAATTGATCCTTTCTCAATAGAGATGGAGGTATCCTGCAATACGGTCAGCGAGCCACTCCCGGATTCACTTCTATAGGTCTTCGTAATATTTTGGCCTTCTAAAATGATCGACATCAGGGTATCAGCTTTCCACGTTGCTTGAATTAAAGGAGGGGTAGATGATCGGTTCAATATGTTCGCATTTAGCCGTTTCCTCATTTACCTTCGCCAGAATAGCGCAGACATGATTGTTCCCATTGGCCAAACGGTAGCGATGGGGAGTGCCAAGCTTGAATCGCTTCATCGAGGTGTTTTTGTCCATCCCCAGTACAGAATCAAAGGAGCCGGTCATGCCTACATCGCTGATGTAACCGGTACCCTGTGGAAAAATACGGGCATCATTGGTGGGCACATGCGTATGGGTGCCGACGAAGACGGAAATTTGTCCGTCCAGATGCCAGGCCATCGCCAGCTTTTCGGCGGTGGCTTCAGCATGGAAATCAAGGAATATGATATCGGTTTCCTCTTTCATGCGCTCGATTACCCAGTCAGCCGTGCTAAAGGGATCGTCAATCGGCTGCATGAAGGTACGTCCCTGCAGGTTCAGTACACCGATCTTTTTATCGGTCTCTGGAATGTCATAAACACCAAAACCATAGCCCGGGTTGCCTTTGGGATAGTTCATGGGACGCAGAATATTGCCGTCCTCCTTCATGTAATCAAAAACTTTCCACTTGGCAAAGGAGTGATTTCCTCCGGTAATGACGTGCACTCCAAGATCATACAGGCGCTTGATAATTGACCGGTTGATGCCTTTACCTTCATGTGAGTTTTCCCCGTTGGCAATTACAAAATCGGCTTCATATTTATCGATAAAGCCGGGCAAAAAGGTATCCATAAGACTCAATCCCGGTTCACCTACAATGTCGCCGATAAAAAGTATATTAATTAGGTCGTCTGACATGCTGAATACAGTTAAAACAAAAAAAGCTTCTAATTTGAAGCTCTAAAGGTAAGGAAAATAACGGGGTAATCAGAATGAGAATATGCGGTTATGAGCGTATTTCCTCGAGGAAGGTTTCGAGCGATTTATTGACTTTTTGCAGGGTTTTATCCTCCTGCTGGCTCAATTCGCGATTACGTTTTCGCTCCTCGAAAAGTTCTTCGGCAATACTCAATGCTGCCAGCGTCATGACCGTTGTATCGGGCTGTTTGTTAAGCTCCTTTTTATACTGGCGGAATTTCTCATCCACATAATTCGCAATACGCTTCATGGATTCTTCTTCCGAGTCCTCCACCTTTAGCGGGTATTGCTTGCCCAGTATGGTTACTTTGATTGATTTCATCAGTATTAGTCGTCCTCGAGATGGTTATCAATTTTGGAAATCAATCCCAGTACCTGGTGGCGTAATGAAAGCCGTTCAGATTCCGAAATGGCGGAGTAAATATCGGTTTGGCCATCCTGGATTTCCTCCAACTTGGAGCGCAGCTGACTGTTCTCCTTTTTAAGTTCTTGGATCTGATCCCTGAGACCATCCACCTCTCCCTGAATCTGTTCCAGCAGATTGTGAAACTGCTCCTGATATGGACTTTCGTTAGATAGCACTGGTCGTAATTACGATCGAAGTTTTGCTGAATATTCGTTATCAAGTACGTTTAGAATCTTATTAATTATAGGTTCTACGTCCTTGATAGTCAATGTTTTATTTTTATCCAGGAAGGAGAGACGGAAAGCTAGGCTCTTTTTGTGCTCTCCCAGCGATTCTCCTTCAAAAACATCAAATACATCCAGGCTTTTTAATGATTCACCGGCCGTTTCTTCAATAGTTTTTAACAGCTCACCGGCTTTCACAGAGGAATCGACCACAACCGCAAAGTCAAAATCGAAAGCCGGGAATTTGGATACCGGCTCATAACGGGATTCGGCAACCTGTTCTTTGGCTTTACTGATCTGGGTTAGTGAAAACTCGGCTGCAAAAGCGGGCAGCTTGATATCATAATGTTCCAGCAAATCACCGGGAACTGCAAACAGCCGGCCAATTTCCTTATCGTTAAACTTGTAAGAGAGGATATTGTTCTCCGGAACTTCAGTAGTTACCGATTTTTCAATTCCAAATTGTTGCAAAAAGCTGCGGACCGGAGCTTTCAGGTCAAATACCTCGAAATGCTGGGGCTCGGTCTTCCAGTGTTCGATCGTTTTAAAACCGGCCAGACCAAACAGGATGTTTGTTTCTTCTCGGATATTGCGATGATAGGTACCCTCATCGGCTTTCTCAAATACATTGCCTACCTCAAAAAACCGGACCTGGTCGATTTTGCGGTTAAAATTGTACGCGACCGATTTCAGAAAACCGTATAGCAGCGATGGACGCAAGGTTGTCATATCCTTGGAGATGGGATTTAGCGTATGAATCATCCCGTCGAGATCTCCCAACAGGGCGGCATCTTCTTCGGGCATCAGCGAATTGGAATAGATTTCGCGGAATCGCATGCCTTTGGCCGTCTCCTTCGCCTTGGTTACCAGTTTTTCCCATTCGGTGATCGGCTCGGGCGAAGTAAACTTGCCGTGTTTGGGTGTCGGGATATTATTGTAATCAAACAGGCGTCCCACTTCCTCAATCAGGTCAACTTCTCGCTCCAGGTCCGGGCGGAAGGTTGGGATAGAGTAGGTGAGGGTTTCTTCAGTGTGTTCCAAAAGATCAAATTCCAGCCCGTGCAGGATATCCCGAATTTTATCGGTGGTAAAGTCGGTACCTAACAGTCGATTTACATAAGATTGTCGAAGGGTTAGTTCATGCTCACCGGTTTTAACGGGATGTTCGTCGGTGCAGGCTTCCACAATGGTTCCGCCGGCAATTTCAGCCATCAGTTCGGCGGTCCGTTCTGCGGCAATGCGCTGTAGCTGTGGGTCTACGCCGCGTTCGAAACGGTAGGAAGCATCACTCTGCAGCATCTGCTCCTTGGCAGTCTTGCGAATGCTGCCGGGATTGAAATAGGCGCTCTCGATGAGAACGTTCTGCGTATCATCGCTCACCTCGGAATCCACACCGCCCATCACACCGGCAATGGCTACGGGTTCTTTGGCATCACAGATAAATAACGTGCCTGCCGAGCATTTGCGCTGGATGTGATCCAGAGTCTCAAATTCAACTTCTTCGTCAAAGTCCCTGACCACGATTTTGTTGCCCTTGATTGTGTCGGCATCAAAAGCATGCAGCGGCTGCCCCAGCTCGTACATCACGTAATTGGTGATGTCCACGATATTGTTCACCGGACGTACGCCGATCGCTTTCAGGCGATTTTGCAACCATCGGGGTGATTCTTCGATGGTCACATCCTTCACCATCTTGCCCACATAGCGATGGCATTTTTGTGGGGACTCAATTTCAATGGCAATATCGTCCAGCGGTGGGAGGTCATCGAAAGATGTTTCAAAGGGTTTACAAAGCTCAAGGTCCAGTGCCGCAGCCAAGTCGCGCGCAACGCCCACATGGCAGGTAGCGTCGGGACGATTCGGGGTAATTTCAATCTCGATAATGGAATCCTGATAGAGATCGATGGCTTCATGCAGGGCCTGTCCAACCGCCAGATCTTCATTAAGCACCATGATACCGCTGTGGTCATCACCCAGCTTGAGTTCATCCTCGGCGCAGATCATGCCCTTCGATTCTTCTCCGCGAAGTTTGGCTTCTTTGATAACGAAAGGATCGTCGCCTTCCTTGGCCGGGGGCAGAGCCGTACCAACAGTGGCTACCGGTACCTTTTGTCCGGCCGCTACGTTATCAGCGCCACAGACGATTTGAACTTCTTCGTCACCGAGATTCACCATACATAGTCGGAGCCGATCGGCATTGGGGTGATCCTTGACTTCCAAGACCTCGCCGACGACCACACCTTCAAGCAGGTTACCGTAGGAAGTCACTTCTTCGACTTCCAGACCGATCAGGGTCAGTTTTTCCGCAGTTTCCTCCGGTGATAACTCGAGATTGATAAATTCTTTGAGCCAGTTGTAAGAAATCTTCATTAGCTACTAATAATTTTAATGGAACACAGATGAAGCGAAATAAACGAATTGGTGCAGATTTAAATCGGTGTATATCTGCATGATCCGTATTATCAGCGTTCTAAAATTAATGAAATTGTTCTAAAAAACGGACGTCGTTCTCATAGAAGATGCGGATGTCATCGATTTGATGACGCAGCAATGCAATACGTTCGACGCCCATACCCCAGGCAAAGCCGGTGTATTTTTCCGGATCAATGTCTACGGCCTTCAGCACGTTGGGATCTACCATGCCGGAACCGAGAATCTCCAGCCACTTGCCGTCCTCGTCATTATTCGGGGTTTCCCACCAAATGTCCATCTCCAGGCTGGGTTCGGTGAACGGAAAAAATCCGGGACGCAGACGATATTTAACATCCGAGCCAAACATCAGCTTGGCAAAGCTGATGAGGGTTTCTTTCAGTTCGGCTACGCTAACGTCTGTATCAATGTAGAGAGCTTCCACCTGGTGGAACAAGAAATAGGATTTCGGCGAAACCGCCTCGTTTCGATACACGCGACCCGGCATGATAGCCCGGATAGGTGGTTTATGCTCCTGCATCAGGCGAATCTGGACGGGCGAGGTGTGCGTGCGCAGTACCAAATCCTCGGCATCTTCGTTTTTTTGGATAAAAAAGGTGTCCTGCTCGTCGCGGGCCGGGTGGTTCGGCGGAAAGTTCAGCGCTGTGAAGTTGTGAAAATCATCCTCGATCTCCGGTCCATCGGCTATAGAGAAGCCCAGCCGGTAGAAGATATTCTTCATCTCTTCCAGCGTCTGTGTCAGCGGGTGAAAAGAGCCGGTAGAGTAGGGCGGGGCCGGAAGCGTGATGTCATCGGTGGCTTTCAAATCGGAGGATTCCTCGCGGGCCAATCTTTTTTTGGCCTCTTCAAAGGTCGACTGGGCCAGGTTTTTGACCTCATTCATGGCTTTGCCCACCTCGGCCTTTTTCTCGTTGGGCACCTCGCCCATCCGCGAAAACATGGCCTGCACTTTTCCGTTACGCGACAGGAACTCCAGCCGGAAGGCTTCCAGATCCTCTTCGTTGTTGATGGTATAATCTTGAACTTTCTTTTTCAGTGCTTGTATATCGTCGAGCATGAACTTTTCCGATCGTGATTATCAGCTATAAATGAAATACGCAACACGCTCTACGCTTACAGTCTGGCGTACGGCGTATTGCGTATGGTGGATGGAATCTATCTATTTCGGATAAATCCTTCAAAGAAAATAAAAAACCGATCCTCCTTGGTACAGGAGGATCGGTTATAATATCAAAACATGCTATTAGTTGGATGCTTCTTCAACAATAGCAGTGAAAGTATCTGGATCATTGACGGCAAGATCGGCTAAAACCTTGCGGTTGATCTCAATATCTTTTTGTCCTAAGGCTCCCATCAGTCGCGAATAGGTCGTACCGTTTTGACGGGCAGCTGCATTAATGCGTGTGATCCAGAGCTTTCTGAATTCACGTTTACGAACCTTACGGTCGCGATACTGATACAGCATCCCTTTTTCTACCGCATTCTTCGCAAACTTGTAAACATTTTTTCGCTTGCCCCAGTAACCTTTCGCCTGATCTAAGATCTTACGGCGACGGCGACGGGAAGCCACTTTATTTCTTGAACGTGGCATTTGGTCTAATGTTTAAGAGTTAATGGTAATAGTTACAGTTATTTATAAGGCAGCATTTGCTCAACGTCTTTCTGCTGGGTCTTATCGACCGTCGTAGCTTTGCCGAGCTTGCGCTTACGTTTGCTGTCTTTTTTAGTGAGGATATGAGCTTTTCCAGCTTTTTTACGCTTGTATTTACCTGAACTGGTTTTCTTGAAGCGTTTTTTAGCCCCACTATTTGATTTCATCTTTGGCATAGTGAAACACCTATTAAGAATTTCTTGGAATTAGATGGCTTGGAAGATAAGCAATTAACTTTGAAGATTAAACTCCAAAATGCGCTTTAAATTTGGATACCACCATCGAGAATAACGATGTCACCTCAATCCGGTGACATCGTTATTGATATTTGAAATAGATTGGAGCTTCAGAACCTATGAACCGCCTTTGCCGGATGGAGCCAGCACCATAATCATGCGGCGTCCTTCCATATTTGGCTTAGATTCGATTTCACTGATATCGCTGAGCTCTTCAGCCAGGTCATTGAGCAGTTCTTCGCCGCGTTCAGTATAAAGCATGTCGCGTCCCCGAAACTGTACGGTGGCTTTAACTTTATCGCCGCCTTCAAGAAATTCGCGGGCATGACGCGTTTTAAAGTTAAGATCGTGGTCGTCCGTATTGGGACGGAACCGGAGCTCTTTCACCTGTACGGTATGCTGCTTCTTTTTGGCTTCTTTCTCTTTCTTCTTCTTTTTGTACATGTACTTGCCAAAATCGAGCACTTTGCATACCGGAGGGTTAGCGTTGGGAGCCACCTCTACGAGATCCAGGCCGTAAGAATCGGCGATTTCTCTTGCCCGTTCAATAGGAACAACCTCATGCTCTTTGTCGGCATCTTCAGGATGAATGACCCTGACTTTTGATGCTCGTATTTCCTCGTTTGAATTGGGGCGATCATCGTTGCCCCTTGGACGTGGTCTTCTGCTTCTTGCGATAAGTAACCTCTATTTTTTATTCGAATTAAAACTAGTGTTTAGGAACTTGTTTGTTATCAATCTCAGTAGTGAGATTAGAAATAAATTCAGAAAAATCAAAGGTACCGATGTCGCCTTCCTTATGGCGGCGAACCGAAACGGTACCATCGTTTGTTTCCTTCTCACCTACTATTAACATATATGGGATTTTGCTCGTTTCAGCATCCCGAATTTTTCCGCCGACCTGTTCACTGCGGGTATCCACTTCAACGCGGATATCATGCTCTTTCAGCTTATTTGCACACTGGAAGGCATAGTCGTTGAAATCATCCGATATAGGAATAATTTGCACCTGTTTGGGAGCGAGCCAAACCGGAAAATCACCGGCAAAGTGTTCAATGAGAATACTGGTAAATCGCTCCATCGAGCCAAATGGCGCCCGGTGAATAATAACCGGCCGGTGCCTGCTGTTGTCGGAGCCGACGTAGGTCAGATCAAAACGTTCCGGCATCACGTAATCCACCTGAATCGTGCCCAGCTGCCATTTACGGCCGATAGCGTCCCGGATAATGAAATCGATCTTGGGTCCGTAAAAACTCGCCTCGCCCCGTGCTATGGTGTAATCCAGATTCATTTCATCGGCCACCTCTTTAATTTCCTGCTCGGCACGATCCCAGAATTCGGTCTTGCCGCCATACTTGTCTTCATCGTCATCCCGATAGGAGAGGCGGATATCCACCGGCATATCGAAGGTACCGAAAACCAGTTCGGTTAATTCAATGACATTTATAATTTCGTCTTTAAGCTGATCATGCGTGCAATAAATATGGGCGTCGTCCTGGGTAAAACCACGAACTCGAGAAAGCCCATTGAGCTCGCCGGATTGCTCATAGCGATACACACTGCCGAACTCTGCCAGGCGCAGCGGCAAGTCTCGGTAACTGCGCAACTCGTTCGAGTAAATGCGATGGTGGTGGGGACAGTTCATCGGCTTTAACAGGTAGCCGTCTTCCTCGTCATCCATCGTAATCGGGTTGTACTGCGACTCGCGATAGTAGGGGAAGTGTCCCGAAGTGCGATACAATTCCAGGTGACCGATATGCGGTGTGATGACTTCCTGGTACCCGCGTTTTTTCTGTTCTTCGCGAAGAAAGGACTCGAGCGTTCTTCGTAATACCGTTCCATTCGGCAGCCATACCGGCAGGCCCTGGCCCACCATCTGGTCGATCATGTAAATGCCGAGTTCCTTGCCAAGTTTTTTGTGATCGCGTTTCTTGGCTTCTTCCATCTGCTTAAGATATTGCTCAAGCAGTTTTTGTTTGGGAAAAGTGATACCGTATATGCGGGTAAGCTGCTCGCTGTCCTCATCGCCTCGCCAGTAAGCACCAGCCAGGCTGGTCAGTTTTACCGCCTTGATGCGTCCGGTATCGGGAATATGAGGCCCGCGACAGAGATCAGTAAATTCGCCTTGTTTATAGAAGGTGATATTCCCGTCTTCAAGATCCTGGATCAGGTCAACTTTATATTCATTATCACGATCCTTGTAAAATTCGAGAGCCTCTTCTTTAGAGACCGGCACGCGATTGAATTCCGATTTCTTGCGGGCCATCTCGATCATTTTGTTCTCAATTTCCTCGAGATCGTTTTGCCCGACCGTTTGATCGCCAAAGTCGATGTCGTAGTAAAAGCCGTTCTCAATAGGCGGACCAATTCCGAACTTGGCATTAGGGTAGAGCTCCTGAATGGCTTCGGCCAGTACGTGGGCTGAGGAGTGCCAAAATGTGTATTTGCCGTCCTCGGTATCCCAGGTATTAATGGTAATGGTACCGTCATGATTGATTGGACGATCCAGATCCATGATCTCATCATCCAGCGTGATACTCAGTGCTTCTCGTGCCAACCCCATGGAAATGGATTCGGCTACTTCACGACCGGTAACTCCTTTTGGAAATTTTTTTTCGCTTCCATCCGGGAAGGTAATGGTGATTTGTTCAGCCATTCAGAATAAAATGTGCGTTAAATAAGGTTAAGAGTATTAATAATAAGCCTGTAAAGATATAAAATTTAAAAAAGAGGCACAGCCTTATTATCAATAAATAACGCAGCCATAAATAGGGATATTTTAGTGTCCCGACTGTTTATCCCGGTGTTGTATCAGGCTACCGCTTCTAATTCGTTTCTTGCTGGTCCCGATTAAGAATATTCTCAATCTGCTTCATCTTACTGCCAAAGGTTTCCCAGTTACCGTTTTGCAGGGCCTGGCTGGCATCCTTCCAGAGCTGCTGCAGTTGAGAAAACTGCTGGGAGGTTTGCGGCTGCGGTTGCGTCGGCAGCGCAGTGGTGGTATCAATCTCTGCTTCAGCGATACGTTTGTCTTTCTTGCCATAGAGTGCCTGTATAGATTGCCAGAGCGTGGGTTGCATTGCAATCTTTTCACCGGAGGTGGCAATTACTCGCTGAAGCTGAGGAATATCAACGCCTTCGGCAATCAGGAAAACAGGTTCCACGTAAATAAAGGAGTTTTCTATGGGAATGACCATAAGGTTGCCGCGGATTACCCGCGAGCCTCGCTGATCCCACAAAGCAAGCTGGCGCGATATTTCGGTATCCTGATCGATGCGTGCCTCGATTTGGGCCGGCCCTAAAATTAACCGTTCTTTGGGCAGCTGATAAACCGAGACTTCTCCGTAGTTGGGTTGGTCGGAATTGGCTGCCATCCAACCGATCATATTATCCCGATTATTAGGGGTAAGCGGGCTGATAAGTAAATATTGTAACTCTTTCTGCCCGGGCAGTTTAGTGAGTACATAATACGGTTCCATTTTGATGGATTGGCCACCGTATTTCTCATTCGGACGCGTCCATAAATCCTCGTTGTTGTAAAATACCTGAGGGTCGGTCATATGGTACTTGTTGTACTTGTCGATCTGTACCTTAAAATAGTGGATGGGATAGCGGATGTGCTTTTTCAGTGTTCCGGGCATCTCATCCAGCGAATTAAACATATCAGGAAAGATATCCCGGTATACATTCAGGATGGGATCCTTTTCATTAGCCACATAAAAATCCACAGAGCCGTTGTAGGCATCGACGACGACCTTCACCGAATTTCGAATGTAGTTGTACTGTCCGTTATAAGGATCGGAATAAGGGTAGTCGGCCGATGTTGTGTAGGCGTCCTGTATCCAGTAGAGCTTGCCTTCGCTTAATACCAGATAGGGATCGTCTTTCAGTTTAAGGAACGGTGCAATGCGATTGACACGGTCCTGGATGCGTTTCCAAAACAGAATCTTGCTGTCTTCATTAATGTAATCGGTAAGCAATATGTTGATATCACCGAATTGCCAGGAAAACAGCAGCTTGCTGAAAAATCCCCCGATGGAGACGCCGCTGCTGCCTTCATAGTTCGTATAGACGTTTTTATCCCCGCTCGGGTAATCCAGCTCGCGTACGTTTGTATTTACAATTTTATAATCGGAATTATGTTCGCCGTAATAAATGGCAGGCTGATTTACTTCAAGCCCCATTTGTGCAACCGGCGGAATGTCTTTAACTACCAGGCGCGGGTCGCCTTGCACACCTTCCTGGGCGACGGGACTCATTACCAATCCGTAGCCGTGGGTATACTGCAAACGCCTGTTTACCCAGGTATTGGCCTGTTCCGGCAGTTCTTCAGACAGTTCACGGGCCGAAACCATCATTTGCATATAGCCTTCATCGGTGTGGTACCGGTCTACATCTACGTTGTAGAACTGATAGTAGAGACGGATTTCCTGCAGCTGCCGGTATGTTTGAATGAGTAGTCTGGGATCCCACAAGCGAATATTATCAATGGTTTGGTTATTTTTTTGAACGGTTTCCCAGTCCATCTCTTTGGCCGGCTGTGCGCTGTAAGGCTGGGTATCCATCTCGTCCAGGGCATAGGCCTTGCGAGTCTGCGCAATGCTGTTTTGGATGTAGGGCTGTTCCAGCTGGAGTTCGCTTGGTTCAACCACGAATTTTTGGATGGCACCGGGCAACAGGCCATTTCCCAGCACACCGACAATAACGGTTATTACTCCAGCAATGGCGAGCCACTTAATGCGTCTGCGATAAAGCTGAAAAAAGGATAGCAGGGCCAGTACCAAACAAAGCCCGCCCATCATCCAAATTACGGGCAGTCGCAGATTTAGATCCACGTAGCTGGCTCCGTATACCACACCGCCAGCATTGTACAGCAGATTATACCGTTCCAGGTAGTAGCCCCAGGAAAGTAAAAGCAACCAGATGCCCAGGTTGATAAAAATATGTTTGCGAACATCACCCGTGGCGCTAACTTCATTGCTGGAGCGAATGGATAGGGCGCCTGAATATACATAGAGAATAATAGTGGCCAGCGTCACAAAAAAGACTAGAGAGATAAGGCTGTTCTGAATCAACTCAATAAAAGGCAGTCGAAACAGGTAAAAACCGATATCGTTGCCAAAAATAGGATCCACTTGTCCAAACATCTCGTTCCAGTGAAACCGAAAGTAGGTATCCCAACGCATAAAAAAGGCCAGGGAGAAAAACACGCTGATAGCGGCACCAAAGCCATAGAATACTCGCTTTATTTTTTTGGGACTGATGCTTTGAATATTCAGCTGGGCCAGGGGAGATTGCCCAAAATTGAATGAGCTGAATTTCTTTGCCAGTAGTTTCATGTTGGGAATCACATATAACAGCGCAATCACAAGTGCTGCGACAAGCAACAGTCCTTGGGTTACTTTGATAGTCCAGAATACCTGTTCATATCCCAGATTATCCAGCCACAGCCATTCTACGATCCAATCGGTAAAAGCCCCGACGAGTATAAGCAGAACGATAATTGGGATAAGAGCCTGGTAAAATCGTTTGGAAGAAGGAAAAGCTTTGCTCATGGTGCCTAAACGGATTAAAAGACGGTTGTTGAAAATATGATCCTGAAACATAGCAACCATTTTACAGAAAGCAGAATTTCATATTCCCGGTTCTGCAAGGTTACCTTGGATAAGGCGCTTTATTAGGAATAATATGATTAAACCGAATTAGTTTAAAAATATAATATTAAACTATTTAGGTTAAAAATTGATTTATTAAACTAAATTGGTTATATAAAAGCAGGATAAATTAATTACAGGCATATGAAAAATTCATTGGTACTGATAGCCGATATAGAAGCTTCTCGCGAAGTCGAGCAGGCAGATAGGGAGGAGTTGCAGCGGAAGCTCCAAAAGGTTCTGCAGCAGCTTAACGAGGAGGGGGATGGGCTGCTGTCCCCATATACTATAACGCTGGGAGATGAGTTTCAGGCGGTATTTTCAAAGGCCGATCATATTTTTGTCCACATGCTGAAAATAATTGCTGCGCTGCACCCGGTGTACGTACGTTTTTCATTGGGAATGGGGGCTATAACGACCGCTATCAACAAAGAACAGGCCCTGGGCATGGATGGGCCGGCCTTTCATGTTGCCCGGGAAGGAATTGATTTGTTGAAAGAGAGTGGTTTTTTGTTCAATATATGTTTTGCCGATAAGGAAGAGTCCCTGCACCTCAAAATCGTCAATAATACGCTTAAACTGCTCTCCAAGCAGATTCGAGGATGGAATAAGCGGCGGGTAACGATACTGCATATGATAAAGGAAGGATATGATTACAAGGAGATTTCCGAACATTTGGGTATCTCGCAACCGGCTTTCTACAAAAACAAAGAGGCCGGGGCTCTGGATGTGATAGATGAGCTGACCGATGACATAGCAAAGGTTTTGAATCAAAAAATAGACGCATGAATTATTCCATATTTCTGAGCCTGATAAACCTCATTCTGATTGCCCGGATGCGGTTGATTTTCAGGGACGAGGGGGTGAGCCAGAAAGACTTGTGGGCGCTTGGTGGAATACCATTGATTTCTTTGCTCTTTCTGCAGGTGAATTTGGGTTGGTTTCTGCTCCTGCTGTATTTGTTGATCGCTACCTTTTTGACGGCATTGATTGAGCGATACGATCAAAAGCGGAACCGAAACCGACTGCTGATATTGCTTATGCATGCCGTGGCAATTGGATTATTGTGTAGTCCGGTTATCTCCATGTCATCTAATGGATTACCAAGATGGATTATCAATTTTTTTAATAATGTTTTTCTCCATGATCGGTCGCTGCAGATGGCAGAAATTCAATTTGGTCAGGTAATGCTTTTGGGATTCCTGATGGTACTTAATGAAGCGAATATAGTGCTGCGATGGATACTGCAGATCGTCGGACTTGAAAAGCTGGGAGCGCAGGGAGAAGAAGTGGATAAGCAGGAGTATAATACCGGTCGGCTTATCGGGTTGCTGGAGCGTATTTTTGTTTTCCTTTTTGTATTGCTCGGGCAATATACCGCCATTGGATTTATTCTGGCGGCCAAAGGGGTGGCCCGGTTTCAGGATTTTAAGAGCCGGACCTTTGCGGAATATGTACTAATTGGGACGCTGCTCTCGAGTTTACTGGCGATGATTATTGCTTACCTGGTAAAACTGATGGTGTTCTGATATTAAAATAAAAAATGAAAAACACTACTTATTAACCTAAGAAAGAGTATTTATGAAATACCGAAAGTTTCAGGAAGCCGAAATTGCTGAAGTGGGATTGGGAACCTGGCAGTTGGGAGGTACTGAATGGGGAAACCTTTCCGAAAAAGAAGCTTTTGCCATTCTTAAAGCCTATGTGGATAACGGCGGTAATTTTATTGATACCGCGGATATCTACGGAGGCGGACGGTCGGAGCAGCTGATAGGTCGATTCTTGAATCAAATTGATCAAAAAGTATATGTGGCTACGAAGCTCGGGCGACGAGAGGATGGAGACAACGGCTGGCCGGTAAATTTCACTTATGATCGCATCAAGAAGCATGTTGAAGATTCTCTGGCCAGACTCGATGTATCGCAGTTGTTTCTGGAGCAGTTTCATTGCATTCCAAAAGAACAGATGGCCTCGGGAGAGGTGTTCGAACATGTCGAACGTATTCGGCAGCAGGGATTGATAAGGCACTGGGGCGCCAGCGTAGAAACCATCGAGGAAGCCTTGATTTGCCTGGAATATGACGGATTGGCGTCGCTGCAGGTTATTTTCAATATATTCCGTCAGCATACCGCCGACGAGCTGTTTGAAAAAGCGGCCGAGCGGGGAGTGGGAATTATCGTGCGGGTGCCCCTTGCCAGCGGTCTTTTGACAGGAAAGTTTGAGAAGGATACCAGCTTCCCGGAAAATGATCATCGAAACTTCAACGCCGACGGGGAGGCTTTTAACGTGGGGGAAACCTTTTCAGGGTTACCTTTTAAACAAGGAGTAGAGTTATCGGCTGAGGTAAAAGAATTACTGCCGGAGGTTCCGATGCCTCAAGCGGCCCTTCGCTGGATATTGGATCATCCCCAGGTAACCTCGGTTATCCCCGGAGCCTCCAAGGTTTCCCAGGTACAAAGTAATGCTCAGGCTTCTGAATTGAATCCTTTGCCAGAGGAGACACATCGTAAACTCAGGGAGCTGTATGACCAAAAGATCAGACCCAGCATTCGCGGAGAGGTTTAGTAGCCTTACACCCGTTAATACTTTTGCCTACATATAATGGCGACTTTATCTGCTATACCAAAGACTGGCTACTTCTTATATTGGCGTTGTTCAATGGTTTAAATATTGCTATTGAATGCTATCGTATTGTAAGATTTAACATTATATGAGGTTTCTATATGGATCCAAAGAAGAATAAAAAGGTTAAGAAGGCCGAAAAGAAACAAGCCGCTAAAACGGCAGGCAAAGGCGAAGAAAAACCCAGAGCTACAAAAAAGTAGGCGATATAAGGAAATTTTTTAGGGAAGGGCCTTCTGGGTGCTGACCTGAATTACAGCAAGGGCGCCAGGTTAAATATTTTGTTGTTGATCAAAAGTGCAGCAAAATTCTACCGGCGCCTTTTTATTTTTGGGAAAATGAGGGCATTAATCAGGAATTCTTTTATCTAGCTAATAATACTCCACTTACAAATAACTGAGTGAGCAAAAAGCTACCTAGTATTTATAATAGATTAAGGATCCTATTTAATACCTATTTATTACTTTAACAATTTTTACTTAAAGTAAATTTTAAGTAAATAGTAAAATACAATTTCTTTTTGGTTCCGGCAGTAATACCATCATAACCGGAAGATGGAAAGTGCTCTTCTGATAAGCGTTGAGATGCTGATTTTTCTCTATGAGGAGCGTATTCTTGCGATAAGTCCCAGAAAAAACATCCCAAACAGCAGTACGATAATCCCTTCCACCGTCATAATATGCACCACCACAAATTTTAGTGCCAGTTCAACGTATGCTACTAAATGATTAAATAGTTCTTTCATGATCCCCTGTATTTTATTTAAGGCCGTAACTTTTTATAGGCCATACCACATCCCTTGTTCCCATTTTATTTTAAACATTATCTTGGTTTAGTGAAATATCGAATCACCTTTTGTTTAGGCCAGCATCCTCGGTTTAATATTTTGATTCATGTGGAAGATGTTTTTAGGATCATATTTGGTTTTGATCTCTACCAGCCGTTCATAATTCTGATTGTATGCTGCCGAGACTCGTTCTTGCTCATCCTCAGTCATAAAGTTGACGTAGGCTCCTTCAGAAGCATAGGGTTTTACCTCATCAAAGAATTCACGGGCCCACCGAATGCACTTTTGATCGTCTTTGGCTTCTTCCCAGCGGGCATGTACGTTCATCACAAATTTGGCATCCCGGCTTGGATAGGCCGTAGCGTCTTTGGGAATTCGATTGGCTGCTCCGGAGATAAGTCCGACAAAGATTTCGCAGTGAGGTGAGGGTAATTTGCCGGCATAGGCAATCATGCTTTCTAAAGCCTTATCGTTGAGGTGCGTGAAATTGTGGCTTTTCCAGTAGTTCCGGAATCCGGGGGTCAGCAGTGGATCAAAAGCCTGTTGCCAGTTCACGTAGGGTTGTGGGCCGACATGTTCTCCAATCAATGATCCGAAGTTACGCAGCAGGTCGACAAGTTGCCGGCCCTTACTGAGGTCTCCATCATGAAATACGGGGATAACCAGAACTAGCCTGCCGTGTACGGTTTCAGGCAGGAAAGGTAGTGGAGGGGCATGTCGCATTACTATCCAGGCATTAAACTCTTCCGGCGTATTTACAACGAATTTCCGATACTTTTGTAGCACGGTTTTGGCTTCTGTAAAAGGATACACAAGCAAGCCGGCTAGAACTTCGGGACCTACAGGATGAAGACGGTATTCATATTCGGTAACTACTCCAAAATTACCACCACCGCCCCGGATTGCCCAGAAAAGATCTTTGTTGGTTTGTTTGTCCGCCCGGATCTTTTCCCCCTTTGCGGTTATGATTTCCGCCGAAACGAGATTGTCGACAGTTAATCCATATTTGCGTGTGAGCCATCCGAATCCACCGCCCAATGTTAATCCCGATATCCCGGTTGTAGAGTTTATGCCGGTTGGCAGGGCCAGTCCGTATTCCTGGGTGGCTTTGTCGACATCAGCAAGGGTAGCGCCTGGTTGCACCTTGACTACCCGTCTTCGGGTGTCGACTTCCACGGCTTTCATTTTGGAGAAATCAATGACCAGCCCATCGTCACATAGGGAATTTCCCGCGATATGATGGCCACCGCCAAGAATGGAAATGACCAGGTTATTTTCCCGTGCAAAGTCTATGGCCGGAGCTACATCATTGGCGTTCGCACACTGCACAATTACCGCCGGATGACGGTCAATCATGTCGTTCCATATGGTTCGAGCTTGGTTATAGCCGGGGCTGCCCGGTAAGATGACCTTGCCTTTAATTTCAGCTTTAAGACTGGGTATGGGTTTGTTTGAGAAATCAGACATAAAAGTATCCCCTTATTTTAAGTTGCATGTTATAATGCTGGAAGGGAATAGTCGGGGAGATGATATACCGCTACTTTGCGGCAACATGTATTCCGAATGATATCGGAAGCTAAAATATAAGATAAGTTAATAAAAAACAGTTACTTATTAACCCTTTTTATCTGTTCTTGCACTAAATGTTCCCGCGGTAGATAAAATTGGATTAAAAGTTACTGATTGGATGCCCTATGCCGTTAGATGGGCTCTTTGCACCAGTTGTGAATCCCATCCCGCTTTTCGAGCGCCGCTTTGATAGGCACTTTCCAGAAACTGAAGGAGTGCTTCCCGGGGATCTGCAACTTTACACATATCAAAATAGGTGAGCAACGCCATCGGACTCCGGTTAATCGTTGTCCAGAAAGCTTGGCGTGGTTGTAACATGGTATGTTCGAGCCCGCGCGGACTGGGGTAGGTATAGGAATAAAATGCCGGGTCTGGCACATTTTGATCACCCGCCCAGAAACCAAAACTAATTACCTCGTGGGAGTATGCTTCCCGGTCCACACTACTGCCACCGGCCATAGCCGGGGCAGATCTGCCTGAAAAACGCGTAACTGCCAAATCAAAACTGTGCCAGTATAGCTGGGGCGGACATACTTTGCCATAAAAGGAGCTGTTAAACAGGTTAAAGATATATTCTATCTGCGTCAGAATATGCCAGAAGCGTTCAATGTATTGCTTTTCGTAGGAATGGTGCTCTACATCCTTAGCAAAAGGCGTTTGAATATCTAATCCGTAAGGCCGGGCGAGTATATCGGCCGTGATATCAAAAGCCCCCAGTAGTTCCAGCAGGTTATGATAGAACTCCGAGACTGACAAACCATCATCCAGGGCAAATGAATCTTCCTGATTTGCATTGGTAATAACAGAAAGTCGGTGCCTGAGAAAATCAAAATTGATTTCAAAGCTGCGTGCCCCATATGGGATTAGATGTGTGCCAAGCCCCTGAGTGGTGACATACAGCGGGGCGTGCCACCAGTGGTTTTTGGGTGGACTCAGCGCCATGCGGATTTTACCTACGATTTGGGTATATAGGTGCAGGGTTTGCTTGGTTGAATTCCACTCATCGAGCGGCAGCGGCAGAAAAGGATTGGCGTATTTCATCAGTGTTCCTCCTTCAGTTTTTATCTACTAATTAACACCGCAATTTCTGAAGGATGTTCCGTATGTTAGCGCAATTTTTTCGGCTCGGGCGATCCCATAAGGAAGTTAACGCAGGTAGATACCGTCCTCTTCAATACGGATAATATCTTCTTTATAGAGTCGTCCGATCGCTTTTTTAAACGTTTTTTTGCTCATTTCCAGTCGGTTGTGAATCTCTTCCGGATCACTTTTATCGTGCAGGTTTAGATAACCGCCGGACTGTTTCAGTCGATCAAGAATATGTTGGGCATTGGGTTCCACTTTTTGGTAGCCGATAGGGCGGAGGGTGACATCAATTTTATTATCGGGACGTATCTGTTTGATATAGCCGGTGGTTTGATCACCATAGTGAATATCGTGGTAGAACTCATCGTGATAGACCAAACCCTGATGTTGCTCATTGATGATTACGTTATAGCCCAGATCGGTTTCATGCCATATCCAAAGATCAACTTCGTCTTTTTCCTCAACCGTAATATTTTCATTATCCAGGAAGCGGTCGATTTTCTCACTGGCAGCCAGTCGGTTGGTCTTTTCGTCCAAATACATATATACAAGATACGATTGGCCTTCACGCATGTTATCCCGCTGTTCGCGGTGGGGTACAAACAGATCCTTATCTAATCCCCAGTCGAGGTAAGCCCCAAAGCGATTACTGTCCTTCACCTCCAAAAGGGCAATGCTATTCAAGGTTACCTTAGGGGTCTGCATGGTAGCGGTGATCCGTTCTTCACCATCCTTATATAAGAAAACGCGCACATTTTCTCCTTTTTGCAGTTCGCGCGTGGCCAGTTTATTTGGCAGCAGCACCTCTTCATCCGTGCGGCTGGAGGTATTGTATAGAAAATAGCCGAAATCGGTTATTCGGGCTACGTTGAGCGTTTGATAGGTGCCGAGCTTGAACATGTACAGATAAATATTGGGGTTAGGCGTTCAATGATCGGCAAAATAAGGCCCTTGCCGGTATTTCCCCAACAGGAATCCAGTAAATGCTAATCGTCCTGGGGACCGGTATTATTGACAAATAAAATGGTTACCAGCAGGATAGCGTCACGCACTACTTTAAGTGAATGGGGTTGGTTCCGTTCCAGATATAACCAGTCGCCGCTTGAGAGTACCTGGGTCTTGTTGTCGGCAGTAAATTCAACACGTCCCTCCAGGCACTGTACCGAAAGCTCACCGTCCACACTGTGCTCATTGACTTCTTTGTCTTTGGGTAAGACCATGCGGATGACTTCCATATCCGAAGACTTTACCAGTGCTACGGTTGCTTCCTCCGGCAAATCCCCACCCGTGGAATAAAGATTTACAATTTCACCGGGCTTAATTTTTTGATGCGACATAACAAACGAATGTTTTATTTGTTTTAAGCTCTCATTAATAAGTTACGATTCCCGCGTCGAATGGCAAACTACTGGTTACATAACTCTTTGATCGCTGCGATATCTTGTTTACTCAGACTAAGATCAAAAATATTTTGTGCCCCCATCATGGGGTACATCACTGACTTGGGGTTTTCCACATGATCGAGTCCAAGGGCGTGTCCGGCTTCATGGGCTAAAACTGTTTTTAATTCAGCTTTATTGGCGAACTGGAAAATGTTAATCCGTTCGTCTTTTCCCTCCCAGACATACCGTCCCTGATCAAACTTATGGGGCTTGCTAAACCGATCATTGTACTCTTGAACCAGCCGGTTTTGTTCATCAATCATTCGATTGAGTTGCCTGGACTTGGCATTGGTTCGTTTTCGCAGGGATTCCAGGTTTTGCTGCTTTCGATTTAAATCTATTTGTAGGCGGTTAATTTGTTGCTGCATTTGTTTTAAATCCTGTTGCTTATCGGAGGGTATGCTTTGCCAGTTGTCCCATTGATCCATACGTTCATTGTAAGTATCAACAGTGTTATTGAATTGAGCAAGCGAGGATTCAAACGTATTTTTTTGTTTTTGATAACTTTTTGCCAGCCTATCGTATTCATCTTGCAACAGTTTGCCCTGGGCTTGCCTGGATTGAATACGGCGGGAGAGGGAACGTTCTTCCTCGCTTCGTTCCTGCTCATCGCCGTATCGCAGGTAAATGACAACCTCTCCATTTTCGCTGTAGGTAAGAAGGTTTCTGTTGAGCGCGGTCTTCCAAAGGCCTTCCACCTCTTCCATGATGTCGGCGAGTTCCGATTTTTTGATATTAAATCGAGGATCGATATCCCCAAAGCGGTAGGTGAGCGGTTCACGGCAGGGCTTAATTTGAGTTCCATTCAGGGTCGGGGGAAGTAAATTCAAGGCAAGAAACAGGAAGCTGCCGGCTAAAACGGTAAAAATAGTATACCCCGCAATTTTAGAATCCATGACCTAATTGTTTGATCATTGCCCACAGTTAATATGATTTATAAAGAATTATGGGCTGACTGTTTCCAAGTGAATGAATAATAATCAGAAAATGAATGTTAAAACGCCAGTAAAGACCTATTCGGTCGTGGTGGTACGTTGTTTGGCAACGTCTGCGAGATCCAATACGGCCTTGGTGTAAAGGCTACTGGGATTGTATCGCAGAACGGCTGTTTCAATATTACCTGTGCGCTCTACAAAATAGGCCAGGTAATTGGCCACCGAGCGGATATTATTGTTCATATCCATGATGTCGCTGCCTACAAACCATTTGTTTAGCGAATAGGGAATAAATTGGGCAAAAGTCATAGCACCAGCATAACTGGATTTCAACTCGAAAACGTCAATGTTTTTTCGTTCTACGAATTCCAGCAGTTCCCGAATTTGAGCCTCGGCGAAATCCTTACGGTAGTCTTCTGCATACATAGAGACATAGGCATTAAAGGGATTGTGGTTGCCGGTATTGGTCCCGAAATCCGATTCTATGCCGATAATGGCCGAGATGACGTAGCGTGAGATGCCGTATTTCGATTCGGCTTCCTGCAGTTGCTCAGAATAAGTGTTTATAAATTTGACTATGCGGTCCGATTTATGATCAAATCCCAGTACTTTTTTGTAGGAGTCCAGGGAATGAGATTTGCGTTCAGCCGACTTTCGGAATCGATCGGAGATACCTTCATAAATTTCGAACCGTGGATCGTCAAGCAGTTTTTGTATATCAAAACCTTGTTTTTTCAGTTTCTCAGTCAAATCGCTGATACGATCGTTGTATCTTTCGGGAACCGGGTTCTTGGTGAGTTCCGAACTAATATCATTTTCCGTACTGGACGTGGTGGTCGAGGGGGGAGCTGCTGTTTGTATTTGGGCCTTGAGCGGCATACTGGTTAATCCCGCTAATAATATTACCGCAACTATTCCATACATAGAGTTCCACATAACTGACCCCCTAAAAGCAAAATTGTAGATGTCTTTACTTAATTATAACAATCCTCAATCAAAAAGAAACAATGGATAGCCGTTTTTTCATCATTTAAGGATTATTAACGAAATAAATATCGTAGATATTTTAACCCAATGACATGGGGTATAGCGTATCGATAACTCTTAAAAGCTCCGGATGAGTCGTCCGGGGTTATTAGTGGATTATTTATTTAACGTCATCTCTTTTTTCCAGGACGCTGCTGTTTCAAGAGTGAAATCCCGGAATTTTCTGGGACGGTGTCCCAGTAGATCTGTTAGTTGTTTGAGATCGTCCGGGGTGGCCCGAAGACCGCTTTCCTGGAAGTATTCATACATCAGCTTAAAGTCAAAGACCATAAAATCGGGCATATAGTCTCGGAATTGTTTTTCCCAGGCATCGAGATTATCGCCACTGTAAAAGATTTCTCTATCCAGGGCTTCACTCCATATTTCGGCGGTTTCCTTGGCCGTCAAAATATCTGGGCCTACCAGGTTTATGGTTATGTTACGATATTTCTTATTGGTCAGGGTTATAGCGGCCGCCTCGGCAATATCACGGACGTCCACCCTTGAAAGCCCGCTATCTCCGAAAGGCTGGGGATAGATGCCCATGTTCAGGATGCTATCTTTGAACCAGTAATCGTTTTGATAAAAGTTGTTGGCCCTCAGTATAACGTAATGGATTCCGGTATTTTTAATTGTGGCTTCAACCGCAATTTTAGCTCCGAAGTGGGGCAGGTGAGGAGCACGATCTACATTATGGACCGAGAGGTACACAATCTTTTTAATGTTGGAAAGACGCGCTCCGTTAACAGCCATCAGTCCTTCATGAGCTTCGGTAGGGCTAACCATATTAATGAGAAACAGCGCATCCATACCTTTGCACATCGTGCGTACGGTTGCGGGTTCCATCAGATTGCCGTGCAGGTAATGCGTCTCCTCGGGCAACTGTGCTTCCTCTTTGCTTTTCCGACTAAGCACGGTTACCTCTTCATCCAGTTCCAGCAATTCTCGAACTACTTGCGAGCCTACCATTCCGGTACCACCAGTGACTAAAATTTTCATAATGTTCCCCTGCCCGGAGACTTTTAAAGGTGAGTATGGGATATTTTAAAATACGACTAGTACGGAATTAAATCACTGTTTTTATTTCTGTTGTTAGAAATAATTTGTGATTTAATCTGAGAATCTGCTTCACAATGATCCCAACTTCCTAAGAAGTGTTCGAAAGAAGAAGGAGTAGAAATCCTGAATACCAAAAGATTTTACATAAAAAAGGACGCAGCGTGCGCTGCGTCCGTGTCAAATCAAAATAAATGATGAAAAAGCTCTCAGGTTTTTTTCAGGATGTTAACAGTTGCCGTCCGGACCACAAACTTCTCCATCGGCCTTCCCGATTTCGACCGGTTCCTGATGATCTTCCAGCCACTCGTTCCAGGATTGTTTTAAAGCCTTAAGAAAGTATTCGGTATCCTGGGCACCCGAAACGCCATACTTGCGATCAAACAGGAAGAACGGTACGCCACGGATGTTCATGCTTCCGGCAACTTGTATGTCATGAGTTACCGCATTGGCAAACTGGTCGCTCTCCAGCACCGCCTGTACGTCATCGGGATTCAGTCCAATTTCTTCAGCGATTGAAGTGAGGATCTCGGGATTATCGATATTCTTTCCTTCGGTAAAGTAGGCCCGGAAGAGTGATTCTTCTGCCTTGTCTCCTTTGTCTTGGCTTTTGGCAAACTGGATCAACCGGTGGGCGTCGAAAGAGTTGGCTACCACCGCTTGGTCCATGTGGTATTGCAGTCCCACATCGCTTGCCATATCGGTAACGCGCTTGTTCATTTGAGCGGCTTGTTCAACGCTCCAGCCTTTACTTTCGGCGAGGTATTCGTTGATGTTGGCCTCGGGATCGGTTTCCATATCCGGATTGAGTTGAAAGCTTCGCCAATCTATTTCTATTCGATCCGTATATTCAAAATTTTCAAGTGCCTGTTCGAATCGACGCTTTCCGATATAGCAAAACGGGCACATTATGTCCGACCATATTTCGACTTTCATAAGCTGCTATTGATTTATTTGACTCCCAATTTCAGTAAATAATCAAATTTCAGCGCTGAACCATTCCCGCTAACCGGGCCGCCGGCTATTCAGTACTTCGAACAGTTTTTCGCGCTGGTTATGCAGATTTTTGGATTGTCCTATCGCCGCTTCAAATTCGTCATTTTTGAGTAGTTTAAAAGCCTCCTCTATAAACTGCTCTGTTGGCATACCGCCGTGACTCGCATTCGGATCCGAACGGTAATTGTGGCCGAGTTCGGTATCTACCGACGGCGGAATAAGTTCAAAAACCTTGACATCTTGATCCTTAAGCTGATGGCGAAGCGAGAGGCTAAAGGAGTGAAGGGCCGCTTTAGTAGCACAATAAACGGGCATCCAGCTGATAGGAGTGAACGCCAATCCCGAAGACATATTGATAATTGCAGCATTGGACTTTTCTTTCAGATCGGGCGCAAATAGAGAAGAGAGATGTACCGGGGCATAAAAATTAACATCGGTTTCCGAGCGTACCCGATCCATATCCAGCGGTTGGGTTAAATCCATCTTCAGCTGAATGCCGGCATTGTTTACCAAGACATTTATTTCGGGATATTGTTCGGTGACCCATTCATGCAGGGCTACCCGCTGCCGGTCTTCAGAAACATCGCATACTTTTGTGATGACCGAAGGATGTTCGTTTTTGATTTCTTTCAATCTTTTTTCTCGGCGTCCGCAGATTATCACCTCATTATCCAGTTCCAGGAATTTTTGAGCCATTCCCAGGCCGATGCCGGAGGTGCCGCCGGTGATAAGGATCGTATTTCCAGATACATCCATAATATTGTTTTTAAGTTTCTGAATTTATCTCCCAAATACAGACTGTAATAAAATCATTTCTGAACAATTACGCAGAATACCCTCGCTGATAAATTTAGAAAAGTTACTCGTATGCTAAGGGGAAAGAAGAACGGGATACAAAGAAATTATACTATCCGTCAGGCAACAGTTTCCAAAGAGTTTGCAAAATTATTTTACAATCCCTGAAAAGAGATGAAATCTTCATAAAATTGACTTTTATTGATCTAACAAAATTGTAACTAAACAAAAAGGATTTATGGATGCACTCAAAATAGGGTTTATTGGATCAGGTTTTATTGCACATTTCATGGCGGAAGCGATGAAACAGGTCCGCCACCTGGAATTGACGGCCGTGTATGATCGTGGCGGTGCTCAGGATCTGGCAGCCTTTGCCAAAGATAATGGGTTAGGCGATTGCAAAGTTTACGGCAGCATCAAAGAAGTTTGTGAGAACAGTGACGCCGTGGCTGTGCTGGTTCCGAATTATGTTCGCGTTGAAATCGTAGAAGAGATTATTGACGCCGTTGAACAGGGCGTTGAACTGACCGGTATTATTTGCGAAAAACCGCTGGGACGTACAATTAGCGAAGCCCGTCGTCTTGTGGAACTGGCAGATTCGGCAAACTTCCTGACGGCCTATTTTGAGAACCAGATCCATATGACTGCTATCAATAAGGCCAAGCAGCAGCTTACGCCGCAACAGCAGGAGATGGGTGGTTTTACACTGGCGCGCAGTACCGAAGAGCATGCGGGTCCGCACAAAGGATGGTTCTGGGATCCCCATAAACAAGGCGGAGGTGTACTTTCGGATATGGGTTGTCACAGCATTGCGGTCTCCCGTCATATTCTTACGCCGGAAGACAAGGAGCCTGATTTCCTGAAGCCGGTAGCTGTACAGTGCGACACCTGCCTGCTCAAGTGGGGTCAGCCCAAATACCGCAAAGAGCTGAAAGAGAAATATGGCGTGGATTACAATGAGACGCCGGCTGAAGATTTTTGCACGGGTATTGTGACTTTCAAAAATCCCGAGAGCGGTCAGATTGTGAAAGCCCAGTTTACCGACTCCTGGATGTATGACAAGCAGGGGTTGCGGCTTTCCATGGATGCATTGGGACCCGGTTACGCTATGGAGGTAAATACGCTCATTTCTCCGCTGGAAATTTTTATCGGCGATGCGGCGGCCAATGCCGTGGCGGACGCCGAGTCGGCGTTAGAGAAATCAACGGCTTCGCGTGGTTTGCTGGCCGTACAGCCAAACGAAGCTGATCTTTATGGTTACGTGGGTGAGCTGACCGACGTGCGTGACGCTTTTATGGATGGCCGTGATGCTTTATTGGATTGGAAATATGGTTTCGAAACAACCAAGATAGTTCAGGCAGCTTACATGGCAGCCGAGCGTAAACAAACCCTCGATCTTACAGACAGTTCGGTGAAAGAAGATCTGGAAAGCTACCAGTCGCTTATCTCACAGGGCGAAGGGGCTCAGATCCTGTTCGATTGATCAGCGCTCGCAGTTGGGCAAATGGTTATGCTAGTATGATAAAGGGCTTGGGCTAAGCCCGGGCCCTTCCCATTTGGGCTAGTTTCCAAAGAAATCCAGTACGTTTTCGAGCGTGCTGGATTCTGTTTTATACAATTCGGTATAATGGCATCGGGTACAGGTGATGGTGGTAAATTTTTCCGTCTGAATGTTAAAAAACTTGGAAAAGAATCCACCCGTACCGGAGACTTGTCCTGTTTCAAAATCCCGGTTATTGCATTTGGGACACTGCCAGTTGCGATGCTGCATAATAAGTTGTGACTAAATTATTATTTATGAGGATAGCTTGATGACCAATTGATATTAGATATTGCCAGTCCAAAATCCAAAAGAAACAGGCTGCTGATACCGGCACAAGTTGCAAACTTGCGTGAGTAGGATAAGGGGTGACACCATTTGTCATTATCAATTAATATCTTGGCAATGCACTGGAAACTGGTTATCGAATCCAAGATATTGATTCAGCCTGCATCCAGGGTTGATCATTTTTAAATCTTCATTGAACCTCTCTTCATTTATAAAAGTATGGAATTGATTTCGATCGTCTATATCATTATTGGCGTAATTCTTGGCTATCTCATTGCTCATTTCAAGCATAAAAGCAGTCAGCCCTTATCCAAAGAGGAAGCCGACCGGCTGGAACAGGACTACGATCAGGCGATGCAAACCATTAGTCGTCTGGAAGAGCGTAATGAGCATCTGGATGCCGAGGTGTCGGAAGCAAAAAACACGATGCAACGGGAGCGGAGCCGGGCTGATGAGGCTGAGAAGGAAAATGTACGTCTGCAGTCGGTCAACGATAACCTGCGCGAGAAACTGGAGGAGCAGAAGAAAGACCTCGAGAACTTGCAGGAAAAATTTAAGGATGAGTTCGAGAACCTGGCCAACAAGATCCTGGAAGAGAAGTCCCAGAAGTTTACCGAGCAGAACAAGGAGAAGCTCGATCAGCTGCTGAAGCCGCTCGGTGAAAAGATGGAAGAATTCAAGAAGAAGGTAGAGGAGACGCACAAGGAAGACATCAAAGGGCGCAGCGCACTGGAGCAGCACCTGAATCACCTGAAAGAGATGAATCAGGAAATGGCCAAGGAAGCCAAGGATTTAACCCGAGCGCTGAAGGGCGAATCCAAAACACAGGGAAACTGGGGCGAGGTTATTCTGCAGCGCATCCTGGAGAAGTCGGGGCTTACCAAGGGACGCGAGTATGAAGTTCAGGAGCACCACACCACCGATGACGGGCGGCGCCTGCATCCTGATGTGGTGGTGCACCTGCCAGACGAAAAACGCCTGATTATCGATTCTAAAGTATCCCTGAAAGATTATGAAAAATTCAGTTCGGCGGAAACTGAAGAGGATCGCCAGAAGGCCCTCAAACAGCACGTTAATTCGTTGCGAAACCACGTGAAGGGACTTAGTAGTAAAAATTACGAACAATTGTATGGCGGCAACAGTCCTGATTTCGTGCTGATGTTTGTGCCTATTGAATCGGCCTTTGGCGCGGCGCTGCAGGAGGACACCAGCCTGTATTACGATGCCTTTGATAAAAATATCGTAATTGTGAGTCCTTCTACATTACTTGCTACCCTGGCAACCATCGACAGCGTATGGAAACAGGAGTATCAGAATAAGAACGCCCAGGAGATTGCCGAGCGGGGCGGCGCGTTGTATGATAAGTTTGTATTGTTTGTGGAAAGCATGCAGGATATTGGCCAGCGAATTCGTCAGACGCAGGAAAGTTATGACGAGGCAATGGGACGGCTGACCGAAGGCCGCGGTAATGTCATCCGTCAGGTTGAAATGCTTCGTGAGCTGGGCGCAAAATCAAGCAAAAGCCTGCCGGGTGATCTGACCGAAAAGGAAGCGCTCGGTGAGGCAGACCGTCCCAGCGAGAAAACAGACGACAAAGAAGAAGATCAGCAGTCAGAAATCGAGTGGGATGGGAGAGGGCCAAAATAGAGGCTCATTTTAACGATCTTACATCCTCCCGATTAATAATTTTATTTATGCGAAAAGCTTCTCATATTCCCGCATTATGAAATTACGACGGACTTTTTATACTCTTGTTACTTTCCTTCTATTTTCAGCTGTTCAGGCTAATGCCCAAAATACTGTGAAGGTCAATATTGGCCCGGACGGTATGAAAAGTGCTTCCCAGGCCCGAAGTATTGCCCTCACGAACACCGTAATGCCTATCGGAGTGGGTTTGGGTTCGGTAGCGCTATTTAGCAATGACAATATTCAAACAGTAGGGGCCGGTTTGGCGGTATACGGGCTGATTATGGGGCCGTCAACCGGTAATTTTTATGCTGAAGATTACCCACGGGGCGTCGTGGGAATGGGGGTGCGTGCCATTGGCGCCTATCTGATGGTGGATGCCACACGCGAGATATTTGGCAATGAATTTGCTGACGCTCTTAAAATTGATGATCAGGATGTATCGTTAACCGATACCAAGATTTTGATTGGAGAATTACTGGTTTTGGGAAGTGTTGTTTACAATATCTGGAGTTCGTCACGATCAGTTGAAGAATACAATAGCAGCAAGAAACCGTTTGCCATCAATATTGATGCCGCTGATGTGCAGGGCAAAGTAGCTCCCATGCTCACCGCCAAAATACGCCTGTAACCATCTACTTATTTTTCAGGGTGTCGTTACTGTAGTGTAGGGGTTTGACGAGGGATGCCAGCGTATTCCCATCGTGATTTGAGATGGCAGCATACCAGACGTCATCCCATTTCCATGAAACTACATGCTTGCCGTTGATATTGCGGATATGAAAATCCCGGGGTTTGTTACACGCTTTTACCGCTTCATTATATCGAACCAACTGTCCGAACTCCTCCATCTTTTCCAGATTAAAAGCAAAGATGTATATATACTGATCTTCGCTGGGAATATAATATTCGAGCATCGGTGCTTTGTAATTCGGAACAAACTCGCTGTACACTACGCCTTTAAATTCCGCTTTTTGCAGGGCGGGAATGGTCATCGGCATATTGTAATTGGAAGCCAACTGAATTTCAGCAGAACCTACACTGGCAGTAGAGATGGTAGGGGGCACAAACTTACCTTTATGCTGTTTGAAGTGTTCATAAGCATATTCCTCTACATTGTATACCTTACCATTAGAGGAGCCGTAATTAAAATATTGTGCAAATCCCCAGCCCAAAGCAATGATGAGCAAGCCTGCCGCAATTGAAATTATCCAGTTGCGGGTCGAAGCTGAATAAGATTCCCTTGAACCTTCAGTTACTTTGTGGCTGCTAGGTCCGTCACCGGGTAAATCATAAATAGGGGCTTGGGAAGATGTCGCTTTAGACTGTTGCTGACTTACTGACTTCACATATTCATGTAGTGATACAGGAGCCTTCTCATAGGGGCACCGGTCATGGACAATGGATTTGAGTTTTTTAAGCGACTCATATTTTTTTCGAACGTCTTCATGCTCGCTGATAAAAGTCATAAAGGCTTTTCGTTCAGCGGACGTTACCTCATCATCGATAACCGGCGAAATAAGCTTTAAGGCTTCTATCTTTGTTAAGTCACTATTGTCCATAATATTATCGCCTAACCGATCGGATAAGTGAGAGCTGCAGATTTCCTTTTATTCATTTAACTAACATTCTCGGTAATGCCAGTGTTCCAATTTTTGAACTTTGATTAAAGGTAATTTTGAGCTATTCCTTCCGGTTATTCCGCCCTAAAAATATAAAACCCTTTCAATAATGGAAGCTTCGTATCCATGTTCGCTTTAAAGTCTTCTGCTAATGTGCGGCTGTTAAGAGAATGCGTTATCTCGTAGCCATTATCGGCCAGCAATTGCCGGAAGGTATTCATCGAGGCCCTAAACTTAAGACGTTCCCCAACCAACCGAACACTGGTTTTAAAAACCCATTGTTGAATACGAGGAAGTTCGTCCAGGGCGAAATGAGTACTTAGCAGGGCAGGAGGTGTTTGAAAGTAAGCGCGCAATTGCTGCAAAATGTCCCCAATGGTGTCATGTTCCAGATAATCAAAAAAACCCTCCGCCAGCACAAAGGTTTTCTTTTTGGGGTCGATACTGAATTTGTTTTTCAGAAGATCGCGTAGCCGATTTTCAGGCAAAAACGCCGAACAAATCGTGGGATGCTTGCTGTCAGGATAATAATTGCGATAAAAAAAGTGTTTTTGCTCGGCCATGTAAGGAGCATCAAATTCGATGCAATGCAATCCCTCATTGGCATATCGGTGCGCCAGGTGATCGAAGCCGGCTCCCAACACCAGCACTTGTTGGTAGCCTTCTGCAATCAGCTGATCGCACATGCGCTGCAGGTACCATTTCCGCGCAAGTATATGCAGCAGGTCACCGGGCAGCAAGAGTTCTTCCGACCATATATAAAGTTTCCGTATCAAGCGGTATTTCAACCAGAAATGGTAGTACCGCAAAGGGGCCGGCAGCATCTGAACCAGGTTCTCATAGAAGGTGATGGTCTGCTCATCGAACATTCGCCGAAAGGAAGGAATTCGGGTGAGACCATAAAACTTAATGGCCACAAAGGCTGCTGTATGGCTTAGCTGGTCAGCTTTCATTTAAATATTCGGATATTATAAGTGTGATATAATTTTTACTTTAAGAGCCATTAGAAATTGAGGCCAAATGTTTAAAATAAACTCTCGGAAGCTACGAACAAATCTTCATGATCTTGGCCAGGCTGTCAATGTTATAACTGCGGGACGCTGGCTTTTTTACTGTATCATTCTCGGAGTTATTGCCGGGCTTTTCGCCATCGTGTTCAGTTATACCCTGGATGCCTTTCAGGAACTTGTGCTCGGCCAGATGGCCGGCTTTAAAATAAGCGAAGCAGGTGGTGATACAACTACAAATTTTCTTCTCTTCCCGGAAACATTTCTGTCGGTATTTAATTATCAGCAGCACTGGCTGATTATCTTGTTGCCGGCGATCGGCGGTCTTATCTCCGGATTTATTGTGTTTCATTTTGCCCCTGAGGCGGAGGGCCACGGGACCGACGCCGTAATTCGATCGTTTCATCACAACAAGGGATACGTCCGTCCTATTGTTCCGTTTGTAAAATTAATTAGTTCTGTCTTTACCATCGGTACCGGCGGCAGTGCCGGTAAGGAGGGGCCCATTGCCCAAATTGTGGCAGGAGTAGGATCGTTTATGGGAACCAAACTTAAGATGAGCGTCAACGAACGAAAAATCCTGCTCACGGCGGGAATTGCAGGGGGGATAGGTGCTATCTTTAAAGCACCTATTGGCGGTGCCTTGTTTGCTTCTGAAGTATTTTATCGCAAAGATTTTGAGAGTGAAGGCTTGGTGGCTAGTATTATCTCTTCCATTATTGGTTACTCGGTATATGCCTCAGTTGATGGCTGGGATCCCATCTTTTCATTTAACCCGGTAACCTTTACCAATCCATATGAACTGCCGCTATTTATACTGCTGGCCCTGGTGGTTATGGTATTTGGTATTATCTATACTAAGGTATTTTACGGAACCAAATCCCTGTTCGATAAGCTTAACATTCCGCGCCACGTGAAGCCGGCAATAGGGGGATTGCTGGTAGGTTGCATCGCTTATTTCTTTCCCGCCATACTTGGATCCAGCTACACATCGCTGCAAGCTGCGCTTAACGGCAACCTTACAATCACATTTATGCTGGTGTTGGTGGTTTTTAAAATTATCGCGACCTCATTGACGATTCAATCGGGTGGGTCCGGCGGGGTATTTGCTCCTTCTTTGGTTATAGGCGGCCTGCTGGGCGGGGTCTTCGGATACGGCTTACAGGCTATTTATCCTGGCATGATGGGGCCTGAAGCGTACGTGTTGGTAGGAATGGCTTCGTTCTTTGCCGGTGCAGCGAATGTGCCCGTTGCTGCAACCATTATGATTACCGAGATGAGCAAGAGTTATGGGCTGATTGTGCCACTTATTTTTGCCAGCGCCATCGCATATCTCGGTGCTCAAAACTGGAGCATTTACAAAGAGCAGCTTGAAAATCGCCTGTCTTCGGCTTCGTACCGAGATGATTTTCTTACTGATGTATTGCAACGGCTGAAGGTACGCAAAGCATTTCGACGTATCCATAACATGCCTATCATCAACCACCGCTGTAAAGCCAGTGAAATACTGGATCGGTTTACCGAAGCCGATGCTATTATTCTGCCGGTTGCCAATGATGAGGAAAGAATTGTTGGTATGATTTCGCTCTATGATGTGAGGGCACTAATTCGACAGGATGTGGGAGACGTAATAATTGCGGCCGATATTATGGTTCCGCCGAAGCTGCTTCATCTTAATGATTCGTTTGGAGTGGCTTTTGAGTACTTTCGGGAATCGGGCGAACCGGAACTTCCGGTACTTCGCCCGGGGTCAAAAAATAAATTTATAGGCGTACTCAGCGAACGTGAATTCCTGCTTGCATACGAACGCATTATGACCAAAAATCGGTAACTAATCTCAGTTTTTGGCTATTGCAAAGCGAGACCAGGGCTCCGTGTGCTCGGGTGCCAGTTCAAAACGCAATTCCTGTTTGGTATTGGGGTGGCTGAAGACAAGCTCTACGGCCCTGAGTGCCATATCTCGTCCGTCAGGTTGATCTTCGCCGTATTTATAGTCGCCCCAGATCGGGTAACCTTCATGCGCTAACTGCACGCGTATTTGATGGGGACGTCCTGTTTGTAGATGGATGGCCAGCAGGTGCAAGTCATCTGCCGTTTCCAGTTTCGCAAAAGATAAGATAGCCTTTTTGCCTTCTTTATGATCGTTCGGGACTACCTGCACAATATTTGTATCTCGATTCTTTATCAGCTGATGCGTAAGCATGCCGTTCGGCGGCGGGGAACCTGAGGTGACTGCCCAATAGGTTTTTTGCATAGTACGATCCCGAATCTGTTGGCTCAGGGCATCTGCGGCAGGGCGATTTTTAGCCAGTAGCATCAGTCCGCCTACGGGACGATCCAATCGGTGAACCAAACCCAAATAGGGCGTGCCTTGCTTTGAGCGGCTCAGATACTCCTTGCAAAGCGACAAAACATCCGGATCGCCGGTATGATCTGCCTGGGAAAGTACGCCGGCCGGTTTCTCAATGACCAGCAGCTGATCATCTTCAAAGATAATGGGAATATCAGGATCAGTATGTGTCTGCTTCATTATGCGTTTGCGTAGCGTTGAATTCGTTCTTCCGATTCGGCTTCTGTCGCCAGACTCACACCAACCAGTAATAGAATATTAACTACCAATCCATAAATCCCTTCGTGGAGGGGAAAGGGGCGAAGCTCGGGATAAAGCAAAAACAGTACAGTTACGGCAATACCGCCCACTAAGCCGGACAGGGCTCCATATCCGGTAGCCCGGCGCCAGTAGAACATGCAAAATACAAGCGGAAAAATTTGGGCTACTCCCCCATAAGAACCCAGCAGCAGATTGACTATAGGCACATCCGAAATTACTGCAAAATAATAAGCGACCAAGCTTATAATGATAACAAAAATACGTATTAGGTAGCGCTCCGTTTTATCGTTCCGATATTGCTTCGGAAGCAGATGAGATAAGCCGTCCCGCACTCCGATTGAGGCTGCGGAATGCAGTATGGCATCGCCGGAAGACATTGAAGCAGCCAGCGTGCCGGCACAAACCAGACCAATGATTATTACGGGCAAGTCCAGCTGGGTAAGAACATGCGGCAGGATGCTGTCGGCGGGCGTAACCCCGGGATAGGCCAGTATGGCGCTAAACCCAATAATCAGAATTGGGACAAGAAACAGCTGGAAGGTCGGATATAGTACGGCTGTGAGCTTCATCGTACGGTCGCTGTCGGCTGCAAACGCCCGCATAAAAAGGTGTGGCCAGACCGAAAAACCGACGGCCGATACCAATACGGCTGAGCTGTATCCCCACCAACTCCAGGGTTCGCCACTGGCATTGAGCCCGGGTGCTTTAAGCATGGCGCCCAGATCACTCTGGGCAATTTGGGTAAACATTTCACCTACGCCGCCAAACAGTTTGTACGGTAGGTATAAGCCCAGGAACCATGCAATAATCATCATAAAAATACCCTGGAAGGTGTTGGTCCATCCAACGCCCATCACACCACTGAAATAAACGTAAAGCAGTACTACAAGGTAGGCGATACCGGCACCCAGCCACTGCGGAATGGCGCCTTCACTGATTGTGGTGATCACGTAACCGGCCCCTTTCATTTGCAGGGTGAGGTAGGGGATAAACACCACAATGCTAAGGATCGCAAGCAAGCCCGAGAGGGCCGTACTGTTAAAACGATCCTGCAGAATTTCGGCTTGTGTCACAAATCCGTACTTCTCACCAAGCCGGCGTACTTTCGGGCCAAAAAAGTAGATAGGTATCATCCCGGTGGTTCCGTAAGCGATTATATAGAAGGCGGCCGCACCCCGAGAGTAGGCCCAGCCCGGTCCGCCGAGAAAAGCAAAGGAAGAAAAGATTGAGGCCCCCATCACAAAATACAGGATAAGCAGGTTCATGCTGCGGTCGCCGGCCACGAATCCCGTCACGCTATCCGAAACCTTGAGCCCGGGAATAATCCCCATCGCCAGTGTGATCGCGAGATAGATGCCGCAGATGATTAAGACAATGATCCAGCTTTCCATTTATTGTTGAACTGATGGAGATTGCGATTGCTGTTTACGATCGGGATCACTGAGGTAATACCAAAGAAGCAGGAAAAAGGCTGCCAGCAGCATCACTACAATCCAAGCGAAGGAGAGGGGAAGGCCGAGAATCATCGGGTAAATATCCGAAAATAACGCATATCCCGGCCATATCACGCCCAGCTGTATGACAAGCAGCAGCCCTAAGAATACCTTTTTCCTGGTAGTCATGTTATTACTTCTTATAGGTCACTTCTTGAGTTAACGGACCCACTTTAAATATGAATTTACCGGCTTCGGTCACCCACTTGTTCTGGATTCCAACAAAGGCCAGGTCTTCCGGTGTAAGGGTGAACGTAACCGTTTGGGTTTCTCCGGGATTGAGTTCAATTTTCTGGAATCCGCGAACTCTTTTCACTGGTGGGGTTACTGAAGCTACCACGTCACTGGTGTACAGCTGTACTACTTCTTTGCCTGTGCGGTCGCCGGTATTGGTCACATCTACCGAAACTGTTAATTGATCATTCGAACCAAAGGTAGTTTTGCTAACGTTCAGGTTTTCGTAGTCGAAAGTCGTATAGCTGTAGCCGTGGCCAAATTCCCACTGCGGATTGAAGCCAAGTGGGCCAACCTCATCGGTGTAATTGTGGTCGTAGGTAACCAGATCGTTTACATAACGTGGGTAGGTAAACGGCAGCTCGCCGCTTGGATTTTGATCTCCGTACAGGATATCAGCTGTGGCACGCCCGCCTTCATCGCCGGGCAGGTATGCCATCAGGATACCGTCTGCCAACGGCTCGATTTCACGTACGATTCGTGGACGTCCTTCGACCATCACCAGTACCACAGGAGTACCGGTAGCCGATACCTGTCGCACCAGATCACGCTGCGCTTGGGGCAGGGTAAGATCGGCGATGTCTCCGGGCGTTTCGGTGTACGTTGCCTCGCCGATACAAATTATGGCAACATCAGAATTCCTGGCAAGTTGAACGGCCTTATCATTGTCTTTGAGCTCTTCAATGGTACTGCCTTGAACATATTGAACCTTATCAGGACCTACTTTATTGCGGATTGCATCTAAGATGGTCTTTTTACCGGGCGTATCCAGCTCTGGATTTTCACCTTGCCAGGTTCGGCTCCATCCGCCGTTCAGATAAATCATGGAGTTTGCCGTTGGACCGGTGACCAACACATTTTGATTATCGGAAAGCGGGAGGATGTCGTTCTCATTTTTCAGCAGTGTAATGGACTCAACGGCTGCTTGGTAATTGGCTTCGGTGAATTCTTCGGAAGCGAACTTCGAATACTCGGCGTCAGGGTAGGGCTGCTCAAACAGTCCCAGCTTGAATTTGACCCGCAAAATTCTGCGCACCGATTCGTTGATACGGCTCATCGGCACTTCTCCTTCTTGCACCAGTTCTTTAAGCAGTTCGGGGAATTCGGTATCCAGCGGAACCATGCTCATGTCGATACCGGCATTGATGGCCACTTTGATGGATTCTTTATAATCATGGGTAATATGATGGCGGTTGTGCAGATAATGAATGTCTTCCCAATCGGTAACGGCAAGTCCTTTGAAGCCAAGATCGTCTCGCAGCAGATCGGTGAGTATTTCCTTGTTGGCATGCACCGGGATTCCATTAATTTCACCTGAGTTGACCATAACCGTCAAAGCACCGGCATCAATAGCTTTTCGGAAGCTGGGTATAACCAGTTCTTTGAGCTGACGATCGGGAATCCAGGCAACTGTACGGTCGTGACCGGATTTGGGAAGGCTGTATCCCAGATAGTGCTTGGCCGTAGCGGCCACACGATAAGGGTCACTCACATCTTCGCCCTGGAATCCATTGACCATACTGGCACCCAATTGTGAAGTCAGGTGAACGTCTTCTCCAAAGGTTTCCCAAAATCGGGGCCACAAGGGCTGGCGTCCTATACCGAGTACCGGTGAAAAGGTCCAGGGAATCCATGCTGCACGGGTTTCATAGGCCGAGATCCGGGCAGCTTCTTTGACCAGGTCCGTATTCCAGGTAGCAGCCTGACCAATTTGCTGGGGAAATAGTGTAGAATTCGTTACATAGTTGGCCCCGTGAATAGAGTCGATGCCATAGAGCACTGGGATATGGGTGGGCTTTTCGTTTACAGCCATATCCTGGATCTTTTTAATAACTTCGTGCCAGTGATCTAAGGAGTAAGCCTGCCCGGATACATTCAGAATGGACCCCACGCGGTAATTGAGCAGTATATTTCTGAGTTTCTGCTCATCCAGCTGGTGCTGTTCGGTATCTTCCGCTGAAACCATATCGATGGTCAGCTGAGTCATTTCTCCGACTTTGTCGGTCAGACTCATTTTTTGCATGACCGAGTCGACTTTTTGAGCAATTTCTTTTTCCGACATCTGCGCGCTGGCGGAAGAGGTAAGTCCGGCGATAAATAGAACCGCCGAAAGCGCGGCAGGCAAGTAGCGTTTTAGATAATTCATGAGCTTATTGATTGGTTGGTACGTTACAATTTCTCGTCCTTTTGAACGGTTGAAGTATATTCACCCCGAAGATTTTTAATTTTTGACGGCGAATATGTGTTATGATTTAACCCGGTTAAATGAGTGTCTGATTTATTAAAGTCAATTCGAAAAAAAAGACTGTTTTTACTGTTCAGTAATTAAACAGTGACGCATCTAACAATCAAGGCAAAACGTCGTTATTTATTGGTTGCCAAACGTTAGTGACAATGGGTTCGTTATATGAGTGTTTCTCGAATTTTCACATATAGATTAGGTACGGAGGTTTCACGATGCGCCATTTCGGCTATTTCAAAAGCAGTGTATGATCAGTACCTTAAGAAACAATTATCAGCAAGACCCAGGTTAGCTAAAGTACAATGAGCAACAGTCAGAGTCCTGATGTGGATGTCAAAGAAAAGGTTGATCATCTCCCGCTTTCTCCCGGAGTGTATATGTTCAAGGACAGCAAAAGCCGGCTTTTATATGTGGGCAAGGCAAAACGTCTGCGAAATCGCGTACGCTCTTACTTTCAGAATTCCAGCGATCACGACGGACGCATCCGGGTGATGGTCAGTAAGATCGAGGAACTGGATGTGATTGTGACCGACTCTGAGGCCGAAGCCCTCATCCTCGAAAATAATTTGATCAAGAAGCACCATCCACGCTATAACATTCTATATAGAGATGACAAATCTTATCCCTATATCTGTGTGACTAATGATGAGCGTCCGCGGGTATTTCCAACCCGAACGGTAATCAATGATGGCAGTAAATATTATGGGCCGTATGATAGCGTGACCCATATGAAGCGGATGCTCGATACTATTCGCAAGGCTTTTAACCTGTGTACCTGTGCCGTATCCCGAAAAAATGTTAACCGGGAGAAAGGCGCGCCGAAATGGCACTCCTGTTTTGACGACTACCTGGAGAGCTGCTCGGGCGACTGGGATCTGGAGGAGTACCAGGCAACCATCGAAAAAGTGGAGCGGATGCTTAATGGCCGGACGGATGCCTTAATTCAGGATTTAAAAGAGGAGATGTCCATCGCCTCGGATTCCCTTGAATTTGAGAAGGCCGCCCGGATCCGGGATAGCCTGGAAGCCGTAAAGAAATACAGTAATAAAATGAAGATGGTGGCCGACAAGAAAGTCGATCGCGACCTGTTTGCCATAAAAGTGGATGAGGAGATCAACGAAGCCTGTGGAGTTCTGTTCAAGGTGCGGGAAGGCAAGCTGATCAGCAAGTTTCACCGCTTCCTTAAAAACATCGAGCACCTCGAAAAGGGAGAGATGCTGCAGTCGTTTTTGGAGGATTATTACACCGGCCAATTCGCGGGGGCTATTCCCGACGAAGTATACATCAGTGATGAACTGGTAAACGAGGAACCGCTGGCTCAGTATCTATGGGAGGAGCGAGGCAAGAAAGTTCGGATCCATAAGCCGCAGCGGGGTGAAAAAGCCAAAATGATTCGTATGGCCCTCTCCAATGCCAAGTTGTTGCTGGGCGAACGCAAGCTGGAAAAAGAGAAAGCGGCACGGCAGCATATACCGCATTCGGTCAAGGAATTGAAAGAACAGCTGGATCTGCAGCGGCTGCCGCGCCGCATCGAATGCTTCGACAACTCCAACCTGCAAGGGAGCGATCCCGTGGCGTCTATGGTGTGTTTTGTGGATGCCCGGCCCAAGAAAAGTGAGTACAAGCGGTTTCATATCAAGACCGTGGAAGGCCCGGATGATTTTGCATCTATGAAAGAGGTGTTGAGCCGTCGCTATAAACGGGTGATGGATGAAAAACATCAGATTCCCGATCTAATCGTAGTTGACGGGGGCAAAGGGCAGCTGAGCAGCGCGGTGGAAGCCCTCAAGGAGATTGGGTTTTATGGAGAATGCGAAATTATCGGACTCGCCAAGCGATTGGAAGAAGTATTTGTACCGAACCGGTCTAATGCCATAATGATACCAAAGAAGTCGTCGGCCCTGAAATTATTGCAGAAAGTGCGTGATGAGGCTCATCGCTTTGCCATTAACTTTCATCGCCAAAAACGCTCAAAACGGACTATTAAGACCGAATTGACCCAGATTAACGGAATTGGCAAGAAAACGGCACAAAAGTTGCTCAATAAATATGGTTCGGTGAAGGCAGTTCGCGAACAATCCCTTGATGAGCTCCAGGGAGAAGCGGGAAATGTCACCGGACAGAAGGTATATGAATATTTTCATGATGCCGAAGAAGAATGAAGGACTAAGCCGGGTTCGGGATAACATTAACATGTGATAGTAACTCCCGGAAGGCTCGGTTATGATATGCTTAGAAACAAACGACAACTCAAAACTATACGGAACAATCCGGCATGGCATACGTAAGCATGCATGAGATGAATTGCCAACGAACTAAAACACTAAATTAATTTGTTCTCAAAGTAAGATGATGTTGGTATAAATCATCCTAATAATAGATTTGAAGTTGCATCGCCGGCAAATTTTTCTTAAATCAGGCGTGAGGTAAATATTATGAGATTAGAACAATCAAACCACATTAGCACGAAATACAAGCAGCTGGATGACAAGGATCTGGTGCGATTCTATCGCCAGAATGGTGATGAGCAGGCATTCAGCGAGTTGATGAATCGTCATCAGACCAAAATCTATTCCTATATCTATAGCATGGTAGGAGATGCCGGTACTGCTGATGATATTTTCCAGGAAACCTTTACCAAGGTGATCACGAAGATGGATGACACCTATAATGAACAGGGTAAATGGATTGCCTGGGTAATGCGCATTGCCCATAATGCAACTATTGATTATTTAAGAAAACAAAAACGTTTTGTTGACGTTAGTTCTAACTACGACAAGGAATCAAACACTGATTTCTATGATCGTTTGCCTGATGAAGATCTTATCAGCGCACAGGAACAGCTTGAAAAAGATGAAGCAAAAAGTAGTCTGATGAAGCATATAGCAGAACTTCCTGAGGAACAACGTCAAGTGGTGATGCTGCGCCACTATTACGAAATGCCATTTAAAGAAATCGCAGAACTGACGGATGTTTCCATAAATACCGCACTAGGACGCATGCGGTATGCGTTAATAAATCTTCGAAAGCTTTTTGATAAAGAAAAAGAACAAGAAGAGAATAATTATGCGCAACGAGGATAATGACTGTATTCGGTATCTGATGAAGGAGATGGATCCTTCAGAAGAGCTGCTGATGGAACGAGCCATGATGGAAGATGAGGATCTGCTGATTGAAGTGGAAAGCATGAGGCAGACCCTTCAAAAGCTGGATAAGCTACCCCGGCGGAAACCATCTGCAGAAGTCACAGACTTTATAAACCAAAAAGCGGCCGAACAAGCCCAAAAAAATCGGGAACGCAACCAACCCTCGTTTACTCCCGTGGTTAAATATGCGGTTGCCGCTACATTGGCACTTACGATAACAGCGGGAGGAGCGTGGTTTTTTATGGGATCCGAGAATCGATCTCAGACTGAGACGGTATCTTCGGTAACTACCGAACAGAGCAATTCATCGATGGCCGCAAGCAGTGATTATCAAATGGTGAACAGCCGAAGTTCCCAACCGCCACAAAGCAGTGATGCTGCAGCCGTTAACGGTCATACTAGAGTGGAGCCGTGGGTGGACCGACAAAATATCCTTCGGTTCGAAGAGAATTTCTCAAACCAAAATGCCAGTTACCAGGCGCTGATACGAACGGCTACTCAAAAATTACAGCCGATGGAAAATACAACTCCGAATACTCAGCGGTTTAACTCTATTCAGCTAACTGGTTCGGGAAATTAAATCCTGCTTTTCATTTCTAAAGCTTCTATACTTCTTTATCCAAAGCATATCCAAGACGACTTTTATGAGCGGGGATAAAGAATGATTACTCATACCGAAGCTATTGTCTTTAAAACGGTGGATTACCAAGAGTCCAGCAAGATCGTGACCATGTTTACCCGGGAACATGGAAAAATTGCGCTTATGGTCAGAGGCGTAAAGAAACCAAAAAGTAAATTTTCCGGGCTGATCGAAATCGGCAACATCCTTGATGTCGTCTATTACTACAAATCCTCCCGTTCAGTACAAATTCTCTCGGAAGCCAGCTATTCGGTAAAGAATAAAAATTACCGGCTCGATTTCGAGAAGATGGCAACAATGACTTCTGCCATCGAACTGATTAGCCAGTTGTTACATGAAAATGAAGTAAACAAGCCTCTTTTTGATTTCACCAAGAATATGCTGATTTGGCTGAACGAGGCCGAAATCCATCCTCCCAAAATATTTCCGTATCTGCAAATTCGCCTGGCTGATCTTACCGGTATCGGCTTGCAGCTTGATCAGAAGAACATCAACCGGCAAACGAACTATTTAAATCTGGAATCGGGTTTAATTAGTGATGAAAGTATTTCTTCGCACTCATATAAACTGACACCAAAACAGCATCAATACGTAAGTACCGCTGTACAGGCCCGAAGTTCGGCACTTTTTGGAATATCGTTTGAAACCGGAGAGCTAAAAGCGCTTATAAACCACTTGGACCGTTATCTTAAATATCACGTAGAAGGGCTCAGGGATCGGAAATCTGATGCTATCTTCGAACAAATTTTGCAGGAGTAAATTATGAAAACGCGAGATCGTTACTTATCCGGCATTTTATTGGTTCTCATCGGCATCATGATTGGTACCCTGATTGCCTATTACCAACAGGAAGAAACGCATGATGACCGGGCCGAAGTTGCCGTGACGGAGGTGAAGCACAGTGCCGAACCAATTTTTTCGGATGAACAACTTTCCAAAATTGATGATCGGTTCTTATTTAAAAATGTAGCTGAGCAGGTGACGCCCACCGTAGTATACATTGAAACGGTTGTGCCGTTCAGGCGCAGTGATATGCCGGATGACGAATTTCATAATCGGGACGAAGGATTCTGGGGGAAAATTCTGCCCAAGCGGGCACGAACGGTGGGTTCCGGTATCTTAATCAGCAGTGACGGGTATATTCTTACCAATAACCACGTCATAGACGGTGCCATAGATAATGAAATCGAAGTGGTATTGAATGACAAGCGCACTTATGAGGCTCGTATCGCCGGTCAGGATCCCACAACGGACTTGGCTGTCATTAAGATTGATGCTCAAAAGCTTCCGGCCATAACCATTGGCAACTCAGACAGGGTTTCGGTAGGTGATTGGGTTCTGGCAATCGGGAATCCCTTTAGGCTCCGTTCTACAGTGACGGCCGGTATTGTGAGCGCACTTAGCCGTGATGTTCAGATTATTGAGGATCGCATGCGCATAGAAAGTTTTATTCAGACCGATGCCGCAATTAACAAAGGCAATAGCGGTGGGGCGCTGGTAAATACCAGCGGTGAGTTGATTGGCGTGAATACCGCTATTGCATCGCAAAGTGGTAGTTACCAGGGATATGGATTTGCCGTTCCCTCAAACCTTGCGGGAAAAGTAGCCGAAGATATTATACAATACGGTGAGGTGCGTCGGGCACTGCTGGGAGTTTCCATTGTAACAATTGATGCAAATCTCGCGAAATCCCTTGATATGAAAAATATTGAGGGAGTTCTTATCCAGAGAATACAGCCCGGAGACGCTGCCGATAAGGCCGGACTGCTGGTGGAGGATGTAATCCTTAGTGTGAACGGAACACAGATTAATGAAGCCAATCAACTGCAGCAAAAAATTGCTGTTCATCATCCCGGTGAAATTGTGGAGCTTAAGATTTGGCGGGAAGGCCAAATATTGACCAAGCAGGTTGAACTTGGACTGCTGGAACCACAGAACCAACAGCTGGCAGCCAATGCAAATTCGCAGCCCGATTCTTCTTTCTTCGAACAGCGGGATTCGGAACAGGAGCCGGACTACAATTCGGATAAACGCAGCGTCGATTTTGCAAAATTTGATATGGGATTTCGGGTCATCGCGTTATCGCGGACCAGGGATCAAGCGCGATATGATCTTGTGGTTACCAATATCGAGCGAAATTCAGCGGCCGAAGCTGCCGGTCTGCAGGAGGGGGATCGTATCCAGAGGATCGAAAATCATCCAGTTGAAGATTTGCAATCTTTGAAGGATCTTATAGCCGAATTTTCTCGCCGCCAAGACAGCATCACTTTCCGGATAGAAACCCGGGAAGGCAAAGACAAAACAATTAACGTTCAACAGTAAAGTTATTATGCGACGTATTCTTTCAGTAGTAGTTATTTTATTCACAATGACCTTTTTGGGATGTTCGGGAACGGGGGGCGTGACACAAAAAGCTCAACCCGGCTCACAGACTAATAAGGTTCAGAAGTACCCGTCTTGGTACGGCAATCGGTCTGTTGTTAATACCGATTCGGTGATATATGGCTATGCTACTGCTGTAGGCAATGACTCAGCTTCCGCAGTTGATAAAGCTCGCTCCTGGGCAGAATCGGAACTTAAATCAGATCTGTCCGATAAGCTGGAAAGTATACGTTCAAGTGCGGCTGCGGAATACGGAAGTGATTACGGTCTGGATGAAACCCGCTTTCTGATTGCACTTCGCAAGGTTGACAACGCCGTTACATACCTGACAGAGAATGGACATGCAGAAGTGAGAACTGTGGAGGGATATGACAGCTATCGCAGTTTTGCTGAAGTTGTAGTGCCTAAAGACGAGCTGGTTCAGCGCATTGGCAAACGGCTGGCGGGCTACGAAAAAGCCTGGAATGCCATGAAGGAATCGGAAGCGTTTAAAGATTTTTAGAGAAGTCCATAGCGTTTGTTTGATGGTTATTCTTAAAAAAGAATGTAAAAATTAAAATTTAAGTTCTTTTTTCTTAAGATAGCCATAGAAGTGACTTTTCACTGTGAAAACCTGAAAACGATGATCAAATTCACGAAATGGGTGGAGATGTATTTGCCTCTTTTGGTGATTTTATTTTCGGTAGCAGGCATGGTGATAACCGGGAAAAGCAGTGTTTCTAAAGCTGCAAATGTATCCGTGGGCACAAACGTGATACAGGATAATTCCTCAAGTCAATATCAAAAAGGAGAACGATCAGCCAAAATATGGGGCTGTTATGACGGATGCCATGCCGGTGCAGCATCCAGTTCGAAGTATATAGGGCCTGATATTAGCGGCATTATTCAGAATTACTCCAGATCCGACTTGCAGAAGTTGTTGCGGGAAGGTAAAAGGCCGAATGGAACAGAAGTAACTTCAATGCCGGCTTCCATGTTTCGTTTTATTAAGGATGATGAGATAGGACCGATTCTCTCTTTTTTGAAGCAGGCTTCAACCAATCAGTAACAGGTGAATCCTATTTCCAGATTGATGCATATCTAATTAAGTTGAATTCGATATAAATTTTGAACTAAGAAACCTGAAATTGGTTTTCTGCAAAGATATTTTTCATTTTTTACAACAAAAAAAGGAACCTAATAAAGGTGACTTACTACGCTAGAAGCTTTGAAGGGCAGGCTTGAGGTCGGCTGGACTGCGTATCCCGAAAGGGTTCCCGCGATTCTAATGCCTGGAGTTTGCTTACTGAATGGTGAAAAGTCTGTAGTAAAACTGCTAAAAAATTCATAAAAATTTCTTATCTCTCATTTAAAATAAAAAACCCGCAAAGCGCAAAGCCTTGCGGGTTTTTTAATGTGTTTCAGAGAATCTAATTACATGTTCTCAACGATTTTATCGCCAAACTCGGAACACTTCAGCAGGGTAGCTCCCTCCATCAATCGCTCAAAGTCATAGGTAACCTGTTTTTGGCTGATGGAAGCTTCAATTCCTTTTTCAACCAAGTCGGCCGCTTCTCCCCAACCAAGGTAACGAAGCATGATTACTGCAGAAAGAATCAGCGATCCGGGATTTACTTTGTCTTGTCCGGTGTATTTGGGAGCCGTACCATGCGTGGCTTCAAAGACCGCAAGTCCCGTGTTATAATTGATATTGGCGCCGGGAGCAATTCCGATGCCGCCCACGCATGCCGCAAGTGCATCAGAGACGTAGTCGCCGTTCAGGTTCATGGTAGCGATCACGTCGTATTCATCGGGACGCGTTAAAATTTGCTGCAGGAAGGCATCGGCAATTACGTCTTTGATCACCAGTCCGTTCGGCAGCTTGCACCAGGGACCTTCGCCGATAACTTCAGCATCGTATTCTTCACGAGCTACCTCGTATCCCCAATCTTTGAAGCTTCCCTCGGTAAACTTCATAATGTTACCTTTATGAACCAGTGTGACGCTATCGCGTCCCTCTTCGAGCGCATAATTGATCGCAGAGCGAACCAAGCGTTTGGTTCCTTCTTCGGAGATCGGTTTAATACCCAGGGAAGTAGTATCCGGAAAACGGATCTGGGTTACCCCCATTTCATTAATCAAAAAATCCTTGAGCTTTTTGTTTTCGGGTGTCCCGGTCTGGTATTCAATACCGGCATAAATATCTTCGGTATTTTCTCGAAAAATGACCATGTCGGTTTTTTCGGGATGCTTGACGGGGCTCGGCGTTCCTTCGTAGTATTTAACCGGTCGCACGCAGGCATATAGATCCTTATTCTGACGAATCGCTACATTCAGGGAACGAATACCGCCGCCTACCGGAGTAGTCAGAGGTCCCTTAATGGCTACGACGAATTCTTCAATCGCTTTGAGCGTGTCTTCCGGCAGCCACTGATCTTCCCCATAAAACTTTACGGCTTTTTCACCAGCGTAAATTTCAAACCATTCTATTCTTTTCTGCCCGTCATAGGCTTTCTCAACGGCGCTGTCAATAACGTGGCGCATGGTTGGTGTAATATCAATACCGATACCATCACCTTCAATGAAAGGAATAATGGGATTGTCGGCTACCTTGAGTGAGCCGTCGGATTTCACTTCAATTTTGGTCCCTTCTTCGGGGGGCGTAATCTTGTTGTAACTCATGGATTCTCAGCAATAAGTTCGAATTAAATTTTGATTATAAGTATAGTAAAAAATAAGCAGGTCCACAGCCGTAAATTTGTAATTTTGCCCTTTTTAAAGCGATAAATCGGAGTTTTTTACGTTATAGCTGCACATTGAATGAAATTCTCATTATATTTTAAAAGATTGTTTTTCCTCACAAGAAAGGAATCCGTTATGATTAAGCCAATGTTCGGGCATAGGCCCAAGCCCAGACGATTTAATTTTCAATTTCAGCATTACGACCCCAAGGAAGATGAGCGCCGGGAACAGCGAATCAAAATCAGGCGTAAGCATAAAAAGTATCACCAGGGACGTTCGGTGATGATGTATGCCATTGGTCTGGCGCTTGTCATTTATATTATGTATCTGCTGTAAATTTCCTTTTTGTGGTGCTGAAATCTTACGAATAGTGCTATAATTTTGTATCATCCCTTCAACCAAAAAATGTAAACAAGAAGCATATACATTGACCCAGGATACGGATTCCCAAGATTCGATTATACATCAACTGCCCCCCGAAATCTCTAACAAAATCGCCGCCGGTGAAGTAATTCAGCGACCAAGCTCGGTCGTCAAGGAATTGCTGGATAATGCTATTGATGCCGGAGCCGATGAGATAGAGATTATTGTGCAAAATGCCGGCCGTACGTTGATCCAGGTAATTGACAACGGTTGCGGGATGGGCAAGGAAGACATCCGTCTCTGCTTTGAACAACATGCCACGTCCAAGATTCAGGATGTGGAGGACCTGTTTCGGGTACGCACGCTGGGCTTTCGGGGAGAGGCGATGGCCTCTATTGCCTCGGTGGCGCAGGTTACACTCAAAACCAAGCGCCCGGGGTCCGATATAGGGTATCGCTACGAGGTATGGGGCGGAAAGGAAAAAACCTTTGAGCCTGCTGCTGTCGAGGACGGCACTTCGGTGGCCGTGCGGAATCTATTTTACAATATTCGGGCGCGAAGACAATTTTTGAAAACTGACGCAACGGAATTTCGACATATCCTCAAGACGGTACAGCAGGCCGCACTGGCTAATCCGGACTTGGGCTTCAAGCTGGTAGCCGATACCGACATTATTTATGATCTGCCCAAAGAGCAGCCGCTTAAGCAGCGCATTACCGATATGTTTGGAAAGAGTTACAAAGCCAGCCTGATCGAATTTGAGGAAAAGACCAGCTATCTGACAGTCCGGGGTATACTGGCAGACCCCAAGCTGACCAAGCGAAGCCGGGGCGAGCAGTTTCTGTTTGTGAACGGACGGCCGTTTCAACACCGTTATCTGACGCATGTAATTTTAAGTATTTATGATACCTGGACCGGAGACAAGGATTATCCTTTTTATGCAATTTTTCTGAATGTGGATCCCAAGCAGGTAGATGTGAATGTGCATCCTGCCAAAGAGGAGGTAAAGTTTGAAGATGAACGAAGCATCATCAAGCTGACCAAGTCGGTCGTGAAAAGAACCTTGAACGAACGTTTTTTGGTGCCCGATGTCGAGGATCGGGATGATAAATTTTCCTCGGCTTCCGGGGGTTCCCGTGGATTTTCTTCCAACTTTAGTTTTGGAGGACATAAAAATAAAAATCGTTCCTCTTCCGAAAACGAACCGGTAAAGTTTCCCTCCCGAATCAATTTTGACAGTTCCCGGGGCAGCGGATCATCAGGAGGACAAAATGATTTTTCAAAGCAGTTGTATAATTTTGAGGAGGGCGACCGAGAATCTTCCAGTGAGCAAAGACAGGATCAGGAAGACCATCCTCAACGCATGCGCGATCGCGGGTTTTGGCAATTGCATGACCGCTATATTCTAACGCAGACGCGCTCGGGTCTATGCATGATCGACCAGCATGCAGCACATAAGCGTATTATCTATGAAAAAGCCCTGAGTGCCACCGAGTCGGCCATACCCAGTACTCAGCAGCTGCTGTTTGCCCAGACCGTCGAATTTTCAGCCTCCGAATTTTCCCTGCTCGAGGAGCTACATCCTATTATCCAGCGCATGGGCTTTAATGTGCAGATGATGAGCGGAAATACAGCGATGGTGAGCGGAGTGCCTGCCGATATCGACGTGGGCGATGAGCAGTCCGTGCTGAAATCTATGTTGCATCAGTATCAGGATCTGGACGGTAAATTTGAATTTGATGAGCGTCGAAAACTTGCAATTGCTTTTGCATCAAAAACCGCCATTCCCAAAGGGAAAAAACTTACCGACCTGGAAATGGAAAACCTGCTCGACCAGCTTTTTGCCTGCGAAGAACCGTACAAGGATCCCCTCAATAAGCCAACCCTTGAGTATATTCCACTTGAGGATATCGAGGCTCGCTTCCGCTAGTATCCAAACTAAGTGTTATCCTGGACTTGTTTCAGGATCTATTAGCATTTATATATGTTAAGGATTTCGGTTTATAACCTTCTACAATAATATTCATGAATATTTTGGCTGTTGAGCCGTTTTACAGCGGATCGCACAAGGCTTTTTTGAAAGGGCTGCAAGAGCATTCCCGTCATAATATCATTCCCATAAATCTCAGCTACAAGGGACGCAAGTGGCGTATGCATGGTAATTCAGTGGTTTTGGCGGGTATGGCGCAGGAAGTGGAGGAGGAAATTGATCTGTTGTTTGTCAGCAGTATGACGAACTTGCCCGCCTTCTTATCGTTGACCAATCCCCGTTTTTCCCGGATTCCCAAAGTGATGTATATGCACGAGAATCAGTTTACTCAGCCGATGCCTGAGGGAGAGGAGCGGGATCTGACTTACTGTTACCTCAATTACCTAAGCATGCTTTCGGCCGATCGATTGGTGTTTTCTTCCCGGTTTCATCGGGATGATTTCCTGAAAGCACTGCCCAATTTCCTGGAGCACTATCCGGACGACAAACATTATTATCCTGTCGATAAAATTGCGGATAAAAGTATGGTTATGAGTCCTGGCCTGGACCTGGAACGTTTTGATGCCCAGCCGGACTTGCGTCAGAATAATGAAAATCCGGTGATTGTTTGGAATCAGCGCTGGCAGTTCGACCGTAATCCGGCCATGTTTTTTCGGGTTTTAAACCGACTGAACGATATCGATCTTACCTTTGATCTTATTTTGGCCGGAGATACCCAGCATGAAAAACCCGAGGAATTTGAAAAGGCCTGGCAGCGGTATGGCCGACATATCACCCACTTTGGATATGTGGAAAACAAGCAGAATTACAGCAAGCTGCTCCACAGCGGAGATATCGTGGTGTCAACGGCAACCTATGAGTTCTTCTGTGTGGCCATTATGGAAGCGATTTACTGTGGATGCCACCCGCTGGTGCCCAATCGGCTGCACTACCCCGAGCTGATACCGGAAAGCCTGCATAAGCCGCTGCTTCATGCTCCGGTGTTGTACGATACCGAGGACGATCTCTTTCATTATCTTAAAGACCTGCTGACCGGGGAAACCCAGCCTCTTCCCAAAGCCTCCCTGCAGAACATCAACAAGCATCTGGATTGGTCGAAGCGCATTGATGATTTTGATGCGATGTTCGAAGAGTGCCGGAAGCTGGATATCACTCCGGCGTTGTAGACATTATTAGTTTTAAAACGTTTACTAAAATGTCATGCTGAATCTGGTTTAGCATCTAAAATAACTTAAGGTAGGAAAATCAAGAACCTGATCCGCCGGCTGGCGGACTGAATGGCACTTTTATTATTAGCTGAGCCCAATCCCTTATGCGTCAATTGGAATTAGCTACCAAATAAAAGGCCAGAAAATAATACCTACCGACCGTAGGCAATGACCTTCAGCGGATCGGTCTTAGAGGCGATGCGGGCCGGCAGCCACGAAGCAAGGGCACATAGTACCAGGGTAACGCCCGTCACAATCAGAAAATCCAGCAGATGAGGTTCTACCGGTGCATAGGCCATGTAGTAGTTCTGTTCGGAGAGGGGAATAATATGATAGGTAGTCTGCAGCCAGGCGAAGATCAGGGAAAGGGAGATGCCAATAATTAATCCCACAACAGCCACAAAAAGTCCCTCCAGTAAAAAGATGCCGCGAATACTTTTGTTGGTGGCTCCTATGGTTTTTAGGATGCCGATGTCCCGCGTACGTTCGAGTACCATCATTAGCACCGTACCGATCAGGTTAAAGGCAGCCACGATTATCATAACGCTGATGACGAAGGGGATGGTTTGTTCCTGCAGATCCACCCAGGCAAAAATGCTGCTATAACGGTTGTATATAGTTTCAGTGAAATAGGGAAAGCGCAGCTCGTTGTCCAGCTTGCGCCCAAAGTCTTTGATCTGAGACTGATTTTTAAGTCGTATTTCCACGGCCGAAGCATTGGAGTTCTGCACTTGGAATAACGTCTGGGCGTGGTTACGTGCTACCAAGGCCAGGATATCATCGAATTGACCCACCCCGGTCTGGTAGATGCCCGCCAGCCGAAACTGTTTGATCTCCGGGGAATTCAACGGCGAAGGCATTCCTTCAATGGTATAGGCTGTCAGCACGGAATTGATGTCAGCGTTCAGGGATCGGGCCAGGTCAGCCCCCACGACCATACCTGGCAGGCCTGTAGAATCGGTGGAAAGATTATAACTGCCTTTGGCAATGTAGTTACGGATATCCGTAACGTCGCCTTCCGGGTCAACCCCTTTAAAGAGTGTACCGGTAACGTCATCCGGAGATTGAAGCATCGCCTGATTCATTACTACCGGCTGTGCTTTCTCAATCTCATCGTACCTTCCCAGATAGGTAAGCAGTGTATCAGTGCGCTGCAACGGGGCATTACTGAATTTAGTGATGGTGATATGGGGCGCAAAGCCCAGCACCTTATTATCAATGACGGATTTAAAACCGTGTACCACCGAAAGGGCAATAAGCAATCCCGCAGATCCCACCGCAACTCCGGTGATAGCCATAGTCTTAATAAAGGATAAGAAACGGGATCCTTTCCGCTTTCCTTTAAAATATCGTTTGGCCAGGTACCACTCGAAGTTCATCTTTTGGTTATTTGTTATTGGTTATTTGGTGTTGCCAATCAAAAAGTACATTCTATTGGTTATCGTTTTTGCCGGCATTAGTAACGAAAAACCAATCAACCATTAACCAAAAACTACTTCTCCGGTTTCATCTGGGGGAAGAACAGGACATCACGGATGGATGCCGAGTCGGTCATGATCATAGCCAGCCGGTCGATGCCGATACCGAGTCCCGCAGTGGGAGGCATGCCGTATTCAAGTGCCTGCAGGAAGTCTTCATCAATGGTCATCGCTTCCTCATCGCCGCCGGCTCGCAGACGGGCTTGTTCCTCAAACCGTTCTCGCTGATCGATGGGATCGTTCAGTTCAGAGAACGCATTGGCAATCTCTTTGCTGTTGCAGATGCATTCAAATCGTTCGACCAATCCTTCTTTCTCTCGGTGCTTTTTGGCGAGCGGACTCATTTCAATCGGATAGTCGGTAATAAAGGTCGGCTGAATTAATTTGGGTTCCACATATTCACCGAAAACCTCATCGATGATTTTACCTTTACCAAAGCTGTCTTCCAGCTCAATATCCAGTTCTTCGGCTACTTTTTTCAATTCATCCAGATCTTTGCCATATAGATCGTATCCGGTTTCATTTTCAATGGCTTCAAACATCGGGATACGCGGCCAGGGGCGCTTAAAATCAATCTCATGATCACCGACGGTTACGTTGGTCGTACCGTGTAATGCTTTAGCTACATTTTCAATCATTGCTTCCACAAAGTCCATCATCCAGTTGTAGTCCTCATAGGCTACATAAAGCTCGACCTGGGTGAATTCGGGGTTATGAAAGCGGGAAAGTCCTTCATTGCGAAAGTCCTTGGAAAACTCATAGACGCCATCGTATCCGCCCACAATTAAACGCTTGAGATACAACTCGTTGGCAATGCGCAGGTAAAGCTTCATATCCAGCGCATTATGATAGGTCTCAAAAGGTTCGGCAGAAGCGCCTCCGTAAATAGGCTGCAGGATAGGAGTTTCAACTTCCAGGTATCCTTTGTTATTCATATAATCGCGCATCGCCTGCACCATTTCGGTGCGCTGTTTAAATACTTCGCGCACTTCCGGATTTACAATCAGATCAAGGTAGCGCTGACGATATCGCTGCTCTTTATCTGAAAAGGCGTCGTAGACTTTGGTTTCGCCGTCTTCTTCCACCTCTTTGGGAATGGGAATAGGGCGGAGGGTCTTGCTGAGCAACTGAAACTCCTTGGCGAAGATCGTGGTTTCGCCGGTCCCTGTTTTGAACACGTGACCTTTGATACCTACAATATCGCCGATGTCGGTGAGTTTCTTAAATACCTTATTGTATTCTTCCTGGCCCACGTCATCGCGACGAATATACACCTGAATTTCTCCTTCAGAGTCCTGCAGATTGAAGAAGGTGGATTTTCCCATGATGCGACGCGTCATTACGCGTCCGGCTACTGAGACTTGTTCAACGTCATCCTCATCCTGGTCATCCTGTTTAATCAGCTCAGGATGATCAAGGATGTATTGACTCTTGTGGGTGACCTCAAAATTGTAGGGATAGGGATCGTATCCGAGCTCTCGGAGTTCCTCTAATTTTTCAAGGCGAATTTTATGCTGTTCGCTTACTGAAGACTCAGTATTGCTCATGAGAAAAAGTGATATTTAATTCAATTTTTACAAAGGGATTATAAGTCGCTAAAAATAAAGAATTCACAGCATACTATCACTTAATTAATAAGGGGTTGTGAATCGGTGTATTCAGTGCTATTAGAATGGAATGTCAACTAATAAGAAAGGTTGTACAATCGTTTTTTTAAGAACTTCAATCTCCTATCTTGAAGATCATATTATATCAATAGCTGAATTACTATATTTTAAATGCCCAGTTACTTGAGATGAAATCATTGAATACATAACTGATGCTTTCCAAGGCTGGAATAATTGGTGGATTTTATCTTTCGAAAGACGCCAATCAATTAGAGCTATTACTCGCTGAATAATATAAACTGTATTATGCTGGAGCGATATTCTTTGGGAACAGGTGATCGATTTGGACAGGAAGGTGAAGCACAGTTGCGGGCCATTAAAAAAGCTCAACAGGATTTTAACACTCTTATAACACCGGTTTGGAATAAGTCGCACCGGGAGCATGAGATTATTGGTACAAATCCACAGGATGTTCGGAATGAAGCTGATCAGACGGTAGCAGCGCTCGGTTGGGAAGGATCATATTGTGTGGATGCTGATCATATCACCAGAGATATTGTAGATGGTTATATTAAATATTCCGACTTTTTTACGATCGATGTTGCGGATTATATCGGAAAGCCGGTTAAAGCTTCACGGATTGATAGTTTTTTACAGCAAAATATTTCTTTAGTTGGTAGCCTTAAAATCCCCGGTATTAATAAAGTATTCGAAGTCACTGAAGCATTTCTCCGGGATTGGGCTGAGCAATATTTGGCCGCAATACTTGAAGCAAAAGAGATTTATAAGAAGATTAGCAGTCAGAAAGAAGGAGAGGTATGTTATGAAATATCTATTGACGAAGTTGAGACTTCTCAGACTCCAATTGAACTCTATTTCATCTTAAAAACCGTAGCTGAACAGGGTATTCCAATCGATACCGTTGCACCAAAATTTACTGGAGATTTTCTAAAGGGAGTAGATTATATAGGTAATATTGATCAGTTTATCCAAGAGTTTGAACAAGATATACTGATAATTTCACACGTTCTGAATCAGTATAATTTGCCCGATAATCTGAAGCTCAGCATTCACTCTGGTAGCGACAAGTTTTCTCTTTATTCTCATATTTATCATCTACTGGAGCAATATGACGCCGGCGTTCATCTGAAGACTTCGGGTACGACTTGGCTGGCGGAACTGATCGGTTTGGCTGAGTCTGGTGAGGAGGGGCTGCAAATGGCTAAAAACATTTATCATAACGCTTACCAACGCTTTGAGGAATTAACGGCACCCTATACAACGGTGGTTGATATTAAACGGGAAGAGCTGCCTAAACCTCATAAAATAGACCAGCTTGGAGGAAGGGATTTTACAAATAAGCTGGAACATCAGCCGGAAAATCCGGAATTTGATCCCCAGCTACGACAGTTGCTACATTGTTCTTACAAAATTGCGGCTGAAATGGGTGAGGAATTTATTAACCTTCTAAAGCAACATGACGAAATTATTGGCAAGCGGGTGACCCATAACTTATTCAACAGGCATATTTGTCCATTATTTTTGGGAGTAAAAGGGGATTAAAAATCTCTCCAAATCATTCTTTAGCTGTCTTGTGGTGTGGGACATTTTGAACATCGGTATTGCAGTTTGTTCACTTCTGGGGGTCTTTACATGATATTATTATTAGTGATCAATTTTGGGATCTTATATTTTAGAATTGATTACCATATTCAGTAGTTCAATTTAAGATAATGTGAATCCGTAATTACAGATTGATAATTATCGTATGCAGGATATTTTCCCCGAAATCATGACTAAAATTCCTTTCAAAGCCTATTTTGGCGTGTCGGACATCCAGGGAATGAAGCAGGAGCTAATCAACCAATTATCCTCCGGGGAAAAAGAGGAGTTGGAGTTGTACACCAACCTGAAACGGCAACGCGAATATTTGTCCTCCCGGCTTGCTTTGAAAGAATTAGCTTCAAGATACGGTATTGATCTCGAGGAGTTTCACATTCAGAAAGACGATTTGGGACAGCCTTATGGAGAAATAGAGGAACAACACTATTACGTAAGTATCGCCCATACTAATCAGCAGGCCTTCTGCGGGATCAGCAAAGCACATGCTATTGGTGTAGATCTTGAACCGTTAGACCGAAAAGTGCCCGGAAGATTGGTAAACCGAATTAAACATCCCAATGAAGACAACTTGGTCAACGTTATAGAAGCTATTCGTCTATGGACCATCAAGGAAGCCTATATTAAACTTCGGGGACAGGGGCTTCGATTAAATATGAACCAGGTGCCTATAGAAAAGGTGGGAGACGAATTCCTGGTGGAATTAAATAATGACAAGAGTGCTAAAATTTGTAGTTTTCAAATGGGGACAAACTGGCTTGCCATAGCCTATTATCAGTAATTAAAATCGATTAGCACTGCTTTTATGAATATTACGTCTTACTCCCGCGAACAGATCGAACAGGGACTGCAAAAAGGACGGAAACGTCACGAAGGAAGTAACGAGCAAATTCGACTTCTGTTTGCGCCGGTTGAGATCAACGATGAAAACTTCGAGCAGGCCTGTGATATTTACAGTCGCCTGGATATGTCGAATTACGACACGATCGTGGTCGTTGAATCGTATGATGAAAAGCTGGATAAAAAATTGCCCATGGCTTCCAATTCCTTTTTTGAAACGCCGCTGGGCAATGTTCCGGTTAACGATTATATGCGCAATGAATTCTGTGATGAGGATGATGATTTCTTCATTCATGACGAGGCTTTTGACAAGGATATCAGCCTGTTTCAGCAACTGATGTTTTTGCAGACTCTTTCCGATAACTTTAAAGCTTTAAGTGTACAGATTGCCGATCCCGATCCTGCGATTGTCAAGGAAATCGGCTATGTACTGGAAGAAGTGCTGGCATCCCGGAAAGCGCTCATCGTTTTTTGTTGTGAATTGGACAACAAACGTAAAAAGGAATTCAGCAAAATTGTCAAATTAGTTGAAGAAAATAATCAGTCGGGACTAATGAATTACCTGAACAGCGGGGAGTCATACATCAAGGGAACAACCGCTTTTATTGCCGGAGTGATTGTAGCTAAAAAATGGGGACTTGATCTGAATTTCCTGCGATCGAAGTACGAAGATTATACCGGTAGTTTGCTTACCGCCTATGCCGATCGCCAGCGAGTGGCCTTTTAATCCAATACCATGGAGTGGCCAGAAATTACAGTCATCGGTACCGGTGGGCTGGGTCAGACATTTATCAAGGCTCTGCATGAGAAACAGCTTCCACTCAAAAGCATTTTTAACCGCACCGCGAGTGAGGTTAAAAAACTGGCTACCGACTTTCATATTGGGATTGCCGATACTTTTCCTGAAAGTAAAACCGATCTGGGCTCGTTAACCTTTTTGACGGTTTCTGATCGGGCCATCCAAGAAGTTGCTATTCGCCTGTCGGAACTATCCGATGATTTTTCCGGCTATACTTTTGTTCACTGTTCCGGGAATATGCCGGCTGAGCATTTACAGGCTCTACGGGCCAAGGGGGCTCAGGTTGTTGCTATGCACCCTTTACAGTCGTTTACCACCGAATCAGGGACCGAAAGTTTTAACGGTATCTACTTTACCCTGGAGGGGGATCAGCAAGCCTTCCCGGAGCTTCACAATCTGGCCTTGAAATTAGGGGCCTCGGTTTTGGAAGTAGATGCCGATCAAAAATCATATCTCCATGCGGCTGCGGTGATGGCTTCTAATTACCTGAATACGCTGTTGCAGGCAGCAGTCGAAACGGCTGAGGTCAGCGGACTTTCTTCTGAGGAAGTGAAAAAGGCTTTGTTTCCTCTTATCAAGAGAAGTTTGAAAAATATTGAGCATACCAGTTTTGAAGAGGCATTAACTGGTCCCATCAAACGTGGAGATGTAGCGACGGTTCAACACCATTTAGAATTATTGGAAGAGCACGATCAGCTCTGCAAGCTATACTGTATGTTAGGTCGGCGTACCATATCGATAGCACTTCAGTCCGGAAATTTAAAGGAAGCGTCGGCCAAAGAACTTAAAAAGCTACTGAACGCCCATGAGTGATTATTATGAGCGCGTCTATAACGTGGTAGAACAAATTCCAAGAGGCCGGGTAACGACCTACGGTTGCATCGCACGGTATTTGGGGATTGCTTCCGGGGCTCGGATGGTGGGATATGCGCTCAATAAAGCTGCGGAAACGGAGATACCGGCTCATCGTGTTGTAAACAGAAATGGAGAGTTGACAGGGAGGGCCTATTTCCCCGATGATACTATGAGGGAGCGGCTCCGGCAGGAGGATATTGTTTTTGTGGATGAATACGAGGTGGATATTGAGAAACACTTGTGGGATCCCAACAAAGAATTGCCATTATAAACTCAGTAATTCATGAAAAATCGATTTAAATACATCCGGGAATTAAAACTGCCGATCCTATTTCTGGCATTTCTATTCGGATCGGCTTCGGTAGCACTTTCTCAATCCCGCGAAAATTCACTGCTCAAAGATGTTGATGGAGATGATCTACAGAAGATCATTGAATCCTATGAGGGCAAACGGGCAGTACTGGTAAACGTTTGGGCAACCTGGTGTGCTCCTTGCGTGGAAGAATTTCCGGGATTGGTGAAATTACAGCGCGAATATCCCGATCAGTTGCGAGTGGTATTTGTCTCCGCAGATTTTCCCGACAGTCGTGGGCGAGCGCTGAAATTTTTAAAGGAACAAAACGTCGACTGGACGACTTACTTTAAAACGGGCAGTGATCAACCGTTCATTGAAGCATTATCTTCGACATGGTCCGGGGCCTTGCCTTATACCAAAGTCATAGGAAAAAATGGGGAGGTTGTTACCAGCTGGGAACAAAGTGCGGATTACGAAAAATTTAAACGGAACGTTCAAACTGCAATTAAACAATGACGCTATGAGGAAATCCTACCTGTTTTCGATTGTACCTGTCTTACTGGGTGCTGCATTGTTCGCTGTTATACCGGTGACAGATGAGACTGTTGATGAACTTGAGATAGGAGCTAAAGCTCCCATGACTGATGTGCCGGTACAGGATGTGTCCGGTAAGATGCTCACGCTTAATGAAGTGGCCATGGACAATGGCTTGCTGGTAAATTTTTCCTGTAATACCTGTCCATGGGTGGCACGATGGGAAGATCGTTATAACCCTATAGCAAAGCTGGCCAAAGAAAACAAGATTGGAGTGATTGCCTTGAATCCCAATACGGCCTACCGCGAGAAAGGGGAATCTTTGCAGGATATGAAGGAGCGGGCCCAGAAGAGCAATTATCAGTTTCCCTATGCCATTGATGAAGGCAGTAAATTCGCATCAGCTTTCGGTGCCACACGCACGCCTCATATTTACCTGTTCAACAGTAGTATGGAACTGGTTTACCGGGGAGCGATAGACGATAATGCCCATTCGGCGGAGGATGTTGAACATCCCTATCTGAAAAACGCCATTAAAAATCTGAGTTCTGGCAAAACGATTGATCCGCAGACCACAAAATCACTGGGCTGTACGATTAAATGGCCGGAAGAATAAGGCATAAATATTTGGTGAAAGACTTATTGCCAATAGTAGGCTTTCAGTGATAATTGCCTCTAGGGTTAAAAATCTCCCAAAAAATCCTTATTTTCAGGGCTTGTCAGAACTACTGGCAAGCCTTTCTTTTTGAGAACCAAATGATGAACGACTCAATGCCCACGTGGAGATTACATACAGAATTTAAATTTGACGCCGCTCATTTTATAGAGGGGTATGACGGCAAGTGTGGCCGCATGCACGGTCATACTTATAAAGTGCAGGTATCAGCTAAGTCACACAAATTGAATCCCTCAAAATATCTTGAAACAGATGATATGGTTTGTGACTTCAGGGAACTTAAGTGGGCCGCTAAAGGATCTGACAAGGGAGGGCTGGATCATTCGGTTCTGAATGAAGAATTACCGATAAATCCTACGGCAGAACGAATTGCAGAGTTTATCTATAAAAAAACGAAGGAACGGATCCCGGATGGCATCAAGTTGAAGATAACCGTGTGGGAAACCGAAACTTGCTGGGTTGAATATACCGAAGACGATGTTTGACAAATTGGATCAGGAAAAATTGGAACAGCTTATCGATCAGGAGGAAATGCGATCGGTCGAGTATCCGCTGGTGGAAGATTTTTATACCATCCAGGGAGAAGGAGCCCATACCGGGCGACCGGCATACTTTATTCGTACGGCCGGCTGTGATGTAAACTGCTGGTGGTGCGATGTGCAGGAGAGCTGGGACGAAGATGCGCATCCCCGGGAGTCGGTTGGAGAGATCGTGAGCCGCGTTAAGGATAGCGGGGCAGAATTTGCCGTTATCACTGGGGGAGAGCCCCTGTTGCATGATTTGGATCCACTGACCTACCAGCTAAAACAGGCTGGAATAAAAGTGCATATTGAGACCAGCGGTTCCTCGCCGATATCCGGCTACCTCGACTGGATTACACTATCGCCCAAACGGTTCAAAGAGCCACTGGATGATATTTTTCCCTATGTGGATGAATTAAAGGTGGTAGTTCTGACAAAAAAGGATTTGGAATGGGCCGAAAAGAATGCCGAAAAATGTCCGGAAAGCGCTCAACTGCTGCTTCAGCCAGAATGGGAAAAAGAAGGGGCGGTAGACCTGATTATCGACTATGTGAAAGCCAATCCCCAATGGGGCATTAGTCTGCAGACCCACAAATTTATGGGAGTCAGGTAAATGAGCGTTACTGTCTCACCTATCTGAAATTTAGCATAACAAATTCGATAACTTTTGTCTCATTCAACTAAAGATTCCGTCATAATTACCGGCGCCAGTCGGGGCATTGGTCGGCAAATTGCCCTAACATTTGCCCGCGAAACGGATTTTGCCCTTTTTTTGCTGGCACGAACCGAATCGGACCTTAAAGAAACTCAGAAGCTTTGCAAAGAGGCCGGGGCAGCAGAAGTGGCCCTGCTGGCCGGTGATTTGTCGGATCCCGATATCGTACAAAGTATTAGCCTGCCAACCGGATTTCCGATTCCTAAAATCCTTGTTAATAATGCAGGCTCTTTTCTGTTAAAATCACTGAGAGAAACTTCCCACCCGGAATTCGTGCAGCAAATTCAGGCTAACCTGTATTCGGCAGTGAACGTGACCAACCGGTTTCTGGAGGAATTAAAGGGAAAACCACATGCCCTGATTGCCAATATTTGTTCGGTAGGTGCAGTGGAGGGACTCAAAGATAGTGGGGCATATTCGGCTTCTAAACATGCTCTACTAGGCTATACGCGTTCACTTAGACAGGAGCTGATGGATACGGAGATCGCAGTGACGGCCATCAACCTCGGGCAAACAAAGTCTACGTCGTGGGAAGGATCTTCGGTAGATGCCGGTCGGCTAATAGATCCTAAGGATGTCGCCCAGATCATCCTTGATATATCAAGACTTTCTTCCCGGACCGTAGTGGAAGAGATACTCGTAAAGCCGCAACGTGGGCGCGTGCCTCCAATGTGATCTTTTGAAACGTTTGATACATATAAAAAAAGGAGTCTGCTGCTTAGCAGACTCCTTTTTACATTTACTAGCCTGAAATCTACGGATTATTCCGTCTGCCTACGCCACTGTCGACTGCGGCCTTTTTCACGGCTTTGGAAACTTTCCTTACGACTTCGCTGTCAAACACGCTCGGAATAATATATTCTTCTCCGAGTGCTTTTTCATCAATGCATTCCGCAATAGCGTGGGCCGCGGCAAGCTTCATTTCTTCGTTGATATCGGTAGCCCGGGCATCCAGTGCTCCACGGAAGAGTCCGGGGAACGCCAATACATTATTGATCTGGTTGGGATAATCGCTCCGTCCCGTGGCGATTATGCGGGCGATGGTATCAATTTCTTCAGGGCGGATTTCCGGTACCGGATTGGCCAGTGCGAAAACAATGGGATCGTCGGCCATCTTTTCGATCGCTTCTTTGGGTACGGTTCCCGGACCACTGACCCCAATTAAGAGATCTGCGCCGTTCGTGGCATCCATGACCGATCCTTTTTTATTGTCGGCGTTGGTATTTTCTGCGAGCCATTTTTTACTGGAATCCTTATTTTCACGATCCCTGTGGATAATTCCTTTGCTATCGCAGCAGAGAATCTCCTCAACTCCGGCTTCCAGCAGAATCTTGGTAATGGCCACGCCTGCTGCTCCCGCACCAACAATCACAATGGAAAGATCTTCCATCTTCTTGTCAACTACCTTCAGGGCATTAATGGTAGCTGCCAGGGTAACGACGGCCGTCCCGTGCTGATCATCATGAAATACCGGGATATCCAATTCTTCTTTTAATTGTTCTTCAATTTCGAAACAGCGGGGAGCACTAATATCTTCCAGGTTAATTCCGCCAAATCCGGGAGACATCCATTTTACCGCATTTACAATTTCGTCTACTTCCTGGGTGTTCAGGCAGATAGGATAGGCATCGACTTTTCCAAACTCTTTGAACAACATGGCTTTGCCTTCCATAACAGGCATAGCCGCTTCCGGACCGATATTGCCCAGACCGAGTACGGCGGAACCGTCGCTGACAACTGCTACGGAATTTTCCTTAATAGTAAGTGTGTGAGCCTTCTCTTTTTCTTCGGCAATGGCTTCACAAACGCGTCCCACACCCGGCGTATAAGCCATGGAAAGAGAATCACGCGTATCAACGGGCACTTTGTTTTGAATACGGATCTTACCACCGAGGTGGAGCAGAAATACCCGGTCGGAAACATTGCGCACCTTGATGCCATCAATCTTTTTGATGGCCTTGACAATAGATTTGGAATGGGCTTCGTCACGTGCGCTGACGGTGAGGTCACGCACCTTATAGTTGCCTTCTACCTTAACTACGTCAACGGCACCGGGATCACCTTTCTGTTCGGCAATTTCTTCGAGTACTTTGGCCAGCATACCGGGTTTATTCTCGATATACAGACGCATCGTAAAACTGTAACTGACACTTGGCTGTATTTCACTCATGTAATCAATTTTTCTTTTAAAACTTAGGCCGGGAACTTACAGGCATTATGAGTGATAAACAACATTTTTGATGCCCTGAAAGAGAGAACAAATCAGTACTTCAGAAGTTTATCCAGCCGTTCCTTCAGCCGGGCATCAGCCAGAAAGTGTTTCTCCAGTTCGGGACTGAACGGGACGGGTATATCGAGGGAGGAACAGCGCAGAATAGGGGCGTCGAGCTGTTCAAAACACTGTTCGGTAATCAGGGAAGAAATTTCGCTCATAGGACCGAGGGTAGTGGAGGGTTCCTGTAATAATAAGGCCCGGTTGGTTTTGGATACTGATTTATCTATGGTTTCCATATCCATGGGATGCAGGCAGCGTAAATCTACGATTTCAAGTTCGGTCCCGTCATTGGCATATTGTTCGGCAATGTCTTGTGCCCAGTGCACGCCCATGCCATACGTAATAATGGTGGCGTCTGTACCTTTGCGACGGATGCGGGCTTTGCCTAGCTTTTCTGCCTTACATGAGTCGGGTGTTGTGCTGCGAATACTGCGATAGAGTTTTTTATGCTCGAAAAAGAGAACGGGATTCGGATCATAGAGTGAACTATAAAGCAGGTTTTGTGCGTCTTCGACCGTAGCGGGTACTACCACTTTGAGGCCCGGATGCTGCATAAACCAGCCTTCGGGTGATTGGGAGTGATACGGCCCGGCTCCAACGCCGGCGCCGTGCGGAGCCCGAATGGTTATATTCAGGGAAGGCATCCAGCGGTACTGTCCTTTGGCGATATTGTTGATCACCTGATTGAATCCGCAGGAGATGAAATCGGCAAACTGCATTTCCACCACCGGTTTAAATCCTTCGAGCGCCAGTCCAACAGCACAGCCGAGGGCGCCTGCCTCAATGATCGGGGTATTGCGGATGCGCTCTTTACCGAATTGCTCCAGGAAACCTTCGGTTACTTTAAAGACGCCGCCGTACTCGGCAATATCCTGGCCCATGATTACGAAGCTTTCATCTTCTTCAAAAGCCTGTTTAAGCGAAAACTGAATGGCATCCACAAAGCGCTTTTCTGAAGAACTTTCTTTTGTTTTAGAATTGGCCGGCAGGGAAACAGATGTGAACAAACGATTCATTTCTGACTCATAATTAAATTCAGGATCATCGGCCTGCAGGGCCCGGTCAAGCGGCTCCTCAAAGCTTTGGTCCACCTCATCCTGAATGTCTTGGAGGTCCTCATCTCCACTGACGATCTTTTCTTCTTTTAGCCACTCTGCCATGCGATCGATAGGGTCTTTCTCGGCCCACTTCTCAAATTTTTCATCGGGTACGTAAAAGGTTCCCGAAGCTTCCTCATGGCCGCGCATACGAAATGTTTTCGCTTCTATAAGGGTAGGTTTGCCTTGCAAAGCCTGTTCTTTGGCACTATTGACGGTCTCCATCACCTCAAAAATATCATTGCCGTCAATTTTAACTCCTTCCAGCCCGTATCCGATCGCCCGATCTACCAAATCTTCGCAGGCATACTGTTCGTTGGTGGGAGTGGAGAGTCCGTAACCGTTATTTTCAATCATAAAGATAACAGGGAGCTCCCAAACGGCCGCAAGGTTCAGTGCTTCGTGAAATTCCCCCTCACTGGTAGCTCCGTCTCCACAGAAACTACAGGCTACGAATCCACCGTTTCGCAATTTAGAAGCCAGCCCCAAGCCGTCAGCCACAGGCATAGTGGCAGCAAGGTGCGAGATCATGCCGACAATATTTTTCTCGGGGATGCCGAAATGAAAAGAGCGGTCGTGCCCCTGAGTAAATCCGTCGGCTTTTCCCAACAGTTGGCAGAAAAGCTTGTAAAGATCAACATCCCGGGTGGTAAACAACCCCAGGTTGCGATGCATCGGCAGAAGATAATCCTTTTTGTCTAGGGCGAGGGCTACGCCGACCGCAATCGCTTCTTGGCCCATGCCGGAGAACCATTTACTGATTTTATTTTGACGCAATAGGTTAAGCATTCGCTGCTCGATACGGCGGGGCAGGAGCAGGTGTTTGTAGATGGAGAGAGCCTCTTTTTTGCTCAAATTTTTTTTAGGTTGAATCATTAATTTAGGGCTGGTCCAGATTACTTTTTTGCACCCACACCGGATGCAATCCATCGCTTAAAATAACCTCATCTCAGGAAGGTGCAAATCAGCTGTAACTTATTTTTCAGAAAAATATTTTAGATTTGTGCAATGGTTTGCATAATTCTGGCATTCCACTATTTTTGATTACCAGCTTAGATTATAAAAGCTGCTAATTTAAGTAATCTCTTTGTATTTAGAGTTGAATTTCTCGTCGTTTGATTGATCTATTGATAGAAAAAAATTCTTAACTTTTTGTAGAAAAAATAATGCAATTACTTGGATATGATTTGGGTAGCTCCAGTATCAAAGTATGTTTACTTGATGCAAATAGTAAAAAAGTTATAGCCTCAGCCGTCTCACCTAAAGATGAGCTTGATATTCAATCACCACAGCAAGGATGGGCAGAGCAAGATCCGGAAGTCTGGTGGGAGCATATACAAAAAGTAACGGCCAAAATACTGAATGCGGATAGAGCAAATCCTAAAGAAATTGGGGGTATTGGTATTGCTTATCAGATGCACGGGTTGGTACTGGTGGATGAGCAACAAGAAGTATTATATCCTGCAATTATCTGGTGCGATGGACGTGCGGTCGATATTGGAAACAAGGCGTTTGAAGAGTTAGGGCAGCAGTACTGTTTGGAGCACTATCTGAATTCTCCGGGCAACTTTACAGCCTCCAAATTGCGGTGGATACGAGAGCATGAGCCTGAAATTTTTGCTGATACCTTTAAAGTTATGTTACCCGGTGATTATATTGCCATGAAACTATCAGGGGAGATCCGGACTTCTGTGTCTGGACTTTCAGAGGGGATTTTCTGGGATTATCAGTCGGAAAGTATTGCTCACAAGTTGATGGCGCATTACGGCATTCCTGATAATTTGCTTCCTGAGTTTGATCCCAACTTTGCCGAATCAGGTACTTTAAGTAAAGAGGCAGCGAATAAGTTAGGACTTGAAGCCGGGATCCCCATTGGGTACCGAGCGGGTGATCAACCCAATAATGCGTTGTCACTTAATGTTTTGGATCCAGGCGAAGTGGCTGCCACAGCCGGCACCTCCGGTGTTATTTATGGAGTAACCGATCAGCCGCTATATGATGAAAAGTCACGGGTAAACACCTTTGTTCATGTCAACAGTACGAAAGACAAACCTCGATACGGCGTGCTGCTTTGTATTAATGGTACCGGTATCCAAAATAGCTGGTTGAAAAGTAAGTTGCTTAATGATCAATACAGCTATGATGCGATGAATCAGCAGGCAAATAATATTCCCATAGGTGCCGAAGGGGTTACGGTTTTGCCTTTTGGTAATGGACCGGAACGCGTACTTGGAAACAGAGATCTGGGTTCCCAGATCAGAGATGTTAATTTCAATCGACATAATGAGGCTCATGTTATGCGAGCCAGTCAGGAAGGCATTGCTTTTTCTCTGAGCTATGGGCTGCAGGTAATGAAAGAAATGGGGATGGATATTAATACCATCCGTGTGGGCAGCGACAATATGTTTCAAAGTCCGGTATTCCGGGAGGCTTTTGCCAACGCAACCGGTACCAAGATCGAATTATATAACTCCAATGGGGCATTCGGGGCTGCTATTGGCGCGGGATTGGGAACCGGAATATTCAAGTCTCGCGAAGAGGCATTCCAGAATCTCGAGTGCATCGCTGCAATAACGCCGAGTGGCAAAAAAATGAAAGCCTACCAGCAGGCCTATGAGCGTTGGGAGGAAGCACTCAAAAAAGAATTAGAAACCAAGTAAATAGTATCAAATACCGAACCAAACTACAGTTATTATGAATATTACAACGGGCACGGAAGAATATTTTGAAGGCATCGATGAAGTTACATTTGAAGGTAAAGATTCTGATAAACCGTTAGCGTTTAAATACTACAATCCCGAGGAGATAGTAGGAGATCAGAGCATGCAAGAGCACCTGCGTTTTGCTGTGGCTTACTGGCATACCTTTAATGAGCTGGGCGGCGATCCCTTTGGCTGGGGAACCCGAGAGTATCCCTGGATGAAATATGATGACGCAATTGATAGGGCTCGGGCCAAGATGGATGCAGCGTTTGAATTTATTACTAAATTGCAGGTCCCATTCTATTGTTTTCATGATGTTGATATGGTTGATGAAGCGGATACTATCCGTGAATCGGAGAACCGTTTGCAGACGATGGTGGATTATGCCAAACAGAAGCAGGAAGAAAGCGGTGTTCAGCTCCTTTGGGGGACGGCTAACTTGTTTAGTCATCCAAAATATATGAATGGTGCAGCGACTAATCCCGATTTTGATGTGATTACCCACGCCGGCGCCCAGGTTAAACGAGCTTTGGATGCCACGATTGCATTGGGGGGATCCAATTATGTGTTTTGGGGCGGACGTGAGGGCTATCAATCTCTGCTGAATACTGATATGCAACGGGAGCGCGATCACCTGGCGCGGTTCCTGCATATGGCGAAGGATTATGGCCGGAAAAATGGATTTGAGGGCACTTTTTTGATTGAGCCCAAACCCATGGAGCCAATGAAACACCAGTATGATTTTGACACCTCTACCGTTATTGGATTTTTACGAGAATACGGTCTGGATGATGATTTTAAAGTTAATATTGAGGTAAATCATGCTATTCTGGCTAAACATACGTTTGAACATGAGCTGCAAGTAGCTGCTGATGCCGGATTGTTGGGAAGTATTGATGCCAATAGGGGAGATTATCAGAATGGTTGGGATACCGATCAATTCCCTGCGGATATATTCGAGCTTACCCAGGCTATGCTGGTTATCCTGCAAAACGGGGGCTTCGAAACCGGAGGAATTAATTTTGATGCTAAAATTCGCCGTAATTCAACTGATTTGAAAGATCTGGTTTATGCCCATATTGGTGGAATGGATGTTATTGCCCGGGCTTTGAAGACGGCTCGCAGGATTTTGGAAGATTCCGACTTTAAGGAACTGCGAAAAGAACGCTATTCCTCTTATGATTCTGGTAAAGGAGAAGAGTTTGAGAACGGGAAGCTTAGCCTTGAAGATTTAAGAAATTTGGCAGAAACGCGAGGAGAGCCAAAGCAAAGAAGCGGTCATCAAGAGTTCTATGAGAATCTAATTAACCAATATATTTAGTTTTCTTATTGCCATCGGATGGTTGAGAGTGCCATCCGATGGGTTTTAATGAAGACAAAACCTCATTCTTTGGTGGCGAGCATTAGGGTATGTGTTTTTAGCCCTCCCTTTCCCCAAAATTTAAATTGAACAAAAATAAACGGCTATTTATATATGTATAAACGGATAAAGCTTTTAGCATTTATTGCATTAATAGTACCCATCTCTGTTTTTGGACAGGTTAGGGTGCCTAAGCTGGTAAGTGATGGAATGGTTTTGCAGCGGAATGCCGAAGTTCCCGTCTGGGGATGGGCCAAACCGGGCGAAAATATTTCTGTCGTTTTTAAAGGTACAAATTATCACACCGTAACAAATGATGATGGGAAGTGGAAGCTAAAAATGACGGATTTGACTCCCGGCGGGCCGTATAAAATGAAGATTATCGGTAATAATACCACCATTACCCTGCACAATGTTTTGGTCGGGGATGTATGGATCAGTTCCGGGCAATCGAATATGGAACATACGATGTACAGCTTCCGGGAGGTCTATCAGAGTGAAATAGACAATGCCCACTATGATGAGATCCACTATTTTGATGTTCCGCAAAACTATTCATTTCAAGGTCCGCTGGAAAAATTACCATCCGGAGAATGGGTAGATACTAATCCCAGAACCGTGGGCTCTTTTTCGGCAGCGGCTTATTTCTTTGCCAAGAATATCCACGAGAAATATCATATTCCGATTGGTATTATCAACGCCAGCTTGGGGGGCTCACCAGCCCAGGCGTGGATTAGTCAAGATGCTCTGAAAGGCAAGTTCCCGGATTATTATAACGAAAGCCAGCAGTTTAAGGACAGTGCTTTTGTAGCACAGACACAGCGCAAAGACCAGCAAAGAACAATAGACTGGTATCAAGAATTGCAAAAGAAAGACGTGGGATATGCGAGTTCTCACAAATCCTGGACCGCGTCCGAGGTGAATACGGATGAGTGGTCTGTAATGGAGATTCCCGGATATTGGGCCGATACAAATCTTGGAAATATCAATGGGTCGGTATGGTTTAGAACCAAAGTCGATATTCCGGCTTCAATGGTTGGAAAACCGGCGATGATTCGTCTGGGAAGAATTGTGGATGCGGATTCTGTTTTTATCAATGATACTTTTGTGGGTACTACCAGTTACCAGTATCCCAGGCGACGATATAATATCCCTTCAGGGGTGCTAAAAAAGGGAACCAACACCATTGTTATAAGGGTAGTAAATGTAAGCGGCCGAGGCGGATTTGTCCCTGAGAAACCCTATGATATTTCGGCCGGTGGACAGTGGATAAGCTTAAAAAAGAAATGGAAATTCCATCTTGGTGCCCAAATGGAAGCCCTCGCCCCACAAACTTTTGTACGATGGAAATCAAGTGGATTGTATAACGCAATGCTTGCTCCATTGCAAAATTATCGCATCAAGGGAGCTATTTGGTACCAGGGTGAGTCGAATACAGGCAAGCCCGAGGAATATCATGAACTCTTTGCAACGATGATAAGAAACTGGCGGGAACAATGGAATGAGGGCGATTTTCCATTCATATTTGTACAGTTGCCTAATTTTATGAAAGCCCAGGAAGAACCTTCTGAGAGTAACTGGGCTTTACTGCGGGAATCGCAGCGTAAAACTCTGGCTTTGCCTAATACGGGTATGGCTGTAACTATTGATATTGGAGAATGGAATGATATACATCCATTTAACAAAAAAGATGTCGGTAAGAGATTAGCGCTTGCCGCCGAGAAAGTGGCTTATGGAGAGAATGACATCGTTTACTCCGGTCCATCTTATGAATCCATGAAGAAGGAGGGAGATAAGGTAACGCTCACTTTTTCAAGTATTGGCAGCGGGTTAATGGTAAAAGGGAGTGATACATTGGAAGGGTTTGCCATCGCTGGTCCGGATCATCATTTTGTATGGGCAAACGCCAAAATTGATGGGAACAAAGTTGTTGTCTGGAGTAAGAATGTTTCGAATCCGGTAGCCGTACGATATGGCTGGGCCGATAATCCTGAAGATGCCAACCTGTTTAATAAGCAGGGATTGCCGGCTTCTCCGTTCAGGACGGATAACTGGGATCATATTGAGAATTGAATTGTTGAGGGGATCTCGATCACACCAAAAGGATGGCTTAGTAATTGGTTCCTTTCATATCATGTAATACATGGATTTTTCAAACTCCACTAAAAGCACTGAACCCACCATCAACGGGAATTACCGTACCGGTTACAAATGCAGAGGCTTCGCTGCATAGCCAAATGAGTGTTCCAGCAAGGTCTTCGGGATTTCCGAAACGATTCATTGGGGTATGGTCGATGATCTTCTGACCTCTAGAGGTTAGTGAGTCATCTTTGTTTAGCAACAGATCGTGATTTTGTTCACCGATAAAAAAGCCTGGAGCGATAGCATTTACGCGGATACCCTCTCCGTATTTTGAGATCAATTCGGTGGACAGCCATTTGGTATAGTTGTCGATCGCTGCCTTTGAAGCGGCATAGCCCATTACCCGGGTCATTGGACGAGAAGAGGCCATGGAGGATATATTGATGATCGAGCCCGTTTTCTGCTCAACCATCGGTTTGGCAAAAATCTGGGTAGTGTAAAATGAACCCAAAAAATTAACATCTACTACTTTTTCGAGAGCCTCCCTTGAAATATCAAAAATTGATTGGTCAGGATTGACGGTGGCTTTGGGCATGTTACCCCCGGCGGCATTAACCAGAATATCAATGGTACCCCATTCTTCAAGCACTTGGTGTCTGGCTTCGATTAGTTGGTCCTCTTTAAGCACATCAGCAATTAGAGGGATGGCATTTCCACCGGCGTCCGTAATTTCTTGAATCGTATCCTCGGCCTTGGATTCACTTCTTCCCAGGATAGCGACATTGGCCCCGGCATGGGACAGAGCTTTTGCCATCGCTCCGCCAAGAACGCCTGTTCCGCCTGTTACAACTGCTGTTTTACCGCTTAAATCAAATTGGTCAATCACGAGATATTAATTATCTGAATATTATGGCTATTAAACTGTTAAATGCAATCGTTTGCAGAAGGTAATTAATACAACTTTTTTTTGAAAGTATTCTACAGGCTTGATTTTATTCTTTAACACTAATTACCATCTTTTTGCAAATTTCTTATTCCCACTTCAAGGCCGCGTAGTTCGGCCAGTCCACGCATGCGTCCGAGTCCGGAATATCCAGGATATGATTCTCGATGCAGGTCATCGAGGATACGGTGCCCGTGATCCGGGCGCATTGGTATAGACAGGTCTTTGCGTCCGTTATCTTTACGTCGCCGTTGTTCGGAAATTAAAGCGCGCATTACGGCAGGCATCTCTGCATCACCTTCAAGATGACGTGCTTCCTGAAAACTGCCATCCTTATCGCGATTGACACTGCGCAGGTGGATAAAGTGAATACGATCTCCCAGCCGTTTTACCATTCCGGGCAGATCATTTTCGGGATTTGCTCCGTATGAGCCCGTGCAAAAGGTTAGCCCGTTATTAGGGCTATCAACTGCTTCCAGGAGTTGACGGGCATCAGATTCTGTGCTAACAACCCGGGGAAGACCAAAAAGCGACCGAGGAGGGTCATCCGGATGAATAGCCATTCGAACTCCGCATTCTTCAGCTACTGGAATAATTTCCTCTAAAAAATAGTACAGATGCTGACGAAGTTCTTGATCGCCAATTTCCTCATATTCGTTTAGGCGATTACGGAATTTCTCGAGTGTCATCTCTTCGTCGCCCGGCAGTCCCAAAAGGATGGTTTGAGTCAGCTCTGAAATCTGATCCGTGGACAGAGAATCATAGTAGTTCCTGGCCTTGACTTGTTGCCTGGAAGAATACTCTTGCCTGGCTTCGGGACGCTCTAATATAAAAAGTTCAAAAGCGGCAAAAGCGGTGGCCTCGAAACGAAGTGTCGTTCCCCCGTCATCGAGCTGATAGTTCAAGTGTGTCCGAGTCCAGTCGGTCAAAGGCATGAAATTATAACAAACGGTGGTTATTCCACATTTGGCGACGTTGCGTATCGACTGTTTGTAGTTTTCGATGTAGGCATCATAGCGGCCGCTCTGTTTTTTAATAGCTTCGTGTACAGGAATGCTCTCCACGACAGACCATCGAAGTCCGGCTCGTTCAATTTTTTGTTTCACCTTCTGGATTTCAGCTATAGGCCAAATCTCACCGGCCGGAATATTATGCAGTGCTGTCACAATGCCGGTGGCGCCCGTCTGCGGAATATTATTCAGAGGAATGGTGTCGTAAGAGCCGAACCATCGCCATGTTTGTTCAAAGTTCATAGTTGTTGCAAATTATGTATTATATAATAGTGCTGCCATAAAGAAACCCGTGAATGTTCTGGTTTGGCCTATTCTTTAGCTTAAATCATTTATTAAAACGGCTGTCAGATTAAAAGGCCATCTCACACTCTTACATTAAATCAAACAAGCGCGGTAACCATAAACTCAAATCCGGCCAGAACGTAACCAGAAGCAATGCTACAATCATTGCAAAAAACAAAGGCAATAGTGGTTTAATGATTTTAGAGATGGTTGTATTGGCAATACTCACGCCTACAAATAACAACGATCCTACCGGTGGAGTACAGATACCGATACAAAGATTCAAAATCATAATAATGCCAAAGTGAATGGGATTTACGCCTAACTCGGTAACGATGGGCAAAAAAATGGGCGTAAAAATGAGCACTGCCGGGGTCATATCCATGAAGGTTCCTACGACCAGCAGGATGAGATTGATCATCAGCAGAATCACGATCTTGTTGTTACTGAGGGCCAACAAGGAAGCACTTACCGTTTGGGGGATACTTTCAAAAGACATTACCCATGACATGCTAATCGAAGTGGCGATCAACAGCATGATTACCGAGGTGGTACTTACCGATTTGATGAGCACGCCTTCCAGGTCTCGCAAAGACATTTCACCATAATAAATAGAAAGTAACAGGGTATATGCCACGGCAATGGCTGCGGCTTCGGTGGCTGTAAAGATACCGGCAATAATGCCTCCGATGACTACAAATAGGAGAAACAGGCTGGGTAGAGCATCTAAAAAGGAAGAAAATATTACGGGTAGTTTGGTCGATTCACCGACGGGAAAATCTTTGTATTTCGCCCAGAAAGCAGATACCGCCATGAGCGCTAATCCCGTTAATATCCCCGGAACATATCCTGCTACAAATAAGGCAGCAATAGAGGCACCGCCACTAGCCAGCGAATAGACAATTAAAATATTGGATGGTGGTATTACCAGCCCCGTGGTGGAAGAGGTAATATTAATGGCGGCACTGAATTCCTTTGAGTAGCCCTCTTTTTCCATTTCAGGATGCAGAATAGAGCCAATAGCTGAGGCGGCTGCTACCGAAGATCCGGCGATCGCCCCAAACAGCATAGCGGCTACAACATTAACATATGCCAGTCCGCCGGGCAGGGCACCCACTAAGTTTTTGGCAAAGTTGATGAGTCGTTGTGCAATACCGCCGCGATTCATAATATGGCCGGCTAGCAGAAAGAAGGGGATGGCCAGCAGCGTAAAACTGTCGAGTCCGGTACCCATCCGTTCGGCAATCGTTATTAGCGCGGTCACGGAGTCTAAGGTGGTTAACAATGTAAGCACGCTGGAAATCCCGAGCGACCAACTTACGGGTACACCGATTGACAGCAGGATAGCAAAGCTTATCAGAAGTACGCAAATCCCGAGTAGTTCCATATCAACTAGCGGTTTCAGGTGAAGATTGAAGGAGTGATATCAGATCACAAACTTTGTAATAGGTAACAAGAAGTCCGCTTACCGGAAGTACACTGTAGATATATCCCATCGGTATGTCCAAAGAAGGAGAGGGCTGACCAAGCGTAAGATAGACGAGCATGCTGCCGCCAAATATCATAACGGCTATGGCAAAGCAGAGAATAAGGCTCTGAATTAGAATATTAAGTCTTTTCTTATTTTGGGAAGACAATTTCGTTGCCAGCAGCTCGATACCAATATGCTCATTTTTGCCGGCGACAAATGCCGCTCCCAACAGGCTTACCCAAATCAGTAGAAAACGAGAAAGCTCGCTGGTAAATGTACTGGGAGCCTGCAGTATATATCGGGTAAATACTTGCCAGATGACATCGAGCACAAGTATCACCATCAAGAATACAAGTATCGACCTGACAACGTTATCGACTGTTTTTCTCATCCTGTTGCCCTACGTTTTTGATTTCGTTTACCAGCTTAGTCAGCTCTGGGTGCTTTCGTTTAAACTGCTGATACATCGGCTGTACGGCGTTGACAAATGGTTGCCGGTCAGGCTCAATAATGGTAACCTCATTTTCTTTGAATACCTGCATCGATTTTTCGACTGCATGTTCCCATATTTCGCGCTGATAATCGGCGGATTCATCGGCTGCTTGTTGCACCCACTGCTGTTCTTGCTCAGAAAGTTGATTCCAAAAACGCGTGCCTGCAATCAGCACATCTGGCACGGCGGTATGTTTTGTGAGCGAATAATATTTTGTCACCTCGTAATGACGAGAGCTGTAGTAACTCGGAGGATTATTTTCTGCTCCATCCACAATTCCGCTTTGCAATGCCGTGTAGAGTTCTCCATATGAAATCGGAGTGGGAGAGCCGTTCAATGCCTTGATATAATTGATAGCCATCGGACTTTCCTGAACCCGTATTTTTAAGCCTTTAAGATCCGATGGCTTTCGAATTGGTTGACTTCGGGTATAAAAGCTGCGAAGCCCCGCATCATAGTAGGTGAGTCCGCGGAAGTGTTGTTCAGTGCCCCGCAGCAAAATTTCTCGCCCTACTTTTCCCCACAATACATTTGTTACATGTTGCTTGTTACGAAACAGGTAAGGTAAGCTGAATATTTGATAAGCCGGTATAAAACTTTCCATATTGGCAGCCGAAACTTTAGCAATATCAACGGTCCCGACCTGAACAAGCTCCAGAAGTTCGCGTTCCGACCCCAATTGTTGATTGGGATAAATTTTTATTTTGAGTCTGCCATGCGAAATGGAATCCAGCCGTTGGGCCATGTATCGCATTCCTTTGGCTACAGGATGCTGTACATTCATGGCATGAGCTAAGATGATGGTATTTTTATCCGGACTGGAGCAACTGCTCACAAATCCCGCTCCTATCAGCAATATAGCAATAAAAAGGAGGCGTGGTTTTAATGAAGAAGCCATGTCAAGAGTTGCCTTTTAGCGACTGTGCCAGTTCCAGTGTTTCGGCTACGTGCTGGCTTAAAGCATCATAATTTTTGTTCTTCAGAAGTTCTTTTTTTAAGAGTTTGGAACCCATCCCCACACAGGCGGCCCCCGCTTCAAACCAGTCTGCCATGTTGCCTTGTGAGACCCCGCCGGTAGGCATCATTTTAAGCCAGGGGCAGGGTCCCCTTACCGCTTTGATAAAACCGGGGCCAAGCTGACTGGCAGGAAAAATCTTGACTACTTCTGCACCCAGCTCATGGCCTTTGATGATTTCCGTCAACGTACCACAACCTGGTGCCCAAAAAACATTCTGTCGGTTACAGATCCGGGCCATCCCTTCATCCAGGATGGGGGAGACAACGAAATCGGCGCCGGATTGCAGGAAATAGGCGGTTGTTTCCGAATCGATGACCGACCCTACACCGATCATCATATCAGGCAGTTCGCTACGGGTAAATTTAACAAGCTCTGCAAAAACCTCATGGGCCAAATCGCCCCGGTTGGTAAATTCGAGAATGCGTCCGCCTCCCCGGTAGCAGGCTTGCAGGGTTTTTTTAGCAACCTCAATATCATGATGAAAGAAAAGCGGTACAATTCCGCTTGATTCCATTTGTGCTGCTACCTCAGATCGACTGAACTTTGCCATATAGTTACGATGTTATATTTTTTGGAATTGTAAATGTTTCCCTCTACCGTGATACACGTCCAGAAGCATCGCCCTTCATCAGTTTCTCCACTTCTTCAACTGTAGAGAGGTTGGCATCTCCGTAAATTGTATGCTTCAGGCATGAGGCAGCCACTGCAAATTCAAGTGCGCGCTGGTTGTCATCGGGATTCGTGATGAGACTGTAAATAATACCTGCCATAAACGAGTCGCCGCCCCCCACACGGTCTACAATATGGGTAATTTGATACGTTGGGGCTGTTAAAAATTGGTCTCCGTCATACATAACACCCGACCAACTGTTGTGTGATGCACTGATGGATCCCCGCAGTGTCGTAATCACTTTTTTAGCACGAGGGAAACGTTCCATAAGCTTCTTGCAGACTGATCGGTACGCATCCGCCTCAACAGTGCTGCCTTGGGTGACATCCACTTCATCAGGATGAATGCCAAAATGCTTTTCGGCATCTTCTTCATTCCCAAGGATGATATCACAACCTTTCACCAGCTCGGGCATCACATCTCCAGGCTCTTTACCATAATTCCATAATTTGGCTCGATAATTTAGGTCCGTCGAAACGGTAATACCGAGATCATTCGCCGCTTCGATAGCTTCTTGACAGACATCTGCTGCTCCTTGTGAAATCGCCGGTGTAATGCCGGTCCAATGAAACCATTGGGCATCATCGAAGATGCGTTCCCAGTCAATAGTACTTTTTTTAATTTCTGAAAACGCTGAGTGTGCACGGTCGTAAATCACTTTACTGCCGCGACTCACGGCCCCCATTTCGAGAAAATAAATGCCTAAACGATCGCCGCCATATACAATCTCGCTTGTGTCAACGCCTTTTTTTCGAAGTTCCATCATAGCACACTTCCCGATATCGTTTTCCGGCAGGCGAGTGACAAATTGTGAGGGAATTCCGAACTGTGCCAATGATACGGCTACATTAGATTCTCCACCTCCATAGATCACATCAAAAGAGGAGGCTTGAGAAAATCGCTGGTGCCCGGGCGGTGTCAGCCGGAGCATGATTTCGCCAAAGGAGACAACCTTTTTCATAGCACTTTTTCTTCTATTTTGAGATTAAAATATTCTTTCGCGTTGTAATAACAGATATCTGAAATGATACTGTTTATTAAATCCAAATCGTGCGGCAACTCTCCGTTTTCGATATCGTTACCAAACAGGTTACAGAGAATGCGTCGGAAATACTCATGCCGTGAGTAGGAAAGGAAGCTGCGGGAATCGGTCAGCATCCCTACAAAGCTGCTCAGCAATCCCATGTTGGAAAGTGTATCCAGTTGGGCTTCGATTCCTTCTTTTTGGTCAAGATACCACCATGCGGGACCATATTGCATTTTTCCCTTGGTACTGCCGTCGTTAAAATTACCTGCCATCGTGGCCATTACGGCATTATCCTTGGGATTTAAATTATATAAAATTGTTTTACTGAGCTGATTCGACTTGTCAAGTTCATTCAAGAATGCCGCCAGATCTTCGGCATGCGAATAGTCGCCAATAGAATCAAATCCCGAATCTTTACCCGCTTTGTCCAGCATGCGCTTATTTGTGTCACGCAGGGCGCCTAAGTGAAATTGTTGCACCCACCCGCGCTTGTGGTACATTTTACCCAACTCAATAAGAATATGATAGCGTAAACTTCGCTGTTGGTTTGGTGATAGCGACTGTCCCCGCCGAATATCTCGGAACCAATTGTTTAAATTTTCTTCCGTGGTTGGTTCATAGTAGATTGTTTTGAGTCCGTGATCGGATATTTTGCATCCATTTTGATTGAAAAAATCGATGCGCTGCTCGAGTGCTCGTATGAGCGAATCGAAATTGTCAATCGCGATATTGCTCACTTCTTCAAGCTTATCTAAATAGGTATTATATGTTTCCGGATCATCGAAAGCATAAACCTGATCTGGACGAAAGGCGGGTAAAACAGAGATGTCAAAATCATCACTTTTAATCTTAGCATGATGTTCAAGTGAGTCAACGGGATCATCAGTCGTACAAACCATTTTGACGTCCATTCGGCGAAGGAGATTGCGGGTCGAAAATTCCCCGGTCTGCAATTTTTGAGCAGTTTTTTGGTAGATTTCCTCAGCCGTATCGGCATTTAGTAGTTTCGTAATGCCAAAATATTTTTTGAGCTCGAGATGGGTCCAGTGGTACAGTGGATTCCTGAGTGTATAGGGCACCGTTTCGGCCCATTTTTGGAATTTTTCAAAATTAGAACCTTCCCCGGTAATATATTTTTCATCAATTCCCAAAGTGCGCATAGCTCGCCATTTGTAGTGATCTCCGTTGAGCCAAATTTCAGTCAAATTATCAAATTGGCGATCTTCGGCAATATCACGAGGGGAGAGGTGGCAGTGGTAATCAATGATTGGGAGATGCTTGGCACAGTTGTGATAAAGCCTCTGTGCAGTTTCAGTCTCTAATAAAAAATGTTCAGTAAGGAAGTCTTTCATCAAATAATCATTAATATTTACATACAATCGATTGCATAATTAAACAAACCTACAATATTTTTTCAATATATAATTTATTTATCTATTTGCGTTTGGATGAAGCTCGCACGATAAGCTCGGGACTCAGTACCGTTTTTCGAGGGGTAAAGGTTGTACCGTTGTCAGTATTGGCTTGCTCAAGAAACAGTTCCGCTGCTAACTTTCCCATTTGACGTGAATGTTGATCTACGGATGTAAGAGGAGGATCAATAAAGGAAGTAGATAAATCATTACTGAATCCGACAAGAGCCATTTCCTCCGGAATTTTTATTCCTTTTTCTTTGAGAACCTGGATTGCTCCCATAGCGGCAAAATCACTGGACGAGAAAATGGCATCAGGAACTTCATCGAGTTTAAGTATCTGTTGAGTGAGTTTACGTCCGACGTTAAGTACCTGTTCGGTTTCGGCAATTAAATCGCCTTCCAGAATCCACTTTTCATTAATGGGAATATTATTTTGTTTGAGTGCGTCCTCATATCCCCGCAGCCGCTCTTCATATATATTGATCCTTTGCTTGCCCATGAAATGCGCAATTTTTGTACATCCCTGTTCAATTAAATGTGAAACAGCCTTGAATCCGCCTTGATAGTCATCATTAATGACAGTGTTAACCTTTAAATCTTCGTTTACCCGGTCGAAAAGAACCAAGGGAACCCCACGATCAATCGCTCGCTGGTAGTGTGAAAAGTCGGTCGTCTCTTTAGCAATTGAAGCGATGATCCCATCCACCTGTATGCGTAACAGTGCATCGATATTTGAACGCTCTTTGGGCAACAAGTCGTCGGATTGCGAGATAATAATATTATAGTCTTCTTTACTGAGAACTTGCTCTATACCTTTTATAACGGAAGCAAAAAATTTTCGATCGGAAGTAGGGATGATGACTCCGACAATATTGCTTTTCCCTTTCCGGAGTGCGGCGGCAATACTGTTGGGTTGGTAATTAAGCTTCTCGGCCATTTCCACAACAGCTTCTTTGGTAGAATCACTGATTCGCGGATGGTTTTTTAAAGCTCTGGATACTGTAGAGGCCGTGATATCAAGTTCCTTCGCTATATCATGGATGGTTGATCGTTTCATTTATCAGCTTACTTAATACTGGTTAAAACATTTGAATAATTTTATCTGCAATATGACGGCTCTGACTGATTTTGCAGAAACCTTTCATATTGATCTAAATAAAACTCTCTCCAAAAAATGAAAAAAATAGTAGAATAAAAATTGGTAATGGCTATTTCAGCTCTTTGATTGGTCATTCACTGAATATGAAGGGATTTTATTAAAAACATAGTTCCCGAAACTTTCCACAATTTTTGTGCAAACGTTTGCATCATTTATTTAGTATACCAATATTATCACTTCTTGAATAACCCAGTATCAATAGTAGTTCATAAAAAAATTAGAACATGCGTAACAACTTTACGAAAACTGTTGTTTTCTTGATCGTTATCCTGGTTGCTGGAATTTCTCTTGATGCAAGGGCAGAGGATGGCTATCGCCTGTGGCTTCGATATGAAAAAGTTCAGAATAAGGAGATCCTCGGTGAATATCAGTCGCTGTTGAACGAAATTGTTCTTCAGCAAAATTCACAGACTATATCGGCAGCTGAACAGGAAATGCAAAAAGGATTAAATGGCTTATTGGGAAAACATATACCGATTAGAAACAGTCTTGGCGGGAATCATTCATTGATTATCGGGACTCCCCAACAGTCGTCACTTATTCGTCAGTTAAATTTAATGGCCTCTTTTTCAAAGATTGGCCCGGAAGGATTTGTGATTAAAGAAGTCAAGATTAAAGGCAATTCTCATATTGTAATAGCAGCTAATAATGATATTGGGGTTCTGTATGGAGTTTTTGCTTTTCTACGACAGCTGCAAACTTATCAATCCATCCGAGATATTTCTATTGAAAGTGCACCCAAAATACAGCATCGGTTGCTAAACCACTGGGATAATCTGGATCGAACAGTGGAGCGCGGATATGCTGGTCTTTCCCTGTGGGAGTGGTCAACCCTGCCGGAATATAAATCTCCCCGGTATGTTGATTATGCACGTGCCAATGCCTCGATTGGGATTAACGGTGCTGTGATTAACAACGTTAACTCGGATCCGAGAATAATGACGGAGCAATATTTAAAGAAGGTCCAAACCCTTGCAGATGTATTTCGTCCCTATGGAATCAAGGTATATATATCGGCTAATTTTTATGCTCCCATGCGTATTGGTGGTTTGGATACGGCGGATCCTTTGGATCCCAAAGTGCGCCAATGGTGGAAAGATAAGGTAGATCAAATTTATAAGTACATTCCGGATTTTGGTGGTTTTTTGGTGAAGGCTAATTCAGAGGGACAGCCCGGTCCGGCAGATTATGATCGTACGCATGCTGAAGGTGCAAATGTTCTTGCTGAAGCTCTGAAACCCCATGGGGGTATTGTTATGTGGCGCGCTTTCGTTTATGGAGCCGATCAGGAAGACCGGTTTCGAGAAGGGTATGATGAGTTTGTGCCGTTGGATGGTCAATTTATGGATAATGTCATTTTACAGGTTAAAAACGGTCCTATCGATTTCCAGCCGCGAGAACCCTTTCATCCATTGTTTGGTGCATTGGATCAAACCAATACAATGCTGGAGTTACAGATCACACAAGAATATTTTGGATTTAGCAATCATTTGGCTTACCTGGGTCCCCTTTACGAAGAAGCATTACAATCAGATACGTATGCAAAGGGAGAAGGATCGACGGTGGCAAAAGTGATTGATGGAAGTGTCTATGGTTATGAACACACGGGTATAGCCGGAGTAGCGAATACCGGAACTGACCGGAACTGGACAGGCCATCCTTTTGGACAGGCAAATTGGTATGTTTTTGGGCGCATGGCTTGGAACCATTCCCTAACGGCTGAGGAAGTCGCGGATGAATGGATTAAGATGACTTTTTCGCATGACAAGGACTTTGTGGAACCGGTTAAGGAAATGATGATGAAATCCCGTGAGGCTGGCGTAAAATATCGTGAACCGCTGGGATTAGCCCATCTATGCATTCAGGGGCAGCATTATGGGCCCGCCCCCTGGACTAAGGATATGCCTCGTCCAGACTGGACGGCTGTGTATTATCACCGGGCCGATTCTATAGGTATTGGATTCGATCGTACTGCAAGCGGCAGTAATGCTGTAGAGCAGTATCATCATCCCATCGAAGATAAATTCCGAGATGTAGAGACAACCCCTGCAGAATATTTGTTATGGTTTCATCACGTTCCATGGGATTACAAGATGAACTCCGGCAGGACCCTTTGGGCTGAACTTGTCCATCGCTATTATGAAGGGGTAGAGATGGTTCGCCAGATGCAGGAGACGTGGAACTCCATTGAGGGAATGATCGACAAAGAGCGGTTTAACCATGTAAAAGCTTTATTGGAGATCCAGGAAGAAGATGCCGTTTGGTGGCGCAATGCCTGCGTATTATATTTCCAGACTTTTTCCGATCGACCCATTCCGGAAGGATATAAAAAGCCAAAGCATTCGCTGGAGTACTATAAAAAGCTGGCTGAAACCAAACACTATGCAAGATTTTAGTAATCCTATGGAAACATTTCTTGCAAATAATTTATGCAAACGATTGCATTTGCTTTAGCTTTTTATATATTGCTAATCCGGTTTAACTAGAAATTAAATTCAGTAATCATGGTAAACATGAAAGCAAGTTCCATCTTTTTGATTTTAGTTTTTTGCGGGACCTTGCAATGGGCCTATGGCCAAAGTAAACCAACTTATCTCAATGAAGATAAGCCTTTGGAAGAGCGGGTGGAGGATTTAATCAGTCGCATGACGCTCGAAGAAAAGGTATCACAGATGCAGTATACGGCTCCGGCTATCCCAAGGTTGGATGTGCCGAAATATAATTGGTGGAACGAAGCCCTTCATGGCGTTGGCCGCTCCGGTGTGGCAACGATATTTCCGCAGGCTATCGGGATGGGGGCAACTTTTGATGATGAATTAATTCATAAAGTTGCTACAGCTATTTCCGACGAGGCTAGGGCTATGTACAATGCAGCCATAGAAAAAGGATATCGCCAGCAATACGGCGGTTTAACTTTTTGGACGCCCAATATCAATATTTTTCGGGATCCGCGGTGGGGGCGCGGTCAGGAAACGTATGGTGAAGACCCTTATTTGATGTCCCGCATGGGCACGGCGTTTATAAAAGGATTACAGGGCGACAATCCAAAGTATTTAAAGACAGCAGCGGGCGCCAAGCATTTTGCTGTACACAGTGGTCCTGAGAGGTTGCGCCACGAATTTAATGCTAAAGCCTCAAAAAAAGATATGTATGAGACGTACTTTCCTGCATTTGAAGCTGCAGTAGATGCCGGGGTCGAAACCGTTATGTGTGCCTATAATAGTGTTAACGGGCATCCGGCCTGCGCGGATGAATACCTGATTCAGGATGTCCTTCGGAAGAAATGGAACTTCCAGGGCCATGTTGTTTCCGACTGTTGGGCTTTAAATGATTTTTTAGAAGCAGGTCATAACGTGGTAAAAGATACCACGCAGGCAGCAGCTCTGGCATTGGAAACGGGTGTAAACTTAAATTGCGGAGACACTTATCCTTATTTAACGAAAGCAGTTAAACAGGGACTGGTGAACGAGGATAAGGTGGACCAGCGTCTCAAAACACTATTGGCAACGAGATTCAAATTAGGGATGTTTGATCCACCCGAAGATGTACCATACAGCGATTTATCCATGGATGTTGTGAACAGTGAAGAGCACCGGTCACTTTCCCGCAAAGTAGCTACTGAATCCATCGTCATGTTGAAAAATGACGGGGTATTGCCGCTCAAAAATAATCTTCCTCAATATTACTTGACGGGCCCCAATGCCAGTAGCATAGAGGCTATTATTGGGAATTACCATGGCATTAACAATCAACTTGTTACCATAATGGAGGGGCTTTCCGGAGCCATTGCGCCCGGCAGCCAGATGCGTTATGATCAGGGTACCTTGCTCGATCGACCGAACGTTAATCCCATCGATTGGGCCTCGGGCAATGCCGCTACGTCAGATGCCACATTTGCTGTTCTGGGTATCAATACCTTACTGGAAGGGGAAGAGGGAGCCTCTATTGCTTCGCCCCATTTTGGTGATAGATTAGATTACAATCTCCCACAAAATCAGATTGATTATCTTAAAAAATTGACAGAAGGGAATAGTAATCCGGTTATAGCTATTATTACGGGAGGAAGCCCAATGAACTTGTCTGAAGTGCAAGAGCTTGCAGATGCTGTACTCCTTGTTTGGTATCCAGGGGAGGAAGGCGGCAATGCTGTGGCCGATGTTGTTTTCGGTGACGTGAATCCGTCCGGTCGCTTGCCGATTACTTTTCCAAAATCACTTGATCAGCTGCCGGATTACAAGAATTATTCCATGGAAGGGCGTACCTATCGGTATATGGACAAAGAACCGCTGTATCCCTTTGGTTTTGGGTTGAGCTATACAACATTTGAATATTCGGGACTTGAGCTTGCAGCTAATGAAATAAGTAAGGAGCAATCAACCACGGCCAAGGTTACTTTGAGCAATGTGGGTGATCGGAAAGGTGATGAGGTTGTACAGCTCTATATAACGGACGTAAAAGCATCGGTCCGTGTTCCTATGTTTTCACTGAAACGATTTAAAAGAGTACATCTTGAACCTGGTGAGTCAACGGAGATTGAGTTTGAAATCACTCCTGAGATGCTGAGTATCATTAATAAAGAAGGAAAACAAATTATTGAACCGGGCAAGTTTGAAGTTACCATTGGTGGAGCTGTACCTACACAACGTAGCCGAGATCTGGGAGCTTCCGCACCGGTGAAATCCACAATACTTGTAAAATAAAAGGCTACATCTTCCTTTTTGGAACGTGATTGGAAGGGGTACAGAAACTTTTTAGAGATTATACACTTTTAAAATGTCGGAAGGTTTTAATGCCAAAAAGTGAAAACGATTGCATTAAGAGCTTGGTCTTTAGAATAAATATGATCGTAACTTTGGGTAGTGATATTAATAATAATGGGTTATAAAGGAAGCTTTTTCAATTTATTTTCATAAATCAGGAAAAAATTGAAAAAAATATTTGAAAAGTTTTATCTAAAAAACAATAATTAGAACAATCGATTACACAAAAACAGTAATTCCAAAAAGGAACAGGCAAGTATCTTTTGTGAGCAGTTTCATTTTAATCTAAACATGGTGACCAGTATGAAGTCAAAAACTACCGTCAGTATTTTTGCTTTTTTAATATGTGGTTTGCTGGCAGCAGCATTCCCTGAGGCTACAATTGCCCAGGATAATCAGACTGTCAGTGGAACTGTAACTTCTGCGGATGATGGGCAACCACTCCCGGGAGTGAATGTAATAGTTAAGGGGACCACCACGGGTACATCTACAGGATCGAATGGGGAATATGAACTTAATGTTCCCTCCCTGCAGGATACACTTGTGTTCTCTTTTGTAGGATATCAAAAGCAAACGGTTCCTATCGATGGACGTACTACGATAGATGTAGCAATGAGAATGCAGACCATTGGTGGAGAAGAAATTGTCGTTGTCGGGTATGGACAACAACGAAAAGAGGAGGTAACAGGTTCTGTTTCCTCTTTAAGCAACCAAGAGGTCAGTGAGGTTCCATCATCTGATATTACCAATGCTTTAAAAGGTCGGCTGCCAGGTATTGAAATATCCCAAACTTCATCACAGCCTGGTTCACCGATGCAGATTCGAATTCGCGGTACACGATCACTTACTGCCAGTAATGATCCGCTTATCGTATTGAACGGTATTCCCTTTTCAGGCTCGCTTAATGATATTGCCCCCAGCCAAATTGAGAGTATTGATATTCTTAAGGATGCTTCAGCAACCGCCATTTATGGATCTCGCGGTGCGAATGGTGTAATCATTGTTTCTACGAAAGGAGGAGAACAAGGGCAGGGACCCCAAATCTCCTATAATACGTACGCGGGTGTCAAGAAAATCTTTTCGAAATATCCAATGATGAATGGCTCTCAATTTTCTGCACTACGTGATGCAGCCGGGCAATATACAAATGGTGCAGATGAGGAAGAAGGGGTAAATACTGACTGGCAGGATCTTTTTTACCAAGACGGAATCGAAATGAATCATGAAGTGAACCTTTCGGGTGGCACAAGCAAAGGAAGCTATTATTTTGGATTGGGTTATCATGAAGATCAGGCCGTAATACCCACACAGCAATACAGACGTTATTCGTTGAATGGTTCCATTGATCAGGAAGTCGGAGAATATTTTCATATTGGCTTTAATACCAGTACGAATTACAACATTTCCGAAGGAGATCAGGTGGGCTTATATGGCGTGTTAGCTAGTTCTCCCCTTGCCAGTCCATATAATGAAAACGGGTCACTCCGAAGAACGATTCGGATGCCGTTGGATGAACAATATGTACTCACCGAATCAGTAGTGGACAGCCTTGATGAACGTTGGGTTAGTGAAGACAAATCATTTGGAACGTACAATACCTTTTTCGGTGAAGTTGAAGTACCCTGGGTTAAAGGATTAAAGTATCGTGCTAATCTTGGTTTAAATTATCGACAGAGCAAGAATGGTAACTTTACCGGGCAGGGAATTAACAGTTCTACGCCTACTACGCCTTCTACTGCCTCCATTGGAAACTCGAATACCCTCAACTGGGTAATCGAAAACCTGGTTACCTATGACCGCACATTTAATGAAAAGCATGATATAAATGTGACGGCGTTATATTCCGCAGAGCGAACCCGGTACAATAGTTCATATATGTCGGCTCGAGATATTCCCAATGAGGTTTTCCAATATTACAATCTGGGTCGGGCTAACGGTGAAATTACGGTTGATCCGAATAGACAGAATTTTCGGGATAGCGGACTGGAATCATGGATGGGACGTATAATATACAGTTATGACAGTCGCTATATGTTAACTGCCACTTTACGCAGTGATGGTTCTTCGCGGCTTGCAGAGGGACATAAATGGCATACTTATCCCGCTGTATCGGCTGGTTGGAATATCGCCAATGAATCATTCATGGAAGATGTGCCGGTGATTAATTCATTGAAACTGCGTGTGGGTTATGGGCAAACCTCGAACCAGGCGATAGCCCCCTATGCTACACTTGGACAATTAAGTACCCGTCCCTATAACTTTGGCGACGATAATTACCAAACTGGTTTTTATGTGAGTGAACTGCCAAACAAAAATCTGGGTTGGGAATATTCCGAAACCTGGAATTACGGTCTCGATTTCTCTCTCCTGAAGAATCGACTTTCCGGTACTTTAGAGTACTATGTCACAAAAACGAATGACATTTTGTTAGGTGTTAACTTGCCGTATACCGCGGGTGTAGGAAGCTATACCGCGAATATTGGTAAAACCCAAAACAAAGGATTGGAGCTTTCCCTTCAGGGAACAATACTGCAAGACCGTAATGGCTGGACCTGGGAAGCCGGATTGAACATTTATGGTAACCGAAATGAGCTGGTTCAGCTTGCCTCGGGGCAGGATAGAGATGAGGGAAATAATTGGTTTGTCGGCTATCCCATCAACGTGATTTTTGATTACAAGCGTGAGGGCCTATGGCAAGAAGATGATCCCTATCTGAATACTCTTGAACCGGGTGGTAACGTAGGTATGATTAAAGTTGAATATACCGGTGAATACAATGAAGACGGAACGCCTGTACGAGCAATTGGTCCTGAAGATCGACAGGTTACGGATGTGAATCCGGACTTTCAGGGTGGATTCAATACGCGTGTAGCTTATAAAGGGTTCGACTTTAATACCGTAGCTGCCTTTCAACATGGAGGGGTGCTGATTAGTACCTTATATGGTTCTGCCGGATACCTGAACCTGTTAAGTGGTCGTCGGAATAACGTGGATGTGGACTATTGGACTCCGGAAAATCCTGATGTCAGATATCCAAAACCTGGCGGTATATCCAGTGGTGATAATCCCAAATATGCTAGTACGCTAAGTTATTTCGATGCTTCATATCTGAAGATACGTACTATGACGCTTGGTTATACTTTTACCAAGAAAGACTGGCTGAAAAATACAGGTATAAGAAATCTGCGGCTCTATTTTACGGTAGAAAATCCATTTGTACTTTTCTCACCATTCAACAGGAAAACAGGATTGGATCCACAAACCAATTCCTATGGGGACCAGAATTCAGCCGTATCATCGTATAATAGGCGCCTTTTAACATTAGGTTTTAATACGCCTTCTACACGCAACTACTTACTTGGAATTAATTTGTCATTTTAAGAGGATGAAACTATGAAACAATTAAAAATTAAAATTCTTAGCGGAACAGTTATAGTCATGTTGCTCATGACTGCATCTGCGTGCAATGACATTCTGAATGAAACCCCGCGCAGTGATTATACCCCTGATTACTTTAAAACAGAGCAGGGAGTAAGAGGCGGATTAACAGCCATGTATGCGCATTTACGCGACATATTCGGACAAGCCTATTATTATAATACACTTGAGACCGGTACCGATGAATATACCTACGCACAAAGTGCGGACCAAAATTTTAAGGTAATGGACATCTCGGGTCGGGGTGAGATAACTGCTGAAAGTAGTCGTTCTGATGTATTGTGGGGCAATACATTTCAAAATATTAACACCGCTAGCGGGGTAATCGAGAATGGACAGGAGGTCGAGGCTATTTCAGCTGAACTTCTGGCTGAAGCTCGTTTCTTCCGTGCATTTGATTACTTTTTACTGGTGCAAACATTCGGTGGAGTCCCCCTAGATCTGGGAGCGGGGGAACTTAAGTTTAATACCGATCCTGTGAGAGTATCAACGCGTAATACGGTGCCTGAGGTTTATACGAAAGCGATCTTCCCAGATCTCCGGCAGGCGGTTCAGGATCTTCCTAATCAGCAGCGTGTAACCGGAGCGGTAACCAAAACAACGGCCCGATTCTATTTGGCCAAAGCGTATCTTACCTATGCATGGTGGTTGGAAAATCCGAATAATATTCCAACGTATCCGGAAACTGACCGCACAGATCCTGACGGAAATGATGCCCAATACTATTTTCAACAGGCCTACGATCTGGCAACAGAAGCAATTAACAATCCCGGTCCTTATGGTTTACAGCCTACTTATTACGATGTAAACCTGGCTTCGAACGATCGAAATAACGAGATACTGCTATATGCCGACCATACGGAAACCAGCGAATTCTATAATGGCTCTAGTCTTACCTACAGTGGTACCGGTGGAGGAGCTAATACTGCTGTATGGATGGCTACCTGGAACTATACAACTATTACCAGCGGCGCTGATCCTAACTTTAATGACAGGGTAAATTCAGTACAGCGTGAGGCCGAACAGCACTTGGGACGTCCATGGATTCGTATGGCACCAACCATCGGCGCTGTTGAAAATACTTTTGATGACAAAAGTAATGATTCCCGTTTCGATGGTACTTTCACCACTGCTTATCGTGGTAATTGGGATAAGGCGGGCGTCCAGCAGGATGTTCTCTATAATGCCAATGGGCTGGAAGTTACTCCCGGAGACGCCATACTGACCTTTTTGGATGAACCCAATTCATCGATTGACTATCCTGCTGGTCAGGGCAATAGTAATGTGGGTGCCGGTACGTTGCCGGGCCGATCCGATTTTGTTATTGGGCCACTGGGTATTAGCCGAATTGTGTATCCCGGACTCTGGAAACTGGGGACATATCGTACTAATGACGGTGACGGATTAGGTCAGCCGAATGCTGCCGTTACTCGTCCGTTTAACATTGCCAAGTTCTCCGAGCTCTTTTATATCGCTGCCGAAGCAGCGGTAAAAGGTGCATCTATAAGTCCTACTTCAGCAGGTGACGGATATAGTGCAACTGATGGATCTGCCAGACAATTGGTTAATGTAATTCGGGCTCGAGCAGGTCAGTGGCGCTACGATAATAATGCCGACTCTACCAGGGTCGAAGACAACAGTGCAGCGATGGTTGCCGCGACTCCCGCTAATATAACTGTAGACTATATCCTCGAGGAACGGTCGCGTGAGTATTTCGGGGAAGGAAAACGCTGGTTTGATCTGGTTCGTACCCAGAGATGGGATGACTTTGCGGGATCATATAGAATTGCCGGCAGTAATTACGGCGATCATTCACCTCAGACCGTACAAAGGAATATCCAGGATTACCACTATCTGCGACCTATTCCACAAGGCCAGCTCGATGCGATGGAGATGAGTGCGGCAGAGAAAGAGGAATATCAAAATCCCGGTTACTAAAATTTCAAGTAACCACTTTAGTTGGAGATCACGATTATTCTATGACGTGAATAATTGGCTTGAAATACAGTTTAAGATTTGATAATCAAAACCGGATTTAGCGGGTCCCTAATAGGGCTTGGGAAGTTTGATTTCTGACTAAAGACTGGTTAACGAATTACTAATCCCCAAAGGGCGGCAAGGTATTGCGTCTTCGGACGCTATCCTTGCCGTTTTTTATAACCGATTGTTTTTGTGACATGGAGAGACGTATATACATACTAATCTATATTGTTTTTGGGATACTTCTGATTGGATTAGCTGCATTAGAATCTGCCATTGCTCAGAGCAAAAGAGACAGCCTTAATAAAGACAGTTATCAAAACTGGCGGCAAATGTTGCATAAACTTGATATCAGTCTGCCGGATACACTCCCATTACCGGCAAATGATCCGAACCGGCCAGGTATCTCTTTTCAACAGGAGGGTTTGAATGGTTGGACCGATTCGTCAGGCAACAATTATGTCCGTGGTCCATGGGGTAAGTGGACGAATTATGATACCGCTAAAGCCAATCCCTATAATAAGCTACCTGATCCTCTGACTCTGAAGAATGGACAGAAAGTTAAAAGTAGTGAGATCTGGTGGAATAGGAGACGACCGGAGCTTAAAGAGACTTTCAGTAGAGAAGTATATGGTTATGTGCCTGAAAATGTACCGGAAGTGAGTTGGCGGGTAGTAAATGTCAGTGACACTACCATAGGTTCTGTAAAAGCCCGAAAAAAAGAGATAGTAGGGAAAGTCAATAATTCAGCCTATCCATCAATTTCCGTAAATATAAAGCTTTCACTTATTACGCCGCGTTCACCAAATCAGCGGGTACCGGTAATAATGCATTATGCATATCAGTGGCCCCCGGGATTCGAATTTCCGGATAATGGCAATAAATTCAATACTCTTAGTTGGAAACAGCAAATATTGGAGCAGGGATGGGGATATGCTATTTATAAGCCTCAGAGCGTACAGCCTGATCATGGCGCAGGGTTAGATCGCGGAATTATTGGATTGACAAATAAAGGAAAAAATCGCAATCCAAATGAATGGGGAGCACTTCGTGCATGGGCCTGGGGTACCAGTCGTGCGCTTGATTACCTGGAAACCGATATCGATGTAGCGGATGATAAAGTGGGATTGGAAGGACTCTCTCGGTTTGGCAAGGCGGTATTAGTAACAATGGCTTATGACGACCGGTTTGCAATAGCGTTCATAGGTTCCTCCGGAAAGGGAGGTGCTGCACTCTTTCGCCGTAATTTTGGGGAGACGATCGGTATACTTGCTTCTTCAGGAGAATACCACTGGTTTTCAGGTAATTTCCTGAAGTATGCCGGACCGAAGAATGCCAAAGATCTCTCGGTTGATTCTCACGAACTCATTGCTATGTGCGCGCCTCGGCCGGTATTTATAAGTGTAGGATCTCCAAATGTCGAAGGTACGTGGGTTGACAGTGAAGGACAATTCATGGCTGCTGCGGCTGCCGGCCCCGTATACGAACTGCTTGGCGCGGAAGGATTGGGAACATATGATATGCCGGATGAAGGAATGGCCCTGATCAGCGGTGAAGTAGGTTTCAGACAACATAAGGGCGGACATACAGTGGTACCGAACTGGCGCTATTTTATCCGTTTCGCAATGCCCTATTTAAATGATATGAGTTATTAACATGGTTAAGAGTAAGATATCACAGGTGAAGATAAAAAAGCTTAAAAGTACTCTTTGTCGAATAGGGACAAGTTTGATATTGATATTAGTACTGTCGGCTACTGCTACAGCTCAGCTCGCTTTGCGGACAAAGGCTCCAATTAATAGTGGATGGAAATTTAAGAAAGGAGATCCGGCTGCTGTTGAAGACTCAGAACTTTCATACGAGTCACTAAAAGAGTGGATACTGCCTACTGGAAATGAGTTTCTTGAGCCTGGTTCGCATTATACCCGGCCTGATGGAAATCCGGGTGGAAGTCTATCATACACAAAGGCTCAATATGACGATTCGCACTGGAATAAGGTAAATCTGCCGCATGACTGGGCGATTGACGGGCCATTTATCGAAGAAGGTGGAGGTGGGATGGGCCGGCTGCCATCAGCCGGGGTAGGATGGTATCGTAAAAAGATTACCATTACTGATGAGAATATCGGCAAATCCGTATTTCTGGACCTTAATGGGGCGATGTCCCATGCGACGGTATGGGTCAACGGAGTACTAGCCGGGGGCTGGCCTTATGGATATACCTCCTGGCGTCTCGATATGACACCACATATTAAGAAAGGGATAAACCAAATCGCTATCCGTTTAGATAATCCTCCGCACTCCTCTCGCTGGTATCCCGGAGGTGGTATCTATCGGAAGGTATGGCTGGTTAAAACGTCACCCGTTCATGTTGGTCACTGGGGCACATTTGTGAAAACACAATCGGTAAGTAAAAGCCGGGCCACAATAGAAGTTGATGTTACAGTGGATAACGATTCAAACGAGCGGGCTAATGCCACCATTATTTCTGAGATATATCTTCTGGATGAAGATGGTAAAAGATTGAACAAACCTGCCGTCCAGATCAAACCTCATGAGACAGATATATCTTCGAATAGCTCCCAGACAATAAGAACAACTGCTGGAATTGCGGATCCAAAGCTTTGGGGGCCGAAGCCCGGCCAAGTTCCACATCGATATGAAGCGGTCACATCGGTGCAGCGCAATGGAAAATTAGTCGATAGGTATTATACGAAGTTCGGAATTCGAACGATGAAATTTGATCCGAATAATGGGTTGTTTATCAATGGTAAACCTATAGAAATCCGTGGGGTGAATATTCATCATGATCTGGGTCCACTAGGTGCAGCAGTTAACCGCCGTGCGATTGAACGCCAGTTTGCAAAACTGCAGCAGATGGGCGTCAATGCCATTCGTACCGCTCATAATCCGCCATCACCCGAATTCCTGGCGCTAGCCGACTCTATGGGTATTCTCATTCAGGATGAAGCATTTGATGAATGGCGCAAAGAAAAGGTGCCGAACGGCTATCATAAGCTGTTTGATCAGTGGCACAAACAGGATTTGCGTGCTATGGTACGACGGGATCGGAATCATCCCAGCGTATTTATGTGGAGTATCGGCAATGAGGTAGGAGAGCAATGGGATGGAGGTGATCAAGCAGCTGCTGAGCTGGCACAATCGTTAACCGATATCGTGCATGAAGAAGATTCCACTCGTCCGACCACTGCTGCGATGAACAATGCCGATGCCAGGGGGCCGTTCCCGGGAAGTGTAGATGTGATTGGGCTTAACTATCAGGGAACGGGAGTCCGAGACCGGGGAGCCAAATATCCGGTATTTCATGGGTCCTATCCTCAATCATTTATATACGGCAGTGAAACAGCGGCAATGCCCAGTACAAGAGGCGAGTACGTGTTTCCGGTAACGGAAGAAAAAGGCGTCTCTATCAATAATGGAAGTGGGCTCGATAGTTTAAAAAAACAGGTGAGTTCATATGGTGTAAATTATCTCGATTTTGGATCTACGCCTGATATGGAGTTTGAATCTCAGGAGAAGTGGCCCTTTGTCGGCGGACGATTTGTCTGGGCGGGATGGGATTACCTGGGTGAACCGACTCCATTTGATGTATCACGCAGCTCATATTATGGGATAATCGATTTGGCTGGATTTCCTAAAGACAGATTTTATTTGTACCAATCGCAATGGCGTCCGGATTTAAAAATGGCTCATATTCTGCCCCACTGGAATTGGCCGAATCGCATCGGTAAAATCACACCTGTACACGTCTACTCATCTGCCAAAGAAGCTGAGCTTTTTCTAAATGGTGAATCAATGGGACGGCAGACAAAAGACAAATATCAGTACCGCTTTGCCTGGAATGATGTTAGGTATGAACCGGGAACACTACGGGTTATTACCTACAAAAATGGGAAGAAATGGGCTGCCGACAGTGTAAAAACTACGGGCGAGGCCAGGAGGCTGACGTTAGCTGCAGATCGGGATACTATTAAAAGCAGAAGGAGCAATCTTGTATTCTTAACGCTGAATATTGAAGACGAAGAAGGATTAACGGTTCCAATGGCTAATAACGAAGTGCAATTTTCCGTTAGTGGCCCGGGAGAAATTGTTGCCACTGCCAATGGGGATCCCACCAATCTTACTTCTTTTCATTCACCGAAACGGAAGGCATTTAACGGAAAGGTCCTGATTATTATTCGGCCCAAAGCTGGTAAACACGGGAATGTCAAGGTTAAGGCAGAGGCATCCGGACTTAGATCGGCTAGAGCAAATGTTGTTATTACAGAGTAAGGGTAGATATGAATAACACTAAACGATCTGGCAGTATTTTGAAAAATGATTGGGCATTATCATCATTTTATGACCGGAGTATGGTACCGAAATTTAATTTACTACTATTTGCTATCATATTGCTTACTTACGGTTGCGGGGGAGATGACACCACTAGAACGGATCCGGAACCGTCGGAAAAAGTGCAGCCCGATGCTGCTTCAATTGACTTTTCTCAGGAACACCAGGTTATTCGCGGTTTTGGTGCGGCTAATATTGTAGGATGGCGGCCGGATATGACCGATGCTGAAATTCAAGAAGCATTTGGTACGGGCAAAGGACAGTTGGGACTCTCCATTTTGCGGCTCCGTATTCCGCCTAACAAAGATCAATTTGGAATGAATGTCCCTTCAGCAAAGGCCGCCTCCGATATGGGAGTGAAGGTAGTTGCTTCTCCATGGACGCCACCTCCCACCATGAAAACAAACAACGATCCCGTTGGCGGGCGGCTCAATGATGACAGTTATGCTGATTATGCCGCTTATCTTAACTCCTTCCAAACATACATGGATGATAACGGGATCTCGCTGTACGCTATCTCCGTTCAGAATGAACCCGATATCGATGCAAGTTACGAATCCTGCGACTGGACTCCTTCGGAAATGGCGCGTTTTATGGAAGAAAACGCATCAATGATAGACACGCGTGTTATGGCTCCTGAGTCGTTCCAGTTTAGAAAGCCTATTTCGGATGCCATTTTGAATAATTCCGCTGCCGCAGAAAATCTTGATATTGTCGGTGGCCACATTTACGGCGGGGGATTGGAACCTTATCCTCTTGCAGGTAAAAAAGGAAAAGAGCTTTGGATGACTGAGCATTATACAAGTAGTGATCGGTCTGGGAATCTGTGGCCCGATGCTCTTGAAGTAGGTAATGAAATCCATCAGGTCATGAATGCAAATATGAATGCCTACATCTGGTGGTATATCGTTCGATATTATGGTTTCATTGGAGATGGCGAAGAAGGTACGACCAAAGGCGAAATTACCAAGCGCGGTTACGTGATGTCCCAGTTTTCCCGATTTATTCGTCCGGGATATCATAGAATAGGGGCAGATGAAGAGCCGAAAGCAGAATTGCACGTCAGTGCCTACCAGGGTGAGGGAAAAGCAGTCATCGTTGCAGTTAATATGGGACAGTATGATCGTGAACAGCAGTTTATTTTACAGAACAGTGATCACACCATCTTTTCCATGACGCCCTATGTGACTTCAGAATCGAAAAATGCAGCCAAGGGTGAATCAATCACTGTTTCGGATGAGTATGACACTTTCACATATGATATCCCGGCTCACAACATCGTAACCTTTGTTGAAGAAAATTGATAATGAAGCTAACTCTTGAATTTTATAAAACTGAAGTACCGAAATCGAAATGAAGAAACTGGAATTTCTATTCTTGTTGATGCTTTTTACAATGCATTGTTTTGCTCAGCAATATGTATCAACAAGCCGTTTAAAATTTGATGAGATTAGTGATGGCGATGTTGCTGTTACTTTCCTATCGAAATATGGTAATTCCAGTCTTAAGGCACTTCCAGATATCTCTCAAAAGGTTGATGAAGTTAAGAAACCACGGGTAATTATAACTACTGATTTTCCTCCGCTGGATGTTATCCCAATTAAGGCCAATTATGGTCCAGACAAAAAGCGTAGCGATCCAGATGATATACAGTCAATGGTTCGCTTTCTTCTGTACACGAATGATCTCGATGTCGAAGGACTGATGGCTTCAGCAGGGACATTGGCCAACATAGCTCGGAAACAAAATATTCTGGATATACTTGACCTCTACGACCAAGTAGATGAAAACTTAAGAAAGCATGATTCCCGCTATCCTACTGCCGAAAAGTTACGTTCCGTTACCTGGGAAGGTCAAGATAATACCTGGGGTAAATCGGCAGATAAAATTATTGGCAAAGGAAAAGACAGTAAGGCTTCCGACGCCATTATTCGAATTGTTGATCGACCCGATCCCCGTCCTGTGTGGGTTTGCGTGTGGGGCGGACCACGTGAGGTGGCTCAAGCCATTTGGAAGGTGCAAAATACGCGTAGTCAGGCTGATCTGGAGCGCTTCCTCGGTAAGCTTCGGATTTACCTGATCGGTCATCAGGATGGTTCGGCACAATGGCTGCTCGATAATTTTCCTCAACTGTTCATTATTGATTCCCAGAATACTCACTTTGGCATGTTTGCTCAAAATTCCGAGCTCGGAGATCTGGATTGGCTCAACGAAAATATTCGAAAAGGACATGGGCCGTTGGGGGCCATTTATCCTAAAAGCGGGTATGATCCTGAAAACCCGGGACAACAAGAGGGAGATTCTCCTTCATTCTTGTACTTGGTCAGTGCAGTACGTGGTCTAAATAATCCTGAAAAGCCAAATCAGGAAAGCTGGGGTGGTCAATTTGTCCGTAAAGACTCTACAACCCATTGGGTCGATGGGCCAGGCCCAAAGAGTGTGTCCAAGTGGCGATCTGAAGTTCAGAAAGATTTTGCCAAGCATGCTGATTGGATGTTACCCAAAGATGAAAATAAAAAACAATAAACATTAATCTTTTTGCTACAGATGAAAAAGCTACTTTCACTAATTATTCTTCTTGTATATTCTTTTTCGATATATGCCGCATCACCGGCAGATTCGCTTAAGCCGCGGATTATTGTGCTGACCGATATCTCTCCCACCAATGTGGAGCCCGACGACATAGAATCTATGATCAGGCTCCTTGTACATGCCGATTTGTTTGAAATTGAGGGACTGGTGGCTACCACCGGCTGGAGCAGCAGCGGTAATAATGGGGAGTGGGTACACTTGATTCACGATGCAATTGACGCCTACGAGAAGGATCTGCCGAATCTGCGCAAGCGTTCCGGTCAGAGTAGTTACAGGGATGACGAATCCCGGCAAGAGATTGGTTACTGGCCTAGTCCGGACTATTTGCGTTCTCGTACTGTGGTGGGGAGTCAAACAAGGGGCATGAAATACATTGGTGAGGGAAATGATTCGCCCGGCAGTGACCTGATTATCAAAATGGCTGATCAAAAAGATGAGCGGCCGGTGTGGGTTCTTGCCTGGGGCGGCGGCAATACGCTGGCCCAGGCCATCTGGCGGGTACAGCAGGAGCGATCCGAAAAGAAGCTCAATGCATTTCTGCACAACATACGGATGTATACAATCACCGACCAGGACCGCAGTTATAAACAGGGCACGCCCTATGATATCAGCTCCCATCAATGGATGCGCCGGGAGTTTAAAAAGGATCTGTTCTTTATATGGGATGAATCGGCATGGCGATTTCAGAATGGAACGGGGAAAAGCAAATGGGAGCAGTATGCGACCCATATTCAAGGGCACGGCCACCTTGGCAATTTGTATCCTAAATATAAGTATGGGGTCGAAGGTGATACCCCATCGTTCTTGTATGTGTTGCCGAACGGGCTCAATAGTCCTGAACACCCGGGTTGGGGCAGTTGGGGCGGCTATTTTGAATGGGCTATAGGGCCTGATGACGAGACTTATGCTTACACAAATCATGAAGAAATCCAGGCCAATGCGATTTCCAGAAAATATGAGAAGTATTTCTATCCAGCTATATTCAACAATTTTGTCGCCCGGATAGACTGGGCAGCAAACGGAACGGGTAACCGAAACCCGGTTGTGGTTGTCAATGGGGATAAAGGTCTTAATAACATCCCAGTTACGCCCCGGCAGGGAACATCTGTTACACTTGATGCTGCCGGAAGTTCCGATCCCGAAGGGGACAGCCTGACCTACTCATGGTGGGTGTTACCAGAAGCGGGTTCGTACAAAAAAGAGGTCACGCTATCGGGGAGTAAGACCAGCCAGGTTACCGTTGAGATCCCTTCTGATGCAGCCGGAAAAAGCATTCATATAATTTGTGAGATAACTGATGATGGTACTCCCAACTTAACAAGCTATCGCAGAATTATTGTGAAGCCGAAAAAGTAACTAGCATGCGTATTAATTCTATAGAGATTAAATCTAAAAATTAGATGATTATGTTAAGAAACGTAAGTTTATCCTGCCTTTTGATTATCCTACTATATATACCTGCCGTAGCGCAGCAAACTAGTGGATTGACATCCGATATTATTTCTACCCAGCCGGAATCTGAGGCTGATTTTCCCATTGTCAGCCAGGATCAGCAAACAGCGCCTCTGCGCTACGATCCTAGTGACCATGAAGGGGTAATACGTGCCATTGGTGACCTGCAGTCGGATATCGATACCGTTACCGGGGTACATCCGAAACTTGTAACCACTGGAAAAGCAGCCGATCATGAAATAATCATCGGCACGCTGGGCAAAAGCAAGGTGATTGACCAGCTGGTTTCTGAAGGCAAATTGGACGATAAAGACCTGAAAGATAAATGGGAAAGCTTTGTTATCACCACTGTAGAGAATCCAGGATCTGGCGTAGAACAGGCTTTGGTAGTGGCCGGAAGCAATGAGCGAGGCACAATTTACGGTATCTATGAGCTGTCAAAGCAGTTGGGGATTTCTCCGTGGTATTGGTGGGCTGACGTTCCGGTCGATCAACGTTCTTCTGCATATGTCTCCCAGGGATACTTCGCCTCCGGAGAGCCTGCCGTAAAATATCGGGGCATCTTTATCAATGATGAAGAACCGGCGTTCGGAGGTTGGGCACGCGAAAAATTCGGCGGTATCAACAATGATATGTACAAGCACGTATTCGAGTTGATTCTCCGTCTGAGAGGAAATTATTTGTGGCCGGCTATGTGGGGCAAAGCCTTTAATGAAGATGATCCCCAAAACCCGAAACTGGCCGACAAGTATGGCATTGTGATGGGCACTTCTCATCATGAGCCTATGATGCGGGCACAAGCCGAATGGAATGCACATAAAGATGAATATGGCAATGGGGAGTGGAATTACCTGACGAACGAAGAAGGCCTTAAAGAGTTTTGGCGGGATGGCTTTAAGCGAAATCATGAATATGAGAACCTTGTCACCTTGGGTATGCGAGGCAATGGGGATATGGCAATGGAAGGCGCCGGAAGCCTACAAAAAAATATTGACCTTATGGAGCGTATCATTGCCGACCAACGGGATATTATCGAAGATGTCACCGGCGAACCGGCCTCCGAAACTCCACAGGTATGGGCGCTCTATAAGGAGGTGCTGCAATATTACGAGCAGGGTATGGAAGTGCCGGATGATGTGATCATCCTGCTGGCTGATGACAATTGGGGTGATATAAGGCGTTTGCCGGATCTCGAGGAAGAGAAACATCCCGGCGGTTATGGTATTTACTATCATGTTGATTATCACGGGGCTCCCCGTTCCTATCGCTGGTTGAATATGAACCAGCTTCCGCATATGTGGGAGCAGCTGCAGCTTACCTACGATTACGGTGTGGATAAGGTTTGGATTCTTAACGTAGGCGATATCAAACCTATGGAATATCCTACCACCTTTTTCCTGGATATGGCTTGGAATCCGGAATCCTTTAATGCGCATAATCTCAAAGATTATACCCGGAAATTCCTTGAAGATAAGATAGGTACTGAACGAACTAAGGAAGCTGCCGATATTTTGGCCACTTCTGCCAAATATAACAGTCGAGTAACCGCAGAACTATTGGATGAGAATACCTACAACCTGGAAAGCGGAGAATTTCGCCAGGTTCGCGATGCCTATATGGCGTTGGAAGCCCGCGCCTTGCGTCAGTATAGGCAATTGCCTAAACGATATAAAAATGCCTATTACGAGCTGATCCTGTTCCCTGTACAGGCAATGGCCAATTTATACGACATGTATTATGCACTGGCCAAAAACAAGAAGCTGGCAGCAGAAAATGACTTGTGTGCTAACTACTGGGCCGACCAGGTGATAAAAGCTTTCAAACGCGACTCGGCACTTACCGAAGAATATCATAATATCGCGGACGGAAAATGGGATCACATGATGGATCAAACCCACATCGGGTACGAATCCTGGACACAGCCCCAAGGCGGTGACCAGATGCCGGAGGTGATGCGAGTAGATTCCAGCGAAGCTGTCTATGACGGGTATGTCTTTAATGAAGACAATGGCGTGGTAGTGATGGAAGCGGAGCATTATTACGAAAACAAAACTGCCGGGAATACAAAATGGACAGTAATACCAGACTTGGGACGCACACTATCCGGAATTGCCTTAATGCCATATACCGAGCAGACAAACGGGGCATCGGTCACCTATAAATTCAACCTCAATACTGAAGCAGATAGTGTGAAATTACGAACGTATTTTGGCACAACACTTCCCTTTAACGGTAAAGGGCATCGTGTGGCAGCATCGCTGGATGGGGGAGAGGAGAAAGTCTGGAATATTAACGAGAAATTGACGTGGGAAAACAACTACTCGCTGATGTATCCAACTGCGGCTGCCCGCATCATTGAAACCGAGCAAACCATGGCGTTACCGGAAAACAGTAAAGGTTCTCATACGCTTATGATACGACCTTTAAACCCGGGTGTGGTATTTCATAAGATAATAATCGATGACGGTGGTTACGAGGATACATTTCTCAAAATGCCGGAAAGCCCATATGCAAAAGAGTAACTCTTATAAATGAAACAATCCCCTTCAGAGAAGCTTGTCTTCCCATGGTCGACTTGGCGAAGACAGGAGGACACGAGGATTGATTATGATATTTCCTATTACTACAAACATTAATTCATGGATATGTTTTTTATCGTTCCCAAGAAACTGATACTCCTGCTGGTTCTGGCGCTTGTTACCATTCAGGCGTATGCCCAAGAATCGGAACCATCTGTAACGAATCAAGAATCAGTAACTGCTACATCCGATCCCAAATTCGACTGGTTTAAATATGAAGGCAATGATCCGATTTACCGGAATCTTTCGGTAGGGGAGGATGAATTTATCAATCCCATTATTGCCGGCTTTTATCCCGATCCAAGTATCGTTCGGGTTGAAGATGATTACTACATGGTACATTCATCGTTTACCTACTTTCCGGGCATCCCGATTTTCCATAGCAAGGATTTGGTGAATTGGCAACAAATTGGTCATGTACTCGATCGCCCTTCACAGCTTCCGGTCGACAGTTTACAGACCTCCCGAGGCGTTTTTGCGCCTACGATCGAATATCATGACGGGACTTTTTATCTTATAAATACGCTTGTAGACTCGGGTGGAAACTACATTGTTACTACCGATGATCCCGCCGGCGATTGGTCGGAACCTATGTGGTTGAACGGGGTAGGCGGCATTGACCCATCGCTATTCTTTGATGATGACGGTAAAACTTACATACTCAACAATGATGCACCCGATGAAGAGCCTCATTACAGCGGACATCGTGCTATATGGATTCGGGAGTATGACCTGGATAAAAACCAGCCGGTTGGAGAAGCGAAAGTTCTTGTAAACGGGGGCGTAGACATTAGTGAAGAGCCCGCCTGGATCGAAGGGCCGCATATGATGAAAGTTGATGGAGAATATTTCTTACATGCGGCTGAAGGAGGAACAGGCCCTCAGCACTCACAGGTAGTGTTCAAGGGCGATGATCCTATGGGACCTTTCAACCCATGGGATAAAAACCCAATCTTAACTCAGCGGCATATTTCACTCGACCGCAAATTCCCTGTGGAATATGTCGGCCATGCCGATATGGTCAAGACACAGAATAACGAGTGGTGGGCGGTCTTTCTTGGCGTTCGACCATACGACGGGAAAAATTTTAATACCGGTCGTGAAACATTTCTGCTTCCGGTGACCTGGAAAGAAGGTTGGCCGGTAATCCTGGAGGACGATGAAACCGTCCCGGTAAAACTTAAGCGGCCGGACCTGCCTCGCGGCGGGCAGCCCAATCCCCCGACACACGGCAATTTTACCTACACCGATGATTTTAATAGCACCACGCTGGCGGATTATTGGACGATGATTCGAACGCCGCGAGAAAAATGGTGGAATGTTATCGGTGAAGATTTTCTACAAATTGAAGCTCGATCTGCCGATATCAGCAGTCTGGGAAATCCCTCATTCATCGGGCGAAGACAACAACATGCGTATGGATCGGTTACCACCAAAATGATATACAATCCGAAAACCGCCGGAGATGTGGCCGGTCTTGTGGCATACCAGGGAGAACATCTTTCGGACAAACCGTACTATTTTCTGCTCGGTGTGAGGTTAAACGAAGAAGGACAGAAAGAAGTGTTTGTCGAGAAAGATGCGGGAGGCAAAAAAGAGGTTGTCGCTTCCAAGGTTCTGGATGAAAATCCCGGTCATGAATTCTTTTTGGAAATAGAGGCTAAAGGGGAAGGTTACAATTTCTCTTATGCCCTGGAAGACGACGACTGGCAGAATCTTTATCAGGGAGCAGACGGTACTGTTTTAAGCACTGTTAGAACCGGCGGTTTCACGGGTACTGTTATCGGTATGTATGCTTTTAAAAACTAATAAATCTCTCTTTAGTTCATTCCTTAAAAATTGAATCGAATTAGCAAAAATAAGAACCAATATAAGTCAAGCCTTTATGTGCTACGAAGGAAGAAGTGAGCGGACGTTTTTACCAATTTCATTTTTCAATAAAAGAATATCTTCAGTACTCCTGGTCGCTCTTCTGTTTATTGTCTCTTCATGCGTGGATAGGACACAGGATAGTAGTTCACAGAATGAAGCCTGGATAGGTACATGGTCAGCCTCGCAGCAGCTTGTGGAACCCCGGAATATGCCGCCGGAACCCGGCTTAAATGGTAATACCCTGCGTCAGATCGTCCATGTTTCGCTGGGCGGAGATTCTCTGCGGGTTACCTTCTCTAATTCATATGGCAACGCACCCTTAACTCTGAATGAAGTACATCTTGCTGTTTCGGATGACAGCAGTGCCATTAAGCCAGGAACAGACCAAATACTCTACTTCGACAGCAAGAAACAAGTGACTATTCAACCCGATACATCCGCCACTACCGATTCTTTTGCCTTTGACCTGCAACCACAGAGTAACGTGGCAATTACCATCCATTACGGACAGGTTCCTTCGGAACTGACCGGCCATCCGGGATCACGAACAACCTCATATGTAGTGGAAGGAAACCAGCTTTCAGTGACTGTTTTTGATAGTTCCGGTCAGAAAAACCGCTGGTATACCCTTCGCAGCATAGAGGTACTCGCTCCTGATTCTGCTGCCAGTGTTATTGCCCTGGGAAACTCCATCACCGACGGTCGTTCATCAGGTATTAATCAACAGGCCCGATGGACCGACAACCTGGCACGTCGCCTGCAGGCAAATCCCGAAACGAATCATATTTCTGTACTCAACCAGGGTATAGGTGGGAATTGTGTTCTTAAGGGTTGCCTTGGCCCTTCTGCTCTTAGCCGATTTGAGGAGGACGTGCTCAACCAGCTTAAAGCGAAATGGCTGATCCTATTTGAAGGCGTTAATGATATCGGCGGTTCACAAGGCTCGGAAGGAGCGAATCAGGTGGCCGAAGATCTCGTCGATGCCTACAAAACGATGATTGACAAGGCACACGCGCATGATATTAAAGTATACGGTGCAACCATCACTCCGTTTGGAGAGTCATTTTATGATTCACCGGCTCATCGAAAAGCCCGGGAAAAGGTGAATGAGTGGATTCGCACCAGTGGCCGCTTCGATGCGGTTATTGATTTTGACGCTGCTCTTCGGGATCCGAACCATCCGGCACAATTACTGCCCAAGGCAGATTCCGGTGATCATTTGCATCCGAGTCCAATGGGTTACCAAATGATGGCAGAAGCTATTGACCTGAAACTTTTTAAATGATACAGCTGATGAAATTACTAACTCGATATAGTTTGTCAGCGATCTTACTTGTTTGCTTCTTTGTCAGTAAAGCTACAGCTCAAAACCCATTGATTAATGACCAGTTTACCGCTGATCCCTCTGCACGTGTTCTCGAAGGTAAGGTATATGTATTCCCTTCCCACGATCTGAATTGTGGTACCGGTTGGTTTTGCATGAAAGATTATCACGTTTTTTCGTCTGAGAACTTGATTGATTGGACGGATCATGGAATAATTGTATCCCAGGATGAAGTTGCCTGGGTAGATACTACCGAAAATGCTATGTGGGCTCCTGATGCCTATGAGCGAAATGGCACCTACTATTTTTATTTCCCGGCAATTGGCGATTCATCCAAAGGCTATCAGGGTAGAAAAATAGGCGTGGCAACAGCAGATTCCCCCGAGGGACCGTACGAACCACAATCTGAGCCTATTGACAATGTGAATGGCATTGATCCAAATATATTTGTTGATGACGATGGGCAGGCTTACCTCTTTTGGTCGGCAGGAGAAATTTACGTTGCCAAACTGAAAGATAACATGTTGGAGCTGGCCTCAAAGCCGAAAGTGATTCAAAACCTCCCGAATAAAGGACTTAAGGAAGGTCCCTATATGGTAAAGCGAGCAGGCAAATACTACCTGACCTATCCGCACGTAGAGCATGAAAGGGAGCGCCTTGAATATGCAAAAGGAGACAGTCCAATGGGACCTTTCGAGGTTACAGGCGTCATTATGGAGCAGTGGGAGGACTGCTGGACGAATCACCATTCCATTATCGAGTACCAGGGGCAATGGTACCTGTTCTATCACCATAACGACTATTCTCCAGACTTCGATAAAAATCGCTCTATCCGGGCCGATAGCCTCTTTTTCAACTCCGACGGTACCATCCAAAATGTTGAGCCGACCCTTCGAGGAATAGGCATATCCGATGCAAGTAAAAAGATTCAGATTGATCGCTACAGCGAACTGAGTGATAGCGGAGCCAACGTTGCTTTCTTGGATACGACTGATAAATTCAAAGGCTGGAAAACAGTTTTAAAGTCATCGGACGGCTGGGTTCGATACAATCGGGTGGATTTTGGGCAAGGAGTACTTCAGTCTGTTGAAGTTAAGGCATTTTCTAAAGCAGGAGAAACGCTGCAATTAAGAACAAAAGATGTTGCTGGAACAGTATTGGCCACAGTCAAAATTCCCCAAAAATCCAATTGGGATATTGTCGAAGTACCCTTGTTATCAGTTCCGACAGGAGTACATAATTTATATTTGACCATGGTGGAAGGCTCCGAACTAGAAGTTGACTGGGTACGTTTTAAGTGATTCTCTGAGACAGAAACAGGGGTCTGTAAATTTTAAAGGGTGAATATATTATGAGACAGATTAATTTTTTTACTAAAAATAATGGCGCACTTACTTATTTGCTATTAATATTTGTATTTGCGGTTTCAAGTGCAGAAGTACAGGCTCAAGATCAACAAACCCCTCATAAGTCCGCCTTGGAGATCAATGAAGCCGGATATTTTTATACGCCCGGATTAAATGTATTGGTGTACAATAATACCTTTCCCGAAGGTCACCAGGGCGGCGTTGAAATAATTCAGCATGGGGTGCGTGTGGCAACTAACGGGGAACTGCGGCTGAGTCCGTCCCCGGGACAATGGCAACCAATTCCAAAACTGGGCGAAGGATACGAAGCCCGCGGCGTGAGTCCGCAAAATATTGGTTTAGAAAGCCGTGTAGTTGACAGTACCAATAACGAAATTAGGATGCCTTTGAGTTATCCTAGTGAAGATCGGAATCGCCGTGGTTTCAATCCTATTATCTATCCTGATCTAAACCTCGATTATACCGTGCGGGTTAAGGCCGAAGGGCAATCATTCCGTATTATTGTTGATTTGAAAGAACCCTTACCGGAAAAATGGGTCGGACGAATAGGCTACAATCTTGAGCTTTACCCGGGCGACCTTTACGGTAAAACCTACTTTATGGATGACAGTACCGGGATGTTTCCACGCCAGGCGAATGGGCCGGCCTATTTGAATGAAAAAGGCGAAGCCGAAGCGGTACCGTTGGCTTCAGGAAATGAGTTGATAGTTGCACCGGAAAGTGCGAGCCAACGCATAACTATCGAGCGGGTTTCCGGGGGTGCGCTTAAGTTGCTCGATGGAAGTATGAAGCATAATAACGGTTGGTTTGTGGTTCGGTCGCTGGTACCTGCCGGTGTTACTAAAGGAGCGATTGAGTGGAAAATCACGCCCAATGTGATTTCGAATTGGGTAGATCAGCCCGTTGTGCATGTATCGCAGGTTGGTTTTCATCCCGATCAATCCAAAAAAGCATATATCGAGTTGGATAAGCGTGCGGTTGACATCAAGTCGGCTGTTCTGCAGAAGCTGCAGAAAGATGGGACCTATCGTACCGTCAAAGAACAGCAACCAGAAGTTTGGGGAAATTATTTACGGTATAAATATCTAAACTTTAATTTTTCAGATATTACTGAACCGGGCAAATATCGGGTGAAATACGGTGATCAAGTGAGTAGCATTTTTGGCATCAATTCTGATATTTACAGCCGTCATGTGTGGCAGCCAACACTTGAATATTTTCTGCCGGTACAGATGTGCCACATGCGGGTCAATGATAAATACCGTGTATGGCATGGTGCCGGTCATATGGATGATGCACTGATGGCCCCGACTAACATCAAGCATTTTGACGGATATAACAATGAAGATGAACCGTCTACGCTGACAAAATTTGGGCCGCTCGATCACGTTCCCGGCCTGGATAAAGGGGGATGGCACGATGCCGGTGATTATGATCTTCGTATTGAATCGCAGGCCCAAACTGTTTTGGCATTGGCGCAAACCTACGATGAATTTCAAGTCGATTATGATGCAACTTATATCAATGAGGAGCAGAAATTCGCTGAGATTCATCATCCGGACGGTAAGCCGGACATACTCCAACAGGTGGAGCACGGCGTATTGACTATACTTGGGGGGTATGAAAGTCTTGGACAGTTTTATCGCGGTATCATCGTCCCCACATTGCGACAGTACGTGCACTTGGGGGATGCTACTACACAGACCGACGGGGTAATGTTTGATAATGAAGAACAAAAAGCTGAGGCAGCTGCAATTGACGGACTCTGGTTCAAAAAAGTAGCCAACCGCTATTCGGCCATGTTTGACCCGGGCCTAAATCTGGATGAAATTGAAGTAAATGCGCCAAAGCTGGATGATCGCCTGGTATTCACCGAAACCAATCCCGGACGTAAGCTCCTTGTCGGGGCTAGTCTGTCTGCTGCTTCACGTGTTCTTAAGGGGTATAATGATGATATGGCTGAACGTTCGCTCGAAGTGGCCCGAGAAGTCTGGGGCAAATACAGCGATGCGGAAGGCAATTATGCCCAAAGTCAGAAAGTGCAGTATCTAACCGAAATGATAAAGACAACAGGAGAGGATAAATATAAAACCGAACTTTGCAGGATGGAATCCGTCGTTAAGGATGGATTTAGCTGGATGGGATGGTCGGTAGGGCGTGTTTTCGATCAGCTCTCATGCTCCGAATTTAAACAAACAGTTATCAACGCAGCCAAAGCGTATAAACCAAATCTGAAAGAGCAGTTAGCTGAAACACCTTTTGGGTCGCCCATTGATAACTCTGCTTATTTTGGGTTTCGGTCGTACTATCTGCATAAAGCCTGGCCGGATATTTTCTCTGCCGAGCCTCTGTTTAATTCGGTAAATATGCTTTTGGGGGCACGTCCCGGCAACACCACCGATAGCCGTATTTCTGGAGTTGGAGCCAATTCACCAACTACCGCCTATGGTTTTAATCGTGCAGACTGGAGTTATATTCCCGGTGGTACATTCTGGGATTTCAATATCGTGGAACCGGACTTTGCCGAAGACAAAGTTTGGCCTTTTATATGGCAGGAGCGGGAATACATTATTACCGCCCCAGTGCACTACATGTTCAACGTACTTGCTGTACAGCATTTATTGAGCAACGATAGTCGGTAAACTTGTTAATTATAAATCTTCAAAATTGCTACAATTATGACTAACGGATCAAATAAAAATAGTTTCGGAGTAATTTTTAGTATTGTGGTATTACTGGTTGTCGGCTGTTCTCAGCAAGATGGACAAGTTGCCAAAAGACCGAATCCTGAATCGTTGGCACAGGCTTATGAGGGCATGTTCAAAATTGGTGTTGCACTTAATAGACGTCAGGTAGAAGGAAAGGTTGAGCAGGCAATGCCTCTAATAACTAAACATTTCAACTCAATTACCCCCGAAAATCTGATGAAGTGGGAACGAATTCATCCTGAACCTGATAACTTTAACTTCACGCCAGCTGACAAATACGTAAAATTCGGTGAAGATCACGGTATGTTTATTGTAGGACATAATCTCGTATGGCACTCCCAGGTGCCCGAATGGACCTTTAAAGATGAAAATGGCAACCAGCTGAACCGGGACGCCCTTCTTCAAAGAATGAAAGATCATATTACTACCGTGGTGGGACGTTATAAAGGCCGTGTTGATGCATGGGACGTCGTGAATGAAGCTGTCAGCGACTCCGCGGGACTACGTCAATCCCAGTGGCTGCGTATCGTGGGTAAGGAATTTATCGACAAAGCATTTGAATATGCGCATGAAGTCGATCCGGAAGCCGAACTCTATTATAATGATTATAATCTTTGGCAGTCCGACAAACGCGCCGATGTCGTCAGTATGGCTAAGCGTCTGCAAGAGAATAGTGTACCGATCGATGGAATTGGGATGCAGGCACATCTGGGATTACATCACCCATCGATTGAACAAATTGAGGAAAGTATCAAAACCTATGCCGATCTGGGTCTCAAGGTAATGATTACCGAATTGGATGTAAGTGTTCTTCCCAACCGGGATGATTTAAATGACAGTTATAATCCAGATGAAGGCGCCGGATCTGGAGATGTGCCGGAGGTTCTAAACCCTTACACAGAAGGGCTGCCTGACTCGGTTCAACAGCAACTTCGAGATCGGTACGTGGCTCTCTTTAACTTGTTTAAGAAACACCAGGATAAAATTGACCGGGTGACGTTCTGGGGATTAAATGACGGTCAATCATGGCTCAATAATTTCCCTATTCCGGGCAGAACCGATTATCCGCTGTTGTTTAATCGTAATTATGAGTCCAAGCCAGCTTTTTATGGGGTTCTGGAAGTAGCGGCGCAATGAATCATTTAGGGTAAGTGCTACTTATTTAAGGGATAGCTGATAACGTAGTTTTTTTGGCTCCCTGTTATATCCACCGTTTGCTTGCGGTTGTTAAACCAACGTACTTCGATTTTTTCAACTTCTTGGTTCATTCCTAGTACCTGGGTAAAACTATTTTGCGACCAGTAACCGGACCCGGCTTTGATCTCTCTCAAAGGACCTTTGCTGCCATCGGTATATACCAGCCGCACGGAAGAGCCTATGCCACTTTTATTTTGTTTAGGGCCGTCGAGTTTTATACGTATACCCGCTTTTTCGGTATGGTTGATATAGAGTTTGGTGGCAGCTCCATTTTGAGATACTGCCAGATCGACTTTGCCGTCTTTATTGAAATCAGAGAGTGCAGCCCCGCGTTGTTCTCCGTAAATTTTAATACCTGATTCACTGCCGGGAACTACTGAAAAATTTCCATTTCCGTCACCTTTCAGCCATAGTCCACGCCCGCTATCCAGCCGCGGTACTTCCCGTGGTACGGCAAAGAAATTTTGGCTCAAAAATAGATCCTCGTTTCCATCATTATTATAATCGGCGGTACCGGCATAATATGCTGTGGTAAACTGCGCTTCGGTCGGCAGGGGGTGAGGTTCAAATCCCTCGCCAGTATTGATGAAGAGCATATGGGACAGGGTATTTATTTCTTTGTAGGGAATTCGGTTTAGCCGATCACCAAAAATATCACGTAGTGTGGCACTACCGAATTGCTCATACGACATCTGACGTGAAGCAATGGGAGGAATCGATTTGAAATTATAAAGCCTTTTTCGAGGCACATAATGGCCCTGAGCATTTGCCTGAGCTTCAATGATGTCAGTAATACCATCCCCATTAAAGTCACTGTAATACATTCGAAGGGGTAGATCATTTTTTAACTGATATGTACTGTTTAAACCCTGATTGGTGGCAACGATATCGGGTAGGCCATCGTTATTGAAATCACCGGTAGTTACCCCATTCCACCATCCTTTATAGCCGCTAAGTTCCATTTCATCCGTAACCTCATGGAAGCGCCCCCGGTTATTTTCAAATAGCTTAAGGGAACCCCATTCCAGACTTAATAACAAATCGGGATCTCCATCCTGATCGTAATCGGTGAATGTAGCAGCGGTTACAAGCCCTTCATTTCTAACTACTGAAGAATTTTTCTTATCAAGCCGGAAGTCTCCGTCTACATTTTCAAAAAAGCGTGAAGAGGCTGCATTGGGATAATGAGCCGGGACGAAACGCCCGCCCAGAAATAAATCTATATCTCCGTCTTGGTTATAATCAGCTGCAGCTACCGGCCCGGTTACAGATAGTATTCCCTGAACATCTGATTTTGATATTTCTCTACCTTGGTCCATAGAGTAGATTAGAGCCGAAGGAGTATTCATGTTGCCTGTCTCGTAGTTCGCGTTACCGACAATAAGTTGGCTGCTCTGCGCTGAATTCCATCCTAAGAGGGTAGTTTGATCGGAAGGAGAGCTCTCATTAAAAGGTTCAGTTGAGATCGGGCGAAAAGATCCGTTTCCAGTATTTTCAAACGCCCCGATCGTTCCCCCCTTTCCGGAAGTAATAAAGAGATCGTCGTCTTTGTCATTATCTATATCAAACCAGGTAATACCGGGACCCAATTCACTCAGTTTCTTAGGCAGAAGGGGTTGTAATGAGAAATCATCGAAAAAGTTTTCATGATGCTGGTGATTGATTCGATTCGAAACATCTTTAAAGGTTGGGGATTCAGGAGCGACTTTAGCCTGCTTCCTTTCTTCAGATTTTGCTCCGATTTGGTTTATTTCATAGATTCGGTTTGCCTTGACGCTGTCGATGGTACTACGTGAACCGTTGGGCCATTCCACAATGATGGTATGGTTGGCATCTTCGGTAGCTGCGAATACAGCCATAGGTACTGACCCAGAAAGATATTCGCCTCCCGAAGTAATCTCTTTTTCTTGTAGCTGTGGACCTCCTTCAAGTGATATTTTGGCTCCGATTCCGTGCGAGTTGGCATTATTGCCCTTGAGCCGCACAGCGATACGCGGAGCAGTGGTGGTATTCTCATAAATGAGTCCCGGTTTTCTCAGTCGATTGATCGCAAAGTCAAGGTCTCCGTCGTTATCAAAATCGGCCATAGCTAGTCCTTGTGAAACATCTGACCCTTCGAGGCCCCAATCTTCACTTTTATCAGTGAAGCTTAAGTCACCTTCATTTTTGAATATCTTATTTTGCAGTTCCAAAGAGGGGGTACGCTTTATGAACTCCCCAAAATTGTCATCTACATTCATTCCATCCTGCATCAGGCTAAATTGACTATCGATGTCAAGGATATCATAAGCATAGCCGGTATTAATGAGGAGGTCTTCAAATCCATCAAGGTTAATATCAATGAAGCGGGTAGCCCAAGACCATTCGGAAGCTTCCAGCCCGCTGAAGTAAGCAATTTCAGCAAAGGTGGTATCTTGCCGCTGAAGGTATAGCGAGTTTCGATTGTATTGCGGACGGGATTGTATGTTGCTGAAGACGTTTGGTTTAAAGTCGTTTATACCTATTTGCTGCATCTTACGGTGATGTTCCGGGCTCAGCATCTCCGTTACAAACATATCGAGGCGACCGTCCTTATTAATGTCTGAAAAATCTACGGCCATAGAAGAGAAACTTGCATTCCGGAGGGCTTGCCACCTGATTTCCTTAAAGCTTCCGTTTCCCTGGTTTATCCATATACGGTCGGGAGAAAAGAAGTCGTTACAGACATACAGATCAGGTAGGCCGTCTTTATTTATATCCTGGAATTTAGCTGTTAATCCCCAGTCGCGCTTTAACTGCATAGGGGACCCGTTTTCATCCAGGAAGACCGAGGAATCGGTGATATTTCTAAAGGTGCCGTCGCCCTCATTGATGTAGAGTTCATCTTCCTCACCGGTTTCAGCACCTCCGGCCAGCCGGTCATCATCAGTTAAGAAGAGTTCATAATTTTCATCAAAGGGCGATTTGAGCTTGGGATTAGGATCTTTAAGATCTCCCTTGAGCATATTCTCCCAAGCCAGCTCTTTGGATGAGTAGATATCCTTAATCGATTTCTCTTTGTAATTAGAGATGTACAAATCGAGATCGTTATCGCCGTCAATATCAGCCAGGGTAGCGGTCATGCTTCCTTTGGCTGAACCCAGTCCGCTATTTTCTTTTCTCGAAAAATGGCCACTGCCGTCATTGATATAGAGCACATTTTGTTTGTGCATAGCAGTTACCAGTAAGTCGGGGGCACCATCGCCGTTTACATCAGCCAAGACTGCGCCGGTGGAATAGTAGCCTTTATGGGCAACGCCTGAAGCTTTTGTGACGTCTTTAAATCCCATTCCGCCCATGTTTTTGTACAGTACGTTTGGCCCGTCAAGGCGAGCGAAATAGAGGTCGGCCAACCCGTCGCCATCAACGTCACCGGCAGCTACGCCCGAACCGTTCAGATAGTGTCGGTTTTCGGCAATAGCTTCTTCGGTGATGAAATTGCGGAAATTAATGTTGGTAGTAGAGGACGGAAGAGCTTTAAATCCGGTATCCCCGAAATATCCGGGATCAACAGTTGCCCATCGATAATTCCCTTGTTTATTCCATTTGAGTTTATTGGAAGGGGATCCGCATCCGACCATCAGCACTGCCAACCCCAGAAATAATATTCTGATATAGCGATGGCAAACAATACGTGTCATAGGTATAAATTATATGATAATAAAAGTGTAGCTAATCCCCGATTGAATATAATGAACTGCCTAACTTATTGCGAAAGTAAATGTCGTATGATATACATTTGTTTCCAGTCAACAAGACGAAACAGTTAAAGTGATTTCTAGATACTTGTGCTGTCTATTCCTCAGTCCAATTGTGTTAAGGTTGCATTAAAATATATTGCTTCACTTTCCGATATAAATTCATTGCAAGTTATCTAAAAGGACAGCTCCTTTTTGGAAGTGTTAGAGCGTATGCCGGAGAACCATTTACTGATTTTATTTTGACGCAATAGGTTAAGCATTCGCTGCTCGATACGGCGGGGCAGGAGCAGGTGTTTGTAGATGGAGAGAGCCTCTTTTTTGCTCAAATTTTTTTTAGGCTGAATCATTAATTATTAATAAAAAATTGGTAATTTAATTGGCCTATAGTCAGAGCAAACATGCCGTTGTAGAGGTAAAATTGCAACAGCTATTTTGAAATTATTTAGACTGTAAAGTGTTTAATCTATAAACAGTGAAAGTATTCACACATTATTTTGAATGTTATCATCACATATAACAAATCAAGCATTGGCTAAACAAGATGCGACGTTACCCCGGCCATATAAACACCGGGATTTCCAGTCGCATTTTTTGTTTGGGATGTTTAAAGACAATTAGGATTAAGAGAATAAATGGAAACACTCGGGCGTCAAATTTTAGTAGAATATTATGATTGTGATTCTGATAAAATTAATGATGTAGAATTTATTGAATCTTCTTTTCTGGCAGCGACCAAGGCATCGGGAGCGACAATCATTTCGCACAACTTTCACAAATTCAGCCCTCACGGTGTGAGCGGCATGGTTGTGATTGCCGAATCGCACGTTTCTATTCACAGCTGGCCGGAATACAATTATGCGGCTGTGGATATTTTTACGTGCGGTGAAACCATAGATCCCTGGGTGATTCAGGAGTATTTGAAAGAGGCTTTTGAATCTAAAAATATTTCCAGTATGGAGATGAAGCGCGGGATGTTCAAGACTGAGCCCGGACAAAAATTATTATTCAAACCGCAAAACACAGAGACAAAAAATTAATTTGTTATGCCAGATTCCTCACCTTCAGTATCCATTCAAGAACTTATGATGGTCAAAACCCCAAATATTTATTGCCTGGTAAAGGGCGCATCAGAGGGTCGTACTCGCTTAAACGCTTTTGATAATTCCCTGCTTAATGCCGGCGTGGGGGATACCAACCTGATGCGTATGAGCAGTATTCTGCCTCCTGGAGCACAACAGCGACAAATCGATGATATTGAGCTGCCGGGCGGGGCATTGATACCGTTGGCCTATGCCCAGATCGACTCAACAACACCGGGACGTTATATCTCATCGGCCATAGCAGTCGGTATTCCCGAGGATGAATCAAAGCCGGGTGTAATCATGGAGTTTGAAGATCACAGCCGCCTGAAAAATATAGAAGAAATCGTTCATCAGATGGTGATTGATGCCTTTGAATATCGCAAGCGGGAGCTCAAAGAGATTCAATCTATTGGTATAGAGCACAAGGTAGAAAACTGCGCCTCCACCTTTGCAGCTGCGGTACTTTGGTACGAATAAAGGCAGTGTTCAGTTATCAGTAATCAGCTATCAGTTTAAAGTTTTGCTGATACCTTCAAGTATTATCTCATTTAGCATCAAATATTTTATTAACTATGTCGCTAACCTACAACGAATATTACAACGAACGCACGGGGTTAACTGTCGGCATTAACAAAGTCCTTTTTTCCGAAGAGACGCCTTATCAAAAGGTAGAGGTCTTCGAGACCGACACCTGGGGCAACCTGATGACTATAGATGGAATGGTGATGCTCTCGGAAAAAGATGAGTTTGTTTATCATGAGATGCTGGCTCATGTGGGAATGTTTACCCATCCCAATCCCGAGCGGGTACTGATTATCGGCGGAGGGGACGGGGGCACGGCCCGCGAAGTACTGCGTCATGATTCGGTTCAGCATGTTGATATGGTCGAAATCGATGAGGCGGTAGTACGTGCTTCCAAACAGTTTTTGCCGGAAGTAGGGGACTGGGAGAATCCCAAGCTGAATGTGCTGTTTGAAGACGGTATTGAGTTTGTTCGCCAGATCGACCAGCTGTATGATGTAATTATTATTGATGGTTCCGATCCTGTGGGACCGGCTGAAGGGCTATTTGAAAATGATTTTATGCAGGCTTGTTACAACGGATTGTCCGAGGATGGGGTATTAACTGCCCAAACCGAAAGTCCGTGGGTGCCGGACTATCATCCCAGCATGAAACAAGTATTTAATGCACTCGACGATATTTACGAAAGATCCCGGATGTATCTGGCCTATATTCCGTTATACCCGGCGGGAATGTGGTCCTTTTCGTTTGCAAGTAAAGGCGCCGATCCTCAAAGTGATGCTACTTTTCAGCGTATAGAGCAGGGACTTAATTCTTTCCATGAGGAACTTAATTATTACAATGCCTCGGTACATATGGGATGCTTTGCCCTTCCCAATTTTGTTGCCGATATCATTGAATAAACCAGCTCTGAAGTTGGGTTGGCAGTACGGAATCCAATAATAATGACGGCCATTTATAATTATAAATGGAGGGGGGGGTAACCCAATAATATCGACTATTTGAAATCTGACAACCGTCTGGCTTATGTTTATGTGCTGTTTGGAGCGGCACTTTGGGGAATTATTGGCCTGTTTATTGAAGCTCTGTCCTCCGCGGGTTTTTCGGCCCTCCAGATCGTAATGCTTCGGGTCGTCAGCGCTTCGGTGATGCTGGTAGCCTATCTGATGATTGCCAATAGATCGCTGCTTCGAATTGAATTCAGGGACTCCCTGAGTTTTATTGGGACCGGCATTTTTAGTATCGTCTTTTTTAATTGGTGCTACTTCACTGCTATTGAAGAAGTTTCGCTATCTATTGCCGTTATTCTGCTTTACACGGGACCCGTTTTTGTGGCGCTACTCTCGTGGGTATTCCTTAAAGAACCAATGACCGTGAAAAAAATTAGTGCTTTGCTGTTAACACTTATTGGTTGCGCCTTGGTGATTCGGTTGATCCCGATAGGAGATCAGCGCATTTCACTCTTTGGGTTTTTGGTGGGATTGGGATCCGGCTTTGGTTATGCGCTCTACAGTATTTTTGGCAAGCATGCCCTGAAAAAATACCACCCGCTGACTGTTATTACCTACACTTTTGTGTTTGCATCCGTTGTATTGATTCCATTCACCGGTTTTTCTATCGAAAGCGATCGGTTGCAGTCGACCTACGTTTGGGCCAATATTATTGGGCTTGGATTTTTTCCAACGGCCTTGGCTTATCTATTGTATACCAGAGGATTATCTATGATTGAAAGTAGCCGCGCCTCGATAATTGCTACCATCGAACCGGTAGTAGCCATGTTGCTGGGCGTTTTGATTTTTAATGACATACTTACCGGCTATCAGCTGCTTGGGATTGTTTTCGTGCTGGCTGCCGTTGTGCTGATACAACGAAAAGGCAGGATTCCGGCCAACCAATAACTCTGTGGGTACGAATGGCAATATTTTTTTAGGAAGTTAAAAAGAATCACCTAATTTTTTTAAAACTAAAGATAAGGAGTCATGGATCAGCAAAAGATATCGAAATGGGCTTGGTCGTGTATTGGATTTGGAATCGTTGGTGCAATTGTGCTGTTGCTCGCCGGCTATGGATACCAGTGGGGCTGGTGGGAGCTGGGTACTGCTTTTACCTGGCTGTTGCCCGGAAGTGCTGTATTGGGACTGATTGGTTTTTCACTGGCAGTCATTTTTGGCTTTGTAAAATGGAATGATCCTGCTCGTCCGGGGACTAAAATTATGACAGTCGGTCTGGTGCTCAGTCTTGCGGTATTGGGGACTATAGGATACTGGTTCAACGAGGCCCAGAAATATCCTCCTATTCATGATATAACTACCGATATTCAAAACCCTCCGCGCTTTAAAGCAATAGTTGCGTTAAGAGCCGATGCACCCAACGATACCACCTATGGGGACCAGGAAAAGGCTGATTTGCAGCGAAAGGCCTATCCCGATATTGAAACGTTTTACCTGGATACCAATTACAGTACGGCTTTTGATCGCGCATTGCGTGCCGCACGGCAGATGCCTTGGGAAAAAATTGTCACGGCAGATAAACAGACCGGTTTGATTGAAGCGGTGGATAAGCTGGCCTGGTTCGGATTCAAGGATGATGTGGTTATACGGGTGGATACCGCAAACACAAATAGCCGAAGTAAAATCGACGTGCGTTCGGTGTCCAGAATAGGGAAGGGCGATATCGGGGTGAATGCCAAGCGTATCCGTGATTATGTAAAGCAGCTGAGGAACCAATAGTAAAATAAAGTCTAAGCTCGGTCCATTGCCGGCTAATAATCCCGCATTAAATAAAAAAGCGAGGGGTGACTTTTACAGTTTACTTTTGCTGGCTTTTTTCGGTTTTTGATAGCAGTTGAAACAGCCGCAGCTTCCATATCAAGCGAGATTCAATGCTTAAATATTTTTACGGAAACCAACTGGAAAAACTGGCCGATCGGCTCTTTGAAAATCTTGACAATGAGCATAAAAAAAACCCGTTGGACCCGGAAATATTTGTGGTACAGAATAACGGGATTGGTCAGTGGTTAACGCTTCGAATGGCCCGTCAAGAAGGTGTTGCGGCCAATATGAAATTTGAATTTCCCTCCGAACGGCTCTGGTCGCTGATACGCTCTGTGGATCCTGATATCCCGGAAATATTGCCCTCGGATCGTGGTCCGATGACCTGGACCTTAATGGATTTCTTCGGGGATGAAGAATTTTTAGGTAATTTTGATAATTTAAGTCACTACATCTCGGATGAGGATCCTGCCAAGCGGTCGTTGCGAAGCTGGAAGCTGGCCGGTAAAATTGCCGATGTTTTTGATCAATACCTGATCTACCGGCCCGAAATGTTGATCAAATGGCAAAAGAAAAAGCGGAAATACCCTGCCAATCAAGCCGAAGAGTGGCAGGCAAAACTCTGGCGGAGACTCAACTACCATTGGCGACAGCACCATGATAATGAGCGCCTGCATCGCGCCCAATTGTTGCAGAAACTTTGGAAAAAGATGGAAGCAGGGGCCGTATCAAAGCAGGATTTACCCCAGCGTATCACTGTTTTTGGAGGTTCCTCGGCATCGGAGGCCTTTATTCGGACAATGATCAAGCTTTCCGATTTGACCGATGTTTATTTTTACCAGCTGGCTATTGATCCGGAGGTACAGGACCCGGAAGGTTTTGAAAATCCGCTACTGCAGTCCCTGGCAACGGAAGGGGCTAAATTTGCCCGCCTTTTTGACAATCACGCTGAGGTGGAGAAAGTGCAGATATCCTCAGAGCAGGAATCTCCTCGTCAATCGGTATTAAGTGTTGTTCAGTCTGATTTACAAAACGACCGATCTGAAGGCCCTTCTTCGCTTGAAATTCCGGCTGTGGATTCTTCCATACAGGTGCATTCCTGCCACAGCCCGATGCGGGAAACTGAAGTGCTTTACGATCGGTTGCTGGGACTGTTGGACGAGAATCCCGAGCTGAATCCCGATGATATACTCATCATGACCCCGGATATTGAAACCTATGCACCGATGATTGAAGCGGTTTTTGATAAGCCGGATGAGGGACAGCCGAAAATGCCCTACAGTATTGCCGACAGAAATATTCGCGACACAAACCCGGCATTACAAGCGTTTTTGAAGATTTTAGATCTGTGTGAGAGTCGGTTCAAGGTAACGGATGTTTTGGATCTGCTTGATAGCGGGCCGATTCGCGAGTCTTTTGAGCTGACCGGAGAGGATCTGAATAAAGCTGAAAAGTGGATTGCAGATAATCGTATTCGATGGGGAATTGATGCATCCTTTAAACAGAAAATGGAGGTTCCCGAAAGCAATCATTTTACCTGGAAGTCAGGTTTGAATCGGATGCTGCTGGGTTATCTGATGAAACCGGATGAAGACAGTCTTTATCAGGGAATTTATCCTTATGAAGAAATAGAAAGTTCCGATGATGTTCGGCTGACTGGTATTCTGTCACGTTTTTTGCAGCAGTTATTTGCTATTGCCCGCTTGGTAGATGAAAAACACACAACCGCAGAATGGAGTAATTACCTGGGGCAAATTCCCGATGAATTTTTACCGGATAATCGAGATCATTTGTGGGAAATATCCCAGATACGCGAAGCATTGGAGCAGCTGCAAAATCAGTCAGAGTTAGGTGGTTTCAAGGGAAAAATTCCATTTCGGATTGTTCGAATGTGGCTGCAAAAAAGGCTGGAAGACCAATCTGCCGGCGGGGGACGTATTGGTAAAGGGGTGACTTTCAGTTCCCTGAAACCCATGCGGAGCATTCCGTTCAAAGTTATTGGTATGATCGGCATGAATGAAGGGGCGTTTCCGCGATCTAAAATTCCCATTGAGTTCGATCTGATGAATCTTGAACCGTCTCCGGGAGATCCCAATACCACCGAAGAGGACCGTTTTTTGTTTCTGGAAAATCTGCTCTCGGTTCGCACTCACCTATATTTCAGCTACGTAGGCCAGAGCAATCGTCATGACGCTGATTATCCGCCGTCTGTTGTATTAAGGGAATTTCTTGATTATCTGGAGGAACAATATGATTTGCCGGCGCATCGGTTACTAAAGAAGCATCCGTTACAGGCCTTCAGCCCCGAGTATTTCAAAAAGGAGGTCTATTTCAGCTACTCCCAAACGCAGCGTGACGTCAGTGAAGCAATGAAGAATGAGCATTCGAACAGTACGGCGTTTCTACAGGGCGTTTTGCCGGAGCCGGAAGACGAATGGAAAAATATTTCCCTGACCGAATTAATAACCTTTTTTCAGCAACCGGCCCGGTTTTTATTACAGAATCGCCTGGGCATAAATCTCTATGAAGAGGGTGTACTTGATGAAGACCGGGAGCCTTTTACACTTGGCGGATTACAGAGCTACATGATCGGGCAGGAACTGCTGGATCGTTATCTGAATGAAAAGCCCCTGGAATCCTACCGAGAAAATCTGGAGTCACGGGATCAGCTTCCTGAAGGATGGAGTGGGGAACAAGCCTTCAACCGGAAAGTGGAAGAAGTAGAGGATTTTGGGCGGCAACTAAAAGATGAATTGAACCAGGAGCAAAAAGAGGATCTGGAAGTTGATATAAGTATTCAGGATTTTAGAATTGTCGGTAAACTTACCAGCGTCTATGAGCTGGGCTTGATACACTATCGTTTTGGCAGTATGCGTCCTAAAGATGCTATCGATCTCTGGATCCGCCACCTGGCTTATCAATACTTGAATCCTGAATATAAAGATAACAGGAGTAGTCTGTATACCCGGCACAAAAAGCAGAACTTTGTGGAATACCGGCTCGGCTTAGTGGAGAATCCTTCAGCTATCCTGGAGGAGCTTTTGGAATTATATTGGCAAGGGATGCAGCGCTGCTGTTATTTTTTCCCGGAATCTGCATTTGCCTATGCCGAGGAGGTCTGCTATAAGAACGGTCAGCCTGATTCGGGTCTCCAGAAAGCAGCGAACAAGTGGCAGCGCGACTATGGCCCGCCAGGTGAGGGAGAGGATCCCTACAACAAGCTCGTGCTGGGTAGACGAAATCCGTTTCAGGAGCGAGATTTTCAAGAGGTATCTGCCCGTTTCTGGCGCCCGTTTTTTAACGCCATAGAACAGGAGGAAACATAATGCAGCCGCTAAAACCATTTGACATAGCACTGTCAGGGATTAACCTGGTAGAGGCCAGCGCCGGCACGGGGAAGACTTATAATATTACCTCGCTGTATATCAGGGCACTTATTGAGCAAGAGCTTGCGGTGGGTAAAATTTTGGTGGTTACCTATACCGAAGCAGCAACCAAGGAACTAAAAGATCGGCTGCTAAAGCGAATACGGGAATCCATTCGGGTGCTTCGGCGTAATGCAGTTTCCGATTCAGGCGATCAGTTTCTGGAGGAATTGCTGCAGCAAGTGCAGGATCGTACGGCTGCCTTACAGAAGCTGGAGAAAGCAATTCGAGCCTTCGATGAGGCGGCTATTTATACGATTCACGGTTTCTGCTATCAGGCCCTGCAGGAACAGGCGTTTGAAAGCCGTGCGATGTACGATGCCGAAATGATTGGTGACGACTCGGAACTGGTGCTGGAAGCCGTTGATGATTACTGGAGAAACTGGGTGGATGAAGCTACCGATGATCCCCGAAAACGGCCGCTCCTGCAATTTATAATCGGTAAGGGATACACCCCGGATAAGCTGGCTTTCGAACTCGGATCTTATTTGGGGCAGCCTCATCTTCAGGTTCTGCCCGAGGATATGCCTTCCCGGGAAGAGATCTACGACCGAGTTTCCAGGCTGCGGGAAATTTTTGCCGAGATGAAAAGCCACTGGCGGGATGACAGGGCGGAACTCCGTAAGATGGTTTATGCCGACCAGCTGGACGGCCGGGTGTACATTACCAGATATATGGAAAGCTGGATTGATCAGCTCGAAGAGTTTCTCAAGAACGGAGACCCACCGTTTGATTTGTTTGAACAGTTTAAAAAGTTCCGTCAGTCGTTTTTAAACGATAGTTTGACCGCTTCCAGCCGAAAAAAAGGACTGGAAGCACCGCAGCATTCCTTTTTTGAGCTGGCCGATACCTATCAGGAGGTAGCCGAGACCCTGAAGGAGTACGAGATTTTCTTTAAAAAAGAGCTTCTGGACTATCTCAGTGTCGAACTGCAACAGAAGAAAGAGGAACTTCAGGTTCTTTCCTATGATGATTTGCTTTTACGGCTGCGGGACGCGTTGTACGATCCCCGGCGGGGCGAACGTCTGGCTCGAAAACTTCGTCAAAAGTACCCGTTGGCCCTTGTGGATGAATTTCAGGATACCGATCCCAATCAGTACGATATTTTCAGGAAGATGTACGGTAATGGGCAGGGGGCGTTGTTTATGATCGGCGATCCCAAACAGTCCATTTACAGCTTTCGGGGGGCGGATGTATTTTCCTACCTGCAGGCGAAAGAAGATGCACGTTCGGATCAGACCTTCGACCTGGATCGAAATTTCCGCTCAGTACCAGAACTGCTTAGCGGACTTAATACTCTCTTCGGTAAACACGAAAGTCCATTTATTCTGGATAAAATTCCTTATGAACAGGTTAAGCCCGGCAGGGATGAGAAAAATTATTCCAGGCTTACAGAAAAAGGGAAGCAGCGTCCACCCATCCGTTTTCATAAGGTTTCATTGGGAGAAGAGGAACAGCTAAATAAATCAGACGCGGCCCGGAAAGCTGTCAGAGATACCGCTAACGAAATCTATCGAATGATTGAAGCGGGTAAAAGGGGAGAAGCTAGTATTGGAGAAGATCCGGTGAGGGCTAAAGACATCGCCGTGCTTGTCCGCACACACCGTCAGGCTACCCAGGTGGGGGAGGCACTCCGGGAGCGAGGTATCAAAAGCGTGCAGTACAGCCAGGAAAGTGTTTTTAAAAGTGAAGAAGCCGGGCATCTCGAAAAATGGCTTAAAGCCGTAGCAGAACCGGCCAATGAAAGGTTGGTAAAAACAGCTCTTGCGTTGCCGCTCGCCGGTTATACCGCCAATGATCTGCTTAAGATAGAGGAGGATGAGCAGCGCTGGATCGGGATTCTCGACCAGTTTGACCAATGGCATCGACAGTGGCAGGAACTGGGATTTTCGGCGATGTTTCGGTCGGTATTAAATGAGGCCGATATTGCACAACACCTAATAACTTTTGCTGATGGAGAACGCCGCCTTACCAATCTGTTGCATCTTGGAGAGCTTCTTCAGGAGGAAGCCCGCCATCAAAAGGACGGGACCAGGGGCCTGCTAAAATGGCTGACCCGCAAGCGGAAGGAGGAAAAGGTGGATCGTGATGAAGAGCAGCTGAGGCTCGAAAGCGATCAGGAACTGGTAAAAATAGTGACCATGCACCGTAGCAAAGGCTTGGAGTATCCTATCGTTTTTTGTCCTTTTCTATGGTACGGACCCCGCTTTAGCGATAATGGACAACCGTTGGTGTATCATGATCCCGGAGACCTGAATGCCACCTACCTGAATTTACAAGGTAAGAATGATCCGGATCGCAGCTACAAGCGGTTACTGGTGGCCCGTGAGGAGCTCGCAGAAAGCCTGCGGCTTGCCTATGTGGCAATGACACGTGCCAAGCAGTGTTGCTACCTCACATGGGCATATGCCGATAAAACCGAGTTTTCTCCGCTGGCTTATCTATTACTTGATCCGGACACCACTACGGATCGGCTTCAGGAAACAATTGAAAAATCGTACCGTGCTCTGGGCGAGGAGCCATATAAAAAAGCGGTTACTGATTTGTGTGAATCGTATCCGGAATTATTTACTCAGGAAAAAAGTGCTGGTCATTCGGGTACAGAACGACAGCTTGAATTAATCAAAACGGATAAATCATTAGCATTCAATAACCGAATTTTTGAACGTGAGCTTCCTTTGAAAACCAGTTACAGTGTCTCCAGTTTTTCTTCCTTAAGCAGCTGGATGGAAGATGGTCCTGACCTGCCTGACTATGATCAATTTCTGGAAGAATTTGCAATTCCTGAAGCCATAGAGGTTGAATCGACCGATCAAACGATGTTCACCTTTCCAAAAGGGCCGCAGCCGGGCACTTGTATTCATAAAATCTTTGAAGATATTGATTTTCGTGACGATTCTGATCACAAAGAAATCATTCGTGAGAGTCTACAGATGTACGGCATCGATGTGGGATGGCAGCCGGTGGTTCGCAGGATGGTTACAACCGTTTTGGATAAGGCATTGCATCCCCGTGAACCGGAGTTGCGATTGTCCGAGCTGAAACAATCCGAGCTGGTACAGGAGATGGAGTTCTATTATCAGACCCAGAATATCGAGACTAACCGGTTGCTGTCGATTATTCGGGGACAAGACGTGGCTGTTACGGCCGGTAAAGCCGAACAGGGTTTTTTAAAAGGATTTATTGATCTCACTTTCCGGCACGGAGACAAGTACTACCTGTTGGATTATAAGACCAATTATCTTGGCGACGGGATTTCGGATTATGAGTCATCCAGCCTGCAGGAAGAGATGCGGGAGGCATCCTACGATCTTCAATATCATATTTATACCGTGGCTTTACACCGGTACCTTAAGCGACATCTCCCGGAATACCATTATGAGCAAAATTTCGGCGGAGCCTTCTACTTATTCCTAAGAGGAATGAATACCGATGGGCGGGAAGGCATTTTCTTTGACTGCCCCAAAGCTTCAACGATTGAACAGCTTGATGAATATATTTCAAGGGGAGGAGGCCGCAATGAGTAATGGGATAATGGAACAATTATCTAAAACTCGGGCCAAGGGGCAACTGCAGGATATCGATCTGGAGCTGTGCCGCTTCCTTCAGGAAGGTGAGGCCAAGGTGGCTGACTCCGTACTGTTGGCTGCATGCCTGGTTAGTTATCTCTACCGGAAGGGAGATGTATGCCTGGCCCTGCAGCAGTATGCGGGCCAACTACTCTTCGGGGAGGGAGATCGGGACCCAGCCATTCCCGCACCTGAGCTCGACCAATGGAAGTCAGAATTGTCACAAAGTTCAGTAGTGGGTACGCCGGGTTCTTTCAAACCGCTCATTTTGGATGATCAGGACCGGTTGTATCTGCATAAGTTCTGGCATTACGAAAAGGATCTGGCAGATCAACTGATTCGTCGGGCAAAAACGCGAGAGCCTGCCGTTAATATTCAACTGCTTCGCAGTGGATTGGATCGCTTGTTTAACAGTGATGATGAATCGGAAGACATTGACTGGCAGCGTGTGGCAGCAGCCATGGCCGTGTTCAATAAATTGTCCATTATTTCAGGCGGACCGGGTACCGGCAAAACATCAACGGTAGTGCGGATCCTGGTTTTGTTGCTTGAACAGCATCTTGAAAGCAATGAGATGCCCGATATCGCCCTTACCGCTCCCACGGGAAAGGCCGCTGCCCGACTGAAGGATTCCATTGCGGCCGCCAAGAAGGTACTCAACGTGAATCAGCAGGTACTGGATGCCATTCCCGATGAAGCAATGACTTTGCACCAGCTGCTGGGCGCACGGCGCCATACTTCTTCTTTCCGGCATGATGCAGAAAATCCGGTGCCTTATGATATAGTGGTAGTCGACGAAGCTTCGATGGTGGACCAGGCCTTGATGAGCAAACTAATGCAGGCTTTGCTCACTGATGCCCGCATTATCTTACTTGGGGATAAAGATCAGCTGGCCTCGGTGGAGGCCGGGTCGGTTCTGGGTGATATCTGTGCGGTGAATCAAAACCGATATTCGGCAGAAACGGTCCGAAAAGTAGCAGCCCTTGGAATAGACCTGCCGGAATCTGGTATCATTGAAGATCCACACCCATTAACCGATAATATTACCTTGCTTACCAAAAGCTACCGGTTTGGCGCGGAGAGCGGCATTGCCTATTTGTCATCTGTGGTTAACGAAGGGAATGCGGATGATGCGATCAGAATTTTGCATGATGAAACTTATCCCGATGTTTCACTCATTGATCCCGGTCCCGGCCACAAAATATCGCTGGAAGAGATCATCCGAGGGAAAACCGAATCTTATTTCAGAGATATACTTTCTGCAGAAAGTGTTGCCCAGGCATTGGATGTATTTAATCGATTTCGAATCTTAGCCGCACACCGAAGAGGAAGCTGGGGCGTCGAACGTCTCAATCAAGTAGTGGAGAAAGTGCTGCAAAAACGGGGACTTATCCCGAAATATCAGCGCTGGTATCCCGGAAAACCGATCATTATAAATGTAAATGATTATTCGCTGGGACTTCATAACGGGGATACCGGTATCTGTCTGTCTGATGAGAGCGGCGAGTTGAAAATTTATTTTCCGGAAGAAGGCTCGCACCGCGCATTGGCCCCGGGGCGACTGCCGGATCATAATAGTGCTTTTGCCTTAACGGTGCACAAAAGTCAGGGATCTGAATTCGATAGCGTTTTTCTGATTCTGCCGGCAAAACCATCCAAAGTGTTAAGTCGCGAACTTATTTATACCGCTATCACCCGTGCACGAACGGATATCGCTATTCTAAGCACAGAAACGGTTCTCAGACAGGCCGTTGCTGCTAAAATGGAGCGATCTTCCGGATTGAGAGATCACCTTTGGATGAAATAAACGGCTTTTTCGTGTAATAGAGAGTGATTTTTATCCATTAGAATTACTTGCAAAAAATATACAGAACTCTGGAACAAATACGTCAAAGAGTAGTAACAATAAATGAACATACTGATCCCTGGTTACCACTTAGTAACCATTGATTTGTACCCCGAAAAGCCAACGTACAAAACAAGCCCGGTTGAATTCCGGGCTTGTTTAATTTCTAGCCTATCTTATTCCACAGAATGTACCCCTAAAATTTCCATTGGCAAATCGCAGTTTAGGAATGTTATCTTCTTAAAAGTTCGTATTTTTACGATTCACTTTTTAAAATTCTCATCATCAAGTTTTTTATGGATAAGAACCAGATTCGCCGTTTTCTGAAACTCACAAAGTTATTTTCCAAACCCCACCCGTGGCACGGGATCTCCATAGGAGAAGATATGCCGGATGTTGTTAAGGTCTTTGTCGAACTGGTGCCCGGCGACACCATGAAATATGAACTTGACAAAGAAAGCGGCTATCTGAAAGTGGATCGCCCGCAGCGCTATTCTAATATTTGTCCTTTGCCATACGGCTTTGTACCACAGACGCTTTGTGCTGATCGGGTAGGAGAGTACTGCATGGAAAAGACAGGGCGATCGACCATTGTTGGCGATGGAGACCCGCTTGATATCTGCGTAATTACCGAACGGAACATTCCACATGGTAATTTGATCCTCGATGCCATCCCGGTTGGAGGATTTCGACTGCTGGATGGGGAAGAGGCCGACGACAAGATTATTGCTGTATTAAAGGGAGATGCCTCCTTTGGGAATATGACTGATATCAGCGAGGTACCTGATCATATTATCGACCGCCTATCGCATTACTTCTTAACGTATAAGGAGCAGCCGTTCAGTGATCGAAAGCAGGAGGTCGAAATTACCGATATTTACGATAGTGAAGAGGCTAAGCAAGTGATTATGCACAGCGTCAAAGATTACAATAATCGGTTTAACGTAGACAAACGTGAACTCTTTAATTTGATTGACTCCGGATTGAAATAATAGACGGAACAGTCAGCTTTATTTACAACAAATAAAAAACCCTGTCGGGAGTAATTCCGGACAGGGTTTTCTTTAGAATAGTCAACTAAAAATTAGTTGGCGGAGCCAGAATCTTCAGGATTGACTTTTAGAAGCTCCACTTCAAAAATCAGCGTTTCATTGGGACCGATTGGACCCTGGGGAGGAGGATTTTCTCCATAAGCCAAATTACCGGGAATGAAGAACTTGTATTTGGCACCTTCCTTCATCAACTGCAGACCTTCAGTCCAGCCCGGAATTACTCGGTTCAGCGGAAAGGTTACCGGTTCTCCGCGTTCATAGGAACTGTCAAAAACGGTTCCGTCGATGAGTGTACCTTTATAATTTACGCGAACACGGTCGGTGGAGTCCGGAGAGACACCTGAACCTTCCTCCAGTACTTTATACTGCAGTCCGCTGTCGGTTTCTTTAACCCCTTCTTTTTCTAGGTTTTCGGCAAGAAATTCTTCCCCTTTCTGTTTGTTCTCTTTACCTTTTTCCATGCGTTGTTGCTGAGCTTTAGCCTGAGCTTGCTTTTGGAAGCTTTGCACAACCTGGCGCATTTCGCTGCTGCTAAGCTGGGCATCCTGCTCATCTAAAGCCGCCTGGAGTCCTGCTTTAAGAACTTCGGCATCCACGTCGTCCATGCTTCGCTGCTTCAGAAACTGTCCGTTCTGATAGCCGAGGCTGTAGCTGACACTGTCTTTCTTCGTTTCCAAAGAGACTTCGCCGCCGGAACTTGAACCCGAACCACAGCTACTTACGACGAGGGCACTAATCAGTAGAGCACAAAAAGTGTAAATAGTATTTTTCATTGAATACATTTGCAATATTACTGGTTTAACTTTGTGATTAGACCCCGAAGTTATCCAATTTTTGTTCCTATAAAAAATTTATCGCCCGGTTAAGTGAATTGCTAAGAAAATCGTATCTTTAGTACTAATAATGAACGACTGGCTTATCAGTAAATCGAAAATAAATCCAAGAAATTTGAGTTTTGAGAAGTTCAATTTGAGCGATGAGCTCATGATGGGATTGCGAGATCTCAGATACACAGATCCTACCCCCATACAGCAAGAATGTATCCCCCTGATTTTAGATGGCAAGGATGTCATAGGCGCCGCCCAGACCGGAACCGGCAAGACAGGCGCTTTTGTGATCCCGTTGCTGCAGAAAATCCAACAGAGCCAATCCGGGCAGACCCAGGCCCTCATTTTATCTCCTACCCGGGAACTGGCACAGCAAATTGAAGAACAAATCTTTGCGCTGGGCTATCACACCGGGGTTACCTCGGCAACGGTGACCGGAGGCAGTGACTATGGCACTCAGGTGAAGGCGATTCGGGCCGGAGTTGATATTATTGTTGCCACGCCAGGTCGCCTGATTGATCAGATGAACGTACTGAATATTGATTTCAGCGATCTGAATTATCTGGTGCTGGATGAAGCCGATCGTATGCTGGATATGGGATTCCTGCCGGATGTCATGAAGATTGTGAAACAACTGCCCAAAGAGCGACAAACCATGCTGTTTTCGGCTACGATGGTTGAAGAAGTACAAAAGGTTGTCGACCAGGTAATGATAGATCCGGTAGAGGTAGAGTTTGAAGTCTCCAAGCCTGTCGACAGCGTCGACCAACAAATTTACTTTGTACATCCCAAACAAAAGCTCAAACTTTTTGAGCAGCTTTTTGATGCCGACAAATATAAAACGGCCATTGTATTCTGTGCTACCAAACGTGGTACTGATGAAGTGGAGCGGATGCTGAAAAAGCGCAATATTAATGCCGTTAGCATGCACGGTGATCGCGATCAGGAAGAGCGTAACGAAGCGCTTCGCCTTTTCAAAAACAAGACGCATCCCGTGATGGTGGCTACGGATGTCCTCTCCCGCGGTATCGATATCGATGACGTATCCCTGATTGTAAACTTTGATGTGCCCAATAATCCGGAAGACTATATTCACCGCGTCGGGCGAACCGGCCGATATGACAAGAAGGGGACGGCCATCACTTTTGTCAGCAATAAAGACAAGAAATACTTCTACGCTATTAAAAATGTAGTAGGAGATCAGCTGACGATCAAAGATCTACCTAAGGACAAGGAGCAGAAAAGCGATTCACGCAGTAAGCAAAAGTCTGACCAAAAACAGCAGTCAAAATCGGATCAGCAATCCCGGAAAGCTTCAGAAAAGCAGGATAGCGACGGCCAAGATAATGGGTCAGCAAAGAAGCAACAGCAGCAAGAAGCATCCACGGATAAAGATGGCCGAAAACCGCGTCCGGCATCACTGACGTTCGATCATATTCCTAAACCAGAAGAGAAGGAGGAAGACGAGCAGAAAGAGAAAGCACAAGAAGAAACCAAGAAAAAAGAGTCGAAAGAAAAAACGAAATCAAAACCGCCAAAAGAGTCTTCCAACGGTTCTTCTAAAACACAGAAGAAGAAGGAGAAGAAAGATCAATCACGGAGCTCCGGTCGGTCCGGCAAGCGGGTTTCATTACCACGGCACCTGGTGGAAGAGGAAAAAGATATTTTTCAGCCCGAGATTATTGAAAAAGCTGTTTCAAGAAATAAGCGGTCATTAAAGCCGGCCAAAGGTTTTTGGGGGGTAATTAAAAGTTATTTCCCCAAAATATTTTGATGAGAGCCCGGTGATATCGATGATCTCAGGCCGCATAGAATACTTGGTTTTTCTAGTCCTGCTAGTTGTTGGGGGTTGTGGGAATCAGCAAACTGCCAATCGGTCATTGGAGCTATCGGTGTCGGCCAAGGCTGATTCTTTTGAGGTGGTTAATTATCGGATTGTGGATCGCCGTTACCAGAAATCGCCACAACAAGGGTTATTTGAGGCACATTTGGTGGATGAGAACGGCGAAGTGCTGCAGAAAATAGGGTTTGATCTCTTCTCGGTACCCAATAGTGATGGCAGTACAGCAAATAAGATAAAATTGGTTGTCCCCTTGTTGCCCAGGCTTTACAAAATAGTGTTCTATCGGTATGATACCCGTTCGGGACATTATCGCCTGGATATGGATAATGCGCTACTTGACTGGGAAGTCCCCTCCCAATTATTAAAAAGTAAATCAAAATGAAATTCATCGCAGCACCAATCGTAGAATAGAGACATGGTTGCATCATTTAAATCACTGCTCATCTGGACCGGTATTATTTTTCTGATGTTGATCTGGCTGCCTTTTCTGGCGGTTTGTCGACTTTTTGACCGGGATCCGGCCCATTATTTCACCGGACGCATGTTCCGAAAGCTTGGGAAGTACATCTCGCGTATCAACCCGAATTGGAAACTAGCGATTTCCGGTCAAACCGATATTGATGATCGACGACCTTATGTTATGGTCTGTAATCATCTTTCGCAGGCCGACATTCCGCTGATATCTAACCTCCCCTGGGAGATGAAATGGGTGGCTAAGAAAGAGTTATTTGATACTCCAATAGTGGGATGGATGATGAAGCTGGCCGGCGATATATCTGTTGATCGCCGGGCCAAAAACCGTAAGGAACAGACTTTTAAACAAGCCCGTTTTTACCTGGATAACCGCTGTTCGGTAATGTTTTTTCCTGAGGGAACCCGTTCCAGGAATGGTAAACTCAATGCCTTCACACGGGGGGCATTTGAGCTTGCTATACGAGAGCAAATTCCCATCTTGCCGTTGGTGATAGACGGTACGCAAAATACCCTGCCGAAAAAGAGCTGGAAATTTGGGGTGGCCAGGCAGATAAAATTAAAAGTACTGGAGCCGGTTTCCACTGAGGAATTGGATCGCCACGATACAAGGTCGCTGACCGAAGAGGTTCGGGACAAAATTTTGCAGCAGTTGTCCGAATGGAGAAACCAAGATCCGGGGAAAATTGATAACCTATCTTAAGTTAACGTGAATTCGATATAAATGTCTAACCAGGAAACCTGAAATCGACTCTCTGCAAGGGTATGTTCCATTTTTTCAACGACGAAAAAACGGAACCCAAAAAAGTCACCGGCTACGAATCCCGAACCGGCTCCACACTGCAGACGAGAGAATTTCGATGGTCCTTGTCTTTCAGTACCAGCTTCTGAGATCCCACCGGTACGAAATTCTCAACCACGTCCATTGTGCTGCACCTGGCCTTCTAATGCCGGATTTCTGGTTCCTTTTCAAGCTATAAAAACACTTAACGAGTCCCCCTTGTGGCACGAACCTTCAACCTAGGGTGGCAGTCGGGAACGGAAGGGGGCACGGGGGATGATCAATTTTATCTCAATAAAAGCTACTCTTTTGTCGAACTCAGGTTAAGTTATTCAGGTAATGCCAGTCGTTTGGTTCGAATGGATGTTTTTGTGGTATCCACGGTTGTCCAGGCAAAGATAAGATGGTGTTCGAGTAACTCCATCTGAGGGAATCCTGTTTTACGCGCACTGTTGAGCATATCGATTGTTTGAACCCGAAAGGTGCTGTCCTGCATTCCGAAAGAAGCCAGCTGCAAGTTGGCCAACTTATCATTGTTGGGATTCTTTTCCATCCAGGAGACATAGCCTTTGCCGTTATGGATTACTGCATCAACACGCCCCAATGATGCTGCATTGCTAAGCCGAATGGGTTTGTTAAAAGTGGTTCCGTAGTCTGTCGAAATAGCTGCTTTGGCCGTAGGTTTCTCTCCAGCACCTGTATGCCATGCCAGCAACACATTGGGGCCGGCTGCAGCCAGTTTTGGTCCATTTACCGGACATGCGCCTATCTTCCAGCCATCCTGATGCACGGCTGTCGGTTCTGACCATGAATCCCCATCAAATCGACTTACATAGATATCTCGAATCTCATTTGCCGTACGGTTTCGATAAGCTACTACTGCACCGTTATCGGTTTTTGCGAGGGAGGTTTGGCAACAATCGCATACGGAATCATCAATCAAAAACGTGTGCTTGATTTCACCATTTGTGGTTATCAACGCACCTCGAAGGGTCATGGCCTTGGAGATATCATAATAGTCGTCAGGGGACCGATTGGCAGATCGACGTCCATCCAGCCAAACTGCCAGAATAGTATTATGATCCCAGGGAATCATGGAGACAAAACCGTGCTCGGTAGCCGTGCCATCAGTATGAGGGATGAGGGGCTCAGACCAGCTTCCACTGGAGTCCAACATGGAGATGTTAATGTTGTAAGCGTAGGTCCCGCCCGGTTTTTTGTTGAGCCAGTGTGCTGCCATGGGTCCGTTGTTATTGGCAATGATAGAAGGGAAATCAGCCCAGTTTACAAACCAGCTCGAATCCCTGGCAATGATTTTAGGCGAGTTCCAGCCATTATCAGAATACCGGGAATATTTCAAAGCACTGGTGGACTCATCGGATGAAATCCAGCTCATAAAAAGGGTATTATTTGTGGTATACAGATAGGGATACTTCGCCGACTCAGCATCGGGATTATCGAATGCTTCAACATTTTTTGTATTGTAAGAGCATCCAAATTGAAGTACAGCGATAACAAGAATGAATAAAACGTATAATCTATTGGCCATTGATGGAGTAGGTTTTATTTTGAGCTTGTATGAGCTGATAGCCTGCCAAAATACCCATTATTTTTAAGCCCGGTGAAGTAATTAGGTACCACAGCGGTTCTTGGCTGCTCAGGGCATTGTAATTAATCAGGCTAATGATAACCATGAGCAGAATAAATCCAAGAATTGCAAGGTGTTGCTTGTTTTGGGCAATAGTTGCTGTCAGCAGTCCGCCGAAGAGTCCGAAAAGAAGTTGCATGGCCGTAAATGCAACAGTCCATGCTAATGATGGCAAGTGGGAGACCCCGGTAAGTGAAAGTTCTGTGGTAAAGTATACCGAGACGATAATATGGATGAGGCTGTTTAAAAAAACTATCGCGAAATAACCAGCAGCGATTGCCATCATTTGACGAACCATAGGCAGGTGAACGATTAAAGATTTATACTTGTAGAGTGAATGAAATTTGAATCCAATATAAACAATTTTATGCCCGAGGGACCTGAAATTTGGCGAACAGCTGATCAGCTTACCGCCGCTTTGAAAGATAAAGCCATAACACAAATGTTTTTTGCCTTCGACGAGCTTGAGGATTATAAGTCGATGCTGGAAGGACGAAAGGTGACCAATGTAGAAGCGAGGGGAAAGGCCATTTTGACGTTTTTCGATAATGATCGTGTTATGTACAGCCATAACCAGCTTTATGGCAAATGGATGGTCAGGGAAAGTGGCAACAAGCCCGATACCAACCGCTCACTTCGGGTAGCTATTCATAACGAAGAACAGTCGGCCTATCTATACTCGGCATCGGATGTGGAGATGCTGGAGAAAAATAACGTCGGAGATCATTCGTACATACAGAAGTTAGGCCCGGATGTGCTTCATCCTGAGACTACTTTTGATGATATTTTGGGGCAATATCAATCGGAGGAGTTTAAAAATAGAAAGCTGACCACGCTATTGCTTGACCAGGGATTTGTGAGCGGAATCGGGAATTATCTGCGCAGTGAAATTATGTTTTACGCTAAAGTAGATCCCCACCATAAACTGAGGGAATACTCGGAATCCGAAATTGAAAAACTGGCAGAGGCGACCGTTACATTGGCCGAGCGTTCCTATGAGACCGGAGGCATTACCAATGATCCGGAAATCGTAGAGGCTTTAAAGCGTGAGAATGCGAAATACAAGGAGTATCGTCACTTCGTGTATAATCGAACCGGAAATCGCTGTCACAAGTGCGGATCAGTTATCGAAGAGGAAAAAACGGGCGGAAGGAAAATCTATTTTTGTCCCAATTGTCAGCTTGAGAATTAGTGACTATGAATTACGGCAGCAAACAATCTGCTGACCGTCCGCCTAAATTCAATTATCTTATTGAACGATATCAGAAAATTTTCAAACTAAGGTCAATTAATTATGGAATCTGAACTCAGTTTGGAATTAAATGAGTTGTTTCAGCGTGATATCGATCGCATGATTGCCAATCTTGAGGCGATGCCAGAAGCGATGCTGTGGAAGGTGCCGGAGGGGGTTAACAATAGTTGCGGAGTACTGGCGCAGCACCTGGTTGGGAATCTGCGGTTTTTTATAGCTAAGGGATTAGGAAAGCGAAGCCTGGAACGCGATCACAGGCGCGAGTTTAGGAACACCGGTAAATCCAAGCAGCAGTTGATCACCGAGCTTAAAGAGCTAAAACAACTGCTGGGCACTATTTTTAGCAGACTGGAAGACAGGCAGATTGACGAAGCCTATGACCTGGATATTCCTTTTGAAATGTCCCCTAAACAATTTATGATACACCTTTATGGGCATTTGAACTATCATCTCGGTCAGTGCAATTATCTGCGTCGCTTGATGAATAACAGCCAATCCTGAAATTGGAAAGTCGGGTACTACCGGGCGCATTTTTTTCGTCTTTTCGGATGAAAAGATCTCGGTAGAATCATACTTTTAGCTCCACAAAAAACTGAATTACAAAACAACGTTTATTCATGAAAGACAATGATTTTTTAAAGCCCGGTGATACCGTTTCTCATAGCAACAAGCAGCTCATGGAATCACCTGAGGTGGAGAAAATTGCTCAAACTGTTATTGAGCGCGAAAGCCTGGATTTTGGACCCGCTGAGATCGGGTACTTCCTGGTGTATCCCAATCTATCGAAATACAAAGCCGCCAAATGCGTAAAGGCCTCCCGTGAAGTACAGTATTATTCCGGGAACAACTATCTCATCGAAATATCCGGTGAAATGTGGGATATGTTGGATCAGAAAACCCGCGAGATGGTATTGTTTCATCAGCTGATGCATGTCGATCCGGTGTACAAGGCCAAAAATCAGGAATGGAAGATGAAAATACGTAAGCCCGACTTCTCCGATTTTTACGAAATCAATGACAAATACGGCAACGATTGGTATAAGACTGTGCAGTCCACGGTATCTGCGCTCTATGATTTGGCTCCCAAACAGGAAAGCAAAGTAAACCTTTAGACTTAAAACATTGCTGTGTTAAATTAATTAATCACTGGAACACGGCTTTTTAAGATGATGAACCGCAAAGATCGCTAAGGTCGCAACGGCTTTCTGAATACTCCTCCATTGCGCTCCTTGCGACCTCTGCGGTTTAACTATAATAACGACTCGAAGAAAACTAACTGATTTCCAGTTCTGCAAGATTTTCGTATCCGGTCTTTATGGTCTGCATGGGTTGGGGCGGATGGTCGCGTTCGATAAAATAGTGTTTGATGCCGGCTTGCTTGTGATGCGATAAGATACGCTTGAAGTTTATAACTCCTTTTCCGACGTCTTCTAAATTACCAAAGGCTTTTTTAGCGGCTGCTTCGTTTTCGAAGGTGTTGGCCGGATCTTCCAGGACCATCTCTTTCTTCATATCCTTGACGTGAACTGCCGGGAAACGGCCCGGGTATTTTTTGAAATAGGCTACAGGATCGAAGCCGGCGATGATAATCCAAAACAGGTCCAGTTCCATGGCCACCAGCTCCGGGTCGGTATTATTGAGAAGCAGATCATAGGGGATATGGCCGTCTTTTTCACCAAATTCAAAACAGTGATTGTGGTAAGCGAACTGAATACCTGCTTTTTTGCAAGATTCTCCGATAGTATTGAACTGATCGGCCAGTTTTTTGTAGTCATCCAGGCTTTGGCGCTGGTCGGCCGTTAAAAATGGGCAAACCAGGTATTGAATACCAAGGGTATGCGCTGCTTCAACGGTCTCTTCCAGGTTGTTTTGTAAGGTTGAGAGGCCCACATGGGCGGATGGCGCTGAAAGGCTAAATTGATCCAGAATGGCTTTCATTTGCCCGGCATTATTGCCATAGAATCCAGAGTTATTTCCATCCTCGCCCGGCGTAAAATAGTATGGACCGGCAAACTCCACTTCTTTATAACCGATTTTGGAAAGCGTTTGAAGGGTCCCCTCAAAATCCTGTTTCAAAAGTGGGATGATGGAATACAACTGCAACCCAATAGTGTCTAACTTGGCTGCGTCTGATGAAAAATAGCGCAGGAGAGGGGAGCCGGCAGTCAGTCCCGTAATCCCGACAGCCCCGATTTGCTTTAGAAATTGTTTTCGGCTAATCATAGATGGAGTATAGTTGGTTAAATAACTATTCCATCTTACTAAAGTGTTGCCAAAACAACAAGAAAACTAAATTTGTGAGGTAGGGCTTATTCTTCTTCCTCTTCCTCTTCAAAAAATTTCATTTCAAGTGCTTCCAGACGCTTTTCAATATTCATCAGCTTTTGGAGGATGAGTACATGCGTTTTGCCGGCATCGATACCTACCGGACTGTCGTCACTTTTGATTTGATCAAGGATCTCCTGATAATCTTTATCTGAGATGTTAAGGTCCATTGCTAAAGATTTTTTTATTACCGTTTCTTGTAAAAGAGCTTTTATGAAGGCTTTTGTCAATTACTTTACGTCGTATCCTTCTTTCTGCAGGAAAGCACGTACTTTATCAACGTGATCACCCTGAATCTCAATAGTTTTGGCGTAGCTGGTGCCTCCGGCTCCACAGTGCTGTTTGAGCTTTTTCTCCAAATCCTGTATTACCTGGGGATTGTGCTGAATATTGCTGATCATGGTGACCGTTTTACCGCGTCGGCCACTGGTGTCTTTCTTGATTTTGATTGCCATAAGATTGGATTGTTTTAATTAGAATTTTCTTGTTCTTGCTCTTCCTGTTTCTCGACCCACGCCCGATATTTTTCCAGTTGTTCCACATAAATATCATATACGCATCGCGGACAACCGGTGCCGCAACAGTCGGTAGGAAGAGGTTTTTCAGGTTTTCTCATAATAAGGAAAAGATAGCAGATGACCCGTCCAATTACAGGCTACAGGCCGGCTTTTTGCTTAAACAAAACTTGAGTATGATATCAAACTTATCAGGCGATCTCGTGGTAGGCTTCGGGACGCTTGGTCTTAAGCTCGAATCCGTGGAAGGAATAGTGCTTGAGATGCCACATAAAGCGTTTTAGCAGAGAGTCGGGCAGCGTAAATGAAACGACGGACTGAGCGGCACGTCGCAAGGTTTTATCGGCATCGGTATATTCCTGAATGTCCACGATGACCAGCCCGTTGAACTCCTTTACCTTTTTTAGGAAATAGCGTTCCTGCGGGGTGGCATACTTCACGCGGGAATGCGAGTAGCTGGAATAAGCGCCGCAGAGCTTGTCACCATTTTTGAAATACAAAATGACGTCCGACTGATGGATATCGGCAAAGGTCTCATCCAGCTTATCGTAGGTTTCCGACTCGATACGAGAGGCGAGATTATCACCGTCAATAGTGATAACTTCTCGTCCCAGCTTGGAGGCCATTTTATCCAGTGCTTTTTTCTTGTTGGGTTCATATAATCCCAAAAAGAGCGACAGGTGATGTCCTTCTTCATCAATACTGTCTGAAAGGTGATTTAGCAGCTCATCGAAAGAGCCATCATTATATGAAACGTGTTGAAAATTATTGTCTGCAGTTTCAATCTTCATAAAGTCGGAATCGTACTCAAATTGTTTTTTGTGAATATAACAAATACTGATCTACTCTACAGGGGAATCTCAGGTTCTTGTTATTAGGCGTATTTTTTTATTTAAATCGATCTTTGGGTTTTTGAATAACTTCCGGCGGACGCTTGAACCCTCCGGATTGGGCATAAACCCGCTTTGGAGGCACGCTCAAATCCCAAACCAGTCGAAACCACGAAAACACTTTCAGGGTATAGTGCGAAGGATCGAACTCCCACCAGTAAAAACCCTGTCGTTCGGATGAAGGAAACCGATGGTGATTATTGTGCCAGCCTTCGCCCAGGGTAATCAGTGAAATAAACCAGTTGTTCCGGCTGTCGTCGTTAGTCTCAAAGCGGCGTTTGCCCACTACATGGGCCAGCGAATTAACGGTGAAAGTTCCGTGGTAAAGGAGCACTGTACTCAGGATAAAGCCATAGACCAGCATCTGGAGACCTGAAGTACCAAGAGCCGGGAAGAAATAATTAAGCAGGGCCCCGATTCCATAAGTCACTGCAGCCAATACCAACGGTGGAATCAGATGGTAGTCGTTTAGAAATTTAAGTTCGGGATACTTCTTGAGGTCTTTGACCAGTTTGTAATTGGTGTCCTTAAAACGGTTGCTGAGAATCCACCCCACATGCGACCACCAAAGGCTGCGTTCAACCGGGGAGTGAATATCTTTCTCAGTATCGGAATGCTTGTGGTGATGCCGGTGATGGGCGGCCCACCAAAGCGGACCTTTCTGAGCGCTTGAGGTTCCCAGGAATGCCAGACAGAACTGAAAAAAGCGGCTCGTCTTGTAGCTGCGATGCGAAAAATAGCGGTGAAATCCCGCGGTAATGCCGAACATGCGAATGAAATAGCTTGCGAACAGTGCGGCCAGTGCTACCCAGCTAAATCCCGCCCAAAAAATAAGCAGGCAGGCGGCGTGCAGTAAAACGAAAGGGAGACCGCTGACCCAGTTAATGCGATCGAGCTCCTGGTCATAGGTCTCGGGTGTATAGGGTGCTTCCATGAATCAATTATTGAGAAGTCAAATTTGAAGCCAAATATAATGATTGTAGGGGCTTTGAAAAAGTGATAGGCTAGTTTATCAGAATAAAAAAGGCCTGCTAACCGAGGTTAACAGGCCTTGTGGGGAATTTCTTATTTAAGATGTCATCCTGTCCGCCAGCTGGCGGATCAGTATCTGCAATTAAATACTAAAGACTGCTTTATAGATTCTGAATCGAGTTCAGAATGACACAATAAATAGCTTTCTAAAGCATCGTTAGATAACCGCAAAGACGCGAAGGGCGCAAAGATGGGTAAAAGAATAGCACTAAAACTCGTTCCGATGCCTGCGCGTAGCAATTACATAAAAATGAAATCTTCCCTGAATGCTTCGGCGAAGACAGGCTCTGCGTCGGAACGAGCATTGATTATTTGGTTTTGACCCACTACTACGCATAAAGGCAATGCTTGGTAGTGCAGGCCCCCTCTGCTTCAAATAGGTGGGCAGGGAGGGACATACATTCAGAAGCAATCTCCAAACTCTCTTCTTAATACGAGTGTATTACCTGTATCGCTGCAGATAAAAGAACGATTAACTCACAAGGAAACCCGGGCCTGAAAGCCTGGGCAGTATATTAGTAGTTGTAGTTATGTCTATATAACTGTATTTGAAGGCATAAAATAAAAAAGCCTGTCAAGTTGTGATACCCGACAGGCTCAAAGAAAAATAATTAGTCGATCTATTTTATTTTGGCTTTCACGCCATTTATCCGTTCCTGGAAAACGTCTCCATTTGGCAATGTAACCGTAACCGTGATATACATGGTATCATTGGTCACATTTCCCGGATCAGTATCAGCAACTGTGAATCCAAAATCAGTCCGGCCATTAGAACCCAGTGTAATGTTGCCGTCATCGGGATCGGTGACTTCAAAATCCCCGCCTATAACAGAGACTTCAATAGTGGTTCCTGTAGGCATAGGATGATTGTTTGAATCCATTACTGTATAGGTGAAATCCTGTTTTCCGCCATCAGATATGGTAAATGTACTGGGGCTTATTGATATAATTGGATTGCCGGAGAAGATGATGTCAGTCGTAGCAGTAATTTTGCTATTCGTATCATCTACAGTTTCGGCAGTAACAGTAGAAATACCGTCACCAGGTGTTGGGTTCACGGCTGTTAATGTTGCCGTAGCTTCTCCTTCCGCATTTGTTTCTGCGGAACCCGTAATGTAACCTCCTTCCGTTGTGAAGTAGATGGTAGTACCCTCGGGTACTACGTTGCCATGTTTGTCTCCGGCGTATGCCGTAAGTCTAACTTTTTCAGCAGAATTTGCCGTGACGTTATTTTTCTCACTTAGCAAGGTGAAATGATTAGGGTCGGGCAATCCCGCATGAATAGCTACCTGAACCGGTTGTGAGGTAATGGTAGTGCCGTCAACAGTGGTTATTTGTGCAAGTACCTGTGTAACTCCAGCCTCGGTACCACTGGTAAGGGTAGTCGTTGCCTGGCCATCGCCATTGGTTGTTACTGTTTTTGGAAATACATTTTCTCCGCCTCCGGGTGATGAACCCAGTGAAAAAGTTACTTCTGTTTGATTATCGAGGTTTAGTGGGCGCCCCGTACTGTCAGTGACCTGAAACGTGAGCTGGGTTTGCTCGGTTTGGCCGGTATTAATTACCCCGATTTCTTTACTGGTGATGCCATTGCCAGCTAAAGTTATGTGCCCGGGGTTGATTGATGGTGTATTGGGGGCAATCATATCCACAGTCTCCCTTGCTGTACCATTGGAACCGTTGACACTGACTGTAATGGTTCCACCTTCATAGATTTGTTCATCTGATGTGTTCGTTAAATCAAAACTAAAGTCTGTGGTACCTTGGCTTGATTGAATAGCCTCAGGCAGGATCACATCTGTATCCCCACTTATTGAAAGGGCAGGATTGTCAACGGATACCGTGACATTTGTTCCTGCGGTAAGAGGATTGCCTGATCCATCTGCTACAGTATAGTTGATGGTTTGGTTGGAGAAGTTTGTTAAATCTATAGGATTTGCTGGCAGCCCTGTAATTTGTGAGCTGCCGGATAGCATTATTTGCACATCTTTTGTTACCGCTTGTTCATTCATATCTGAAGTTTCAGCGGTAATTGTTGCCATCCCGGTACTTCCCGAGGCGGTAAAGGTAGCTGTAGCTTCGCCGTTTCCATCGGTAGTTGTGTTGGCTGTGACAATTCCCCTGTCCGTCGTTAAGGAGATAGGTGTCCCCTCGGGAACGGGGTTGCCGAATTTATCTCCGGCGTAGATGATTAGTTCAGTTTTCGCACCGGACTCAGCAACCATGTTTTGGGTACCATCGGTGGTTTTAAAAGTAAAATTATTTTGGACTGGCAATCCGGCTTCGATGGCAACCGCTATGGGTTTAGAGCTGAGCGTGGTTCCATTGACCGTTGTTTCGGCAATAACTTGCACAATGCCGGATACTGTACCGCTCGTAAGTGTGGTAGAAACCCGTCCATTGGCATCGGTGGTAGCTGTTTTAGGGGCAAGTTCTTCGCCGCCTCCCGGAGCATTGCCCAATCGGAAATTGACATCCACAGTATTATTTGCATCTAATGATGCACCCGTACTGTCGGTAACATGGAAGGTGAGCTGGCTTTGCTCGGTTTGTCCGGTATTGATTACCCCAATTTTTTTATTAGAAACAGATTCCAGCATAATACTGCCGGCATTTGTACTTGGAGATTCAGCGGCACCTAACAAGAGAGATTTTGATGTAGAACCATTTGGTCCGTCAACGGTTATTTTGAGGTTGGCATTATCGGTAATTATAGCCGCGGTCGGGTTCGAGAGAGTAATTTTAAAATCAGTAGATCCATTACCGGACTGTACAACATCACTCAGCGAAACATCAGTATCACCATTAAGGGCTAATGTATCATTATCGACAGTGACCGAAATCGAAGTTCCCTGGGCCAAGGGATTGTTATTTTGATCAGCAACCGTAAAATCGAATGTTTGCTTGGTAAATCCTTCCAGACTTACATTCTCAGGATTAATAGTTATGCTAGGTGTTCCTGAAAAGAGTACATCAATTTGCTTACTGATGGTTTGGCTGTTGTCATTGATGGTTTCTGCAGTTATCGTTGATATTCCAGCGACATCACCGGTTTGAAGAGTTGCCCTCGCGATACCATTTTCATCTGTTTCTGCAGATCCTGTAATGGTTCCCATGTTGGGTTCGGTCTTAAAATGGACCATTGTTCCAACAGGCACGTCATTACCGTATTGGTCTCCCAGGTCAACGAGGATTGGGGTTTCTTCACCAAGAGTCAATGGTATATTGCGCACTTCCGATTTCATCGTAAAATGGTCAGAAGAGGGGAGACCGCCATGAATTGTTATCTGAATGGGCGTTGAAGAATGGGTGATTGTTTCCTGGGTCGTCGGTGTTGAGGGGGAAGCCGAAGATTTATTCAAGCTGGAGGTAGGACCTGAAGTCGTTCCTTCATGAGTGAAAGGATCGCTGGTTGCTTTTGTACCCTCATCAGCCACGCCAACTGTTTTTGCGATAGATTTTGACGATTCTTGCCGGGTAAAGGAAGCTTGAACTTGTACAACCCCGGATATGGTACCGCTTTTCAGAGTGGCAGTGGCTTTACCATTTATCGTTAAAGCAGAATCAGGATAAATAGATTCCCCTCCCTGTGGTCCTTCTAAAATTTCAAAATTAACATATACTGCGCTGTTATCGCTCACGGGCGTACCGGCCGAATCGGTTACTGCAAATGTGAGATCTGTTGTCTCTACGCCACCGGCTCCATTGACGCGAATCTCTTTCTCGGAAACGTTATCCAATGAGATAAAAGCTGATCCTTTGGAATCCTCGGAGGGAGTACCTCCGCCTCCGTCATTGCCACCATCACCGGTACCTTTAGCCAGGATAAAATCAGGCATTTCAATATCTCGATCCGGTATTGCAAGCACTTCCTCAGTTTTGGTGGGGAAGCCTTCTTTGCGGGCCTCAATAACATAGGTCTGTGAAGAGTCTACCGTGAGATCAAAGTTATAAAGCCCATCGGCATCGGTGGTCGTAGTTTTTCCAGGGGAGGGATTTAAGATGCGAACGATGGCATTTTCGATTGGCTGATCTTGCGCATCCACCACTTTTCCGCTAATACTGATAGAGCGGGCTTCTTCGTTGTCTGAGGTTGGGCTACTGCATGATAATATTGCAAGTGTAATAGCCAGATAGAACACGGCAATCGTAGATATAGTTTTCTTATTCATTTTAGATAGGTTTGGGATTTGTCTTTGATGATATTTTGGGAAGGGGCCAAGCCAACGTCCCTTGAATTTTTGCACCTGATTATAAGACGAAAGGGGGAGATTATGAAATAAAAATTTATTAATAAACGAGAGGTCGAATAAACTTTGGGGAAGGTGAATGTATAGTTTAACCCGATATGGCATTCATTTCGCTTGTCATTGGATGGGTTCCTGTCCGACAGCCGGTAAATCTGGATTATTGAGCATCAACAAATTATATGTACCGCAAAGACGCGAAGGACGTAAGGAGATTGAAACGTAGAACGAGAAAACCTTCCCGCTCTATAGAAACCAGCAACTAACTTTTTGCTAAAGTTGATTCTCCTTAAACTCCTTGGTTCTTCTACTGCTTCAAGTTTGCAACTTGGACTAGTAAGGGTAGTGGATAGTGTAGTTGATTCTTGGGTCTATGGTGTTTGTGACGGTCGGCCGTCCCCGGTCGTTTACCAATACCAATCATTTGACTCCCAACATTATAGGACGCACACCCTGCCCGGCAACTGGAAATCAGGCCTGGCCAAAGATTAAAGAAGTCTCAGCTTCATTAAGCACTTCTAACTGGCATCTTCGGTTGGAAATATAGATCATGGGATGTGCTAAGGGAAACGCAGCACAGATTTCTTGTTTTTTGATATACTGATAAACGGCTTCTTGAGCGCAGCAAGCGGGTTTTTAGTAGAAATATTAAAAAATTTTAATATTTAGCTTGCATTTTCTTTAGGGAGCCATGATATTTGTGTTAAGGAATCTCAATATAGTTTAAGGAAACTTAACTTGTACATTTTTCGGGGATGGCTTAACCTTCTATCAGAAACTTAAATCTGTAACAAACATTCTTTCGTACACTCTTGTGGGTGACGAAAGAAAAGAAAAGTCTTTCGGGGTACTCGGAGCTTTTCGACCAACGATTTAACCAATAAACAATCATCTAACACAGGTAAACAACCATGGGACAACAACAACTCTTACTCGTAATTCTCGTAACAATCATCGTGGGTATCGCGACGGTTGTGGCTATTAACACCTTTTCATCAGCTGCAGACTCTGCTAATGTTGACGCAGTTCGCCAAGATTTAGCTACAATTGCAGCTTCGGCTCAAGGGTACTATATGAAACCTGAAATGCTTGGTGGTGGTGGAAAGGATTTTAGTGACATATCATTTAATAATATTACATTTTCAGGGACAGTGAATAGTTCAACTGAGGCTGAAAATGAAAATGGTACTTATACTATATCTTCCCCTGGAGCATCAAGTTTCACAGTTGATGCTGTACCTAAGAGTGCTGGCGGTTCTATATCTGCAACTGTCTATGCAGATAGTGTAAGTATGGGAACTTATACTGCACCTTCCAATTAATATCTGTTTGAATAACATTAGGCTCTCTTACTCTTAAGAGAGCCTTTTTTTATTTGTTTTAATTTATTGTTATTACAAATATATATCTGTAAAGCACTTTCTTTGTTAAAAAGTATAACATCATGGCAGAATTTAGACTTAAGGCTGTTTCCCCGCAGGGCAAGATGATCAAAAGTGAGTTTGAGGCTGACAGCAAGAAAGCGGCCCAAAAGCGCGTGGACAAGCTGGCTCGCAAAAACGGATTTAAAATTCAGGCGCTCGACAAAAAAGAAACTTACCAATACAAGGTACAGCGCGGAGCCAAGGACCCGGTCACCGGTGAGCAGGAGGCCTACTCCAAGGAGGAAGTGGAAAAGGCACTGGTAAAGCTGGGCTACAAGGTCCTCCGCATCAATAAGAAATGGTTCGATTTTAAAGGCGGGGTTCCGCAAAGTGAGGTGGTAACCTTTATTCGACTGTGTTCCGACCTGCTCAATCAGCAGCTGAGCTTTGACGAGATCCTAGTGCTGCTGCAAGAAGATACCACCAACAAGCGCATGAAGGAGACTATCGCTACCATCCAGAAAGATCTGAAGGATGGGAAGGAAGGGGATGAAGTCTACGGCAAGCACGAGGATGTGTTTGGAAAATTTGCCGCTTACATGTTAAGCGTGGCTTCGACCTCCGGTAATATGGCCCAGGTGTTTGAAAGTACGGCCAAGTTTCTGGAGCGTGATGCCGAGTTCAAGAAAAACTTGCGCCGTTCGCTGTTGATGCCTGGTATTACAGTGCTGGCTACCATCGGCGTAATTTTGTTTTACGTGGGATATATCTTTCCCGCTACGGCAGAGCTCTTTGTAGAGATGGATATTAAGTTGCCACCGATGACTGCGGCAACCCTGGAGCTGAGTCACTGGCTGCAGGCCAACTGGCTGATCTTGACGCTCTCCTTTATTACGCCCATAGCGATTGCCTGGTACTACTTTACGCAAACCCCGCAGGGACAACTGTGGAAGGATAAGAATATCATCAAGGTACCGGTGATCGGGGATCTGCTGCATAAAACCAGTATCGAGATTTTCTCACGGGTATTTTATACGCTGTACAGTGGATCGGGCCAAAATATTGAAGTAATTAAGGTAGCCGCCGAAGCCTGTCGCAATAAATACATGGAGAAGCAGATCAAGGAAGTGGCCATCAAGATGATGCTCAAGGAGGGGGCCGGACTGATTGAGTCCCTAAAGGCAACGGGCGTATTTACGGATACCGCCATTAGCCGATTTAAGCTCGGTGCGGAGTCGGGGGCACTGAAATCCAACGCCAAACAGCTGGCGCAATACTATGAGACGCAGACGACCTATAAGATGGAGACGGTGATTGATATGATCAGCCTGGGCGTAAACCTCTTTATTATGGTAGCCCTGATTGCCATTACGATCGTTTCTGCTGAATCGGCCCTGGTACAACCAAAATCACAATTTTAGGTCTTAAAATAAGACCTTCAGACATTGCATTGCACGCTTGACATCCACAGCCCAAGCGTTAACGCTTGGGCTATCCAATAAATAAATGTTTCATAAGATTTAATGAGTCAATCATATTGTCATCTATGGGTACATTTGGTTTGGGCTACCAAAGGGAGAAATCCTTGGTTAAGGAAAACTAAACGAAATATGTTGCTTGAACATATACGTAATTATGCGAATGGAAAAGATTATCATATTGATATGACGAATGGAGTGGATGATCACCTCCATTGCTTGGTTTCTTTTAAAACTTCGAATACGATAGGCCGTATTGTCAATGACATCAAAGGAGAATCATCACATTGGATAAACGAGATAAATCTGTTTCAGATGGAACATCCTTTTCGTTGGCAGGGTGGTTATTCTGCTTTTACAGTTGGCTTTAAGGAAGTAAACAGAATTAGAAACTATATCATTAACCAAGAGGAGCATCACAATAAAATATCCTATGAGAAAGAATTAAAGAAACTCATTGGAAAATAAACAGTATCCGAATTGAAAGTAGGCATGTCAAAGCCCGATAGTGTTATATTTTTGAGCAGCCCAGACGTTAACGCCTGGGCTGTGAAGTGGCGATTGTTAATGCTAAGGCTGTGAATGTAATATTAATGCGGTTTTTGTTTGGTTGTTGTTAATCCAAAATTCATTTGCATTAGTAGGCAATCATGACTTTACTACAGTGAATTTGTGAAAACTTTTTAACTTACATTTCTGGTCGGAAGGTGTATATTAAAAACTGAGACGAATAAAATATCTGCAGACCTATTTTGAATAATGTTGCTCTTGTAAATGGCTAAAGTAAATGTACGCAGACATATCGGTGACATCCTGGTAAACAGGGATATAATCAGTGAGGGACAGCTGCATCAGGCGCTGGCGATACTCCGGGAAGAACCGGAATCCTCCAATCGTCGGCTTGGCCAGATTCTCTATCAGGATCTGGGGCTCGATCGTCACACCGTGATGAAGGAAATTGCGTCGATTTACGCATTTGAAGAAGTTTTTGAAGATCAGGATTCGGTTAATACAGAAACCATCGAGAACATTAAGTCGCATATAGATGAACTGCCGACTGAGATTATTGACGAGCTGGTGCATCAAAAAGCGATTCCGCTTTCCAAAGAGCAAAACAACATTACCATAGCAGCCGCAGATCCTTCCGACCCCACTCTTTCAACAATTGTGGGCAAGCTCAATTTCAAACAGCACCAGATTGTTTATTGCCGTTATGAGCTTGTCGAGCAAATATTGACCCAGGTTTATGAGCAGAAAAACGAGTTCCTGGATATGCTCGAGGATATCGAGTATGAGGAACCGGATCTGCAGGAAGAAGCCGAGGGTATTGATGAGGATGAGATCGATGCGGAAATCAACCAGAGCATGCTCAATTCCCTGGTTGAGGGATTCTTGGTAGAGGGGGTTCGTAAAGGAGTTAGTGATATCCATATTGTGCCCAGCGGCCCGGCCTCGACAGATATTCGATTCCGTATTGACGGTAAATTGCAGCTCTGGCATCAGCAAAATAATGTAAAGCCGGAGGCCATTTCGGCTGTAGTGAAAGATAAAACGCGGAATGTCGACCGTTTTGAGCGTGATGCCTCGCAGGATGGTTTTATACAGCGTGTGGTCGATAGTCACAGCATTCGGTATCGAGTGTCGATTATGCCGATGGTCGGGAAACAGTTTGACCGAAAGTTTGAGTCCATCGTTATCCGTATTCTCGATGACCGAAAAGTAATTACCGACCTGAATGTGCTGGGTCTTCAGGAAAAAGCGAAGGGTGATTTTGTTAAAGCTATTGAAAAGCCTTCCGGTATTGTGATTATCACCGGTCCGACGGGATCCGGTAAGTCTACCACGCTGGTGGCTGCACTGTATTATGTGATTGATCCTTCGGTAAACGTACTGACGGTTGAGGAGCCGGTAGAATACCTTATTGAAGGCGCCCGGCAGCTTAAATTGAGTAACCACATGTCGTTTGATCAGGCGATGCGCGGGATTTTGCGGCATGACCCCGATATTGTACTGGTTGGTGAGATCCGAGATCTGAAAACAGCTGAAATTGCCATTAAACTTGCCAACACGGGTCACCTTACCTTTTCTACTCTGCACACCAATGATGCGCCGAGTGCTATCTCTCGTCTCTATAAGATGGGGGTGGAACCTTTCCTGATAGCCAATGCGGTAAACATAATTATGGCGCAGCGTCTGGTGCGTACGCTTTGTAACAACTGTAAAGAAGAATATGAACCGCACGTTGAAACGGCCAAGGGTATCGGTTTTACGGAAGAAGAGATTGAAGAAACAACGTTTTATCGGGCGGTTGGTTGCGATAAATGTACCAACGGCTATAAAGGACGAACGGCTATTATGGAGGCCTTGTATTTTGACAAGCAGATACGAAAAATGATTCTGGAGTCTGGTAAGGAAATTGATGAGGTTGCCATTAAGGAGTACGCTATTAACCAGGGAATGCTTAGTCTTAGGGCGTCAGGACGGGAACGTATCAAAAATGGATTTACGACTATTGAAGAAATCGTGGCAATAACAATTGAAGACTAACTGGAATATATAGTCTGGGTACAATATTAATTTAGGTGCGCCTGGTGAAGGCAGCATTTGATAAAATCGGAGATCGCAATATGTCAATGGACAATCGGACAGAGCAGGAATCCACGCCTGAGTATATTCGGCAGTTTCTAAAAGAGCCACCTTTATTATTAAGGAATTTTCATTATGAAGATATCATGGAATTCCTGAATCTGGGACGGTTAGAACGATTTATTCAGGATGATATCATCGTTAACGAAGCCGAATATGTGAATTCTGCGTACCTTATCGCCTCCGGAAAAGTATCCATATGGAAAGATAACGTGCAGCTTGCCACGCTCACGGAAGGCAATTTTATAGGAGAGACGTTTTTATTCAGTAAAAATAACCGGATGGCCAAGGTGGTTTCAGAAGGGGATACGCAACTGCTTAAGTTTGAACGCTATGATGCGCTCAATTTCTTTCGCAAAAAACCGGAAAAGTTGTTTAATATTTTCACTCGCAATATTATTGAAATTCAGCAGCAAAAAATCAGCAATATGAATATACAGCTGCTGAAACTGAAAAAACGGTTGCTGGAAGATAATAATTGGTAATTGATCGGCTAAAATGTTAGCCTGTATGCGGTTGGAAAGATTTGGCCGGTCAATTAATAAACATTAAATTTTTTTAATGTTTTAGGTTTCGGTTGTATATTGCAGGGCGATGGTGATGGCAGTTGTTAGAATTAAATTGCAATATTTTAAATTAATTCGTAACAATCTGCGTGTTTTTTATTCTTTAAAGCGGGTATATATCTGAATATCAGACGACGACGGTAATTATGGAAGTAGCGGTAAAACAAAATAGAGCAAAAGAGCTGATTGAGCCTTTGGTTAAGCAGCTTACGACCAGTATCAAGGGGTTGGAGCGGCACCAGGAGATCGGACGTATTATTGACAGCCAGCCCCAGGAAGTGAGGTCGGAACTGCAAGAAATTGTAGAATCCTTCTTAAAACGAATGTATGAGATTGATGCTTCTGATATTGACATGGGAGGGCCGGGCTGTGCCAATAAGGTTTGGTATCGTATTCATGGCGATAAATCACCCGCCAAGGATAGTCCCGAGTTTACGCTGACAGAAACAGACTTTTTGTTGCACAATCTGATAATGCCCAGTCAGCGAGAACATTTGTTGAATAATCGGAATCTGGACTTTTCTTATTCCATCGGCTCAACCGACCAAGTGGCAGGATCCAAGCGCTTTCGTGCGGACATGTATTTTGATCTGGAGCACCTGGCCTTGAACATGCGTAAGATCGACGATGAAATTCGCCCTTTTAAAAATCTGAATCTGCATCCAGAAGTAGCCAAGGCCCTGAGTCTAAAATATTATAAGTATGGCTTAACACTTGTGACGGGTATCACCGGTTCCGGTAAATCCTCGACGCTTGATACTGTAATTGATGCCAACAACAGAACCGTTGATTCTCATGTCGTAATTATTGCCTCGCCGGTAGAGCTTGTGCATCAGCCTAAAAAATCCGTAATTAGACACCGTGAAGTGGGCCGTGATGTGACCTCGTTTAAGGAAGGGGCCATTCAGGCGCTTCGTCAGGACCCGGATATTATTGTAATTGGTGAGCTGCGTGATCCGGAAACAATTATGACGGCTCTTGAAATTACGGATTCCGGACACAAGACGTTTGGGACGCTGCACACCAGCTCCGCAATGGAAAGTATTGAGCGTATTATGGGTGAAGTTCCACCAAATGAGCAGAATCGGGTACGGACCCGACTTGCAGACGTTTTGACCTGCGTGATTAGTCAGAAATTGATACCTAGTTTGGATGGCAAAAGGGTACTGGCAAAAGAAGTACTGCTGGTGACCAGTCCGGTTAAAGCTGCTATTCGAAATAACAACGTCAATGAGATTTACCAGATGTTGATGGAAGGCAGCGATAAAGGGATGAATACGATGGAGCAGGATTTGAAGCGTTTGTACGACGAAGGTAAAATTTCGAAGGAGGAGGCTATCAATAACGCTAATAACAAAAAGCGGTTGCGTCAGCTTATTTCGGAAACCCAATTATAATCTACGACGGATAATTTTACGGGATGTTTGGAAAAAAAGAATACGTTGGTCTTACTATACAGGATGATGTCATTCGTCTGGCTCGGATTAGGGTAGATGGCAAAGATCTGAAGCTGATTAAACTGGATCGATATTCACTGGTTGAAAAGCTCAAAAACGAAACGCAGCAAAGACAGGTGGATGAAACCTCTGCCGAAGACTTTGATGAGCTAGAGGAAGAACATGATGCCGATTCCATTTTTGGACTGGCCGAAGAGGAGGAAGACGATGGCGACAACGATATTGATCTTTCCGAACTGGAAGAAGGGGCCGAGGAAGAGGATGATATGGCGCTCGACATGGTCGAGGAGTCCGGTACGGCGCAATCCAATGAACTCCAGATCTATAATATTTTAACGGATATTGAGTCTGATAAAATTGACCTCGGCTTAAATATTCCCGCCGGGCATACCATTTTTCAGGTTATTCGAGATACCAACTTTGAAGAAGTTAAGAAAAAGGATCTTGTCGAAGACCTGGAGGATAAACTCGAATCTATTTACGGGCAGCCCAAATCTCCGGATAATTATTCCTATGAAATTCGCGAAGACGGCTCACTTCTGTTGGGTTCTATTGATGACGAATCAGTTACCCTCAAGCTAGTTAATAAAGCCCGCGAACTTTATACGGGCAAATTAAATATTGAGAACATACTGCCGGATGAGATTGTGCTAGTTGGATTGGTGCGGTCCAATTATGACTTGCAGCCTGATGAGATGACGGGCATTATCCAGTTCGGCAAAGAGACCTGCCGGGTTGTTTTCATGAAGGGTAATGAAGTCTGGCTCGTCTCGCCTATTATCAATGAGGGTACCAATAACAAGAATTTTCTAAATACGGTTTTCTCTAAGATTCTCTTTCAGCTGGATACCGGTGAAGTACCCAGTTTGGACCGCATGATCTTGGCCAATAACACCCGTGGTGATTCTGCGGTTGAATTTTTCAAGAAGAACTTTCCCGATATTCATGTGGAGGATTTAGAATATCGTGAGGGATTTGTGGATGCTGAGAATATCGACCCCTCCAGTGTGGCTTCCTTTACCACCGCTATTGGAGCTGCGGTTTCTGCTTCCGGCGTTCGGGATGATTATTTCCCGGAAATCTCATTTGTCCCGAAATATGTTGCAGACCGCCAAAAGATATTCCAGTTGCAGTGGCACGGCATGTTGATATTGTTTTTAATTTTTCTGACGCCGATCACCATTAATTATTTCTATAATCAGAATGCTCGCAAGATCGATTCAATGTCCAGCGAATTGCAACGGATGAATAGTCAAATAGAACGGCTTACTCCACTGGTTAATCAGGCGAATCAATTGAGTAATGATTTGTCGATTTTAAAAGAAAAGTTGGTCATGCTTGACACGCTCTCCCAAGGGACCCGTGAATGGTCCGAAAAACTGAATATGGTAAACGAAGGGGTTAGCGATGTCGGGGCGAGTTGGATTACTTCGTTTCAAGAAAATGCTGATGGTGCCTTATTTCAGGGATTTACGATGTATAGAAACCGCATTCCAAAGATCGTGAAATTATTTGATGACGCCACCTTGCTTAGCGTAAATATCCAGGATATTCGAGAACAGGAAGTGTATAATTTTTCAATATCGGTTAAGGATTTTACGAAATCTGATTCGATCTATTCGCCGCCAACGCCCGAAGAAGTGAAAACATTAATCGGAAAATAACATCAGAGACTAACTTCTATGTCCTACGGTTTACGAAATACGCTTATTCTGTTGGTTGTTTTGACGGTATTTATTGCCGGCGGATGGGGATACATCTACTTTTATCAGCAGCCTAAAGTGGAAGAGCTCCAGAAGAAAGTACAGCAGACCCAACAGGATCTAAATTCTAAGCAGGAGATTGCCAATCAACTGCCCGTACTGCAAAATCGGTACAACGAAGCCGAGTCATTTTTTAACAATTATAATAAGGCGCTGTATGCCAGCAGCAACGAAGACAATGTATTTGACTTCCTGAATACGATTAGCTCAGGATCGGCTTATACCGATTTTACCTTTGCTTTTGCCGATTCAACGGCACAGGGTAAATTCGGGACGTTAAAGATGAACATTACAGGTCAAGGCTATTATCGTAATTTCGTTAATTTTGTGAGACAGATTGAACTCAGCAAACCATTGAACAAGATTAGTCAGTTGACTATAAGTCCCATTAATGAGATGGACTCCTATGGGAAAGTAAATTTCAGCTTTACACTGACTAGTTTCTATGATCGCGTTAAGTTGCTGGGAGAACCTGACTTGGCGATTACCAATAATTTGGTGGGTACGGTCTATAATCCATTTTTCCCCGGGATTCGGGATGTTGAGCCCAATGAAGAAAACTTGGTCAACGTAGAAGAAAGTAAACTTCTGGCGGTTGGCACTGATAAAGTGTTTTTGCTTGATCAAACCGGAGTATTGCAGAAGCTCTCCAAGGGAGATCAGGTTTATCTGGGTGAACTAGCTTCTATTAATGTAAATCAAGGTTCGGCCTCATTTGTACTCAATAAGGGTGGACTCATCGAACGGGTAACCTTGCAGACTAATAATGACGATGAAAATCAAAGCAGTAATTAATATGAAATGTTATAGAATTATTAGGGCAATTCCATTAATCCTGGCAGTACTGGTTCTGGGCATTTCAAACCTCCAGGCCCAAAACCGGGATAATCTCCCGCGAGAGTTCAGGGAGTATACCAACCCCGAAGAAGTCGTAAACTTCGATCGGACCATCTCTTTTGACAGGGCTCTGGATGTCATTAATGATTATGCCCAGAAGTATCGCAACAAAATCGTCATTAATCGTACCGATGTATCCGGCCCGATTGGGATTTCGGTTCCAAAGATGCACTGGATGGATGCGCTGAAGCTCATTCTGAAAGTAAAAAATCTTGCGCTCCTTGAGCAAAAGGATATTTTTGAAATTGTACGTCCTCAGACTCAGCAGCCACAAGCCCGAGCACAGGGTGGAGGTGGGGGTTCCGGCGAGGGAGAAGGTCCTGTGGCCACTACCAAGACGCATGAAGTGCGTATAAAAGCCATCTTCTTTGAAGGGAATAGGCGTGCCCTGCAGGAAATCGGAGTCGATTGGTCCACGCTTTCTGAAAACGTACCTCAATCGATCTTAAATGAAGGAGGAATTGGACAAAGTGGTGGTGGTCAGAGTGGTGGTCAGAGTGGTCAACAATCTACGCCCCGATTACCCCAGTCTGATTTTAATGGTCCCTTTGTTCAGGTAAACTCCAAGGGTGCACAAAGTGTATCCCAGGATGTCTTTAATGCCATCGTTAACGTTGGCGAGATCGGTAATACCGGTATTGAGGTACAGGCATTGTTCAGCGCCTTTGAAGCCGATAACCTCGGTGAAATTCTGGCCTCTCCGACTATTAAAGTGATGGACGGCCAGCAGGGACGTATTCAGGTTGGTCAGGACTTTTCCATTAAACAACGTGATATTGCCGGGAACGTCATCGAAGACTTTTTTAGCGTGGGTACTATTTTGGAAGTTACCCCGCAGGTAATTGACCAAGAAGATACAACCTTTATCCATTTGGATATCGATGCCCAGCGATCGACGGCCCAGCCTGATCCGGTAAGTACCATCATCAACAAACAACAGGCCCAAACCCAGGCACTCTTACTGGATGGTGAAGCGACTGTTATTGCTGGACTGTATAATACCGAGACTTCTGAGGTACGAAGAGGAGTGCCCATTCTTAAGGATCTGCCCGCCTGGTTTTTTGGTCTGCGTTATCTCTTTGGATATACTTCCAAGGATTTCCAGACGCGAGAACTCGTGATTTTACTGCAGGCAGAACTTGAACCCACGATTCCGCAGCGCTATGATAATAAAGATGACTTGAAAGGAAAATATGAAGTCTTACAGGACGAGCGTGATCGTATGCATGAAGAAATGAAGCGGGGTCAGGAAGTACTCACAAGAAATCCTGTTGAAGATAAAGAGGGCATACAGGAAGATGAAGATATGGAAGAAACCTCGGAACAAGATACCATGAAGGTTGAGCCTCAAAATGAGGATAACAGGGAAGAACAGCCTGCAGAAATGAATGAGGAGGAAAAACCGCAACCGGTCAGTCGTCAAAATGAGCAGAAGGAGGAAGAACCGACCATTTCTGATCCGGAAGTCAAGACCCAGAAAATTACGCTCGATCTGGGAGGTCCCGAAGAAGATTCTACTGCCCAAGAAGAGGGGAATCAATCTGCAATGCAGGCCGATAATTCAAATGATGAAGAGAATCAAGCTGCCCAAACTGAACAAATGCAAACACAACAGAATAGTACGCAGCGGTACTTTCTGATTGCCGGATCTTTTAAAGTTCAGGAGAACGCCAATGATTACCGGGATAAGCTTCAACAGCAAGGTTATGAGCCTGTTATTCTGGACAAAAAAGATTCCGATATTATGTTCGTTGCCTATAGAGGTTACAGCAATATAGATGCGGCCAAAGCAGGCTTAACGAAGTTGCAGCAGGATACCAATCCAAATGCTTGGTTGTATATAGCGAAATAATCGTTCGTGGATTGTTTACGAAGGGAGATACATATTGTTGTGTCTCCCTTTTTTTATTGCATCTGCATCTGCATCTGCATTTGCTCGATGACGGTTCCATCTTCGGTGAGATATCGCTTTAACAGATTGGCTGTCAGGCAGGAATGAATCGGCATGATGGTAATCGTGTCACCTATCTGATACTTTTGGATCTGCTCTTCTGAGCAATGGAGGATCCCGTGTTCCTGCGATATTTTTTTAAGATGGGAACTATTGTCGATTAGGGACCAACCATCTGCGTTATCCAGTCTTTCTGCCGGCCTGCCGTAGTGAGTCATGCCATTACTGCTAAGAAATTCTTTAGAGAAATGGATGGCCCCTCCGTGAATGGCAATCTCATTCCTTTTCGGATAACGATCAATGACTGGACAGGACACGGCCACTGCGATATCGGAAAGCTCACAGCTTCCGATCTGGTGCTGCATCAGATCATAAAACACAAAATTACCCGGACTTATGGCATCAACACCTTCAAAATCGGTCCCTGCCGAACAGCAGGGAGTATCCCCGGAACAGATTTTAAAGCCGGAAATTTCGGGCTCGAGCGTATTTCTAAGCTCTTGGAGCTGATGCAATACCGAGGCATGAATTTGCTCTATCGCTTCCCTTGATCGAGCGCGGTAAGAATGTCCGGCATGGGTATAAAACCCTTTCCAGGTGATATTGGCATAGCTGCACATTTCATGAATCAAAGCTCGTATATCTTCGATTTCCTCCGGGGTCCGGCCGGTTCGGTTTCCGCCGGTATCAATCTCTATATAGGCATTCACCCGATTAGATAGCTTTTGGCGTACAGCTGAAAACGTATCCTTATGATTTATAAGGATAGAGAGATTTACTTTTTGAGCCAATGCATCTAACTCGGCTAACTGCAGGACATTACACGGTATGGCAATGGTAATATCCTTCCAGCCGTGATTGGCGAAATAACGCGCCATTTTGAGTGACGAGACCGTAATAGCCTGAACTCCAACCTCACGAAACCATCGTCCGATATGAGCAGATTGATGCGTTTTCATATGGGGACGGAAAGTCAGATCAAACTGATTCGCTTTTTCAGCCATCCGTCGGATATTATTCTTACAGATAGCTTCATTTAACAGCAGGATAGGTTCAGAGATCATCATTGGTATTATGTTTTTGGAAGGGACTCAAGATGTATATTCTGGCCGAGCAGGGAATAACAATTACAGATAGCTGGATACAGCGTATTGTTTGGTTTAACTTTTATTAGATTGAGAACCAATACTGTGTTCATCGAAGAAATCCAGAATTTTTTCCTGTTCATCGGGATTGATATAGATCTGACGCCCACCGTACTGAAGTAAATATAATTCATGCTCGGTATCGCTAAAATTAATTTTGAAAGTGGCAGACTGTGGGTAAATAAGACGACTTACCCAATTCCGTCCGGCGGTGGTAGGGTGGACATCCAGAATGGTCTTACGATCAAATTCTTCTTCTTGTACAGTGGAATCATTCTTTTCGTATAGAATAATAACCTTGTCCGGGCCCGCCTTGATCTGAATCTTTAGGCCGGTGTTCATCAATTTTAGGTAGCCCATCACGGTAGCGGCAAAAAAGATAAAGGCGATAAATCGAGCGATTCCAGCCCAAAAGGGATCGGCTAAATTCCAAAAAAGAACAAAAAATATGATACACAAGAGGGCAGAAAGAGCCGAGACAATCTTCCACAGGTAGTCACTTTCTTCTCTTATGGTTATTGAGTCGGCCATTGGTTTAATTCGGATGTTACATCTTGATTTATCTTTGTGCTTAGCCATAGTAGTGTTCTAAACTCAGTAAATCAAAGAAGCTTGGGGTAATCTACGGATGATTTGTTGCATCTGATCACGGACTATTCTACTTTTCTTTTAAAGAAAAATGGAGAGTGATTATGAGTAAAAAGAAAAAGAAGGTTACACCTAAAAAAGGAATGTCAGAATCGAATGCGATAATCATTTCGGTTCTGTTATTTACGGGAGGATTGGTGGGTGCTATTTTCGCCCTGAAATATGTTGTTGGTTATTTCTTTCCCGATCTCTGGTAATCATCGTTAGGATTGAGTGAGGCAGGTTATTCAGGGGTCATTCTTATTTTGATGGCACTGTATATCTACGCCCATTAATAATTATTAAAAAATTTTAATAAAACTTGTAACAACTCCGCTTCCCCACACTCTTATTAATAAAATAGGTTGGTATTCAATCTATCGATTAATAATTAATATCATTTTCGGGAACTAAACGGCTGTCTAATCATGAAGACGATTGCATTTACAAATCAAAAAGGCGGAGTGGGTAAAACAACTTCAACAGTTAACGTAGGAGCCGGTCTGTGTCGGCACGGTAAGAAAGTGTTGATGGTTGATCTGGATCCCCAGGCAAATCTGACATACTCTCTTCGAAGAAGTTCGAATCGACTGGATACCAGTATTTATGATGTGCTCAAAGGGCGTGTTGAGCCCCAGGATGCCATTATCAATCACAATGGCTTTGATATCCTGCCTTCTTCCATAGATTTGTCCGGAGCTGAAATGGAGTTTGCCAACGAGCCGGCTCGTGAAACGTTACTGAAAAGTATCTTCTCTAAGTTCAATGGAAATTACGATTATATTTTGGTGGATTGCCCGCCTAACCTCGGGCTTTTGACACTGAACGCTTTTACGGCCGTTAAAGAGATTTTTATTGTGTTGCAGTCGGAATATTTGGCCCTGCACGGTCTTTCTAAACTCATGGATGTCATCAAGGTAGTGAAAGAGCGATTGAATCCAGATATAGAAATTACCGGTATTATCTGCACACTGTATGACGGACGTAAAAATCTGAATAAGGAAGTTGTCGATCACATCCAGGATTATTTCGGTAATAAAGTATTCAAAACTATTATCCGGGATAATGTAGCCTTGGCGGAAGCGCCCAGTCATCATAAGACGATATTTGAGTACGACCCGGAAAGTCATGGCGCCAAAGATTATAATGAGTTGGCTTTGGAAATACGCAACGGGCAAGGATAAATCAGTAAAGGTTAGGGGATAAATTATGGCGAAGAAGAAAAGTCTCGGCAGCAGTCCGATCGGATTTCATACAAGTAATGGATCTATGGGATTTATTCCGGATTTGGGAGTCTCAGAATCCCGCCACAGTATTTCGGAATCTCAGGAGGTTACATCTACCTCGACCTATCTTTCGAAAGCAACTCCAACGGAAAGCAGCAATAAACCGAATCCAAAACCGGATCTCACAGAGAAAAAAATTGTTAGCTACAACCTTGAAGTCGATTTAATCAGTCGAATTAAGGCGATTGCCAACGATCAGGGAATCTATTACTCTTCACTGGTTAGTATTGCTCTGAAAACCTGGATTGACCAGCATTGCGGGGAGGATAGCTTATCCATTCATGTTTGAGAACACTTTAATTCCGATGACTTTCACGCTTAGGTATCTTTATGTTTAGCTAACATTTTAGTTATTCATTTTTGCCTATAGTTACGTATCATTAAGGTCATTTGGGATTTAAGGAAAGCAATATGTCCACTAAACAAGTTAAGGACGATCCACTTGTAAGCAGTAACCGGTATTTAGTACGTTTGGCCACCACGAAAAGCGATTTACGCTCTGCGCAATCGCTCCGTTATCAGGTCTTTAATCTGGAAATGGGAGAGGGGCTCGAATCCTCTCATGATCATAATCTCGATATCGACAAGTATGATTCTCAATGTGATCACCTCTTGGTCGTTGAACGGGATTCCAACCAGGTTATTGGTACCTACCGCATGCAGACCTACTCCCGGGCCGTTCAAAATAACGGCTTTTATACCGGTGATGAGTTTAATCTTTCAGTTTTGGATGAAGAACTGCTGAATGAATCGGTGGAGGTTGGCCGTGCCTGTATTCATAAAGAACATCGCAACGGTCGCGTGCTTTACCTGTTGTGGCGCGGTATTGCCGAATACATGAAGATGACTGACAGCCGATATTTGTTTGGCTGTTGCTCAATTACCAGTACCGATCCGGCCCAGGGCTGGATTGTAATGGATTATCTGCGCGAACAAGGGGTGCTTCACAACCATATAACTTTAGAAACCAAAGGGTCTTTTACCTGTCCCGAAGTTGATCACGATCCTGAAGCCTGGAAAGAAGTAAAGTTACCCCAGCTATTCAGCCTCTACCTGGATCTTGGAGCCAAAGTTCTTTCCAAACCCGCACTCGATCAGGATTTCAAGACGATAGATTTTCTTATCTTGGTTGATGTTGAACAGCTTGATGAACGTTCCAAAGCGCTTTTCTTTAAATAAATGAGGTATATGTGGCGGGTGATTCGTGCATCAATACGGCTGTTGTCTTTCTTAGTTGTTTCACTACTGACTGTTCTTACCGTGGCTGCAGGAAATATTCTGCTTCGGATTTTTAGCCATTCCTGGAGCGTGCGGTGGAAGAATCTCATTATTCGATCCTGGGCGGCGGCCACATCGTTTATCCTGGGGATAAAGATTCGCAAGCGAGGCACGCCCCCTGAGCCTCCTTTCTTTCTGGTATGCAATCATCTTAGTTACCTTGATGTAGTTCCGTTATGGCGTTATTTAGATGCTACTTTTGTTGCAAAGAGCGAGATCAAGGGCTGGCCGTTTTTTGGGTGGGGCACCCAAACCCTGGGGGTACTATTTATTGACCGAGAACTAAAGCGAGATGTGCAACGCATGAATGATCGTATTTCTGATACGATATCCAAAGATCAGGGAGTGATACTCTTTCCTGAAGGGACCAGCACGGAGGGGGCAGAGGTTATGCCTTTTAACGCGCCGTTGCTCAAGTATGCGGCACAGAACCAACTGCCGGTAAATTTTGCAACAATCCGGTATCACACAACCAACGATCAAATCAAGCCCAGCAAGCAAATTTGCTGGTGGGGCGATATGGAATTTTTACCGCACTTTTGGGAATTGCTAAAAATATCACGGTTTGAAGCTGAGTTAACTTTTGGTGATCATAGGGTGACAGAATCCGATCGAAAAGAACTCGCCGAAAGGTTACATCGCGCTGTTGCCCGGCAATTTGTGCCGATCGTCGATCAACCAGAATCCGTCAACGATAAATAAACCATAAGGATTTTAATCCAGCATTTTTGATGGCAGAAAAGACTTTTGTCTGGTTCCAGGGATGGAAAAAATACCTGCTTATTTATGCTCTATTGCTGGTGGTTTCTCATCTGGTAACTTTGTTACTTGACCATCAGATAGAAACCGAACAGAAGCCCGGGAAAAGCGTTTCCGTGCGGATTGTTCGGGAAGACCAGACATTAGCTGATTCAACAATTCAGTTACGATATGAAGATATCTATACGGGCCGGGAGACCAATCCACCGACCATAGTTTTGTTGCCCGGTGGCCCCGAAGGTCCCGGCGTGTTTCGTGAGCTTATTCCCAAACTATCAGACCAGTATAGGTTAATCTTACCGTATCTTCCGGGGTATAATCAGTCTGGCCGGGAACTGCCCGATTATTCCTTTGAAACCCTGGCAGTTTATACCAGTCAGCTTTTGGATCAACTGGAGCTTACATCGGTGCATATCATGGGGTTTGGTTTGGGGGGAGCCAGTGCGATCTATCTGGCACACGATGAGGGGACAAAGGTCCGGTCATTGATTCTGGCATCCTCGATAGGAGTGCAGGAGCTTGAACTTTTGGGCAGCTACCGCTTAAATCATGCCGTTCAGGCGGTAGAACTGGGCGCTGTTTGGGCTATGTACAATCTGGTTCCGCATTTTGGACTTCTGAATCTGGTGGATATCAATGTTTCGTACGCAAAAAGTCACTATGAATCCGATCAGCGTCCGCTTCGGTCGTATTTGAGTGCGTATGAAAAACCCATGCTTATACTGCACGGACGTGAAGATCCACTGGTTCCCATAGCAGCGGCACGCGAACATCACCGTATCGTGCCGCAAAGTGTACTTAAAACGTTTGAGGCGGATCATGATCTCCTGGAAACGCACAGTGATTCGGTTTCTTCTGCGGTCAGCCATTTTTTAAGCGATGTCAAAGCCGGTAACGCTTCCCTTAGGCAAGCTGCACCAGAGCGGATTCAAAAATCAAAGGAACCATTCTCCCAGGTTGATTTCGCAAAATTTAAAGGGGCCGCTTTATTATTGATTATGGCAATTATCGCTTTTAGTACGCTTATAAGTGAAGATTTGACTTGTATTGGTGCTGGGCTGTTGGCGGCAAGGGGATTAATTGGATTCTGGCCGGCAACTTTTGCCTGCTTTATAGGTATTTTTATCGGGGATCTGGGACTTTATCTGATGGGTAAAATTTTGGGTCGTTCAGCCATCAAAAAAGCCCCTTTTAAGTGGATTATTACTGAAAACGATCTAAAAAAGAGTGCCTATTGGTTTAAGAAACGAGGACCGGTCATCATCTTTATTACCCGGTTTCTGCCGGGAAGCCGCATGCCAACCTACTTTACCGCCGGGGTGATCGGTGCCGGATTCCTGATGTTTGCGAGTTATTTCTTGCTGGCTGCCATGTTATGGACGCCGCTCTTGGTAGGACTCTCAAAACTGCTGGGCAACGAGCTTATTCGATGGTTTGAACTTTATAAAGGCTATGCTATTTGGATATTTCTGGCATTTATTCTGTTTATGATACTCATCGTAAAGATGATTATGCCTGCTTTCAGCTATCGAGGACGCCGGCTGCTGGTCTCACGATATCGCAGGCTTACGAGATGGGAATACTGGTCGCCTTTTATATTGTATGCTCCCGTCTTTTGTTATGTGCTGTATCTGGGAATCAGATATCGATGTATGACCTTATTTACGGCAGCAAATCCAGCGATCGAAAACGGCGGATTTGTGGGAGAATCAAAATCGGCGATATTGGATTTATTTAACCATAGCCGGCTGGTTGCCGATTACCGTGTCATCCCCACTGATCTGAAACAAGATCAACAGGTAGGTCAAGCCAGGCAGTTCATGAAAGAGCATGAACTAACTTATCCGGTAGCCTTGAAGCCCGATGTAGGACAGCGAGGACAGGGAGTTGAGATCATCCGTTCGGACAAAGCCCTGCAGTCTTATTTCGAGCAGACCAAAAGAGATATCATTATTCAGGAATATATCGGTGGAAAGGAGTATGGGGTATTCTATTATCGTAAACCGGACAGGTCAAAAGGTGATATTTTCTCGATTACTACCAAAAAGCTGATATGTGTAGAAGGGGACGGGAAGCGTACACTGGAAGAATTGATTTTGGATGATGAGCAGGCCGTGAACATGGCGCCTGTACACCTTCAAAAAAACAAAGATCGATTATACAAAGTCCCGCCCGAAGGAAAAGCTGTACCAATAGTTGAACTGGGAACCCATGCCAAAGGGGCTATTTTTAGAGATGGCCGTGATTTGATAACACCGGACTTGGTTAATGCGATGGACGAGATTTGTAATTCCGTAACGGGTTTTTATTTCGGAAGGTTTGATCTTAAGGTCCCTGACGAAGATCATTTGAAGAAAGGAGAGCAGATAAAAATTATTGAAGTAAATGGCGTAACTTCCGAAGCAACAAATATTTATGACCCAGAATACTCCTTTATAGATGCCCAGAAAATTTTATATCGACAATGGAAGCTCGTTTTTGAGATTGGTCATCAAAACAGAAAAAGCGGAACGGATACTACTCCGGTATGGCCATTTTTAGAAGCGGTGGGGAAAGCCCTGATAAAACTACGCCAAACGTCCTGACAGTTACTTAAAGTAATTTGAGAACATTTCTTTGGCCTGTTGATGACCCAACTCGGCTGCCTTTCGAAGATCTTGTTCTGCTTTTTTCATATTATCGCAGATCATATAACTGCATCCGCGGTCAAAATACAGATCGGCACTTTGTTGTATATCAAGTGCCTTTGAAAAGTAATTGATCGCCTTTTCATGTTCTCCCAGAAAATGAGCATAAATTATACCTAGCCCGCGAAGTGACAAGAGATTTTTTCCATTAATTTTGAGTGCTTTCTCAAATTGAGCCAGGGCCTTGCGAGGGTTTTCACTGTTGTGATAGAATGTACCCAGCATTTGATGAAGCTGATCGTCGTCCGGCTGCTGGTCTATTGCAAACAGTAAAAAATCTTCTGCTTCTTTTTGCGAAGCATTCATAATTTTAATCAGTGCTTTGCTTCGCAGTGCTTTTAAGTGACGCGGTTCGCGATTTAGCACCTCATTAAACAAGCGAAGGGCATGCTCGTGATTGTTTTCTTCGAGATTTACTTTAGCCCTCTCGTATATTTTTTCCGTAGTTTGTCCCATAAAAGATAATTCGGTCTGTAATGACTATGCACTAAAATAGTAATTAATCTAACCTTAGGCAGTTCTATTTGAGCTTTTTAATGTTTGTTCCGGGCGCTCTTCCGGAAAGCATCAATAGCCTTCATATTATTTAGAGCATCTTCAAGCGGGGTGGGCACCGGCTTGTCATCTAAAACTGCTTGGGCAAAGGCTTCGCCCTGCAAGGTATACTGATCTATGGGATCAAAGGTAATCTCTTCCTTTTTACCGTTGTGAATATGCCAGATTCGGGTAACATCGGTAGGAGGAGCATTGAATGGTATATCAATGATAATTCTGCCTTTGGTACCCACAATATGTACCCGTTGATCGGCAGCAGTTTGGGTAGCGCAGCTAAAGGTGGCCGTACCTGCACCAAAGTCTAGCACGCCGGAGGCCAGGTAATCGGTTCCGAATTCGGGTTCGATCTTCCAGACCCCATCTATTGAATCCGGTTCGTGCCCAAATAGAAACCGGGAGAGTGAGATGCAGTAACAGCCGATATCCATGAGTCCTCCACCGCCCATATCATGGGAGTTGCGGATATCGTCGGAATCATCATTGAAATAGCTGAAGAAAGATTCTATAGTTTTCAAAGTTCCGATTGCTCCGGAGTCAACCAGAGACTTGGCTTTTTTCCACTGGGGATGAAACCGGTACATGAATGCTTCCATTACTTTGAGATCGGGATAATCACGGGTGGTTTCCAGCAGTTTCCCGGCTTCCTGCGCATCCATTGCAATAGGCTTTTCACAAAGCACGTGTTTGCCGGCTTTCAAAGCCTGTATAGTCTTGGGCACGTGCAGGTGATTTGGCAGGGGATTATAAATAGCCTCGATGTCCGGATCCTCCAGCATCCGTTCGTAGGAACCGTAAGCGGTCGGGATTCCCAGCTTCTCGGCGGCTTTGGTCGCTTTAGAGTCTGTGCGGGAACTAATCGCTTTAACAGTACAATTTTCTGCACGCTGGATGGCGGGAATGACTTTTTCGACGCCAATTTTGGCGGTACTCAAAATACCCCAGGTTAGTTGTTGCATGGTATTAATTCAGATTATATAGTGATTAACTAGCGAGCACGTAAAGTACAGCAAAACGAGCGATTTCCTTAATTTATCCCTTTTATCAAGCGTAACTGATTGCTTTTTAATGGGTTACGGTTATTTGGATTTTCAGTATCTTTTTTAGATACCCAATTTTTACCCATTCCACCATTGATTGCTTGATCTAGGCGATCAATATCGATGTCCGTATAGAAGGTCATTGTCGTGTTCATATCCTTATGCCTCATCATCTCATGAAGCTCTTTTGGATGCAGTCTTTTCTCGTTGACTAGATACATTGCAAATGACTTCCGAAGCGAGTGGAAGGTTAGGTATTTGTTGGGAAATTTTTCTCCTGCTACCTTGCCAAAGAAGTAGCTAAGGTTATCATAATTTGTCATTTCAAAGATTGGCTTTTCTGGACTCTTGCCATGTATAATCCGTGATAGCCTTTCCTTAGCTTCCGATAGGACTGGAAGTATGTCAAGGTCATCCGTGGTTTGGCCCTTGGGTTGATACCCTTCGTCACCATAGGTGAGGATGGATAAGTCCTCTTTAAACCAGCTTGGCTTAATATTGAGTGCCTCATCAGCACGTAGCCCTAGCATAAATGCCGTAGTGCGTTCAGTTGTCGTTTTTCTAATCCCTTCTTGCGTGCTTTTGCCGTAAGGTTTTCAGGCGTTCCAAGCTTGACTCCCTTTCTTTTAAGTTCAGCCAGGGCCGCCTTTGTCCTCTGGCTGATAAGTTCTCTTTCATTCTCTGCAATCGCACTGTAGATATGGATCATAAACTTATTGGCATAGGGCATGTCACATGCAACGAAGTCAACACCCGACTCCAAAAGGGAAGAGATAAAGTAGACTGATCTTGCGAGTCTATCGAGCTTTGCGATTATCAAAATCGTGCCGGTCTTTTTGGTTAGTCCAATGGCCTCATTTAATGCAACCCCGTCATTCTTTTTACCGCTTTCAATTTCAGTAAACTCTGCAACTAAATTGGCGTCTCCTATATGATTGATTACGGCGGTTTTTTGTGCTTCGAGCCCTAGTCCACTGTAACCCTGCTGGGCAGTTGATATCCTGTAATATGCAACGTACTTTTTCATCGTATTCTCCTGTTTCTTGGGGATTTACGACTTCCGTAACAATTTACAAACGTCCGTTTAAAAAATGTTACGTTACAATTTTAGACTAGATATGAGGGCACTCAAAGATATGACGTATAAAGCCCTGTTAAGAGTTCGGCCAATAGGCCCAGTGCCTTTTTTAAGTGTTACTTTATTGGTTACAGTGTTTCTTTTACACTGTTAGTAATAGTAAATAAGTGGGGGGCAGACTTTAGGCAGGCATATCACCAAAGTAAGTCATTTTTGGGTAGGGGTAATCTAAAGGCGGGTTATACTCACAGAGATTTATTTACGAGATTCCCAATAGCCAGGTTCTTGCCTTAGATTCATGATCGCAAATATCGTGATAAGGTCTTCCTCAACTGTATATACAATTCCATAAGGAAATCGAGAAACTAAAAACCTTCGTTCGGTAGAGGTAATCTTTGTTCCTGATGAAGGATATTGTTCAAGCACTTCTAACACATTTACAACTTCATCAATGAATATATCGCCAAGCCCAACGACTTGTTCCTCGTAATAATTAGCAGCTTTGAAGAATTCTTTACGCGCTTCTGAATGAAATTTAATTGTCACTCTTGAATACGTTTTCTTGCTTCACTTAAAACTTCTGATGAAGAATGGAGGGAAGACTCACCAGCTTTGAGTGATTCTTTTCTCTTTTGTATTTCTTTAATCCAAGCTTGCTCAATATCCGGGTCAATTTTGCCATGAATACTTTGCAATAACTTGTCAGCTAAACGTGCTTTGTCCTTCTTGTTTAAATTCAGGGCAGAATTTTCAATTTCTTTAATATCTGTAATCATAGTAACGAAGGTTTAATTCATTTAAATGTAAGTATAACAATAGAGAACTGGAAGAGTAAGTCAATTATTGCAGTGGTTATACTGCGCTGCCTATTGCAATCCAAAAGCAAAAATTACGAAATAGGCTACAAATGCAAGGATAATTAGACCTAAGCTAATTTTTCTGGTTAAATAGATCCAATTGTAAGCTTCCCCATTTTTCGGACCACTCAAAAGTAGAGGATTTCGGTTAAGGTAGTAGTTCTACCGGTGTTTTATACCCCAGCGATTTGTGGGGTCGGTTGTGGTTATAATCGTATTTCCATTGCTGGGTTTTCTCTCGTACTTCGCTCAGGGTTTTGAATATATAAGCGTTCAGCAGCTCTGAGCGAATGCTGCCGTTAAGCCGTTCGACGTATGCATTTTGCGTTGGTTTACCCGGCTGAATAAAAGCCAGGGTAACCTTATGCTCTTTGCACCAACGATCTAATTTCCGAGAGATAAACTCCGGCCCGTTGTCCACCCGAATCATCTCCGGAAGCCCCCTAGACTCCTTCAGATTTTCCAGCACGCGAATGACTCGCTGGGCTGGTAGCGAGGTATCCGTTTCGATCCAAAGGACCTGACGGTTGTAGTCATCGATCACATTCAGCATGCGGAACGTGCGCCCATCCCAGAGGCTGTCGTGCATAAAGTCCAGGCTCCATACCTGGTTGGGCTCCTCGGGCTGGAACAGCTGTTGCTTCGCCCGTGCAGGCAACCGCTTCTTTGCTCGACGACGAATGTTCAGCCTCAGGGCCGTATAGACCCGATACACCCGCTTGTGATTCCAAGGGCGGCCCATCGCCCGCAGGCGATAGTAACACTGCCAGAAGCCAATGGCTGGGTGTTTGCCGGTCAAAGCCAGAAGTTCATCGATAATCGGTTGATCATCCTTCGGTTTGCGCTTGTAGCTATAGCTGCTGCGGGGAATACCAACGGCGTTGCAACTCTGACGGATGCTCACTTTATGCTTCTCGCGCATGTAGGTGACCATTTTCCGCCTGCGGTCAGAGCTTACAGCTTTTTTTCAACGGCATCTTTGAGGGCATGATGGACCAGGCTCAAGTCGGCATACATGCGCTTAAGTCTGGAATTTTCAGCCTCTAGTTCTTTGATGCGGGCTAGCTCACTTACGCTGAGTCCGCCATACTTGGCTTTCCAGTTATAGAAGGTGGCGTCGCTGATGCCATGCTCGCGGCAGATGTCTCGAACCTTCAGTCCTTGCTCTTGCTTGTTGAGGATGGAGATGATTTGGGATTCGCTGAATTGTGATTTTTTCATGATCAAAAGTAGTGAATTTTCTCTACTTTCAAACGGTCAACTTTCAGGGAAGCTTACACAATCATACAATTTTGATAAGGTCTGATTTTCTATTCCTGTCGGATTCTCTCGATAATTTTTTACTCTCTTCCAGACATTTGGCCTGTCAGAGCCGTAAAGTTTTTTAATTCCACCGTCCGAAATAATGAAATAGACCCGAAGCGTAAGTAATCCACAAACGAAGCCAAGTAGCGTACCACTAACAAATATTATGGGTACAATATCAATCATACTTTAAGTGGTGTATAAAGATTAAGCCCTATAACGACCTACGGGATAAGCGGCGCAATTCACTCGCAGAAATTATTGATTAATTAGATAATAGCTTAAATGCTCAAATCAAGCAAAGTCAGGGCGAATTGCGTCCGCTTAATGCCGTGGTTAGGTGTTTTTTAGACTTCTATTTGAAGTTTTAAATCTTCGGGGATAGCTAATTCTTTTCTTTGATATATAAAGTCAGATAGAGTTAGAGGGCCAATCAATTTCTTTTCTTGGATTACAATTATCCAAAACTGAAGTGGAGCAATGACTTTAATTTCGTTAGGCTGAATACATTCCTCGGCTGGCGATTGGGCGGCGATGATGAAATTTTTATTAGTGGAATATGATTTTACGGTACATGGAATTAGGATATTGTTTCCATGGATAAGTTGTTGTGAGTTACTTTCACTAACAAATTCATATCCACCCGGTAAATCTTTAGTATAGTCGCTTATCCCACCACAATTCACTAAGAAAAGAATAAAGATTAAAGCTACGGACTTAGAACTGCTAATTTTCATTAAATTTGAATTTCTAAATCTATGAAGTTGCAAATACACCTAACGACTTTGCGCATAAGCTGCGTGCAGCCGGGCGTTAATTTAAAACAAATGTACTACAGAAATTGAGTAACTAAAAACCAGCAGGGAAGGGCGAGGCACGTCCGCTTAATGCGCGTGATATTGTTCATGGCCTCCTCCGAGGCTACATTAGATCTCCAACATTAACACAACCAAGGAGGAAACACCATGAACGTATATACCGGTACCCACCCATATTACTGCGGAATCGATTTGCACGCAAGATTTATGTACCTCTGTATCCTGGACTGCAACGGAGAAATTGTCTATCACAAGAATCGTCCATGCACGCCGGAAAGCTTTGTGCAGGCGATTGCCCCATTTCAGGAAGGCCTCGTCGTTGGGGTGGAATGCATCTTCTGCTGGTACTGGATTGCCGATCTCTGCGAGAGAGAAGGCATTGCCTTTATCCTGGGCCATGCTTTTTATATGAAGTCGATACATGGTGTCAAAACCAAGAACGACCGCATTGATTCGCTGAAGATTGCTCGGCTGATGCGGGGCGGTAATTTCCCGATTGCCTATGTGTATCCACCCGGGATGCGAGCCACGCGGGACCTGATGCGCCGGCGCATTCATTTCGTCCGCAAGCGGGCCGAGCTGCTGGGGCATATCCAGAATACAACGAGTCAGTACAACCTGCCTCCGCTGGGCACGCTCTCCAAACCGCACCATCGCCGGGACAAAGACATTGTGGGTCATTTCCCAGACCCGGTGGTTAAGCTTATGGTTGAAGCCGACCTAAAACTTATTGACCATTACGACCCGCTTATTAAAGATCTCGATGCCCAGATTCTACGTTTGGCCAAAGCCCACGATCCAACAAGCCTGCACCTGCTGAAAAGCATCAAGGGCGTAGGCGATGTGTTGGCACTCACCATGCTCTATGAAATTCATGATATCGGGCGCTTTCCTTCGCGAGGTGATTTTTGCTCCTACGCACGGCTGGTCAAGGGACAGAAGTCTTCCAATGGTAAGAATTATGGAACTACCGGCGGTCGCATTGGCAACGCGCACCTGCGTTGGGCCTTCTCGGAGGCGGCCCTGCTGTATCTGCGGGGGAACGACCAAGCCGAACGGTATTACAACCGCCTGATCAGCCGCCATGGGAAAGGCAAGGCCCTGACCATTGTGGCCAAGCGGCTGGGCATAGCGGTCTATTATATGCTGAAACGCCGGGAACCGTTTAATGAACACAAATTTTTAAATAAATCTATGATTCCCAGCAAAAACCTGTAAATAGGGCGCTGCCGCCAGCCCGACGTATAACTGAGCCCAATGGCATGAACCTTCTATCAGGGGACTACAACTGTGACTGCTATATACGATCACTCCGGACTGATTAGGACGGGCAGCCGAGCTCAACGCGCTTGATTGGAGGCGGTGGCGGCCCCTGGAATTTCTCGATATCCGGCCGTGCGGTGTGCCGGAACTATTGGCGCTTGCTGCCCCTGCTCCGAGATGCTCCATAACTGGAATGGCCCTGCCGGGCCATAGCCCCGCGCTTGATCATCCGGGTTCAGGGCACGCAATATATTCTATGGCCGTCCCCCCCGAAGGAGGGACCAGCTAGTGAATTTGGGGTATCCCGAACACTGGCCGTTGAGCTTCTATATGTGTTTGGTGCAGCCTGCGATGCTGTCAACCGTTGTTGAATACTGCCTGTAGCAAGATCCATGGAATGGGTATCGAAAATAACACCAGGTGAGAGAATAGTTCTCTTGCTCAGAAGGGGTATTGCCTGTTGACATTGGAGGCCATATATAGGTTATAGTGCGTCCCAATTCTATTATTGGCTATAATTTACAATTGCGTTTAAAATAGCTCCACGATATTCAATTTGCTCAAAGTCTGAATTTTTGATTCTATTAACTAATCGAATAAGCAATTCCTTGTCTTTAAAACCTGCTTGTTGATCCATCTTTTTGTAAAGTTTACTCATTTGAAAAATTGAGTAAGTGCTGTCAATTCTGCTTTGAGATTCGTCGGCTATCTTTTGAGAACAATGAGGATAGCTGGAGAAGGAACTTGGGGTTTTCAGCTTCCAAAATTCTTCAATTCCATCGCTTATCTCTTTTTGATTAAAGCTTTCCTGATGGTCAATAATATTTGTGAGCAGATTCTCGTACGACTGCTTTGTAGGTCCTGAGAGATAATTATTCTCAATTAAATTAGTCTCGAATGTTTCCAAACTCTGTAAAAAGTTCTTTTCTAAAGCAGAGTTAGTTTGCAAGCAGGTTTTAAACTCTTTTTGAATTTGTTGGTCAGTTGATGTACAGGCCGAAATAAAAACCAGACAAATTGTTAAATATCTCATTAATTCAGTTTTAAGATGGAAGCACTATAACGACCTACGGGATAAGCGGCGCAATGCGTTCCCGAAAATTATTGATGAATTACATAGTAGCTTAAATCTCTAATTCAAGCAAGGTCAGGGCGAGTTGCGTCCGCTTGATGCCAGGGTTATACTGCTGGCTTTAGTGTGACTTTGTTAGCTGAAATTTCAAACTTAATTCCTGGTTTATGACTTCCTATAAGGATTAAAAATTCAAAATGATAAGTGCCATCTTTGTCGAGGGAATAATCACAGTAATTGAACTCCAAAGAATATTCTGAATCAAAGGACAAAAGGTTATTTAGATCACCTTCCGAAATATTAATTGACTGTACTTCTAAAAATCGAAGATTGAAATAATTATAATCTTCCAGCTCTTCGTTATAACTGGCAATAAGAAAACTTAAACTTTGTTCTTCACTATTTATAGAAATCTGATCTACAGGTAGATCATGCCAATCAATTGATTTATATAGTCCAGGTAATTTTGGCATAACTGAATTTTTGAAGCAGTATAACGACCCTGCAAATAACCTGCGCAGAGATTTAGTGTTTTATAAAAGCAACGAATTTGACCATCAACGAGCAAGGCTCTAAACCAAGATTTCGGCTGCGTCCGTCGTTAATTTGCGTGTTATACCCTTAAATGGAAGTGGACTTTAAGGTTTACGTTTTACTTAGCTTTCTGATAATAAGAGTTCCACTTGTGAAAGCTATTAAAATTAAGCCCATTGCAATACTTATTGCTAATTCGATTGAACCACTGATATCTACAACAAATCCTTTAACTGAAGTGTATACATCAGTTGTGCCAAGGTAAATGGCTAATAAAAAAAGTAAAACTGCTAAAAATAGTAGTATAGGACCCTTTTTCATAAGTACTGAAATTAATGTTTAAGAGGTATAACCTATAAATATATCAAATAGGGTTTTGAATAATGGTTTATTAATCACCATAAATAGTTACCTAAATAAAGAATGGGAAGCAAGTTAGGTATTATTTCATCCTATTATGTCAAAACTGGTTGACATAACATTGTGACATAATATTATCTTTGGGGATCATTCCATTCGCAAGGAATTTATCTGATTACATTGGTTATTCATACAAGGATATATCCCTTAGAATTTAATTTTGACAATAGTCGATATTAATAGGGGTTAGGCTCGATTGACTGCCTAAACATTCTCGTACGTGGAGGCCCCAAATTTGACTCGGGACTTGAGATGTGCGTAAGATAATATTAGTTATGGATCGCAATTCCTAGGTCAAATTTAAGGCTTTTAAATAGAATTCTCATTCAGGGTATGATCTTCTTTGTAAGGGTTTCATTAGGGGCAATATTTCATGAATTATTGTTACCCCGTTATTACCCAGTAAGTAGAAACAACATGCCACTATATGCCACAATAGAGGATGCAATAATTTTGAAAACCCCCTCTAAATTGCTTAGAAGGGGCTTAATAACCGATCAAATACAGACTGGCAAAACGAGCGTTTTCCTTAATATTACATCCGGCCTCAGGGACATGAAAGTTCATAGTAATAGTATCACCTTCTTCTTCACTGGATAAGATCAGCGTATTACTGAGAATACCTGCCTGCCGGGCATGAGTATGCGGGGCTAGTAACGCTATAGTATCCTCAAATTCTTTCAGTTCTTCGTTCATAGTAGCCTGGTAGTGTCCTTTGGGAAGATGCCACCAGCCGTAATCATCCTCATCATTCTTCTTGCGGGGTTCAATGACGCTCTTGGTGGCTGCCTGAAACTCGCTCCCGCCAAAATCCAAAGACCCGGCTTCCTGTATTTTGTGAATTTTGGATATCGTAAGATCGAAGTGGTTTTCGTGCTGTTGGGTATCCTGGTGAATGATAGATTCCAGGTGATTCAATAACTCATCAGATTGTAATAATATCATAATGAACAGTACTTACTTTCATAGTTTGTTAGTTATTTAACAGTGTTTAATTCAAGAATAATTCAGATTAACATTGCGCTAAAATTGAAGGTGCCTTAGATCTTCAAGGGATTGCGGAGGCAAGTACATCCGTTCAAAGCGGCGCTTCCACCACTGGCCGGTTACCTTACGTTCTTGGCTATCGGTAAATTGGTAATGAAAGAGTTTGGCTCTTATATAATTGGGAGCCCTTTCTTTAAAAGGATTATCCCGAATAAGTTTAGACGTTTTCTCATCACCTTGAAGTAGTTTCAGGATAAATCGAAGCAGCCATGGATTTGACCGGATTGATGACATCGCCGCAAACCAAATCTGCCAATCCAGGCGCAGGTGATAGGGGGCAAACTGTGCCGGAATGCGTTCGGTATCGCCCGGCTTTCCTTTAAATTCAAATTCCTTCCATTCGGTATCTTCGGAAAGGTTGGCATCGGTGGTACCTTCCAGAATGATTTCGTAACGCTTGCGGGTGACGCTGCCAAACGCGCCGTAAGTATTTACCAGGTGAATGGGATTAAAACTGGCATTCATCCGCTGGTGAGGTGAAATCATGTTTTTAACCGGCCCCGTACTCATTACCAGAACGACTATGGCAAGTAAAATAATAAGTATTTCATAAGGAAGGGGGATCGCTTGCAGTTGCGGGAGGGTGACGGGTATCAGGTACTGCAGGTATTGATCGCTAATACCGCTGAAGCCAAGGATGAGCGTCATCCAGTTCAACCAGGCATAGTTGCCGCTAATGATTAGATAACCTTGTGAGAGGATAACAAAAGCGGCCCCGACGGTGGCCAACGGCTGCGGGAGAAATAGTAGCCAGACAGCGCCCAGCTGCACAAAATGGTTAAAAAACGTTTCTACTTTGTGAAACCAGGCGGGAAAGTTGTGAAAATAGCGGCTGAGGGGATTGGGCATCGGTTGGGTTTCGTGATGGTAGTTGAGGCAGGTTAAATCGCGCCAGCACTGATCGCCTCGCATCTTGATAAGTCCGGCCCCGAACTCAACCCGAAACACCAGCCAACGCATAATGAAGATCATAATCAGCGAGGTCTCGTAATGAAACGGGCCCATAAAGATCATGTAAAAGCCGGCTTCTAGAAGCAACGACTCCCATCCGAAACCGTAGAATAGCTGTCCTACATTTACGATAGATAAATAAATGGCCCATAGCATCAGCCAGATAAGCATGGAGAACCACCATGGACCTGCCTCGGAAAGACCGATAGCAGCGATAATGGAAAGCCCGAGTCCCAACCAGGCCAAAACATTGAAAAACCGGTCGGAATAATGCCAGTGAAAAATACTGGGGGATCTTTTGAAACTAATCCGTTTCAGAAATCTCGGGACCGGCAGAAGGCCATTTTCACCCAGTAAGGCAGGAAATTGCTTAATCGCGACGGTGAAGGCAATAAGGTACATCAGTCCTAGGCCGCGCTGCAAAACCATTCGACTCAACCAGTAGTCTCCTTGATATAAGGCATCAGTCATGACGGTATGGTATTAATTGCTACTTTTAGGATTTCCGTCTGACGCTACAATTTAAAAAAGAAGACCGGTCAGGTAAATTCCATAAACACAAATTAGAGGTATATCTATTGACGGACGAAAGGCCCCCCGCTGTTTCGAATCACCACGGGAAAAGTTTTGTAAACATCAGGAATTTGTTCTTTAACGGCATCGGTATCAAGTGCGATATATACGTCTATACAGTCTTGCTGATTTTTTTTACCCTGTGCTACCGATACCACACCCTCGATATCCATCCAGGTTTCTTGCGCTTCCTCTAATACTTTTCGGAAATCAGGTTGTGTCATAAACAGCTAAGTTAATTTATGTCCGGGGGCAGGCAATAAACCTGCCACCGGTTAATGTAAAGATTAGAATTTACAGCTACTATTTTTCGTGGATGCGGATATTAAGCAATGACTGCACATACAGAATATTGTTTAATACCGTCACATAGGGAGAACCGGCAAACAACAGGCCCACGGCCTCTTCATCCAGCGTAGTAACGATGCTTCCGGAATCTCCGCCCGCACTCATGCAGGTAGTCAGGATCTGATGGGCAAATCGGGCTACGCGGCCGCCACCGTAATTTACATCTATCGTTGCGTTGATACTTTGTACGCGTCCGGTAGTGAAGTTCGTAGTACGGCCCACTTTTTGAAGGACATCACCCACTGTTGGAGTCACATACAGATCTTTGATATATCCCAACCAGTAGATTTCACGATTGGCCAGATGGAAAGGTACCTCCGCTATAGCGGCATCCACATAGTTAATAGGGGTGGAGTTAGCCGTTTTAAATTTGATCGGTATAAATCGACTCAGCCGACCGATCATATCCCGTGGATAAATACCCCCATCATAAGGGCCGGGTTGCAGGATGGGATCTCCCATACTGGCGTTGTTCGAATTAGCCAGCACGTGGTTGTTGCTCAGAATATAAAACTGCTGAGGCATTCCGGGGAAACTACCCAGGTTGTAACAGGCCGTAGCCATGGTACCAGCAGTTATTTTATAATGTCCCACGCTAAATCCACCTCGAACGGGACGGCTGCGCTGATGCAGCTGTTCAGGCGAAACTTGCATGGAAGGGACCTGCATGCGTCGCCGCTTTTTAGTTGGCGCCCGCTCTTCCTGTTCGGACAATATGTCTTCGATCTCCTCCTGCATATTCCAGTTTGAAAAATCGCCGTTATCCGATCCAAAAAAGGTCTGATTGATCGGTTCAATATCCGGGGCAAGGGGACCAGCTACAATTTGACCGACTTCTATTACGTCAGTTTTCACGCCTTTAATGGTTTTGGGGACCATATCTTGCTTCGACAATAAGTCGGGTTCCATCTTATGTTGCACCAGTACGTGGAAGGCGGGTTCTCCGGTGTCTTTTCCTTTGGTCATTTTATAGCCCAAAGCAACTCCTACGACATTATCTTTTTCCAGGAGTTCTTTCTCATTCTCGCGTTGATCCTTGGCCAGATCAACGAATTCTTTATTCAGGGTTTTTTCAATCACGACAAGCACCTCTATTTTTTATTAGTCGTTCTGTTGGTGATTTGCTGAAAAATAGCAGCAAATGCCGGTATAAGTGCCGTCGTGTAAGAGAGGATATAAGACTACATCTTCATGCGTAATTCTCAGCTATCAATGAACTAAAATAATATAGATAAGTAATTGAAAATAATAGACTTGTGTACTTTACTAATATTAGTAAAAAAGAAACTGATCTATCGTCTGAATAAATAGTTAATCCGATCACTTAATCAGCCAATCGCCATAGAGTTCCGGTCGCCGGTCGCGAAGGAACAGGCGTCGGGCATGAGAGCTTTCTACCTTTGAACGGTCGATATCACAATATAAAATTTCTTCGGTTTTGGATTGTGCCCGTGCGATCACTTTGCCTTCGGGATTACAGACAAATGATTCTCCCGCAAAGGTAAGTTTGGGCTCCTGGCCTACACGATTGCAGAGTGCCGTAAAATATCCATTCTGAAAAGCGGCTGTTTGCAGTTCCGCTTCATATAAACCTTCGGGCCATTCTCCGACCGAACCGGCCTGGGGAATAAATACCATTTCGGCTCCGGACAGTGCCAGGGCTCGCATATATTCGGGATAGTGGCGATCGTAACAGATCGCGATCCCAATATTGCCAAAGGGAGTTTCATAGACGGGAGCACCGTTATTACCGGGATGATAGTACGCCTGCTCATGAAAATGCTCGTAGTCCGTAATGTGGACCATGCGGGTGACCCCCATAATGGTGCCGTCGGTATTGATGATCGGCGAGGAATCGAAGGTATGTTCATCGGTTCGCTCGAACAGGTTCAGTACAATGACCACCTCAAATTCAGCTGCCAAATCGGAGAAGGCTTCGGTGATAGACCCTGGAATGGGTTCGGCGTGATGCTTAGCATTGGTAGCATCCTTGTATTGGGGATAGAAAGGCTCAAAAGCCAGTTCGGCAAAGCCTATAATGTTGGCTCCGTTTGTGGCCGCTTCTCTGGCGGCTTGTAAGCCCCGCTCAAGGTTCTCAAATTTGTCTTCGGTACAGGATTGCTGGATAAGAGCAATTTTTGGATTTGGATGCTCCATGGGTTTATCTATGGGTGATCAAATTCTCTCGAGTACAAGTATAACTATAAAATAAGCAATGCTGTAGGGCCAATCAGGATACCGAGCCGGGTACGGACTTCTGCATCACAAAACTGGTTATTTCCCGTCCACCTACCAACACCTGCTGTTTGGATACGTGTTCAAATCCCAGATTAAAGAAGAATCCATAAGTATCCTGTGTAGCTTCGGTAAAAAGGATAGGGAGTTCTCTGGAAAAAGCATATCCCTCTATAGTGGAATATATTTCCCGGCCGATGCCTTGGTACCGGTAATCCGGATGGGTATAAAAGAGGTTTATATGACCTGATTTACCGAGCTGCCCAAGACCTACAATTGTTGAATTGGTTTCGGCTACAATGGTAAAATCGCTCAAGAATCGATGTTCCCAATCCCGAAAGTGGATACCGTCGGGAGCCCCGTACTGTATCTGTGATGCGGAGTCATCCCCGGCATTAAGAAGCTTGACTGATCCTCCAAACAGTTCTTTTACTTTCGGGCCGTCATTTTTGGTAAAAAGGCGTATTTCCATTTCACAAGAGTTGTTGGTTCGCAAATGAGTTATTTGAGTTCAGCAACACAGGGGGCAGAATCAATAACCTGGTTAATGTAAATATCAAGCAGGTCGTTAAGAGCGGTTATTATATTGCTAATGATACCTATGTTGAATAAACTGCTGTAGATTTTAATTTTAAGTCAAATAATTATAGGGATTTACAGCAAATAGTCGAAACAATTAAACTGTGCAGGTGGGACAGTGTTAAATTACTGCTGTGCAAATCGTTGCTCTTTGTACGAATGAAAAGCGGTAAAAAGAGCAACGTTAATTCGGCCCTTATTTGAGCGAGGGGTAGTTAATTAAAAAAAGCTGCTCACCGAGCCGGCGAGCAGCTTTTGAAAAGAAAATCTTAATTAATAGGAGTTACTTCGGGTGTAACTCGTGCAATTACCGTTTTCTTTTCCATCTTTTTTTGCTTCTTCCTTATCTTCAAAACCGCCATTGGAATAGGCTTCGATATCGCCATTTTTAGCGGTTCTGCGCCATCTCCATTCTCCTTTGGCGTCTTGGTAAAGTTCACATCGTGGCATAAAAACGTACTAACCTTTTTAGAATTCAAGTTTCTGTGTTTTTCGAACACGTTATTACTAATTACAAAAAATTTAGCTTTTTTGTAAGCCCAAGCTTCAAATAATTGCCTTCAATAGGATCAGCCATCATCCACTATTAATCTGCATATGATAGAGGTAGTCTGAAGAGAAGGTGAGCTTAAACCCCTTGACATGGCACACAATGGCCAGCATCAGGAATAGCACTGAGGCAACAATCAGCAAGAGGTTAAATCCTTGCAGAATCATGTAATACATACGACCAAACTGTTGTGGGAAATTGCGCTTTTGCCACCGCGTGCTGTTGTTCAGAAAAGCCCTTGTGCTGAAGAATAAGATGATGATCGAGCTCATACCGATCCAAAACATATGATCCGGATTTTTTGTCTTTTATATCCGAATTTGGGTCTTTGGTTCCGGCCGTAAGAATTTAAGTCGGAATAAGATAGGCGGCAAAAGCAGGGAAAGTCAGGGAAGAAGCTTGAAATCGTAATCTACATTGTCTTTTACTTCCATCCGGGGCAGATCGATAGGAACGTCGTTTTCTTCGGCTTCTTTCTTCAGCGCATTGTAATAGGTGCGCGAAATAAGCAATCGTTTATACTCTATGCCTTCTTCATAAATATAATCGGTAATAGCGTCGCGGAGACGATCCATTTTTTCCATTTTGCTCATTATATACCAGTAGTTTGTTTGGAAATGTGAAAATAAAGGAAACCATTATTTACTGCTTGATCAAGCCAAAACCACGGGACCCAAACAGATCAGTTATTGAAGTATTCATCCAGAATATCCACCATTCGATCTTTATCCTCGTGGAGATCGCGAATAGCCTTGCCTTTTTCCAACAGCACGATACGCTCACAAATATCGGTAACATGGGTAAGATCGTGACTTGAAATCAGGAAGGTGGTTTGACGGGCTTCCTGACGAGCACTGATGATTTTCTTCAGGCGGATCTGCGAGCTGGGATCCAGGTTTTCGAACGGTTCATCAAGAATGACAATATCAGGATTGTTCATCATTGCTGCCGCAATGCCCACCTTTTTGATATTGCCCTTTGAGAGATCCCTGATATATTTTTTCTGATTCAGAATCTCCCCGTTAAAGAATTCTACAAAGTCTTCCAGAAAAAGCTCGACATCCTGTTTTGAGAGGCCATAGATTTTACGCAGCGTTTCGAAATACTCTGTTGGTGTCAGGTACGAAAGCAACATATGCTCGTCAAGGTAGGAGCCGACGTTGTGCTTCCATTTTTCATTTTTAGTGACCTCTTCGCCTTCTATCGCGACGCGTCCTTCCGTGGCCTGTATCAAATCCAGAATCAGGCGAAAGAGAGTAGTTTTGCCGGCGCCATTGTTACCAACCAAACCAAAACATTGGGACCTGGGAATTGAAAGTTGGGGAATATCCAGTACAAGCTGATTGCCGTATCTTTTTTTTAGAGAATCTATACTGATCATGATTCCTGTCTGAATGAAGATGAGATCTGATACCTGTTTTTAACCAAATTATTGGCGCAAATAGCCATTAGGTTGTTACGGAAAATAATGCCTGCCAATCCAATGGCTGCCAGTACAAAAATACCAACGTAGCCTCCTCCCAACATAGCCGCCGGTATAAACACCGCATAGGGGATGGCCACGACCGGAATAGCCATTAAAAACTGGGCAATACCGACGCCTTCGTAATTGAAAAAAGCTCCCTTCCCGAGATCCATCGGTTTGGGCTTCCATAGAGACAGATAAATTATCAAATGAATGGAGATGCCCATGTTAAACAGGAAGCATGCAAGATGAACCAACAGAATTTCCCATCCGAAGTAGACATAGGGGAAGGAGAGTACAAGGCAAAGCACAGAAATTACAAGGAACAGCAGGTATTTACCTTCGATGAGGGACCTGAGTCCGTCAGCTTTGCCCATATAGAAATCAAAACTGGGAGAATTCCAGCTGAGGAACAACTGCCCATACTGCAGCATGAAGGTGCCGGTAATAAATACGCCCACGAAAACATAAAAGTATGAAATCCCTTCGGAAGAACCGTAAGTGGGATCTCCGTAGAACACGAGTCCATATAACAAAAACAGAAAGGCAATAATGAGATATGTTCTGCTTTTTTTATGCCGAAGAATCAGTTTCCACTCCAGATCGGCAACTTCACCGGGCAATCCGAAGCGGGAAAAGAAATCTATAGAGCTATTGATATAGGGCTTGGGGTTGCCGCTGCTGACTTCCTCTATATAGCTATTTCGCTTGAAAAAGGTGAAGGACAGCATATATCCCCCCAAAAACGTCAACAACGTAATTAGTAATGGCCAGGAACTATGTAAGGCCCACCCGAAAAATGGGGCCGCCAGGTTTCCCACATTATAGAGGTTTAAATAGTTGGCGCCGAAAGTAACCAAACTGAATAGAAATACTGTCAGTATCCCCAAAATTTGGGCGCCGAATTTCTGTTTGTACCACAACATAAGCCAGTGCAACGACCAACTTATACCGATAAGAGTTCCCAGCCAGGTGACGCTCGCTGCCAGGGAATATGCAGGCCTGATATGGGTAAGGCTGATGGGAGCGAAGCAGATAATAGCAATAAAGGATAGTGGAGTAAAAAAGGAGCGGCCCAGCAAGTAATGTAATATTTTAGATCTTTTGATGGGCAGGTGCAGAAAATTCCGGAGCTCGATAAGGGGCAATTTCTGTACAAAAAATCGATACAGCACTTCAGCCAGAAAGAAATAGAGCAACTGGGTATTCAGGAAGGGAATTACCGGCTGAGCTTCGATTACTTTTCCAAGTATACGACCCAGGGCGGAGGCTATGATCAGCAGGCTGGCCAGAAAAATAAATGTTAAAAAGGCCATGAAGATACCGCCAATAAGGTTTCGGCTTAGGGAAACCGAACGATAAGCCTTAAGCGTTTGCAACTTGAGAAACTGGAAGAACATGGGGCCGTTAGTATTACCGATTTTAAACTATTTAGCCTCAATTTATTATTCCTGGGCAGAAAAACAAGGGATTGAAAATTATTAATTGCAGGTGATCAAGCTACAATTTAAACGTAATGGGAAGGGCCATCTGCATTTCCACTGGTTTTCCATTGCTCATGGCCGGAGTAAAGGAGGATCGTTTAATGGCGCTGATGGCCGCACGGTTACAACCGAAACCCAAGCTTCTGAAAACTTTGAAATCTTTGGCTTTACCGTTTGTATCTACGATAAATCCGATAACCACGCGTCCCTCTACCTTATTTTTTCGAGCCAGGCGGGGATAAACCAGCTTACGCTGAACCGCCCGCATACCGCCTCTTATCGTGGGCATTTCAACAGCTTCCATATTTACAGTTGAAGCATCAGAATCGTCACCAATAAATATTACCGGGTAATCAGATGGGTTACTTTTAGGGGTCGATTCCGCGGTTTTGCAGCCAGCAGAAAGAGCCGAGAGCAATAGAACAAGCAGGAAATATCGTATCTTGAAAATAGTTTTCATGGTAACTGGATTTAAGAAGCCGGTCGGCACACGGATAAATAAAAGCAAGGTTAAATCCACTTGTCGTTTTCGGCCGTTCGTTCGCCCGGTTCCTGGTCTCCGGTGTTAACAACTCCTTTCGGTTCAATCAGCAGCAGCTTAACTTCCTCGTCGGCATGCGGTTTGTGCTCTACGCCTTTGGGAACCACAAACATTTCGCCTTTGTCCAGTGTGACCGAGCCGTCTTGAAAATCGATGCGTAAGGTGCCTTCCAGAACAATAAAGGCTTCATCGGTTTCTTCATGGCGGTGCCAAATAAAGTCGCCTTCTACTTTGGCAAGCTTAAACTGGTAGTCATTCATCTCTTCAATAATGCGGGGTGACCATTGCTCATCAAAAAGAGCAAACTTTTCACTGAAATTGATTGGTTTATAACTCATTAAGTTCTTGTATATAGGATTGTTTTTTGTTGAAGAATTCCTTCCTAAGTAGGTTTATCGAATCAGTTAATTCAAATTATAGCAGTAAATTGTAGTTTTAACATAAACTATTTCAAGATTTCGAAAGCACTTCGTTTAATGATATTTGAAACCGGAAGGCCTGCGGCAAGTTCAATTGAGATTAGACTTCTGAATTCCGAACACCCCGGTTAATTTATGCCGGGATGTGAAAAATATATGATCTAAGGTAAGATATGGGTTTAAATATGCAAGTCTCTTTACGCAGATTGCTCACATCAACCGATTAACTACAGTGTTTTGCCGTAACTTTAGATGATCCGTGTAATTAATTACAATCGGCCGGTTCCGTTTTTCTTATTTCAATAATCTCCTCAAGTTTAAACTCGCGTACATTTGTTCCCATATGTCCATATTCGCCTTTTTTACTGGGATCACCCTTCAGGCGGACAAATACTTTTTCATAGTCTTTATCTGCTATAGATCGATATGTTGACAGCAAGCTATCGACAGCTGTGCGATCACCTGCTGTAATGCCCCAGTGTTCGCCTAACTCCAAACAGGGCTGAAAGTCATTAGTTTCAAATCCCCAGGCGAAATGTCCCTCGTAAGTACCGGCAGAAAGATCATCACCTTTGTTAATTAGTGAGCAGGAAGCGATAAAAAAGCAGAAGCCCACTAATAGGATTGCGGTTATTTTCATAGCAAATAGTTCTTTATGAATGTGTTTAGGTATTATAAACAGGTGTTTACTAAGAAACTACCAAAAATCATTCCGCCTGTTTGGGAAAGACCGGTGACGGAGTGTAAGCTGATATCCATGGTCAAACCATTACGATTGGAACGGCTTGTGTAAATGGATGATCCAACAAAAAAATGAGGTTTTAAAAAGAAAGTAAACCCGTGATTACAGTTCAGCCGGATAGGCAACTGCTGGGATTATTATCAGCCAAGGATAGCGAGCGCAGCGGGAGAGCACTTGACCAAATCCGCGCCCATTAGTGCCCCAAGTACGAATAGTCGAATGATCAAGCTTTTATGCCGCATCCTGAATCTCCCTTTGATGAAAAATAGTATTTTGCGAACCTATGCTTCTTATGGTCTAATACGCAGAACCAGAAGTAGTTCCGGCTACGCTGTTCGCATATATTACCGCTCCACTTAGCATAAAATCAAGTAATTTATGAACGGTTTTTTAGTGTGGAGTACGCGTCAATGGACTAGGAGCAGAACGGATTGATCGTATGTTTTGACATTCGATTTTGTTCGCTCGATGATAGCGGCCAAGCCAACTTCCTTTAAAGATTATAATTCTTTTACTATTGCTAAGGCTTCCTTTACATGTTCGTCAGGAGCAAGTTGATCAGCTTTTGAGGAAAATGTGGCTACAACTTCGCCGCCTTCATTAATAACAAAGGTCGTTCTCGGAATAAAGCCGTGCGTGACCTCTTTACCCCGCACATCCTTAACTCCGGACTTAGGTGGTATTAAAGACAGGCCATAGGTTTCAGCAATTTCACCTTTTGGGTCGGAGGCAACCGGAAACTTGCCCGCACAATAATCAGGATCGGAAGAGAATGCATTCAGACGCTCAATATTATCTGCAGATATACCGATGATAGTAGTTTCCTCCGCCGAAAATTTGTCCTTGAGTTTAGCGAAGGTATGCGCTTCCAGGTCACAGCCTTTTGTATAAGCAGCCGGAAAAAAATAGAGTACAACAGGTCCCTTGTCCAAAGCTTTTTTTAATGAGAACTCAAATTCTTTTCCATCCTGGGTGGCTTGGGTGGTAAACAGGGGAGCGGTAGTTCCCTTTGATAGCATCGATTGGGAAAGGCCGGGCAAGGTGATACCAAGGCAAAAACCGAAGACCAGTACAGTAGTAAAAAAGGATTTTTTGAACATAACGGACTTTAATTATTTGAAGATTCATTGATAATCTTACAATATTGGACACTAAAATCAACGGATATTAATTTAAAGAAGAGAAAAAAATAGCTAAGCTTCAGGCTTTGGATCTGATTATCAGAAGGTTTGGCAAAAAAACGGAAAATGGATAAGGGAGGGGAGGTGGGTCCCGGTTAATATGCGTAAATAACTGTTGGTGATTTTAGCTTTATGTAATTTCATATCAAAGTTAGTTTTTTAGTATCCTTGGGTATAAATTTACCAGAAACAGGAACCGCATTTTTTGACACAATTCTATAGTCTGTGATCCGATTTTTCTCTGCATCTCTTTTAGCGGTTGTTACCTTCGTCTTTTATCAGGCCTTTACCGATATCAAATCGGAGCCGACCCCGGTCGCTGAGCCTATATCCGAAAAGGAAGAATGGGTGATGGATGAATCCTTAGCTTTATACCTGGACAAATTTGAACAGGATTTTGAAGAAGGCCTAAAGGATAAAAAAATTCCCGGTGCAGCGGTTGCCATCGTAAAAGAGGGGCGGGTTGTATTTAAAAAAGGGTTTGGTGTAAAAGAGAAGGGAATGTCCGAAAAAGTAGATGAACACACCGTATTTCGACTGGGAAGCGTATCGAAAGGCTTTGCTTCGGTTCTGACGGGAGTGATGGTGGAAGAAGGAGCCGTAAGCTGGGATGATCCTGTATCCGATTATGTGGAAGAATTTAAGCTGAATGACCCGGAACAAACCGATCGGGTTCATATCAGGCATCTGTTATCTCATACATCAGGATTACCACGACATGCGTATACCAATTTGGTGGAAGCCGGACTTCCTTTGGACCGTATCATCCCCCGATTGGCGCAAGTTCCTTTGATTGCAAAAGAAGGCGAACAGCTTGCCTACCAGAATGCGGCATATTCAGCGATAGAAAAAGTGCTGGAAGCCCAAACCCACACCGACTTTAACATACTCCTGAAAGAAAAGCTGTTGGAACCATTGGCGATGGATCATGCCTCGGCAAGCTATGACAGCATACGATATTCAGGGAATAAAGCGTTGCCTCATGTGTATTATTCCCGTTCAAGGGGCCGGGTACCCACTTCGATTTCTGAAAAATATTACAATGCGGTTTCCTCAGGAGGGATCAATGCCTCTGCTTCAGATATGGGCGAATGGTTGCTTCTGTTAACAGGACATCGCCCGGATGTTATTTCTGAGAAAACGCTTGAAGAAATTTATGATCCATTCGTTACGATCCATAACCGAAGATATAGCAGAGATTGGGATGGAGTAAACGAATCGTATTATGGCATGGGATGGAGAATACTTGATAATCATGGTCAAAAGGTGGTATACCACGGAGGGTATGTAAATGGATATCGCAGCGAGATCGCTTTTGCTCCTGAAGAGGAGGTAGGAATCTGTATTCTCATCAATACCCATTCTAGCTATCCAGTGAAAGTTATCCCGGACTTCTTTAATCACTTCAAATCAGCTTCTTCCCAAGTTAGTTCAAAATGAGACATTGAGGTATTGCGTCCTTCGGTTTAACCGGTGTTATAGAGCAGATGTCGTTTTGATTAAAGTGGTTTTGAATTTTTCAGTTTAAAAGAAAACAATTTTTTAAGGTTTTGCAGGTAACTTCTGAAACTTTTCTACGAAGTTACTTCGGCAAGACAAGCTCCGTGATTTGTTGACAAGCAGTTAGAAAATCCTCCTGCAATGGGGGTTATCGGCTTTGGGATGATAATCTGCCTCTCTTTTGTGATGAAAATAGCGGCCGCTGACTTTCGTTTTCTTGTCATTACTCACTGCCAGCCACACCTGTGTTTTGTACCCTTTGTCGAGATCATCTGGAACACCGTAACCGGCCATTTTCGTGGGAACCCAACCCGGATCAACGGCATTGGCATATACGTCGGGCCATTTACGGGCTAAGGCTTTTGTTAACAGAATCACGTGCAATTTTGAATGGGAATAGCTGAAGCCTTCTCCTGATTTTATTTTATCAAGTGAAGGACTGCCATGTGTATGCATACACGAACTGAAGTAGATAAGTTGTTTCGGTTTTTTGATCAGACAAGTAAGGATGTATGGTGCCAATGTGTTTACGACTAATATCTTTCTCCAGAAGTATGATAGACTCCGGCATTATGGATGACTGCATCAAAGCGGCCAAATGTATTTACATCTTCAGCTAACTGTTTCGTCTCTTCGATGCTTGAAAGATCACCGATCAAAACATTTTCGGCATTTGGCACACTTTCCAGCGTATCCTTTTTACGTGGCTTATTTCTTGCGTGAAAGACAACTTTATGTCCCTTACTGATTAATGATTTTGCTGCTAATTGTCCCAATCCCGCTGAAGATCCAGTGATAAATATTCGTGCCATGTTAAAATCTTATCCAAGAAAACTTGCAGTTATTGTACTAAAAACGAAACGAGTAATTCAGACTGATATTCCAGAGTGGATCCGAGTTAGTAATCTCCGTATCAATCACTTTATTAATAGAGGACGAGACCATAACCGGAATATCTCAACGCCCAATGCAATACTTGTAGCTGCATAAAAACCAGAGATATCGTCAATTTTTAGGTAGTAAAGCTGTGGCCGAAAATTCATGTACCCACTTTAATTTGTCTTTTTCTTGTTAACATTTGGGGTACTTGCAATATAGATTGCCCGAATATTCTTAATAGAGTTTTAAATAATATTTGATGCAATAGCATATAACTCAGAAATATAGGTAATTATAAATGTTAGTAATTTTTTATTGCCAAAATGGCCACCAAGAATGAAACACTTTAAAAACTTTCACATAGTATTCTGGGGATTATTTTTTCTTAATTATATCGGTTGTTCATTGTGACAAAAATCCTTCGGGTTTTGAACTATCATCAGATACGGGTCTTGATTTTCCCGGTTCTGCTGAAGTATTGAGGACCATGCGTTTTGAATTTTCAAATCCGCAGGATAATGCTCTCCCCACTTGGGGTCCGGGGGCAGAGGAGTGACTTACATCTGGAAAGTATATCCGAGACAGCAGTATGGCTATTATACTGTTTTTTTCTGGGGAAATAAGGGTTCTTTCTTGTATAGTGATGATATCCCTTATTATGGTTTTCATCCTTATCCTACTGGTAGTGGTAATACCCATAAATGGGAAATTGCAGGTGGTGAAGGGAAAGATATTGTGACCGATGACGGTGATGTTGTTTACGAGACCTGGTATACACAGGTTGCTAGGGTATGGTCGGATAGCAGCGGTAAACATCATGAGTATTACTGGGATTGGCCGGATACCTCAAAAGTAGTAACTTTTACAGCAAGTGCTAGTTATGGAAATAACAATCCTCCTATTCCGGCACTTACATGGGGAGATGCCCCCTGGACTCATAATTCTGATTGTATCTTTGGCGAATGCGGAGAAGGGGGAGAAGTTTTTGATGGAATTCTGAGAGGTATTCAGATTTATAATAACAAGATTTCTTTCTCTGATATTCAAAGTGAGATTGAAAGTCCGCTTTCAACATCCGCTGGGTCTTCAAATATCTGGTATCTCAATATTAATCCAACACCTTCTGATATCTCTGACAAATCAGGGAAAAATCATAACCCTTCATGGGTTGGAAGTGAAAGACCTAGTTTGTATACCAGTACTAAAATGTAAAATGACGTATGTATTTTGAATCACTACTGCATAAATTCAGTATGTAAAATTCTATATCTCAAATCTTGCATTACTGGGGTATTATTTTTCAATTACTGTTCGATTGATCTAAGCGGTATAACGACCTGGCAAATGAGCGGCGCACGTTAAATTTCTGTTCTGCTAATTAACGAACGAATAGCTTTAAAACCCAAAACTGGCAACCACTGGCGAGGGGCGAGGGACGTCCGTTTGAAACGCTGGTCATATGGCGTGTTATTTTATCAAGAGCTTAAACTAAAGTATAATTTTCAGTTAATTTTGTTCCATAGTTTCTGATATTTTTGAATTTATGCTTAAAACATTTTGGACACTATTGAATAGTAATTAATGCACCCTGAAGTGAATTTATTCGTATAATGCTTAAATACAACTTGCGGGGAATAATTATGAAGCTTTACAATAGGAAGGAAGTTGGCGAAATTCTTAAGAAAGCAGCTGAGAATTCTTCAACTGATGACTCTGATTCGCCTAACGGCTTGTCCATGGCTGAATTACAGCAAATCGCATCAGAGGCCGGGATTGATCCAGAACAAATTGCCCGGGCTGCTGCCGAAATTGATGTTGAAGTTGGGAAAAATGAGCCGACGTTTTTGGGTGGCCCCTTTTCGTTCAGCAGCCAAGTTTTAGCAGAGGGGGAAATAACGGCTGGCAAATGGGAAGAGATGCTCATTCATATACGGGAGTTTTTCCAATCCAAAGGAGAAGTTACCACCAGGGGATCAATTTTTGAATGGAGCTCTCCGTGGGGTACCACCAATTCGGCTCAGGTAACTGCCCTGAAAGATGATGGAAAAACGAAGATCAGTGTTAGTTGGAATGGGCCCCTTACCGCCATTCCGTTTTACATACCGGTGCCTTTAGCTGCCATTGCATCCGTGTTATTTGCGTCTGAATTCCTTGAATTAGCGAGCGTTCCGGGTATGGTCTTTGCTCTGTTTGCAACCGGACTTACTTTCTTGGCCGGGCGGTGGGCGCTTCGCAGACACCTGAACAAAGGGTTTAAAAAACTCCGCCAAATGGTAGCAGGATTAAGCCTTATTGCCAACGAAAAAAGCAGGAATTCTGAAAATGTTTCGAGTCAAATCAACGCAAATAAGACGAAAGCCGATACTAAGAATCCTCTTTCTCAAATAGAAATACAAGAGGGGGAGAGCAGCGATAAGCTTGATAGCGAGAGGGCATTACGCAATCATCTTCGAACATAATCGAGGCGCGTCACCACATCCGGTATTAAATTTTATATCATAGACTAAACTAATTTATTGCACCAGTTTTTTTTCTAAAGGGCTAGGCTAAGCCATATAACGCCCCTGCAAATGACCGGCGCAGGGATTACTAGTGGTTTAAAAGCAATGAATTTCCTCAGTCACTAGCAAGAGATTCGGCCAAGCTGAGTCTGCGTCCCCCGTTGATTTGCGGGTGAGGTGTAATGATAGATTTACATTGAGCAATTACCTAGTTGTTTCTTGGAATCACCTTTTTTAATAAAATAAGGAAGCGGTATAGGAGAAGGCGGATTTGAATCTGCTATTTCACCATTAATCCAGTCCAGAAATTCAGCTTTCTGTTTTGCAGGCACAAGATAATCCCGCTCTCCGCACCGTATTTGTATAAACTGGCTATCTGCAATCTGAGAAAACAATGCATTAGAGGAAAGAAATGAAAGAGGAGTAAATTCGATTTTGCTTCCAAATAAATTCGTTATTCCCAAAGCATGATCTGAATGACCAACGTAATCGCTTAAATATTCATAAGAAAAAGATCCTAATCTAATGGTTATGCTAGCACCGCCAAATCCAACACTCTTGTGATACGTTTTACCACTTCTCAAATACCCCAAAACTAGAATGATCACGAAGAGTAACAGCGATAATATTTTGAAATATAACTTCTTCATGATAATTGCTTATTAACGACCCTGCGCATAAGCTGCCTTTTGATTACCTCTCAAATAAATAAATGATTATTCCACCAAAGTACATCATTTTTGGGTAGGGGTAATCTAAAGGCTGATTATATGGCGCCTTTAATTTACCGGTTGAAGCTCAGTACTGAATCCGCTATGGTCTCCTGATTCACTAATTCGTTGCATTTTTTTCTTTTCAATATATTTACCTGTCCATGGATCGAAGGAATAAACGTTGTAGACAAATCTTATTCTTGAGCGTCCATTGGTCAAATTAGTTTGATGCTTTTCGATTAAATTAGTTACGTAATACCGAAATCTGCCTGTATAAAATTGATTTCCATTTGTTTGTTCCCACGTTAAAAAACTGGATACCGTATTATACTTACTATCATTTAGCCCCTCATTTTTTGCAACTTCAAGTGCTTGTTGGGCATTGATATTGAAAGTTTTTTGATTCGCAGTTATATCTTCAAACCCATAATTATTAAATTGGTCATGACTAGGAAGATAAGTCCCGGTTGAATCTAACTTGATGCCGATCATTTCATGTCTCCAATTTGAAGAGGAATCAACTCGTACGCTATAACGAAATAAAAATTTTGTTGGCCTTCTTTCCATTGGTTCAATCCAACTCCCAACATATCCATTTTTATCGTAAGCATAGCAGTTATAGTCAAATTGCACATGTTTTTCAAAAAACTCGTTACTATAGGTGGAAATGATTAAATGATCCGTTTGTTTCTTCATTTTCTTAAGTAAATTATGCCATGGATATAATGATTCATTGACGATACAGACTGCGGTATCGTGATTCCATGTAAACATCAGCGTACCTTCTTTGTTGTATTGTTTCCATACTCCAAGTTTTTCTCCTTCTTTGTTTTTCCAACCTTCAGTATGGATTTGTGAGGTATCGTCAATAAATTTTACGCTATACCATACTGAATCTGAATGAAAGTATTTTTCCTCATAAATTTTGTAGACTGAGTTTTTTGTGATTTCAATTTTTGAGGAATCGGTAGTAATCGTTTTTTCCTGGAATTGTCCGTTTGCAGACAATGCAATTTGTAGTAAGAAAGCTAGGATGAAGAACTTCTTAGACATGATTAAGATAAATTACAAGGGATTGAATTGAACTTGCTACATTTTGGTGGACACCCAGTTAAGCCATAGATTGTTGCCGCAATTTATGACTAATAACCATTATGAGTAAAAGACGAAGTTATAGTAAAGAATTTAAACTGGATGTCATTAAACAAAGCTATAAGCGGGACAATATCCGGGAGCTGGCTGATGAGTTAAGGATTGACCCGGGCCTTATCTACGCTTGGCGCTCTAAATATAAAAAACAACCCCAGCAGCCCTTTCCAGGCAAAGGTATTCCACAGCAGACGCCCGAAGAGAAAGAGCTGGCTGCATGATCTGGCTTAACTCTCTGTCTATTTTTTTGTAGCAATTCCACAATTGAGCCATATAACGACCTTCGGGATAAGCGGCGCAATGCGCTCTCCAAGTTATTGATGAATTAAATAGTAGCCCAAATCTTCAAACCAAGCAAGGACAGGCTGAGTTGCGTCCGCTTGATGACGGGGTTAGCGCAACTACTATTTATCTAAAATAACACCAGAACTATCTTCTATAATCAAAGTATCTACATTGCCTTTATTTTTATTTCGTGAAATAAAGATGACTTTCCCATTATGAAATGTTGGCTTCTCGATAATGTTAAACGTTCCTCTTTGTCTGTTATACAAATTACGATAAACCCAAGCATACTCACGATTTTTTAAATCATATTTACCTACAGTTCCAGTACTACGCAAATACATAAAGTGCTTCTTGAATATCGCCTTAGAAAAATTAAAACTTCCTGCCGATTCCTTGTTAGAAATGTTATAGCTTTCTTTATCAATGATTACAAAACTAGTTCCACCGTGGGTACTTATAGATTCTTCATAGAAAATAATGTATACACTATCAGTTTCGGCCCAGTCAACCGATGCAATATGATAGTTCTCGGAAAGCGGTAAAGTAAATTCGACTTGTTCATTAGCTATTGTGCCTCTCACCCTTCCAGAAGGTAGAATTGTAATATCTTTATCCTCTGTTACGATGGTCATTGAATCCGTTTCTACGAATTTGCCATGCCACTTAACATCAAGTAAGTGAACTTGAGCAAAAGCCGAATTCCCCCAGATGAATAGGATTGCTACAGAAAGTAATAAGGTAATATTTTGTTTCATGATTTCTTTAGTTGCGCTAACCTATAAATATATCAAATAAGGTGTTGTTTAATGGTTTATAAATTAATCTTCATAGTTAGCTAAATACGCTCTTGAAAGCAAAAATCAATATTATATTCGGATTTTATATTACAGGGGAATGATATAATGCTGTGATATAATATCCGAATGTAAGGAAAAGGCAGCCGACGGGTCTTACTTATATAGTATATCTATTCATAAAAAAAGGAGAGGCCCGTTATGTCTAAGTCAACACTGCTGGGACGCATGCGAACCGAAATCCGCCGGCGCAATTACAGTTATAGAACCGAACAGGCATACACCCGATGGGTAATTCGTTATGTTAAATTCTTTAACCTTCAACATCCCTCTGGTCTCAGGGAAGAAGAGGTGGTGCAGTACCTGAATTACCTGGCTGAAGACCGGAACGTGGCGGCATCGACCCAGAATCAGGCCCTCTGTGCATTGCTCTTCTTCTATGAACAGGTGCTTGGGAATCCCCTGGAAGAACTGAAAAATTTCAAGAGGGCAGAGAAACCCCAACGATTGCCGGTTGTTTTAACCCCCGATGAAACCCGGCGGATTCTCAGTCTTATGGAGGGGACACCCAGGCTGGTGGCCGAACTGTTGTATGGGGCTGGACTGCGTCTGTCGGAATGCCTGCGCCTTCGATGTCTTGATCTGGATTATAGCTATAACCAGATTCAGGTTCGCTCGGGCAAGGGCAAAAAAGATCGCATCACTATTATGCCGCAAAGCCTTAAGAAAAAGCTGCGCCATCAGCTGAAACGCGTCAAAGTGTTGCATCGCAAAGATATTCGGTGTGGATATGGTAAAACCTTATTGCCGAAGGCGTTGAATAAGAAATATCCGGATGCCGCGAAAAAGTTAAAATGGCAGTACCTGTTTCCGTCCCACAACCGCAGCAGGGATCCGCGCTCCGGCCTAATTCACCGATATCATCTGTCGGATTCCACCATTCAGCGGGCCGTGAAGCAGGCCGTGAACGAAAGCGGGATCCAAAAACACGCATCCTGTCATACCTTCCGGCACTCTTTTGCCACGCATCTGCTGGAGGGCGGCTACGACATCCGCACCGTTCAGGAGCTACTGGGCCATAAACACGTCAATACTACCATGATTTATACGCACGTGATTAAAAACAAGGGAAGTGTGGTTAAATCGCCTATTGATGCATAAGTTATGGGAAAGACCAAACAGCGAGAGGGGCATTCGAATAAATACCTACAACTCAAGACTCACGACCTAAGACCCAATACCAATTATTCACTACTCAAAACTAACTCCTAATCACCCATCTGCCCATTCCCACCCGATCTTCGCTCCTGGAAAAACTGCTTTAGAATCCACTCGCAGTCTTCCTCCATAAATCCTTGTATCACATCAACTTGATGGTTTAACTTCTTGCTTGATGAGATATTGAATAGGCTCCCACAGCTGCCCGCCTTGGTATCCCAGGCACCAATCACAACAGTATCCAGCTTCGACCAGACCATGGCTCCGGCACACATGGGGCAGGGCTCCAGAGTGACATAGAGGGTACAGTCTTGCAGGTATTTTTGCCCGAGGGTGGAGCAGGCCGCCGATATCGCCAGCATCTCGGCATGAGCCGTGGGGTCGTTGAGCCGTTCGGTTTGATTGTATCCTTTACCGATGATACGGCCGTTTTTAACAACGATCGCGCCCACCGGCACTTCCTTTTCCTCATAAGCCTGCTCGGCCAGGAAAAAGGCTTGCTGCATGAATCGAAGATGCTTTTGTGTTCCGGGAATGTCAGACATTATTATTTGCTTCCTTGCAAGTTAAATAGCTATAATCCTTCGCTTTATCTTATCAGGTTAAAAGGCGTTGGTTGTCTAAAGACAAAGCAGCCCTTTTGAGGGTATAAATTTTGAATCAGAAAATACGGCAAATGGACGAGGTAAAACAACAAATTATTGCACTGCTTGAGGAGAACATTCGTAATATCCCTGACTTTCCCAAGCCCGGCATACAGTTTAAGGATATCACGCCGCTGCTCAAAAACCCGGATACCCTGGAGCTCACCTCCCAGGTGCTGGCTCGCCCGTTTCGCCATCGGGACATCGACTACGTAGTGGGACTCGAATCCCGGGGATTTCTGTTCGGAACCAACCTTGCCCAGGATCTTCATGCCGGCTTCATACCGATCCGAAAGCCGGGCAAGCTGCCAGCGGATGTTATTTCTGCCACCTATGCGCTGGAATACGGCGAAGACGAGATCCAGATGCACAGCGATGCTATTGAAGAAGGGGCCCGGGTGCTGATTCACGACGACCTGATTGCGACCGGTGGCTCTGCCAAAGCGGCTACCGAACTGGTGAAGCGCTTGGGTGGCGAGGTGGTCGGTTATTCCTTTATCGTGGAGTTGGCCGCCCTTAACGGACGAGAGCAGCTGCTTGACGATAAGGATGTCGAGGTGCTGATTTCTTTAGGTTGACGGGGCGCCGACTTTCTGAAAAACAACCGGCCAGGAAGATGGGCAAGAACGTCTGTAAATTGTCACACTTTATTGATTACCGAGAGCACATCATTTATTGCAGATATTGCCAATTCTGAAGTGATTTGGGGTTTAATCGCGGAGTTGATCCCAAAATTACAGCTAACTGTCTGCCTTTTATCAATTAACGTGGAACATCTATGCCGAAGCCGCATTATAAGTGAATGTACAGACATCAGTATAATCAATAGCAATTCAAACGACGGTATCATGACTACCATAAAGAATAAATTTGCTGCCTTATTGGTGATAGCAGCGGTTACAGCTGTGGGCTGTAGCCAGTCTATGGTCATCAGCAAGGTAGACTATTCTCAGTCCATCGAATCTGTGTTGAAGCCGAATGAGAGCGGCATGGTTTCGGATATGCAGCATGGACTTAAATTTAATATTAAACCTATCCAGTATGCGGAAACCCAGGATACATCTTCTGTGACGGTTAAGGAAGTACGCTATATTCGTGGACAGGAGGGATATTATTACATCACCGCTCCGCATTTTAATCACGTGTATGTGATGGCTCCGGAAAAAAGCACCTTAAAGCTCAAGAAAAAAATTGCGGTCACCGATTCCGAACAAGGACTTCAGCAGCCCGCTTTTAATCAGCGTACCAGTTATATTCAGCTGCTAAACCGGGAAACAGGTGACAGTTGGCAGTTAACTGTAAAGGGTGTACAGAAAGAAGAAAGTCAAATGGCGCAAAGGGAGGATAAGTGATGAAGAAACTTAAAACATTTATTTTAACGGCAATATTTGTGGCAGCAGGTATGGTTACGGCTGCTGCGCAGGTACCGCAATCGGATTACGAAATACAGAAAACGTTTAAGGAACAATACGAGCAGTACCAGGATCGTGTTGATACAGTAAGTTCTCCGGATAGTGCGAAGAAACTGATCCAATCAATACGCGATTTTGAACAAAAGTACAGTTCTCACAGCGAGCTACTGGATAAGGCTCTTTATCCTGATTCGTTTAAGGAACAGATGGAAGACCTGAAACAGTCGTCGGTGCTGGCGCTGGATGAAGCACAGAAATATCACAAACAAACCCAAAAGCTTGAAGAGTTGCAGGCGCAACTCACAAGCTATCAAGAGGATCTACAGCGACTCAATCAGCAGACCGACTCCCTGCAAAAAGCTATGCAACAGTCGGCACAGAGCGAGAAACAGCTGTCCGGCATGGTTCGTCGCTATCGTGAGAGCCTCGAAAAGAGGGATGATCTGATTTTGGCTTTCATTGACTCTATGGTGGTAGCTTATCAGCAGATGGATATGAAATCGCTGCAGGATCTGGAAAATATCGATAAAAAATCACGTATCGACTCGAATGGAGATGCGCTTAAGATGATCCACGATATTTCCGGTGAAAATCTGCAGATTCTCAGTGAAAATAAGAAAAGCTTACACCTGCAGGATTACATGCGCATGGCCCAGGTTGAACAGCAGTTTGAAACCATGTGGAACCGACTGGGCGATAAGATTACGGAAGTATATGACGGCGAAAATGCCAAAGCGATGGCTGCCAATATTGATGAGAATATCGGAAAATGGAAGCAGATGCTGAGCAATCAAACGATTGCTGCCCTTAAGGACTCGCTGGCTGATAAAGGCATAGCGGTAGGCGGATTCGATAACGGTGAGGAATTTTACACCGCGGTGAACTCCTATTTGGATCAGAAAATCGAGAAAAGCCGAAAAGATGCTTCGAAAGCGACTTACCAAGAGCTACAAAACTTCCAGGAATTCTGGAACCGTGTAGAAGTGGACTGGTCTAATAATTTTGTTGATGCTGGTATTATCAGCAAGCCTCAAATGGCTACTCTTAATCAAAAGGTAGACCGCTGGTCAGAGTTTGCACAGCCCCGCTCCAGCAACTGGATGGTTTATGTGCTGGGTGGAAGCGTGCTGTTGGCCCTTGCCTTGGGTGTATTGCTAATCAGAGAGCGTTCCGGCAAGAGCGGAAAAGAGAGCAGCAGTACCGGTACGAGTCCGAAAACCAGTACTTCCGCAGGCTGATATTAGATATTCTTACTATTTACATGAAAAGCCCGGAGCTTCTAAAACTCCGGGTTTTTTTATCCACATCAATTTTATGCCAAGGTTACTGGCCCGCCGCGGAAGTTACAGCCAATCTCTTACTCAGTTGCCATAGGCCAACGATGACCCCTATAATCAGCAGCTGCGCCATAATCGTAAAGAGGGTGGGGTAAAGCCCCAGGAGCGGCATGTTGGGCAGGGCCGGGACACTGTGAATGCCGAGATAGCCGGCTTCCTGAAATTCGTGAATGCCTTTACCTACCAGCACAACGGCCAGCAGCGACATTACGAAGGAGGAATATCTAAATAGGGAACGAACGGGCAGTCGCTTCGAAAAGCGTATGATGAGTGCGGCAAGGATCATAACGATACCCAGGGCGCTGAGCGATCCCAGCATGATGCCGGAATTGCCGGCCGATGTTGATTTTATACTGATGGAGGAGAGGAAGATGACCGATTCGAAAGCCTCGCGGAATACCACAATGAAAGCCAGCACCGCCAGTCCCCAACGGTTATTTTCATCAACCAGGCTCGTTATTTTCTCTTTCACAAATTTGGTCCACTGCGAGGCGTGCGTTTTGTTATGCAGCCAGAAACCGATATAGATCAGCATGCCCACGGCAATCAACGAACCGATGCCCTCCATGATCTCGCGCTGAAAGGAACTCATCTGAATGAGGGTCTGGGCAAAAAACCAGCTGATAATCCCCAGTCCAAGGGCCGTCAGCCATCCGCCATGTACGTATTTGAGCGACCGGTGAGCCCCCATGGACTTTAGTACGCTGATAATCACCAGAATAATGAGCACGGCTTCCAATCCTTCGCGCAACAGGATGGAGGACGCCATGGTGAATGTAAACCAGAAGGAGTAATCCTGATTGTTCAACAGGTTCTGCGCCTGCTGGATGGAGGCTGTTGCAGCTTCAATTTTTTGCTGTACCTGATCGGGCGACTGTTGTTCCTTGATCGCCGAACGCGTATCAATCATCTTGTTTTCAATATCCGAAACTATCCCGGGATCGGAAGCCTTGATCTGGCTTTCCATCGGTTCTACGCCATGCAGATAGGCATCCAGCGCCAGCTGGTGAGCTTTTTCAGGATGATCGGCGGCGTACGCCTCACCCGCGGAGTTCAGCAGATTGATCGCCTTGGCCAGGTAATCATCATTCGAGCCCTTAAGCTTTTCCATCGAACGCAGCACGGTCATGCCGTCTTTTTCGTCAATATTCTTATCCTGAAAGTATGTTTGCCACTGCTCGTTTTTCCAGGTAGTAATTGTTTTCAGCGAAGCGGTATCTCGCAGTGCATTGCGGATATGTTGCGCTTTTGCATCGGAGATTTGGGACGAATAATTTAGTTGGTTCACATAAAAGGCGATGTCCCAGACCTCCTGATCCGACAGTTCGGTAAAAGAACGCATCCCGGTTCCTTCAATACCGAGCCGGATAGTATTGTAAGCCTGCAATGGAGATAGCTTGGCGGCCAAGGTATCATCGTGAAAATTTGATGGGGATGGATTCAATTGTTTGGCAAGGGGACCGTTGCCGCGCCCGAGTTCTCCGTGACAGGAAGAGCAGTGGGTTTGAAACAATTGCTTGCCGTGAGCGAGATCTGGTTGTTTCGAGGGTGTAACCGTGATAAGATTCAGTGCCAGAATCTGCTGCTGTATATCGGCGGCCTGACGGCCTACTTGCTGCGGGGAAGATTTCTCTTTGATAGCATTTCCAAGCGCAACAACTTTGTCATCTAAATTACTGAAAGCTTCTTGGTTGATTTCAGAAGTAAGCTGGCTGTGCAAAGATTTAATGCGATCGCTGAACTCCAGCATTTCCTGGTACTCAATCTTGCTTTGCACTTTTCCGTCTGCAACCGCATTGGGATAATCTTTACCCACGTAATCGAGTAAATTAACCAGGCTTCTAATTTTTTGAGAAGAGGAAGAGGAGGGAGATTGCTGGGCCTTGAGGTGAGGTGTGCTGAGCAGCAGGCCAACACAGAGCAACAGTAATGATTTAATCCTCATGAGGTACTTCTGATAGTTTATTTAGATTCGTTCTAAGTATAAGGATTTTTTAGAACTGATATAAATAAAAAGCACTCATTTTTTTCTAAAGGTCCATGTTGAAACTTTTTAGCGGATTTGATTTTAAAAAGTAATAGATTTTGAATGAGCGCTATCATTATTCAAGAACATATTATGCAGTCTAACAGAACAATCCTTTATGCAGCTGCCATCGTTTCGCTGGCCATTATCGTATGTACACTCATCTTTACACAGACTTGGAGCGGTAACTACCGGATGAATCAGACTATTTCGGTAACGGGATCGGCCACCAAAAATTTTCAGTCGGATCTAGGGTATTTGCGGGCCACTATACAAACAAGGGCGGCTACTGCCCGGGAAGCGTTCAGCATACTTGAGTCGCAGAAACCTGCTCTTATCAAATTTTTTCAAGAGCGCGGTTTTGAGAAGGATAGTCTTCACTTTTTTCCTGCCAATAATTATTCACAGGAAGAATTCGACCAAAACGGCCGTCCCACGGGACAAATACTATCCTGGAATTACAGCCAAAGGGTAGAGGTGCATTCTCCGGACGTACAGCTAATCCAAAATATGTCGCTGGAGATAAGCACCCTCGTCAATAAGGGGATCAATGTAATGGTGGAACAACCCGAATACTATTTCTCAGGGCTTGATACGCTTAAAGTGCAGATACAGGCCGATGCTGCCCGTAATGCCATGGAGCGAGCCCAGTTTATTGCTGATGCCACCGGCAAGGCCCTCGGCAATATGACCGGGGCTCGAATGGGCGTGTTGCAAATTACGCCGGTTAACTCAAACCAAGTATCCAATTACGGCATCAATGATGTTAGCTCGATAGAGAAAGAAATTACAGGCGTGGTGACGGCTACCTTCCTTATTCAATAACTTTTATTTTGTTTTTGGTATCCGGTCGGGCTTTCAGCTCATCTATTAACACGATGCTGATGTCTCACTAGTGTCTTAACACCTTAAGGAAAATCAGCATTACCCTCAGGGGTAAGCGTAATGCCAAAAGTAATGCCGATACGTGGGTGAAAACCTGTTTTCGTAATTACCGGTGTAAAAGCCGCCTTAAATGTAAAATGGCTCGATTCCACCGGGTAGTAACGATATCCAATCGAAAAGGTCGCACCCGGCGGTTCAATAAAATCCCATTTATCATGATCGTAAATGGTGCCAAATAGGATTCCGCCGCCAAGTTCCAGCTTATGAGCCGTTTGCCCCAGCATGTACTGTCCCATTACTATACCCAAAAAGGCCAGCGATCCCTCGTCTGCCTGCTTGTTACGATTCGGATTGTCAAAGGCCGGCGGATAGACTGCACCGCCTAGTCGGAAACCCCAACTGCGTTGAAACAGTACATCATAGTTCAGGGAATAGAACAATCCGTTACCACCCAGCTCGAGGTATGCGCTTTGCTGCGGAATCTCGGCCGTAGATGGTGACTCCGGTAGTTGCGCGCTAGCAACGGCAGTGAAACTAAATCCCAAAAGGAATGCTACCAAAGTTGTTCTTATAGGAATTTCACCTATCATCTTATTTTTGTTTGGTATTTAAGTTCGCTTTTTTAACGCTGTCTATCTGACTGGGAGAGAGGGAGCTATCGAAATTATATAAGGCAGATTCCCATGAGCCGTACACCGGGTTGGGAAGGATGAACCACTTGCGTCCCCATTTATCCTGATGCTGTTTCACCAGCCGGTGTCGCTCCTCGCGGCTGATATCTTCGGCGTGGATAAAATCATTCAGGTTATCCCCGAAAAGCATGATGATTCGGTAATCGCGGGCCACAAAAGCACGTCGGTTCACTTTTGCCGAGGTCCAATTTTCGTGCTCGTGGTTGCTGAGAATGCGATCTTCTTTTTCCGACAGCGGAAATCCCAATTTTTGCAGATTTTTCCGGGTGCCTTGTTCTACTTTAGCCGCACGATTGGTTACATAATAAACCGCTATACCTTCTTTGGCGGCACGCTGGGTAAAATCCAGGGCACCGGCAATGGGATCTGCTTTGGCCTCCATCACCCAGTCATTCCATTTTTGGGGATCGTAGTCGCTGCGCTGCTTGATCATGCGCGCTTCAAAGGCCGAGTTGTTTAATACTGTTTCATCCACATCTAAAATAACGGCAGGCGGCTTTGATGCAATATCCTGTTCTTCCTGTTTAGGGTAGGCGGTCCAGTAGGAATCTTCGAGAGCCAGGCCCAGCTCCGAAGTGGCATTTTGATAAATACTAGTGGTGAGGGCGCGATATTCCGCGGAATTTTGCATCCACAGGGTGGCACTGGTGGCTGGATTATCCAGGACGGATGGAGCCGTACTTTTGCATGCCGTTATCAGTAGAAGTATTAATAGACTACTGGCAGACAAATAACTGCTTTTACGAAAAAGGAAGAACATGGTGAGGCTGAATTTTGATTAAATTTAAGAACACTAAAGTATCAAAAACTCAAGAAGAAATCCGAATGATTTAACGTCTCAAACAGATGATACAAAGCAGAATAACTTGTATACTTAGCACTCGTTGAGTTACGTCAACCAGAGCAATAAAAATGGGCAAGGCAAATAAGAATCTGAAAATAATAGGGCGGCTCGAAAGTATTGATTTCCCGGAGTGGGACCTGCGTGATATCGATGCCAAGGTTGATACCGGTGCTTACACTTCGAGCCTGCACTGCCACCATATTGAATCCTTTAAAAGGGATGGCCAGCAATGCGTGCGATTCAATCTGCTTGATCCTTCCCATGATACATACAACGACAAACTGTTTGAGTGGCCCATTCACCGGACCAAGGTGGTAAAGAGTTCCAACGGCTCACGGGAAGAACGTTTTGTCGTTAAAACGAAAGTCCGGCTGTTCGATAAGCTGCTGTCCGCCGAACTCTCGCTAACCGACCGCTCGGAGATGCGGTATCCCGTACTGATCGGACGTAAGCTGATCAACGGCCGGTTCCTCGTTGACGTCTCCCAAAAATATGTAACCAAAAAGAATATCGAAGACACGAAAAAATAATTACATGCACATAGTTGTTCTCTCTCGCAATTCAAAACTGTATTCCACATCCCGGCTTGTAGAAGCCATTGAAGAGGCCGGGCACGACGCCACGGTACTTGATCACCTCAAGTGTGACATCGTCAGTGAAAAAGATAATCCCTGTATTTACTACCGCGGCACGAAGGTAGCCGGGGTAGACGCCGTAATTCCGCGTATAGGTGCTTCCGTTACCTTTTACGGCTCGGCCGTGGTGCGGCAGTTCGAAATGATGAAAGTGTTTACCGCTGTTGAATCTCAGTCACTAGTTCGTTCACGAGACAAGCTGCGCAGCCTGCAAATTATGGCGCGGGCCGGCGTAGGCATGCCCAAGACGGTATTCACCAATTACTCAACCGAGGTACGAAAAATTATCGAATCGGTAGGCGGTCCGCCGCTAATTGTGAAACTGCTGGAAGGTACCCAGGGCGTGGGCGTGGTATTGGCCCCGACCTTCAAGGCGGCTGAATCAATCATCCAGGCATTCCACAGCATGAAGGCGCGAGTCATTGTTCAGGAATTTATTGAAGAAGCGAAGGGAGAGGATATCCGTGCTTTTGTAGTGGATGGTAAGGTAGTCGGTGCTATGAAACGGAAAGGCGTTGAAGGGGAATTCCGCTCCAATATCCATCGCGGAGGCACCGGTGAACTTATCAAACTGACCAAGGAAGAACGCCGGGCGGCGCTTATCGCTACCAAGGCGATGGGGCTGTCGGTAGCCGGCGTAGATATGCTGCAGTCGGAGCGCGGACCGCTGGTGCTGGAGGTGAACTCCTCTCCAGGCCTTGAAGGTATTGAATCCGCAACGGGAAAGAATATTGCCGGACGCATCATTTCATTTGTCGAACGAAAGGCTATTGAAACGAAAAACAACCCCCGCAAGCAGACCAATTTGACGCGCAATGCCTGATACAATTACAATCAATAAGCACAAAATTGGTCGCGGCCAGCAGCAGGAAATTCAATTGAATATTGCCCGGCTGCCAACCTATACCAATATCGACCTGCCGGTGCATGTGTATCGCGCGGAAGAGAAAGGTCCGGTATTATTGCTTACCGGCGGCTTGCACGGCGATGAACTGAATGGTATTGAAATTGTCCGGAGGATGATCTTCAAAGATATGTTGATACCGGAACGCGGCAGTGTTATTGCGCTCCCGTTAGTAAACGTCTACGGCTTTATTCAAAATGTGCGGGGCCTGCCCGACGGCAAGGATATAAATCGTAGTTTTCCGGGTATAAAAGGCGGATCGCTGGCGCGTTTGCTGGCGTATACCCTGATGAACGAAATCATCCCGCAGATCGACTATGGAATTGATTTTCATACCGGGGGAGCCGCCCGATCCAACTATCCACAGATTCGCTGTACGCTTGAGGTTGATAAGAACAAGGAGCTGGCCGAAGCTTTTGCGCCTCCGTTTGTGGTGAATTCTTCTCTTATCGATAAATCGTTTCGGAAGGCAGCCAACAAAAAAGGGAAACACATCCTGGTATTTGAAACCGGAGAATCCACGCGTTTCGATGATTTTGGTATACAGCAGGGCATAAACGGTACCATGCGCCTGATGAAGTCGCTGGGAATGCGCAGCGAGGCACCCGAGCCGGAACACCCCACTGAAATTTATAAGAAAACGACCTGGGTACGAGCCAAATACGCGGGACTATTTCGTCCGAATATTCAGCTGGGCGATCGCGTCAGCAAGCGACAGATTCTCGGGCATATCACCGATCCCTATGGGAACGAGCGTTTCAAGTCGGTATGCCCGCACGACGGATGCGTTATCGGCATAAATTACGCTCCGGTAGTACACAAAGGCGATGCGTTACTGCACTTGGCCTATCACAATTAATTAATTTTTGAAGCAGAAACTTTACATTAGACACAGCCATGCAAGACGATTTACTATTTCATATAACGACCCGGGAAGACTGGAAAAAGAATCAAAATCATGGCTTTTATAAACCCGATTCGCTGGAGGAGGAAGGGTTTATACATTGCTCCAATGGTGAACAGCTTGAGGATACCGCAAATCGTCTGTTTTCTGACCGGGATCAAATCCTGCTGCTGGTAATTGACGTTTCTACGCTGCGGGAGCAGATTAAATACGAAAAGGATGAAGAGACCGGACAAAAGTTCCCGCATCTGTACGGGCCGTTGAATACCAGTGCGGTAATGGATAAACTGGATATTGTTGCGGAAAAAGACGGAACTTTTAAAATTTCTTTTAGCTCTGACAGCTGATGATAGATAAAGCCATTAATCATATCGCCGAAGTAGCGCGCATCCCTTCCTTCAGTTCATACGAAGAACGCCTGCATCCCTACATCCGGAAGGTCTTTAAACAGATTTCCCGTGCCGAAGAGCTTGAAGTAGAAGGGAATAACTTGCTTTTCAGGGTTGGAAATAAATCCGATAATCCCACTATCGCACTGGCCGCCCATCTTGATAAGATCAATCATTATGGCGAAGAATATCCCGATGCCTTACCGGTTACGATTGATGATGAGCAGATAGAAGGTGCTATGGACGACAGCGCGGGTGTGGGCTTACTGCTAGCAATGGCTGCCCGGGCTGCCAAAGTTAAGGGACTCAATTTCCTGTTTTTCTTTTCCGAGATGGAAGAAAGCAAAGGTCTAAAGGAGCATCCCGAACTGCTTCGCGACCACGGAAAAGGCTACAGGCATGGCATGGGAGCCCGCCGAATTGCGAGACATTGCCTAAGTCTTGGAGAAATTCCTGCAGAAGTTATTACACTGGATACTACGCCTTTGTTCAAAGGTGAGCCGGGCATTGCATTATATTCAAAACACTGGGAATACAACGACTTGAACCCATCAGATGATCTGGTAAAGGTCACAGAAGAGGCTGTTGATCGTTTCGTATCTGTGGATGCCCATATCAGGCTGGACAATAATACCAATGATTATCTGCAGTACGGATTGGTCTTTAACCAGGAGAGAGGCGGATCGGAACCGGTAGTGTCGGTTGCCCTGGAACCGGCAATTTATCCCTATCACCAGAAAGGGGAGCGCGTGTTTATCTCTGATTTGCAACGGACCCTGGATATTTTAGAGGGATATACCGAGAATTATCCCCGATGACCCGCTACGCCTTCATATACAATCCCGGATCACGGGGCGGACGTGCCGAACAGTGGGTGGATCAACTTCAAGATCACATCGGGACCCTGGATCAGGCACGGTTTATACGTTCAGAGCTGAAAGGGGATATCGCCGGAAAAGCGGCTGAAATCCTCCCTGAAACCGACGTTGTGGTAGCTTGTGGCGGAGATGGTACAGTTCGTGAAGTGGCTTCGGTTTTGGCCGGAACATCAAAGACAATGGGCATCATCCCGTTGGGGTCCGGTAATGACTTATGTAAAACGCTGGGAATTCCCACAGACCTTAACCGTTCACTTGAACTACTTGCCAGCCATAATATTACGGCTATTGATGTTGGTCAATGTAATAACTTTATTTTTCTGAATTCGCTGGGATTTGGCTTTGATGGATTAACCAATCGCTTTGCGGCAGAACTTTTGAACTATCCGCCCATTCTGCGTTATGCCATAGCAGCCATGAAGGCAGCCGGAAAACAGATAGCATTTAACGCTACAATCGATACTGCAAATGCAGGGCCCGAACAGAGATCCCTGCTAATGGTTACCTTGGCCAACGGCAAGGTGGAAGGCGGCTCATTTTGGATTGCACCGCAAGCAGATATTGCAGACGGTAAACTCGAGATGGTTACCGTAAATCCTGTCAAGAAGTGGAAAATTCCTTTTCTGCTTCCGTTTTTTTTATTTAAAAGGGCAGATCGGATCCCATATATAAAGACGAAAAAGATTAGTTCTTTACAGCTGCAATTCGATCAGACAGTAGCTGTTCATGCAGACGGAGAAATAATTGAAAATGCCGGCTGCGACTTTCATATCCGTATAAAACCGGAAGATCTTAACGTGATTACAGGATCATTGCAGTAAAAAAAAACTACTTTATGACACCGTCAATGATATGAATGACGCCATTTCCAGCTTTAATATTTGCCTGTACAATCGAATTAGCTCCAATGGTAAGGCGTTGTCCGTCGTTGATTTTTATTGTATGACCGCTTAAGCAGGTAACTTCCGACATTAGCTTGAGACTGCGCTCGGTGGCAAAGCCAGTCATTACGTGATTTAATAATAACTCCCGATCATTTTGTTGATTTTTAAGCAGCTGGTCGAAAGATTTGTTAGTAGGAGCAAATAAAGTAAATGGGCCTTGCTGTTCCAGGCGATTAGCCAGATCGGTGTTTGCCAGGGCTTGTGCAAAATGGGTGGTTTGTTGATGATTTTTTAACTCCTGCATAACCGTCTGTCCGTTGGCGTTCAGACTCAAGAAAAGAGCTGAGATCATCCAAACGGAGATGTAATGTGACTTTTTTCTCATGAACCCCTTGATTTCTTAAAAATAATTCGGACTACGATTCCGCGTCCGTTCTTTAGTATACTGTGATTTTTTTGATATGCAAATAATCTTAAGATTAATAATTGTTCTTGTTTTATAATCATTTTAAGGACATCTGTTCAAAATTTCATGATCCCGCCTGCAATTTTGGACAGATTGAATTCAAAAAGGCAGAATTTCTGTAAAATATCCTCAAACGGGCAAATTAGGCGACCCATACCATTATTAAATTATTTAAACCGCTTAGAATAGAAATTTGATATAATTGCCTGTTTAAACACTGCTAAGGCCTATAATTACGGTATTTATGTCATAAACCATCCATATTGGGGACATTTAACCTGAATTACAAGTTGATATAATTTTAAAATGGTAATGGAAAATTTCATGTATAGAATGCTTTCGAAAGTATTACATGCGATAGCATATATTGGGAAGGAGGAATTTTTTGGCTGTGCCGGTAGCTTCGGAATATATAATACCATAGGTGCATCGTATTAGACACCAAGAAGAAAGTAAGATGGAAGGAAACCCAATTCAATTGCGGCGGTTCCCAATCCGGGGATCAGGATTGATTAGGCTGGATCGTTATATTGGAGTCATAACAACAATACCTATGAGCCCAGGTAATACTTGCCATCATATACAGATGAATTAATCAAAACCGGGTTTATAATCAGGATTTTCCCATCTTATAACATATTTGTCGTATAATTTATATTATGTAAAGTAAATAAGGATTGGCTATAACGTTTAATACTTCCTCTTTAAAAATCTCTGCAGAAGTTGATACTTAAAAGTCCTTTATCACCTCCTGCTTAATAATCCTCGGACTTGTTATGATCCGCTTTTCACAGAAAGTAAATGGAAGAGCAATTTGGGTTTTCCGGTATTCGATTATATCGCCAGTCAAATCCTAAGCCCGTCCTATTGTTGATCCGACTCTTTATAAGAAGTGCTTCCAAAAAAAAGAAAGACGAAACATAAATTGCTTACCAAATTGGCTGTCATAAACAAATATGAACCGAGTAAAACTATATCTCAATTTAGATTTGCTAGCCGTTCCTGAATGGCTTTCAGATCCGGTAGTTTTCCGGAATCCTCCAAAACTTCACGGTATTTTATAATCCCCTCTTTATTGATAAGAAATGCGGCACGCTTCGCTACTCCTTTCATCCCGTAATAGTCATCATATAAGGCGTCGTATTGGGCGGCCACCTCCCTGTTGAAATCACTCAATAGCGGGAAATTGAAATTCTGATTGTTTTTAAATTCATTTAGTGTAAAAAAGCTGTCCACACTGATTGCCAATACCTGGGCATCCATGGAGTTATAGAGCTTCATGTTGTCCCGGGTCGTGCAAAGCTCTTCGGTGCAGGTGTCGGTAAAGGCAAGCGGAAAAAACAGCAGCACTACATTCTTTTCACCTGTGTAATCAGATAGTGATATGTTTTCCCCATTGGTATTTTGAAGGGTAAAGTCCGGTGCACGATCGTTAACTTTTACGCTCATTGGGCATTTTGAGTTTGCGTTAAGGGATAGGATTCAGTGTGTTCATACCCTAAAACAACCGTTATCATTCCAATGGCCACCAGTAATTTCCAAATCCACCCATACGATTGCTGAATTCCGGGGATATACCAGAAAAGCATATAGCTAAACAGAAAGATCACTACTCCACATAAGATGATTCCGTATTCGTTTCTTCGGTAGGTGTACACGAAATACATTAGTAGTGCGACCAGAATAGCTCCTCCCTGGTAAATAGAAATCAGCCACGTTTTTAAGGCATAGGTATCTTTAACTAATAAATAGGATAGCACGATTAAAAGCGGTAATCCGGTATACAACAGCGGAAATTGGGCAAATACCGGCTTGGATTCCCTGATAAATACGGCCAGGGAACTTAAAATAAAGGCCAGACAAGTGATATGTCCCCATTCCATCATAAAATTAGCGACTGGACTAAAGCCACTCCCTTCTATCAGCATATCTATAAAATGACTGAGCTGCATCAGCCAAAAAATTCCAGCGGCAATGGTCAATCCCAGGAATTTAAGGCGTTCCCGTTTTTTGGTTAACGTAAACAGCTTGAGAGCAACATAAGTGCTGGCAATAAGAAGTACGAATGTTGCCCAAGGCATAACCGAGAATAATTAGGAGTTTTCGGTAGGTTGTTGATCTTCGCGTTGCGAACGGCGCTGTTCAATTTTGCGCTGGCGCTGTTTTTCTTGTTTATGGACCATCACCTGATCGGCAATGTCTTTAAGCATACCCCGTTCAAATTGAATCATTTCGCGAATGAAATCATACAACAAAATTTGTTGATCATCACGATAAACATATGCTTCCCAATCAATTAGAGGGATATTTTTGATCGCATTAACCATGCCTGCCCGATGTTTGGCAATCTTCCGCAAAATCTTTTGAATATCTTGCATCTTCTCTTCATCCGGCTCGAAATCCTCCCGGTAATGAGTGAAGTTTTCCAGATGCGTGGGGCGAGGATCGTCTACCGTCTCTTCTAAAATGGGACGATAATACGAGAGTTGAGCATGATCAATCATCAGTAGCATTTCTGCTATTGATCGGCCTTCGGGCGGGTTTTCGTCGTAAGGCACATCATCAATAACATACTGCATAGCTTCGGCCTCATCCTGAAGATAAGATGCATCTTCTACTAACTGATCGAGTTCTTCCTGAGTAATTTCGCGATCTGCCATCTTCTGCTTATCTCACCCAATCAGATTCAGCTTCCACATTGTCATTATGCTTCTGTTGTTCAAGCATTTCAACAAGTGAGAGTCCTGAATTAAATTCACGATCACGATCTCGGACTGAGTGAATGTTATTTTCTTCCTGGAAATCCCAGAATTGGCCAAACTGACGGTTTTTATATTCGCGAAGGAAATCGAGGCGTTCTTTTAAGTCTTCTTTAGGGACCAGTAGGCGCTGCTTGTCGTAAATGGCCTCTTCCCTGGATTCAAAAACAATGTCGTAATCTTTACTCATAACAATGGCCTCTTCAGGGCACACTTCCTCACAATATCCACAATAGATGCAGCGCAGCATATTAATTTCAAAGAAATCGGGATACCGTTCTTTGGGATCGTCGGAATCTTCATTAGCCTGCATGCTGATAGCGAGAGGCGGACAGGCACGAGCACACAGTCCACAAGCCACACAGCGCTCTTTACCGTTATCTTCGACAAGTACCGGTCGGCCGCGAAAGATTGCAGGCGGATCCCACTTTTCTTCCGGGTATTGCAAGGTTACTGTCGGCTGAAAAATCTGCTTTAGCGTATACCAGAGCGCTTTAAAGATTTCAGGCAGGTACAGATTCTCGAGAAAAGAAAACGAACGCTCACGATCAAACTTTTCATTGAGCGCATTGGCACGCGGTTGTTCTAGATTCTTTGGTCTGGCCATAAGTTATGTTAAATAGATTATTGCTCAACGTAATATCGCAGGAAAAATAACTGATTCATTGTTTCTCGTCAAAACTAAAATCAATTATTTCTGTCTGAATACTAAGGTTAACGGTACGCCCGTAAACCCGTATTCATCTCTTATTTTATTTTCGATATAACGCCGATAATTTGCAGGTAATTCTTCCGGCTTATTCATAAAGAACTTAAATACCGGCGGATTCGTTTTAACCTGGGTCGCATATTTTATTTTCAGCGGCACCCCTCGGCGCACCGGCAGCGGCTTCTCTTTTAGAATTCGCTGCATAAAGTCGTTGAAGGGCGAGGTTTTCACTTCCTTTTTACGCTCTTTGAGTACCAGATTGGCTACATCGATTACTTTATGAATGCGCTGGCGGTTCAGTGATGAAATCGAAACGATGGGCACGTAATCCATCATCGGTACCCGCTCATACACGTACTTTTCGAACTCCCGGTGGATATTGGTGTCTTTGTCAGGCACCAGATCCCACTTGTTGAGGGCGATAACAATTCCCTTGTTGTATTTGGCTGCTTCCCGTAAGATGCGTTTATCCTGCTCTTCAAATCCGCGCATGGCATCCAGCATAAGTACCGCGACGTCGCATTCTTTAATGGCGCGATTGGTACGCACCGTGCTGTAAAACTCTACATTTTCTTTAACTTTCGCCTTCTTTCGCAGTCCTGCGGTATCTACCAGAATATAATCCTGTCCGTTATAGCTCAGCTTGCTGTTAATGGAATCTCGCGTAGTACCGGGGATATCGGTGACAATGCAACGTTCATCATTCAATAGAGCATTCACAAAACTGCTTTTACCCACATTGGGTCGGCCAACTATAGCCAGCTTGGGGATCTTAATTTCCGTTTCCTCTTTCTCTTCGGGGAGTTCCAAGACGATCTTATCCATCAAATCCCCGGTACCCCGTCCGTTTGCAGCCGATATCGGGTAAAGATCTTCAAAACCAAGCGCATAAAATTCGGTGGCATTCATCTGCCGTTCATCGTTGTCGGCTTTGTTCGCCACCAGTATCACTGGCTTCTCCTGCTGGCGAAGCAGTTGTGCAACGGCGCTGTCGAGACTGGTAATGCCGCCTTCGGTATCCACTACAAACAGGATGACATCAGATTCATCGATTGCAATATGCACCTGTTCACGAATACCGGCGATCATTACATCGGTTTCATTGGGCAGGTATCCTCCGGTATCGATGACGGTGAAACTTCGGCCATTCCAGGTTGATTCTCCATAATGACGGTCTCGTGTGACGCCGTACTGGTCATCGACAATGGCTTTTCGGCTGCCAACTAACCGGTTAAAAATGGTAGACTTGCCAACATTTGGCCGCCCTACAATTGAAACTACGGGGAGCATCTGTATCTAATTCTTTTTACATTGTTAAGCTTAATTGATAAGCGACAAAAATAACGAATTCCCAGCTCAAAAAAGAATAGAAACTCAATGCTTCAGACCTTTTATAATAATTTCGGATTCCTGGGCTCAATTTCTATTTCTTTCATCATTTTCCTGCTGTTTATTTTTTGGATGGCCGGTATTGCCGGTATTTCCCAATTTCCCGAGTCTACCCAAAAGAATTTGAAACTGGCGCTTTCGGTTGTATTCCCTCCCTATCCCATCATTTGGATTTTTGTGGATATGTATCGGCAGAGTCAGCTTATGAAGGAAAAAGAAATTAAATAATGGCGTCCGAATCCTCTCCCTACTCTTATGCACGGAAGCGCCAGAAAGAAATTTATCTGGGTCCATTGCGGGGAGAACAGCGTCAAATTCCGGTCTCCTTTGAAGAGCTAAGAAAAAAAGCCCGCCAGAAAATCAGTGCCGAGGCTTATGCATATGTCGCCGGATCGGCCGGACAGGAATCTACGAAAGTTCAGAACCATAAAGGTTTTCAAAGGTATCAAATTCAACCCCGTATGCTTCGGGATGCTTCAAATTGCGATACAGGCATTCAGCTATTTGGCCGAAACTACCCTACTCCCTTTTTGCTGGCACCCATCGGTGTACTGGAACTATTTAATTCGGAAGCTGATCGCGCAGTAGCTAAAGCCGCAGCTGCCGAAGGTATTCCTTTTATTTTCTCCAGCCAGGCATCGGTGGCTATGGAAGCATGTTCAGAGGTCATGGGCACCGGCCCCTGTTGGTTCCAGCTCTACTGGAGCACTTCTAATGAGCTGGTAGAAAGTTTCGTGAGGCGAGCCGAACAATGCGGATGCGAAGCTATTGTTCTAACGCTCGATACTACACAACTGGGATGGCGTCCCCGGGACCTGCAATTGGATTACCTGCCCTTTCTTCGCGGAATGGGTATTGCCCAGTATACGTCAGATCCTGTATTTCAACAATTGATGAAAACTTCGCTCGGGGATGCGGATGAGCCGCCCAAAATTACCCTACAGTCTCTTAAGGCTCTATTCCAGATGGCCCGGAATTATCCCGGACCATTCTGGAAAAACCTGTTGTCCGAAGAGCCCCGGAGGGCGGTTAAAACCTTCATCGAGTGCTATTCGCGTCCCTCGCTAACATGGGACGATCTGCATTTTCTACGGGACCTTACCGACCTTCCCATATTGTTGAAAGGTATCTTGCATCCTGATGACGCACAAAAAGCTGTAAAAAATGGTATGGATGGGATAATCGTATCCAACCACGGCGGGCGGCAGGTAGATGGTGCCCTCAGCTCTATTGAGGTTTTACCGGATATTGTAGAGGCCGTTGACGGAAAAATGCCGGTGCTTATGGACAGCGGTATTCGGACGGGAGCCGACATATTCAAAGCCCTTGCCTTGGGTGCCGAAGCGGTGTTGTTAGGAAGACCGTATGTTTATGCGCTTGCTATTGCCGGCTCGCAAGGCGTTCGGGAACTCATCCAAAACCTGAGGGCTGAGTTTGAGTTGACTATGGCACTCTCAGGTTGCCGCTCCATTCAGGAAATCGGGACCCACAGGCTTTTTGATCCTGACTAGTGTCCAAATTCTCCTTTTTATTTCTAGTGTTACACAGATATATTCCATGCTTTAAACCGCATCTTTAGAAATCGCCTTTTCAACTTTTTATGCTAAACGAACCGTCATTTGTACCACAGAAAATCGGATGGATAGAGGTTATTTGTGGAGGCATGTTCAGCGGTAAAACCGAAGAACTTATTCGTCGAGCCAAACGCGCCCATATTGCCGGACAAAAAGTAGTAGTTGTTAAACCCAAAGTTGACAACCGTTATGATGATCAGGATGTGGTTTCTCATAACGAAAACGTTTTACCCGGCCTGGTGGTTGATACCGCCGATCAGATTGTACTGTTAACCGGCGAAGCCAAGGTCGTATGTATCGACGAGGCCCAATTTTTTGACAAACAGCTGGTTAATGTGGCCAACACACTGGCTAATGATGGAAAGCGGGTTATTGTTGCCGGACTAGATATGGATTTTGAAGGAAATCCCTTTGAACCCATGCCCCAGATGCTGGCTATTGCCGAATATGTGACCAAATTACATGCGGTTTGTGCAGAGAGCGGAGCCATGGCCCATTATTCCCAGCGTGTTGTGGAGAGTCAGGATCGTGTTCTTGTGGGAGAAGCCGACGCCTATGAACCCCGCGCCCGGCATTGCTATCGTCCCCCTGTTGATAAAAGACGCGGAAAACCTATCAAGCCTATTCAAAAAGAATTAAATAACAAGGAAGAAGAATAATTACAGATGATCGATATACTTCGCGGAATAATAGGAATGGCCACAATTGTTGGCATTGCCTATGTGTTCAGTAGCCATAAAAAAGAGATCAATTGGCGCTTGGTGGCTACCGGACTCGGTATTCAGTTTGTGCTCGCCGTATTTATTTTAAAAGGCCGTATTATGGAGAACTATTGGGCTCCGCTGGGTTGGCCCAAAGACTTTTTTAGCTGGGTATCCTCCTTTTTCGTAATTGTACTTGATTTTACAACGGAAGGCGCGAAATTTGTTTTCGGTGACTTGGCGCTTAGTCCCGGCATGGACGGCAGCATGGGTAACTTTTTTGCCTTTCAGGTCCTTCCTACTATTGTGTTTTTCGCCTCTCTGACTTCCATCCTTTACCATTACGGTATCCTGCAGCGTATTGTTAAATACATGGCCCGTGGAATGCAGAAGCTGATGGGCACATCAGGTGCTGAATCATTATCGGTGATCTCCAATATCTTCGTAGGACAGACAGAAGCACCGCTTGTCGTAGAACCGTATATTAAAAACATGACCAAATCGGAGTTGCTGGCCGTGATGACCGGCGGTATGGCTACTATTGCCGGCGGTGTGATGGCAGCTTATGTACAGATGCTGGGTAATTCTTATGCCCAGGCTCACGAAGTATCGCTTGATGTTGGAAGATTAATGTTCGCCGAACAATTGCTTGGTGCCAGCCTTATGGCTGCCCCGGCCGCACTCGTTATTGCTAAGATTCTCTATCCCGAGGTTGACGAACCCGAAACCAAAGGCGATGCCGAAATTCAGATCGAACAAAACGACGCCAACGGCATCGATGCGGCAGCAAGCGGAGCCGGTACCGGCCTGAAACTTGCAGCAAATGTAGGCGCTATGTTATTGGCATTTATTGCGTTACTGGCGATGGGAAATTACTTTCTCGAAAGCTTTGGTAGCCTAACCGGCATTAACTCCATGATCGCCGATGGCAGTTTGCGTATTGAAAAAATCCTGGGTTGGTTAATTGCACCGATAGCTTACGTGGTAGGCGTGCCCTGGGGCGATGCCATCAACATGGGTTCCCTGCTCGGCACTAAAGTAGTGCTAAACGAATTCGTAGCTTTTACCCAGCTTTCGGATATGGTAAGTAACTCCACCATTGGTCCGAAAACCATAACTATGGCCACCTTTGCTCTTTGCGGTTTCGCCAATTTTTCATCTATTGCCATTCAAATTGGAGGTATCGGAGGACTTGCCCCTAGTCGAAAATCGGAGCTTGCTAAATTCGGGCTGAGAGCCGTACTTGCCGGTACGTTGGCCAACCTGATGACCGCAACCATTGCGGGTATGCTTTTTTAGTCTGTTTATTATGAGTATTTTCATATTGCGAAAATTATTTTTGTTCTGTCTCTTGCTTGGAACGGTGATCGCCATGAGCTGTAATCGCGTGGCTCCCAGCCATGCTGATAATGTGATTGCCCGTGTCGGACAGCAATATCTCACTATGGAAGAAGCACGCAAGGATATTCCCGATTTTGTTTTAAAGCAGGACAGTATCAATGCTTTAGTCCGTTACCGCGAAGAATGGGTAAAAAAACAGGTGTTACTCCAGGAAGCCGGCCGTCTGGGGCTTGCACAGAAAGAGGAAGTTCAGAAGAGACTCCAACAAGCCCGCCAGGAAGTGCTTCGCGATGCTCTGAAGGATTATGTGATCGGGAGCAACCAGGAGAAGATCACCGTTACCGACAACGAAGCACGTACCTATTACCAGGCACATAAAGAGCAGTTTGTGCTGGATGAAAAATTCGTGAAATTCAGGCATATACAAACGCACACAAATCGAGAGGCACAGGCCGCTCGCCAAGATCTGCTTGACGGAGTGCCCTGGCCTGAAGTTGCCCGTAAATACTCGATGCGACCCAATGATGCCATTTATGATTCTGAGCAGTACTGGCCTATTTCTATGGCCGTTAGCAATATTGACATTATGCACCGATATCTTAATGTGATCGGGCAAAGCGAAATATCGCCCATACAGCGCGTCAACGGCGTTTATCATTTTGTACAGCTAATGGATACCCGGGCCAAAGGAGAACATCCCGACCTGGAGTGGTTGATTGAACAAATTAAGCACTGGATGAAATTAAATAAGCGTCGACGAAGTTTCAGTTCATACGTGCAGAATCTGTACCTTAAGGCGAAATCGAATAATGAAGTAGAATTATTTAACGTTACACCTAAGCAATCGAATCCTAACGATACGGTAAAAGATACCCTTGAAAGTAATTCACCGAATGAATAAAACTTATACACTGCTCTTTTTTATTGGTACACTCATTCTAATGCCCTTCTCGTTGCAGGCACAGCAAAAAACCGAGAACAAGAAGCTGGACCAGATTGTAGCTGTGGTTAACGACCATATAATCCTTAAATCGGATGTCGATCAGCAGGTTCAGCAATATATGATGCAGGTGCAGCAGCAACAGAATCGCCAGATATCCTTTGGCAAAGACGTCTGGTACAGCGTGCTCGAAAATACTATCGACCGTTATGTGATGCTGGATCAGGCCAAGCAGGATTCAATTACGGTCAGCGACGAAAGGGTTGACAGCCAGATTGATCAGCGCATCAACAACTATGTACAACAGGTAGGCAGCGAAGAAGCTCTCGAGGAGCAGATGGGAAAAAGTATTGTTCAAATACGGGCGGATCTTCGGGAAAATTATCGCGAGCAAATGATCGTGCAACAGTTTCAGCAACAAAAGCGGCAGGATATTCAGATTACTCGGCCCGAGGTAAAAGATTACTTTGAGAGTATTCCCAAGGACTCCCTCCCAAATATTCCGGAGCAGGTAGCAGTATCTCAGATTGTTGCGGTACCTCCTGCCATGCAGAATGCTCGCGAACAGGCCCGGAAGTTAGCGGAGCAACTGCGAGATTCAGTGGTAAATTACGGGAAGAGTATTGAGGAGATGGCCCGCAAGTATAGCGACGGCCCCTCGGCAAGCAACGGCGGCAAGTTGCCCATGATGCCTATCAACGATTTGGTAGCAGAATATTCTGCGGCAGCCAGTGCTCTGGAACCGGGAGAGATCTCCCAGGTAGTTGAAACCAGCTTTGGCTTTCACGTCATCCGCCTTAATAAGCGCCAGGGTGACAAAATCGATACCAATCATATCCTGATTAAGGTTGACCAGGAAAGCTATGATGATCAGCAGGCCATTGATAAACTAAAAGCCATTAAAGACTCGGTACTCACCAACGACGACATCACTTTTGCCGAGATGGCTCGCAAGCACTCTGAAGATCCCAATACGGCTCCTCAGGGAGGGCGAATCCTCAATCCGCAAACTGGTGAGCGCCTGTTAGTCCTTGAACAGCTGGATCCGGCGCTCTATCGAATTGTGCTGCTCCTCGATAAAGTAGGCGACATCTCCGAGCCCAAGCAATTCACTATGGGAGAGGAAAATAACTCCAAGCGTGCATTCCGTATTGTTCGCCTGGATCAGCGGATCCTCGAACACACCGCCAACCTCAAGCAGGACTACTCTCGAATTAAAAATGTGGCTTTACAACGCAAGCAAAGTCGCATCATGGGTAATATGATTGCAGACTTGCGCGACAAAATGTATGTAGAATACAAAATTCCGGTACCTGAGAAATTCAAAAACATTTAATATGGCCTCATGAGCACTATACCTGAAGATGCTGTTGAAGCGGTAGATTTTTTCCAAAAGTCAGTCGATCAGATCCGGAAGGAAGTCGGTAAAGTTATCGTTGGCCAGAAAGACATTCTGGATCAACTGCTGATCTGCCTGTTTTCTCGCGGTCATTGTGTGCTGATTGGTGTACCAGGTCTTGCTAAAACGCTGCTCATTCGTACCGTATCACAAACGCTAAACCTTAGTTTTAGCCGTATTCAGTTCACCCCCGATCTCATGCCCGGTGATATTACAGGCACCGAAGTGATTGAGGATGACCGGGAAACGGGCCATAAATCGTTCAAGTTCGTAAAAGGGCCGATTTTTGCCAACATCGTGCTGGCCGATGAAATTAATCGTACTCCTCCGAAGACCCAGGCCGCCCTGCTCGAGGGTATGCAGGAGTTTCATATTACAGCAGCAGGACACACTTATCCGCTGGAGCCGCCCTTTTTTGTGCTTGCAACGCAAAACCCGATTGAACAGGAAGGCACTTATCCGCTCCCGGAGGCGCAACTGGACCGGTTCATGTTTAACCTGTGGCTGGATTATCCATCCCTTGATGAAGAACGTGACATCGTAAGTCAGACGACCTCTCTGGGTGAAGCAGAAATAAACCCGGTGTTGAACGCTTCACAGATTGTAGAGCTCCAGGATTTGGTTCGTGAAGTGCCGGTACCTGAAGGGGTATTGGATGCCGCGGTAAAACTGGTAACGAAATCACGTCCTCAGTCGGATATCGCCCCGGAATTTATAAAAAAGTATATGAGCTGGGGAGCCGGTCCGCGAGCCTCTCAATACCTTATTCTTGGCGGAAAGGCGCGCGCACTCACTCGGGGACGTTATAATGTATCGGTTGAGGATATTCGTGCTCTGGCAAAGCCGGTCCTTCGGCACCGCATCGTTAATAACTATGCTGCTGAAGCTGAAGGACTTACCACTGATAAACTCATCGAGATGCTGCTTGAGGAAATGTAAATAATCGCCATCGTGGATTTTATATTCCAAGGTTTTCAATCGTCCCTGCCGGTTTGGGTATACCTGCTGATTTTTACCGGCACCTCCCTCCTTGCCTGGTGGTCGTATCGCACAGTCACCGGCATTAAGCCTTTCTACCGCTACCTGCTTATGATATTGCGGACAGCTACATTTTTTGTATTGATCCTGTTACTGGTGAATCCCTTTGTGAAAACCGAAACAACCTATCTGGAAGCTCCGAGCATTGCTGTTCTTTTTGATAATACTGCCAGCACCGCAATCCAGAAAAATACTTACCGCGGCGAGGAATCTTATCGAGAGGTGATCGACCAGCTTAACTTCGAAGATTCCGCTAATGTTCATTATAACTTTTTTGCCTTTGGTAACGAGGTGGCGTCAACCAAACCGGGCCGGCTTAATTTAGATGCCGATCAAACCAACCTCTATAACCCAATTCAACAAATTGGAGCACTGCAGCAAGAAACAGATGCTGCTGTTTTATTATCCGACGGCATTTTTACGAAGGGGCAAAACCCCTCTTTTGCCACGGAAAATATCTCTATCCCGGTCTTTACCATCGGACTTGGCGATACTACCTACCAGAAGGATATTCTTGTAAGATCGGTTTCCACCAATAACACCGGCTTTCTCAACAGCAAGCAACCGGTTACCACTACAATTGTCAGCCGCGGGTTTCAGGGAAGGTCTTTTCCGGTTGAGTTGCGCAGGGGTAAGGAAGTGATTGATAGAAAAACGATAACACCCGATATCGCCAATAGCAGTACTGAGCTCACTTTTGAACTTTCACTGGATGAAGAGAGACTGCAACAGTTTCAAATTTCGGTTCCCAAACTTGAGGACGAGTGGACCGAGGCAAATAACACCCAGCTGTTTTCTGTTGACGTGCAGGATGCCAGGCAGCAAATATTGTCGCTGGCTTTTGAAGTGCACCCAGATGTAAAATTCGTGCGTTCCTTGCTGCTGAGCGACAAAAATACAGAGTTGATTAGTCGAACCTGGCTTAGGGGTGATCGTTTTATTGAAGGCAATTTTGATTTTGATCCAGACACCCTGGACCTTGCCATCTTACATGGTTTTCCATCCTCTGGCCTGCCCTCCGGACTTCAGTCGAAGTTAAAAAGTCTTGCTCAGGATGTTCCCCTTATCATTGTCGCCACGCCCCTGTTCAACCCTGCAGCTTTTGAACAGTCGATTACTTCGCTGCCGGTTGCCGCTACCGGCCGATGGAGCTATCAATCGGTATCGCTGAGTCCTGTACCTGAATCTGCCACTCATCCCATTATGGAGCTGCCCTCAATATCCTCCGATCAGATCCCGCCATTGAAAGCTCCTATTGAAAATATCAGTGCAGCTCCCGGCAGCATCACGCTCTATAACAGTATGTTCCAGGGACAACCGACTCAAGCTCCTATAATATCAGTACAGGAATTAGGTAATAAACGCCTCGCTATGGTATCGGGGTTTGGATGGTATAAGCTTAACCAGCAAAATGATCCTGCACTTCGCGACTTTACCACCCAGCTTTGGTTGAACATGGTGAGCTGGACGGCCGCTGATCCTGAAAATCAATTGCTGGAAGTGCAACCTTCGCAGACTTCTTTTACCGGTTCCGAATCGGTAGTTATTGATGCCTACCTAAAAAATGAACGCGGAGAATTGGAATCCAACGGAACAGTTGATATTTCTATAGCATCTGATTCTATGGATTCACGGTTTTATTCGATGGAAAATCTGGGTTCAGGACACTACCGACTGAACTTGGATACCATGCCCGAAGGGCTTTATCAATTTGAAGCGACTGCAAAGAAAGAAAATCGTGAAATTGAATCCCAAACCGGCGAGTTTTCGGTTGCACGTTCCAATGCTGAATATGTCAACACTACGCGGAATGATGCCCTGTTACGCCGGCTTGCCGACCGAACCGGGGGAAAGTTTGTCCCCTATGATTCGGTATCAGGATTTTGGAACCGCCTTGAAGAGCGAGGACTATTGGAGGCCAAGGAAAAAGTACGCAGCCATTTCTTTTATCCCTATCAGTCTGCCATCTGGTTTATTGTGGTACTGCTGTTTCTTTGCTGCGAATGGATCCTCAGGAAGTACCTTTCGCTTCCCTAGTACAAAATCATCAAATTTTAAATGGTTCAAAGGATGAAGAATTAGCTTGTAGTAGCCGTTTCAATACAGTTAATCGTACCCTTCTGAGCATTCATCTGCGCTTCAATACCAACCGGCAGAGTAATGGTATGAGTGATATGGCCGAACATGGCTCCCGAAAAGGCCGGAATATCGAAGGGTTTTAAATGATCTTTTAAAACCTGCTGAAGCGTGAGGCTATAGGGATTGGATCGCTCACAGGAAGAACATTGACCGAAAACGAAACCGGAAATCTGCTCAAACACACCGTTCAGTTTTAGCTGGGTCAGCATGCGATCAATACGGTAAATGTCTTCTCCAACATCTTCTACAAACAGAATGCTATTCTGCCAATCGGGCAGGTAATCCGACCCCATCATGGCGGTTAATACGCTCAAATTTCCACCGAGAAGCCTTCCGGAAGCGTTACCCGGGGTAATCACATTAAGACGATTGCAGTCGCTGCATAGCTCGTTATCGGGAATGGAAAGCAAAAGCTGGCGGTTGTAGGACAAAGCTTGTCGAAAATGCTCGGTGGTATAATTGGTCCAGTCGGATTTACCCACCGGTCCGTGGAAAGTTACCAGTCCTGTTCGTGCATAGATGGCCAGTAACAAGGAGGTAATATCGCTGAAACCTACCAGAATTTTGGGATTGTCTTTAATTAGATCATAGTCAATTAAATCTAAGATGCGATTACATCCCCAACCGCCGCGAAAAGGCATTATGGCATCTACCGAATCATCGGCAAACATGGTATTTATATCTTCGGCACGGGCATCATCATGACCAGCAAGGTATCCATACCGCTGCCGGGCATGTTTTCCAACTTTTACCTGGTATCCCAGTTTTTTGACCTGCCTTATAATTTTGTTGTACTGGTTTTTTTTGGGCAATCTGCTGGCGGGACTAATCAGTCCTATGGTGTCTCCCCGATGAAGCATCCTGGGTTTGGTAATTGTATTTTCTCCGGAGGTAAAGGCCAAAGGCGCCATAGCCGAGCTGATGGAGCCCATTCCCAGAAGTCGAAGAAACCATTTTCTTTCCATATCTATTGGTTTTGATAAAGATGATGTTCGTTAATAATATCTATAACACCGGAGGGCAGCATCTCCCTGGCTGCTTTACCGTTTTTAAGGCGCTGTCGTATCTCTGTGGATGAAATGTCCACTTTTTGATGATCAATAAAATAGAGGTGCGGTTTTACCCTATCATCTATTTCAAACTCAGCGGAGTCATTTCCGTTTACGGGGCGACGTGCAACCAGCAGATCGCAATAATTCAGGATTGCCTCCCAATTCCGCCACTCCGTAAACTGGCGCGCAGAATCCTCTCCGAGACAAAGATAAAACTGCGTGTTCGGGTATTTATCTTTGAGATACTGCAGTGTTTTTACGGTATAAGAAGGACGCGGAAGTTTTTTTTCGATTTCCTTAACCGTAACCCGATCGAAATCCTGAAATGCCGAACGCAGCATTTCAAGCCGAAAATGATAAGTTGTCTGGTTTTTATCAGTTTTATGAGGCGGGTCCGGCGTCAGCAACACCCAAAGTTCTGATATGTATCCGGAATTGAGAAATGACTGGGCTATTGCCAGATGACCGTTATGAACGGGATCAAAACTCCCCCCCAGCAATCCCACCTTTCTGCCGGCCGAATTATCCATAGCTAGAACTAGTTATTGCCGGAAGAATTCACGCTTACGCTATCATTTTCAGGCGCTTTGGTAACTTGCAGCTCGGCCAATTCAGCACGTGCTTTATCCACATAATCTTCAGCCTTCGAACGATATTCACCTTTGGGAAACAGCTGAACAAACTTTTCATAGGTGTCCACTGCCTTTTGATAACGTTCCTCCTGTTTGCTCCGCACACTACGGCCGGCATAGGTGTTATAAGCATTAATCTCATCGACTAGTGCCCGCTGCGCCCATGTTGTTTCGGGATAATTATCGATGGTCAGATCATAATATATGATTGCCGCTTTATAGCTGTCAGTTCGCATGTATAGATCCGCGGCGTAATAGAGTTTCTTGGCCAGTTTGGCACGCATCTCCGAGATATATTGGGCAGCTTGGTCGGCCTGATCGCTATTCCCATAACGGGAGTTAAACAATTGAAATTTTTCTATCGCTTTTTTGGTGTATTTCTGATCGAGTTTATAACGCGGGCTCAACTTATAGTAGCAGTAGGCCTCGTTAAACTGAGCTTCCTGTCGTTTGGCAGTACGAGGGAAAAGTGAAACGTATCGCTCAAACTCTGAAGCTGCCAGCAAATATCGCTCGTCTTTGAAATATGAATCGGCAAGATAGAACTGGGCCTCCTGGCCGTAATCTGTCCCCCGGCCAATTTGTATGACTGTTTCAAAAGCTTCCGCCGACTTGCCGTAATCTTCATTTTGATATAGCTGCATGGCTTTCTTAAAAGCAGTTTGCAGCGAATCACCGCGCTGAATTAAATTTTTATTTTTGCATGAAGATATTACCAATAATACCAATGCAAGGCTTATAACCTTGGAAAAAGTTGAAGAAAATGTATTCATGTTGGATTTATTGACGTTCAATATTCTCGACTGATCAAGTTGTTAAAAAAGGTTATTAACTCGTTTTTATACGAGGTAGACTCAAATATTTCCAGATGCTCCAGTGCTGATTCATAGTGGAAACGGACGGCTTCCTGGGTATCACTAATTACATCTAATGTTTCATACAATTCAATGACCTGCTGTACTTCCTGCTGGGTGGTATCGTTCTTCCGGAGAATAGCGGTAAGCAGTTGCTTTTGATCTTCATTGCTTCGTTGTAACGCGAGCAGGGTCAGATATGTTTTCTTACCTTCCACAATATCTCCGCCCTGCTTTTTGCCAAACTTTTGGGGATCAGCAATGGCATCCAGCAAATCATCCTGGATCTGGAATGCGATGCCTGCTTTTTTACCGACAAATCGCAACTCTTCAATAAGGTTATTAGTAGCACCGGCAACAGCTCCTCCCATGGCGAGGGATCCATAAATCAGGGCGGCTGTTTTCCCTTCTATCATATGCAGGTATTCATCAATGGTGACCCGGGGCTGCTGTTCAAAAGTTAAATCGTATGCTTGTCCTTCACAGACCCGTTCTGCACTTTCAAGAAAAATATCTAAAATAGTGTAATACTGCTCTTTTGAAAACTGTTTCTTGCGCCCATAGTACTGGAGCTGCTTGAAAGCCCGGGCATACATCGCATCCCCGGACAGAATAGCCGTACTTGAATCCCATTTTTTATAAACGCTGGGTTCTCCCCGCCTTTTTTCGGCACGGTCCATGATGTCATCATGTAGCAAAGTAAAATTATGCAGCAATTCGATAGCAATAGCAGCCGGCAATGCCGTTTCAACATTGCCCTTGCACATTCCACAGCCGACCAGCGTCAAATAAGGACGCACTCTTTTGCCTGGCAATGATAAGGTATATCGCACGGGATCGTACAATAATGGCGGCTGCTCGGGGAGCCCAAGCTCGGAGAGCTTTTCATCTATAAGATTTGAAAGTTGCTGCTGTTGCTCTGTAATTTCCAAGTTTCCGTATCTGAATTACAAAAGGCCAAATATAAGCATTTTGAGGTAAGATGTTACCGGCTATCGCGGGTTAATTTAAGATGCTTCGGCTGTAACTCGCCAACCTGTTCGCATCCCAAAAGGCATAAGATTATCTTGAGCTGTTTTCTCCATTGCCGGTATAAAGTTTCAAGTCCATGAAGTCCATCATCTACCACCGCCTTAATCACGGGTTGCGCTGAGGCGGCGAAATCAGCTCCCAGGCAAATGGCTTTGGCCACATCATGGCTAGAGCGAATCCCGCCGGAGGCGATCAGTTCGAAATCAAATTCATTTTTTTGGGAAGCTATGTCCTTGACACAATCCAATGTTGGGATCCCCCAATTGTCAAAACTATGATCGGGACTGCTATTTGAGGATCGTTCATTCTCTACTTTGGCCCAGCTCGTTCCGCCTGCCCCGGCCACATCAATGACTTGTACTCCGGTTTTAAGCAGCCGGACGGCTACCTCCGACGAAATGCCTGCGCCGGTTTCTTTGACCATGACCGGAATACTTAGCTGTGTGCAGAGGTCCTGAACTCCCTTCTCTATACCTGCAAAATTCCGATCACCTTCAGGCTGCATTAACTCTTGAAGCGGATTCAAGTGTACAATAATGGCATCAGCATCTATTGATTCGACAAGCAGTTTTACTGAAGATTCCGGCAAGCCACCGACGAGCTGAGCGCCTCCAATATTGGCAGCAATAAAGGCTGTCGGGGCCTTTTCCCGTACTACGGAAAAGGTCTCTTCGGTATCCGGCTCCTCAAGCATAATACGCTGACTTCCCACTCCAAATGGCAGGTTATACTGCTCGCAAAATTCAGCAATAATAGTATTAACGGCTCCCGCCTCGGTATACCCACCGGTCATTGAAGATATAAATAGCGGAAAGGAAAAGGAGCGTCCCAAAAAGTCAGTTTCCGTGGAAACTGCGTCAAAATCAACTTCCGGCAAAGCGTTATGGACAAAGTGATAATCTTCAAATCCCGTGGACAAGCTGTAATCCACATCTCCGGAAGTAGTGAGCGTTACATGATCTTTTTTTCGTTGCTTTATGCTCATAAGTTAAAGCGTATATTGATTATCAGGCTTGGGAAGCGGCGAGTTTGGTTAGGCTTTCCCCGGTGAGTCGAAAAGTAGACCATTCATCCAGCATCACGGCCTCCAATGATTCGTAAAATTCTATTGCCGGCGTATTCCAATCCAGGACCGACCATTCAAGCCGGGCGCAATTCCGTTCAAGGGCAAGTTGCGCAAGATAGCTTAGTAAGCTTGTGCCTATCCCCTTGCCGCGAACCTCCGGACGCACAAAAAGATCTTCCAGGTAAATGCCCGGACGTCCCTCAAAGGTAGAAAAATTATGGAAAAAGAAAGCAAATCCTACCGGTTTATCGTGATAGAAAGCCAAAATAACTTCCGCGTATTTATGCTCTCCAAATAAATTTTCACGAAGCAATTCTTCGGTAGCTACGACCTCTTCTTCCATCTTCTCGTAGCGAGCCAGCTCATGTATAAATTCAAGAATCAGCGGGACGTCCTTTTCTTCGGCAAAGCGGAGATAGCAATCGGTAATATCTGTTTCAATCATCTTTCTGTAGTAGTTAAATCATGTAGCTTCCGCCGTTGATATGAAAGGTGGCTCCGGTCATATGCGGCACTTTGCCCGAAGCCAGGAAAGCGACTAATTCGCCCACTTCTTCGGGGGAGGTAATTTCATCAAAAGCCATACCCTGGGTCAGATACTCTTCCCCATAGACATCTATAGATTCCATAGCCATATCCGTTTTGATAAAACCGGGTGCTATTGAGTAAGCCGATATGCCGTGTTCCCCGTAATCACGCGCAATGCTCTTGGTGAAGGCCACCAATCCGCCTTTGGAAGCCGCATAGGATGCATATTCCTGGGTATCTCCGCGATAGGCTGCCCGCGAGGATACATTAATCAGAAAGCCCCTGCCCTCCTTTTTCCATCTGTTCAATGCCCATTTTGATAATAGTGCGGGCGTCCGCAAGTTTACCTGCATCGTTTTATCCCAATTTGCCAACCAATCTTCGTCATTGGACTCAAATCCGCAATCTTCAAAAATACCTGCATTGTTAATCAATACATCCGGGGCTTCTTCCCGATCAAAGATAGGCTGTAGCTTTGATTCGGTGGCCGTTGGATCACCAAGGTCGACATACAGCGATTCGAAATTGGCATTTTTGGTTAATTCCTTGGAAAATTCGGTATTACGGGCCGTGCCAATAACATTTCCACCCTCTTTTAACAGGGCTTTAGCTATACTTTGACCAATTCCGCGGGATGCTCCGGTTACTAGTGCGTACACAATACTTTTATTTCGTTCAAAGAGTTTGCTTGAAGGTAAGTGAAGCTCATCACGCTTACAAGAATGCCCGTCAATTATTTCGGGCAGAAACTATTGCCGATAGACGGGTACGTTTGAGCAGGCTTCCCCGTACATCAGCTTTTTGACATAAGGTAGCAGCTTTTGAGTGGCATGCAGATAAACACTTTCAGGAACCGGTTTATCCTTGCTGGAACAGCCTTTTAAAATGACGAATTTATCCTCGTAGGCACTCCAGTCTGTGGATTGAAGATTCCTACGATACAGTTCGTACAGCATGTCATCTTTCCGGCCTTTGAAAACTTCCTTGGCATGTCCCGCTAAATATTGGCCCACAAGCATATAGGCCCATTTTGAAATAATAGCATCCGTTGAGCAGTAAACTCCCACATATTTACCGTCAAACTGTTCCCAATCGAAATTTTTTAACTGTTCGCGGAAATCCTGTTCCTTCAGGATCATTTCCTTAAAAAGAAACTGCTTAAGATCAAGATCTGCACGAGGAGTGGAATCGAAATACGTTTGCAGATCTATGGTAACGAGTTTATCGGATTGCTTAACTTTGTTGACAATTTCGCCTTGTGTTTCTGTAGCCATAACTTATATCGAAAATGATTCTCCGCATGAACAGGTTCGATTCGCATTCGGATTGTGGAAATGAAACCCTTCCCCATTCAATCCTTCACTGTAATCTAATTCCGTACCGGATAAATACAGAAAGCTGCGCATGTCAACCACAAGGTTTATGCCCTTATCCTCAAAAACTTGGTCATCTCCCTCTTCCGAATCGTTTGGGTCGGTATCGAATTCCAGATCATAGGTTAGACCGGAGCAGCCGCCGCTCACCACACCAACGCGCAACAGCGCATCTTCGGCAACGTGCTGTTCTTCTCGTATCTTCCTGATACGTTCCGCTGCTTTTTCTGTTATCGAGATAGACATAGTATTTCGTGGTTCTGTATTAAACAGAAACTACTTGAATTTCAGGATCAATGCGCTTAACCATGCTTTCGATGGCATATAACGTTCCGCTTGTAGCCGTCGGACAGGTTCCGCACGCACCCTGGTAATGTACTTTCAGACGGTTTCCATCGAGACCCAGAATCTTGAGTCCTCCGCCATCGGCTAAGAGATAAGGGCGCACCTGTTCGTCTAACATTCTGTTGATTTCTTGCAGACGGGGATCATCAGTCTCTTGAACCTCTTTGGTGGCATGTACCTCGTCGTCTTCAATGGCGTCGTTCTGTGGCGTGGCCTCACGAATCGGCGGGGCTAATTGTCGCAAAAGTTCCGACCAGACGGCATCCCCATCCTGAGTGACGGTCACATATTTATCCACGTAATAGACATTCAATACGTGATCGATAGCAAACAAAGCAGATGCCAACTCATCGTTCTCAGCATCGCTGGCATTTTCAAATGATTTGGTGACTCCATTGGTCAGCGGATCACCCAATACAAATCGCATTGCGTCGGGATTGGGCGTGCGTTCTATTTCTTTGATTTTTGGCATAATCCTATTCTCTAATACCTTTTCAATTCACTATTTAGAACGAATATAAATATATTTTGTTGCTTTTAACAGATTTAAAAAATCGTTTTTGCCTTTCGTATACCTCTCACCAGTCGATCGATATCTTCTTTGTTATTATAGAAAGAGAGTGAAGCGCGCGCAGTCGCCGGAACGTTGAATCGCCGCATGGTAGGCTGAGCGCAGTGATGTCCGGTACGAATTGCTATGCCCTGCTGGTCCAGAATCGTGCCGATATCACTGGCATGGATGTCATCAAACACAAACGAAAGCACAGAAGCCTTTTGCTTGGCCGTACCGATAATGCGAAGTTCGTCAATGGATAACAGTTGTTCGGTAGCGTAGTCAAGCAGTTCCTGCTCAAACCGAGCTATATTATCCATACCAATGGTTTGCAGGTAATCAATGGCTGCCCCCAAACCAATACCGGCTGCAATAGGCGGTGTGCCGGCTTCAAATTTATGGGGTGTGATATTGAAGGTTGTTTCTTCAAAAGAAACTTTGTCGATCATGTCTCCACCACCGCGATACGGGGGCATTTCATCCAGAAATTCTTGTTTGCCATATAAAATGCCAAAGCCGGTGGGGCCACACATCTTATGAGCGGAAAAAGCATAGAAGTCGACATCCAGTTGCTGTACATCAACGGGACTATGCGGAATGGCCTGTGCCCCATCCACCAATACCGGAATGTTACGCTCATGGGCGGTTTCAATCATTTCTTCAACCGGATGTACCGTTCCCAACGCATTGGAAACGTGTCCAACTGCTACGATGGCCGTTTTATCGGTAAGCAGACGTGAGTATTCTTCGAAGATAATTTCACCGTCATCATTGACGGGAATCACCTTGACCCGGGCATCCTGCTGCTGGGCAATCATTTGCCAAGGTACAATATTGGCATGATGCTCAACTTCGGAAATGAGAATTTCGTCTCCCGAGCTGATGTATCTTTTCCCAAAGCTGTTGGCAACCAGGTTTATGGAGTCTGTTGTGCCCGTAGTGAAGACAATTTCACTTTTTTTAGAGGCATTAATAAAGTCTTTTACCTTGGTACGGGTGCTTTCGTAGGCATCTGTAGCCTTTTGACTAAGTGTATGAATGCCGCGGTGTACGTTGGCATGCTCATGCCTATGGTAGTGGTCGATCCTGTCGGCCACCTGTCCCGGCATCTGGCTGGAAGCTGCATTATCGAGATAAACCAAGGGATTTCCTTTAACCTGCTGATCCAGCACACTAAAGTCCCTGCGGATCTGGTCAAAATCTACCTTGGTACTCGTATTTTTTGTTGCAGCCTCTGCCATATGTTAAACCGTGAGTTCAGAATCCAATTGTCGTTCGGTAAAGTTATGAACTTCGTTAACCAACAGTTTCTGGACGGAATCAATCGTAATATTTTCAATAGTTTCCAGAGCAAAAGCGTAGATCAGCAGTTCCCGTGCCTGTTGCTCCTGCAAACCGCGACTCTTAAGATAGAACAGTTCATCCTCCTCCAGCTGTCCGACGGTGGCACCGTGCGTGCAAACCACATCATCAGCAAAAATTTCGAGCTGCGGCTTGGTGTTTACCAGCCCTTTACGGGAAAGCAGCAGATTCCGGTTTTCCTGAAATGAATCGATCTTCTGTGCATCCTTTCGGACAAAAATCTTACCGTTAAAGACCGAATGCGCTTTGCCGTTGATCACGCACTTATGCAGCTGGTGGCTTTCGGCATGGGAGAATCGGTGATCCATCACCGAGTGTGTATCAGAAACCTGATCGCCGTCAATCAGTACCAAACCGTCAACAGTGAACTCAACTTCTTCATCCCGCTGCGAAATCCGTGGTTCATTCCGTGAGAGCTTAGCCCCCCGTGTGATGGTGTAGGATTCGTAATTTGCGTGCTTTGCTACAAAAGCGGCCGTACGGGCAATATGAATTGCTTCTCGGCTGTCGCGCTGAATCTTGGTATGCTTTACAAAAGCATCTTCCTCAAGATTGATCTCAAAAACAGGCAGATTGAAATATTTATTGTCGGCAAGTCCTATATGATCTTCGACTAGCGTTATCTCAGCATTCTTATCGGCCACTACTACACTTCGTGATGTAGTGAAGTAATTTTCATCAGCATCAGTCTGTATGTAAAGCAAGTGGACCGGCGCTTCAACCGTCACATCTTCGGGGACATAAATAAAGGCCCCATCTTTCAAAAATGCACTATTAAAAGAACTAAAAACGTCTTCCTCAAAATTGGCTTCGAGATATTTATTGAGATGCTGTTCTAAAAGCTCATTGTCCTCGGCAGCCAGACTTGCAATATTTCCAATAACGAGCTCATCCGGCAGATTTTCGGTAGAGGAATACTCTTCTGAAAATGATCCGTTTATAAATACCAATCTAGAGCCTTCACTTTCCGGCAGAAAATGCTCACTAAAATCATCTGCTTTAAGGTCTAGATCAGAAACCAATGTATAATCATCGGAATATAGGTCCCGTAGGCTGATAAATTTCCAATCTTCCTGCTTTTTAGTGGGGAATGAAGTATTTCGAACCCCCTCGGCTCCTTTTAGCCGGACTTCATCGAGGTATTTGGATTTCCCATTTAATGAACCTTGAAAATCGAGTAAATCTTGTAAGAAGGTACGTTCCTTTTGTTGCTTCACTTTAGCCTATTTGATTTTTACTGTTCACCATTTACAGATACAGATGCCTTTTCGCCGCTCAGCCAGTCATAACCTTGATCTTCGAGCTTGATAGCAAGATCCTTGTCGCCGGACTTGGCAATTTTTCCATCGATCATTACATGTACATGATCCGGCGTTACGTAGTCCAGTATTCGTTGGTAGTGCGTGACCAGTACTACGGCATTATCGTCGCTTGAAATCTGGTTGATTCCATTTGCAACCGTCTTCAGGGCATCGATATCAAGGCCCGAATCGGTTTCGTCGAGAAACGAAAGTTTCGGGTTGAGTACGGCCATCTGGAAAATTTCATTGCGCTTCTTTTCACCGCCGCTAAATCCGGCATTGACTGCGCGATCCATGAATTCAGGCTTCATATCCACCAAATCCAGTTTTTCGTAGGCGTAATCTTCGAACTGCAGCGGATCGAGTTCCTCACGTCCCCGCTCTCGTGCAATGGTATTGTATGCCTGACGTAATAAATTCTTGTTGGTTACGCCCGGGACTTCAACGGGATATTGAAACGCGAGAAAGATCCCCAGGTGAGCCCGTTCATCGGCCTCCAGTTCTAAAATACTTTCACCTTCAAAGAGGATATCACCTTGGGTGACTTCATAGGCCTCATGGCCGGCAACAACCTTGGAAAGGGTACTCTTGCCGCTTCCATTTGGTCCCATGATGGCATGAATTTCGCCTTTGTTTATCGTGAGATTAACTCCTTTGAGGATTTCCGTTCCATCCTCTTCTACGCAAACATGTAAATCTTTTATTTCTAACACGTTAACTTATTCCTCTAATGTTGATTTAAGATTTTAAAAATTTGATTCGATTTAACCGACGCTTCCTTCAAGCTTGATACCAAGCAGCTTATCTGCCTCTACAGCAAACTCCATAGGCAGTTCCTGCAGCACTTCTTTGGCAAATCCGTTGACAATCAGGGAAATGGCATCATCTTCATCCATTCCGCGCTGTTGCAGGTAGAAGATCTGATCTTCCCCTACCCGGCTGGTTGAAGCTTCGTGTTCCACCTTGGCCGTAGGGTTTGCCGATTCGATGTATGGGAAGGTATGAGCGCCACAGGTTTGTCCGATCAGCATAGAATCACATACAGAATAATTCTGGGCACCATCAGCACGCGGACTTATTTTAACCTGTCCGCGGTAGCTGTTGTTGGATTCACCGGCCGAAATACCTTTTGATATAATGGTACTCTTGGTGTTTTTACCTACATGAATCATTTTCGTGCCGGTATCGGCCTGCTGACGGTTATTCGTCACGGCTACCGAATAAAATTCACCAATAGAGTTGTCACCCTGCAGTATTACGCTGGGATACTTCCAGGTAATGGCCGATCCTGTTTCAACCTGCGTCCAGGAAATCTTGGAATTGTCTCCGCGGCAGTGACCTCTTTTGGTAACAAAGTTGAAAATACCGCCCTGCCCTTTTTCATCCCCGGAATACCAGTTCTGAATCGTTGAATATTTAATCTCTGCATCCTCCAGGGCTACCAGTTCTACAACGGCAGCGTGGAGTTGGTTTTCCTGGTACATCGGAGCGGTACAGCCTTCCAGATAACTTACGTGGCTGTTATCTTCGCAAATAATCAGCGTACGCTCAAACTGACCCGACTGCATGTTATTGATGCGGAAGTAGGTCGAAAGTTCCATCGGGCACACCGTATCTTCCGGCACATACACGAAAGAACCATCGGAGAAAACAGCAGAGTTCAGGGCTGCATAAAAGTTATCCCCTTTGGGTACCACAGAACCGAGGTATTCTTTTACGATTTCCGGATGATCCTGAATAGCTTCAGAGATGGAGCAAAAAATAACTCCCGCCTCAGCCAGCTTTTCCTTAAAAGTGGTAAAAATCGACTCGCTATCGAAGACGGCATCCACGGCAATACCCTGCAGCTGTTTCTGCTCCTCAAGAGGTATTCCGAGTTTCTCATAGGTTTCCAGAATCTGAGGATCTACGTCTTCCAGACTTTCCGGTTTTTTGCCGTCTTTCTTTTTAGGGGAAGAATAGTACTGAATGTCGTCGAAGTTGGGAGAATCATATTCTACATTCGGCCAGTCGGGTTCTTCCATCTGCTTCCATTTTTCAAAAGCTTCCAGACGGAATTCAGTAACCCATTCCGGCTCATCTTTTCGGCGAGAAATCTCGCGAATGATCTCCTCATTGATACCCTGGGGAAAATCTTCATATTCCACATCCGTGGTAAAGCCATACTTGTACTCACCACCAACCATGGATTCAAGCGCTTCGGTTTCACTCATAATAAGATATCTCGGATCTGTTTTTGGCGTGTTTCAGTTTAAATGGCAACAGCAAAATACGTTGAGGCGTTCAATTATGAACTAGACTAATTCTAAAGAAGACAGTATAACGCTTTTGCAGTGCATAGCAGTACATTAGCTAGCCGGAAATATAAGCAAACTTACGAGCAACATAAACTTAATCTTAATTAAAAAAACGTTGCTGCTCCCCTTCTTTTACTTATTTAATATCTCGGTCTTTATGACTCTAAACCAATTGAAATCTGTTATATATAAAATAGGCATAGCCTATCAACCTGCTCGTTCTGTACAGCTAACTCATTAGAATACCAACGCAGGCGGCATTGACAATATCTTGCCAGCGACATCCTCGCGAAAGGTCCATCATTGGCTTGGCCAATCCCTGTAAGATGGGACCGGTGGCGGTGGCTCCTGCCAGACGTTCGGTAATCTTATAGGCAATATTCCCTGCATCCAGGTTTGGAAAAATAAAAACATTGGCTTTTCCGGCAATAGGTGACTCCGGCGCTTTACGATGAGCGACCTCCGGATCGAAAGCCGCATCAAACTGCAGCTCTCCATCGATTGAAAGTTCCGGTTCTCTTTGTCGAGCCAGCTGCAATGCCCTGCTAACCAGATCTACGCTTTCATGCTGCGCACTGCCCTTGGTTGAGAAGGATAACATCGCCACCCTCGGAGCTTGACCGGCAAGCAACTCGTGAGTTCGGGCGGATTCAATAGCAATATCAGCCAGTTGTGAGGCATCCGGATAAGGCACTACCCCACAATCAGCATAAGTGACCATCTGTCCAGTTTTAAGACCCATCAGGAAAATGCTCGATACGGTCTTGGTTCCCTTTCGCAAACCTATTGTTCGGATAGCTGCTCTGATGACTTCGCCCGTTGTGGCTACCGATCCGGCAACACAGGCGTCGGCTTGGTCGAGGGCAACCATGCACCCCGCCAGATATAAGGGATCTTGCAGCAACTTCCGCACCTCCTGAGACGAAATATTTTTATGCTCCAAACGACGCTTGAGATATTTAATGTATTGCCCCTGCCGGTTTTTGTCGAAATCGGAAAATGTTAGCACCGGCAGCTGCTCAATCGTTTTATGAACAGGTTTATCTGCTTGCCTGTGAATTGAGCTAGCTTCCCCAATAAGTATCGGCTCACAGAGGTTTTCTTTGGATAAATAGTCTGCAGCCTTTAGCACTCTTGCATCGGTAGTCTCCGGAAAAATGACAGTTTTCTGCATTTCCGATGCCCGGCGACGAATATTTCTCAGTCGTTCATCCATCATATAATCATATTAGAAGTGTAATTGCCGCAATTGCCACCACGATACCCGCCCATTGTTTGGCGGATACCCTATCCTCCCATATAACCAGTCCCAGGATGGTCCCTCCGACCACATTTAGGATATTCACAATAGGATAAGCAACCGAACCATTGATTCCATCGAGGGCATAAATTAGAAAAATTGAGGAATATAAATTAGGAATTCCGATGGCTGCACCCAACAGGGCCTCTTTTTTTCTGATTAATGGTCCTGTTCGACTAATACAGAGTATCAATCCGATCAGGAATGCTCCCAGGAAAACCAGTCCCATAAAGGTTAATTCATTGAGTTGCGTACCAAACTCCTCGTTATAAATCTTTAGGGAAGCATCCGCAAAACCGGAGAGCACAAATATAATGATTAAGAGCCAAGAGGCATGTATAGCTCCCACTTTCACCTTTTTTATTTTGGGTATTAACAGGAAAAGCGCCCCAAATACCAGTACCACACCAAACAATTTCTGTGCATTGAGATACTCAGCATAAAAGAACACCGAAACCAGAACCGGTACCAGCAGTGAAAGCCGCATCGCAGCGATGGTAATGCCCACTCCATTGGTATGTACCGATTTACCATAAACCACAAAATTCCCTATAAAAAAAGCTCCGACGATAATACAAAAGGCGAATAGAATCAGGGTTGGATCGATAACGGATATCCCGGCGCCCTGCTGGGACCCAAGAGTCAGTGCAAAAATGAAAGCCACCAGGTAATTGACGGTGAGTGTGTTTAGGGTTCGGTACTCCCTGACTTCTGTCAGTTTTAACAAGTGGGCAATAGTAAGCGAACAAAGCGAACTTAGTACAAGAAAAAGATAAGCCATTATTCGTTCACAAGATCCAGAGTAGAGTTTCCGATGAGCAGTGGATCCTGAGGTTGGTCGTGAAGTTTTCGGGCAGTATAGGTGACATTACGCTCCAGAAACTGGTAAATCGAAGAAAGATTGGTATTGCGATTTTGCAGGGCACGGGCGAAAAAGTATGGAAATATATGATGTTTTTTATCCTCGCCACCGCCTGTCATATAGAGTGTGGACGGCTGCAGTAACTGGTTTCCTAACACCAGGGAAATGGTCTTATCCCTGGTTTCCAGAGGTCGGGCAGCTGATTCGATAATCTCTCGCTGATTTAATTCTGTAATTATCCCATCCGGCATCTTTTTGGTGAAGTCAAGGTCGCCAAGTATTAATGTTTGTGACGATGGTATTGATTTAATCTGTGCAAAGAGGTTAGGCAGTGGAATAGAGCGCCGTTCTACGTTATTATCTTTTATACCTAATAAATTTAGTACAGGTTGATTATTACTTTCTGAAACGAGGCCATAACCGCTCAAATAAATGAAGACTTCCGAGCTGTCATTGGCTACAGATTGCAACTGAGAAAGCGTTTGATCAATATCGACAGGATTACTGAAATCCGATATTTGATAAATATTATCCGGCGGTAACCCCAGCGCGTTATCTAAATACTCGCGAATAAGACGCCCGTCTCGATGAGCATAGGTCCGCTGTGGCAATTCACCGGTATAGTTCTCGTTGGTCACAATCAGCGCATAGGCATTGGATTGCGGGCCGCGTAGGATAGGTATGTTGCTTTCAATATCAATATTGCCGAATGGCACGCGGGGTACAGTCATCACTTCGCTCACCTCAGAGAAATCAGCGGTTCGCCACACCAACCTGACATCTTCTTTGCGGATAAAGTTTTCCGATATTCCGTAAAGTACGCGATACCAGTCCCCGTTTTCTTCCCTTTTTACTTCGATTTGGCTCCCCTGAAGTAAATCAGCCAAAATATTGTCGGGTGTTAATTCGGGTGTGTTTCGCAGGGATGTGATCTGAGAAGTTACCTCGGCATAGGGCTTCAGTATCCGGCTTACGGGATAATTAAATACATAGCTCGAATCCTGAAACGTTATATTCACGTGCACAGTATCGGGATCAGTACCGTTGAGTCCTAAATTGCTTAGCGGATTTCCCAGCGGTATCTCGAGTGTTCCATTGGTTACAGCCCGATTTTCATCCTGAACTAAAACCCGATTATCATAACGAACATTAACAGATGCCTGAAGATTCTGTTGGGTATGGGTTTCAACCGTATCTACAACGACAGTATGCCCTGTAGTGCGAAGATATTTTTCCTCGTCGGTGGGGCGTGGATCACCAACAGGTTTCATATTTAAAAATCCGGATAAAGCCAGGAGAGTACCCACCGCATTGATTGTCAGTGACTTTGTAGAGGTTGCATTCCCTTCGACAATGCTCGAGTTCGCTACATAAAAAGCAAGCGCTGCACTTCCCAGTCCAAGCGCTACAAATCCGGGACGCAGTTTATAATCCTGAATATTGCGCTGCATCAAAATACGCTCGGAATACTCGTAGGTGGTCTTGGTAAGAAGGTCCATTGAGAGCACGGGGTGCTCGGGCGTCACCTCGGTTGAAGAATGCAGAAAGTGTTTCTGCTTCAATACTCTGTAGTCTGATCGATCGGTAGCCGACTTATCCTTAACCGTCCAGCGTGCACTGGTACAGGCACTAAAGCCGACCAAAGCAGCAAAAAGAGACGATATGATAAATATATTTTTCACGGTCAATTAGAGTGAAAAGACTGCTCCTAAACCAAACACATTTCGAAATTTGATAGGATTTTCTGTACCGGGATGCGACAACCAAAGCGGCAAATCATACCGGATAGCCAATCCTCTCGGCTTCCCCAAATAATCGGGAATATTGATGGAAAATTCGAATCCCAGTCCGGCATCGGATAAAAAATCTCTTTCTTCAGCTGCAGTAAGTCCCAATGAGGTACCGCCATCATAAAATAAATAGGAGCGCAGCTTTACAAAGCCGCCCAATACCGGAATTTTATTTAAGGCTTTGCCAATTGGATTCGGATAATCCATCTCAAGATTTATTGCTGATAAAGAAGTGAATAATGGCACTCCGCCTTGATTCAGTAATTGAATATCCTGGTAGTTATATCCCCGTAAGCCTGCTCCACCGGTCACCTGAATATTACCGGATTCGATCCAGTTAGGTGGAATGGTTCCGCGGGCTCTTGTCAAGCCCCTTTCCATCCAGTAGCGGGGAGAATCAAAACTGCGGGCAAAAAGATATTCCGGGGCAGTCCGATCGGTAGCGAATCCCGTAAATAACCTACTATGCAGGGTAAACACAGAACTGAGTATAACCTCTTGCTGGAATTGTAGCGCCCCCCTGAGAAAAGAATCTGCCGGACCCGCAATATTGGCGTCAGTATAAACATTTAAAAAATACCGGCCGGCCCCGTTGGTGTTGGTTAAGTCAACAGATGCATGAATAATATGCAGCCACTGCTCCTGCCATAATTGCCGATAAAGCAGATAAGCATCTTCAAAGCGCTCTTCTGCCCGGTAGCCCACCGACAATTCGGTATAATTCCGTTCATCGAACCCATTTTGCCATCGCTTGTTAAAGCTTATTCCGTGGTGTTGAAATCCCGTCCGGAAAGCACTTTGTAAACTGATGTTGGCCTCACTGCCAAATTCTGAAAGCGCATTAACCGGTTCAGTGAATTTTAGATAGTATGAGACTGGATAATCAGGAAATTTAGTGCCTACCCAGAGTCCGGCATTCAGTCGATGCGGTCCGTCTCCGAAGGATCCCGGGGTTTGTCCCAATACCCGAATGCCAACCCTTAACCCATCTACGCTATTATACCAGATGTCGGGAGCCGGCAATATCTCGTAGGAGCGCTCCTGTCCCCTACTTTGCCCGGGCAGGACCAAAAGAAAAAATCCGGCAATTAGGCCCAGAGAGAGGTAGCGGAAATATGAAACTATTTGTGAGCAGAAATTATCCAATCGTTGATCAGTTTTTGATTTGTGATGATATTTTCCAGCAGACCAATAAGTCGGCGTTGTTCTGGCCAGAGGTTATAATGCTCAATCTGATGATACGGAACCCAACGGCATTCCTCATGCTCATGATTCAGAGTGATATTTTCCTCAACATTCACTTCTGCCGCGAATGCAGGAATTTGTCGGATGACATCCGCCGAATGATCATAAAACTGATTGATCGAAGGTATCACCCAAAAGATTTCGGGTTTTGTAATCCCCGTCTCCTCTTTCAGTTCACGCAAACCCGCCTGATACGCCTTTTCATTATCCGAGACTTTGCCGCCTATCATTCGCCACTGATTTGCATAAACAATATCCGGACTCCTTTTAAATAGTAGGAGCTTCACCTCGTTTTGTTCCAAACAGTACGGGTACACATCAACGAGACGTGACATATTTAACTTTCTTGCAATGCTTTCTTCCGGAAGTAATCCAGCGTTTTTTGTAAGCCCTCTTTGCGGTTGTACCGGGGCTCCCAGTTCAATATTTTTCGGGCCCTGCTGATATCCGGCTGACGCACCTTTGGATCGTCTTTGGGCAATTCCTGGAAGGTGATCTCACTGCTGGAGCCGGTGAGCTCAATGATCTCCTTGGCAAATTCCAGAATGGTAATCTCCTGAGGATTACCGATATTTACCGGATCGGTGTAATCGCTCTGGGAAAGTCGCCAGATCCCTTCCACCAGGTCATCCACATAGGTAAACGAACGCGTCTGAGAACCGTCTCCATACACCGTGAGCGGATTCCCCCGCAGGGCCTGGCGCATAAAGGTCGGCAGGGCTCGTCCGTCATTGATCCGCATTCGAGAGCCATAGGTATTGAAAATGCGCACTATACGCGTTTCTACGCCATGGTAGCGGTGATAGGCCATCGTCATGGCTTCGGCAAAGCGTTTGGCCTCGTCATAGACTCCTCGATCTCCAATAGGATTTACGTTCCCCCAGTACTCTTCGTTCTGCGGGTGCGTCAACGGATCCCCGTACACTTCGCTGGTGGATGCCAGCAAAAACCGGGCGTTTTTCGCTTTGGCCAGCCCTAATGCTTTATGAGTACCCAGAGACCCAACTTTAAGCGTTTGAATGGGCATTTCCAGGTAATCGATCGGAGATGCAGGAGACGCAAAATGTAAAATAAGGTCCAGTTCCCCTCCCACATGAATGTAATTGGTGACATCATGTTTAACAAAGGTGAACCGTTCGTTTCCTATTAAATGGGCAATATTGTCGGCACTGCCGGTGATAAGGTTATCCATGGCGATGACCTCATACCCTTCGGAGAGGTAACGATCGCACAAATGGGACCCTAAAAACCCGGCACCGCCGGTGATAAGTACGCGTTTATTCGACATTAATTGAAGGTCTTCCTACGCTGATATAGGTGATCCCGGCTTTGCGGGCCCGTTCCAGATCGTAGAGGTTACGCCCGTCAAAAATGACCGGCTTTTTCATGTGATCGGCAAAGTTGTCGACGGTGGGACGTCGAAATTCATTCCATTCCGTACAGATAATCAACGCGTCCACATCGGTCAGGGCATCTTCCTGCTTATGGACAAATTTTGTATTATCCAGCACTTCCTGGGTAGTCGCTCGCTTGAAGGTGCCTATGGCTTCCGGATCGTAGGCAACCAGTTTCGCCCCCTGCTTGACCAGTTCTTTGGCAATATATAAGGCCGGTGCTTCCCGGATATCGTCGGTTTCCGGTTTGAACGACAGTCCCCACAAGCCAAAGGTTTTACCGGCAAAGTCATCGGTGCCGTAAAAGTTTTCCATTTTGCGAACAATAGAGACTTTCTGGGCTTCATTCACCTCCATCACGGAATCCAAAATCTTAAACTGGTAGCCGTGCTGGCCGGCCGTATAGTGAATGGCCTGCACGTCTTTGGGAAAACAGCTGCCTCCGTAGCCGATCCCGGCAAACAGGAACCGTTTTCCAATACGCGAATCGGTGCCGATACCGCGTCGCACGTTGTCCACGTTAGCTCCCACCCGCTCGCAGATATTGGCGATTTCGTTCATAAAGGTAATCTTGGTCGCCAGCATGGCATTGGCGGCATATTTGGTAAGCTCGGAGCTGCGCTCGTCCATCACAATAATGGGATTACCGGAACGTACGAACGGCTCATACAGGGTCGTCATAATTTCGGCCGCCTGGTCCGAAGACGTGCCTATTACTACGCGTTCGGGCTTCATGAAGTCATCCACGGCCGCCCCTTCCCGCAAAAACTCGGGATTGGATACCACATCAAATAGTGACTCATCGGCTTCGGCGGCAATGGCATCATGTACGCGAGAAGCCGTTCCCACCGGCACCGTCGATTTATTGACCACGACGGTATAACTTTCGATGAGGTTACCCAGCTGTCCGGCTACTTTCATGACGGCGCTCAGGTCGGCCTGCCCGTCGCCACCCGGCGGAGTCGGTAGGCACAAAAATACGATATCGGCCCCGGCAACGGCTCCTTCCAGCTCAGTGGTAAATTCCAGGCGATCCTCGCGAATATTCCGGGCAAAAATAGGCTCGAGTCCCGGCTCATAAATCGGGATATTACCAGCTTTAAGTTCCTTCACTTTCTTCTCGTCGATATCGACGCACGTCACGTCGTTGCCGGAGTCGGCAAAGCAGGTCCCGCTGACCAGCCCCACATACCCCGTTCCAATTACTGCAATATTCATTTATTACCGTTCTATATTTTTGATTTCCAGTTTTAGTGTTCCTGCCGGGACGTCAACTTCCACAACATCTCCAATTTCCTGGCCAAGAATGGCCTGACCAATAGGAGACTCTACCGAAATTTTATTTTTCTTGAAATTCGCCTCATCCTTGGAAACGAGGGTATATTTGACCTCCTTATCAACGGTATGATTATAGATGGTAATTGTTGACAGTAGATAGGCCTTGTCGGTATTGACGTCTTCCTCATCCAGGATTCGGGCATTCGCCAGAGCATTTTCCAATTCGGCGATACGTTTTTCCAGCATACCCTGAGCTTCCTTGGCGGCATCGTATTCCGCATTTTCACTTAAGTCGCCCTTGGCACGCGCCTCGGCAATTTCCTCGGCTATTTCTTTTCGCCCTCGGCCTTTTAAATCCTTAAGTTCGGCTTCCAGCTTCTCAAAACCTTCTCGTGATAAATAATTCTTTTCCACGGCATTTATACGTTTTATTCAAAATCTTTCTATCTAACTAATGCTCAAAAAATAAATGCCAGCCCAAAGAGCTGACATATTTCCTGCAAAGCATCATAAAATACCATGATTTAGTTTCTGTTGCCAAATCTAAATTTCCTAAATTTGACCTTTGATTTAAACCGATTCATTCAAATATGGAAAAGCTGAGCACTAAAGAAATTCTAAATCAAAATCTTTCCCGGACTACACCGGGGCAGCTCAGCAAACTGCGTATTTTACTGCATGGTGTTCGCAGTATGCATAATGTAGGGGCGGCCTTTCGTAGTGCAGATGCTTTTGGAATTGACAAAATCCTGATTTCCGGTATCACTCCTCATCCGCCCCGCTCTGAAATCTCCAAAACAGCTATAGGAGCCGAAAAATATGTCAACTGGCAAAAATTGGATGATATTTCAAAAGGTATCCAACAGTTAAAGAAGGAGAACTATATATTAATAGGCCTTGAACAAACTACCGACAGCGTTTTGCTGCCGGATTATCAAATGCCCGAAGATCAAAAAGTCTGCCTTGTTTTTGGCAATGAGGTAACTGGAATTAACGAAGAGATCCTGCCACATATTGATAGGTTCGTAGAAATACCGCAGTATGGCCACAAACATTCGCTCAATGTATCGGTGACCGTAGGCGTTGCGCTTTATGCCTTCCTGCAAAAGTATTGGCCACAATAACTAAATGTTACCTTGTTTTTTTAATGTATATCAAATACTTGATCATTCACTTAATTTCACTGATCTATAATTGAAAGCATTTTTGTTATTTTAATTTTCATACACTTATTTTCGACGTCTGAAATTTAACTGCAAATTATTCTATGTCTAAACGCACGCTTGTTACTTCTGCCCTGCCCTATGCCAACGGTCCCATCCATTTAGGCCACTTGGCCGGAGCCTATCTGCCGGCTGATTTGTATGTTCGATACAAAAGACTGACAAACGAAGATGTCGTGTATATTTGCGGCTCGGATGAGCACGGCGTACCTATTACTATTGCCGCTGAAAAAGAAGGAGTAAGTCCGCAGGAGATCGTAGACCGATTTCATAATCAAAACAAGCAAATTTTTGAGGACTTTGGAATTTCTTTCGACTATTACGGGCGAACCAGTTCACCGGTTCATCACAAAACCTCACAGGAATTCTTTACCAAGCTTTATCAGGACGGAGTTTTTGTAAAAAAGAAAGAGAAACAGCTTTATGATCCAAAGGCCGAGATGTTCTTGCCCGATCGTTATGTAAAAGGCACCTGCCCCAATTGCGGCTATGAAGAGGCATATGGCGACCAGTGTGAGAAGTGTGGCAAATCACTCTCTCCCACCGACCTGATTAACCCGATCAGTGCCATAACCGGAGATGTACCTGAAACCAAAGAAACCGAGCACTGGTATTTACCCCTTGGTGATTTCCAGGAGCGTCTTGAAAAATGGCTGGATACCCGTGAAAACTGGAAGCCGAATGTTGAGGGACAGGTTAAAAGCTGGCTCAATGAAGGCTTGGGCGACCGTGCTGTGACCCGCGATTTGAGCTGGGGAGTGCCCGTTCCCCTTGATGAAGCCAAGGGCAAGGTACTTTATGTATGGTTCGATGCGCCTATCGGTTATATCTCCGCCACCAAGGAATGGGCCGAACAACAGGGAGATCCCGATCTTTGGAAAACTTACTGGCAGGATGAGGAAACCGATCTGATCCATTTTATCGGGAAAGACAATATCGTATTTCACTGCATCATGTTTCCCGCTACGCTGATGGCCCACGGCGACTATATCCTCCCAAAGAACGTCCCCGCCAATGAATTTCTGAATTTGGAAGGTAAAAAGCTTTCCACCTCACGGGGGTGGGCAGTCTGGCTGGACGAATACCTGGAAGACTTTGAGCCCGACCTGCTACGATATGTTTTAGGAACCATTCTTCCCGAAACCAAAGATGCCGACTTTTCCTGGGAAGACTTTCAAAATAAAGTTAACAGCGAGCTGGCGGATATTCTGGGCAACTTTGTCTATCGTACCACTTCTTTTACCCAAAACTATTTTGACGGGAAGGTCCCGGAGCTGTCCAATCCAACTAAAAAGGATCTGGATACCCTGGCGGAAATTGAAGCCCAAAAGAAGGAGATTAGTACGACCTACGAGTCATTCCGATTGCGGGAAGCTATTGCCGAAACCATGAACCTCGCCCGTATCGGCAATAAGTATTTTACCGATATGGAACCCTGGCAGACCCGGAAAGATGATCTGGAGACGTGTGGAAATACATTGCACGTCTGCCTGCAGATTACTGCGGCATTAAGCATGCTGTTCGATCCCATCCTGCCAAACAAAATGGCTGAGCTGCGCGAAGAACTAAACATCACTGAAAAACCCAATTGGGATCAGATAAATGGCAAGTTGCTGCAAAGTGGCGCTAAAATAAAGAAGGGAGCCATCCTCTTTGAAAAAATCGAAGACGAAACGGTCAACAAGCAGCTACAGAAATTACAAGAACGTACAAAACAAGCGGGTGAACAAACGCGAGAGTACGAACCCCTCAAAGAAAACATGGAGTTTGAGGATTTTATGAAGATGGATCTGCGGGCCGGAGAAATTATTGAGGCTTCTGCCATCGAAAACGCAAACAAGCTACTGAAGTTGAAAGTAGATCTCGGATTTGAACAGCGAACAATCGTTTCCGGCATTTCCAACGATTTTTCTCCCGATGAAATCGTCGGGCAAAAGGTGTGCGTGGTTGCCAATTTGGCTCCCAAAAAGCTAATGGGCATCGAAAGCAACGGGATGATTTTGATGGCAGAAGAAGATGACGGTTCCCTTAAATTTGTGGAGACGGACGCCGAACCCGGGAGCAGCATCACCTAAATCTCTTAACATCATTTACAATATTTCTATTTGTATGTGATGTTCCTGCATTACATTTTAAGGAAAATTTAAAAATCCAACTTAACGCATAGTACTGTAAAAACGGAGATTAGCATTGGCTCAAACGGATAAGGTATCACGGGGTAACTGGAATTCTAAAGTCGGCTTTATTCTAGCTGCAGCGGGTTCTGCAGTAGGATTAGGTAATATATGGCGGTTTCCCACCGAAGCCGCATCCAACGGCGGGGGCGCCTTTCTACTGATCTACCTGGTCTGTTGTTTTTTAATTGGCTTTCCGGTGATGATGGCAGAAATCAGCATTGGACGTAAAACCGGCAAGAACCCGGTTGGGGCGTTTAAAGCCCTCACCTCCAACAAGTTCTACCCGCTGATCGGGATGTGGGGCGTTCTTTGCGGAGTGATGATTCTCTCCTTTTATACGGTGGTTGCCGGCTGGACCATCAGCTATGTTTTTGAAGAGATTTTCTTTTTCATGGGCCATCCCGAATGGGCCAAATGGATAAGCGATACCAATAGCGGCTGGCTTAATGCCCTGTTTTCAATATTGTTTATGTCGGCTACGGTCTCTGTGATTATGGGAGGCGTAAGTGATGGTATCGAACGGGCGACCAAAACCCTGATGCCCCTGCTGTTTGGTATCTTGCTGGTGCTGATCGGCTACGTAATTTTTCAGCCCGGCAGTGAAAAAGGACTCTCTATCTATTTGCAGCCTGATTTCTCTATCGTAACGCCTAGCCTGGTGTTTGATGCCATGGGGCAAGCCTTCTTCTCGCTTTCGCTGGGAATGGGCGCCTTGATTACTTATGGATCCTACCTCAGCAAAAAGGAGAATGTGCCGCAGGCAGCTGCCCTGGTAACCACAACCGATACCCTGGTAGCCTTCCTGGCCGGCCTACTGATTATTCCAGCCATGTACATGGCACAGGCACAGGGAATTCCCATCTTCGATGATGCGAATAACCTCATTGCCGGACCTGCATTAATCTTTCAGGTGCTCCCCTCCCTATTCCATGAACTGGGCGGATTGTGGGGCATATTCCTCGGGGTAACCTTCTTTCTGCTACTTAGCGTTGCTGCACTTACTTCAACAATTTCACTGTTGGAGGTCCCGGTATCCTATGCTATTGATGAATTTGAAATCAAACGGAAAAAGGCGGCCCTCTACATTGGACTGGGCATACTGGCTATTTCACTTGTGATTTCATTCAATACCGGTCTCATTAATGTTATTGATATGATATTCAGCCAGATTGGCCTGCCCCTTGGTGGAATTTTAATTTGCCTGTTTTTGAGTTACGAATGGAAAGTCCAAAATGCCCTTACCGAACTTGAATCCGGAAATCCGGGCTTTAGTCACAGTACAGTAGGCAAAGTGTGGAAAGTGATGGTTATGTTCATCTGTCCATTGGTCATATTATGGAATCTGCTTAGCAACTTTATCTGATTGCATTTTTAATGCTTGTTATCCTTCAAGCGTCATGGTATTTTTGGGCACAAAAATCGAAGAATCATAAATAATATTCATGGCAAAAGTTTCGACATCTAATTTCCGTACCGGGATGGTCATTGAGATAGATAATGCACTCTATTCCATTGTTGACTACCAGCACGTAAAGCCCGGCAAAGGCGGAGCTTTCATCCGCACAAAGCTTAAAGGAGTAGTAAACGACAAAAACATTGAAAAGAAATTTCGCTCCGGAGAAGATGTTGAGGAGGTACGCGTAGAGCACCAGCCTTATCAATTCTTATATAAGGATGGGAATCTCTATTACTTTATGCACCAGGAAACCTACAAACAACTCCCGGTGGAAAAAGAAAATGTTGTGAAACCGGAATTTCTTGCTGATGGACAGCAATGTACGTTGGTTATTGATGTTGATAATGAGCGCGTGTTATATGCTCAGCCGCCCGATCAAATTGTAGTAAAAGTGGCTGACACCCGCCCCGGACTTAAGGGCGATACCGCACAAGGGGGCAGTAAGCCTGCCACACTTGAATCTGGAGCTACTATACAGGTGCCATTATTTATCGACGAAGGGGATGAAATTAAGGTTGATACCCGTACATCAGAATATATTGAACGCGTAACGTCAAACTAATCTGCTATCATGGATTTAAAAGTCATTAAAAATCTTCTTGACCTCATCGCAGAAAGTGAAGTCAACGAAGTTTCTATTGAAGAAGGGGATTTTAAAATAAAGGTTAAGAAAAAACCGGATATCGAACAGTCGGCAGCTCCACAGATGCCGGTACAATACCAGATGCCGGCTCAGCCGCAAAGTCCGCCACAACCACAACAGCAAGCACAACCCCAGGCACAGGCTCCGTCGGGACAGGAGCAGGAATCTTCAGGCGGCGATCAAGGAGCGCAGCCCTCCGGGGATGTGGTCAAATCTCCCATCGTAGGCACTTTCTATCGTGCGCCTTCACCCGATGATGATAATTTTGTGAATGTCGGTGATACCGTCGAAAAAGGTCAGACGCTTTGCATTGTGGAAGCGATGAAGATTATGAATGAAATCGAATCGGAATACTCCGGTGAAATCAAAAAGATTCTAGTTGAAGATGCGGAACCGGTAGAATACGATCAACCCCTCTTTATCATTGGGTAAACTCAATTAATTTCATGTTTGATAAAATTCTTGTTGCTAACAGAGGCGAAATTGCTCTGCGGATTATTCGTACCTGTAAGGAAATGGGTATTAAAACGGTTGCTGTATATTCAACCGCTGACCAAGACAGTCTTCATGTTAAATTCGCTGATGAGGCTGTTTGCATTGGTCCCCCATCCAGCAGAGAAAGCTATTTAAAAATACCGAGCCTGCTTGCTGCAGCCGAAATAACCAACGCCGAAGCTATCCATCCGGGTTATGGATTTCTCTCTGAGAAAGCCGAGTTTTCCCGGATTTGTGCCGAACACGACATTAAATTTATCGGCCCCTCGCCCGAAAGCATTGATGCCATGGGTAATAAAACCCGGGCCAAAGACACCATGATAGCCAATAATGTGCCCGTGGTTCCCGGAAGTGACGGGGTCGTGGAAAGCATTGAAGAGGCTCGTGAAATCTGCAAGGATATCGGCTATCCCGTGATCATCAAAGCTTCTTCCGGTGGCGGCGGACGCGGCATGCGGATTGTACACGAGGAGGAAAACCTTCAGAAGGCTTACAGTATGTGTAAGTCAGAAGCGGAATCGGCCTTTGATGATCCTGATGTGTACATTGAAAAATTCGTCGAAGATCCACATCACGTAGAAATTCAGATACTAGGCGATCAGCATGGCAATGCCATTCACCTGGGAGAGCGTGACTGCTCGCTGCAACGCCGTCACCAGAAAATTCTGGAAGAAGCCCCCTCTCCCCTGATGACTCCGGAATTACGTGAGGAAATGGGTCTAGCTGCTGTCAACGCAGCAAAATCCGTAAATTACGAAGGCGCGGGAACCGTGGAGTTTCTCGTCGACAAGGATAGAAATTTCTATTTCATGGAGATGAATACCCGGATACAGGTAGAACATCCGGTGACCGAGGAAATTACTAATTATGATCTGGTGGCCGAGCAAATCAAGATTGCTGCCGGTAAAGAGGTTGATCCGCAGGATAAGCTGAAAATTCGCGGGCACGCTATAGAATGCCGGATCAATGCTGAAGATCCGGAGCACAACTTCCGCCCTTCTGCCGGTACCATCAATGTATTTCATACCCCGGGCGGACACAGTGTACGCGTTGACACGCATGCTTACGCCGGCTATCACATTCCTCCACATTATGACTCAATGATTGCCAAGCTGATTGTGAGTGCCCCAACCCGGGAAGATGCTATAAAACGCATGAAGCGTTCACTGGAAGAGTTTGTTATTGAAGGAATTAAGACAACCATCCCCTACCATATACAGTTGATGGAGGATGAAAATTTCAAGAAAGGAACCTTCAATACCAAGTACCTGGACGAGTTTACTTTTAACCCTGAAGAATAGAGTTAGGCATTAATATGGATTATCCCGACGATTTAAAGTATACCAAAGAGCACGAATGGATCCGAGACAACGGTGATGGTACGGCTACTGTGGGCGTCACCGATTTTGCACAAAGCGAACTGGGTGATATTGTGTTTGTAGAGCTTGAACCCGAAGGATTCGGTTTCGATCAAGATGAGGTTTTTGGAACTGTGGAAGCGGTAAAAACAGTCTCTGAACTCTTTGCCCCCGTAGCCGGTGAAATTGCAGAAATCAACGAGAAACTAGAGATGGAACCGGAGCTGGTTAACGACGATCCCTATGGCGATGGCTGGATGGTTAAAATAGCGATGAACGATGAGTCCCAACTCGAGGACCTGATGTCGTCGGAAGAATACCGGAAAATTATAACCTAAAGATTCCCGGGCATTCATCATGAATGCCTTTTTTTATTCCTCTCCCATGCAACACCGACCCAAAGATTGGATTCTCATCCTTGATTACGGATCCCAGTACACGCAGCTTATAGCTCGCCGTATCCGCGAGCTGAATGTTTACTGCGAAATCCATCCTTTTAACCGGGACCTTTCCATCTTCTCAGAATTTCCGCCGCAAGGTATTGTACTTTCAGGAGGACCCAGCAGCGTAAACGATGAAGGAGCTCCCGAGCTGAATAAGGATATCTTTGATTGGGAAGTGCCGATCCTGGGTATCTGCTACGGTTTACAAATTCTGGCGCATACCGAAATTCCGGGGAGCGTAGAAAAAGCAGAGCGTCGTGAATTTGGACGTTCAGAGCTCATTGTCGACGAGGATGCTCATCTGTTAAAGAATATTCCACAGGAATCTATTGTATGGATGAGTCACGGCGATCATATCAAGGAACTTCCGGCTGATTACCGGATTATTGCCCATACCGACAATGCACGGGTTGCGGCTGTCCGACACCGTGAAAAACCGATTTTTGGCGTGCAGTTTCACCCTGAAGTTGTTCATACGGTATACGGCAAACAAATACTTGAGAATTATGTGTATGATATCTGTGCTGTTGAAGGCAGCTGGACGGCCGAATCGTTTATTGAGTCAACGATTAAAGAAATCCGTGAGCAAGTAGGCGATGATCGGGTTGTCTGCGGATTAAGCGGAGGCGTGGATTCCACGGTGGTTGCAACACTTGTACATGAAGCCATTGGAGATCAGCTGCAGTGTATATTCGTCAACAACGGCTTGTTGCGCAAAAACGAGTACCAGGATGTGCTGGACGTATATGAAGAAAAGCTGCACCTGCCGGTCAAAGGTATTGACGCCAGTGATCAATTTCTGGATAAGCTGAAAGGGGTTTTTGATCCGGAAGAAAAACGAACCCTTATCGGCAACACCTTTATTGATGTCTTTGATGATGCTATAGCCCACGATCAAAGTTTTAAATACCTGGCCCAGGGGACCCTCTACCCTGATGTTATCGAAAGTATATCCTTCAAGGGGCCTTCGGCTACGATCAAATCACATCACAATGTCGGTGGTTTACCGGAGGAGATGAACCTCTCCCTCATTGAACCCGTCCGTGAACTCTTCAAGGATGAGGCCCGCAACGTTGGACGCAAACTCGGGATCCCCGAAAACTTTATAAAGCGACATCCGTTTCCGGGCCCCGGCCTGGCCATTCGAGTGATATCCGATGTGGACAAAGAAAAGCTGGCTATGCTGCGGGAAGTAGACGATATTTTCATCAGTGAACTAAGAAAAAACGATCTATATGACGAAGTATGGCAGGCCCTGGCAGTACTCTTGCCAGTACAGAGTGTTGGGGTAATGGGAGATGAACGAACCTACGAATATACGGCCGGGCTGCGGGCAGTAACCAGCGTTGACGGCATGACGGCTGACTGGGCTCATCTGCCCCACCCGTTTCTTGCGCATGTTTCAAATCGTATCATTAATGAGGTACGCGGCATTAACCGGGTCGTTTATGATATAAGCTCTAAGCCCCCTTCAACTATTGAATGGGAATAACAGAGAACATATTTCCCGAATTTCAGTTAGCATACATGAAGTTATCGGTAAACTTATTGTGCATTTTATGAAACACACAGCTACGAAGCCCTCAAATCTCTACAAGAGTCTTTTTTTCGTTCTTTTAATACTATTTACCAACGTCCCCGCCCTTACTCACGCCCAATCGTTTGATGAAGGCTTAAAACTTTATCAACAGGGTAAGTATGGCCAGGCCGCTGATATTTTCAAACAGGTCAAAACCCCAAAAGCACAGCTATTTGCCGGTAAATCCTATTTTGCATCAGGAAAATACCTGACGGCCAAAGCATACCTGGGAAATATCACCTCTTCGGTCACCTCCGATATCTATCTTGAAGCTCAGTACACGCTTGCATTAGCTGATTTTCAACTTGGATTGTACGGAAATGTACTCAACAGAATTTATGAAATGCGAGAGCGCGAGGTGCAGACCCAGGTGGTTACCAATGCCATACAGTTGTACAAAGACGTGTTGCATTATCTTACCCTCAATCAGCGCAGAAAAGCATTTCAGGAAGCTAAATACCCTGAGGTCAAGTATGACCTTGTAGAGGCCGCATTTGGTAATGTGTCCTATCCGGTAGCCGAAACACTCTTTAACCAGCTCAAAAAATCGAAAATTGACACCTCCAGTGCGGGCATGAAAAAGCTATCGGACATGATAGCTGACTCAATGCGCTATGCTGTGCAGATAGCCTATAATAACCAGCTGCGCGCTCCCGATGGCATTACCTACAATATAGGTGCTGCCCTGCCAAAGTATGATAACACCCAATCTGAATTTGAAGTCTCCCAGGGTCTCTTCTTCGGATATGTATTGGCTGCTGAGGAATTCAACCAGCAGCATGCTGACAAGAAAGCCTTCATTCGTAACGGCAATACCGCCGCTTCCCGCGATTCCGCGGAGTATGTTATGACTGATTTTGCCTGGAATTACAATGTGGATGCAGTGCTGGGCCCGCTGTTTTCCGGTCCTGCCGAACAAATGGCGAATCTGGCCGAACAGTATCAAATTCCGATGCTCGCTCCCCTTGCAAATTCGGATACACTCAACACTGATAATCCCTATGTGTACCAGGCCAATCCGACTTTTGTCTCCCACGGCAAGAAAATGGCCAATTATGCGGTAAACAAACTGCAGATGGATACCCTTGCCGTCCTCGCTGAAAAAAACTCGCTGGGCGAAGCTTCAGCCTTTGCATTCCGGGAAGAAGCCGAAAAGCTTGGAGCCCGTGTAGTTTACTTCTTTGTCGACGATCTTCAATCCAAGGGCTATGATCTCACTGATTACACCAAATATTTTACAACTGATCAAGCCAAAATTGACTCTTCGGGATATCACCAGCTAGATGCCGTATATGCCCCGTTTACCGGTCAAGCGGCCTCTACCCTTGCCGAACTTTTGTTGGTCGATCTCAAGGCCATGAACAGCGAATTAACGGTGCTTGGCTCTCAGGAATGGGGCAACCTTAATATTCCCGAAAACCAGTTGGACAAGCGAAAGATCTATTTCTCGGAGAGTTTTTATGTGGATCGTAACAACCCCAAGGCACAACAGTTTAAAAAACGATTTAAAGAGCGTTTTGATATGGAACCAAACCGGTTTGCCATGATCGGATATGATGCCGCTTCTTACATTCTTCAGACCCTTGATCGCATTGCCAATCCCGATCTTCTCAAAAATGCCTTAAAAAATCAGCCGCTCTACGAAGGGTTGGCCAGCAACATCTATTTTGATGGCTCACATATCAATCAGGAAGTAAAAATCTTTAAGATAACAGCTGATCGTGGTACGGTTCCTGTACTCAAATAGCAGATACAATATAGTTTCAGTTGGAATCCTGTTCGCGCTGCCGCTTGATACGATATTGTTCTCGCAGCCATCGGCGCCATTTCTCGCTTTTTTTCTTGTGTTCCTGGAAGGTTTTCGAAAAGTCATGTGTGCCATCCGGACTGGCAACCATATATAGATACTGATGATCTTCGGGAAACAGTGCTGCTTTGATAGAACTGAGACTCGGATTAGTTATCGGTCCGGGAGGAAGACCGGCATGCTGGTAGGTATTGTAAGGATGGTCAATCTGGTAATCTTTGTACAATAGCCGGCGACGCTCTCCCACAGCAAAATTCACGGTAGGATCGGCTTGCAAGCGCATGCCACGTTCAAGGCGATTCCAGTAAAGACCACTGATGGTCGGTTTCTCTTTATCGCTTTTGGCTTCCCATTCAATGATAGATGCCAGCGTGATGATTTCATCGACAGTGCGATTCAAGTCATTAAACCGCTGCCGATATTTTCTAACTACGGCATTATGAAATTCTTCAAAGATACGCTTGCATACCACCTTGGGGCTAGCGGTCCAATAAAGCGAATAGGTATTGGGCAACAACCGGCCAATAACGTCCTCCGTATCGACTTCCTGTTTGGTTAAGAAAGTACTGTCACTCAAGGTTTGTCGGATGGCTGTGGAATCAAACTGCAAATTATTGGATAGTGACCGGGCAATAACTCCCTTGGACTTGCCGGGCAGAATAGTCACCGAAACCGGATCCTGAATGCCGCGTGCCAGTTTCGAGAGAAAGGTATCATAACTGAAAGGCTGATCGATCAGGTAATGCCCCTCGCGAAAAGTATTCCAGCCATAGATATTGGCCGCCCATTTAAACTTGGCTTGATCCTGAATTAAATCCAACTCCGCCAGTTTTTGAGCTAATACGGGCAAAGCAGCAGATTGATTCAGGTAGAGATGGACCGGCTCGTCGGAGGAAACTGCCCTGGAATTTTCCAGTCTTGACCAGCGCGATTCAGCTACAACAAATACACTGATCAGAAAAATGAGAAGTCCCAATATAACTTCATTATCTGACAAATAGCGGCGTATTCGACTCAATAAAGACAAATCCCGGTTCAGGTCTGTTTAATGGATTATCTGCGTTGAAACTTCGAAAGCAGTCGCAGGATTTCGATGTACAGCCACACAAGGGTTACCATCAGCCCAAAGGAGGTATACCATTCATAATATTTCGGGGCATTCGCGGCAGCTCCCTTGTCGATCATGTCGAAATCCAACACCAGGTTCAGAGCGGCAACGCCCACAATAATGAAGCTGAAGCCAATACCCATGAGTCCCGTGCCATGGATAAGGCTAATATTAATGCCAAAAAAGCTGAGTATAATACTTGCAAAATAGACCAGCGCAATCCCGCCTGTTGCAGCCACCACGCCCATACGAAAGCGTTTGGTTACTTCTATAAGTCCCGAACGGTACGCCATTAACATCGCTGCAAAGGTTCCAATCGTCAGTAAAATTGCATTAAAGACGATGCCATTATACGCCTGCTCGTACATTACCGAAATACCTCCGAGCATTAATCCCTCCATGACGGCATAGATCGGGGCCGTAATCGGCGACCATTCTTTTTTGAAAACGGTTACCATAGCCAGTATAAAACCGCCAATCAAACCACCCCATATTAATATCGGCGAAGGCTGGTACCAACTGATAGAGGCTCCCAGCAATAAAATGAGAAATAGTAAACCAGTTTTGTTTACCGTTCCCGTCACGGACATAGACTCGCCTTCAGTAACTGAAAAGGTTTGCCCGACTTCTTGGAATGTTTTTTCAGTTAGCGTAGGATTACCGGATTTCATAAAAATACTTCGTTTTAAAATTCAGGTTAATATACCATCTGATGATCAACATTTATAACGCATGAGGAAAATAAATATTGAGATATGTTGTAACAATTTTAATCACCCTGCGTAACAAAAAAGGAAGAGCAACAATTTGGTAGCTTCTCAAGCTCCAAATGCCCTAAAGAAGAAAGCTCCCAACCTTGATCGGTTGGGAGCTTTTATTTTGCCTTATTAACAGACTAACCAGTTAAAAGTAACCGGCAGTATATTGTCAGTTAAAATGTCGGATTAAATCGTATCCAGAATACCGGAGCCCGGTCGGTATCATTCAGATCCCAGGCTAGTTCGGCCCGAAACAGACTTGAGCCCAAGCCAATCCCGCCGTTATGCTGTAAGTCAGGAAATGAAAAATTTTTAAACCCTTTAAAAGGTCCGCTGGCCTCCACCAGATCGGAATTATAATCAACCCAACCGCTGTCCAGAAATAGGCTAAAGTAGAAGTCATCGAAGTCGATCCAGTCACCGCTGGCATTAATCGGATTGCCGAACTGCAACTCGGCATTGCTTAGAATCATGGCGTTACCGGCTCCAAGGGATTTGTAGGGCAGTGCCCGCAAGGATCCTACACCACCCAGATATAGCTGTTTAAACCGAGGAGCTTCACCTGTGATGTTGGACATGCGCAGCCGATACTTCAGAATAGTGCCGGCCCCCAGGTTAAAATATGATATCATTTCACCGGTATATTTCGAATATTTATAATCTGAGGTCCCGATGCCGGTATCAGCAAATTCTGCTGTACCGTTCATAGAAAATGTAAATCCGTTACTAAGTACCAGTCTCTTGGGATTAAAGGATGCTGAAAAGGTGAGTGTCGCCAGTTCAATCTGCTCCAGGGGGAACCCATTGACAATATCAACGGGCGGATTGACGCGATAGCGGTCACCGGCCCCAAATAATGCCCAGTCTGATTCACGATCCAGGCTGTGAAAATCATCCTCACTGAATGCTACGCCGCCCTCAAAATAACGGTCGCTTCGTGCCAGCAGATAGCCGCCCCATCCCTGCTGCTTGTAATAATCCAGATAATCATAGCCGCCGGTGAAGGCAGTGATGGAGGTTTCATTAAGCCCCACCCGCCATTCATCGTTGGTAGTGGTAGCATTATGATATTCTCCCCCGAGTATGACATGGTTCTGACGGCCGATCATCTTTTCAAAACCCAGCGTGTAATCCCATTCCTTCTGTCCGAATGAATAACCGATCAAGCCATGAGGATGAAACTGCGGAATCCCCAGCCAGTCATCACGATACCATTGCATGCGTTCCTGTTTAACGCCCAAAAAGAGCGCATCCACCCGGTTATAACGAATCATGGGCAGATTTGGATAAACCGAATAGAGCTGACTGGAGTTATAGGGACCGGCTTCGATCACGCCCCGGAAATCAAGCCCTTCATCATTAAGATTTGTTACCATTTCTTCGGTCGACTCCTGTCGGGGAGATCGATGATCCGAATTCTTATTAAAGAAATCACTTATAGGCCGGGAAAAGAAAGGGTCATTTTTAAAAGGATCGGTCGAGGTAGAGTCTGACCCGGTCTGGGCAATTCCCGAAAAAGTAACTCCAATCAGTAAAGTCGTAATAAGTAGTATTCGTCGCATCGCTATAGAGTATAAAAATCCCATTCTATTGTTTCTGTACGCAAATATGGAGCTTGTGTTACAGTTATCGTGCTTTCATTACTAAAATTGTAATATCATCTTCATGGGTATGCGTTCCTGACCATTGATCGATGAGTTTTGTGAGCTGAGAAAGCATATCGGAAGCCGATGAATCTGCAGATTCCCTGACAACCCTTTTAATACGATCAAGCCCCAGCTGTTCACGCTGTTCGTTAAAAAGTTCCATAAGTCCGTCCGACATCAATACCAGGCTGTCACCGGCCTGTACTTCAAAGGTTTTCTCGTGATACGGATAATTTACCTTGCTACCCAGGGGCATTCCCCGAAGTTTAAGTTCTTCCACAACATCTCGCTGCTTATCGTATCGAAGGCAGGGCGGCATGCCGGCCGAGGCAATCTGTACCTCTTTCTGATTACATTTTAGCAGCATCAATCCCATGTACATCATGCGTAGATCTATATTATAAATGCCTGAGGACATGCGCCGAATTATTTCCAGATTATTGTGATCATTGGCCAAAGTATGGAAATAGCTTTTAGCTGTAGCTACCATGATACCCGCCTTCATTCCGTGCCCCGTGGCATCGCCCACTGCTACCGTAAGCACACCATTTTTTGAAATACTAAAATCATAATAGTCACCGCCGACCTCCTGAGCGGTTTCCATAAAGACAGCGATATCCCAGTTTTCATTTTCAGGGATTTTCTTGGGCAGCATCGACAGCTGAAGGGCCCGCGCCTCTTCCAGCTCTCGGGACTTTCGCTCATTCTCGGCTTCCAACAGTTTCCGCTCGAGCTCTTTCTGTTTATTCAGCCGTTCTTGTTCCAGTGATCGCTCGGAAAGCTCCTTTACCTCTACCAGTTTATTTTCAAGGCGCTGCTGGGTTTGTGCAAAGTCCCGGGACAAATAAATCGACATCGATAATACCAGTACCGACGACCCGACAATATTTCCCCAAATGGGATCCCCGTTAGCCAATTCCAGGTTATTCAATACCGTATAAAAGATGCCCGCGGCAAAGCCTGCCAATCCGGTTCCAATAATTACCACTCCCTCCTGCTTTTTCAAGAAAGCCTTTGTCAACACTCGCGATATCTCCAGGATCGAAACAAAAACAAAGAGTTCGCGATAAAGATCAAGGCCATGTGCATTAAACCACGTGGCAACAGCAAGCCCCAGCCCCACTACTAAAAATCCCCAGAATTGCCAGGGATTTCTTTCGTAGAACAAGCTATAAGCAAAGCGCAACGCATATATTACCGTAAACAACCATGCTATCAACGAAAGCCGGTAATAGGTGATAATAAACAAGGGAGATTCGGCGTAGGTACTCCCCAACAAAGTGTAGGTGAGCATCCCCAGAAAAAAAGTAAAAAGGGCAAAATACAGGTTCCGCTTTCCGGTAGGATAAAAAGCAAACAGCAGAAAGTGGATAACGGTAAAGGCCAGCAGACTCCCTGCAAAAAACAGTTGTGGCCACGAAGCCCCGGTAGCTTGTTCTATAGAAGATTGAATATAATAGTTGAGATCCCCGATCAGGAAGCGAAAACCGGCAGTAAATCCATAATCATCAAATGTACTGGCCTCGTAATTGGCATATCGCACTGCAAGTACATGCTCGAGGGTATCCGAAATGACGAGCGGTCTTGGCTGGTTATCACGATGCGGAACCGTACCCTCTTTGAAGCCGGAAACCTTGCCTATTTGATATTTAAGTTTCCCATCAAGGTAAATTTCGGAGGCCCCGTAATGCTGTTCGGATAACAAAGCCAGCGGGTAATCAACCAGGGTACTGTCGACCCGGAAATGGAAGCGAAACCATCCGATCCCCTCCCATTCCGTAAATGAAAGCTCAGACGAACCCAGGTACGTACTGGCCTTTTGCCAACTCGAATCAGCATATGACGGGGAAGCCCATTTGGCGTTATCTCCGGCTTTAAACAACCAGCTGTCGGTAATATAAATAATTTTATCATCCGGATTCATATCCGACTTACTGAGAGTAGCAACGTCATTCTCAGGTTGGCAAAAAACAACAGCCGGGAAAAACCCGATAATGGCGAGCATCAAACACCATTTTAATAATCGCCGCTTATATGTGTTTGTTTCGCTCAATGCCCCGTCAATTAATTTCTAGCGTAACAGTTCCGGAATTGGTATCCATACTAAGGGGTGGACCGCCCTCCTTATAAGTTCCCTCAATGGTATTTTCTTTGATGGATCCATGGAAGCGATTATCGGGAGAAAACCGAAGGTCAGAACCATTCATCGTAATCTCATACCCTGCCTGATCGGGTACCTGGAGCCGGATATTTCCGGCCGAGGTCTGAAGATGAACTCCCTTGCTGACCTCCACGAAACTTGCTGAAATATCACCCCCGCCCACCTGGGCAAGCAGTGTTCCAGAGGTTCGGTCCGAGGTGATTCGTCCGCCATTGGTTTTCAGACGTATTTCACCTTTAGACTGGTCAAGTTCGATATTTCCACCCTCGGTCTGGGCATAGAGGGTTCCCTGGCTTTTTCGAACGCTGATATTACCCCCCGCTGTATACGCTTCCAGGTGACCTTGAATGTTGTTAATCGAGATGTTGCCTCCGCCCGTTTTTAGGGACTGTCGACCCGATACTTCGGCAAGTGAGATATTACCTCCCAGCGTTTTTATTTCCGAGGAGATCGATTCAGGTACGAAAATGCGGAAAGAAAAAGACATGCGATCACTGAAAAACCCGGTATCACGGCGCTTTCTTTCAACAGAAGCCACAATCTCGTTGCCCCGTTGAAGCATGGTGATGCGGTAATTATCGAGGTTTTTGGAATTGGACCAGAAGGCGAAGCCACGGTCGAGATACAGCTCAACTTTAACCTTATCCGAAGAAGAAGACGGCACTATATCCACATTACCACCGACGGTAAAAACTTTAAGCAAAGCCGGGTCATTGACTTCGAACTCCTTGGTCATATATGGTTTGTCGGCCTGCCCGGTATCTGCGATGGCTGTGGTATCGGGAATGGCAAGTAAACACAACGCCACTCCCAAGAGCAGTGCATTACCGATTTTTTGCAGAATGATATTTAATTTGTTACCCAATTGATCGGTCTTTATGTAAGTGTTACTGCATTTTACGCCTCGTTGCTCTGCAATGTTGCAGATATCAACTTGAAGTTGATCCTCTGTAATTTAGTTGGTCAGTGAAATTGCTTCCTGGGCAATCTCCCGGTTATATTCAAAGGCAAGATTCTTGTAGTTGATGATATCTACAATAGTACCAATAGCACACAATCCGCCGGTAAAAAAATATAGCAATCCCATTCCGGTTTGCCCTATAATGAAACGGTGAACACCGGCTACTCCAAAAAAACCGATCAGTGAAGTAAGAAGAATGAGTTGTGGATCTTTGCGTCGAGCGCGGTACACGCGCGCAAATTGTTCGGCAGTATCTTCATCCATATTCTTCATTGCCCTTGAAACGTAGGCCGCTTCATCTCCTTCCAGTTCGGGTAAAAAATCAATCATCTTTGCCATGGAATGCCATTTCTAAATTTAAGGTTATCTTTCTATTCTTGTGCCAGAGGTGGACAATTCGTCCTGTTAAAATAATTACAGTTAATGGCCCTAATATATTAGCATGTAATGCGTTATAAATTTCACCACGAAACAAATAAGCAATAGAATGCCCGAGTCCGTCACCGGGACAGAACGGAACTCCCAGTCGTTCAAAGAGACAGAATCCGGGACCGTGCGTTGTCTCGGGATTCATCAGTGCCAAGGCCAATAATCCACCGCTGAATACGACAATTTCAAAATATTGTCTAAATAATCTGTGTGCTAGCTTCTTCATACATTCACCCCTTACGTTTTTGCCGTCAAAAAGGTTACGAATTTGAGACGTAATTTTCGAGAAAAGTATATGAACCCCTTGGGATTAGGTAGAAAACGTAAATTATGAGTTTCTATTCCGAAAGGAATTACATCTAACCTTGGATTGTTTTGAAGTTTGTTTACAATACCGCGAAATTGTCGGCAAATTTTTAAAGGCGTAAGTAATTTTCAGTTTTAATATCATATTTATGACAAAACGGTACTGCTCACAAAAATCATTTTTAAAATTATTAGCTCAATATTTTGTGGTTGTGTCACTGTTAGCCGGTACCTGGCAAAGCGTCCTGGCGCAAGACACCAGTGACAGCCTGAAGGTTGAACTGGAACCGATAGAGGTTACAGCCTTGCACTCCACCATAAGCGCCTCCGATGCTCCTCTCTCGCTCAGCACCTATTCCCGAGACTTGCAATTGCTCGGTCATGCGTCTTCAACTTCCCTTACAACCATCGGTAATCAACTGCCCGGACTTTGGGTGAATGATCGCCAAAACTATGCGTTGGGCGAACGCCTGACGATACGAGGCGTGGGATGGCGAGCCGCTTTCGGAGTACGAGGTATACAGGTGGTGTACAATGATATGCCCCTGACCGTGGCTGACGGCCAAACAATGATTAACATTGTGGAACCGGCTTTTATCCGCCGGGCCGAACTGGTTCGCGGGCCAGCTGCCACCTACTGGGGAAACAGCAGTGGCGGAGTGCTCTATTTATCAACAGTGCCTAGTGTAAACGATGAAAATAGTGTTCATTTACGCACTATGGGCGGCTCTTTCGGGATGAAAAAGGCGGAAGCAGAGGTTTCTATTGCCAATCCCGGCCACCAATTTTCGGCCTATTCCAGCTATCTTGCGACCAATGGATTCCGCGATTACAGCGCAGCACAGGTTTTGCGTTCAGGAATAAACGGTTCGGTAACCCTGACCTCCAAAAGTCGTCTTAAATACCGTTTTGCAAGTATATACATGCCCGAAGCGGAGCATCCCAGCAGCCTGACGGCACAGCAGGCAGAAGATTCTCCTGCCCGGGCAGTTCCTTCATTTGTCGATAGTGGCGCGGGTAAAGAAATCACCCAAACCCAAACCGGCCTTTCCTACCTGCTGGAAACTCCCGCCGGGCTATTGACAGTTACTGGTTACGGCATCTACCGGGATCTTAGCAATCCTCTACCCTTTGGAATTATTACGGTTAATCGCTGGGCCGGCGGAGCCCGGGCTACTTTGGACAAAAGCTGGAACCGAATCGATCTGCAGGCCGGTATCGAAACAAAATTTCAGAATGACGACCGCACCGAATTTGATAATATCGGCCAGAATGGTACTGCTGAACGTGGTGATGTGACAGTTAACCAGATTGAAAAAGTCTGGAACCAAGCGCTATTTTCTACCGCAACCGTTCATGTGGGGGACTTCAATATTCTGGGCGGGCTTCGATATGATCGCCTGACATTTAGCACTGATGCCCCTACTGCTGCTCAGTCCGGTGAACGTACATTTCAATCGTTGAGCCCAAGTTTAGGGATAAACTATCAGTTCCGTGAACAAACTCTGTTCGCCAACTTAAGCACCTCTTTTGAAGCTCCCACAACCACCGAACTGGTAAACCGGCCGGGCGGAGGCAACGGTTTTAATCCCCAGTTGGAGCCGGAAAAAACTCTTGGCTTTGAAACCGGAATTCGGGGACGCATTGAAGCAAACTCACTAAGCTACGATCTTACACTCTATCGCTTGTGGATCCGTGATCTCCTTTTTCCATATCAGCTGCAGTCAAACGGACCAACCTACTATCGGAACCAGGGTGAGACAACCCATACCGGGCTTGAAACACGAATAAGCTGGAATATCAGCTCTCAATGGCAGCTGTCAACAACTGCAAGCATGACAAAAGCAGAATTCCAGAAGGCGCAAACCCTCGACAGCCTCTCTCTGGCCGGAAAGCAGGTTCCGGGCATTCCGGATTTCCGCATTAATACACAGCTGCAATGGTCTTCCGAACCCTTTCTGGCTAGCCTGTCTCACGAATATGTGAGTGATTACACCGTAAATAACCTGAACACCGAAGAAAATAACGCCTATAACGTGTGGGATGCCAAAGTAAGTTACCGGAAAATATTCTCCGGCTCTTCGGCCAAACTGCAGCCCTTTATAAATGTGAATAATATCTTCGATACCCGGTATAACGGGTCGGTAGTAGTTAACTCATTCGGTGGGAGATATTATGAACCGGCACCGGGGCGAAACTGGCAATTGGGTGTTTCCGTGGACTTCTAATCTTCATAAATGTATTTTAACTTGTAACAAAAGGCTATTAGGCTATCTTGTTACTACAAATATTCTATAGATAGCTATGAGGACTTACCATGTTAAAGCATCTCATTATTTTCGTACTGTTGTGCGGTGGTGGTTATTATTATTGGACCACACGTCCGGTCACTTACGGCCCGGGCGTCGTAGCCCCTGACAAGCCTGTTCAGGAAGCAGCATTTAGTGTTGATAAGATTCATTACAAAAACTTTGATATAGAGACGAAGGCGAAGATCAAGCTGGAGGCTCGCGTGCTGTCAATTGAACACTATTACTTCGACAAATACGCCGATTTAACCCCCACCGATATTGTTTTCGGCTGGGGTCCGATGTCGGATGAAACCAACCTCAATGCCCTTATGGTTCGGCAGTCGGAACGTGACTACAGTTTCGAGATCATCAAGCCGCCCATAAAACAGCAAAAGATGTGGCGCAGTACGGCTAATATGCATCTTATTGGTAGCACTCAGGAAATCCGCGATCAATTAAGTTCTGTTCGAAAGGGACAAATTCTTCGTATCAAAGGGTATCTGATCAATGCGAAGTCGCCTGAAGGCTGGACTATGAAAACTTCATTAACCAGGGATGACATCGGCAAAGATGCCAGTGAATTAGTATGGATAAATAGCCTTCAAATTCTTTAATTGGAGTTCTTTCAAGATCGAATTTGAATGAACGCTACCTTATGTCCTGGCTAAAAGATGTAATTGTCGATATTGCTGCTACCATTTTGATCATTGTAGCAGTTTTTTTGTCCCAGCCTTTGCTTTCCGGTTTAATATACGGCTATACCGGTCTCCTGCTGATTGTAAAATTATTTGTACTCTTTGGAGACAGCTTTTCGTCGCTGGCCAGTAAAGCCAAAACCGAGGCGCCCGAGTGGTTTTCTCACTTGCTTTACGCCATCAATACCGGTGTCCTCCTAACATTCGAATGGTGGTACACCGGTATTGCCTGGGCAGTAATTTGGCTCATCTCATATCTGGCAAAACGAAAGCTTAATGAAGCAGTTGGCGGTTAGTTGACTCCTTTGGCCTGCATGTTCAGGCGATAGATCGTTGAAGGAGTCGTAAAATAAAGCATACTATTGCTTTTTCCTCCCCATCCCATGTTGGTCACTCTAGCCGGCAACTCAATAATTTGCAGTTGATTGCCCTCCGGTGAAAATACATACACTCCTTTGGGACCGGTGCAATAGACGCGTCCCTGCTGGTCAACAGTAAGTCCGTCAGCCGACCCGGAGTCCGTACCCGCTCCTACGCTGGCAAAGTCCATTGGGCTTCCAACCGAGCCGTCTTCTTTCAGGTCAAACACAAGAATTTGTCCGCTCTCCGAGTCATTAACATAGAGCTTCGATTCGTCGGGGGACAATTCAATTCCGTTGGGACGGCTAAATCCGTCGTAAAGCAGGCTAAGCGTACCTTCCGGATTCAGCATATAAACCCCGCTAAAGGTTAACTCCTGATTTTCTTCACTCACTCCAAAAGGCGGATCAGTAAAATAAATCATTCCTTGCTCCGAGACAGCCAAATCATTGGGACTGTTTAGACGCTTTCCTTCATAGGAAGAGGCTAATACCACCACCTCCTGTTCACTGTTAATTTTAGAAACCATCCCATCATGCTGAGCTATAATCAGATTGCCCTGAGGATCCGCTGCAATACCATTTGAGTGGCCAGAGGGCTTCACAAAGGGTTGCCCCTGCTCAGAACCCGGAGTCCACTTGTAGATGGTATTTGCGGGAATATCACTAAACAATAGATAACCGTCCGGGTGCCAATAGGGACCTTCCGTAAACTGATAGCCTTTAGTAATGGCTTCAGGGGTGCTACCATCAGCCACCACCGACTGGGCTTTTAGCTTAGGAGCAGCAACCATAATTACAGTCAATACAAATATTAACAAATAACCTGTTTTATTATTCATGACAGACCTCTTTATTTATGAAATAATCATTGATAATGTTATATACGCGGCCGGAAGCGCTTTCCGGGAATGATCTCATATTCGTAAACATTGTATAGCATAGTATTAATCAGAATATCAAATTATAACGGGATTATGAAACTATTTAAAAATGGTTTATTTGTACTCTTAACACTGCTCTTGGCTGCTTGCGGAGCCGAGAAGTCATCTAATACAAGTAAACAGCTTGCTTATGCGCAGAATAATGGCGGGATAAATCTGCCGGAAGGGTTTAAAGCTGTGGTCGTGGACAGTGTTGGGAAGGCCCGACATATTGTGTCTGCTGAAAACGGCGATCTTTATGTAGCTCTTTCTAATGCGCACGACGGCAACGGAATTGTTGCCCTGAAGGATGAAAACGGGGATGGTGTAGCCGATCGAAAAGAGTATTTCGGCAGCCTGACGGGAACCGGAATTGATCTGTATGAGGGGTACCTCTACTTTAGTGATGATACATCCGTTGTTCGCTACAAGATGCCTGAAAACGGACTGGTGCCAACCTCAGAACCTGAAACGGTTATCAGCGGTTTTCCTCGGCAAAATCAACATGCGGATAAAGCATTCACCTTCGATAACAGTGGCAATATCTACGTAAATATTGGTGCTCCCTCCAATTCCTGCCAGGAAAAAGACCGTACCAAAGGTTCGCCCGGACAAGAGCCGTGTCCGCTGCTTGAAGATCATGCCGGCATCTGGCAATTTAGTGCAACCGAGCTCGGCCAAACTCCCGAGGACGGCCAACGTTATGCAACCGGACTGCGTAATGTAGTTGGACTCGACTGGAAAGACGCTAATAATACCCTGTATGTTACCCAGCACGGACGTGATCAGCTGTACCAAAACTGGCCGCAGTATTACAACGAGCAGGAAAGCGCCGAATTACCCGCCGAAGAAATGTTTGAAGTACAGGACGGCGATAATTTCGGCTGGCCGTATACCTATTACGACCAAAATAAAGAGGCCATTATGCTGGCTCCCGAATATGGAGGCGACGGCCAAAAGACTGTTGCCGACAGCAAGTATGCGGGACAGTTTGAGAAACCCATTGCAGCCTTCCCTGGTCATTGGGCTCCGAACGATTTGCTCTTCTACACCGCCGATCAGTTCCCGGCTAAGTACAAGGACGGCGCCTTTATCGCTTTTCATGGTTCCTGGAACCGTGCTCCCCTGCCACAGGCAGGTTACAACGTAGTCTTTGTGCCCTTTGAAAATAACAAGGTGTCCGGAGATTACGAGGTCTTTGCTGATGGTTTTAAAGGAGCCGATACCCTTGAGTCTCCCGCCAACGCCCAGTATCGTCCCATGGGACTCACCCAGGGCCCCGACGGTTCCATCTATCTCTCCGAATCTGAGGAAGGTAAGATCTGGAAGATTGTATATACCGGAGAAAATTAATTCCGAGTTTTATAAATCTGGAGGCGGGCTGTTTGAGACAGTCCGCCTTTTTTTGTTTTGAATGCATTGGAAGACTTACCAAGGTAACCCAAAGTGATGAATCACCCACCCCAGAAACCAGCTTATGATGGAAACACCCAGGCCGTACAAGGGATAAAATAAAAACCCAAGTACCGCAGTTGAGCTATTCTGCAAATCAATGGCCCCATGAGTATACAACAGGAATAACATACCGGTTCCATAGGAAATCCAGAACAGGTGCGGAAATCGACGGCTCAATTTACCCGCCAGGAACCACCAGAAAGCCGGAATCAGGTTTAAAGCCGAAAAGACAAATACTTTTTGGGACACAATATCCCAATAGAGCTCAAAGGAGAGCCATCCTCTGAATAGGGCGATTATCAAACGACCAATAAGTGGAACCATAAGTGCGGAAACCACAACAAAAAGCAGCAAATAAGTAGGGATCGAAAAATAACCGTCGGATTTTTGCGTGTTATTCAATGCCTGTTTCCTGTTAAAATCAAAATTATAGCCAACTGAATTCTGAATATAACATATTAAATATTCAGTATGAGATGGGTCTTCCTGAAATAAGCTTTTGTCTTGCAAAAGACCTCATATGTAATTTTTGGGCGAAAATCATTCGCATTTCGGAACTGCAATTAATTACCTATAATTGATCTCGGAATTCAGAACCACAGTTTTTATAATGCAGAGTTTATGGCTTCATCCTCGAAAAAAGTGATCTATGCGGCATTGGCCGGTAACACGCTCATTGCTATTACCAAATTTTTTGCCTCCTTTATCACCGGCAGTTCGGCCATGCTTTCCGAAGGTATTCACTCCACAGTGGATACCGGAAACCAGCTGCTTTTGTTACTGGGAATGAAAAAAGCCCAAAAACCGGCTGATCGTCAGTTTCCCTTCGGTCATGGCAAAGAGATCTATTTCTGGAGTTTCGTCGTCGCCATCATGATTTTCGCCGTGGGATCCGGCATCTCCATCTACGAGGGTATCCACAGCCTGATGGACCCGCATCCTATCGAAAATCCCATCGTCAACTATATCGTACTGGGACTTGCCATGGTTTTCGAAGGCAGCGCGTGGTTTTTTGCCTGGAAAGAGTTCCGAAACGTAAAAGGAGAGCGAGGATATTACGAGGCTGTTCGCAAAGAAAAGAATCCTACCACCTTTGTGGTGCTCTTCGAAGATAGTGCCGCCCTGCTGGGACTGGTTGTTGCCTTTCTGGGAGTGGCTATTGGAGAAATGACTGGGCTTTATCTCTTTGACGGGATTGCTTCAATCATCATTGGAATTATCCTAGGTGTTACGGCAGGATGGCTGGCCTATGAAACCAAAGGTCTGCTTATAGGCGAAAGTGCCGACCAGCGTATTGTGGAAGGTATTCGGAAAATCGTATCTTCCGATGAGGCCATCGACCGCGTTAATGAAACGCTGACGATGCATATGGGACCGGAATATATTCTGGTAAATATCAGTGTGGATTTCAGAGAAAGCTTGAATGTAGAAATACTGGAACGTGATATTTCCCATATTACCAAACGAATCAAGCAAGAATATCCTTTAGTAAAGAGGGTATTTATTGAGGCCGAGGAACCCGCTTCCTCTTAAACTGAATTTTTTATAACCATTTGTAATTTTGTAATGCGTCTGCGATTTCTTGCCTTAGTTTCCCTCTTTTTTGTCCTTTACGGACTTCCAACTCAGGCTTTAGCACAAGAGTATTCCGACCGTACAGATCCCATCTACACCTACGAATCGTTCTGGGACCGTTTTACCTGGATTGATGCTGATCAGATGCCGGTGCATGAGCTGAGTTTCCTCGGCGGCCATTCCTTTGAATCCAATCGCGGAGTGTGGGGTAAAATTCCTGCTACAAAACTCGATATCTTCTCCATTCGATACAACCGGCGCTTGTTGCTCTTTAATGATCGTCATCTTATTGAATATATTGTTGAGCTTAACATGGCAGCGGATTACAATCTTACCGATCAACAAAATATTTATCCCGCTCGTCACTTTACAGGCCTAGGCATTGCCCCTATCGGCTTTCAGTTTAACTGGAATAAGAATCACGTGGTGCAGCCTTTTTTCAAATCTTCTGGGGGCTTCATGTATTTCAACGATCCTTTTCCGGATAAAAGAGGCGTAAAATTTAACTTTACCCTTGACTTGGGGGTCGGACTGGAATTTATGATTACCAAGAACGCTTCCCTCACATTTGGTTACAAATACCACCACATGTCCAATGCTCATACCGGTCAAATAAATCCCGGCGTGGATTCCAACGTTTTTTACACGGGATTTACAGTTTTTTAGCCTCTCCAATATTTAGAACTGTAATCATATAACCTTTTCTCTTGAGTTTCGTAGACAAGCTCTGATTTTAACCCCCAAATTAAAAATAGTATGGAGCTGCGCTACCAACCTCTTATTGTTATTTCTATTTTCGCATTTTCTTTTCAATCCCTGAATGCACAGGATCACACCGATAAGGCCCGACGACAAAATTATAATCTCAACCATCGGACCTTCCAGGTAAGCTTATTCCCTCCCCTAGGTACGAATGGAGTCGATGCCCCAAATTTCGCTTCTAAATATTCATTCAACATACTGGCGGGCTATAACGGGGCCCTGGCCAACGGTTTTGAACTGGGCGGACTAATAAACGCTCAGAAATACTATAACCACGGCGTTCAGATAGCCGGGCTTGCCAATTATAGCGGTTCTGAGACAGAGGGAGTACAGTTCGCGGGTCTCGGCAATATCAGTCGCGGGAGCATGACAGGTATACAGTTTTCAGGATTGGTTAACCTCTCCGGGGAGAGCCTTCAGGGGCTGCAGTTTTCGGGTCTCGCAAACCTGTCGGGGGCAGACTCGCAGGGATTGCAGGCAGCCGGGCTAATGAACGCCGCCCGAACAAATATGCAGGGACTTTATGCTGCAGGAGTGGGAAATCTTTCCGGCGGCGATATGGAAGGCCTGCTGTTTGGCGGTGTATTCAATATTACAAAACGGAACATGACCGGTATCGTGACTTCGGGAGCCCTTAATATTTCTAGGAATTTTGAAGGAATTGAAACAGCTGCTGTTAACATTAACCGGGAATTTCAGGGTATACAGGCCGGAGTATTTAATGCATCCGAACGCGGGGAAGGCCTGCAGGTCGGGATTATCAATTACGCCAAAAACTTTGAGGGCTTCCCGGTGGGACTGATCAGCTATTACAAAAATGGTCGCAGAAACCTGGATATCTGGGCCAGTGACGCAGGGTTTACCAATGTTGGCCTTAAACTGGGTACGCAGGAAGTATATAATATGATCTCAGTGGGATATAATACTCTTTTGGACCGTGACGTGTGGCAACTTGGCTGGAGTATCGGACGGCTTCATCAATACCGTAACCATTTTCTGTATACCGACTTTTCCTATTTCAAAATCAACGAGGGCGGCTGGACAAAAGACCTAAACTCTAACTTGAAATACCGGCTGCTCTTTGGCAAGGATTTCGGCAATGGTTTCAAGCTGTATGGCGGCCCGTCGTTCAATATGCTTATTTCACGGGCTGAAGGCCATGACGACTATACCTGGTATCGATTATTTGACTTTGGAGCCAAAGGAAGGGATTACATTTTCTGGATGGGTCTGAGTGCCGGCGTGGAACTAATTTGACCTATTTTCGGTGTGAAGGTAAGAAACACTTAGTATTCATCATCTATATAGTGAATGCTCTAATAATTACAGGCTATGAAACGTTTACACATCTGGCATTCAAATTAAACTAATAAGCTATGAAGTATTTTGCTTTGATTTTAACGGCGGCCGTGATTGCATTCGGCTGTAACAATCCCAAACCACAACAAACCCGAAAAGTGACAACGGCTTCGATGAAGACTAAGGCCGAACCCAACGATCAACCGGCCGATACCTTTGAAGTGCAGAAAACCGAAGAGGAGTGGCATAAAATTCTGCCCTCCGGGGAATATCGTATTCTTCGCAAAAGGGGTACGGAACTGCCCTATGTGAACGAATATTACGACAATAAAACCGAAGGAGTGTATTATTGCGGAGCCTGTGGTAAGCCATTGTTTACGTCCGATAAAAAATACGAATCGGGTACAGGATGGCCCAGCTTTTGGAAACCTATCTCCCCAGTGTCCATCGGAACGCGGGAAGATAACAGCTATTTTATGACGCGTACCGAAGTGATCTGCTCGCGTTGCGGCTCGCACCTTGGTCACGTTTTTGAAGACGGGCCCGAACCCACCGGCCTGCGCTACTGCCTGAATTCACAAGCGCTGGATTTCAAAGCTATGGACCTTTCCAACGTGGATATCGATACCTTGTCCAACATTGACGTAACTGAATACTAGTCAATCCACCGCAAATCCGGCTTCCTGCAACAATAGCTTTTACTGCTTCAGGATAAAAATAAACGGCAGGCTAAACTGTACCCGCACTTTTTGTCCGCGCTGGCGACCCGGCTCAAATTTTGCCAGCTTGGTGACGCGGATTGCCTCTTCGTCACATCCGCCGCCAATACCACGGATTACATGAGGGTTTTCCACTTCCCCCTGTTCGTTAATGATGAACTGTACGACTACTCGTCCCTCAATATTGGCCTGGGTAGCAATTTTGGGATATTCAATCTTTTTTTGCAGGTCACCGAGCGTGCCGATAAGCTTGGGCATCTGCTCCACTGCTACAAAAAAGTCTTCCTGCTTATCCTCCTTGTTCATCTCTATTTCCTTGGGCGGAGGCGGAATATCCATGGGCTCAGAAAAATCGTACTCTGCATCTATTTCCAGGACGTTTTCTTCAATTATAACATTATTGGCTACCTCTACGGGCACCTGTGGACGTGGAGGTGCCGGAGGACGCTCGGGTTGCTCGGTCTGAACGATATCCTCCATCTTTATAATTTCCTGTTCGGAGATTACCGGACCAATATCATCACTCACCGGGGTAAAACGTATATTGGTTGCTGCGATAAAAATGAGTAATGAACTAATGATCCCTAACTCTAAGAAAATGGTGTAATATTTCTTTAGGGTTACATGATGTACTTCTGGTTTTATTTTTTTCATGATGAATCCCGTTTATTTGAGGGTAATTCATTTATTTATAGATTTCATAGTAGACCAAGAATGTGATGGTAATATGAATATTTAAATATCAGTATTTAATACTCTTTTAACTTATTTATTGGTACGATCTTTTTCCACTTAAATCTAAAAATTATGTCAAAATCTTCCGTTCTTCTGAAAGCGCAATTTAATCCCCGAATCAAGAAATATCTGCTGCTCTATATCTCCCTCATTTTTGTAGCCACGATCTTCGGGATAATCCTGCTCCCCATCGTACTGCTGGTGGCCCCGGTAATTATCGGCAAATATTTTGATCGGCTTTCGGCCGAATTAACCACACGGGCCCTGCGGTTCGAGAAAGGCGTACTCTTTCATGTGGAGCGTACCATTCCCTTGGATAAGATTCAGGATCTCACCTTTAAGGAGGGTCCGCTATTACGTTATTTCGGGCTCAGCATACTCAAGGTGGAAACAGCCGGTGGCAGCGGACAGGGTCAGGCCGACCTCACGTTAATCGGAATTATTGATGCCGCTGATTTTCGCAGCCGGGTCCTGGAACAGCGCGACAAGGTCACCGACAATAAATATTCCGAGCCTTCGGAAACCGGCGAACCCACGCTTGAAGTGCTCCGGCAAATTCGGGACACACTGAAAAGTATTGATCAGAAAATTACTAATAGCTGATCAGCGGTAAAGACCCGCACGATCCCATTTGGCAATAATATCCTCGATTAAATCCCCTACCCGTTTGTTCACCTTGCGATAGTATTCTTTTGCCTGTTGCTGATCAAAGGTCGGGTACCCCTGCCCCTTTTCGTACAATCCGATGGAAGAAGGAAACGGATAGGCCGTCCACGAAGTGCCGGAGGGATAAGCGGTAGCCATACCCTTGTCATACCACTCGGGATGTATATAATCAGGCACAATTGCCTGCACATACGCCGTTTCGTTGTTACCGGCATGGCCCCCATTCTCCCCGAAGACATCGAAGGTATCCTCTGAAGCCAGGCTCCACCAGTTGATTACCAGTATACGTACCCGGTCCTCACCTGATTTCTTGTGGGCAAGATCCTGCAAAATAGCGGTTTGCGGGCCGCCATGGCCGTTCAGAATGATAATATTCTTAAACTTATTTTTGACCAGCCCGTCGATCAGATCGCCTACAAACAACCGGTAGGCTTCCTCACTGATTTCAAATGCCCCTGGAAAAGCCTTCATTCCTCCGGTAACGCCATAATTCAGTGTCGGGGCAACCATGGCATTCACACGGGGTGCAAGCTCTTTAGCCATGGCTTCCGGTGCGATATTGTCCGCCCCGTTGGGAATCACGCCGTGCGGTTCCAGGGTTCCTACCGGCAGTAAAACGGTCTCAATATGGGATGGCACCTGCTGCTGAAATTCCTCCCAGTTGATCAGATTCATCTGCCGTGTTGAGGGTTCTTTGGCTTGTTGACCGTAGGTATTGGATCCGATCAACAGGAAAAAGCAAAGTCCCAGAGATTTTAGTATTCGATAGTTCATGATATTCAATATTTATTGTGTTGATGACTGTTGAGCCGTAACCGTTTTATCGGCAATGCGATCATTATAAAAGTACAGCAACCCCATCGCTATGCCCCACTGTACGGCAATAGTGGCCACCGAAAAGGCGCTTAGGGGATTGTACCAGCTTTCAGGTGCGTAGGAGCTAATACTAAGATAAATCCACCAAATAAGGAGCGAAATAACCTCCACCGGCACCACATATTTTATGATGGCGGTCCACCACGGCCCCAAGGTATACCTGGACTCTTCATTATTTACAATATCGTTTCGGAACCGGTCGGGATTAAACTTGATGATTGCAAACGACATGAAAGCTCCGGAAACCATCAGTCCCACGGCCCACACAAAGTCCTGGTTGGCCAGAATGTCGGTGGATATGGCCGAAGGCATCCCCAGCAGAAAGCCGGTAATACAGATAGCAATAGTGGCATTCTTCCGGGGGAAGCCCATATCCACAAATACGCGGCTGGCCAGTTCGATCATGGAGATCAGGGAGCTGAAAGCAGCGAAAGTCAAGCCCAAAAAGAACAGGATGGCAAAGATCTTTCCGCCGGCCATCTGCTCGAAAAGCTGCGGCATCCACATGAAGGTAAGTCCGGTAGACGCCGGGCCGGAAGTTTTCATGATTTCAAGTATTTCGGGACTGCTCATGGAGCTTCCCAGCGTGCCAAATACAGTGGAAAAAATCGTTATCGCCGCCAGCAGCGACACCATATTATTGCCAATTCCGGTTTGAAAGGCGCTAAGGGTAATATCGTCCTTCGACCGCATGTAGGCCCCATAGGTTAGAATAAGCCCCCAGGCTGCGCCGGTATCCCATGCATTCTGCGTGAGGGCTTCCAGCCAGAGACGAGGCTCCGACAGCGAAGACCAGTCCGGTGTAAACAGGTACTCAACGCCTTGCAGGCTTCCGGGCAAAGTTACCGCCCGAATCAGTGAAATGACCACCACCAGTAACAATGACGGGATCAGCACTTTGTTGATGCGTTCGATAGATGAAATACCCTTAATCACGATAAATCCGCCGCAGGCCATCATGATCGCATGAAACACCGAGGGCCAGGAGGACCCCTGAAAACTGTACCAGATGGTCTCAGCCTGGGTCATATCGGCAGGAAGTGTATGCGTGATCGATTCCACCAGGTAAAACAAGCACCATCCCGCCACCACACTGTAATAAAACATGATCGCCGTAGCTACAAAACCGATAAAGCTGCCCATCCAAGCGAACTTCTTACCCACCAGTTTGATAAAAGATCCGATCACGCCTTTGCGTCCATGCCTGCCGATGCCGTATTCGGCAATAATAAGCGGTATCGAAAACAGGAACAGGCAGCAAATCCAGGCGATAATAAAGGCGCCGGCGCCCTCCTGTCCCCCGTTTTGTGCCGCGATGCGCGGAAAGCGCCAGATGTTACCGGTCCCTACCGCAATGCCTAACACGCTCAGGATCAAGCCGATTTTTGACGAAAAGAATTCATTGCCCCCTTTGTTGGAACTCATAGCCGATCACTTTTTTTATATGATTTCAGTGTAATACCCGTCACAGGTCTGCGTCTATTTTTAATGATTTTTTTGGGCAGTGGCAACTTTTGCATTAAACTCTTATCAGATTTAAAAATATTTGCAATTTCAGACCGTTAGAGCAATCCGTTTTCGACGGTGATGGCGATCTTCACATTTTGATTCCATCCCGCCTATGGCTATTATTGCCTGCTATCTAATGGAGAATTAATCGTATCTAAAACAATTTGGCGCGAATGTTTTCGAACCATAGATCGACGAACCGCACGTTTGCTATATTTACCTTTATTGCCGCCCTTATCCTGTACATGCTGACGATGGCACCTACGGCCAGTTTTTGGGATGCCGGGGAATTCATTGCCGTCGGTCATGGCCTGCAAGTCAATCACCCTCCCGGAGCTCCCTTTTACTCATTGCTCGGGCGACTCTTTTCAATGTTTATGCCCACTGCCTATGTGGCCGCAAGCATTAACTTTATCAGTGCCCTCTCCTCGGCGCTGACCATCATGCTGCTCTATCTTATTGTCGTACGCTTGGTTCGGGAATGGAAAGGCGCCCCGGATAATATGCTGACTATTGACAAAATCGGGATGTACGGTGGTGCCATGATCGGGGCCTTTACGTTTGCCGTCACCGATACCTTCTGGTTTAACGCGGTTGAAGCCGAAGTCTACGCCGTCTCCATGTTCTTTACCGCCATGGTGGTTTGGCTGGCCTTGGTCTGGGCCGAGAATCATGATGAGCCCTACAACGAACGCTGGCTCATTCTTATCTCCTATCTTTTTGGTATCGCCCTGGGGATACACTTGCTGAACCTTCTGGCCCTGTTTTTTGTAGCACTGATTATCTATTTCAAGAAAAGAGAATTCGAGATTAAGTCATTTGTTGCAGCGGCCGCTATCGCCAGTGCCGCCTTCCTGGTGATTTATCCCTTTACGGTGCAGCATATCCCGTCTATCATGGAAGGAATTACCGAAGCCAGCTATGGACTCATCGGGCCGATCGCCTTCATGATTCTGGTTATCCTTGTTCTGGGATTCGGACACTATTATACCCACAAGAACAATTACCGCCTGGCCAACATCGTGATTCTCTGCTACGCCATGATCATGATCGGTTATTCCTCTTATTCCCTCATTTTCATCCGTTCGATCGCCGACCCGCCCATTGATGAGAACGATCCGGAAACGGTTCAGTCCTTCATCGATTACCTGGGTCGCAAACAATATGGTGAAACACCCCTGCTTACCGGTTATAATTATGATAATTCCACCGGTAATATTAATCGCAAAAAAGAGGTCTTCTTTCCGCGACGTTATTCGCCCAGCCCGCAGCACCTGCAGCAATATGGGCAATATTCCAGCGACCTGGATTTCTTTTTGGATTACCAGGTAAAACACATGTACCTGCGGTATTTCAACTGGAACTTTATCGGCCGGGAATCGGATATTCAGGACGCCGGCTGGCAGGCCGGGTTTACCGAGTCGGATATGTCCGACAATCCCGCCCATAACAGTTATTTCTATATCCCTTTCCTGCTGGGACTGTTTGGCATGCTCTTCCATTTTCAAAAGGACTGGAAGCGCGCTTTCTCAGTGCTCACGCTATTTCTCATGACCGGCTTGGCGATCATCGTCTTCCTGAACCAAACGCCCCTGCAACCGCGCGAGCGGGACTATGCCTACGTGGGATCCTTCTTTGCCTTCTCCATATGGATTGGTATGGGCGGCATTGGATTAATAGAATTAGTTAAAGATTATTTAGACTCTAACAAAGCAGCTGCCTATTCAGTACTGGCAGTAATCTTTGCCGTATGTCCCCTGTGGATGGGCATGCAGAATTACAACGACCACGACCGCAGCGAACGTTATGTGGCCCCGGATTATGCCTATAACCTGCTGCAGTCTACGGCGCCCAATTCCATCCTGTTTACCAACGGGGATAATGACACCTTCCCCCTCTGGTACCTGCAGGAAGTGGAGGGCGTGCGAACCGACGTTCGTATCGTATGCCTCAGCCTCCTGAATACCGACTGGTATATCAAACAGCTGCGCGATCAGTGGTCTCACGAATCTCCGCCCCTGCCGATATCTTTGACCGACCAGGAAATCGACGAAATAACCGGCGGATACAGTCTGCACCAGGCGGATACTGTTTCTATACCGGTAGACAAGGATATGCTCAGAGAGGCCTTTTCAGGTCCCAAGGAGTATAAGGAAGAGATCGGCGTAAAGCCTGACACCTCCCTGGATATTTACTCCAAAGGCATCGACTTTGGTATGCCCGTGGACTCCCTGGACAACCGGGTTTGGTGGTATTACCAAGGGCGTCCGGCCGGAACCGACCAGCAGGGCAACAAGCGATACTATACCCAGGTTCAGGATGACGTCATTATGAATATCCTGCGCACCAACGACTGGCTGCGTCCCGTTTATTTTGCCAATACGGTCTCTACGCAAAGCCAGCTGAACCTTCAGCCTTACTTCCGTTTTGAAGGCAAGGCCTTCCGGGTTGTGCCACAGCGTCATAACGATGTGACCTACGGCTGGCTGGATCCGAGCATCCATTCCAAGCGATTGGAGAAATTCCGTTTCCGTAAGTGGAACGAACCCGGCAACTACTTTGATGAAAACATCCGGCGTATGCTGGGTAATTACCGATTCAGCATTTCGGAGCTTGCTGATAAATATCTGGAGATCGGAAAACCCGACAGTGCCAACTACTGGCTCAAATGGGGACAAAAGCATCTGCCGCTTAACGTTTCCAGCGATAATATAAACCCGATTCTGCTATACGCCTACAAGTTTGCGGAAGTCGGTAATACGGAGGATGCTGTGGACTTGGCCCAAAAAGCCAAATCCGAGATCCTGGATAACCTGAAAGAAAGCATGAATCAGTATGATAAGATTCAAAGCCAGATTTCGGATCTCCAGGAAGAGGCCCAGAATGCCCGCATGAATGCCGACGTAGGTGCACGTCAGCAGCTGCAGCAACGTATTCAGAATATCGGGTCCAACCGGCAGCAGATCGCCCGCGAAATTTCGCTCTCGATCAGTCATATGACCATCGTGCAGCGCATCTACTTTATGGCGGGCAACGATCAGCAGGCTCTCGACTTGGCTAACCAGGTAAATGATATCACCGGCTCAAGAATTTCCATACCCGATTCCAAAGAGGCCAATGCCGAAGAGTTCGAGAAATTTGGATTGTAAAAAGGGTTTAAGCACAGCGCAATGAGATCTAAAATTTCTTATTCTTAAATTGTAATTGTATATTTTTGTAACAAAAATTTGGATTTCATAAGGCGGAATTAATGGTACATCAGTTTACCAAGGAAAATATCGACGCGATCGCGGAAGTGCTGCAGACTACAGCCAAACCCCTGGGCAACGACGTTTACCGTCTGCAGGTAACCAACGAGGAGGAACAGCGAAAGCTGGCTCTGGAAATCCACCTCGGCCTCGATGTTAAGGGCGAAAACCTGAATATGGTTTCGGTCTATGCCCAAAACACCTTCCTGCAGCTTCACAACTGTACCGCTTTTATCGCCAGTGATATGCTGAAGCAGGTCACCTTTTTCGGGCGCCAGCAGAACCGTACTTCGGGCCTGATCGTCGAGCAGGGTGCCGGTTGCAGCCTCTACGCCAACGTCAGCGAATCCATTCTCAACAGCGATTTTACGCAGCTGCCCGAAGATCTGATGATGTGTGCCATCGCCCTCTCCCTCACCGAGTCGGTGGACCTGGATGATTTTTCATTCGACGAAGACTAATTTGTACTGATGGCGGACCAACAGACCGACCTCCAGGTATTTAACCAAACGGAGATCTCCCTCCCCGTTGACCAATCCGCCTTTCAGGATCTTCTTCGCGCCCAGGCTGAAAAAGAAGGCCACTCCTTCAATTTTGTGGAAGTCGTTTATGTGGATGAGCAGGAGATTGTCCGCATCAACCAAGAACACCTCGACCGCGATTACGTCACCGACATTATCACCTTTCGTTACGACGATGCAGAAGATGACGGCGGCATCGAAGGCACGCTCTTCTGCTGCGCTCCCCGCATCATCGAACAGGCCAAAGAGTTCGGCGAATCCACGGAACGGGAATTCATGCGGATTTACATTCACGGACTGCTGCACCTGCTGGGCTACGAGGATCAAAGCTCTTCCGCAAAAGAACAGATGACGGCCAAAGAAAACACCTACCTCAAGCTCGCCGGCCTTTAAATTCCTGACTGAAGGATAACCACTTCGGTTTTTTTGCGTATACTGTCTGCAGAAACGCTTAGGAAGTGAACGACGGAACTATGGATGAACATCAGCTGGAAACGGAAAAAGAGCACGAAACCGCGCTTGAGATCGCCAAACAGAAAACCCGGGAGCACGGGCGTTCGCTATGGCAGTTGGTAGCCCGTTATAGTCGCATCGACAAATTGAATGATACCACGTCCACTGCCGTCAGCGGGCCCGATCGCAAAAAGATGTACAGCTCCACCCTCATCAATCTACTGATGGCGGTCCCCTATCTGTTGGTGGGCATCTTCGGGGTCTCCTTTTTCTGGGATTTCAACGGGCTTTCCGTTCAGTTCTGGGGACTGAATCTTCAATTCGAGGGTTTGCTTAAGATCGTGAGCGTCAGCGGTATGATTGGCTTCTTCACCAACTGGCTGGCTATTACCATGCTCTTTAAACCCGCCGAGAAGCGTCCGATCCTGGGCCACGGACTTATTCCTGCCCAGAAAGATCGTATTGCCTATAGGTTGGCCCAAGCCGTCTCCGAAGATCTGATTAATCCTGAAATCATCAAGCAAAAGATCAGCGAATCGAATGTGATCAGCCGCTACCGCGAGCAGTCCACTAAATACGTTAAAAGTATTATCGACGATCCGGGCTTCCGGGATGACCTCAAGCAGTGGGTGGTCACCTACCTCGACGAGATGATTGCCGATCCCGATATCCGCGGGGCCCTGGCCGAGCGGATCCTGCTGCAGATTGAAGAGGCCCTGCATGACAAATCTTTCGAAAAGGTGGCGCTTAAAGCCTATTCCTTTGTTAAGGGACAGGAGATGCAGCATATCATCGAGGAAGCGCTGGTGCAGATCCCGTCTTCGGTCGAAAAAGGACTCGACAAGATGGACGATCTACTGGACGAGCTGCCGCGCAAGATCGACGAACACAGCGACGCCATCGAGAATATTGTTACCAGTCTCCTCTACAAGCTCATCAACCAGCTGGACGTTCATAAACTGGTGGAAGAAAACCTGCGTAGTTATGACGAGCAGCATATCTCCAACATCATCCGAACGGCCACCAACGAGCAGTTGCGCTATATCCAATATCTTGGGGCCGTGCTGGGCCTGATCGGCGGACTCATCATCTGGGAGCCCCTGCTGAGCCTGTTGGTGCTGGCCGGCCTCTCCGGGCTCATCCTGCTGCTGGATCAGCTGTTGTATAAGCAAGCTGCCGACAAATAAAAAATCAGATAACACAGAACCTGTCTCAATTCTATCAAACTCAGGGTTAGCAGTAAATTAAAGTACAGCCTGGCGAAGATTCAAAACACGCTCCCATAAAAAAGGCCCTGCGAAATCGCAGGGCCCGGGATTTGAACAACTATACTGACAACTGTTTTAAGAACCCGAGAGTCCCTTAATACGTTTGCCGGAGTGGTCAAAAAACACGGTTTGCGTTTTATCATCACGTTGAAATTTCACCTCATATTCAGTCTTTAATGGATCAAAATCATGGACAAACATTTTGTTACTGACCATTCCCCATCTTTGAGCCATATAACCAGATAAATGTTTCCGGATGTTAACAGGCAGATACGTATCTTTCTTAATAAGTTTGCCTTTGATTAGACTTCCGTCTTCTCCATACGTGGCCTCCAGCTTCAGGTTTTTACCGTTTGATGTCAACCTATAGTTCCTATCTTTATAGCATTCGACAACTAGGCCATCATATATGATGTTTGAGTACTTTTTTAAACTCATCACATTTAAAAAGTATTCAAAGTCATTTTCTTTAATTTCCATCAATAAAGATGACGGCTCATTCGAATCGGTTTCTGGAACTTCCGCACAGTTTATTTTCTGGCCATTGGCTGATAGTGCGATAAAAAATAAAACCAGCAGAGCTACAGAATTTTTCAGATAATTATTTTTTTGTGTTTTCATGGTAATCCTCGATTAAGTTTTCATTAGATGAATCTGTATCTAACCATAATCTAAGTGAGGACCGTTATTAAAGAGATTTCAGAGCGTTTCATTTGCCGTTTTATCGAAAAAAATTAAATAAATTTACGAAACGATTCATTTTCTCTCGTTAAACGGTATTTACAATGGCTCTTTTTAGTGATGATGCCGGCCCGCGAATAGCCGGTGTATGGATAGGTTATCTAAGATACCGGTTAACCATAGCCCATTTTACATGCTGTATTGGCCAAAAATCTGCCGCTCTACAGCTTTATAACGGGGATTATTGCGGATTGAATCAAAGCCGGGCTGAACTTTCATGTAGATCAACCATCCTGCATTCGCTTTTTGACCCTTTTCAAGCCACAGCAAGGCATTTTCCACATCATTAATGGAAGCGTAGGCTAAAGCCAATTGAAGCATAAAAAAGGTATTTATGGTATCAACAGGATTATTATCTAAATAGGTATCAATCAGATTAAGTGTTTTATGCTTTTGTCCCATATGCCCATAGATTTGGGCTAAACCGCTTGGAAAGTTGGATGGATCATAGAATTTGCCATACAATTTGGAAAAGGCATCATAGTGCTCTAAAGCTTTTTGATAATCTTGCTTATGCATGTAAGCTTTGGCAAGCCATCTATGGGATTCGGAGTAATCAGCATTTAACTGTAGCACCTTCTTCATTTCCAAAATAGCCTTTTCATAGTCTCTTTGGAACAGGTAAATTTCTCCGAGTCCGTTTTGGTACATATAGGAGTTTGGATCTAAATAAATGGCCCTTTTTTCCGACTCAATGGCTTCTTCAAATCGTCCCAATCTCATCTGCAGTTGTGCAAGTTCGTGATGGGCGAAGTCATTTAGCGGATTGAATTCTATGGTCTTCTGAAAAGCTTTTTCAGCCTTATCCCACTCAAAACTAACCTCACTAAGCATAGCTATTGCCAAATAAACCAATGACGAATTGGGATTTAGAACAAGGGCTCTGTTAATAGCCCGCTGCGATTTCAGCTTCTCCTCTTTTTTAAGTGTAAAGGCATATCGAAAAGCATATTGAAGAGCAAGGTGGACATAGGCAGGTGAGAAAGTTGAATCAACGGCAATGGATTGCTTGAGAAGTACTAATTTGTCGTCATCTTTGGCCTCACCTTTGGCGTCACCCTCTGAATTTATAGCTTGCATAAAATATTTTAAGGCATCGGGGTTTACCCGTTCCGTGCTAATAGCTAATTCCGGTTCAATATTTTGGCCTAAAACAGTATTAACTTCCGCCAGGATGTCTTCTGTCAGTTCTTTTTGCAGAAAAAAAATATCTCCCAGGTACCTCTCATAGTTTTTGGTCCAGATATATTCACTGGTTTTGGCATCCATTAACTGAATATTTATGCGTACCTGATCTTCATAAGTCTGAACGGAACCCTCGATAAGAAAATCGAGATCAAGTTGCCGAACCATCTGACTTTGAGAATATTGATTTATATAAAAGGAGACCGACTTGTGAGATATTACCCTAAATTCGCTGGATTGAGCCAGGTTGTTGCTAAGGATATCAACTATTCCCAGACTTAATGCATCATCGCCGTTTCCGTTCGAAAGGTTACTAAATGGAAGAACTCCGATAGTGGGCTTTTTCGCTATGTGGTCCGCAGCGATAAAAGGCAATTCAATGTACATCAAGAAAAAAATCGTTACGAACAGACCTGAAATAATATAGGGATACTTGAAACTGCCCTTGAGAACAGTAAAAAGATGATGAATTCCGGTCGACCGGCTGGAATCATGGGGCTGGTATTTAGTATCTCCCGGGGTGACCTTTTCCGTTTCCTCTTGGAAATCATCCCCGGATAGGGATGAATCACTCTGTTTGGCAGGGATACTTTCCGGTGAAATCGGTATACCGGTAGATTCCTGTTGATCAGTACTTTGGATATCTTGCTTAACAGCATCGACTATTTTTCCCGGAATACCTTCACATTTATGATAAATATCCCGGACAGTCAATTTATCAAATGCTTGACCCGTTATTGTTGAAATCAATTCTGCTGTGTGCTGAATATCAAAAGGAGTAAGGCTAAGTTGTTTTAGATAACTTTCATTCAGATGAGCTTCTTCAAATTGTTCTATATTTGAATCAGGGTTTATTTGCCCATGGTTTAGGGTACACAGGAAGAAAAGATTTGCAGATTCGCTTTGTTTAAGATGGTAGCTTATCCAATCAAGCGTTTCCCTGTCACACCAGTGCAGATCATCCATTATTAGAAGCATGGGTTTATCAACTGCCAGAAATAGTCTGGAAATGGCTTCAAACAATTTACATTGGTCCTCAGGTTTATCAACTGACGCTGGAGGTTCCAAGTCGGTATGCTCGATCAGCAACTCAGGCAAAAGCCGAGCTAACTGTCCCTTCCAAATATCATCCAGCCGATTGATATGACTGTATAACACTGTTTGCTTTAAACAGCTGATAAGGCTTCCGAAACCAAGCGTCCTTGTCGCCCGATGACACCTATGATAAATTACCGCATATCCCTGTCTTTTAATTTTTTCCGCAAACTCAGTGACCAATCTGGTTTTGCCAATTCCGGATACTCCTTCGATAACCATCAGCCTTACTTGGCCCGAAAGTGTACTTTCCCAATTGTTTTGAAGTAATCTCCACTCCTTATCCCGCACAATTAATTCCCATTTCTTTTCAACTAACGGAAGAGGTAATTGCAGATGGGACGCACCAAGTTCACGATAATTGTTTAACAACTGTTCATATAGATCCAAGGTCTCCGGAGCCGGCTCAATATGCAGATCCCTGCGTAAAATACCGGTGCACTTTTTATAGGCCTGCAGAGCATTCGCCCTATCGTTTTGTAACGCATGAAGCGTAATCAATTGTCGCCAGGCCGATTCGTTGAAGGGTTCCTCGGTGGTCCACATCTTGGCGTATGGTATTCCCTTATCGTAATTCCGATTGCTTTTTGACAGCTTTACCAATTCTTGCAATGCATATTGATAATCAAGCTTTAATTGATCACGGGGTTCCTCTATCCATTCCGAATAGCTGTCAGGCAGCAGCTGCCCTCCATATAAGGAAACTCCCTCTACTAGTTTTAATTCCCGTTCCAGGGGATCTTTTGATAGCTTGGCCGCCGTAATCGCTTTTTCAAAGTCATCGACATCACAGGTGAATCCGGAGTCCTGATTCCATTTAAGGGAGGTATGCTCTACCATGATAAATGAATCAAGATCCGGCAGTGCTTTTCGAAGCAGGTGTAAAAGATTTCTAAGATTATTCCTGGCCTGGGATTCGCGACTTTCGGGCCAAAATGCAAAAGAAAGACGTTGACGGCTTTGATCTTCCCCGCTGTGTAATAGCAGCCAGGCAAGCAACTCTTGAAGCCGGAGTGTATTTACTTCAGAAATTACATTGCCTTGAAAGGTAATTTTAAACATACCCAATAAGGTGATATGTAATTTCTTATCCACTAACTCATATGCTGAAAATTGTTTAACCGACTACTACATACAAATTAGCTTGGAAATATGGGATTTCCTATTGTATTTACTAAAAACCAATTTTGCCTTAAGCCTCTCGGGACTTACCCTGCTTCTGGATCAGCTGTTGTACCGGCAGATGTTATCGAAGTGAATTTCTATGATGGATCAAATTAATCTTGTTGATTAAGATATTCTTCTCGTAAATCAGAAATTAATTTCCCATCCTGTGTTTTCCAACTTGTCCAGCCATTCACAGTTTGTCGATCACTGCCAGCATCTTGAATCCCTGCTAAAGCAGCATAACTTGGACTGCTAAATTTTTGTCCTAATAATTCTAGAGAACCATCATCGTGAACTAAAGCAGAATATCTTTTTTGTTCACCATTTCTGGGTTTATAATCCATAATCAACTCCTGATTAGTTGAAATAAAACCCTCCTCAATTAAATCTGAAACTGAAACATCATATCTTGTAACCTCTTGACCCGAATCATCAACCCCTTCGCCTTTTTCGGTATCAATTTCGGGTTTAAACTCTTCCGGAAATTCATAGACTATGTTTGAGGAATTCTTGAACTCTACAAATTTCGAGATGACCCATAACTTGACATTATATTTTAATGTTCTTGCCCATTCTTTTAAGTCAGAAGAAATATTGTCAATTGGAACTCCAATGACCGGTTCTTTTTCTAAAATATCTTGAATGACCTTTCGAACATTTAATTCTTTAATGCCCAATTCTTGAAATTTCTCTTTAGCTGTTTCATCACTCGAATAAGTTTTAACAGCTAAATCTTGAATAACTTTTTTTGAATAAGGCTGTAGCGAAGCAATAACTTGTTTGGAAACTTGTGGCGCAATATGATTCCAAACAGTATGATGTAGCAATTCAGCTTCGACCAGATACCATTTATTGGATGCCAAATCTATAGCAAATCCATCAGGAATAGTACCTGCACCATCACCTGTTTTGATCTTCTTTTTAGGCAAATAAATAGAGGATGGACCAAAAATATGCTCATAATTATCTATGATTACCTGCTCAAGTTCAGCCTCATTGTCAAATGGTGACTTGATGAATTTCCTATCGTTTAGAATTAGCATATCGAGAAAATTAATTTCTGAACATAAATTCGAGAATAGTTTATTATTTCACTGTGGTACTTAGCCAATTCGAACTACCAATGCAACATCCCCTCATAACCGCCGGTGCTCCAGCGAAGGAATCTTCTTCCGGACTTCCTTGATTTTCTCAGGATCAATCTCAGCATAGGCTACTCCCGGCTCCGTACCGGCATCGGCCAGCACCTCGCCCCACGGATCAATGATCATGGCGTGTCCCCAGGTTTTGCGGTTGCGTCCGTGCAGGCCGGTCTGGGCCGGGGCAAAGACGTAGCAGGTGTTCTCAATGGCCCGAGCCCGCAGCAGCGGACGCCAGTGATCCTGCCCCGTTGTAAAGGTAAAGGCTGAGGGTACGCTTAGCACTTCGACGCCTTGCTCGGTAAGCCGGCGGTACCATTCCGGGAAACGAAGGTCGTAGCAAACCGACAGTCCCCAGCTGCCGATGGTCGAATCTTCATAGACGGCGGTTTGTACTTCCCCGCCCTGCACGTAGTCGGATTCGCGGTAGGCTTCCTCCTCGCTCAGGTCCACGTCAAACAGGTGAATCTTGTTGTAACTGATCAGCTCCTTGCCGTCTGGTCCGTACAGGGTAGAATGATTGTACACCTTGTCCCCTGAGGTGGGCACGGGATAGCTCCCTCCCAGCAGGTAAATTTCAAACTCCCGGGCGGTTTCCGACAGAAATTCAGGCACCCGCTCGGCAATAGTATCGGCCTGTTCCAGGCGCATGGAGAGTCCGCCCAGGAACGCAAAGTTTTCCGGCAGTCCCGCGATCCTGGCCCCTTCCCCTGCTGCTTGTTTAATAAAGGTGTAAGCCTGCTCCAGGTTGGCCTCCAGATCGATCTGACTGTTCATCTGAACCACGGCGGCTTTGTAGGGTGAGGTAAACATAGATGCTTGGTTCTGTTTGAAATTCCTGATCAATAGATCATTACATCCCTAAAATAAAAAAGGTACGACATTTATCATGCCGCACCTCAAATCATTATAAGAGGCCTTTGAGATACCTGGAATATTTCGACTTCGCTCCGCTGCGCTCAATATGACGTCAATCTTAGCAAAGCGAGAGATACGACGAATGAAGTCGAAGACCAATTGGTAGTTTTGCCAAGCCCCCTATATAAAAACTTCGTGTCGAAACTACTCGTTGTTCTTCTCAGCGCCCCGGTCCAGGTACTCTTTATACAGCTGCGTGTGGCGGCTGACCATCGGGATTTTATATCCCCGGATAAACACCTGGTTGATGTGGGTCATTGGCTCAAAAGGATCGCCGTCGGCAATAAAGAGGTTAGCCTGCTTGCCCTCTTCGATGCTCCCCAGCTTGTCCGCCACGCCAAAAATTTCGGCCGGATTGATGGTAATGGCTTTCAGGGCTTCCTCTTTGCCCAATCCGTAGGTGGCGGCGTATCCGGTGTGATACGGGGCGTTACGCACGTTCTCTACATCACCGGTGGCAATAGCCACTTTCACGCCGGCAGCATGCAGCTTGCCGGGGTTCTGGTACGGACGCTGGTAATTGTCGTAGTCGCGTTCGGGCGTGTAAAGCGTGGAAACCAGGCACGGCAATCCCGCTTCAGCAATCTCGTCGGCCACGCGCCAGCCCTCCTGAACGCCGGCCAGGATAAAGCGCGCCTCCGGATGCTCTTTGGTCCACTCGATGGCGTTCAAGATGTCTTGCTTGGCATCCACGGAGATAATCACCGGGATCTTCCCGTTAACCACCTCGCGCATCGCCTGCATCTTTTTGTCCATGTCCGGCTGCTCTTTGTCATCGGGATTATCTTGGTAGGCCGACATCATTTTGTCGTAAAACTCTGCCTTGCACCAGAAGTCGTTGAGCTCTTTGATATTTTTCTGGTATTCTTTCTTCACCTTCTCCTCGTCGCGGTCGTCCCACCAGCCCCCTTTCTGGGCGCTCGGCCAGTTCAGGTGAAGTCCCGCGTTAGGTTGCACAGCCATCGAATCCGGCGTGTAGCCGTACAGGTCCATGAGCGTGGCCTTGCCGGACATGCGTCCGGATACCGGCATGGAGATCACGTGCGTGACCCCGTTCAACCGCGTTACGGGAATACTTACGCTGCTGGGATTCACTGCGGTAAAGGCCCTAACGTGCGGATTAAACTCCCCGAGTTCAGCCTGGTCATTGGTCACAGCAACCGCCCCGATTTCCTGTAGTCCCAGCTGGGTACCGGCATCCATGAATCCGGGATACACATGCTGGCCGGAGGCGTCGATACGCTCATAGTCCGGCGTGATCTTCGCATTCCGGCCTACAAAAGTGATAGTTGTACCATCAATAAGAATGATGCCGTTTTCAATTACACCGTTGCTCACCGTATGGATGGTGGCATTGGTGATCGCAAACTTGCCGTACTCGGCCTTCTCCGTGATCTGTGCCTGCGCTCCGGCCGTCACGAACAATACCAGCAGGCAAGTCGTCAAAAATGATTTTAAATAGGTCATAATAATTCCTTCGTTATTCATTTGAATTACTTCGTGCCCCGGTTTAGCTTCATGCCCTCTTTGGTAAAGCTGATTTTAGCGCCTTCCAGGCAACTGTCGGAAGTACGTCCATTTTCTTCGTACCAGTGGCGGGACGCTTCTTCAAATCCGCTTTCGGGATCCACTTTCAGACGCATGTCATCGGGATCGTTCTCGCGATCGAAGTATTTCTTGCCGTCGATATAGGTCTGTTCGGCAATGCTGTAAATACTCAGCGGGTCACCGCTCCAGATCGACACGTCCCCGTCCTTACCCACTTCCAGACTACCCACACGGTCATCAATACCCAACTGCTTGGCGGGATTTATGGTGATCATTTTCAAAGCATCCTGTCGCGAGGTTGCACCGTAATGAACCGCTTTGGCGGCCTCGTGATTGAGGTGTCGCATCAGCTCTCCGCTGTCGGAATTAATGCTGTTGATTACCCCGTTGGCGTTAAGTATGGAAGCGTTATAGGCCGTGGAATAGTAGACCTCAAACTTGTAAGCCCACCAGTCGGCAAAAATGGAGGTATAGGCGTTATGCTCAGCCAGTTCCGGGGCTATCTTAAAAGCCTCGTTGGCATGCTGAAAGGTGTAGTTTTTGACTCCGTAATCATCAAAAACACGCATCAGCATCATAATTTCGTCGGAGCGATAGGAGTGGCAGTGCACTTGTACTTTGCCCGCCAGAATATCTGCAAGTACTTCCAGACGAGCATTTTCAGCTACCGGCACGGGAGGATTCTGACGATCGCCATCTTCGTAAGCTTGCTTGGCTTCCCTGTATTCTTCGCGATTGCGCTTGTAGTCAATGGCTGCATCAAAATGATCGCGGATCACCTGCTCCACACCCATGCGGGTGCGCGGCTGAACGCCGAATCCCTGACCGTGAACACGGGTGGGGTTTTCACCCAGGGCAAACTTGATGGTTCGGGGCGCGCCCTTAAACCGAAGTCCGTCCATGGAAGTGCCGTAGCGCATCTTCAGCGTTTCGTTCTGTCCGCCAATCACATTGGCTGAGCCGTGCATCAGATGAATGGAGGTCACCCCGCCGGCCAGTGCCCAGTAGATATTGATATCGTTGGGATCGATGGACTCTTCCATCGACACTTCGGCGGTAACCGGGTTCGTCCATTCGTTCACATCCACCGAAGCGATATGTGAGTGGGCATCGATGATACCGGGCATCACGTACTTGCCGCTGGCATCCACCGTCTCAACCCCGCGCGGGGCAGAAAGATCTTTTCCGATTTTGGTGATTTTACCATCCACGATGAGCACATCTGTATCGGCTTTGACCCCATCGGTGATAGTGTTTACGGTTCCTCCTTTGATCAGGACCGAACCGATCTCCTGCGCATAGCTTCCGACGCTGATGCACAGTGCTAGAATCAATAATGCTATCTTTTTCATAATACTATGGTCTGACAATTATTTGGAAGATTCGGATTCAAACTCATGGAACACTCCATCCGAAACGGAGTACACGGCCTGCGTTTTCTCCACATCAAAAGGCTTCGTAAAGACCGTAAAGCTGGCAATGCGTCCCTGCTTGAGGTCGCCCATCTTACGTCCGTATCCTAAAATATCGGCAGTGGACTGGGTCATAAGCTGCAAAATCTGTCGGCTCGAAAGTCCGCCTTCTTCCTTGAGCGTTTCAATATTCTTTTGAATATCCTCTAGCTTCAGCCCGTTGGAGGCATATCCCACTTTCACACCGGCTTCTTTCAGCTTGCGGATGTTCTGTACCTGATTGCGCCATGCTTTGGCCTGCCGGTCACGGAACTGCTGCATCTCTTCGGTCACTTTCACATCAGCTTTCTTTTTGTCTTTATCGTCATCGTCGGACATCCAGTCGGGTTTGTCCGGCAGATCAATGCTGGCCAGCACCGGTATATTGCGTTGCTTCAGTTCATCGGCTTTTAGATAGGCCTCTTTCCCGGATACCAGTACTACGTCAAAGTCCAGATCATCCTGCAGCCAGAACAAGCGCTCAATATTTTCCTTACTGTCCACTACAAAGAAGAAAGGCTGCTCTTTTTTCATTACCGGATAGAGTGCTTCGAGCACTAAGTCTTTCTCCGGTGCCGGGTAATTGCTCGAAGTCGATGCAAAATACTGCTCCTGGTCCATCAGTGCCTGCGCGTCATAAAACAGCTGTCGGTACCGGGTCATAAGGGCCATGGTGGTTGAGGGATAGGCGGCGCCTCTGGCCTCTTCAAACTGGGCTAACACGGCGGCTCCTGATACAAGTAAATTATTTTTGGTCTGATCGCCGCTAATGAAGAACAGGTCTACCTGTCCGGGCAGCATCTGTCCCTTGAGTCTTAATGCCGCGGTGGTAAATCCGTGCTTCTGTGCTTCTTCAAAAGTCTCTTCATCAACTTTGATTAGGTTGGCAGGATGTCGTTCGGGCTGAATGCCCGCTCGTTCATATCCCGGATTGCCAGGCTCATTGGGCGTTTTTACCTCCTTGGGCAGATCGGGACTTCCCCATTGAGCCATCCCATCGATAAATCCCGGGTAAACGTGCAGACTGTCGCCGCCGTCCCGGACATAGGCATCAAACGGAATGGTAATATTTTTGCCAACGGAAGTGATGACCCCATTGCGCCAAACGATGGTACCGCCTTTAATGGTTTTCCCGTCTGCGGTGTGGATCGTCACATTTTTAAAGGCCTCGGCGGGCGAGGATTGCGACCATCCCTGCAGGGAAAATACCACCAAAAAAGCGATACATATAGATATAGTACGCGCTAGCTTCATAGAAACGGTATTTTGTCGTTAAGGATTAAAGCCCGCATAATAACATTTTACGGGCGATTCGAAAGTTGGTAAACGATAAAAGTTGTAAAGGCAATGGCAGTAATCAGTTTACAGTTATCAGTAAGCAGTATTTAATAAACAGGAGTTGGTAGACAGCAGTTAATGGTCAATTGATCATTGCTCACTGTTTACTGTAAAATGTTAATTGTCAAACCTGCATAACCCCGGTCTTGAAATCTTCCATCTCCGGATTGTGATTGGCACACTTGATGGCATGTGAGATGCGATCACGGGTTTCAATCGGGTTGATGATGCCGTCCACCCACAGGCGAGCTGCCGCATAGCGCACATCAGTCTGATGTTCATAGCGCTCACTGATCTCCTTCATAATCTCCTGTTCCTCTTCCTCGGTGATCTCCTTGCCCTGTTTCTCCAAAGAAGAGACACGAATTTGGGTAAGCACCTTTGCTGCCTGCGTACCGCCCATCACCGCAATCTGAGCAGAAGGCCAGGCATACATGAAGCGCGGATCATAGGCGCGTCCGCACATCGCATAGTTCCCGGCCCCGTAGCTGTTGCCTACTACAATAGTAATTTTAGGAACCACACTGTTGGACACGGCATTCACCATCTTGGCCCCGTCCTTGATGATGCCTCCGTGTTCGCTGCGCTTGCCGATCATAAAACCGGTCACATCCTGTAGAAACACCAGCGGAATCTTCTTCTGGTTGCAGTTCATGATAAAACGCGCAGCTTTATCCGCAGAATCTGAATAAATAACTCCTCCCACCTGCATCTCTCCTTTCTTGGTTTTGGTAATCTTGCGCTGATTAGCTACGATTCCCACGCTCCAGCCGTCGACGCGGGCAAAGCCGGTAATCAGCGTCTGCCCGTATCCTTTTTTGAACTCGGTGAAGGAATCTTCATCCACGATACAGTCCAGCACCTCATACATATCGTAAGGCTTGGTGCGATCGTCAGGAAAAATATCGAAAATATCGGTGACGTCGCGAGCGGGTTCTACCGGATCCTTGCGGTTAAATCCGGCTTTTTCAAAAGGACCCAGTTTATCTACCAGGTCGCGTACCGTATTCAGGCACTCCTCGTCGTCTTCCATTTTATAATCGGTCACCCCGCTGATCTCGGTATGAGTGGTCGCCCCGCCCAGGGTTTCGTTGTCCACATCTTCGCCGATAGCCGCTTTTACCAGGTAACTGCCGGCCAGGAATACGCTGCCGGTACCGTCCACAATCAGGGCCTCATCACTCATAATCGGCAGGTAGGCTCCGCCGGCCACGCAGCTGCCCATGATGGCCGCAATTTGCGGAATGCCTTTGGCACTTAGCCGGGCGTTGTTGCGAAAAATTCGTCCGAAATGCTCTTTATCCGGGAATATTTCATCCTGCATCGGCAGGTACACGCCCGCAGAATCCACCAGGTACAGTATGGGTAACCGGTTTTCGAGGGCAATCTCCTGGGCCCGCAGGTTCTTTTTGGCTGTTATGGGAAACCAGGCTCCCGCTTTCACCGTGGCATCATTGGCTACGATGATGCAGTCTCGTCCCGAAACGGTTCCAATACCGGTCACTACGCCTCCCGAAGGACATCCTCCCTCATCCTCATACATCTCGTAGCCGGCCCACAGGCCCAGTTCATAGAGGCGCGTATCCTCATCGATGAGCATGTCGATACGTTCCCGGGCCGTCATCTTGCCTTTCTTGTGATGTTTTTTGATGCGTTTTTCTCCGCCTCCCTTTTTGATCTCCTCCTCGGTTTTATTTATCTCTTTGATCAAAGATTTTAGATCGTTTGGCGCGCTGGCGTTGGAATCGTTGGAACTCATAGACCTGCTTTAGTTTTATGATAATAGATTGGTTTACAAAAGCGTTTTCAAAATAACGAATTTTATCAATCGCAAAAGCGATGATTATATTTATTTCGCGTCAAGTTATGTAATTTCCCTGCGTGTGGGTACCACAAATTTTAATCAACCATTACTAAAGTGAATAAAAACAACCGTTTTTTTTCTGCCATACTTTTACTATTTCTCTTTGTTTTAGGCACCTTCACCAGCAGCTACGGCCAGCGTCGCAATGCCGGATACCCCGAATTGGCTGCACAAGATCAGCAAAATCCGGTTTCCTTCGATTTTATTGTCTTGCCCGGAGATTCTGCCAATAATATTAAATTCACCTCAATTTTCAGCCTTTCATACAGTTTCCTGCCATTCAAAAAATTTAACAGCTCCAGCCAGCGAAAAGGTTTCTACAGCAACATCAATTTGAGCATGGAGGTCTTTCACTCCAATGAGCGACTGCTGAAAAAAAACCGTGATGACCAGATTTCGGTACAGGGTCTGGAACCCGCCGGACGTTCTTATTGGGCTGATACAGCCTATGCCGATACCTATGAGAAAAGTCAGTCTAAACAGGACTACCTGAACGGAGCCATGCAGGTTTCTCTTGAACCGGGTGTTTACAGCTACCTGTTGCAGATGAAACGAGGGGAAGAGACCGACAGCCGCATGTCCCGCACCAGAACGGTTCGGGTGGACGCCTACGATCAAATGAAAACCGGTAACCTGCTGCTGGGAACCCAGCTGAACACTGACAAGAACCGGCCGCAGCTTAAACTCACACAGATGGCCGATGGCGTTCAGTATGGAAAGGATTTTTATGCCCTGGCCTATATGCCGCGCTATGATTCCAATACCAGCTATAATCTGCAAATAACAACACTGAATGTAGCCGATAAGGATACTACCAAGCGCAAGGAAATCTATTCCAAAACGCTTAGCTCAGAAGATATCAAAACGGCTATCTTGCCGACCCTGAACAGCCATGACAATGCCAACTACATCACTTTAAATTCGAACACAAAGGGATATACCTATGCCCTGTTGAAGGTTCCCAACAGCAATTTTCCCAATGCACTCTACCGCTTCACTATCCGAAAGGAAGGCGAGCAGCGTCCGGTAACTATGGGCACCTACCGGTCTATCTGGACCGATATGCCTACCAGTCTGCTGAGCCTGGACGTAGCCACCGACATGTTGCATTATATTGTTAATAAGGAAACGCTGAATCGGCTTTCCAGCGGCACCAAAGCCGAGCGCGAGCGGAAATTTCGTGAATTTTGGAAGCAGCGGGATCCTACTCCGGATACCGAATATAATGAGCTAATGACTGAATATTACCGGCGCATTGACTACGCCTACAAAAATTTCACAACCGAAAATCAGCTTGGTTACAACAGCGACCGTGGCGAAGTGTATATTAAATATGGTCCACCGAGTAACACCGAACGCAAGTTCCCCACCGACGGTCCCACCACAGAAATTTGGACCTATCCCAACAGGCAGTTTGTCTTTGAAGCGACGACGGGATTTGGCGACTTTAAACTGGTATCTACCCAATCGAAATAAGTTCGAATTTCAACTTTATTACTCGGCATGGGAAAACGCATAGCGATTAGCAGCGGGGACTTCAACGGCATCGGCCCCGAGGTTATCCTTAAGACCTTAAAAAAACACGAATCTGAAGACCTGACTCCAATTATTCTAAGTACACCGTCGGTAGTAGACTACTATCTGCAGAATCTGAGGTTTGATCTGGACTATCATGTGGCGAAAACGGCGGATGAAATCAAGGATGGCCAAACGAATATCCTGGAAGCTTACGGCTCTGAAGATCCCGAGATTGCTCCCGGTGGATTTACCACCCAATCCGGCAAATGTGCGATGTTGGCCGTGGAACAGGGAATCACCCTTTGCAAAAAAGGCGTGGCCGATGCCCTGGTCACAGCCCCCATATCTAAAGAAGCGGTCAATGCCGCCGGTTACCAGATTCCGGGACATACCGAGTTCCTGGCGAAAAAAACGGATACCAAAGAGTTTATGATGATGCTGGTGTCCAACCACTTGCGTGTGGGGCTGACAACCGTGCATATGCCGCTGCGGGAGGTAGCCCAAAATATCAGTAAGGCTTCCATACTCAAATACCTGGGCATCATGAACGAGTCGTTGCGCCATGATTTCTCCATAGACAAGCCGGAGATCGCCGTATTGGGACTCAATCCCCACGCCGGAGATGGTGGCATCATCGGGACCGAAGAAATTGATATCATCACTCCCGCCCTGGTTGAAGCCCGGTCCAAGAATATTCTGGTAAGCGGCCCTCATCCGGGCGACGGTTTTTTCGGCAACCGGAAATACGAAAACTATGACGGTATCCTGGCGATGTATCATGATCAGGGGTTGATACCCTTTAAAACTCTCTCCTTTGGTTCAGGCGTTAATTTTACGGCCGGACTCCCGATTGTTCGTACTTCTCCCGACCACGGAACGGCCTTCGACATTGCCGGTAAAAACAAAGCCAACCCCGACTCATTTGAAGAGGCTTTCTCGCTGGCAATAGAACTTGCGAAAAACCGTGAACAAAAGAAGACCGTTTGATGTCCAATTCAGAGACCCAACAACCGGAATATTCCAAACTGGCGGATATCTATGACGCTGTCATGGAAGACGTCGATTATGAGTTCTGGGCCGATTTTATCGATGAAATCATGTGGGCTCATCATGAGCAGCCTACCAATGTCTTGGAGCTTGCCTGCGGAACCGGCTCAGTTTCGCTGTATCTGGACGAGCTGGCGGTCTACAATGTCGTCGGTACTGATAAATCCCCGCAAATGATCAAGAAAGCCCAAGAAAAGAACAAGGCCTGGCGGTGCAATGTAGATTTCAGGGTAATGGATTTCCTCGACATCGATCTCGAAGATCAGTTTGATGTGGTGTTTTGCGTCTTTGACAGCGTGAATTATCTGCAAAGTGAAGACAAAATCCGCACTTTTTTAAATGAGGCCAAGTCTGTTCTCTCGCCCAACGGAATCCTTATTTTTGACTTTACGACGCCCCAAAATTCCATCCAGGCCATAGAGTACCTGAACAACGAAGAAGGTTATACCGAAGATAATCACCGGTATTTCAGGGAAAGCTCCTATGATCCGCAAAAACGTATCCACACCAACTCATTTACCATCGAAGAGCTGGCCGAAGACCAGGAAACGGTAATCCGGGAATACCGGGAAATACACCGCCAGAAAATTTATACCCTGAAACAAATGCTTGATATTATCGACCAAACAGCGTATAAGGTAGAGGCGAAATACAGTGGCTTCGAGATGGTTGAAGCCGATAAAAACAGTTTACGAATTACAATGGTGCTGCGATGTCCCCAAATGCCGTAATTAAATTTGAAAATGTAAGCGTCTCTTATGATCACCGGCCGGTGCTTGAAAATGTTAATTTTAGCCTCGAGAACGGTGAATTTGCCTACCTGATCGGTGAAACCGGTGCCGGTAAAAGTTCTTTCTTGCGGCTGATTTATCGCGATTTGCTGCCTGATCAGGGATCGGTGCAAGTGGCCGGTATGGAAGTTACCTCCCTTAAAGATAAAAAAGTACCCTACCTGCGCCGTCGCCTGGGCATCGTGTTTCAGGATTTTCAATTGCTGCCCGATCGCTCGGTATATGATAATGTAGCTTTTTCCCTGGAAGTTACCGGAGAAAAGAATAATTACATCAAACAGCGGGTCCTAGAGGTGCTGGGAATGGTAGGTTTGAGTCATAAGCGCAAGAATATGCCGGAAGATCTTTCCGGCGGGGAGCAGCAGCGCGTGGTTATTGCCCGGGCCCTGGCCAACGAGCCTCGCATCATGCTGGCCGACGAACCCACCGGCAACCTGGACCCCAAAGCCTCGGCCGAGATTATGGATTTGCTCAAACAGATTAACAATCGGGGCATGGCCGTACTGATGGTGACGCACGATTACGATACCGCCAAGCAATATCCCTATCGTACGGTAAAGTTAGATAACGGACAGATCAAAGAGATCAGTGCTAAAGACCTTTAAACTAAATGGAACGAGCTAAAAACTAATTTTTCATACAGACTAACTCCAGTGATTTTTTATCGAGTTGGTTTCATTACGGTCACACTTATCTTGCTGAATTTTTCAGTCACATTAAGCCAATATTCAAGATTCCCTGTACAAAGGTTGTCGCCTCCCGGCTTTTCTCAAAACATCCCTTATGAAACTACTTACCAACCGACAATACCAAGGTTAGGTTTGCAGTTTGGATCTGGTGCCCTGATAGGTGCAGGCGGAGCCGTAGCGGCAGGTTTGGCCAGTATGGTTTTGTTTGCCCCGAACAAAAATAATCCCGGCTCAGGATTTGCTAGTATGGGTGCCTTTATATTGGGCGGGACCCTCAGCTATCCCTTTAGCTCTGCATTGGGTATCTATATTGTAGCTGATAATCACAGATATAATGCCTCCTATGGAAATATTTTACTGGGAAGTACTTTGGGAACTGCAGCAGGACTTGGTAGCCTCGCAATTCTCGGGAGCGAATCGGCGGGAACTGGCCTCGCGATCGCGCTGGCCGCTCCCATCATTGGCGGCATGATTACCAATATCCAAAGCATCGATAAGCGGAGCCCTCAGGGTACAGCTTTTCTCAATATCGCCGGGGAAAATGCCCACCTATCAGCCCCGGCCGTGCACTTGCAGAAAGTGGGCAATCGTCGGTTTGGTGCTTTGCATTCTCATTATCCTACCCTCAAGCTGTTAAATATTTCCCTGTAAATACCTTATTTTCCAACCTAGCTGAATAATTCCTAAAGTGTATCTATGAATCTGCGCGACCGAACCCAAAAAGTACGTGAAGCCGCCCTAAAGCTGGGCTTTAACGCCTGCGGCTTTGCTAAGGCCGGGCGGCTGGAAACCGAAGAGCGTCGGCTGCGGGAATGGCTCAACCAGGATCGCTACGGGAAGATGGGCTGGATGGCCAATCATTTCGATAAGCGGGTGGATCCTACCAAACTGGTGCCCGGAGCAAAGTCTGTGGTATCTGTCATCGGAAGCTATTTTCATCCTCGCCACGAACAGCAACAGCAAAAAACCAACCAGCCAAAAATTGCAAAGTACGCACAGGGACGCGACTACCACAAAGTTTACAAAAAAAAACTAAAAACCCTATTCAAGGAAACAGAAAACCTGCTGGGCGGCCTTGAGGGGCGCGTATTCGTAGATTCGGCTCCCGTGCTGGACAAAGCATGGGCGGTACGTGCCGGCCTCGGTTGGATGGGCAAAAACTCCAATATCCTTAACAAAAACCTGGGCTCTTTCTTTTTCATTGGTGAAATGATCGTAGATGCTGAATTTACCTATGATGCACCGGTCACTGATCACTGCGGCAATTGCACCCGCTGCATAGAAGCCTGTCCCACCAACGCCATTTACGAGCCCTATCGCGTTGATGCAACCAAATGCATCTCCTACCATACCATCGAGCTGAAAGAACAGATTCCAGATGAGTACCGCGACAAAATCGGTGACTGGATGTTTGGGTGCGATATCTGCCAGGATGTGTGTCCCTGGAATCGTGACGCCACCTATGGGCAGATGGAAGACCTCTCGCCGAGAGAAAAGATCCTTGATCACGATATCAACTTCTGGGAGGAACTGGATATCAAGCAGTATAACGAGTTGTTTGAAGGCAGTGCCATTCGGCGCGCAAAATTCGAAAAATATAAGGACAATATTGCAGCGGTAGCCGGGAATATTAGCGAGAAGTAAGAAGTGAGAAGTTCGAAGTAAAAAAAACTCATTCTTTGACCCACTCCTGTCCTCTCCCTAAGACTTAGGGAGAGGAACTCTTTAATAAAGCATGTTCCTAATCAACACGTCTCTTCCCCTACTCGAAGGGGAAGAACAAGAAGGGGTCATAATACTTGGGAGCAAAAATCCAATTTCTTAGATTCAAAATCAGGAGTCAGAAGAGAAACGTCTTCTCACTCCTTACTAAAGCCTTCTAGAATTTTTCCCGCTTATCTTTCAATGCTTTGTACAGCATCTCCCGGGCACGAAATATGTGGGCTTTGACCGTACCCAGTGGCAGATCCAGTACTTCGGCGATTTCCTGATAACTTTTTTCTTCCATGTGCCGCAATTCAATCACTTTCCGATACTTTTCGGGTAGATTGTTAATCGCTTTCTGTACAATCTTCTGACGCTGCTCCCTGATGATTTTACGATCAGTCTTGGCCGACTCGTCCGGCAGCTGCATCTCCATCTCCCCGTCCTTGGTCTTTACCGGATCATCAATGGAAAGAGTCTTCAGCTTCTTTTTCCGCAGATAATCGATGGTATGGTTGGTTGCAATACGATATAGCCAGGTAGAAAAAGCATAATTGGTATTGTAGGTATTTAAGTTATCAAACGCTTTCACAAAGGCTTCCTGCACCAGATCTTCGACCTGCTCGCGATCTTTAACCATCTTTAAAATGTGAAAATAGAGGGCGCGCTCATACTTGTCGACAATCTTCGTGTAGGCACTTTCATCTCCTCCCATTGCCCGTTCTACAAGAACATCATCCTGCAGGCTACTTTCCGATGCGTTCTCACGAGGCGATTCTGAAGTCTGTGAATTAGCCGAATTCGAATCTGACATTCCTAATGCAATGAGGAGATTTATTACAGTTGATAACGAGGAACAAACTTAGGGAATGTGGCGCTTTATTCCCATTGGAAATTTTTGCGGTAAAAATGGCCCTTAATTATTCTGCTTTGTGTATTGGTACTACGTAAAGGCTGATATCCGCGATAGGATTCATCCCTTGAATTAATCAAAATAATCACTATACAAATAAGAGCTAGAGCTATGAAGAAAATATTTACAACTATCATCTTATGCCTGGGATTAGTCGTTCTGGCGCAATCCAATACAAATGCACAATCGTTTCAAGAGGGTGACTTAGTACTGGACGCCGGTGTCGGGCTCGGATCCACTTACTCCTGGAATGGTCTGGGATTGCCGTTCGGAACAAGCCTAGTATACGGCATTACCCAATTGGAAACAGTTGCGGTTGGTATAGGAGGCAATTTAGGCTTTGTCTCCGGAAACAGGCTTTCTATTTTTATATCGGCGGACAAGGAAGCTATCACTTTAATGAGCTACTGCAAGTAAAAGATGATAACTTCGATCTCTATGGTGAAATCGGTATTTACTACCGTAACTTCAACTATCCCGGCTTCGGCAGCTTCAATAGCGGTATTGTCGGCAGCTTCCATCTTGGCGGATGCTATTACTTTTGGACAATATTGGCGAATTTGCTGAGAGTGGAAATGACTGGGCCTGGTTGAATGCTGGGGTCGCCGTCAAATTCTAGCTAACAGCTTTTTTGAAAGTAATTTAGAGTTAAGAAGGTCAGTTTTACTGGCCTTCTCCTTTTTGATCGGAAGAATCCGCCAGCAGGCTCCCGTGACGAATCCCCCCGGTAGAAGCCACCAGTTCGGAAAAGCCGTACCGGTCCATGAAACCCTCCAGTATGAGCAATCCTGCCCGAAAAATGTCGGCCCGTTCTTCCATCACTATCGGGTACTTTCGGATCAATTCCCGGGCTGTCATAGTTTTAAGCCTGAAAATATATTCTCGAAGGGTTTCCAGTGAGATAATATAGCTGTTAATTGATTCGGCAATATATTCATCCATATCCTGCGCCATATATGCCAGTGAGGTTACCGAACCGGCTACCCCGATCAGCGCGGCAGAATCCCTAAAAGAAAAGGGATACTCAGATAACATCTGCCTGACCGCCTTTTGGCATTCCTCCATTTGAAAGTCGCTCAACGGATCGTCTTTCAGGTAGCGTTCGGTAAAACGCACGCATCCCATATCAAAGGAATATTGTTCAAGAAGTTTATGACTTGTACCCAGCGCTATTTCTGTGCTACCGCCGCCAATATCAATGACCACATTTGTATCACTCAACACCTCTGTGGAGAGCACACTTTGCGCTCCCAGGTAGGTATAGCGAGCTTCCTGCTCACCGCTCAAGATTTCAAGCTTTAACCCTGTTTCAGTGGCAATCTTCCGGGAAAATTCCGCACGGTTGCGGGCATCGCGTACAGCGCTGGTTCCCATCGTCCGGATCGTTTTGATCTCCGGATATGAGGCTGTGACCCGCCTTTGGTAATCCCGTAATACACCAATCACTCGTTGCATCGCCTCCTCGGAAAGATAACCGGATTCATCCACGCCGCGCCCGAGCCGGGGAGCCCGATGATCCTCTTCAATGACGGTTAGCATGTTGCCACTAACCTCCGCCACCAGTAAAAGAACGGTATTGGTGCCGATATCAATGGAAGCTTTCATCAGGATATTTTTCTGGCTTGCAGGGCGATCCATTCATTTTCCCGGCGCAACTCTTCCACCCGGAACGAGGATCTTAGTTTATCCCTAATAATGGCCTCATCGGCCTCCAAAAGGCCGGATAAAATCAGTTTGCCGTCATTCTTCAGGGCCTCTTCAAAGGTGGGCAGCAGCTCCAGAATGGTATTTCGTTCAATGTTTGCCAGTATCAGATCGGCCTTATATCCTTCGGGAATTATGTCCGCAGATCCCTTTTGTACGGTAATGGCGTCACTTACCTCATTCAACAGGATATTTTCCTGAGTATTGGAAATACTCCACTCATCAATATCAAAGGCAAAAACTTCCGAAGCTCCCAGCTTAACAGCTGCTATGGATAAAATACCGGTGCCGGTGCCGGCGTCAATCACCCGATCTCCCTCCTGCACATTATCAGCAAGCATCTTCAAGACCAGCCGGGTGGTTTCGTGGTAGCCAGTGCCAAATGACATTTTAGGATCAATTTCGAGCAGTATTTTATCTTCAGGTACCGACTCCCTGGACCATGTTGGCTTCACAAAGAAACGACCGATATTCTGAGCCTGAATGGTTTGTTCCCACTGCTCATTCCAGTTCTGGTCGGCCACCACTTCCTCCGATTCTATAAATCCGTTACCCGGATAGGCCGAAAGTAACTGGTCTATACGTTCTCTATCGCTAATACCGAAATTTTCTTTGGTGATATACGTAATGATCTGCCCTTCGCGCTGTTCAAAGCCGTCAAAATCCATATCAAAAAGTTCGGCGATCAATCCCTCCTGGTACTCATCACTAACTCCGATTACCAGCTTAATATATTTCATACACTCAGTACCTAGCCTTTATTGGTAGCGCTCCACTCTGTTATAAATCAGTTCTGTTAAAACACGGCCTACCCCGTCCAGCGTTTCACGCCGGATAATCTGCATGTTATCCCGATGAGTATGCCAATATGGGGCAAATTCGGCCCCCTGAGCCGTAGCAGTGTGGCGAATAATATCAATGGTAGGAATGCCCAGCGTCTGGTTGATGACCACATGATCATCAGAAATGGAATGTCCTTGCTCATCGGGGAACAACTTATTGTACCCCTTTTCATCGGCAATAGACCATATTTCATTCACCAAAGCGGGAGCATAACGCATAGAGTATCCCTCTTTGGGAAATTGCGCATTGACGCCCCCTACCATGTCAAGTAAAATCCCGAAACGCGGGGAATAACCCTTGACGGGCGGATTTTCCGACCAGTAGCGTGAGCCAAGAAAATATTTTTCCAAGTTGCCCTCTTTGCCGTAATCTTCACCGTCAAGTAAGATTATATCTACACCGAGCGGGGGCGACTTTTTTTTGAACAACCGTGCCAGCTCCAGCAGTACCGCCACCCCGCTGCCCCCATCATCAGCTCCAATAATAGGCTCATCAATATTTACCGTATCCTGATCTGCCCTGGGACGGCTATCCCAGTGAGCACAAAGCATTATACGATCACTGCTTTGGGGATTAAAGGCGGCAATAATATTGGACAATTTCAGGGTATCCCCTTCATAACCGACCGAGGTAAATTCCTGTACAAACACGCTGCGCTTTCCGGCGTAATCCTGTAATTTATTTACCAGGTATTTCTTTGCCTCACGATGTCCCGTGGATCCCGGATTCCTGGGACCAAAAGCAACCTGTCGATCAATGAACTGATAGGCACTGTCGGCATCAAAAGAAGGAACACTTTGCCCCTTATCGTCAAAATGAAGTCGGTCTTCACTATTCTGTTCACAACCGAATGCAAAGACAGTCACGAGCAGCAGGCCGATCAATAAACAGAATTTTGCATTACTCATTATCACGTGCAACCATCGTTGCTGAAGACTGAGCAGTGGGAAATACGATTGTATCCATAATATTAACGTGGGGCGGACGATTTGCCATGAAATGTACGATTTCAGCAATATCTTCGGCTACCAACGGCTCAATACCTTCATAAACCTGGTCGGCTTTATCTTCGTCCCCATGAAATCGGACGGTACTGAATTCAGTATTGACCAGTCCCGGAGAAACCATGCTTACTCGAACGTCAGTGCCGTGCAGATCTTTCTTGGTAGCTTCGGTAAATGCCTTAACCGCATGTTTGGTAGAGCAGTATACCGAGCCGCCGGGATAGCTTTCGTGACCAGCAATGGATCCAATATTGATAATGTGACCGCTGTTTCGCTCTTTCATTTTAGGCGAGATCAGCCGGGTCATCATAATCAAACCTTTTATATTGGTATCGATCATGGTATTCCAATCCTCGAGATCGGCATCATAAACCGCATCCACGCCGCGAGCCAAGCCGGCATTATTAACCAGTATGTCAACGGGACCTGATACACTTTCAACGAAATCGCGACATGCCTGTTCGTTTCTAATATCAAAATCAGCAGTATCTACGGAAATGTCATATTCATTTTCAAGCTGATTTTTAATCTCTTCCAGCCGCTCTTTACGTCTTCCGGTAATGATTAAATCACATTCTGATTCTGCAAATAAAACGGCGGTGGCATGGCCAATTCCAGCCGTGGCCCCGGTTACAAGCACTCGTTTTGCCTTGAGTCGATTTTGCATGAAAATAATTTTGGGATTAGGAATCTAGTTGTTCGACAAGACGGGCTGCATTGAAAAGCTTTCCTTCCTCAAACGCATCGGCCATAAACTGCATGCCGTAAGGCAAACCGTTGGAGTGAGTACCCGCCGGCACGCTAATACCACAAATTCCGGCCAGGTTGGCGGAAATGGTATAAACGTCGTTTAGATACATTTGAATTGGGTTTTCAACATTGCTTCCAACATCAAAAGCCGTGGTAGGTGCCGTGGGTGAAACAATAACATCCACGTCTTCAAAAGCCTTTTTAAAGTCCTGTTGTATCAAGCGGCGAACTTTCTGTGCTTTGCCGTAATAGGCCTCATAATACCCTGCGCTTAGCACATAAGTGCCGAGCATGATTCGTCGCTTCACTTCAGGGCCAAAACCTTCGGTACGGCTTTTTTTGTAAAGACGGATCAGTGAAGAATCCATATCTTCGAGCATGGCACTCAATTCTACTTTTTTGTCGCCCTCTGCCTGTTTAATCTGTTCCTTAATCGCTTCGCGCTCCTTACTCAGCTCTTCCTCGACTTCTTTGATATCCGCCCGGTGACCGTAACGAATACCATCATAGCGAGCCAGGTTACTGGAAGCTTCGGCGGTGGCAAGAATATAATAAGTGGCGATACCGTATTTCATATGCGGCAGATGGATTGGCACCAGCTCGGCACCGGATTCTTCCAGTTGACTTAAAGTATCTTTAATGCCGTCCCGGATTTCATCATCCAATCCTTCCCCAAAATATTCTTCAGGGACCCCGATACGGATATTAGACTCCGGATTGTCCAAAACCTGTTGATAATTTGGTACCGTGCGGCTGGACGAGGTATTGTCATTGGGATCGGAACCGGCAATAACCTCCAGAATTTTGGCCGCATCAGCCACCGAATGCGTCAGCGGTCCGATACAATCAAAAGAGGAGGCAAAAGCAATTAAGCCGTGACGCGATACCCGGCCGTAGGTGGGTTTCAAACCGATTACGCCGCAATAAGAAGCCGGCTGGCGAATGGATCCACCGGTGTCTGAACCGAGTGAGGCCGTGCAGAAATTGGCTTTCACGGCAGCCGCGCTTCCTCCGGAGGAGCCGCCCGGGACCTTGTCGGTGTCTACCGGGTTTCGGGTCGGACCGTATATGGAATTTTCGGTGGAGGAACCCATGGCAAATTCGTCCATATTTAAGCGATCCAGTAAGATAGCGTCTTCATCCCGCAAACGTTTTATAACGGTTGCATCGTAAACACTCTCGAAATCGGATAAAATATTGGACGCGCAGGTTGCCTGCTTGCCTTTCTCGCAAATCAGGTCTTTGATACCTATAACCATACCAGCCAGTTTGCCGGCCTGGTCGTCATCGATGCGCTGCTGAACCTCTTCGGCCCGCTCCAGCGCCCCCTCCTTGTCGAGACTTACAACGGCGTTAATTTCGTCGTTGTTTTCGTCAATATTTTTTATGTAATGCTGAACAATCTCGGGAAGTGAAGTGTCACCTGACTTCAAGGATTCCTGAAGCTGGCTTAAATCTGTAAAATGCACTGATATGATGATATTTAATTAATCTTACTTCTGTTCTTTAACTTCTTCTTTGTCCTTGTCTTCTTTAGAAGAAGAGGAATTGCCGCCAAATCCTTCGTTTTTACCCGCGTCAATCTCTTTCTTGATTTGATCGGAGGCTTTGCGGAATTCATTCATCCCCTGCCCTATACCACGCGCCAGTTCTGGTATTCGCTTAGCTCCAAAGAACAAAAGAATAACCAGCAGGATTATCAAAATTTCCGGAACACCAATCATGCCACCCATATAATAAACCTCGTTTGTTTGTGTTTAACATTCAAAGTGTCGTAAGATACAAATAAATTTAAAGATGTTAGAGTGATTAGTTGGAAAAAAAATTGCATTTTCCGTAAAAATTGAGTTGAATTTATTATGACAAACCTTTGTTGGTGGTAAGCAAGAATTTTAATGAACCTTTAAAAGAAGTACTATTTATGATTTGGACTGTTGAATTAGCGGCCGCTCTTGATGATGCCCCTTTTCCTGCAACCCGAGAAGAACTGATTGAGTGGGCAGAACGTAACGGATTGCCCCAGCAGGTACTTGACAATTTGTATGAACTCGAAGATCTGCAGGAAGGCGAAGATATCGTGTATGAAGGCATTGAAGATATCTGGCCGGATTACATTAGTAAAGAAGATTTCTTCCACAACGAGGAAGACGAAGGCTTCGACTATGACGATGTATAGCGTCCCGGAGCAATAACCTAACTGATAATTTTAAACGGTTGCATGATTGATGCGTGCAACCGTTTTTTTTGAATACGTAACGACTTTTCTTTGCCTTTTGAGATCAATAATCGGTGCATTTACATTTCTGACCCTTTTTTGTGGCGTCCTTTTGCTGGGTACACCTTCCAATGCGGTTTCACAGACTGCCGTAGCCGGCGACACGACCGATAACGTCGTCCGTATCATCCGTTTTGTAGGTAATGATCATGTTAAAGATAATACCCTCGAAACCCTGATTCGCACCCACACCAACCGCGAATTTTTGGGTATCCCCCGTTTTACCCCATGGTATTTTATCTGGAAACTCACTAAAAAGTTCGGTGAATCCCCTGCCCTGCTCAATCGGGAGACGGTCGGCAATGACATTGAACGTATCAAACAATACTATAAAACCATTGGCTTTCTGGATGCCACCGTCGATACTAATGTTGTGGAGTTCAAAAAGAATAAAGTGGAGGTCTCCTTTTTAATTAATGAAGGACATGCCTTTACGATCCAAAGCCTGGGTTATTCGGGAATGCCGGAGTTTGCCGATTCCACCAAAACGCTGAACTTCCTCAAGGATAGCCCGCTTACCCGAAAACAACTCACCGATTCCACCTTTGTCGTTGATCGCCGATACTCCGAAAACCAGCTGAGTGAAGAACGAAACCGCATTATCACTTTTCTTAAAAACAATGGCTACGCCTCGGTGCAGCGGGATTCCGTCAGCGTATTGGTAAAACGGGATACAGCAAACCAGTACCAGCTGGATGCTATGTTTGTGATCAACTCCGGCCGCAAATACACCTTCGGAGATCTTTTTGTAAGCCTCAGCGGCCCTGATGAAACGGTATCTTACGATCAGGCTGATACGCTGCAGCAAAAACCGTTTACGAACGGCGACAATGCAATCTACCTTCAAAAGGAAAAATCGGCGCAAACCAAGTTCAGTCTTCTTACCGATCAGATCCTCTTCAAGCCCGGCGATACCTTTGATAATTCCCTGTACATCCGCACCGTCAACGAGTTTCAGACCCTTGGGATGATGAATATCCGTCAGTTTGGACTCAGCGAAGACGGTTCACTGCCCGATTATTCAAAGGAACAGATTCCGGTGATGTTTTCGCTGCAGACCCTGCCTAAACATTCGATCAACTTTAACATTTTTGGGATGAAACGATACGGCTTTGGGTCCGGGGCCGGTGTAACCTATACCAACAATAATTTGTTTGGCAAAGCGGAGAATTTACAGCTTAGTCTGAACGGGAGTTTCGAATACGTCACTTCCCAGAAGGTCCGGGATATCGCTTCCGATACCTCCTCACAGGGTTTTGAGGGCCGTTTTTTTCAGAGCTTTGAAAGCCGGATAGACTACTCACTGCCCCGGCTTATTTTCCCGTTTGCAAGCCTCGACGACAACGTATTTTTCTCTAACGGGCGTACGCGCTACTCCCTGTCCTTCAGCCGCTCTGATCAGCTGTTGTTCGACATTAATTCCGATATCCGATTTAATATTCGTTACGAGGTGCAGCATAACGATCGGTTTTCCAGTTTCCTGGATCTGCTCGAACTCGATCTGCTGGATACCGACCCCTCCGCGCAGTTCCGCCAGGCTCTCAAAGATGATTTTGGTGAAAATTCGTTTGAATATCAGCAAATACTGGAGGATTTCCGTCCCCAGGTATCTTCCATCCTGCGCTATACCTTTCGCAGTCAGCGCACCGACCTTATCAAGCGCAATTACGGCTATTTTAGTGAATACTCCATTGCGGTCGGCGGCAACATTCCCTACCTGGCCGATCGTTTTATTGTAACGCCTGGCACCATAGAAGGGAATTTACCTCCTATCATTCCCGGCAGCCAAAATAGCCTCGCCTACAGCCGATTTGTCAAAAGTACCGCCGATTACCGGCGCTATATTCCAATTTCCAATAATGCGGTATTTTCCTATCGTGGTTTCCTGGGCCTGGCCTTTCCTTATGGCAACAGTAAGTCAATACCACTAAACCAGCGATTTTATGCCGGCGGTAGTAATGACATTCGCGGATGGGATATCTACAGCCTGGGGCCCGGCGGCATACCGCTGGATGATGTGACCATTAATGGCGGCGAAATAAAACTACTGGCACAAACTGAAGTACGCCAGCGATTTATCAAGAACTTTCTTTCTGCCAACTGGATCGCAGCCTGGTTTACTGACGCCGGGAATACCTGGTACGGTCCGCGTACCGAATTCCCCTCTTCGGGTACCCAAACGGCCTCCCAGCGGCAACAGATCCTCAAGCTCGGTAAATTTCAGTTTGATCAATTTTACAAGCAGATAGCCGTTGGTTCGGGCTTGGGGCTGCGTTTGGACTGGGAATATGTCGTCGCCCGCTTTGACCTGGCCTTTAGAATTCATGACCTTCAGCAGGGCTGGTTCAACAACAAGAAGATGTACTTCAGCTTTGGAATCGGTCATTCTTTTTAAGAATGCAAAATAGTAACAGATAAATGTTACATTGGCAGTAGTCCGCTACCGGTAATAAAACTCACTACAGGATGTTCAACTCAAAACGGTTTCAAAAAATTAAAAATCAGTCGGATGTTATTTTCAACTCTCGGTTTCTAAAAAATTTAAGTCCGCTGGAGCGTACGGAATTTTTGCAATATTGCCACCGGCGGGACTATAAAGAAGGCGAACATATTTACTACCAGGGAGATCCCGGAACCGGTATGTATTTTATCGAAGAAGGACGAGTGGAACTGGTGGTAGAACCCGAACAATCTACTGATGATGAAACCGAACCGCTTAGTTATGTGATTACCGAACCGGAAAGCTTCGGGACCCTCTCTATCGGCTATGAATTACGACGCACCTCCAGTGCCAAATGTTTGACCGATTGCACGTTGATGGGCTTTTTTAAGCCCGATTTTGAAACGTTGAAAAAGCGGCATCCCACCATTGCTGTGAAGTTTATGGAAACGCTGGCTACTGTAGCCATGAAACAACTGGAACGCGTGACTACCGAATTGAAAAAAGTAAGCTCAGCAGAGCGGGCTTTTTCCCTGAAGTTTGAATCGTTTTTATCCGAACAGGAAGAAGAATCACTTTAGAAGCAACAGGTTCATGGCATTAAAGAAAGGAGCTGAAATTGAGCTCGAAATTGAATCCGCGGCCTATAAGGGCAAGGGAATAGGCAAGGTTGACGGACTCGCAGTATTTGTTCCCAACACGGCTCCCGGGGATCGGGTTAAAGCACGAATCATCAAAAAGAAAAAGAGCTATCGCGAGGGTAAACTGCTCGAAGTACTCGAGGAAGGGCCCCATCGCATCGAACCCAGATGCCAGCATGCCCAAAATTGCGGCGGATGCAACTGGCAGCACGTATCCTACGAGGAGCAGCTAAGGTTCAAACGCGACCAGGTGGAGGATCACATGCACCGCATTGGCGGACTTACCCACCTTGATGTTAATGACACGCTCGGCTGCGAGGAACCTTTTTACTACAGAAACAAGATGGAATACTCCATTGGCCATAAGCGGTGGTTGAGTCGGGAAGAGATCAACCGTGATGAATTTGTCAGTGACCGGTGTTTTGCTGCCGGCCTGCATGCCCCGGGCCGCTTCGATAAGATTCTGAATATCAGTGAATGTCACCTACAGGATCCCATTTCTTATAAGATCCTGGATTTTGTGCGCAGCTGGTGCAAAGAACACGATATAGAACCATTTAACCGCATCGATCACGAAGGCTTCATGCGGAATGTGGTGATCCGGAAGGCCTACTACACGGAGGATCTGATGGTGAACCTGGTTACCTACAAAGATGATCCCGAGGTGATGGGAGCCCTTTCCGAGGAGCTGCGGGAGGAGTTTCCCGAAATCACTACGATCATCAACAACGTGAATGATACCCGCAGCCCTACGGCCGTTGGCCGGTATGAGCACATTATTTTCGGACCGGGCTACATTACCGACAAAATTGGTCCCTATCATTTTAATATTAACGCCAATGCATTCTTTCAAACCAATACGCGTCAGGCCGAACGTCTCTACGAGGTCGCCCGGGATTATGCTGAACTAAAATCCGGTGACGTTATTTACGATTTGTACTGCGGGGTGGGAACACTAAGCCTGTTTTTGAGCAAAGACGCAGAGCAGGTTGTAGGTATTGAACTCGAGGAAGTAGCCATTAAGAACGCCCGCAAAAATGCCGAAGAAAATGAAGTCGAAAATGTGGCTTTTGTGGAAGGCGATATGAAAGACGTCTTTACAAAAGAGATAACCGATAAATTTGGGGAGCCCGACTGCCTGATCACCGACCCTCCCCGCTCCGGCATGCATCCTGATGTTGTCGAGCGTCTGAAAGAGCTCAAAGTGCCCAAGCTGGTATATGTAAGCTGCAACAGTTCCACGATGGCACGAGACCTGGAACAGCTCCATGAGGTCTACGATATCCAGCAGATACAGCCCGTGGATATGTTTCCGCAGACTTATCACATTGAGACGGTGGCAAAGCTGCGGTTACGAGAATAAAAGGCTTGTTTCAACGAAATTTCTATCAATCCCGGTATTCGGGATTGGGTTTGCCAATATAAACAGAGGAATCAGTTGCTATAACAATCTTGCCGTCATCAGTAACGGCCAGTTCCCGGAAGTTATGAGACAAACCGGTTTCGATTTTCTGAAATTTGCCATCCGTTAGGGAAGCTTTTTCTATAATACCGCCACCGGTAACCACAACGGTGCCATTTCTTGCAAAAATTGCTGTATTTCCCAGTTCATTGACTTCCCCGAGCTTATTCCAACTCTCTCCGTCATCTGTCGATTGAAATAATCCCAGCCTTGACTGGGCAAATATTCTGTTTTCAGGGTCGATATATTGAGCTATAATTTCATCGTTGTCCTTATGAATTTCGTCGCTCACCTTTTGCCAGGTTGTGCCGTCATCCAGCGACCGATAAATTCCGTCATGCGTCCCTCCTAATATTGCTCCCGAAGAAGTTTCAACTAAAGTTGAGATTCGGTCAAGACCGGGCAGATATTCGGTATAAAAGAATTTGATAAGCTCATCTTCCGAAGAACCTTTTACCCTCCTGTAGACGCCGTGCCATGTTCCTAACAAGCGAACGCCCCGGGAAGTAATCAGAATATCAAAAATCGGATCTTTCTGCGAGCTTACCCTTTTCCATTTTTTGCCGTACCGCGACGACCAGATTTCATTGGTAGGAAACAATGTATTGTTGGGATATGTGGTAATATAAAACAGGGAATCACGGACGAAAATATTACGAAAGGGGGTGATTGCTAAAATGTTAAGCAACGGTATCTTCTCTAAAGATCCGTTTATCGACTCGGCACGATATAAGCCTTTACTTGTTGATACAAGCAGAACATTATCATCATTTAAAGCTATATTAGAAATGCGCGAATTCGGCAATCCCGATTTTTTGTTCCATAAATATTCCGGAGGCTTCTCTTTTCCGGTGCCAAATATATTACAGCCGCCCACAAGGCTACCCAGTGCCAGGAGAATAACAATCCCTGATAATCTCATGATGAATAGTTGATTGAAATAAGCAGTTTACGAAAATAATCTCCGCAAACTTTACATAAAAAGCCACTCGAAACTACACATTGGATTGTTAATTTGGTTACTAAAGGCTTTCAGTCAATCCAAAACTATATTACTACTGAACCGGGATCATCTTCAAACAAACGGGCATGGAAAGCTTCAGCTCGGTACCGGTTAATTCCAGTTTCCCGCTGGATTTATCACGCCTGAACACCACGATATTATCGGAGTTCATATTGGCGGCCAGAAGGTATTGGCCTGTTGGATCAATCATGAAATTTCGGGGGTGCTGGCCTTCCGTGGATTGACGTCCCACAAAACTCAGGCGTCCGGATTCCTGATCAATGTTATAGATCACAATCTGGTTCAGATCTTCGCGCAGGGAGGCATACAGAAACTTGCCGTCAGGCGAAACATGAATATCGGCTCCGGAAATAGCCCCACCATAATTTTCCGGCAGCGCCGAGATGCTCTGCACGGCTTCCAAGCTGTCTTTGTGATTTTTAAAAGCTATCACCGAGCCGCTGAGCTCTTCAATCAGGTAGGCATGACTGCCATCGGGTGAGAATGTAATGTGGCGAGGTCCGGATCCGGGTTCTGCTTTATATTCGTAGGAAGGTGATTCCGACAGCTGCCCCTCTTCAGCATCAAATGCATACTGTTTTACATAATCGGTACCTAAATCGTTAACCATCAGCGCATTATTATCAGGGGTTGGATAAGAACAGTGAACGTGCGGACTCTCCTGCCGTTCGGTATTCACGCTGCTGCCGTTGTGCTGAATGACCTGTTTGGCCTGCTTAAGCGTGCCGTCCTCATTAATGGGAAGCATTGAGAAAGAACCGCCCAAATAATTGGCCACAAAAGCATATTGTCCAGTTTGATCCAGCGCAATATAGCAGGGTGCTCCGCCGCCCGATGACTGTTTGTTTAAAAAGGTGAGCGTTTCATGGTCACGATCAAATTCAAAGGCACTGACTGTAGCTTCTGCGGAGTCCGCCATTTCATTTACAGCATATACATAGTTCTGATCCGGTGATACCGTAAGATAGGACGGATTTTCTACCCCGGTAGACGCGCCCAGGGAATCCAAAGTGCCGTCGGATGCATCAAACTTGTACAGGTAAATACCCTCGCTGGATTCGCGAGTGTAAGTGCCGATAAACAAATAGTATTCCTGATCGGCTGCCGGTTCCTTCTCATTGCATCCGGCAAATAAATTTATAGTCAAAATTAATGTCAAAGCTACACTCCGTAATCTCATCATATCCCTAATTTTATTGATTTTTAACAAAGCCTAAACTAAGGCCCTTTAAGATTTTAATCCATAATAGTAATCGTAAACTATGCAGATTGCAATAATTTGTGTCCCTTCTCTTTAAATGTTAACAAAAATCCTTATCATCAGAGTTATGGATATAAAAGTTATTGGTGCCGGGCTCGGGGGACTCGCGGCTTCTTGTCTGCTGGCAAAAAAAGGCCATGACGTCACCATATTTGAAAGAAATGGTATGCCCGGCGGCAAAATAAACGAGGTACAAGCCAACGGTTTCCGCTTTGACACTGGGCCTTCGCTGCTTACAATGCCCTTTATCCTGGAAAAGCTGTTCGAATACTGCGAAAGAGAAATCGCTGATTTTCTTGATATACAACCGGTCGATCCCATCTGCCGATACTTTTATCCAAATGGCCTGCAATTCGACTGCTACCAGGATTCGGGAATAAATGTTGCCCAGATACAACAGTTTGCTCCTGATGACGTGCAAGCCTACAAAAAATTCCAGGAATACTCGGCTTGTCTCTATGACCGCACCAAGGATGCCTTTCTTTATAATCCGCTGTATGGACTGTCTGATCTGGGAGAACTGAATATTATGGATTTCTTTAAAATTGATGCCTTTAAGACGGTTTCCGAACGGGTAGATCAGATGTTCCAGTCTAAGGAATTGCGTCAATTTTTTAAACGGTTTACCACTTACAACGGTTCTTCACCGTTTCAGGCACCGGCAACACTGAATGTTATACCGCATGTAGAACTAGCTATGGGCGGCTATTATATCAACGGGGGGATGTATGCCCTGGTGGAAGCGTTCAAAAAACTGGCGGAACAGCTGGGCGTTACCGTTTCCTATAACACGGATATCGAAGCCATTAAAACCAAAGACAATAGCATAAGCGGTATTACTGACCACACCGGCAACCAATATTCAGCTGACATTGTGGTATCCAATGCGGATGCTGCCGAAACCTATCTGCAATTTTTGAATAATGGGGATATTTCATCCCTTAAAAAGAAAAAAATTGACAACCTGGAGCCCTCTTGCTCTGGATTTGTACTGCTTTTGGGGACCGACAAACAGTACAACGCCCTGACGCATCACAACATCTTTTTCTCGGAGGATTACAAAGAGGAATTCCGGCAAATATTCGAGGATAAAGTAATGCCCGAAGATCCCACCATTTACATTGCCAACACTTCGGCCACTAACAGTGGTCACGCCCCGGAAGGCGGATCTAATCTGTTTGTGCTTGTCAATGCGCCCTATTTAAGCGACCGATATCGATGGAGCGAACAAGAAAAATCTTATAAAAAGCATGTCATTCGTACGTTACAAGAGCGTGGACTTACCGATTTGGAAGATCATATCGTGCATTCAGAGACGATAACACCGCATGATTTTTATCAGAAGTATCGCAGCAACAAAGGCAGCATTTACGGCACTTCCTCGAATAGTAAATTTTCGGCTTTTCTTCGACCACGCAACAAATCACGTTCGGTTAAGGGATTGTACCTGGTAGGCGGCAGTACGCATCCCGGCGGCGGTATCCCGCTGGTAACACTATCGGCTTTTCATGCTGTTGAACTGATCAGCCGGTTCGAAGAATAGACTCAATCCTGGCTTAGTCTTCGCCCCTTTTCCCAAGGTTAATCACCTCCATATCCCTGATTTTTCCTCCCTCGATGCTGAAGCGTACGCAGGTACGATACACCTGGAATCCGTGACGCCCTGCTGCTCCGGGATTAATGAAGAGCATCCTGTTTTTTTCCTGATCACGCCCGATCTTCAGAATATGCGAGTGACCGCAAATAAATACATCAGGGGGATTATTCTCCATGTCCTCGCGGATTGGAATACAATATCGGCCCAGCGTGCCGCCGATATGGGTAATCCAGAAATCAATTCCGTCGCGTTCAAAGCGTTGGTGCAACGGGTACTCGCTGCGGATATCCTGTCCGTCAATATTGCCGTATACTCCGATCACAGGGGCAATTTCTTGCAGTTGATCCGCTATCTCAATGCGACCGAAATCCCCGGCGTGCCAAATCTCGTCCCGATCTTCGAAATAATCCAGTACCTGCGGATCAAGATATGAATGTGTGTCTGAAATTAATCCAACTTTGATCATAGATGATTCTTTATCATTTTCAGCTCAAATGATAGCGGATTTTTTTACGTAAGTAAATGCGAATTAAAAAATCCCCTGCACAAAAAACAACTTATTGACAGCAATTATTCGAAATGCCTTTTTTCAGCATTATTATTGTTTCCTGGAATGCCCTTGACCATCTAAAAACCTATCTGTCCAGCGTTGCTGAAACCAACTATCCCAATTACGAAATTATTCTGGCTGATAATGCATCTACCGATGGATCCAGGGAGTGGGTACAAGAACATTTTCCGACGGTCAGAATAGCTACTTTTGACCGTAACTATGGCTATTGCGGAGGTAACAATCGGGCCGTGCCCCATGCTAATGGGGATATCCTCCTGTTTCTCAATAATGACGTGCGGGTGGAGCCCAACTGGCTTCACGGACTTGCCAACTGCTTCCAGCAGGATTCGAATATAGCTGCCGCTCAGCCTAAAATGTTATCGGATGAGCAACCCACCCACTTCGAATACGCCGGTGCGGCCGGCGGCTTTCTGGATCGCTGGGGATACCCCTTCTGCCGCGGGCGTATCTTTGATACCGTTGAAGAAGACCTGGGCCAATATGATGATGAAACCGATATTTTTTGGGCCAGTGGTGCGGCCCTGGCCGTTCGAAAGGATATTTTTAATGAGCTCGGTGGATTCGACGAAGATTTCGAATTTCATATGGAAGAGATCGACCTGTGCTGGCGAATCTGGAACGCCGGCCTAGGCGTCCGCTTTTGCCCCGAAAGCACCGTGTACCACCTGGGTGGGGGCTCTATGCCGATGGGCTCGCCGCGAAAAGTGTACTATAACTATCGCAACAACCTTCGAATGCTCTGGAAGAACTGTTCGGAAGAAACCCTTCTTCAGCGATTCTGGGGGCGCTATCTACTGGATTTTATCGCCGCCGGCAAAACCCTGCTCTCCGGCGATTGGTCGGACCTCAAGGCTATCTTCCGAGCCCACCGGCACTTTTGGCGACATTTTAGGGCAACTCACGAAAAAAGGAGGCAGCTGCAGCAAAACAGGAAAAGAAAAGGAGATCCAAAAACGCTGTTCTCCCTAACATTAGTCAATGAATATTTTATAAAAAAGCACACCACTTTTGATGAAATTACTCAAGGCGAAAATTTAAAATAACTTTCATCTAAAACTTTGTTTTTTAATACTTTATGCAGAAATTAATCTTTGTGTGAGAGCGTTTCCCATCCAACAAAAAAGAGAGATATGGAAAATGTAATGACCAATTTACGTAATAAAAGAAAAAAGCTCGTCAAGGATCTTGGGGGTAAAGCACTGTGGAATATTGAAAAGATCATGGATAAATATTCCGAAGTGCCCACCTCTCCTTTTCTTGATCCTTCCAAGTTTGCATGGACCCAGCGACTGGAAGACAACTGGCAGCTGATGCGCCGGGAACTGGATCAAATTCTGCAGAATAAGCAGGCCATTCCGAATTTTCAGGACATTTCAAAAGATCAAAAGGCCATAACGCAAGATAACGACTGGAAAACCTACTTCCTGTACGGCTTTGGATACAAAGCCGAAAAAAACTGTGCCCGGTGTCCCGAAACCACCCGGTTGGTTGAAAGCGTACCGAACATGACGACCGCCTTTTTTTCTATCCTGGAACCGGGCAAACACATACCCGCCCACCGTGGCGTGTATAAAGGATTTATCCGCTACCACCTGGGCTTGCTTATTCCGGAACCCAAAGAAGAATGCCGCATTCGGGTGGAAGATACCTATGCGCATTGGGTGGAAGGCAAGAGCATTATGTTTGATGATACCTATGATCATGAAGTGTGGAATAACACCAATGGGCTCCGTGCAATTCTGTTTATGGATATCATTCGTCCCATGCGGTTTCCGGCCAATCTGATCAACAGCGCGATTATCAGTACCATCAAACATACCGGATATATTCAGGATGCCAAGAAAAACCAAGAGGCCTGGGAACAAAAATTTAAAGCAGAAGCCGGCGGACGGAGTTTAAAATCCTTGTGAATAGGGTGCAAACCGAGGTCGTGGGATTCAATACCTTCGTGCACTCTTCATTGGACAGTTACCTACAGTTAGTTTATTCATTACTGCTTAAACTTTGTATTTCAACAAATTCCTGTATTTTTGCTGAAAACAACTTTTCGGGATGAATACGGCTAAACTAAAAACTTTTTCCATATCGTTTTTGAAGAAATGGTGGGCTTCCCTGCTGGTGCTGCCTTTTCTATTGTATTCCATGCATCAAATATACTGGGCGCTCCGATTCAATATCTTTTTTGCTGTTAATTATGAATACCCATCCCCTTTAAATATAATCCATTTTCTGGTCGACAATTTTTTACTGATCACGCATGAGGCCGGTCACACCTTCTTTGGAATCTTCGGAGTCCGCTTCATCACTATTTTAGGCGGATCCCTATTCCAGATTCTGCTTCCCCTGCTTATACTGCTTTTTTTCTGGTTCAACCGGAAAAAAGCGGGGATGCAATTTTCACTGGTTTTGCTGGGTTATAGCTGGCTGGATGTGGCCGGTTATGCTGCCGACGGCGGGGCGCGTCAGCTGCCTCTCATTGGCGGACTCGGTAAGGAAGCTCATGATTGGCACAACCTGTTGATTCGGATGAATGCCCTGGATCATGATTTTAGCTTTGCCCTGGCTTTTGTAGGCCTTGCCGTAATTTGTTACCTCTTTGCCCTCCTGCTCCCCCTGATTTTCAAGGAATACCGCGAAGTGGATCTGGAACTGGATATGCACTAATCTTTTTTATTTCTCTTCGAAAAACAATCAGCTCCAAAAAATAAAACTTCTAAAGTAATCGTCTCCATAAATTTGCAAATATGATTATTTTAATTCAGCGGTAGGAGGCGTGATTTTGAATTGAATAAAACGACATACATTTATGTATAATGTAATTTCTGATACAATCCTGGATACCAGCGTTCCCATCCTGACGGTCCCCGTCAACAGCAAGAAACCGTACCTTGACCGCTCCTTATTTGCTACTGACTTTCGTTCCAAGGATATGGAAGCCCTGGCAGCTACGGTCAAGCTGGCCAGCGCTTTTGATGCAGAGCTGCATGTGCTGCACGTTTCCAGTCAGAAAGAAATGGACGAAGAGATTCGTTTTCGTGGATTTAAAGATCTGGTAAAAGAAAGATTTGATTACCCGAAATTCCGATTTCATAGATAAATACCCGGTATCTCTTATTGTAATCACCCGGTATAAAAAGGTTTTTCTACGTACACTGCTCTGGGCCAACAACCCACAGGAGCTTACTTGCCATAAGCATGTGCCCAAGCTTGTTCTTATTCCAGAATCATAATTAAAGGGCTTAGCAAAACCTGGAACCAAATCTTGTCATTGTCACAATTAAGTCGGATGAAGCAATCTGCTGATACAGGTTTTTACCAATTGGCGGAGAGCGATGGCAGTTAGGTTTTGCAAAGCCCTCTATAAGATTTACATTGGCTACAGATTAATATTATACAACAAGATACATGTTTCAAATCCATTCGCGTATTATACGTTTATCAACCTTTTTTGCCGCCTGCCTGATTATTGGGGCTTGTAATTCGAACCATCAACAGTCTGCGACGGACAGTGCATATATTAAAAAAATCGATGAATGGCACCGGGAAAGAATTGAATCCCTGAAAGAAAAAGACAGCTGGCTCAGCCTGGCCGGATTATTCGAATTAGAAGAAGGAGCCCAAACGATGGGATCAGACTCAACCAACGACATGGTATTCCCGCCAAAGGCTCCCAAACGCATAGGGACTATCACAAAACAGGGCGATAGCTTTACCTTCCTCGCCGCTGATGATGTAACCATTCTTAAGGACGCTAGCAGTCAGGTCAGTCAAACTACTCTAATTCCCGATAACAAAGGTGAACCCACAGTTTTGCAGCACGGCGCCTTGTTGTGGTATATCATTGAGCGTCGGGGCAATTATTACATCCGACTTAAAGACACCAAGCACTCCAATTTTGCCGAATTTGATGGCATCGATCGGTTTCCGGTATCCCCAAAATGGAACGTAAAAGCCAATTTCCATCGCTTTGATACGCCCAAAGCCATCTCTATTCCCGATGTACTTGGTGATGTTTACCAGGACTCATTGTACGGCCAGCTGAAATTTACTATTAAAGGTACAGATTATACCCTTGCCCCGCTCGGACATCCCGATAAGGATGAAGAGTTTTTTGTGATTCTGGGTGATCAGACCAACGGCAACAGCACCTACGGCGGAGGACGCTATATTTATGTCTCAACTCCGGATGATAACGGTGTTACCCATATTGATTTCAATAAGGCCTATAATCCACCCTGCGTGTTTACGGATTTTGCAACCTGTCCGCTCCCTCCTGCCCAAAATCGATTGGATCTGGAAGTGACAGCCGGAGAAAAGATGTACCATAAATCTCCTTAATTTGTTGCTCCAACAGTAGTGCCGGGCTGGAAATAATCATTGAGTCCAATAGTCAAGCAACGGTTCACGATTACCCGTAACCGGATCCATCTGAGGAATTTCAACATTGCGAATATTCTCCAACACCTGGGGACGTTCATCCGGCTTGCCGGTGCACAAATCGTAACTTTTCCCGCCCGGATATGCCCCTACAACCCTGAAATCGGATGAACTATTGAGAAGACAGTGACCAACACCCGCCGGAATAACGATAACGTCACCCTCCGAAATTGATAGACGTTTCCCCTGTTCCCCTCCCATCTTTACCTCAGCCGATCCGCTGATCACTACCAATACTTCGTGGGTTGTACTGTGGTAATGATGGTACGAGAAAATGCCGTTTACCCATGCATTGCTCCACCCGTGGGTATTCAGCAAAGTCTTGCAACTTTCGGCTTGGAGCTTCTCCTCATTTAAAGCATCGGGATAAACCAGCAGGGGCAGCGTGGGATTGTTTGGGATGGATCCGTCGTCTTCCAACAAATAAGTTTGGCAGTCGATCATAATAAAATCATACTTTTTTAATAAATCGAGTTAAGGTCTCGGCAAATATCTTAAGGTTATTCGGCAGCCACCGAGCCGCCATCAATACGGTAGTTGGAACCGTTTATATATGATGCTTTCTCCGAAGCCAGAAAAGCCGCTACCGCCCCTACTTCATCGATGGTGCCCGGACGTTTTAGCTCAATATGCGGGCGATTTTCTTCTAAAAAGGATTCGATAACCTGCTCTTTACTCACGCCTTGCTCCTCGGCCATTTGCTGTATCATGCCCTCCACCAAGGGTGTCTCAATAAAAGCGGGACTGATGGTGTTGATCAAGATCCCGTCATTGGCATACTGCTTTGAAAGTGCCTTCGTGAAGTTATCCAGCGCTCCTTTGCTGGCACTATAATGAATCATATCAGGATAAGGCTGGGTGCCATTTTCTGAGGAAACGTTAATTACCCGTCCCCACCCCTGCTTTTGCATCAGTGGAATAATCTTTTGGGTCAATTCTACCACTGCAAAAAGGTTGAGTTCAAAAACTGCGCGCCACTCTTCCATGGGGGTATCAGCAAAAGTTCCATACTCACCAATGGTGCCGGCGTTGTTAACCAAAATATCAATCTGTTCAAAGGCATCCGTAGCTGCATCAACCAGCTTTTGAATATCTTGGGATTCAATTAAGTCGGCAGGAATCGCAAGCACCCGAGAACCGTGCCTGCGGAGATTGTTGGCCGCTTCCTCCAGTTCGTCTTCGTGTCGTGCACATATAACGATATCGGCTCCTTCGCTTGCCAGCGACTCGGCAATTCCATATCCAATACCCTTGCTCGCTCCGGTAATCAGTGCTGTTTTATCATTGAGACCTAAATCCATAATTTACCATTCTAAATTGATTTCCAATTAGTCTTTTCAACAAATAATCCCAACAAGATCATTTCCTGAAAACAATTTTACACCTTCTCATGATTGGTATTATCTTGCCTGTAATCGGAATATAACCCAACGACTATGTCTGTAAAACAATTCTTAGGTTTGCGTACGGTAGTATATAAAGTGGACGATATTGCCTCTGCTACCGAGTGGTATTCTACGGCTTTTGACCAATCTCCCTATTTTGAAGAGCCTTACTATGTGGGATTTAATGTTGGTGGATACGAACTGGGGCTGGAACCGGTGGAAAAAGGATCCATCGATGTGGGAAGCAACCAAATAAGCTACTGGGGCGTAACCGACGTGCCAAAATCCTACCAACGCCTGCTCGAGCTTGGAGCTACCAGCCATGAAGAGCCCCAAAATGTAGGCGGAGAGATCGTAACCGCCTCGGTCACCGATCCCTGGGGTAATGTCATTGGAATTATTTATAACCCGGAATTCAAAGCAGGATGAGTGAGAGTCGATTTTCGGAGCAATCGGACCTGTACGCCCGCTATCGCCCTGAATATCCGTCGAAGCTCTACCGGTTTATCTTTGAGCATCTTCATGCGAAAAACCAGGCGTGGGACTGTGCCACAGGATCCGGTCAGGTAGCAAAAGTCCTGTCAGAACCATTTAATCAAGTCACAGCCACCGACATCAGCGAAGAACAGTTGAGCCACGCCACCCAAGAGGCCAATATCCGGTATATGGTAGCTCCCGCTGAAGACTCGGGCCTGCCTCCGGATTGTTTTGATTTGGTTACCGTGGCACAGGCCATCCACTGGTTCGACATCAATCGCTTTTATACCGAAGTCCGGCATGTGGCCAAAGAAAAGGCCCTGCTTGCCGTCATCGGCTATGGAATGCTGCGCATCAGCCCCGAACTTAATCCTATTGTCGATGCCCTTTATGAGGAGGCGTTCAGTTACTATTTCAGTGAAAACCGCCGCTACCTCGATCAACACTACAGAAATTTACCCTTTCCTTTCGAAGAAATTCCTACACCTGAATTCAACACTCAATTTCAATGGAGTCTGGAAGAGCTGGAAGGCTACTTTAATTCATGGTCGGCCGTACAGAAAATGAAATCGGAAATGAGCTACAATCCCGTTATTAATACAATGCGAAAGTTGAGAGAGCGTTTACCGGCCGGGGAATCCCTAAAGGTTACCTTCCCAATGTTTATGCGTCTTGGCAGAATAACTACTGATTAAAGGGATCAAAGTAATTTTGCTGATTGCCGTATCAAAGATCGTTTTTTTTCGTACTATGATTTCAAACACTTAATAATATTCATGTACCCAAAATGCAGACAATATTAGGTTCGGGTGGGGCTCTGGGCACGCAACTGGCCAAAGCGCTGCTGACATATACCGAAGACATTCGCCTCGTAAGCCGCCACCCGGAAAAGGTAAACCCGGGCGATCAGCTCGTTGAAGCCGATCTGACGGATGCCGAACAAACCGATCAGGCCGTACAAGGCTCGGAGGTTGTTTACCTGACTGTAGGGTTGCCCTACGACCTCAAAGTTTGGCAAAGAAAATGGCCGGTTATGATGCAAAATGTTCTGAATGCATGCGAGCGTTTCGAATCAAAGCTGGTATTTTTTGACAATATGTACATGTACGACCCGGATCATATCGGACACATGACGGAAGAAACGCCGATCAAACCGGGAAGTGAGAAGGGAAAAGTACGAGCGGAGCTGGCCCGTATGTTGTTGGATCGGGCAGAACGAGGCGAAATAGAAGCACTGATTGCCCGTTCGGCTGACTTTTACGGCCCTTCAATAAAGGATACAAGCATCCTCACCGAAATGGTAGTTAATCCACTGTCAGAAGGGAAAAAAGCTAATTGGCTGGGCTCGAGCAAATACAAGCACTCCTTCACCTACACGCCCGATGCCGGTAAAGCCACCGCACTGCTGGGTAACAATCCTGAGGCCTATAACCAAGTATGGCATCTGCCCACTGCTTCCAATCCGCCTACGGGAAAACAATGGATCGAGATGATTGCCGTTAAAATGGAAGTTGAACCAAGATACCGCACAGTTCCGAAGTTTATGGTCCGCATTATGGGCCTTTTTTCACCGGTCATGCGTAATATGGTGGAGATGATGTACCAATATGATCGGGATTATGTTTTTGACAGCACAAAATTTGAATCGGCCTTTGAGATGTATCCGACCTCCTATGAAAAAGGCATAAAGGAAGTTATCAATCACGATTATAAACGGATGAAAGCCTAACGCTATTTAGTTGCCAGACTATATAACAGCTTTATTTCTTCCGGCCAGTTTTCGGTGTTGGGCGTTTCCAGGATCATCGGAATATCATCAAAACGCTCGTCCTGCATCAGCAGCTCAAAGCCTTTTAGTCCAATTTCTCCTTCCCCGATGCTGTCATGCCGGTCGACGCGGCTGCCCAACTCCCGTTTCGAATCGTTGAGGTGGATCCCTTTGAGATACTCAAGTCCAACGGATTCTTCAAACTCTTCCATCATTTGAGAAAATCCCTCCTTATTCGACAGATTATAGCCCGCGGCATAGGCATGACAGGTATCAATGCAAACCCCTATGCGACTTTTGTCCTCTACCCCGTCGATGATCGCCGCCAGGTGCTCAAAAGAAAAACCCGTGTTCGTCCCCTGCCCCGCCGTATTTTCAATGACAGTCGTAACTCCTTCGGTTTGATCCAGCGTCCAATTCAATGATTCGGCATTGCGCTGCAGGCATTCGTCCACACTGATTTTATCCAGGTGGCTGCCGGGATGAAAATTGAGAAGCTTGATACCCAACTGTTCGCATCGCCGCATTTCATCAAGAAAGGCGTTGCGTGATTTTTCCAGTTGTTTCTGCTCCGGATGACCCAGATTAATCAGGTAACTGTCATGCGGCATCACATGATCCATGGAATAGCCATATCTCTCACAATTCTCTTTAAAACCATTAATATTTTCTTGCGTCAATGACGGCCCCTCCCAACGCCGCTGATTTTTGGTAAACAGGGCAAATGCCTTGGCTCCAATGTCATGAGCTCGCTCAGGGGCGTTCTCCACGCCGCCTGCTGCACTAACGTGCGCTCCGATATATTTCATATAATCCCGATCTTATAATTATTGTTGATGTGGTTAGTAGAAAAAATTCAAAACGGCACTCATTTTCAACAAAATAAGTCCCTGTACCCTTTTTAATTTTTTTTAGTAGATTTAAATCTATCCTTAACAAACCTATTCATCATGAGAATACATTACTATCTTCCAATAATTCTACTGTTATTCCTGACTGTGACAGGCTGTGGTGTCCCATCTGTTTACCCACTCTATCATCCGCAGGATCTGCAATATCGTCCCGAGCTGAGCGGACAATGGACCAACGAGAACAGGAGCAAAATCTACAACGTCTTTAATCTGCAAGATTTGAAGTATGACCAAGTATTGCGTGACACCATGGGTATAGCAGAGTTTGAGAACCTGGTTGCTCTGTTTCAGGAAGAAAACCTTGATCACGTCTATCTTATCGGCGATGCGGATAGTACTAAAAACGATGCCGCCTTATACATTGCCGGGCTACTAAGCATTGAAGACGAGCTGTATCTGGACCTATTTAAAAATCCCACCGTCATAGACAACTTCATGTACCCGGTACATATTTTTGTCAAACTGGAACTTAAAGATGGCGAAGTGGTGATGCATCAGTTTAAAGAGGACTGGTTTGAAAAGCAGATCAAAGCGGGCAATATCACCATCGATCACGAGCTCTCTTTTGGTAATTTACTGCTTACGGCACCCACCGATGAGCTAAAGAAATTGGTTACCACATATACTAACAATCCGAACGCTTTTCGAAAGGATACCGACACGTTCTACAAAATCCCAAACAAAAAATAGCTGCTTACCAACAAGAGCCCGGCGGTAGCTCCTACGCCGGGCTTTCAATTTTATGCAAAACCACACTCTTACCGCCAAGCACCAATGATTACGCCCATCACCGTAAATGCAACCGTCCAATAACCGCCATTGATAAATACATATTTCCAGGACTTTTGCTCGTACAGGCTGTTTACGGCCAATGCAAAAAAGACCCAACCGAAGCCGGCCAAAAATCCAGCTGCCGCTCCCCAAGTCACTGTAGTACCGGGATCGTTTAAAAACATGGCCAGATTAAAGGCCATAATCAGTTCAAAAATAAATGAAAAGCCAAAAATTTTAGCCATATTCCCCTGCTGAAGCTGCTCTTCGTTCAACCCGGTGGCCCGCATCCAGAACTTTCCGAACAGCGGACCATACCAAAGCCAACCTACCAAAAAACTGGACAGCGTCGCTGCTATCACAGCCCAAATATTAATTGTCGACATCTCCATAACCTGCCCTGATTTATTTTGTAGTGAGTTATCCAAAGAATTATAGACTAAAAGTTATGTAAGATGCAATAATAATTTTTATAAACCACTTATTTTCAGTGATTTACCGCCATCCCAACATGTCTATGTAAGCAATAACCCTACATAGGATACCATCTTTTTGGTACAGGCTTGTAAGGCCATCCCGCGATTAAATGAGAGAAAAAAAACGTATCATTTGGTACGTGATATCATTCACCAACCAGGGAGCCTGCCATGAACAAAGTCATCTGCAATTTTGCCATAATCCTTCTTCTTCCTGCGCTGTCAATGGCTCAGGGTTCCATCTTTAAATACGGGAATTCCGTCCGAATCGAAGAATCCGACAGCCTCTTAAAGAATACCTTTGCAGCAGGACAGTTTGTGGATGTTTCCGGTTACCTGGATGACGATCTCTTTGCCGGCGCTGAGAACGTAACTATAAACGGTAATGTAAATGACGATGCGATTGTTGGCGGCCGAAATATCCGTGTTCGCGGCAAGATCGGGGATATGCTGCTGACCGCGGGCGAAACCATCATCATAGATGGAGAAATTTTTGGTGATCTTTTTGCAGCGGGTAATGATATACACCTGTCTCCAAGAGCCGTTATACATGGCAATGTAGCCTTGGGCGGCAATACGATTACGATAGACGGAGCTTCCATAGGCGGCTGGCTGCGGGTTTCCGGTGAAACTGTTAATCTAAACGGCCCGGTTGGTCAATATGTGGAACTCTACGGCAATAACTTTGAATTTGGCGATCGGTATTCCGCCGGCGAAGAAACACGTATCACTACCTATCGCCAACGCTCCGCTTCCGATATTCCCAATGCTCCGGATAATCTCTCCATTTTCGTTGAACAGGAAGAAGGCTGGCAAGCCGCACTGGTTTTCGGAATCTGGTTTTATGCAGCCATGCTTATTCTGGGTATCGTACTGATTCTCCTGTTCCGCGAAACCACGGTGGATCTATTTCGATTTTCAGCCGAACACTACTTCAAAAATACCGGTATTGGTCTGCTCCTATTTCTCGGCATTCCCGTAGCTGCCGTGGCTTTACTGATCCTGATTCTAACAATCCCTCTGTCCTTGATTATTCTTATGCTATATGGACTGGCTCTGGTCATCAGTTACCTGCTGGTCTCCTTGATTCTGGGCACAAAAAGTCTGCGCTTCTTCAAACTGGAAGACAGCTTTGCAGATTATTACTGGGGCCTGGCCGTGGGAATGATTGTAATACTGATTCTAACAACCGTGCCCTATATCGGAGGGGTGATTAATCTCCTTCTCATTTTCTTTGGTCTGGGTACCCTGCTGAGCTATCTCTGGCAGGTACGGGCTAATGCGATTTAAAGGGCACTGAAACGCTATGGAAACGATATTCAAATGGCTGGAATCCCTTATCCTCAAAATTATCCGGAATCCCTGGGTAACTATTGCGACAAGCAGCCTCTTGGCCGTAGTTGGATTTTTGTTGGCACTGAACCTGCGCATTGACACCGACCTTTCCAAGCTTATCCCCCGCAGCTATCACAGCGTACAGGCCTTGGATAAACTGCGCGAGCAAGTGGGGGCCGAGCACGAAGTGGCCGTCATCATTGAAAGCCCGTCTTTTGAAGCCAACAAAGCATTTGCGGAAGCCCTCATTCCGAAGGCCCTGGCAATGTCCCGGTCCAACGGTCAGCCCTACTTCCTGCGATCAGAATTCCATAAAAACATTGATTTCCTCAAAAATAATGCCCTCTATTTTGCCACGGATCATGAGTTGGATGAGCTGACGGATTTCCTCCATCGCAAAATTGAAGAAGCCAAGCAGGAAGCCAATCCTTTTTACTTTGAAATTGACGAGGAACCAGACACCAAAACCGATTCACTGGGTCGGGAACTGAGCAGTATGTATGATGAACTGATTGGTTCGGAATATCCGATTTCCAAAGATTCCACTGCGATGGCCGTGCGGCTGTATCCTTCGGGATCCCAGACCGATATTACCTTTATCAGAAATGCCTACGCCGACCTTCAAAAAGAAGTTGACAGGCTGAATCCCGGCAGCTTTCACCCGGAAATGAAGGTAGTGCTGGCCGGCCGGCTCATCCGTACCCTGATCGAAGTACAGGCGATCACGCGTGACGTTCGAAACTCTTTCGGGGCCGGCGTGCTTATGCTGTTGCTTTTTGTAGTTACTTATTTTCAATACAAGAGTTATCGCGCCAAAGCCGGAGACCATTTTTCACTTCCGCTGGTGATCCGGGAACTGCGACAAGTCCCGGGCCATACCCTGCTGCTGGCCGCTCCCCTGGCCCTGAGCCTTGCCTTTACCTTTGGGATTGCCTGGCTGGCCTATCAAACACTAACGATCATGACTGCCACCCTTGGCCTGCTGCTTTTTGGGATGGGAATCGACTTTGGCATCCACTTTTATGCCCGTTACGCCGAGGAACGCGGGCAGGACCAATCGGTGGAGGAATCCATCATCATCACCTTTATGACGACCGGACAGGCTATCGCCGTCGTGGGTATAACTACCGCGGCCGCCTTTTTTATCCTGATGATTGCTGATTTTAAGGGATTCAGTGAATTCGGTTTTATCGCAGGGATGGGACTGCTATTCTCAATACTGGCCTACATTTTTTTCTTGCCGGCCCTGTTGGTCGTTCTAGAAAGGTACCGCTGGCTGGACCTCACGGGTATCCCTCAAAAAAATGTACCCGAAAACCGCCAAGCCCAAAATGATGCCACTCAGTCCGGTATTGTCAAGCGACTAATCCCCTATTCCATTGTCGGAATCGCAATAGTAATTACTGCCATAACCATCTGGGAACTGCCAAATCTCAAATTTGAATATGATTTCGGCAAACTCGAGCCTGAATACGAGGAGTATGTAAAGCTCAACCGGGAAATGAATAAGGTGTACAGCGATCGCAAGACCCGAAACGCCGCCTATATTATCGTGGATACCCCGGACCAGGCCATCACCGTGGCCCAAAAGCTCAGAGAACGAGTAGCCCGGGATTCTAAAACTCCCACCGTTCGGGAAATTGAAATTTTCCAGGATCGTTTCCCTTTCGACGATTCCAGTGCACACAAGCGCCTGCAGCGCATTGCTAACATTCGCGAGTTGCTGGAAGATCCCTTCCTTGCTTCCTCAAAAGATGAACAGATACAGCAGCTTCGGGAGGCCGCTTCCACCCGACAGGCCATCCCGTTGCGGGAGGTCCCGTCCTTCATTAAGGCTCCGTATACTTCCAAGACCGGAGCCGTCGGCAACCTGGTAATCATTTACCCCTCCGTGGGTTTATCTGACGGACAAAATTCCATGCTGTTCGCTGCTGACGTAGGCGAAGTGACTTTGGATAATGGTAAAACCTTTTACGCCGGTTCCACATCAATTGTAGCCTCTGATATGCTGCGCCTGATGATCGAAGAGACGCCCTGGATGGTGGGGCTGACTATCCTGTTTATCATCATCTTCAAGCTTATCGTGTTACGCGGGGTAAAGTGGATGGTTCTGGCCCTCTTGCCATTAATAGCCAGCTTCATGTGGATGTTTGGCTTCATGGAGCTGTTTGGATGGAAGCTCAATTTTTATAACCTGGTAGTCTTGCCGACTGTGCTGGGCATCGGCGATGACAGTGGGATTCATATCGTCCACCGATATCTCGAAGAAGGAAAAGGTTCTATCTCCAAAGTATTGCGCTCCACGGGAGAACATATTTCAATAAGCGCCCTAACCACTATGCTGGGATTTGGCGGTTTGCTGTTTACCTTGCATCCGGGAATGCGATCTATTGGAGAAATTGCCGTGCTGGGTATTGGATTATCCCTGTTTGCTGCGTTGTTCCTGCTGCCTGCACTACTTAGAATTATGGAACTTCACGGTCGCCGGGAAGACCAAGCTACACCGGCCGATCATGTAGGGAAAAATTCTACAACGTGATACTGTTTTAGCCTACAGACAAGAAGTATCACTGCTATTAGATTACTTATGGATACAAAAGAGAGAGGTTGACATATTGAAATTGCACAGTCGCATAAATGCTATGGCAATTATGGGATGAACCTAAAATTAATGACCGTCGGTTCCATCCTAGATATCTACCCAACAAGGAGAATCAGGGTGTGTGCAACGGTCTTTTTTTTAAAGAGAGATTATAGAATTTGTCAGTACTTTAAGGAGTACAGACATTAAGCCAGTGGATAAGGGTGTCCTGATTTTTCAGGACTGAGAATAAACCTTTAAAACTTGATCCGGGTGATACCGGCGAAAGGAAATCCACTGGCTGTTTTTATTTATGCCTGCTCTTATCTGCTTACAATTCCACAATCTTACCGTTTTTCTGAACGTAATCGACGAACTGCTGATAGGTGTCATGTACTGTGATCGTAGATCGGTCTCCTATCACAATCAGCTTCCGTTTGGCTCGGGTCAGCGTCACGTTAAATCGTCGCACATCTTCAAGGAAGCCTATATTATTCTTTGTATTACTTCTGGTTAGAGAAGTTATCACCACTTCTTTCTCCCGACCCTGAAAACCATCAACTGATTTAATCTCCAGGTCTTCCCAGCTGATTTTCCGGTCCAGCAAATCCACCTGATCTTTATAGGGACTTATAACGGCAATATCTGCAGCATCAATGCCGGCTTGTAAAAGGTTATCTACCAGCTGTTCAACCAGTAAAGCTTCCTGTTGATTTTCTTTGGAGGTTGATCCCTGACGGGTCCGTTCAGGCGCTTCTATGCCGCTGGTATCCACAAAGGTCACCGGTTCAACCGGATCAAGGATATCGGCAACGGCATGATCAAAAACATTTATTTCCGGCGACAAATCCTTCAGAGTATGTGTTTTGACACTCTCGTCGGCAATCAGTTTATCATCATAGAAAGCCCGGCTGGGAAACTGCATAATATACTGGTGCATGCGATACTGCACTTGCAGCATGCTTTTGCTTTCGGGATAAGATCCAGCCAGTCGCTCGAAGAGCGTATCTTTCAGTCCTTTCTCGGCAGCCTCAAGGTTCTTAACCGTGGGCGGCAGCTGCCGGTGATCGCCCGCCATAACTACTTTATCTCCATGCGATATCGGGATCAGGCAGCTCGGCTCGGTCGCCTGCGTGGCTTCGTCAATCACCACAAGATCAAAATTCCGATCCGCCATCAACTCACTGCCTGCGGTACTGTTGGTGGTGCAAATCACCTGTTTGCTGCTTAAAATTTCATCAACGGCCTGTTCGCGCAGTGCATCGGCTTCTTCAAAAAGATCGTCGATTTCATCCTGTATGTTAATCCATTGGGCCATCTCCTGGATTTTATCTGCAGATACGCCCCTGGAGCCTTTCCCCTGCTCAGCTAACTTCAGGATTTTCTTGTTGCTCATACCCCTTCGGTAACGCCCGGAGGGATGCGTGTATGCGTCTTGCTCTTCTTTTTTGGCAAAAGCCTGGTCACGCAACTCTTCGGATCGCTGGTATTTTTTATGGTCGGTAATCAGGCTGTCAAGGGTATGCTCTTTTAGTTGAGGGGTTACGCGGGCGGGATGGCCTACCCGAACGGCTTGTACGTCCTGATCCAACAGAAAATCCAGGATGTTGTCTACCGCCGTATTGGAAGCTGCGGTCGCCAATACCTTGTCGCCGCCTGCTACGGCCTGCCGTATTACCTCGATAGCGGTGGCGGTTTTACCCGTGCCGGGAGGACCATGAATCAGATGAACATCCTCGGCTCCCATGCTGTGCTTCACGGCTTGTTGCTGGGAATTGTTAAGGTCTTTATTGAACCATTGTGTTATATCGGCCGATGTGGGAGTCGGCAGTTCATCCAGACCTACAAAAATATTCCGCAGTCGCGCGTGCGGTCCTTCGGCGTCCCGCATTACTTTGACCGCCTCTTTCATGCGCTGGTAGGTGATATCATTGACGTACAGATCCATGCGCAATCCTTTACCGAACAGGAAGCTACGCGGCTGATCAAAGGCCACGGTTATGGAATAATTCGTTTTTTGTACCACCGTCCCGGTAGGATTATCATCCAGCAACGGATCTTTGCGGGAGAGCATGACCAGATCCCCGACCGCAATTTCGGTATCCGGCAGGGGCTCGCCCTGGTACTGACGGACAAATTTGATGAGCTTGCCCTCCAGGGCCATACCTTCATCTCGTCCTTTCAGGTGGAGGATCGCCTTACCTTCAGCTTGTCGTTGTTTGGCGGATAGATTAAGAATACTTTGCTCGTGCTCCCGCATCTCCTGCTCGCGCTCCAATTCCACGAGCTCTCGCAGCCGATCGGAATAGGATAAAATCTGTTTAATACTTTGCTGTTCCTCCAAGTCAATCAAACTTACTGAAACGCGGGAGCCGCCAACTTTCTGCCCGTCCAGCTGGTTGGCCAGTTCTTCGGCTTGTCCGTTCTCGACTTCAACAAGGGCCCGGGAATCATTAATATCAATGTTACCGATCAGTCCCGGATTGATATTCGTCTCCCCGCCGATGGCCCCCAAAATGTCGCCGGGGCCCTGCTGTTCCAGTTCGGTAATCAAGATGTTGCTCATAACGCTGTCTGAATTTAATTTTTATCAAATTCTCTTAGCGTTTAACAACAAAAAAGGCTGTCCGTGCAATTCCACCACTATTTATATCGGACGCGCATCTACCGAGTCGTAAATCCACCGTCTACGGCCAGGGTTTGTCCTGTTATAAACGAGGCTTTGTCGGAGCACAGCCACACCACTGCTTCTGCCACTTCTTCCGGATGACCCAGTCGTCCAATCGGATGTTGGGCAATGAGCTGTTTTCTATCTTCTGATCCTATTTCAGCAAAGCGATCAATCATCGGAGTTTCAATAGCCCCGGGACATACGGAATTCACCCGAATGCCTTCCGCGGCATACTCCAGGGCCGCCGTTTTGGTGAGCCCGTTGATGCCGTGCTTGCTGGATACATAAGCAGGGATCGCCATAAATCCAACCAGGCCGGCGACGGAAGCGATATTGACGATCGCGCCCTGCTGTGCCTTCAACATTTCCGGAATTTCGTACTTCACACAAAACCAGGTGCCCCGCAGGTTTGTATCGATGACACGCTGCCAGTTTTGCGTAGTGCATTCAGCCGTCATCTTCTGTTCACCTTCAATACCGGCGTTGTTACAGGCGTAATCCAAGCGGCCAAACCGGCTGATGGTTTCTTCCACCATCCCCTGCACCTGCTTTTCATCTGTAATATCAACCTCCAGGACTATACCTTTCTCTCCGGATTTTTTAACATGTTCCAGCGTTTCATTGGCCGCGTCAAGATCAACATCTGCCAATACCACACTGGCTCCATGCACCGCAAATAATTCAGCCGTGGCCCGTCCGATACCTGAGCCCGCCCCTGTAATTAATGCCACTTTTCCTTTCATCTGATTTCCTCTCTCATAATTTAGTTTCGGATAATATTACACTATTGTTTGATATCTCTCACATTCTCAATTATTGTAAGAGCGCTATTCAAAGTTCTCTATATTTTATCAGCATCTCATTTGTTTTATAATTTTCGAACGTTTGATATTTATGATACAACTCTCAAATCGGCTCGTTTTTCCTTAACAAATTGGCCTACCTCATTCCAGCTTTTGGTATTCAGAAGATCGGATGCTGTGCACCATCCACGCCGGGCTATAGCCACGCCCAGATCCATAAATTCAAAGCTCATCAGATCATGACTGTCGGTACCAATGACTAGGCGGGCGCCCATCTGCTGCGCCATCCGACTCCAGTTATCGTCCAGATCCATACGCCGGGGCTGTGCATTAATCTCCAATGCCGTGCCGGTTTCAATTGCTTTTTCTATAATCTGCTTCATATCCAGCGGGTATTCTTTGCGCCTGCCAATCAGGCGCCCGGTGGGATGACTGATCGCATTCACAAACGGATTTTCACACGCCTTCAGGATTCGTTCGGTATTGTCCTGTTTAAACCGGCTGTGGACGGAGGCCGTTACCCAGTTCAGCTGTTCCAGGATCTGATCCGGGTAATCCAGCGACCCGTCGGCCAGGATATCAACTTCCGCACCCCGCTTGATAAAATTCTCTCCTAATTTTGAATTCACTTCGTCAATCGCTTTCCATTGCTGCTTGAGATCTTCTTCGGTCAAACCTCCGGCAATGACCGAACTCTTTGAATGGTCAGTAAGCACAATATACTCATAGGAATAATTCTCCTTTACATAATTGGCCAGTTCTTCAATAGAATTCTTACCGTCCGACCAATCGGAATGCAGGTGAAAATCACCCTTGATCTGCTCGGTCTCTACCAGAACCGGCAGCTGATCAAGAGCCGCAAGCTCAATCTCGCCCTGGTTTTCCCGCATCTCCGGCGGTATCCAGGTCAGTCCCAACTCTTCATAAATACCTTCTTCAGTTTCTCCGGTGATCCGTTTATCGGTTTTACTGTCATATAAGCCATACTCATTGATCTTATAACCGTTGTCTTTGGCAATGGTTCGCAAGTGCACATTATGTTCTTTGGATCCGGTGAAGTACAACAGCGCTGATCCCCACTCTTTGGAATCGACCACACGCAAATCAACCTGGCGTCCAGAATCTTCGATGACGATACTGGCTTTGGTATCGCCTTTGGCCAATATTTTGGAGACTTGCGGGATGGAAGTAAAAAAATCAGTAACCGCTTTCCGTTTGCCTGATTTTGCAGTTACCAAAATATCCACATCGCCAATAGTTGTTTTCCTTCTTCGAATGCTTCCGGCAAACTCCATTTTGGCGATCTTCGCACACCTGGCAAGTTCGCTCCGCAATTGCTCAGTAATATCCATGGCTTCTACCAGCAGTATCCGCTCGGAGGATTTATCCAGTTGGACCAGCCCTGCCCGAATATTCTGAACCGTCTTGGCTCCGAAACCTTTCAAATCCTCTACTTTGCCCCGGCTCAAAGCCTGCTGCAATTCCTCTTTTGATTCAATACCAAGCCCATGCTGCAGCTTCTTAAGGGTCTTGGGGCCCACACCCTGGATTTCCAGCAGATCGATCAAACTATGCGGAATATCTTTTTTGAGTTCCTCATACTTCTGCACTTCCCCTGTTTTTACAAATTCTTTCAACTTGGCAGCCGTACTCTTACCAATTCCCGATATTTCCACCAGTTCCTTTTCCTCCCTTTTAGCCAGCTCGGTAATATCCTGGGTCAGATGTTCAACAGTCTGGGCGGCATTCTCATAGGCTATCACCCGGAAGCGGTCTTCAGGTCCGCGTAACCGGTAATAGTCAGCCATCTCTTCAAATATATGGGCAAGCTCTTTGTTTTTTTTATACATACGCTATCCGCTAATACGCCAGTGCTGACCGGAATACCATAAACTCGTTGATATTATTCAGGTCAATAGCACCGATCAATTTGTCATTTTGTATGACCGGGAAGAACGACTGCTTCGTAGAGTGGATCTTTTGAAATACGTTGGTCAGATCATCATCGGCATTTACTTTTTCAAAATGGCTATCCATAATTTCCTTTACCTTGATATCCCCATTCCGACGCTTCATCACGTTTATTAAACTGGCATTTGTAAGTATGCCGGTAAGCCCGCTATTGTCAGAAACAACGAAATCCCTTTCCGTACCTGAAATCACCACATCAATCACATCCTTGATGGAATCTTCCGGATTTAAAACCGTGATATTTGTCATCATTGCTTCCCGGACTTTATGCCCGCGCAGCAACTGCAGCTGTTGCACCAGGATGTTTTCGGATTGGGCCCCAAAAAACACAAAAACGGCAATAAGCGATAAAAACGGATTATAGAGTAGGCCGAAAAAGAAAAACAGCAAAGCTACAAACTGTCCCAGGTGAGCCGCTATCTGTGTCGCCTTCACACGATCCATACGCATGGAAAGAAGCGCTCTCAGAATGCGTCCGCCATCCATTGGAAAGGCAGGAATGATATTAAAAACCGCCAGGATGATATTGGCATAAAATAGCAGCAACAAAAAATTATGGGCCGATATTTCCCGAAAATACTCCTGCATTTGCTCTGCATCTAGACCCTGCAGCAGATTAAAAGGCAGCAGCAGATACAGCAAGAGAGCAATTGCAATATTTACAGCTGGTCCGGCTACCGTAATAAGCAGTTCCTCCCTGGGATTATCAGGCATGCTTTCAAGGCTTGCCACACCACCGATTGGCAATAGGGTGATCTTTTGCGTTTGAACATTAAATTTCTGAGCCGTGAGGGCGTGGCCAAGTTCATGCAGCACTACACACCCAAATAAGACCAGCACAAAAAAAACGCTCCATAATGTTCCGCTCATGCTGGCACCGCCGATGATACTCACAAAGATGATCCAGGCAACCAGCAAAAAGAAAGACCAGTGTACCTGTACTTTAATACCCGAAATTCTTCCCAGGGAAAGTGATCGTCTCATGTAAGCCGATTAAACATTAGGTAATAACTACTACCATCATGTTAGCATAAAAGGCCGATAATACTCCAAAGGGGATACAGGGTTTTGTGTAAGGCAACCGGTATTATTAGTGTAGGGATTTCTTTTACACAAGAAGTTCGTTTATAAGGGTTTCATTGTGTATAATTAAATCCATAAGAGAGAAAATATGGTCACGGGCCTATGGTTTATACCAATAACATAAAAATCCGCGATTGCGATATCCCTCTAATTACCGACTTTCTTGAGCAGCTTATCGGTGAGGATGTTGAAACTTGTCGCCTGAGAGCAATGGAAGAAGGCTTTATTTACCTGGACGCATGGGACAATAAGGTGGGGTTCGTTAAAGAAAATGAGAATGAAAATTACATACTGACTCTCAATTTCAAGAAAAAAGCCTGTAATTTTTATCACGTCATCATAAAAAATCAACAACAGCACTGGTTGCAGAGCCAGGTCTTTGATTACGACTCTGTAAGAAAAAAAGGGGTTGTTTAGTGTCTCTCAAAAGCCGCCTTAATCATTAAAAATAATAAGCAACAGACTTTTAACCTGTAGCAGAGACAATTTTAGGGGCGATATTTGAAACCGTCTCTTACATTCATTTCGTCCGTATTATTATTCTTGTAACCGTTCAGCAGCGGAGATCGAGGTCAGTCCTTCAGCAGAGACCTCATACCTGTGATATAGCTCCCCAAGAGGAACACTCCAAAACGGAAGTGTTTCACTGTCTAAATCATTGAGAAGCTTTTTATTCACTGTGGTGGTGGATTTTATAAAGCTGGCCCAAGAATAACGGCAGTAAGCTCATCAGCAGAACAACCAACCAGCCGGTAGCATCCGGTGGCACAACCTGTAACACACCGGCAAGTGCCGGTATATACAGCGCCGCAAGTAGCAGGGATATACAAATCGCGATGGCCAGCCACACGAACGGATTGCGAGTAATGGTATTAACCCAGAACCCCGAATTTCCGCTTCGCATATTAAACACGTGCCAGATCTGAGCAAGTGCCACGGTTAAAAAAGAAATGGTTACCGCTTCCCGAACCGGTAGCATCAGGTAATCCATTGCAATAAACAGAGCACCCAACACGCTAACTGTTATGATGAGTCCATATAAAGCGATGCCCCACCACTGCTTATGGGCCAATATCGATTGATCAGGTTCCCGCGGGGGTTGCTTCATGATCCCACTCTCTCCTTCCCCCACACCAAGAGCCAATGCGGGAAAAACATCGGTTACCAGGTTTAAAAACAATATCTGCAGCGGCAGTATTGGTAAAGGCGTACCCAGCATGGATGCGAGACCTACCACAAAAACTTCACTCACATTGCATGACATCAGGTAATAAATAAAGCGCCGGATATTGCCGAAAATAATGCGCCCTTCCTCTATAGCCGTCACAATTGTTGAAAATGCATCATCGGTGAGCACCATATCGGCGGCTTCGCGAGCCACCTGGGTTCCCCGCTGCCCCATCGCAATACCGATGTCTGCTTTTTTCAGCGCAGGGGCATCATTTACCCCATCTCCGGTCATCGCAACGATAAAGCCGTTCTTCTGGTAGAATTCAATGAGATCAAGCTTTTGTTTTGGACTGATGCGGGCAAAGATGGAGGTATTCAATAGCCCTTGATTAATATTATTAACCTCCTCAGAGTTCAGTTTTTCGGGTAATTCATTGCCTTGCAATACATCGGTGTTTTCATCGGCCAGTCCAAGTGATTCGGCTATATACCGTGCCGTCGCTACCTGATCGCCTGTGATCATTACCACCTGAATGCCCGCTCCGTTACACTTTTCCAGTGCGGGTTTCACGTCGGAACGGGGTGGATCGGAAAGGGCCACCAGCCCGGCAAACGTTAACCCTTCATAGGGATTTCCTTCTTTCGTTTGCACCGTTTTACTTGCCAGGGCAATCATGCGCAGTCCCTCTGCCGCTAATTCCCGGTTCACCTCCAGCCAGTCGTTCCGTAACTGCTCATTAAAGGGCTTTACCTTGCCATCTACTATTACAGATTCACACACCTGTAATACCGCATCCGGGGCCCCTTTAACGCTCACCCTGAAGTGCTGATTATCAACCCGATTCCAGGTAGCCATCATCTTTACTTCGGCGTCAAAGGCCTCTTCCCGTTCTTCGGGATACTGTTCAACCAAGGGTTTAAACTCAATGCCGGCTTTTCGTGCGGCATCGAGCAGGGCCACTTCCAGCGGATCGCCGGTTCCCCCATCCTCCCGCTGAAACAAAGCGGCATTATTGCACAGTGTCCCTATTTCCAAAGCCAACCGTAGCCCTTGATGCTCCTTTACATCAATCTGTTCATCAACCGAAACTTCCGTAAGTGGACTCTCTTCATGCTCCTTGGTGCCCGGCAAATAAAAGTGCGTGACGGTCATCTTATTTTCGGTGAGCGTACCGGTTTTATCTGTGCAGATTATGCCGGTGGCTCCTAACGTTTCTACCGATGAGAGCCGGTTCACCAGGGCATTCTTTCGAGCCATAACCCGGATGCCCTTGGCAAGAGCAATGGTTGCTACAATAGGCAAGCCTTCAGGGATGGCAGCAACGGCCAGCGCAATGCCGGTCTCAATCATCAAATAAATATTTTTACCGGCTATAATCCCGGAAATAGCTACAAATATGGCAATCAGTAATGTAATCCCGATGAGACGATATCCCAGTTTATTCAGGCGCTCTTCAAGGGGCGTCTGTTCCTCTTCGGCTTCTTGTACGAGCGATGAGATTTCACCGAGCTCGGTATTCAATCCCGTGGTAACAACCATTCCCTCTCCTGCCCCCCTTGTCACGGCCGTACCTTTATAAAGCATGCTCGATCGTTCTGCAAGAACGGCATCCCCATCAACCGGTGCCACCTGCTTACCCACCGGAAGACTTTCGCCGGTCAATGGCGATTCATCAGCCTGCAATTTTGAACTTGAAAGTATCCGTAAATCGGCCGTAATGATATCGCCCCCTTCCACAATTACGATATCTCCCGGCACCAATTCTTCGGCATCCACTTCCCGGACATTACCATCCCGTCGCACGCGAGTAGTAACGCGGCCCATCTCAAATAACGCCTCCATCGAACGCACAGCCCGAAGCTCAGTAAAAAAACCGATCAGCGCATTAATCAGGATAACCGAAGCAATGGCCCATCCATCTACAATTTCTCCGAGCCAGAAAGCAACCACAGCAGCTGCCACAAGCAAGGCAATGATGATACTTTTAAACTGGTCGATAAAGATCGAAACCAAACTTCTCTTCTTGTGCTTTTTTAGCTGGTTTCGACCAAATATTTTGAGACGTTTCCCAACCTCATCCTCTGAAAGGCCCTCATCAACCACGACATCAAGCTTTCCCGCCAGCTCTTCAGCTTGCTGCGACCATGGCTTTTCTACCTTTGTACCCTCTTGCATCGCCGCTCTCTCCATCTGTTGCCGCCTATTTGTGTTAGGAATACTACCTTACATCTTCAATACCGTTTGATCTTCCAGTTCGGTATCATTTGGCTCCGATTCGGTTTTAATATCCGTACTACGTCGTACAATTTCCGCTGCCAACTCTTTGGGCGAAAAGTAATCCCGGGTATATCCGTTACGAATAGCCAGCAATGGCAGCTCGGGAGCAATCGCCGTTCTCGGGTCCTGCACAATTACCTGTCCGCCCTGTTTTCGAATCTCTTCGATTCCGGCAATACCGTCATGGCCGCAGCCACTCAGTAAAACCCCTAATGTTTTCTGCCGATACGCGTGCGCTGCGGAACGGAATAAAATATCTATGGACGGTCGCATTGTGTTTTCCCGTATACCCCGGTGTATATTCAACTGATTCCGATATCCGTTTTTTATTACCTCACACTGATATCCTCCGGGAGCGATCCATATTTCGCCTTTCTCGGGGATAATATCATTCTGCACCTCCCGTACCGATAGTTTGGAAATGCTATCTAGTTTAGAAGCCAAAAATTTGGTATAGATTTGCGGCAGATGCTGCACGATAATAATGGGCGCTGGTGTATTTGCCGGCAGCTCAGAAACAAGGCTAAATAAGGCCTGCGTACCACCGGTACACCCTCCAATAACCACCATTTCTGCCGTCGTTTTCGGCAAGCAATCACTTCCCAGTTGGTCAAAAGATGTTTGGGGCTGAACCAAACTTTCAATCATTTCCTGGTTGATATTGAAACCCTCACGAATTCGTTTGGCCGCCTTTACCAATGGAGCCAGCCTTTTTTGAAGGTGCCCTTCGGCAAATAAGATCAGGTTTTCATGTTCTGGCTTGCTGATAAAGTCAATAGCACCAATGCGAAGAGCGGTAATTACGGCCTCGGCACCTTCATCAGTTCGGGGACTTATTACAAGGACCGGCAAATCCGGGAAGCGCGACCGGAGACGACTTAAAATAGTAAGCCCTTTGCTTTCCATCGAATCTACACCAAGCAATACCACATCCGGATGCTGTTGCTTGATTGTGGCTTCCACTTTATCGAATTCTTCCGCGAGCCAAAAAATATTGAAATCTCCGTACTCTCTTAACACATTTGTTATGGCACGACGTACAAGAATATTGGGGTCTATAATCAAAACTTTAATGGGGGACATATCTCACTCGCTTTTCAAATTTACTACATAGCTATATAATTTATTTGTTTATAATAATAACTTTCCCGTCCCTACATTGTTGTACTGCAAATGGCCAAAACGATGTAAGAATATGTCCCACAAGAAGGGAACTTACCTAAGTAAATTTCCAAGTAAGAGCCTATTTTTTCTCTAATGTGATGATTAGCTGATGACGCTGGCCATCCTTTTTCATGTTTATCGAAATGCCCTTTTTCTTTGCCGACAAAGGTTTGCCATCCAATTCAGCAACATATTTACCTTCATCGCTGGTTATTTTATCGGGATTGTAAACCTGAATAGAATATTCCGTTTTAAGATCCTGTGATCGGATGATAGCGCTATAATGTTTCCAGTCAGGGATAATGAGTGGCCAAATCCTGAGTGTTTGTCCATTCACAATACTAATCCCCAGTATAGATTCAATAATCACCCTATACATCCATCCCGATGATCCGGTGTACCAGGTCCATCCGCCCATTCCTGTCAGCGGAGCTTCTCCATAAATATCTGCAGCTACTGCATAAGGTTCTACAAGATAGGTATCAGCTTTTTGTTCGCTGTTGGCATGCTGAACAGGCGTTAACATTTGCATTAGCTTTACCGCTCTGGCCCGGTCCCCTATTTCGGCAAACGCCTTCACCAGCCAAAGGGCGGCGTGGGTATATTGCCCACCATTCTCTCGGACACCGGGAATATAGCCTTTGATGTATCCCGGGTTTCGCTCGGTCTGATCAAAAGGCGGCGTTAACAGTCGAATAAGACCTTCTGATTCGGATACCAGGTACTGTTCGGCGGATTCTAGTGCTTTTCGGGCTTTATCTTTGTCCCCGGCCCCGGATATGACTGCCCACGATTGTGCAATGGCATCGATCTTACATTCCTTATTTTCACGGGACCCCAACGGAGTGCCATCATCGTAGAAGGCCCGGCGGAACCATTCCCCGTCCCATCCTTCATTATTAAGATGTTTTTTTAGCAGGGTCCGGTAGGATCGATAGCGATCTTGTCGTTCTTCATCACCTCGTTTTTTCGTAATAGGAATAAATGAACCCAGGATATCATAGATAAAAAATCCCAGCCATACGCTTTCCCCTTTCCCTTCGATGCCCACATTATTCATCCCATCGTTCCAGTCGCCTCCCCCCATCAGCGGGAGTCCATGCGACCCGGAAGTAAGCGATCGATCAATGGCACGACAACAGTGCTCATACAAGGATGCCGATTCCTCGGCCTGCTCCGGATGCAGATAGGCTTCGTGCTCTTCTTCTTGTAGCGGCCTGGCAGTCAGAAACGGGATTTGCTCATCAAGAATAGCCTTGTCTCCTGATGTTTGGATGTAAAAAGCGGTAGCATACGGCAGCCATAGCAAATCGTCGGTGATAACAGATCGAATTCCGCGGTCGGTTGGAGGATGCCACCAGTGCAGTACATCCCCTTCTACAAACTGATGGGCAGCATGCAGCAGTATCTGTTTACGACTCAGCGACGGATCCAGGTACCCGGCTGCCATGGCATCCTGCAGCTGATCCCGGAACCCGAAGGCTCCGCCGGCCTGATAAAACCCTGTACGTGCCCACATTCGGCACCCGATATTTTGATATTGCAGCCATCCGTTGGCCAGGTAATCAAACTCGGTAAGCGGGGTATCAATTTGAATCCGTTTGAGCCGCTGATCCCAGGACGTTCGCACGTCCTCCAGGGACTGCTTCAAGAAAGACTGGTCTCTGTAGGTGGCCGCCAACTTTCTAGCCTCTTCTTCATTGGCAGCTTCTCCCAGCATAAAGTAGATCTCCGCCGATTCTCCGGAGGTCAACTGAATACGAAACTGGGAAGCCGCACAAGCATCAAAACGGGTACCAAAGCGACCATTGAGCGGCTGGTCATGTGATACGGACCGGGGGTGTTTGAGCGAACAGTTCTTACCGATAAAATGAGCCCGATCGGAGGTATAGGATTCCTCCTCGACAGGGTGCGAAGTATAGAGTCCGGCAAATGCCACCCGGCCCGCAAATTCATTGTTATAATAATTCCGGGCAAAAATAGTTTGCAGATCAGCATCAAAAGAAGTGAGTACATGCCGACTGGATTGTTCTCTGAAAACCCCCATCACCCAGTCCAGGTAACGAAATACCGATAGTCTTTTTTCCATCAAATCGGTATTTGTTAACTGAAGCCGTACCAATTTGATCGGGTCCTCTTTTGATACCCACACTGTTACTTCCTGATCGATATTCAGGGTTTGGCTTCGATAACGAGAATATCCAAAACCGTGGCGCACCTCATAAAAGCTGCTGCCCACCACCGGTTCGGGCAGCGGTGACCAAAACACGTCCTGCTCATCATCCCTCAGATATAGGGCCTCACCGGCCGGATCGAGTACAGAATCGTTGGACCAAGGGGTAAGCTTGTTTTCGCGGCTGTTTTTACTCCAGGTATAGCCGGCTCCCTTCTCTGAAGCCAGACAACCAAATTCTGGATTGGCAAGTACATTTATCCACGGTGCTGGTGGAAAGCGCAGGCTCTTGCCCTCTGGATCTTTATACAGATGCATAACATACTCCCTTCCGTCTGAAGTAAATCCTCCATATCCATTGTAAAATCGGAGGTTGGCCTCTTCTGATTTATCCCGACTCTGATGATGTGTGATGTCAACGGGTTTGGAAAGACGAGACTTTTCATCGTCCTGTTCATTTGCAGTATATTGTTGCAGGTCTCTCAGATTCGGCAACTTACCCCTAATTACCGCCGTCGCCACGGTATCAAGTAATATCTTATCCTCGGGACTCAACTCGTCATCCCGCAGCACAAAAATACCCCCTCGCTGCCTCACCTTTTGCCGTTCGGAGGAGAGCTGAATCTTTTGATTGATGGCCTCCTGGAGTTCATCCATATAGGATGGCGGATGTTCATTGATAAATACCAAATCGATCTCAAGGCCTTTTTGTCTCCACAGTGCATGAGCTTTCAGCAAAAGCTCGACTTGCTGAATGTGTTTAGTATCACCAATATGGTAAACCAAAATGGGGACATCCCCGGAGATACTAAGGCTCCATAAGCCCGACTGTTTTTTTCGATTCTTCTTGAGGGTATTCTCATCGGTCCTGAGCTCTTCGGAATTATAAACCAAGAATCCCGCAAGGCGCTGAAAATAATGCGCCTGTTCTCCGCTTAATCCTATATGCTCCAGCTCTACATTGCCGTATATAGAAGCCAGTTCGAAAACCCGATCGGTGGCATAGGGGTTGTCATAGCGATCGGCCATGGCAACAGCTTCCTCCCGATTTTCAACAATGCCCAATCCAAATGTAACATTTCTCTTTTCTCCGGGTTCTAATGTGATTTCGCGGCGCATACTAATGATGGGGTCACGTACATTTCCCACCGTTCCGCTGAGTGCGGCTCCCGCATCCAGCACCCGCGGATTCTGAAGCGATCGGTTACGCCCAATAAACCGGCTCCGTTCTGTTTCTACTTGCAAAGCCTTGCCATTGTTTATAAAGTCTTCGCTGGCAATGGTATGAACCAACCAAATTGGTTTATCATCTTTGCCACGAGGTCGCCGCTTGGCCAAAAGCGCGTGATGTTCCGGAATATATTCGGTTTGCACAAACAGATTCGAAAAAGCAGGATGCGCTTCATCCGCCTGCTGAGTATTAAGTACCGCTTCTGTATAGCTGGTTATTTCAATTTTACGCGGGCGGTCGGAGTAGTTGGTCAGCGTTATTTTTCGCAGCTCAATATCATCTTCCGGAGATACACAAACTTCCATAAATGATTCAATCCAGTCATCGACCCGGGCAATCTGCATCTTTCCGGCGTGATACCAGCTGTCATAGCGATCTGCTTTTCGCTGAACCGGCTGATGACCCACCGACCAATAGTTATCACTTTCCAGATCGCGGATATAGAAATATAAACCGTGATTATCGATAACACCGTCCGGCCGCCATCGGTTAAGCATAGTATCTCCAAAGCTGGAGTACCCCGTTCCGGTGTGAGTCAAAAGTGTAGAATATCGTCCGTTTGACAGAATATGTACCCGAGGCGGAATATCGTTCAGCTCCTCGATTCCGGCATGGTCAACCGATACCTCTTGTTTTTCTTTTTCCGGGGGTTCCAGCTCAACGTCAATGGGCCGCGGTTCTTTTATCGGGATACCGCGCGGTATTTTTTCTTGCAGCAACAGCTCGCAGGAACGCACCAGCGGATGGGAATGAAACAGCTTCTGTATCGCATTATCGCCTAATACGTTAACCAACGCCAACAGACTCATGCCCTGATGATGCGCCATATACATCTTAACAATATCCATCTCACTCTGCTCTTCATCGTTGATTCGATCCGAGGTATAATCGATTGCTTCATAAAAACCATTTGCACCGTAGGCTCCCACTTCCTCCAGTTTTCGAAGGTTCTTTAAAGCTTCTACCGGGTGGACCATGAGTGCCAGCATTCCCGCATACGGAGCAACCACATAGTCTTCAGCCAGTCCCCGACGCAATGCAAGACCCGGTACGCCGAATGCCCGATATTGATAATGCAACTCCAGATTTACCACGTTATATCCACTTTCCGAAAATCCCCAGGGGCGATTTCGCAGTGAGCCGTAATCCTTCTGCCAGCGCACAACATTATCATAAGTGTTGCTGAGCAGCGTTTTCTCATAACGCGACATAAACAACAGAGGCATCAGATATTCAAACATCGTACCGCTCCATGAGAGCAGAATTTCATTCTTCTCTATACTCGTCAAACGCCGGCTCAAACGGAACCAGTGTTCCGGTGGAACTTCTCCTTTGGCAATGGCAATAAACGATGCCAACCTGGCCTCACTGGCAAAAAGATCATAGAAGCTTTTATCCATCGTAGCTCGATCCACATTATAGCCAATAGAGAATAATTTTCGGTCTTTGTTATACAGAAGGCTAAAATCCATCTCCTGCACAAACTGCTCACACAATTCAGCAAGACCGGCTGCCCGCTTAATGGCACCAGAAAACATTGGAAGATATTTGACCTTAATGCCCGGATTACCCATCTGGATGGACTCCACCTTCGCGGTGCTGAAATATTGATTAATCTCCTCCAGCTGCTGTTCAATTTGCTGGTAAGGGCGCGAAAACCAACTTGCTAATTCCTTGTATATCAGATCCTCGTACTCTTCCTGCAAAAGCGATAGATTTACATTCTTGAGATTCTCCGCATGTGGCAGAAGACGCATGATAGTACTTTTCCATTCCTCAATATCATCCGGTGTTTTATTTGGCAAATCCTTTTTCAGGTAAGCATATTCTTTGCTGATTTCTTCGGCCAGACCCCGGCTGGCTTCTTCATTTTTAAGGTCTTGAATCAACTCACCGACTACTGTTACCGTATCCTCTAATCCCTGCCAAAAAGCCGGATTGGGCCATGTAAGATTGGCTATACGATCCAGCCCCTGCTGGGTAACAATCAAAGAAGCAGCCAGATTACCCGAATCCACCGTAGAAACATATCCCGGGCTTAACACTTCACCCAATTTGGTACTGTACCAGTTGTAAAAATGACCTTTGTAACGATCCAGGCTCAGCATGGAAGTCAAGGTTTTATCCAAGCGGTCTACAAGTTCTGATACAGTCAGGTATCCCTGTTCATAGGCTGCAAACACCGAGGCCAGCATTAATCCCATATTGGTAGGCGATGTGCGGCCAACTGGGCCCACATAGGGATCTTCCTGCACATTATCCGGAGGCAACCAAGAGTGTTCTTCCGTCACAAACTGCTCAAAATAGTGCCACGTACGGCGGGCATATCCGCGCAGGTCACTTAATTCACGGGCTCGTAATCCACGCTCTTTGCCAACAGGAGTACGCGCCAGGTAATAAGCAACGGGCGGCCCCAAAATCCAGCCAATACCAACCGGGAGAGCAATAAACAGTACCTCCGGATCGGTTAGTATAACCAGTGCAATAGTCAGCAAACCCCAAAAAACATTGAACCACATTTTTCGGAAATACTCCCACAACTGCCCCCCGGCGTGTTCCCGGTCGGTCTGGGTGGCCGTTGTCCATTCCAGTAGTTTCTTCCGGGAAATAAACATGCGATAGAGCGTCCGAATGATGGCATCCAGCGAGATGTAGGCTTCATGCGGTAAGAAGAGAAAGCTGGTTACCGCCTGGATGGTGTTCATCCACAAGTCATTGCGAATTTTTTCGAGGTAAAGCTTCCAGCCGACACGCTCCGGACGCCTAAAAATATCGGTTGAGAAACTTGAATAGATGGGAAAAGCTACAATTCCAAAAACCGCAGCCGTCCAGATAAGTGGTGAACCCGGCAAGATGGTCCAACCTGCCAGCAAAAAAATAAGCAGTGCCGATGGATTGAGTGAACGTCGCAGGTTATCGAATATCTTCCAACGCGATACGCCGTTGGTGGGGTTGGGATCTTTTCCCGACTGCCCGGGCACCTTTCGAAACAGCCAGTACAGAATTTGCCAATCTCCCCTGATCCACCGGTGGTGGCGCCGTGCGAAACTGGGATAAGTGCTCGGGTACTCATCGAACAGTTCAATATCAGTTAGCAGGGCAGTCCGCAGGTAGGTACTTTCCAGCAGGTCGTGCGACAAAATTGCGTTTTCGGGAAATCGATCACCCAGCACTTCTTCAAAAACATCAAGGTCGTAAAGTCCTTTGCCCGTAAATACCCCTTCTCCAAACAGATCCTGGTAGGTATCCGAGACTGCCGTAGTATAAGGATCCAGCCCGACGTTACCGGAAAAGATAAGCGTAAACCACGATTTATTTGCTGACTTGGGTGCAATTGAGATACGTGGCTGAAAGATGCCGTAGCCTTTTTTTACGTATTGTCGGTTTTCGTCCAACTCGGGATGATTAAGCGGATGGGCCGCCGTTCCGATGAGCTGGTTGGCACTGCCGGGAGGCAATTTTGTGTCGGCATCAAGGGTAATGATGTACTTTACGGGATGGATATTAAGTGTATCCAGGAATTCACGGCTGTATTCGGTAAAGGTTGTTTCAGACTCCGGATGTTTGGCCAGCTTATTGAACTCTTCAAGCTTGCCCCGTTTCCGTTCCCACCCCATCCACTTCTGCTCGCTTTCATTCCAGCATCTTTTTCGGTGAAAAAGCAGGAATTTATCCCCATAGATACTGTGGTAACGCATATTGAGACGCCGCAGCTGATGCCGGGCCTCCTCCATTATGGCATCATCTTTTTTTGTTGTCTCGGTCGAAGCGTCCAAAAAGTCCGATAGGAGAGCAAACTGAAGGGACTCATTAGCATTGGCCAGTGCGCGTATTTCCAGGAGCTCAAACTGATCCTGCACATCTTCGGGGGATGAAAACATTGTGGGTACTACTACAACCGTGCGATATTCGTGCGGAATCTCCTGCTCAAACTCCAGTTTGGGCATAATACGTGGAGAAAGCAGGAATGATAAAATCCTGTTGGTAGACACTATTGAAAGTTCCAGCGCGGGTAGCAGAGCAAGCAGTAAGGTAATCCCAACCAAAAACCATTGATGAGAAATAAAATTGGTGAATAGGCCCACAATGGTAAGCAGTACCGCCACATGCACAAAAATAATGGAGAAATATATCGAATGATGTTTTTCAGACTTGCCTTTCAACCACTCATCAAAGGGTTTGCGGTATCCCAGCTTGGCGACAAGTTCATCGTACCCATCTCCCATCAAATAATATCCGATATGCATCTTTTTGACATTGGATGCCGTGCCATTTTGGGCATTTTGCTCGGCCATCAGAAGAGCCTGCTCGGCTACCTGCTGCTCACTGTATTCGGAGTGTGCAGTCAGCTTCTCCACTTTTTTGCGATAGGTATCGCGCGTGTTGAAATCCATTTGGCTGTACATACCCGCCGGATCCAGCCGCAGGATGCGCTCTACAATGGAACAGCTTTCAACAAACTTAGACCAATCGGTTTCTGAAACTACCCTGAGCGAAGAAATGGCATTCTGAATACTCAGATGCAACCGCGAGGTTTGTTGAGTCCGGTTGCGTAACTGCTCTTCCAGGTTGGTTTCCCAACGCGAAAACTTATAATCAAACCAGCGACGCTCAGACTCTGTAAGTATACCCAGGGATTGCAGCCGCTGGGCCAGTATGGCCAAAAAACGTTTGGAATCCTGTTTCTCTTCCACAATCTCCGAAAGTTTCCGAAGCAGGTAGCCGGGTTCATCGGTTTCAATATTTAGTTCTTGACTGAGTAAACGATCGATTTCATTCTGAATCTGCCGGTCGCGAAGCAGTTTTTTACTGCGATCTGACAATCGCAACAGCAGGGCCAGCCGATGCATCAGCGGCACCGACCACATCTCTGCCAGATTTAAAACATCCACCTCCTGGTAGGCTCTGATCGCGATAGTGGTATTTTCCTGATCGATGATATTGTCGCTGATGGCCGCCAGCATCTGCACGATTTCATAGGTACGCGGATATCCCTTGTATTCTCCCTGAACCAGACGCGGCAGCTTTCGATAATATGATTCAGGCAGGTCCTCGGTAAGTTGTACAATCTGCTCTTGGATGATATAGAAGTTATCAATCAGCCACTCCCCGGCCGAACTAAGTTCACGATTTTTTTTTGCTGCCCGCGCCAGTACCCGGTAGGTTTCCGTAAGCGTTTCTCTGGCATCATCCAATACCGTCTCTATAGGCTGAAGCGGACTTGACTCAAGGGTGCAGCGCTGCAACTTAGCAAGTTGACGAATCTGCTCTTCCAGGTACTGTTTATTAAAATGAACGTGCGTTTCAGTCGGCATGCCGATCCCTTCTTATTTTACAGAACGGAAGAACAGCTGCCGTTCCGGCTGTAATTATTTTTGTGCTATGCTAGCGGATATCGAAAATATTTTTTTCACCATCTTTATTGATGACTTCAATACCCGTTACCCATCCATCTTCAACCTCTTCAACATAGATTTCTTCAGGATGCGTAATATTATGCTCCAGGTCATCAACCTGAATTTCCAACATATCACTTTTGGGATCGTAGGTAATACCACGCAAGATGGTCCAACTGGTAGCAGGTTGCACACCGAGATCATTGGACATAACTTGTATTTCGATGTATTCGGGCTGCTGGTCTTTCAGAAACTTATGTGAAAAGGAATCGAAATATTTTTGCCAATCTTTTCTGATTATTTTTTTTGTAGCCATAGCGTGCCTGCCTTGATTTTTGAGGTTTTCTTACGTTCCATATTTGTAAAAACTACGATAGAATACTTACAGGCGTTTTCCCACTATTCTGACAGGAAATCTACTACATTCAAGCTATGATATAACCAATGACGAATGACAAATAAGCAACCATCAAATTTTGAAGTGAGTGATAAAATTGCACATCAATCGCTTGATTTATTGAACATTACCTCGCATTTATGACGAATGGCTCTTCTGCAATAACATTCTGGAGGTTAATATTTTTAAGGCATCGTTAAAGACGAACCAAACCAACGCATACGCCCAGATAAGTAAGGCATAATACCAACCAATAGGGGCAACCAAAAGGCCGTAAACGGCAATGATAGTCCCTAAAATTTCTGTGCCGAAGGTAGCCCCAAACAACAGCGGTGAAGGCCATGGACGTCTCCAAAACCAGCTTTCCGCGCGAGTGACATAAATAGTACTGTGACCTGCAATAATGAGTTTTAGAAATAGGAATGTCTGAATAACTGTTTCTGAAAAACCCATTTCCTGTAGAATAAAAAAAAGAACGAACGAGGCAATTAGCCCCGCAATTCCCAGAATGCTGGAGATAGTAAGTAAATCATTCATCTGCCACCGAACCGGTTTTTCATGTACTACTGTATTGTCATAGGCAATAGCCAGTATAGGAATATCGTTCAGCAAGGCCAGAAGTATAATCATCAATGCCGTGATGGGATAAAAGTTGAATACCACAATCGACAAGGTCATGAATAAGATAATTCGGATTGTTTCGGCAATTCGGAATGTGGCATAACTTCTCATCCGCGCAAAAGTAACACGAGCCTGCTTGATTGCTTCATTAATCACTGAAAGCCCCTGAGCAGTAAGTATGATATCAGCAGCAGAACGTGCCGCATCCGTTGCATTGGATACGGCAAAGCCGCAATCGGCCTTTTTTAAAGCCGGGGCATCATTTACCCCGTCTCCGGTCATAGCTACAATATGTCCCCCTTTCTGCAACGTATCCACAATGCGATATTTATCCTCGGGAACCACCTCGGCAAATATATCAACATCATTAATCATCTCAATAATAGCCGACTCGTGCGTGTGAATAAATTCGCGCTCCAGCAGACTAATATCATAAAGCGACTTTACCTCTTCCATTACTTCCGAGGCAAATTGCCGGGCTTCTTTCAGTGAAACATCTCCTTTCATACGTTTATAGATTGCCGCCGATAGAGTCTCCACCAGTTCCAACAATTCGGTTGAGGCACCCCCGGTAAGCTGGGCAGAACGGATTGTCTTTTGTTCTAATCCCAGCATATCTCCAATTTGTTTGGCGATGGCCAGGTTATCGCCGGTTACCATTTTAACTTTTACTCCATTTTCGTGCATTTGGTCGATGACTTCGCGGGAATCCTCGCGCGGCGGGTCATACAATGGTATAAGCCCGATCATTTGAAGCGGGTTATCCCCTTCTTTGCGTCCTACAGCCAGCGTTCGATAACCATTTGATGCCAACCGATCTACATTATCATTAAGTTTCTTTGATGGCTCTTCGTCCATGTCAGCCATCTTTTCCAGCACTTGGGCTGCTCCTTTAATAGCCATAAAATGCTGACCGTCCTTTTCTACTTCAGCCTCGGTCCGTTTCGCCACCGGATCGAAGGGTTTAAAGTTCAACTGCTTATAGGATTTCCAGTCCACATCGGGCAATTTTTCCTCCAAATAGTCAAAAATGGGTTTCTCAATAGGATCATTATTTTCAGGGCGTGAAGCCAGGGCCGCATGGAGGAATAAATCATCCTTCTTATATCCATTAAACAGTACAGGGTCCGCGACCTCCATCTCATTTTTCGTAAGTGTTCCGGTTTTATCACAGCAGAAAATATCTACTCCAGCCAGCTCTTCGATAGCAGTAAGTTTTGATACAATGGCCTCTTTACGTGCCAGTTTCATTGCGCCTACGGCCAAAGTCACGGAAAGCACAGCCGGTAGCGCAACGGGAATAGCCGCAACTGTCAACACCAACGCAAATCGTACCATCTCAAGAAATGGCTCGTGTCGGAAGAGGGCCACCATGATAATAAGCAGCACAAGAGCCAGGGTAACCAATATCAGAAAGTTACCGATCCTAATCACCATCTTTTGAAAATGACTTTTTTCCTCGCGCTGTGCTTCTGCCACCAATGATACTACATTAGAAAAATTGGTATCCGTACCTATATTAACGACCACCGCCAGCATTTCACCTTGCTTGACAATGGTATTTGCGTATCCGACATCCCCAACATTTTTCTCAACCGGCAGGGATTCCCCCGTTAAAACAGCTTGATCTATCGACAGGTAATCGCCCTCTATAAGCTGCACATCAGCCGGTACAACATTTCCGATCTGAAGTTTGACAATATCCCCAGGGACCAGCTCCCGAACGGGATTTTTTTTAAATTCACCATCCCGGCGAACAGCGATCTCCTTTGTTAATCGTTGTTTTAAGGATTTCAGGGCGTTTAATGCCCTTCCTTCCTGATAGAAATCCAGTCCGGCATTCACCAGCAACATTACAATTATTATGGCAAAATCTTCCCATTTTTGAACAACCGCCGAAAGAATAGCTGCGATCTCAATCATCCATGGAATGGGTCCCCAAAAACGACGAAGTATACGTTGCCAAATTGATTCCTCTTTTTCTTTTACCTCATTGAACCCAAATTGCTCTTGTCTTCTGCTTACTTCAGCAGCTGATAATCCTTGTTTGGGATCAACCTCCAGTTCCTCCAACGTCTTTTCAATCGGCTTCTCCTTATACGTATCTGTAGAGTTTGTCTTCATTTCTTCCATTCAGCTTAAATATCTTTACAATCCCATTGTTGCATATATTATTATATAACAGATATTTATAGTAATATTTTGTAGTGGATTTACCGATAATCGAGGTGTGTTTTGTCTCTTACTTATCGTCCGATTCCTCTTCTTCAATGGGATTGGCATTTCCCAGCATAATCCCATAAGGCCTTAAGGATTCTATTTCCTCAAAAATAGTTTTCAAAACTCCAACCAGCGGAAGAAATAGCACCATCCCTGAAATCCCCCAAATACTGGAACCTGCAAAAATGGCAATTAATGCTGCCAGAGGATTTACTTTCACCCGGCTGCCAACAATAAATGGTGTAATGAAATTGTTCTCAAGGAATTGAATAAACCACAGAGAAACCAACAGGGCCAGCGGATAAAACAGTGAGGTGCTTGTAACAAGAGAGAAAAGAATGACGACTAGTGAACTAACGATCACGCCGATGTAGGGAATCAGGTTGAAAACTGCAAGTAATACCGCAAAGAACAAGGCATATTTGATATTCAGGAGAAGCAAATCCAAATAAAAAAGTACCCCGATAATAACTGTCACCAGCAGCATCCCGGAAAGGTATCGCTGGATCATAGTGTTAATCTTTTTGACCAGCGCGGCAGCACGTCGTTCATAATTTTTTACTATGCGGATGAACCCCTCATAAAACAAATCGCGGTAGTAAAGCATAAAATAGATGTACAGCGGAATCACCGTCAGTATAGTGAGGGTTTGAAAGATGGTCGCCAAAGAATTTCGTATGGTCACCAATACAGCGTTGATCATTTCCGAGACCGAGGTTGCCATCTGCCTGGAAAACATATCATTGGAAATGCCCCATTGCCCCACTGCATACTGCTGTAAATCAATCATCCACTGATCCAGCTTTTGGGTTATTCTTGGCAAGTCACCTAATACGCCCACTACCTGTACAGAAAGCAGGTAAAGAATAAAACCAAAAATTCCAGTTACAGTAACCAAAACAAGCAGGATAGCCAATGGCCTGGGCATTTTGGTTTCAAGCCATTGAACCGGGGGTAGTATCAACAAAGAAAGCAATATCGCCCATGCTATTGGCAGTAATATTGACTGCGCCATCACCATAGAATAAATAACCAGAACTACTGAGAGCAATACTGTAGCAAATCGGTTAATATGGGAATATTCTATCTGATTCATTTTTTGGTTTGTTCTAGTCGCTCTTCCTCTAGCAGTACCTCATAGCTGGCAATGACATCCAGGATCTCTTCCGTTATATTAATCTGTCGCTGACTCCGAAATGACTTAATTAACTCCTCAATTTTCTCATCAATCTTTTTTTCTGCTACCTGCATGGCAACCAAGCGGCTGTTGTTTTCGGCAGAAAGGGATTCGGCTAATGCCTTGTAAACGGAGACAAATAACAGCTGTTTTACCAACGCAGACAACAGTTCATTGGCAGACATGGTATAATAGGGCAACGAACGCCCTCCCCAGGGTTCTTTGGAAAGAGCCTGCAGCCAGTCGGCATCTATGGGTAGTAGCTGCTGACGGTCCGGGGAATAACTGGAGTTGGCTTCGGGTCGATTATAAAATAGATGGGCCTCATGAAATCCTTCGGAAGCACGCCATTGCTCTATAGCCATTACCAGCGACTGCACGGTTTCATTGATATGCTCAATGGTGATTGGCATTTCTACGTAATGATCAACCGTAAGTTCATGCCGGTTTAAATTGGTCATGATTCGGGATCCTACAGCTACAATCTTTATCTTATGTTCCGATTTTAAACCTACCTGCCAATCACGGAAATAAGAACTCATTACTTCATTGAAAGAGCCACACATCGGCTGACCGGCCCCAAACACAATCGCCATAATCTTTCGCGGGTCATCCCTGGTTTCAAGTTTGTACAAATGACTCAGCTCAGGATGCGTTCCCAGGATTATCTGCAGCCCATATTCGATTGATGAGTAATAACGGCTTATGGCATCAACTGCATGTTCATATTGGTTGATACTGACGGCGGCCAACCCTTTCATAGTTTTAACTATTGACCTCAAGTCATTGGCAGTCTTTATTTTACGCTCTATAATATTAACCTGGTGCATCGTACTCTCTGGTTGTAACTGATTCCACGGCCTTGTCTATAAGCCGCATCAGTTCGGTTCGGTCTTCTTCCATTAAAGCCTCACCCTTCTCTATTTTCTCAGACAGGGTCCCCATCTCGGTGGCTTCCAGGTCTGCAAACTTTTTGCGGACCTCTTCGATATTCGAAAGGCTAACTTCGTCAAGCTTGCCCTGAGTAACCGCCAACAATTCCAATATCTGAAGGCTGACTGGTAATGGGTTATACTGCTCCTGTTTTAAAATTTCACGTATTCGCCTTCCCCGGTTTATTATCTTTCTTGTTTCCTGATCCAGCCGAGCCCCAAACCGCTCAAAAGCTTCCAACTCTTGAAACTGGGTGTACGATAGACGTAGATTTTTGGACACGTTTCGGTAGTACGGCAACTGCGCGGCCCCACCTACCCTCGAGACCGAGATTCCCACATCGATGGCAGGAAGCACATCTTTTTGGAAAAGATCAGGAGAAAGATAAATCTGCCCATCGGTTATTGAGATAAGATTCGTAGGAATAAAGGCGGCGATATTTTGACCTTCCGTCTCGATAATGGGCAGCGCCGTCAATGATCCTCCGCCAAACTGCTTCTTGAGATGAGTAGCACGTTCCAACAGCCGCGCATGGATATAGAAAATGTCTCCCGGGAACGCCTCGCGCCCCGGCGGACGTCGCAAAAGCAGCGCGAGTTCGCGATAGGCACGGGCATGCCACGTCAGATCATCGTAAACAATTAGCACATCACGCCCCTGCTCCATAAAATATTCCGCCATACTCGTCGCAGCATAGGGAGCAATAAACTGCACGCCCGCAGGAGTATTTCCGGCAGCCGCAACCACGATGCTGTATTCCATGCATTCGTGACTCTCCAGATCCCGGATAACCCGGGCTATATCACTGCCTTCTTTACCTATAGCACAGTATATGCAGATAACACCGGTATCTTTTTGATTGATAATGGTATCCAGGGCGATAGCCGTCTTTCCCGTTTGCCGGTCTCCCAGGATCAATTCCCGCTGCCCGCGACCGATAGGGATAAGTGCGTCAATAGTTTTTATGCCAGTCTGTAGTGGTTTCTCCACCGGAGCCCGATGCATAATAGGCGGAGCGGGCCGCTCAACAACGTAATTTTGGGTGGTATAAACCGGCCCTTTGTCATCCAATGGTCGACCCAAAGGATCCACAACCCGGCCTAGCAGATTCGCCCCCACCGGAACATCCAGTACCCGGCCCGATCGCCGGACTTCATCACCCGCGCGAATATTTTGGGTGTCATCCATCAGAATTACGCCCACAGAGTCCGGATCCAGGTTATAAGCCATCCCAACAATGTTCCGGGGAAAATAAATTAATTCATCGGCTCCAAGATTGGGTAGCCCGTCTACTATGGCCGTGCCTTCACCCACCGACTGTACCGTCCCCACTTCATCTATAGAGAGCGGATCACGGTCAGCCGAAGTGGCCCATTGAAGAAACTCAAACACCTCGGGAATAATATTATGGATCTCTCCTGCTCCCATAAGGCTTGATTACGATATATTTGTGGTTGACTGAACCGGTCCCTGCTGTCGAAAGTATTGGTCCATTTCCGTGCTCAGATGCTCAAGGTATCCTTTCAGATTCCAGCCAATACGCCATCCGCTTACACGCATCTCAATTCCAAAACCAAGGTCTTTATCCGTTAAAAACTCACATTTAATCCCTTCGTTGATTTGCTTGCGGACCCATTCAATTATCCGATTACGTTGTTTGGATTCCAGCTCATACGAACTGATTACCCTGAGTTTATTTTCTTTACTGCTGCTGATGTTTTTACGTAGCTGCTCGAGGTCATATTCGGACATTCCCGAAATCTTTTCCATGAATAAATGCACGGTTTGCAGCTGTAAACTACGATCTGATAGATCTTTCAAAATCGTGTTCAGCAGCCTGAGAACCTGTTGTCCGGTTTCCTTTCCTAACTTTTCGGTAAAAGATTTCTTTTCGGTTTCAATAGCTTCAATCCAACGCTTTCTAACCTGTTCAACTTCGTTGCGTAGTTCCTCCATCATCTCAGATTTGCGTTCGGCAACCTCATCCCTGGTTTCAGCCAGTCGCTGCTCTTTCTGAGCCTCAAAGGATTTTAGCTGTTGGTCAAGCATTTTCTCCTTCTCCTCCGCTTCCACCATCTTTCGTCGGGCCGCTTCAAGTTCGTCCGCAATTCGCTTGTCCCGCTCATCCATCGCCTTGATAACCGGCTTGTAGAGAAAGTGATGTAAGAGGGCAATTAAAATAAGAAAGTTAACCGCCTGGGCTATAAATGTGAACCAGTCAATTTGCACGTCAGCCTCCTCCAAGTTTTATAACATAATCCCAGAAAGGATTGGCAAATATCAAGATAAGCGAAATCACGAAACAGTAAATTGCCGTTGACTCCACCATTGCAAGACCTACAAAAAGGGTCCGGGTAATCGTACCGGACTCGTCCGGCTGCTGCGCTATAGCCGAAAGGGCCTGAGCCAGTGCCTTACCCTCTCCCAGTGCAGGCCCGAGTGAACCCAGTGCTATGGTCAATCCCGAAATTACTATCGAAACCATTCCTATAATACTTACTGCATCCATAGTTTTATAATTATGTTTTGAGATATTGTTGTGTCATGCTTCTTCCTCCTTCAATTCCAATTCGGTCTCATCAGTCTTCTGCTGCACCCGTTGCCCGGAGGCGATATAAACCAAAGCCAGTATCGAGAATACGTACGCCTGTATTACCCCGATTAGCAACCCAAATGCCTGCACCAAAACCGGGAAAAACAGCGGGGCCAGGCTAAGCAAAATGCCCACGATCAAGCTACCGCTCATCATGTTACCGAAGAGCCGGATTGCCAAAGCTATAGTTCTGGACAGCTCGCCTATAATATTAAAGGGCAGCATAAACACCGACGGCTTCGTATAGTGGGCCAGATAGCCCCGCACACCCTGTCGGGCGATGCCAAAAGCCGGTACCGCCACAAATACGCAAAACGCCAGGGCCGCCGTGGTTGACAGGGACGTTGTGGGCGCCGAAATTCCCGGGATAATATCAATCGCGTTCAGTGAAAGAATAAACAGAAAGAGCGTGCCTATGAACGGCAGGTAATGGCGCGGATCCTGGTGACTGGCCTCCCGTATTTGCTCCTGAATCATCGTTACCAATACTTCCAGCAAGTTTTGCCAGCGGCTCATATGGATATCGGAGCTCAAGCGACGACTGATCAGCCACGATCCCAATGCCAGCACGAACATAACACCCCAGGAATACAACAAGGTGGCGTTAATATGTACAAAGCCCCATTCCCAGAAAATGATATTATCAGTCGTTATTTCCATTCGGTTGATACTCCCTCTATTTCATCTCTTCTTTGGTTATTACATTAGCAAGTTACTTATTTTTTATACGTGATATCAGCTAAATCTCATGATGCCATTAACTTAAAGCTCTAGTCATTCCGGTACCCATTTCACAACAAGCTTGGTAATGGGCAGGGCCAACACAAATCCCACCAGACAACCGACGACCAGCACACTCCACTCTTTTAAACCCAGCGGCTCCACATAAAAGAAACCATTCAAAGGCGTATAAATGATCATTACCTGCAGCACTACCGAGACCACCAGAGAAAGCAGCAACCATTTATTCGAGAGCCAGTTCAATTTTTCCTGGTAGCGAATCGTACCAATTCGAACAAATTCGTAAAGCACAAAAGCCGTAAACAGTACACTCCGTGCGAGCTCCGCATCGTACTGTTTTACGTACAAAAACGAGAGCAGCAACAGGGCCGTCTTTACAATTCCAATCAAGCCGATCAACCACCCAAGCTGGCTATTGATAACCGGCTCATCAATCTTCCGGGGACCTTTTTTCATAACATCGTGGACCGGAGGATCAACCCCGAGTGCCAAAGCTACCAACCCATCAGTTAAAAGGTTAATCCACAGTAACTGTACCGGAAACAGAATGGGATCCTCCAGAGCAAAAAAGAGAGTCGCCAGGAAAATGACGGCTACTTCGGCAAAATTACAGGTCAACAGATAGTTGATAAATTTTCGAATATTATCGAAAATCGTCCGGCCTTCTTTTATGGCATCCTTGATGGTGCTAAAATTATCATCCAGCAAGACCACATCACTGGCCTGCTTGGCAACTTCGGTACCTTTCTTACCCATGGAAATTCCCACGCTGGCTTTTTTAATAGCCAAGGCATCATTAACCCCGTCGCCGGTCATAGCTACATTATGATCTTTTTCAAGCACCTCCAGGATATTGAGCTTGTGAAATGGACTTGTGCGGGCAAAAATATTTATTCCGCTTTCCAACTTTTCTTTTAACTCCTCCGGTTCTATTTGATCCAGCTCACTGCCCTCCATGACTCCCTTACTGTCCAAACCTACTTTTTCAGCAATAGCTTGTGCCGTCATCGGATTGTCGCCGGTAATCATAATCACACGAATACCGGCTGTCTTACATTCTTCAATGGCCTCCCGCGCCTCAGCCCTGGGAGGATCAATCATAGCTTGCAAACCAATCCATATCAGTTCTTGCTCGATGTCATCAGACGAATTCTCCGTTGGCTTATAGGCAAACCCCAGAACCCGGAGCGCATCCTGGGTCATCTTTTTATTTTCATCCAGGATCGATTGCTTTAGATCGTCAGTCAGATCGCCCGTTTCGCCATTCTGAACAATACGATTGCACTTTTCAAGCAGCACCTCGGGGGCGCCTTTGGAGAAAACGGTCAATTCCTCCTCGGCATCCTCCATAACTACACTCATCATCTTTCGTTGGGAACTAAAAGAGATTTCATCGACCTTCTGGTAGTTTTTGAAGGCCGATTTATCTAATAACTTCTCGCTCGCTTTTCGCAAAGCGATTTCAGTTTGTTCTCCGAAATAAGTAATCTCTCCGTCATCAGATTTCTCGGTTGTGGAGTTGTTACATAAGATGCCGCACTTCAACAGTAGTTCCCCGGTCTGATCCGGCTTTTCGCCGTTTTCCGACAGATCAACTTCATTCCGGTCGTAGTAGAGTTTCACCACGGTCATCTCATTCTTCGTGATGGTACCGGTTTTGTCAGTACAGATGACGTCTACCGCCCCAACCGACTCGACAATGGATAATTTCCGAATCAGGGCATTTTTTTTGACCATCAGCTTGGCTCCCACGGCCAGCGCCAACACCACCACAGCTGGAAGCCCTTCCGGAATGGCCGCCACAGCCAGTGAGATAGCGGTAAGCAACGAGTTGTAAAAACCGAATTTAAAGAATCCGATGACCGCAATGACTACTGCTATCAGCAAGGTAAGCAGCGACATTTTTTTGCCGAGTTCCGCCAGCTCTTTCTGAAAAGGCGTTTTTTCTTCTCCCATCTCCTGCAGGCGAGAAGCCACCTTTCCTATTCTGGTATCCATGCCCGTATTTTGTACTTCGGCCTTGGCATTTCCTCCCGTGACATAGGTATTGGCAAATACGGGATCCTCATCCTGCTTTCGTACACTCTTGGATTCTCCCGTCAATACCGATTCATCGACTTCAAGGTGAAAGGTCTCCAATAATTCGGAGTCAGCCGTAATCATATCCCCGGATTCGAGAATCAACAAATCACCGGGAACTACTTTGGTGGACGAAATCTCCATCTCCCTGCCATCCCGAATTACTTTGGCTTTGGGAGCGGCCATCTTCTGAAGTGCCTCAATCGTCTTTTCGGCCTCATAATCCTGGATAAAGCCAAAAATGCCCGATACCAAAACAATAACCAGAATTAGAACGGCATCCACCGTGTTGGATGCCTGGCCGGGCAAAAAGCCAATGGCAAGGGATATGATAGCGGCACCAATCAAGACCAGGATCAGAGGCGATGTAAACTGGGACAACAGGATCTTCAGCGGATACACCTTGGAGGTACGGACCAGTTCATTACGTCCGTATTGCTGTAACCGGTTTTCTGCTTCCTGTGTTGTTAGACCATTCTGTGTTTCCATTTTTTCAGAACTCCGGTTTTAGTGCGACGTTCCATTTTACCAACAGGTTTGCAAATAACGGAGGAACAATAAATTTGAACAGTATACTCGAAGCGATTAGTACTGAAAACAGCTCATTTTCTATTAACCTGTTTTGATATAAGATTGTAACAATTACAATGCTTGTACTAAATCTGACAGAGAGGGCAATACCTATAAGTACCGCTTTTTTCTTGCCCATCTTTTTTCTTGCCGTAATCCAGGTCCCTACTAATTTTGCAAACCCAGAGATCAGAATAATCAGGACCACAATCAGCAAATTGGTAGCCAGATAGCTCATGTTCATTTCCATGCCAATGCTTAGAAAAAAGACGGGAGCCAAAAAGCCAAATGTGAGGAGTTTGGTATGAGTCGTCAGTACCTCGAATTGTTTTTGCGTTACAAAGTATTTGGTGACGAGGCCGGCCAGTATAGCTGCCAGGGCTTCCATCCCCGCCATTTGACCGATGCCTATGTACGCAAAAAGCACAACCAGCATAAAGGATATGAGGATGCCGTTGTAGTCGGGAATTCTAATCTTGGGAATGAACTTTTTAATCGAAAACAGTAGCAGGGTTAATACGATAAGCACCCCAAAGGCGATTATTTCCTTTCCTACATGGGTATGAATATCCGATTTAACCCCGAGCAGCAAACTCAACCATATCAGGGCAATCAACTCCAATATATCATCCAGGGTGGCAATGCCAATAATGGCCTGCCCCAGTTTTGTATGGATAATTTTAAATTCGTCAAGTATGGGCACAAGGATGGCCTCTCCCACGGTTCCAAACGACATGGCTACCAGAGTTGCAATCACCCAGGGCGTCCCAAAGACGTAATGGATGAAAAGAGTCCCAAATAATGTGGCCAGTGATATGGTCAGCAGCGTAGTTGAAACAATGAGACCTCCCAGTTTCCTGATCTCATTAAGATCAATCTCCAAACCAATTATAAACAACAAAAAGTACATCCCCAGCTCTGCCAGCAGTTTGAACGACGGGTCCTCAATAACCGAGGGAAAAGGATTATATACGGCCAATGCCGAACCAACGATAAGGGCCGCAAAGACCCAGGGAACACGTACTTTTTCGATGAGCGGCCCGATCAAAAAAGCCAACAGAAAGCAACCACTCAGAAATAGAAAAAGGATCATTTTACTACCTCCTGATCATGTTACCGACTCATCGGTGATGGTTGTCGTTGCTGTCTTTCGGAAAACTATTTTTGTAATGACAATTCGACTAATCACGAACCCAATCAGGGCTAAGCCCACGGCCACCCAATGCGCTGTGACTTCCAATAGCACATAAAATCCCAGCAACACAACTAGAGTCCGTACTAAAAAGCTGACGACTAGTAACTCCCGCGCATACTTCACGCCCAACGTAAAACGCCTTACGGTAAACCATAAACTCCAAAAATAAAAATAGCCCAGTATTAAACCTGATAATAATCCTGCTATTAAACTTGTTATCATACAGTTACCCTCCTCTCTAATATTTTTTCTAGCTCATTCCTCCTTCTTGTTTCACCCAATACCAAGCATTCAGACATCCAATAGTTATACCCATCACCAGCAGCATCAGCGTCCATGAATATCGGCTCTCGTACCGGCTGTCGATCCAGATCCCAAGCGCCAGCAGCAACAAGGCGGGAACGACCACCGACCAGCCTACCAGCCCAAACATGCCCAAGCCAAACCATACGCCTTTCTGCTTTTCACGGCGGGCCTGAATTTTGCGCTTCGACTTTTCACGGATTTCCCGGTCAAAGTTTTCCGGCTCGGAATCGATCTTTTTTCCCATAGACGTTCCCTCAATGCTGCTTTTGCAATTCAATAAACCGGTTAATAAAATCAGCCTGCAGCTGTTCCTGGGCGATCTGGGTTTGCTGCTCTTTTTGATCAACTACACGAAACTTCTCGCGTACTACCGTTTCCAAATCTTCCAACTGCTCTCCAGCTATCGCATGACGAACAGAAATCATTACCTGTTCGCCCCGCTTGATCAGTATACCCGAACTTAATGCCATCAGGTGTTCTTCCTGTTCGATCCAGTAGCTAAAGATGCCCGGAACAAGCTCCGTCAGAAAATCGACATGGCGCGGTTTCAGGCAAAATGAACCGTTTTGTGCCTCAGCAACAATTTTATCAACCGTCGCAGTAATCACCTCTTTTTCCGGCGTCAATATTTCAAGTGATATCTTATTCCAGCTCATACCTGCTGCTCCCGTACTTCTGTTATCGGTCCAATCATATAAAAATCCTGCTCAGTTGCTTTCGGATAAGCATCTGCAAGTATCGCCTCGCATCCCTCTAAAGCGTCCTCCAGAGAAACGATAACCCCTTCTTTACCCGTAAAAGCTTCGGTTACCCCAAAAGGCTGGGTAAAAAATCGTTCCAGGCGCCGGGCCCTCTTGACCAGTAGCTGATCTTCCGGTGATAGCTCCTCAAGCCCCAGCATAGAAATAATATCTTTGAGCTCCTCGTAATGAGCCAGGCTTTCCTTTACTTTTTGTGCAACCCGGTAATGGCGGCTACCCACGACCTTCTCAGAGAGCATTTTTGATCCCGATTCAAGCAGATCAATGGCCGGATAAAATCCATGACTTGACCGTTCCCGAGACAGCACAATAAAAGAGGAGAGATGAGCAAAGGTATGTACAACAGCCGGATCTGTGAAATCATCCGCCGGCACATACACGGCCTGTACCGATGTTATCGCGCCATTTTTCGTACTGCTGATTCGTTCCTCCAGCTCAGCCAGTTCCGAGCCCAGCGTAGGCTGATAGCCCATACGGGAAGTAATTTTGCCCATCAACCCGGATACCTCGGCCCCAGCCTGTACAAATCGAAAAATATTGTCGATTAGTAACAAAACGTCTTTACGCTTGGTATCCCGAAAATATTCAGCCATGCTAAGTGCCGTATGCCCCACCCTGAAACGGGCGCCGGGCACTTCATTCATCTGTCCAAACACCATTAAGGTATTCGCCAAAACCCCTGCCTCATTTATCTCGCGATAAAGCTCTTCCGCTTCCCGGCAGCGTTCACCAATCCCGCAAAAAATACTAATACCCTGATACTTGGCTGCGATATTACGAATAAGCTCCATGATCAGTACGGTCTTGCCCACCCCCGCTCCCCCAAATAATCCGGCTTTACCACCCCGCTGTATAGGTGCCAGAACGTCAATAGCCTTGATACCGGTGTGCAGTATTTCACTGCCTTTGGCATAATCCATTAGCGGTATGCGCTGCCGGTGTATCGACCGCTCCCTTTCGCCGGTCAGATTCTCCTTAAAATCGATAACTTCCCCAAACACGTTTACCATTCGTCCCAGTAACTCATCGCCTACCGGCACCGTAACCGGAGCAGACGTATCGATTACCAACTGCCCGCGGGACAGGCCCTGGGTACTATTCAAAGCTATACATCGCACATTTGTGTCATCAAGATGGGCTGTGACTTCTAATACAGTTTCGGGCCGTTTTTTTCCGTTTTGGGAATTGGATTCAACCAGTAGTTTCCGGTCCATCTCCGGCAGTTCACTGGAAAACCTTACATCAACCACACTGCCTCTCACGCGTGTGATGCGGCCCCTGTTTTGCTTAGTTTCCGTTATTTCCGAACCATCACCGGGGATATGGCGGTCCGGACTAAACATTTGCGGTATGTAATTTCTCTTCAACCTCGTGTATTCGATTGATGGCATTTATTACGCTATCCGGATTCAGAGAAATCGAATCGATGCCTTCTTCTACAAGAAAAGCGGCATAATCGGGATTATCACTTGGTGCTTGTCCGCAGAATCCTACCTTCACCCCAACGGAATGGGCCCTATCAATAACGTCTCGTATTGCCGTTTTTACCGCCTCGTTATTTTCATCAAAAAGGTACGACAGCGCCGCAGAATCCCTATCCACTCCCAGTATGAGCTGTGTCAGATCGTTCGATCCTATCGAGAATCCGTCGAAATACTTTCCGAATTCCCGGGCAAGAATCACGTTGGAAGGAATCTCGCACATCATATACACCTTCAGCCCGTTTTGTCCCCGTTTCAGGCCGTTCTTTTCCATCTCCTGAAGCACGCGTTGAGCTTCATCGACCGTTCGGCAGAAAGGAATCATCACAATCACATTATCCATACCGATCTGCTCGCGGGCAATTTTGATGGCTTTGCATTCCAGGGCAAATCCCTCGCGGTACGCATCGCTGTAATAGCGACAGGCCCCTCTCCATCCCAACATTGGATTTTCTTCGTGAGGCTCAAAAGGTTGGCCTCCCAGCAATCCCGCATACTCGTTGGACTTAAAATCGCTGGTACGCAGAATAACCGGTTGGGGATACTGCGAAGCGGCCAACTTTGCAATGCCCTGCGCCAGCTGTTCGGTGAAGTAGACTGTTTTATCTTCGTAATTACGGGTCAGCTTGCGAATTTCTTCCCGATCATCTTCTTCCACTACCTTTTCAAAATGCAGCAGAGCCAATGGATGCGCTTTAATATGCTGACTGATTATAAACTCCATCCGTGCCAGGCCTACTCCCTGAACGGGCAACCGCCACCATTTGAAGGCAGCCTCCGGAACCGCCAGGTTAATCATGATATTGGTATGAAGCGTGGGTAGATCTTTCAGGTTAATCTCTTCTATTTCAAAAGGTAATTGACCGGAAAAGACTTTACCTACATCGCCCTCAGAGCAGGATAGCGTGACTTCCTGGCCATCTTTGAGCAATCGGGTTCCATTATGAGTGCCCACAATCGCGGGTATCCCCAGCTCCCGGCTTACAATTGCCGCATGACAAGTGCGACCGCCGGAGTCGGTAATAATGCCGGCCGCCTGCTTCATAGACGGTACCCAATCGGGCTCTGTCATCTGGGTTACCAATATATCATTGGCGGTAACACGGCTCAGATCATCCACATTATCAATCAGGCGAACAATTCCATTGATAATGCTATTGCCAATACTTAACCCCGTGAGTAAAACCTTGGGATCAGCTTCCAGGAGGTTATAGTTTTTAAAAATCTGATCATCACTGTCGTCCGAATGCACGGTCTCTGGACGAGCCTGTACGATATAAATTTCTTTGCTGCGATCATCCTTTACCCACTCGATATCCATTGGCCGACCATAATGCTCTTCAATTGTTGCCGCCCACCGTGAGACTTTCAGGATCTCTTCATCCGACAGAACGTAGGTTGAACGCTCCTTAGTAGTCGTTTGAATGTTCTGGACCCGGCCATCTTCCCCGGAGGCATAAATCATTTTTTGCTCTTTATTACCCAACCGCTTTTCGAGGATGGGAAAAACATCCGGCTTATTCAATAAAGGCTTAAATACCACAAACTGATCGGGGTTAACAATACCACGCACCACATTTTCTCCAAGCCCCCATGAGCCATTAATTACCACCACATTGGGGAAGCCCGATTCGGTATCAATGGTAAAAATGACCCCGGAACAGGCATTGTCAGCGCGAATCATCTTTTGTACTCCAATGGAGAGTGCCACTTCGAAGTGGTCAAAGCCTTTTTCTTCGCGGTAGATAATCCCACGAGCTGTAAAGAGCGAAGCGTAACATTTGCGACAGGCCTTCAGCAATTCCTCCTCGCCGCGAACATTCAAAAACGTTTCCTGCAGACCGGCAAAACTGGCCGAGGGTAAATCTTCAGCGGTAGCACTGCTTCGTACCGCTACATCAACATTATCGGTGTCGTATTCCTTACACAATCGCCGGTATGCTTCACGGATACTCTCGGCAAGGGGAATGGGAAAAATACTATTTGTGATCAGTTTACGAATCGATCTTGCTATTTCTTCAAGAGGCCGATCCCCGCGATGATATTCATTTATATTTTTTTTAATAGATTCTTTTAATTTATTGTCTTTTATATAATTACGATAGGCACTAGCTGTTACCGCAAAACCCAAAGGCACATTAATTCCTTTAGGTTTTAGGTTTTTGATCATCTCTCCCAGCGATGCGTTTTTTCCCCCAACTTCTGCAATGTCGTTTTTATCTACCTCTTGAAGCCATCGCACAAAACCATCGTACTGATTGTTCATAATAAGTCCTCACAATAAATCAAATGCTGAATAAAAACCCGGAAAGTAAGCCTTCTGTAATTAGGTAAATCGATCCCTTCACCAATATTTTAAAAGGTTAAAACCGGGACCCGTACGTACAGGTACGGTCCCGGTAATCACTTCTCCTTTAGTCGATATCTACTGTTTTGCGTTTGCTTTTTTCTGCTTTGGGAACAGTAACCCGAAGCACTCCATCTTTGAATGTTGCTTTAATTTTGTCATCCAGAATAGAAGCCGGCAACATGATCGCACGTTTAAACGTACCGAAATAACGTTCGTTGCGCAGATAACCTTTATGCTCTTCTTTGCTTTCACGTTTACGCTCTCCCTCGATTGTCAGCACATTGTCCTGACAATTGATAGTGATATCATCTTTCGATAATCCAGGCAGGTCCACTTCAACGACATATTCATTGTCGGTTTCAATCATATCGGTAGTTGGGGCCCACATACCGACTTCAGATTCTCCCTCATCCAGTCGCCAGCTAAATGGAATCAACTCATTAAAAATACGATCCATCTCGCGGCGCAGGTTGGTTACGGGAGCATTCGGGTATCGATGCTTGGTTAGTTGTTTCATACTAAACTCCTCTGTCTAAAAAGTTCTTGTGTTATTTTTGGGATTTAATCCTAATCCCTTTTAACAAACATACAAGAGCTTAGTACTTAAAAATGCAGTCGGTTCCTTCCATTGGATGTAATAAAAATTACAACACAACCTTAGGAAAAACCCCTACATTTGAACCTTTCCCGGAATTACTGACTAGTTGAATGTTCATTTTCCACCCACTTAACGGCGTGAACCATTAATTCGGTGGCGTTTTCGAGGTTCATCTTGGTTTTGATGCGGGCCCGATATGATTCCACTGTTTTAACCGAAAGATGGAGTTTCTCAGCAATATCGCGGGTGCTGTTGCCTTTTCCGGTCAGCTCAAAGACCTCAAGCTCACGATCGCTTAGTTTTTCGATGGGCGATTCCATCACCTCTTTTTGCCCCCGGGCCATTCCCATCAGCAAGCGCTCACTGACTTCTTCACTGACGTAGATGCCACCGTTTAGCACTTTGCGGACCGCCTTGAGCAGCACTTCTCCCGCTTCCAGCTTCATGATATAGCCTTTGGCACCTGCCCGAATTACACGTTCGGCATACAGCGACTCATCGTGGCGGGAAACAACCAATATTTTCTGGTCTTCTTTCTGGGATATGATATGCTTTACCAATTCCAATCCGCTCATGCCCGGCAGCGATATATCCACAATAACCACATCCGGTTGCAGCTCATCAAATTGATTAATCAATTCTTCGCCTCGATCCAGCTGTTTAACCACCTCGAAGCCGGGATCAGATTCCAGCGTTAAAGCCAGACCTTTTCGCATCAGCGGGTGATCATCTACGATAACTACTCTTTTTTTAAAACTATTACCCATGGGTTCCTCCCAGAAAATTATTAGATGGTATTTTGCATATCACTTTTGTCATGTCATCTTCGGTCTCAAGAATATCCAAGCGCCCCGACATCATATTCGCACGGTATTTCATAATATGAATACCCATGCCTTTCTCCTTATTGGGTTGAGATGATTCCCCAAAACCAATGCCGTCATCCTTTATTGACATGACGATGTGCCCATTACTCTCTTTCATTTTAACCTCTACGGAATGAGCATTACCGTGCTTTACGGCATTACTTATAGCTTCTTGAGCTATTCTGTATAAATGTAAGGCGCGCATTGAATTTCCTATTTCAATATTTTCCTGAAAAGCAAAGCTACAATCAATTCCAAAGAATTTTTTCACTTGCTTGCAAAGATTACAAAGGGCAGCCTCCAATCCCTCCTCCTCAATATTTACCTGTACCATCCCCTGGGCCAGCGACTTGGCATATTCGTCTGCCTCTTTAATCAGATCAGAAATTTCCTGTACCTCATCGGCACCGGCAATGCCATTAGACTTTAACTTTCGCGCCAGGTTTTGACTGATCAAACCGATACCGGTTAGCATCTGACCGAGCCCGTCGTGCAGATCCTGTCCCAGGTTTCGCCTCTCCTCTTCCGAAACACGCAGTATTTCCCGCTCAAGCCGTCGGCGTTCGCTAATATCGTTGACAACGCCCGTAAAAATGCGATTGCCGTTCCATTTTACCTCGCTCACCGAAAGCTCTATTGGAAAAAGCGAACCGTCCTTTCGTTTTCCAGTCAATTCTCTTCGCTTGCCTATAATGTTTTTTTCGCCGGTTTCACGATACCGCTTCATGTATTCGTCATGTTCGTCCTTATGCGGTTCCGGCATCAGCATCGTTGCATTATTACCGATTACCTCATCCGCATCGTAGCCAAAAATATTGGAAGCGGCCTCGTTAAAACTTAAAATAATACCTTCTTCATTGGTGGTAATAATACCATCAACAGTGGTTTCCAGAATAGCCTGGGCCTGCGCCTTACTTTCTTCCAACTCGGTTTCTACCTTTTTTAAATGCTGTATATCATGTACCGATGCAATAATTGCTTTCGGAGTCTCTTTATAATCAAAGACCGGTTTTGCATGGACATCGATCCAGAACACCTTTCCGTCTTTGGTAATACTTCTCCACTGCTCGTTGATCTCTTCTCCCTTGCGGAGCTTCTGCAGATCCCTGTCAAATTGATCCCGGATCGGTCCCGGATAGATCGTAGAAATCGAATGACCCAGGATCTCTTCCTCACTATAGCCAAACATGCGCTCGCTACCGCGATTCCAATAAGTCACTACTCCGTTTAAATCCGTAGTAATCACACACTCCGAAATATGATCAAGTATCTCTTTAGGACTGGGATGGATATGCTTGTTTTGTTCTGTCACCGTCATTCTTTTGATAGTATATTAGCTTAATTATTGAGCAAAAGCCTCAATCAACGTACTGCAGACTAATCTATTTATCGATCAGTGATTTTTAAACCTTTCGATAGCTTTAACCATGATAGCCATAAAGTTATCGAAGGTTCATCATGTAAAGCCCCCACAATGTGTAGGCGAATCCCCTACATACTTGTAGTAGTCTTTTTATAGTACCGTCAATTTAATACCCTCCCGAACAAAATCCACATTGCCACAAAACAATGGAATGGTTAAAAACCCCAAAAGCTTCAGGTGCAGCAATGAAGATCACTATGGCCAATCCGTTAGTTTATTGGACCTCATCGAATCATCAGTCAGTCAACCTGATCAAAGTGAATTTGCACTTACCGGTACAAACCGAAGACATAAAAAAAGGGATGGGATTGCTCCCATCCCTCAGCGCACTACTCCAAAGCATCTCCCTGTAAACTCTGAAGTGTGTCTTGTCTCCTCTCTCTTAAGCCTCAACTCCTGGGAGTTGCAAATCCAATAAGTACAATAGGTATTCCTACTTCCATCTACAAATCAACACAAACAGCTACCAAGAGCTTCCGCTTCCAATAGTATAAAGTATACTTATCGTTAGATTTGTGGGTATATTCCTATATCATTATGTAGGGTTAACTATTAAACAACTTTTGCCTGCAATTGCTAACCCAGGCAGCATCCATATTTTGTAATCGCTTTTTCTCCAGGTTCTTTTTCATAATTGCACTGACAACCGGATGCCGTTCTTTGACCCAGCGCTCCATATATTTTTTCCCTTTTTCGGGCAGGGCGACAACTGCTACGCTCCAGCAGTAGCTCAGGCCCTTTTGCAGCACCCGATATTCTTCACTTTTCTGCTGTTCATCATGTTGCACCACTTCTGCCGTTACCCAGTCCAGTATATCCAGTACTTCAATACAGTCGTAGGAATTTGCCAGCAACTTGGGCTCACACAAGGCGGCTATTGCGGCTCGTTGTTCCAGGAAAGTTCCCTTCGACCACCACTGAGCATATGCAATCAATCGTGACATCTTGCGTTCGCCCACCATTTGAAGCGCCATGGCCACCGCTTCGCGTATCCGCCAGCGGGAATCATTGGCTTTTTGTCTGAGAAGCTTAATGAGTCTCTCATCGTGCTCTTTGGCCAGGTATTTACCAACTCCCAATATCCCGCAAAATGCTAAAAAGCATTCGGGCGTATTTTCAGGAGCAACCTCGGCATCCCAATAGATATACTTCTTGAAGTCGACCATTGAAGCTGTTTCCGCAAAGGCGCGAGCCAGTTCGATATTACCGTGCGGTCCCGGCAATCCGGAATGTGCTTTTAGGTAGCCTTCCCATTTTTTGGGCGACATGGTTGACAGTTCATTTTCATAGCTCCCCACTTTGTTCATAGTCCCCTCGTTTTTACGAATATTTACATATACAAATAAATCGGGAAAGATGCTGTAGGAGATTCTCTTAAATTCACAATTTTTGAAGTCTTTGTTTACTGCATTTCTATAATCGATCCTTTGGGGTAATAGCAATCTTATGTGTATCTTCAAGTGATTCATTTAGGTATCAAAAATCATCTGAGAAACAGCAATAAAGGCAGTACAAATCTTGAATTTATCCGAATTAACACAGAAAGTACCTGTTGATCAGGTAGGGATCGAAGAACGTGTTGCACGTCTGAATTCCCGCAGTATCAAAAAAGAATCCAAAATTCAGGCGCTGACACTGGCACTCAGCATGGTTGATTTAACCACGCTGGAAGGAATGGACACCCCGGGAAAAGTGATTCAGCTGTGCCAGAAAGCAAAAGAACCCTATGCAGCATTGCCGGAATTGCCCTCAGTAGCTGCCATATGCGTCTACCCCAATATGGTAAGCGTTGCCAAAAAAGCGCTGCGCGGCACCGACATCAATGTGGCCAGCGTGGCCACGGCCTTCCCCAGCGGCATGAGTACCCTGGAAGCAAAGCTTGAAGAGACTCAAAAAGCCGTGAAAGACGGGGCCGATGAAGTAGATATGGTTATATCGCGCGGCGAATTTTTGAAAGGAAATTACGACTATGTCTTTGAGGAGATACAGGCCGTAAAAGAGGCCTCCGGAGAAGCACACCTAAAAGTAATTCTGGAAACAGGCGAGCTGCAAACCTACGAAAATGTTCGCAAGGCCAGTGACCTGGCCATGCATGCCGGGGCGGATTTTATCAAAACATCCACTGGCAAGGTGAGTCCTGCCGCTACGCAGCCTGTTACCCTGGTGATGCTGGAAGCGATACGCGACTATTTTTACGATACCGGTCGCATGGTCGGCATGAAACCGGCCGGCGGAATCCGGAAAGCCAAGCAGGCGATTCAATACCTTGTGCTGGTTAAAGAAACGCTGGGCACCGACTGGCTGACTCCCAATTATTTTCGCTTCGGAGCCAGCTCCCTGGCCAATGATCTGCTGATGCAGATCCTGAAGCAAAAAACCGGCGTCTATCAGAGTCCCGATTATTTTTCCAATGATTAAATTAGAGCATCTGATTAATACTAACTATTTCGAGCATATTGCTCCCTTGATTTAATTTAACTACAAAGAATTATGGCTGACGATCAACAAACTGCCGATTCCATCGAGGAAAAACCATACAAACCCTCATCTCCCAGTTCCAAATTAAATTTTGACGGCTTCTGGGAATACGATGAAGCCCCCCAAAGTACCGGAAGCGTTGAAGTAAAGGATCAGTATGACCTTTTTATCAACGGGGAATTTGTAGCACCGGAAAAAGGCCGTTACTTCGACTCCATTAATCCCGCTACCGAAGAAACACTCACGCAATTTGCCGAAGCCACCCAGCAGGATGTCGACAAAGCGGTAAAAGCGGCCCGCAATGCCTTTGAAAAAAGCTGGTCGCAGCTGGAAGCGAAAGAACGCGGGAAATATATCTTCCGCCTGGCCCGGCTGATTCAGGAACGGGCGCGGGAATTTGCAATACTCGAGTCGATGGACGGCGGCAAACCCATACGTGAATCCCGCGATGTGGATGTACCTCTGGCCGCGGCCCACTACTTTTACTATGCCGGCTGGGCCGATAAGCTGGAATATGCCTTCCCCGGCAAAGAGGCTGAACCGCTGGGTGTGGCCGGACAAATCATTCCCTGGAATTTTCCCCTGCTGATGCTGGCCTGGAAAGTGGCACCCGCCCTTGCCACCGGTAATACCGTAGTGCTAAAACCGGCCGAAACTACGTCGTTGACCGCCCTCAAATTCGCCGAACTCTGCCGGGATGCCGGTCTGCCGGATGGCGTGGTTAATATCGTTACGGGAGCCGGACAAACGGGATCCCTGATCGTAAACCACGAAGAGGTCGACAAGATTGCCTTCACCGGCTCGACGGAAGTCGGCAAGATCATTAAAAAGTCACTGGCGGGTACCAATAAGCGATATACGCTGGAGCTCGGCGGTAAAGGGCCTAATATTATTTTTGAGGATGCCCCGCTGAACCAGGCGGTCGAAGGCATTATTAACGCCATATTCTTTAACCAGGGACACGTCTGCTGCGCAGGATCACGGCTTTTTGTACAGGAAGGCGTCGCTGACAAGGTGATCCAAAAGCTGCGCGACCGAATGAAGACCCTGATTGTGGGAGATCCGCTGGACAAGAATACCGACATCGGAGCCATTAATTCCGAGCAGCAGTATAACAAGATTAACGAATACCTGGAGCTGGGAGTCAATGAAGGTGCGGATATGTACCAAGCTTCCTGCGAGCTGCCCGAAACAGGATATTTCTGTCGCCCCACCCTGTTTACCAATGTGGCGCAGTCAAACCGGATCGTTCAGGAAGAGATATTTGGACCGGTATTGACTATACAGACGTTCCGCACCGCCGAGGAAGGCATCGCCAAAGCCAATAATACCCCCTACGGACTAGCCGGTGGCGTGTGGACCGACAAAGGATCGAAAATTTTCAATGTCAGCAGTCAGATCCGCGATGGCGTGGTTTGGGCCAATACCTACAATAAATTCGATCCCACATCCCCGTTTGGCGGTTATAAAGAAAGCGGAGAAGGACGCGAAGGCGGCCTGCAGGGATTGTACCCATATGTTAATTTGAAATAAAGAAATAGTAATAGAACACGGATGACGCCAATTAAACTGATTTAAACAGATCAACTCGTGAAAACTTATCAAATCAGCGAAATCTGTGTTCCGTTCAAACATTTTTTGATATGTCTGAAAGAATTGAAGTAAAGAAAACATACAAAACCTACGTAGGCGGTAATTTCCCGCGAACCGAATCCGGACGTTATTATAAGGTATATGACGGCGACGACAATATTCTTGCCAATGCCTGCCAGTGTTCCCGAAAGGATGTGCGAGATGCTGTGGTTGTGGCACGCAAAGCTGTAAACGGATGGGGCGGTCGCTCGGCCTACAATCGCGGCCAGATTCTGTATCGCATTGCCGAAATGCTGGAAACACGAAAGGCACAATTCATCGAAGAACTCGAGACGATCGGCCGCAAAACCAAACAGGCCGAAGCCGAAGTCAATGCCGCCATAGACCGCTTGATTTATTATGCGGGTTGGTCCGACAAATACCAGCAGGTATTCGGCAGCATCAATCCCGTGGCCAGCTCCCATTTTAATTTCTCAATGCCCGAACCCATGGGCGTGGTCAATATCTGGGCTCCGGAAGATTCGCCGCTGCTCGGACTGGTCTCGGTGATGGCCCCGGTAATCGTCGGAGGCAATAGCTGTGTAATCCTGGCTTCCGAACAGTACCCGTTAAGCGCCATCAGTTTTGCCGAAGTGCTTAACTCATCCGATGTTCCCGGTGGCGTAGTCAATATCCTAACCGGTTATCGCGATGAACTGCTGGAGCATATGACCACCCATATGGATGTAAATGCTTTCTTCTATACCGATCCCGACATCGATCAGGAAAGCCGGAAACAAATCGACGAGAATAGCACTTTAAATCTAAAACGGGTGCGTCGCAAACCGGTTGAAGACTGGAATAGTGACGATGCACAATCCCCTTATTTTATCACCGACTTTCAAGAAACTAAAACCACCTGGCATCCCGTTGGATATTAAAAGAAAGAAACATCGTTTTATGCCTCGCACTTTTACTGGATTTATTTGCTTTTCCCTGCTCTTGATACTCGCCTGGGGCTGCAGTACTACGCAACAAGCAGCCCGGGATAAATCAACTGCCGGAGATCGGGATAGTCTTTCAGCCGGCATCGAAAACCTTGATGAATTACAGACCCTGCTTGCTGAAAACCGCAGCAAGCTCAGTGATCTGTATGCTTCTCAAAAGCATGATATGCCCAAAGCTTTCCTCAAATCAGATTCCAGTCAGGGCTCACTGAACGATGATCCTTTTGATGGATACCGTGTGCAGATTGTTTCAACGCGGAACATACAGCTGGCCGATTCCATGGCCAATCAGTTTCGCATGTGGTCGGACACTACTATTAGCGGTTATTCGGCCCGAGCGTATGTGTTTTTCAAGCAGCCTTTTTATAAAGTACATATTGGTGATTTCCAGCAACGCCAAAAAGCCAATAGCTTTTCCCGATTGATCAAACGCAGATATGAAGATGCCTGGGTTGTTCATGACAGGATTAATCCGGAAAACGTACCGGCCGATACGGCTAACTTCTCATTCATGACGTCGGAAGACCGGGCCAAAAGGGATAGCCTGCGCCAGACTCCCAGCCGCCGCTGAGTATCCGTTTGTGGCTTGCTGTTAGCTGCGGAGTACTTTTTGCCTACCAAGTGAGTGCAGTGTAACGTTTTGTGAGTCCTTTCGTACGGGGAATGTTAATTGCGAAGAAAATTCCCCAAGTCATGATTAACGCCAGTCTGAAGATTGCAGCTTTCTGCCTGCTCCCCGCTATCGTTTTTGGTCAAACCGGCAATGTCAATAACAATAAATACCAGCCTTTGATTGATGCGGCCCAAAAAACCAACAGTGATGCCCTCCTGGTGCTCAAGGACGGTGCCACTGTCGCGGAATATTATTCCAACGAAAAAAAACAAAAAATTCAGTCGATGTCGGTTACCAAGTCCGTCGTGGGCCTGGCGATGGCAAAACTACTTACTGAAGGAAAAATAGATTCACTGGATATGCCCGTCGCCCACTTTTATCCCGAGTGGCGGCAAGGCCAAAAAGATGAAATCACCATTCGCCACCTGATGAATCAAACTTCAGGGTTACAGAACGTTGCCAATGCCAATGTAGAAGTAAATCCTGCTCCTGATGTATTGCAGCTTGGGCTCTGTGCTTCGGTAGTGAATAAACCCGGTACAGAATTCAGCTACAACAATAAAGCGGTAAACATTCTTTCCGGTATCATCAGGCAAGCGGCAGGCCAACCCGTTGACGAATACCTCCAATCGAATCTTTTTAATTCCCTGAACATCACTGATTTTAACTGGGGAACCGATGATTCCGGCAATCATTTAGCGATGAGCGGCCTTTCAATGCATGCCCGTGACTTTGCAAAACTGGGGCAACTTGTGCTTCAGGAAGGATCGTGGAAAGGCAATCAATTAATTGACGAAAAACGGGTTGAGCAAATGCTCGCTCCCGGCTCTTCAGAAACATCAACCTACGGCTTACTCTGGTGGCGCATACCCAAAAAAGAGCAGTACCTTATCAGTAAACAGCAAATTGAAAAAATGGAAGAAACGGGTTTAGCCGATTCTATGGTAACCAAAGTCAAACATATTCAAGGGGAATATGACAGCCAGGGCTCGCTTATAAAAGCGTATAGAAATCAGTTCGAAAGCCGAAAAGAACTGTGGGAATTTCGCAAAGCAACTATGGGTAACGGCGTTAAGCCTTATACCAAATCTGTTGAAGGCCCTGCGATCGGATACAAAGCCTCGGGGGATGGCGGACAGTATATTATCATCTATCCCAAACAGGAGATTGTTGCCGTTCGGATGGTTGATACCTCCGCAAGTTTTAATCGAAAAACCGATACTTTTCCCAACTTTCCCAAGGCGGTTTATAAGGTAATTTCCTCACCCTAGTTAAATACGTACAGCGTCAGACGTTAAAGCGGAAAAGCATTACATCTCCATCCTGGACGATGTAATCTTTTCCCTCCTGGCGCATCTCTCCGGCATTTTTTACGGCTTTCTCTGAACCGAGTTCTTTGTACTTCTCATAACTTACCGTCTCGGCCCGTATGAAACCGCGCTCAAAGTCACTGTGTATGACGCCCGCCGCTTCCGGAGCCTTGGCTCCTTTTCGAACAGTCCAGGCTCGTGTTTCCTTGGGACCCGTAGTAAAATAGGTGATAAGCCCCAGCTCTTTATAGGCTGCCCGTATCAGTCGCTCGAGGCCGGCGCTTTCCACGCCCATCTCTTCGAGGAAGGCCTGCTTCTCATCGTCATCGAGTTCGGCAATCTCTTCTTCAATTTTCGCGCAGAAGGTCACCACCTCGTCATTGAAGCGGGCGGCAATTTCTTTTACTTCATCCACCCATTTATTGCCGGAATTCAAATCCTCTTCAGCTACATTACAGGCATAAAGCACCGGCTTATCCGAAAGCAGGGACAGATCACGAAAGGCCTTACGCTCTTCTTCATCAGCCTCAAAGGTACGGGCGGCATTGCCGGTTTCCAGATGCTCTTTGAGTGCCTTGACAATCTCCAGCTGCTGAATAGTTTTTTTGTCGCCGCTTTTGGCCTCTTTTTGCAATTTATCGACGCGTTTTTCCACCGATTCCAGGTCTTTAAGAATCAGCTCATCGTCGATTATGTGCACGTCGCGCGTGGGATTCACATCCCCTTCTACATGAATCACGTTGGGATCGTCAAAGCAGCGCACCACGTGCACGATCAGATCCACTTCGCGAATATGCGATAGAAAGGCATTTCCTTTGCCCTTCCCTTCCGAGGCACCCTTCACCAAACCCGCAATATCCACAAACTCAACACTGGTTGGAATCTTTTGCTTGGATCCCACAATATCATACAGGGTATCCAAACGCTCATCCGGCACGGGAACTACCCCAATATTGGGATCGATGGTACAGAAAGGAAAATTGGCGGCGTCGGCGCCGGCATCACTTAAAGCATTAAACAGCGTTGACTTCCCTACATTCGGAAGCCCTACAATACCACAACGTAAACTCATGTATCAAACAATTAATCTATTCACAATTTCATTTAATGATCCAGACAATTCTGCTGGATGAATTCGGTTTCCGGGAGCTTGACCGCCGTCAGTTTCCCATAGCCTACCCGATCGTAGACACAGCCGGTATCGATACCGATCATCTTATCTTTAACCAACGGGCGCGGGCGCGGAGTATGCCCGAAGATCACAGTTTTTTCCCACGGCGTTTCAAACGCATTCAAATGAGACCGCTCCCACAAAAATTCCTTTACTTCCTCTTCATCATCCACGCTCTCAGCAATAGTTTTGGCAGGCGAAAGGCCGGCATGGACGAAAAAGTAGTCCTCAGTTTCATAGTAGAGCCTGGTTTGCTCAAAAAAATCCTGGTGGCTGGCCGGCAGATTCAGCTTATTACGAGCGCCGTAGGAACCGATGGTTGCCTGCCCCCCGTTCATCAGCCAAAGGTTCATACGCCCGTCGTTAATCGCATCCAACAGCATCTGCTCGTGATTACCTCGCAGGAAAATACAATCGACCTCTTTGCTAAACTCCATGAGATATTCAACTACCTTATTGGAATCCGGGCCGCGATCAATATAGTCACCAACAAATATAAACTGTCGATCATAATACGGTTCCAGCGTATTGAGTATCGCCTTCATCGACTTAAAACAGCCATGGATGTCACCGATAGCTATAAATTGTTGATCACTCACTTTCGAAAAGTCTAAGAGTTTAGCGAGGTTTCAATGAGCCCGCGGCCCTTTTTGTTAATGCGTCCGTCTTCGTTTAGTTTCTCCAGCGCTGAGTCGAGGATCCCGTTGACAAAGTTGCCGGATTTCTTGGTAGAATACCGTTTGGCAATTTCAATAGCTTCGTTGATGCTCACCTTGGTAGGGATTTCATCAAAGTACAGAAACTCGCTAATAGCCATGCGGAGAATCAAGCGGTCGATGGTAGTCAGCCGATCAATACGCCAATTATTGATGTGAGCCCGTATCACTTCGTCGACTTCTTCCTGGTTGTTAACAACTTTCAGGAACAGGCGCTCGGCAAACTTAAAGGTTTCTCGATCATCAGCAAATCGGGGCTTGATGATTCGTTGAGTAATCTCGGTCCATTTTCCTTTACCAACTTCACTGGCATATAATGCCTGAATTACCGCTTCTCGTGCTTCTCTTCGTTGAGCCATGAAACCTTTTCTTTGCCGTTACTATAGAATCCTGAAAATACAAAACCTACTCTACAGCTGAAAGAAAAGGAGCATAAATATTTTCAGGATAAGGGAATAATCACAAAACATTTTTGCTATACAGGGGAAAAGATCAGTATATTTGTCGCTCTTACAACACAAGGGTGCTTAGCTCAGTTGGTTTAGAGCACTAGCTCGACAAGCTAGGGGTCACTGGTTCGAATCCAGTAGCACCCACTTTAATCCCTGTAAGCCATTGGCTTGCAGGGATTTATTATTTATGATATAAATATTGGCACAAACAATACTTGTCCAAATTTCTATTTTTTGGTTTAGATTTCCTTCCTGTAAACCTGAAAAGTATCTCTCCTATTTACATACCTTCTCTTGTTCGATACAATTTCATTATAAATACAACATTTATATTGTCCCCTCCGGCAAGGGGAATTGGAAAGTCAAAAAGGAAGTACGCATCTTAGGCGAATATGTTGGACACATGAGCGGCAAGGTATCTTTAAATCCCCTTTTCAAAGCTAATCGTCTATAGTTTGAAACAAAGAAGGTGACCTGTTGTAAAATAACTAAGTGTATATACCGAATCTATAAATGGGTATAATACGTTATAGTAAACAAACTATAAGGTTTATATTTTTAGCTCTATTTTACAGTGAGATATAATATTTGAGGTTTATTTGTTTGAGTGATTACATAAAATCGATATTAAATGCATTTCATGATATGCTCTTCGTTTTTACCACGGAGGGAATAATTGACGATTACCTTACAACAAATCATGAGGATGAATTACTACAACCAAAGGAGTTTTTTATAAACAAGCATCACCGTGAAGTCTTACCTGAATACGTAAGTAGTCAAATTGATCAGGCATTCAAAAAACTTGATCAAGGTGAAGAACAATACAAATTTGACTACAGCCTTGAGCAGAATGGTCATAGGCAGTGGTATGTTGCTATACTATCAAAATTCCAAGAAGGTGATGCAACAAAGTATTTAGGTGCAGTACGCAATATAACCGACCGGAAAAGTGCCGAAATTGAGCTGGCCAAGAAAAATGAAGAACTAAAGGAGTTAAACAGACAAAAAGACAAACTTTTTGCGGTCATTTCACATGATCTGAACAATGCGGTCGCAGCTATGGTAGGCACTTATGATATGATCTTAGAGGATTATGAGGAATTTTCTAAAGATGAGGTCTTCGGATATCTGAAATTATTAGATCAACAAAGTAGAAACACAGCTGAATTGTTAGAGGACCTGCTCATTTGGTCCAAAAACCAGTTTAAAGAGGTAACCATCAACCCCGAGAAATTAAATGTAGCACAAATTGTTGATTCAGTATTTAATGGCGTCAACTCGGTAGCTGAACAAAAAAGTATAACCCTCAAAAACACGGTCTCGGATGCCCTTTATGTAAACGCTGATCCCAATATGTTGAAAACAATTCTAAGGAATCTGATTACCAATGGGATTAAGTTTTCCCATCCCGATGGTGAGGTAATTGTCAATGCAGAGGCAAATAATGAGGAAGTAAAAATTTCAGTATCTGATAAGGGTATAGGAATGGATCAAGAGACGGTGAACAAGGTGTTGAATAGAAAGATTACCTATACTACTGAAGGAACCAGTGGTGAGAAAGGGTCTGGTTTAGGACTTGATCTTTGCATTGACTTCGTTGAGAAGCATAACGGGGAAATTTGGGCTGATAGTCAATCTAATAAGGGGACAACATTTACGTTCACACTACCCTTACAAAATTGAAGTAAGTTTTTATCGCTACCTCTTCCCTATGAATAAACCATTGATTATACTTCCTTTAAGAAACACCAATTTAAAGGGAGATTACCATGAAAGTTCTGAAATGCCGGGACGCTGGTTTCGATTGCAATCATGTGATTCGCGCAAAAACCGATGACGAAGTATTGACCAAAGCCGCCACTCATGCCAAATCGGTGCACGGACTTAAAACGGTAGACGAAAAAACGGTACGGGCCATCAAGTCTCGAATCCGGGTGGAATAAATGATGTTACTCGCTTTCTATTAATGCCTGATGCAGTTGTTTCAGATGCTCAGCGTCAAACTTTATCAGAGCCCGGTCGTAGGTCATAATACCGTTAACCTCGGACTCAACATCGGTGGTTTGCGTATAAACCGCACCGGCAAGTCCTTTCCCTTTTAAGGGCATCAGCGCCTTTATCAGCTCTTCGTATTTGCTATGAAGTTTCTGTTTGGATTGAGAAGTCTTATAGTGGCTTGGGGCTTGCGAGAAATCCTGTATCCACAGATGATCTTTAACGACAAGCGCCTGCCCGCCAAACTCTCCGAGAATCGCAGCACGATCTTCCTCAGGTTTCGGCATATCAGGGCCCGGATAGCTATGGATATCATGCATATCTCCGACACCCCGATCTGCCCATCCACTGGGAATATCAACAAGCCGACTGGGGTCAAGCTCTTTAACCAGCTTCGCAATGTTTTCTGTTTGGAATTGCCCCCATCCCTCGTTAAACGGAACCCAGGTCACTATTGAAGGATGGCTATCAAGTTGGCTGATCATCTCTTTAAGCTCTCGCTTGAAATCCAGTGCAGACTGGCTTTCGCGTTTAATATCCTCATCATTTGGACCAATGTGCCGGTCTCCGCTGGGCATATCCTGCCAGACGAGAATGCCTTTCTTATCTGCCCAATAGTACCAGCGATTCGGCTCCACTTTAACATGCTTGCGAATCATGTTATAACCCAGATCTTTGGTCACCTGTATATCATATTTCAGCGCTTCCTCGGTGGGAGCAGTATAGATACCGTCAGGCCAAAAACCCTGATCAAGCAGACCGAATTGAAAAAGAGGTTCATCATTCAGGAATAAGCGGGTATATCCATCTTCACCTTGGCCAAGACGGACTTCACGCATACCGAAATAGCTCTTCACTTCATCTACTTTTTCGCCATTGTGATACAGGGAAACCGTTAAATCATATAAGAAAGGATTATCTGGGGACCAAAGCTTCATATTGGGAACGGAAAGTTTTACTTCTTCGCCCAGGCTGCCGCTCGTCTCACTTACTTTTGAGCCATCGGCATAAGCGATTGCTTTGATCTTATAGCCCTCCCGACTAGAGCTTCCTTTCGCCGTCAGGTTGAGATATTGTTCTTCGATATCCGGCGTCATATTAAGCTCTTTGATCGCTACCTCAGGCACAGGTTCTATCCAAACCGTCTGCCAGATTCCCGTAGTGGGCGTATACCAGATACCCCGTGGGTCGCGGACCTGCTTGCCGGTAGGTTGGAAGCCGTCATCAGTGGGATCCCAGACTGCAATGGTTATTTGCTGTTCTTCACCTGCTTTCAGTGCATCGCTGATATCAAAAGAAAAGGAAGTATAACCGCCATCGTGACTGCCAACGCTTTCGCCATTGACCCAGACTTGGGTTCGCCAGTCCACCGCCCCAAAGTGCAACAGTAAACGTTGTCCACTCCACTCTTCCGGCACGATAAACGATTTGTGGTACCATAGCTTATTGTCAGGACCTACCCGCTTTTTTACTCCTGATAAAGCTGATTCAATTCCGAAAGGAACCAAAATATTCCCATCCCATACCTCAGCTTTTTCTTTTAAAACCGGGGTAATAGCATAATCCCACAGCCCATTCAAATTTTTCCAATCGTCCCGTTTCATTTGGGGACGCGGATATTCCGGCAATGGATTATCCGGGTTTACATCCTCCGCCCAGCGAGTCATCAATGGATTATCCGCCGGCTGCCACTCTTCGCTCTGCGCAAATCCTATGGATGGGATTAATAGACAAAACAGTAAAAGTATTCCTTTGGAAAACCTGCTATTATTAAACATAAAATGAATATTATGTTGTTTTGTATTTGATCATCTTTTCAGTTTTATCCGCCGATTTTCTATGGTTGCCCAAAATCAATGATAAATAGGGAACTTTGTAAAACCCCACCATTTCATGCTGTCCGCCAGCCGGCGGATCAGGATCTATAATTATCGTACTTTTAAAGCCAATAACGAGGTTTTTGTTATAGACCCTGAACTAAATTCAGGGTGACACAGGGTTTTGCGAAGGTCCCGAATATCTAAACATGATATCCAGACGGAGACATTTCTCAACTAGTTAGACATTACATATCCGGTACCCTTCTTCCAGGGATTTTAGCTTATCTTCATCGCTTGGTATAAATTCCTGGGCCACATATCCTTCGAAACCGGTATCGGCTATGGCCCGCATAATGGCGGGATAGTTGAGCTCCTGGCTGTCGTCTATTTCGTGACGCCCCGGCACGCCGCCGGTGTGATAATGCGCGAAATATTCACTGTTATTACGGATGGTTCGAATGACATCCCCTTCCATAATCTGCATGTGGTAGATATCGTAAAGCAATCTAAAATGGTCAGACCCCAGCCGATCGCACAACGCCACGCCCCAGCCGGTATGGTCGCACATATGATCCGGATGATCAACCTTGCTGTTCAGTAGTTCCATACAAAGGGTAACCCCATGTTCCTCGGCCAGCGGAAGCAGTCGTTTCAGTCCCGTAACGCTGTTTTTAAGTCCGGTTTCGTCATCCATGCCCTCCCGGTTACCGGAAAAGCAGATAAGTTTATCAAATCCGGCCTCCGCAACCTGGGGAATCACCTTCTCATAACTTTCTACCAAGCGATCGTGATAGGTGGAATTGTTAAATCCTTTGGTGAGCCCCAGCTCTGCCCCATTGGCCATTGCGCAATACAGGTCGTACTTTTTGAGCGTTGGCCAGTCTTCCGGTCCAACCAAATCAATAGCGGTAAAACCGATCTCTTTGACCGACTGACAAAATTGTTCAAGGGAAATATCGCTGTAAGGCCACCGGCAGACGGAATGATTAATACGACCATCAGTAGTTTCTATACCTGCTTGTTTTCCAAAACCAGGCAACAAAAACGACCCGGTAAGTAGCCCAAATTGTTTAATTGCGTTGCGCCTTGAAATTTTCATCAGCAACCTTGGTTTATGCGAATTGTTTAATTTATCCTAAAAAGCATTCTACTTATTGTATTCAATTACTACAACCCAACCCCCGCCTTTGGCCATGTGGACCTCTATATTTTGTCCGGAAGAAACCGTCTTAGAAGTAACTGTAAAATCACTTGCATAACGATTGGCATTAATACCATCCTTATAAAAGGTAGCAGTATAATTTCCATTTTCCAGGAAAGACAGATCCACTGAAATAGACCGTTCCTCTTCATTTGTCATACCGCCTATATACCACCGATCTCCTTTTCGGCGTGCAACCACAACATACTCACCTATAGCGGCATCCAGCACTTTAGTCTCGTCCCAAGTCACGGGAACTTCGGAGAGATAATCCCGAATGGATTGTTTTGCTTCCAGATAATGGGTGGGGCTGTCGGCCAACATCTGCAAGGGACTTTCATAGACCACATACATTGCCAGCTGATGCATGCGAGTGCCCTGGCTCATGGGACGATCGAAAATGGGTTTAAAACTTTGGGGCTGGGCATTAATCATGGCACCCGGGGTAAAATCCATCGGGCCGGCGACCATCCGAATAAAGGGAATCATCAGATCATGGTGAGGAGTAACCTCATCGCCCCATTTGCTGTTTTCCAGCCCTTTAACGCCTTCGCGGGTAATGACATTGGGATATGTTCTGCTTAAGCCTGCCGGTTTGTAGCTACCATGAAAATCTACCAGTAATTTTCGTTTGGCTGCCTCTTCTGCCACTTTCCAATACCAATTGACCATCCATTGGTCATCCCGCTGCATAAAATCAACTTTAATACCTTTAATGCCCCATTTGCTAAACTGATCAAAAGCCTGCTCCCACTGATCATCCAACGTTTTCCAGACGACCCATAGAATAACTCCCACATTCTTTTTCCGGCCGTACTCCACCAATTCCTGAATATCCATATTGGGACTCACTTTGAGGAGATCACCAAGTTTGTACCATCCTTCATCCAGTATGATATAATCCAGCCCCATTCGGGCGGCAAAATCAATGTAATACTTGTAGGTTTGCGTGTTGATGCCGGCCTTAAAATCTACATCGTAAATGTTGTTGGCATTCCACCAGTCCCACGAAACCTTGCCGGGGTTTATCCAGGAAGATTCTGTTAATTTATTGGGCTCAGCTAATTTATACACCATCTGATTGGTTAGCAGATCCGCATCGTTCTCGGAAATACCCAGCAAACGCCACGGATACGATCTATCCCCGGCCGTTTGGGCTATATAATCGGCACGCTTGGTCACAAAATAATTCCGATCCGTTTGTAAGGTTTCTTCGGTGGCTACATGCGGCATGATGCCGGTAAGTTTTTGCGAAGCGGTGCCCTGCAGATAAAATCCGGGATAATCCTGCAAATCAGATTCACTAATAAACACATTGGTGCCCTCATCGGTTTTCACAAGAGCGGGAATACTGCTGAATCGTTCTGAGGTAATGTCGGTGAGCTTAAGCTGTTTGTAAATGCGCTCCTGGTGGGTCATAAAACTTTCTTCTTCCGGAAAGTAGATCGTATAATCTCCGGCAAAATTAAGCGAGAGCTGTTCAGACTGTACCTTAACAGATTGTTGATCCAAACTAGTTTTGAAGCGGTAGGCGACTCCATCATTATACGCCCGAAAAACAAGCTGAAAGTTTTTTTGGAAGCTCAACGTCAGCTCGTTATAGTGGTCAGCAACCTCTGCACTCTTACGCGGAACAACGGGATGTACAACTTGATCAACCTGCTTTTTCGCACTATTGGTAACTTTCGGTTGATCACCCAGTTGACCAACGCCCTGTATGTTCATTGAAATAGAAGACGGTTTTAAAAACTGAACCCCTTGATAGCTAACCTCATATTGAATCTTATTATCAAGATGAATGGTTACTGTAACATTTTTATTGGGAGATGCTACTGAAAACGACTGCGTTTGTGCTCTGGCATTTCCAAACAAACCGACCAGAAATAATAGAAAAGTCATTCGTAGCAGGTAACGGGCAAAACAGTACATAAACACCTCTTTATTTAGTCAGTAAAAACAATATATCGGTAGAAAAGCGAAGTAACCGAATCCAAATATTATCAGCGCTGCTTGTAGTGTACGTCCGGCAGCTCTTTGATTAACTGGGCGCTGGCTTCCGGCGTGATATCTCGCTGGGGATTGCCAAGCATCTCGTAGCCCACCCGAAATTTCTTAATCGTGGCCGATCGCAGCAACGGCGGATAAAAATGCATATGAAAGTGCCACTGCGGATAGTCCTTGCCGTCGGTGGGCGCGGGATGAAATCCGGCTGAATACGGAAAAGAAACTTCAAAAATATTATCGTATTTCACCGTTATCTGCTTGACGATATCGGCCAGCCCGTCTTTTTCCTCTTCGGTCAAATCCGTAAACCGGGAGAACGGACGTTGGCTAATCAATAGCGTCTCAAACGGCCAGAACGCCCAATAGGGTACCACAACTGCAAAATGTTCATTGGTGGCCACCACACGTTCATCCCGCTTCAGCTCCAGATCCAGATAGTCACCAAGCAGCGTGCTACCGTGCTGTTCATAATAGGCCGTTTGCCGGCGCAGCTCTTTGGCCGGCTCATCCGGGATAGTCTGCTGAGCCCAGATCTGTCCGTGGGGATGCGGATTGCTGCAGCCCATAATCTCCCCTTTATTTTCGAAAATCTGCACGTAATTAATATAATCACGGTCCCCCAATTGCGTATACTCATCCACCCACAGGTCCACTACATCCCGAATTTGAGAAAGCTCCATTTCCGAAAGAGTTAAATCGTGACGGGGCGAAAAACAGATGACCCGGCAAATGCCTTTCTCCCCTTTGGCAACCAGTAAGTCCTGCTCATTCAGGCTTTCTGAGGGTACATCCGGTTTGAGAGCACTAAAATCATTGGTAAAGACGAAGGTGGAATCGTAGTCAGGATTTTGTGCATCCCCTGCCCGATCGTTACCCGGACACAAATAACACTCGGGATCATACTCCGGCTTCTGATCGGTAGCTTTTTCCTCCTCTTTTCCCTGCCAGGGCCGTTTGGCCCGGTGCGGGGATACCTGTATCCATTCACCGGTCAGCGGATTCTTTCTGCGATGCGGATGATTGTCCAAATCAAGTGCCATATCTTAAAGGGGATTTGAAGTAAAAGATTAGTTCTGTACTGAAACATTTTCCGATGCAACCAGATGCGTACCTCCGGAAACCCGGGTCTGATAAATTTTAACCTCCTTGCCCGTTTTCTGGCTGTAAGCTTCCGCTATCTGAGCTTTGAATGAATCAACCTGCTCTTCCTTTACCAGATTGATAGTACAGCCGCCGAAACCGCCGCCCATCATCCGGGCACCCAGCACGCCCTGAATATCCCGGGCAATCTCAACCAACACATCCAGCTCTTCACAGCTCACCTCATATTCCAAGCTCAGTCCAAGATGTGACTGGAACATGCGTTGTCCAAAACTGTTCAGGTCGCCCTTTTGAAGATCGTTACAGGCTTTAGTGACCCGCATATTTTCTTCTACCACATATTTGCAACGCTTGAAAATGGTGTCATCCATATCCGGTTCATGCTTTAGCAGAAAAGAAAGATCTACATCCCGCAGGCTTTCGATATCAGAATTCCATTCCTGCAGGACTTGAACGCCCTCCTCACATTGGGATCGGCGGACATTGTATTCCGATGACGCCAGTTCACGACGTACCTGTGTATCGCAGAGGATAATATGAATATCATCGCGATCGAAAGGATAATATTCGTAATCCAGCGACCGGCAGTCCAGCTTGAGGGCATGTCCGGCTTTACCGTTGAGGCTTACGAATTGATCCATGATACCGCACTGCACACCCACGAATTCGTTTTCTGCTTTCTGGGCAATTTGTGCCATCTCAACCGGTGGGATATCCAGATCAAACAACCGCGTCAGCCCGAATAGTACCCCGCCCTCCAGAGCCGCTGACGACGACATTCCGGCACCGATGGGTACATCGCCGCCAAATACGCAATCAAATCCATCCAACTCGTAGCCGTGCTTCTTTAATTGATCTATAACACCCAGCAGATAATTAGGCCAGCCTTTTTCGGATCTCTGTATATCACCGGAAATATCAGATTCATATGAATCTTTCTTATCCAGCGCGTACAAGCGGCACTGATCCGACCCGTTATCATTCATGGCAAGAATGATGCTTTTATCCACCGCCGCCGGCAGCACAAAACCGTCGTTGTAATCGGTGTGTTCCCCGATCAGGTTTACCCTTCCCGGGGATTTAATGAGTATGCATTCGTCAGTAAATCGCTGTTGAAACTCCTTCTTAACTTTGCCTGTAAGGTCATTCATTGTCCATAATTAAAACTGCAATTCGCTGCTTACCAGAAAACGGCATACAGGAATGCTACCAATACCAGGATGGTATACGCTCCAATATTGAATGCCGGACTGGTTTTAAATAATTCTGAGGTTGTGTGTATGGCTTTAGGATCTTCGTCGTACGGATTGGTGGTGAGACTAACTCCAGCAATAATTACAATGGTAAGAATGAGCGTATAGTACATTTGATCCAAAAACGGAAGCTGTACCGCCGGAGATTTCAGAATCAACGCAATTACTATAGATCCAAGCACTCCGTAGATCGCTCCTTTTGTAGTGGTTTTCTTCCAGAACAAGCCCATCAAAAAGACGGCCAGAATGCCCGGACTAACAATTCCCGTGTACTCCTGAATATACTGGAAAACCTGGGGCACACTCTGCAGTTGAGGTGCAAGCAACACCGCTACCACCAACGCTACAGCAGCAGTAATACGGCCTGTATTTACCGTCTGCCGATCGTTAGATTCGGGATTTATATAGGGCTTATAAATGTCCATAGTAAAGATAGTTGCTACCGAATTCAGCATCGACGCCAGGGAGGAAACGATAGCGGCCGTCAGAGCAGCAACAACCAATCCCAGAAAGCCCGGTGACAGAAATACCTTCATCAGCCATGGGTAGGCATTATCATATTCGATACTTCCATCGGGATTTGTAAACACATCCATCACGCCGGGAATATGAGCGGTTCCCGCGGGCTGCGTATAGAGCACGTAAACTACAATACCGGGAATTACTACAATTAACGGTATGATCAGCTTTAGAAAGCCGGCAAAAATAATTCCCTTTTGCGACTCCTTAAGCGACTTGGCAGCCAGGGTTCGCTGAATAATATACTGGTTAAATCCCCAGTAGTAGAGGTTCGCCACCCACATTCCGCCAATCAACACAGCAATGCCGGGAAGATTGCTAAACTCGGGATTTGACCGGGAAAGAATCATATTAAATTTTTCCGGGGCCACTTCATATACATGTTCCAATCCGGCCAGAATACCACCATCGGGCGTCACGTGGTAGAGCGCTGCAAAGGTCGTTACCATTCCACCTAATACCAGCAGCGCCACCTGTACCACATCGGTCCAGGCTACGGCTGACAATCCACCATACAGCGAATAGGCAGCCGCGATCAGCGCCAAGCCAATCAGGGCATACAAGGTCAAACTGCCATCGCCGACCCCCATGATCGTATCGATCGCTTTAGCTCCCAGAAACATTACGGTGGTCAGGTTCACAAATACAAATAGACCAATCCAGAAAACCGCCAGTATCGTTTTTAAGGTTTGATTAAATCGCTGTTCGATAAATTCCGGAATGGTGTACAATTTCTTTTCAATAAATATCGGGAGCAGGTATTTACCTACAATAATGAGTGTCACGGCTGCCATCCATTCATATGAAGCAATGGCCAGACCCACGGCAAATCCCGATCCCGACATCCCAATAATCTGCTCGGCTGAAATGTTGGCAGCAATCAGAGAAGCCCCTATGGCCCACCAGGGAAGAGATTTACCCGCTAGAAAGTAATCTTCTGCATTTTTCTGGTGCCCTTTTTCATCCCGGGAAACCCAAAGGCCGATCCCGATGATCATAGCACAATACAGCGAAAAAACGATCGTGTCTATTAGTGAAAATTCCATGTAAATAATTTATTTAGGTAGCATTACCGGTTATGAATATGATCTAAAATGCAGTCTTCTATTTGTTTGCTTTGAAAAGACTTAGTGGCATTCTTAATTCAGACGGTAGATACTAATACTTAAGGCAAAAGAAAAGTGCAAAATGTGTGAAATTTGACAATATGAATTAAAATTTAGTGTGCGGCATATTTGGTAATATTCATCGTATGTTTGTTGACTAAATAAAAAGTCTTACATAAGATCGTAGAAATAGTTCTTATTTCTTTACAGAGAGTTTATAAATTGACATCGAATGGTAGATTTCATCCGGCTTTAAAACCGTTGATGGAAAGTTCGGCTGATTCGGGGAATCAGGGAAGTGCTGCGGCTCCAGACAAAAAGCCGTTCGATGTTCATACGGCTTCCCCTCCTTGCCGGTATCAGAACCATCCAGAAAGTTGCCGCTGTAAAATTGGATGCCCGGTTCCGTGGTTTCAACTTCTAACATTATTCCGGAATCCGGATCGTAAACCCTTGCAGCAGGGGTAAGAGTCCCTTTTCTTTCCTTATTTAGTACAAAGTTATGATCGTAACCCTTTCCGTAACTAAGCTGCTGGTTTTCATTTGATATCCTTTCGCCAATGGGCCTGAATTCGGTAAAGTTAAATGGTGTGTCTTCCACAGAGGCTATTTTCCCGGTTGGAATCAGTGTTGAATCAATGGGGGTATATCTATCAGCATTAATTAGCAGCTCATGATCATTTATCTTGCCACTTGCTGCTCCACCTAAATTAAAGAACGCATGATTTGTTAAATTAACGATGGTTTTTTGATCAGTTGTTGCCGTGTAATCGATGGTAAGTTCATTGCTATCGTTGAGCGTATAAATAACCTGTACCTGTAAATTTCCTGGATAACCTTCTTCCCTATCCTTGGAAAAGTAATTTAAGACCAAATGCTGATCATCAAGCTTCTTGGCGTTCCAAACTACGTTGTGAAATCCACCGGGGCCGCCATGCAAATGATTTTGTCCGTTATTGGTGGCCAACGAGTAGGTAGATCTACTCAGGGAAAATTGACCTTGGGCAATTCTGTTGGCATATCGACCGATGAGTGCTCCAAAATAAATTTCGTTGGCATTCAGATACCCTTCAATGCTATTATAGCCCAATACAATATCGTCATACTCATCATTTTTATCGGGCGCCATCCAGCTAACAATTCGTCCCCCATAATTGGTAATACCTACCTTCATCCCATTGGTGTTCTCGAGAACAAAGAGATGAACTTCTTTACCATTTATTGTTGTTTCAAAATTTTTAGCATCAACGGGTAATTGAGAGGTGGTAGTAGAAGGCAAACTTTTAGAACAATTTGTTAAGTTAAGAGACAAAAGTACCAGGCAAAAAGGCAGAAAACGTAATCTCATAAGGTTATTGTTTTGTGGCCATACAAGCTCAAAAAACTATGACTTTAATGTCAAAACTTAAGTATGTTATCGATAACATACTTAATTATACTCCTATATTCACCTCAAATTATCCTTTTGGTAATACAGTCTATCGGGCTTAGTGAGCATCAAGCCAAAACTTTTCAGGCAGATATCCCTCGAAGAATGCCCGACCTCCACAACAAATTTAGCCAATTCGGGGGCTATTTCATCTTATCATCCAGAATAGCCCGATCGGCCGGATTCAACAGGAAAGTCATCATATTGATTTCTTTGGGTTCCAGGGAGATGCGATAGAATCGCTTCAGCATTTGTTCGTATCCCATAACACTGCCGTAAACATCAGTTAGGTACAGCTCCGGACCTCATCACCAGCAATCGAGCCACTATTTTTGATCTCAAAACCGAACCAGCAGAGTATCCTTAATCGTTAGTTATAGTTATTAAATAAAGGATATTACTCACATCCGCAGGACGACCGCACTTTCATAGAAGTGGCTACTTCGAGATATTCTGCCGGTTCATCCTCGTTCTGGATGGTATGGATTAACTTTTGAGCTGCGCGCATTCCCACTTCATAGGCAGGCTGATGGATAGTTGTCAGCGGTGGAGACATAAGCGGAGCCCGAATATCATCGGTAAATCCCACAATGGCAATATCTTCAGGAATCGATAATCCGGCCTCTTTAATGGCGCATATAGCTCCGATGGCACAGGGATCGTTTACGCAGACCACAGCTTCTGGATATAGATCATTGGAAACCGAAAGCAGTTCCTTCATGGCCTGATATCCTGTTTCCTCCTGAAATCCCGCATCTATAATCCATTCTTTGTTCAGATCTAATCCATGCTTTTGCAATGCATCCTTAAAACCTTCGAACCGCTTGTATCCAATAGGAACATTTTGCGGTCCCCGAAGGCAGGCAATTTTTTTATAATTGTGTTTCTGAATCAGGTGTTCGGTGATCCGTTTCGAGCTGTACCTATCGTTTACACTTATACAGCTGGCACCAATAGTTTCTACACAGCGATCAAAAAAGACAATCTTGGTCCCACCATTAATCAGATCCTCGTAATAGGAAGAAGCTTCCTCGGTCTGGGAGGAAGAAATAAGCATCCCATCAACCTGTTTGGATTGAAAAGTTTGGATGGCCTCTTTCTCCCTTGAAGCCTGCTCATTCGCGTTAGTCAGGAATAGCTGATAACCCGAGTCATAAGTTACTTCTTCAATACCGCGTACTACTTCCGGGAAAAAGGAGTGCGTTATTTGGGGAATAACCACACCAATAGTATAGGTCTTGCTGGATACCAGGCTTTTGGCTACATGATTGGGGGTATAGCCCATGCTGCGCGCCTTTTCAATAACGCGCTGTCTCGTCTTCTCATTCACATTCTCACGATTATTAAGCGCCCTGGAAACCGTCATCGCAGAAATACCCAAGGCTTCGGCAATATTTTTTAGCGTTACGTTTGAACTCACGTTATCGGTTACTTATGAAATATTAAGGTTCAAGATAAGTCCAATTTGCCATTTATATAGGAGGCTTAATGCATTCTAATTACATGCCAAATACCAAATGGATTGTGAGGATTTTGTTACCTGCATATCCTAATCCGGAATCCCCTGCTCCTCTTTTTGCCCCAGCCGGTACTTGTTAAACACATTAATCACCGGTAAGGCATTGCCATTGTCATCAAAAAATCCGCGAGATCTGAGTCCGCCCATGACGGCCGGCTCCCACCAAAAGATCCCCTTAATTTTTGGGCTCGAGATGTTGAGTAGCGTCTCATTGACCGACTCCAGGAATTCTCTTTGTCCCTGCGGGGTCTCCGAATAGGGCGGGATCTGTCCCTCATACTGCGAGGTCCGCCAGTTATAGGCGGTTTCTACCAGGATAATATCTTTACTGAAGTTGTTTACCAGTGACAACAGATTTTCGCGCAGTTCCAGTAAATTGCCGTGCCACCATGGGTAATACGAAAGGCCAATGATATCATAGCCGATATTGTAGGTATTGAATTTCTCGAAGTAAGCTTTCGTTCCCTTGGCATCGGCTCCCTGGTCGTAGTGAATCATGATAAGTGGACGTGCCTCCCTGCCCCGCCCGGCATCCACGCCGTCAATGCTTGCTTTCACCAAGGTTGCAAAATTATCCCAGCGTTCGGGAAGCTTGCCGGTCGGCCAGAGCATGCCGTTGCGAGTTTCATTGCCAATCTGCACCATTTCGGGCATAACCCCGGCTTCCCTAAAAGCGGAGATGGTACGTTTGGTATACTCGTACACTGAGTCGGCCAATACATCAACCGATAGCCCTTCCCACGCTTTAGGTATGGGTTGCTTGCCGGGATCGGCCCAGCTGTCGGCATAATGGTAATCCAGTAAAAATTTGTATCCGCGCTTCTTGGCCTGTTGTGCCATCTGGATAGTGTATTGCAAATCGTTGGGCAGCTGATCGGGGGAATGGAACAAACGCAGGCGAATCCAATTGTAGCCGTGAGATTTAAAAATATCCAAGCCGGGCTTCGCAACTCCATCGTCTTTAAACACCATCCCGGAATCTTCCGCCATTTTCAGGAACGAGAGGTCAGCCCCCACCGCATAGTTCAGTTCTACGGTTCCTTTTGGAGCACTGCCACTATTTCTATTTTCTTGTGCCCTGGAAATGTAGGTTAACCCCAAAAGGGCGATAAATAAAAGAGCAAAAACCTTATGTAACTGCTGTGTCATAATCTTAGTTTTGGATATTAATATTCTTTTCTGCTGATTTTAAACCGTGAGTTTCAGCCCGTATAGTACCTTCTCCACCCTTCTTACCGGCCCGCAGTAAGATGGCGGCAATGCCGGCTTCGGCTTTTATAGAATTCCGCCCGATCAGGCTGACATCTCCTTCCACACTAAATGTCACCGATGAACTGTCGGTGGGTACCGTGGTACCGTTGGCATCGATAACGGAAGCATAGACAAACACCACGTCTTTTTGACCAGCTTGCAGCGGCCGACCGCTGCTATCGATCTCCAGCTGAAGACTGGATGGCTGTCCCGGGCTATGGCGAACTGTCTCAGCCACTTTTTGCCCATTGATGAAACCAACCGCCCGTAATGATCCGGGCTCAAATTTGTTCAGCTCATAGGTAAACGGCGGATGGCGCAGATGTGATGATAGGCGTCCATTGTCGGGACGCTTGCGATCCACCAGCTCTCCGTTAAGATAAAGGGCTACCTCCTCGGTATTACTGTACACTTTAGCCTTGGTGAAGGTAGAATCCGACCAAAAATTGGCGATATAAACCATCGGCTTGCCGAATTCGGTCTCATTATCCATATTCGGGCCCGCCTGACTCCTGTAAAAATAAAAGGCGAACTTGGGAATACGAAAAATATCCCTAATTCCGGACGCCTCGAGGTTGGGCGCATAGCCCCGGTTATAATCGTACATCACCCAGTTGGCATCGCCGAAGGCCGGTCCCTGCAGATTGCTGTTATGGGCCTCCTGGAAATTAAGCGCCTGCTGGGCGAGCCGCTTCTGCCCGTCCCCTCGCAACTGACGCGAATTCCGCTCCTGTTCCTGAAGATCCTCAAAAGCTTCCTGGTTAAAGCCGGCATTCTGCGCATAATATTCCCAGTCGCCGTACTCGGCAATAAACAGCGGCTTATCTTTGCTATAATCATTCCAGTATTCAGGCGGTTGGGAATGCTGACGCGCCGGAATAAAAATGTCGTAGGCATAATCCATCCAGCCGGTGGAATAGGCATCCTCAAACGGCAGTTCTTCATGGACAATGACGTTGGCTTTCTCCATAAAGGACTTGTCCATATTGGATTCGTTCAGCGAAGCCTCCCAAAGTACCACGCTCGGATGGTTGCGATCACGGCGGATCATCCGGCGGATATTTCGATAGCTTAGTTGCTGAAATTCTTCTCCTCCGAAGAACTGCCAGCCCGGAATAGCATCCATAAACAGGATACCGAGCTCGTCACAGGCGTCCAGAAAGGCCGGTGAAGGTGGATAGTGTGCCGTTCGAATAAAATTAAAGCCCGCTTCCTTGATCTTATACGCATCGCGATACTGAGCATTATTCGACAGCGCATAGCCGATGTAGGGATATGATTGATGGCGATTGGTGCCGCGAAGCTGAAGTCTCTTCCCGTTCAGTAGAAATCCGTTTTCTTCATCAAAGGAAATGGTTCGAATGCCGATGCGCTCCTGTTTTGAATCAAGGGTATTCCCGTCTTCATCATGCAATGTTGCGGTTATAGTATAGAGGTATGGCTGATCGGGCGACCACAGCCGGGGATTCTCTATGGTAAATGCTTGCCGGAACAGGGCATTGGTATCCGCCGAAATCTCTTTCGGTTCGGATTGAAGACGTGCCACTACATTATGATCTTCATCCCTCAGGCTTGTAGTCAGGTATGCCGAACGGCCCTGGCTATAGAGATTAGATACATCAGTCTGCAGGTTTACCGTAGCCGATTTGTTCGAAACTTTGGAGTAGTGTACACGCAATCCACCCGCCGCGGTCCGGCCTGCAGCTATGGGATCAGAAATATGCAGCTTGTCATCCACCAGCAACCGGACATTGCGGTACAACCCGCTAAAATAATTGAAATCCAACGACTTAATGGGCTTGCCAGGTGGAATGGTGGGATTATCCTCGTTATTAAGTTTAACCACAAGCACATTCTCCTTCCCGAAATTTAGTTTGTCGGTCAGATTTACGACAAACGGCAAATACCCGCCTTTGTGGGTGGCCAGCTTTTGGCCGTTCAGATACACATCGGCCTCATGCATAGCTGCCCCAAATTTTACAGCAATATGCTTGCCTTTATCGGCGGAGGGCACTTTGAAAAACTTGCGGTAAAAGACGGTGCCCTGCCACTGCTGATCTTTGATGACCAGCGGCTCAATGTGGGCGGTATGCGGCAATGCAACCGACTCCCAATCTGCCTCGCCACCACGCTTAAAATATGCTGCAGTGACGGTCGTATCGATAGTGCGGGCAAACTGCCACCTCTCATTAAAGTTGCGTGTGGTGCTGTGGGTATGGGATTGAAGTTGATTGCCCCTACAACTGTAAATCGCCAGACCCAGCACCGCTAGAGCAGCAAGTTTTAGAACAAATCGGTTATATGGATGCATTCTTTATAATAATCGTTTCGTACCGGGATTTGATATGTTTCAAACAGATCAAATGATGCTTCCGGTCACAGAAAGCCGGATGTTAACGTTAAAATAACCTTGGGTTAATATAATAAAATTTGAATAAGTTGAAGGGCGACAACGCCATATTTCAACAAAATGGGTAAGGCAGGAAGAAGCTTGGGAAAGCTCTTTATAAATAAAGGAAGTGAATATTAAGAACCACCGGCTTGATCAAACCGGTGGAACCGTATGGTCAAAATTTATAGAAGAGTGTAAGTCGTGGGATAAGGTCGGTCTGCGGGGTTTCACCCAGCGGATCCTCGCCGTAGGCCACGGCTTCGATATTCGGCATGAGGTGGATTTGTCCCTCCACAAGAATATCTACGCCTCCTACAATAAAGGTAGAGTCCACATTTTCGGCAAAAGGAATGTAGGAATTACCGCTACCGCCAATGTAGGGATCAAACAGGTGGTCAACCCGCAAAAAGCCGGTCATCCCATCATCAAACTTCACATTAGTAAAAACAGATACCAGGTCGAGATTAAGATCCGATCCACCAACCAAGGCATCGCGGTGCTGATAGGAATACAGGGCCCCTGCGTTCAGTTTGTCCGTCTGATAACCTGCAAACAGCTGAGCCGTCTGATAATCGCGACTGTCGTTGTCATTCATATCTACATAGCCTTGTACAGTCAGCTTATCGGTCACCTCATAACCAAGAGCAAGCATCAGTTTCTTGCCTTTATCGATCTCCGGTTTGTTGCTGTTTCCGTTGCCGATAAACAGGTGATATTGCAGTCTTTCGTCACTGCCAAAGGCTCCCTTAAAGGCAATACCCATATCGCGGGAACTGCCAAAGTCATAGAGATCCTGTGGAGACTTCTCTACCGACCGATAACCCCAAACGTCTTCGGTTAGCCCAAAGGTGGGCGTGGAGGAAATACCGGCGTAAATTTCGTGCCGGTCATTGTGCCATTTCAGATAGGCGTCTTTAACATCCGGTACCATTGAGGTGCTGGTTGTAAAATCGCCCGCTGATCCCATCTCCAGGCGTAGCCGACTCGAGAAAGAGTCGCTGAACTCCCGTTCGTAAGTAAGATAGATACGACGGAACCAAAAGCCGTTTTTCCCTTCAATATCATTATCGTGGTTTTGAGCCATCCAATAATAATCAAAATAGGTTCTGCCACTTAGAGTACCACTTTCTCCTACCTGAACCTGAGCAAACAAGGAGGTAACAGAAAGGCATACCATGGCAAAACATAGCAATGCTATTCGCTTAATCATTTGTGTGCTGATTTATTTTAAGGTGTACTGATCTATTTAATATGTCCTGAGTACATGCGGTAAGGTGCTTAGCGTAATAAAAAGGATCGCAGAATCAGGATACTTCAGAAATCAAACTTACGGGAGCTTTATTTTTTCCCGTTCTTCTGTTTTGACTTCATTTTTTGATGCTTCAAAACCTTCGCTTCGATGTAGAAAATCAGATCTTCCGCAATATTTTTGGTCAAATCACCAACCCGTTCCAGCTTGCGGATTATAGAAAACAGATACAGGTAGTTCCTCGTCTGCTGTACATCAGATTCAATGAGATCGGCCGTGACCTCCGATACTTCCCTGTTAATTTCATTGAGGGTTTTATCCAGCTTGAAGACTTTTCGGGCCAGCTCGGTATCCTCGGTAATAAAGGCGTTGAAGACATTACTCATCATTTTGATGGAGGTTTCATACATTTCATCGATGCGCATCTTCTTCATGGTCTCTTCGTCGATGGGCTTACCGAAATCCATAATATATTTTGCCACACTATTGGCATGATCGCCCACTCGTTCCAGGTCGGAATTTATTTTAAAGGAAGCCATCACAAATCGCAGATCTACGGCCACCGGATTGTAGAGCGCCAGAATATTTTCGCAATCGCGGTCGATGGTAAGTTCCAGGCTGTCTACCCGCTTTTCATTGGCCATAATCTCGTGAGCCAACTCCTCATCAAAATTAATTAACGCTTTTTCCCCTTTCTCCAGCTGATTTTTCACGAGAAACATCAGCTCAAGGATGTTATCCTTCAATAATTTTATTTCCGTATCTAAGTGTGACATATGCTAATCTTTTTGCTATCTGATGAATTAACCGAACCTGCCTGTAATGTAATTCTGCGTGCGGTCTTTTTCAGGATTGGTAAATATTTTTTTAGTATCTCCGTACTCGATCAATTTTCCCATATATAAAAAGGCGGTATTGTCGCTAACCCGGCCTGCCTGCTGCATATTGTGTGTAACAATAACAATGGTGTATTTCTTCTTCAGTTCCTGAATAAGGTCTTCAATTTTTCCTGAAGAAATGGGATCCAGTGCGGATGTAGGTTCATCCATCAACAGTACAGTGGGTTTTACGGCAAGTGCCCGCGCAATACATAATCGTTGCTGCTGACCGCCCGACAACGCCAGGGCCTGTTTATCCAGTTTTCCTTCGATCTCTCGGTAAAGCGTGGCCTGTTTCAGAGATTCGACTACGCGTTCTTCGATAAATTCTTCGTCTTTAATTCCCTGTATACGTAGTCCATAGGCCACATTTTCGTAGATGGATTTGGGAAAAGGATTGGGTTTCTGAAAGACCATTCCTACGATCTTTCGCAACTCTTCCACTTTGATCGAAGAATGATAAATATCCTTGTCGTCCATCAGGATATCCCCCTCCATGCGAAAGCTGTCGATATAATCGTTCATCCGGTTAAAAAGCCGTAAAAAAGTGGACTTCCCGCAACCTGAGGGACCTATAAAAGCCGTAATGGAATTATCCGGTATATCGAGACTGATATCCTTGATTGCCTGAAAATCACCATAGAAGACATTCACGTTTTTAGCACGAAGCTTATAGTTGGTGCTAGTGGAGCTCATCTTCGGCTTTGTCTCCACGTTGGTCGCTTTGGGTTTTGATCTCTTCGTATCTGAATCCATCCTGTTATAAACTGTTTTCAAAAATTATCGCAGAAGTATTACCATTTAACCCGCTGTTGCCATTTGTGACGCAGGTAAACTGCGATTCCATTCATCATAAATGTAATTCCCAGCAGCACAATGATTCCAGCCGCCGCGTTGATGACAAATTCCTGTTGCGGGCGCGTTACCCAATTAAATATCTGTACCGGCAGTACGGTAAATTCGTCCATCGGACTTTTGGGAGCAAAAGGAACATAAACCAAAGCCCCGACCACAATCAAGGGTGCTGTTTCGCCCACGGCCCGCGAAATCGCCAGGATCACTCCCGTAAGAATTCCGCCAAAGGAAGCCGGCAGTATCTGGTACCAGATGGTTTGCCACTTCGAAGCCCCGAGGGCCACAGAAGCCTCTTTAATAGTACTGGGAACGGCACGAACCGCCTCCCGGGTAGAGACAATAATGATCGGTAAAATCAGCAGCGACAAGGTAAGCGATCCTGCAAGTATGCTGTTGCCCATCTGCATCATCCGTACAAATACTCCCAGACCCAGCAGACCGTAAATAATAGATGGTACACCGGCAAGGTTGGAAATATTGATCTCCAAAAATGTACTTAACCAGCTGTTACCTCCATACTCTTCCAAATAAATGCCGGCGCCCACACCCAGCGGAAAAGAAATCATCGTGGTAAACACAAGTATCCAAACGGTTCCCATCCAAGCAGAATAGATACCCGATTTCTCGGCAAACCGAGACGGCAAACTCATAACAAAATCCCAGCTCAGTCGCTCTAGTCCCTGGTATAGGATAAAACCTATAAAAATGGCCAGAATTACGATACCAAATAAGGTAGCTGAAATACCAACGACCTTGAATATCTTATCCTTAAGTCTGTTTCGCTTAGCGTTATTCATACTTCTCCTGGTATCTGTTTCTAATCCAGTAGCTGATATTGTTCAGAATGAAAGTCAACACAAACAACGTAATACCTGCCGCAAAAATGGTTTTGTAGGCAATGGTACCCTGCGGGACATCCCCGGAGCTTACCTGCACGATATAAGCGGTAATGGTTTCAATCGGCACCGTGGGATCAAACGTAAACTGAGGCATTTGTCCCGCAGCTATTGCCACGATCATCGTCTCCCCTATGGCACGGGATATCGCCAGAATAACCGAAACGATAATGCCTGAGGAAGCGGCGGGAACCAGCACTCGGAATGCCGTTTGAAAACGCGTAGATCCCATTCCATAGGAAGCTTGTCGCAGTGAATCGGGAACGGCAGCCAGAGCATCTTCACTGAGCGAAGAAACAAATGGGATGATCATAATTCCCATTACAATTCCCGGTGAAAGTGCATTAAAACCGGCGAGATCGGGAATAAATATTTTCAAAAAGGGGGTTACAATCATCAGAGCAAAAAAACCGTAGACTACCGTCGGCACTACGGCAAGCACTTCCAGCAAGGGCTTTACAATCCTGCGAAAACGCTGGGGGGCGTACTCATTGAGATAAATGGCAATGGTAAGCCCGATCGGCAAGGCCACGGCAATCGCAATGAAAGTAGTAAGCAAGGTGCCCGAAATAAGGGGAAGTATTCCATAACTTTTTTCGGCAAAAAGCGGCGTCCACTCCATACCGGTCAAAAAGTCGATGATTGAGACCTCCTGAAAAAAACCAATGGCCTCAACCAACAAAATAAGTATAATCCCAATCGTGGTAAGAATGGTCACCAGCGCGCAAAACGCCAGCACCTTTTCAATTACTTTTTCTTTGAAGTTTGTAGACATTTATGGCTAGGTAGTTTACCCGTCCGCCCAGCCGCGGACGGGCCGGCTAATTATTTTGCTTGAAGGGTATCGGAAGCAAAGCTTTTGAAGGTAGAAAGCTGATCTTTGTATTCTGCGTCGGGAAGCGGGACGTACCCTACGGACTTAGCCAATTGTCCGGCGTTATTCAGGTAGAAGTCAACAAAAGATTGTACCTGTGGACGTTTTGCGGATGACTTAGCCACATAGATATACAGGGAACGAGATAGTGGTTTGTAGGTTCCGCTCTTGACCGTTTCGAGTGATGGATCTACAGGTCCATCTCCGGCATCTATCCCAATCAGCTTCAACTTGTCCTGATTTTCCTCATAGTATGCCAGGCCAAAATATCCGAGTGCATATTCGTCGGTTGAAATTCCCTGTACGGCCACATTGTAGTCGGAAACCGCATTATAGTCGGAGCGGCTGGCACCCGATTCGCCCATGATGGCCTCGGTAAAAAAGTCGTAGGTTCCGTGGGCGGTATTGGGACCATACAGATGAATGTCCTTATCCGGCCACTCAGCATTGAGATCGCTCCATTGCTGAATATCGCTGTCCGGTGCCCACAATTCTTTAAGCTGCTCGGGCGTAATCGAATCCAACCAGTCATTATCAGGATGTACAACGATAGAGATACCGTCTAATGCTACGGTAAGTTCTTGGAATTCGATACCGTTTTCCTGGCAAAGTTGTTTTTCTCCTTCGGTAATCTGTCGGGAGGCATCAGAGATATCGGTCTCGCCACGGGCAAACTTCTTAAACCCGGCTCCTGAACCCGAAGAACCAACAGTTACACGAATATTAGGCTCTTTACTTCGGAATTCCTCCGCTACTGCTTCCGTAATGGGATAGACCGTACTGGAGCCATCAATTTTTACCTCTCCAGAAAGTTGATCGGAGCCTCCGGAGCCACACGATGTTAAAAACAAACCGCCGAATACGAGTAGGAATAAATACTTGTTAATCATCATCTCAAGTTTAAGATTTTTAGAATCTATAGTTATGTGAAAGTGTGCTGTAGTACAACGGCTTAATGTATCTGAAAAAATTAAGACTTTTGTTAACTCAATATTAAATCTCAAAACCCCAGACCCTGAAAACAGCCTAAAAATAGTGTTAAGAGCTTTCAACTGTTCTTCCGTTGTGCCTAAAACACCCAGTTTTAAACCTGCAGCTGCCCTTGGAGTTTGAAGTTAATGTTTTAACTTAAGGTGCAAGAAAACCTCTAAGTGAGGCTCAATAAATAACTTTCCAAAAAGTAATTCAAATTCATGGACAGTGAACCAACAAGCAAACTGGCAGTACTCATCGATGCTGACAATGCCCAACCCCTTATTATTGAAGGTCTGTTAGCTGAGATTGCCAAATATGGCATTGCCAATGTGAAACGTATTTATGGCGACTGGACCTCCCCCAAGCTCCGCGGCTGGAAAGATCACCTTCTGGATCATTCCCTGCAGCCCATACAACAGTTTGGATATACGAGCGGCAAAAACGCTACCGACAGTGCCATGATTATCGACGCCATGGATCTGCTTTACACCAATAAATTTGATGGTTTCTGTATCGTTTCAAGCGACAGCGACTTTACCAAGCTGGCTGCCCGCATTCGAGAAGCCGGCCTGGTGGTTTATGGATTCGGAGAGCAAAAGACCCCGGATCCCTTTGTTGCCGCATGCGATAAATTCATCTACACCGAAGTGCTGCGAAGCGAAGAGGAAACCAGTACGGATGGATTCCGTCAAACCCCTACCAATGAGCTGAAGCAGGACACCAAGCTTGTCAACCTCATACGTAATGCGATTGAAGCCTCTTCGGACGAAAGCAACTGGGCACACCTCGGGCAGGTGGGCAGTTACATTTCTAAGCAGTCTCCGGAGTTTGATCCCCGCAATTACGGATACCGAAAACTGAGCGACCTTGTAAAAGCTATCAAGCTATTCGAATTCGAGGAACGAAGCACGGGAGAAGGCCAATCGGTGGCTGTTTACGTAAAAGACAAGCGAAAGTAACGGATAAAGATTAAACAGCCGTTGCGGTGTATTATTGAATCTCTAGCCTCTTGTTCTATATTTATCTGCGTGAGTATATAGCATTGAAATATAACGTGAGTTCGACATAAGAACATGGTATTCGTCATCCAGAGTGCAATCCGAGGGGAATGTTCCTCGGATGAAGTCGAAGGATGCCGTTCAAGCCGGAAATTAGGATCTTCAACTATGTTTTGCCCCGGCAAACGGGGCGAAAACTGCGCTCAGACTGACGCTAATTGATACTTGCTATTTCGAACTGACGTTAATTTAAACTCAAAAAAAGATCAAAACCGTGCCATCCGCGTTCTATTATTTCTAATCTGAAATGGAAGTCTCTTTAATAAATTTACGCGCTGCCCATTGGCTGCCCCAAAAGCCCATAAACATCGCCAGCAGCACCATCCCGCCGCACAGATAGTACCAGCGCCCAAACGGCCATTCGAGCACCCCAAATTGCGGAACGTATCGCGGAAGCAAAAACTGAAATGACAGGTACATCACTCCCACCGAAAGCAGACCGGCAATCAGTCCCTGAATAAGGCCTTCGATAACAAATGGCCTGCGAATAAAACTGTTAGTGGCTCCTACCAGCTTCATAGCTTTGATCAATCCTTTTTTGGCATAGATAGTCAACCGGATAGTGTTGAACACAAGAATAAGAGCAGCCAATAAAATCAGCAAGCCGAGTCCGCCGCCTACCGATGCCACGGTCCGGAAGCGCGACTCCAGCATCTGCAGCAGCTTCTGATTAAAGCGAACCTCGTCGACACCGCGATAGGTTTTAATTTTCCGCACCAGCGAATCAACACGGGCAACTTTGGTATCAGGGTTAATCTTTAACTTGAAAGAGGCCGGCAGAAATTGAAGATCAGCCAGCGAACTGCCTCCCGACCCAAACTCTTCTTTAAAAATGGTGGCTGCGCTGTCTTTCGAAATATAATTAACTTCCTGCACCATCTGGTTGCTTTCAAGCTTATCTTCGAGTTCATTGGTGGTACGCTGATCCAGATCAACCAGAAACACCTCAACATCAATGGATTTTTTTAATGATTGTGCTACCTCGTAGCCGTTATATGAGATTCGGGCCAATACACCGAGTAGCAATACGGCAATAAACAATGAGAAAATTGAGGTAAACGAGGCCAACCTGGCGCGGTTGAATCCCGCTATTCCTTCTCTGATTACATACCCTAGACTCATCGTATTTTTATGCTTTGTATTGATTTTAGTGTATGCTAGTTCCGAAACAGTGCCCGAACTCCAAAAATAAAGCGGCGCTTGGACATGGGGTATTGAGCAGATTCAAAGTAGCCCAGTTGATTAACATCGTCAAGCACGTTTTCCCATCGCAGTATAAACATGATTGATCGCACGCGCGCTGAGATATCAACGTCGAGTCTGTTAAAAACGGGCAGAAACTGATCATTGCTAACCGGCTGCCAGTAATCCAGTACCGGATTATAGTGATCCGCCTGATAGCGAAACGGGGCCATCATCCCCGAAAGCCCTGCCTTTATATAGGTCGCCCGATCAAAAAGATAACCTTTCCAATAGGCACTGCCTTTAAGCCATAGGCGCTTGTCGGGACTCATTGGGATGGAACCGGTCGGATCCGTAAAGCTATCCGTATATCGATGTACCGTGGCCGAGCCGTCGAACTCGAAATGCGTAAGATTCCATTCGAAAAAAGCTGTTGCCGACTGGGAAGCATAGTTGGTTACATTGGTGAAACTGCTATCAATTACCATAATACCGTCGGTAATGTCTTTGTGCTGCGCCCGAATACCAAGTTCAGTATCCTCCGTAAAATGATAGCTTAGTTCCGCTCGTGCTTCCTGAATTTTTTCATTGTTCAGAGATTCATTGCCGCTATACTCTATAGAATTCCAATACAGCTGTTCCGGTGTTGGTATGACGGATCCACTTGATATACCGGGACTAAGCGTAAATCCTCCCAGCGAAAAGTCTGCAGACGCATTCAGCCGATAGCCCTGAAATCCGTCACTGCGATATGTTATGCTTCCGCCTCCATAAAGCTGAATAATGGGAGTGTAATCGACTTCAACTCTGCCCTCTGCATCCAACAGCGACCAATTAGATAACCGAACATTGGAAGAATCATCCAGAGCGTTAAAATACTGCTTATAATTGGCCGAAGCCTGGAGCGAAAGTCCCCCCAACTCCCACCATTTGATGGCATTGATACCAGCCGACCAAATTTTGTACTGGGTAGTGTCGGGCCTATAACTTAAGAGTCGTTCATTACCGCGATAAAATAGCCCCGCCCGGAAATTATCGGTAGATACGGTAGAATCAGGTTTGCGCTGGTAGTACTGCAGGGCCAACATGCTCGAGGTTTCTTGCGAACTAGCCGAATTTTGATTGGAAGTAGCATTAAAGCGGTTAAAATTGAACAGCCTCATATCCTGCATGAGATATCCAAAAGGCTGTCCCAAATCATAATTATTGTTGATATAATTCAGCTTTAAATAACGTTGTTTATCCAGGTGATGACTGATTTTAGCATAAATCTGACGCCCCGTCACCGAGGAGTTCGAATATTCGCCGCCGGCTCGACGATCCCAGTAACTCAGCTCAACATTGGTTCGCTGGGAAAGATTATGACTGACTTCAAACTCCAGGTTACGAAAAGAGAACTTACTTTCGCTGTAAATAAGCCGGGAAAGGGGTTTGTTCAGATAATATTGGCGTGTATAATAGGTCGTTCGATACTCTGTGCCCAAATCCTGGGAATAGACATCGGCCATTTTGTGCTGTGGGATCAGCGACCAGTTCAGTCGGCCCGTTACCGGATCATTTAGGGAAATACCCTCCCACTGCAGCTGCTGATACCTGGGTTCATGTGCATAGCGCAGCACGCCGTTGTTACGGATGGCCGTACCCAGTCGATAGGTGATAACACCCGGTTCTCTATTTAATCGGTAGGTCCAGTCGGGCCAAAGCTGCCAGCGAAGCGTGCTGTCAGTTGCGGCGGTTTCTGCACCCAAGGGGGCATGAAACTCCCAGGGCACCACTTTAAACAACGGTTTCTTTTCTTCTTCTTGTTTTTGCCTGGCCTGCTGAGGTTGGCTAATGGTTACCGGCTTTAAAAGGGTACTGTCGATGACAACCGAATCAATACGGGTAGAATCCACCTGGGCGACAGCACCAACTGCAAACACCAATAGAAAAAGAGTTAGATATGTATAGCGCTGGATTCTCAAGCCGAGTGTTTTTTAAGTCCGTATGGCATTTCATGAATATTGAGTACGCACCGACGAACCATTTCCAGTGCCACCGCAGCAGTTCGCTCCTTATTAATCAGCCGATCGTTCGTAAATCGTGTATTAAGGGCAAAATGCTGGTCCTGGCTCCAGAAACCAATCCAAACCGTACCTACCGGTTTCTCTTCCGTACCGCCGCCCGGTCCGGCAATACCGGTGGTAGAAATGCCAACATCAGCATCCAGCGCCTCAGCTACTCCTTTGGCCATCTGCAGGGCTACCTCGCGGCTTACCGCACCTTTTTGTTCCAGGTCTTCGGGTGATACGCCCAGCTGATGTTGTTTTACTTCATTCGCATACGAAACCACCCCGCCTTTCATATATCGGCTGCTCCCGGGAATATCGGTAATAGCATTGGCAATATATCCGCCGGTGCAGCTTTCAGCCACGGCAATCCATTGGCCGTGATTATGCAACACTTGTCCCACGGCCTGGGCCAGAACCAGTTCCTTGCCTTCTCCAATGATAAAGTCAGCGGCTTTGCTGTGGATATGATCAGCAACCGGTTTGATGTGCTGATCGATTTCCTCTTCGGAAGTCCCGTAAGCGCTGATCCGAATTCGGGTACCCTGCGGACTGGGGAGATAAGCTACGCTCAGGTTTTCGTTTGTAAAGGAAGATAAATCACCAATTACCTCATCACTCAAGGTGCTTTCTCCTACACCGGCCGTTACAATATAATGAGATCTTCGGAATTCGATTTCCCCATTGGCAGAGCGAATTTTGGGGATTACTTTCTCATTCATCAGATGCTTCATCTCGTGAGGCACTCCCGGAAGTACTGCCAGTTTTGTATTTCCGCGGTCAAACCACATGCCCGGAGCGGTACCCTGCGTATTGAAGAGCACCTCACAGCAATCCGGCACTTCGGCCTGGTGATAATTCGATTCGCTGAAAGGAATATTTCGCTGCTTGAAAATTTTCTTTATAAAGTCGAGGACCGAACTATCCACCACCAGCTCACAACCAAATAGCTCTGCTACTGCTTTTTTGGTGATGTCGTCGTGGGTAGGTCCCAGTCCCCCCGTAGTAATCACGAGATCCGCTTCATCCAGTGCCTGTTGCAGCACCCGCTTCATGGTCTCAAGATCGTCTCCTATGGTATGAATATATGTTACCTCCACCCCGGCTTCGGTCAACACCTGTCCCAGCCAGCTGCCATTGGTATTCACCGTATCTCCAATCAGAAGTTCATTACCAATGCTAATTACCTGACACTGCATGCTACTTACATTTGTTGGTTAGTACAATCAAAAATCGTTGAGCAAAATATCAAAACCTGTCCCCTTTTCGAAGCATTTTTATACTCTGTCATTACTGGCGACGATCCCTGGCGAAGTCAACAAAGGATATCTGGACTCAGTCAAATCTGTTAAACCCGTTAATACATTTTACCGCCGTCGGGATCAGCAAAAGCAAAAAACATTTAATTCTTGACAACTATTGCTATCTTTGGGGCGTGCGTAAACTACCGAACATATTAAGTACTATCCGCATCATTTTGGCGCCTATTTTCCTGATGCTTTATGTACAGGATGAAGTCGTGTGGCGTGCACTGAGCGTGGGAATTTTTGCCGTTGCTGTGGTTACCGATTTTTTTGACGGCTACCTCGCCCGTCTCTATAGCGCTGAAACACAGTACGGGGTGTTTCTCGATCCCCTGGCCGACAAATTTTTAACTTTTGCAGGTTTTATCTGTTTGCCCTTTATTGATGCCACGCAATTCCCGTGGTGGGCTGTCGGGGTTATTGTGCTTCGGGATGTTGTAGTCACCGCCATGCGAATCCTGGCCGATTACCGAAACATCATGATGGAAACACGTTTTATGGCCAAAGTTAAAACGATGAGTCAGATGCTCTTTCTTTACTTGGCCCTGATGGTGGGCGTATTCGTGAAATCTGATGTGTGGCTGAGTCCCTATTCCAGGCAATTATTACAATCGGGAATTCTGGAATGGGGGATGATTGCCGTGGTCGCTCTTACTGTTTATTCGGGATTTGAATACATATATATTAATAAAAATATTTTTTCACTCACTCATAATGAACAAACTTAAACCAATTCTCGGTAGTTTTTTTTATGCCGGTTTTCTTCCTAATGCACCGGGGACCTGGGGTAGTTTCTTTGCTTTAATTCCGATTTATTTTATTGGCGTTTATACCCCCTGGTATGGCATCGTACTTTTCACGCTCCTCAGCTCATATCTTACGGTTTGGGTATCCGAAGAATGTGAACGGGCCTGGGGCGGCGACCCTTCTCCCCTGGTAATGGACGAGCTGGCCGGTCAGGGAATGGCTTTTATTGCTATTCCTTTTGCGCCCGATTTGAATACCAACCTGATGCTTTTGTTTTTAGGTTTTGTATTCTTCCGATTTTTTGACATTCAAAAACCTCTGGGGGTTAATAAACTTCAGAAACTTCCCGGAGGCTGGGGCATCCTGGTTGATGATCTGCTGGCCGGATTTTACGCCTTTTTGTGCCTCAAGTTGCTGCTTTATATTCTTAGCATCATTTAGCATATATTTCTCTAACTTCATCAGAGATATTACATTAAAAGCGATATGATAGTCGCTATAATAAAGTTATTAATGAAGGTTTGACCTATGATTATTGACGAAGAATTTGCCCAAGAAATTGCACTGGATCTGCTGAACATCAACGCCGTTATTTTGCGTCCCGATGAACCTTTTACCTGGTCCTCGGGATGGAATTCACCTATTTATTGCGATAACCGACTGACAATGCGTTATCCTAAAATTCGGAAGAAAATTGCCCAAAGATTTGTCAAGTTCATTGATGAAAATTATCCTGATGTTGATGTAATTACCGGTACTGCTACAGCCGGAATTCCCCATGCCGCCTGGGTCGCCGAAAACATGGATAAACCGATGTCGTATGTCCGTGCCAAAGCCAAAGCGTACGGACTCGGCAACCAGATCGAGGGCGGCATCCAGAAAGGAGAAACCACTGTTGTAATTGAAGATCTGATTTCTACCGGCGGTTCCGCTATCTCCGTGGTCGAAGCCCTGCAGTTTATTGGCGCCGATATCGAAGCGGTACTCAGCATTTTCACCTACGGATTTGATAAAGCCCTTAAGCGATTTGATAAAGCGGGCGTACCCATGTATACCCTAACCGACTATTCCACCCTCATCGATGTGGCCAGCAAACACGATTATGTTGATGAAAGCGCGCTGGAAACCCTCGCGGAATGGAGGAAACAACCTGAAACCTGGCCGAATTAAGATTCAGGTTACAGGATACGGGTACAGGATGCATGATACGGGATACAAGATGCAGGATTCAGTTCATCTTGCATCATGCATCCTGAATCTCGAAAATATGCTTCGAGGGAGTTGTACTCCCGAGATAGTAAATCCAATCCTAAATAAGCTTACCAACTTCTCGTGATTCAACTCAAGCGAGCTTACGATTCGGTTGAAGAAAGCGACGGCTGCCGGGTACTGGTGGATCGACTCTGGCCGCGCGGGATCAGTAAAGAAGATCTGAAGCTCACCGCCTGGATTAAAGAGATTGCCCCTTCCGATGAGCTGCGTCAATGGTTCGAGCACGACCCCGAAAAGTTCAAGGAGTTTCAAAAAAGATACTTCGCCGAGCTGAAAAGAAATGAAGAGCCTCTCCGGGAACTCCAACGGCTAAGCAATAACTGTGATCGGCTGACATTGGTTTACGGGGCCAAAGACCGAGAGCATAATAACGCCGTAGCACTTAAAGAATATTTACAAACAAAGGCTAATTTCTAATTCTATAGGTTCTCAGTTCAAAATTAAGACCGATCGCCGGTTAGGAAGAAAACCAATCACCTTTCATAAAGAGCGAATCTCTTCTTATATTATCCAGTCTGAAATAATCAGTAAAAAAACCCCGCTCACATTGGATCAACGCAACTTTTATATCGAAACTTACGGCTGTCAGATGAACGTATCCGACACCGAAATCGTCAATTCCATTCTAATGGAAGAGGGCATGCAGCCCGTCAGCGAGCCGGAAGACGCAGAAGTTATTTTTGTGAACACCTGCTCCATCCGGGAAAATGCCGAGGAACGGGTATGGAACCGTCTCAAGGAATTTAAAGCAATGAAGCGGGAGCGTAAAGATGGAAACATGACGGTGGGCGTCTTAGGATGTATGGCCGAACGTATCCGGGATCAAATCATGGAAAAAGAGGAGTTGGTAGATCTCGTCGTCGGTCCCGATGCCTATCGAGACCTGCCCAAGCTGCTTGCCGATGTAAGTGAAGGCCAAAAAGCGGCCAACACCCTACTCTCACTCGAAGAAACCTATGCCGACATCAAACCAGTTCGGCGCAACGACAACGGGGTCAGCGCTTTTGTAACGATTATGCGGGGTTGTGATAATATGTGTGCGTTTTGCGTGGTTCCGTTTACCCGGGGACGCGAACGCAGCCGGCCCGCCGAAAGCATTCTGGAAGAACTGCAGAGTCTAAGCGATCAGGGATACAAAGAAGTTACCCTGCTGGGCCAAAATGTAAACTCTTACGATGACGGGGATAACTCTTTTGCTGATCTGATGTACAAGGCCAGCCAAGTGGATCCCGAGATGCGCATTCGCTTTTCTTCTCCGCATCCCAAGGACTTTCCGGAAGAACTGCTCCAGAGTATCAGCGAGCAGCCCAACCTCTGCAACTATATTCACATTCCGGCCCAATCCGGCAACAATGAAGTGCTGGAACGCATGCGTCGTCCCTATACCCGCGAGCAATATCTTGAGCTGATAGGAAAAATGCGGGACATCATTCCCGGTGTTACCTTGTCCACGGACATCATTACCGGCTTCTGTGGCGAAACCGAAGAAGAACATCAGGATACCCTCTCGCTAATGGCCGAAGTGGAATACGATCTGGCCTATATGTTTGCCTATTCCGAGCGCGGTCGCACGCTGGCCCAGCGCAAATACGAAGACGATGTACCCGAAGACGTGAAAAAGCGGCGCCTCTCTGAGATCATCAAACAACAGATGGATATACAGGAAAAACTCAACAAACAAGAGATTGGCCGCCGGCACCTAGTCCTGGTGGAAGGTACCAGTAAACGCTCGGACGAGCAGCTGTGCGGGAGAACCGACACCAATAAAATGGTAGTCTTCGACCGGGAGGATTATGAAAAAGGGGATTACGTGGAAGTCACCATCACCGATTGCACCTCTGCTACGCTGATGGGGGATCCTATCAAGAAGAGCAGCATTCAAGAATTTGAACAGGAAAAGGTTACTGCCTGATTGTTTTCTTATCTTAGTTAAATTCAAAAGTCCGCTTTTTATGGCGGACTTTTTTATGGATTTACGAAATAAGAAATTTCTGTTACTTCATCATTATTTGAATCAAAATAAATAAGTAATCCATCATAATCACTTCCAGGACAACCAAATGATATAGAATAATTAGTACTGATGACAGGTGGACGCAATAGTTTCAAACTCTCATCAAACTTCTGCTGAAGTTCTGTAAAAGATTCACCAACCCTAATACTTTTCCCTAAAACGGTAATAGGCCAGGAACTCTCCCTTATTGTCATTCCTGTAAATGTTGAATCACGAAAGGAAAAGCCAGTGGAACCATATTTATAACTATAGATTTCTACGATATCAACAACATCCAGCGATGAATAATTACCCCACATCTGTTTTATTTGTACAGAGTCGCCTTTGGTAGCATTTATCTGATCTATTGTATATCCATTGTATTTTATGGCCTCATATGCCTCACACGAAATCATATTTGTTCCTCTTGGCTGTGTTCGATTCAGATGGTGCGCCACTGTACCATCCCCAGTTCGATTTTCTCCCACAACAATTTGTGGTAATAAGAATAGACAAAAAAGTGGCAGAATCAGATCTTTCAATGAGTCCATAGTTCCTAATCTAATTAAAAATCTCTTCCGAATATATGTTTTAATCTCGTAAATCATTCACAGTAAAACATACAACTTCATCAAGCCTGCGATTATGCTTATCCGCAACTTGAAGGAATGGAACCAAATAAAAAAGCCCGTCTCCCTTCCAGGAAACGGGCTCATAAGAGAACTATGCTATGAGTCTAGTTACCACTAACTAGTCACTCCTCGTCTGTTGACATTAGTTACTGCTGAGTTCAACAGTACCTATGTCGTTGGTTTCTTCCACCGTCACGCTCACGTTTTCAACCTGCGTGGATTGATAGCCGTCTGCACGCGGTTCAAAGGAAACGGTATACGTTCCGTCTTCGAGACCGATCAGTTTAAAGTCCCCACTGGAAGTATCAGCAATGGTTGAAGCAAGCGTATCGGAATCGGCCAGCGCGTAAACGACCGGCTCGGCTTCTGCAGGATTTACTGTACCGGCGATGTTACCTGTGATTGCTTTTTCTTTAGCTCGGATAACCGGCTTAAGCAGATATTGCCCGCTTTGTCCCGCTTTCACGACCGATCGGCTTGCATCGAAATCCAGCAGCACGACATACTCGATATCCGACTGAATTTCAGCATCTATATTCAGTTTAATGCCGGTCTGTGCGCCACTTGGTACTTTCATGGCATGTTCTTCGCCATCAACAACAACGCTATGTCCGTTATTACTGAGTACCAGTCGAATCTGACTGTAGTCTCCTGCAGGCAATTCTTTAGTCCCGATAACTTCGGTAGCACCATTTACCAGATCCAGGAGATTATATTCTTGCTGAGGTTCATTAAGGGTAATCCAGCCTGAGCTGTCCGGGTTCTGAACTTCAACACGTTCAATATAGACGTTTACAGCATCCGCGGAATCAATGGGGGCATCCGTCATTTCAACCGTCATGGTACCGGTTCCGCCATCAGTACCGGTTCCGCATCCTGTAATAATCATTGAAAATATGAGTAGCACAAATGGTAGTGATAATAGCTTTCTGTCAAACATAAATTTATGGGGTTGATTAAGAAGAATGTATTGTGGTTTCATTTATTATCTGTCCATGTGACGACCGAAACAGAAAAGGGTTACTGACTTTTTTTAATCAAAAAACCCTTTTAAAGAATGAGAAGAGACTATTGATGAAACATACGGAACTGCCGAGCATTTATGTTCCGTTCGAGTTCCCATTACCGTTCCCGCGGCCTTTGTTGTTTTTGAGTCCTTTGGGAATGTCTCCGGGAGGTCCACCCCCAACTTTGCCATTGAAGAGGTTCTTGAGTATCTGTTTGGCGGGAATATTGCCACGCATCTGGTTGGCTACACCCTGAACTACAGAGGCGGCGGGCAGTTCACTACGCTGCTGGGCAAACTGCATGGCCGAGGGCAGTTTTTGAAGCTCATCAGCCTTGAAACCGCCCTTGAGTGCACGCACCAGAAATGTCCCCGACTCTTGAGGATTACTCTTAGCCTGTGGCAGATCCGGCAAAATGCCCATAGCCGCGATGATATCAGCCGGTGCTGCATTATTGAGAACCGAATTATTGCCTATCTGTTCGAGCACCTGTGAAACTGCATCGGAGGGTAAATCCTGCATAAATGATTTTGATGTGGCCTTGGTAAGCTCATTTCTGAAATGAGCCTGAGATTGGGAGGATCGACCCACCATTTGCTGTACGCCTTCCCTTTTCATCCAGGGACCCACGACATCTGCGGCCTGACGCACACTCTGATGCACCCTGTTTAGCACCGGCACAATACGGCTGGCCGGAACTCCTTTTGAAAAGCCCTCCAGGCTTTTCTGGATAGCAAGGTCGGCCGGAAGGTCCTCGTTTGACATCTCAATCGCAATATTCAGAACCTCCGAAAGCTGCTGATCACTCACTCCCTGAGAACGACCGCGCTGTATCATCTCGCCAACCAATTCTCCACTGATGCCTGCATTCCGGGCACGGTCAGCCAGTGCTTCCACAGATTGATCCTGCGCCTGCACGCTGGCTGTAAGGCAGAGAAACAGCAGCATACTCAATAATACCGTGTATTTATTTAAACTGAATTTTGTCATCTTTTTGCTGTTTTATTGAACCAATAACATTGCATTTTCGCCGCCAAATCCATCATCGACGGTGTATATTTCATTCGAAAAAGGGAGCCATTCCTGGGTATCCCCCTTCATCCTTAAAACCTTATACTCATAAGCACCGGAGTTAAGTTTGAGCTTCGCCACATACTTATTTTCTGATTGCTCGCGAAGCGGTATTCCAGCTTTATTCCAGTTATTAAATTCTCCAACCAGATAGAGCCGGCCTTCCCCGGCATAGGGGATCACAACCTCTTGCATATTCTGGCGGATTCTCCAATTGGGTTCGATAGCCCCCTTTCCCCTGAATATCCTAGGCTCAAAGCTATAACGAATGCCGCCTGAGAGTTCGAAATCAGTCTGCCGGCTGCCGGAGGTTTCAGAATTCAGAAAAAGCATATCGGCCGCTGCAAATACCGAGAAATTCTGATTCAGAGGATATGAACCCTCCGCTCCGGTCTGAAATATACTGTCGGTATAATAGGTTGTAACCGTCGTTGTAGACTGATTGGGGTTGGATGGGCCGCCAACCGGGGGCCCTCCTCCATTACCACCATTTTGAATTTCCTCGGTAATGCTAGACTGATACTGCTGGAACCTTAAATTGAGACCGGCGGAAGCACCGCTTTTGAAGTTGTAACTGATACCGGCATTACTATTAAAACTTTCGGTAATATCCGGAAGAGCCGCCATTGAGCCGTATAGTCCCGCAGAAAACTGCCAGTTATAGGTTGGCCAGGTTTCCATCTCTATTCCAAACAGATCGTAGCGCTGCGGGCCGGTATCTGTCTGTTCATAATTGTTATAGTCTTTGAAATTAAATCCGGATTTAAGCCGAAAAAGAGTGAAGGGTGAGGCAAACCATGTGATCTTAGGCTGTATCCAAGCAATTTTTCGGCGATAGGAAGCCGAAAAATAACTAGCTCCCGCTTCTAATCCCGCACTCCAATCATTCGAAAATCGATAATGATAGTCCGCCACGGCCAGTATTCCTTTCCAGTTTTGCTGAAGATCAAAAATGGGCTCATAAACAAATCCACCTGTTAACGACAGCGAATGACTCTGCTGATTCCAATATGACTGCAGTATGGCCGAGGTAAAATTGTAGGCCGATTCTGCGGAAGAATCCCAGTCAGCCCAAAAAGGGTTCAGATAACTGTTCGTAGAATACCCCACGCGCGACTCCACAGAGGCAAAACTCTGCCATTGCTGCGCTTTGGCAATAGTCGATATGACTCCGATTAAAAGCATGGCTATAAAAACGGATCTCATATGTAAATCACTGCGTTTTTGTTGCCGAATCCATCATTTCGTTGCACCGGTGCCAAGGGATCAGTAACCCATTTATCCCCGTCTTTGACAAACATATAGTGATGTTCGCCCCGGCTCATAGGTATCAAGCCAGTCCATATTATCTTATTATTCACTTTTTGCCGGGTCAGCTTTGTGGGCTCCCAGTTATTAAAATCTCCGGCTACCGCTACCGATTGGGCATCTTCATCCACATACACAAACCGCAGCATGACTTCCGAATTACCTGTAGTTGTTGAAACCTGCTGAATTGAATCGGTTATCCGGGCTGTACTGTCTGCCTGTTTGGAAGACTGCAGCTCCCCTTCCCATTGCATCATCATCGGATAGGCAAGGGCAACCGTCGCCAATAGAATCACCACAAATGCATAAGCGGGTCGCCAGTATATCTGCCGGGGCTCCCAAAGCCGGCGGAACCACGCACGCAACCTTTCTGTAAGCGATTCTTGCTCTTTCTGTTGTTCCCGAGCCTCAATCGCTTGCATCACATTATCGGTAAAACCTACGGGCACCCTGGACTCATCATATTGTAATGAATGCTCCGAGAGAGATTCCGAAAGCCTCTGCTCGAATCGCAGCATAGATCGCAACTCCTCATCATCGGCAATCATGTGAAGCGCCTGCTGTTCCTCCCCGGAGGATAGCTCGCCGTCCAGGTATTTCCGCATTATTTCGTCTTTATCCATAATGCCTTCACCTTTGTTGTTCCAAATACTGTTTCAGTTCTTTTTTGGCCCGATATACCCGAACCTTTAGGGCACTCACCGAAGCGTCCAGCCGCTTCGACATGGCCTTGTAACTCATGTTGTCATCATACTTCATCAAAAAAGCTTCCGCATACTCCCGGTTGATGGCATCCAGACCTGCCCGGAGCCTGTCAACCCACTCCTTGCGTTCTAATTCATCCCCGGGCGTTTCGTCATGGCCCAGTTTCTGTTCCAGTTCATAATCTTCCAGTTCGCTAAACGCCCGGTTTTGCCGGCGTATGTTTTTTGCATAATCACGACAGTGATTCTTGGCTAACGTATACAACCAAGTTGAAAATTTTGATTTTCCTTCAAATGTGGATAATCGCTCATAGGTTTTCACAAAGATCTCCTGAGCCAATTCACGGGCATCGTCTTCGTTATTGGTAAAATTATTCACTACATCAAAAACCATCGGTGAATACCGATCAACCAGCTTGCGGTATTGATCCCGCCGGCCGGACAGAATATCTTCAATGAGCGTTGATTCCTCGTCTCTTTTGTCCATGCATGGTAATTATCTGACAGATCTAACAACCTAAGATATACCAAAGAACAGATCGCAAATCAATACCACATTTGTTTGACGACTGAGAATGCAATTCGTTACTGAATTTCTTATATCTGTTCGGCTCGGGCTCTGCTTGGGAATGTATCTGTCCTTGCTGTTTTGTGAAGGCAGATGCAGAAGTTCAAAACTACAGTTCTCCGACTTCCATTTTATCTCAGCCAGCAATCTCCGGGCCGCTGAATCATTATAGCGGAATTCAATCCAATCGGTACCTTTCCTACTAATGCTATTCAACAGGTATTTTATTTGATGTTTCTGGCTATTCCAAAAAGTAGCCAACCAATTTAAATCAAAGTCTTTGAACAGCGCTGAACTGTTTCAGAACGGCTTCTGTTTATCTTAACTCTAATATGAGGGACGATATATTTTATGTATCTAGATGAGTTATTATTACCTTCAAAGTTAGTACCAAAAGAAGTTTATTAAGTTAAAAATTGCGTTTGCTTTATGGATCGTGAAGCATTTCAGGAACGATTTGGACTTATAGGTGAGTCGGCTGCCCTCAAGCAGGTGATCGACAAAGTAATACAGGTAGCCGATACCGACATTACGGTTTTGCTGGAAGGCGAAAGTGGCGTCGGTAAAGACGTGACGGCCAAGGCCATCCACGAAATAAGTCACCGTAAAGACCATAATATGGTTATTGTAAACTGCGGTGCCATCCCCGAAGGAATTATTGAAAGTGAACTTTTTGGCCATGAAAAAGGCGCCTTTACCGGGGCTCACGAAGCGAGAGAAGGATATTTCGAAAAAGCCAACAATGGCACCATCTTCCTGGATGAAATTGGTGACATGCCGGCCAATGTGCAGGTTAAGCTGTTACGGGTGCTGGAAACCGGTGAGTATTTCCGGGTGGGATCCAGCACGGTCCGCACCACCGACGTCCGTGTTATCGCAGCCACCAATAAAGATCTCTGGCAACTTGTTCAGGAAGATAACTTCCGTGAGGATCTTTACTATCGCCTGGATACGGTAAAGGTTAAGCTGCCTCCCCTGCGTGAACGGCAGGACGACATCATTCCGATTTTTCGGAAATTCGTGACCGAATTTTCTGCAAAGTATGATTCCGTGTTCAAAGGATTTTCGGATGAGGCCAAGGAGCTGCTGGTCTCTTATCGCTGGCCGGGCAATGTCAGGGAACTCCGTAATGTGGCCGAACAGCTGGTAGTGCTGGAAAAATCCCAGTTCATTGATACCGAAAAGCTGCAAAAGTATCTCAAGGGCCGTCAGCATACCGGCTCGGCCGATAATCTTCCTGTGCTGGCGGGCCAGCAAAAAAGATCAGCGAACGGAGCGATGGACGACGATGATCAAAAACTCATCTACCGTGCCCTCGTGGAGCTGCGCAGCGACATCAGTGACCTGAAAAAGATGCTGGGATCTTTCCTCTATTCTACATTTTCACAAAAAAATATGAAAGCCCTGCCCCAGAATATTCAGGACGAATTTCAGCAAAACGATAACATTGACGTCGATATTGGTGATGCCGCCGGTGAGGATATTGGAGTTCAATCCTACGCCGAAGCAGATATTTCCCAAGAACAGGAGGAGGAAGAAGAAGCATTTTCGGCATTCTTCAACGCCGACGACATCCCGTCTATTGAAAAAACCGAACAGTTCTTAATCGAACAGGCACTTCGCAAATTTGAAGGCAATCGGCGCAAAGCCTCCGAAGCACTTGGCATCAGTGAACGCACCCTTTATCGTAAGCTTGATCAGTATGGCCTGCAATAAACTACGAACCCTTTTTTTTCTGCTCACACTGCCCTTTTTGCTTTCCGGTTGCTTTCGATATAGCTTTACGGGTACCTCGATTCCAGAAGACGTTAATTCGGTCTATATTCCCTTTTTTGCTGACCAATCCGATAGCGGGATCAGTAATTTGAGCGACCGCCTTAATCAGGTCTTGGTTGATCGTTTCATTAATCAAACGCGCCTGCAGCTGGCCAACTCCCAGGGTTCGGCCGACGCTGTGCTGGAAGGTTCGATCTCCAGCTACCGAAACAAAGCATTCAGTATCACCGGGAATAATCAGACTACCCAGAACGAGGTGACCATTAACGTGCGTGCCACTTTTCGCTATACCGAAAAAGAGCAGGCCGAGTGGAGCTCCTCCTTCAGCGGATCGGCAACCTATGATACCAATGAAAACCCCATCGAGGGGGAATCTAATGCTGCCGATGAGGCACTCAGTCAAATAGCCAATAACATGTTCAATGATGCCGTCAGTGGCTGGTAAGCGGGATAAATCATTGAGCTGAAGTCAGGTAATTAGATTCATACAAATATCGTAAAACTGGATTTCGAAAGTTTCCAACTTCTTCACTACTTTTAAGAGCATTTGAAGCTGAATGCAACGTTGTTGAAATATTAGCATAACCATTACAGGGGAATTTTATCTTTATTAACTAAGTGATGCCGCAACTTCCTTTCGATATACCTAAGTCATTGGCGTCTTACGCCGAACATTTTGAGAACGATCCGATCAAAGCAACCACCCGTTTAAAAAAACAGCTTAAGAAACGGGGACCGGATGCAGTAGGCCACTTCCTGCTGGCTTGGTTTTATCATCTTAAGGGGATGGACGACCAGGCAGTCGAAGAGGCTCTTCGAGCCCGAATCTTTGCGCCGGGCAGCCCTTTTTTCCGAAAGTTGCACTATTACCTGAGCCATCCCAAAGCGTTTGAAGCCTGGACACCTGAACAACCGCGCCCGTCGGAGTCAAAATCAACAAGTTCTACAGAAGAACCCGGGCCTGTTCTAAACCTTGATACGCTGATACAACGCCTATCGGCTGTGGAGTCGGAGCGTATCCAACCCAAGGAACAATCTCAAAAGAAACTTTCGCAGAAGTCTTCCGATGAGGACGAGGCTAACAACGTGGATGACATCGTTTCGGAGACACTCGCCAAGATTCACGAGCAGCAGGGAAAGAGGAAAGCAGCCATTCAAACCTACAGACGACTTAAAGAGATCAACGGCGATAAGAGCGAACATTATCAATCACAGATCGAACGACTGGAAAAGCTCGCAGAAGACGAGGAAGAGTAGGCCAAAGATTAGTATCACTTATTTACTCTGAGCATTTCTGAATAAAAAGACTTTATATAATCCCAGCCTTGACCCGGTTTCTACCTACATTATTTCATGCTTTTCGATTGGATAGCAACTCAAAAAACCGTACAAAAGACTCTTCCAAGCCTCCAATAGAATTATTGGCCCTCTGCCCCTTCAAGGACCGTGCAACAAATCCTGAATCAGGCCTTCACTTTCACAGGTAACTTTTAAAGATCTGAGTTGGCCTGTCCAGGATGACATGTAGTTTCTATTAAAATATTTTTCGTGTCATCCCGGGCTTGACCCGGGATCTGTTGCACTTTCTTTTTAGAACTGAAAAGCGACCATCATTTTTAAATTATCTTTGCCAAACTTTTAAAATCAGGACTTTCTATTCGTAAACTGGCGAATTCATTCCCCTGCACCCTTCAGTTCCTGTTTGCTGCCGATAATAACACCCTTGCCACAAGGGGGACAAATAAGGCGTTTTCCCATTAAAAGCTTTTATCTCCTTGGATGCCTTGCGTTGCAACGAGATCTAATAAGTATAATCATTGAGTTATAACGCGACGTTGTAACCCAATGCAAAAACGCTTTAACATACTGATTAAAGCGACTCAGCCTTCACGAAAGGATTGGATTTCTTTTCATGAGCGATGGTCGTCGCCGGTCCGTGTCCCGGATAAACACTGGTATCATCCGGCAGGGTATACAGATATTCCCGAATAGACTTTTCAAGCAGTTCAAAATTACCCTCGTATAAATCCGTGCGCCCTATCCCCTCTCGGAATAGCGCATCTCCGGCAATAACCAGCTCATCTTCGCTGCTGTATAATGATACATGATCCGGGGCATGTCCCGGGGTATAGCGAACTTCAAATGAAAAGCTTCCGATCTGCCAATCGTTTCGAACCGGCAGAACTTCAGGCTCAAAGCCGAAAGCAGAAGCCCGAAAACCGAACATAGCAGCCTGGGAATCAAAGTTATTCCAGAGATAGCGATCTTTATCACTCAGGTAAACAGGTACATTTTGATCGTTAAGAACGTTTGATAATCCTAAAACATGATCAACATGAGCATGAGTTAGGATTACAGCAATAAGTTCGGCCCCGGATTCTTCAATCCTGCTTTTTACTTTGTTGTATTCCTCCTCATCGCTGAAGCCAGGATCGACTATCAACGCCTCCCCCTCGTTGAGCAAGAGGTAGGTGTTTTCGGCAAAAGGACCAACTGTAAAAGAGTGCAGATTCATGTCAGTGTTATAAAAAAAGGATGCATCTCTGTTTCAAAATGCATCCTTTAAGTCAATTCTTTGGCAGTGTAGCGTATAATTAGTCTTTTCCGTAACGCTTCTTAAAGCGATCAATACGACCGGCTTTCTTCTGGTAATTCATGTTGCCGGTGTAAAAAGGATGATTCTTGGAATCAACTTCACTGCGGTATACACCGTCATCAGTATCAATAGTACTGCGCGTTTTGAACTCAGTACCGTCACTTAATACAACCGTAATTTCGTTGTAGTCGGGATGGATGCCTTTTTTCATGGGACTAATAAAAATTTCTTTGTGCTTATTTTAGATGCCAAATATAAGGTTCTTGGTAACTCTTTGCAATATCTAACGCTCTTCAAAATCATCGAAATCATCAAGGTCGTCCATCGACCCCAGCATACTGCCCAGCATATCAGAGTACGACCGTGCATCGTCGAGGTCTTCTTTGCCAAGCATTGAATGCTGATGCAGGGCTTCAATAACGAAATCCATAAATGCAAAACGGTGCTCCTTACTGTCGGGATCTATGGCTTTTTCGACAACATTTTGCAGCCCGGAAACCTTATTCAACAGCTCTTGGTACTCCATCTGACTCAGATTATCTGAGAGTTCCAGACTATTGCCGGAAGCGAACCAGTCGAGCACCGGCTTATACAGGCTTTCCTTTTCCTGTTTTTTCTGCTGCTCAGGATCCGGGAAATGTCGTTCAAACGTATCCTTAATTGCTTTACCGATGATCATTTTAGCCACGTTCATGGCTCCCTCCTGTTCCCCCTCATAAACCAGCTCGAGCTTGCCGGTAAGGGCGGGAATTACATGAAACAGATCTGTTATGCGGGCTGTAGTCTGCTGCTCATTATTTTGCAGCGCCCGTCGTTCGGCGGATGAAATGAGCTGCTCCATTGCTGTAATCGTCATCCGGGTAGAAACCCCGCTTTTCTGATCGATATATTCCGACTCCCGGGCCTGGAAAGCAATCTCTTCTAAAATCTCTTTGATAAAATTAGGGATATCTACTTTTACTTCGCCGTTGCGACCCATCCAGGCTTCCTGTTCGGTAATTTTCATGCCAACTTCCAGCTCTCGGGGGTAATGCGTAAGAATTTGGGCATCGATACGGTCTTTGAGCGGCGTAATGATATTCCCGCGGTTGGTATAATCCTCGGGATTAGCGGAAAATACCATCATAACATCCAGAGGAATGCGAACATTGAATCCCCGAATCTGAATATCCCGCTCCTGCATTATATTTAGCAGGGCCACCTGTATGCGGGGCTGCAAATCCGGCAGCTCATTAATGGCAAAAATTCCGCGATTCGTTCGGGGGACCAATCCAAAATTGATCACATGTTCATCAGCCAGGGTCAGTTTTTGTGCGGCGGCTTTAATGGGATCAATATCGCCGATCAGGTCTGCAACTGCCGTATCCGGCGTTGCCAGCTTCTCGCCATAGCGATTACTGCGATGCACCCATTCGATCGGGGTGCTATCGCCCTCTTCGGCAATACGCTCACGGGCCTGCTTTGAAACCGGATTAAAAGGGTCATCATTTATCTCTGAGCCTTCTACTATGGGCATATATTCATCAAGAAACGTCACCAGCTGACGCAAAATCCTGGTTTTGGCCTGCCCGCGCAATCCCAATAATATAAAGTCGTGCTTGGCAAGCAGCGCGTGCTGCAATTGTGGAATCACTGACTTATCATAACCCAAGATATCCGGAAATAATGTTTCTCCGGAACGGATTTTTGCTATTAAATTCTTTCGGATCTCTTCTTTTACGGAAACCGATTCCCAGCCGGATTTTTTTAAATCACCCAGCGTTGAAACGTTTTTATGAAAGTCACCCATAAATTCCTGTTGTGCATTTAATTTATCTCATTGTGATAACCTTTTAGCAGCCGTAATCATTTCATGATTTTACGGATGGTTATATTTAATTAATGAAACAAATAAGCTGTCAACCGCGCAATCTGTTGCTTGCCGCAATATGCCCGTTTTACATGTCAGTATGCCTTCCAACTGCAACACTGCACATTTTTAAGCTGCAATTAGAGCATTTCTTTCCTCCCTTCCAATGCATGAAAATATTGCAGCAAATTTTCCCACTATTTATTCCCAAAATCATAGTCATACAGTTGAATTAAACATTCTAAATTGTTTATTTACGCAATGATGTAAGCGCTTACAATAATTTTAAATGTAAGCGCTTTCAAAAGTGATTAGATGCGATTAGCTACATAAAAAGGAAGATAAATGAGCACAAGATTTGCAAAATAATTTCTTTCCATGAAATCCAATCCAAAAAATTGTGCTTCTGCTTTCACAGCTCACAAATCCAAAGCCAATAGAATTACGATCTATTATCCTTAATCCTTAAACCTAACTCTATGATACCTATTAAAAAGCTACTCATTACTTCTTGTTTCATTTTGGGTATTGCTCTTCCCGGGTTGGCACAAACCACGGTCTCCGGTACTGTTACCGATTCCCAGACCGGTGAAGTGTTGCCCGGCGTTAATGTCATCGTTAAAGGCATGCCCATGCGAGGTACCTCTACCAACCAGAATGGTACCTATGAATTGACGGTCCCCTCCAGCCAAGATACGTTGGTCTATTCTTTTATCGGTTATTTGAAACAGGAAATACCGGTGCGGGGACGATCCAATATTGATGTTGCCCTGAGTCCTAATGTAGAGCAACTCGATAATGTTGTGGTTATCGGTTACGGAACACAGCAGGAATCCGACAATACCGGTTCGGTTACCTCGGTTAGTTCCAGCGATTTTAACGAAGGCTCCATTACCTCTCCGGAAGAACTCTTCCAGGGCAAGGCAGCCGGTGTTACGGTGACATCCAACGACGGTGCTCCAGGAAGCGGCGCTACCATCCGTATTCGCGGTGGTTCTTCCCTGTCGGCCAGCAACGATCCTTTATATGTAATTGACGGTGTGCCGCTCGACGGGGGGACGGTTTCCGGTATGAGAAATCCGCTAAACACCATTAACCCCAATGACATTGAATCGATCACGATACTGAAAGATGCCTCGGCCACCGCTATTTACGGTTCGCGGGCGTCCAACGGGGTGGTTATGATCACTACCAAACGCGGTAGCGAAGGGCAGAACTTTGAAGTAAGCTACACCGGTAAGCTTTCCTACCAGGTTCCGAAGGAAAAGCTCGATGTACTCTCGGCTCCGGAATTCCGGGATGTCATTGAGCAGCGCTTCGGTCAAAGCGGCACCCAGCTGCTGGGCGATACTAATACCGACTGGCAGGATGAGATTTACCGAAATTCTTTCAGCACCGATCACAATTTGAGTCTCACCGGTGCTTACAAAAGCCTGCCCTATCGGGTCTCTCTGGGATTTTCCGGTAACAACGGTATTCTAAAAACCTCCGATATGAATCGTCTGACGGGTTCCATCGCTTTGAATCCGACCTTCCTGGACGGTGACCTGAAAGTTGATATGAATCTGAAAGGCATGCAGGTGAAAAACCGCTTTGCCAATCGTGGGGCTATCGGCTCCGCAATAACATTTGATCCCACCCATCCGGTTAGTGTGGGCGATAATCCGTATGGTGACTATTTCACCTGGACCAATCAAAGTGGAGATCCCATTACCATCGCAACTGCAAATCCGATGGCGCTGTTGAATCAAACTGATGATGAGTCTACGGTGTATCGTTCGATCGGTAATCTCAAGTTTGATTATAAACTGCCTTTTATCGCCAATATGAATGCTAACTTGAATGTTGGCTACGACTACTCCAATGTTGGTAACGGCAAGTATACCGTGCCCGATAATGCTGCATTTGAGTATGTTGGCGAAAATAGTGCAAACGGAGTCCGTACTACCTATGATCAGCGAAAAGAAAATGAGCTGCTTGATTTCTATCTGAATTATAAAAATCAGTTCCCCTCTATCGACAGTAAGGTCGATATTACAGGCGGTTATTCCTGGGAGCATCATTATGAAGAAAGCTCCAACCTGTCTACGAACTACAACCTCGATGTTGTACAGGATACAACCTCCAACACCGATTTCAAGACGGAAAATTACATTGTCTCGTTCTTTGGTCGTGCCAACTACACCTATAAAGACAAATACCTGCTGACGGCAACACTGCGTCAGGACGGAACGTCTCGTTTTTCCAAGGATAATCGATGGGGTCTCTTCCCTTCTGCGGCTTTAGCCTGGAAAATTAATGAGGAACCCTTCATGGAAAGCGTAGATGAAATCAGCAAATTAAAACTCCGGCTTGGCTATGGTGTGACCGGTCAGCAGCGCATTAATCAGGGTGATTATCCATACCTGCCCCAATACACTTACAGTGAATCAACGGCACGGTATCAATTCGGCAATGAATTTATCACCACACTTCGTCCTGAAGGATATAACGCTAACCTTAAGTGGGAAGAAACCACGACCTACAACATTGGTCTGGATTACGGCTTCTTTGAAGACCGGCTATTCGGTTCTATCGAAGCATATTACCGCGAGACCAATGACCTTCTAAACGTCATTCCGGTCCCGGCAGGCACCAACTTCACCAACCGCATTCTTTCCAATGTGGGTTCGCTTGAAGTGAAAGGTCTCGAATTCAGCGTAACAGGGCGAGTGATCTCGACCGAAGACACTTACCTGGAAGTAGGATTTAATGCTTCTCACACCATGGATGAGATCACAAAACTGACCAATGTTCGCTCGGAAGATTATATTGGTGTTGAAACCGGTGGCATATCCGGAGGTGTTGGTAATACCATCCAGATTAATAGTGTTGGCTATCCGAGAAATTCCTTCTACGTATATGAACAAGCATATGATGAAAACGGAAAACCTCTAGAAGGAGTATATGTAGACCGAAACGGAGACGGACAGATTACCGCTGATGATAAATATCGGTACAAAAGTCCGAGCCCCGACTACACGCTGGGTTTCTCTTCCCGGTTTGAATATAAAAACTGGGATGCTTCGTTCTCAGCCCGTGCCAATATCGGCAACTATGTATATAACAATGTGGCTTCCAATAATACGGTGTACAGCTTCATGTACAATTCACAGGGTTACCTGAACAATTCCCTGCAAGGCATAAACGATGTGCAGTTCAACAATGCACAATATATGTCCGACCATTACGTGCAGAATGCTTCATTCCTGCGCATGGATAATATTTCGGTCGGCTATACGCTTGATAACCTGTTCTCACAGGTGAAATCGCTGCGTGTATCGGCAACCGTGCAAAATGCTTTTGTGATCACCAACTATGATGGAATTGATCCTGAAGTGTTCAGCGGTATCGATAATAACGTTTATCCACGTCCTCGCACCTTTATTCTTGGATTGAGCCTGAACTTTTAATTGAAATTTTTTAAATCCGAAGATTATGTTAAAACAAAATAGAATACTAGCAATCGCGCTTTTTGCTTTGATGATTGCGACTGCTACGTCCTGCGTGGATAGCTTGAATACCTCGCCTATCGACAAAGACGTAGTCACCTCGGAATCTGTGTATAACACCCCTCAGGATTACAAGCAGGTGTTAGCCAAGTTGTATGCCGGTTTTGCCGCAACGGGTCAACAGGGCCCTGCCGGCGATGCCGACATTCAGGGTATCGACGAGGGATTCTCAAGCTACATTCGCCAGATGTGGGTATCTCAGGAACTCCCCACCGACGAAGCCGTTGTAGGATGGAATGACCCCGGTCTTCCGGAGTTTAACTACCAGGCCTGGAATGCTTCGAATGACTTTGTCATGGGAATGTACAGTCGTGTTTACTACGAAATCGCACTTACCAACGAGTTTATTCGTAACGCCAAAGGCAACGATGATGCTACCGTTCAGGGTTACAATGCCGAGGCCCGGTTCCTCCGCGCCCTCAGCTATTGGCATGCCCTGGACTTCTATGGAGGAGGCGTGCCTTTCGTCACGGAAGAAAATGGCGTCGGAGCCTACCAGCCGAAACCGGTTGACAGCGATTCGCTCTTCAATTATATCGAAGGCGAACTGCTTGCCATTGTCGGCGATGTGGGTAACACCACGGCTGATCAGCAACTGCCCGATCCGCAACAAAATGAATATGCCCGTGCCGATAAAGCTGCCGCATGGACGTTGCTCACAAAGCTGTATCTCAATGCGGAAGTATATACCGGTGAATCCCATTATACCGAAGCCATTACCTATGCCAAGAAAGTAATTGAACAAGGTAATTATACCCTGGAAAACAATTATGGTGATCTTTTTCTGGCGGATAACAATACCGCAAATGGTATTATCTTCCCCATTGCCTTTGACGGACAAAGTACCCAAACCTACGGAGGTACCAACTTCATTGTGCATGCCCAGGTTGGCGGCAGCATGAGCGCCAATAACTTTGGTATCGACGGCGGATGGGCCGGTCACCGGGTCACACCTCAATTTGTCGATAAATTTGATCAGGCAAATGATGGCCGAGCCATGTTCTATACAAATGGCCAAGACAAGGAAATTCCAAGTTTGCCGGAATTCACGAACGGTTACGCCGTGACCAAATGGAAAAACGTTACTTCCAGCGGTCAGACCGGTTCAAATCCTGAATTCGCAGACATCGATTTCCCGATGTTCCGTCTTGCCGATGTCTACCTGATGTACGCCGAAGCCGTACTCAGGGGCGGTGACGGAGGCAGTATGGGTGATGCCGTCACTTATGTTAACAGAGTCCGTCAGCGTGCATTCGGAGACAATTCCGGAGATATTAACCAATCTCAGCTGACCCTGTCATTCATCCTCAATGAACGTGCTCGCGAGCTGTATTGGGAAGGACACCGCCGAACCGATCTGATTCGATTCGGAATGTATACCGGATCTGATTATGTATGGGCATGGAAAGGCAATGAGCAAAACGGAGCCGGCACCGGTGACAAATATCAGCTGTTCCCTATTCCCTCATCGGATATCAACTCAAACCCCAACCTCACGCAGAATCCGGGTTATTAATCAAATTTGAACACAAAGTTGTATCACAATGAAAAAATTAAGCATACTAATCTTATCGATCTTTAGTATCGTAGCGCTTTCCTCCTGCGACAAGGGAGAGATGGGCCCGGTCGTCAATTCTGACCCGGGTTCTCCCGAAATCACCAGTCCGTCTTCTGGAGAAAGCTATACGCTGAATGAGGACAATGCACAGGATACGCTCCTGACTATGGAGTGGAACGCTCCCGACTACGGATTTTCCGCTGCTCCCTCCATCATTATCCAAATGGATGATGCGGGCAACGATTTCGCGGATCCCAAGGAGTTTACCACGACCTTCGGAACCTCCCATGCCATTATGGTTGAGGCGATGAACAGCAAGCTTTTGGGACTCGGTTATGCCCCGGAACAACAGGTCAATCTCGATTTTCGGGTCATGGCTTCCCTGTCCGACTCCATGGAACAGAAAGTTTCGGAACCCATTACGCTGTCCTTCACCCCCTATTCTACCTGCAAGTACTGCGATAATATCTATGTACCGGGTAGCTATCAGTCCGCGAGCGGCTACACCAACGATTGGTCACCCGCTGATGCCCCCAACCTTAAAACGGTTGATCTTACGGACAACTACGAGGGCTATGTGTACATGGCTAATGATGGCAACCAATTCAAATTCACGGCTGATCAAACATGGACGACCAACTGGGGTGACAACGGTGCCGACGGCAGCCTGGAGCAAGATGGAGCCAATATTACGGCCGATGCCGGTTACTATAAAATCAACGTGGATCTGTTGAATAACACCTACACGATGACGAATACTACGTGGGGACTCATCGGTTCCGCTACTGCTGACGGATGGAATTCCGATCAGAATATGACCTACGATCCGGATGCCAAGGTCTGGACCATAACCACTGACCTTTCCGCCGGAGACATTAAATTCCGCGCTAATGATGCATGGGATATCAACTATGGTGACACCGGTGCCGACGGTACCCTTGAAGCCGGAGGTGACAATATTTCGGTTTCTTCAGCCGGCAACTACACCATTGAGCTGGATCTGAATAATCATCCCTACAGTTACACACTTACACAAAACTAACGCCAAACGCTTATTTAAACCCACTCATCGAAAGGTGAGTGGGTTTTTAATTTCTCTGCCCATAACATACCCGGAATCCTATTCCCTCCTTCGATTATGAAATATTACCTGACTGTCCTGTTATTTTTATTGGGAGTTCAATTCCAGGCCCATTCTCAAGTAGTTACCACCGACCCTGAATTTCCCACGGCCGAAAATTCCGTAACCATTTATTTTGATGCCACCCAGGGAAACGGCGCACTGGCCGATTATGCCGGTGATATTTATGCTCATACCGGGGTTATCACCGATCAAAGCAGTGACGATTCCGACTGGAAATATGTCATCGCCGACTGGAGTGAAAATATCCCTGAAGCAAAACTGGAGCAGGTAGATACGAATCTATACAAACTGGACATTACTCCATCCATTCGTGACTTCTACGGCGTTCCACAGGGAGAAACCATCCAGCAGATGGCTTTTGTATTTCGCAACAGCGACGGATCAGTAGTAGGCCGCGCCTCCGATGGCGGCGATATTTATGCCGATGTCTACCAGAATCCATTCCAGGTGAAATTCACGCAACCTACTGACAGCCTCACTTTTTTCCCAAAAGATATGACGATAACTATTCAGGGAATTGCCTCACAGGATTCCAACACGCAATTAACCCTTTTTATTGATAACCAGCAGGTAAAGCAGGTCAGCAACGACACCCTGGAATATTCTTACACTACTCAAACCGCAGGCAATTACAGCATCCGCCTTTCCGGCAGCAGCGGCAGCTACAGTGATGAAACCACACAGCGGCTGGTCGTAAATCCAAATGTAACTGAACAAAATCGTCCATCGGGTCTGAAGGATGGTATTACTTATGTAGATGATAGTACGGTACGACTTTCGCTGTTTGCTCCCCATAAGAAAAATGTATATGTGGTCGGGGATTTCAACAACTGGCAGCCGAAACCCGAGTATTTTATGAACCGGGAAACCGTCAATGCCGACAGCACCTGGTACTGGATTGAAATCAGCGGGCTCACACCGGAGCAGGAATACGGATTTCAATACCTGGTTGACGGACAAATCCGGGTGGCCGATCCCTATGCGGAAAAAGTGCTGGATCCCAATAATGATCCTTATATCTCATCAGACACCTATCCCAATATTAAGCCTTATCCCTCCGGTAAAACCGATCATATCGTAGGGGTACTTAAGCCGGGACAACAGGCCTACAATTGGCAACACACCAACTACGATCATCCGGAGAAAGAAGAACTGGTGACCTATGAACTGCTGGTACGCGATTTTGTAGCCAACCACGATTACCAGACCCTGACTGATACCCTCGATTACCTGGACCGGTTGGGCGTCAACGCTATTGAGCTGATGCCAATTATGGAATTCGACGGCAACCTCAGCTGGGGCTACAACCCGACTTTTCACCTGGCCACCGACAAATACTACGGGCCGGCTGAGGACCTCAAAAAATTTATTGATGAGGCCCACTCCCGAAACATGGTCGTCATTTTGGACATGGTGTTAAATCACGCCTGGGGCCCCTCTCCTCTTGTGCGCCTCTGGAATGAAGGAGACTACGGAGCCCCGACTGCTCAGAATCCCTACCTGAATCCCGACCAAAATCCCAACATGGATGGCTATCAGGCTAAACACGACTTCAATGTGGGCTACGATTTCAACCACGAAAGTGTCGCCACCCAATACTTTGTAGATCGCGTGAACAGCCACTGGCTCGAAGAATTTCACTTTGACGGATTTCGCTTTGATCTCTCCAAGGGATTTACCCAGAAATACACCTTGGGTAATCCCGATGCCTTTGCCAATTATGATGCCTCCCGCGTGCAAATACTGGAGCGTATGGCCGATCAGATCTGGGCCAGGGATGATTCCGCTTATGTAATTCTCGAACACTTTGCTGACAATACCGAAGAGAAAGAGCTCTCGGGCTACGGGATGATGCTTTGGGGCAACCTCAATTACAACTATAACCAGGCTACGATGGGTTACTCGGATGGCAGTAATTTTTCAGCTATTGCTTACACTGAGCGTGGATGGGACAATGCCAACCTGATGGGCTATATGGAAAGTCATGATGAAGAGCGCCTGATGTATAAAAATCTGCAATACGGCAACAGTAACGGAAATTACGACATCACGGAGCTTACCACAGCACTGAATCGCAATAAGATGGCAGCCGCTTTTTTCTTTACTATTCCCGGTCCCAAGATGATCTGGCAGTTCGGGGAGCTCGGCTACGACGTCAGTATCGATGAAAATGGACGCACAGGCGAAAAGCCGATCAAATGGGAATACTACTCCGATACCGAACGTAAGAAGCTCTATGACACCTTTAAGGCGCTAATACGCCTGCGGAAATCTCATCCGGCCTTTACTTCCAGGGAATCTAAAATCACTCTTGATCTGGGTAATCTGACCAAGCGCATCACTATTACCCACCCCGATATGGAAGTTGCAATTATCGGTAACTTCGGAGTCGAGACCCAAAACATGTCGCCGGACTTTGCCAATACAGGGCCTTGGTACGAGTTTTTCTCGGGAGACACGCTCTCGGTTTCTGATCCCGATACCTCCATGAGCCTGCAGCCGGGCGAATTTCGGGTCTTTACAACCAAAAAGTTCGAGGCACCTCCTGCCGACCTTCTACCCTTTAACAACACCGGTCAACCGGGCGGCCCAAGTAATGGTGAACCCCCAACCGAATTCCAGCTGCACCAAAACTATCCCAACCCTTTCCGACCCTCCACAACAATACCCTTTGATCTGCCGCAGGACAGCCGGGTGGAATTATGGGTTTATAACATACTTGGACAGCTAGTCATGCACAAAGAACTCGGTCAGGTACAAGCCGGAAAAGAAAAAGAAACCCAGATAAGTCTTAACAACCTTTCGAGCGGTGTGTATATTTATCGACTGAAGGCCGGCTCTCAAATGGATACGAAGAAAATGATGCTGATTCGGTAATGACTTTAATTCCACAGGATTGCAATTGGGAGCAGCTGCATATCCACTAATTATAAACTCTAAGTCGTAGCATGTTACTAACAGAGGACTTTATAAAAATAGGATGAAACATTTATTTAACTTTTGCAAAGCCCTCTAACAAAAAAAGAGATGAAATGAATAAAGGAATAATCGGCACTTGGCCTGATAATGATCCTGCAAAGCTGCAGCTTGGATCAGAGACATCTATCCTCTCCAACAATTACTGCTAAAAACGATTACATATTCCATCGGAATTCTTGCTGGGTGATTAGATTGAAAAGACCCAAATTATCATTTGAATTATCAACTCAACAAAACGGAAGTCATGAAAAGCTATATCCGTAATCTCCTCACTACCCTGTTAATTTCACTTATAGCATTCGGCTATGCTAGTGCACAGGATTATGAACTAAAACGCGTGGAACCACTCAACTGGTGGACCCGAATGCACAACCCGGAACTCCAGGTTATGCTATACGGCAATGACATCGGAGACCTTGCGCCCGAAATAACCTACGAGGGGGTGGATATCAAACGAATTGAGCGCGTTGAGAACGACAACTACCTGTTTGTCTATCTCCATATTGCTCACGATACCCAGCCGGGAACACTGAAAATCTCCCTGCAAAAAAATGGGAATGAGCAGCTGAGTTATCCCTATAAGCTCAAAGCACGGGAAGATAACTCGACCCAGCGCGAAGGCTTTAATTCCTCGGACGTGATTTACCTCATCACGCCGGATCGCTTTGCCAATGGCAATCCTGATAATGATTCGGTAGAAGGCTATGCCGACAAACGAGATCGCAGCGACGATTACGGCCGACACGGCGGGGATATACAGGGAATTATTAATAACCTCGATTATATCGACGAAATGGGCTTCACGGCTATATGGCTAAATCCCGTACTGGAAAACGACATGCCCAGCAGCTCCTACCATGGTTATGCCACCACCGACTATTATAAAGTAGATCCCCGCTTTGGCAGCAATAAGCTCTACAAAAAACTAAGTGAAAAAGCCGAGCAGCACGGCATCAAACTTATCATGGATATGATTATGAATCACGTGGGCTCCAACCACTGGTGGATGCAGGACCCGCCGACCTCCGATTGGTTTCACTATTCCGACAACTACCAGCAGACCAATCACCGACGCACTACCCTGCATGATCCTTATGCCTCCAATATAGATACCAAAGTATTTACCAACGGCTGGTTTGTAAAATCCATGCCGGACCTCAATCAAAGTAACCCATTGCTGGCCGATTATTTGATTTACAACAGCTTATGGTGGATTGAATACGCCGGGCTGCGTGGCATTCGCCACGATACTCATCCCTATGCGGGTCAGGAATTCATGAAAAAATGGACCTGCCGTATCCTTGAGGAATATCCTGATTTCAACATTGTCGGCGAAGAGTGGGCACTCAACCCCATTACCATCGCCAAGTGGCAACGCGGCAGCCAGCTACCGGCCGATTACGGCTCCTGCCTGCCCAGCCTGATGGACTTTCCCATGCAACATTCACTGATTAATGCCCTCACCAACGAAGAAAGCTGGGATAGCGGCTTCGTGAACCTTTATGAAATGCTCAGTTACGATTACCTGTACCCAAACCCCTCTAACCTGGTGATCTTCCCCGATAATCACGATATGGACCGCTACTACCGGCAGGTCAACAACAATTACGATTTGTTTAAAATGGGGCTCTCCTACATCATGACCACGCGAGGTATTCCCCAGTTCTACTATGGCACCGAAATCCTGATGAGTAACGAAAAAAGTGGTGATCACGGGGAGATCAGGGAAGATTTTCCCGGCGGCTGGGATTCCGACAAGGCCGATGCCTTTACCGGACAAGGGTTGTCAAACAAGAAGAAAGAAGCCCAACAGTTCGTAAAGAAGCTGCTGACCTGGCGCAAAGACAACTCAGTGATTTCTAACGGCAAGTTGATGCATTATGCGCCAAAACATGATGGGTTTTATGTCTATTTCCGATATAATGACGATAAAACCGTCATGGTTGTCCTCAACAAGAACGAGAAAGACACCCGGCTCAAGACCGACCGGTTTTATGAACGAACGAAAGGCTACTCCAAGGGAACCGATGTGATCACCGGTAAAACCTACAACCTTGATAACCTGGTAGTACCGAAGCGATCTGCGCTTATTCTTGAATTGAAATAACTGGCATATACTAAAATACTCTATAAAACCCCTGTCACTTTAAAAGTGACAGGGATTTATATTTAAATAGGCTGGCTTTCTCCTGCTTGTTCAGCAGCCTTATCATCCACTACCAACATCATGAGGGCTGCCAGTCCCATCGCCACCCCGCCGGCGATGAGCGCATAAATCGCCTCGCCACCGAAGAAGTTACGAAGCATAGAACCCAAAATGCTGGCCGCCACGATCTGCGGTATCACAATAAAGAAGTTAAACAGTCCCATATAAACGCCCATCTTGGAAGAAGGAATCGCCCCGGATAAAATGGCATAGGGCATGGCTAAAATACTGCCCCAGGCCAAACCGATGCCCAGCATAGGAATGATAAGCATCGTCGGATCACTGATCAGATAAATACTGGCCAGGCTAATGCCCCCAATAAGAAGTGAAAAGGAATGCACGATTTTACGACTGGTCCATTTGGCCATGACCGGTAATGCAAACGCAATAATGGCGGCAAAACCATTATACACGGCAAAACAGAAGCCAACCCAATCGGCCCCTTCATTATATAACACTGAAGTGGTATCGCTGGTACCGTAAATATGAGATGTTACTGCTGAAGTAGTGTAAATCCACATGGCGAACAGCGCAAACCATGAGAAAAACTGCACAAAAGACAGCTGCATCATGGTTTTAGGCATGTTCAGAAAATCAGAAACAACCACAACCAACCCATGATCTTTTTTGCCCATTTTTTGCATAAGACCGGCGATACCAATTACCAAACCAAATACGGCAATACCGATACTGAAAATATACAGCTCTTTTTCAAAGCCAGCCCCAAAAATATAATAGGTCAGCGCCAATCCAATAACCAGAAGCAACGCTGAAGTCATGAATTTACGTTTCGTACCACCTTTTACCTCCGCTTCCTGTTTGGCTGCTTCCACCATAGAGGCACTGGCAGCTTCGTCCTCAGAATATCGCTCAAATTCTTCCGGCGGATATTCCTCGGTTTTGAAAACGGTCCACAGTACGGCACCTAAAAAGGTTGCCCCACCGATATAAAATGACCACTGCACTGCGGGCGGTATCTCTCCCGGAGGAGCCGTATTGGCTAGCCCAATCCAGTTGGTCATAATATACGGTAAAGCCGAAGCCACAACCGCCCCGGTGCCGATAAAGAAGGTCTGCATGGCAAAGCCCTTGGTGTGCTGGTCATCCGGTAACATATCTCCAACAAAGGCCCGAAACGGTTCCATCGAAACATTAATGGAAGCATCCATAATCCAAAGCATACCGGCCGCCACCCAGAGCGCGGGAGAGTTGGGCATGATAAATAGAGCAAGGGATGCCAAAATAGCTCCAACTAGAAAGTAGGGTCGCCTACGGCCCAACCCGGTCCAGGTTTTGTCGCTCATATGTCCAATGATCGGCTGAACGACCAGCCCGGTTACCGGGGCCGCAATCCATAAAATGGGGATATCGTCGACACTGGCGCCGAGCGTCTCAAAAATGCGGCTAACATTTGCATTTTGCAGGGCGAAACCGAACTGTATCCCCAAAAAGCCAAAGCTCATATTCCATATTTCCCAAAAAGAAAGCTTGGGTTTTTTTGTCTGTTTGTCCATAGTAATTGTGACTTAAATTCGGAATTTCGCCTACTTTTCAAGCACCAGGTAATCATGGGCTCCCAAAGTAAGAGGTTCTTCACCTACGGTTTTAGTACCTCCGTTAAATACGTCGGTGTACTCCGATGGGGATACACCCTCAAAGGAAATTTGTTGCTCGCTGTCGCTCAAATTAAGGATGACAACTACTTCCTGATCTCCCTTGAAACGCTTATAGGCATATACCTGCTCGGCCGGACTTGTGGCAATATGTTTAAAATCACCACCATACTGCCCATTCCACAAAGCCTCATTGCGATCTTTCAGATCAAAAAGCGTTTTGTAGAAATCTTCGTATTCATAGCCGTCCCAATCAATAGTATCTTTTTTAAAAAACTCGAGCCGCTGCTCAAGCCCGGTTTCCTGTCCGCTGTAAACCAACGGTACACCATCAATGGTCGCAGCCAGTACGGCAAAGTTTTCAAAATTATCACCGAACAATTCTTCATCGCTTCCATTCCAGGAATTCTCATCGTGGTTGGTGGTAAAATACATGCGGTAGGCATAATCGGGGAACATCGAATCCCGTTTGGCCATGTAGTCGGTCAATTTACTGATAGAAGCCTCGCCTTTCGCGATATCCGTGGTCAGGTGAAAATATTCCCAGGCATAGGTAGCATCAAACCAGGGGTGCATTTCCGGGGTGTTCCACTCAGCCAGCCAGAACAATCCATCTTTTTCTTTATTCACTTCGGGAATCGCTTTTTTCCAGAATGCAAGCGGAATATCATGTCCTGCATGGTCTACCCGATATCCATCAATATTAGCTTCGTTGATCCAGTATTTCATTCGCTTAATCATATCGTCCCATAGTGCCTTGTTGGCATAATTCAGCTGGGCAATATCCGTCCAGTCGGCTTCGTAGGTGATATTGCCGGTGGAATCTTTCATATAATAGTCAGGATGCTCGGTAATCCAGGGATGGTCCCAGGCCGTATGATTTGGCACCCAGTCAATGATCAGCTTCATGCCCTGTTCGTGGGCGGCTTTCACCAGGTCAATAAAATCCTGCTTGGTCCCGAAATTCGGATTTACCGCCATATAATCCTTGATGGAGTAATAGCTGCCCAATTCCCCTTTGCGATTTTTTTCTCCAATAGGATGGATGGGCATCAGCCAGAGGATATCCACGCCCATTTTTTTGAGCCTGGGCAGCTCGTCCTGGAAAGCCTTGAACGTACCTTCCGGAGTATACTGGCGAATATTCACTTCGTAGATATTGGCGCTCTTGGTCCATTCCGGATGACTGATGCGGGGCTGCTGCACGCTCTTCTCGGTCTTTGAGGAAGAGTCGCTGCAGCTCCAACCCACAAGTGAAAGGGCCACAAGCAAGACCAGTAAAGCAGATTTTTGAGTGGTAAGCCAACGATGTGTTTTCATAGTGTCAGGGTTTGATTGTTCTTAAATAGGTAAATTCGATAAACTAAACGGTTACAACAGCCGGTTCTTGCGGAGCTACGTGGTACTCATCTCCATAGACAAAACAGGTAACGGCATCTCCTTCTTCACAGGTAATGGAAATTTCTCTAGGCTCAACACGAACATTGAGCTGGCTGCCCTGGTGTAATATTTTGAAGGAATAGGCATCCCATTCGTCGGGCAGAATCGGGTTAAAATACAGGTTCCCGTTTTGAGCCCGTTTGCCGGCAAATCCTTCCACTATCGACATCCAGGTGCCGGCCATACTCGTTATATGCAGTCCCTCATGAACTTCCTGGTTGTAATCATCCAGGTCAAGACGGGCGGTCCGCAAATACAGCTGATAGGCTTTCTCCTTGTATCCCAACGTGGAAGCCATTATGGAATGAATGCAAGGGGACAGCGAGGACTCATGCACCGTTCGGGGCTCATAAAAATCGAAATTCCGGCGAGTAGTCTCCTCATCAAACTCATGTTCAAAAAAGTAGAGTCCCTGTACCACGTCACCCTGTTTGATAAAGCAGGAACGCAGGATTCGATCCCAGGACCAGTTCTGATTTAAGGGACGCTCTGCGGGGTCAAGATCATTTGCCATACGCTGCACCTTATCCAGGTAATTATCCTGCTGCAGGATAATACCCAGCTCCTCATCTTCCGGCAGATATACCCTGTCCAGGATATCCGTCCAGCGCTCGGTTTCCGATTCCTTGAAGTTCGTTTCCTGTCGGATCTCTTCAAAACGATCCGGGACTTCTTCCTTTAATTTCTCAATACACTCAAGGGTATATTGCATGGTCCAGCAGGCGATATAGGAGGTGTACCAGTTGTTGTTGACGTTGTTTTCGTATTCATTGGGACCGGTGACCCCGAGCATCACATATTTTTGACGCTTCTCGGAGAAATTGAATCGCTGGCTCCAAAAACGGGAGATTGCCAGCAGAACTTCCAGACCCGCCTCCTGCAGGTATTCCTCATCGCCGGTGTGGCGGATGTAGTTGAAGATGGCGTAAGCAATAGCCCCATTGCGATGAATCTCTTCAAAAGTGATCTCCCATTCGTTGTGACATTCCTCCCCGTTCATCGTGACCATGGGATACAGTGCCGCACCATCGGTAAAACCAAGTTTTTCGGCATTTTCAATGGCTTTAGGCAGGTGGCGATAACGATAGAGCAGCAAATTGCGAGCCACCTCGTCACTGGCTGTATTCAGATAAAACGGCAGGCAATAGGCTTCGGTATCCCAATAGGTGCACCCGCCATATTTCTCTCCGGTAAATCCTTTGGGACCAATATTCAATCGCTCGTCCTCACCGGTATAGGTTTGATAGAGCTGAAAAATGTTAAATCGAATGCCCTGCTGCGCTTCATTATCTCCTTCGATCAGAACGTCACTTTTATCCCAAATGCCCTGCCAGCACTTACAGTGTTCCTCCAGCAACTGTTCAAATCCAAGCGACGCCACACCCTCTACAGAATCCTGTACGTGCCGATGTAAGCGCTTTCGTTCATGGTTCAAACTTGAAGCAATTACCGCAAACTTCTGCAAACTCAAAGTTTCATTTTCAGATACATCAACACTAAAAGACTGGCTTATTTTCATCGATGATTCAGAGGGTTGTGCGACGGCAACATTAGGCTCTCCATTTTTCATTATGCTGCACTTCATCCCGGCGCAAACATAAAAATCCAGCTTCTTGGTTTTGGTTGTCACATACCCGCCTTTTTCAAAAAGCCCCTGATCGACCTCCGACCAGAACATCTCATCATAATTGGCATCCTCGTTCCGAACAGCCCCGTTGATATAGGGCGTGTAATTAATCGTACCCTCAAAGTTCAGTGCTTTTACTGAATACTCGATTGCTCCCACTTCGGGACGATCCATACTCACAAATCGGCGGGCGTCAACGGCAATTTCTTTCCCATCCTTCATCGTGGCCACAAAAGAGCGCATGAGTATGCCCTTTTTCATATCAAGAGTTCGCTTGAAATCCCGAACGGAGCACTGGGCCAGATCCAGCGGCTGCCCATCGATTTCGATATCAATGCCAATCCAGTTCACGGAATTCAAAACCTTGGCAAAATACTCCGGGTATCCATTTTTCCACCATCCTACCTTGGTTTTGTCGGGATAGTATATGCCGGCGATATAACTGCCCTGCAGGGATTCCCCGCTATACTGCTCCTCAAAGTTTGCGCGTTGTCCCATGTGTCCATTTCCAATACTGAAAATGCTTTCCGAGGAACGCTGGCGGTCAGGGTCAAATCCAGATTCAATTATTTTCCACTGATCGATATCTAAATATTTTTTCATAAATCTCGCACTATTTCTATCAAAAATAAACTTATTTGCTATTCATTCAACAGCTTGAATAATTCCCGGGGTGTCAATCCCTTAAATGTACTAATAACGAGGTCAGCCTCACCTAACACCTCATCCGAGCCTACCCCAACACAACGCATTCCTGCAGCCTTTGCAGCTTGAACCCCGGAGGCGGCATCCTCAAAAACCAAACAATCTTCAGCATCAACATCGAGAGCTTTGGCTCCTTTTAAAAATACTTCCGGATCCGGCTTGGTGCGTTCCACCTTATTGCCATCGATTACCGCTTCAAAGGTGTCATTTAGCTCAAGGTAGTCCACAATAAAAGGAGCATTTTTACTGGAAGATCCAATAGCCAACTTTACATTCATATCCTTCAAGGCCTGTAAAAATTCCGGAATTCCTTCCAGAATATCATTCGGTGTTAATTCGGCAATAGATTCTTGGTACCACTGGTTCTTGCGATCCATTAGTTCCTGGATTTGGTCCTCCGGCAGACTCCGGTTATCCAGGGCTAAAATCTTCTCTATTGATTTGCGCCTGCTCACTCCTTTCAACGCTTCATTATCCTCTTCACTAAAAGGAATATCCAGTGAATGAGCCAGACGTTTCCATGCTTTAAAATGGGCATCGGCCGTTTCTACGATTACACCATCAAGATCAAAAATACAAGCAGCAGGTACGTTCATCCGTTGAAAATTATTCTATTTTATAATCATTATTTGCAGGTGAATAGATCAAAATAAATTAAAACAGATGCAACTATTTTCCAGCAAAATTTGGGCTCTTAATCTCCCTGCAGAACAAAGATTTAGGGTTCCCGGAAACCAGTCAAAAGAATATCAAAAATTAGGGTAAATTCTCGTGCGATTTGAAAAGAATAGTGTGTTTTATCAAAGCACTGATTCCGTGGAGGAACGCAGTATGAGTTTAGGCGAAAAAACTTTCTGCCGGGGTTTGAGCTTTTTGTTGCCCATGCGCTTGATCAACTTTTTAGTGGCAAAAGCTCCCATATCATACATCGGTTGGCGAATGGTGGAAAGGCCTACGTAATTGGAAATCGTAATATCATCATATCCAATAATGGGGATACGTACATTCTTTTCGCTCATTGCCTTCAAGGCACCTATGGCCTGAATATCAGAAGCGCAGAAACAAGCTTCCGGGGGTTCAGAAAGTTCCAATAGATGCTTCATTCCCTCATAGCCATTACGCTCAGAGAACCCATCCCTATACATCGATTCCCCGGTAACAATGAGACGCTCATCAATTTCTACACCGGCTTCACTAAGAGCCTTCTTATAACCTTCGATACGCTGCTGACCCGGCTTGGAGGATTTCAAAGCGCTGATCAGGCCAATGCGTTTGAGTCCGCGATCCAGAAAATAGTGCATCGCTTTTTCAATCCCCACCTCATTATCGACACTTACCGAGTCCATACCGGGATAGGATTCATCGATCAACGTGATGGGCATCTCATAATCCAATAACTTCTTCAGTTGGGGCTCTCGAAGATGAGTCGATATGAACAAATAGCCATCCGCCCATTGCCGCCGAATGATGTTTTCCACTTGAGAAAACATGTTTCCGCCCTCGCTCTGCACATTAAAAATATTCAGGTCGTACTTGTGGTTGGATATCTCATCCTGAATTCCGGCCAGTACCTCCATAAAGAAATAATTGGAAAGTACCGGGACCACAACCATGATAATATTTTTCTTCTTGCGGGCAAGCCCCTGTGCATATGCCTGGGGATAATACCCCAGTTCATCGGCTACTTTCAAGACTTTTTCGCGCGTCTCATCGGCAATGCCATCGCTTTTATTTACCACTCTTGAAACGGTTGCAATACTCACACCCGCCTTTTTCGCAATATCATAAATTGTACTACCTGCCAAGGCTACTACTCCCAACTTTAATTTCGATTATACAGTCTCGTCCGATAAGCTGCATCCCTTTACTAGCCCTATTTCTATTTAAACGCAAGCTGATCGACTAAATCGCTATCACTTCAATGAATCATTAAAACTAAATATTTTCAGCCACTTAAAGCAAGAAAGAATTCCAAAAGAAAGACTGCCCCTTTTTTTACTTCTCTTCCAGAAAAATCCAATGTAACTCAGGTCGATCCGATATCCAGCAGGGCCTTGGCCTTCAGCTGAGTCTCTTCCCACTCCTTCTCCGGCCTTGAATCGCTGGTAATTGCACCGCCCGTGCTATAAAAAACTTCATCTTCACATACTATGGCTGACCGTATGACCACATTAAAATCGAAATTATCGGTTGGACTTATATACCCGATAGTTCCAGAATAGATGCCCCTGCGATAGTTTTCGAGTTGCTCAATAATACGCATGGCACTAATCTTGGGGGCGCCCGTCATCGATCCCATAGGGAAACAAGCCTTGATAATTTCAATGGGATCCGATACTCTTGCCTCAGCCTGAACGGTGGAAACCATCTGGTGGACAGTTTCAAAGCTCTGAATTTCAAATAATGAAGGCACTTTTACGGTCCCCTCCTCAGCAATCCGGCTCAAATCATTTCGAACAAGATCCACAATCATCAGGTTCTCGGCCTGTTCTTTAAGGGAGTTCCGCAATTGCTGTTTGTGATAATCATCAGAATTCTTTTCGGTTCCGCGCTGGGCCGTCCCTTTAATCGGTTGTGAAATTACCGTTGATCCCTCCTTTCTCAAAAATCGTTCAGGCGACTGGCAACATACCGCCAGCTCATCCAATTGCAAATAACTTCCGAATGGCACAGGTCCCGCCTGCTTCATCTGCTGGTAGAGATTCCATGGCTGTCCCCGAAATTCTCCTCTCAATTGGTGAGACAGATTCACCTCGTAACAATCTCCCTCCGTAATATAGTGCTGGGCTTGTCGTACTATTTTCAGATACTGTTCGCGCGTTACCCCGGAGCGCATAGTTTCGATCCGGCATTCAGTCTCCTGCTTGACCTCTGATTCCCACGAGCCGGGCAGTTCGGATAAATCTCCCTTGAGAAGCTTTAATTTTTGGGTACGATGATCAAATTCAGCCAAAAAAGCCGGGATCATAAAAAAAAGATCCGGAGCTCCTACCTTGTCCACATTAGTAGAAGAAAGGTTTTCGAGATGATTTTTAAGATCGTATCCCATATAACCAAAAAGCCAGTCTTGATGCTTCTTTCGAAAGTTTTTTAGTGCTGACCAGGGATTCCCTCGTTCTGTTCGCGGAGCACCTTTTTCGGCAATAGTAATTTCTGCATTACGTGCGGTAATATAAGCTTCAGGCAGTGCCGCTAAATAGGATTTTTTTGACCAGGGATGAGTATCAGACTGGGATTCCAACAGCACTACCGCTCCCTTTCTGGCTAAATATGGACAAAGCGAATGCAAATCCATTACTGAAAGGTGTTCAATAGTTGCAAATGCTCCTTTTTAAACTTACCGAACGACCTTTGCAATTCACGAAATAAAGGATGATCCGTGGAGTACTCCATTTGATCGACCGAACGCACCGTCAGCATCTCCCGAACCGAATTACATATCCAAATAACGTCTGCATCCCTTAGCGCATCTCTTTCAAAAGCGCCCTCATTCAAGGTCCACTCCGGCTTTTGATTTATAATATCAATGATTATTCGGCGGGTAATTCCGGGAAGCAAATCACAATTTTCGGCCGGGGTAAAAACCTGTCGGCCTTTGGCCCAAAAGATATTGGCAATAGTGGTTTCCGAAAGAAATCCGTCGATAGTCTCCATCAGTGCATCATCGGCGCCTTGTTGATCTGCCTGCCGGGCAGCTAAGATATAGTTGATGCCGTTACTGAATTTGTGCCTGGAAGGAAGTGCTTCATTGGGAATACGTCTGCACTCGACCGTGGCCAGCCGCGGATTATCAAACGCTTTCGGGCACGGTGAAGCGGTCATCATAAAATGTGTTTCAGAACCCGAATCGGGCAGGTATCCCCGGGTGCCTTCCCGCCACAGCTGCAACCGAACAACCGCATCCTCATGCAATAAATTCAGGTGGTCAAGAAGCTGGTACACCAATGGCCTGAAATTTTCGGGGCTTAAAGCTTTCGGGCAATCCATCCCTAAAAGATCGATGCCCGATTGCATTCGCTGCAGGTGATCATCCAGATAAAAAGTATGACCACTATATGTTCGGAAGGTCTCAAAAACGCCCTCTCCATACATAAGCCCACGCGAACTGCTACCTACAATAGATTCATCAGCACGGACAAATTTGCCGTCAAAAAGAATAACTTCAGTGTTGGACATTGTTCAGCAGTACCTGAAGGCTGTCAAATTGCTGTTCACCGGAGTATCCCAAGAAAGCATCACGCACCTTTCCGGTTTGATCGAACATAATATGAGCCGGCAAGCCGGGAATTCGAAAGGCAGAAAACTGTTGTGAACCAGCTACAAACTGAAAGGGAAAGGAATGGTCGTCCATATAGTTTTCGGCCTCTTTTTTGGTCATTCCTACCGCTGCCGCTATTACCTGAAGTGAATCGGAATGGGCATTTTTGATGCGAGCAAGTACGTTGTGTACATCCAGCATCTCATCCGACCAGTTAGACCAAAACTCCAAAACAACCACTTGTCCTCTGAAATCTGAAATTCGAAGACTGTCCTGCCCTTGCACCAACGGCCACTGCACGGTCTGCAGGGTATCCTGTCCCATCATCTGTTTTCTGAAGTTAGAACGCTCCGACCTGCGGTTACTGAACATGAAAAAAGCGATCAGTATTGCGGCGATAAGTGCTACGACACCCAGAAAAGTATTGAAGTATTTGGGATCAATCTTCATGTCTTAATCGTATTGAGGTACCAGTATAGCTCCGGTAAGCGGGGGCAGATTTAGGGAAAACTGTTGTTCCTCACCCCATACCTGTAGTCCGGTTTTCGTAAGCATATTGCGCAGATATCCTCCCTCATCCAAATCAAACGGTTCCAGGCACATTGAAATATGCTGCGGCTGTTCCGATCGATTGATGATAACAATTGCAAAATGACGATCATCCGCATACCGGGCAAACGAAAATAGGTCCCGGTCGTCCTCGACCATCAGTTTACGATAGTCTCCATCCTGCAGTACGCGAGTATTGTTTCGGATGTGGGCAAGCGTTTTATAGTACCTAAAAAGATTTCTATCAAAATTATTCTCATCTACAGGTCGATCATCGCCAAGCGGGTGATGCGTTTCCGGAGCGTATTCAAACTCCTCCCAAACCATCGGCTTTCGGTCGTCGGGATCATCCGCTCCCCACATACCGGCTTCAGTCCCATAGTAAATCATCGGAGCTCCCACATAGGTATACTGAAACAAGGCAATCAATTTTTGGATACGACGTTCCTGCACATTGGGCTTACGAACATCGAATCCCTGTTCCGGCTTGGTGTTCTTTCCAAATTCAAAATCCGCGTTCACGATTATCGAAGCCAGCCGGGGGGTATCATGGCTGTCAATCAGGTTTTGCAAAGCGTATTCGGCCTGATCCGGAAATTTTGAACGAAATGAATCCAGCTCCTCCAAAAATTCGGTGGCTGTTGTCGTACGATTGATCATATATTTGATCACCGCCTTGCTAAAGGGATAATTCATTGAAGACATAAATAATCCATCTCCAATCCAGTCGGTAGAACTACTGGTCCATATTTCTCCTACCGTAAAAGCCTCTGGGTTTATTGATTGCACCAAATCGTGCCATTCCTTCCAAAACGATTTACCAATCTCTTCCGGCACATCCAGTCGCCAGCCATCGACCCCATCCGAGGGATCGCCATCTCCGTCGGGATCCATCCAGCGGCGGGTAATATCAAACAAATGTTTTCGAACGGGCTCAACCAAATTACCGTCATCTTCTTTAAAAGAAGGAAGGCTGGGAATATCCCACCAGCTGTCATAGCGAAACTCATCGTCCTCGGAATCCTTAAACGACTGCACGCCATACCAGTCCTTAAAATCGGATTTTCGCTGCTTTTGAAGCAGATCACGAAATGCCCAAAAATCAGTCCCGGTGTGGTTAAAAACCCCGTCAATGATAATTTTCATGCCGCGATCATGCACTTTCTCAATTAGCTCCAGCAGTAATTTATCGGCCGCTGTCCACTGCCAGGTTGACGGATCATCAGGCGTTTCCTGCTCCATGATGACTGCATCGCCCTCAGGATCAGGCCCAAAAAAACGATCCACATGATGGTAGTAACTGGTATCGTATTTGTGTAGTGATTTTGCGTCAAAAACGGGATTCAGGTACAAGCCTCCGATCCCGAGCTCCTGAAGATAATCCAGTTTGTCGATAATGCCCTGCAGATCGCCGCCATACCTACGCTTAAAAACAGCCGTTCTAAAGCTATCGCTAAATGACTCTTCCCAGTTTGCGCGTTCGTACCAATCACCGGTCCACGGGGATAGCTTCCAGTCATCGGGCGCGCCAATACGTTCTTTATTCGGATCATTGGATGGGTCACCATTTCGAAAGCGCTCCGGGAAAATTTGATACCACACCACATGCTTGGCCCATTCGGGTACCCGATACGACTTTTCAACCGAGCTTTGCATCTCGGGTTTACTTTGGGTGCGGGTATTCATGTATTCGCCTAAATTCATAAACGATCAGATAGAAATAATGTCTGCAATTCTCATTAATTCGGGATCCATCTTGGGATTCTGTTTGGTAGCCCGCTCAAAATCCGTATAACACACCTTTCGATCCCGTATCCCCACCATAACGTTACTTCTTCCCATTCGGAGTCCTTCCACAGCTTTTACGCCCAGCTGACTGGCAAGTACACGGTCACTACAACTGGGACGACCACCGCGCTGAACATGACCCAAAATAGTGACTTTGGTTTCGTAGCGATCGCCAAATCGTTTTTTCACTTTTTGTTCAAGATCATACACGCTGGTACTTTTTTCGCCTTCAGCCACAATAACCAGCCGCGAAGTTTTTTGGCGGCGGGAAGTCCGATCAAGCGATTCAAACAAATGCTCAATACCGCGATCCTCTTCGGGAATCAATACTTCCTCAGCTCCGGCAGCAATACCGGAGTAAACTGCAATAAATCCGGCATCACGTCCCATCACTTCGATGAAGAATAAGCGATTATGAGAAGTCGCCGTGTCCCGAATCTTATCGACGGCTTCCACAACCGTATTGACGGCAGTATCAAATCCAACCGTAAAATCGGTCCCAAAAATATCGTTATCAATGGTGCCGGGAATGCCAACGATGGGGAGATCGAATTTTCCACCAAATTCCATAGCACCTTTGAAAGTACCGTCTCCGCCGATAACCACGAGCGCATCCAAATCTTTTTCTTGTACATTATTCCAGGATTTTTGCATCCCTTCTTCGGTCTTAAACTCCAGACTTCGGGCCGATTTAAGAATCGTGCCTCCCTGGTGAATGATATGTTTTACCGAACCGGCATCCATGGGTTTAATATCGTTTTCAATCAACCCTTCGTAACCGTGATAGATGCCGTAAGGGGTAATATTATAATATACACAGGTACGCACCACGGCACGAATAGCTGCATTCATCCCGGGGGCGTCGCCCCCTGAGGTTAGTACTCCAATTTTCTCAATATTCTGTTGCGTCGAAGACATTATTATTCAAATATCCTAATTCTATTAAATCATTTTTTTAAATTCGATGACCGGAAGCTGTTTTGACGAGCAAAACAGCATTTAATCCAAGAGATTGGCGTTTTTAACTACTGTAAATCATCAATGAGTGCTCGACAATCTTCTTTAAGAGATTCATCATCGGGAGTTAAATTGGGGATTTCCAGCGCTTGCCGGCATGTGGTAATAGCTTGTTGGTCTTTTCCCATCTCCTCATATACCTTGGCCAAATCATAATAATATAAGACATATTTATCGTTCAATGAGATTGCCTTTTCAATGGCCTCAGCCGCTTTCTCATTGCTGGCATTTCCCGGTATCCCACCAAAAAGAGTATTTGCAGCAGCCCGTTCGAGCCAGCTCAAATTAGCCACCTTAAAATTCCAACGCCCTAACACGTGCCAGGCTCCTGCCGTGGTACTATCGAACTTTATCGCACGATCGGCATACTTTTTAATAGCCCGGGAGGCGGCCACACGATCTCGTGCACCCGAAATAAGTGCTTTGCGTCCCATGGCCACCGCCATCACAAAATTTGACTGCGAATCGGTTGAATCCACGACGAGAGCCTGTTCTGCAAGATCAATGGCCTTGTTAAAATATTCTTTCTGATGATCTTTATCCTTGAATCGATTTCCTATTCTCGAATACAGAAAGCTGGTTCTCCAAAGGGCCTTATAGTCATTGGGGCGCTTATCCAAAAGCTGTTGGTACAGTTCCAAGGCCTCCCGTTCCTGGTAGTTGTTGTATAGCGAATCTGCCTGCTGCTCCAAATTACCGGGTAATTGCTGGCCGCTGGCTATAAAAGGCAATACAAAAATGACAACCAACGGAAGAAATGCATGCAATTTGTTAAGTTTCATATCTAATACCGTTTGTTAAATTATCGGGTCTATAATCTGCAAAATTTTACCCACTTAAAAATACTAATTACTGTAACTGTTTGACAATGCCATCGGGTCCAATGCGGTAATTTTGCTGCACGCTGTAATTTTGTTCAATCGGATGTTTGATCGTGCGTTCTGTTGTGCTGAGTATGTCAATATGATCACCTCTTTGCAAAACCTGCACTTTCGACATTAACTGTTCTGAAAGATTCCGTTTAAAAACCCCGATCGCACCAAAATCGATCATCACCTTTTTCCTAAAAGTGACTGCCAGAAGCTGATAATCCTCATAGGCCGCCTGTAGATCCAGGATCAGCCACAATACCTTGAGGTCACTTAGTTCTGTTTTACCTATTACGGAAAGCCTGAAGCGCACTTCGTTCAAAGTGGAAGTGATTGCACACGTTGTATTGGAAGGAGCACTACTGGTCTTTAAGGTATCGATCTGTTGACGGGTTATGGTAAAATCGCCGGAAAAAAGTCGGACATTACTACAATTTGAAAACTGTCTTACGTATCCGCCCAGCTGTCGATGCCGGCGGAGATTCTGTTGAATTTCAGCTTCTGCTTGTAACTTAAAAGACTGATACTTTGAGGTTTTCAAATATCTTTCATTGATAGTTTCCGACCGGTCGCCTGTACATGAAGTTAAACCCCAGATCATCAACAAGACTGTCCACCATGCAAATACCCTGCTCATATTAAGAATTGATATTTTCAGCAGTGGACCTTATCCGGCCTCTTCAACGGCTTGTTCTTTTTGTTCCCCATTTGAGCTGCCATAGGTACGCATCACATAGTTGTCGAGAATATTTCGGAATTCTTGTCCGATGCCTTCACCGCGCAGCGTCTTGTAATGTTCACCATCTACGTAAACAGGAGCTTTGGGCTCTTCAAAAGTACCGGGCAGCGAGATCCCAATATTGGCGTTACGTGATTCGCCGGGACCGTTAACTACACAGCCCATTACCGCTACGTTCATCTCGGCTACACCGGGATACATATCACGCCAGATCGGCATCATCTCTCGCAGGTATGCCTGAATTTCTTCGGCGAGCTCTTGGAAATAGGTGCTATTGGTACGCCCGCAACCCGGACAGGCGGTAACCTGCGGTACGAAATTCCGGATACCCAGTGACTGCAGTATTTGCTGGCAGATACGCACTTCCTGTGCACGATCTCCACCGGGTTGCGGGGTCAGTGAAACACGGATGGTATCGCCTATTCCCTGTTGCAATAGTACCGAAAGCGCAGCCGTACTGGCCACTGTTCCTTTCATCCCCATACCGGCTTCGGTGAGCCCCACATGCAACGGATAATCCAACAGTTCGGCGATGCGCTCATATACGTGCACTACATCCTGCACGTGCGACATCTTGCAGCTAATTATTATCTTATTGGACGCTAATCCCACACTTTCGGCCAGCTCTGCCGATCGACGAGCACTTTCCACCATGGTATCAAGCATAACCTGCTTTGATGATTTCGGATTTTTAAGCTCGTTGTTCTCGTCCATCTTTTGGGCCAGTAACTTCTGATCCAACGACCCCCAATTTACGCCGATACGGACAGGTTTGTCATGTTTGACCGCCTGTTCTACGATAGTGCAAAAATTTTCATCCCGCGTTTTGGTACCGGTATTTCCGGGATTAATGCGAAATTTTGAAAGCGCTTGGGCAGCTTCTGGATAATCGACGAGCAACTTGTGACCGTTGTAGTGAAAATCACCCACAATCGGTACCTCAACATCTTCAGCCAGAAGCTTCTCTTTAATTTTGGGTACTGCTTTGGCGGCATCGTCATTGTTAACGGTGATGCGTACGATCTCAGAGCCGGCCTGGTGCAGATGCTTGATCTGTTCTGCGGTGGCATCCACGTCTGCAGTATCGGTGTTGGTCATCGACTGTACGACAATGGGAGCTCCGCCGCCGACCGGTACATCACCTACCATGACCTGTATAGATTCACGTCGTTTTATGTGAGACATAATTAATTGTTTTCTTTTTTTACGGGCGCTTCAGATTCAAGGGACAAAACATCTGATGACGCAAAATTCATTCGAATTGTCTACTAATTTTTTTTACTGAGTTCGAAGAGCTTTTTCTTTTCTTCTTTCGTAAGGCCGTCGTATCCCTTCTTTGAAATCTTCTCGAGTATTGCATCCAGTTCCGACTGTTCGGTTTCATCAATGATTTCAACGTCCGATACGGAATACATATTCTTATTCTTCGGGCGGGCTTTCTGTTTCTGATAAATATTTTTAAAGCGATACCAAAAATGTTCGAAAGGAAGCATATACCGACTTAAATCATGCCCCTGGTTATGTGCTTTCATCAGCAGGTAACCGACTCCCGCACCGGCAAGGTGTACAATTCTCGCAGTTCCGTCCGAGGAGCCAAGTAACAGCGCATCAATGGCAATAAGTCCGGCAACCACATAACGAGCCTGAATAGGCGGCAGCAAAAAGAGCATAATGGGCATGGTAGGATACAGCATCGCAAATCCGACCATTATACCATAAACAGCGCCCGAAGCTCCTATCACAGGATTATAGCCCAGCACGGGGGCTAGCGCAATATCAAACAGCGCCCCGCCAATACCTGCCCCCAGGTAAATGACCGTGAACGTACGCGGACCAAGGGCTTCTTCAGTAGCGCGCCCCATCCACCATAGCCAAAGCATATTAAAAACAAGATGGAAAATGCCGCCATGCAAAAACATGTAGGTGATCAGTCGCCAGGGCTGGAACAAAGCGGTCTGCCATTCCGGAAAAAATGCAAATGCCTGTATCATCCAGCTGCTCATCGCCGGACTAATAATTTGTAGCACCATTTGTATAACAAAGACGGCAACATTAAGCGCGATCAGGGCCCGAATGGCCGTGGGCAACCCCAGAAATCCTCGCTTTATTGAATTGCCAAAAGAATCGTTATACATAATCCAGAAAGTTTAAACCACCAATATATTATAATGTAAAAAAAAATTTACAATCAGGAGTAAGAATCTTCACTCTTTAATCCCCAATATTTTATCAGAATAAACCCTACAAGCATACCTCCAAGGTGAGCAAAGTGAGCCACGCCGGAGTTAGCCCGGGTAATTCCGCTAATCAGTTCTATAGCTCCAAAAATAGCCACGAAATATTTGGCCTTCATAGGGATAGGCGGAATCAGCAGCATAATGCGCCGATTGGGAAACATCATTCCAAAGGCCAGGAGAATGCCGTATACGGCCCCGGAGGCCCCAAGTGTTGGTGCTCCCCCGCCCCCGACGAGCAGATGCAACAAAGCAGCTCCTATACCGGTCAGGAAATAGTAAACGGTGAACCTGTTGGTCCCCCATACATTTTCAATAGCCTGTCCAAACATCCAAAGGGCAAACAGATTAAAGAAAATATGCGAAATACTGGCATGCAGGAACATGTATGAGACCAGCTGCCAAATTTCAAAATAGCCAGACCCAATCGGCCACAACGCACCATAATTGTTAATATAACTGCCAATCATCGGCGTTCGCTGCGCTACAAAAACAAGCACATTGACGATCAATAGATGCTTAACCGCCGGCGGAAAGACCGTGAATTGCGTATTGGGACTATATTGTTCAGACTGATAATTCAAGAAGCAAAAATTTTATTTCGATTTTTGTTAACGGAATATACGGTAGATAAGTATCAATTTTTAATGTTGACCGGGATCCAATTTCGTTACCGGATATATTCATACGGATAAATAATATTCATGTTTTGAAACAATTAATTATCCAGAAAACGTCTGACTCGCTTAAAAGCATTAATACCGCTCAAGGTCACTCCCGGTATGCCTTGTCCAGGGTAAACTGTATCTCCGCATAAAAACAGACCCTCAAAGGGTGTTTCGGCCGGCATCCAGTCCAAAAGGGAACGCGTCATGCTCTGTGGGATACCGCCTACCCTGCCCTTTTTACGGTAGACCCAGTTTTCCCAGGTCACTGGAGTTGCAGTAAACTGCTTAAGCAAATGTTGCTTGCTAAATCCGGGCCAGTGTGCATGCAGGTGATCGATAATAGATGAACCCAGTGCTTCTCGTTGTCGTTCATACTTATCCTTATCATCAAGAAACCACTGTTCCGGTTTAGTATGTGTAGAGATATTCAGTACACGCTGCCCTTCGGGAGCTCTTTTATTATCATTGCGCTGCGACATGGAAACAAACACCGAATCAGATGAAACCAGTGGCAGGTCTTTACCGGCGGGTATATGAATTTGGTGATGCAAGGGATATCCTTCCGGGAAATGGTCTTCTACGGCAACGCCCATGGTAAAAGCACCCCACGCCTGTTCGTATTCGCGGGCAGAATTTCTGAAGTAATCATGCAATCCCCCCGAAGTAATATCTTCCATATTCCAAACCGGGATATTGGAGATAACGGCTTTAGCCTCGAAGGAATGCCCCTTTACAAAAACACGGTAACCATCCGGAGTTTGAGCAATATGCCTCACTTTTGACTTCGTCTGTATCGTACCTCCTCGTTCCTCAATAAAGTCACGAATGACATGAACCATGTTGATGAGTCCACCCGGCACATAAAAATTGGAATAGTTGGTATATGTGAGGCCCGCTGCACCAAATAAAAATGGCGTCTGTTTAGCACCGGCTTGCGCCGTGATCATAAGCTGTTCATCTACAAATTGTCGAAAGGACGGCGAATCAACATGATACTGCTGCATCACATCGGAAACCGATTTTAGAGCATAAGGCAATATCCAAACATCTTTGGGATGATTGCTGCTAAGCAGCGACCAAAGATCGCGCGGGGAAGCAGGCGGGAAAAAATTATTTTTCGAGGAAACCCTCCAAACCACATCCGATAGTGCAAAAGCCAGTTCCCAAAAGCGGCGCTGGCTTTCTGAATTCCCAAAAACTCGACCTGCCTCCTCAATCCACTGTTCCCGATCCTTAAACCGGGTAAGGTGGTACCCGTTCATGTGCACCTGCATGCTGGGCCGGAGCTCTAACCTGGGTATTTGAATACCGGTCTCCTGCTCCAGATAGTTAAGCGGTTGATTCTCGTCAAAGCCGATCAGAGTGGTCGCCCCGCTTTCAAACCAATAACCCTGACGATAATAGGATGAACTGCAGCCCCCCAAGGCATGCGCGGCTTCAAGCACCAATACTTTTTTGCCCTGGTTTGCAAGCAGGGCCGCCGCAGTCATTCCGCCCATTCCGGAACCGGTCACGATCACATCGTATGTTTCCTCTGTTTTCATAATGTGCTTTCAACATAACAGAGGCGGCATGGGGTTCCGGAATTTTTAAGGAATCGCAAAGAATTTTAAAGACGGTTAATCGAATATGGAATTGCCGATATAATCAGGAATTATACCCGTTGAGCTGATATTCAAGCGCACGTTATCAGGGCGTGTATTACCGGAAAGTACCAGAAGCGTCTTCAGTCCAAATTTATTGCCTCCAAGAATGTCTGTTCCCAAGGTATCCCCGACCATCAGAATATCTTTTTTATTGAAGGAGCCGGTTTTGTTTAATTCTTCAAAAGCGTACATGAACATCTGGGAATCCGGCTTGCCAAAACGGATAAACTTCTGGTTCAATATAGATTCAATCAGTTTGGCAATACCGCCGGTAGCAATTGAAACATCATTTTTTGAAACCGGATAATATTTATCGGAATTGGCAACAATAACCGGCAGATCTTTCCTTCGCAACAGGTTTATCGTTTTGTTGATATCGGTATTCCAGTCAAAACCTTCATCATCCAAAAACACAAACGCCGATATATCGTCGATATCATCGAGGTCAACATTTGCAACAGAAATATGTTCCAGTCCCGACTGTAAAATGTAATCAGCTGAATTTTCGGTACCGAGATAGGCAATTTTTCCTGAGTTTATCTTTAACTCCAGAAACTGCCGTGCCAGCATTCCGGATGTAATGACTTCATTCTTTTTTAGTCCCTTGAGGCCCAACTGCTCAAATACCTCAACTTGTTGTTCCTGACTGCGTGATGAATCATTCGTTAAGACGCGAAGTGCTATATCGCGATCGCGGATAAAATCGATACTGTCCTGTACGCCGTTGATAAGCCCCTGGTGATTTTTTAGCACTCCGTATGAATCAAGAAATACGGCTTTGAATTGTGTAACCAGGGAGTAAAATGAAACTTTATTCATGATATCGTTTATAAATTTAAAGCTTGCAAAAGTGGAGTGGGATCAAATTTTTTATCGATATTAGGAAGGTGTTTAGTATAGGCCTCCTGCTGCAGTCGGGAGGCAAAAATCTCATGAAAAAAATACTTGCCGTACTTTACAACGTAATTCAACAGGAAAAAGCGGTAGACTTCCTTCAGCAACAATATTTCTTTCTCTTTGAGTGGATACACCTCATGGTAGGCTTTCAGGAAACGTATAAATCGCTCCTCCATAAGCGGATCAACGTCGTAGCTAAAAACAGTTTTGTCGCCGACGTCCGATACAATGCGGCTAAAGAAATAGAAATCCATCATGCGCGTACTCATCCGGAACCAGTCGTAATCCCACCGCGAAAACAGTTCAAGATCTGAAGTCACCGAAAAGTTGCCGATATTCCAATCTACAAAAACGGGAATGGTTTTCAGCTGGTTTGCTTCCAGCTCTTCAATATTCTCCAAAAAAATATGGCACTGCTCGCGGATCAGATCCAAGTGCATGCGGTGTTCATGACGGCCCTCTTTGGTTTCCAAAATCTGAAGCAGATGTTTTATGTCGACCTCCAGGGTCTTTGAAGATGGCGGCAATGTATTTCGAATACTGTCGCAGGCGCGGTGAAAGCGACCAAATGAAGCACCAAGCTTGGTTATTTGTGTTTCATTTAACCGCTTGGGCAACCGTTGTTTGATCTGAATAGGGCGGTAAAAAACCACCCAGGCATCGATAATTTCATCCACATGCCGGTGAACAAACAGTGAATTGCCTTTGACCAGCGACCGGGCCAAAAAGTTTTCGAAAGGCGCCGGTAAATTATTGGCCAGCGAGTTGATGATACTGTGATCCTCGACAAAATGTTCAAACTTGCCGAAATACGAGAGCTTGGCAATAATAATATTGTTGTCATCAAACTTTATCCGATAAACATGGTTGGTAGAAACCTTGGCACTGATATCGGTAATGGTAACGATGGTCTTGCTGCTGTCATACTCTTGAACGGCTTCCCGAACGATCTCATTAAAATCAATCTGCGTCATAAATCGGTTATATCACTTCAAAATATCGTTGCAATTCCCAGTCGGTTACCTGTTTCGAAAACTGTTGCCATTCCCACTCGCGCGTTCTAATGAAATGATTTACGAAGGATTCCCCAAATAATTCAACAGGCAAATCAGAGGATTTCATGGCCTCTGTGGCTTCTTTCAGCGTCCCAGGCAACGGCGGATTATTCTGTTCGTATTCGTTGCCTTCGGTTGGTGCCACATCCAGCACTAGCTCATGTTTGATACCATATAATCCCGAAGCCAAAGCGGCTGCCATGGATAAATAGGGATTGGCATCGGAGCCGGGCACCCGGGTTTCGAGGCGAGCCGACCCCGGTCCGTGGGTAATCACCCGAAGAGCAGTGGTTCGATTTTCAATTCCCCAGCTTACTGAGGTAGATGCCCACGAACCGGCCACAAACCGTTTATAACTGTTTACCGTAGGGGCATACATCGGCATGATATATGGTAAGCAGTGCAGCTGACCCGCAATATAATGTTCCAGCAGGGAACTCATATTATGAGAACCCTCCCCATCGTAGAAAAGATTTTTTCCTTCTTTTTTATCCCACAAGCTCTGGTGGATATGCCCGCTGCAGCCCGGCAGGCCAGTATTCCATTTGGCCATAAAGCTGGCGATGAATTCATGCTTGTGGGCAATTTCTTTCACCCCCATTTTAAACAAAGCGGCGCGATCTGCGGCCTCTAGCAAATCCGTATATTCAATACTGGCTTCAAAAACGCCATTGCCTGTTTCGGTATGCAACGCTTCAAGAGGCACCTCAATGGCATAAAGTTCATCATAAATATCATTGAAATACTCACTGTTTTGCGATGATCGCAGCAACGAGTAGCCAAACATACCTGGTGTCAAAGGTTGTGGATCACGATACGATTTGTCCTGTAAACTCTGGGACGTTTCTCGAAAGTTAAACCACTCAAATTCGTTAGCAAATTTTGGTACAAATCCGAGTGCCTTACATTCCTCTTCCATTTTCTTCAAAAGCGATCGCGGGCAAACGCCCTCAAGCTCATCTGAATTGCTAAAATCAGCCAGGAAAAAGGGAATGTCATTCAGCCAAGATATTTTCCTATAGGTAGACAAATCCAGAGAGGCAAATGCATCGGGATAACCGGTATGCCATCCGGTTACTTCGGTATTTTCGTATGCCGCATCGTTCATATCCCATCCAAAAACCACGTTACAGAAGCCAATTTCCTCGTTCAGGGCTTTCAGAAATTTAGATTTTGAAATGACCTTGCCACGAAGCACCCCATCAATATCGGTGACAGCAAACCGAACCTTCTGTCCCTCGTATTTTTTTACTTCCTCGATGATATAGTCAGTATCCATATAAGCTGTTGCTACTATTCAGGAGATTAAACTTCATCAGATAAATCAGTCATCTGTGCAGTTTGAAAGGTAAAATCCTAAAAACGCCTTTGATATCAAAGAAGGGTTTTAAAAAAGCCCTGTACTCGTGATAGTACAGGGCTTGCACTTACAAACGTTTTGGCAAAAGGAAAATCTATTATCCCTTCACCCGATCAGTCGTTTTAATAATTCGTCCGGCTACTTCGTAAGGACAGGCGTTGGAGGCCGGCCGACGATCTTCAAGACGTCCCTTCCAGTCGTTTTCAACTGTTGGAATGGGAATACGAATTGAAGCACCACGGTCGGAAACACCGTAACTGAACTTGTCAATAGCCTGCGTTTCGTGTTTACCGGTCAAACGCTTATCGTTATCGGCACCATACACGGCAATATGTTCCTCAATATGCTTTCCGAACTCCTCGCATACTTTTTCCATAAGTTCCTTACCCCCCTTATCTCTCATTAGTCCGTTAGAGAAATTGGCATGCATTCCGGAACCATTCCAGTCGGTATCGCCCAATGGCTTTGGATGCCAATCAACCAAAACACCGTACTTTTCGGCGGTTCGCTCAATAAGATAACGACCTACCCAGATTTCGTCCCCGGCCTTGGCAGCACCTTTACCAAAAATTTGAAATTCCCACTGGCCGGCAGCAACCTCGGCATTGGTTCCTTCTACATTCAAACCGGCTTCAAGACAAATGTCCAGGTGCTCATCCTTAATCTCACGGCCAAAAGCGGCATCGGCACCTACCCCACAGTAATACGGTCCCTGAGGCGCAGGATATCCACCTTCCGGAAAACCTAATGGCAAGCCTGTTTCAGGATCAATGAGAAAATATTCCTGTTCAAAGCCAAACCAGTAATCCTCATCATTGTCATTAATTTTGGCTCTGGAATTAGTTTCATGAGGGGTACCGTCAGCATTTAGTACCTCGGTCATCACCAAATATCCATTCTTGATGTCAGGATCAGGAAAAAGAGCAACAGGTCGGATTAAACAGTCGGAGCTTTCGCCGGTAGCTTGCTGCGTTGAACTTCCATCAAAAGACCACATCGGTACATCCTCCAGTTCACCGCTGAAATCATGGAGTACCCGTGTTTTACTGCGTAAGGTCTGAGTTGGTTTGTTACCATCAAGCCAAATGTATTCGAGTTTGGAATAAGCCATGTAAGTTTCGATTATTGATTGTTAAATTAGAAGTTAAATTTTCGACACTTTGATAATGATTCGAGTTCACCATCTAGCCATAAAACTCTTACATCCATTATCCGAAATTCTAGATTACCATAAAGAATTAAAGACAACCCCCTAAAGCATCTAATTAATTTAAATCACAATAAAAAGCTTTTGACGAATTATTTCAACAATAATTTATGCTATTTTTTAATTATACCTAATTTAATTATCCAAATATATTTTTAAAGTTAATTTTATTTCTAAATTTACCCATTTTCGGCATTTCACCCCTTATTTCCCTATCCTTATTAATTAATAAACACTTTGCTCTTTGGATTCTAAGAAATTAAAAACATGGATCAGTGCGGCTCGACCGCAAACCCTGCCCGCTGCTTTCGCTCCTGTATGTATTGGAATCAGCCTGGCTGTGCATGACGGACAGTTTGCCCTCTGGCCGAGTGTGGTCACACTTCTTTGTGCTTTCCTGATTCAGATCGGGACTAATTTTGCTAACGATTACTTTGACTTTAAAAAAGGAGCCGATACCGAGGATCGGATAGGCTTTGAACGTGCTACAGCCACCGGCATCATTTCCGCCACGCAGATGCGAAATGCAACCATCATCACGATGGGCATCGCTTTTGTATTCGGGCTTTATCTCGTTTGGCATGCCGGTCTCGTAATCCTCTGGATTGGAATCGCCTCGCTTATTTGTGGCGTATTGTACACCGGCGGCCCCTTCCCATTGGGGTATAATGGGCTGGGCGACCTTTTTGTGTTTTTATTCTTCGGATTAGTGGCCGTGATGGGCACCTATTATGTTAACGCTCTGCAGTGGCATCCTGATGCGTTCTGGGCATCGTTGGCGGCAGGCGCCCTGTCCACAAATATATTAGTCGTCAATAACCTTCGGGACGTAGAGCAGGACGGTCCGGCCGGTAAAAATACCCTGGGAGTAATATTCGGTGAACAGGTACTTCGTTGGGAATACTTATTGATGCTTTTGCTTGCTCTCGCTATTCCTCCACACTTTTTTTTCCGCCTTGATTATGATGCCTTTATCTTTCTTCCTTTTTTAGGAGTGCCAATGGCCTGGAAGCTTCTCCATAAAATTTGGGTTACCGAAGACAAACGTCAGCTTAACAAAGTACTTAAACAAACGGCCCAGTTCATGACCTTATTTGCTCTGCTTTTTAGTGCCGGTATAATTGCAGACCTATTATGAGTTTACGCTGCCATCAATATGAACTCCCCTTTCTAAAACCGCTGACTACCAGTAACGCGACCCATACCAGTCGAAAAGGACTTATTTTGGAGTACACAGACTCCCGGGGATGTTTTTACGGAGAAACTGCGCCACTTGATTCTTTTGCCGGCAACACGTTGGCAGAGGTCATTGAAGAATTTAAAACCCATCAACAAGCATTTACCGAAGCCTTAGAATCCCAAGAACCCGCTACTGCTCTTACTGATATTACTGCCGAAGCCAACCTTTCTGCCCCACTGATGTTTGGATTGGATACACTGGCCTATCGCATTCAATCAGATGAAGCGGGAAAATCACTCCCTGAGTATCTATTTCCAGGTACATACACTCCCGCGATTCCCGTCAATGCCCTTGGGAATTTACTAACTGACGATTACCTACAGCAATCCGGGCAACTAATTGGTAATGGATACAAAACCATCAAATACAAAATAGGGACAGACTTTAAATCCGAGCTCGAACGGCTACAACAGATACGTAACAAATTCCCGAAGTTGACAATCCGCCTGGATGCCAACCAAGCCTGGTCGCTTCAACAAGCTATTTCTTATACTGCTGCCCTTGAACCACTCGGTATCGAATACTGTGAAGAACCATTAGGGGAAAATAAGCCCCAGAATTTCGAAGAACTCAGGCGGCAAACATCTATTCCCCTGGCGATTGACGAGTCTGTTCACCAGGTAGATTATTGGCCGAACTTGCTTCCGTTTACCTCTTTTATCATCATTAAACCCATGATGGTCGGCCGATTTCAGCGTATTATTGAAACGAAACGACTTGCTGATACTCATGATAATAGAGTCGTTTTCACCACGAGTCTGGAAAGTGGTATTGGCCGTCGCGTTACTGCGGAGCTGGCCTCCGGAATCGGCAACCCCCAAACTGCCCAAGGCCTTGATACGGGGAAATTATTAGCTAAAGACCTTAATACAGATAAAGAGTATATTTACGACGGCTACTATCATGTTGATGAAATAAGTTCTGACATGAGCATAAATCCCAAGCAGCTTAACCAACTAGCTACGCTTTTAACATAATCCGTGCAAAACCCAGTTGAAATACCGGCTTTTGATCCCCCTCATCCCGATGATCTTTTTCTGGGATCGAGTTTTGGACTGCACTCCTATGCCGATCTGAAAAAGTTTGAGCATTTTTTTCTGCAGTTTCTCTTTGATTTTGATCATGATTTTGAAAAACCAATAGGTTTTCTAGCCCCCTCCTCCGACACTCTCGTTTTTGCTATTGCCGCATGCTGGAATCTCGGCATCCCCTTTGTATCGCTTGATATCAAAGCTGCGCCTAAAGAACTGGAACAACAAATTGAATCCATCAATCCCGGACTCATTTTTACCAACCAGGAAATTCAAGCCAAGCTCGGCTATCCGGATTGTGTTCCAATTTCTCAATTGGATCTGCCTCGAGCCCTCGATGTGGAAATAACGTTTGGGTACGAGGCCAAGCATTTTACAGGTGCGACCGATCCCGAAGATGTTTTCGGCTATTTTTTTACGTCCGGCACTTCAGGAACTCCCAAAATTGTGCCCCTTAAACGCCGGCAAATCTATTTTGCGACGGCAGCATCGGCAAAAAATTTCAAGCCCAGGCCCAATCACTTTTGGTTGCTGTGCATGCCCTTGAATCATGTCGGAGGCATCTCCATTATCCTTCGATCTCTGCTATATGGCTCAGCCATTTTCCGGATGAAAAGCTTTCATCCGAATATGATCAATACCTTTTTAACAGAGAATAAACTTTTCCAGGCGGCCTCCCTGGTCCCCACCATGCTAAAACGTCTGCTGGAAAAAACCGGATTTCGAACTCATCATAATTTTAAAGCAATTCTGCTGGGGGGCGGCCCCATCGACGAGAAGCTGATTCGAAAGGCCCGCGAAAAGGGGGTGCCGCTGGTGCCCAGTTACGGGATGACAGAAACCTGTGCCCAAATCGCCGGCAATCCAATTCTGAAACCTAGCGGCATCTATGGACCACTAAAAAGCGTAGGATACCTATTTGAACCTAATCAGATACAAATTCGGGATGAGGATAATGAACCGATGGGCGTAAATAACTCCGGTGAGATATGGCTCAGAGGTCCACAAATCTTCGATGGTTATTATAACTTGGATAATGAAAACTATTTTGACGAAGAAGGCTGGTTTAGGACCGGCGATTACGGGCATCTGAATGCCAATAACCAGTTGTTCATTGAATCGCGGAGATCCGACCTAATTATCACCGGTGGTGAAAACGTCTCTCCTTTTGAGGTCGAATCAGAACTGGAAAAGATTGAACCTATACGAGAAGCAGCCGTTTTGGGACTCCCTGATGAGGAGTGGGGACAGAAAGTAGTTGCCCTCGTCGTTGCCAAAACCAAAGACGGCATTAATTCCGAAAAAATTCAGGAAGAACTTAAAAACCGCGTTTCCGCCTTTAAAGTGCCAAAAGAGATTGTCCAGATTGAATCCTTGCCAAAAACACGGACCGGTAAAATCATCCGCAATAAACTACTCGATTATTTTGGTCGGAATGCGTGCTGATGCATGTAGTTATTCGCTGATTTGGGCAATACCCTTAGCTCCGATATCCGAGCGAAAATATTTGTTTTCGAAATTGATTTTATCCACTTCGGTGTAGGTATTTTTTATAGCATCCTGAAGCGTGGCACCGGCTCCGACCACGCTCAACACCCGTCCACCGTCGGTCCAGAATTTATTATTCTCGAACTTCGTACCGGCGTGGAAAACGAGGGCATTCTCAGAAACTTCCTCAAGCCCGGAAATCTCTTTCCCTTTTTCGTATGAAGTAGGATATCCTTCCGAAGCTAATACCACGCAGCAACGATATAAATCATCAATGCTTACGTCTTTAGAATCCAGCTCTTCTTTGGAGGCCGCATCCATGAGTTCAAGCAGATCGGATTCAAGCGAAGGCAGAATAGCCTGGGCTTCGGGATCCCCAAGACGACAATTAAATTCTACAACCTTGGGACCTTCCCGGGTAATCATAAGTCCACAATATAAGATCCCTTTATAGGGATGTTCATCGAGCAGCATGGCGGAAATGGTCGGCAGGATAATCTCTTTTTCCACACGCTGCAGCATGCGGCTTCCGATCACCGGCGTGGGACAATAGGCCCCCATTCCGCCGGTATTGAGACCGGTATCTCCTTCCCCAATGCGTTTATGATCTTGCGCGTAATGCAGGATACGAGCGGTTTTGCCATCAGAAATCACGAATACCGATACTTCCTGGCCTTCAAGGAACTCTTCAACCACCAGCGTTTGTGCGGCATCGTCAAACTGGTCGCTCTCTTTTAATTCATTTAATCGTTTTTCTACAGCTTCCTCGGTTTCACAAATAAAGACGCCCTTTCCTCCGGCCAAACCATCGGCTTTGAGTACCACCGGATAATCACCCTTAGTTTTGATTGCATTCAGAGCAGTATCGAATTCTCCCCGTTTGTAGGAGTCAAAGTCTGCTGTAGGGATACGATTCTTCTCCATGAACTCATTGGCAAACCTCTTACTGCCCTCAAGCTGGGCTGCATATTTCGACGGGCCAAACACGCGATGCCCGTTATCTTCCAGAAAATCCGTTATACCGTCTACCAGAGGTTTCTCCGGGCCAACGACCGTTAAAGCGATCGAATGTTCTTCCACGAATTCCAGGATGGCATCAAAATCAGAAAGCGATAGATCGACATTCTGACCAACCTGAGCTGTACCGGGATTACCGGGTGCAATATAAAGGTTATCGAGCAAGTCAGATTTAGCTATACTCCACGCCATTGCGTGTTCACGTCCACCGCTGCCCAGTAAAAGTACATTCATGAATACAGAATTTGTGTATTGTTAAAATAAGTTATCGGTTCGACGACAAAACCAGAATCACTTCGGCTTGATCAGGAGAGTTCATCAGCAATATTGATAATCTTGGTAAAGCTGTCGGCTTTGAGTGAGGCTCCGCCAATCAGACCACCGTCGACGTCCGGCTGCTGCAGCAATTCCTCGGCATTATGAGGCTTCATGCTGCCGCCGTACAGAATACGCACTCCATCAGCTGCTTTTTCATCATACAGATCGGCCAGTACCGAGCGAATCATCTCATGCATCTCCTGTGCCTGGTCCGGGGTGGCGGTTTCACCGGTGCCAATCGCCCAAATCGGTTCGTAGGCAATGACCAGGTTCTTCACATCTTCATCTTCTACTCCAATGAGGGCCGCCTCAACCTGTTTTCTCACGCGCAGCTGATGTTCTCCATTCTTGCGCTGCTCCAGGGATTCCCCCACACAAATTACCGGTTTCAAGCCGTCTTCCAGAGCCTTGTTCACTTTGGCATTCACCGTTTTATCGGTTTCGCCAAAATACTGGCGGCGCTCGGAATGACCAAGGATTACATAGTCGCAATTCACCTCATTAAGCATCTGGGTGCTAACTTCGCCGGTAAATGCGCCGTTATCCTCATAGTGAACATTCTGAGCTCCCAAAGCTATTCCTTCACTGTCACGCAGCTCAATAGAAGCCGTGGTCAACGAAATCATGGGCGGGCATACCAGCCCATCCACTGCTTCCGGCATGGTTCCAACTTTATCTTTAATGCCCTGAAGAAGCGTTGCCGTTTCTTTCGGGCCGCAATTCATCTTCCAGTTTCCGGCAATTAAAAATCGTCTCATGATGCAGGTTCGTTTGGTTGTTCTTGTTTTATGATTGATTGAATACCCTGGATAATATCCTGGTATTCACTACCGACGTACTTTCGTACGATTTTTCCATTCCGGTCAACTAAGAAACGGGTAGGTACAAATTGAATGTTAAAACGTTCGACAATTTTCTTTCGATCAAAATCATCCGCATCAGCAACCGGCCAGGGTTTGACCCGTTCTTCAAAGAAACCGTCAACGGTTACCTGGCTCGGATCCAACGGAATAGTAATCACTTGCAAGCCGTAGTTTTTATAAATGCTGTGAATAACTACGGTACGATCAAATTGATTCTGATAAAGCCTGTCAGATAAATTTGTGATCTCAAGAATATAAGGGGTGCCTTTTAGTGAGTCACGGCTGATGGTTTTGCCATTTTCCCTGAAGCTAAAATCCGGTAATGAATCTCCCGGAGACAGATAGTTAAGATCATAGCTGATAGATTCAACCCATTGCTTGGATCTCTTGTTGCCAGTGTATTTTTCCTTGAATTGCGTCAATTGCTCTTTCGCAGACTCAATGCGTGCACTGTCGTACAACAGCTTGATCTGCTCCATGCTGATCTGCATCACCTTATTTTCTTTTTCGGTCATGCTTTTCAATGAGTCTAAGTACGCCAGCGTCGGTTGCAGCCCTCTGCTGTTGGCCAGATACTGCTTACCATAGGTTGCCCCCAGATCACTCAACGCATCAATATCCTGTACCGATCGTATGCGGCTCATCATCTCCTTGTTATTCCAACCCTGCAAAATATTAATGGACTTGCGGGCTGAAAGTTCGGAAGCAATGGTCCCCTGGTTGTTTTCAAAAACGTCCCAGTAGATATTACTCCATTTCTGCAATTCCTGTTGCAGGGTGTCTCCTTCAAGCTGACCGGATCGCACGTAGGTCATCACTCGCTGAAAATTCTTATTCAGACGCTGGTAGTCCTGCATGGCATCATGCTCACGCGATGAAATTGACAGCGTTTGTGAGAGGTTAGGCAGCTGCCCGGTAATAGAGACTGAATCTTCGTCTGCAAGAATTACCCCAAACTGGGCTAGGTTCTTTTGATTTCGACTCACAATAAGCGGGTATTGACGCTTACGTTTGAATTCGACCTTCCCCGAAAATCGACCCGCCGAATCCGTTATAGTATGGAAAAGTGTATCCGCATCAGCATTGGACGAATCACGAGACACTACCGTGATTCCTATCCCTGAGAAATCTCCGGTGGCGTCAATAGAATCGGCTACGCTGAAATTACCTGAAATAATTGCTGATTTTTTTCCTGACTTCCCCGAACACCCTGCCAGCAGCGTTATTATTAACGCCGGTAGCAACCATCGTTTTGCAAATGTTAGCATATGTACCGTTAAGCTAAGTGCTGTTTTAAGTTAATATCCGACGTTAATCATCCAGACGTTCGCTAATAAGCTCTCGCACCATATTTGGATTAGCTTTGCCCTGCGAGCGCTGCATAACCTGACCGATAAAAAAGCCAATTAATCCTTTTTTACCGTCTTTATAGCGCTCCACTTCGTCGGGATGTTCTTCAATGACTTCATCTACTATAGGTTCAATAAATCCGGTATCGGAAACCTGTATAAGGTTCATCTCCTTGGCCAGCTCTTCAGCATTCTTATCCTCGTCCAGCATGGCATCAAAAATTTCGGTCATAGCCGAGGAGTTAATTTTATCTTCCTCGCGAAGGGATACCAGGCCTGCCAGCCGTTCAGCGGAAACAGGAAACTGATTAATCGTAATACTTCGATCATTAAGGGTACGCAACACCTCAGTAAGAATCAGGTTAGCCACAGCCTTCGGGCTATCCTCGTGGGAAAGTACCTCTTCGTAATAATCGGCCAGATAGCGGTCTTCCGTAAGCGTTTGCGCGTCGTTAGAACTCATTTCAAACTCATCCTCGAAGCGCTGCCTTCGCACGTCCGGCATCTCGGGAAGTTCTTCCTTAATCTCTCTGAGCATTTCGTCGGTCACCACTACCGGAGGTATATCCGGCTCGGGGAAGTAGCGATAATCATGCGCTTCCTCCTTGCTACGCATAGTACGCGTTTCCATCTTGTTCGCGTCCCACAACAACGTTTGCTGTATCACTTTGCCGCCGGACTCGATAAGGTCGATCTGCCGGTCGATCTCAAACTGCAGGGCCCGCTCCACATTTCGAAAGGAATTCATATTCTTAAGCTCGGTTCGGGTCCCGAATTCTTTTTGCCCTTTGGGACGTACCGATATATTGGCGTCACAACGCAGACTGCCTTCCTCCATGTTACCATCACAGATTTCCAAATACTGCACGATCTGTTTGATACGTTTCAAATATTCATAAGCTTCCTGCGGGCTGCGAATATCCGGCTCCGAAACAATTTCGATAAGCGGAACGCCGGCCCGGTTCAGGTCAATAAGTGTGTTGAAGGGATCCTGATCGTGGATCGACTTCCCGGCATCTTCCTCCATATGAATACGCGTGATGCCAATTTCTTTCTCGTAATCATCCAGTACAATATTCAAGTGACCGTCATGGCAGATCGGCGTCTCATATTGAGAAATCTGGTATCCCTTGGGAAGGTCGGGATAAAAGTAATTTTTACGGGCAAAAATAGATTTTCGGGCTATCTCGCAATTTGTTGCCAGCCCCATCTTAATGATATAACGCACTAGATTTTCATTAAGAACCGGCAGCGTTCCGGGATGCCCCAGGCAAAGCGGCGTAACCTGAGTATTGGGTGATCCGCCAAACTCTGTGGAAACCGGGGCAAATGCCTTACTTTCTGTTAACAGCTGAGCGTGAACCTCCAGCCCGATGACTGCTTCGTAATTATCTTTTACCGAACTGCTCATGTACTACAATTTGTTGCTGTTTCATTTTGATGGCGAAAGATATTAAACGTACAGGACTTTTATTAATGATTCTAGAAATTTTGTAGATGGCAACCTGAATGAAGTAAGGGAAATGGAAGCCAGGAGTTTATTTTATAGATATGATTCAAAATCAGGAATTACACATATTTGAAGAAAGTCATCACCTGTTTTGGGGATTGGCGATACTGGTATGTACCGCGATCGGCACCTACCTGCTGAGTGGCACCTTTCTCTCTATGGACTGGGATTTTTTTAAGCTTCGCCAGCTTGCAGCCATCCTGCTTTTTATAATCAGTTTTTATGGCATTTTTTGGATTTCGGATCCCCTGTTTCACTTTTCGCTCCATTTTGAAGAACGGATACTGGTCATTGAGATTCAGAAAGGCGAACTGCCCGTCGATACTATCCGAATTCCTGTAGATGAAATTGAAGCCCTTAAATTTGCTCCCCACTTCCAAAGAAGTAAAAACGAGGCGCTCTTTGACTTCTCACCTAGTTATCATCTTTTGTATCGCAAAAAAAATAGCGACCGCTTTGAAAAACTATTGGGCGTGCAATCTTCCTCCATCACATTAAAAGTAGATGACATTGCCGACATCATGAGATTCATCACCGAACGAAATCCTGATATTAAAATCCCCCGCGAACAGGCCAGCTATTTTAACCTTTGAGATATCAGATCCCGTAAAGTTGTTGGGTTATGCAATGGATGCTTCCTTGTCCCCAAACCAGATCGCTACACTCAATACCGATGACATCCCGATCCGGGAAATACTGTTTCAGTAATGCCAGTGCCCGCTGGTCAGTCCTCTTATCATAGAGCGGGACTAACACGATACCATTTGCCACATAAAAATTGGCGTAACTGGCGGGTACATATTCTGAACCATCCACTGTGGTACCTTCAATTTTAGTTTTGGGCAAGGGCAGCGGCTCGATAATGAAATTATTCCCTCCCCGATCCGTAGCTTCCAATAGCAATTCGAGATTTTGCTGCAGCACTTCATAGTTTATATCGTCAGGGTCGTTGGCAACCATGGTCAGGATCGTCTGCTCATTCAGGAAGCGAGCGATGTCATCAATATGACCGTCAGTATCATCGCCGGCCAGACCGGCTTTCAGCCAGATTACTTTCTCGATTCCCAGGTGGTCTTTCAGGCGCTCTTCGATTTCTAATTTCGACAACTCCGGATTGCGATTAGGATTTAAAAGCACCGACTCGGTCGTAAGTAGCAACCCATCGCCATTTACGTCAATAGAGCCGCCTTCGAGTACCATGCCGGGCACAAACCGGGACAGATTAAAATACTCCGCAAAGTACTGAGGAAGTTTGTTGTCATCGTCAAAGGGCGGATATTTTTCTCCCCAAGCATTATACTCCCAATCGGTAATGGCAAATTCCTCTTCCCCTTTCTCTTCAAGCCGGCGACGGATAAAAATGGGTCCACAATCTCGTGCCCACACATCGTTAATGGGTACTACATGAATGGTCAGCTGATCAAAAGCTATAGAACTTTTTTTTAATAGCGACACCGCTCGATCCCGGACTCGTTCATTCTCCACTAGCAGGTGTATCGGCTCGTACGAGTGCAGCACTTCAATGATATCTATATAAACCTTCTCCACGCGCTCCAAGCGCTCCCCCGGCCAGGTTTCCCGATTGGACGGCCAGTGTAGCTGCGTAGCCGAATGTGGATGCCACTCCGGCGGCATTTTATAGTTGAGGTCGTTGGGCGTGTTACTAGCCATTAATCTTTTTCGTGGTTTTATATGAAAGTAGTTTTCAACAAATCCGAAATTCGAATGACCGAAATTCAAAACTTTTAGACATTACCTGATTTTCGATATATCGCCCCAAAAATATTGGTCAATTCAACTGACTCTTTGATAAGTTGCTTTCTTTGGGACTTCTGTGACTCTTTTATATCCAAAAGCTTTAGCCAGTAGGTGATTTCCTTGGCTTTCTTACGACAAATTTTAATACGATATATGAAATCCTTTCGGCTCAATGATTCATTTGCCTCGATATAATTGGCCCCAACAGATCCAGATGATCGAATAACCTGCTTGGCTATTTCGACATTCGCCAGTGTTTTATGTAGATCATTTACTACTTCTAAAACGGCTTTTGTAAATTTAAAGGTGCGGGCTTCGAGGTCATATTTATGATTCATAACAATTATTTGGGATTTATACTTAGTAGTAAGACCCCTTAAATTGAAAATACTTACAAGCTTTAATCGATTGACAAGTTTAATAAGTTCCGTTTCGGATTTCGGTCATTCGAATTTTGGATTTCAATCGATATATCGCTTCAATATTGGCCCATAGGTATCAATCCGTCGGTCTCGAAAAAACGGCCAAACCTGGCGCTGCTTTTCAATCCTGGACAGATCAATTTCGGTAATCAATACTTTTTCAGCAGTCCCCGCTTCCGCCTGCATCTGTCCAAACGGTCCGGCCACAAATGAGTGCCCCCAGAAATTTACATCTTCTTCTTGACCTACCCTGTTAATACTTGCTACGTAACATCCATTGGCAATGGCATGGCTTCGCTGGATGGTTTGCCAGGCTTCCAAAAATTCCCGGCTCATGGCTTCATCTTCGTCAGGTAATGTACCAATTGCCGTCGGGTAAACCAGCAGCTCCGCTCCTTTTAATGCGGTAATTCGGGCAGCTTCGGGATACCACTGATCCCAGCAAATAAGCGGACCGATCTTTACATACCGGGTATCAAAAACCTGGTATTCATCTTCACCGGGCGTAAAATAGTATTTTTCATAAAAGCTGGGATCATCCGGAATATGCATCTTGCGATATCGTCCCATAAGCGTGCCATCGGCATCAATGACCACCAGCGAATTGTGATAGATCCCGGGAGCCCGTCGTTCAAAGAAAGGAGCCACAATTACCACTTCCAGCTCTTCCGCCAAAGCAGTAAGCTCATCAGTTATCGGTCCCGGTATAGGCTGTGCCCAGTCAAAATATTGGCCGTCTATTCGCTGACAAAAATAGGTAGTATTAAACAGCTCTTGCAAAAGAACAACCTTTGCACCTTGTTTGGCTGCCTCACGGATCTTTTCAACCGTCTTTTCAATGTTGCTCTGTATATCTGTATTACAGGATGTCTGAATTAGACCAAGATTTATTTTTGCGCTCATATATTAAACTGTTACAACCACAGGTCTCCAATTCTATTGATTGGTAAATATATAATAAATAATCTGCCAAGACAGACAATGTAGAATCTCCTTTCCAAGAAGAATACTAAATTCATCATTGGATTTATTTGAATTTAAGGAACAGACTAAATCAGAATACCTGCCTCTAAAAAGCGACTACTTTGTTTAAACCATAGCCAAAAGAAAAGTAGACAACTCAAATTTTTATTTGAAAAGGGACCCAAAAACAAAGTCACCTTACACTGCCAACCATGTTTCTTTTTAGCACAAATTCTTATACATATATAAGTCTTTTTCCGATTACAACAAGGAAAGAGATAAGCTATTATTTTGCCTGTATTTATAGCTATATTTCACACTCCTTCCTCACTTCAAAAACAGTTCTTACCAGCCAACAATATCCTCTTAAGCCCGACAATACCAACCGTTATTTTTCATCTATTTTTCACTTAATGAAAATTTTTCATTATAGATAAATAAAATATACTGTTATTTACGACTAACAAGATTATCAAGGCATAAGAATCTCTTTATATGGTCCTGCCAATAATTTGAGTGGGAAATGTTGTTCTCAATAAGTATTGAATTCTTAAAAAAGAACGTCCATTATTTAAAGACTTTAGAGAAAAGAACTAAACTTTTAAGGAGTTTACAGAAAAGGTATATGAAAGATTTTGCATTGGCGCTGACATACAATATGAAGTGTAATAATGCTTATACTTAGACAGTTAATTCAGCATACAGCTACGGCAAAATTGAAACTTCAAAAGAATTAAATAATCACGTTCTCATGAGCACTAATTCACATCCGCGCAGTAGTCATGGACTAGAGTACCTGGAACTGCAGGATAACAACCAAACAGTTTGGAATCTTACACCCCCGGAATTGTATGAAGAGGCCATTAAAAATGGGGAAGCCGTCTTAACCAAGAATTATGCCCTTCGGGTACTGACCGGCAAATATACCGGCCGTTCCCCCGAAGATAAATTTATTGTAGATCAACCTTCCATCCATGATGATATTGACTGGGGGGACATCAACCAGCCCATTGATGAAGACGTTTTTGATCACCTTTTTGAAAAAGTAACCGGCTACCTTCAAGACAAAAAACTGTACGTCAAAGATTGCTTTGCGGGTGCCGACGAGGAGTATCAGCTGAATGTGCGGGTGGTAAGCGAAGCTGCTTATCACGGACTCTTTGCCCACAACATGTTTATTCGCCCGAGCAAGGAGCAGCTCAAAAGCCACGAGCCGGAGTTTACCGTGTTGGCCGCTCCCAATTTCAAGGCCAATCCCGAGGTCGACGGTACAAAGTCCGAAACCTTCATCCTCGTCAACTTCGATAAACGCATAATCCTGATCGGCGGAACGCTGTATTCGGGCGAAGTCAAGAAAGGGATTTTTTCGGTGATGAATTACCTGCTGCCCAAACAGGACGTGATGGCCATGCACTGTTCGGCCAATATGAGCCAGGATGGTGATACCGCCGTATTCTTCGGGCTTTCGGGCACCGGTAAAACGACGCTGTCGTCCGACCAAGACCGCATTCTGATCGGAGATGATGAACACGGCTGGAGCGATGACGGGGTGTTCAATATCGAAGGCGGCTGCTACGCCAAAACAATCAACCTGTCGAAAGAGGGCGAACCCCTGATTTACGCCACGACGAAGATGCCGGGGACTATCCTGGAAAATGTAGTGCTCTACGAGAATCGCGAGCCTGACTTTGACGATACCAGCTACACCCAAAACACCCGATGCTCCTATCCAATTCATTATATTCCCAATGCCAGCGATACGGGAAAAGGCAATCATCCCAGCCATGTGATCTTCCTGACCTGCGATGCCTTTGGCGTGTTGCCTCCGATTTCCAAGCTGACGCCTGAGCAGGCCATGTATCACTTCATCAGCGGGTATACCGCCAAGGTGGCCGGAACAGAACGCGGAGTGACCGAGCCGCAAGCGACCTTCTCGGCATGCTTCGGGGCCCCGTTCATGCCACTGCACCCGACGGTGTATGCTGAACTGCTGGCTAACAAAATTCGCACTCATAACGCTACCGTTTGGCTGTTGAATACCGGCTGGACCGGCGGCGCCTACGGAGAAGGCCATCGCATGAAGCTAAGCCATACCCGGCGAATGCTCAGCGCTGCGCTTGATGGTAACCTTTCCGATGCGACCTTTGAGATTGATCCGGTGTTCGGACTGGCTATTCCCACAGAAGTAGACGATGTGCCCGGCGAAATTCTGTTTCCCCGAAATACCTGGAGCGACAAGCAGGCCTATGACCAGAAAGCAGAAAAACTGGCTGCAATGTTTGCCGAGAACTTCGAGCAGTTCGAAGAAGAGGCAAGCAGAGAACTGATTAAGGCGGGGCCGAAAGTATAATTCGCATAATACAAGATTCAGGATGCAGGTCTTTAGCCTGCATCTTGTATCCTGTATCTTATCATCCTTCCTCCATTACCGCATTTAGCTTATCAAGATTATCCTGCATGCGGAGGGATTCAATAACCTCGTCGATCTCCCCTTTCATGATATCTTCCAGGTTATACAGCGTTAGGTTAATTCGATGATCCGTCAGACGGCTCTGCGGAAAGTTGTAGGTACGAATTTTCGCACTTCTGTCGCCCGTTGAAATTTGGCTATTCCGTTCGGCTTCCCGTTCCTTGCGCAATTTCTCCTCCTCCCGCTCATACAATTTGGAACGCAGCATCTTCATCGCTTTCTCTTTGTTCTGATGTTGCGAACGCTCTTGCTGACACTCCACAACCACTCCGCTAGGCTCATGCGTAATACGAATGGCCGAATCAGTTTTGTTGACGTGCTGTCCACCGGCGCCACTGGCCCGGAAAGTATCAATACGCAGGTCGGCGGTATTAATTTCAATATCTACATCTTCGGCTTCCGGTAGCACAGCCACGGTTGCGGCCGAAGTGTGGACACGTCCCTGGGTTTCGGTTTCGGGGACACGCTGCACACGGTGGACCCCGCTTTCATACTTCATTTTGCCGTAGACTTCATCTCCTTCCAATCCAAAGGTAAGTTCTTTATATCCTCCCTTTTCAGACTCGTTTAAACTCAGGATATTCAGCTTCCATCCCATCTTATCCGCATATCGACGATACATATCAAATAGATCACCGACAAAAATTGCAGCTTCATCACCACCGGTTCCGGCCCGAAGTTCAACAATTACGTTTTTGGAGTCATCGGGATCCTTCGGGATGAGTTTAAATTTGATATCCTCTTCAAGTTTCTCCAGGCGAGGCTTCAGCTCTTCATTTTCGGCCCGTGCCATCTCGCTAATCTCAGCATCATCGCCTTCTTCAATCAGTTCCTTATTTCCTTCAATCTGTTTACGAGTATCCTTCCATTCGTCATACAGATCAACCAGATCCTTCAAATCACTATGCTCTTTGGTCAATTCGGTATACCGATCAGGATCGTCATATACGGCGGGATCGCTCATTGCCGCGGTCACTTCTTCAAATCGCTCTTTTACCTGCTCTAGCTTTGCTTCAATATCCATATACGTCCAACTACTTTACAAATAAAATGGTTTTTCTTTCGCTGCATAAAATACGATTCTTTCGCCAGAATTTAGAATGCATAATACTATTCCGCAGTAGCTTTCGGCTCTTATATCAGAACCGAATAATTATTATGTTCTGATGAAATTCTAATTCCGAAGATTAACCCGCTATGAAAAACAATCCTCTATCCGCAACTTATCGACTTGGATTCCTGGGCGCCGGTCAACTCGCCCGTATGTCGGGACTGCAAGCCTTTCGTTATGGCATTCAAATCGGTGTTTTTTCTGATCGCCCCGAAAACGAACCGGTACAGTTCATGACCCCTTTTTCTCAAACCGGATCTTTTGATTCGATTTCTGACCTCTCCGCCTTTGCAAAAACATGCAATGTTTTAACGCTGGAAAATGAATTTATCAGTTCCGATGTACTGCAAAAAACCCAAGAATCCAGCGGCACTCCGATTTTTCCTTCTCCAAGCACTTTTTCTCTTATAGAAAATAAACTGATCGAAAAACAAACCTTCGAAAAAGCAGGCATTGATGTTACGCCTTACAAACTGATCAAAAATGAGGACGACCTGCAAGCTTTCGGAGAATCTCACGGTTGGCCGTATGTTCTCAAATCCTCAAAAGGCGGCTACGACGGTTATGGAAATGAGACGGTAGCGGACTTGGAAAATGCCCAAAAGGCCTTTGATCAGCTTGGCGGAAACGAAGGACGTAATATTATTGCCGAAGCGTTTGTCGATTTTACGCACGAACTGGCCGTACAGGTAGCACGCAACGAAACCGGACATGTGGCCTATCCCTGCTGCGAAACCGTGCAGGAAGATCATATCTGCGTGGCGGTAAAATCTCCGGCTCCGGTCGACGAATCCATTCAAAAGGAAGCCCAAGAGATTGCGGTCAGGGCTACCGAGGCAATCGACGGCAAAGGATTATATGCTTTTGAATTCTTCTTGACACCAGAAGGCGAACTACTGCTTAACGAATCGGCACCGCGTCCGCATAATTCCGGACACTATACCATCGAGGGATGTATCACCTCTCAATTTGAAAATCATGTACGCGCCGTATTAGGACTGCCGCTTGGTTCTCCTGAACTTAGGGCCCCGGCCGTGGCTATGATCAACCTGCTTGGTAACAACCGGCGTGATGCCCAGGTTGATAATGCCTTGGATGCCCTAAAAACTACTGACGGTCACCTGCATGTGTATGGCAAACTGGATAGCAAAGTCGGCAGAAAAATGTCACACTATACCCTGCTGGGTGATGATATGGCATCTGCCTACAGCAAGGCACAGCGTGTGACAAAAGAAATCAGAATTTAAGTTTCCTACTGCTACCATTGACCGTTATTGGTTCGCTTCAGGATTTTGACTCCGTCTTTGCCATAGGCTACGATGATGTAGTGTCCGTCAGTCTTTACAAAGTTGGCTGATACGTTAGTCCCATCACTTTCGGCCTTCCAGTCATATGCTTCTTCAGGATCTTTATTTGGAGCCAGTGAATAGGTAGTGATGTAAAGGCCGTCCACACCATTGGCGATATATACGTATTTTCCATCGGCGGCAACGCCGTTAGCTGCATCAGTGGCATTAACTTTGTATTCATAAACGAGATCGTTCTGAGAACCGTCGAACTTATACCCTTTCACACCGGCTTGGCCCAGCGCCGCATAGGTGATATCTCCGAAATTACTCACCACATTTTTACCATCCACGGGATCGACGGAAATATTCAGTGGGTAATCCGTCATTTCATCGTTTTCAAAATCCCATAACTTAAATGAGGCGGCGCCATCTTCACTCAGACTCAAACCGATAATATCATTCTCATAGCGTTCAACATACTTGGCATAATCGCTGTCCATTTTCTTGTTGATCTCAAGAGAGTTTTTATCCACTTCGGTATAGGCTCCTCCCGTGGCCCCCGATGCTACGTATAACTCCTGGCTTTTCTCAACAATCGCATTGCCTGAATAACTTGCCAGTGCGGTTTCGCGGGTATGTTTATCGGCATCATCAAACTGGTTGTTGTTAATAGAAATCTCACCGATAATGGCTCCGTGATGCCACTCCTGCTCATATCCCGACAGGTGGACATCGCGGCCACCGGTAAACCACAGTTTCTTGCCATCTTCATTAACTTTCAGATCGTTAATGTCGGTATCATCAAAGAAAATTTGTGATACCAGCTTCGGGGATGAAGCATCTTTCAGATCGATAATTTCTATAGCTCCTCCATACGGACTCCCATTCAAATGGTACGATATGTAGGCGTTATTAGCTTTAATATCTACGCTGGTTGCACTCAGCAGATTGCCTTCATTATCTTCGAGCGGATCCACGTTGGCCAGCCAATTAAAGTTTTCACCAGGCTGCTTTTGAAGGCTCATCGCTTTGGATGCGCCAAAGGTAATCGGCTGATCTACAACAGTAATACGCTGATTCAACTGTGTTAGATCATTATTGACCGAGATACGCCCATTTGAGTCCTCTTTTTGAGATAGTATCCCGCAGGCTCCCACCGACACCAGCAAGACAATAATAGTAGCAGGAAAGTACTTATTTAGCATGTTCATATTTACTCCTTGTTTGGTTTATCAGTCTTAAGCTGTATAGCCCCTGAACTGAATAGTTATTGTTTTAAAAATCGGTCCATTTGTTATAGGATTTTTCAACCCGCAGTGCCTCAGACGATGTCTTGGGCGGATTCCATGAATCCTTGTAGGACGATCGGAAAAAGAATTCTTTAAAATACGCCCAGGTACGGACAAACCGGATATAGTACCCCGTATAAAACACCATTGCAGGCAGGTAAACAATATATTTTAGCTTGTTCTCCCAGTTTTCGGATAGCATCAAAACAACCAGGAACTCAATGACCTTTGACAGGGTATACAATCCCAGGCCGGCGATCATAATAAAACCTATAGACTGATGGAAATTGATAATGATATAAGCAATGTAACCGTACCACATCAGATTAAGTAACAGGTCATAAATCACGCTTTCGGCTACCGAGGCAAAATTAGATAGCGAAAAATTTCGGTTGGGTTTAAACAGATCCAGATGCTTGCGCAGGCGAAACCGGACCAGCGAGCGGCTCCAACGTATACGCTGCTTGGTCAGTTGGCCAAAGGTATTGGGCACACTCGTCAAGGCTACGGCTTTCGGTTCAAAATGAATTTTATAGCCCAGCTTTCGAATCTTAATCGTCAAATCCCCATCCAGCCCGGGTCCCACATCCCATCCCTTAATGCGTTCCAGCACATCTTTTCGAAATACGCCAAAGGCCCCGGAAACAATACGCAAAATACCCAGGGACGAGGAGACCGTACGACCCACGGAAATGTACAACAGATACTCGATCGCCTGCAGCATGGTACACAGACTGTCTTCGTCATTGCGCACCTGCAGGTTTCCTCCGACGGCGCCTACGTTCTCCCGAATGTAGAAGGGTATCATCGCCTGTTCTATAGCATTCCTGTAGAACGAACAATCGGCATCCAGATGTACCACATATTTGCCATTGCAATGATTAAGCGCCAGGTTTGCAGCCGAGGCTTTTCCACCCCTATCCTTATTTCGGAGAAACAAGGCGATCTCTCCATTTCGCTCCATGGCACGCCCGATATACTGAGACTCATCGTCGGAACCATCATCGACAATAATAATTTCAAAATTTTGATAGGTTTGCTCGTTCAGCGATCGCACCAGGCTCTGATAATGTTTGCCTTCGTCTTTCCCGGGAATAATGATCGACAGAAAAGGACGCTCTTCCCACAATTTACGACGGGCATTTTTATAGCTTTGCCAGCCCGTTTTCTTCTTCAAATAGGTAATCAGCAAGATCGAGTAATCAAAAAAGATATACCGCGGCAGCTCGATGACAAAGTAAAACCAAAAGACTCCGATAAAGCCTGCGATACCCTTGTTATACCAAAAATCCAGAAACTCGGTCATTGCAGATTATTTGATTTATTGATCATGTTAGTCAGTTCGGTTACATGCTCATTGTAATCTTTTCCCTCGGTGATAGGCAGAACAGCATGCTCGATGTCAAGTTCGAACCCATCAAAGTTGTCCCGGAACAGCTCCCTGAGTCGCTCGTTAAGCTGCTTAATTTGTTTTACCGCCTCATCGGTCCCCCGTTCGGGGAAAAGAATAACGATGGACTCGTTATCCCGGAACATCAGCTCATCACTCCCCGAAAGCGTATTGGTAAGCATGTGGAACAGTTCCGACAGCAGCTTGGATTTCCCCTCCTTGCCAATTCGCTCATAGAGTATTTCAATATTCATCAGCGTTACGATACCAAGCGTACTTTCAAAATCGGCTTTGCTTTTACGGTTAATTTCGCTCTTAACCACCCGCTGGAAATAATACTTGTTTTGATCCATCCCATTGGTTTCCTGGGACGATGGCTGCTGTGCATTTTGATAAAAATTGCCTTTAGCCATTTCCTTGCCCTTTGCCGTAAGGGTATACTTCTTGATTACTTTACGCTCCAGGTGTTCCACCTTGTTTTCTGATCCGCAACTTTTGCATTTTGCCTTTAAAAGCGGATCCTGGAACAGATTATCGCAGTTGCGACAACTGAATACCGAAGAGGGTTTGTCATAATCCACACCGATATGCTTGAGTTTTTTTGAACACTTCGGACATATTAAATCATCCGTTGAATTGCTTTTGAATTCATCTTCCGGCCCCATATAAGCACAGGAAAAGTGATGCACCAACTCGCGGGGTTTAAGGTTCACTGATCCACATTTGGGACAACTTTCGCGAATATTCAAATAATTATTCGAGCAGTTCGAACACAGATAAATAACATCTTCCAGCGATCCCGAAAAAATACCGTCCCGCTCGGCCTCTTCCAGAATATCCAACGCATGAAACTGCTGATCGAAATCGAGACTTTCTGTAAGCAACCCATAAGAATAGCCAATCAAACTGTTACGATCCGATACCGGTTCAAGTACATCAAAATTACGGGTATGCATGAACCGTATTTGCTTTAATAACAGGAAGTTGCTGGGTAATCCATCCGTAACTTTCTGCGTCAGCGCACTGATAACCCGGTCAATGCCCTGATTAAAACGCATCCAGGAGACCGGCTTGAGCAGATAATCGGTGATATTGTAGTCAAAAGCCTTAAGAGCATATTCCTTATCTGCCGTAACGAGAATCACATGCAGGTTTTTACGCCGCTCCAGATTGTCCAGAAACTCAAATCCATTCATGATCGGCATGGAAACGTCCAGCAAAACCAGATCAATATCATGGGTGTTTACCAGATCCAGGGCCTCACGTCCGTTTTCCGCAACGCCAAGCAGATTCAATCTCGAACTCTTATCCACCAACGCTTTAAGCGAAACCCGAGAGACTCGTTCGTCATCAACTATAATACAATTTAATACCATCGTGATAGCTAATTTTAGGACATTCGTTCTTTGATATTACGCACCTGGTTGGCAACGCTGCTTAAATCACTCAGCGAATACAACACATTATCTACCAGCGGATCGGGGTCAATTTCCTCACCATAAACCTTGTAAATAAATATCGGAGTCAGATATACCGCTTCGTCGTTATGCGTACGAATCTTGTGAATCATCTCTTTTGTAGCCAGCCGGTGCGAATACTCGATAATCACGGCATCAAACGACTTGATCTGCGGCAGAAACAACGGGGCGCGATCCTGTAGCTTCAGTATTTTCAGCTCTTCAAACGTAATTTCTTCTGATTGTAAGGTTGCCATAATACTCCTCTAAAAAACTATTTTGCTTACCGTCACGCCGAGATTACTGTTTTCTTCCCAGGTTGCGCTGCCTTCGGCATCCAGCGGTTTCAGACGTAACACCACATAATCATTCAGCTCATATTCCGAGATGCCCACCACATCCCAATTGGAAATCTGTGGCGTATAGAATCCTGTGATACGACCTTCACTCGATACGCCGTTATCAAATTTCACATCCATGGTATCCCCCTCTTCAATTTCTTTCAGACTTTTCCGTGGAAAAATGACCTGAATGAAGATGTCGGGAACTTTGCGCCGGATAGTAAGAACCGACTCCGACCGCATAGCCAACTCAGACGTACTTTTTTCAATCCGCTCAATTACACCGGGTACCGGCGACATGTAGGTCTGTGGACGCAGATCACGGCTCATCTCTCCCTGTCCACCTATCCCTTCTGTACCTCTGTTATATCCGGCTACACTTATGGGCACCTGATCTTCTTCCTGCCATTTTTTAACCATCGACTTTTGCCGGTAAAAAGCGTTCAGGCGTTCGGCATCTACGGTTTTATCCGACTCAATAGCCAGAATCTTCTGCTCTATATTGCGCAGATCCCGAACCGAACTTAGATCAAGCTTAATTTCTCTTTTTATCAGCTCTTTTTGATCTCTGTAGTAATCCAGCTCCTCATTGGCGCGACGAATTTCGGCCTGTTTGGCATAAATATCATTGTTCAACTCTACCATCTTCTCTTCCATCCGACGCTGATCTTCACGGGATTTGATAGGACTTTCCGGCTGCACACTTTCGATAAAGGTAAAAAGAGAATCATTTTCAGTAACAGCATCCCCCTCATCCACATACATATCCAGAATACGCACATCTACCGGCAGGCGCACGGTGTGCCGGTTGGCATATACCCGCCCTTGTCCCTTTAGCACCATCGTGTAATTAAATAGAAAATAAAGCAACGACACTACCGCGATAAACAGCAGCGATAGATATACTATCCGATCCCAGTTCATCGATTCGGGGGGTTCCTTTTCCCGGATGCCCGTAAACTGCGAAGATTGCGATTTGAAGTATTCACTTTTCATAATGCTTCTTAATCCTCAATATTGATAGTTCTACTCAGGTCATGAACGGCAAACATGGTTTGCTTATACACCTCTTTAATTTGTTGCACCAGGGTCACCATCTGAACTTTTGATGCAAAATCCTCATGACGCACCACCACCTTGAGATCAGTTCCGGTGTTTCTTGTGGCCTCATACTCCTCCGCAATACGTTCAGATATTTTATCAGAATTTGCCGAGCCATAAGCCATCACGTACAGTTCATCCACATTGGGACATATTTCAGACAAAATATCATCAAAATAAACCGGAATGGAGATGGATAGTCTAAGGCCGCTTCTTTGGGTGACCTCGCGAGCCTTACGCACCATTGCGCTGTAATCAGACAGATAGTTTTCGCGATTTTGGTTCCAGTCATCCTTTGTCTGCGGCTCTACATCCAGATGTATGCCGTTAGCTCCAACTTCTTTGGCATAATCGGCAAATGCCCCAATCTGATTCCAGTTGGATTCTTCGATTAAGTTCTGCTGTCCCTTCATCAAATAAACCTTCTTCCCGGAAGCCGATGCCTCTCGAACAAAATCGAGCACCTTAGCCGTGTCGCTTTTTCCTGGCGAAAGCAACACTGTTTGGTAATCCCGGCTGTTGATATACTGCCAAAGAAGCTCATTGGGATACAGCTCAAAAGTATGCGACCAGAGATAAATATCCGTACCCATCGGCTCATCCATGAGAGATTTCGGAGGTTGCCAAAGGCTAGTATACTCGGCAAGGGGAAATTGGCCCACAACTTCCTGAAGCTGCAGCAGCTTCTGATATAAATTTCTTTTGGCTTCAATTAGCTGCCTTTTGACTGTAAATTGCTTCATGAGCACATCAAAGGTGGCTGCCGGACTGTATCGCACGGTACCATCCGCATCCGTTCTGGTTAACCCAGCTCTGAGCGCCTTCTCGGTGAGTAAAAAATGCTTGTAATAGTGTGCTTTGTAGGATACTAACAGCTGTTCGTAGTCCGCGGCTAAGGTCCGCAGTTTATTGGTTTTGCTTGCTGTCTCCTGTGCATTCTCGTAGGAAAAATCTTTTTCATAGGCCTGGACGGTCGCCTCTTTACTGTTACTCAAAATTGTAAACGGTACCGAAGCGCTTAATCCCAAAGAAAAGTATTCCCGGTCGCCGTTAGCGTTAAGCACCAGTTGGGAAGAGCGATTCACATAATAATTATAGTCAAGGTTGGCTGTCACCCGAATATCCCGCCACGGATTTTCCTGCTCTCTAATATTTGCCAAACGCAGGGAGTCAATTCTGGCCTGCTCTGGGTTTCGTTGGGCTTCTTGCAATAATGGATCTAAATTCAGTTCCAGGACGGGCAGATCGGAAGGTAAAGCCGCATCCGTTTGCGTCGTTTGCAGATCCTGCTGATGCTGTCGTAAGGTTTGGAGTTCGGTAGTTATTACAGACTTCTGCTCAACGACCGACAAAATTTCTTCCCAGGATTTGTAGCCTAAATCATAGAGGGTCCGCAGACGCTGCTGTTCCGTAGCCAACAACTTTTGATAATTGCTAAGATGGTTGATCTGCTGACGATTGAGTATTGCTTCTACAGCCGTTTGAAGGTTGTGATATTGCTGCTGCCTGATTCCTCTTTCCCGGTTGATCGCCCGAATTTCCTGCTCTCGATCCAGCGCTTCAACACTCCGGGAATGGTCCAGCCAACCGCCTTTGAGAATATCCCATCTCACACCGGCCTGGTACCGACGATTATAATAAATGCCTTCGGCTCCGAATACGCCCTGATCAAAATTTTGGAGGTAACCGGCTTCAAAATTCAGCCCTTTATCCCTGCGAAACTGTGACTTTCTATTTTCGAGAACGGCTGACGGAGGCGCCTTACGTTCGTTTTCCAAACTGTTATTGAAGAGTACGTAAACGTCATTGAGGTATGGGTCGGGCTTATCCAGTGCCGCCTGCTTGCTGGCAACAACCACCAACGAATCCAATTCTGCGATCATACGATCCAGCTTGGCCTTGGTATCCTGCTGTTCCTGTGCTTTTGCAACTCCGGTCAGGCAAAGTATCCATAGAATTACGGCAAGCCTAGAAACCAATAAATTTCTAAACGTACTATAGTTATTCGTAGCCATCTGCAATTTTGCTCTCCGACACCACCAAATTTTGAACGCATTATTGCTATACAACACTCCTATCTATCTTTCTTGATATTGAAAATTTTTGGGATTAAATACATGTTTATTAACAGAAATTAATACCCTCGTCACAGTCTGTTGAAAAAATCAACCCATCACAAAAACTAACTCAAAATTGCAGGACGGTAAGATTATTTCTTTATTCTAAGCGGATAAAAGACCATTTCGATGGGCTGGTTCTTAACCAAAAAAATTGGGTTCAGCAAAGAGGTGGAGTGAAAGAAATTCACATTAAAGAATTTTAATAAACGAAAACTAAATATTTGATCAGATATGAGCACAGATAAACCCCAAGTAGGTGTTATTATGGGCAGTGACAGCGACTGGCCAACCATGAAAGCCGCCTGCGAGATCCTTGACAAGTTCAACATCCCCTATGAAAAGAAAGTAGTTTCGGCTCATCGCACGCCCGATGATATGGCAGAATATGGGAAACGGGCACGCGAGCGAGGAATTAAAGTAATAATTGCCGGTGCCGGAGGAGCTGCCCACCTGCCCGGAATGACAGCCGCTCATACCACTCTTCCGGTAATCGGAGTCCCTGTTAAAACAAGTACCTTAAGCGGACTGGACAGTCTTTACTCCATTGTTCAGATGCCCCCGGGTGTACCTGTTGCTACCGTTGCCATAGGCAAGGCCGGTAATGCAGGATTACTTGCTATCCGCATGCTGAGCATGACGGATCCCAAATTGGCAAATGAACTTGCAGACTATCACGAAGAAATGGCGAAAGCATCCCGAAAGAAAACAGAAAATCTCACCTAGAGAATGGCTAATTTGTGATTAATCAAAGTTAGAGATCTATTCCGCAAACCATGGCTCCTTTTAAACAGGATTTTCTTACTCGGCAGGTACGGCATCTGACGCAAATTCTGCAGCAAATCGTGTTTAAGAAAAACCAGCAGAAAAAACAGGAAGCCCTTGATGAAGTGCAGCAGGCCTTGAACGAGCTGGTTAAGGAGCCCAAGGTTAACTTTCATGAGCTCTCACTGTTGCAAACCTTTCGGACTTTCATCCAGAATCAGAACTTTCAGCCTGACCTGGCCTTCGCTACCGCCGATCTGCTGATTGAAGGGAGCAAACTTCTGGATACGGCATCAGAAAATAGAGTACAGAAAAGCCTGCAGCAGGCGTTATTGCTTTATAAGGCAGCAATAACAGTAGAAAAAGCCGCTGTGCCCTTCGATTTTCAACAAAAAATTACGTACTTAAAAGAACATTTATCAACTGAGCGGGTTGCCGAAGTATCCCGTATTCTAAAAGAACATAGATGAACGGCCTACAGAAAAAGATTCATGCCGGTGAAGAGATTCTCTTTTCCACACGTGTGCACTGGTCACGATTTTTGCTGCCACTGTCCCTGGCACTGCTAGGTATATTCTACGTCTGGATGATCATCCCGGCCATTCTGCTGATGAGCTATCACCTCTTTATCTTTTACTCCCATCAGTTTGTGGTCACCAACAGCCGCCTTATTGAAAAGCGAGGGTTTTATTATATCCGCATTAATGAATGGCCGTTCCAAAAAATTGATGATGTAATCTTTATTCAATCGCTGGGCGATCGCTTGTGGGATTCGGGCTCCATTATTTTAATGGGCACGGCAATCCCCAAAACCAAGCTTACCACTATCTGGCATCCCAAGCAGCTGCGCGATGCCATTTACAGCCAGTTGCCGGCAACCAATGGCCGGTAATTAGAGACAAACTGATCTCATTTTTTAATTACCAAAAAAGATCTGATATTTGATTTGTCAATATTTAACAAATCATGAAGATGTGGCCGATTACAATGAACGTCTCGAAGATTTGCTCGATCACCATTTGATATCCAATGAAGAACTCGAGAAAAAGAAAAAAATGGGTGGAGTCGGCTACCTGATTAACGGCAACATGTGCCTGGGCATCTACGAAGATGAACTGGTGGCCCGCATTGGTTCCTCACTAGCCGACACGCTGGTAAAAAAGCCGGGCATTCGCCCCTACCTCAAGGACAACGAGGATTTTGACGAATTTATACTGGTATCGGAAAAAATTTATCTGCACTCCAAAGCGCTTCAGAAGTTTATCGATGAAAGCCTGGAATATACCCGTCAGCTCCCTCCCAAAGAGCATGACCGAAACGATCTGGATCTCAATCAATAAACATTGAGGCTTGGTCAAGTGACTTACCTAACGTGAGTTCGACACAAGAAATGATGAAAAACAAGATATCCGTCATCTTGAGCGCAATTCGAGGGGAATGTTCCTCGGATGAAGTCGAAAGATGCCGTTCAATCTGGAAATCAGTGATCTTCGACTGCGTTCTCCCCCAGTAAACGGGGCGAATACTGCGCTCAGACTGACGCTTAATGGTACTTGTTATCTCGATCTGACGTTATCTACGATAACTCATCCAGCAACGACCCTATCGCCTCATACATATCGGCCAGCTCATCGCGAGACGTACAATAAGGAGGCATCAAATACAGCACATTTCCCAGCGGACGAAGTAAGATACCGTGATCCACACAGCGTTTTTTAATTTCATTGGCCACGGAATTGAGGTATCCGTCTTCATCACGCAACACTTCGCTGGTATAGGGATCCACGCTAACGTCCTTTCCTTTGGTATCGATATCGACAGCGGCGATGGTTCCGAGCACGCGGTGTTTTTTTAGCAGCGGATGGTCACGCAGTTTATGAAGCTCTTCGGCATGCCACTGCTCCATGGATGAAAATACCGGCTCATATTCCTCCATCAGCTCGCAGGAGGCAATTGCAGCGGCACAACCCAGCGGATTGGCGGTATAACTGTGTCCATGCCAGAATGTTTTCTCCGGATCACTACTGTAAAAGGTCTCATAAATTTCATCGGAAGCCACCGTTACTGAAAGCGGTAAAAAGCCCCCGGTAATCCCCTTGGCCATGCTGATAATATCCGGCTCTACCTGGGCGCGCTGGCAGGCAAACCATTCGCCGGTGCGCCCGAAGCCGGTCATCACTTCGTCAAAAATGAGCAGGGTATTGTACTGACGGTTGACCCAATGCAGTTTCTGCAGGAAGTCTTCCCGGCAGATATTCATTCCTCCTGCCCCCTGCACCAGCGGTTCAATCATAATGCCGGCATAGGTTTCCGGATTATCGCTCAGCATGGATTCCAGCTCGGCAATAACCTCGTCTTCGCGCTCCCCGACTGTATGATCACCGATCCAGGTATTGGGGAAAGGCAAGAATTCCACATCAAAAAGAAGGTCCTGAAATACGTTGGTAAATACCGAGCGTTCGCCCGCCGACATCGCCCCGAAGGTATCACCGTGATAAGCACCTTCAAAACAGATAAACTTCTTGCGCTTTTGTCCCTTATTCTGCCAGTACTGATACGCCATTTTCATAGCTACTTCCATGGCGGTGGAACCGTCATCGGAATAGAATACACGATTTAACGATCCCGGTAATGCCTCGGTGATCATCTCTGCCGCCTTTTCTGCCGGATCGTGGGTAAAATTGGCAAATACCACATGCTCGAGCTTTTTCGACTGTTCAGTAATTGCTTCAGTGATTTTAGGATGGGCATGTCCAAAAGTATTGACCCACCAGCTGGAGATGGCATCCATTATCCGGCGACCGTCTTCCAGTTCCAGCCAAAGCCCCTCTCCCCTTTTTACCTTCAGCGGTTCAGGTGCTTCTTCTAAAATTGTAAACGGGTACCAGATATTGGGATGAAACTTCGACATAGAAAATATTTAGCAACAGTGTTTAGAATTCCCGAATAAATGTTTGTTCCAGATTTTGAGGAGATAATGTTTCTATTGTATTGATTTCAGCCAGAATTTGTGTTCGTCCGTACTTTTCAATGGCTTCGTAATTACTTTGATGTCGGGGGCCATTGAGTACAACGCCCAAAACCGGTATGGAGCGTTTTCGCAGAGCTTCCAGGGACAAAAAAGTATGGTTGAGAGTACCAAGGGTACTCCGGGCAACCAGCAAAACGGGTAATCCCAGGTAAGCGACCAAATCAATGATCATATCGGAATCATTGATTGGGACCATTAAGCCGCCGGCCCCTTCCACGATCAGGTTGTCGGTATCATATTCCGGCAGTATAAAGTCTTTGAGCTGAATTTGGACCTCATCAATTGCTGCCGCACCATGCGGAGACATTGGCGTTTGCAAGCGATATCGCTCCGGTTTAATCTGCTCTTCTGAAACCTGGGTAGTGCGTTTCACAAATTCGGTATCGGTTTCTTCTTCCAACCCAGCCTGTATTGGCTTCCAATAACTGGCGTTCAGTCCTTTTGTTAAGATGGAGGAAACCACAGTTTTGCCTATTCCGGTATCGGTTCCGGTTACAAAAAATACGGAGGGAAGATTTTGATAAATCAAATTGTTCAGGGTTAATATTTAAAATAGCTAAGGACAATAAAATACAGGAAGCCTTAATAATAATCTATTTTGTCAGATCAAATTTAAAAAACCCTAACAGGCTCCGAAACCTGTCAGGGTTAGTACCGAAAGTTAATGTTTAATGTCCCGGGGGTACAAAAGTGTCCACCACTACATACTGATTATCACTTCCAGAACGTGAGTCTGTATCCGTTACTTCCACCTTTAACCAATAGTCAGTTTGACCATCTCCAGTACCATGTGAGTAAGAACTTCCTGTTCCTACCTGGCCCCAGGAATTATCACCTTCGGACCTGTAGTACCAGACGTAACTATAAGGTGAAGTCCCATTACTAACATTTGCGGTCCATGTGCCGGTTTCGCCGGCATCAAGCTGGCTAGGCCCGGAAATAGTAACGTCGAGAGGCACAAAATTACCGACACCACGAGCGGCAAAGGTATTCTGAATCTGATCGTTGTTGGCCCCGCCGAAGGCCGCATCGTCGGCCGCCATCATGGCGTCGCGGTATTCGATGAAGGTGGGATCTGCGGAAACACGGCCCAGCGCATCAAACGCCAGAAAATCGGTAGTGGAACTCCCCAGTATGCTGCGCAGATCCCACAGCACCGCTGAAAGTAACTCGCCGCCGTCGTGGGGTTCAACTTCACCAGGTGGAGAAAATAGAAAATCACCATCCCGCCTTTCGACATAGTCATCGTACGTACTGATAAACGGATCATTCATATCCCGAATGAACCGTTCATCGGTTAGAATGGACTCTCCAATCCTTGGGCGGACGGTGTAGGAGCCGGCAAAATAGTCGGCCGTTCCCTCGCTAAGAGCTCCCTCCTCATCGGAGCTCGGTTCCAAATAGTTTATGACATGTGCTACCGCGTGGATAAATTCGTGGTAGATGATCTTGTCCTCTTTGGCGAACTCCCGGTTATTTCCAAACCGCACTTCTTCCTGGGCTGGATAATAGGCTGCGTTGTTGGGATCACGTGTTACATCGTGCACCCAGGCCTCCAGGTCCTGATCGCTGCCGATGTCGCTGTGAAAGCCCAGGTTATCCAGGTAGTCGGCCCGGTAGGTATCGATGTGCCAATAGACGTTGGCCTCATCGAAGTGGGTATTTGATGTGCCAAACTGAAAGCTGTTTACTGAAGAGAAAGCCCGGCTGCTAATATCATTATGCACGTTGGCATAGGTGCCCCGCAGGTAGCCCGAACCGTCCAGGCGGTAGAAATCCCGGTTCATCGGGGTGGGCGTGAGGTCGGGATGGTCTTCGAGGATGTCACCGTCTCCGGTCACTGCAGTGGCCAGATTCACTTTCTCCACGATGCTCCCGTCGGCCGCATCCACGAAATACTGCCAGTCACCGCCCACCGGGGCACTTGCCGGGATCAGTACTCTCCATGCCGGAAAGAAGGACTCCCCTCGGTCTTCCTGGTAGATGACCAGTTCGCTTTGGATCTCGCCGTACAAGGGTACCGCCCCACCTAGATCATTTAAAGCCACCTGCCGGGCCGCCGATTCGCCTATGCCCGTACCGGTTGAAGCTTCGATAAACGGATAGTAGTTCCCGTTGGCCATATCCACCCGGCCGCCGGAGCGCAGATGCACCACGTAATCACCCTCCCAGACAGGAAGGCCTTTATAGGTCTGTTGAAACCGGACATGGGTAACATCATTCAGCCTGTGGATCCGGTCCAGTTCCAGGTCGGCAAGATCGGCCCGCATACCAAACAGGCCTGCGTGTTCTTGCAGAAAGGCCCGTGCGGCCTCTTCGGGAGCACCGTGGTACGGCTCCCTGCTGGTTCCTGAAAACAGCGTCAGCGGTATTCCTGTCTTCTCATTCCAGGTGGCCCGCCAGTCCTGACCGTTTTGATTTTTAAATTGCTGCCAGGCCGCTTGGCGAATGGAGTCGGCCTTGGCGGGCGGTACCCCGGACACCACCTTGCCGGGCTGTAATTTATTCTGACTGCTGTTACTGAGATCGCCCAGGGGCGAATCGCAAGATGATACAAAAAGCAGTAATAGTACGCTTAAAGAAATGAGTCGTTTCATAATGATACCTCCAACTATTTTGGTTATATTGGAGGTGCGGTAGGCTCCCGGAATCCGGGGGCTTATACGCACACCGGCCCCTGCAGGACATATTTCCAGGCTATCTTGGTCGATTCCGGAAATGCCCGCGGGGGCTTTTTTTATGCTATGGTTTTGGTTTATGCTTCATGGTAAAGCATATTCTTTTTGGTTATTGAGTTACTTTCCATTTGAATCCGACGGCTGTTTTTAATACCGGATCCATTAATTGGATCTCTTCGATCGTAATGCCGTCCAAGTTAAATAACGTCAGGGTTACCGGTACTTCATTGTGGCTTTTCTTGATCGTGAGAAACTGCTGGCCTGACGGATCCCAAAACGTCCAAAATTGCCTCACATCTAAATCCGAAAGTACGGGGTGTTGTTCGCCCGACCGCAGATCGAGAACAATCAGATCTCTTCGATCGGTATTGGTATCAGACAGTATATAACTGATGCTGTCCGGGGAAAGCCAATTTGCACCTCCTGTAAATTTTGAGCTTGAGGAATCTGAGGAGAACGTAATCCTTTTCAGGTCTTTTCCATCTGCTGATATGGAGTACATATCGGCGCACAATGGTGAGGCATTGCAAGCTCTGTCAGATTGGAAAAGAATGCGTGTTCCATCTGGGCTCCATACCGCTCCTCCGTCCCCGGCCGGGTGCTGAACGAGCGTATCGATTACCCCTGTCTGCAAGTCGGCCAGGAAAATCTCATGGTTTCGCCCGAAGGCCTCACAGTCAATACAGAGGTCGAAGGCCAGTTTGGTCCCGTCCGGGCTCCAGGCCGGGTGGTTGCCCAGCTGCGGGTTGCCGGTCTGCGGACTGAACACCAGCGGACGCTGGTTCCCCCCGTCGGCGTCCATCACCCATAGGCTAGTCTGTCCTTGTGGAGCTTTTCGAAATGTGGCAAAAGCAATTCGGCTACCGTCGGGGCTCCAGGCAGGGTTGGTTGAAAAAAATTCGCTGTCTGTGAGCTGTTTGACGCCTGAACCATCCTCGCGCATCAAAAAAATTTGGTAGGTGCCGCTGTCATCTTTAGCCGAAAAGACAATGTTGCGAGGACCATCATCTCCGTTGTCACCAAATAGTCCGCAAGCACTTAACACCAATAATACCAGTATCGCAGGTTTTCGCATCTCTTTTTTCTTTAATTATTCTTTTCTTTTTTTCGCTCTTGTCTCTCTTTTACTCCCTATGTCGAAACCTGCTTGTTGATAAATCTATCATATAGTTCAAAAAAAAAAAGAAGAAACGCAAGTTTTCCCGGTCAGCGTTTAGAAATAGCGCATGCATTTACAACCGTCAAATCTGATTAAAACTTTGATTCCTGGCAGCGCCTAAAACTTCTACGGACGGGCCAAGAAACCGGATAAAAAGGCTTTATCCGGAGAATGTATAAATTTTAATTGTGTATCTTCTGGAAGTGATAGTCGCAATTCAGAATCAAGAATTTCCAGCTTAAACCTAAAAGTAATAAGCGGGGACGCTTATTACAGACAAGTTTTGGAGATTAATCAAAATCTTTTTTTACGGCTAAGAATACCACGTGATAGCTCACCGATACTTCCCCTTCCGATGAAGTGTCCCAGTGGTCAATCAGCATCTTCAGTTCCCTGGGGCTTAGCGAACGACCCGATTGCTGGGTTGAGGCTCCAACCTGTTTGAGATGTCTAAAAAAATCTCCGGCGCTTTCATAGGTTTGGGTAATGGTATCTTCATAGTAATCAAGCTGAGCCGGCCCCAGCGACATTTTTACCACCATCTCCTCTACATCGGGCAAATCATTGCCGGTAAACGGCAATCCCAATTCCTGGCATTTTTCGCGCCACTGCGGAAAGCTTTCGTTTCCCGGAAATGAGGTAAGCAGAAGTCCGCCGGGCTTGGTAATCTCAAGCCACTGCCCAAGTGTTTGAGCCGGATTCTCAAACCATTGAGCCGTAAAACCGCTAATCGTCAGTCCATAATGCGGTTCTTCGTAGGGAGGCTGTTCCGCGTCCTGTACGAAGAAATCCAAATTGGTATGATCGTCCAGTTTTTGCCGGCAAAAGGCAATCATCTCCTCAGAGATATCGGTCACCTGAATTTCCCGGTCGGGATACAAATCGACCAACCCTTCCGTAACGAATCCAGTTCCGCACCCCAGTTCAACCAGCGGTCCCTCGGGAATAATCTCCCGCCAGGGTTCCAGTGAGGCAATAAGCCGTTCAGCTACCTGCCGCTGAAGATCGGCATGCTGCTCATAGTAAGGAGCCGCTTTTCCAAAGCGTTGGGCTATTTGTTCTTTAAGATCGTTAGAAGCGATCGCCTTTTCCTGATTCATTCTTCTTTAAGTACTTTCCTAATCCTGTCGCTCGGAATGAGCAAGTTGTTCAATTTCCGGTTTGATAAACTCAATACACTGCTGATGGTGAGTAAGAGGAAGCGCGTGCCCGGCATCCCTTATTTCAAAATACTGAGAATGCCCTTGTAGATGCGTATACAATTGCCGTCCTTTTTTGTATGGCACAATCTGATCTTCAGAGCCGTGTAAAATACAAATTTTGCCTACCTTTTTCAGCGTATCGATCTCCAACTCGGCATTCTGAAGCAACTGCAGATCCTCAAGCATCAGCCGGTGATTAAGATCTCGAAATCCCGTTTCGGGAGCTTCTTGAGGCGCAAAGCAATTTTCATAAAACTTGCGCAACACCTGCTCCGGATTAATCTCAAACTGATTAATCATCTCCTGCATGATCAAACGGGAACGCCGGCGATATTGCGCCGCATAAGGATGAAAAGATAGAAATCCGCTGAGTATAATCAGCATATCGGCATGGGCCAATTGGTTTTCCTCAATCCAATGCAAGCCATAAGAATGAGAAATCAGTACTGATTTTTCGGATGGTTTTACAGCTCCGAGGGTTTTGGGCTCTTTAAAATAACCGCGGTCGTATGCATTAAAAGTCCCGAAAGGTTTCAGGGGCTCCTGCCAATGTTTCCATAGGTGAGCATCGAATCCCCACCCGTGATATGCATAAAATTGGCAATCAGCCATTTGCACCTGCCTCCAGAGCTTTTAAAAATTCATCAATCTGTTGTTTGGTATGTTCCGATGACATCGTAATTCGGATACGTGCACTGCCTTTGGCCACCGTGGGCGGACGAATGGCAGTTGCCAGGAACCCCCGGTTTTTTAAATATTCCGCCAAGTGCAAGGTTGGCTCGTCTTCCCCAATCATAATCGGAATAATTTGCGACTCCGACTGGCCTGTTTCGAAGCCCGCATCGTGAATACCATTGCGCATCCGTTTGATATTTTGATACAGCTGTTCGCGACGATCGTCAAGTTCGGGAATCAAATCCAGGGCCGCATCAATCGCACCAATAATGGCCGGTGGCAGGGCCGTGGTATAGATAAAACCGGGACAAAAATTGATCAGAAATTCCCTCATCTTCTGCGAACACAGCAAAAAAGCTCCAAACCCGCCAAAAGCTTTCCCGCAGGTCCCTAATACCATATCAATTCCTTCAATACCGTAAGTCAATCCTAACCCCTGCTCCCCCCAGGCGCCCACGGCATGGGCATCATCAACAAATAGCCACGCATCATACTTTTTACACAGTCCGGCAATCTTTTGCAGTTCCGAACGGTCACCATCCATACTGAACAGCGACTCGGTAATTACAATAACGCGGGAATAATCTTCGCCATCAGCTTTCTGGAGCTGGTATTCCAAGTCTTCGGCATCATTATGCTGAAAACGCCGGAAAGAAGCACGGCTGGACAAGGAACCCTGCAACAGGCTATTATGGCTAAGCTTGTCGGCTAATATGAGAGAATGGCGATCGGCAAGAGTACTAATAATTGTTGAATTTGCCTGAAATCCACTGTTGAAAACAAGGGCCGATTCCCATCCGAAAGTTTCGGCCAGCTTATCTTCCAATTTTACATGAATGGGGTATGTACCACTTATCAGCCGGGATGCCGTAGCACCGGCCCCATACTTATTGGCAAACTCACGGGAGCGATCTATGACGGCCGGATGTTTAGAAAGTCCCAGGTAATCATTAGCGCTAAAATTAATCAACTTATCGCCTTCCTCCTCGACGGCAACCGAGTCCACAGGACGATAGCTATGCAACCTCCGTTTGCGGTGCTCTTGGCGCCGCCGCTGCAGCGCTTCGTCAATAAATTGATCTTTTGAGTCTGAAGACACCGGTTAGTTTTCTGCCATTGATTGATTTTGCTGTTGCCAGGTAGAATCGCTCTCGAAGGTGCGGAGCATCGTTCGGAATTGCCGCACAAACCTGCGCTTGTCATATTTAGGTGCGAACTGGGCAAATTCGAGTATAAATAAGCGTTCGGTATCCCGATCGTAAATGGTAAAGTTAACGAAGGGACCTGCCATCGCATCATTCGTCATTGTCCAGATGCCCTGGGTTTCATAGGTTAAATCGCCATTAAGCCTAAAAGAAGACGATTCCCAGGGACGTTCGTAAGCGGTAGTTACATACGAACTGTCCCGACTGCCGCGAACCCACTGCTCCATAAGGGTATCGCGTTTGGCATTGATCCAGTCATCACTCAGATAATCAATATTAGTTACGTCGTTTTTCCAGTAAGCCCAGAACCATCGATCGTTATCGGGTAGGGGACGATGCATCGTCAGGAAGTGTGCCTGCTCCTCGTTATCAGTAAATGTGGTATCCAGATGTTTAACCCAGTCGTGCTGCACTCTGATTTTCCATCCGTGGTTTTGCCAAAGACTATCCTCGAGGGCAAACTTCTCGCCCCGGTCATAAATATCCTCCTTCCAGCGGCTGAATTCTTTTTTCAATAAGCCGGAAGTCAACGTTTGCTCCGAATTTGTTATTTTTGATGCCAGGGCCGAATCGGTGGGAGCTGTCAAAATCATTGTCCACTGGTTGCGATACCAGCGATCTTCCAGCGGAAACGCAAACGCATTCCCCTGGGCTACTTCCTTTTCCACATTATCGCTGAGCAGAGCGCGGACAAACCGCGAAACATTGGTGCTGTCATTTAAAGGAGCCGCTACTATCAGGTTTTTAAATCGCTTGATCTGTTCAAGCTGGGCGTTGCTGTTGAAATCCCGAAAGGTAAGATCATATTGCGGCGGCTTCCCCGGAATCGTTTGAATCCAGTCGCCAAAGGTAGTACGAATAGCATCAGCGGTTTGGCTGTTAAACTGGGTGGAATCCATCATTACGATCACCTGCCCATAGCTTCCGCGGGCTTCTTTACGATAATCGCCCCCGCAGCCAATCATGAGGCCGATAATTGCGAGCAATGCTATGATTTTTACCAATAATTTCATAACTGCAGCCATTTAATTTTAAAATTACTTCTTACCATACTTTAAGGCTCTAACAAAAGCAAATACTTCATCCTTCCATCCCTCCTCAGGATAATGCCGGCGGATGGTATCGATAAGTGCGCTTCCCACAATAAAGCCCTCCATGTCGGCGGCGATGCGCTGGGCGTCTTCATGGGATTTAATACCGAAACCCACCATCTTTGGATTCCGGGTTACATTGGCTTTCACGCGATCAATAAACCGCTGCACCGACTGCGCCACTTCATCCCCCTCGCGGGCCCCGGTAACGCCGGTTACCGATACGCAATATACAAAACCCTGCGACCGCTTATCGATTTTTCGCATGCGCTCATCGGAGGTATTGGGAGCTACCAGATAGATAATCGGGAGGTCATTTTTTTCTGCTTCATCAGCCAAAATTCCCGATTCCTCGATGGGAATATCCGGTATAATCAATCCATCGACCCCGGCTTCGGCCGCATCCTTGCAAAATCTTTCTGCGCCGTACCGTAGTACAGGATTGATATACCCCATCAATACAATGGGCAGCTCCGACTCCTTGCGCACCTCGCGGACGATATCCAAGATTTTCTCCATCCCGATACCGTTCTTTATAGCCACATTGCTGGAGTACTGAATCGTAGGACCATCGGCCAGTGGATCACTAAAGGGCATACCCAACTCAACCATATCAACTCCGTTTTCTTCAAACCCGAGTAACAGATCTACCGTATCCTTCGGCGTGGGATAACCGGCCGTCAAAAACAGACTCATGATTTTGGATGAGTCGTCATGCTGTTCAAAAAGCTGTGTGATGCGATTTTCAGTAGTAATCATTGGAAGTAGGTTTAATATCCCGGGAGGTTTTCATGAAACTGGTTCTTACCGGGAATTTAAGTTGTTACAAATTCTTTGATATAGTCGTCATGTCTTTATCACCGCGACCGGAGCAATTGAGTACCACAATTTCATCCTCCGAAGTTTTCGGCATCAACTCCTCTAAATAAGCGACCGCGTGAGCCGTTTCCAGAGCGGGAATAATCCCTTCGGTTTCAGACAACAGCTTGACTCCTTCCATCGCCTGATCATCGGTGATACTGATATATTTTACACGACGAACGTCATGCAGGTATGAATGTTCGGGTCCAATTCCCGGGTAGTCAAGCCCCGCACTGATAGAATGCGCTAACTGAATCTGTCCTTCGGAGTCGTGAAGCAGATAACTCATGGATCCGTGGAGTACGCCCGGCTGACCGATCGTAAGCGTCGCCGCCGTTTCATCGGTATCGGCACCGCGCCCGGCCGCCTCCAATCCATACATTTGTACCGACTCATCCTCAATAAATGGGTAGAAAATCCCCATGGCGTTTGAACCACCGCCCACACAAGCCAACAGGTAGTCAGGCGTTTCCCGGCCTTCTGCTTTTTTAAGCTGACTGCGCGTTTCGTCGCCGATTACCCGGTGAAAATTACGAACCATCTTGGGATACGGATGCGGTCCAACGACCGAGCCGATGATATAAAACGTATCTTCCACATTGGTTACCCAATCGCGAATAGCTTCATTGGTGGCATCTTTTAGCGTCTGAGAGCCACTGGTAACAGGCCTGACTTCGGTTCCGAGCAGCTCCATACGTTCCACATTCAATTTCTGGCGCTCCATATCCTCCGCACCCATATACACCACGCAATCCATTCCAAACTTGGCACAGGCTGTAGCGGTTGCCACGCCATGCTGTCCGGCCCCGGTTTCGGCGATAATTCGCTCTTTCCCCATACGTCGGGCAAGCAAAATCTGGCCTATGGCATTATTTATTTTATGGGCCCCGGTGTGACAGAGATCCTCGCGCTTTAGGTAAATACGCGCTTTCCCATAATGATCAGTAAGACGATTGGCATACGTTAATTTGGTAGGCCTCCCGACATATTCGTCCAGGAGCCGGTGGTAATCCTCCCGGAACCCGTCATCCTGCCAGGCTTCGTTGTAAGCTTCTTCCAGCTCCTCGAGAACCGGAATCAAAATTTCCGGAACAAATTTGCCGCCATAATTTCCATAATAGCCTTCTTTGGTCGGTAAATCGTATTTCATCGTATAAAAAATCAATTGTTAAGAACGCCTGAAACTACTTCAGGACGGCTTATGCCTTCTAATTTTTACTTACGGGGCAGCTGTAAAGCCGTCGGCTTTCAGCAAACCTCTTTTATTACAATTCTCCCACTTCCTGCTTCTCCCAAATATCGCGCATATTCTCCATAAACGCTTCCACTTTGTCGAAATCTTTAACGCCCGGTTCCGACTCCAGTCCACTGGAGACATCGACGGCAAAGGGTTGCACCTGCTTGCAGGCTTCCCAAATATTTCCGGGCTGCAGTCCGCCGGCCAAAAAGTACGGCACGCCCCGTGCCACCTCATCGAGGATCGACCAATCAAACGTCTGACCGGTTCCGCCCCACTTGCCTTCCACTTTCGTATCAAACAACAAATATTCCACATGGTTCAGATAAGGAGCAATTTGTTCGTTCAACTTTGATTCAGTGGCATTTTCATCGACGTGTATCGCCTTTATGATCGGTTTATCCACCAAGGCACAATAGTCCGGATTCTCATTGCCGTGAAGTTGTACATAATCGATGCCGGTCTGCCGGCTAATCATATTCACATCATCCAGAGCCTGATTCACAAATACGCCCATACAATCTACGCCGTGTAGCCAGTTAATGATAGCCCCTGCTTTAGCGGGATCAATGTAGCGGGGACTTTCTTCATAAAAAATAAATCCCATATAGTGAGCCAGGGCTCCCGATACAAAACGGGCATCCTCGAGCGAGGTAATTCCACAAATTTTAACTTTCGTTCGTTCTTCAGGATCGGCAAACATTACGATTCGGTTTCTTGGGATATTAAATTTTGCAGTTCTGATTTCATCTCCCGAACCGCATGTCCGGGGTCCGGTTGACGCATAAAAAATTCTCCAATCAGGGCGGCGTCTATATGCTCATCATACAGCAGTTTTAAATCATCTACCGTACTTAATCCACTTTCAGAGACCAGCACCGTACCTCCCGGGGCTTGATGCAGTAATTCAATTCCACGATGGACATCCACCTCAAAAGTGCGCAAATCACGGTTATTGACGCCGAGAATATCTATATGTTCAAAGTTAACATATTGAACATCTTCCTCCGAATAACATTCCACCAGCGCCTGCAAACCGAACTCATCGGTGGCGTGCAGTAATTCTTCCAGCTGATGCCCCTCAGTTATAGTAGCAATCAAAAGCACCGCATCAGCCCCATAGGCTTTGGCTTCCTTGACCTGATATGGATCTATTATAAAATCTTTGCGTAACAAAGGAATAGAAACTTCATTTCGAGCAAATTTTAAATATTCCAGGCTGCCTTTGAAGGCCGGCTCATCGGTCAGTATTGATAAGGCCGAAGCTCCACCCTCCTCGTATTGTGCCGCTAATCGTTGTGGATTAAAGTCCTTTCGGATCAATCCTTTAGAGGGCGAGGCCTTCTTAATCTCTGCTATAATAGCCAAATCGTTATTTAGCTGGAGAGCACCCCTAAATTCTTTCGAAGCCTGCTCATATAACTCCATGGAGTGCAGATCATTAAAACTAATCTTTTTCTTTCTCTTTTTTAGATCCAAAGCCGTTTGTTCAACAATCTCTTCTAAAATATTCGCCATAGTTATTACTACTTAGCTACCTCATTGGTTACTTCGATGAACTGCTTAAGTGCTTTATTGGCACGGCCTGAATCCAAACTTTCTTCCGCCAAAGCTCTGGCTTCGTCAAGATGTTCTGTTTTGCCGGATGCATGAATGCCGAAACTGGCATTTAACAGGATAACATCACGTTGGGCACGTGTGGCTTTACCGGTCATAATATTGCGAATAATTTCTGCATTAAATTCCGCATCGCCTCCCTGCAGCTCGGAAAGCTCGGTCCAATTAAAATTCAGGTCCTGAGGATCAAAAGTATTTGCTTCTTTGACCATACTATTGCTTAGCTCAAAAATTTCGGACTGAGCACTAAGGCTGACCTCATCGAGTCCGTCATGAGCGTTAACCGTATAGGCAAACTCCGTATCCAAATTAGCCAGTATATGCGCAATTTGTCGGGCTACCTCTTTGTTATAAGCGCCGATCATTTGCCGCTTAACACCGGCGGGATTCAGCAAGGGACCCAGAATATTGAAAAAGGTGCGGATACCCATGTTTCGTCGTGCCGGCATCACGTGCTTCATCGCCGGGTGAAAAAAGGGAGCAAACATAAACACCAGGTTGATCTCATTAAATACCTGCTCCACCTGTTCTTTTTTGAGCATCACAACCGCTCCCAGGGCTTCCAAGACATCGGCGCTCCCGCTGTTGCTGGACACGCTGCGATTCCCGTGCTTTAAAACAGGAACCCCCGCTCCCGCTACCACAAACATCGAGGCTGTCGAAATATTAAAGGTTCCGGAACTGTCGCCTCCCGTTCCGCAGAGATCCACAGCACCATTAATTCGTACTTCCGGTTTAATTGCGGCCTCGCGCATCACTTCCACAAAAGCCGTCAGCTCCTCGGTCGTTTCTCCCTTGATTCTCATGGCCGTCAAAAAAGCGGCGATCTGTTCATTTTCAATGTCCCCGCTGATTATTTGCTCGAGTGCAGTCCGGGCCTCAATCCTCGCTAAATCCCGATGATGCACCAGCTTCTCTAAAATTGAAGTAAACGATATATCTTCTTGCATGGCTTGTACTTATAAATTTTATCCTAATAACTTTTCGAACTATATTTCTTTACTGTACTGCAACTCCAGCCAGTTACGTATCAGATTTGGTCCTTCGGTTGTGAGAATGCTTTCGGGATGAAATTGAATACCTTCGATCGGGTAGGATTTATGGCGAACCCCCATGACCACATCATCTTCGCTGCGGGCCGTCACTTCCAGTACCTCCGGAATAGTTTGGGGATCGAGGACCAGCGAATGATAGCGCGTGGCAGTGAATTCATCCGGTAGATTTTTGAAAATGGATTTTTTGTCATGCCTGATTGTTGAGGTTTTTCCATGCATCAGTTTGGGAGCGTGAACCACATCTCCTCCAAAAACTTCCCCAATAGCCTGATGTCCGAGACATACGCCCAGAATCGGGGTCTCTGTCCCCAACTCCCGAATAAGCGGCTCAGTGATACCTGCATCCGCCGGACGTCCGGGACCGGGCGATATAATGATCCTATCCGGATTCATAGCCCGAACTTCCTCTACCGTTAGAGCATCATTACGTACTACTTCATAGTCCCGGGTATGGTGTGCCACGATATGGACCAAGTTATAAGTAAATGAGTCGTAGTTATCTATAATTAAAATCATTGTAGTCTAAACTTAACTCTTAAAGTCGTAGCTCTTGAATAGACCGGTCGCTTCACGAACCGGCCCCATAACTTCTTCAGCACGGGCCCTGGCCTTCTTGCCGCCTTCTCTTAAGATCTCTTTCACAGTATCAATATCCTGGGCCAGCTCCTTGCGTTTGGCCCGGGCTTCCGCAAAATAGTCTTCGATCATGCCCAACAGTTCTTTTTTGGCATGGCCGTAACCGTATCCTCCCTCCCGGTATTTTTCCGCGATCTCTTTCTGCTTCTGCTCACTGGCAAACAGTTTAATCAGTGCAAAAACATTGCAGCTCTCGGGATCTTTGGGCTCGTCCAACGGAGTCGAATCGGTTTCAATAGACATTACTTTCTTCTTAAGCGTCTTGCCTTCATCAAATATGCCAATAGTATTGCCATATGATTTGCTCATCTTCCGCCCGTCGGTACCCGGAACAATAGCCACCGATTCCAAAATATGCTCTTCGGGAAGCTTTAGATATTCCCCGTCATAGTTATGGTTAAACTTGCCGGCAAGATCCCGACAAATTTCAATGTTCTGTTTCTGATCCTGTCCTACCGGAACGACATCGGCATTATAGATCAAAATATCTGCTGCCTGCAGGATGGGATAGGTAAATAACCCTATATTAGGCTTTAGTCCCTGGGCCACCTTGTCTTTATAAGCTACCCCTTTCTCCATCAGACTAACAGGACAGAAGGTCCCGAGAATCCAGGCCAGTTCGGCATGCTGAGGGACATCGCTCTGCACGAAGAAGGTGCATTTCTCCGGATCCAGGCCCAGTGCCAGGTAATCCAGGGCTACATCAATAGTGTTCTGATAAATTTCATCTCCGTCGTTGATAGAAGTAAGAGAGTGATAATTGGCAATAAAATAATACGCATCCCCCTCTTCCTGCATCTGGATATGCTGGCGGAGTGCGCCAAAATAGTTGCCCAGATGGAGTTGTCCGGAGGATTGGATGCCGGATAAAATAGTTTTCATTGGAACTATATTAATTTTGTTGGTTTCTGTTTAACCGCAGAGGACGCAAAGGATTCGCAGAGGTTTTTCTTCTTTGCGAAACTCTGAGACAACCTCTGTTAACTCTGCGGTTCATAAAAATCAAATCTCCAAGGCGACGCTCAGTGCCTCGACCAGCGCGCCGGCCTTATTCTTGGTTTCCAAATATTCTTTTTCAGGATCGCTGTCGGCCACAATCCCGGCCCCGGCCTGTATGTATACCTTGGAATCGGTAACCAGCATCGTTCGAATCACGATACAGGTATCCATGTTGCCGGAGAAATCGAAATAGCCTACGGCCCCTGCATACGGACCTCGCTTGGTCGGCTCCAGTTCATCAATAATTTCCATCGCCCGAATTTTTGGGGCGCCGCTAACGGTACCCGCAGGGAAGCACCGCATCAAAGCATCCACTGCAGTTTGGCCCTCGGCCAGCTCGCCTTTTACGTCCGAGACGATATGCATCACATGCGAATACCGCTCAATCACCTGCTCCCGGACGGGCTTAACGGTAGCGGGTTTACACACCCTTGAGAGGTCATTGCGCCCAAGATCCACCAGCATCACGTGCTCGGCAATTTCTTTGGGATCATTTTTAAGATCCTCCTCAAGTTCCAGATCTTCCTCCGGCGTTTCTCCTCTCGGTCGGGTGCCAGCTATTGGCAACAATTGCGCTGTTTCGTCCTGCACCCGCACCAGCACTTCGGGCGAGGAGCCCACCAGGGCGAACTCATCGAAATCCAGGAAAAACAGGTACGGCGAAGGGTTTACCATCCGCAACGCACGATACAGCATAAAGCGATCTCCGCTGAAATCCGTTTCAAAACGCTGCGACAATACTACCTGGAATATATCTCCTTCGTAAATGTATTCTTTGGCCTTCCTAACCATCTCCTCAAATTCCGGCTGCGACATGTTGCTGGTAAGCTGATCCGGTTTAATGGAAAAGGGATCTGATTGCCGCTCTGGGCGATAGACTTGCTCTTCCAGCTCATCAAGCCGCTGCTGGGCGGCATGGTATAGAGCTTCGGGATCATCTTCTTTCTCATCCACAAACATCGTTTTAATGATGATCACCTGCTGCTTTACATGGTCAAAAGCAAAGACCTCATCGTAGAATGCCCAGATGGCTTCGGGAATGGTAATATCGGCTTCCGGTATATTTGAAAGTTCTTCCACCTCACGGACGGTATCATAGGACGAAAAACCAACCGCACCGCCTGAGAGCCGCGGCAGATCGGGCAGTTCAGGTTCGCTGTGCCGGGTCGTCAAATCTTTCAGCGCTTCAAAATAAGATCGGTCCAGCTTCTCAGAGCTGCCTTCTTTCTCAAGGATCACCTCCTCTCCATCGTATCGAAGCACCTGATAAGGATTGCGTCCAAGAAATGAATATCGGGCTACCTGCTCACCCCCTTCCACCGACTCGAGCAAAAAGGGATAGTGCGCCTCACTGCGAAGGGAAAGAAACAGGGAGACCGGTGTTAATACGTCGGCCATCAATCGACGATAAACCGGTATCGCCGTATAATCTTGTGCTAATTGTTTGAAATCTTGTAACTGCATAAACTATTTCACTGTAATAGATCCTGATCCGCCAGCCGGCGGACAGGATGACATGAATCTTTAAATATTTGTGCGTCATGTTGAGCGCATCCGACAACTGTCGGAAAAGTCGAAACATCATAAAACAAAAAAACCCACTCCAGATCTCCTGCAGTGGGTTCGCTAACTTCTTTATTGCAAATTTAACTCATAAAAATGCCACTGCCCGTGTATGTTGCTTCACGAGCCACCACCAATTGGTATTTTTATGGGTTTGTTTTTGCATAACGCCTTGAAGATAATAGCCGGGTTTCCTAAAATCAACTGAAATATAGTGACGACAAAAAATTATGTAACCGAAATTATTCCTGACTAGTCACAGGTCTTCAGAAATGGTATTTGGATCCCCGAACGCTTCCTTCCAAAATGAGATAGCACCCAGGGCAATACCTTTCAGGATAAAGGCAGAAAAAACGATCATCAGCCCTACCTCCTGGAAAAACAGAATCAGCAACCCGTAAAAGATAAAGAGCCCCAGTTTACCCTTGTGCTTTTGAATAGATTCACGATCGAAACTTGGAATTTTATCAAAGGGAATGGTGCTGACCATAAGAAATGAGAGCAGAACAATGAGCGGAATCAAAACGGTGTTTAATCCGTACTCCAGTCCTTCAAAGACTTCCAGCTGATTATAAAATGTCAGGTAAAACGCAGCGATCATAATGGCTTGACCTGGTATGGGCAAACCTTTAAAGAAGTCATTGCGAGTTTCTTGAGCATCCACATTGTAACGGGCCAAACGAACAGCACCGCAGAGTGGCGTCAGTGCACTCAGGATAATGCCAACAAACGGCATCTCTCCCAACCCAAAAGAATAAAGCAGAAATCCCGGTGCTACCCCAAAAGAAACCACATCACTGATGGAATCCAATTCGATACCAAACTGGCTGGTGGCATTAGACAGGCGAGCCATAAATCCGTCGAGGGCATCGAAGAGGCCGGCAAAAACAATCAGCCAAGCCCCAAAAAACAACCGGCCTTCGGAGACGCTTATAATCGCCAAAAAACCGCAAAAAAGATTCATTAGCGTAAAGAAGCTGGGAATGACCGTACGCGGAATCTGTTTTCGTTTACGTCCATTTTTCTTCTCTTTACGACGTCGACGAAATCGCTTCCACTTTTGTATGGGGTATTTCATCTTATGGATTAATCGTGGCTAAAATTGTTTCACCGGCTACCGCCTTATCTCCTTCCGAGACATTTACTTCGACGTTCGCCGGAACAAGTATATCCATTCTTGAGCCAAACTTCATCATACCAAACCGTTTTCCGGCGGTCAGCTTATCCCCTTTTTTAATGTGATACACGATCCGCCGTGCCAGAAAACCGGTAATTTGCCGAAAAAAGATCTTCGTTCCCGAATCATGACGGACCCCAAAATCAGCCCGTTCATTTAAATCCGAAGCGCGATGGTCATAGGCTACCAGGTAAATACCGGGCTCATATTCCAGGTATTCCAACTCGCCGCTAACCGGCACGCGGTTCACGTGTACATCCATCGGTGAAAGAAAAATACTAATCTGTTGGGCAGTGCCCTTGATATAGCGATCTTCCTCAACCTCTTTTATCTGGACCACATTTCCATCTGCAGGCGAAAGCACAAAATTCTTCCCGGCCGTAATTTCCCGATCAGGGTCCCGAAAAAAGAATAAAATAAAAGCAACCAGCACAACCATTGCGGTGTACAAAAGATAAGCCGTCCAGTGCGGCTCAATATATCGGGCAATTGCGCTGACAATAACTGCAAATATAATCGTAACGATAATAGTTGTGTATCCGTCGCGTGCAAACATAGGTATGATTTTTAACCGAACTGTCTAATAATATCGTTGAATGTAGCAAATATCATGAGGGCAATCAGCAGTAAAAAGCCGATCTGCTGTAGGGCCATGCGGACCTTCGGAGAAGGCTCTCTCCGGGTTATGCCTTCGTAAATCAAGAACATTAAATGCCCACCGTCGAGTACGGGAATCGGCAGTATATTCATAATGGCCAGCGTCACGCTCAGGAAAGCGGTTATATTCCAGAATCCGGAAGCTCCACCCGATTCGGTGGCCTGTTTTGTGACATTTGCTATAGCTACCGGACCGCCAAGGTTTTCCCGTATTGAGATATCGCCGGAGAACATTTTACTGAATCCCTGCACAATACCCGTTACCGTCTGATTTGTTTTTTGTACGCCGATCTGCATAGATTCAAACAGGCCATAACTAAACTGCTGGATGGCAAAATATTCCGAAACATCCGGACGAAAACCCACCCCGATTTTGTTTTGTTCGTTAGGTAAAAGAGTAAATGTCTCGCTCTGTCCAGATCGGTTTACCGTAATCTGAAGACTATCATTTGCACTTGAAATTCGATTGATGACTTCATCGAGATACTGTACCTCCTGCCCGTTGATTGCTGTAATAACATCCCCTTCCTCTATACCTGCCTTGTCGGCCGGCTCGCCGGGTTGTATCTGCGTGATGGGCACACTGGGCATGGCATTATTGAGCGTGATAAAGCCCTGCTTACCGAGTTCATTCAACAGACTGTCGGGAATGGGGATCGTCACGCGATCGCCGTTACGGAGTACGGTATAGCTCAGTGAAGAAGCCGTCATTTCATCCGGTGCAAAAAGATCCTGAAAATAGGTCACATCTTTTCCGTTTACCCCTACCAGCTTATCCCCGGTTTGAAATCCCACATGGGAAGCCAGCGAGGAATCATCTACATAAATGCCTTGAACACTATCGAGCTCCACTTTCGTCTCTCCATTGCTGAACGAAAGCCCGGAGTAGATAGCCGCAGCCAGAATCATATTAAAAATAACACCTGCGGTAATCACCACAATACGCTGCCAGACCGGCTTGGCACGAAATTCCCAGGGTTTGGGCTCTTCATTGAGATGCTCGGTATCCATGCTTTCATCAATCATGCCCGAAATCTTCACATATCCGCCCAGCGGAGTTGCCCCTATGGAGTAATCGGTTTCTCCCAATTTAATTCCAAAAATGCGAGGCGGAAACCCGAGTGAAAATCGTTCTACCCGCATTCCAAATAACTTGGCAGCCAAAAAGTGGCCCAGCTCATGAAAAAATACCAGGATGAGCAATGCCGCGGCGAAAATGCCAAGTGTCGATAATATGCTTAAGATCCATTCCATGTAAATCGTACTTCGTTTTAAATCGTTAAAGCCAGATCTCTGGCTTCTTTATCAATTGCTTTTAGGGTATCTAACGTAATATCAGAGGAATTATTCAATTGCTCCAAACAAGATTCGATTACCTTGGGAATCTGAATATACGTAATTTCTTCATTTAAGAACCGTTCCACGGCTATTTCATTAGCCGCATTGAGGATAGCCGGAGCCAATCCTCCCTCCGCGATGGCCTGGAGAGCCAAATCAAGGCACGGGAAACGGTTATAGTCCACCGGTTCAAAGGTTAAATCAAAAGCCTGCTCCCAATCGAGGCGCGGTGCTCCAAGCTCATAGCGATCCGGGTAACTAAGCGCATACAATATTGGCACTTTCATCGTCGGAGGACCCATCTGAGCTTTACTGGAACCGTCGGTGAATGTCACAATCGAATGTATAACGCTCTGCGGATGCACCACCGCCTGAATTTTAGAGACCGGCATATCAAACAACCAGTGGGCTTCAATTATTTCCAGTCCCTTATTCATCATGGTAGCCGAATCGATGGTAATCTTAGCTCCCATCGACCAGTTGGGATGATCCAACGCATCCGCAATAGTAATCTCTTCCATCTGCTTCTTCGACCAGGTGCGAAATGGTCCCCCACTAGCGGTTATCACCAGCTTTTCAAGTCGTTCAAGCGGCTCTCCTACCAGGCATTGCAGCATCGCACTGTGTTCGGAATCCACCGGAATAAGCTGCTCACGCCGATCTTCGATCAATTCATTAATCAACGCTCCTCCAACTACCAGCGACTCTTTATTGGCTAATGCCACTTTCTTCCCGGCCTTCAGGGCTTGCATCGTGGGTTCGAAACCCGCAAATCCTACCAGCGCATTCAAAATGACATCCGCTTCTTCCAGTGTTGCCAAATCGGTCAGCGAACCATTTCCACATAACACCTCAGTTTTGGAGGTATCAAGGAGAGTCTTAAATGAATCAACCGAAGACTCCTCGCACAGCAGTGCGAACTCCGGCTCAAACTCGTTGACCTGCTCGGCCAACAGCTCCCAGCTGCTGTTACAACTCAGTCCTACCACATTAAAATAGTCGGGATGCTCACGGATAATCTCCAGTGTCTGCACGCCGATAGAACCGGTAGAACCTAATATGACTAAATTACGCTGTTTCAAGTAGAATGATTTCTGTTCAAAATAGTGTCGAAGATAGATAAAATGAGTTACAACTCAGAATTCAATTCGGGTACAATAATCAGTATCAGCTCTTTTTTTATGGAGCCAGTTCCATGGCCGCCTGATACATAAGACCATGCGCGGCCACCGTCTCCTGCAGGCTTGGAGCATATCCGCCTGATAACAGTAAAACCAGCGGAATATCTTCCTCTAACACTTTTGTAATGACGCTTCGATCCCGCTCCTGCAATCCTTTCGTTGTTAGCGATAATCGGCCGAAATAATCACGGGCCAATGGATCTATACCACCCAGATAAAACACTAAATCGGGGGTAAATTGTTCAAAAACTTTTCCAAGTGCATCCCATAATGTCTGCAAGTATATTTTATCACCGGTTTTATCGGGAAGTCCTATATCTAATGATGAGGAAGGCTTTTTAAACGGGTAATTCTTTTCACCGTGAATGGAAAACGTAAATACATCAGGATTATCCTTGCAAATTTCGGCTGTCCCGTTCCCCTGGTGCACGTCACAATCGATTACCAAAATCCGACGGGCCCACATCGATTGCTGCAGTACCTTAATAGCCACGGCCACGTCATTAAATACGCAAAATCCTTCTCCACCGTCGGCCATGGCATGATGAGTCCCTCCGGCAAGATTACCGGCCACGCCGTCTTGCAATGCCATAAGCGCCGCATTGATGGTCCCCTGAACAGCCAACCGAGAACGTTTTGCCAACCCTTTGGACCACGGTAGCCCCAACTTGCGCATCGCCTTAGGATCCAGCGTGCCGTCCAATACTTCCCGCGAGTAGCGCTGGGTGTGCACGGTCATAAGGTTAGTCAAATCTACCATGGTAGGTTCCACAATCTGGTGGGAAGCTAAAATCTCATGATCCAGCAAATAATGATATAAACCCTCAAACTTTTTCATGGGAAATACATGGTCATCGGGAATCGGGGCATAATAACCGGGGGAATAGGAAACTCTCACAAATCTGCTGGATCAATTTCAGGTTTATTCATTAATCTGAATGATACCCATCATTCGGCCGCTTTGGTCAGCTTCACGGCGATAGGAATATAAATGATTTTCATCCTCTATAGTACATCGCCGGCTAATCTCGATATGACTTCCCGGAAGACCGTTTTGCTCTAGCTGCCAACGCAAAAATCCTTTCAGGTCAACATGTGGTTTCTCATATTGCTCATAATTCACAAATTTATCAGGGAACTGCACAGCAACTTCCTGTCCAACCTCAAAATGCTTCAGTGAAATGCATGGACTTACATAAGCCTTCATTTGAGCGGGATCGGCGCCAAGCTCTTTCATCTTTTTAATTCCCTGCTCCACAATTCCTCCAGCTGCTCCCCGCCAGCCCGCATGCAGGGCTCCGATAACCTTATTGTGCGCGTCCCAAAGCAATACGGCGGCACAATCCGCAACCTGAATAGCCAGCGCCAGACCAGGTATTTGTGTTATCAAACCGTCGGTTGAAGGATACGTTCCGCCTTGGGTCACTATCTGAATGCGCGTGCTGTGTACCTGATCGGCGAAAGCTACCCAATCTTCATCCAGCGATAATTGAGAAAGCAATGCCAGACGATTTTTGGCTACAACCTGCCGATCTTCAGAGGTATTATACCCCAGATTCAGTCCCTGAATATTGCGATCTGCTTTCTGCCATTCAGCATTCTTCAGGGTAAACCAAGCGCTAATCCCCTTCTCCCCCTTTTCCAGCAAAGCAGGGCTTAATAATGATAAGTCAGTTTTCAAGCTTTTCATGGAGTGCGTTTCTGACAATGTTTATAGGAAACGGCTGTCCGTTCCAGTATTCAAAGGAGCAACTGCCCTGTTGGATTAACATTTCTAAGCCGCCAATCGTTGTGGATCCAACTGATTCTGCCTGACGCAAAAATTTAGTCTCCGCAGGATTATAAACGATGTCGTAACAAATGGCATCCGCTAAAAATTGCTTTTCGGTATCCCGTACCGGAGATTGGCCGGTTTTAGGATACATACCCAGCGGTGTAGCATTGACGATGAGCGAAGCTTCATCGCTGTAGGCGGTCCACTCATCATAGGAAATAATTTTTACCCGATTGTCTTCATCAAAAAGAGAACGTCGCGCCGGGGAACGAGAAACCAGCATAATTTCCTCCATAGTTAACTCCTTTAGCCCAAAAACGATAGCGCGCGAAGCCCCACCCGTACCAAACACCAGAGCCCGCCCCCCTTCAAGCTCGTAGCCGTAGTCTTCCAGAGGAGCTATAAAACCATCAATATCCGTATTATAACCTTCCAGTCGAAATCCATTTTTCACAAGGGTATTAACGGCTCCCATATCACGGGCCTGCGGCGCGATATCATCCAGGTAATCCATGATCACCTGCTTATAGGGAATAGTAATATTGGCACCCAGCAAGCTATCTTTATTTAGATAAGCAGCCAGACTGGATAGTTCTTGTTGGCGAACATCCACAGCATAGTACCGGGCATCAATCCCATAATGCTGCAGAGCCGTATTATGCATCAACGGCGACCAGCTGTGTTCAACCGGATGTCCCAGAAGCACAAAATGCGGACTTGCTGATTCCGAACTGTTGATAAAGTCGGTTAAATTCATGGATCTGTTACTCTGAATATATGGACAAAAAAAATGCGCACCATAAAGTGCGCATTTTTCTATAAGAAGATGTTTTAGTGATTATGCCGCCGCTTCTTCCTTAGCTTCCTCATCTGCTTTTTCATTTTCAGCGATGGTATCTTCGGCTTTTTGCTTGAAGGTATCATCTTCCGCTTCGTCCTTGAAGCGTTGAAGATCTTTCTTCATTTGTGCAGGCAGACCTTGAATAAACTTAGCCAACTCCTCGTCGGGCTCTCCGTAGAAAGTGCGATAGTCAAGGCTAAAATCTACCCGCGTACGCTCGCCATTGTCCAGTGGCGTAAAACGAATAGTTCCTGTTTGATTCAGATTTCCATTGATAGTAATCCACGCAAACCGGGTATTTCGTAGATCATCGATAACATTGGTAGTCCATTCGAACGTTTCTCCACCGAGAGTTGTAGAGAATTCGAATGTTTGAGAGTTTATTTTGTTAACTCTTTCAATACGTTCAAAGAAATGAGGGAAGTAGGTAGGGTCACTTAAGTATTCATAGACTTTGGCTAGTGGCAGATCAACTTCAATTCTTTCGTGCGCCATAATTAGTGTACTTCAGAGTTGGTTAGAATTAGTAATTGGAACTGTGAAAAAGGAGATTTTTCAGCTTATTAGTAGGATTCACCCACAATGCAATAAATTTAATCATTTTTTCCGTCTTCAGCAATTTAATTCGTCTTCGTTTTTAACCGCTTTAAAGGCCATCATAATTTTTTGTAACTTCTCGGCTTGCCCATGAAGATCCTGTATACCACGCTATTATTCGCATTATTTCTGATTTTATCCCCTCCGGAAATCGCTGCCCAGCTTTCGGCAACGGGCTTTGTACGTAATTACAATGCTGTGCTTACCCGACCCGATCATGAGATCATCACGGGACGAAATCGCCTGCGACTGGATTTAAAGAAGGGATTTTCTAAGGGCGAAATTCAAATATCCAACGACATCCGGAACCTGTATTCCGCTGCCGCCGACTCTATTGAATACCGGCTGCGGGAAGCCTATGTCGATCTGTATTTCAAAAACAGTGACCTTCGTCTGGGCAAGCAGATTATATCCTGGGGACGAGCCGAAGGCGCCTTTATTACGGATATTCTAACACCGGTAGACGTGAGTGAATTTCTGACCCAGGATTTTGCCGACCTGCGAATGGGGGTTACCGCGATGAAATATACCCGCTACTTTGGCAGTGACTACCTGCAGCTGGTGGTGAATCCTGTATTCAATCCCAACGAGATACCGTCGTTTGACAGCCGGTGGTTTCCCCGTCTTCCCTTTGCAAGCTCCATTCCGGTGGAAATAAGCAAACAAAACCCTTCTGCCGACTTAAAAAATATTCAAGCCGCTGCCCGATTCAGCTTTCGCTCAAATCTGAATTACGATCTTGACCTGGGACTGATGTACTGGCACAATCCCACGCCCAGTTATTTTAAGGAACTTACTTTTGCCTTGCCGGCCGGTGCTGAGCTAAATCTTAGTGAACGCTATGCCCAATCATTGATCGGCATCTACTCGGGATCGGTGCGGCTTAGTGACCGGCTTCTGCTCACTTCCGAATCCGCTTACTACCACAACCACCATGTCGATTATCTGCCGCAGAACCTGCGCTCTCTGAATCTTCAAAATCCAGGTTTCGCCGAATTATTGCAGATCGCACAAGTCTTCGGACAAAACGAAGATGGATTTCTAAAAGAACGTCCCTGGCTTATCTCTATGATCGGCCTGCAATATAATGTGTGGGACATCACCTTTAACGGGCAGTTTATCAACGAACATATTTTCAACTACGATCCGACTATCCTCCAGGACCAGGATTATGCCTACACCACACTAAGTCTGCGCAGGAGTTTTGCCCGGGATACCTTTCGGGCGCTGCTTTTTTCGCGATATAATATCAACGGACAGGATTTCTGGGTTAATCCGGAGCTTACCTATACCGGCATTGATTCTTTTGAAGCTGCGCTCGGCGCCCAGCTTTTTGGCGGCCGGTCTCCGGGCAATTTTTATGGACACTTGTCATTTGATACCTATGCCGCCAACAGTTTTGCCTATCTTAAGATATCCGCCTATTTCTGAAGTTTTATTTGGAATGACTGCCAACGGATTTTAGTTGTTGCGGTCAGCTGAAAAACAAAAACGTTCTAGGTTCCGCTTTGAAGAAGTTTGCCGATTTTATTTTCACCTATCCAAAAGCTGTTATGGCAGCAATGGGGCTGCTGGCCCTTGTGGCCCTGTATCCTGCCCTACAGATTAGAACGGATTTTAACCTCGAAAACTTCTTCCCAAAGCATGATCCGGTAATCAATGATTACGAACAACTTGAACAGGAGTTTGGCCGGGATGACAACGTTATTATGGTGGGATTTAAAACAGATTCGTTATTTACCGCCCCGGTACTTACGGATTTAAGAGCCATGACCGACTCGGCTACTCAAATCCCCAATGTTACGGATGTTCAGAGTCTATGGTCGGCCCAAAACATCCAAAACAAAAATCAGCGCATATCTTTTGATCCCTATTTAAATGAAAAAGTTTTGCGGGATGGGGACCTCGATTCCGTTAAGGCAGCGGTAACCGAAAGTCCCTTCACTGAAGGCTTCCTGGTAAATAAAAATGCTAATGTAACCGCTTTTTATGTTCAAATTGCCGAAGGGCAAAACAATTATACGAACCGCGAACATATCATCCGTGATCTGAACCGGATATTAGAACCTTACCACCAAAACTACGATATCAAAATTTCAGGTATTCCGCACTACCGTAACCAATATGTGGATTATCTGAACCGTGAAATGGTGTTTTACGTAGTTGTCAGCTCTATTTTGGTAATTCTGCTGTTATGGGTACTGTATCGTAGCTTTACCGGCGTGGTCATTCCGATTTTGCTGGTGTGGCTAACCATACTCTTTACTCTGGCTATCATGCAGCTCACCGGGGGATACTTTGAGGTGATGACCAGCACGCTGGCCCCTATTTTATTGTGTGTAGGCATTGCAGATTCCATCCATATGATTTCGAAATATGATGATGCCCGGGCAAAGAATATGGGACGTCGTCCCTCGATAAGGGAAATGCTCCAAACGCTTGGTAAGGCAACCTTTCTAACCAGTATTACCACAGCTATTGGATTCGGGACGCTGTTCACCAGCCAGATCGTGCCCATGAAGCGTTTTGGTATCTATACGGCAACCGGGGTACTTATTGCTTTCGGGGTAACCATTGTGCTGTTACCGGCCATTCTCTCCCAGCTGCGATCCAAACATATTTTTAAAGATCGAAGCGGATTTATTTTCCAATCGATTAGCCATCTGCTTAAATCAGTCAGCGATTTTAACCGCCGTAATTATAAAAGAATCACCGTTGGAGCATTTGTAATTACTCTCCTCGCGGGCTGCGGAATTTACTCGCTAAAGGTAAACGGGAAGGTTTTTGATGAGCTGAGTGAAGAGACCCAACCCATTCAAAACGCCCGCTTCTTCAGCAACTACTTGTCGCCCCCCTTTCCCATGGAATTCATGATCGATACCGGTGAAGAAAACGGCGTCACCAATCCGGAATTTGTAAAAAAGCTGGAGCAGTTTACCGAATACCTGTCATCAAAAAAGGAAGTCTCAAGGGTAACTTCCTTTAATACGCTGATGAAAGAAATGCATCGAACGATGGCTCCCGACAAGGCAAAAGTAAACGAACTACCCGATTCGGAGGCCCTGCTTTCGCAGTATTTGCTGTTATTTGAAATGAACAGTGGTGATAAACTTAAAAATATCACCGATTTTTCGTATCAAAAAGTGCGGATGGCCGCTCAGGTATATGATGTAGGATCTTACCGTATCAATCAGCTCAAAGAGGATTTCCGGCAGTATGTGGATGCACATTTTCCCAATGCCAGGATAACTATCACCGGATCCACCATACTCAGTGCCAGCCTGAATAGCATGATTGTCAACTCCCTGTTTAAAAGTATTGCCCTGGCCTTTGCCCTGATCTCAATTTTGATGGCTTTTCTTTTCCGAAATGTGCGCATGGTATTGATCTCCCTCATTCCCAACATACTGCCCCTGATTATTACCGCGGGCTTTATGGGATTTACCGGTATTGACATCAAATCCTCAACGGCGGTGATCTTTACGATTGCCTTTGGTATTGCCGTTGATGACTCCATTCACTTCATGGCCAGAATTCGGGTGGAAATGCGCCGTGGCAAATCGTTGATGGAAGCCCTGCCCCATACTACGCGGATGACCGGCAAAGCGATCATTGTTACCAGCCTCGTTTTATTAGCGGGATTCGGCAGCCTGCTAACATCCGTATTCAGCTCTACGGTATACATGGGTCTACTGGTAGGCCTGACGATCATTACCGCCCTGCTGGCCGACCTCTTGCTGCTACCCTCCTTGTTTTACTGGATCCGGCCCAACGTTACTTTTCCAAAAAATAAGGCTGCAGATGCTCCCAAATCAGTTGATGAACCCGATCCGCAGGCTGTGTTGCATCAACAGTAAAGATACGATCTTCTGATTCGGCCAAATCGTTAAATCCCTGAATCACTTTATGATAAAAAGAATCGCCCGATAGCTCCATACGGTCCTTCTGGTCCGGCATACGCTGTTTGGCATCTTCCAGCGGTAACTTCATATAAACAGTCATATCCGGCTCACGTTTATGGCTGGCCACCTTATTCATTTTATGAATCTCATCCAGTGAAATGAATTCACGTCCATATCCCTGGTAGGCTACCGTTGAGTCATAGAAACGATCCAGAATAACTACCTTGCCGGCTTCCAGGTTTGGCAGCACACTTTCGGCCATGAGCTGAGAACGTGCGGCAGAGAAAAGAAGCAGCTCTGTCACCGGGTCCATATCCAATGCGGGATCCAATAAAATGTCCCGCACTCTTTCGGAGACCACGGGCCCACCGGGATCACGGAACACACATACGTCGGCGCCTTTTTTTTCGAGCCGTTCTTTCAGCTTTTCAATTTGTGTGGATTTTCCGCTGCCATCAATACCTTCAAATGTGATAAACACGGGGCGTGATTTTTAATTTGGGATCTATTAATTGCCGGAATATAACAATCATCTGAGTCGCAACGAATTGGAGTTATGAAAACAAACTCCAAAAATACAAAAGACCTGACAAACAGGCCTTTGTTGGAATCTGAAGACAGTAACTAATAAAGAATTTCTTAGAACCAACAATCACCGAGGCAAGCCTTCGGAGGGCAGATTCGGAATAACATATTTTTCGGCCCCAAGCGCAAAGTATCGGGGAATTCTATTGATTAAAAATCAAAATCATCCATCATTTCCGGCGGCTCCTTATCCAGGGCTATGCCTAGCGCCAGATATACCAACAGGGATGTTCCTGATCCGGCAAAGAAGGTAATAACAAATAGCAGGCGTATTACCGTAGAGCTGATTCCGAAATATTTAGCCAACCCTCCGCAGACCCCCAGCCATTTTTTATCGGAGCGGGACTTGTAGAGTTTTTTCGACTGGCGGAATGCATACTTATCAAATTTACCTGAAGATCTGCTTTTAGATTTATTTTGGGAGCCGAGGTCGTTATTCAGGGTAAAATCCTCCTCGTAATCAAAATCGGCATCGCTATCGACACCGCCGAAATCGTATTCAAAATCATACTTTTGGGACTGTGCTTTCTTGCGCTTCTTTTTGTTCTGCTTCTCCTTTTTGCGATCGCCGACCAAAAAACCAAAACCAACAAGCGTAACCAATACCCCGCCGATAAGGGGCATCGCCTCGATTAATCCCGCCAGGTCCGGCCCGATACCAATAAGCATATTGAGGACAAACATCATGCCTACAAAAAACATGGCAATACCGGCAATGGTCGCAAAATTCCAGATATTAGTATTTGCTTTCTTCTCCTCTTCCAGAAATTCATGCATGGTTGCCTGAAGCTCATGGTCATCGAAGTCCATGAGCGAATCCAGATTGTGCTGACCGGTTTGATGTTTTGTCTGTTCTGCCATAATAGTTTATCTGCCCTTATTTATTCCAACATCCGGGTTTACGATTTTCATCTCTTTATGTTACATCAAATATATGAATTAATCCCTTCTGATTACCCGCTGCTCCGTAACAATGTTATCGAGTGCTATATCGAACTCTTCCACCGGAAGCTGGTCAAGGATGTTTTGTTCGAAGAGTAAGCCAATTTTAGGACATGCCACGTCTTTTAGAAACCGGTCATAAAACCCCTTGCCATAGCCCATCCTATTGCAGTCCATATCACCGGCTACCATCGGCACAATAACCACATCGAGCTCATCCAATGGGACCTGTTGATTGTCTTCCGGTTCAAGCACACCCCATTTATTCTCTCGCAGATCATCAAATGAGTCAAGCTTAACATGGCGGAGCGTGCCATCCTCAAACTGCGTAATGGGCACCACCACTTCTTTATCGGTTTGCAGCATTTGTCTGATAAGCGTATGAGTATCGACCTCACGACGATCATTCATTGACACATAACAATGAATGGTAGAAGCGTTGGTGAATTCCGGCAGGCTTTGCAACCGGGCTACAATTTTCCGGGAACGGTCCCGAAATTCCTGCTCCGATAAACTTTTGCGAAGCTTGAGCAGCTGACCCCGAAGCTCTTCTTTCTGTTGATGAATATCCACAACTACAGATAAATCAATTTGTGAGAATCAAAATTTTCATCTTCATCGAGACTTTTGAGTACCTTGTCCCAAAGATCCACGCCATACTTATTCATGAAAAAGATGCCCGCGATCACCCGTTCCTGCAACCCATCTCCGGGAAACAGATTGGCTTTAATGCGCCGGATGCGGTTCAGCTGGGTTTGCTCCTGCTGTTTCACCGCCCGATAGACCTTCCCTTTTAACTTATCCAGCTCTCCGAAATAGGCAGCAGTAGCTTTACCGGCCGCTCCTTCCAGAGTAGGATCAATCTCAGAGATCACCTCTGTTTTAGGATCTGCAAGCTCCTGTACCTTCTGTTTCCAGTCGCTGAAGGTAGCTTCAATATCATGCTGGTCGGTACGGTCTACAAATTCCGACTCCAGGTCTTCGATGCGGTTCCCATATTCATAAAATTCGAAGGGCAGTTCGTTAAAGATGCGGTCGATGGCAGGTTCGATCATAGTGGCGCTCAGCCGGGGAAAGATAACCGGCATTTCCAGATCGAAACACTCATACATGGTTTTCATCTGCGCATAATAAGCCGTTTCTCCCGGTCCTGCCACATAGCCCAGCGTGGGAAGCAGCATATCCTGCACCAGGGGGCGCAGAAAAACATTCGGAGAAAATCGTAAGGGTTCTTCCTCGATGGAAGTCACCAGCTCATCAGTCGACCACTCCTGCCCTGCCTCCGTTTTCCAGCCATCCCCATTTCGGCTGATCTTGGTGCGTCCGGATTCCTTATCCAGATAAAAAAGGTTGGAATCATACAGGGTTACCTGCTGATGGTAGTTGTCGGCCACTTGCCGGCTCTGCTGTTCCAGGCAATCCCGTATTTCACCGGCTCTTGTAATAGACTGCTTGAAAATATCACCGGTCATCGTTTTTACCTGCCGGGTATTGCTGCCGGCCAACACCAGTCCGTGCTTGGAAAACAGTGAGCTAATGAACGTCCCAAAAGCCTGTAAAAAGTTTTTACCCGGCGCAAAGGCCCGATCGAGCAAGGCCCAAAGATCATCCGAAAAGTCTGTATCGTATATTGCTTCTTTAATTTGATCGCGTACCTTTGAAAGTTCATCCGGGATCTGCATCTCGGCAACGGTAGGCAGGTGATCATTTTTGGGAGGAAGTGAAAATTCAACAACTTCATCCTCATCATTATCCAGAAGCTGAACATGTCGTATCTCTTCATAATCGTGATCCTCGTCAGCCAGCCAAAAAACGGGGATGACGGGCCGATCAAATGTTCGCTCCATCTTGCGGGCCAGGTGAATGGTACTGATTGTTTTGAGGACCGTATAGAGCGGTCCGCCGTAGACCCCCAGCTGCTGACCGGTAACGATCACCAAAGCATCCGACTTCTTTAATCGCTTGATATTTTCTTGTGCAGCGGCATCCACATCAAACCGATCGTTAAACTGCTGCAGGATGCGAACCGTTTGTTCGCGATCTCCCGGAAACTCATAGCCGTTTATTTTTTGCCTCAGCTCTTGGGTATCAAAAGGATTGGTCGAGAAGTAGTCGCTTAACTGCTCAAAGTCACTTATGTAAGTCTGAAATAATTTGGAAAACGGTAACTTCCGAAACGGATAATTTGTTATTTGCAATGCCTCTAGCCTTTTAGCTTTTGAATTTCATCCCGGATTCGCGCGGCTTTTTCATAATTTTCGGTATCAATCGCCGTCTGGAGTTCATTTTCAAGTTTCTCAAGCTTACTCATCTCCTTGGTCTGTTCTTGCCCCTCGGAAGCGGTTTGCAGCTCTTCACCCTTTTCCCCTTCCGAAATAATACCGGCTTCCTCCAAGATTTCGCCGGCTACATAAATAGAGGCATTGAACCGTACGGCCAGCGCAATGGCGTCGCTCGGGCGAGCGTCCTGCTCCATTTCCTGTCCATCATTTTCATAGATGATTTTTGCGAAAAACGTGCCCTCGCTCAGATCGTTAATAAAGACCTGATTGACGTTAGCACCGAAATTCTGAATCATATTTTTTAACAGATCATGAGTCATCGGCCGGGGCGGTTTAATATGCTCAAGTTCAAGGGCAATAGCCTGGGCTTCAAAAGTTCCAATAATTATAGGAAGCCGACGATTACCTTCAACCTCATTAAGTATTAATGCATAGGCACCACCACTGCTTGGGCTTGTAGAAAGCCCTAATATGTCCATCTTGATTTTATCCAACGGTATAAATCTTCTTTTGTGTAATAATTAAAAGTTACTGCAAACAAATTTACTGATTTTTACGGTACCCGTAAACTTTACGGGGCTCATTTAATAAACGTAATTTTCGAAGGAAATGTTTGACTAAGTGAAAACCAATAGAAGATTCAATCAACTATGCCTGAACAAACAACATCTCCTGCCATAGCGGACGCAGAATGGGGTAAACTGAAAATCGACGATGGTAATTCCTACAAAGACGCTAAACTTTATCCCGGCGGATCCCGGGCGTGGGATTGGAATGAAACCGGCACGCGACACAAACCCGGCATTCAACCCGAGGATATTACCGAGCTGCTGAAGCACGGAGCTCAGGTAGTGGTACTTTCTCAGGGATTTCACAGCCGGCTGCAGGTGACCCAGGAAACTCGAAAGATGCTCGAGGATCGGGGAATAGACTATTATATCTTGGAAACCAGCGAGGCCATTGACAAATACAACCGACTCTGTAAAACTCAGCCGGTCGGTGCCCTGATACATTCTACCTGTTAGATGCACCTGCTATTAAGAGTCTATTTTCTACAATCATTAATTAAACAATGAAAACCACATCTTTAGCTTAATTGCGTCATTACAACCGATAGGAACCCAAAACCACCTGCCTTAAAGAGCGAGTAGATCATTTAGTTTAGCAATATTCAGAATAGTATCTGACCCTTTGGTTTGGCAGGAATTTAAAATCATTTTAAATAAGAAGGGGACGGTAATTTTATGTGTTTTCAATTTCATAAGTGCTATATTCTCTGCCTTAATTTCATTGACATTACGAGTGATTGACCCTAATTTCCGAATGATCAAATAAACCGAATATTGCAGATGTTTAGTAACTATTTACCAATCATAATTCTGGCCGGGGTTGCAGTTGTTCTTGCCTTGGTGCTCATGACCCTGTCCCGAATACTAGGCCCTTATCGCCCCAATAAAAATAAGCTTAATCCTTATGAAAGCGGTATGGATCCCGTGGGGGAAGCGGCCGATCGGTACTCTATCAGTTTTTACCTGGTTGCAATTGCCTTTATTGTATTTGACCTTGAAGTCGTTTTCGTTTATCCGTGGGCAGTTCGGTTCCTGGATTATGAAGTGGGAACGCTCGTATCAATGATCGTATTTATTTTAGAACTCTTTGTCGGTCTTATTTATTTGATCAAAAAAGGCACGCTCGATTGGGACATGAAAAAAGGAATGTTTAATTAACAAATCAGACCTATACATATAATGGGTATAGAAAATTCTCTGGGTGAGGGTTATTTCACCACAAAAATTGATACTTTAACGAACTGGGCCCGTTCCAATGCCGCATGGCCGATGCCGATGGGCTTAGCTTGTTGTGCTATCGAGATGATGGCTTTTGCCGGACCAAAATACGACGCCGCCCGATTCGGTTCTGAAGTGATGCGGTTTTCTCCACGCCAAAGCGATGTGATGATAGTAGCCGGCTGGGTTAATTATAAGATGGCTCACGCTATTCGCCGTATCTGGGACCAAATGCCCGACCCCAAATGGTGTATTGCCATGGGAGCTTGTGCCTCAACCGGCGGTATGCACCGTTGCTACGGTGTTGTACAAGGTTGTGATAACTTTCTGCCCGTCGATGCTTACATCTCCGGCTGTCCTCCTCGTCCTGATGCCCTCTTGCATGCCCTTATGAAAATTCAGGATAAAATTCGTACTGAACACTCTGTAACGCTCGATACTTAATATGAATTTGGAATTATCTGAAACTCTGCAGCGCGTTGTCGATGGATTATCCGAAAATTATGCGGATTCTTTCATCGAAGTTTATCAGTCATCCGGCGACACCTTTATTCGTGTTGAAGCGGAAGATATTGTGGAAATTAGCCGGTATCTGAAAAATGAACAGCATTTTATTTACCTGACGGATATTATCGGTATCGACCGTTTTACGTCCGAGGAACGGTTTGAGCTGGCCTATGACCTTATTTCTCTCCGCGACCGGGAACGAGTGTTTGTGAAAGTGCGCCTCCCCGAGGAGGACCCCGTTATTGAATCTTTAACGGACGTTTGGAAATCGGCCAGCTGGATGGAGCGTGAAGCTTATGATATGTTTGGTGTACGATTTACCAATCATCCCGACCTCCGTCGCATGTTCATGCCAGAAGATTACGAATATTATCCAATGCGTAAGGAGTTTCCCCTACTGGGCATTCCCGGCTCCATTGAATTGCCAAACACAACGCCCGACACCGAGTAGAATTTATTTATGGATACCAAAGATCTTACAAAACAAGTCGATCCCAAATTCTTTAAGGAGCACCAGGAAAAGCTCTACAAAGCTCTTGAGGACAAGCACACCACCATCGAGATGATGGATGAGGAAGATCCTCTGAGCACGAAAATGGTGCTCAATATGGGTCCGCAGCACCCCGCTACACACGGAGTGCTTCGCCTGATACTTCAGCTGAATGGTGAGCTTATCGAAAAGGCCAAGCTGGATATCGGCTACCTGCACCGGGGCGTGGAAAAAATTGCTGAAAATAAAACTTACCAAGAGTTCATGCCCTACACCGACCGCATGGACTACCTCTCTCCATATAGCAATAACGTCGCTTTCTGTACGGCTGTAGAAAAGATCGCCAATGTGGAAGTACCCGAACGAGCGCATTACATCCGCATGATTGGATGCGAGTTGGCTCGGATCTCGAATCATCTGCTTTGGCTTGGAACCATGGTGATGGATGCCGGCGCCGTTTCCTTCTTCATTTGGACCTTCCGGGAGCGCGAAAAGCTGTATGACATTTTTGATAACATCGGTGGTCATCGTTTCACCATATCACATGCCCGCATTGGGGGTGTTGCCAATGACCTGACTGATGATGCATTGGCCATGATTAAAGATTTTGTCAATGATTTTCCGCAGGAACTGCGTGATTTTCATAGCCTGCTCGATCGCAATAGAATATTCTTCGACCGTAATCGCGAAATTGGAGTACTGACACCGGAGCGGGCCCTGGAAATTGGTGCTACCGGACCTACCCTGCGGGCATCCGGCTATGCGTATGACCTTCGCGATTTTGAACCATATGCGAGGTACAACGAAGTAGATTTTGAAATTCCAACACGTATGGAAGGCGACAATCTCGCTCGTTACTATGTGCGGATGGAAGAAATGCAGGAAAGTATTCGCATTATTCAGCAATGTCTCGATAAACTGCCCAAAGGTCCCGTACGAACCGACAACGCCAAGCAGGCTTATCCTTCCAAAGACGAAGTCTACTATTCCATGGAAGGAATGATTCACGATTTTATGATGACCGATACGGGTATCTGCCCACCGGAAGGTGCTGAAAGCTATCACGCTATTGAAGGCCCGAAAGGTGAACTCGGTTTCTACATTCAAAGTAACGGTACCGGTCATCCCTGGAGGCTGAAAATAAACTCACCCTCCTTTAAAAATCTGCAAGCTCTTGAAGACATGCTTGACGGCGAGATGGTTTCCGATACTGTAGTTATGATTGGTGGCGTTGACCCGGTAATGGGAGATTCTGACAAATAAACGATTTATGGAAAACCAAGAACTATCATTTACGCAAGACGAACTTAACGAAATTGAAAAAATTAAGGCCAAGTTTCCTACGGCCAAGGCAGCTACCCTGCAGGTATTGTGGGTAGCGCAGCGCAAATATGGTCATGTAGAACCGCCCGTGCAGAAGCTGATTGCGGATACGCTTGATATTCCACAGGCTCATGTTCACGGGGTGGCCAGTTTTTATACGCAGTATTACAAAGAAGAAAAAGGAAAGTTTGTACTCGACGTCTGCACCTGTTTGAGTTGTCAGCTCTGTGGAGGATACGACATCCTGCATCACCTGGAAGACAAACTTGGTATCGAGGCTGGTGAAACCACCGACGATGGGATGTTCACCATTCAGGAAGTGGAGTGCCTCGGAGCTTGTGGATATGCTCCCATGTTGCAGGTTACCAATGACAAATACGTCAACAACCTGACCAAAGAAAAAGTCGACAAACTTATTGAGGACCTGAAAAACGGCAAAGAGCCCGAGTTTGAATCAATGGCTATGCCGGAATTGGAAAAACGAAATGGTTCATAATTTGTGACTTTTGATTAGTGATTTATAATTGACGAAGAACTTAAACCCAAGCACTTGGTTGAACCGCTGAAAAAGGAAGCACATGAATTAGCTTCTATCTTTATTACTTCAAGAAAAACAATTCAGCAAAACAAAATTAAAAAGTGATATAATTGTTGAATCGAAATTCAACAGTCAAAAATCAACAATCTGAGAATGGCTCAAGACTGGAAATCGTACGAACCGCTATTAATTCCTGATATCCCCAATCTTCAGAACATCGATGTTTATGAAGAAAACGGTGGATATAAAGCCTTAAAAAAGATTTTAGATAATCAGGATAAATGGTCGCGAAAAAGTGTAGTTAATGAAGTAAAACAAGCCAATATTCGCGGTCGCGGCGGTGCCGGGTTTAATGCCGGACTGAAGTGGAGTTTTATGCCTGAGCCCGACGGCGGGCCCCGATACCTGGCGTGTAATGGTGATGAATCCGAGCCCGGAACCTTCAAGGACCGCAAGATTTTCGAATATAACCCACATCTCTTTATCGAGGGTGCACTTATTGCCTCTTATGCGATGACCGTAGACACTATCTACGTGTACATACGGGGTGAGTATCTATCCTGGGTCCAGATGTTGCAGAAAGCCGTCGACGATGCCTACGAGAAAGGATACCTCGGTGAAAATATTCTGGGTACTGATGTTTCTATCGACTTGGAAATCACCTATGGCGCCGGCGCTTATATCTGCGGTGAAGAAACCTCCATGCTCGAATCTCTAGAAGGAAAGCGAGGCTATCCACGCGTGAAGCCCCCCTTCCCTGCTCAGAAAGGACTCTGGGGACGGCCAACCACCATCAACAATATTGAGACCCTGGCCAATGTACCACTAGTTATCAATAACGGGGCCAACTGGTACGGTGATATCGGTGCCGAAGAGCACCCCGGACCGGTCCTATACGGAATTTCCGGTCATGTTAATCGACCGGGCGTTTATGAATATCCTACCGGTGTTCCTGTAATGGATCTGATCAACGATGTTGCCGGCGGCATTCGGGGCGGCAAGGAACTTAAAGCGCTAATTCCGGGCGGTTCTTCTACCCCGGTACTGCGTGCCGATCAGCTGGAAGGTGTAACCATGAATTCCGATTCACTGAAAGACGCCGGGTCGATGATGGGAACTGCCGGTATGGTAGTGATGGATGAAGATACTGATATGGTGGACGTACTGTGGCGAATTGCCCATTTCTACCACCACGAATCCTGCGGTCAATGTACACCCTGTCGTGAAGGTACCGGCTGGCTGGAAAAAGTACTACTGAAGATTAAAAACGGAGAAGGTGAGATTAAAGATCTTGATCTGCTACTGGATGTAGGAAATCAGATGGAGGGCCGAACCATTTGTGCTCTCGCTGATGCTGCCGTATGGCCGGTACGTCATACCATCAATCGATTCAGAGACGAATTTGAAGCTCGTTGCAAGAAATCTGTACACGCTGTTGCCTGAAAATCTTAAAGTTCGAATGATCAAAATCCGAAACATTAACACTTTAGATTCACCTGTTTCGAATTTATAACATTCGGATTTTGGACTAAATTAAGTTTTAAAAATATGCCTGAAGTATTTATAGACGGGAAACGTTACGAATTTGAGGGTCAACCGATGCTGCTCCAGTTTATTCTGGATCAGGGATTGGAAGTACCTTTCTTTTGCTATCATCCTTCCATGTCGATTCCTGCCAATTGCCGGCAGTGCATGGTAAAAGTAGGTACGCCTGTCAAAGATCAGGAAACCGGAGAATATGAGCTGGATGAAAACGGGGAACGCAAAATTCGTTGGTTCCCGAAATTCCAGACCTCCTGCTCCACTCCCATGCAAGATGGCATGGTCGTGCTTACCCAGGAAAGTTCGGATGAGGTGGCGCGAGCTCAAAAAGATAATCTTGAGTTTATCCTGGCCAATCACCCCCTGGACTGCCCGATTTGCGATCAGGCCGGTGAATGTCCGCTGCAGATTCAAACCTATAAATACGGTCCGGAAGGCAGCCGCTTTGAAGTAAAAAAAGTACACAAACCCAAGCGGGTCGACCTTGGGCCTCGCGTTACCATGGATGCTGAGCGTTGTATCAACTGTACGCGCTGCGTCCGATTCACCCAGGAGATCAGTGAGACCGACCAGCTTACTATTGTTTCGCGTGGCGACAAGAATTATCCGATGACGGCGCCGGGCGAGGAATTCGATGATCCCTATTCCCTCAATACCGTTGATATTTGTCCGGTTGGAGCATTGACCTCTACAGATTTCCGTTTTAAAGCCCGCGTATGGGAGATGAATCAAACCCCAAGCATTGATATCACAAATGGCAAAGGGTGCAATGTTGATCTTTGGACGCGCGACAACGAAGTGTTGCGCATTACGCCGAGACAAAATGACGAAGTCAACGATTACTGGATGCCGGATGCCGGACGCGATGCTTATAAACAATTCAATGAAAATCGTGTTTCACGGCCTTCCATCAAACTGGACGGCGACAATCAGTCCAATACATCGTGGAATAACGCTATTGAAACGTTTGCCGAAGTACTGGAAAGCAACGACTCAAAGGATATTCTGGTAATTGGAACCCCGCATGCTTCGGTTGAAGAAAACTTTGCACTGAATAAATTCTTTAATCTTCTGGGAGCGCCCAATGCGAAATTTGCTCCGCATGTTATACCGGGTTCGGGAGATGGCTTTTTAATCACTGATGATCAGGCACCCAACACCAACGGATGCCGCTTGGTCAATCTGGACGAAAGTGATGCTTCTACCTTGGCCTCAGCTGTTAAAAAAGCCAATGTGGTTATTATCCTCTCCGATGATCTTGTCGGCCGGGAGGTACTCTCCGCCAATGATCTCGCGGAGCCTTACACTATTTCTCTGGCTACCAATCATAATAGCACCGCCAAAGTATCCGACCTTGTGATTCCCATCACCTGTGTTGCCGAGCACGCAGCCAGTTACGTGAACGTTGACGGACGTATTCAGCGCTCCTATCCCGCCAAAGAAACCAAATACACCAATCGGCGGCTCAACCTGGAGATGTCACAAAGCCGGCTTGATCATTTTGGAACCAATTTCGACAACTGGGTCAGTGAAGAAAATAAAGTGGATTGTCTGCCGCTCTGGGAATTCCTGAATCAACTGGCCGATCGCCTCGGTCTGAAATTTCACTACCAGCATTCCCGTGAGGTCTTTGCTGAGATAAGCAGCCAAATCGATGCTTTGAGTGATGTAAACTATGAACGGATGGATGAAGAACAAGGCGTCCAGCTCCCGATCAAACAAGAAGAAGTAAAAGCTTAAACAAGATATTACATGGAGCCTGTAACTACTACCTCTTATATCGTTTTAGGAATTGCGGCATTTATGCTGTTAAACTCGGCAGCTTTGGCTGTCTATGCAGAACGACGTGTTGCTGCCTTTATCCAGAACCGACTTGGACCTAACCGCGTCGGCCCTTTCGGTCTGCTTCAGCCTATCGCCGATGTATTAAAGCTTATTCTTAAAGAGGACGTTACTCCTGCAAAGGGATTTAAAACGATCCATGCGATTGCGCCCATGATTCCGGTTGCAACAGCACTGATGACCGTAGCGGTTATCCCTTTTGGCGATGGCCTCTATGCCACCGATATCAATGCCGGCGTGCTCTACTTGCTGGCGGTTAACTCGCTCGGCGTCTATGGGGTTACTCTAGGCGGATGGGCTTCAAACAGTAAATATTCCCTGCTTGGGGGATTGCGGGCTGCCGCCCAAATGATAAGCTACGAATTGCCCATGGGTATGGCTGTAGCCTCCTGCGTGCTCTTTGCAGGCTCATTGAGCATGATTGATATCGTGAATTCCCAGGAATACTGGTGGAACATTTTCCGTAATCCTATTGCCGCAGTCATCTTTGTGGTTGCTGCCTTTGCCGAAGCCAATAGAACGCCTTTTGATCTGGTTGAAGCCGAGCAGGAACTCGTAGGCGGTTTTCATACCGAATACAGTTCCATGAAGTTCGGGATGTTCTTCCTGGCAGAATACATGCACGTCGTGATCGGAAGTATGCTCATCACCACCTTCTTTTTCGGCGGGTATCACCTGCCCTTTGCCGGATACTGGCTGCCGGAAATGGGTGGAACCGCCAAGACAATCTTGGATATTTCTGTCTTTACTCTTAAGACGCTATTCTGGGCCTTTGTGTACATCTGGGTTCGCTGGACGATTCCCCGATTCAAGTATAATCAGGTCATGAAGCTGGGATGGAAGCGCCTGCTGCCGATCAGTATCTTTAACTTCTTGGGATTAGCCATCATCATATATATCTGGCACCACTTCCTCGGCTAGATCTCTGCTAAAAGCATAAAAAGAAAAGTTGATCCATCGATTGATGATTAAAGGGCTTGGCAAAACCAAGCATGTCATCCTGTCCGCCAGCCGGCGGATCAGGATCTATGTTTATGTGTTGCAAATCCCTTTTAGATTCTGAAACAATACTGAATCAAGTTCAGCACATGGTTCAGAATGACACATTTATTTAGTTTTTTGCAAAGCCCTCGATTAAGAACTCAACTTCTAGATTTCCTTTCCATTCCGTTAGAACTTGTGGGGTTTCCGGCAGCTATCCTAGTTTCTGTCTGCAGGAAGTATTCTTTATACCAATCCATAAAGTTCTTGATGCCCTCTTGCACTCCGACCCTGGGCCGGAAATCAATATATTTATAAAGATCATCGACATCCGCCCATGTCTTCGGGACATCCCCGGGTTGCATGGGTAGCATTTCCTTTTCGGCTCTTACGCCAATCTGCTCCTCTATCTCACCGATAAAATCCATCAGCTTTACGGGATTGCTGTTACCAATATTAAATACCCGATATGGAGCAAAACTGGAGGAAGGATCCGGAGATTCACCATTCCATGAAGAATTAGCAGTGGGCGGTTTAGGTATTAACCGAACAATCCCTTCAACAATATCATCGATATAGGTAAAATCCCGCTCCATATTTCCGTGATTAAAAACCTCGATGGGCTCGTCTTCCAAGATCGCCTTGGCAAAAATAAACAGCGCCATATCCGGACGTCCCCATGGTCCATAAACCGTAAAAAACCGCAGGCCCGTTGTAGGAATATCAAACAGATTCGAATAGGTATGCGCCATTAGCTCATTCGCCTTTTTGCTTGCCGCATACAAACTCATCGGATGATCCACATTATCACTGGTGGAAAAGGGCATATTTGTATTGGCCCCATATACCGAACTCGAAGAAGCATATACCAAGTGTTTTACGGAATGATAGCGTGCTCCTTCCAGTAAATTCAAAAAACCGGTAATATTACTGTCGATATACCGATAAGGATCCTTAAGGCTATAACGCACCCCTGCCTGGGCTGCAAGATTTACAATAGCTTCAAAGTCTTCCTCCATAAATAAAGCATTGATTACCGGCTTATTTTCCAGATCGGTCTTGATAAATCGAAGGTTATCATGAGATAAGCTTCTGACCGATTTTCCCTCTCGGATCATCTCTCTAGGAATGCCTAATATATTCAGCCGGTCATACTTAAGATCTGTTGAATAATAATCATTGATATTATCCAGGGCTAAAATTTCATATCCCTCTTTTACCAATCTCCTGACCAAGTGAAACCCTATAAACCCCGCCGCTCCCGTTACCAGTATTTTCATTGCATCAGATTAAGTTAAGGACTTTTTGCTGAAGAATGATTTAATAGATTACTCTCTCATCAGCATATTATACTTTATTCAAAAAGCATGCCGTTTAATCTTGGAGAGAGGATTATCTTTTAAAAACGAATAGAGGTATGGGTTTAAAGGAAAGAGTATCTCTGGTATTTTAACAATTTACTCTCCCGGGAAAAAATTACTCATTCCTTAAATGTTTAACTAAGAAATGCTTGAGCAACGCAAGATGCGATCGAAATCTCTTATGCCAGTTAAACATTTCAAAATTCAGAGTAGTCTTTAATTACCTCTTAAATTTTGAATAAGTAAAAAAGAAGTGGCTATAACTCCCACTACTGGAGCAACAACATTGACATAATCCGTAAATGAAGGGCGTCTTCTCACTTGTAAGGTTACAATATCATTGTTCTTGAGATCAAATTCGAACATCTCCACCGGTTCCGGATCATTATATTTATATCGGAAAAATGCTATTTCCACCAACTTTCTGCTTCGGTTATATCTAGAAACTTTAACTTCAATTAAGGTTTTAGAAAAATCGTTATTCCTGTTATTTCCCTGGGGACTTTCATAGCCGAAACTGTATGAAATTAATTCTGGTAACGATGTACCTTCCGGTATGATATAACGCCCAGATTCTGTCACATCTCCCCATACATTTACTGAGTCTGCTAATTGTCCGACTTCTGCAACTCTTATATAACGATCACTAGTACCTTCAGCTATTTGTGCATTACATAAATCACTTTGCAAAGTAAATAATATTCCTGCCCCGCATATAACCCAAAACCTTATTTTTCTAGTCATACTGATGTTTATTTATAAATAGCTATCTGTGAATACAATTACTAATTATTTTACAAAATTCTGAAATTGATTAATAGACGGATTACTTCTTTAACTTACATATTCCTCGTAGCTTGAATAAAGGGTTTTATAATATCCAGTACCGTATGAAGGGCCCATCTCTTTCTTGTGATCAAAGCCATTGAGTACTATTTCAACGACGTTTGCTTTAATTCTACCTAATTCATCAATTGTACGTAAAAGCATACCTTTATTGGTTTTTCTGTGTCGAGCAACAACCACCGTTACGTCCGCATTTTTTAGTAAAGCCGCTGAATCACTAATTATTCCAAAAGGTGGTGTATCAATTAGAATTACTTCGTAAATATCTTCCATTTTATTAAGAAACTGCCTAAATAATATACTGCTACCAATGCTTTCAGGACTTTCTTTTACTTTACCAGCGGTTACTATCTGGAGGGAATTCAAACTGGAACTTTTGATTAATTCTTGTATTGAAATTTTAGCATCTAAATAATCTGCTAAACCTTCAGTATTCATTAATCCAAAATACTTTTGTAGTTTGGGCCGATGAAAATCTGCATCAATTATCAAAGTTTTGAATCCTTCCTCAGCAAAAGCAACTCCAAGGTTAGCCACAATTGTAGATTTTCCATCTCCCTTTTCCGGACTCGTAACTGCTATTGTTTTAGGAGGAGTGTCACCATGTTGATAAATTAAATTATTCTTGAGACGCCTTATAGCTTCAGAAACCGAGCTCGAATTATTATTTAGCATAACCATTTCATCAGGTATTTCACGGTTCGTTGCTGGAAAATGTTTTTTCTCACTCTTAGAACCCTTATCAAATATAGGTATAGTTGTTAATGAAAAGGAAGGCAGATAATAGGTCCTCAACTGATCGGCACTTTTCACACTATTATCATTAAATTCTTTTATGAATATATAAGAAGCTGCCATTAAACCCCCTAACATTATCCCCAGCAATATAAAAATCTTCTTATTAGGACTGACCGGAATTTCTGGAAGCATCGCATAATCGATAATCCGTCCGAATCCAAATTGTGACTCTTTCCAAGCCGACATATCAGCATACTTTTTGGAAACATTGGTATACATTTCCTCATTAATTCTGACATCCCTCTTAAGTTTAGCCAGTTTAATCATATCCTGAGGAAGTGCATTAAAACTTGAATCCATCTCTTGCTTATGTTTTGCAAGTGCGTCTCTCCTTGAAACATATTGATTCTGCTGTATACGCAGTTCAATCAGCCTACCCTCAATTTCAGCTACCTTTTCTGCACGTTCCTCGGTATCCATTCCCAAGAATTCATTATTTTTCGAAAACAACTTAGATGACATTGATTTGATTTCTCCCTTGAGCCGGTCAATTTGCTCATTGAGATATTGAAGGCGATTAGGAAGAGGATTTCTATCCAATACTCCGGGATTTTTGGCAATAATTAAGGTCTTTTCATTTTCGTAATTAGCCAATTGTTCCTGAGAAGATCGAATTCTAGGTCCAATTGCTTCGGAAAATTGTTCCGATAATCCAGGCTTTATATTTTCTAACTCATTTTCGTAATTAGCAATTGTTTCTTTGATTGTTTGCAACTCAAGCTTGATACGTTGAAGTTCCGTTTCGGTTTCTGATCGTTCATTAACCAAATTAGCGGCTTGTTCATCAACCTGCACGATTCCCGAATTATCCATAAACTGACGCAACTTCTCTTCTGCAGTTTCAAGTTTTTCCTTAGTCTTCTCCTTCTCCTCCCCTAAGAATTCGGTGGTTGATTCAGCGGCTTTCCGATTTTGTTGGGTTGAATTTTCTACATAGTTCTCCATAGCCAAATTAACGACATCTTTCGCCTCCGTGGGGGATGAGCTTCTAAAGGTAAGTTTAATTACATCTGATTCTTCTTTTTCCTGTATCAACTCCAGGTTATCCTGTATTTGATCGACGACTTTATCTTCCTCAGCCTTTATATAAGTACCATCTTCAACCTCTTCCCACAAGATCGGATATGTATCATGTAAATTATTTCCCTTTTGGCTCAATTTTTGAAAAACCTGACGTGAAAAAGTACGAGATTGTAAAATCTGCATCTCATTTTCGAGTGTTGAACTTGTACCGTAACCTGTTGCCTGAGAGATAATTGCTGAAATATCCTCATTCTTTGACTCATTGGGGCTTATCATGATAGTTCCATGACTTTCATAGATAGGAGTCACATTATTGGCATAAAACCAGGCAGCAGTAGTCCCAGCTAAAACAAAAAACATAACGGCCCACTTGTACTGTAATAGCAACAAAACAATATTTCTGGGATCTAAAACATTGCCTGTTGAGCTATTCCCTTCAAATGTGTGATGAGGATTGAAATAAAAACTATCCTGTTGCAAACTGTTTTCCGTTCTTTTTTGGAGTGAATTATCACCGTTATTTGCTTTATTCATCTTTTCATAACCTATGACTGTATTTTAACCTCTGAATTTTCAACTAACTTTATAGAAAACCATATTCATGATGCTGATTAATACCATTTTAGAAAACTACAAATAATCGGCATTTCCAATACTTATTGGTTCTCTTTCCCGTGAAACAAAGCTGGGCTTTCTGCTCTTAAACTTGTAAGTCGGTACTATGGACTGTAAAAAGGGACGAACAGATTCCGTGTTATTGCTTTTAAGCAGATTAAATATCTGATCAATCTTTGTTTCCAGATCATCCAAAGTTCGCTTCCTGCTGCATACAGCCTTAAAAATCTCAGTATGCTTGGTTTCCAATACTCCTTCCTCGGCATTTAAAAGCTCTTCAAATAATTTTTCTCCGGGTCGCAACCCTGTAAATGTTATTGCGATATCTTCATCAGGAACAAAATTGTGCAGACGAATAAGTTCACGGGCCATATCCAAGATTTTCACAGGCTCTCCCATGTCAAGTACAAAAACTTCACCTCCCACACCCATCGAACCGGCTTGCATCACCAACAAAACAGCTTCAGGAATTGTCATAAAGTAACGTCGCATTTCTGGGTCCGTAACTGTAACAGGTCCACCATTTTTAATTTGTTCAATAAATAAAGGTACGACAGATCCGCGGGAACCCAACACATTGCCAAACCTGACTGATACGAATTTTGTAGATGCCGTTCCGTTGTAAGCCATACATATTTCTTCTGCTACGCGCTTCGTGGCCCCCATCACATTTGTAGGATTTACCGCTTTATCAGTCGAAATTAGTACAAATTTATCTATTCCATGCCGACAAGCTAATTTTGCCAGGACCCTGGTCCCCCCAACATTAACTTTAATAGCCTCTTCCGGAAAGCTTTCCATCATGGGAACGTGTTTGTAAGCTGCAGCATGAAATATGACATCCGGTTGAAACTGTCTTAGCAATAGGTCCAATTTATGTTCATCCGTAACGCTAGCAACATATGGAATGACCTTTGTTTCGGTATTTTTAAATTCATTCTGGATATGAAAAAGCTCCGTTTCGTCGATATCCAATGCAACTAATTTTTCTGGTTTTAAAGCAGCGCATTGTCTTACGAGTTCACTCCCAATTGATCCGCCAGCCCCGGTAATAAGCACTTTCTTTTCTTTAATACTAGCTTCAATTGAATTCATATCTAGTTTTACAGGCTCACGGCCAAGGATGTCCTCTATGCTTATGTCTCTGACATGCTGTAATCCTACAGTATCCGCTGTTAATGAATGGAACGACGGCAGTACTTTAATCTCGAGTTTAGGACGAATTACCCGTATCTCATCAATAAGTTCCCTCAGCTCCTTTTTCGGTAACTCGGGAAAAGCAATAATGAGCAAATCAACTTCATTGAATCGAAGATAATCTAGCATTTTACTCCTTCCTCCCAGAATGCGCGTACCATGCAACAATAAACCAGGCATTACGCGATCATCGAAGATCCCATATACCGACAAGTTCCACTGGCTATTTTTAATGATATCCCGAAGTATCTGTTCTCCTTCACTTTCGGCTCCAAAAATGATCGTATGTTTATTCTCTTTACTTGAAGAATGAAAAATCTCAAAGTAAACGCGCTTACTTATACGAAAAGCACCAATGATTAATATCGCATTCAGCATAAACAAAATGGTAAAGACATATTCATAGTCCCCTACCAAAGAAAAAACCTGTAACAGCAACAGCGATAAGGCCACTCCCACGACAATACCGAAAATAATTCTTACCAGATCCCTTAATCCCATATAGCGCCATTTGATCATATACATCCGAAATAAAGCCAATCCGGCCAACACAGAAGCGGTTATTACGAGCATTTGGTATAACGGGAACGGTCTATCAGCTGAGGTAAAAGGTGCAAGACTAAAATAAGCCAACAATGCTGAAGTGAATAGAAAGAAGGTATCTCCTACAAAGAAAAATACTGCTCTTGTGAACTTATTTAAGTACCAAATTTTTTTCTCATAAGATTCGATTTCCATCATACCCCTTATCTTGGTGAAGTGTCATCACATTATGTTATAACAAGAGTTATGCCAATTGTCTATTTATCTCAACAGTAATATGATTTGCAAACAATTAAGCAACAGTTTCTTTTTCCAAGGGGTTTTTGAAGTACTTTTTTAGCCTGAGTTTACCCCCACAACTATTTGGGAGGAGCAAAAAAGAAGGTGGGCGTGTTATTTTTATTCAACCTCACATGTAAGAATTACCCGTAAGTAAGGATGAAAGATTAAGATATAACCCGATGAAATTATGAGTTTCAAGCAGTATTAATATTGGAAGAGGATTAAAAATTAATTACTTCTTTATTTAATCGCTTCTTAAGAACCATCACGATTCGCTCTTTCTGCTCGTCTTCAAGATTGCTTCCGGAAGGTAAACACAAGCCATATTTAAACAACTGTTCAGAAAACCCTTTGCCATAATAGGAGGCCTTTTCATAAAGAGGCTGCAGATGCATGGGTTTCCATAATGGACGACTTTCGATATTTTCTTCTGCCAAAGCCAGATAAAGATCCTCTCTGCTTATGCCGCCGGTTTCACCTGGGTTTATTAAAACAGTTGTTAACCACCTATTGCTAAAATATCCTTCAGGTTCTTTTAAAAAGTAAAATCCTGAGTTTCCGGAATTCCCAATTCCCAATTCCGAATTCCAATTTTCAGGAGATACCCATGTACCATTTAGTTCCTTAAAATAAAAATCATGATTTGCTCGTCGTGCCGCTACGCGCTGGCCGAGTACTTTCATCTGTCCCCTGCCAATGCCCGCCAGAATGTTACTCATACGATAGTTATAACCCAGTTTAGAATGCTGGTAATGAGGTGCCTCATCCCTTGCTTGCGTTGCCAGGAAGCGTGCTTTTTGGATTTGCTCCGGATCATCTCCTAAAAGTGCTCCCCCACCTGAGGTTGTAATAATTTTATTCCCGTTAAAAGATAAAACCGAAAAGTGACCAAAAGAGCCACATCTTTGCCCTTTTACAGACGACCCCAAGGCTTCGGCAGCATCTTCAATGACAGGTATTTCATATTTATTCGCAACTTTCATGATCTGATCAACCTTAGCCGGCATTCCATAGAGATGAACCAGCACAATCGCTTTAGGTTTTTTGCCCTCATTGGTATTAATCCGATCTAAAATTGCTTTTTCCAACCATTCGGGATCCATGTTCCAGGTTTCCGGTTCAGAATCTACAAACACGGGTTTTGCTCCCTGGTATGCGATAGGATTTGCTGAAGCCGCAAAAGTAAACGACTGGCAAATTACTTCATCTCCCGGTCGCACATCGCATAAAACCATTGCTAAATGCAAGGCAGCCGTACCCGAAGTGACTACTGCCCCATGCTTCCTACCCGTGTAAAGTGATAGGTCCTTTTCAAATTCGTCTACATTCTCCCCAAGCGGGGCAATCCAGTTCGTGTCAAATGCAGAATGAACATAACTCAGTTCCTGGCCTCCCATATGTGGAGAAGAGAGATAAATTCTTGAACCCGACTTGTGACTATTTGCCATTTATTATACGGTGAATGAATATTATCAAAATTGGCAGTGGCATTTGTTTCAATTGAATATCTTCAAACTAGAAACCTGCGCGGTTTGTATTAACAAACACAAGAGTTATGCCAAATTGCTTCGTCAATTTTTGGGCGGACAAATAATGGATAATATTTCTATTAAAATATCTCAGTTGAAAAACCAGTCTACATATTTCTTATTTATAAATAGCAACCTCTGTTTATCACTAAGGGTAAATATTACGCTGATGTGAATTAATCGAACATTATTTCCATGATATCCGGTTCAAGCTATCCTTTTTGGTTGTACCTAATTTTTCTAATCAATGCTTAACCTCATTTCGCTTTAGTACAATAAAGATTAATTAAAATGCCCGTATTCGTTCAGTTAGACAACAATAATGATATTGTATAACGGAGGTGGCACAGGATTTGCAAAGATTAGTTTAACAAATGCCTTTTGGCATCTTTAAATAAATCGTTGTACGGGGAAAATTAATGAGACTTAAAAGGCTATTACGTATTCCAATTATCTTATCCTGTATCATTTGGGGAGGTATAACATTCACCTCAATAGCACAACCGGTAGAATTAGGTATTTTCGGGGGTGCCAATATGAGTACTCACCTGGGTAAATTTAAATATGCCACAAATAACATAAATCTTGTTCGCACGCCCAAAATCACGACTGGCTACCAAGCCGGGTTTATAGCCCGTAAAGAAATTACGGATTTTTTACGGGTTCAACTGGAGCCCTCACTTATTCTTTTGGGAGCCCGCTATGAAGAATCATTTGTTTTGGGAGGGGTAAACTATGAGACCAAAGGCCGAAGCAGACTCTTATATATTCAAGCGCCCCTGGTATTTCAGCTTTCCACCATTCCTTCCTCAAGTACCGTTTACGGGCAGCCTTTTTCCAAAACAACCTATCACCTGAGTGGCGGAGTCTTTGGCGGATATCTCCCTTATGCCCGATATAAAGGGACTAACAGGCGGGTTGAAAATATCGATTACAGAGATGACTTTTTGATTGACATCAGTGATCAATACCAGGAATATGACGGAGGGGTACTCTTCGGTCTTGGGCTTGAACACGGATACAAACATAAATTAGGTCTGGAAGCACGTGCTTTATATTCAATAATTGACTCTGGCAATGCTCCCGAACTTGATTTTCATCCACAAAATTTGGCATTTACTGTTTCTGCTTATTATTTATTTTAAATAAAGAATCGACTAGCAATAAATAAGCATTCTCTATTTAATCACTTTGTATACTCCCGCAAATAAGATACGTTTTCCGTAGCTTTTACAGCCGCTTCCTTATACCTCTCTTTTAGAGAAGCTCTTAGAGTAGAGCCCTCATTTAAATATTTACTTAATAAATCTCCAATTTTATTTTTTTCTACCGCTGATCCAATATTCACAGGATCAATCGTGTTATTTTCCAAACCAAACATTTCGGTTAAGGCTTCCATTTTAAAAGTGTTTGCCGAAAAAGGTATAACGGGTACTCCACCCGAAAGAGAAAAAATGCTTGGATGCCAACGCCCACCGATATATGCCTTAGCATTCCCCAATATATCAACAGCTTGTTGTACTGGTATAGATAATCCAAGCAAAGGGAGATTATGTTTATTTGACAAATAACGAAAGATCTTTTGATCAGTAATACCAGATACTGTTAGTACAATTTGATGGGAAAATTGCTTTTGCAGAAAAGTGATCAGGTTTGAAAGATTAGCAACAACTGTATTGTATCTATCATCACTACTTGAAGGTAAGCCACTGCCCCCACCGATACACAAATAGGGCTTTTCGGGATCAAATTCGGCTTTGTTGGGAAAAAAATTAAAATAAGTATCTCGGTTTACAACAGCAGTGCATTGCGAAAAATTTATGGGCTCAAAAAGAAAAGCAGCATCTGTCCCAATCCTTCCATTACAAAATTCATTACATCTGCGAGCTGAAATTGGATCTCTAAAAACAATATCATCAAATAATGGATAAATGTTTTTCGCGATTTCATACAAATCGGGATGACTAAAATCGGCGGTATGATTAACTATAATTACCGGTTTATTAAAAATCTTTTTAGATACATATCCCCAAAAGAGCATCAGACGGCTATGAAAGGTATTACCATGGATACATCCCTCTCCTTGTATCATTACCAGGTCAACATCTTGTATAATCTGAAGTTCCCTGGTTAAATCGTGATTCTTATTGGTTATTTTGGTTAGTGAATTTTCAAAATCTTCCCACTTCCTTGGAACACTTTGCCTCTGCCCCGCATAATTTAATTTCTGAAGCAAACTCTGACGTAGAGTGAATACTATTGGGGGAATTACAAGTTTTAAAAGATCTTTTGAACTACTAAAAAAGTTATTGCCATCTTTTAGATCTAAAATATTATTCTGACCGAATGTTTGAATACTGTGGTCCCCTGTATCTGCAATCATTTTTTTCAGGGTAAATGACGTAGCACGAGCGCCCCAGTTCGGTGAATCTGAGGTATCATTAACTAGTAATATCTTCATCGGATTTAAATAAATAGTCTTATTGGTTTATTCTCTTGACCCTGTGTCAGTTATTTGTAGACAAAGCGAATTCTTTCTTGGGAAAATCATTAGTGTCAAACCGTTTGAGGCTATATATATTCTGCTCATTGAGTTCAGCCACTCCGACTTCTGTCCCTAAACCCATGACACAATCTTGCGCTTTAAGAATATTGATTAGATCTTGATCATAGGCCCCATAAGGATAACACATAACCCATTCATCAATATTTACCCCTAATTCATGAAGAAATTCTTTTGTGCTTTGGACCTCTTCCCGCTGATCTCGCTGTCCCAAACTATTTAGCCAACTATGGGAGTAGCCATGCCCCCCTATGAACATCCCATGACGCAACATGCACTTTATTTGATCTACACTCATGTATAACTCTTTTGCTAAAATATTTTCATCAACCTCTACAAAGTTGGAAAACAATTCGTCAAGGATAAGCTGCCTGGGTTTTTCCGGGAGCTCCCGTTGCAGTATTCTCTTAATATAAATTATCTCCAAGGAATCATAGCGATGTTCAGCCCGACCTAATTTATTGAGGTAATAATCAGGTTCCTGTAGTTCAAATTCTTTTGCTAATTCAGTTATTCTGGAGTTGATATAATCCATAATACCGACATGATTCTTCGTTGATGCCAAGATAAAGTGGATCTTGTTCACATCCAGCATCTTATGCTCCATTATGGCTTGAACAGGAGGAAAAAAAGCACCTTGAATTCCACGGGCGTCCAATATTGGAAAAACTTCTTCGTAATGCTCAGTATATCCGTCATCAAATGTTAGAAGGACTGCATTATCTGGTAGTGTAGAATTAGGATTATAAACTGCCTCAATACAATCTTCGACTCGGACAAAGGTATTGTTTTGGCTAAAAAAGTCCAGTTGATTCTCGAACTCACTAATTGTTAACCCTTTAATATCAGGATATCTGGATCGTTCAAGATCCCGGACATAATGATACATTACTATCTTGACGTTGGACATACCAATAAAATTTATTTATAAAAAAGTTGAACTAGCAAAATCTGATATTGACTTCAGATCAGACTAGATAAATCAATATGCTTGCCAAACTATCAAAAATTTAGAATTCTCGGCTTTTTATTCATTCTTTTCAATAATTCATCTCTTTTATTTTAGCTTACCAGTAAAAATTATTTTAAAACCAAACGGCTGGGAATTTTTAACAAGGTTTGTTGCGTAACAGTTACACGATTGCCGTATAAAAAACTAAGCCATATCTCATATAAGCTTTCCAGTATTCTATCAAAAAACTTCATCTCCCTCCCGGCATTGTGATAACAATACTGATTCGTACTAAACCATCAACGGCTAAGCCCCTGCCTACGAAGTTGGCATAACAATTGTATTCATTCGTAGTGTACTAAATGTTCTTAGTACACAAATATTCATCTAACAGGAAAAAGGTATGGACAAAGTATTGGTAAGTGGTGGTGCAGGGTACATCGGTTCGGTTTTAGTAAGGCTTTTGCTTGAAGAGGGTTACAAAGTGAGAGTACTTGATAATTTATCGTTTGGCGGCGAACCTATTGTAGATCTTCTGAATAATGACAATTTTGAATTTATCAAGGGAGATGTTCGTAACAAAGAGGATCTAAATAAAGCAGTTGAGGGTGTGGACTTTGTAGCCCACCTGGCAGCTATTGTAGGAGATCCAGCGTGTGCAAAAGAGCCCCAAAAAGCCCGGGAGACAAATCTACAGGGATCCAAAAACCTGTACCAGGCCGCAAACTCAGCTGGTGTTAAACGATTTGTATTTGCTTCTACCTGTAGCAACTACGGAAAGATGGACGGAAACGGCGCTTATGTGGATGAAAATTCAAAACTAGCCCCCGTTTCATTATATGCAGAAACCAAGGTGGCAACTGAAAAATTTTTATTGAGCCAGCCAAAATCGAATTCATGCAAACCCATAGTACTTAGATTTTCTACCGTATATGGATTGTCTCCCCGTCCACGTTTTGACCTAACAGTAAACGAGTTTACTAAAGACTTGGCGATGGGGAAAGAGTTGGTGGTATTTGGAGAACAATTCTGGCGTCCCTATTGCCATGTAGTTGATCTCTCCCGATCGGTTATTGCCGCTTTCCAAGCACAGGAAGACAAGGTGGCTTTTGACGTGTTTAACGTAGGCGAAACATCCGAAAACTATCAAAAACAAATGATAGTGGATGAAATACTCAAGGTTATACCGGATGCCAAAATCAAATATGTGCACAAAGATGAGGATCCTCGTGATTACCGCGTCTCTTTTCAAAAAATTCAGGATAAACTGAATTTTAAAATCTCGAAACGTGTACCAGACGGGATTGCCCAAATCAAAAGAGCGGTAAATGATGGATTTATAAAAAATCCCGATGATGGAAAATACAGGAACATTTAATACGCCTATAACTCCGGTAACACTTTCTACTGATTATAGTCTAGAAAAAAATTGCCTGAATAGTAGTATGGATGGAAGAAGGGTAACGGTACTGGTATATCATTATGTTCGTAATTTAACAAACAGCAGATATCCTGCAATCAAAGGACTCGATCTGGAACAGTTTAAATTACAAATCGACTATCTCGCAGATAACTATACCTTTATCACCATTGAACAGCTAATCCAGGCTATCAAGGAGGGGGACCCTCTACCATCAAAAGCTGTGCTGCTAACCTTTAATGACTGTTATTCAGATCATTTTACAAATGTCTTTCCACTCTTAGACGAGCGGGGCATTCAGGGATGCTTTTATCCGGAAATAGCTGCCTTTAAAGAGCAGAAAGTGCTGTCTAACCATAAGATCCATTTCATTTTGGCCTCTGCTGAAAACAGCCAACAAATCAAGGATCAAATATTTTTGGGATTAGATAAGCTTAGAAATGAATATCAGCTCCAGTCAAATGAATACTACTATCAGAAGCTGGCAAAACCTTCAGAATATGATAACGAGGAAACGGTATTCGTGAAACGTATCTTGCAGAACGAGTTACTGGAAGAACCTCGAAAAAAGCTCACCGACCAGCTATTCGATCGCTTTGTGGGCGTTAACGAAAAGGTATTCAGCCGGGAGCTATATCTGAATGAAAAACAGGCACAGTGCATGATAAATCACGGTATGCACTTTGGTATCCTTGGTTACCGCCATAAAAGATACGACAGCTTAAATAAGGAAACCCAAAAAGAAGAAATCACTCGCGCAAGAGACTTTTTAATTAATTTGGGAATAAGCGAATATTGTCTCACAGCAAGTTATCCCTGGGGCGCATATAACAAAGAAACACTTGAAATAATGGATGAAATTAACTGCAAGGTGGCTTTCACTAGTCATACGGATATAGCAGACCTGAATTCGCATTCACGCCTGGAACTGCCCCGGCTTGATACCAATGAACTACCTAAATATAAGGATGCGGAACCCAATCACTGGTTTGCAGAAGCATAAATTTTAACCTGAAGCTCACTATTCGATGAAAGAAGTTGTTACAAAAAATCATACAATTTTCGAAGATATTCTGAATTTTATCCGCGAGGAATTTAATAACCCGGAAGAGTTTATTCCCCTTCATGAGCCTCGATTTATTGGAAACGAACGAAATTATGTAATAGATGCAATTGACTCCACATTCGTCTCTTCCGTAGGTCGTTATGTAGATCAATTTGAACAAATGATGGCAGATATTACAGGGGCTCAACATGCTGTGGCAGTAGTAAACGGGACCTCTGCCCTGCATATAGCGCTTCTTCTTGCCGGTGTTAAGCCTGATGATGAGGTTATTACTCAACCTCTCACTTTTGTAGCTAGCGCCAATGCAATTTCGTATACCGGAGCTAAACCGATGTTTATAGATGTTGACCGTGATACGCTTGGAATGTCACCCGAAAAACTGGACCATTTTCTCCAGAAAAACCTTACGAAAAAAGATGGTTCTTGGGTCAACCGGGTCACCGGCAAAAAAATTGCTGCCTGTGTACCCATGCACACCTTTGGGCTACCCTGTAGAATAGATCAGATTGTTGATATCTGTAAAAATTACGAAATACCGGTAGTTGAAGATGCCGCGGAATCACTTGGAAGTACTTATAAAAGCAAACACACGGGAACCTTCGGTAAGCTTGGAATATTCAGCTTCAATGGCAATAAAACCATTACCTGTGGCGGTGGTGGAGCCATTGTCACGGATGACAAGTCACTGGCAGAAAAAGCCAAACATATCACAACAACGGCTAAGAAAAATCACCGTTGGGAATATGTACATGACGAGATTGGCTATAATTATCGTATGCCCAATCTTAATGCCGCCATGGCTTGTGCCCAACTTGAGATGCTTAAGCGATTTGTAGAAAATAAACGAAGACTAAACGAACAATACGCTTCTTTCTTTGACCACAAGGATATTAAACTCATTAGAGAAATCGAAGGAGCGAGAAGTAATTATTGGCTAAATGCCATTGTACTGACCGATCGAGACCAACGGGACGAATTTCTGGCCTACAGCAATGATCACAAAGTGATGACACGTCCAATTTGGAGACTACTGAATAAACTGCAGATGTTCAGCGATGCTTATACCGGAAATCTTGAAAATGCCGAGTGGCTTGAAGATCGAATTGTAAACATACCAAGTAGTGTGAGGATCAATGAAATCCAATAAAAAAATAACCATCATTGCGGAAGCCGGTGTCAACCACAATGGGCAACTGGCTCTGGCACGTCAACTCGTCGAGGTAGCTGCCGATGCAGGAGCTGACTTTGTAAAGTTCCAGGCATTCAAAGCAGATAAGTTGGTAAGTAAGGATGCACGTAAAGCCGGCTATCAGATTACAAATATGAACGATGGCGACGACCGCCAGTATGAAATGCTGAAGAAGCTGGAGATTGATCAAAAATTTCATCAAGAGCTAATAGAATTTGCTAAAGAACAGAGTATTGGCTTCCTCTCCTCTCCTTTCGATGTTGATGGAATCGATATGCTTTACGAAATGGGACTGAGAACATTTAAAGTACCTTCGGGTGAAATAACCAACCTACCCTACCTTCAAAAATTGGCTGGGCTGGATTGCAAAATCATTCTATCAACGGGTATGGCAACGCTCGAAGAGATTAAAAAAGCTCTTGAGATATTGGAAAGTGAAAACCTTTCCCGGGATAAAATTACAGTACTGCATTGTAATACCGATTATCCCACCCGTTTTGAGGATGTAAATCTGCGAGCCATGAATACCATAAAAGAAGAGTTGGAAGTTTCGGTGGGTTATTCTGACCATACCCCGGGCATTGAAGTTCCAATTGCTGCTGCGGCATTGGGGGCAGATGTTATCGAAAAGCACTATACGCTCGACCGGAATATGGAAGGCCCTGATCACAAAGCCTCGCTCGAGCCCGATGAGCTTAAACAAATGATTCAATCGGTAAGAAATATCGAAAAAGCCTTGGGAAATGGCATTAAAATTCCGTCCGAATCGGAGTTAAAAAATAAGGAAATTGTCCGTAAAAGTATCCATCTCGCCCATTCTCTCCCGCGTGGACAGAAGATCAAAGAAGAAGACTTGATCATGCTGCGCCCGGGTGATGGCATTTCACCAATGGATATGAATAAAGTAGTTGGGAAACAACTTCTCACGGAGTTACCCAAAAGCCATAAGCTAAAATTTTCAGACTTAAATGGTATGAAATGAGAATTGCCGTACTCACAAGTTCCCGGGCCGACTATGGTATTTATCAACCGCTGCTGAGAAGGCTGGAACAGGATCCTTTTTTTGATCTGGAGTTGATCGTATTCGGTACGCATCTTTCCGAGTTTCACGGTCATACTATAGATCTAGTCATCGAGGATGGTTTTACCATTGCAAGAAAAGTGGAAAGTATGGTACTAGGTGATTCCGAGGAGGCAATTTCTACCGCCATGGCCTTGACAACTTCAAAGTTTTCCGGGGTTTGGGCATCGCTTAAAGATCGGTATGAGCTGGTGTTTTGCCTGGGTGACCGATACGAAATGTTTTCCGCTGTAGCTGCCGCTATTCCCTTCAATCTGCCTATTGCACATATTCATGGCGGGGAAGAGACAAAGGGAGCCATCGACAATATTTTCCGCCATTCCATCACACATATGGCCAAATATCATTTTACGACTACGGAAAAATATAAAAACCGTGTATTGCAGCTTCTTGGGACTAATGAATCGGAAGCAAAGATATATAATGTCGGCTCATTGAGCCTGGACAATCTTGAGGATATTGAGCTACTGGATACTTCCGAATTCCTGCAGGAATATGGAATTGACCTAACCAAACCAACAATTCTGTTCACCTTTCACCCGGAAACGGTCAATACCCAGCTGAATGAACAATACATCAAGGAAGTGATCGAGGCTCTGGATTCCCTTAATAAGTATCAAGTAGTTATTACCATGCCTAATGCGGATACCAAGGGTAATGTTATTCGCACCAAGCTTAAACGATTTATCAAAGAAAATGAGAATCGTGTTTTTGGAGTCGAGAACTTTGGAATCAAGGGGTATTTCTCTTGTATGAAACATGCAAGTTTCCTGATGGGAAATTCTTCCAGCGGCATTATTGAAGCGGCCTCTTTCGGCAAGTATGTAATGAACCTCGGGGACCGGCAAAATGGCCGGGCATCAGGAAAGAATGTATTAAATCTTGGAATTGATAAAGACAATATTATTTCTACCGTACGGGAAATCGAGCAACATCCATATCAATCAAATGGTAATATTTATTGGAATGGTAGTGCCTCACAGCAAATAATTGAGATTTTAAAACAAGAGTTTAAGAATAAAGATGAGTCGTGATATGAAGATTATTTATTTCGCTGATGGCCCCTGGGCCCACAAGGCTTTTGATAGGATTCATACCGATCCTGCATTCACTATAACGAAGATGTTACTGAGGTATGACTCTTCAGATAAGATATTGCGAAGGAAAGCCGAGGATGCCGGTATTGACGTCCTTTGTCCTAAAAATGTAAATGATCCTGAGTTTATCAGTGAACTTAAGGAACTAGGTGCTGATTTGGGCGTCTCCATGTCCTACAATCAAATCATCAAGCCAAACCTGATGGAAATTTTTCCCAAGGGAGTCATTAACTGTCATGCGGGCAAGCTTCCCTATTACCGGGGACGGAATGTACTAAACTGGGCTCTGATCAATGGTGAAAAAGAAATTGGAGTCACTTGCCACTTTGTGGACGAAGGTATTGATACCGGAGATATTATCCTCCAAGAAACCTTCCCGATAACTATGAAAGATGATTATGGAACGGTTTTAGAAAAAGCTTTTGACCTTTGTCCCCGTGTTTTGATTAAGTCAATGCATCTGATCAAGGATAATCAGGTGGAAGCCAAACCTCAACCTAAAGAAGGCTCCTACTTTATAGAACGTAAAAACGGCGATGAATTTATTGACTGGACATGGACTTCAAAACAGGTTTTTAATTTTGTTCGAGCCATCACTGATCCGGGCCCCTTTGCCCGTAGCTGGGTGCAAATTGGTGGGGAATACCAGCTTATCCTAATCAAAGAAGTTCGGTTAGTGAAAAATGCGGTTCAATATAATTGCATTCCCGGAGGGATAGTAGGAAAATCGGTGGTCAACCATCCACTGGTCAAGACCGGCGATACCGTTGTAGAAATATTGGACTATGTAATTCAGGATAGTCATGAAAAGAAATTAAGAATCGGGGATCGACTAGGACTAAATCATAATTTGTTGCTTCTTAATTATAAGGAGAGGGTACATCATGCAAAACTTTCAGAAAAACTTAATTCACTATAAAAAGAGTACCAGGGATTCACTTATAAAGATTAATGAGATATCAGAGAATTATCCTCATGAGTCGCTAGCACTATTTGTAATTGACGATAATGGGAAATGCATAGGAACCATCACCGATGGGGATGTCCGTAGAAACCTTGTTGAAGGACATTCTATAGAGAAACCGGTTTCTGAGTTTATGAACCCTGATTTCCACTTCTTGAGAATGGATTCCTATAACATGGATGATGCTAATTCATTTTGTGAAAAAAATATTAAGCTGGTACCAATTCTTGATCAAGATAATAGACTTGTAAAAATACTTGATCTCTCAAAGAAAAAATCGCTTCTCCCCCTGGATGCCGTCATTATGGCCGGTGGGAAAGGTACGCGCCTACGACCACTTACCGACGACATACCAAAACCACTGCTTAAAATAGGTAACAAACCAATTATCGAATACAATATTGATCGCCTTAATCAATATGGTATAGATAACCTATACATGACGATAAATTACCTGGGGAACCAGTTGGTTGAATATTTTGGCAATGGAAACGAGAAAGATATGAATATTCAATATGTTCGTGAGAGTACCCCCCTTGGAACAATCGGGTCACTTAGTTTGATCAATGATTTTCATCATGATCATATCTTGTTGATGAATTCCGATTTGTTGACAACTATTGACTATCACAGCTTTTTTATGGATTTCAAAAACAAAGGGGCAGACATGGCTGTGGCTTCAATTCCGTATCAAATAAAAGTTCCCTATGCCGTACTGGATGTCAATGGAGAAGGGATCAAATCATTCCAGGAAAAACCAGAGCTAACATATTACTCGAACGCTGGTATTTATATTATCAGAAAAGAATTAATGAGTAGAATCCCACAAAACAAATATCTTGATGTAACTGATTTCATGGAAGGGCTATTAGCAGATGGGAAAAAGATTTCTTACTTCCCCATTCTCGGTTATTGGCTGGATATTGGAAAGCATGAAGATTTTGAAAAAGCTCAAAAAGACATCAAACTCCTCGATTTATAATTCTATGGATATCATCGGTATTATCCCGGCCCGCGGCGGATCAAAAGGAATCCCACGGAAAAATATTAAGAATCTGGATGGCAAACCCCTAATTGCGCATGCTATAGAGGTTGCACAAAAATCGTCTCTCATCAATGACATTATAGTAACAACTGACGACGAAGAAATTGCCGATATCAGCCGAGCATATGGTGCCGAAGTCATCATGAGACCGCCAGAGCTTGCCAGGGATAGCTCCAAAGTAATGGATGCCGTAAGACACGTAATACGGGAAAAAGAGAAGGTGGGTTATAAATACGATCTACTGATTCTGCTTGAGCCTACGGCTCCGTTTAGAACGGTAGATGATATTAAAGAATCTGTGGAAATGCTTTTGAATAATAAGGCCGATTCTGTAGCTACCTTTTCAAAGACTGAAATCCCTCCGACTCGGCTTTGGAAAATTGAGGGTGATATGCCCCAACCATTGATACCAGGTTCTGATCCATTCCTGCCCCGTCAACAGCAAAAAACAGGTTACGCACTTAACGGTTTGGTTTATGTCCTGCGGGTTTCAATGCTGGAAAAATTCCCAAAAGCCAATTCATTTTTGTTGGGAAAAAAAATGGCGCATATAACCCCTATAGAACGAGCAATAGACATCGATAATGAATTTGATTTTAACCTAGCTGAATTTTTCATCAACCAAAATAAAAAGATATATAAATGAAAACGTTGGAAGAGTTATTCGATTTAAAAGGTAAAGTAGTATTTATTTCAGGAGGTGCCGGTTATTTGGGTAGTGCAATGTGCGAAGCATTGGCTGAGTTAGGCGCTAATCTTGTTATCGCTTCAAGAGATAAGGCAAAATGTGAGGATTACGCTAAAAGTCTTACCAAAAGGTTTGGTACTGAAAACCTGGGACTCCAAGTTGATGTTACAGAAGCTGATCAACTTAAAAAAGTGTTTAAAGATACCGTCGATCACTTTGGCAGACTCGACGTTCTTATAAACAATGCTTGGTCGGGTAATAAAAACACTTTTGAATCTATTTCCTATGAAGACTGGCATTATGATGTAAATGTCTGCCTTAATGCCGTTTTTTATGCAGTGAAAGAGGCTTTCCCCTACTTAAAAGAAAGTAAAGGGGTAATTCTGAATGTTGGTTCGATGTATGGCCACATTGCTCCGGACTATAGGATCTATGACGGAGAGCAGTTTGCCAATCCGCCAAGCTATGGTGCTGCAAAAGCGGGAGTTCTTCAGCTGACACGTTACCTGGCAAGTTTTCTCTCTCCACATAAAATTCGTGTGAATGCTATTAGTCCCGGTCCCTATCCATTTCCAGAGACACAAAAACACGAAGGGTTCATGAAAAGGCTTTCAGAGAAAAATATGCTCAACCGAATAGGTGAGCCAGACGATCTGAAAGGGGCAGTTGCTCTTCTTTGCTCTAATGCTTCAAAATATATGACCGGACAAAATATATGCGTTGACGGAGGGTGGACACAATGGTAAAACAAACAAACGTTGGGTTAATCGGTTACAGTGAGGGAAACGGACACCCCTACTCTTTTTCTGCAATTATTAACGGGTATGATCAGGAAGAAATGAACAGCTCACCGTACCCTGGCATCGCTAATTACCTTTCTGTACGAAGTCCTGATGAGTTTGGAATTGGTAATTTGAAAGTGACCCACGTGTGGGCCCCTGATCACAGCATCGCAAAAAATATCGCAGAATGTACTTACATACCACATATCTCTGATCACTACACGGATATGATTGAGGAAGTGGATGTGGTGCTTATCCTGCGGGATGATGCTTCATCACACCGGGAGATTGCTACCCCCTTTCTTGAAAGCGGAAAATATGTATTTATCGACAAACCGCTTTGTACGAATCGTGAAGACATGGAGTATTTCAAACCCTGGCTGGATAAAGGCAAGTTGATGAGCTGCTCGGGATTTCGCTACTACCCGTCTATAGTAAATCGGGTGAGCGGAGACCTAAAGCGAGATGAGGTGGTGTTTTCTCACAGCATCAGCATCATCGACTGGTTTCGATACGGCATTCACGTCCTGGAAGGCATAACTCCGATTATGGGCACCGATGTAAAATGGGTACAGGATGTCGGCGAACCCAATAATCATATTGTTCGCATACAGTATGAGGACGGAAAATATGCTTTAATACAGGTCAATACCGATCTGGGATTTATACTGAGAAGTTCGTTTTATACCCGAAGTAATACCCACTTTACCATCAATTATGATGATAATTTTTCCTGTTTTCGGGGTATACTGGAAGCTTTTCATCAGCAGATAAACAGCGGAAAACCGGCTATTGATCCGAATGAAACGGAAGCCATTATTAACATTCTAATAGCCGCTAACCGATCACTGAATGAGGGCGGCATAAGAATAGATTCAGATTTACCAACTACACCCTCTGCAGTAAGATCCAGAAAAAAGCAGTCAAAGATATAATCATACAGTATTTATGGAAATCCTTGAGAACAAAATAATTATCATCACTGGCGGCAGTGGTCTAATCGGACAGGCTATTGTAAAAGACATCCGGGAAAAAGGCGGCACTGCCATTAATGCCGATATCACAGTGAAAACGGATCTCGAAAATGGCAAGCTGAACTGCGATATTACCGATGATCAATCCATTCAACAGGCAATTGATAGCGTTATAGATCATTTCGACCGGCTGGATGGGCTTGTCAATAATGCCTATCCGCGAACCAAAGACTGGGGGGTAAAATTTGAAGACATTCCTCCCTCCTCCCTGCGAAAGAATGTGGATATGCAGCTTAACAGCACCTTCATTTTTTGCCAAAAAGCGGTCGAGGTAATGAAAAAACAAGGGTCTGGATCAATCGTAAATATCGGTTCCACTTATGGCGCCGTCGGACCCGACTTCACCGTGTACGATGGTACAGAAATGACCTCCCCTGCCGCTTATAACGCAATCAAAGGTGGGGTCATCAACTTTACACGTTACCTGGCATCCTATGTGGGCAAATATAATATCCGTGTCAACACCGTATCTCCCGGCGGCATTTTCGATCATCAGCCCAAACCATTTGTCAACAACTACGAACACAAAGTGCCATTAAAACGAATGGGCAAACCGGAAGATATTGCTCCGGCCATTAGCTTTCTCCTCTCAGATGAGGCGGGATATATTACCGGACATAATATGAAAGTCGACGGCGGATGGACATGTATATAGCCAAAACTAATACTAGAAGCCTAAGATGAAATATATAAAATATTTACTTCTGGCAGCACTATGCTTCGGTTTCTTTTTTTATGGGATGATATCTCTTGAGTACAAGATCTTCCCCTACCAGTATATCATGGCTATAAAAGTGTACTTTAAGCAACAGGAGAATCAGTTACAATCTACTGAAACCATAAATACATTTTTCAGAAGATTATTAGTAAAAAAAGTGTTCATAGATGAGGATCTTTTCAGAGGAGGGGGAATCGCAACTATTGACCCCTATATTTTTATTATTACCAGTAAGGGAAAAGTTTTGGCTTACAACCAAGATACCTATTCGAAAGTTGCCCTCGCCGTTGAAAATGTACCCATGAATTATGATCAACTCCTAAACTCAGATTATCCCCAAAAAGACGACTTTAAAATTGCCTTTTTTCGTGTCAGCGGTATCCATGCAGAAAAAAATGGAGAAGGTAATATTGATTTATTTGTAAGCAATCATTTTTACGATCAACAAAACGATTGTATTCAGCATCGTATTACTAAAATTGAACTTAGTCCCAAGGGCAATTCTTTACAATCTGAGCAATCTTGGAATACCATCTTTACTGCCAAGCCATGTATCGAACTCAATCCCGAACATTACGTTACTGTAGAACCGTTCGTGGGCCATGAAGGTGGAGGTAAAATTATTGAATATAATGACTCTACTTTGATGGTATCTGTTGGAGAGTATGGACGAAATGGTCTCAATAAAACGGAATCTTTTTCTCAGGATCCTAATGTACCCTATGGAAAAATAATATTAGTCAATAAGACAAGCGGAAAATGGTCGGTATTTACTGAAGGAATGCGGAATCCATTGGGTCTTTATAAAGATCAAAATGGAAATATCTGGGAAACCGAAAATGGACCCCGGGGCGGAGACGAGCTTAATATTATTCAAAAGGGAGCGAATTACGGTTGGCCCGATGTATCCTATGGAGTTTGGTATGATGATTCTTTTGAATTTAATGATAACAAACCCAGAGGGGTGCATTCGGGTTATATAGAACCGGTTTACGCCTGGCTTAATGCAGTAGCTCCGAGTAACCTCACCCGGATCGAGGGAAAAAAATTCGATACATGGAAAGGCGATCTGATTATTGGAACGATGAAGGATAAAAGTCTACAGCGGGTACGTTTGTCAGTTGACAATCGTGCAGTTTATTTGGAACGAATACCTTTGGGGCATAGAGTCAGGGATTTACTGACATTGTCAGATGATACCATTGCCCTAGTAACTGATGACGGATTTTTGATTTTTATTGATGACGGTGGATCATCCTTGAAAACAATGAGTTCTAATGCAAAAGAACGGATGTCCAAGATGAATTTATTTGACGGATTTGCGGAAGAAAGGTCAGGACCTCAGAATCATCAAACTATTAAAACCGCAAAAGATATTTTTGTAAGAAACTGCGCAAACTGTCATACTTTGAATCAAAAAAATTCTATTGGCCCAAATCTAGTTAATTTATTCCAGCGAAAAGTTGGGGATCTGAATGACTTTAACTATTCATCTGTCTTATTGAATGATGACAGAAAATGGTCTCCTCCCTTATTAAGAACGTTTTTATTGGAACCGGAATCCGAATTCCCAAACAATCAAATGGGAAAAATTAGTCTTTCTGCAACAGAAGTAGACAGTATTATCACCTATTTAAAAAAATCAGGCAATTAGTTGTTCACTTACCCTGTTATTTGAGATCATTTTATATCCCAGGAGTTCAAAATCTTCTTGATAAACCTCTTCGACTATCCTCAAGGTCTTTGGGGTATAGAAAGAACTCCAGTGCTTCTCTATGTCAGAAGAATTGAAGTGTGGTAAATCGGTCACAATATTGAGCCTATTGCATATCAGTTGAAAATCTTCTTCCAAATTTTCATATCTCCCAATATAATCCACTTCGAACTCAAGATCCTTATTACATATGGGTCTTATGAAGTATAGCATGTTATAAAAGTTTGTAACATATTGCTATACAATGATTAACAAGTATTATAAGCGTTCAAGAATTTCAGAGGCCAAATTTCGGCACCTGATCAAGTGTTTTTCGTTGGATTTGACGGCCACCGAAACGGCCGAATTGACCGGAATTTCGTTGCGTTCGGTAACGGTGATCTTTGACAAACTGCGTAGCAAAATTGCTCGCTGGTCTGAGCAGCTGGCTCCCTTCGGTGGAACCGTTGAAGTTGATGAATCTTACTTTGGCCCTCGACGGATTCCCGGCAAACGGGGCCGTGGCGCATCGGGCAAAACGATTGTCTTTGGCATTTTCAAGCGCCAAGGCCAAGTGTACACCGAAATTGTCCCGGACGCCCGAAAAAGGACGCTGCAACGCGTTATTCGCGGGAAAATCGATCCGGGAAGTGTCATCCACAGCGACGGATGGCGCGGCTATGATGGCTTGGTAGATGTCGGATACGACAAACACTACCGCGTCAACCATGGCCAGGACCAGTTCGCCGATGGCCACCGGCACATTAATGGGATCGAGTCGTTTTGGTCCTTTGCCAAACGCCGGCTGGCCCAGTTCAACGGTGTTCCCAAAACCAAGTTTTATCGCTATTTGAAAGAAACTGAATTCCGTTTTAATCATCGAAATAAAAACTTATATAACGTCTTACTGGAGAAGCTCCGAGAGGACCCTCTTTGAGAGCTTAACTTCATAAGACCCTACATATATAATGAGTTTGTGGAAAAAAATGACACCTTTTATAAATGTTTTCCCTATTCAACCACTTAATTACAAAATCATTAAAGGTAGGATATTCAATAATATTTTCTCTAACCCATTTTTTATGAATCTCTCCATATCCACCATCCATTAAAAAGTTGTATGCAGAAAGCAGGCGTGAGTATGGATTCCTAACAAATGTGAATTTGAAATACCTTTTGTAGGTCGATACCCCAAATATCTGTTTATAGTAACGAGCTGATTTATGCCCTCCTCCCCGGTTACCAAATAATGCCTTGTTCACAGAAGTTCCGGCGGTTTTAGGAATATGTATAAATATGCATTTTTCCCTATCGAAGTCTCTCAAGCTAAGTTTGCCTTTCTGGTGTCTGAGCTCTTTAAAGAAGCGATAGTTATGATAGTGCCTTATCTGACAAATAACATCCTCAGGTACATAGCTTTTTAACCACTTCTTTGTCTGTCCAATTGGGAACATTGCGTTTGAAGCCCTCAAGCTTAAATCGAATTAAATTGCACATCTCAACGGTTTTATCCACTTGATGAGTGCAAGTTGAATTATTTGATTTATGAGACAGGCTTCTCAACACACCATTTAAAAGGAAGGTAATTAAATTTATGACACGATTTTTTTTACTTAATTGCCCAGCAAGTCTTTTTCCTTCATTATGATGGGTTCAGAATCAACATCTCGAAGAAATATCATAGGTTCTTCGTATTTATAGTCAATTCTTTTCATGCTGTTCCCGGTATTTGAAAAAAGAGCTTCTAATGTATCCATTGGTATATTGGCACCTCCGGCAGCAATGCTGGAAGTAAAGGCTACATGACGAATATTGATCTCGGTAATCTTGGGATCTCCATTCGCATCCCCCTTGTAATCGACGGTAAAAATCCCATTTAGCTGGGCCCCAAGTTCAGATGATATTGTCTGCAGGGCCTGCTCTGACAGCCCGACGAGTTCAGGCTCATTAATTAAACGTCCAAAGGAGGTATTACCCGTTACTCCTGAGGGAGCAACCTTGGCCATTATATAGTTTACCCGTTCAGCACAGGCCGTTCGCTTTAATTCTCCGTCAAAATAGAGCATCTTGCAGGCCATATTCCTGCCGGGCAAATATTCCGTGGCGATAAACTCGCTGACGCCTTCATTTATTGATAGCCATTGAGCAAGTGCCGATTCCGAATCAATTTTTAACGATCCCAGTCCACTCGATCCCTCTGTGCTACGAATCCAGAATACATCTCCTATCTCTTCTTTTAACTCTTGGTAGTCATAAGAAACAGGATTAATCTTACTGAATTTAGGAATAAGCTGAGAGCCATCCAGGTATTCATGCAACCGATGTTTATTAACAAGCGCCATTGCGAGGTCGTAATCGGGAAGATGGGTCACTACGTTTCGCTCAATCTTTGATTTATGCTGTGACCACTCGAGTACTTCGACCTCCGGTAGTATAACAGCACCATGAATATCCTCTTTTTCAATAATCTTATTAATTGCCGGCCAATAGCCTTCCTCATCAGCTCTGGGCACTATATAAGAATCCTCAAATAGAGATTGGTCATACAAACCATAAGCCAGAGGGTTACAGTCTGCCCCGATAAATCGAAAAGACCTGGCGAGATCATTATCAGATAGTTTTATAGCCCTAACAAACGAACGGGGAGTCGGTCCACCTACCCCTGTAACTAGTATATTTTTCTTCATAATGTTAGTAGGTGTTTAATTTCTAAAATTCAGAGCTATTTCGTCCTAGTTTGTCCCATCGAACGGTTGCATGGGGCGAGCATTCGATTGATTAACCCCTTCCTTTTTCAAAACTTTTATGATAGTCATCCAAATTATTTTCATATCCAAATGAAAGGAATAGTTTTCAACGTAGTAAACATCAAGCTCAAACTTTTCAGACCAGCTTATAGAATTTCGTCCATTTACCTGAGCCCACCCGGTAATGCCGGGTTTAACTTCATGTCTTCTGCGCTGCTTATCTGAATAAAGCGGAATATATTTATATAATAGTGGGCGTGGGCCAACCAAGCTCATCTCCCCTTTTAATACATTAATCAGTTGTGGTAATTCGTCTAAAGACATCTTTCGAATCCAATTTCCAAATGTAGTAATACGTTCTACATCTGGTAGTAGTTTCCCCTTTTCATCCTCTTCATCCGTCATTGTTTTAAATTTAATTATATAAAAAGGTTTTTCTTTATAGCCCGGCCGTTTCTGATAGAAAAAAATATTGCCACGATTCTGGATAAATAGTATAAGGGATATCAATATAAAAAATGGTAGAAGTAAAAATAATATGATGGTTGTGATAACTAAATCAACCATCCTTTTTAAACCCTTTTGATATATCATCTTATCCCTTATTGGATCTCCAAACAACAGTCTAGTAATATTTTAAATCCAAAATATCTATATACACACTACCATTTAATTACAAAAACAAGCCTTAAATCTATATAAAATATAGCTTTAATTGATTGTCTCATTTCGGTACAAAGGTCGTTTACCAGAAGCTAAAGGTTTGATATTGGATACATACAGAATTTCAATATTAGCGTCTATCCCCAAAACCTTCTTGAGCCCTTTTGTTACCTTATTATTGATAATTACCAGTTTATTTTTTTCGCCTTTTATTCTTAGCTGAAAATCTTTTTTTCCTATCTGTGCAAATTGAAACTGACATGTTAAATCAGCTTCAGAAAAAGGTTGGTGAATTATTGGGCCCAAACTAAGAGAAGAAACAGGCGTTCCATCAGTTGCAAAAATTTGTTCAGTGGTTCGACCAATAATTTGTTTTATGCTATACAGTTGTCCATTCCTGTATTGGGAAACCATCGCGTAATCACCCGTATCATAACGTATTACCGGTATTAGATCATTATAAATATCAGTTACAACAACTTTACCAATTTCATTTTCTTTAACTGGTTGCAAAGTTTCCGGGTCAAGTACCTCCACAAACACGCCAAATTTATCAACAATATAATCCCCTCCGAATTCATATTGTTGAGCTATTACGCCGACTTCTTCATTGCTATAGCGATCTATCAAAATACATCCAAAAACCTCGTAAATGAATGTTCGTTTTAAATCATCAATAGGTTCCGATACTGTAATAATAGACTTAATTCTATGATTGCTCTTCAAATTATTTTCAGCCAAAAATAAAGCTATTTCATAAATGACAGTGGGATATCCAATCAATACCTCAGCTTTTTGTTCAATTATCTTTTCTGATACTTCTTTGATTCTATCATATGATATATTTTGGGGTATAAACAACAATTCATTTCTCAACCACTGCATTATTTTTGATCTAGATTTCGCGCGGATAATCAAAAACCGATCACCAATTTGATAGCCTGCAATCTGATTGTAATAAGCAATTCTTGCAGTCCGCATTAATTCTCTATCCTTTGAATATGGGACTTTAAGTGGCTCGCCTGTTGAACCCCCGGTATAGACAAATGAAGATATTTCAGTTTTATCTAATTTCGATGTTAAAATTCTAAGATCTTCCTTGGTCATAATAGGCAATTTCTGGATATCTTTATCCAGAGACCAACTTGCTAAATAATTTTTAAGTTTATCAGTGTTAAAAGGTTCATCAGATTCATTCTGTTGTTCAATTTTTCTATACAATTCCTTTAGTCTTCCCCCATGTAATAGATTATATAGACTAAAAATACATCTTGTTATATATTTATTTATTCCTTTCAATTATTACTCTCTCCTCAAGTTTATGCCTTCAGAACTTTTTTAAGAAGGTTGCTGATTTAATTAGTTTTGTTCTGTGCCATCAATTAATTTACCAAGTTCATTGGCAGCCATAAATTCAACTTCGGGCCATTTTTGCACTATTTTGGATAGCAACTCTTTTAAAGCCCCAACACCGTCTCTTCTATTTTTGGCATCAATATGGCCGCAAAAATTTACACGGTGAGAGCTAATAATTGCCGGTCGATTTAACCGAAAAGCTGCCTCTATTTGTTTTAAAGTAAAATCAATCCAATTTACTCCCCGGTCATCCGTCGGTTCAAAAACTACATTCCGAACCAGCAACAATTGACCACAACGGTTCCTCTTTCCTGTATAATTAAACTCTTTTTTATATTTGCCCTTCCCTTGATGTTCATTTTTTAAAAGGGAAGTATCAATAAACTTTATCCCATTGTTCTTCAAAGTTTGATGAATCACTGAGTGCTCACGACCTCCCGGGGCATTAAAATAATCGGAACGATAACCGAATACCTTTTCAAATTGATTCAATCCATCTTTAATAATTTCTTTCAGTTGATCATTCTCATTCAATTCCCAAAACTCGTAAGCTGCCATTACAGAAATTGTGTCATATCCGGAATTGGAGATACAAGCATATGACCTGTTTCTTAAAGCTGTTAATACCTCATGATCCCTTTTCTTTAACTTTTCCTTAAATACTTTCAGGTTAAAATGTTCACGGCCATGAAATAAAGGTACCAATAATCCTTCTCGCATTCCCTGCTGCCATAATTCCCACGTACCTTCATATCCCTTTAGTTTCGCAAAGGTCTCCGGTAGAAGCTCATAATAATACTCTCGGAAATCATTCTCAGCCATTTTTTCGAAGTTAACATTACACGGCATTGCAAAGGGGGTCAATACTGCATGCTTGCCATTTATATCCTTAACAGAAGTGAGAGCATCAAATAGCATTTCGAGATCTTCACTTGTTTCCAAGGAATCAAGGGCATCAAACCTTGACAATGGACGGAGCCCTGCTTTCTTCATATTCTCTAAAGCAGTTTTGGAGTCCAAACGTACATTTCCATAATCATCAACAGAAATAACGACGATTTTTCTGTTTGTTTTCCACCCTATAATATTCTTGATATTTGAAAATAGGGTATTACGTATTTTTGAAATAGTCATCTATTTAGATAAATAAAGATTCACGATGTCATCTGCATTCGGTCTTTGATAATTCTCTGCGGCTTTTAACGCATTTTTTGAATATTTTTCTTGCAATTTTTGGCATTCACTCAGCTCAGAAATAAAATCAGTCACGGCATTTAAATCATCTGTCTGAAAACATTCCGCATGATTATACTTATCTGCATAGTCATTTAGTTCAGAATCCTCTGCCGAAATATACAGTGATGGAATACCAAAACTCATAAGATTGTAGGATTTACTCGGAACGCTACCTTTTGACGCACTTTCATCCAATATTACGACTCCCAGATCAGCTGCTGACAAAGAAAAAGGAAACATTTCATCGGATTGAAATGGAAGAAGCTGGACATTATCCAATTTCTTATCTTTAACCATCTTTCTTAAGAAAGGTAGTCGATTTCCTTTTCCTATGATCTGAAATAATATCTTGGAGTTATCTCTCATTTTTTCAGCAATTTCAACCAACACCTCCACACTATGCGTAAGTCCGATATTGCCTGAATACTGTACAATAAATTTGCCTTCAAGATCATGAGCCTTCACAAATGGATTTTCACTATCTGAGATGCTCATATCTGACTGAAAAATTGACCAAATTGGTGTTATTAAGATCTTATCACGACTAACATATTTGGACAGTAGTTCAGCCATTCGATTACCAATAGTAAATACCCTATGCGCCCTGGCAAAAACAATGCGATTCAGCCGAGTCCAGAACCTGTATAACCGATGAGTTTCTTTCATTCCGGTTACCTTGAATAAATCCGGGTATACATCCCAAATTAGCATACTGGTCTTATGAGGTAGCATTACTTTTAAGAGATAGGCCATCGGTGGATTTGAAATAAAAAAAACCTCATGCTTTCTGAACTTAGTTATAAGAAGAAAGTAAATTTGCAAGCTCGCTGTTAGATATCTCAAATACTTTTGTGACTTTGACTTCCTGGTAAATTTATTGATGAAGGTTACCCTGACTGTATCAGATAATTCTTCCCCTTGTTCATGAATACTCCCCGTAATGAGTTCTACGGTTTCAAATCTCTCGGCGAATGCGTTGCAAAGCCCAATTGTTAAGTAATTTACAGCTTGATTTACAATGACAATTTTCCTGTCATTAATTTTGTCTTTCATAAACCAATTCCTCACATATCTTCAAATATTCGCTTGCTCTCTCTCTGGCTGAGACGAATTTTTTACATTGTTTTATACCGTTCCGGATCAACCGTTTTCTTAAATCCAAATTTTTGACTAGTTGAATAATATTCTCAGCTATTGCAAACGGATTCATAGGATCAATAAATAAAGCCGCATCTCCACAAACAGTGCGGGCAAAACTCAAGTCGGAGGTTATAATTGGTATTTCCATTTTCATGGCTTCAGCATAAGAAGCCGAAAAACATTCCAGTAGGGTAGGCAAAAATAGCCCGTCACATTCGCTGTAAAGAGCGGGACCTTCATCCGGCTTTACAGGTCCAATGTTAATAATGTTATCTCTTGCTTCAGAGGGGAACTTATTTTGAAATATGTCTTCGGGCAGCGTTAGTACAAATTTTATATCCTGCTTCAAATTTTCGGGTAATTCCATGAGTATCTCAGGAATAATTTTCAGATTCTTATGCGGATACCAGGCAGAAAGGGTAAGAAAACGAAACTCATTCACTTCCTTCTCTGGAAGCTTGTTGGGGATAGTTTTAGGATTATCATAATATTCGCTGTATGTATTCGAAACAGTAGAAACCCGCTCCGTACCTATCCATTTCCGAAGTCGATTATTGACATCATCCGTTTGGACTACGTAAGCATCCGAATCTCTCTGGAAAAAATACCTCAAAAATTGTCCCTTCGCTTCCCATTTTAGTCGCTCGTAATGCGGAATCTGCGAAAAATAAGGTGAATCTTGATAGATATAGTGCGGAAGGTTATATCCAACTACATGAGGTGCTTTGGGTCTCCAGTATGCAGGGCCTGAGGTGGTGAAAACCACATCAGGTTTGAATTTTTTTTCAATTTCATTTAAATCTACTGCAGATGACTTAAAACTAAGTACTCTCGTTGCAGGTCTATATCCAATACTGAAAAAAGAAAAATTTGAAGCATACTCAATTGGATCGACGAGGTCGGATAACATTTTCCCCAGAACTACATAATATTCATGCTCATCAAAGTTTTTACACTCTTCAATAAAAGAACGAGCTACTTGTACGCCTCCCCCCTTGTGAGTGCTAGCTGTATTGATGAGAATTTTCATGATGGTGTTTTCATAAATAATTATCCAACATGGCCTTGCTTTCTTTGGAAATAAGAATATTGATTTTTTTCAAAGGTTTTTAGTGGTCTGGCAGGATTACCTGCATATAAGCTGTGTGTTTTCTCAAATTTTTTATTTAGAATTGCGCCAGCCCCTAAGACGCAACAATCAGGTAAATTTGCCCCCATTAAAATGATAGAAGATGTCCCAATAAAGCAATAGGAGCCAATATTTACAGAACCTGCAACCTGTTTGGATAATCTTATATCTATACTGTGAGTGAGTATTTGGCTATTTATTCCCGCTAAAGTTGTAAATCCTCCAATATATACACCGCCGGTACAGTCGATGTGATGACGATCTGTAATTCTAGCATGCTCTGATAAAATTAATTCACAACTTCTATCCGAATCTTCGAACATTTTCGATCTTGTATTTGCACCAGTGACCCAGTTAGATTTACCAATCTTAGAATTCGATTTTAAAAGAAGCAGATCAATATTATTGACAAAAGTAAAATGCGTAATCAACGCCCCTTCTTTCATTACTAATTTTTCTGCCAAAATTACTGAAAACCCAATTCGAGCTGTTTTAGAAATTTTGAAATTCATTAACAAATTTAGAATTGCTCTTCTAATAGTCCAAGGAATGGGAAAAAGTAAGATTTGAATAACTACTGACAGTATTTTTTTCATTATTTGAGCAACTCTATTTTTAGATTTTCCAAAATCTTTGATTTGTCAAATTTTTCTACTGAATATGCCGCCCTTTTTTGATAACTATTTCTTAAATTACGATCAGTCATTAATATTTTTAATTTATTTTTGAAAAGAATAGAATCGCCTACAGGTACTAAGAATCCGTTGTCTCCATCTTCAATCAATTCAGAAGGTCCTGCAACACAATCATAAGCGATACAAGCAAGTGATGCCTTCATGCCTTCTGCCAATGCATTCGGAAATCCCTCTGATAAAGAGGGAAAAGCAAAGATTTCACTTTTACGAAGATAACGATCAACATCAGAGACATTACCTAAAAAAAACACTTCATCCTGTAAATGTAATTTCTCAACTAATTTTTTAGCTTCATTTAGTCCAGGGCCATCTCCAGCGAAAACAAGCTTCCACTCACCAAACTTAATCTCTGAAAATAACCTAATTAATAATATTTGGTTTTTAGTTTTAATAAATCGACCCACATTTATTATCCATTTTTCCTTCGATTCGGAAGGGAATTTCTCAATATCTCTTATTGGATTTGGAAATAATTTTATATTTGAATGATTTGAAAAATTGTACTCAATTCTTTTTGCTTCTTGAGTTTGCACTAAAATTCCCTTTGCCGTAGGGTACAGAAATTTTTTTAGGAAAAAATGTAATACACCATCATGCCTGTTTATTGGATCATTTCTAAATGTCAATTTAGTATTTCGATAGGGATTACTTCTATCGGATACATAGATATTAATTTTGAGACCAATCGCAGACAATAAAACGAAAGAGTTATACATACTTCCAAAACTCAAAACGGAGTGTGGTTCAATCTCTTTTAACTTTTTTCTCAAGTAAACACCAATTCTATAAATAAGCTTTAATTTACTCTCTTCGTTGCATCTTGGTTTATGTATCGTAATAATAGGAGATACTTTGAAAAAAAATTTTTTATTTGATAAAAGTATTAGATGAACTTCCACATCAGGATCATCTGAAAAATAATTTGCCACCTCGGACATTATTCTTTCCATACCTCCCGCTTTTAAAGAAGGAACAACAAGGCATATCTTTTTCTTCATACTAAAACATGGATGAAATTTAAGCCAACATTTATATCACAAACAATTACAAGAATTTCGATATATTCTTTTTTCTCCGGATTATATATACTTATTTCTAATTCTTCGTATTTGAGTATTTAACAGCTTCTCTTTTTTCGGCAATTCCACTCTTATATTGAACAATTATTGTGCCAATCAATCATCAGGACATTTTTCTATCAAACCAGCCGAATAACCGATAATATTTTCTCCTATTAGATACTTAGAGTAACATTTACTCAAAATAATTATTCAAATAAAAAGGTCCGATACTATAAATACCGGACCTTTCAACTCAGCTTTAAGACTTAAGAACTTACTAATTTATTTGAATGCTAATCTCTTTACTTTTAAGTGTCAAACCGGATACCCCGGGATTGGTAACCACCAGCCGATACGTACCGCTATCCGAGGACCGGGCATCGGTAATCGTCAACTCCCGGCTGGTCGCCCCGGATATTTCGGCCCCGTCTTTGAGCCACTGGTACCGGTTGTCCGAGTGAGTGACTACCCCGTTAAAATCATCAATGGTAATATTGCTACCCGACGAGTAGCTCCGGCTTGCGGCACTCCCAAAGGGTTTTTGGGGAGCATAATCAAATGTTTTTGTTGACAGAGAACTATATAGCTCAAATACTGTTTCTCCATTAGGCGCATTAGGCGGAACGTACAGCATATCACTGAATACAAACCTATTATCCTGGAATCTTATGCGTCCAATATTTCGTGCTCCACCATCCCAGTCTAAATATGGCCATCGACCGCTCATATTATTTTGGAGATAATCCATATCTGTGGAATTGGAAAGATTTGTAAGGTCATTATCTTCCCAACCGGTGAATTTATTCTGTCGGAAATCACTCTTCTTAACTCCATCAGAATTCGTGGTATAGAAAGTATGAGGGATACTGCCAGTCATATTGTGTCCCGAAACATTAAATAGATCAAGCCCACCCATAGAACTAAAATCGGGTAATGCTCCGATAAATCCGTCTCCGTTATTGGGCCAGGATAAATCAACCATATCCAACCTCGGAAATCGGCCATCGATCAGCCATTCAGGAAAATGTCGACCATTCATAGCACCTGTAAAGTTAAGCATCAAGGATTTTAAATCCTTCAATCCTGATAAATCTGGGAATGAGGTAATCCCTCCCTGTCTGGAAAAATTAAAATGCCTTACTTCTGTCAGATTCGCCATCTCAGCGGGAAAATCTCCCACGATCCATCCCTGCTGATCTTCGTCCCAAGCTGTTCCGCTTCCACCTCCCATCTGAATATTGACAAGTGCTCTCATATTTCCAATAGCAGGGGGAATGGTTATTGAATTGCCACTGCCGGCAATATTCCAATTTTCGTATACCTGGAGCCCCACCAAAGATTGAATATTAAATAATTCAATGGGCACTTTCGTAATGCCATTTATGCGATTGGGGCTATTATTTATTCCAACATGGCCGCTCCAGTCATCCGACCAGTTAAGAATAAACCACTTCAGCGTTCCGTCCAGGTTCTCTATTTCAGGGGGTATCGGGCCCGTCCATACGTTTTTTTCCGACCCTTTTGTTTTACCGGGGTGTAAATATTTAGGACCAACTAGATCACTGTAAGCCTCTTCATGGGGCTGCCCGCCATTGCGTACATCTTCGGTTTCGTCAGAAATAGATAAGTATAAATACTCGATCTTCATATCCGGCGTAAACAACGAAACGGGAATCCGGCTGGTCAGTGAGTTAAAGGTTAGATTGAGCAGGGTCAATTCTGTAAGATTACTCCATTCCGAAAACTCAACATTACCGGTCAGATTATTTGCTCGCAAATCAATTTCAGTGACCCGTAGTTCTCCGTCAATCGTTTCTACGGTAACCCCATAAATATCATCGGCCAGCGACATCCCCGAAGACGACCAGCCGCTTCTGTTATTCCAGTTGCTGCCATTGGCCGAGGCATATAGCGCCTCCAGGGCCGACTCATCTCCAGAACGACTGCCACTGGAAGTACCTCCGGTACTTGAACTTTGGGTAGTAAACGTCCACACATTTGACCAATTGCTACTATTGCCATCACCATCTGCCTGTACTCTCCAATAGTAGGTAGTGCCTTCATTCAATCCAGATACATTATAAGAGGTATTGCTTATCACCTGATCTGTAATCGGAGAAGAAAAAGAGCTTCCTGTTGCTACCTGAACCTGGTAATCGCTTATTCCCGACAGTGATTCCCACTCAAGTGTTAAAGCAGTAGACAGGCCGGTTGCACCATCAGATGGGTAAGATAAGGTAACTGCAGGTTCTGTGGTTGTCGTGTCACCACTTTGGGAAGTCGTGGTAAACCGGTGAATCTCAGACCAATCTCCCTTAACACCGTTTTGTACCGCCCGAACTCTCCAATCAAAAGTTGTTCCTGATTCCAGTTTGTTCTCAGGCGTATAAGTTGTGTTATTCACCTTTGCCTGTGTTATTACCATTTCGGATGGATTAATTCTATTAGCATCTAAAAGATAATAGTCCGCTCCGCTTACAGCTTTCCATTCAAAATCAGGCTGTAATGCAACATCAGTAGCTCCATCACCGGGAGAAAGTTGCACAGGTGCTTGTAGTACGGTGCTATCAGATGATGCGGTGTTTGTTATCGTAAAATCAAAAATATTAGACCATTCACTAGGAGCGGAATCTAATACCGGATTAACACGCCAGTAGTACTGTTGACCGGAAGTCAATTGAGAAACCGTGGTCGTCGCTGTTTGCACCACTGAATCCTTGATCAAATCGGAAAAACTCTGATCTCGGGCAATTTGATAATGGTATTTTGCTGAATCAGTAACAGAAGTCCAATCCAAAGTAGGACTGGTAGTCTCCAGCTGCGAACCATCACTCGGTGATTTCAACTCAACAGTAACCGGTTCAGATTCATTGGTAGTCGTAGTGAATTGCCAGGTATCGGACCATTTTAAGGAAGGGCCACCATAATTGTCCTTAACCGGTTTAACATGCCAATAGTATGTTGTACCTGAATCCAATTCAGGAGTCTCCATCGAACTCCCTTCAACAACAGTATCAACTAAGTTCGTATTAAATTGATTGGATTTTGCTAATTGTACCTGGTACTCTTTAGCGCCTTTTATCTTTTTCCAGTTCAAATCAACTGTAGTCGATTGATTCGTTGCGCTATCCGTTGGGGAAACTAATTCAACTGGAGATAATTCTTCGTTGTTGTCTTGGGATGTGTCAGTTGTCGTAATCGAATCTTTGCATTGTACCAATGCGACAACCATAAATATGCTTGTCAGTAGATATAGTAATTTCGTTCTCATTGTTATGAGTGCATTTGGGGTTTTTGGGGTTATAAAAGACAAGGAATTAGGGTAATAAATCCTTGAATTGCCATTGAAGTTACGTTTAAACCCTGTATTTACAGTAGTTTGATATTATTTATATACAAGAGTTAAAACGAGCCGTTTGTTACAAGGTATTTGGTACTTTGACCTTATATAGATGTTCCAAAACCTTTTTTGAAAAGGCGAGATAGGGAACCATCCCGTAAGGGATTGGCTCCCATTAGATTAAAAAGCTACCGTTTCCCAAAACGATAACTGGGAGTTACTTATGTGAATTTTTTTCACAGTAAAATCACCTAAACGGTTCGAGCGGAACTCATTTAAAGATGATAACTTGGCTCTTGAAATTAAACTTGTACTCTTAAGTTCAAGAATGGTAGGATTTTCAAAAGGGTGTAAATGAAATTTACCTGCAGAGAGAAAATTAGTTAAGGCTTGGATTGGCTAATGTGTTAAACTAAAGAAAAATCCGATTTGCATTAAGAGACCCAATAAATTCATTCTAGAAAAACTGGACTATCCTTTCTCTTCAATATTGATAGTTATCTCCTTGCTGTTAAGCGTCAAACCAGATACGCCCGGATTGGTAACGATCAGCCGGTACGTCCCGCTATCCGAGGACCGGGCATCGGTAATCGTTAACTCCCGGCTGGTCGCTCCGGATATTTCGGCCCCGTCTTTGAGCCACTGGTACCTGTTGTCCGGATGAGTGACTACCCCGTCAAAATCATCAAGAGTAATATTACTGCCCGACGAATAGCTCCGGCTTGCGGCACTCCCAAAGGGTTTTTGGGGAGCATAATCAAAAGCTCGTAACGACATACTGTTATACAGTTCAAATACTGTTTCTCCATTAAGCGCATTCGGCGGCACATACAACATGTCGCTAAATACGTATTTATTATCACTCAATCTGACAAACTCAACTGTTCTAGCACCGCCTCCCCAATCAAGATACGGCCACTTTCCTTTAACTTTGTTATGCGGCCACTCAAGATCTCGGGCATTCGACAAATTAGTAAGATCTTGATTCTCCAGGCTGGTGAAATAGTTGTATCGTAAATCCGTCTTTTTTATACCATTAGGATTAGTTTTAAAAAAAGATTTTGGTATATGTCCTGAAAGTTGATGATTAGCCAAATTAAATAAATCTAATCCAGGCATTGAACCAAAATCGGGTAATGCTCCGATAAATCCGTCTCCGTTATTGGGCCAGGATAAATCAACCATATCCAACCTCGGAAATCGGCCATCGATCAGCCATTCAGGAAAATGTCGACCATTCATAGCACCTGTAAAGTTAAGCATCAAGGATTTTAAATCCTTCAATCCTGATAAATCTGGGAATGAGGTAATCCCTCCCTGTCTGGAAAAATTAAAATGCCTTACTTCTGTCAGATTCGCCATCTCAGCGGGAAAATCTCCCACGATCCATCCCTGCTGATCTTCGTCCCAAGCTGTTCCGCTTCCACCTCCCATCTGAATATTGACAAGTGCTCTCATATTTCCAATAGCAGGGGGAATGGTTATTGAATTGCCACTGCCGGCAATATTCCAATTTTCGTATACCTGGAGCCCCACCAAAGATTGAATATTAAATAATTCAATGGGCACTTTCGTAATGCCATTTATGCGATTGGGGCTATTATTTATTCCAACATGGCCGCTCCAGTCATCCGACCAGTTAAGAATAAACCACTTCAGCGTTCCGTCCAGGTTCTCTATTTCAGGGGGTATCGGGCCCGTCCATACGTTTTTTTCCGACCCTTTTGTTTTACCGGGGTGTAAATATTTAGGACCAACTAGATCACTGTAAGCCTCTTCATGGGGCTGCCCGCCATTGCGTACATCTTCGGTTTCGTCAGAAATAGATAAGTATAAATACTCGATCTTCATATCCGGCGTAAACAACGAAACGGGAATCCGGCTGGTCAGTGAGTTAAAGGTTAGATTGAGCAGGGTCAATTCTGTAAGATTACTCCATTCCGAAAACTCAACATTACCGGTCAGATTATTTGCTCGCAAATCAATTTCAGTGACCCGTAGTTCTCCGTCAATCGTTTCTACGGTAACCCCATAAATATCATCGGCCAGCGACATCCCCGAAGACGACCAGCCGCTTCTGTTATTCCAGTTGCTGCCATTGGCCGAGGCATATAGCGCCTCCAGGGCCGACTCATCTCCAGAACGACTGCCATGAACCTGAGCAACTGCTAGGTTTTGGGGAAACCAGAAAATTGAAAAAAATAAAAAATTTAAAAAAAGTATCTGCAAGAATCCTGTTTTCTAGTTTTTAAAAAATGGAAGTGTCTCTTTGATTTTAATTGAACAGAATTTTAATAAACCTCAGAAGAAACAGTTAGTCTAATAATTTAATCTTCACACGTACAGCTTTTTGCTCAAATTTCTTTTCAACTTAACCACCTTTTATACCACATTTGAAACATTAAGAGCTTCCAAATAAATGGCGAGTAATGAAGTTCCTTTTTCCTAAACAACTCTACCTGTTCTAATAAAAAAGGAACATTAAACAACCCAGAAGCAGAAAGTTCTTTTTGATTTAGGTTTTCGTCAATGAGATATGAGAGTTCTCCTCTCAACCATTTATAAATGGGAAGTGAAAACCCTGACTTCGGTCTATCCATCATCTCTCTTGGAATATATTCATGCACTATATCCTTAAGAATTCTTTTCGTAGATCTGCCATCATATTTATAAGAAAGTGGAAGACGGGCAGCGAATTCAAGTAAGCGATGATCAACCAGAGGATCTCGTCCCTCCAGTGAGACAGACATAGTAGCCCTGTCAACTTTAGTTAATATATCGTTCTGTAAATAACTCTGATAATCAATTGCCAGGGCAATCTCTACTTCACTATGGAAACCGGTAGGGTTTAAATTAAATTTCGTTTGGTATTTAACAGTTCCAATTGAAAAAAGGCGACTGGAATATACCTCGGGCAAGCTATTTACAAGTCTATGTAAATCCGCTGCCTGTTGATATTTATCTTGATTTAATGCTTTTGATAATCCATCTAATTTGTGTTTTAGAGAGGAGTTTGAAATAGGTACAAGAGAAGAAAAAACAGAAAACAAATTTGCTGAATGATTCTTTATTGAGTCAGGAATTTGGTTCATCCAGCGTAACTTACTTATTAAGTCTGGATAAGAACCGTATCCAGCAAAAAGCTCATCACCGGCATCAGCAGAAAGTGCAACAGTTACATATTTTCTAGCAAACTGACTTACCATCATCGTAGGAATAGCAGAACTGTCGGCAAAAGGCTCGTCATAATAATATGAAATAAAGGGAATAATCTCTTGGGCCTCCTTTGTTGTACAAGTATATTCATGATGATCGGTTCCTAGATATTTTGCAGTATTCCGTGCATATGGAGCTTCATTATTCCCTTCTTCAAACCCTATTGTAAATGTTTTTAATTTTGAAGTTAAACCATTTTGAAGAATAGCAGCAACAGCTGTGCTATCATATCCTCCACTTAGAAAAACACCTACCGGTACGTCTGCCACCATTCTATATTGGAATGCTGATTTGAGAAGGTCATGTAGTTCCTCCTTAGCTTCTTGATAAGTAATATTGAATTTAGGAAGCCGATAATAATCATCTGCTTTCCAATAGGAATTAATTTGAATAGAATTATTTTCAATATCATAGATTAAATAGCTTCCCGGTTCTAGTTTATGAGTATCCTCAAAAATACAATAAGGAGTTGGGATATAACCGTAATCGAAATAAGTTTTGAGAGCCCGATTATCAATTCGTCTTTCAAATGAAGGATGCTTTAAAAGCGCTTTCAATTCTGAACCAAATAAAAAAACTCCATTCCTATCATAGTAGTAGAAGGGTTTAACGCCCGCTCTATCCCTGAAAGCAAAAATCTTACATTGCTCTTTATCATAAATCACAAACACAAACATACCAATGAATTTTTCAACACACTCAACTCCCCACTCTTCAAAAGCATGTAAAATCATTTCTGTATCAGAACTGGATTTGAATCGATGACCTAACCCTCTGAGTTCTTTTTTAATCTCTAAGAAATTGTAAACCTCACCATTGTAAACAATTGAAAGATTTTTATAATGCATTGGTTGATGCCCTGCAGGACTCAAATCAAGAATTGATAATCTAGTTTGCCCAAACCCAACTGATGCATGATCACTCATATAAATCTCAGTTCCAAAATCATCTGGGCCTCTATGTAAAAGGGTTTTTACCATTTTACTCAAAAGAGTCGCAGATGTATTTTTTTTAAAATCAATAAAGCCTGTGATACCACACATATCAATTCCCTCTTGATATTAAATTACCTAACTGGTCACTAGTCATAAATTCCACTTCAGGATATTTAGTAACAATCTGGTTCAGAAGATTTTTAAGTAGCAAAAGATTTTTATTTCGATTCTCCCGCCTAATACTTCCTATGTAATTAACTCTATGCGAACTGACTATGGCCGGCTTGTTATATCTAAATGCCAGTTCAATATCTCTCAAGGCCTTATCTACTGCATTGCGTCTGCCATCCTCAGTAGGCTCAAAATGCACATTTCTCACCAAATACCTTTGTCCAAGCTTATTCCTTTGGCCTAGATAATGGTATTTTCTTTTGATACTTAGCTCACTACTGTTTACAGGCACACGCTGAACATGGGTTCCCTGTATATATTTCACTCCATTTTTAGCTAAAATACTTTCAGCTCCTTGAGACCAGACATAACAGGGAGCGATACAAGATAATGATCGATATCCCCACAAATTTTCGAATATGTCTAAACCTGATTCAATTATATTATTTAATCCTTCCCATTCCTCTTGATATCCCAAACCAAATGCATCTAACCACCCCTTCCGACCAGAACCAGTATCATCTGATTGCCTCACAGTAAACATTTTTTGTCCAAAAGCCTCATGAAGAATTTTATTACCGGAATTCAGTCCCTCCATCCAACGGTTTAAATTCAGATGTTCCCTTCCATGGAACTGCGGGCGAAAAATACCATGAGATATTCCCTCTAGATATAGTTCATACACCCTGTCTCTTCCCGAATATCTTTCCAGAGTTTGGGTAAAAGGTTCAAAATAATACTTACAAAAACCTGACTCTTTTATTCTAAAAAAATCAGGATTAGCAACAATATTATTTACAGTAAATATAGCTGGATTACCTTTTCTGTCTTCGACACTGTTTAACACTTCAAAAAGTAGTTCTAAATCCTCATTGCATTCTATTGAGTCATTTTTGTTGTAAGGACACTTGTCAACTTCATACCCCTTATTGTAAAACCAATTATAAACTTTTTTAGAAGTCATTCTAATACTTCCCCAATCATCAGACTCAAATACAATAATTTTTCGATTCGTCCGCCATCCGGGAATATTGATCAAATGATGTCTAAGTTGATTCCTTAAATTTGATAATTTAATCATGTTTGGCCTATCGGAATTAATTAAACTCCCAATATTTCTCTTAAATATGCTTTTATTGATATTGGATCATCCCCAACGAAAGGATAAAGTAGCGGACTTACCAAGACTTTGAAATCGAGCATGTTACCAACAGTACTCCATTGGGTAAACACAAAAAGTAATATGGCCGGCAAGCATGCATATATCACCCACCTTTTATTTTTTAACTCTTCAAAATTTTTACTGTAAAGTCTTATCAGGTAGGCTAGTGCAACAAGGCCAAAACTTAAGAAAAGACGATTACCCAGAACAGGAATAACCGTTGCAACAAGGTTGGAAAAAGTAAGCAGTAAAAATGCTACACCCGCCAAGGCTTTTTGAAAATGATCATGTAATTCATCTTTTATATAACCTGAAAACAATATTGAAATGAAAAACATAAACTGAATCGATAGCTTTGCCGCAGATTCATAGTATTTTGCATGAAAGCTCTTATCCATTTTTGCCTGTTCCGCTTCCCTTTTTTCCCATCCCTCACCAGAATACTGCGCGGTTTTAGTTTTTCCAATTTCAGTAGCACCCAGAATAGGTTTCAGAAATGACATATGGGCAGAAGCAAAAAAAGAGATAACCAGCAATATGATATAGAGATATTTACGATGCCCAAGCAGCAAATACCCAAAAAAAGGTAGCATTATTGCTGCGTAAGCAATATGAACTAATGGTGCAAAAAGAACCCAGATTATATATTTGTTTTCTCTTGTTTTGTAATACAGAAAAGTACCGCAAAACAAGATCCAGGCTGCCGTAAAATTCCTAGGGGCATACACTCCATCAATAGTCACCCATGAAAAGAAAAATACGAATAGAATGATTAATGGAAGAGTCCATTTATTTTTCACTTCCGAAAAAACTAAACTTATCCCTTTTATAAAAAAATAGCCATATACCAAACCTGTTATTGCAAAAAGCCACCTCGGATTGTCTGTAAACCTGGACAATGTGAAAGAGACAATAGACAGATAAGGTTCATCTACGGTTACCCCGGTACTTTTTAACATTAACATATTGGTTATTTCATCTATAAATCCTGAAAAGGTCAGATACTGATAGTGATTTAAAAACGTTAACTTCAATGTTTCTGAATCGGCACCGGGATTTATAATAATGGTATACCCTACCACTCCCATAAAGAGAATCAATATCTTCTTTGCCCCTTTTAGCTTTAGGTTGGTGATACCTGATAGAAATGCAAAAGCCGGAGATATTAAAAAAAGTATTAAGAAATAGGGCAATTTGCTTTCTTCATAAAACCTATAAATCGAATTCCTTCCATAAGAGAAGTTATTTAGCTTACCTCCAATCTCTTTATAATAACGGTCGGATAACTTATCCATCTCTGTTTAACCCTATTTCATTCTGTTAAGCACTTTTTACCTAATATCCAGCAGCCCTTAAATTCCTCTTAATCCTGCTAAAACCTTTTTTCCAAATTCCCATAGCCCTTTTATAGATTTTTCTCGACTCTTTTGCTTTATACAAAGCCTGTATCAATCTCTCCACTTGCTTTTCCTTAAAGGTTATTTCCAAATCACTTGTGTATTCAACACTATGACTCATAGCCTTATTAATCTCAAGCTTTTCTCCAATAGGCAAAAATTCATTAATACTATTTATCAAACCGCGATAGCGATTAAGTACCTGATTTGCTATCAATTGATAAACTTGATTTAATGCGTCACTATCACTTTTATCCTCTTTATTTATTTGAATAAGCTCTTCCCGTACAAATGGTATGGTTTCAGAAAAATTATTTTTGAGTACTTGAATAAGTCTAATCTCTGATAAAGTCAGGGATGAATTTACCTTATCATTATCAGGGATCCTGGGAACCTGAATCTCCAGCCAGTCTTCAAAAGCACTTTCGGCCATAAAAATGGAATCCGATTGGTATTTTCTGCATGTCCAAGTAACAGGATATTCAGAATGGTATTCACTAAACTTTGAAAGAAGTTCCATCGTCTCATAACTGTTTGAAATCCAGTATTGGAAATCAGCGTAGTCTCCATTTTTGGCCCGGTGCTTATACGTTGACAGAGCATGACTCACCGGATCCCTGAAATAGACCAATGCCTTTATAGCTTCAATCCCATTTTTTTCGGCAGCATCACAAAGCCTCAAAAGAGCTTTTTCTTTTGCAAAAGCATGAAACAATAACTCACTTGAGTAAAGAAGAGCAGTGCAACTTTTCTCAAGGGCTTTCATAAGATCCTGCTGCAGAATATCAGCAGTCATATCTTGGTTGGCTGAAGTCAGCGAATCAGATAACTCAGCACCATTACCGGGAGAAATTTTTCCCTGCAACATATCAACTTCATCAGCGGAAAAGGGATAAAAAATGTTTTTTTTCTCTAGAAGCTGCCGATTACGTGCAAATAACATTTGCAGGAATGAACTGCCCGTCTTGTGATATCCACAATGAAGATATAGTGTTTTCATGAGATACTTACTGACTTAAAACTAGTACGTTCTTCATTCTTTTTTACTCCACTGAATCGAGGGTCGTTTATCAGACTTAAGTCATTACTCGTACCCTCTGTTTTAATAAGATAATTTAGTAGTTCTTCTTGTTTCTCAGTATCTATATAACCCAACAGTTCCCTTTTGTTACCGATTGTTTCAATATCAACAGCCAGATTTTTCAGAAAATCCGAATAGATATTTTCATTTAATGTGGAGCCTTCTTCATCCGGAGAAAAATAGACGGCCCGATTTTTAAAGAAAATGATATCCATCATTGCAGAAGAGACATCGGTAACCACTATATCATATTCCTGGTCTTCAAGTATTGAGTAAAGATCCCCTGATATTTTCTTATACCCGGTAATTGGTTCCGATCGTGCAGCTTGCTGGGCATGTTCTTTGACAGTAATATCAAAGCCAAATTCATTTAATTTGCTTAGCAGCACATATAACAGTTCCAAACGCTTTCCTTTAATAAGTGAAACAGCTATGAGTACTTGATTTCCATGCCCTTCTTTATAATTAAATTGAGATCGGTCGTAATTATTATAGACTGGATTGCCAAATACTATACATCGATAATCTTTGCCCTTGTTATTTTTCTCAAACATTTTTTTAAAAAAGCTTCCCCAAACCAAAAAAATATTGCATTTGACGTACTTCTCAGGTATGAATCTCATCACGCCTGCATAGTAGATACCATGTTGGACCACTATAAATGATCGATTGTGATTGTTTGACCAAACAAGATAAACCGTCTTTATTTTACTTAACCAGTTGATATCAATTATATATACCGGGTTTAAAAAAGACAGTAGAAGATAAATAACTTTATATCTAAGCTTGGATTTTCTACCAAATACTGCGGTTGCCTTCCAAAAATAGCGGGGATCAATGAATACAAATTTATCGCGATTCTTTTTGTTTAATAGAGGAATTGAATTCCTATGTTTATTAATCAGAATCAACTCTTTACCCAGCACTATTTTTAGTATCCAATTAATCATCTCTTGGTGTTTAATATTTTAGTTATCCATCAGAGCCATTTTCCTAAACTCCTTATTGGAATCTGCTAAATCATAGTAAGTACCGGAATCAATTATTCTGCCATCTCTCATCAAATATAGCATATCACATTTTTGAACCGTTGTTAATCTATGAGCAATGGTGATGATTGTCCTCTCTCCTGCCATCGCTTCAATAGCTTTAGTTATCTGCTTTTCAGTTATGTTATCCAGTGCAGAGGTGGCTTCATCCATAACCAATACGTTTGGATTATGGTATAAAGCACGTGCAATACCTACTCTTTGTCTCTGCCCCCCTGACAACCGCGTACCGGATTCACCTATTATCGTATCTAAACCTTTGGGCAAAGTTTTAATCATATCCTGAAGCTGGGCCATCTCAATTGCTTGTTTAATTTTTTCTTCTTCGATTTGATTCTCCGGAATGCCATAGGCAATATTTTTCCTTAATGTTTCATCGGCCATATAAATTGACTGAGGTATATATCCAATATTTTTTTGCCAGGCAGATAACGAATCATGAATATTCTTTCCATCTACTAAGATCTGTCCCTTGGTAGGCTTCAATAAGCCCAATAACAAATCAACAATAGTTGTTTTACCAGCTCCCGACTCACCGACAAATGCTACAGCTGACCCTGAGGGAATTTCAAAACTAACTCCTTTAAGGGCGTTTTCATCGCCGCCAGGATAGCAATACCAAATATCTCGTGCCTTAATTTCTTTGTTCAAGTTAAGGATATTGTTCTTTTGACGATCTTCACGAAATTCAATAGAAGCTTGTTTAAGTTGAACGACGTCCTCGTAGATTGGCTCAACTGCTACAATATTATAAAGCATATTTGTATATAGGGAACTAATTTGCTGAACAGCAGGCATCAGTCGCACTGTTGCCATTGCAAAGAGCGTCAAAACAGGAATAATTGAAACCATGGGGCGTCCTTGCAAAACCATCAATCCAGCAATTAACATAATTCCCAGCACTGCTGTTGTCTCAATAATAGGCCGAGGGATCTGTACGATAAAACGCATATAAGCTCCCAGCTTCGCACTAGAATATGCCTCTTTGGTAAATTGGTTAATGAATTCGGTTTCTCTATTGAGTAAACGGGTATCCTTTATACCCCCTATCCCCTGATTAACCGCTTTTATCATCATGTTCCGATGAGCTTGATCCTGTTTTGCATAGGCTTTCACTTTTTTCTGGGTAAAGAAAATAAAACCACCTGCGCCAATACCTGACAGAGTAACCACAATTAGGGTTATTAAAGGCTCCATAATTACAAGAAAGATCAAAATTGAAATAGCCATAACTGCTTCTCTAGACAATTTCAAAACATCAAGCAGCGAATTAATATACATGTTGACCTCATTAGTAATATTTCGCAATAGCTCAGAACTATTTCTGTTTAAATGAAATGTATAAGGCGCATGCATATATAAGGTCATCAAACGTTTCCCAATATTAAATTTTCTATTATAGATATAGTATGACTCGAAATAATTAAATATTATGATATATAAACTCTTTACTATGAAAATACTTACGAGAAAAACTGATCCCCATATTAACAGGTCTCTTGAATTACTAATACCTAAATAGTTTATAATTGGTTTAGCTAAATCATGCTCTAAAACCATCTCTGGTGTTGCTACAATAGATACAAATGCTGGTATCATCCCAATTCCAGCCACCTCCAAAACAGCAGAAATCAGCATTAATATGAAAATAATTAGCAATTTATAAGGATCGCCCTCTGGTAACAGATATATTACTTTTTTAAAAAAATTCTTCATTCTATCATATCAATCTAAAATTAAGTCAGCTATCTGTAGCTTTAGCTAGACCATTCAAGTAAATCTTCATTTCTAAAAAGTCTTTCCCATTCATTAGCAATATTAGATGGATTGAACTTCGTTACTGAATTCCTTGCCTTTTGAGAAAGATTAATTCTTTTGCCTTCATCTACCATTAACTCACCGAGTTTTTCAACATATTTATCAAGCTGAAATGCAGGAATAATAACTCCATTTTCATAATTCGAAATTATATCGTGTACTGAGGAAAAAGAATCGAAAGCAAATGGTACCACGCCATAGGCCTGGGCCTCAACCAATACCATCGGGAAACCTTCAAAAGCAGAAGTCATTACAAAGAATTTAGCTTTCTCAAGAAATGGGACAGGGTCTTGGTACCCGTGAAAATGAATACGATCAAGATTCTCATTCTTTGCCTTCCTTTTCAATTCATCCAATACTTCTCCATCCCCCACCACATCCAATTCCCAATCCGGATATTTCAAATACAACTTCTTCCAAAGCTGAATTAGAAGATCTGCTCTCTTTTGTTCAAAATTTATTCTCCCAACAAATACCAGCCGATTTTCCTTTTTATGCTCAACATCTTTAGATTCAAAAGGAACGGGATTAGGGATGCTTATAACTTTATCTTTATTAAAATCATGCGAGTAGATTTGTAATTCGTGGATAAAGTTTTCGGAAAGCAAGACCCAGTAGTCTGAATAATGAATCAGATCATTCATTATCCTTTTAAATTTAAATTTATGCCGCAACTTCAAAATTTTTAGAAAAAACACATTCGCTATAATCGGATATATCCAATGTGTCTTGAAATTATTTTTTAGAATCAATTCAAAACTGTTATAAACTCCTTTAATACAGTTATGGTGAACAGTAAAAATTTTTATTTTTTCCTTAAGTTCCAGTTTTGATATTACTTTGTTTGCAACCTTTAATACATTCGGATCAGAACCACCAGCTTGATTGATAATAATACCAATTTCATTATCAACGATTACCCTTTTTAGTGACTCCGTATTTTGTGGGGAAGTAGGCTTTTTATTCTCAGGACTAAATAACTGAGGAATACCATTATGGACGTATTCTTCGCCCTGACAAAAAGAGAAATAACACACCTTATGTCCGCGTCGCATAAATTCTTCTCCCAAGGTCGTTGTCACCCGACCAACCCCGCCACCATCTTTAAAAGGTGAAGTCCAAACAAAAAGAATATTCATATATCAGCCACATCGTATTTAATAGTAATTCTGTAGTAAGTCTTTCTTCTTTATAGTTTTACGTTCAAAAAACGTGCCAGCTACTCAGTAGTAAATCTAATAGAGCTACAAAAGCTAAAAAGGGCTACTACTTTTAGGACGCAACTCATCTTATCTCCGGGGAAAATAAAATGAGTAAAACTTACTCGTCCATTTCTTATTATAGCGTAGATATAGATGGGTATTAAATGCTTCTTAATTATTCCACAGGTTTAGAAAAGCCGGTATTCAGGAAGTGTGGATAAAAATCCTTTAGGAAGCAGAATAAGTTTTTTGTTTATGGATCTTTTCGGAAAGTATTAAGTCAGCAATCTCTCTCACACATCCTCTCCCCCCTTTTTTAGAACATACATAATCCACTTCTAACTTGATTTTATTTACAGCGTCTGCAGGTGCAGCAGAAAACCCTACGCGCCTTATAATTGACAGATCATTCAGATCATCTCCTATATAGGCAACCTGATGTGGAGACAGGGTCAATTCTGAAAGGATTTCATCCAAAATACTTCCTTTATCTTTAATGCCCTGATAAAGAATATCGACCTTCAGCTTTTTGGCTCGATCCGCCACGATCCTGGTATCCTCACTTGTGATTATCCCTACTTCAATACCTTGCTTTTTTAACAGTTCTATTCCCTTTCCATCTTTCGTATTGAATTTTTTAAGTTCATCTCCAGTTTCGGAGTAATACATTCCAGCATCCGTTAACACCCCATCTACATCTACCAAAAAAAGCCTGATCTCTTTTAGCTTAGGTTTATATTCAGACTTTTTCTCTTGCTTTAGAAGATTCTCAATTATTACCCAGTCCGAGGGCTCATCCAGTTCGAAATACGTTTCCGGGGACATTTCAAATGTCATTACCTTACCGGATATTCGATTTTGGGATTCCAGTAATTGGTTTTTGCCAGTAATATATAGCGCCCCATTCTCTACCAAGAAACCGTCAAATTCCTGCCTCCTTGGCCTGTTCGCAGGATCATAATTAACAGGTCTAGAAAAACCACTATTAGTTTTTTCCCAAATAAAACGTTTCTCCCGGCATACACTCAGTAAACTATCAGCATCCCTGTCATTATCAAATAGATCCATTGACCTTGCTATGTCTTGCCCGGTGATAAGCGGTGAAGTAGCTTGTAAAAGTGTTATGACATCAAAATCATATTGCCGGGCAAACTCTAGCATGGCAGATTCCGTGGAAGCAGTATCCGTAGCCGTTTCCTTACTGCGTTTTACTATCGTTAGACAACCGGCTTGGGGATGAGTCCCAATAACATCTGCAATCTGATGATCGTCTGTAGAGATATAAATATCGTCAAACACCTTGCTCTCCAGGGCCGCATCTATAACCCAGAAAACCAAAGGCTTGCCACCAATATTTTTAATATTTTTTTGTGGAATACTTTTACTACCGCCCCTTACCGGGATAAACGCAACCCTCGTTCTCCTACTCCCCATTTCAGTTTTTCTCTTTGCGGTTCTTCTATAGACAAAATTTCTTTTCTCTTGTAGGTTAGTGCTTTTGAAACGTTATTCACATCTCTTACAAGTCTTCGCAATCCGTCTGGTTCCAAGGAAGCGGCATGATCTGTTCCCTTCCAGGTCCGATCTAAGGTAAAGTGTCGTTCGATCCACTGTGCTCCCAAAGTCATAGCGGCAGTATCTGCAGCAATCCCCAAATGGTGCCCGGAAAAACCAATTGAGTTAACTTCAGGTCCATAATCTTCTATTAAACGCTTGATTTCAAAAAGACAAATATCCTCAAAGGGTACTGGATACCCTGAGGTACAACTGTAGATAACCAGGTTTTTCAAGCGATCATATTTCCTGAAGAAATCAATTACTTTTTCTTCCTCCGCTTTAGTGGTCATTCCAAAAGAAATATGGATGTCTCCTTCAAAATTTTTACAGAGATAACCAAGAACTTCAAAGTGCTGATTGGTAGCGGAAGGAATTTTAATATAATCCGGATTAAGCGTGGTAATTTGCTTGGCAGATGTCAAATCCCATACTGATGTGGCATAACCAATGCCATATTCTTCACACCAGGTTTTTAACTGCTGATGCTGATCTAAATCAAACTCCAAAAATTCTCGATGTTCCCCATACGTTCTGCCATATGAATTCGCAGGTACCGGATGCGGATTATTATATTGTTCGTTAGTCAATAACTCCTTTGGATTTCTTTTTTGAAACTTTGCATAATCTGCTCTGCAGAATTTGGCCGCCATCATAATCATTTCTTCAGCAATTTCCATTTCTCCTTTATGATTACAACCTATTTCTGCAATAGTCAGGGGTGCATTGGGGATTTTTTCAAACATTTTAATTTACCTTTAAGATTAAATTATTATTATCCGATCCTTTCATTTCCTAATATCATCTCTACGCTTTCCAGATCTGATTCACACTTTTGCCCGAAATATTCTTCAGTGCATTTCGAGTGTCGATGATGACGTCACTCCAGTCTACCAGCTCTTGATAGTTGATATCCGAGTGGTTGGTGGCAATAACGACAGCATCGAACTGAGTAATGGTCTCCCGGTTCCATCCTACCGATTGCAACCCCGCCCAGTGAGGATGCTCACGAGTCTCATGAATTTCGGGAATGTAGTGGTCGTAATAGGAAATGTTGGCTCCATATTCGTCAAGCAGATCCATCAGTTTGAAGGTTGGGGATTCCCGCAGGTCGTCCACATTCGGTTTATAAGCCAACCCGATGATCAGAATATTACTTCCATTCACCGCTTTTTGATGAGCATTCAGCGCTTTAATCGTCCGTTCAATCACGTAATGCGGCATGCCGGTATTGATCTCCCCGGCCAATTCAATAAATCGGGTGTGTTGTCCGTATTCACGGGCCTTCCACGTTAGATAGAACGGATCAATGGGAATACAGTGTCCGCCCAGACCCGGACCGGGCGTAAACTTCATAAATCCGAAGGGCTTGGTGTCGGCCGCATCCAAAACTTCATGGACATCAATGCCCATCTCCTGGAATACCACCTTAAGTTCGTTTACCAATGCAATATTCACCGACCGGAAAATATTCTCGGTTAGCTTTACGGCCTCGGCCGTTTTATTGTTAGAGACCGGGACGGTCTCCACCACAATCGCATCATAAAGATTGGTAGCCACTTCCAATGCCAATTGGCCATCCGCCCCTACCACTTTTGGGATTTTAGCGGTATTAAACTGCGGATTCCCGGGATCTTCACGCTCCGGACTGTAGGCCACAAAGAAATCATTACCGGATTTCAAGCCCGAGGCTTCCTCCAAAATCGGAATAATAAGCTCATCGGTTGTTCCAGGGTACGAGGTAGATTCCAGGATCACCAGCTGTCCCTTTCGCAGGTGCTTGGCAATGGTACGAGTGGTCTGCTCTACATACTGCATATCCGGTTCCCGGTACGCATTTAATGGTGTGGGTACACACATTAAAACGGCATCCATCTGCGACAGATCAGTAAAGTCAGGCGTTGCCAAGCACTTTTCGGAACCCGCCAACTTGCTCATCATGTCATATCCCAGGTGCTTGATGTAGGGTACTCCCGCATTTAGATTTTCGATCTTCTGCGGATCCACATCAAACCCAAAAACCGGAAATCCTTGCTCGTGAAAGGTCCACAACAGCGGCAAGCCCACATATCCCAATCCGACGATGCCAATTTGGGCTTTTCGCTGCTGAATGCGTTCTATGAAATCCTCTTTTAACTGTACGGGTGTATGAACTTTTGAAACCCCTATTCCATTCGATGAATTATGCGATTTTTGAAAAGTCTTCATCAATATTTTCCGTAAGATTTAAATTATTTTGGTCTTCAATGATCATCTCTTCGATAAGCTCGTCAAAGGAATATTTGGGAACCCATCCCAGCTTTTTGCGTGCTTTATCAGCGTCTCCAATCAGTAAGTCTACCTCGGTTGGTCGGAAATAGCGGGGATCAATTTCAATAATGGGCTTACCGGTATCCGGATTTATTCCTTTTTCATCAAGACCGCTTCCCACCCATTCAATATTAATACCGGCATGATTAAACGCCCGCTCACAAAAATCCCGAACCGAATGGGTTTCCCCGGTGGCCAGAACAAAATCCTCGGGTTCTTCCTGCTGGAGCATGAGGTACATCCCCTCAATATAATCCCGGGCGTGTCCCCAGTCCCGTTGCGCTTCCAGGTTCCCGAGAAACATTTTCTCCTGTATCCCTGCGGCAATACGAACGGCGGCACGGGTAATCTTGCGCGTCACAAAAGTTTCGCCCCGTACGGGTGACTCGTGATTAAACAAAATACCGTTGACCGCAAAGATATCATAGGCTTCGCGATAGTTTATGGTAATCCAATACGCATAAAGCTTGGCTATGCCGTAAGGTGAGCGCGGATAGAAAGGAGTCTTTTCGGTTTGCGGGACCTCCTGAACTTTACCAAATAGTTCACTGGTAGAGGCCTGATAAAATTTCGTTTTCTCTTCCAGACCTAAAATTCGGATGGCCTCCAACAGACGAAGCACGCCCAAAGCATCACTGTTGGCGGTATACTCCGGACTTTCGAAAGAAACCTGCACGTGACTTTGGGCCCCCAGGTTATAAATTTCATCCGGCTGCACTTCCTGTACGATGCGAATTAAATTGGTGGAATCGGTCAGATCTCCATAATGAAGATGGAACGGTAATCCGCTGGTATGTGGATCCCGGTAAATATGGTCCACCCGACCGGTATTAAATGAACTCGATCTCCTCTTGATGCCGTGAACTTCGTATCCCTTTTTGAGCAAAAATTCCGCCAGGTAAGATCCGTCCTGACCGGTTACCCCTGTAATTAATGCAACTTTGCCTTGCTCCCCCAACCTATACCTCCTGTTTATTATCAGATGTTTGTCTAAAGGATTTACAAGTTCTATGCCAATCCATTTAAAGTAGCGAAATGGGCGCCATATCGCTGGCAGAGAAAACACCTGAAACCTTTCTGAGTAAATATTATACCGCCATAAGCGGGCTGGGCAATTTATTTACAGAGGGCTTTGAAATAACCTGGAAATTTCGACTCCGCTGCGCTCAATATGACGTCAGTCTGAGCGCAATGAGGAGATACGACGAATGAAGTCGAAGACTCATTGGTAGTTTTGCAAAGCCCCTCTTAAATATTTAGGTGGTGTTTGGACAAATTTAAATATTGCTATTGCAAAGTTCTCTACGAGAAAATCCGTTGCTCTCTACAGTTTTCCGGAGACGAATTTGCCGTTGTTACCGTCGATATTTGTAACTGTATTTTGTATTTTAGATTTATTGAATTAATGCTTTTCTATCAACAAAACCCATATTTAAGCGCGGATCATGAAGAAAGTTGCTTTTAAAACGCTTGGCTGTAAGCTGAATTATTCTGAAACCATGGCCATACAGCGTGACTTTGAGCAAGAGGGATATAAAATTACGGAATTCGATGAGCAGGCGGATATCTATGTCGTCAACACCTGCTCGGTAACGCAAAGTGCGAACAGTACCTGCCGGAATACCGTGCGGCGGGCCCTTCGACGAAATCCTGAAGCATTTGTAGCCGTCATCGGATGCTATGCTCAGCTGGAACCGGAGGAGATTGCCGAAATTGATGGTGTGGATGCCGTACTGGGCGCCAAAAACAAGTTTAGGCTGCTGGAGCTTTTTGATGATTTCAGCAAGCGCTCGGAACCGATTGTTTATAATTCAGATGTGAATGAAGCCGTTGATTTTCACAATGCCTTTTCGGCCGATGACCGGACCCGCGCCTTTTTGAAAGTACAGGATGGGTGCAGTTACAACTGCTCTTTTTGTACGATACCTATGGCTCGCGGCGAAAGCCGGAGTCCCAAAATTGCTTCGGTGGTGGAAAATGCCCGACTCCTGGTTGAGGAAGGTTTCAAAGAAGTGGTCGTCACCGGCGTGAATGCCGGCGATTTTGGCCGGGGGACCGACGAAAACTTCTTTATGCTGTTGCAAGAACTCGATAAAGTAGACGACTTGGAGCGTATCCGGTTTTCTTCGGTGGAACCCAACCTGATGCATGAAGAGATCATCCATTTCACGGCCGAATCCGAGAAAATACAGCCCCACTTCCACATGCCCCTGCAAAGCGGGAGCGATAAAATGCTGGGACTCATGAGGCGTCGTTACCAATCAGATCTGTATCGCCAACGTGTTGAGCTCATTAAGAAACTCATGCCCGATGCAGCTATCGGCGTAGACGTCATTACGGGACATCCCGGTGAGACGGACGAGCTTTTTCAGGAATCTTTTGATTTTATCGAAAACCTGCCGATCTCATACCTTCACGTGTTTACCTACTCGGAGCGGCCCAACACGCATGCCTTGAATATTGAACCGGTAGTTCAGGACAGCATTCGCAAAGAACGTACCCATAAGCTTCGGCGACTTTCGAAGAAAAAACGGTTCAACTTCGACACCTCCTTTTCCGACGAAGTGCGCCCCGTTCTTTTTGAGGGAGCCAACCATAACGGTGCCATGCTCGGTTGGACCGACAATTATGTTAGAGTGGGAATTCCATACGAGCCGCAATATGAAAACAAAATTCTGCCGGTGCGTCTTGGCGCCCGATCACGGGAAGGATACCTCATCGGAGAACTTACACCCGAGGCAAAGAAGCAAGAACAAGTAATAGCGGAACTGGTAGGTTAAAATTTCTCACCCATTATGGCCGACTCTTCAGATCCCAAAGATCTTATACTTCGCATCCAAAATTTCATTAAGCAAGAGCGGGAAGTATTTGGAGATTTTTCTACAGACCGACAGACGAATATCCAAATGCCAAAGCAAGAGAAAGTTCAGTCGGAATCAGCAAAACAGGCATCGAGCAAGGAAACAACTGACAAGGATCAAACACCTAATGAACAAGAAGTCAAAAATACAGTGACCGACCCGGCCACCACTTCGACAGATGCCGATTTTGATTCCCAGGAAGGGCTGTTTAATAAGGACGAATCCAACAAGGTCTATTACCAGATCGATAAGTGCAACACGCTGGAAGAACTGGAGGAATTATGCCTAAAGGCTGAGGTGCTGCGAACGGACCTGGAAGGTACCCAGCTGGTTTTTGGGGTGGGGAATCCCCATGCCGACCTGATGCTGATTGGCGAGGCGCCGGGGGCGGAAGAGGATAAACAGGGCGAACCGTTTGTCGGGAAGGCCGGACAGCTTCTGAATAAAATTTTAGCCGCTATCGACTTTAAACGTGAAGACGTATATATCGCTAACATTCTAAAACACCGGCCACCCAATAATCGCAATCCCAAACCGGAAGAACGAAAGCGAAGTCTGCCGTTTCTGCTTCGTCAGATTGACCTGATAAATCCAAAACTGATTCTGGCGCTCGGAAAAGTCTCGGCTCAAACGCTGTTGGATAACAACGACTCTCTTTCAAGTATGCGGGGAGAGTTTCATAAATTCCACGGAAAATATGAGCTGCTCGCCACTTATCACCCGGCCGCTCTATTGCGTCATGCCAAATGGAAGCGCCCCACCTGGGAGGATGTACAGCTGTTGAGAAAACGCTACGATGAATTAGGCGGCAAGCCCTGATTTCTTCTTATTTCAACGGTTTTTCACTTCGTTTAGAGTGTGGCTTTTATTATACTTTACGTTTCAGCATTAATCTTTGCTCGTCGTAATTTATACTGGTGATTTAAAATTCGGATGGCTTCACAACAAGGCTCAAATTATCAACAAAATTTAGATTCCAAAATTTTAGAGCAAGAAGGGCGCGTACCTCCGCAGGCCGTTGAGGTCGAGGAAGCGGTACTCGGAGCCATGCTTATCGAACATGAAGCAGCCACTGTAGCCTTGCAGATGCTGTCGCCTAATGACTTTTACAAGCCTGCCCATCGACATATTTTTGAAGTACTGCATGACTTGTACGAACGTGACAATCCCCTCGATCTGCTAACGGTAGAAAATGAACTCCGCGATAAAGGTTTGCTCGACACTTGTGGAGGTTCCGGTTACCTCTCAGAATTGACTCGATCGGTAAGTTCCGCTGCCAATATCGATTACCACTCACAAATTATCGCGGAGAAAGCGACTAAGCGAAACCTGATTCTGAATTGTACCGATATCATTAAAGAGGCCTACGACAGTTCTTCGGATCCGTATGACGTGCTGGACAAAGCCGAGCAACGAATTTTTGACCTGGCCAATTCCAAACAACGCTCGCAGGCCCAACCCATTGGAGATGTGCTTAAAGACACCCTCTCCTACCTCGAAGATATCCGCGGAAAAGAGGCGGGCATTACCGGTGTGCCCACCGGCACCGACCTTGACAAGATGACCGCCGGCTGGCAAAAAGGCGATATGATTATTATTGCAGCACGTCCCTCGATGGGTAAAACGGCTTTTGTACTCACAACGGCTCGAAATGCTGCACTCCACCAGGAAGAAAAACTACAGACCAAAGTAGCCATCTTTAGCCTGGAGATGTCCAACCAGTCGCTGGTGCAGCGGCTCCTCACTATGGAAGGACGTATTAATGCCCAATCGGCACGTTCTGGACGATTGGATGACGAGGAGTTCAAACGCCTTATTGATGCCGCGGGACGATTATTTACCGCCAATATTTTTGTGGATGATACCCCCGGCCTCAGCATCATGGAACTTCGAACCAAAGCGCGGCGCCTCAAGAGTGAACACGATATCGGCTTGATCGTAGTTGACTACCTACAGCTAATGACGGCTTCCGGCAAAGATTTTGGTACCCGCGAGCAGGAAATTGCCTCGATCTCCCGGGGTCTCAAGGCATTGGCAAAAGAACTGGACGTGCCGGTAGTTGCTCTTTCGCAGCTCAGCCGGGCCGTTGAACAACGCGGCGGTGACAAACGTCCACAGCTAAGTGACCTTCGGGAATCTGGATCTATCGAGCAGGATGCGGATGTTGTCTGTTTCCTTTACCGACCGGAATATTACGGAATCAAAACTACCCCGGAAGGGCAATCGACTACCGGTTTGGCCGAAGTTATTATTGGCAAGCAGCGTAACGGTCCCACAGGAAGTATTCCGCTCTATTTTGTGAAGGAATATGCCCGCTTCGAAAACCTTACCACGGCAGACAGCGGCCCTTATGGCGAACCGAACAACAACAGCGGAGACAACCAGTCTGGAAGTAACGGAGGCCCACCGCCCATGGGACATGATCCCGGCTCCGGCGATGATGAAGCCCCGTTTTAATCAATATAATTTCCCGATGCTTTGCGTCGGGCCAACATGGAACCGGCAAAATACTCCGCAGGCTTGCCTCGGAGATTGTTGGTTCCAAGAAATTCTTTATTGGTAAAATGGGGGTAGGACTTAAATCAAAATATCGAGAAAAGGCTCAAGCTGGAAAGAAACGAGAACCCATATACACATCAGTGGCATATACAGAACCGACTCCCGTAGGCTTTTATGCTTTTCTGCGATAAAAAATCCTATTATAAACAGTAAGGTACTGGCCAAAATTGTACAAATCCACAGCCAGAATTCTGCACGGGAAAACACCATTCGGCCATAAAGAACCCAATTGATCCCTATAAAAAAGAGAGATTCAATAAAAAGAACTTTAAATATGGGAATACTTTCAAAAAACCATACTCCCGAAAATTTCAGTACGGAGGCATTTCTGAACAAATAACGAAATGCCGGAATAATACTCTTGCCAAATCTACGGGTCTGTTCAACAATACCGTTATTCTTCAGATAACGCTTCTGATTTAATGGAGACCATACCCTGGCTTCAGCTGAGAACGAGACCTTTACTCCCCCTTTTAGTAATTTTAAAGTCAGCTCATTATAGCTATCAAATTTAATTCGTTCATGATGCAGGCGATCGAGTAATTCCATAGAAAAACACATTCCGTTACCCCGAAGGAGAACATTTCGATGGAGAACATTTCTCCCATTTGATATCACAAAATTCTCCAATAAAAAGAATACATATTTAACTTTCTCTACCCAATTCACTGAAACCGGAAATCTCAAATAGCTGCTCTGAATAACTTTACTCCCGTTCTCAAGATGGTAGTTCATTGCCTCCAGGTAATTTCCGGAAATCAACCCTCCCTTCTCAAGAAAAACCGCAGCTTCGTAGCCCTTCTCCCAGTTTGATAAAGCTTCTACAATCTGGTGCAAGAAAGTAGACCGGATGTGCGATTCGTTATTTTTTTGCTCGACAACAATGGCTCCCAGATTGCGAGCCGTTTGCGCCAACCGACTATTGTAATCACTGGTAAAGAAAATGACATCGTAAAGGTTTTTAGGATATACCAGGTTATTTAAACTATATAGTGTTTTAGTTATCGTTTCTTCATCATTACATGACAAAAGAACAATCGCAAATTTTCGCTGATACTCTACACTAAACTCAGTAATCTGTTTTTTTCTGAGTGCAGATATTCCAAATACCACCATAGAGACCGCCAAAATAACGGCTGGTATTCCAAGGCATAAATTTATAATCTGGAATATCGTCATTTAGAAAAAATTATCTTTCGACCACTCAGTTTTTTAATCCCATATATTCTGGAACGCAGGTAAAATACTTCTTTGGTTCAAAGAAACGGCTAACCCTGAAAGGCTCTTTATTGTCATTTTGAATGTTCAACCCAGTACTCACTCTTTTTTTATAAACCGGTACATTTTAAGTATTAAGTGGCATTAAGTATTAAGTGGCAATAAACGTGCCAACACCGAATAGAGTCTCTCAGTATGAAATTAAAGAGGTGTTTTGAGCAGTCCAGTGTAAAATCATCCCGACCTAAAGGTAAATAGTATTACACAAGTCGTCCCGACTACGAAAATTACAGCTATCCAACAGTAAGCCTTAAGAGAAGAAAAGATTAAAAAATAGCCTCGCCGATCATCTTTAAAAATTTCACCCTCCTGCATAATTCGCTTAGAATATCTGATAACATCCGACCGTACCAATAAGCAGATTAAAATACTACAGCAAGGTATCACTACTTGGAAATAATTCCCTGATACTGATTTCAATGAGAAATATGTACTCATTGAGATTAACTAATCCTCTCAATTTTAAAATAAAACGGGTTTTGACTCTTAACAATAGCAATAAATAAAATTGGCACATTTGTTGTGACTTATTCTTTATCAACACAGGTATATAAAAACTTAGATTGGCAGATAATTAAAAGAGAAAAAATGAAATCCAACGATACAGGACTGAGAGAAAACAAGTAAAACAAAGGAATAGAAAATGATCGCACCCGGCTTATCAACAAAAAATCACACTTCCCTGATAAATTTTGAAAATACTTCCAAGAGTATCCTGATGCAGGATATCTATCACAAGATACTGCAATTATCAAAGTTGGAATCCAATGTAGTAATCATTGGAGAAATAGGTTCAGGAAAAAAACGGCTGGCAAACGTAATTCATGATAACAGCAATCGGTCAGACGGACCCTTTCATTCATTTTATTGCCTGGATATTGATGATTCCACGTATCAGGAAGCGTTTTGGGGACATCTCGAATTTTCAGATGAACATCTCATATTGCGATATGATGCCATTGAAAAAGCCAGTTACGGAACATTATACCTGGATCAATTTTCGGATATCCCCCATTCATACATGAGTAAGATCATCGACTCTTTTGTTAAAGGCAGTCAAAATTTATTCCGATACGATGAACGGGGAATCCCTCGGCTCATTCTGTCATTTAATCAAGAATTATATCAAGAGCTTACCCATTCTCCGGTTTGGTCTTATTTGCTTAAAGAAATTAATCCCGTAGTTGTTATGCTGCCTCCCCTGAGAGAAAGAAAAGAAGATATTCCGGTGTTAATTGAACAGTTTTTGAGTGAAATAAAGAAACAAAACACAAGTTGGAAGGAGCTTTCTATCTCAGAAAAAGCACTGCATAAATGTTGTAATTACAGTTGGCCCGGGAATATAAGGCAACTCAAAAATGCACTTATTCAAGGAACCATCCTCTCTTATGGACAAACCATCGAATGCCGTCACTTGCCATTTTCGATGAGTTGCAAACTACCCTATGATATCGATCATAAAAAATTGCCGAATATTAATCTGCCCGGTTTATGGTAGCAAGCATTCCAGAAAATACTTTGGAGCTTAGAAGAGGAATAAGCAATCAGATGTGTAGATAAAGCAATAATGCCACTCTTTATTTTACTATGGTAGGTTGAACCTAAAGAAAATAAAATTACTATTATTATTTTCTACTTTGACTTTTCTTTTTCGTACTTGTCCAGTTTGTTATGCAAGGTTTTGCGGCTAAACCCTAAAATTTTTGCCGCCTCTGTTTTATTGTTATCGACAGAACTTAATGTTCTATCTATAAGGCGTTTCTCTACTTCTTCAAGGCTGGTTCCCACTGGAATTTGAAGGATCTGGCTATCGGGAGACTCGTTGCCAACCGGATAAATGGATTTTCCCTGAAGTATGCGCGTAGGTATAGAATCGGGTTTTACAACCTCTTCCTGGGCCAGTACTACACATCGTTCCACTACATTTTTTAACTCCCGGACGTTTCCCGGCCAGTCATAATCCATAAAAATTTCCAGGCAATCATCGGAAAACTCGATCTCTCCTTGCTGATAAAGGTCGATGAAATAATTAGCATAATACTCAACCAATAACGGGATATCTTCTTTACGGTGACGTAAAGGCGGAATATATAATTCGATCACATTTAAGCGATAAAAAAGATCTTCCCGAAAACTGCCTGAATTAACCTGGTCCAATAAGATCTTATTTGTAGCCGAAATCAAACTAACATCAACTTCCACCTCTTCTTTACCCCCCACCCTGCGGAATGATCCCAACTCAACGGCACGCAATAACTTAACCTGAATATTTTTGGGCATCTCACCGATTTCATCCAAGAATAACGTACTCTGATGGGCTTGCTCAAAACATCCTTCTTTTAAGGCATGTGCTCCTGTAAAAGCTCCTTTTTCGTGACCAAAAAGTTCGCTTTCAACAAGTTCAGAAGGAATAGCACCACAATTAACAGCCACCAATCTTTTGTTGCTTCGGGAACTGTGATAATGCACTAACTGGGCTAAAATCTCTTTACCCGTACCGTTTTCCCCTGTTATTAAAAGTGTTGCCTTGGTTTTGGCAACCAACTTGATTTTCTGAAGCAAGTCCTTCATGATTTCACTTTTCGTTATCAGGACTGGCTTGTTTTTTTCTTTCTTTAACTGCCCCTTCTCATTCTTCCCCTCAGTTTCTCGTACCATAAAAGCACTCTCCAAAATTTTATCCTCTTTTCGATTGCTATACCCCTATCTATTCAAATATTAACTCTCCTTGAATAAATTTAAATGCACTTTTAATTAACTAAAAAGGAAAGACCCAAGAAAAGCTTTTCTTCCCCTTCTAATACTCTTGTCGAAATCTATTAACTTTCCGAATTAGAAATCTATGAGATATGTAGCATTTTCATAATTAATTTTTTTTAATAAAAGGGTGAAAATCCCTATGAAGAAGGAGGGGGAATACCTTACCAGAAGGAATAAAAAGATTACTTCAACTTGTCTAAGGCCTTGCGGGCGGCATTCTGCTCAGCCTCTTTTTTACTTTTACCTGTGCCTTGGGCCATAGGCTGGTTATCTACAAACACTTGGATACCAAAAGTCTTGTCATGGCCCGGTCCCTCTTCTGAAACAACCTCGTAGGTAGGAATTTCCATCTGGTGGGCCTGGGCAAATTCCAACAACAGACTTTTATAGTTATCGAGCGCATTGGTAATTTGATCAAAATTGACAAACTGCTCAATAACATGACGGACAAAGCGGGAAGTGGACTCATATCCTAAATCAAGATAGACGGCCCCGACCAACGCTTCAAAGACATCGGCAAGCACACTTTTCGATTTTTCGATACCCTGTCCTTGCACCCGTTCCCCCAGCAGCATCAACTCATACAATTTCAGGTTCCGCGCGTACATTGCCAGTGCATCACCCTTGACCAATTTAGCGCGCAGCTTGGTTAAAAACCCTTCGTTTTTTTCGGGAAAAAGATCAAAAATAATTTCAGTAACTATAAGGTCCAGTACGGCATCACCTAAAAATTCGAGGCGTTCATAAGAATCCGTGGAAGAAAAGTTATCATCAACCAGCGTAGAGCGATGGCGAAGAGCACGTATATAAATAAAAGGATTATCGACAGTAATACCGATAATCCTTTCAAGTTTGTCTATACGTTCTTTTTGTTCGGGGGGTAATTCGGCGTCGTTTTTAAAATATGACCGAAGACGATCAAACATCTATTACTCTTCGTATTTTTTGAATACGAGGGTCGTGTTATGACCGCCAAAACCAAATGCGTTGTTCAACGCATATTTAACATCGCGCACTTCCGACTCGTTAAAGGTATAGTTGAGATCGCATTCAGGGTCCGGCGTTTCGAAGTTGATCGTTGGAGGAATCATTCCGTGATAGGTAGCCAACATCGAAGCCAGTGCCTCCATCGCTCCCGCTGCACCGAGCGCGTGCCCGGTCATCGACTTCGTGGAATTGTGGTTGATCTTATAGGCGTGGTCACCAAATACCTTCTTGATAGAATTGGTTTCTGCGATATCTCCCAGCGGGGTGGATGTTCCATGCATATTTATATGATCCACCTCCTCTTTATCAATACCGGCAGAATCCAATGCGCGATTCATTGCCAGGATAACGCCTCCCCCATCGGGGTCGGGCGCGGTAATGTGGTGGGCATCAGCCGAAAAACCATAGCCTACAATCTCTCCATAAATTTGAGCGCCACGTTCTTTGGCATGCTCATATTCCTCCAGGAATAAGATTGCAGAACCTTCTCCGAGTACAAAGCCGTCCCGGTTTTTATCAAATGGACGTGATGCCGTTTTCGGATCATCATTCCGTGTGGACATCGCTTTCATTGAGTTAAATCCGGCTACACCAATACGAGAGACCGGTGCCTCTGATCCACCTGAAACAGCCATGTCGCACTGCCCCTGCTTGATTGAGTCATATGCGAGGGCAATATTATGTGATCCGGTGGCACATGCCGATACCGCACAAAAATTGGGTCCTTTGAACCCATATTTAATAGAAATCTGACCGGCTACCATATCGGGGATTAACTTTGGAATAAAGAAGGGAGATACGCCCCGCGGTCCATGTTCATGAAATGAAATGGCCTGTTCATAGAAGGTAATCATCCCTCCTATGCCGGTGCCCACAATAACCGCAACATCATCCTTATTAATGTCATCGAGATTAAGACCGGTATCTCCGATGGCTTCGTCAGCAGCGATCAGTGCGTATTGGCAAAATTTATCCAGCCGGCGAGCTTCTTTGCGATCAAAATAATCCAGCTCATCATAATCCTCGATCTGCGCTGCAAATTTCGTCGGAAAATCCTCCGTATCGAAATGCTCAATCGGACGAGCGCCACTTTTACCCGATATTAATCCATTCCAGAAATCTGGTGCCGTCTTACCAACAGGGGTAAGGGCACCAATTCCGGTAACGACTACTCTACGATTCGACATGCTAAAAGATTTAGCGTGTGTAACTCTGATTTAGTTAATTAACCTACTTTTTCCTGAAGATACTCAACGGCATTTCCTACCGTAGCAATATTTTCGGCATCTTCGTCAGGAATACTGATATCAAATTCCTTCTCAAACTCCATAATGAGTTCTACTGTATCGAGCGAATCAGCACCCAAATCATTGGTGAAATTAGCTTCGTGGGTAACTTCTGATTCGTCAACACCTAGTTTGTCAACGATAATTGCTTTTACTTTAGATTCAACGTCTTGAGACATAACGATTATTTAACTTGTGTTTGAGTTTAATTGAAAATGATTACAGCCTACTTACGTTAAGCATGGGCTGAAAATACAATATAATTTATAAAAATACACTTCATAGCTTGTCAAAATACCAGCTAATTCGAGAAGCCTTTGCAAACCGTTGCTGCTATCGCGAATCTCCGCCTGGCGGAGGGCGACCTCTTTTTAAAAGCTTGTATCAGGAGATCGCTTCGTCCCGACTTATTCGGGACAATAACAAGCATGATTTAGAAGGTTTTGTAAAGGCCCCCTTCGAGTTAATAAATCCTATCTACATAGCCATACCGCCATCAACGCGGATTGTTTCGCCCGTAATGTACGAACTAAGGTCTGAAGCTAAAAATGCTACGGTTTGAGCCACTTCCTCGGCATCGCCGGGTCGGCCAAGCGGAGTATCTTCTTTAATCGCTTCCAGTAATTTTTCATCCAGTTCATCAGTCATCTCGGTAGTGATATACCCGGGCGCAACTACATTGGCCCGAATATTACGGGAAGCCAGTTCTTTAGCATACGACTTGGTAAATCCAATGATACCCGCTTTGGATGCTGCGTAATTGCTCTGTCCCGCATTACCGGAAATGCCAACAACCGAACTAATATTGATGATGGATCCGCCGCGGTTGCGCATCATGGGCTTGGCTACCGCTTTACTATAGTTAAAAATACTCTTGAGATTCGTATCAATAACCTGATCCCACTGCTCTTCACTCATCCGAAGAATCAAGTTATCGCGGGTAATGCCGGCATTATTAATCAGGATATCCAGCTTTTCCCAATCCTCGGTCAACTCTTTAATAACGCCTTCAGCCTTCTCAAGGCTAACAGCATCGGCCTGAATGGCTTTCGCTTGTTGGCCTTTGGATTCGATCTCCTCTTTGACCTCATTGGCGGCATCTGCAGAGCTGGCATATGTAATGGCGACATCAGCGCCGTATTCGGCCAGGGTTAACGCAATCGCACGACCGATTCCCCGACTTCCGCCGGTAACAAGAGCTGTTTTTCCTTCCAGTGATAAACTCATAATAATTCCTTTTCAATTAACACTTAATAAAACCTAAGGATCTATTTTGGATATCGTTTAACTATCCATATCCATTTATTTCCACATCGCTAAGCGTACGCTTCACCAAACCCTGTAGTACTTTACCGGGTCCTACTTCCACAAAAGAATCAGCTCCGTTTGCGTGCATGTTTTGCAGCGTCTGTGTCCAACGCACCGGATTTAACAGTTGATTTAAGACGTTTTTGCGGATTTCACCCGGATCAGTCGTTGGCTTGGCCGTAAAATTACTGTAGATCGGACAATCGGGGTTGGCGATTTCAACCGAATCCAACTTCTCTTTTAATCCTTCATAGGCCGACTGCATCAGTGAAGAGTGAAAAGCGCCGCTGACCGGCAGCATTTTGGCCAAACGGCATCCCTCTTCTTTCAAAAGCTCAACTGCTTTTTCAACAGCACCAACATCACCGGAGATTACCAGCTGACCAGGACAATTATAATTGGCAGCAATTACCTCTTCGCCAACTTCTTCAGTGGCCTGTTTGCAAATACGTTCCACCGTTTCATCTTCCATGCCGATTACGGCGGCCATCGTGCCGGGATTCTCTTCCCCGGCCTGCTGCATCAGCTCGCCGCGACGCCGAACAATGGTCAGCGCATCTTCAAAGTTCAGCGCCCCACAAGCAACCAGTGCTGAGAATTCTCCCAGACTGTGTCCCGCAACCATATCGGGGCTGGCATCCAATGTCTTATAGAGAGCAACTGAATGCAGGAAAATAGCAGGCTGCGTAAATTCCGTTTGCTTAAGTTTTTCTTCGGGACCTTCAAACATAATCTTTTTCAGATCAAAGCCGAGCACCTCATTGGCCTGGTCTACATATTCGGCAAAAGTTTGGTTATCGGAGTAGTGCTCCTTCCCCATTCCTACGAACTGAGATCCTTGTCCCGGAAATAGATAAGCTGTACTCATTATTGCATCCCCCATTTTAGATAAATTGATCCCCAGGTATATCCGCCGCCAAAGGCAGCAAGGATCAAATTATCACCATGATTCAATTTGTTTTTCCAGTCGTATAAACAGAGCGGAATGGTTGCGGCTGTAGTATTTCCATATTCATCAATATTAACCATCACCTTGTCGCTGTCCAGTCCCATACGATTGGCGGTGGCATCAATGATGCGCAAATTTGCCTGATGCGGGACCAGCCAAGAGATATCATCGGCCGTCAGATCATTTTTCTCCATGATCTCAGCAGAGACATCCGCCATACCCACTGTGGCTTTTTTAAAGACCGTGCGTCCATCCTGTTTTGCAAAATGCAGTCTTTCGGCTACCGTCTGTTCGGTAGCAGGATTCAAACTGCCTCCGGCCGGTTGATACAGGGCCAGATTCGTATCGCCTTCACTTCGATGGATATAATCAATAATCCCTGTGCCGTCTTCGGATGGTTCCAGAAGGACTGCACCGGCACCATCTCCGAACAGAATACAGGTCGATCGATCGGAGTAATCTACGATTGAACTCATTTTGTCGGAACCGATAACCAGCACTTTCTGCGCACGACCCGATTCAATGAAATTGGCACCGGTTGTCAGAGCAAACAGGAAACCGGAGCAGGCAGCGGAAACGTCAAAGCCATACGCCTTGGAAGCTCCCAGTTCCTTTTGAATGAGACAGGCCGTCGCCGGAAACAGGTAATCCGGGGTAACAGTTGCTACAACAATCACATCAACCTCTTCGGCCGAAACACCCCGTTCTTCCAAGGCTTCTTTGGCGGCCTCTGCCCCCATAAAAGCGGTCGCTTTATCCTCATCTTTTAAAATTCGCCGCTCTTTAATGCCTGTTCGCGTGCGTATCCATTCATCATTGGTCTCGACCATTTCCTCGAGATCCGCATTGGTTAAGCGATTCTCGGGCAGATAATGGCCAACTGCTGTTATTGCTGCTCGTTTTGTTTCCGCCATGTAAGGGGTTTTTATTTAAGAGATGCTACAATTTTCTCATTGATACTGTGTGATACGCACTTACGTGCACTCAATATCATATTCTTCATGGCCAGCGGGCTGCTGCTGCCATGACCTACCATACTTACGCCGTCAACACCGAGAAAGGGCACGCCACCAACCCGTTCAGGGTCGAATTCGGCAAGCGATGCCTTGAGTACCTTACCCACTAGCTGAGCCTCTTGCGGTCCCAGCTCGAGCTTTTTAATTCCTTTTTTAATAAATATCTCAAGCGCATCCGGAATTGATTCTCCAAATTTCAAGAGGATGTTTCCGACTAACCCATCACATAAAAAGATATCAGCCTGGGCAGCAAGTATATCGCGACCCTCAATATTGCCGATAAAATTCGACTGCGATTTCAGCTCTTTAAACGCTTCTTTAAGATCTTCTGTACCCTTCTGTTCTTCTTCACCAACATTCAGCAAGCCTACTTTGGGATTCTCGATATCCATGATTTCCTGGACAAAAATCGTAGCCATCTTGGCAAACTGAACATACATCTCGGGACGCACTTCAAGGTTTGCTCCTACATCCACAAGCAGGCGCACTCCTTTAACTGTGGGATATACCGATGCAATCGTCGGTCGGCTTACCCCCTCCAGCTTCCCCAGCATAAATGTAGATGCTGCAAGCAGCGCACCGGTATTACCGGCACTTACAAAAGCATCGCATTTACCGGCCTTGTGCATGCCCACGCCCGTAACGATCGATGACTTTTGCTTCGTCTTAACGGCCTGGGCAGGGGATTCATCCATGCCAATAATTTCCGGAGCATGCTGCACTAAAAGACGCTTCTGATCATACTCCCGACCATCAAGTTCATCATTGATGATATCTTCAGGGCCGATAAGAACAATGGTTAATTCATTATCTTCTTCCATCGCCTGTATAGCCCCTTCTACCGGACTTTTGGGATAATGGTCGCCCCCTACGGCATCTACTGCAATGATCATGAAAAGGAATTTAGAGTTGAATTACTTAGTTACGTCGATGATTTGCCGGCCTCGGTAATGACCGCACTCTTTGCAGACGTGATGGTAACGGTGCAGGGCTCCACAATTTTGACATTCAGCGAGCGTCGGCTCACCAATCTTATGATGTGAGCGCCGCTTCTGGGTACGTGATTTTGAATGTCTTCGTTTAGGATGTGCCATTATGTTCTATAATCGTGTTTCTGTTAATTCTTAAGTTCTTTCAATTTTTCCCAGCGCGGATCCGCCATTTCCGAGTCCTCATCTTCTTCCTTGAGGTCGCCAAACTTCTTGGTCTCGAAGTTTTTAGGCTTTCCTTCATCATCAAGGAATTTCGGATGTAATTTTTTTATAGGAATATTCAGGAATATTGTATCCCGGACTTCATCTTCAACACTCAGCGTGTTACTTGAGAAATTAAATCGGCGTATAGCCCCGTTTTCGTCCTCCTTCTCTTCCTGAACGTCAACCTTGAATACAACCTGATAATCCGATTCAATGGGCTGTATATAATGTTCCAGAGAACGATCGCATTCCAGCTCCACGTCAGAATCAACATGGAAGTCAACGCGAATAAAATGCAGGGTTCGATAGAACAGTAAATCTACATTACCGCCTCTAAAGGTATAGGGTGACAAGTCAAGTTCATCTTCACCCAATTCCACCGTCCGCCGACTTTCGCCGTCGGGGATTTCCACTATGTTAAATTCAAGTTTTGACATATCCGCAATAGTTTCCAAAAATATGAATAATTGGATTTACCTGCAATCAATTAAACAGTCCAAAAAGACGCTGCTCAATAAGTTCAATAATGCGCCCCAAATCTTCTTTATTGTTCACAAAATCGAGATCGTCTGTATCGATTATCAGCTTTTCATGTGGATAACGCTGGATCCAGTCCTCATATAACTGGTTAAGTCGTTCGAGATATTCAATGCGTATGGTGTTCTCATAGTCGCGGCCGCGCTGCTGAATCTGCTTGACCAGCGTAGGAACCTGCGCGCGCAAATAAACCAATAAGCTGGGGGCTTCCAGGTAGTTGGTCATCTCCCGAAAAAGAGCTTCATAATTCTGAAAATCCCGATCACTCATCAGGTTCATCTGGTGCAGGTTCTTTGCAAAGATCTCCACATCCTCATAAATCGTACGGTCCTGAACAAACCGTCCCTCCTGCTCCAGCATATGCTTCTGATGACGAAACCGACTGGACAGAAAATAAATCTGCAGGTTAAAGCTCCAGCGACGCATATCGTCATAAAAATCCGAAAGGTATGGATTGTCATCCACCGACTCATAAAAAGCCTTCCAGCCAAAATGCTTAGCCAGCAAACCCGTGAGTGACGATTTACCCGCGCCGATGTTACCGGCTACGGCAATAAATTTGAGATCGTCATTTTCGGTCTTCTCTTCCAAATGCTTTTTAATCTCCTCGTTCATACCCTATTTCTTTCCAAGTAGTTGATACATTTCTTTTTTATAGTTCTCCACACCGGGCTGGTTGAACGGATTCACTTCCAGGCAGTAGCAATAAACCGCGGTAAGCAACTCATAATAATAGATAAATTCCCCGACCGTCTCGGCATTAAGCTTAGAAAGAGTAATCACCACACTCGGCACACCACCGTCAACATGCGCTTGCAACGTTCCCTCAAAAGCCCGGCTGTTGATATGATGAAAAGTTTGTCCGGCCAGGTAATTCAGACCATCATTGTCACCCTCAATTTCCTCTACCGTCGGGCTATTTACTACTTTATCAACAGTAATAAAGGTCTCCATCATATTACGCGTGCCGTCCTGCATAAACTGACCCAGACTATGCAAATCTGTCGAGTACGATGTTAAGACAGGAAACATACCCTTATGATCTTTGCCTTCGCTTTCTCCCAGCAGCTGTTGCAGCCAGCCGCCTATAGCGCGCAGCTGCGGCTCGAAGGAAGTTATAACATCCACCGTTTTACCCTGCTCATACAATGCAAACTTGGCCGCCGCATACTCCAAAATCGACTGGGGATCTTTTTCCAGCTTTTCATATTCCGAAACAGCCCCATAAAACAGGGTCCGGATATCCACGCCGGCAACAGCAATAGGCAGTAACCCAACCGGAGTCAAAACCGAAAATCGACCACCTACATCATCGGGAATCACAAATTTTCGATATCCGTGTGCCTCAACTAACGTGTTGAGAGCCCCGCCTTCTTCGCTGGTGGTACAGATAATGCGATCTGAAAGGTCATCGAGATACTGCTCGCTCATCCATTTGCGCAGCACTCGGAACGAGAGCGCGGTTTCCAGCGTGGTACCTGACTTGGAGATCACATTCAGATATACGCTTTTCGACCTACCCTCATCGGTGGGTTTTTCCAGATAGGCAATCAGATCCTGAAGATAGCTTCCACTCATCTGGTGGCCGGCATACAAGATCTCGGGCCCTTCATCCCCAAAAAAAGAAGATAACGCCTCAATAACCGCACGAGCCCCAAGGTAGGATCCTCCAATACCACAGACGATAAAAACATCGGCTTCCTCCCGGATACTTGCGGCCAGCCGGTCGATATGTTCCAGCTCCGCGTCATTGGGATCCTCCAGCAGATTGCGCCACCCCAGCCATTCATTACCTTTGCCATTCTTATCTTTCACCTTTTCATATGCATCGCGTGCCTTGCTGAGCGCTCCTTCAAATTCCTTATCCGATAAAAAACTTTTTACCCTGCTAATGTCTTGAGTAAGCATTTGCCTGTTTTGTAAACGTTATCTTTGAATTATTACAATATTCTGTACGGCATTTTTTTCAGGGATTATAAAACCCGAATAATCATACAAATTCAAATAAATTTTAAATTGAGCTCTTGGCACCCCACATGCCGACGGGATATCAAGGACCTTGAAAAACAAGGCCCCAATATAGGCATTTATAAGAAGTTCGTAAGTCGAATTAGCTCAAAAATGTTGTGGAGAAGGTGCTTGCAGACAGGTATATTACGCAATGCTGATTTTTAGGATTTCAGCCCATGCTTGTTGATGGGATAACCTAAATCCAAAATCTTTATACCTCGGTACATGATTGATACCCAGCTCAAAAAAGCCACAAACTTTAAGCGTAAGCACAAAAAAACGCTCAAGGAAATTACCCGTCCCGTTTCAGGTGACCTGACCGAGTTTCGTTCATTTTATAAAAAAGCATTGCGCACCGATGTTTTTGTACTCGACCAGATTGTGCAATACCTGTTGCGTCAAAAAGGTAAAGAAATTCGTCCCACCCTGGTATTTATGTCAGCCCGCCTTTTCGGCGATGTTACCGAACGCAGCTACGTGGCAGCCACCATGATAGAGCTGCTTCATACGGCTACCCTTATTCACGATGACGTAGTGGATGATGCGGAGGTGCGAAGGGGTTTTCTGAGTATCAACAAAGTTTGGAAAAACAAAGCCAGTGTTTTGCTGGGCGATTTTCTGCTTTCCAAAGGTCTGTTGACGGCGCTGGATCATGATGAATTCAAATTGCTTAAAGTACTCTCGGAAGCCGTTAAGAAAATGAGCGAGGGCGAACTGCGTCAATTTAAAGCGGCCCGCCTCTTTAATATGGACGAGGAGTACTATTTTAAGGTGATATCGGAAAAAACAGCCAGTTTAATTGCTGCCTGCTGTCAGTGCGGGGCGATTTCCACCACCGATGATGAGGATTTACATGAAAGAATGTATGATATCGGCATGTGTACCGGCATTGCGTTCCAGATTCGGGATGATCTTTTCGATTATGGTGTGGATGATATCGGGAAGCCCAAGCGTAACGATATTCAGGAGCGAAAAGTCACCCTGCCTTTCATCAAAGCGCTGGATAATGCTTCCTTTACTGAAACGGTTCGAATGCGTCACCTGATGAGAAAGCGCAAAAAAAGTCAGTCCGAAGTCGATGAGATTGTGCAGTTCGTTCATAAAAAAGGCGGTATGAAGTATGCGCGGTCTATCATGGATGATTACGCCGGTAAGGCATTGGAAAAGCTTTCTACCCTGCCCGACTCCAGCGACCGCCAGGCATTCGAGGATCTGATTAACTTTATTATTGAGCGCAAAAAATAGCCTCCCCTCTGCATGGAGATCAGCGATCTGAAACCACCTGTACTCTTTATTTCCGACGTACACCTAGGGGGCTTTTCGGAACAGAAAAATCGACGTATAGAAGCGGATCTGGTTCAGCTGATCAATTATTGCCAGCGCAATCAGATTCAACTGGCGATTCTCGGCGATCTTTTTGATTACTGGATGGAATACCCGGATTACGTTCCGAAAATCGGACAAAGGCTGCTGAACCGATTTAAAGATTACAATCGTAAAATGGGTCCGACGCTTTACATCACGGGGAATCACGACAACTGGACGAGAGAACATTTCACAGATTTCGGGTTCTTACTCAAACACGAACAGGTGGAACTCACATTTAACGAGACCACTCTTATGGTACTCCACGGCGATGGACTCAAAGATCCTGAGCTGCAGCTACAGCGACCCCGCATGCACCGGCTGCTGCGAGATTCCCGATTTATAGATACCTATCAAAAAATATTTCCGGCCAAGCTGGGAATCAGGCTGATGAAATACTTTTCCAAGCTGACCCGGATGCTGGAATGGAACCCAAACGACACAGCTAAGTTAAATAGGTGGGCACGGCGGCAATTAAAAGCAACAGATCTTGACGTTGTCATTTGCGGACACGATCATATTCCACGAAGGAAACAATTTACTTTCGGAACCTATATAAATTTGGGTACCTTTTATCGCCATAAAACCATGGCGCTTTATAATAATGACGCTATTTCCCTCGTTTGTTGGGAGTCGGGCACCCAGTCCCTTAAAAAATTCGATGCCAAAGACTTATAGATGAGTAACTCAGATTTTGACAATGACATGGATCGGTATTTTAACGATCCGGAATATCGACGGCAAAAAGCCAACGAAAATAATCACAAATATCAGAAAACGGATTCCAATACCTCTAAGGGTAATCCACGTGGCAGAAAAGAGCTTTTCAAATGGATCGGTATTGTTGCCGGTATTCTGATTATTTTTGCAACCGGTTTTACCATTTATCTGTTCCAGGGGCTCCCCTCCATACAGGATCTCGAAAATCCACAGACTGCTATTGCTTCGGAGCTTAAAAGTCGCGACGGAGTGGTGCTGGACCGATACTATACCGAGAACCGAACCTATGTCCCCATAGAAGAGATTTCTCCACATGTCATCGATGCGCTCATTGCCACCGAGGATCATCGTTTTTATAAGCACTGGGGCATTGATATGATTCGTACACTGGCGGTACCCTGGCACCTGCTGAACGGCCGCATTCAGGGTGGATCCACCATTACCCAGCAGCTCGCAAGAAATCTCTACAAAAAAATTGGCCGCGAGTTTTCTATTATCCGTAAGCTGCGTGAGATGATCACCGCTGTTCAAATCGAGCAGAACTATACCAAGCGCGAAATTATTGAGATGTACCTGAACACGGTGGAATTTCCCAACAGCGCGTTTGGGATCGAATCCGCAGCACAGACCCATTACGGAAAACAAGCCAAAGATCTTACGATATCGGAAGCCGCCACGCTGGTTGGTTCGCTTAAGGGTGTTTACTTGTATAATCCGCGTGTGAATCCCCAAAACTCCAAAAACAGACGCAACACGGTTCTGTACCTGCTGAATAAGCGAGGCTTTATCAGCGATGCCGTATACAATAAGCTGACAAACGAACCGATCGCCCTGGATTATCATCCCCCCTCGAAAGCAGGACAGGAAAGCCGTTACTTTGGGGAGTATGTGCGACAAAAAGTGCAGGAATGGACCAAAGAAAACGGTTATGACCTTTATACCGATGGCTTGACTATCTATACCACCATCGACTCCCGGATCCAGCGCTATGCTGAGCAGGCCCTGCGTACAAAACTTGATTCGCTGCAGACCATTTATGAATGTGAATGGACCACGGGTAATGCTCCGATATCCGCATGTAAAGAGGCAATTGACAGAGGCCAATACATGAAGCGCTTCTGGAAGAAATATCCCGGCTTTCTCAAAGACTTTATCCGAGAGACCGATCGATATAAAAACGCTTTCTCGAAGTATGATACCGATCAGGAATCGGTGGTATTCGATAAATTGATGTCCGACTCTGCCTTTGTTGACTCGGTTAAACGGGCTAAAACCCGACTCGAGGCAGGCTTTACCGCCATCGATCCTAATAACGGAAACATTCTGGCCTGGGTGGGCGGATCCAATTACGGAAATGTTCAGTACGATCACGTCTATCAATCGAAGCGCCAGGCGGGCTCGACCTTCAAACCTTTTGTTTATTCCGTAGCCATAGATAATGGTTACAAACCGTATCACAAATTTTCCAAGTATCCTAGTGTCTTTTATAATCGGTCGGGCAAAGCCTGGAAACCAAAAGATCCGCATATTCCTTCCGGCCCTGAGATGGTGCCCCTGCGACAGGCCCTGGCCCGCAGCCTGAATAACGTGACCGTACGCCTGCTGCCCGAGCTGGCCGGACATCCCAACACAACCAAGCTGGAAGATCTTGAGCCTGCAGCACGCAAGATCAAACAAATGGCCTCTAACCTCGGCATCGATATGTCCAATACGCCTCCCTACCCCTCTATCGCTTTGGGAACGGCAGAAGTATCATTGCTTGAGTTAGTGAGTGCTTATACCACATTCGCCAACCAGGGCGTGCATGTGGAGCCTATAGCCATTACCCGTATCGAAGACAAAGAAGGTAATGTGATCAAAGAATATCATCCGGAATACGAAAGTGAGGTCATCAGTCCCGAAACGGCCTACATGATGGTTGATATGATGCGCGGCGTAATCCGGGGCGGCGAAGGATATTATGGTACCGGCGTACGACTGCGTAATGTATATGGCGTTCGCCAGGATATTGCCGGCAAAACCGGTACTACGCAAAACAGCGCCGACAACTGGTTTGTGGCTATGACCCCCCATGTTGTAATGGGAGCCTGGGTGGGCGGGGAAAATCGTATGATCCGGTTCCCCACCGATCTGGATTACACCATCGGGCAGGGTGCGCGTTCCGCTTTACCCATCGTCGGTAAATTTATAAATCTGGTACAGGATGATCCCAAAGCACCCTGGAGTTACGATTCCTTCCAGAAGCCGCCGGGATTTGTGATGCCCCAGGATCCCGACAGCGCTGAGGGCCGGAATACCGGAACCGGACGTATCGGCTGGTAAACAGCAACAGGAATCTGCACTTTTTTAGTGCCAATAGTTTGTTATAATTGTGCAAACTAAATCAATTACGGGATTAGTATATGCATGGTTATCTGTTAATTGGGCTATTGACACTGGCCATTCTGTTTATCATTTACGGAACAGCACGGTTGAAGCTCCATCCCTTTTTGGTGCTGTTGATTGTTGCCATTGGAATTGGCCTGTTATCCGGACTTTCCGGTGAAGAAACAATATCGGCCATCACGGATGGATTTGGGAGTACCCTTGGTTCCATTGGAATTGTTATAGCAGCTGGTACTATCATTGGCTCATTACTGGAAAAAAGTGGAGCTACAAGAGTCATTGCCGATCGCATTATTCACTGGGTGGGAAAGGCACGTTCTGCCTTAGCGATGAGCCTCACCGGTGCGGTGGTCTCCATTCCGGTATTTTGTGATTCCGGGTTTATCATTCTTGCCCCGCTAAATCGATCCCTCGCCTCCGAGGCCGATAAATCATTAGCTACTTATGCTGTGGCATTGAGTATGGGACTTTACGCTACGCACGTATTTGTACCTCCTACGCCTGGCCCCATTGCTGCAGCCGGGACTCTTCAGGCTGATATTGGATCAGTCATCCTGCTTGGGCTGGTAGTAACCATTCCCGTTATCTTTACAACCTATCTTTTTGCTAATTATATTGGAAGTCAGATTTATATTGATCCTGATGAGCATCATTTTGAAAATAACGAATCAGAACTGCCGGACGAAAAACCGGGATTTGGTACGGCCCTTTTGCCCATTCTCTTACCGATGTTGCTCATCGCTCTGGGATCTGTAGCCAGCCTGCCGGCGAAACCGTTTGGAGAGGGATGGATTGCTGATAGCATCAATTTTCTGGGCAACCCTAATATGGCTCTTATTTTGGGCGTACTCCTGGCCTTCCGTACCATTCAAAATAAAACCCCCAAAGTTTACAGCGATTGGATTGGCGAAGGATTAAAAAGTGCCGGAACAATCATATTGATAACTGGCGCCGGCGGGGCCTTCGGGAGCGTGTTGCGTGCCACAAACATCGGAGATTTTCTTGGCCAGACCCTTGCTGCCTGGAATATCGGGATTTTTCTTCCATTCCTGATTGCGGCCGCTCTTAAAACGGCCCAGGGTTCATCAACTGTATCCATCATCACCACGGCTTCAATCATGGTTCCTTTGATGCCCGGTATAGGATTGGCATCGGGATTGAGACCACCATTGGTAACCCTTGCTATTGGAGCCGGGGCTATGACCGTATCACATGCCAATGACAGTTTCTTCTGGGTGGTAAGCCAGTTTTCCGGGATGGAGGTATCGGAAGCTTACCGTTTGCAAACCTTGGGTTCTGCCGTAGCCGGCTTCACCGGCATGGGAATGGTCTTTCTATTGAACTTATTCTTAGTATAATCCAATAAAAAAAGCAGCCCCGTAATGAGACTGCCTTTAAAAAAAATTCGAAACATCTGCTGGATTACTGAGTTTTTACCCCGACGTTAGCAGATAATTTGATTCGGTTTTCGGCTCGCTTCAAAGCTTTACGTGCACGCTCTTTGTTGATTTCAGGATCATCCATTTCCAGACGCTCCTGTGCTCGCTCTTTGGCTTCTTTGGCACGCTCCACGTCGATTTCCTTGACCGGTTCTGCGGCCTCAGCCAATAGCGTAAGCTTGTTATCCACGACCTCTACAAAACCGCCGGTGACTGCAAATTGTTGCTCTTCGCCGGTAGCTTTACGCACCAGTATATCACCGATTTCGAGAGTGGATATAATATTGGCGTGCAATGTCTTTACTTCAAAACTGCCCAATTCGCCGGGCACGCGAACGCCCGTGGCTTCCTCATCTAGGAGGGTTCCTTCGGGCGTTAAAATCTGAGCTTTAAACGTAGTCATTATTACCTCTATTCTGCGGCTTCAGCTTCTTCTTTAGCCAGGAGTTCCTCTCCCTTCTCTTCAGCTTCTTCGATGGTTCCAACCATGTAGAAAGCATTCTCGGGAAGATGATCAAGCTCACCGTCCAGAATCTTCTTGAAGCCTTTTACCGTGTCTTCAATTTTGATGTATTTACCGGGCTGTCCGGTAAACTGCTCTGCCACAAAGAATGGCTGACTCAGGAAACGCTGAATACGACGGGCACGAGCCACAGTCGTTTTGTCTTCATCAGACAGCTCATCCATACCCAGAATAGCGATAATGTCCTGCAGATCTTTGTACTTTTGAAGGATCTCAATCACAGATTGTGCCGTTTGGTAATGCTCTTTTCCAACGACGTGGGGATCCAGAATTCGTGATGAGGAGTCCAGCGGATCCACAGCCGGATAAATACCGATCTGCGTCAGTGCACGACTCAATACCGTAGTAGCATCGAGGTGAGCAAAGGTCGTTGCGGGAGCCGGGTCAGTCAAGTCATCCGCCGGTACATAAACAGCCTGTACCGAAGTAATGGAACCACCCTTGGTTGAAGTAATACGTTCCTGCAGATCACCCATCTCGGTAGCCAGTGTCGGCTGATAACCGACAGCCGAAGGCATACGTCCCAGCAGGGCTGATACCTCGGAACCGGCCTGGGTAAATCGGAAAATATTGTCAATAAAGAGCAGGATATCCCGGGAAACTTCTTCACGGAAATATTCAGCGAGCGTCAGCCCTGAAAGTGCTACACGAGCCCGAGCTCCCGGGGGCTCATTCATCTGTCCAAATACAAAGGTAGCTTTTGACTCTTTGAGGGCATCCATGTCTACCTTCTCCAGATCCCACTTTCCGCTTTCGTAGGCTTCCTTAAATTCTTTGCCATAGTCGATAATATCGGCTTCGAGCATTTCACGCAGCAGGTCGTTCCCTTCACGGGTACGCTCACCCACACCGGCGAAAACCGAAAGACCACCGTGACCTTTGGCAATATTGTTAATCAATTCCTGAATAAGAACCGTTTTTCCTACACCGGCACCCCCAAACAGACCGGTTTTACCACCTTTGGCATATGGACAAAGCAGGTCAATAACCTTGATACCGGTTTCAAGCATTTCGGTAGAGGTTGCCAAATCTTCGAAGTCCGGCGCCGGGCGGTGGATGGGATAACTACGATCTCCCTTCGGAGGTTCAATACCATCAATAGGTTCTCCCACTACATTAAAGACACGTCCACGGATATCTTCACCTACGGGCATAGAAATCGGGGATCCCGTGTTGATCACTTCGGTATCCCGAACCAATCCGTCGGTTGAGTCCATGGCAATCGTTCGCACGCGGTTTTCGCCGAGATGCTGGGCAACTTCCAGATAGAGTTTCGATTTATCTTCTCGTTCAATATAAAGTGCATTTAGCACCGGGGGAATGTCACCCTCATCAAAATCGACATCCACAACCGGACCAATCACTTGTGCAACGGTTCCTTTCTTCATTATCTATATTCGATTGTAAGTTTTGATAATTCCTTTTGAAAAAGAGAAATGTTCCATGTTTCTGGAAGCGGCAAAAGTTAGCAGTTTTACCGAGAAAAGGCAAAAGGAATAATCCTATTCTTTGAATATGATTGCGCTGAAAAGGACCAAAGAAGTGCCGCGTTGCCGGTCGCCCTTTCTCCCAATCCCACTTTAGAACCGGCCTCAGTACATATCCTCCCGAGCAAAGGGGAAATCCTCCGACAGATCTCATTATCTATTAGCAACTCCCCTGCTAATCCCGTATTTTTTACAACCTGCGAAACCAATTTTTTATCGGTTATAACAATATGTTTGACATAGCATAGTTGAACTATATAGTTGCGTTGCGCCGCAGCGGTTTTGCTGTATTACTGAAAGTTTAATTTAAAATCGGATATTGCATTGGAAACTGAAGCATCTGCACGTTCTATAAGCATAGAAATACTAATAGATTTTGATGAAAATGGATATTTAGATTACTCGGCCGCTGATGAACTGGATCCGCGGGATCGTGCTGAAGTGCGAGAATATGTGCAAAATATTTTACGACGCCGCTCTTACCTCGACTTTTTGATTGATCAGTTTTCCAATGTCAAAATCGAGGAGATGAAATCCAGCCTTAAAAACATTCTTCGGCTGGGCGTTTATGATATGGTGTTTATGGACAGCACACCCGATTATGCAGCAATTAACGAATCGGTGGAAATTGCCAAATACTCCCTGGGATCACGCACCGGAGATCTGACCAATGCCATCCTCCGGAATCTGCAGCGTGATATTGAAAACCTGCCCAAACCGAATTTCGAAGATCGCACCAAGCTGGTAGCAACCACTTTCTCGCATCCCGAATGGCTGGTCAAACGATGGACCAACCGCTTTGGCGAACGCGAAGCCTTCCAGCTGATGCAGGCCAACAACAAGCGCCCGAATTACTTTGTTCGCGCCAATAATCTGCGTACCAAAACCGAAAATTTTAAGCTGCGGATGACCAAGCACGACATCCCTTTCAAGGAGAGTGACTGGCTGCCGGGCTACTTCGAGGTGGATAGCGTAGCTCCTTTCATTTCCAAGGGATGGCTCAACAAAGGATTTTGCCAGGTACAGGATATCGCTGCCGGTTTTGCGCCGTACCTGCTTGACCCGCAGCCAGATGAACACATTATCGATCTCTGTGCTGCCCCGGGAACCAAAAGTATCGTTATGTCGGACCTGATGAACGGGGAAGGCGATATTCTGGCCGTAGACATTTCTTCGGAACGGCTGGATAAACTTGCCGAAAGCGCTCTCTCATATAATGCAGAAAATATTCGCGTGCGTCGTGCCGATGCCACCGAACTTGAGGTTGAGGAAAAAGCTGACGGCGTTCTTTTGGATGCGCCCTGTACCGGAACAGGAGTACTGAGCAAACGTGCCGACCTTCGCTGGAAACGGGATGAGGAATCCCTGAAAAATGCTGTAGAACTGCAGGCCAAACTGCTTGACTCAGCCGCCAAAATGGTAAAACCCGGCGGTCGTCTGGTTTACAGCACCTGCTCGATTGAAGAAGAAGAAAACATGGAGCAGGTTATGAATTTTCTGGATCGCCATGATAATTTTGAGATGCAATCGGTGGAAGGCTACGTGCCGGATGAAGTGATCGACCATGGCGGACTGGCTTACCAGACCTTTCCGCATAAGCATCACTGCGACGGACACTTTGGTGTACTGTTGAAGCGAACGGCCTAATGGTTTTTTGGTTAATTCGTTGGTAGTTATTGGTTGGTAGTATTTCTATTAGCCAATAACTGCTGACATTGTTTTAACCACAGAGTTGCACCTAGTTTTTTTATTTGCTGTGCGACTCTTCAGTTAAATGTCGTAGCCAATAAAAGCGATTTAGTAAACCACTCAATATCTTCTTTCCTTTTTCATATCTTCGTACCATTACCGAAATTTAAACATCAACTTGTAAAACGCGTATTCAGTAATTTTGGATAAATCGACCGCCCTTCAGGACATTCCCAAACATTTTGATCCCGGAAGTATCGAAGATAAATGGTATAGCTTCTGGGAAGACAACGGCTTTTTTCATTCCGAACCGGATGACCGTGAATCCTACACCGTAGTCATCCCTCCGCCCAACGTCACCGGCGTGCTTCATATGGGACATATGCTCAACAACACTATTCAGGATGTGCTGGTGCGCAGGGCGCGTATGCAAGGGAAAAATGCCTGCTGGGTACCCGGAACCGATCACGCTTCCATTGCTACCGAAGCCAAGGTCGTACAGAAGCTTCGCAAAGAAGGAATCACCAAGGCGGATCTCACAAGAGATGAATTTTTAGAACACGCATGGGAATGGACCGAAGAGCACGGAGGAATTATTCTGCAACAGCTGCGAAAGCTGGGCGCCTCTTGTGACTGGGAACGGACCCGGTTTACTCTGGAAGACGATCTGTATGAGGCAGTTATAGACTGCTTCATTGAACTCTACGAACGCGGGTACATTTATCGGGGCAAGCGCATGATCAACTGGGATCCAGAAGCCCAAACGGCCCTTTCCGATGAAGAAGTTATTCACCGGGAAGTACAGTCGAAGCTTTATCATGTGCGCTACAAAATTAAAAACAGTGACGATTATGTGACCATTGCGACGACCCGTCCCGAGACTATCCTGGCCGATACGGCGGTTTGCGTCCACCCCGATGATGAACGCTATCAGGATTTAATCGGAAAAACGGCCATTATTCCGATAGTGGAACGCGAAGTTCCGATTATTGCCGATGAATATGTGGATATGGAATACGGGACCGGCTGCCTAAAAATTACTCCCGCTCACGACGAAAATGACTATAACATTGGCCAGAAGCATGATCTGGAAATTATCGACATGCTCAATGCCGATGGTACGCTAAGCGATGCGGCCCAATTTTACGTGGGCGAAGATCGCTTTGATGCCCGCGAGCTTATTATTAAAGATCTGAAGAAAGCCGATCAGCTGATTGATGTCGAAGAGATGACCAACAAGGTGGGCTTTTCGGAACGCACTGATGCCGTCATTGAGCCGCGCCTGTCGCTGCAATGGTTTTGCAAGATGGATGAGCTGTCGAAACCGGCTCACGAAAACGTGATGAACGATAACATACAGTTCCATCCGGCCAAGTTTAAGAACGAATACAACCACTGGATGGAAAACATCCGAGACTGGTGTATATCGCGTCAGCTTTGGTGGGGGCAGCGTATTCCTGCCTGGTATTTTGGGGATGGCAAAGATGATTACGTCATTGCCAAAACCGAAGAAAAAGCCATTGAAAAGGCTCGGGAAAAGTCTGGTATTGACTCGTTAACCAAAGACGATATTCGCCAGGACGAAGACGTACTGGATACCTGGTTCTCTTCCTGGCTGTGGCCGATCACTGTTTTTGACGGATTCAAGGATCCCAACAACGAGGAAATTAACTATTACTACCCTACCGACGACTTGGTAACCGCACCGGAAATCATGTTTTTCTGGGTCGCCCGAATGATTATTGCCGGTTACGAATTCCGCGGTGAAAAACCATTCAGCAACGTTTATTACACAGGAATCGTCCGTGACAGCCAGCGTCGCAAAATGTCGAAATCACTGGGCAATTCGCCGGATCCCATCAAGCTGATGGAAGAATACGGTACCGACGGCGTCCGCGCAGGCATGCTATTCTCATCACCAGCTGGTAATGACCTGCTGTTTGAGGAGCAGCTTTGCGAACAGGGGCGGAATTTTGCCAATAAAATTTGGAATGCCTTCCGCTTCCTGACTATGAATCGCGAAGAAGGCAAAGAATATACTACCGAACTCCAGATTGATGAGAACAACCTGGTCGACCGGTGGATGCTCTCACGACTGCATCAGACCATTGATGCGATCAACCAAGATATGGAAGCCTTTCGAATCAACGAGGCGCTGCACAAAATTTATTCCCTGATCTGGGATGACTTCTGCGACTGGTATATTGAACTGATCAAGGCTGACGAGCCCGGCGCCAACATTCCCAAAGATAAACTGGCCCTTGGGTTCAATTTCTTCGAACAGCTGATGAAGCTGCTGCATCCCTTTATGCCCTTTATTACCGAAGAAATCTGGCAACATATCCGGGACCGCGACATAGATGAAGCCATGATCATAGCCCCCTGGCCGGAGTTCGATGAATCAAGCGTTTCGGAAGCGGATCAACAGTTGTTTAATAATATCCAGCGTATAATCTCGGCTATCCGCAATATTCGGGCGGAGTTTAACCTGAATCCCAAGGATGAAATCGATCTGTTAATTAATGCCAAAAATGCCGAGGCCGCTGAAGCACTTTGCAATAACGAATGGATATTCCGCAAGCTGCAGGCCATCGGCTCTTATGAGGTAGATGTAGATCTTAAGAAACCCGAAACCTCAGCCTCAGCCGTCATCGAGGGCAGTGAAATTTTTGTACCGTTGAAGGGCTTAATCGATCTTGAAAAAGAACGCGAACGCATCGAGAAAGAAATCGACCGGCTGGAAGGATTTCTGAAGTCGATCAAGGGCAAGCTTAACAACGACGGATTCGTTAATAATGCTCCGGAAGATGTTGTTCAGCGTGAACGCGATAAAAAAGAAGACACCGAAACAAATTTACGTAAACTAAAAGATATTTTAGCTGAACTGAATTAACCGCAGAGAACGTAGAGGGAATCACAGAGTAATTTAAACTTTCTCTGCGAAACTCTGCGAAAACCTTTGCGTCCTCAGTGGTAAAGATTTTCTATTTATGCCGAAAGAACCGGACTTTATACATGATTTAAATGATCAGCAGAAACGTGCCGTACGTCACTCCGAAGGTCCCCTGCTCATTGTGGCCGGGGCCGGCAGTGGTAAGACACGCGTGCTTACCTATCGAATCGCCTATCTCATTCACCAACAAAAAGCGGATCCCAATGAAATTCTGGCGCTGACCTTTACCAACAAGGCCGCCAAAGAGATGAAAGAACGCATTCAGGAACTGATCGGCGAAGAAGCTAATCGGCTTTGGATGGGCACGTTTCACTCGGTATTCTCTAAGATTTTGCGTTTTGAGGCGGAAGAAATTGGTTTCACTTCAAACTATTCCATTTACGATACCGAGGATTCCAAAAACGCGATCAAACAGATCCTGAAGGAACAAAACTACGATCCCAAAGAGATACGTCCGCGTATCATTCAGCGCCGAATCAGTGACGCCAAAAATGAGCTGATCTATCCCGACGAATACAACGAAAAGTTTGTCCACAGCACACTCGACGATATTACAGCCAAAATCTATCGTATTTATGTGGACCGCCTGAAGCAGAACAATGCAATGGATTTTGATGATCTGCTGATTAAGCCGATCGACCTCTTTCATAAAGAGCCGGAAGTACTGGAAAAGTATCAGGATCGTTTCAAGTATATTTTGATTGACGAATATCAGGACACTAACCACGCGCAGTACAAGGTTACCAATATGCTGGCTGAGAAATACGAGAACCTCTGTGTCGTGGGCGATGATGCGCAGAGTATCTATTCCTTTCGCGGCGCCGATATTCGCAACATACTGGATTTTAAAAGTGACTATGAGGATGCCGTTGAGATCCCGCTGGAGCAGAATTACCGCTCTACCAAAGCCATTTTGAAGGCCGCAGATTCCATTATCAAACGGAATTCCAAGCAGCTCGAAAAAACGCTGTGGACCGATAATGACATGGGCGAAACCATCACTGTGCTCGACAATTACGACGAGCGTGATGAGGCCAATCGGGTAGCCAATTATATTCAGGATTTAAAGATGCGCAATGGATACGAGTACAGCGATTTCGCGGTACTCTATCGCACCAACTATCAAAGTCGGGTGTATGAAGAGACTTTTCGTCGTAAAGGAGTTGCCTACCAGCTTGTGGGCGGACTTTCCTTCTATCAACGTAAAGAGATTAAGGACGTGCTGGCCTACCTCACGCTGCTGATCAATCCCGATGACGATACCAACCTGATGCGCATCATCAATGAGCCCAGCCGGGGAATCGGTAACAAATCGATGGCGGATCTGATGCAGCGCGCCCGCAGCACCAATCAGTCGCTTTGGAATGTGCTCGAAAATGTGGAAGCAGCCGACCTGTACAAACCGGCAGAGAACAGCGTTAAGGATTTTGTGGCTATGATCAGGGAACTAAAACAGGATCTGGCCAACGATAAACCGCTGATTGATGTAACCAAGAAACTGCTGGAAAAGTCGGGATATATGAAGTCGCTGGTAGAGGAGAATTCTCCAAAATCAATGACGCGACGCGAGAATATCCTCGAACTGGAAAACGCAATTTCCTACTTCGAGAAAAATAACAGCAACCCAACGTTAAGCGCTTTTCTGCAGGAAATCAGCCTGATTACCGACACCGACAAGTACGACGAAGACAAACCCGCCGTTACCATGATGACGGTTCACGCCGCCAAAGGCCTCGAATTCCCCGTAGTGTTTGTGGTCGGATTGGAAGAGGAACTCTTTCCGGTTGGCAGCCGTGACAAGGAAGACGTCAATATTGAAGAAGAACGCCGCTTGTTTTACGTGGCCATTACGCGAGCCGAAGAAAAACTTTTTTTTAGTCACTGCCGTACGCGGTATAAATATGGCGAAGAACAACGTAAATTGCGCTCACGCTTTCTCGACGAGGTTAGCTCAGATGTAGTGCGAACCGAAACCGGTGCTTCCATTGATCAGGATAAAAGCCGTTTCGCTGAGGACAAAAATAACTCTGCTAATAATGGCAACGGAAGCACACAGATAGAATACGACTGGAAGAAGCCGCTCTATCAGAAGAATAACCAGAACTCCGGATCAACCCAAATCCACTATGACAATCCCGATGAAGATCCGTTTCAGGTGGGAGCCAAAGTCGAGCATAATGTTTTCGGGCCCGGAAAGATCATCAGCCGGACCGGCAAAGGTGAACGCACCAAAGTAGTAGTCTACTTTAAAAACCGGGGACGCAAAACATTGATGCTGCGTGTTGCCAAACTACAAGTGATTGGCTAATATGAGCCCATCAGGTTTCAGTGCATGAATTCGCAAACATTGCTCTCTTTTAAAAACGTACGCCTTGCTTTCTTGCTGGCGCTCTTCGTGGTTGCCGGCCCAGTTGTTGTCCATGCTCAACCCATTCTCGGAGCTCAAAACACAGCTCTGGGTGGTGGAGGTACCGCCTATTTGGGCGGATATGAAGCTACCTTCTGGAATCCGGCAAATCTGATGATCAAAAACAGACCCGGGAACTGGCACGTCGGTATTGGACATCTGGGTACCCTCTATGAACCCGTATTGTCACGCGAAGCGGTCAATGATCAGTTTTTTGATTTTCGGGATTCTTTCTACCCCTACCAGCCGGGTCTCGCTGATATCACCTCTGCACAGCGAAATACAATACTGGAAAATAATTATCCCCGAAGTCGCCAGGTATCCCAGCATCAGTCCCGTTCTGATATCATTCTGGGAGGAGCCCTTTGGCAACGGAATAATGAAGCGTGGTCGATAGTAGCTCGTGCACGATTTGCTTCGCGTATCGAGGTTGGTAGAGGCTGGTATTCCGATGCCTATATTTCCTCCGGCGACAACCAGGTTCGGAATTTCACTCTCACCCAACAAAAAAATTATCTCTATGAACTTGCGGTAGGATATGCGCGAGAGTTTACATTCATTAACGGACTGATTCCCCGGATCAGCAAGCTTTATATCGGTATAGCCCCGAAAATTATATTGGCCGGGCCCAGCTTCGATGCTCGATATAATGGTAACTATATCCGCCCTCAAGACGGCTCAGCTCCCCTATTTACCTCGCGGTTTTCCTATCAGTCAACTGGTGAATATTCCCGAATGACTGCCGATTACTTGGCGTCCGGTGATCCGCAACAGGCCATCAACCGTAATCTTAATAAAAAATTTCGTTTGGATAACACTGGCGTTGGCGTGGGATTTGATTTCGGCTTCACCTACCTGATACCGCTTGGCGACGATATCTCCACGATTGCTGATACTCCCCGGGAAGCTGTTTCCGAGAAATCTCTTCGTATCGCTTTTTCTGTCAATGATATTGGAATGGTGCGATACACCGGTCAACCGCTTTCGCTTACCAATCCGGCCGACACCCTTAGCAGCGGAGCCCAACCCATAAAAGAATCAATGTTCATAGGTTCAGATGGCCAATATCTTACCTATTTTGATTCCGCCGATTCCCTGGCTAATCCTATTGTTACGGCTGGCAATCCCAAAACAAGCTCGATGTCTACGCTTCTGCCCAGCTCCCTTAATGCCGGTATGATGCTTGACCTATCCCGGTTAAAAGTGATGGGCGACCTTACCCTGGGACTCAACAACACCGCCTTTACAACCACGAAACTCGCTATCCATCTTGGCTTGGAAGCTCGTCCCCTGCCCTATCTGCCCATCCGGGTGGGCACACGCCTGGCTTCCGGATTGCCCACTCATTTAGGTATGGGAACCGGCATTGAAACCCGGTATTGGGATCTCAATCTGGGCACTCAAATCATCCTGAGATCCCGTTCGTTTACCACTGAATTTGTCGGCGCTGCCGTCGCCGGACTCCAAATTCATTTGTAACAAATATTGCTATCATGCCAAGCTGTCAATAAGCTCTCCTTATATCATTACAATTTGTTATTTTGCCAGTATCTATGACTAAATGGTAGACGGAATTAGATTGGCTTCTTATTTGCATAACATTGATACAACATTAAAAAACTTTTGATTTTAAATTAATCTGTATATATGAAGAACATCTTCAATAATATGGCCAGCTTTGAGGACTTGGAAGAGCAGTTCGATGATTTTGAGCAAGCGATTCCACTTATGTCCGAAGAGGAGGAAAAGGAATTAACACAATCGGAAATTCCTGAGGAACTGCCCATTCTTCCCTTAAAAAACACCGTATTGTTTCCCGGTGTCGTGGTCCCTATTACGGTTGGACGTGACCGGTCTCTGGCCTTGGTCAAAGAAGCTTATGAATCTGACAAAACCATCGGGGTTGTTAGCCAAAAAAATGAAGAGGATGAAGATCCCGATGCGAATGATCTGTATAATGTGGGTACCGTAGCCCAGATCCTCAAATTGATCAAAATGCCTGATGGCAGCAAAAGTATTGTCATACAGGGAAAGACTACTTTCAAAGTGGAAGAGTATCTGCAAAAAGATCCCTATTTCAAAGCTCAGGTTGAGCCCTACCGACAAGAAATGGATATTGAAGGGGTTGAACTGGATGCCTCCATCCGATCGGTCAAAGAAACGGCTAGCAAGATTGTAAACTTGTCGCCGAACATTCCTTCGGAAGCTTCGGTAGCTATCAACAATATTAGCAGTCCAAATTTTCTGCTGAATTTTATCTCTTCCAACCTGAACGTTTCCACTGCAGACAAACAGGAGGTGCTGGAAATCCAGCCGTTTTCCGAGCGTATGGAGCGGGTCATGGAATTCCTGAATAAAGAGCTGCAGGTTCTGAATCTCAGCGAAGAGATCCGTACCAAGGTTAAGTCGGATATCGACGAACAACAGCGAGACTTTTATCTTCGTCAACAGATGAAGGCTATTCAGGAGGCCCTGGGCGAAGACGGTGAGCAGCAGGAAATCGAGAAGCTTCGCACACGCGCCAAAGAAAAAAACATGCCTGAAGAGGCACAGGAAACGGTTGAAAAAGAACTCACCCGTCTCGAGCGCACACCGAACTCTTCACCCAATTACGGGGTAATCCACAATTATATTGAATGGATTCTGGACCTACCTTGGAATAAGTACAGCGACGACAATCTAGACCTGGAAAATGCCCAAAAGGTACTGGATGAAGATCACTATGGGCTTGAAAAGGTCAAGAAACGTATTATTGAATACCTGGCTGTCCTCAAGCTGAAAAGTGATATGAAAGCGCCCATCCTCTGCTTTTACGGACCTCCCGGCGTTGGTAAAACTTCGCTCGGTAAATCTATTGCCCGTGCCCTGAACCGGAAATTTGAGCGTTTCAGTCTGGGCGGCATTCATGATGAGGCTGAAATTCGCGGTCACCGGCGCACTTATATCGGTGCCCTTCCGGGACGCATTCTGCGATCCATGAAGAAAGCGGAAACCAACAATCCCGTGATGATGCTCGATGAGATCGACAAGGTCGGCTCCGACTACCGGGGCGATCCTACGTCGGCCCTGCTTGAGGTTCTTGATCCTGAGCAAAACGACAGTTTTGCCGATAACTACCTCGAACTTGAATACGATCTCTCCAAGGTATTGTTTATCGCTACGGCAAACTCTTTGGATACGATCCCGGCGCCGCTGCGCGACCGCATGGAGATCATTAATATCAGCGGATATACCCTTGAGGAAAAAACACAGATCGCCAAGGAGCATCTGATGGAAAAACAGATCGAAGAAAACGGGCTGGATGAAGAACAGATTGAAATTACCGACGAGGCTATAGAGAAAATTATCGATGAATATACCCGAGAATCGGGCGTACGATCCCTTGAACGCGAGATCGGATCGGTCTGCCGTGGCGTAGCAGCTAAAATTGCCAAAGGCGAAGTCGAAAAACAGGTTGTTGACGCTGACGATCTGCAGGAATTTCTCGGTAAGCGCAAGTACTTCTCTGAAGTCGCCGAGCGAACCAAAGTGCCCGGTGTTGCAACAGGCCTTGCATGGACCCCTTATGGTGGCGATATCCTCTTTATTGAGGCCAGTGTTTCCAAAGGATCCGGCAAGCTCCATATAACCGGTCAATTGGGTGACGTTATGAAAGAGTCGGCCATGCTGGCTATGTCGTACCTGCGGGCCCATTCCGAGGAACTGAACATTCCGGAAGAGGCTTTCAAATACTGGGATCTGCATATTCACGTACCCAAAGGAGCGGTGCCAAAAGACGGACCGTCGGCCGGCGTTTCAATCTTCTCGGCCGTGGCTTCCATCTTTACACAGCGTAAAGTAAAAGGCACTCTGGCTATGACCGGAGAAATTACGCTACGGGGACTCGTTCTTCCTGTAGGCGGCATCAAGGAAAAAGTGCTTGCGGCCAAACGTGCCGGAATAGAAAAAGTACTGCTTCCCAAGAAAAACGAAAAAGATGTCGAAGAGATTGAAGAAGATGTGCTGGGCGATCTTAAAATCAAATATCTGGAACGTATGGACCCACTTCTGGGTATCGTACTTGAAGACGAACCGGTTAAAGATCCCGCCGAGCGATTTAAAGTGAGCGAGGCTCACAAAGAAAGCAACGGCAAGGAATCTAAAACCAAAGATTCCACTGAAGAAACCATCGTAATGGAATAAAACAGTACGAAACCTCATTTAGGAGCCCGTTTCGAGAGATTCGGGCTCTTTTTATTTAAATATCCGGCAAGGAACCAATGTATTTCAAAGTGAATTGTATTAATAAAGAGTTAAAGTTTAACGAACTACATTATTATGGCTGAAAAACTAGGTAATATTAAAGTCGCGATTTTGGTAACCGACGGTTTCGAAGAAGTAGAATTGACGGAACCTCGCAAAGCATTAGATCGAGCCGGCGCCGAAACACATATCGTTTCGCCCAAAGAGGGCCACCTGGATTCATGGGAGCATAATCACTGGGGAGATCCTTTTGATGTGGATGTCAAACTAAAAGATGCTGTCCCCGAAGAATATGATGCCGTACTCTTACCCGGCGGGGTCCTCAATCCCGATCAGCTGCGCACTATCGATCGTGCGGTTCGATTTGTTGAATATTTTCTGGATCATGACAAACCCGTTGCCGCTATTTGTCACGGTCCGCAATTGCTGATCGAGACCTATCAGCTTAAAGGACGTAAAATGACCTCCTATCACTCTATCAAAACGGACCTGATCAACGCAGGGGCCAGCTGGGTGAATGAGGAAGTAGTGGTAGACAAAAACCTTATTACCAGTCGAAAACCTGACGATATTGGCGCTTTTAATGAAGCATTGATCAAGGAACTCGGAAAACGAGCCAAAAATAATTAGCAAATCACCAGCAATAACTTTTCGACAAAGTCACCTCGATTTATCGGGGTGACTTGTTTATTTTGACGAATCATCCCAAATAAGTTTAGGCATACTTGGAATTTAAAGGACGTATTGTAGAATCAACCGGTCAGTGGTACCTGGTTTCCTATGAAAAAGAGAATCGGCGGGCTACCATAAAATGTCGGCTGCCCGGCCGCTTTCGCCTGGAGGATAATAGCCTGACCAACCCTATCGCCGTTGGGGATTGGGTAAAGTTTACTGTCAACGATGACAATAGCGGAAGCATAACCGAAATCGAAGAGCGCAAAAACTACCTGATGCGCGCTTCCACCCATTATAACTCGGAAAAACAGATATTGGCTGCCAATATCGATAATGCATATGTGGTACAATCTATAAGGCAGCCGAAATTCAAGCAGGGCTTTGTCGATCGGTTCCTAATCACTTGCGAGGCCTACCAAATACCAGCCAGTCTTATCATCAATAAAATGGATCTGGCCAGCGAAAATGATCAGGCTTATGTGGAGTATCTTACCGAGCTCTATGAATCGCTGGGCTATCCCGTTCTCACCACCAGTATTAAACAAGAGGATACAATTGAGGAGCTCCGGGAAGATCTCCGTGACCAAACTTCAGTTTTTGTAGGACCTTCGGGTGTCGGTAAAACGAGCCTTTTGAATCATATCAATCCCAATATCAACCGGGAAGTCGGTGATATTTCTACTTACAATGAGAAAGGGAAACATACCACTACCTTTGCTAAACTCGTCCCCTTGGTTGACAGCGGCTACCTTGTAGACACTCCCGGCATCCGGGAATTTGGACTGGTCAACATTGAACCGTGGGAACTATCGCTCTTTTTTCCGGAAATGCTGGAACCGCGTCAGCATTGCAAATTCAACAACTGTACTCACAGCCATGAACCGGGATGTGGAGTAATTAAAGCTTTTGAAGAGGGTAATATTGATCCCAACCGATACGACTCTTACCTGAAAATTTTGGAATCATTAGAAGAAGATTAATAATTAGAGTATTCCTGCAGAAATTAGTAGTATTGCAGCAACCGTTACGGGGAATCTGATAAATACAACTAAAAAAATTAGGGATATGAAACTTCGTTACCGATCGCTTAAAGTACTGTTAATTTTAGGATTTGTGAGCGTTTGCGCACTTCCGGCACGCGCCCAGGTTGGGGATATCGGCCGTATTCTTCAGGCCAGTACCAATGATGCCAATATTCTGGTGAAAGAATATCTAAAACCTTTTGGCAGCGGCTTCGGTGCCGGACTCAACACGGGATGGACCAATGCCGCTAAACCGCATAAAACACTGGGCTTTGACCTTACCGTATCCAGCGGGTTAGCCGTGGTGCCCTCTGCCGATAAAACCTTTGATATAAATCAAATCGGGCTCCAGGAACTCGAACTCGAAAGCGGTCCGAGCATCCTGCAAACAATTAACGGAGCCGACGACGTACAAACGAGCTCCCTGGCTGCTTATCAGGACATCAATAATGATGGCCAGCAGGAAAAAATTCTGGGCTTCGATATGCCTAACGGCACCGGCTTTGGTTACGTGCCAGCCCCACAGCTCAAACTGGGCGTAGGTATTATCAAGGATACCGAACTGATGCTTCGAGTAGTCCCCAAAGTCAATATTAAGGATTACGGTACCTTTCAACAGTTCGGTGTTGGGGCCAAGCATGGTATCAACCAATGGCTGCCGGGAGGTAAATTGTTGCCGGTCGACTTGTCATTGATGGTGGGATACACCAGTCAAACCCTAACCTCCGATTTTCGACTTACCGGCGAAGATGTGGTTGTAGACCCGAACAATACGGAAAATCCGTATACCAACCAGTCTGAAATTTGGGATGGACAAAAAGCCGAAATTCAGTCTGATGCTTTTACCATTGATGCGCTGGTCGGTAAAACCCTTCCCGTCATTTCCATTTATGGCGGCGTGGGAATCGAAACCTCCAGCCTCTCGATAAGCACACCCGGAACTTATCCTACGATTGGAGAAAATCCGGATTTTCAGAGCGATCCAAATAATGAAAAGCCGCTCATCGTAAAGACCATCGACGAACCCATTGATGTAGATATGGACGGTAAGAACAGCGTTCATGCTTTGGCAGGCTTTCGCCTTCGGTTTGCTATCTTTCACATATCAGCGTCCTATAAACTGGCGAAATATTCTACGCTTAATGCCGGCTTTGGCATAAGTTTCAGATAAGCATTATATCTTTTATGGACAGATTACAAGGGGAATTCGAAAGAATTCCCTTTTTTTATTGAGAGTTAATTTAAAATAATATGCTCTTGAGACAGCAGTAGATATTCTGTCACTTTTTTTCGTATTCTAAAATGAACCTCAATAATTTCACTTCTATTATGAAAAAGGGAATACTTACCGCCGTTGTTGTTCTTATTGCCATAACCGTACAAGCCCAGCATCTTCGGGTTTCTCAAATAGATTTAGCGACTTCCATTGAAAATCGGGAACCGGTAGGTGTCGATACGGTGTTTTCAGCTAATGTAGGTACTATTTTTTGCTTCACACAGATCGATGACGCCTCAGATACCACCCAAATTGAACATGTTTGGTATTACAAGGATCAAGAAAAAGCTGACATACAGCTGGATGTTAAATCGGAAGAATGGCGTACCTGGAGTTCCAAAACAATTCTGCAAGGCTGGACCGGACATTGGAGGGTCATGGTAAAAGGTCCGGAAGGTAATGTACTGGCAACCAAGAATTTCGTCATCCGATAATTGCCCTAATTGGGAATGATCTGTCCCCTTTGGTCCGTTTTATGATCTAATTCAAATTAAAAGTATTTATCGAACAATGGATATTGGTTTTTACGGACTAGGTTTAATGGGGAGCCGAATGGCTCAAAATATATTATCAACGGATGCAGAACTAACGGTGTACAACCGAACGATTTCCAAAGCGGATCCGCTGGCAAAGCAAGGAGCAATCGTTGCAGACTCAGCCGAGGATCTTGCTGCCAGCTCGGATATCCTTTTCACCATGCTCTCAACCCCCGAAGCAGTACGTGATGCCGCTCTTGGCGACGAGGGATTTCTTACTCCAATGCAAGAGGATACTCTCTGGGTTGATTGCAGTACGGTAAATCCCTCCTTTTCAAGAGAAATGCATAAAGAAGCTGAAGAACACGGACTCCGTTTTATGGATGCGCCCGTAGCAGGGTCAACGGCACCGGCCGAATCGGGGGAGCTGTTATTTTTAGTGGGCGGTAATGAAAGCGATCTGGAACAAGCCCAGCCTTATTTTGATGTGATGGGTAAAAAGACGATTCACGCCGGCGAAGTGGGTCAGGGAACATCTCTAAAAATGGTGTTTAACCTACTGCTCGGAGAAGCGATGGCTGCGTTCTCAGAAGGTATGCATCTCGGCCAATCGCTGGGGCTTTCCAAAGAAATGCTGATGCAGGCACTGGTGGGTGCTCCAGTCGTCGCTCCCTTTATTACAGCAAAGCAGAAAAAAATCAAAAACAATGCATATGATCCGGAATTCCCCTTGAAATGGATGCATAAAGATCTGCACCTGGCAGCTCAAAGCGGCTACGAGAGCGGCGCAGCACTTCCCGCAGGCAATGTTATCAAAGAGCTATTTGCACTAGCCGAAAGGGAAGGACGTTCCGAGCAGGATTTCTCAGCCATTTATTCGTTTATTAACGACGAAAAATAGCCGCCCACCCCTGCCAAACTTAGTGGGCATCCAGCCAGTTATCGGCCAATCCCATATCTACTTTCAGAGGAACATCCAATTCGTAGGCGGTTTCCATGAGTTCTTTAAGCTTAGGGGGAACCGTTTCGGCCTCCTCATCCGGTACTTCAAAAATGAGTTCGTCGTGCACCTGGAGTAACATCCGGGTGCCCAGCTCATTGTCTTCGATATAGTTCTGAATGTTAATCATCGCCAGTTTAATAATATCGGCCGCCGTACCCTGTATGGGCATGTTAATAGCCGTTCGTTCGGCAAAAGAGCGCACATTCCAGTTGCCCGAATTAATTTCAGGGATGTACCTCCTGCGTCCCATCAACGTCTTCACATACTCATGCTCCTTGGCAAACTGCTTTGTCTCGTTAATATAGCGCAGAATCCCCGGAAACCGCTCAAAATACTGATCGATCATCTCTTTACCTTCGTCATTACTGATGCCAAGGCGATTGGCCAGCCCGTATGCACTTACGCCGTATGGGATCCCAAAATTAACCTCTTTGGCTTTTCGCCGGTGATCTGAGGTCACCTCATCAATAGAATCGAGATCAAAAATTTCTTTGGCCGTTCGCGAGTGAATATCCTCGTCGTTTCGAAAGGCTTCAATCATATTCTCATCCTCGGCAATGGAGGCAATAACCCGTAACTCTACCTGGGAGTAGTCGGCCGAAAGTAATTTAAAGCCTTCGTCGGCAATAAAAGCCTTACGAATTTCCCTGCCCCGTTCGGTTCGTATCGGAATATTCTGCAGGTTGGGATTGGACGACGACAGCCGGCCGGTAGCAGCCACACTTTGATTAAAATCGGTATGAATACGACCGGTTTCCTCATGAATCAGTTTGGGCAGCGCATCCACATAGGTAGACTTTAGTTTGCTGAGCGCCCGGTACTCCAGAATAAGATCCGGCATCTCATAATCCTGGGCCAGTTTCTTAAGTACCGATTCAGCAGTAGAATATTGTCCGGTCTTGGTTTTCTTGCCGGGAGGCAATCCCATTTTATTGAACATTACTTCACCAAGCTGCTGCGGCGAGTTAATATTGAATTCCGTACCTGCTTTTTCATAAATCTGTTGCTCCAGCTCCAGCAGATCATCCCTAAGCATAGCCGAAAACTCCTCCAGCATCTTCCGGTCGATTAGTATACCGTTCATCTCCATTTTGGCGAGCACTTCCATAAGCGGGAACTCAAGCGTCTCGGCTATCTCATCCAGTTCATCTGCTTCCAGAACATCACTTAAAACCTCATACAAACGCAGCGTGATATCAGCATCTTCACAGGCATATACCCGAATCTTTTCGGGACTTATCTCATCCATCGTTTTTTGGTTCCGGCCGCTGCCAATCAGCTCTTCAATGGGGATAGCTTTGTAGTTTAGATATTCCTGAGCCAGCACATCCATCTTTAACTTCTGATTGGCATCAATCAGGTAACCCGCAATCATGGTATCAAAAGCATCACCCGCTATTTCAAGGCCGGCTCGCTTCAATATCATGTAGTCAAATTTATAATTATGGGCAATCTTCAACGATTGTTCTTCGGCAAAGAGCGGTTGCAAATATTCAATAGCTTCATCCTGTTCAATCCCTCCTTCGACGTTTATCGGTATGTAGTAGGCCACACCCGGCGTAGTAGACAGCGAAATGCCCACCAGTTTATTTTTCATCGGATCTACCCCGTCGGTTTCGGTATCGAAACAGAGGGTTTGAGCCCCGCCTAATTTTTCAACCAACTCCTTGACGTATTCGGGTTTATCAATAAGTTCGTAATTGACGATTTCTTCATCGTAGGAGTCCAGCGGATCCTCTTCCGGAGCTTTCATTTCATCTTTGGCAAAAAGGTCGGCCTGGTTTTCATCGGCAGGCTCCGACTTTTGGGGCCCCGCCTCAACTTCCTCACCCAGATATTTTTTGGTAAGTGTTCGAAACTCCATTCGCTTGAAAAACGTACCCAACTGCTCCTCGTTAGGACCTTCCCATTCCAGGTCCTCCCAGCGCACGGTATTGGGGACATCCGTTTTAATTGTTACCATCTCCTTTGCATGCAGGGCTTCCTCCGCATATTCCTGCAGTCCCTCACGATGCCGCTTCGAACTCATATTTGGGGCATCCTCGATCGCCGCTTCGAGGTTGCCGTATTTATTTATGAGTTTGGGTGCGCCTTTTTTTCCAATTCCTTTTACGCCGGGAATATTGTCGGATTTATCCCCTAAAATAGCCAGCACATCAATCACCTTTTCGGGATATACCCCAAAATAGTCTTTCACGCCCTCTCGATCGATCAGGTTAAAGCCGCCGTTCTGATTGTCGGGCTTATACATGGTAATATGATCATGCACCAGCTGCATAAAGTCTTTGTCAGGCGTAACCAGGAAGACATCAACATCCTCGGCATTGGCCCGGTCAGCGATGGTTCCAATAAGGTCATCCGCCTCATAACCGTCCTGCTCTACATTTTGAATGCCATACCCTTCGATCATTTCTTTGATAAGCGGAATACCAATTTTAAGCTCCTCAGGCTGCGGAGGACGGTTGGCTTTATAATCCTCATCCATCTCGTGCCGAAAGGTGGGTTTGTGGGTATCCCAGGCAACGGCAATATGAGTAGGTTCATGTTCCTCCAGCAGTTTTTCCAGGGTATTGGCAAATCCTAAAATGGGACCTGTGGGAATACCTTCGGAATTCTTTAAATTACTACTGATGAAAGCGAAATGCGAACGGTAGGCCAAGGCCATACCATCCAATAAGAACAAGAGACTTTTAGACATTCTGTTTCTTGGTTAACTTCTGTTGTAAATTCACGCCTTTTTTAATTTCCTGTAGAAAGGTAAAACTTTTTGCTGTGGTTTTCGAATAAGAAGGGTAAGTATAAATCCGGATCATTTTTACATGGGCTTAAAAAACGAAGCACAGTCAGCTTTTCAAAACACTAAATCTTTTTATAAGGAATATGTTTCGGGGATGACCCGCAAACGAATCGGCAAGGAGCTGTATAAAGATACCGACCGCCTGAAACAGCTCTATGCCGAGGCTATTGGCGAAGATATCGAACGCTCCAAGGGACGAACAGTGCCTGGCCATATGAAGTTTCTTCGGCTTTTTTCTTCGCTTACCCAACGACTAAATCCAACCAGAAGGCTGCTTTTCGGATTGTCCGTGATCTCTTTTCTGGCCTATTACCTGTTCGGCTTTCTGCAAATAACCGGCTTTGTGTTCTTTTATGACCTTCTGGTGCCCTTTGCATTCGGGTCTATGCTGATGCTTCTGTTGCTGGAACTGCTCGAAAAGTCCGATGTAAAGCGAGAGATAGATCTGGCACGTGAAATACAGCTAAGCCTGTTACCCAATACCGAACATGCCTTTGAAAATCTTGAAATCGTATCATTTGCGCATACCGCCAAAGACGTTGGCGGTGATTACGTTGACATTATCGAAACAGATAACGGCACCTATATTATCATTGCCGACGTTTCCGGCAAGGGATTATCAGCAGCTCTTTATATGGTTCGGATGCAGGCGCTGGTTCACCTGATTATCGAAAAGAGCCATCCATCTCCAAAAGAACTATTTCTGGAGCTCAACAACTACGTAAAATCCGATATCAAGGATAAGACGTTTGTAACAGCCTGTGCGGCTTTCTTCCCTAATGGAGAAAATAATTTTACCTTTGCCCGGGCCGGACATAACGCTCCGATATTTTTCAGCAATGAGCGCGACGCTACCTTCGATTTACGATCGGACGGCTACGCGCTGGGGATGACCTCCTCCGATAACCTCGAACATCATCTGCAGCAAAAGAAATTTCAGTTTAAAGCCGGAGACAGCGTGCTGTTTTACACCGACGGTCTTACCGAAGCCCGCAATCAATTCGGGGAAGAGTACGGCGAAGAGCGCCTGGACGCTATCCTCAGCGTATATGGGTCGCTGCATGCCAAAACGATCATCCGCAAGATTCAGTCTTCACTCGAAAACTTCATTGAGACTGAAAAACCCGCGGATGACGTCACTTTTACCTGCGTTCACCATAAAGGCTGATAATCGAATCTAGAGCAGCTTTTTGGCTTCTTCGGCCATTCGCTGCGGGGTCAGGCCGAATTCCTCGTAGATTTCTTCGTAAGGAGCCGATGCGCCAAAGTGGTCAATACCGATACTTGTACCGGCACTTCCTACCCATTCTTTCCATCCGAAGGTAGCAGCCGCTTCTATTGAGACCCGTGCCGTCACTTCATCAGGAAGTACCCGTTGCTTATAGGATTCGTCCTGCGCCCGGAAGAGCTCCCAGCTGGGCATACTCACTACCCGGGCTTCAATACCGTCTTCAGCCAATAACTCACGCGCCTGCATGGCTATTTGCACTTCCGATCCGGTAGCCATCAGAATAACATCCGGAGTTTCTCTATCCGAATCTGCTAATATATAAGCGCCCTTTTGAGTATTGGAGGCAGAGTTATTCTCTTCGCGCTCGTAAGTCGGCAGATTCTGTCGGGTCAATACTAACAACGAAGGACCATCGGTATATTCAAGCGCCGATTTCCAGCACCACGCTACTTCATTGGCATCGGCCGGACGCAGGATATGGGCGTTAGGCATTGCACGCAAAGATGCCAAATGCTCGATAGGTTGGTGAGTAGGTCCGTCTTCTCCAAGCCCAATACTGTCATGAGTAAATACAAAAATCGAAGGAATGTGAGACAAGGCCGCTATTCGAATGGCCGGACGACAATAGTCGGAGAAAATAAGGAAGGTCGCCCCAAAAGGTATAACGCCTCCATGTAGCGCCATGCCGTTGACAGCCGCTCCCATGGCATGCTCGCGAACTCCAAAGTGGATATTTTGGCCGGCGTAATCATCAGGATTAAAAATTCCTTTACCGTCCATCCATGTTTTGGTACTTCCGGTGAGGTCCGCCGACCCTCCCATCAGATAGGGAATATTCTCTGCGAGTTTCGGAATCACCTTTCCAGATGAAGCCCGGGTAGCCAGTCCTTTTTCGTCGGCTTCAAAAACGGGCAGTTTATCATCCAGATCTTCCGGGATAATACGTTCCGTAGCCTCTTTAAATTGTTGAGCCTGAGCCTGGTACTTAGATTCGTATTCATCATACAGCTGCTGCCAGGCATCATGGCGGCGCTTTCCTTCTTCCTGAGCACTCCGCATGTGGCTTAGCACTTCATCCGGAATGTAAAAATTCTTTTCGGGATCCCAGTTCAGGTTTTTCTTGGTTTTTTGTACTTCCTCTTCGCCTAACGGCGCGCCGTGAGATGCCGCGCTGTCCTGCTTGTTGGGACTGCCGAAACCGATATGCGTGCGGCAAATAATGAGCGAAGGCTTATCGGTTACCTGCTGCGCTTCTTTGATCGCTTCCTCAACCTGTTCGCGGTCGTGCCCGTCAATGCTAACCGTATGCCAGTCATAGGCCTCAAAACGCTTGCCTACATCCTCGGTAAAGGCAAGATCCGTACTTCCGTCAATAGAAATCTCATTATCATCATACAGGTAAATAATTTTACCCAACTTCATGTGGCCTGCCATCGAAGCGGCCTCATGTGAAATACCCTCCATCAAGTCTCCATCACTGACAATGCCATAGGTATAATGATCGGTCAGGGGCAAATCCTTTTCGTTGAATTTAGCCGCCATATGAGCTTCGGCCATCGCCATACCTACTCCGGTGGCAAATCCCTGCCCCAGCGGACCGGTGGTCGTTTCCACTCCCGGCGTCAAGCCATATTCGGGGTGACCCGGGGTTAGACTGTGAAGCTGTCGGAAGTTTTTGAGTTCTTCCAGCGGCAAATCATATCCGGTTAAATGGAGCAAACTGTATAAAAGCATGGACCCATGCCCTGCAGAAAGAATAAACCGATCCCGATCGTACCAGTTGGGATGGGCAGGATCATGCTTTAAAAATTTAGTCCAAAGTACATAAGCCGCATCGGCCATTCCCATAGGCATCCCGGGATGTCCTGATTCAGCCGCCTGCACAGCATCCATAGACAGGGTTCGAATAGTATTTACGCACTGTTCATCTAGCGAAGTAGTGGTTTGACTCATTTTTAAAATCCGGAGGTTTCGGTTAAGGGCAAATTTAGTGCTAAAAATAGGTAATGACGTACTTACTTAAAAGAAATAGGGGAAATAAAAAAGGCCTCCCGAAACAGGAGGCCTTGAAATTCAAGTATTTACCAAACTATTAGTTGGTGGTGCTTTCACACTTTAATTCGTATTCCATCTGGTGCTCAGCAGGGTTCTTGAAGGAACCGTAAGCCGCATTTCCAAAAGCGGTACAGGCATCTCCTTTTTGGCCCATACCTTTGTAGGCCGTACCCATTTCAAAGTAATACTTGGCCTGTTCCGTTTTACCGCCCGATTCCAGATCTAATCCTTTCTGTGCATTTTGCACCGCTTGCTGCCATTGTTGGGTCTTGTTGTAGGCTTCAGCGAGTCGGTAATAAACTTGTGAAGACTGCGGCGTATACTGCAGGGCTTTCTTGTAATTTTCGATACCCTGGTCGTATTCTTTTTGCTTGTCAACAAGTTCATAACCATTACTCAGGTAAATACCGCCCAGCTGCTTTTGGGTTTCGTTAATTACCGAACTGTTGTTTTCTTTTTGGGCAACCTGCAGAGCTTTTTCAAAGTCAGCTATAATCTCGCTGTCTTTTGTACCCTTGGTATTTTTCTTAACAAGAGCAATCTGGTAGTAGGCCGTGGAATAATTGGGATTACGCTCTACGGCTTCATTCAAGGCGGCAAGTGAAGCCTGCTTATTGCCGGACTTATAAGCATAAACGCCTTTTTGATACAGCAATTGCGGAATCAACTGATTAACCTTATTCACCATTTGTGAATTATTGTACTCTTTGGCTACATCCTGCACATCTTTAAATGCAGAGATAGTAGCATCAAAATTGTCGAGACTCTGATTTTTCTTCAGGTTCTGGTAGTTGTTTACGGCCAATCGATACTGGGTATTAACTAATTGTTGTTCACACCGCTCGACAATGTCTTGTCCTTCTTCGCCCAGCTGTCCGGCACTGGCAATCGTTTGGTTAAACACATTAATGGCTTGCTCAAATTCGCCGTTATTTTTTAGTTCAATTCCTTTGTTGTAAGATTGTACAACTCCCCTTCTATCCTGGGCATTGGTCTGAGTTGCTAACCCAATAACAAAGAGACTTATTAAAAGTGTAGTAAAGCTATATTTTAACAACTTCATTGTTCGATCGGTTTGTGGTTGATTATTGAAAACAACAAATGTAATGAATTAAAGTATTTATTTAAAAGCTAAACTAAATACTCCCTCACTTTATTGTGAGACTTCAACATATTGCCTTATTTGATTATGTAGTAACTTAAATCCGGCTGAGCCGAATTTGTTTCATTCTGTCCTTCTCATCTTTAAAACGCGACTGTTCGCTAAAAATTGGGGCTCAAGGTATGTTGACGATAGAAGTCGCATATAATATCCACCGCTTCATCCGCATCATCGGTCAGATGGAAAAGATCTACATCCTCCTCCGAAATGGTGCCATTTTTTAACATCGTATTTTTGATCCAGTCAACAAGGCCACTCCAGTATTCGGTGCCGATCAGGATGATAGGAAACTCATTAATTTTCCGGGTCTGAATAAGCGTCATCGCTTCAAAAAACTCATCGAGCGTTCCGAAACCGCCCGGGAAGACGATAAAACCCTGTGCATATTTCACAAACATTACCTTACGAGCAAAAAAGTAGTTGAAATTTATTACGTAGTCGTGGTCCACATAAGGATTAAGTCCCTGTTCATGCGGCAAGGAGATCCCCAATCCCACCGATTTACCCTCTCCTTCCTGGGCTCCTTTGTTGGCGGCCTCCATAATTCCGGGACCACCCCCGGTAATCACCCCAAAACCTTTCTCGGTAATTTTCTTGGAGGTATACTGCGCCATTTCGTAGTAATCCTCATCTTCATTGAATCGCGCAGATCCAAAAATAGATACACAAGGCCCTATTTTAAATAACTTGTCATATCCATCAATAAATTCGCCCATAATTTTAAAAATGCTCCAAACATCACTGTCGTGACTTTCCCCAAAATTATCGGGCACTTTCAATTTTTTGTTTAACTCACTCATAATAATACTTCTTTATTTACGAATTAGATCAAATGTCAAAGTTACTCCCGGGGCACGCTGAGCCATAATATTAGGACGAAAACTGGTACGCATGCTTAAATCCTCCGATACATCGAAGGAACGCATATGAGCAAAAACATAGGCATCAAGAATATTCAAGCCATAAGCCAGCACTATCCCTACATAAACCATATCTCGCTGATTATGATAGGTATTGCGGATGGTTTGAAGTTCATCGGGATTGGTGCTCTCAGGAATATAGGCAGGCGTACGCCCAAAACGAAAGTCACCGGGTGACTGTGAATTTAAATTATAATAGGCTGCCCGGTAATCATGGTACTTTTTATTCAGGTAGACGCTATAATAGCCCAATCCCCCAAGCAAGCCGTAAACAATCGGTACTTTCCATATCTGCTTGTTGACTATTTGTCCCCAGCCGGGAATAATCATGGATTTATACATTACGCTCTTCGGATCGGGAAACTTTCCGTTGGGATCACGGCCGGTTGTATCCTGTACGAAAGACGAGGCCAAATCGAACTGTTGGTCGGTATCTAACTGTAATTCGGGATCTGCAAAATAGTTTCGGCTGCCTGCAGAAACAAAATCTGAACTTTGAGCTTTTCCCAAATCCGCTAAACCAAGAAATAGAACAGCGCTAAATAGAATCGAAAATATCGAGCAGGCGATCCAGTTCCTCATCTGAATAATATTCGATTCGTATTTCGCCACCATTCTTTTTGGATTTGATGTTTACTTTGGTACCGAGGGCGCTGCGCAATCGATTCGTTATTTGCTTCAGGAATGCGCTTTGAGCCTCCTCCTTCTGGGATTTATCCCCGGTTTTCTTATCCTGTTCCTCTTTTTGTAACGAACGAACCAGTTGTTCCGTTTTACGAACGGAATACCCCTTATCAATTATTTTGTTGTAAATTTCTTCTTGATCTTCCTTATCGTCTACCGAAATTAGTGCCCGGGCATGCCCCATTGAAATCTTTTGATCACGCAGGCCGGCTTGAATAAAGGCGGGCAAATTCAACAGACGGAGCATATTGGTAATGGTAGTCCGATTTTTGCCCACCCTTTCAGCGACTTCAGCCTGGGTATATTCGGCTTCCTCAATCAGGCGCTGATAACCCATCGCCACTTCAATGGGATTAAGATCCTCACGCTGGATATTTTCAATCAGCGCATAGGAGATAATATCCTCATCATTAACCTCGCGAATATAGGCGGGAATTTCCTCAATTCCGGCCAGTTTGGAGGCGCGCAGTCGACGTTCTCCACTAATAAGTTCAAATCGCTTTTCACCGATATACCGTACCGTAATCGGCTGAATCAATCCATGCTTTTTAATAGAATGCGCCAGCTCCTGCAGTCGCTCTTCATCAAACTCTTTACGGGGCTGATGTGGATTGGGGCGAATATTTTCAACCGGCACATGCAGCACAATATTTACGCGCTGCTTGGGCTCTGCAAAAGCCGTTCCTTCAGTATTCTGTTGGCCCTCCTGGCCCTCTTTACCCTTCCCTTCCCCTTCTTCGTTATATTCGGGGAAAAAAGCGCCTAATCCGCGACCTAAAACTTTTTTAGATGCCATAAGTTAATATCGCTTAATTACTTGCAAAAACAGGACTGTTTTTGAAGAGTTTCTTATTGCGATGAATAATCTCGCGACCCAGCGCCAGATAGTTTTTAGCACCCACACTGGTCGAATCGTACAAGATCGCCGGTTTACCGAAACTGGGTGCTTCGGCCAGCCGCACATTCCGTTTAATGATGGTATCAAATACCCGATCCTCAAAATACTTGCGTACTTCGTCGGCTACCTGATCCGAAAGCCGTGTACGGGTATCGTACATGGTAAGCAGTACGCCTTCGATCTCGAGATCGGTATTTAGGTGCTGTCGCACTATCTTGATCGTGTTTAAAAGCTGCCCAAGTCCCTCGAGGGCAAAATATTCGCACTGAACGGGGATCAAAACCGAATCAGACGCTGTCAAGGCGTTAATAGTAAGCAGTCCCAAAGAGGGTGGACAATCAATAATGACAAAATCGTATTTATCCTTGAGATCGCCGATCGCTTTTTCCAAAATACGCTCCCGCTGTTCACGATCAATCATCTCGATCTCGGCGCCAACCAGGTTGATATGCGAAGGAATCAGCTCCAGAAATGGAAGTTCCGTTTCCCTGATCGCATCGGTTGCATCCACACCCCCGACCATCACTTCGTACACCGAATTGGATACTGTTTTGGATTCTATGCCAAGTCCGCTGGTCGTATTACTCTGCGGATCAATATCAATGATAAGAGTACTGTGCTCAATCGCTGCCAGACTTGCTGCCAGGTTAATAGCCGTAGTTGTTTTACCAACGCCTCCTTTCTGATTGGCAATGGAAATTATTTTACCCATGTAAATTCTCTATAACAACTATAATTTGTGTATTGAACAAAAATATAATGGGATGTCATTTGCTATACAAAAATAGTTCTTAACAAGTTATTCACCATATACACAATACGGCTAGTCTACTGTATCCCAATAAGATATAACTGATTATTTAAGAAAATATTTTAGATCATCTCCATTTATCAACATTCTCCCGACTCCCCGGTCTCAATTATGCCTTCAATAATTAAAAAACCGAACATCCCAAAACGGGACATTCGGCTGTATTGGGAATCAAAAAATATATTATAAAACGCTGTCGATATCGTGAGATTCCATATCAAAAGCATCCGCAACATCCTTATAAACAATCTTGCCATTAACGATGTTAAGCCCCTTGCGCAGCTCCTTGTCGTCTTCAACAGCTTCTTTCCATCCCTTGTTGGCAATATCCAGAGCATAGGGCAAGGTCACATTAGTCAGCCCCAGCGTAGAAGTATAAGGGACGGCTCCCGGCATGTTAGCTACGCAATAATGTACAATCCCGTCTACTTCATAGATCGGGTGATCGTGTGTGGTCGGTTTTGAGGTTTCAAAACATCCGCCCTGGTCGATGGCCACATCCACCAGCACAGCTCCCTTTTGCATCATACCCAGCATATCACGGCTAATCAGATGCGGAGCTTTGGCACCGGGCTTCAATACAGCACCGATCACCATATCCACATGCGGCAGCATACTTTTGATGTTCGCCTCGGAAGAAAACATGGTATCCACATTTTTCGACATCACATCATCGAGGTATCGCAGGCGCGGCATGTTAATATCCATAATGGTGGTATTGGCTCCCATTCCGGCAGCAATCTTGGCTGCATTAACACCCACAATTCCGCCACCAATTACCATAACGTTGGCCGGCTTAACTCCGGGAATACCGCCCATCAAAATACCGCGGCCGCCTTGCGCTTTTTCCAGATACTTGGCTCCCTCCTGTGCAGCCATGCGTCCGGCTACCTCACTCATCGGAATCAACAGCGGAAGCGATCCATCGGCAAGCTCTACCGTTTCATAGGCAATTGCAATTACATTGGAATCGATAACAGCTTCCGTAAGTTCTTCGCTGGCGGCAAAGTGAAAATAGGTAAAAATAATTTGTCCGTCCTTCATCCGATCGTACTCCACCTCGATCGGCTCTTTCACTTTCATGATCATGTCAGCCTTATCCCACAACATCTCTACGTCATGGACAATCTTTGCGCCGGCCTCAACATACTGTTCATTTCCGAAGCCGCTTCCTTTACCAGCTCCGTGTTCAATTAATACTTCGTGCCCATGTCGTTTTAGCTTGGTTACTCCGCCCGGCAGCAGTGCCACGCGATTCTCATGGGTCTTGATCTCTTTGGGAACTCCTATAATCATGAATCTGGGTGTTTAGTTAATAGTATCCTGTGGAATAAATCCGTGCCAAATGTAGGTATTTTTTGGCACAAAATTAACGGGCGAATCCGAAAAAAATCAACATAGAGTCGAGCTTAACCCAACAGCTCCTGATACTTATGCAATCCTTCTTCGGTGATGGTGATGTGTCCGTACAACAAAGGACCGCCTATGGTTTCTATGCTGATAAATCCGAGTTCCTGAAGATATTCGAGCACATTTTTTATTTCGGTACGGTCCAGATCCAGATTCTCATTAACTTCCTGAACCGGTATCCGGTGGGTGGGATCTTCGTTCGAAAGCTTACCAATTTTGATAAGAAATTTGTGGTATTTCTTACTGAATTCGCTTCCGATAATCATGTACTGCTCTATTGTGATTGTGAATATTCACATTTACCTTCATGATTAATACAAGCAATATATCTGAACAAAAGGTTACCTAAGTGTTACCATATTGTTAAGAATAGCCATGCAATATTCGGAGCTTATGAACAGTTTTCTAACTTTGATTGTCTAAGCAGGCACGATCCCCGGATAATCACCAGTAATCCATTTTCATGATTTCAAAAGAGATTCTTAAGAAAGTTCGTAAAATCGAGATCCGCACCAAAGGGATGGTTAACAATATCTTTGGCGGAGAATATCAATCGGCATTCAAGGGCCGCGGAATGGAGTTTTCGGAAGTACGAGAATATACTTACGGCGACGATATCCGGCAGATCGACTGGAACGTAACAGCCCGAACCGGCGACCCGTTTATCAAACAGTTTGAAGAAGAACGCGAACAGACGCTGATGCTCTGTGTGGATATTTCTCCCAGCGGCATATTCGGGAGCCGGGACCAGAGCAAGATGGAGCTCTCCATTGAAATCTGCGCAGTACTGGCCTTCAGTGCCATCAAAAACGGCGACAAAGTGGGACTGGTTCTGTTTACCGATGAAATTGAGAAGGTCATTCCGCCCAAGAAAGGACGTCTTCATGTGCTGCGGCTCATCCGCGAACTGCTGACAACTGAACCCGAAGGAACCGGCACCGATATCAGCGAAGCACTTTCTTATGTGAACCGGCTGCTCAACCGACGGGCTATCGTGATTATGGCCAGTGATTTTCAGGATGAGGGCTACGATCGTCAGCTGAAGATCACTAATCGCAAACACGACCTGGTGAATATATTTATTAACGACAAGCTTGAAGATGAGCTACCCGACCTTGGGCTGGTGCCTCTCAAGGACGCTGAATCCGGGAAAGAAGTACTGGTAGACACCTCGAGTCCAAAAGTTCGGAAACAGTATCAGGCTAAGCGAAAGCATAAAAAAGAAGCACTGCGTAATCGTTTTCTGCGGATGAAAATCGACATGATTGAACTCGAAACCAACGCTTCATACATCCGCCCGCTTATGACCTTCTTCCGCCGGAGGATGCATCGCTATTAATCATCATTTACTTCACTTGGCAGGAAGCGCCATCTTGTTGTAGGTGATCGGCTGGTCGGAAATCTGGTACAGCTCCCGATCCAGATGATCCCGTTCTTCCACGAACGCATCCATGAGACTGTCAGGTACCGAATCTGAAGCAGGAAGTTCTACCTTCAGTGAATTCACCGGATGCCCATTTTTGTAAAGCGAATAATGCAGGTGCGGACCTGTAGACATTCCCGTACTGCCCACGTAGCCGATCACTTGTCCCTGCTTTACCTTTACTCCTTCATGGATACCACTGGCATATTTACTAAGATGCATATAGGCCGTCTCGTAAACGCTATTATGGCGAACCTTCACCATATTCCCTTCTCCTCGCCCGTACCGGGCCTTGGTCACCGTGCCATCACCGACCGATAAAACCGGAGTGCCATACGGGGCGGCGTAATCGGTACCATAGTGAGGTCTTCGTTTTTTGAGGATGGGATGAAATCGGTTACGAGAAAAACGGGAACTGATACGTTGGTTAAATTTAAAGGGAGCTTTCAAAAGTGCTTTTTCAACGCTTTCCCCGGTTTCGGTAAAATATCCGTCAAAATCTCCCTCTTGAAAATTATAGGCTTTATAGACTTTCCCGCGATGTTCGAATTCCGCGGCAAGAATTTGTCCCGTACTGTAAAAGTTATCATCCACAAATTTTTTATTGTATAGCACTCTAAAACGATCTCCTTCCCGAAGACCAAAAAAGTCGATCTGCCAGGCAAAAACGTCGGCAAGTTTGTGGGCCAATAGCGGACTGCCTTCTTCTTTGCTAATGGTTTCGTAGAGCGAATTATCGATAGTCCCGGAAATGACTTCCTGCTTCGTTTTGATAGGCCGTGTAGCGCGGAAAATATCAAGTGAATCGCTTTTCCAGTCGAACACCACATAATCTACCGGGTTGGGTTGCCAAACTACTCGCCGAACTCTTTGGGTACTGTCAATGGAGGTGTAAGTGCGATACTTTTGACCGGGTTTAATATCCCGAATATCAGCAATGGGCTTTGCCTGTCGGGTAGCATCATAGATTTGTCGGGGCGTAAAATCATATTTATCCAGAATCAGGTAAAAGCTTTCATTACGTTTCACCTGATGTTCCTGTACCGATAGGCTATCTACCGGCAAACCATACACATCATAGGTTTCCTTTTTCACCGTATCGGCATCAACCTTCTGCTGTGAGGTAGGTTTGACTTGACTAACCTGCTTTGAAATATTCTGTTTCTGTGGATGGCATCCAACACACAGCCCCGCTACAATAAAGCCTACTAAAAAATACTTATGCATATCTGGTTTTTGGAATTCCTAAATGCGCCTATAACATACGATTTTCATCCGCTGAATGCATATCAAAATTCGAAATTCTCTCATCCATATCTCATCTTTTCTGTGTAGCTTGTTTTTTCTATTTTGAGCGCCAGCGATTTCAATGATCGCACAATAAATTTTGCCTTGCTCCTGTTTTTAGGCTCTAACTAATATTATCAGTAGAAATACAAAGTGGTCAACAAACCGGTAAGAACGTTACTGTCTACAATCCTATCCCTGCTTTGGCTCTGTTTCGGGATTTTATCTTCGATTCAGGCTCAAAACCTCAAAGAGTACAGCGAGGTAGACTCTCTTAAAGTCGGTGATACCTTCGACTATGCCATCACCTTAGACCGAGACCAGGAATACGATTCCATTGTGTTTCCCGATTCCTCGGAATTTGGAGAACTTTTTGAAATTCGTTCGCGCAAGCAGTTTAAAGTTTCCTCGTTCAAAGACAGCGTTGCCTACACACTCCAATTTTTTGGCACTACAGACACTACCCTTCCCTCCCTGCCGGTTTATTTGGTTCAGGATCGGGATACAACCACCTTATACACCAACCCGATACCTGTAGGCTTCCACAGCATTCTGGCAAAAGATGAACAGGAATTTCGTCCCCTTAAACCGATTTTTGACTTTGCTGCTGCCTGGTGGCCCTACATTTTAGGATTGCTGCTCTTGGGCGCAGCCGGATATTACCTGTATCAATATTTTATAAAAAAACAGCAGCAGGAAGAGCCCGAACCCAAAAAGCAGTTTTCACCCACTCCTTTTGTCAATCCGCTCCATCAATTCCGTGAAACGATCGAAGATCTGGAAGATGCCAAACTGAATTCCCGGGAGGACTTCAAGAAATTCTATATCAAGCTGGGTGATGCAATTCGCCGGTACTATGAATCGCTCTACAGCCTTCCGGCATTGGAATCTACCAGCCGGGAATTACTGCAAATGCTGCAACGCGGTGCTATTGATGAGGATCTCTTAAAAGATACCCGGGCTGTACTGCAGGAAGCAGATATGGTTAAATTCGCCAAGTTTACTCCAACTCAGGAACAGGCCAATCGCGCCCTCCGTAAAGCTTACAATTTTCTTGATCGGGCTAAATCCGTTGATGGGCCACGCATCGAACACCTGCGAAGGCAACACCAGGCTAGTGTAGAAGCTAACCGCCAGCGTTTTAACGAAGAACAAGAAGCCGAAGAGGTGCAATCATGAGCTGGGCAACTCCGCAATGGCTATGGCTACTGCTTCTGCTGATACCTTTCACAGTATATCACATTTGGAAGTGGCGATCGCGAAAAGAACCGAGCCTTACGTTTTCTGATACAAGCAGTCTGAACGATCTGGCAGGAAACTGGCGTGCCTATGGGGCCTGGCTTACCCCTATTTTGCAGGCTCTCGCTTTTGCCCTGGTAGTTGTTGCCATGGCCCGGCCTCAGTACAAAAATACTACCGTGGAGCGTAATGCCGAAGGCATTGATATTGTACTCACTCTCGATATTTCCACCTCCATGAAAGCCGAAGATCTTAAGCCCAATCGCCTGGAAGCAGCCAAGAATGTTGCTGAAAATTTTATTCAGAAACGGATTTCCGATCGCATAGGGTTGGTACTTTTTGCCCGAAAAAGCTTTACGATGGTCCCGCCCACCCTCGATTACGACTTACTCACCCGTCTGCTTGGAGAAGTGGAGATGGGCGTGGTAGAAGACGGTACTGCTATCGGTATGGGTATTGCCACCGCGGTAAACCGGCTCAAGGAAAGTGAAGCCAAAAGCAAGGTGATTATTCTGCTGACCGACGGGCAGAACAACTCCGGCGAGATTGATCCCGTTACAGCAGCCGACCTGGCGGTTTCTTATGGCATTAAAATCTATACCATTGGGGCCGGTACCCGCGGCACTGCTCCCTATCCCGTACAGGATCCCATTTTTGGAAATCGCTATCAGAATGTGAAAGTAAATATTGACGAGGAGATGCTTACCAAAATCGCCGATATGACCGGCGGAGCATACTTTCGCGCCACCGACACCGAAAAGCTGAAAGACATCTACAACCAGATTGACCAGCTTGAGAAAACAAAGATTGAAGAAGTTATTTACACCGACTACCAGGATCTGTATCCTCGTTTCTTACTACCGGGAATTCTCTTGCTTGTTCTCTCTGTGGTATCCGATCGCTTCGTGTTCCGTAAAGCTACCGAATAAGATCCCTTAAACGGAAAAGGCTTTTGCATCTCTAAAAGAATCGAATTAATCCTTATTTTTGTTAGTTGAAGCATTGTGATCTGTTTAATTACTAATTAATTCATGGCGCTAGAGTCTGTTTTAAAAACGTTTTCTGCACAAATTCCCTGGGGCGACCTGCAATCGCATATCAAGCAGCGAAACTCCATTCTACTGAACCACTTTGTAGGATCAACGCCCTCCCTCCTGGTGGCAAAACTGGCCCAAAAGCATAATAAACTTGTCGTTATCCACGGGGATACCGAATCAGCACAGTTTATGCATGGCGACCTGGAAGCGCTGAAACTCACCCAGGCTCGCTTTTTTCCGGCTACGGGACACAAGCCATATGACGAACAGCAGATTACCGACAGCTCGCTGGTAGTTCAACGCTCTGAAGTGCTGGAACAGATTACGACTGAAGAAGAATCAGTAATGGTAACCTCAGCCCAGGCCATTTTTGAGAAAATTGCTTCACCCGAAGTGTTTACCGAAGCTTCCATTACTATCAATGTAGGCGATAGTGTGGAAATTGATTCCCTTAAAGAACAGCTCATCGATCAGGATTATGAACCCGTAAAGTTTGTGAACCAACCTGGAGAATTTGCCCATCGCGGTGGAATTCTGGATGTGTTTCCATATTCCGGTGAATATCCCACGCGGCTCGAATTTTTCGGGGATGAAGTGGACTCTATCCGAGAGTTTGATCCTGACTCTCAGCGCTCGGTATCCCTGTTGAATACCGTACGGTTTGTTCCCGATGCCTCACAACTAAGCAAGGGGGCCAAACGGCATCTGCTCTCCTATTTTGACAAGGATACGGTGTTTTTACTGCTTAACCCCTCGCTTATATCTGCTGATCTGGATGATCGTTACTCTAAGGCCGTCGACGAGTATGAGCAACTAGAAAATAAAGAAGATATTCTCCCCCCGGATGAACTCTATGTAAGCCCCGATACGTTTGAATCCTCTTTCCGGGATCACCCTCAAATTTACCTGGGAGGATTCTCGGGCGATCAACAGGTGGATTGGGAATATCGGCTGGATGCCAGTCCGCAGCCCGACTTCAACGGCAGCATCAAGTTGTTGCGCCAAAATATTGAGAAGCTGAGTAAACAGGGGTACGATACCTACATTTTGTGTGACAATGAGGGACAGCGTGATCGCTTTGAAGAGCTCCTCGGCGAACCCGGTAAAAATCTGCGGTATCATCTTTCGGTGGAAACCATCCATGAAGGATTTACGCTCAACGATAAAGGGCTGGCCGTCTATACCGATCACCAGATCTTCAACCGGTATCACCGTCCAAAAGTGCGCAAGCGCCGGCATACCAGCAGCATCTCCATGAAAGAGCTGCGGGATTTGAATATTGGTGACTATGTGGTGCATGTGGATTACGGTATCGGAAAGTTTGCGGGATTTAAGAAAATTAAGGTCCGCGACGTCGTGCAGGAATCAGTAGTACTGCGCTATAAAGAAGACTCAGTGCTATATGTTAATGTGACCTCCCTGCACAAAATTCAGAAGTACTCCGGCAAGGAAGGGACCCAGCCAAGGATTAATAAACTAGGTTCGGGACGCTGGGCACGTAAAAAAGCTGAGACCAAGAAAAAGGTTAAAAACATCGCTCGCGACCTCATCAAGCTGTATGCGAAGCGAAAGTCGCGAGACGCCTTCGAATTTTCTGCCGATAACTCCTGGCAAACGGAGATGGAAGCCCGCTTCGAGTTTGAGGAAACGCCCGATCAGCGGGATGCTATTGAAGCCGTAAAATCGGATATGCAGACTGATACCCCGATGGACCGCCTGGTGTGCGGAGATGTGGGCTTCGGTAAAACCGAGGTAGCCGTGCGCGCCGCATTCAAAGCGGTTATGGATCACAAGCAGGTCGCCGTGCTGGTGCCCACTACCATCCTGGCCGACCAGCACTACAAAACCTTCTCCAAGCGGATGAAAGAGTTTCCCGTTGCGGTAGATGTGATCTCCCGCTTCCGAAGCCGTAAGGAACAGAAGCAGACGCTGGAGCGGCTCAAAAATGGCAAGGTGGATATTCTCGTCGGCACACACCGGCTTACTTCCAAGGATGTGGAATTCGACGATTTGGGCCTCCTGATTGTAGATGAGGAACAGCGCTTTGGCGTTAAGACCAAAGAAAAACTTAAGGAATACCGGGCAACGGTGGATGTGCTTACGCTTACCGCCACCCCCATCCCCAGGACACTGCAGTTTTCACTGATGGGGGCGCGCGACCTTAGCATCATCAACACCCCACCACCCAATCGTCAGCCCGTAGAGACCGAAATTCACAGCTTTGATGAAGAGCTTATCCGGGATGCCATCACCCAGGAAACCTCGCGTGGCGGACAGGTATTTTTTATCCACAACCGTGTTAAAAATATTGAGGCCGTAGCCAATATGATTCGTCAGCTGCTACCCGATATTCGGGTACGGTTTGCCCACGGACAGATGAGTTCAAAGAAGCTCGAAAATATTATTGAGGACTTCTACGATCATAAATTTGATGTACTCGTTTCAACCAACATCGTTGAGAACGGTATCGATATTTCTAACGCTAATACAATGATTATCAATCGCGCCGACCGCTTTGGGCTGGCCGAGCTGCACCAGTTGCGTGGACGTGTAGGTAGATCTAACCGCAAGGCTTTCTGTTATCTGATCACGCCGGATATTAAAACACTGACTGATGAAGCCCGTAAGCGTCTGCTGGCCCTGGAAGAGTTTTCAGACTTGGGATCCGGCTTCAATATTGCCATGCGCGACCTCGACATCAGGGGTGCCGGGGATATCCTTGGAGCCGAACAAAGCGGATTCATCAATGATCTGGGCTTCGAGCTTTACCAGAAGATACTCAATGATGCGGTTAAAGAGCTTAAACAGGAAGAGTTCAGCGATGTATTCAGTGACGTGGAACTTGATGTAGAACTGCCCGAAACGCAGGTTGAATTTGACCTGCCGGCCCTTCTGGAAAGCGATTACGTTGCAGACAACGTCGAACGCCTGAACCTCTACCGTAAACTCTCAGGTGCCGATGAGCTCGAGCAAATTAGAGACTGGAAAGAAGAGGTCAAGGATCGTTTCGGACCAATCCCCGAAGCCACACAAAACCTGATCACCTCAACGGTCATTAAACTTTACGCTTCACGGTTGTTTTTAACCAAGGTACGCATTCGTTCCAACCGGATGTGGCTGGAATGCCCCAAACACGACTCCAAGCTGGGTGAAGAGTTCTACGGCGAGCGATTCCAGAAACTGCTAAAAACCCTGCAACAGGAAGCCAAGGATCGATTTAAAGTCATTCAAAAAGACGACAAGGTTCGTTTTGTGATTCACGAGATCCCCGATCTGGAAGCGGCCGCTACCTTCTTAAAGAATCTATTCTCCGTTCATGACAAGGAAATCAGCTATGCTTGATCCATTTATCAAACGATTGAAAGATGGAGATATCGTTGCCTTTCCCACAGAAACGGTATACGGCCTTGGTGCTGATGCCTGGAATCCAAGTGCCGTAAAGAAAGTCTTTGAACAGAAAGGGCGTCCCGCCGACAACCCGCTCATCGTACATGTTTGTTCAACTGACATGGTTGAAGACTTTGCCCTTGAAATTCCCGAAGACGCCCAAAAACTAATGGATCGTTTCTGGCCCGGGCCTTTGACACTAATCTTTAAGAAAAAGCCGAAAGTGTTGGATATCATCACTGCCGGGCTGGACACGGTAGCCATTCGATGGCCAAAGCATCCCCTTTCGCAGGAATTAATTGCCCAAACCGGTCCACTGGTGGCTCCCAGCGCCAACTCTTCGGGGCGGCCAAGTCCTACGAAAGCTGAACATGTGAAAGAGGATTTTGGCGAGGAGTTTCCGGTTATCGAGGCCGGTGAAACCGATATTGGACTGGAGTCCACAGTACTGGACATCTCTCAAAAGCCCTACAAAATTTACCGTCCGGGTGCAGTTAGTGCCGAAGAAATTGAAGACGTGGTCGGATCTGAAGTTCAAATAGCCCAACCTGATAAGAATACCGCCGCCAAAAGTCCGGGCACCAAGTATTCACATTACTCTCCTGATGCGAGAGTACAGTGGCTTAACAAGGGGCAAAAGCGTTCTCCCAAAACTAAAGATGCCCTGTACCTCTATCACAATACTGATGCTAAATCCAAACTGGATCTTCCTCATGCGATTTTTTATCAAAACGACTACAGGCGCATGGCCCACGAGCTGTATGACCGCTTCCGAGAGGCTGATCATTTGGGACTCTCGCTGGTCCTGATTGAACCGTTCGCCGACGAGCAGAAACAGCAACCGCTGGTACAGGCGCTGATCAATCGCATTTCAAAAGCAGTGGGATAGAAAAATTAAATTAGGAATTAAAAAAGGCCTGCTTCTTTTCAGAGCAGGCCTTTTAATTCGGATATCAAAAAATATGACTGAATTTTAATCCGAAGAAGTTTCTGTTGAGTCCTTCTCCGATTTCGCTTGCCAGCTATTATTGGCAGGATTCACATCCGGAAACTCTTTATGGGGGTCAATGACAACTTTTGCAATTTTCGATGTTGAGTTGTACTTGACCGTCCAATAATCACCTCGGTTCCAAACCTGAACCGGCAGATTCACCATGGAGGAATCACCGTTTGATTCGACTACCTTCATCTTCACAGGCATCACCAGCTTATCCTTATTTAAAATAGTAATCAGCGCCCCCTTCGAAGGATCTTCGTCTACATAACTAACGGAATGAACAGCCTGATCCATGGTCCAAGTTTTCTCAAACCAGCCTCTCCAGAACCAATCCAGCTCATGTCCGCTCACATCTTCCATAGTGTTGAAGAAATCATCAGGCGTGGGATGCTTATAGGCCCAGCGATTGATGTATGTCTTGAAAGCTTCGTCAAAAAGCTCATGCCCAAGGATAGATTCGCGCAGCATGCGTAGTCCCAGTGCTGGTTTGTAATATGCAACGATACCGAGGTTACCCGGCTGAATTTCATCAGGCTCGGTCATTATGGGTTCGGCTTTGTCGCTGGTCATCCACCCTGTAATATTGCGTGGACTGTTGCGGCGGCTCTGGTATTCACCGTTATTGAAATCCTCCGTACTATATCCGTTGATAAAGGTATTGAAGCCTTCGTCCATCCACACGTGCTCACGCTCGTTGGACCCCACGATCATCGGGAACCAGGTGTGACCGAACTCGTGATCGGTCACACCCCATAGGCCACCTTTGGTGGCTTTCCAGCTACAGAAGACGATACTGGGATACTCCATTCCGCCGACGGTTCCGGCTACATTGATTGCCACCGGATAAGGATATTCGTACCACATCTGCGAGTTGTGCTCAATAGAGGCTTTCACATATTCCGTCGACCGGCTCCAAGCCGTATCACCGGCACTTTCAGCAGGATAAACCGACATTGCCAGCGACTTCTGGCCACTCGGCAGATCGATTTTGGCAGCATCCCAGATAAACGCTTTGGAAGCGGCCCAGGCCACATCGCGGGCTTTATCTACATGATACTTCCAGGTGAGCTGCCCGTTTTTACCCTTAGGACGTGAATCCTCAGCACCGACCTCTTCTTTTTTTATGATGTAAACACGTTTATCGGATTTCGAAGCCTTTTGCCAGCGTTGCTGCTGCTCTTTGGTCAAGACTTCGGAGGGGTTTAGCAGCTTACCTGAAGCAACCACCACATAATCGGATGGCGCCGTAATGGAATAATCGAAACTTCCATACTCCAGGTAAAATTCACCGGCACCAAGGTACGGCATTACGTTCCAGCCTTTCACATCATCATAAACGGCCATTCGCGGATACCACTGGGCGACCTCATAAATGGTCCCGTTCTTGGTATTCAGGCGACCCATGCGGTCGGAACCATAGGAGGGAATTATAAAATTGTAGTTAATAGTGACAGTAACCTTACCCCCCTCTGCAGCCAAAGCCTCTTTAAGATTCAGCTTCATGTTGGTATCCACCTTATGCATCTCGGGGTTGTACGTTTTGCCCCCATGGCTAATGCGCACGTTTTCAAGGTTGAAACCACCATCAAAATCCTCATTGCCAAATCGCGATCCCTGAGGCGGGGTCAGTTTTGCGCCCCACGAATCATTGGAAAACAGATCCTGATCGAGCTGTACCCAAAGGAAATTTAAATCCTGGGGACTATTATTGGTGTAATGAATGGTGACCGTAGCATCAACTTTATGTTGATCCGGCATCAAATTCGTATCGATTTCATAATCAACCGAATTTTGCCAGTACTCTTCGCCCGGATTTCCGCTCGCACTCCGGTATTGGGTGCTGTTGCCGGTTTCATACGGCACAAAAGCTTCCTGTACGGTACTATTGGAACTGTTTTGCTGCGCGTAAATTGGTGAAGCCACCAATGCAGCCAGCAGCAATGCTAAAGAAAAGCGTAGTTGCATAATATTGATTTTTAATAATTTGAAAGCTTTGCAAAACCCATACTGTTCCTATAGCCGTTTTACGTTAACTTTAGCTCTGAGGTGGTTATAAAACCGACACTCATGCTAAATAAGCGGGAGAGCAACTCCCTGTTAGCTATCGTTTGAACTACAGGGTGTTAGTTTTGCAAAGGCTTCTGATTTGTTAAAGATATAATGATTAACAGAATTCTTAACGAGAGAGTAAGTATAAAATTTGGGAGCGACCTAATTTTTTAAATTATTTTAAAACTCGAAATGTTTGATCGGGCTCCAGCGCAAGTACGGATTCAGTCATCAGCGAAACAAGTGCTTCCACATCGTTCAATGAAGCCGTCTCCACCGGGGAATGCATATATCGCAGCGGAAGGGAAATCAGCGCACTGGCAATGCCGGTCTTTTGATAAAAGATGCTGTCGGTATCGGTACCGGTACGTACGCTGGTGGCTTCGTGCTGAACATTAATTTCCTGTTTTTGGCTAACTTCCTCCAGGTAGTCCACGATCCTTGGATGATTGGCCCCGCCATGCTTTAGAACCGGTCCTTTACCCAACTTGATCAAACCATGTTCCTTGTGTTCGATGCCCGGGGTATCGGTGGCATGCGTCACATCGGTCACCAGCGCCACGTCAGGATCAATGCGATAACTCATCATGCGGGCCCCATAGCCGCCTACCTCTTCCTGCACCGAATTCAGTGCCACTACATTCACTTTGAGCTCATCGCGTCGTTCGTTAAGCCGCTTCAATACCTGGGCGATCATAAATCCACCGATTCGATTGTCGAGTGCACGCCCTGTAAGGATATCATCCGACAGGTAATCGAACTCATCGGTATAGGTAATGGGATCGCCCACCTGAACCAACTTCTGTGCCTCCTCACGGCTGGAAGCTCCAATATCAATGTAGATGTCTTTCCAGCCCGGCTGCGTGCCACCGCCGTTTTTCTTTTCCTGCAGGTGAATAGCCGTATTTCCGGTAACCCCGGAAACAATACCGTCGCTGGTGTGAATATTGACCCGCTTCGCCCGCGCAATGGTCGAATCGCTTCCGCCCAACTTGTTGACGTAAATATAGCCGTCATCGGTGATGTGCTGCACAATCATTCCAATTTCATCACAATGCGCTTCCAGCATCACTGTAATCACATCAAAGCTGGTATCCAGCTTGGCGCAGGCCGATCCGTAAGCATCGGCTTCCACGCTATCGGCAAACTTATCCACATAATCAGTCCATACTTTCTGACCTGCGGATTCAAAGCCGGTTGGACTGGGCGTTACGAGCAGTTCTTCTAGAAATTCTTGTTCCGGAGAATCAAACATAAGTGAAATTAACCTTAAAAATTTTTGCATTAAGTTCGTAAATATAAGAATTCAACACAGATCAGTTAAATCCAATTTCATTCTAAAACAGTTTTTATTTACCTCACAAACACTGCATCTTAACGCTGTTAAGTTTAATTAAATCTGTAGTATGATACGCCCCGATTATGATAAATCCACCTTCCCCCACTGGACTGTCCTTCCCATCCGGTTTCGCGACCTGGATCCCTTAAATCACGTCAATAACGCGATATTTAGCACTTTTTATGAAGAAGCACGCATCGATTTTATCCGCCAGGTACCCAGCTTTGCCAATCAACTGCAGGAAGGCTTCAGCTTTGTACTGGCTAGTATTAATATTGATTTCGTGCGTCCGGTCGAATATCCCGCTCAATTGTTAGTCGGATCGGGCATCAAGTCTACCGGCAATTCCAGCATCAACAGTTTTCAAGGTATCTATGAGAAGCAGAGCAAAAAGCTAGTATCGGTTGCCGAAGCCCATGGTGTTTGGTTTGATTTGTCGAAGCAGCGTCCAAGCCGCCTGCCCGAATTACCGGAGGAGGACCAGTTTATGCTCCCGGAATCCCTTTTTGAATAAAAATTGAACTGATTACCTTAAGGCGTCTTAGACTTCAACAATTTTCTTCATTCATGGATAAAAGCACGCAGTACAAAATATTCAATGACCCAATCCACGGCTTTATTACCGTTCCAAAGGGACCTATCCTGGATCTGATCGACCATCCGGTGGTCCAGCGTTTGCGACGCATCAAGCAGATGGGATTGGGATACCTGGTATTTCCGGCGGCCGAACACTCCCGCTTTTCCCACGCACTCGGAGCAATGGAACTGGCGCAGCGCACGCTGAACAATCTCCGGGAAAAAGATACCACCATCAGTCCGGCTGAATATGAAGGTACCCTGATTGCCGTTTTGCTGCACGACGTAGGCCATGGTCCGCTTTCACACACCCTCGAGTTTAACCTGATCAAGGATTTTCATCATGAGATGATGACCCTCTCGGTGATGAAGTACCTCAACAAAGAGATGGACGGCGCCCTTGACATGGCAATTAAGATTTTTACCGACCAATATCCCAAGAAACCCTTCCTGAACCAGCTGATCTCCTCACAACTGGATATCGACCGGCTGGACTATCTGAAGCGGGACAGCGCCTTTACCTCGGTCTATGAAGGATCCGTAGGCATTGAACGGATACTCAAAACCATGCGCGTGCACAAAGGAAATATTGTAATCGAGAAGAAAGGCATTTATGCTATTGAAAATTATATCCTGGCGCGCCGGCTCATGTATATGCAGGTATACCTGCACAAAACCGTACTTAGCGCAGACAAGCTGATTCGCAATATCTTTACCCGAGTCCGACAGCTAATGAAGCAGGGACATGAATTGTATCATACCTCTCCTGCCCTGCAATTTTTCCTGGAAGAACAGCCCAGCGCAAAAAAGGGTATCAGCAGCCAGGTTTTACAGAAGTATCTGCAGCTGGATGACACCGACGTCTTCCAGAGCGTCAAATACTGGCAATATTCTACCGATCCTATCCTGGCTAACCTGTGCCAGCGCTTCCAGTCACGCTCGCTCTTTCGTACCACATTCCTGGATTCCGATCCCGACAAATCCCTGGTTAAAAAAGTTAAAACCAAAACGAAGAAATCGCTTAAGAAAAAGGGACTGCCTTACGACGATCAATCCGCCGGTTATTACTTTGCCTTTGATGAAAGCTACAGCGAAGCATACCGCTACGAGAACGAAGGCATCTGGATTTTGGAAGGTAAAGAAAAGGCCGTTGAATTTTCCAAAGCGGCTGATACCCAGAATATCATTGCCCTCACTCAACCGGTCGTAAAACCTTATGTAGTACATCTGAAGGATATTAAGGTTTAAAACGCGGGTCTGACCAAACAAAGCCTGGTACGAAGAAAGTGGCGGAAATTTATTAAAAGGATTGCTGAACAATAACCTGGTTACGAAGCTAAGCTTCGTAACCAGATACTTTGACAAGCCTAGGATTTCAGAGGTTTTGCAAAAGCCTATTTGGCTATTACTTGATTCGATCGTACACTACAAAAGAAAGATCAGGGTGGTCTTCTCTTTTGATCTCTTTCCAAATGCTGCCAATATCATCTCGATACTCCGGGAAATACGTATCTCCCTCGTATTTCTGGTGAATCTCGGTAACAAAGAGCTTATCCACCCGGGATAGGAACTGCCGATAAATCTCTCCACCCCCAATCAGAAAAACAAGCTCTTCGTCTTTGACATGATCCAGGGCATCCTCAAAGGATGAAAAGGTGGGAACTTCCTCAAAATTTTTAGAACGACTAAGCACGATATTTTCCCGACCCGGAAGCGGCTGGCGGTCCAGTTCCTCATAAACCACCCGGCCCATGATGAGCGGGTGCCCCATCGTTATTCTTTTGAAGTATTTGAGGTCTTCGGAATAATGCCAAGGCAAGTCGCCGTCTTTTCCAATCACCAGATTGGGATCGTGTGCTACAATTGCTGCCAGTGTCATACCGCTACCTCAAACTTTATCGACGGATGCGGGTTATAGTTCTCCAGGGTAAAATCGTCGAATTCCAATTCATCCACAGGTTTATCAGCAATCTTAAGCCTTGGCAATGTTCGCGGCTCGCGGGTCAATTGCTCTTTTAAACCCTCCACATGGTTCTCATAAATATGAGCATCAACAATAGTGTGCGCAAAGGTCCCGTAGTCCAGTCCCACTTCGTTGGCTATGGCCATGGTCAAAGCCGAGTAACACGCCAGATTAAAAGGGATGCCAAGCGCGATATCACCGGACCGCTGCGTTAAGTGACAATTCAGTTTCCCGTCGGAAACATTGAAAATATACATCAGGTGACAAGGGGGAAGCGCCATCTCCTCGAGCAGGCCTGGATGCCAGGCACTCACCACAATCCGTCGGCTGTTGGGATTATTTTTGAGCATATCAATGGCACGCTGCACCTGATCAAATTCTTTCTTCATCCATTCGGTTTTACAGATCTGGGAGGCATCGCCCTCAAAGCAGATCTCTTCCTCCTCGAAATAGGGAAACCGTCGCCACAGCACCGGGTAAATGGGACCGACATGACCATCTTTATCAGCCCAGTCATCCCAAATATGACAATCCTTTTCATCGCGCAGCCAGCGGATGTGATCTTCCCCACGTAAATACCACAAAAGTTCCAGAATCACCGACCGGAAATACATTTTCTTAGTCGTGAGAAGCGGAAACCCCTCCGAAAGATCCACCTTATAAAATTCCGAAAAATTGGAGATCGTATCGATGCCCGTTCGATTTTCCTTTTTTACCCCATTTTCCAGTACGCTGCGGACCAGATCTAGATATTGTTTCATGAATTTGACTTTACCAGTTTAGTATTTTCGTTACAACACGATGCCTTCAAGTAAGGCAATAGCAATGGAAAAATAAATGATAATTCCGGTTACATCACTAAGCGTAGAGACAAAAGGCGCAGAGGTTACGGCGGGATCGAGTCCCATCTTCGACAGCACAAAAGGCAGCATGGAACCACTGATATTTCCCCATAGTACTACTCCGATAAGGCTCAGTCCAACGACCATGGCACTTAGCACCAGCTCCTGTGAAAACTGATCGCTGACGAGGTAGCCCCATCCCAGAATTACAAAAAATCCGATAATTGCCATAATCCCCCCCAACATTAAGCCCGAAAGCAGCTCGCGCCAAAGCACCTTCAGCCATTCGTTCATGTCAATATCGTCGGTAGACAGGGCACGTATAATCAGCGTCGCCGCCTGCGATCCGGAGTTACCTCCGCTAGATATAATCATCGGTATGAAAAGAGATAGAAAAACCGCGTTGGCAATTACACTTTCGTAGGCTCCCATCGCTGTGGTAGTAAAAAGCTGCCCGATGAATAAAAACGCAAGCCAACCAATGCGTTTCTTGACCATCTCGAAGACTGTGGTTTGCGAGTAGTAATCGTCAAGGGCATCCATACCGGCCATCAGCTGCATGTCCTCGGTGGTTTCCTCCTCGGCCACATCGATGACGTCATCTACCGTAACGATTCCCACGAGAATGCCATCGGAATCAACAACCGGCATCGCCACGCGGTCGTACTTACTAAGCATCTTGACGGCATCCTCCTGATCAGCAAAAGCGCTCAATGCCTCGAAACTTTCATCCATCAGTGAGGAGATCGGGGCCTGTGGGTCGGCGAGTATAATCTGATTCAGTCGAAGGTCATCAATAAGATGTTCTTCATTATCGACCACATAAATTACGTTTACGGTTTCGGCGCTGTGGCCGAATTCGCGGACATGGTTCATGGCCTTCTGAATGCTCCAGTCTTTCTTGACCTTCACATAACGCGGTGTCATCAGGCGGCCAACACTTTCGTCGGGGAATCCCAACAGCCTTTGCGCCATCTTGCGATCTTCGGGCTTCATCGAGTTCATCACCCGCTGCGTAAGGTGCCCGGGCAACTCCTCCATCAGGGCCACACGTTCATCCGGCTCCAGGTTCGACATTACCTCACTGAGCTGCTGGGCCGAAAACAGGTTCATGAGCTCTAACCCCTTGCTCGAGCTCAGATAACTGAATACATCCGCCGCTTTCTGCTTTTTGAGCAGTCTGAATATAACGATTGAAACCTCGGCATCGATTTCCTCAAGAAGCTCCGCCACATCCACCGCCGGCACATCATTGAGAATATCCTTGAGAGCAGCCCAATCCTTTTCCTCAATAAGCTCTTCGAATTCAGGTTTTAGCAGATGAATAATCATAAACGATCTAACCAATTTGAGTTGGTGGGAGTAGCGCCTAAGAATCGCACTAATATCACTAAAAAACAACCGCCGCCGAAGCTCATTTCTTGCGGTCGTTACAGAAATAGGAAGGTAAGAATCAAAGCCAGCATTTCACAAATTCAGCAATCAAAACGAATGTTTTTCCCATCAATGAAATTATCTACTTTTAATTCGGTATCTGATAATCAGTTATCATCGACAGTGGCAGTAACTTCAAGTTTAAATTTTTGATTTATGAGCTTTGACGCTTTCATCATCGGTTCAGGTCCCAATGGCCTTGCTGCCGGTATTCGCCTGGCACAAGCCGGGTTATCTGTTAAGATCTTTGAAAAAGCTGAAACCGTAGGAGGCGGAACCCGCACGCAGGAACTCACACTGCACGGATTTCACCATGATGTGTGTTCAGCCATCCACCCACTAGCCAAAGCCTCGCCCTACCTGCGATCGTTACCACTCGAAGATTTTGGACTGGAATGGATCCAACCGGAAGTGCCTGTTGCCCATCCCCTGGATGACGAGCCCGCCGCTGCACTTTACAGGTCTTTCGATAAAACTGCGGATTCCCTCAATAGCGATGGTAAACGATACCGGAATCTGGTAGAACCCTTTTTAGACTCCTGGGATGAACTGCTGCAGGATATTTTAGCTCCCTTCTCTCCCCTTCCACGTCACCCGTTGCTGATGGCCCGATTCGGACTCCAGGGATTGAAATCAGCCAACCGTTTCGCCGGCCAGTTTGAGAATACCAAAACAAAAGCGCTTTTCGCCGGTCTGGCCGCTCACGGTATCTTACCCTTTGATAAAATTGCAACGGCAGCAATTGGACTGGTTCTCGGGATTTCCGCCCACACGGTGGGTTGGCCGTATCCCAAAGGCGGATCGCATAACATCACCCTGTCGATGGCGAAATATTTTGAATCGCTCGGGGGAGAAATCGAAACCAATTCCGAGATTACCTCAACGAAAGACTGGTCCGAAAACGTACCGGTCTTTTTCAATACCACTCCCAAACAAATTCTCGATATCGCAGGAGCAAAACTCAAGCCCGGCTACGCCCAAAAGCTTCGCGATTTTAAATATGGCTGCGGCGTTTTCAAACTGGATATGGCTCTTTCCGAGGCTATCCCGTGGAAGGACGAACTGTGCCGCAGGGCCGGGACCGTGCATCTCGGGGGTACGCTGGAGGAAATTGCGGCCTCCGAGCAGGCTGCCGCCAACGGCCCGCATCCTGAAAAACCATATGTTCTGGTTGCCCAGCAAAGCCTTTTTGATGACACTCGTGCTCCTGACAATCAGCACACCTGCTGGGCCTACTGCCACGTGCCCAACGGCTCAACCCGGGATATGACAGAGCCCATTCTCAATCAAATTGAACGTTATGCACCGGGCTTCCGGGATTGCATCCTCGAACAGCACGCCATGAATACTGATGCCATGCAGGCTTACAATCCCAATTATAGAGGCGGAGATATCAACGGTGGACGACAAGATATTACCCAGCTTTTTACACGTCCCGCCGGCCTTTTTGATCCCTATCATATCCCAGACTCCAATATGTATATCTGCTCTTCCTCCACGCCTCCCGGCGGCGGTGTACACGGGATGTGCGGCTATCATGCAGCCGAATCGGCGCTTCGCAGGTTATAATTTTTTTTACATCCCCTGAAGTGGACCTCACCTAAATGATGGAGTCCACTTCAAGGGGAATTAATTTTATCAGAGAGAGTTCTTTGAGAAAACTCTATAAAATCAGCTGTGGAACCGAAAGCTTGCTGAACTATAGAGTGATCTACCAACCTATCATTCCTGAATCCTGCCAAGTCACAATAACTGGAATAAGCCAGTCTCTCAATTCTTTAACCAAGCCGGCACGAACCGGATTATTATGCACGTAAGTAAGCAGGCCGAGAAGATAGGATCGATCACTGATCAATTTAGCTTTGGTATGACTTTGAAATAAGCTTCCATGCCCATTAAACATTTTATTATAAGCCCTGGTATATGCACTTAACTGTATACCTATTAACTGTTTCAGATTCTGTATTTCTTCGGTTTCCACCTGGATAACAAAATGGGTAGGCATGAGGCAGTATCCCGGAACAACAATCATCCCCTGAAAGCGATTTCGGAAATTCCGCAGGAAATAAAGATAGTTTTCTGGCTCCCGGAATAATATTTCTCCCTTATTGGGTCGATTTTAGAGATGATAGTACCCTCCCTGATGCCACTCCATGGGCCTAAAAAAGTTGGTTAGTTCAATTTTAAGTAAGACCGCCCGGATACTTAATCCTTACACAGATTATTAAGCATCATTCGCAAAGCCGGACCTTACCTCTGAGGTGGAGTCCAGCTTTGGCAGCTAATACTCGAAGTAACCGGGATCGGCTTCGCCGCGGCGCAAGCGGTTAGCCCATTGGTGCGCTGCCCGGGTAGTTTCAGGCAGCTTATAACGATCCAGGCATTGCATGGCTACCTCATACGTATCTTCAAATGAGATCCTGTGTCCCGGCGATATGAAGACCGGATTTACCCTGCTTCGACTGCGCAAGGCCATCCCAACCCGCTCGCCCTCATCCATCAGGTCCGCCGTGGCCCCTTTCTTCTCGCCCAGCTCTCCGTAAGATCCGGTGAGAACATTCTTGGCGCATCCCATGGCAGGGTGATCAACCTCTATCCCAAAATGCGTGGCAATACCCATGCGTCGCGGATGCGCAATTCCGTGTCCGTCCAAAATCAGCACTCCGGGCTTAACGTTGAGCTGCTGCCAGGCTTTCAACAACCCGGGCATCTCCCGAAATGCCAGCAAACCCGGGATATAAGGAAAAGGAGTTTCATCTTTCACCAGCGAACAGGCTATGAGTTTTAGATCAGGCAACCTCAAAACTATTATAGCGGCATGCATCAGGTTTGATCCCCGGTTAAAGGAAATATCTGCTCCGCCAACCAGATCCGGAAATTCTGTGAGTGGATCAAGAGTAATCTGTTTCTGCAACTGAAGCTGCAGTTTTTTGGCTTCAACCGGTTTGATGCTCTTGTAATGTTCTAGTTTAGACGAGCTCATATTATTTTGATATCAACATTTGCCAAATAATTTGTTATTTAAGCTATCACAAATAAAGCATATTTGAAGCAAAATTTTACCATGGATAACAGCGACTTTCGAAAGCATGCTCACGAACTGGTAGACTGGATGGCCGATTACTTCGAAGAGGTCGAGAACTATCCGGTTAAACCCAATGTGCAACCGGGTGATATTCTTCAGCAACTTCCCGAGGAGGCTCCGGAACAGGGCGAATCCTTTGAAGCCATGTTGAAAGATTTCCGGGAGATCATCATGCCCGGGATGACCCACTGGGAAAGTCCCAAATTTATGGGCTACTTCCCTGCCAACAAAAGTTACCCTTCGGTACTCGCTGAAATGATTACCGCCACCCTGGGTGCCCAGTGCATGAGCTGGCTGACTTCTCCGGCCGCTACCGAGCTGGAGGAACGCGTGATGGACTGGCTACGTGACCTTATCGGACTCCCCTCATCCTTCACAGGGGTGATTGAAGGAACGGCTTCCACTTCCACCCTGTGTGCCCTGCTGATGGCCCGCGAAAAAGTCAGCGACTTCGATATCAATGAATCCGGATTTTCGGGCGAGGAAACCTATACCGTCTATTGCTCGGCCGAAACCCACTCTTCCATAGAGAAAGATGTGAAGATTGCGGGCTTCGGGCGCCGGAACCTCCGCAAGATAGCGGTTGATGAGAAATTCGCAATGCAGCCTAAAGCACTGGAGGAAGCCATTCGCAGTGATTTGGAAAACGGCCTTAAACCCACCGCTGTCGTGGCCACCATCGGGACTACGGGATCCACAGCGATCGACCCGCTGGAGGAAATCGGAAAGATCTGCAACAAATACGACGTTTTTTTACATGTGGATGCTGCCTACGCCGGCACGGCCCTGCTGCTGCCGGAGATGCGCTGGATGAACAAAGGCATAGAACATGCCGATGCTTTTGTGTTCAATCCCCACAAATGGATGTTTACCAATTTTGACTGCTCGGCTTTTTATGTACAGGATGAAGCACTGCTGGTTCGCACCTTCGAAATCATGCCGGAGTACCTGAAAACTCCCGAAGATGAACGAGTCAAGAATTACCGCGACTGGGGCATTCCGCTGGGGCGCCGATTCCGGGCCCTTAAATTGTGGTTTGTGCTGCGCAGCTTTGGCGTCGAAGGTCTACAGAATAAAATTCGATATCATATCACCCTTGCCCAGGATCTCAAAGAACAAATAGCTGAACACCCTCATTTTGAACTGCTGGCCCCTGTACCGCTAAATACAATCTGTTTCCGATTCCATCCTGATCACATCAACGACGAAGAAAAACTCGATGAACTCAACGAACGGCTGCTCAATCGCATTCAAGAAAGCGGCAAGCTGTTTTTGACCCATACCCGACTGGATGGCAAATACACGATCCGGATTGTATTGGGAAATACCAACCTTGAAGAACGGCATGTGAGAGAGGCCTGGCAATTCATTCGTGATAAGGCCGAAGAACTCATCGGCTAAAGTCTTGCAGCATCATAGCTCTGGTAAAGGTTTTTGAAGTTTTAACATTCATTACTACTGATCATTTGTTTCCTATCTTTTAGCTGCAAATATTATTGAGAAATATCTGTTAAACTTAATTTAGAGAGGTAAATATGAAGTTATCCGACATTCAGGCACTAGTAACCGGTGGAAGTTCAGGCATTGGCAAGGCCACAGCCAAGGCTATCATTGACGCCGGGGGCACGGTTGTAATCGCTGCACGCGGCGAAGAACGGCTCCGAAAAGTGGCCGATGAAATCGGTGCGATTCCTATTCCCTGCGATGTGAGTGATGAAAAACAGGTCATCGACCTGGTTGAAGAAACCATGGAAGAACTCGACGGTTACAATGTTCTGATCAATAATGCCGGATACGGGGAGTTTTCAAAGCTGGTGAACCTGTCGGCCCATGACTTCGAGCAACAGCTCAAAACCAATACCATTGGGGCCATGATGGTTGCCCGCGAATCGGCAAAACATTTCATCCAGGAAGATTTTGGAAACATCATCAATGTATCGTCGACAGCCGGCAAACGTGGATTTGAAGGCGGTACGGCTTACGTGGCCAGTAAGTTTGCGCTCGGCGGCATGACCGAGTGCTGGCGGTCCGAGCTGCGCGGTCACAATATCCGCGTGATGCAGATCAATCCCAGCGAAGTACAGACCCAATTCTCTGAGAATGCCGGTATGGGTGGGCGTCCCTATAACGAGACCAAGCTGATTGCCGATGATATCGCTCAGACGATCTGCAGCATGCTCTCGCTCCCTGATCGTGGTTTTATCCCGGAAACCAGTGTTTGGGCCACCAATCCCAAGTAACACATGGCTTCTTCACAGCCAGACATAGCGCCCCGTGATCTGAAACAACTTTCCATCGAACGCGCCGAGACCATACCGTCGAGGTGGTATCACGATGGGGACATTTTTGAATTCGAGCGAGACATCCTGTTCTCCCGGCTTTGGCAGCTGGCCTGTCACGAAAATGAGCTGGCGGAGTCCGGCGATATGTATACACTTAATGTTGCCGGCAACCCGCTTCTTCTGGTTCGTGATCAGGATAATCACATAAATGCTTTTTACAATGTCTGTAAACATCGCGGCGGACCGGTGGCAGTTAAAAAAGGGACCACTTCGGTGTTGCAATGCCGGTACCACGGATGGACCTACCTGCTGGACGGCTCGCTGCGGGGCGTCCCTCAATTTCAAAAAGTAGATCTGTTTGATAAAAAGGATTTCGGACTGGAATCCGTACCCCTGAATCGTTGGCATGGATTGTTGTTTGTTGCATTGGAAAATGAGATCGACCCGATTAACCATTATCTCGAAGGTATTGCCGATCGGATTGCACCGATAGAACTGGCGACATTTGAGTTTGTAAAAACCAAGTCCTATCGCATTAACTGCAACTGGAAAGTATATGTGGATAATTTCCTGGAGGGATATCATATCCCGATCGTGCACCCGGAGCTGGCCAAGCTTCTGGACTATAGGGAGTACAAAACTGAGACCTCAGAGTGGTATTCCCTGCAACACAGTCCGTTTAAAGATGAAAACAATCTCTACCGGTCGGCAGATGGCAAAGCCTATTACTACTTCATCTTTCCGAATATCATGCTGAATATTCTGCCCGGGAGGTTGCAGACCAACATCATCCGCCCAATTTCTGCCATGCAGACCGAAGTCATTTTCAATTACTACTATCTCCATCCGGAAAAGCCTGAGATGCAGGAAATCATTGAGGAAGATATCGCCTATAGCGACAAGATTCAGGATGAAGACATCGAAATATGCGAGCTGGTTCAAAAAGGGCTGCAATCCAAAGCCTATAATAAAGGGCGCTTTTCGGTGGAACGTGAGCAGGGGGTTTATCACTTCCAGTCGCTGCTCAAAAGCGTTTTTGCCAATGCTATTTAAAGAGAAAAAATGGGTTTATCATGACTTCTTCTATTTATCAACGAGTATTTTTGATACTGGCGGCCTGCGGGATTATCTGGTTTAGCTTCTATCTTCGCCAACCACCAAAGCCTCAGCCCTCCAACAGCCCTGAAACTGAATTTTCGGCAGGGCGTGCATTGGGACATATCCGATCCCTTGCCAAACAACCGCATCCGCTTGGAACCGCCGCCCATGAGAACGTTCGAAACTATCTTGTAAGTAAATTACGTGAGCTCGGGCTGAAACCGGAAACTATCGAAGGTGTTAGTGCAATACCTGACCGCCATATGGGGGCCTACATCCAAAATATATTTGTGCGTATTCCCGGGAGTAATCCCTCCAATACCCTCTTGCTGATGGCCCATTACGATTCTGCCCCTAATGCACTCGGAGCGGCGGATGACGGTTCAGGCGTCGCGGCCATCCTGGAATCCATTCGAGCGTTAAAAGCTCGGCCCAAGCCCCTTAAAAACAATGTCTGGATACTGTTCACTGACGGCGAGGAACGAGGATTATTGGGCGCTCAATATTTTACGGAGTACTTTGCGGATCTAAAGCAGATTGACCTGGTGCTCAATTTAGAGGCTCGGGGCTCCAGCGGCCCCTCTATGATGTTCGAAAGCAGCTCCCCCAATGGTGCCCTGATTCCCGGATTCGCCCACGCTACGCCTTATCCTGTAGCCAACTCGCTAATGTATACGGTTTACAAAATGTTGCCTAATGACACCGACCTTTCAGTAACAAAACGAGCCGGGCTTGATGGACTAAATTTCGCTTTTACCAAAGAATTTCTGAATTATCATACGATGCAGGATAATCCCCAAAATTTATCTCTTGCCTCACTGCAGCACCAAGGATCTAACCTACTATCCAACATTCGCTATTTCGGAAACCGAGCTTTTAACTTTAACAGCGATTCGGATTACGTCTACTTCAACAGTCTAATTGGGGGACTCGCCTATTACCCGGCCAGCTGGTCATTTCCGCTGGCTATTGCTACCTCCCTTATTTTTGTAATTTACCTGGTGTTCCTATTCAGAACCGGGCGGTTGACGTTTGGCTCTTATCTGGGCAGTCTTTTACTGTTTATCGGGATGATTACTGTTACGGGTCTGGTAACTTATTTCGGCTGGCGGGGACTCGAACTGTTGAATCCCGAATACCAATGGCTGCAACATGGCGAAAACTACCATCATATCTGGTATTTCTGGGGATTTACACTGCTCACTACCGGTATCTTTTCCGGTATTTACGGCATGCGATGGATTCGCAAACGACTGTCTATACAGCAACTACTCGCAGGCGGCGTTACCGTTTGGATACTACTTTCTCTCGGGACCTCCTGGTATCTGCCAACGGCCAGCTACATCTTTACCTGGCCGGTACTTCTGTCGCTTATAGGATGGATTACCTTAGGCAAAAATATCACAAAAAAGTCGTGGACTGCCACCCTGGTATTAATGATCAGCCTGGTGGGGGTCCTGTTCATGCTACCATTTTATCTCTACCAGGTCCAGGTAATGCTTACGACGCGCTTTCTGGCCATCAGCATGGTTTTACTTGTACTGATACTCGGACTCTGCTGGCCATTGTTGTACCGGGTTTCCCGCCCTCGCCTCAGCTATTTCGTATCGGGATTATTGGCAGGCGCTACCTTCTGCTTTATATCCGCTTCCGTAAAGCCGGCTTTTGATTCTCAGCATAAAAAGCAGAACGACATGAATTATGTGGTGGACTTGGATTCGGGCAAAGCCTACTGGTATAGCCGCGACCACCGTCGAGACTCCTGGACTGAGCAATTTTTAGGGAGAAACTACCAACGGGGGAAATTGCCGGGTACCACCCTGTTCCAAAACAACTCCTTCTTATATGCTGAGGCCCCGTTGGCCAAATTGAAAAACCCGGTTTTTACGATCACATCCGACAGCAGCTCCGACTCACTCCGATATCTTGAGGTTCAAATCAAGGCTGGAACTCCCGGTGTTGGACTTTACCTGGATTGGCCCGATCAAACCCCCATCCTCAGCATGAGCCTTCAGGGTCACCAAATATTTTCATCAAGCTCTCGTACTCAACCTGCAAACTCTTCAAATTCGGACTTTCTATATTTTACGGGCCTGGATAAACCCATTCCATTGTCAGTCACTTTCGATAAAAAAGGAGAGCTGTCCAAACTAACGTGCTCATTTATTTCAATGGGCCTGCCTACCGGGGTCGTTGGAAATTACCGCCCGCGTGCTAATTATATGATGCCAAAGATAAGCTGGCTCTCCAATACAACCATACGTCAGACCAGCGTACGTCTGGATACTCTGCGTTGATTGAATGGCATTAGCAAAACGGTCCTATTTCTGCTCGGGATAGCATTCTTCACAGGGGCACATCGCCCGAAGCGTCTCCCACTGGTACATGCCATTACTGTGGCCGTCGCTCCAAAAAATTTTTATCGCGTGATTGCCGATCTGCTTGATGTCTTCGATTTCATAATGCCGGGTGGGTTCCACAAAAAATAGCGACCGGTCAAAGGTGTTCATGTTACCGTGTCCGCCGCGACAAACCACACAGGGACAATTTTTGCGAAGTCCAAACAGGGAGTATTCCGAATGGTGTCCGTCGGACCATTTTATTTCGAGTATCTGATCACTGTTGGAGACTTCGATTCCGGTAGGGACAATATCGCTTTGCATAATGAACTTTTATTATATTTAGGACGAAAGGTAAGGCGTTATTACAGGGAATCCAACGCAATAGGATCCCGGAAATCAACAAGAAAAATCTTATGTACATTCTCTATATTCTGCTGGGGCTTGCTTTTTTACTCTCCTTTTGGGCGGGATTTCAACGGATGGTGCGGTTGCAGCACCTTACACAACGTCGTGTCATCAATGGATTCATTAGCACTATGATTATTCTGACGCTGATGACCCTTGCCCAATGGCTTGGGTGGTTGCCGCAGGAAATTTCGGCGGAATTTACGATGATACTCTATGCTTTAACGGCGGGATTTTTCAGCGGTTTTGCCGTCAAGATGGTCGTTGTTAAACAGCGGGCACAACAAACCGAGTATGTTTACCGATCATTTTGGACCGAAGCCGCACCCACTCTCCTGGCAATACTGATCGTGGCATTTGGGCTCTATCGCACCGGGCTGTTTACTTTTGGGCCCTATACCGGTATTGGCATCAGTTCCGGGATCTCCCTTGTAGGCTTTGGATTTTGGGGATTCACCGTCAAAATAGTGCTGGAATTCCGCCAAAAAGGGATCCTTATCCTGGACCAGTTTGTGCCGTGGAGCAACGTAGTGGCCTATCGCTGGGAATCGGAAAACGTATTGCAAATTGACTACTATACCGGTGATAACAAGCTCACGGATTTTACCACTTACATTCCGTCGGAAGACGAGCTGGCTATCGAGCGACTACTGGGTCGTAAGCTGAAGGAGCATGAGGAGGAACGCAAAAATATGATGGACCAAAGTGAGGAATTGAAGTAGGCTTTCCGTAATTTAAAGGATTATTCATATCAACAAACCAACACCTTAGATGAGATTACTATAAAGATTGATCTCGTCCGGTAATCAAAACCCAGGGAGATATTGCCTTGCCTTCATTCGACCTCGTAAATACCATCGACGCACAGGAAGTCGATAATGCTGTTAACAACACCAAAAAAGAAGTAGAAAATCGTTATGACTTTCGGGACCTGCATACTGAAATCAACTACGTTAAGAAGGAACAGAGTATCCAGCTCGTTGCAGCTGAGCGGATGAAACTGCAAGCGGTGAAAGAGATTCTGACGCGAAATTTTGTTAAGCGCAAGATCAATCCCAAAGTGCTCGATTTCGGCAAAGAAGAAGGCTCCTCGCAGGGATATGTAAAAGTCCTTGTTCAGCTAAAGGAAGGCATTGATAAAGAAACAGCAAAGAAACTTGCCAAAGACATCAAGAACCTGAAGCTAAAAGTGCAGCCGGCCATACAGGAAGACCGGATTCGTGTTACCGGCAAAAAGATCGATGATCTTCAGTCGGTCATCCGGTACCTGAAGTCTAAAGACTACGGCATCCCGCTGCAATTTGTGAATATGCGATAATTTATGCGGTTGCCCTTTCGTGCTGAACCATAATGCACTCATTCTCAACGTATTGGAAATCGTTTTTTTCAGCCAGTGATTTGGCTTCATCCGATGAGACTGAAAGTTGTGTCCAGATCAGCGGTTTCTGACCGGTTTCTTTCGACCACTCCATAATTTCACGGACCATATCTGCCGTGTACTCCGAATCCCGGAAAATATCCACAATATCGATAGTGCGTTCTTCGGGAATGTCGGCCATGCTGTCGTAACAGGTCATTCCCAAAACCTCATCATAATTTGGATTTATTGGAATAATTCGCACACCATTCTCTTTCAAGTAATTGGCTATATGATAGCTGGTCCGGTACTTATTGGCCGAACAACCGATTATTGCTACTGTGCGCACTTTCCTGAGCATCTCCGAAATATTGTTTTCCATAGTAACTCATACTTAAGATCGTTAGTTGTATATCCAAGTTACGAGAATTCTTTGATTTCATTTATAATAACCGGACATAATTCCAACCCAATATTAACGGTTAATGGTTTCAGCTACCAAACAATTTTTTCGCAGGCATAAAAAGTATGCCCCGTTAGTCTTCTTTGTAGGGGGATTTATTTGGGACAGCCTGACCCTGGGCCGTATTGACGGTTGGTACAGCAATACGATTTTATTGCTATATCTCACAAGCCTCACCCTTTGCCTGTATATCTTTAATCTGGCAGATGACGGTCGCTGGCAAGGTACCTTCCTGGAACCCTACCAGGAATATGCGCCCCTGGCCATCCAGTTTTTTCTTGGGGGTCTGTCAAGTGCTTATGTCATCTTCTTTTTCCAGAGCGTATCCCTCACCAAGACCATGGTTTTCTTCCTGATCCTGGTCGTATTGTTATTTTCCAACGAACTGCTTAAGCATCGCATATCCAATAAATACCTGCAATTTGGTGCATACTTTTTTGTCAATTTCACCTTCTTCACCTTTTTTACGCCGGTAATCTTTGAAACGATGAATACCTTTCTGTTTATCGTTTCGGGATTGGTCAGCCTCGGGTTTACCCTGGGCTTTATCGCTTATATTTATAAAACCAGTCCCAGCACACGCCGGGAGGTGAATGCCTGGCGAATTTGTCTGCTCATCCTGGCAATTTATGGTACCATCAACACCTTCTATTATTTTAACCTGATTCCGCCGGTGCCTCTTTCGCTGCAATCGGGGGTGGTAGCTCATCAGGTAAGCAAAAAAGACCAAATATTCCGGGTTTCCTACGAACAGACTGCCATCTATGATTTTTGGAAAACCTATAACCATCAATTCCATTACCAGGCAGACGACACCGTTTATGTATTCACTTCCATTTTTGCACCAACTGATCTTAAAAAAGCCGTGCGCCATGAATGGAGGTGGTATGATCCCCAAAAAGATCGCTGGAATACCACCGATACCATCGCCTATGATGTACTAGGAGGACGCAGAGGCGGATTCCGTGGATTCACCTTCAAGGAAAACGTATGGCCGGGCCGCTGGCGGGTCGACGTAACTACCGATGAAGGCATGGTTTTAGGAGAGATCGATTTCACTATTGTTTCCGATTCTACTTTTACCGAAAGCAGTCTTACGCGGCGGAATTTTGAATAGCTATACAGTCTTTATTCTCCCTAAAAACCCTTATATTATGCTACATTCATAAAAATAAGAACAAACCCGTAGTATTTTGTCTAAAGTAAAAGACGGTGACACCGTAAAAGTGCACTACACAGGAACGTTAACTGAAGATGGAACCGTTTTTGACAGTTCCGAAGATCGCGAACCATTGGAGTTCACGCTGGGAGAAGGACAACTGATTCCCGGATTTGAGCAAGCGGTTATCGGCATGGAAGTTGGCGATGATACGACTGTAGAAATCGCTTCTGAAGATGCCTATGGCGAGCGTCGCGAAGATCTTGAATTGGAAGTTTCGAAATCGGATCTTCCTGACAACATCGATCCGCAAGTAGGTATGCAATTGCAGATGCAGCAGCAGGAAAACGGGCAGGCTATTCCGGTTCAGATTACTGCCGTTGAAGATGAAATCGTTAAACTCGATGCCAACCATCCTTTGGCCGGCAAAGATTTGACGTTCGATATTGAACTCGTGGAAGTTGTGGATTAATCACAACTATCCCTATCAGAATTTGAAAGCTCGAATTCGATTTCCGGATTCGGGCTTTTATTTTTTCCGCACCATCGTAACCCCGTCACGAACGGTAAGCATCACCTGCTCCACGCTTTCATCTTCGGTGATCATACTGTTCAACCGGTCAATAGCTTTGGCCTTATCCGACTCAGGATTTACGACCTCACCGCTCCAAAGCACATTATCGATCACCAGCAAAGCTCCGGTAGTAAGACGAGGCAGAATCATCTCGTAGTAATCGGGGTAGTTGATTTTGTCAGCATCCAGGAAGGCAAAGTCAAAACTCCCTCCAATTGTGGGAATGGTTTCGAGGGCTTTTCCCATGAGGAGCGTAATTTTAAACCCGGCTTCACTTCGCTCAAAAAAGCTGCGGGCAATCGACTCGTAGCGTTCATTGTACTCGCAGGTAAACAGTTCCCCATCCTCAGGCAACACTTCGGCCATCGTAAGGGCCGAATAGCCGGTAAAAGTACCGACCTCCAACACGCGACGTGCTCCCGATATTTTGATCAGAATAGCCAGCAACCGTCCAACCTGACGACCGCTGAGCATATCGGTGTATTCGAGTTCCCGTTCCGAGATTTTAATAAGCTCTTTTATGAGCGGAGAATCTTCGGTAGTATGCGCGTGGACATAATCTTCGACCGCCTTCAAATCCATTTTGTAACTCCTATAATTTAAACTGGCAAATCTGATTCAGCCTGAAGATATTCAGTTGCATAATGCTCAACAAATCTTTTCCCTTTGGATTTTATTCCCGCAAAAGAGTCGCGATTATTCATAAGCCTGTTTCGGTGGTATACCCGCCTGCTGTTTCAACGGCGTTTTAAACGGATATGGCTGAAGCAGGAGTACGACCCCTGCCCGGAATGTAAAACGCTTTACTTTTTGAACCACCACTCCTGGTGGGACGGTCTGATTCCCTTCCTGCTCAACGAATTCCGATTCAACCAGCGGGCTCGTGCACTCATGGAAGAAAAGCAAATGCGTCAGTATCCCTTCTTTCGAAAGATCGGGGCCTTTTCCATCGACCGTGACAATCGACGAAGTGCCATTACCTCCCTGCGCTATGCGGTACAGTCGTTTCAGCGCCCGCAGGCCAGTCTCTTCCTCTACCCCGAAGGCACCATCACGCCGGTGGGATCGATGATGAATTTCGAAGGCGGCCTGGCATGGCTCTATCAGAAACTGCCCGACGTAGATTTTGTACCCGTCGCAATCCATCTGCATACGATCCGGCACGACAAGCCGGAGCTAAACCTGCATGTAGGACGTCCGGTTCGCCTGGATACCGGGCTGAGCAATGAGGCATGTACCCGGCATTTTGAACAGCTTATGGACTCGATGCTTGTTGAGCTTCGACAGATGGCAGGCTTTGATGACTCGGAATTCGAGAAGTTTTTATAGATATCAAACGTTTGATTACTACAGAACCTTCTATTGCTACCAGGTCCACCGGTATAGCCTTTTCGAACGCTGCACCCAGTGCGGTCCCTCGGCGGTATATCGGATGCGCATATCCACAAAGGGCCAAAAAATGCGCGCATAAATGCGGCTGGGATATATATACTCGGTAATTCCGGTTTGAGATTCGATAACCTGCTGATCTGAAATTCGCAGGTAGGCGTCGCTCATATACCGCTGGTAGAAAGGCCCGTTATCCAACAGTTTCGATTGCTGAATGCGCACCTCGGCGCGGTCGGACCGCAAGCCGATTTTACGAGCGGTATGTAACCCTAATACCGTAAGCCCTTTATCTCTGAGCGAAAAATCGCTAAAGATTTCTATTATCCGGCTGTTTGCCTGATCAATCAGCCAGGCTTGGTGCTGCTGCGTATTTTGACGATTCATCACATAATACACCAGCGTGCCGGCATTGAAATGAAATCGGCCCCAGTACCAGTCGGAAAACTCATCCCGCATCGGCTCCTGTCCCAGGTTATGATCATGATACCCCTGTCCGTTAAAATCAATGGTTCGGGAATCTTCGCCGGTCGCCGAAAGATAGATAGTTCCCTCTACCTTTGCCCGAGGCTGAACCAGGTTCCACCAGTGCGAAGCTGTTCCCTCCTCACCATTGTGGAACGGCGACCTTTCAACTGTGGGGCTCCGGAAAGTAAGTTCCGCCTCAAGTTGATCTCCGCTAGGCAGAATTTCTTCGAGCTGCAACCGATATGCAAGCTCTTCTTCGCTATTCATTTCAAGCCGATGGGCTCCAATCCAGACATTCGGCCGCTCCTTGCTGAACGAGGCATCCCTTGGTTCGAATTCGGTAAAGCTATAATAGATCGGCTCGCCCTCTTCATATATAGAAATGCTTACCGCCGGATAATCAGAAGGATCAGATGGCTTTACCGAATCCATAATCGCCCGGTTGTAACGGGTCGAAAACGGATTTCCTTCATAAAAAATGACTACCAGTCCGATACGCCCATCCCCTGAAATAGCATCGAAGTACCACCACTCGTAGCCTCCCGGCTCTTTATCTTTGTGGCGAACATCATCCTTATAATCTGATAATATCTTCATAGGCTGCCAATTAAATATTTTGTGCCGTCAGCTGCAAGCCGGGTGCCCCCGTTCAATTTGATCTTACTTCTCACACTCCTACCTTTCAGCCATGATTACCCTGTTATATATCGCACTATTTTACCTACTGATTACGAGCGGCGTTCTGTACCTGAACCGCCAAGACTTTAAACCGCTGAATCCCACGCCGCGCCATTATTTTGACGAGCAGGCGCCCCGAGTCAGCATTTGTATTCCCGCCCGGAATGAAGCCAACTCCATTGAGCGGTGCGTGCGTTCCGCCGTAGAACAACAATATCCGAATCACCAAGTATTTGTGCTTGATGATAATTCCACCGACGGTACTTCGGAAATTCTGGATTCGCTCAGCCAAACCTATCCTCAAAGTCTCACGATCCTTAACGGACAACCCAAACCCAAAGACTGGCTGGGAAAATCCTGGGCCTGTCATCAGCTTTCCGAAACAGCTGACGGTAAAATATTTTTATTTATTGATGCAGATACCTGGCTGGAACCTGAAGCGATAGCCAAGGTCATACGCACCATGGGGTTGGATGTGGTTGATTTTATTACCCTCTGGCCAAAGCAGAAACTGGGTACCTTCTGGGAAAAGACCGTGATCCCGCTGGTGTATTTTGCGCTGCTTACCCTGCTCCCCACCCGGTATGTGCACCGCGCCCCCAAATGGATCCCTCCATTCCTAAGAAAAAAAACGGAACCGCTTTTTGCGGCAGCCTGTGGACAATTTATGGCGTTTAAAGCCAGTGCTTACCGGGCCATCGGCGGACACGCTTCGGTAAAAGATGAAGTGGTCGAGGATGTGGAATTAGCTAAAAATATCAGGCGTGCAGGCTTCAAGATGAAGATGTATCACGGAAGCAAGACCGTAAGCTGCCGCATGTACCGTTCATCCGAAGAACTGTGGGATGGTTTCCGCAAAAACTTCCTGGCCGGCTTTAATCATAATGTTGTACTTTTTCTGGTGATGGCGGCTTTTCACGCTCTCACCTTTATACTTCCGGCTCTAAGCTTTCCCTTTCTATTAATCTGGGGATCTGCCACAGCCTTGCTCCTGGCTTCGGCGGCGATTCTCCTTATGCTGATACAGCGAATAACTATTGACCGCTGGTTTGACTGGCAACCGATCTACAGCCTGTTACATCCCGTGGGTGTAGTTTGGTTTCATCTGCTGGGGCTACAGGTTTTACGGGATTACTTTAATGAAGAACCGACCCAATGGAAAGACCGCAAAGTTTGATTTCCATATCCGCCACAGCCAAACTAAGTTCTTGTTTATTTTTAACTGCAAAGTATCCATATTGGCAGTAGATGAAGAAAGCGATAGACAAATATCTGCACTATCTGAAAATTGAGAGAAATGCCTCTGCGCATACGATCACTTCCTATGAGAATGATCTAACGCAGTTTTTGACGTTTTGCAGCGAACATTTCAATTCGGATGAAGGCGAGGTCGATATAAATAACATAGAACGGATTACCATAAGGCTTTGGCTGGGACACCTGGCCGAAGACGGCCTGGCTAAAAGTTCTATCGCTCGAAAAGTGGCGGCCATAAGGTCTTTTTTCAAATACTGTTTCAAACGGGGAATTGTTGAACAGAATCCCGCGCACCTGCTTGTTGTACCCAAAAAGGACACACCACTGCCCAAAACGGCTACGGTTGAAGATTTGAATCGGATGATGGAACTTGCCGAAGGAAACAGTCCCCGATCGGCGCAGGATCGCGCTATCCTGGAACTTCTTTATGGAACAGGAATCCGATTAAATGAGTTAGTACAACTTAACGAAGAGGATGTTAATTTTACGCTGAAACAAATTAAGGTTTTAGGAAAAGGCTCCAAGCAGCGAATTGTACCATTTGGAGATCGAGCAGAAGAAGCATTGCAAAATCACTTGCAGCAAAAAGAGCAATTATATGGTGAACGCACCGATTCTGATGCCCGAAAAGCCGTCTTTCTGGCGGCCGGCGGACAACGCATCTATGCACGTGCCGTACAACGCATTGTAAAAGATTTTCTTCAGCGCACCAGCGAGGTAACCCAGAAAAGTCCGCACGTGCTGCGACACAGCTTTGCGACGCATTTGTTGGATCAGGGAGCTGATATAAGAGTTATAAAAGAATTACTTGGGCACGCCAATTTGGCGGCTACACAAGTTTACACGCATACATCAGTCGAACGACTGAAAAACGTTTACGAATTAGCTCATCCACGAGCTAGAAATAAAAGCTAATTTAGGAGGATTTTTTATGAAGACAACGTTTACAGCGAGACATTTTGAACCAAGCTCAGAACTTCATGCTTATGCGGAAGATGCCGTACAAAAATTAGATCAGTTTTATGACCGCATATTAACATGCGACATTATTCTTGAACCGGTACCTAACGACGATAATCCTCAACAAGCCGAAATTAACCTGAAAGTCCCACAAAAACTGTTAAACGCCAAAGAACAGGCTTCCTCATACGAACAGGCCATCAACATGGTGGTTGAAAACATTAGTCGTCAACTCAAAAAATATAAAAAGAAAACCCTACACAAACGGTAACCGCTTATGCCTTTCGGCGATCACGAACCAATACCTCGCAAAGAAAAAATTTCGGTTTCCTATCTGTGTGAACGCCTGCAAGAACGTGTTCACGTGGACTTGAGGACCATAGTCGCCGGAAAGAATACCGACCAGCGCCACGTGACCGAGGCGGACTTACACCGCCCCGGTCTGGCCCTGGCGGGATATGTAAAACTGTTTACCCATCAGCGCATTCAGATTATTGGGAACACTGAAACCCTTTACCTGCAGAATTTATCCAAGGAAAAACAGATAGAGGCTTTCGGGAATTTAACCCAGTTTCCCATTCCGGTTCTCTTTATCACCCATGAGAATACACTGCCCGACTATTTAAAAGAAATGGCCGAAGAAGCGGGCATTCCGGTCTACGGAACCTCCCTGGAGACGACCCAGTTTATGCACCTCACGCGTGACTTCCTGGAGGATCAGTTTGCACTGCAAACGATGGTCCACGGTTCGATGGTGGATGTGTACGGCATCGGTATCCTGATCGCCGGAAAATCAGGCATCGGCAAAAGCGAGGTGGCACTCGACCTGGTGGAACGCGGGCATCGCCTGGTGGCCGACGACGTGGTGATCCTGACCAAGAAGAACAACGTGCTAATGACCTCAGCCACCGAAATGAACAAGCACTTCATGGAGATTCGAGGCCTGGGCATCATTGATATCATGTCGATGTTTGGCGTTAGGGCCATCCGCTATCAAAAAAGGCTGGAAGTAATTCTGGAACTTTCGCTCTGGGATGAATCCAAGGATATCGAGCGAACAGGCCTGAACCGTGATACCACTTCTGTTCTGGGAATCGACATTCCCAGAATCAACCTGCCTATTACGCCCGGAAAAAATATCACCGTGATTGCCGAAGTGATTGCCATGAATTATTTGTTGCGACATTACGGATATGATGCCGCAGAAGCCTTTCAGGACAAGGTTAAAACCCACATTGCCGAGAAGGAAGATCCCAGCGCCATGCCCCGAAGAGTGATCGAATATTTCGAGGGAGATGTGGAATAAGCCGCCCAACTTCAATTTTTTAAAATTTATTTTTATCAGTACCTTTAACTCGTTTGTAACAAACGGCTTGCTGTGCTCTCTTGAAGTTGATCAGTATGAAATAAAACATCATCTATGGCTCTCAATAATTATTTCTACTACGATAAGGATACCTGCGAGTTTATCCCTGTCGAGTACAATAGTTTAGAACGCATTGTCTACACTGCATGTGTTTGGATTTTGTGCGGTGTAGTGCTTTCCGGAATTGGAATCTCAGTACTCTCTTTTTCGGTAGGTACTCCGGCCGAAATCGCCCTCAAAGCTGAGAACAACGAACTTATCAGCCAGCTTGAAAAAACCAAGACCAAAATCCAGGATCTGGATACGGAAGTGGACCAGTTGGCTAAGGCAGACAACGAGATGTATCGCTCGGTGCTGGGCATGGATCACATCTCCTATGACGAGCGGCAGGCCGGTGCCGGTGGTGCTGATGTGTATTCCAAGTTTGATGTCTATAACCAGGAAACCTCAGAAATACTCAAATGGACGGCTGAGAACCTGGAAAGCCTGGAACGCAGCATCAACATACAGAAACTGAGCTTCAAGGAGATCAAATCCTACTACAACAACAATCAGAAGAAGATGAAGCATATCCCGGCAATCAAACCGACCAAGGGGATTATCCTGAGCGGTTTTGGGATGCGCTACCATCCTATTCTGGGTTACCGTCGCATGCACGAAGGGCTTGATTTCCGCGCCAACCTCGGCAGCAAGATTTATTCAACAGGCGATGGGGTTGTCAAGTATGCCGGGCGCGAAGGTACGTTTGGTCGCCTGATTATCATCGATCACGATTACGGTTACGAAACCTATTACGCCCACCTCTCCTCTTATGCAAAAGGTATCAAACCGGGCAAAAAGGTTAAGCGCGGCGATCTGATTGGATTTTCCGGTCAATCGGGACGGGTGGAAGGTCCACACTTGCATTACGAAGTACATCAAAACGGCAAGGCTGTAGATCCGATTAACTATCTGTTTGCCGATACCACGCCGGAAGAATACATGATGTACAAAGACATTGTGGAGAACAATCAAAAATCACTTGATTAAATACGTCGGAAATTCAGACAGAATTTAATTTTTTCCAGAGGCTGCTGATTGCAGCCTCTTTTTATTTATATAACGTATCTTATTCCTGTTCCCTCTTCTCTTGTAGTTCGCTAAAAAAACGCTCTTCCAGCATTTCGGGTTCACGTACCGATTTCCTGACCCAATCCAGTCGGAGTTCCAGTTTCTCCTCTTCCGAAAGTCCCCATGCCACCTCGCTGTTCCTCATCTTCCGCGATAGCTCGTAGAGGCAGAGCGCAGCCCCCACCGAAATGTTAAAGCTTTCACTGAATCCCTCCATCGGGATGCGTGCATATCCGTCGGCTTCCTCCAGAGCATAATCGGATAGCCCCTCCAGCTCCGAACCAAATACCAGAGCCGTTGGTTGATCGAGGGCAACCTCGTCTATGGCCACATCATCATAATGCGGACTCGTAGCGACAATACGGTATCCCTTCTGTCGGAGACTTTGATAACACTCTCGGGTATTATTACTACCGGATGCGTTGTAACTAAGGTGTGTAAGCCATTTGTCGGCCCCGATGGTAACGCCTTTGTTGGGATCAAAATCGTTGTGATTCTCAATAGTATGAATGTCCTGAATTCCGAAGCCGTCACAGCTTCGTAACACCGCACTGGCATTATGCGGCTGGTAGATATCTTCCAACACCACCGTCAGATACCGGGTGCGCCGGTCTAATACCTCGTTAATAGTTTCCCATCGTTCTTCGGTTATAAACTGCCGCAGATATTCCAAGAGTTGTAATTTCAATGTGTTATCCATAAAATGATGATTCTAATAGTGTTTTAATCGCCAATAAATAGTATAATAATTCTGTTTCCAGTCTCTTTAAAATAAAAAAGGAGGTACCATGCTTGTTCGTGATATACTGAAATCCAAAGGCACGGCCATTTATTCTATCCGACCCGATAATACCGTTTTAGAAGCAATTGCTAAAATGGACGAGTTGGATATCGGGGCTCTTTTGGTAATGGACGGGGAAAAGCTAGAAGGTATTTTAAGTGAACGGGACTATCGCAGCAAGATCATCTTGAAGGGACGACATTCAAAAAACACCGATGTCAGCAAGATTATGACTTCCGATGTCTACACGGTAACTCCAAACGATTCGGTAAACCGCTGTATGGCGATTATGACTGAGAAGAAAATACGCCACCTGCCTGTTTTGGAGGGCGATGAGGTATTGGGCGTAGTCTCTATTGGGGACCTTGTTAAAAGTATAATTTCCAAGCAAAAGAATGAGATCAGCAACCTTCGCAGCTATATCCAAGGCGAAGGAAGCTACCGCGGTTAATTTATAAGAATAAACCTGCTTTCGGCATACGGCCTATTCATCCTCGCAGCGGATAATAAACCCTTTCTTTCGAACGGTATCAATGTATTCGCTTTCGGAATGGCTGCGTATTTTCTTCCTCAGGTAGCTGATGTATACATTGATGTAATTCGTTTGAGTATCAAAATGGATATCCCAAACGTTTTCAGCAATCTCTTCCTGGGTTACAATCTTGTTTTTGTTCTTGAGCAGATACACCAGCAGGTTAAACTCGTTGTTGGTTAAATCTACCTTGGTATCATTAACGCGAAACTCCCGCTCCAACATATTTACTTCGAGCTCTCCACAGCTGAGAATACGATCACCGTTCATTTCGGTGCTGCGCCGACTTATCGCTTCGATGCGGGCCAGCAGCTCTTCGGTATTAAATGGCTTTGTGAGATAATCGTCAGCTCCTACCCGCAGACACTTAATCTTAACATCCGTTTCCTGTTCTGCTGAAAGTACAAGAATAGGTGTGGTAATTTCCTGGTCCCGAATATCTTTAGCGAGATCAAAACCATCCCCGTCTGGCAATCCCAAATCCAAAATAATGATGTCGTAGGAGTTAGCTACAGCGTGCTTCTCTCCACTCTCTGCGGTATCAGCAATATCAACCACGTGCTCATTTTTTTCCAACACCGCTTTTACCAGTGTTCGTACTGAAGGATCGTCCTCTATGACTAATACATTCATGATTATGGATATCTCCGTTTCTAGGTGAAACCCCTTATTCGTTTTTACTGATTATAATCAACTAAGACAAAACATGCTAAGTTTCTGTAAGAAATCGCAATAAATTTAGTGATAACCCAATGAATACAACCAATCTTTGATTTTATCGAGATAAGACTTCGTCAATTTGTGGCCTTCATCCAGCTCGGTAAAGGTTACGCTGGCACCCCATTCCGATAGCTGTCGGCAACTTTTTTTCTGGGGATCACTTTTAACGCTTTCATCCTGCCGACCGTGTAACGCCAGTACATTAAGATGATCATACGATCCCTGGCGATCTTCAAAAACTTCGGTTTTAATCCGTCCACCCACTACTATCAAATCATTAACGTGCTTCCATCGTGAAAGTGCAAAATATCCGCCCAGGTAACCGCCCATCGAATAGCCAATCAGGGCAATTCGATTCGGTGTGATATGCTGGGTAATATCATCAATCAGTTCCTGAATAAACTCAGAAGCCAGTTCCAGAGAGCTTACAAACTGATCCTGCTCTCCATCATACAGGTACCAGGAACGCCCCCAGTCTTTCACTTTTTTCTGATGCCGCCGATCGTATATAGGATAGGGTCCCTGTATGAAAAGATGGTAGGCTTCCATGTCCAGCAGATCCCCCACCAATTTCTGAAACTGCTCAATATTTTGATTAAAGCCATGCAGATATACCATCAGGGGTTTCTTGTCGGCCTCCCCTTCGTCGATCAACTTAAAAGGCACCTCAATTTTAAAGGAGGTCTTTCCTGATATTAATACCTCTGACATAGAATAAATTCTTGACTGCTCAATGTTGAATGATATAATTCAGCTGCGACAAGATACAATTCTAACCCTTTCATACCTAATAGAAACGTTCGAAGTCAATAATTTAAATGCATGGCAGGAACCAAACTGTTCGTCCATAATTTCCCATTGGTATTTCAGGTTCAGCACTATTACTTTTGAACAAACCGAATAAAGGATTGAAGAAAGGATTAATTTATGGCTGAAGTACGAACCGACTGGACCAAGGAAGAGATTGCTGAAATCTATCACACCCCTTTAATGGAATTGATTTACCGTGCTGCAACCGTCCACCGCGAACACCAGGAAACCGGCGAAGTGCAGGTCTGTACTTTGTTGTCGATCAAAACGGGCGGATGCCCCGAGGACTGTGCCTACTGCCCACAGTCTGCTCACCACGATACGGACGTGGAAGCCGAGGATATGCTGGAATCGGATGAAATCATCTCCGCGGCTAAACGCGCTAAAGAAGCCGGAAGTACGCGCTTTTGTATGGGGGCAGCCTGGCGATGCGGACGCGAAACCAAGGATTTTGATAAGGTTCTGGATATGGTTAGCGAGATCACAGACATGGGTATGGAAGTCTGCTGTACGCTGGGTATGCTGACTGATGAACAGGCCGCTAAACTCAAAGATGCCGGTCTTTACGCCTACAATCACAACCTGGACAGCAGCGAGGATTTCTACAACCGTATTATATCTACCCGCAAATACCAAGACCGCCTGGATACCATCGAACGTGTTCGTGATAACGACATCAGTGTTTGCTCCGGCGGCATCATAGGTATGGGAGAAACCGATGAAGACCGTATCGAGCTTATTCACAACCTCTCAACCATGCCTGAACATCCCGAATCCGTGCCGGTCAATGCCCTGATTGCCGTTGAAGGCACGCCGCTCGAGGACCAGCCCAAAGTGCCCTGGTACGATATGGCGCGCATGATTGCCACCGCCCGAATTACTATGCCCGAATCCATGGTTCGCCTGTCGGCCGGTCGCGTGGACATGAATATGGAAGAGCAGGCGCTCTGCTTCATGGCCGGAGCCAACTCCATCTTTACCGGCGAGAAGCTGCTCACCACCGATAATAACGACCTGGAAGAAGATAAAAAGATGTTCGACATCCTGGGCCTGAGACCCCGCGAAGCATTCAAGGATGCCAAAGAAGAACATATCCCGCAGGGCGTAGAGGCTGCGGAGTAAACCATAGAATCTATTTTGCTTAAAAGGCTGCAGTTAGTATTGCAGCCTTTTTTCAAATGGATTTTAGCAGGAAATTCCTTCAGAGAGTATCAAAACTATTAGCTTGCTTTTAAAACGATATTCTTCTTGTCGAATGCTCTGACTTTTTCAAAAAACACCCGAAGAGCATCATATCTATCGTTAGGTAATTTTTTCTTCCTGACGGTCAGCTCCCTCTCCATTTTAATTTTTCCCTTCTCTTTAACAAGATTAAACCGATATTCAGCAAAGTCCGTTTTAAAGGATACCGATTCTGGCATCATTTCAACTTTAACATTGGGCGGTAAAGTAATCTCACAGCGGTCTGTTTCGGTAAACGTATAAACCAGATCTATGTCCTCTGTTCTGCTCCCATCCGTATCAGGGAATATATAGCTCCATCTATTCAACCGATTAATCGGCAGAAATAAACGGGATCCGCTTTTTGTGGCATATCTGGGATTATAAAGAGTAAATTTTAATTCAGGCTCCTTTTTACGTTCATCAATATCTGAGAAATCGGAGGCAACAATCTCAAAGGAGTTTAAAGGAAGCTGATCATGGACCCATTTCTCCCGCTCGGGATCTGACTTTTGGGCGATCGTACCCAGCAGTTCATCCAGGTAGTAACCGGAATAGATATTTTTCAAATCAATGCCGGCATTCCCGTTTTTATCAAGATTTATAATCGCATTGCTTACCTGTCTATTTGTGTCTTGATCATATTGTGGAGTCGTGACCAGAAACGAACTGTCCGGCGTAACGGCCAATCCGTGCCGACCGGCATTGCTCAATCCTATATAATTAAAGGGAAGAACCTGGCTTGTACTTTCCAGCCATACGGTATCTTGTCCCGGGACCCATAAAATGACGTGATTAAACTGACTGCTTGGAAAGTCAGTTAAAATATCTGATTCCATGATCCCATTTTTGATTAAAACCGGATATGACTCAACCCCTGCATATTTCAACAAAGCCTGCATATAGTTGGTCAGAGCTTTGCAATCGCCGTACCCTTTCTCCTCTACATAGCCAGCCGGATAAGGTCTCCAGCCTCCGATCCCCAGCTGTACGCTTACATACCGGGTTTTATCTTGCATATATTGATAGAGTGCTTTAATCCCTTCAATTCTGCTGGCGGCATTGGTATAGAGTTCTTTTACGTCGTTTTTGACTGATTCCGGGAGCCTGTCTTTCCCCTGTGACAAATCGTAATACCACTGCCCCAAGCTATCCCACGAATCCAACTTTCCTGAAGTGTTAGCCATCTGGAATGACTCCACCGCCAGCAAGATACCGGGCGCTTTCTCCCAAAAAGGACTCCCGAACGGTTGTGCTGTCACCGGTTCTAAGTTTTCAATTTCCCAGCTAAAAATAGAATCCCGTTCGGCTACCTTCTTTCTGACCGGGACATTTAAATTTCGGAGTCGATATTTCAGTTTGAGATCCTTTGGTGTATGAACCGTTAAACGAGCATTTTGTACATATTGATTTGGACTCTGAGGCTTGAAGGTTGGCAGATTCAATAATCCGGTAAGTTCGAACTCATAATCATATACCACGGTATATGGATATTGAGAATGGTACAGATCAAACTTTTTTATCCTGGTATCATTATACAGCGAGTAGCTCCCGCTGACGCTATAATCATTCCCATCACTCTCCTGAAGCCTTCTGATTAAGCGTCCGTCACTTGCATACAGGGCTCCCTCAACTTTTTTCAGCTTCGTAAATCCTCCCGAATACAACAGCAGTTCTCCATTGTCACGGGCATCCCTATTCATAATAGTTGTAACCCTGCGAATATGAACTGTAGCCCTCTCCTCCGAATCGATCCTGAGATCCATGGAATAATCCTGAACCACGGAATGGGCTGACTTCAAGATGGAAAATGGCGAGACAGCAAATTCAGGCTCCTCTTCGGGCAACCGTTGAGACGAACATCCCAACAAGAACAAAATCATTCCAACATATAACAAGGGCGATTTCAATATCTTAACCATATACCTCAGTTATTTACCCGAATTAGCCTCTTTGAGAACAACTTGCTGGCTCTGCAGAGCTATTGTTTGACTGTAAAAATCGCGCAGGTATTTGTACAATTTTGTTTCAAAGGTTTTTCTTTTAAGATTCAGGCGAGACAAAATTGTAATGCGATTACCTGCTACCTGTGCCAAACGGGAAAGCTCGATACCTCTGCCGGGAATCGATAATCTTATGGATTTAGGCACTTCTTCAACCTCGAAACCGGAAGGCACTACAAGATTGGCAATAAATTCCTTTTGGAACAGAAAAGGATAATCAACCGGAATGTCTCTGTCAGGCTGGGTAAATGGATTTTCCTCATTCCTAAGAAATAACATGGGATTAAAATAGATAAATTGGCTCGTACTTTGGGATTCCTTAAAATCAAGCCCTGTAAAATAGATCACCGTACGAAAGCTTCCGGTTATAGGATTCCGGTCCCCTATTCTAAAAGAATCTATGGCAGCTTCAGATAAGCCTTTGAAAAGTACCTGTTTTACAAAGTCTTCGTCTCCGCGTTCTTTTAGCAATAAATAGTTTTCTGATGCATCATTTCCCGACAGAATCATGGAAACCTTACCACTAATTTTACCCTCATTGGTTAACTTTCCGTACAAAACAATTTTGGATGTACTCTTTGACTGAGGTTTGAGCTCTATCCACTGGAGGCTATTCTTTCCTATTAACAATCCCCTCCTGTTTAAATCATCGGCCGGCAGTATTCCCGGGATCTTATCTTTGGAAGTAGCATCAAGCAAATATTCTTTCTCACCCAATTTGACCCGACAAATCACATGGTTGAATTGATTAGCAATAGCAAAATACTCATTTATTTTTCCATGGGTCCGCGTACTCATTACCACCGGATCTGCCGTCAACCCTGCCTCTCGAAGCAACTGTATCAGCAACAAGTTAAGTTCAGCACTCGAACCCTTTCGAGCTTCCAATACATCTTCTAAGTCATTTTCAGCTAGCACCGTATTGGTTTCATCCCATACCATGGTTTCGACCATAAAATCATAAATGGCCAGCAAGCGTTGAACCGGTTCTTCCAGTCCGACCGTCAGCCTTTTTGCGGTGTGCCGGGTTCCTTTGTTTGAGTCCAGCCGCTTGCCGAATTTATCAGCCTTGGATAATTCTTCTGCAACACTCTCCCATGTTCTAAGAAATTGCCGGGGCATTTGGTTAGGTATTTGAATAAGGGTAAGCTGCAGCCATAGTTTCGACTTATAATCATTAACGGTAGTCATATAAGGCATCTCTTCGAGCGCCGGTAAATCCTTCATTACCCAGCGATTAATGGATCCGTCAATATCGAGTCTCATATTCCGGAATCGGGTTCTACTGATCTTCGATCCCGTCCTTGTCTTTATTGTAAAGCGGATATTATCATGGAAAGGCTCTTGTTTATTTATATATACGGGCTGATGACCAGACACCATTTTTTTGTAATAAAACCAATCTGGGACCTTCACCTTATATTCACTCCATGCTACAGGAATAGTCCGCTGAAATTCCCAATCGGGCAGCAAAGCCGGATCCCCAATGTGCTTTTTATATCTGAACTCTATCACCGCTCCCGGTGCAAGGGAAGGCAGCGTAAATTTAACCCTTTTGAAATCCCCTGTAATATCCTCCTCGAAAATGGACTCATCTTTCAATTCATGCTCTTCAACTTGTCCGTTTCCACTGAGTTTAAGGGTATGACCTTCAATGTCATACACATCTTGATCTAGTTTATCATTGAAAGAAACTTCGGTCGTTGCCCATTTGTAACCGTCCTCATTGATGATTTTTACTCGTACATGCCGCTCCATCACATATTCAAGTTTTCGATTAAAATCGATATCGGCCTTATCGAAAAGCACTACAGCAGATGCGCTGCTGTCTTGGGGGAACGCATTCATTTCCAAAATCCGGTCGGAAACCTCACCCCATTCTTTCGGCTGACCAAATCCCGAAGTAGTTAAAAACGAAAAAATTACGGCTATGACGAATAGTTCTCTTGATCTGATAAACATGATGAACGAATTATATTGACAAATAAACGTAAAAACAGCTTAGCAAAAAAATGTTAATAAATCAGAATTAAATCCTGATGCCGCGTTTTAATCATTCGTTACACATAAAATTTGACGAAAAATATTTTGGTAGAATATTTTGTTACATTCAAAAATTGAAACCAATTAGATTCCATGGATACCACAAAAAAAGTAGCAACACTTATCGGTTGGATTGCGCTCTGTAGTCTGGCAGGGGTTTTTGGGGCCCAGTTTGAACCCGGCACCTGGTACGAATTACTTTCCAAACCGGCATGGACGCCCCCTAACTGGATATTCCCGGTGGTTTGGCCCATCCTATATGTGCTTATGGGAATATCCGCCTGGATGATGTGGCAAGTTAAAGAAGTGGACCTCTCAGGTACTGAATTTCGGTGGTTTTTTGTGCAGTTAATACTCAATGCACTATGGTCATGGCTTTTTTTCGGACTGCATCTAATCGGTACAGGGTTGGCCGAAATTCTGCTCCTGTGGATCTCCATTATTTTTACCATTATGCTTTTCTGGGGAAGAAAGCGGCTGGCCGGGATCCTCTTGATCCCCTATCTGCTGTGGGTTAGTTATGCCTCAGCTCTAAACTTTGCCATCTGGCAGCTAAATTAATTCATCTCGAACAAACCAAGAGAAGGTGAGAAGGAAAGAATATGACTATATCATTGCGGGCGCCGGTGCTTCCGGGCTTAGTTTAGCCTGGCGCATGTTGCAATCTCCGCTCGCTGAAAAACGTATTCTTATCGTCGACAGTCAACTAAGTCCGTCACAGGATAAAACATGGTGCTTCTGGGATCCTACCTCCCCTCCTTTTGCAGATATCATCCACAAACGGTGGTCTCAGGTTGAGGTTAGTATTTTTGACAATCGTTTTACGCAATCCCTTAACCATTATCCCTATTATTGTTTAAGAAGCATCGATTTCGAAGAGAAAATTCTTCCAGCGCTCCGTAAGCACCCCTCCTTTGACCTGCTGGAAGCGAATATTGCCGAACTCGATTCAACCAATAATCACGCTTCATTACAGACCGCTGACCGGGAGTTTCAGGCCGAGTATATTTTTCAAAGCTGCTTTATCCCTGATGAAGTCAAACAAAACCCTCCCCATTATCCCCTGCTGCAACATTTTCTGGGATGGGAAATATCCACCGATAAAGCTGTTTTCGACGATTCCTTTTTTACATTGATGGATTTCGATGAGACCGTCAGCGATGGTCTTGCTTTTGTTTACCTGCTACCGTGGAGTCCCACTTCCTGCCTGATTGAATATACTCTTTTTTCGGGCTACCTATGGGAAGCGAAACAGTATGAAGAAAAAATTCAGATTTACCTCAACAACCGCTTTGGCCTGAGGCCGCTCGATTATAAAATTCAGCGTAAGGAGGCCGGTAAAATCCCGATGCAGGATATCCCCTCCCCGCAGTGGTACAAGCCGCGTATCGTCAACCTGGGGCAAACGGGCGGACTTACCAAGCCGTCTACCGGTTACACCTTCCGGCGTATACAGCAACAGGTTGAATCGCTGGTCAACGCATTGATCACCAAAGGCAAGCCGGCTCATTTTCAGCCCTCAAAACAGCGCTATAAAGCCTACGATCTGTGGCTGCTTCAGATCATTCATGATCATCCTTCCGATGCTCTCCGGGTCTTTAATGATCTGTTCTCCAATAATAGTATGGATGAGGTGTTTCGCTTTCTCAGCGAAGAAACCACGCTTTGGCAGGATCTGGATATAATGCGAAGCGTGCCTTACTATCCTTTCCTGAGGGCCATCTGGAAAACGGCCGGTCGCCTCAACAGAATTTAACTGCCACCCTCGGCTACTCCTTGCGCTCCGGGTGATAGGTGTTCCCAAACAGGTAACCGTACGGCCTCAAGCCTTCCACCTGATCAAACACGCACTTCAGAATACCCAAAAACGGGACGAACAAGATCATCCCTGAAATGCCCCATAGCTGTCCCCCCACCATCAGTGCAAGCAGTGCCATAAATGGATTTATGCTCACGCTCGATCCCACGATATTTGGTGTAATAAAGTTACCCTCCAGAAACTGCACGGCAGCAAATACGCCCATCACGGCAAGGGGATTAAGCAGCGAATCGGTAAACAAAAGCGCATAAATGATGGCCGGTAAACTGCCGATAATAATTCCAATATAGGGGATAATCGCAAGTACGGCCGAAAAAGCAGCAAAAAATAGCACATGATCCATCCCGATCAGCCAGAGTCCCAGCCCATTGAGTATCGCCAGAATGGTAATCACTGACATCAAACCGACGATGTAGCCCTGGGTAACGTTCTGGATGCTGTCGATCACCGAATCAATGGCCTCATCCTCCCCATCCCAGAGCTGGTGCAGAAAGCGCCGGTACCGGTTTTTGTGATACATCATGAAAAACACAAAAAATGGCAGCAGACCCACCGTGGTAAATACGCTGGTGGTAGCCCCGAGGGCGGTACTGATATACTGGCCGCTTTTATTGACGATCGTTTCGAGTCCACGCTCGAAATATTCGACCTGTCGGTTCGGGGAAAGATGAAACGTATTCTCAAAAAACTGTATCAGATCGCTGCTGACGGTCTGGATCTTTTGATTGGCTTCCGGCAGTCGATTGGCAAATTGCACCAACTGAATCGATAGCAGGGATACGATGCTGCTAAGCACCAGAAATAACAATAAAATACTGAGTATTACGGCTGCCATTCGGCTAAGCTTGAGCTGCTGTAGCTTCTTGCTAACCGGCTGCAGCAGCATAGCGATAAGAGCGGAATAAGCCAATGGCATTAATATAAACTTGCCGTAGGCCAGTAAGGTGAACAACAGAAAAATCCCCAGCAGTATTACCGTGCTCTTAAACCAAAACGGATATGAATTGGATTTAGTCGGATCTAGCATACCGTAATCACTGAATTACTGCGGTTTTTGTTCCTTTTGCAATCAATCAAGTTCATCCCCAAGATCGGATAACGGAGGATCAAAATTCTCCTGGAAGATCTCGAAGGGCACTCGGTTGCCCACTTCCGATTTTACGTTGCTCTCTTCGATCACCTGCTGGTATGTTTCATAGCAATCCAGGGCATCAAGAAACTTCTGGTAATCCTCATCATTGGCTTCCACCCAGCAGTCGATGTCTTCCTGTTTGGATGAGCTTAGATTAAATTTCCCCTCTCCTTCCTCCTCACTGAAATGGGTAAAAAAGGCAAGCCGACGGGGATATTTCTCGCCTTCACGGCGCATATCGCAATACACGCTCTTCACCACCGCATGACAAACCAGATGATCCTCAAAGCCGCTTATACCGTGCACCGCATATGTCACCAGCACATCAGGCTGAATTTTCTCAACCTGACTTCGGATTACTTCCTCAATGTCGGCCGGGTCCATCTCTTTAAGACCGCTGTCCGGTAAATCAAAGACGGTCATCCCGTTTAAATCAAGGACCTTTTCCACACACTGCATCTCCTTGAAACGAATCTCGCCCATTTCCTGCTTGCTGATCCCCAGCCGAAAACGCTGCTTGGTTGCCTCGCCCTTGGTAAGCGTAAACAGGTATACCTCGTGACCTTGCCGTCGCTGGGCCGCAATAGCCGGGGCAGGACCAAATGATTCGTCATCGGGATGCGGAAAAACATATAAAATTTTCATAGCGTCGCTTGCCTTGAGCCTTGTTTGAATGAACTGTCTCGATTTTAACCATATTTTCGCCAACAAAAAACCCCGACAACACATTATGCCGGGGTTTTAATTGATCAGACTTTTTTAAACAGCCGATTCGGTGGTCGAGATTTTACGACCATCCAGCTCGGGATTTTCCACCGTGACATCACTTTCGATCTTTCCGTCTCGCAGACGAATAATTCGTCGGGCATGTTTAGCAATATCATCCTCATGAGTCACCAGTAAAATGGTATTGCCCATGCGATAAAGTTCTTCAAAAAGTATCATAATTTCCTGGCCGGTCTTGGTATCCAGATTACCGGTAGGTTCGTCGGCCAGAAGAATCGAGGGATTATTCACCAGTGCCCTGGCTATGGCCACACGCTGGCGCTGACCTCCGGAAAGTTCATTAGGCCTATGATCAATCCGGTCGCCAAGGCCTACCCGCTCCAGCGTCTCCTTCGCACGCTCATGACGCTCTGAAGTTTTAATTCCGGAATAAATGAGCGGTAGCTCTACATTCGAAAGGCAATCGGTCCGCGGTAACAGGTTAAAGGTCTGAAATACAAAACCAATTTCGCGATTTCGTACTTCGGCCAGCTCAGCATCTTCGAGCTTACTCACATCCTGGTTATTCAGAATATAGGTGCCGGATGTCGGCGTATCGAGACAACCGATAAGATTCATCAGCGTGGATTTACCCGATCCCGAGGGTCCCATAATGGCAATATATTCGTTCTCCTGTACGTCAAAAGAAACGCCGTTTAGTGCGCGAACTTCCTGCGTACCCATCTGGTATATTTTCTTCAGCTCACTGATCTGTATAACTGCTGTTGCCATATCACTATTCACTTGAAGCCAATCGGCTGTAAATTTTATTGTTTACCTTGACCTTGTCGCCATCTTTAAGGTCTTTTGACAGCGTTCGGTAACTTCCTGTAACCACCTCATCGCCGGCACTGAGGCCCGATAATATCTGAATATGTGTATTGTCGCTGATACCGGTTTTAACTTCCTGACGGTCAGCTTTTCCGTCCTTAACTACGAATACCACTTTTCGCAAATCCTCTTTGGGGATGACCAAATCACTGCCTGCCCCTGTGCTATCAGTTGCCACAGAATCAGCTTTAGTTGTATTGCTATCATCTTTATCCTTGGCGAAATCACGAACTGTCACCGACTGAATAGGAACGGAAACCACATTAAAGACCGTCTCGGTTTCCACATCTACTGTGGCCGACATGCCCGGTTTAAAGGAGGGAGTAAAACTTTTCTCCGGCACTTCGTCGGCGGCTCGTTGCACGATATTTTCGTTGCCGGCCATTTCAAGATTATGAGGAGTCGTGATACGAATCTTTACCTCATAATTGGTAACCTGTTCATTCGTCCCGGCCCCGGTAATCTCGGCGGAGTTGGCAATTTCGGTTACCACCCCTTTGAACGTACGTTCGGGATAGGCATCTACTTCAATATTGGCGGTATCATTTTGAGATACATTTACAATATCGTTCTCGTTAACCTGGATCAACACTTCCATCTGTTCCATTTTGGCGATACGCAACAGTTCGGTACCAATAGCCTGGGTATTGCCCAATACCCGTTCACCCACTTCCACCGGCAGATTGCTGATTGTCCCGTTACGCGGTGCGCGTATGATGGTTTTTTCCAGCTCTTCCCTGGCCTGATCAAGCTGAGCTTCGATGCTCTGCACCTGATATTTGGCAGCCTGAAAATTAGCTTTTTGTGCTTCGTAGTTTGATTTTGTCTGGACAAACTCCGTTTCCGAAATAGCCCCGGAATCATAGAGTTTCTTATTCTGATTGAATACCGACTCCGCTTCCAACAGACTGGCGCGCGCCTGTTCCATACGGGCCTTCTGTGTCAACAATGAGGCGTTGGTTTCCTTGATGCGAGCCTGATAAATATCGGGCTTTATCCGCACCAGCAAATCTCCTTTTTTCACGTAATCGCCTTCCTTAATCGGCAGTTCGATAATTTCACCAGACACTTCCGGACGCAATATAACTTCGACTTCCGGCTGAATCTTACCCGATGCGGAAACAATTTGGGTAATCGTCTTTAACTTCGCCTTGGCCGTTTCTACTTCCTTGCCGGCCGCTTCACCGCCTAGCCATCCCATTGATTTTGCCAACACGGCTCCCAGGCCGAACACCAGAATAATCCCGATACCAACATAGATCAGCTTTTGGGTTGGCGACTTTTTTTGCTTAGTCATTTATTCTCCTCCCTTAATTCAGCGAAATCTCGCTATCAAGTTTGCCTAAATAATAATCTAAGAGTTTTCGTTGGAAAATCAGATTATAAACTGCCCGTGCCCTATCGGACTGCGCCTGCACATACTGAGCGTTGGCATCGCTGAGCTCGATTAAGGTACTTGCTCCTACATTATAGCGTTCACGCTGGGTTTCATAGGTTCGTTCAGCAGCACGCAGGGCTTTCTGGGTAGATTCTAATTCTTTTTGATACGAAATGTAATCATTATAGGCCTGTGTTACCTCTTGAACAATCTGAAGCCGGGTATTTTCAAGCCCAAGTTTTGCATTCTTAAAATTAATCTGTGCATTTTGAATCTGGTATTGGCGATTCAAATTATTGAAGATCGGTATGTTTAATGAAAAGCCTATTGATTTCGTATAGTTCTGATCAAGCTGATCACTGAAGCCAATGCCTCCCCCCAGGTACTGGTCGTAATAATTTGAAGAGAGGTTTGCGCTTGCATTCAACGAGGGAAAAAGATTATACCGGGTTTGCTTCAGCTGCAACTCAAGAGTCCGTAAATTGGCCATTTCACTCTTTAAGTCCGAACGATTATTCAGAGCTTCATCGATCATTTTCTCGACTGAATATTCGGGACCTGCTTCGAGGGATACACTATCAGTATCAAAACCGGGAGTCACAAACTCGTAGTCACCACGGGGATCGATCTGCAACGACCGGACCAATCTTAACCTGCTCAGCTTCAAGTTGTTTTCTCTTTGTGTGACCGTCAATTCATTACTTGCCACTGTGGATTCTTGATTATATAAATCAACAGTGGGCCTGGAACCTACTTCCACTTGTGCCTTCACCTGTTCCAACTGTTTTTTAGAAGAAGCCAAATTCTCTCTGGCTATTTGCAATAATTCCTCATCCAGCAGCACTTGTAAAAAGTTAGAAGCCGTATTAAATATCACGTTTTCTTTAGCCCACTGCAGGCTCTCTTCCGATGACAGCTTATCTTCCTTGCTTATTCTGAGGCTGAGAATGTTATCAAAACCGTTGAACAAAGGTACATCAGCACCGATGCTTCCACTTAATGAATTGGTCACGTTATCTTGAAAAACCTGGGTGTTCCCTTGTCGTACAAGCTGTTGACCTTTTCTGCTTTGTCCGTTCATATTTGCAGAAATTGAAGGGAAGAAGTCAGCATATTCATTTGTAATACTCTTTTCAGCCAATTCTAAATCATTTGACGCTTGTTTTAGCTGATAATTATTTTCAAGAGCAATATTAATAGCCTCCTGCAGTGATATTGTTTGCTGTTCCTGAGCTTTTGCCAAAGCAGTCCAAAACAATGCGATAAATAATAGTAGAATCCCTTTGCGCATATCTATAGTTGATTAAAATTCGGTTTGCGATTCGTTTTTTACACGAACCAGTATAAAAATTGTTACAGTAGGAAGGCAGTTTTTTTAGTTAAAAGAATTTAAAAGGAAAGGCGGGAACTACTCTTCGCTCTTGCCATTAGTTGATGAAAGATGCTCTTCAGCCTTTTCCTCCAGAAGTTCCTCCAGATAATCGGTAGCAAATGAGATGGCTTTTCGGGTAGCCAGTTTCTTCATCTCCGCGAAAAGAGCTTCGCTAAAATCACCTGCCGAAGATCGACCACCTGAACGTCCGCGATGCCCCAGCAGGAAACCAAGCAGCGTAGCTCCACCAACTACAGGCAGCGGATACCTCCGGATAATTGATTTCGGATCCAGACTATTGCTTACATCATCGCGAACCCGATCCAGGGAACTATCAAGTTCACCCTGAATTTCTTGTAATTCTGCTTCCAGTTGCTGCTTCTTCTTTTCCAGCTCGTCTATCTTATCTTTAGCCATAATAACTGTTATCCTTCTGCGGTCGTTGCTTGCGAAGTTTTGGGTGAAGATATTTTCTTTTGCTTGTCACGACCGTTTTCATTTTGTTCAATCGCCTTGATAACTTCATGCTCAAATTGATTCTGAAGCCGTTCAAACACCCCTCGGGGTTTTAAATACATAAAAAGAGAGCCGGCCAGTAACAACGGTACCGAAACCAGCAAAAAGCCCAGACTTGGGCTTTCAAGCAAGTTGCCTATATAAATAGCAAGGGCTACAAGTAGAAAACAGAGGCCACCCAATAGGAAAAGCGCTCCTACAGAACGTTGTACAGAGGCTGCCATCCAGGAAGAAAGATGTTCCCCGGCATTGAGCATCATCAGCTCCATCCGTTTTTCGAAATAGAGCTTCAGATCGGCGCTGATGGTCCGCAGCCGACCGCCAAGCTGATCTGTTTTCTTGTCTTTCTTCATAATTTTTCTAGTCGTCTGAACTCAGAATACGGCCAAGCAGATAACCTAAAAATAATCCGCCTGCTACGCTTTTAACCGGATGCTTGCGAACCAGCGCCTCGGCTCGCTCTTTCAGATCTTCGACGCGTTCGGTCAATTCTTCATCATCCACCATCTGGCGCCCGCGATCCATCGCTTCATCCAGTCGCTCATTTAAATTTTCAAGAATCTCTTCATTCATAATCTTTGAAATCCGTTATCAGCAACGCTGTTAGCTGTTTTATTATAAGGAAATATAAGGACATTAATACAATTTCATTTCCCCGATTTGTAGTTCTTCCTGCCCCTTCAAAAACAGTATTACTCTTTAAAAATTAAAAGAATCAGCTATTTTTAGCCTCGATCCAGCGAGACATATATTCTGTGCTTTTTAGCGTGTGATGCATCAGCATCTGCCCCATAAAATTAGATCGGCGGTGCTCCTCCAGCTCTTTCCGAATCGCTTCCATCCGCCGAATCATCGCCTCCGGGTATCCGTTTTCCGCAAAACGCTCATTGATGATCTTGATGCCTTGCTCCTGGGCTCTGCTCCATGCCTCTTTATTCTGATATAATGAAACTGCTTTTTGTGCAAAGATTTCGGCATCTTCCGTCACCTCGCCACACCAGTCCAGGCTACCGGCCAGCCCTTCCGCTCCCACTGAAGTGGTTACGCTGGGCGTACCACACTGCATCGCGTCGATCAATTTGCCCTTAAGACCGGCCCCGAATCGTAAGGGAGCCAAACAAACCCGTCCACGTTCCATGACTTCGTGAGCATCCTCCGCTCGTCCCTTGATCAGGAAGCCGTTTTTTTCATCGTGCATCTGCCTGACACGCTGTGAGGGATAGGCACCATAAATATGCATCTCGGCCAAGGGCATCTGCTGCCTGATATGCGGCCAAATCTGATTCTTCAGGTAATGGATACCATCCATGTTTGGAGGATGTCGAAAGTTGCCAATCGTCACAAAATGGCTACGCTCCTCATAAGAAGGCCACTGTTCGATCACTTCATCCTCCACCCTACTTACCCGGAAAGGCACATAACAGAGCAGGTGTTCTTCCACCTCAAACAAATCCTTCAGCAAGGACATCTCATACTCGGAAATCATTAAAGTAAGATCGCAGCGATATATGCTGGCCACTTCACGCCGGGCAACCTCTTTATCCAGCAGTTCTTTAGGTTCAAAATCCCTATCCTTCTCAACGGCCTGCTGACGAGCCCGGCGCAAACAATGCAGGTCTTCGGTATCCAGCAGACGTACCGCGTCGGGGCACTGTTTGGCTACGCGCCACCCAAACTGCTCCTCAGTGATAAACCGGTCAAATAGCACCACTGAAGGCTGAAGCTGCTTTATGAACTCATCAAAGGTAGAACTATTTACCTTAATCTTTTGGGTTCGAATGCCCAATGATTTTAAATCGGCCATGTGATCGGTTTCCGCAGCTGCGCTGGCAAAAGTAATATCATAGCCATGCTCCTGAAAAGCATTGACAAGCTGAATCATTCTACTGCCTGCTGCCGAGGAGTTAGGTTCGGGCCAAACAAAGCCAATAATCAGCAAATGGTTCGTTTTGTTCATAGCCTGCTAATATAGCCAGAGCTGACACACATTAAAATTCCCGGTGCATTTCCAGAAGATCGAATAGCCGATTAGCTATCACAAAATTACTCGTAACGAAGGCTTTCGATAGGATCCAGTTGTGCAGCTTTATAGGCGGGATATACTCCAAAGATCAAACCGATCACAAACATCCCCAAAAACCCAGCCAGTACGGCCCAGATCGGCACTACCGGGTCCGTCTCAATCCAAAGGGCCATTCCGTTACCGGCCAGTACGCCCAACACAATACCAAGCAAGCCGCCCAGCTGACAAATAAATACCGTTTCAGCCAGGAATTGTGAGACGATCGCCCGCTTGGTAGCTCCCACTGCTTTTCGAATACCAATCTCGCGCGTGCGCTCGGTGACCGATACCAGCATGATATTCATCACCCCGATACCCGCACCAAATAAGGTAATACCGCCGATCACAAAACCTACGGCATACAATATAAAGGTAAACTGATCAAAGGTTCCGGCCAGGGAATCGTTCGTCTCAATCTCAAAATCATTTTCCATGCCGGGTGCCACCTTACGGATCACCCTCATGATTCCGGTAATTTCATCAATAGCTGCATCAATATATTCCATAGTCGGGGCTTTCACCTGGATATCGATATTGCGTTCGCCCCCATAGACGCTCAGCGCCGTGGTATAGGGAATGATCACAATTTCGTCGAGCGACTGACCGAAAATGCTTCCTTTCTCATCCAGCGCGCCGATAACCTGGTACTGCTGTCCACCGATGCGGATATTTTTGCCTATGGGGAAACTGGTCTCAAACAGCACCTCCTGCACATCGCTGCCAATGATGGCAAAGGGACGCCCGTACTGAATATCCTCCGAGGAAAAGTTACGTCCGTCCCTCAGTTCATAGGCATTGTTACCCAAATAATATTCATTGCTGCCCACGATGCGGACGGTAGGTTCGGTTTCTTCATCCCCATAGCTCACCTTCGTACGGTCAAAGGTCTCGTCGGGACTCACATTCTCGGCAAGGCGCAGACGCTCCTGCAGCTGCTCCGCAGTTTTAAATGTGATATCGCGCCGGTTGCGATCACTCCTTTGGGAGTTACCAATCTGAACCGACGGGGTACGTGATACGTTAATCACGTCTCCGCCCATAATACTCATGGTGTTCTGGAAAAAGTTATCAAGGACCGCGACGGCTGTCGTCGATACAATTACTGAGAATACTCCTACAACCAGAGCTAAAAGCGTTAAAAAGGAACGCAGCTTATTCGCCCACAGCGAATCAAAAGCCTGTTTGAATACTTCTTTAAAATTCATCTATTCGTACCTCAGCGATTCTATGGGATCGGATTTGGCTGCTTTATAGGCCGGGATAATTCCAAAAATGAGTCCCACCAGCGAGCATAATACAAAGGCGGCGAGAACTACACTGATGTCGATACTCGCCACAAAAATCTGGTTCAGAGCAATGCTGAGAGGATAAGATAACGCCAACCCTACAATGCCGCCCATCAGACACATGGCTACCGCCTCAATTAAAAATTGATACATAATCTCCCACGCCTTAGCTCCCACGGCTTTTCTAATACCGATCTCTTTGGTCCGCTCACGTACCGAAACAAACATAATATTCATAACACCGATCCCGCCAATGATCAGTGATAATGCTGTAAGGGCCCCGCCAACCAAGTACAACCCGGTTTTAAAGGATTCCAGTTGCGCTTCAAAAGCCTGGGGCTTGTTGATCTCGAAATCGTTCTTTTCGGTGGCGTCCAGCTGTCGTATCCGACGCATGATACCTTCAATTTCGTATTCTCCCTCCGCCATGACTTTCTCATTGGGAAATTTCACAGCCAGCTGGATATTGCCGCGCAGGCTAAAGATTTGGCCGTAGGCCGTAATCGGAGCGATAGCCCGGCGGTCCATGTCGGCCAACCCCAGAAATTTGCCCTGCTTTTCGAGAATACCGATCACCCGGAATTTCTGTCCGCCCACACGGATCTCCTTATCCAGTGGTGTCTCCCTTTCAAAAAGCTTGTCCGCCAGCGTGGCCCCCAATACCACTACCTTAATCCCGCGCCTAACTTCCTCAGCGGTAAAAACCCGGCCGGTTTCCACATCGAGTCCGGCCGTATCAAAATATTTTTCAGTCACGCCGGCCATGAAAACCCCGTCGGCACTTAAATCTTTATAGCGAATGGAAGTCCCCCGGGCGGCGGCAGCTGAAACATCCGAGGCCAGCTGACTCGATTCCCTAATTCTATCCACATAATCCAGTTTCATATCGCGACGACTGCGATACTCCCACCACTTATAATTGGGGCCGCGATTCCAGGGCTGTTTCTCGATATAAATCACGTCCTGCCCCATCATCGCCATACTTTTGTCAAACTCCGCATCCAGACCATTACTCACCGCATTCATCAATGTGACCATTACAATCCCGATGATAATACACAAGGTGGTGAGGATAGATCGTGTTTTATTGATCCCCAGGGCGCTCAGCGAAATTTTTAATCCTTCCCAGGAACTGTTTATAAATCGGCTGAATTTCGACATCTCTGTTTATTGATAATATTCACGCCTCTATACGAAATCTATTTGGTTTCGTTGCAATCAATTTAGCGCTAATGCTTTTAGTGATCCAATAAATTTAGGCTATATTTGAAACGGCTTTTACTAACGCAAAATATTTTATCGATGGATACGAAACTGGACGTTCTGGCACTTTCGGCTCATCCTGATGATACCGAACTCTGCTGCGGAGGTACGCTCGCCGCTCTGGTCAATCAGGGTAAAAAGGTAGGTGTTGTAGATTTCACAAAAGGTGAGATGGGCAGTCGGGGTACGCCTGAGCAGCGAATGAAGGAAGCAGCCAATGCCTCTGAAGTTATTGGCCTGGAAACACGCGAGAACCTGGGTCTGCCCGACACCCTGCTCGAAAGCAACCGGGAGTACCAAAAACAAATCATACAAAAAATTAGAGCTTATCGTCCCCATGTCTGTTTGGTGGGGGCTCCCTCCGACCGCCATCCCGATCATGGCAACGGCACCCAACTGGCCCTGGATGCCATTTTCTTCAGCGGACTTACCAAGCTTGAAACCTTTGATGACGACGGGAACCCGCAGGAGCGCTGGCGCCCCTCTCACGTGCTGCATTTTATGCAGGATCGTCCCTTTAAACCGGATCTTGTTTTTGATATTTCGGAAACGTTTGAAACAAAGAAAAAGGCCATTTTAGCCTTTGAAACCCAGTTTTACGTCACCGAAACAGGCGACGATCCGGAAACTTATATCTCCAGTGAAAAATTCTTTAAAGGCATTGAAGCGCGGGCGCGACACTATGGACATCTGATCGGTGCTGAGTATGGAGAACCGTTTAAATATCACAATGGCCCGATTCCTTTTGGTTCTCTTGACGGACTTTTTGAAACGAATCCGTTTAGATAGCTATGTAGTAATTAGTCGTGAGTCTTGAGTAATGGGCTTTAAGTATTGAGTCTTAAAACTGGATTTCAGAAGATCTCACTGACATTCGGAATGACTGGAATTCTGAATTCCGGCTACTGTTTTCCTTAGTACTAAAAACTAATTACTATAAACTCTTTACTAACTCAAGACCCACGACTCACGTCTATTTCACGTACTTATCATACCAATCGAGATATCGAACCAACACATCTTTCCTGAAAGTCGGCAGTGAAAACCCGTGATGCTGTCCGGGATAAATAACCAGTTCGGTATCCGTCTTTCCAATACGCTTGAGTGCCTGATACAGCTGCTCAGAGTTGTTTAAAGGCACATTGAAGTCTTCGGAACCGCACATCAGCAATGTAGGCGTCGTAATCTTTTCGACCTTCCAAAATGGAGAAATCCGGTCCCAGGCCTCCTGATTTTCCCAAGGCAAACCCAGCTCCTTTTCCCACTGCAGCTGATACTGATCGTGCCCGTAATTTGAGGTATACAACACCTCGCTGGCTCCGCTAATCGCCGCCTTGAAACGTCCGGTTTGGGTAATCACGTGATCGGTAAGAATGCCGCCGTACGACCAGCCCCCCACTCCAAGCTGCTCCGGATCGGCAATACCTTGCTCGATGGCATAATCCACGCCGGCCATTACGTCCTCATAGTCCTTGTTGCCCCAGTCCGCCCAAATCGCCCTGGAAAACTCTTGCCCGTAACCGGAAGACCCGCGCGGATTCACGTTGATCACCACATAACCGTTGGCGGCAAACAGCTGGGCATTGAAATTAAATTCGAAACTGAATTGTGCCACCGGCCCTCCGTGAATGCGCAACAGCGTGGGATACTTTTCCCCTTTTTGATACCCCACCGGCAGGGTCATAAATCCTTCGATGGGCGTGCCGTCTTTGCTTTCAAAATGAATATTGCGGACTTGGGCCAGCTCCAGCGAATCCATTATTGCCTGATTGGTATGGGTGAGCTGACTCAGTTTATCCTCCTTATACAAGTACACTTCTTCCGGGGAATGCATTTTGGTTATCAGCGCTGCCAGACTGCCATCCGGGCCGACGTCATAAGACCAAGCCGAAAGATTTCCTTTGATCACCCTCGTTACATTACCTCCATTAGAACCGATTTTGGCGATCTGTTGCTCTCCGCTGTCTTCCAGCCCGAAATAGATCGACTGGCCATCGTTAGAGAATCGCGGCGAACTCACGTTCCGATCCAGCTTCTCCGTCAGTATTTTGGCCGATCCGCCAGTAGCCGTTGACACCGCCAGCTCGCTCACATCATACCAGAGTAGCTCCGGCTCGCGTGATGTCACATAAGCGATGCGTTTGGCGTCCGGCGACCAGTCCGGTGAATGATCAGGACCGTGATTGGTCGTTACCTGAGTGGCATTGGCACCCTGGTCGGTATTATTTGCATCCACCACCCAGATATCGGTATTACTGTTACGGTCAGGCATTTCTGTTCGATTACTCACAAAAGCAATACGTTCACCATCAGGACTCCAAACCGGATCGGTATCATTGTGCTCAGCCGAGGTAACTTGCCGGAGTGATTTATTGGTAAGATCATACACATAAATATGGGTATGCAGCGTGTCGAGGTAGCCTTCGTAATCTCGCTTAAACTGCAGTCGGTTGATCACAATAGGCTTCGGCTGATCCTTCTTGGTGCTATCCATTTTCTGATCGGCCGACCTCTCTTTAATCACCAGCGCAAGTTGTTTTCCATCAGGGCTCCAGGCATAATCCTCGATCCCTTGTTTTACGCTGGTTAGCTGTTGCCGTTCCCCGCCATTGCGGTCGAGCCCCCAAACCTGCGTTGTTTTCTCATCGGGAGAAGCGGTAAAAGATAAATACTTGCCGTCCGGGCTCCATTGCGGATGGCCGGCAGTGGTGCCCTTCATCGTCATCGGGATGACCTTGTTTCCATCAGTCGACTTCATCCAAATACGGGTCTCCGATTTGTTCTCTTTTAGATTTGCCTCTTCGACCGTGTAAGCAACCCATCTGCCGTCCGGACTTATTTTAGGGGAAGAAACTTCTTTGACCCGAAACATATCATCGATCTGCAACCTTCGCTTTTGACCGGAATCTTGTGCAAAGCCGGTTAATGCCACCAGCAACACCAGCGCCAGTATTTCGCAAACTACTTTAGATATTGAAGAGTAAAACTTCCGTGCTTTTCCCATTTTTAGCCCTTTTTAATTGATGTGTATAAAACCCAGCCTGTCCTTCGAAATTATCCCTAATTAACTCATTTTTAGGGACTTGCAAAAAAGATATTATGCGGTCAGACTGTCGGCGGAAAAATGCTTATGCAGGGCTTCCAGCAGTTCTTTATGAATAAGGTCGTTGCCAGCCAGGATTCTTTTGCCTAATAGCCAGTTATCCTCACCCTCCCAATCAGTAACAACACCACCGGCTTCTTGCACGATGAGTGCAGCCGCGCCTACATCCCAGGGACTTAAGGCATACTCATAAAAGCCGTCGAAACGTCCTGCTGCCACGCAGCACAAGTCATATGAAGCCGCACCGGGACGGCGAACCCCCTGTGTTCCTTCAATCAGCCAGTGGAAAAACTTCAGGTAGTCATCCACCAGACTCAAATCGTTATAGGGAAAACCGGTCCCTACCAACGCATTCGATAGATCATCACACTTGGAAACCGACATGGGATGCCCGTTCAGGTAAGCACCTTTTCCTTTGAGAGCGGTAAAAAATTCATTGCGATTAACCTCGAGCACCAACCCCATCTTGGGGTCACCATCTTCCCAGAGACCGATAGATACACAAAATAGCGGAAAACCGTGGGCAAAATTGGTCGTCCCGTCGATGGGATCAATCAGCCATACTCGCCCGTCCGGCAGGGTACTTTTGTTTTGGGTTTCTTCTGCCAGAATATGGTCGTTGGGGAAGTCCCGCTTAATAATTGATAGGATCTCTTTTTCAACGGCAATATCCGCATCCGTTACAATATCATTTTTCCCCTTAAACTTTATAGCGAAGCTATTCTCGGCTTGAAACTTCTCAATAATAACCGAAGCCGACTTGGCTGCCCGTTTTGCCGTATTTAATTCTATTGAATAATCATCCATCCCTAACCCTTACTATTTGAATTTGATAAGCCTAAGAAAGTAGTGATCGATTTCTTTTAGTGCAATAATTGGCAGCGGTGACAAGCCAATCCCTTTCAGGAAAGTGCCGGGGATTCGGAGGGCTACTCCCGTTCGTGCTTCATTTTATATTCAAACACCTTGTCAGAAACCTTTCGAGCCGCATCGGAATCGGGATCCGGGAAAAGCTCATCGATAGGTGATTGCTGCAGAATGGTCCGTTGCCGACCGGCTTCCTTCATAGCTTTCATGACCTTGCGGCGTTCCTCGCCTTCGGCCTTGTTATATCGCTCATAGAGTTCCACCTGCAGGCGATCCAGGTAATGTATTTTAAGTGCCTTTAGAGCCCCTTTGGCCGTCCGATAGGGATTTTTGTCTTTTTTATAATGCACGCCAATTTTTTCGGGATGACGTTCGCTTACAGAATGTTCTTCCAGCGCTACTTCCCCCACCAATTTTGGATAGGGATGCTCGCGGTCGGCATAGGCCTGTACCGAAACCTCTTCTTCTTTTTTGTACTGTTCGATAATATCCTCATAAAATGCGCGCAGCTCTTCATCTTCAAACTGCTGCCCGTTGCATTGCGAGCCGATATAGTCGATCATGTCGCGGTCGTACATCAGCATCAGGCGTATAAGCTCTTTTTCGTAACTGGGACGTTTGCGCGCCGGCTGTTGCTCTCGTCTTTTTGACGTTCCGGATTCCACCTGCTCATTAAAACCAACGGTATGGGGATGAGGAGCCTGCGGCCGCCTATTACTGCTTTCACTATCCTGCCAGCGGGATTCCCGTTCCCGGCGTCGCTTTTCTCGCTGACGGGCCTTCTGTTTTTCTTCCTTTAAGCGTTTCCGGATACGTCCCAGTTCATCAAACAGCGCCCGGTCGCCAATCTTCGAAACTTTATTGAGCTTCTGTACCTCCACTTCCTGCTTAATCTGATCCGGGATGTGGGCTATTGATTCCAGAATTTCGGTGACCACCTTATCTTTCTCTTCATTCCAGCGGCCTTCACTACGCGCTTTATGCACCAGGTAGTCGAGAAAGCCTTCAGATTCTTCTTTTTTTAGCTCCCGGAAACCTTCTTCCCCAAACTGACGAACAAAAGAATCAGGGTCCTCTCCTTCCGGCAGCTCCAGCAATTTAACATCCATACCCTCTTCCAAGGCGATGTTGATGCCGCGTTTCATTGCCCGCTGTCCGGCCGAGTCCGAATCGTAAATCATGGTTATGGTATCGCCATAACGGTGCAGCAACTTCATCTGCTGGGGCGTCAGCGAAGTACCGCTGGAAGCCGCTACGTTATCAACACCGTATTGCTGCAGCGAAATAACGTCGGTATATCCCTCAACGAGAATGACTTCATTGGTTTTGCGGATTTCATTCTTTGCAAAATTGATACCGTAGAGGACTTCACTTTTATTATAAACTTTGGTCTGCGGCGAGTTGATGTACTTGGCCGTCTTTTCGTTACCAAGCACGCGTCCCGCATACGCAATTACTTTCCCCGAGGGATTAAAAATGGGAAACATCAAGCGTCCCCGGAAGGCATCGTAATAACCCTCATCGCGCTGGCTGGGCTTGATGAGTCCGGCCTCCAGCAGATATTCTTCGTTCAGTCCGGAATCCAGGGCAGCCTTGTACAGCTTGTCTCCTCCGCTCGGGGCATAGCCCAATCCATATTTTTTGATGATCTGACGATCATATCCTCGTTTTTGCAGGTACTCGAGGGCTTTTTGAGCCTCCTTGGTTTCCATCAAATTGCGAAAAAAGAAAACCCCGGCATATTTCAGGGCATGATAGATACCTTCGCGCAGATTATGCTCTTCATCAAATTCCTGAGCATCTTCTTCCGGAAGCGAAACACCGTATCGGTCGGCCAGCGAGCGGAGCGCTTCGGTAAAACCTACGCCCTCCATCTCCATTACAAAATTGAATACGTCGCCCGATTCCCCACAACCAAAACATTTATAAATTCCCAGGTCGGGCGTTACGTGAAAGGAAGGTGTTTTCTCGTCGTGAAAAGGACATAACCCTTTCCAGCTGCGACCAGAACGCTTGAGCTTGACGTAGTCTTCCACCACTTCGACAATATCTGCCGCAGCGCGGACCTCTTCTTTTTTTTCATCAGGAATCATGATAGCCATGGCTTGAAATGATAACAATATAATTAGGAATTGTGAATTAAGAATTAGAAATGATTACACCGAAAAATTCATATTTCTAATTCCCAATTCTTAATTCTCATCTTTGCCAAATCATGATGATGTGGGTATATTCCCTTCGTCTTAAGGAAATTATTAAACTTAATCTAGGAAAGTTCATGAGCGTACTTGTAGGTAACGATACTCGATTGGTTGTACAGGGAATTACAGGCAGTGAAGGAAGCTTTCATGCCGAGCAAATGATTGAATACGGCACCAATGTAGTTGCTGGTGTTACGCCCGGAAAGGGAGGACAGAAACACCTGGACCTGCCCGTTTATAATACGGTTGCCGATGCCGTTGAAAAAGAAAACGCGAATACTTCGGTTATCTTTGTGCCGCCCGCATTTGCCGGTGATGCGATCTCCGAAGCAGCTTTTGCAGGCATCGAAGTAATTATTTGTATTACTGAGGGCATTCCGGTCAAGGATATGATTCCGGCCAAACAGATTGTAAATAGCCACGGAGCTACGCTCATTGGACCCAACTGTCCCGGCGTAATCACCCCCGGCGAAGCCAAAATTGGTATCATGCCCGGTAACATTTTTACGCCCGGCAAAGTGGGACTTATTTCCCGATCCGGAACATTGACCTATGAAGCCGTCGACCAGCTAACCAAAGCCAATCTTGGACAAAGCACTGCAATCGGAATTGGCGGTGATCCCATTATCGGAACAACGCACACCGACGCCGTCAAACTTTTCGAACAGGACGACGATACTGAAGCCATTGTGCTGATTGGTGAAATTGGCGGAACCGCGGAAGAAGAAGCCGCTGAATATATACAGGAAAATGTAGATAAACCGGTTGTTGCTTTCATTGCAGGAAGTACGGCACCTCCGGGCCGACGCATGGGCCATGCCGGCGCTATCATTTCCGGCGGAACGGGCGGAGCTGAATCCAAGAAAAAAGCCCTGCGCGATGCGGGTGTTACAGTGGTTGACAGTCCTGCCGAAATTGGAGTTACCCTCAAAGAGCTACTGGAAACAGCTTAAATTAAGTTTTTTTGTGCAACTGATCCGATCGAATTTATTGGTCGGATCAGTAACACGTCATCCTGTCCGCCAGCCGGCGGATCAAGATCTAATAAACTCCGAACCGGTTCAGGATTACACAACAACTAAATGAGCAAAAGGTTTGACTTATGCCGTATCTCATTTTCGGATTTGCACTCGGTATTTTTGTCTGTGGACTAATTGAGAAATTCCACAAGGCAGAAGAAAACAGCTGGATCAAACCTTCCTACCTTTTTGGACTCAGCGGACTTGGATTTTTGGTATTCATTGTCGTCGCCTGGCCATTGCTAAAGCAAATATTTGCCTAACCAAGTTATTATTAAAAACCTGCTAATACTTTCGATCTAAAAAGATACCAGATGATTGCTGCAATTCTTATCGGATTTGGGATTGGCGCCCTCATTGCTACCGGGTATAACTACAAAACCAATACCCACCGCGGACTCATCCCCACCAAAGTAATGCTGATTCTGGGTCTCCTGTCACTAACTATTGGCATCCTGATGCAGATAAGCATTCTTCAGATATAAAGGCGAAAAAAACAGCTTCTTGCATCTATCTCCCGCCTATACAATACGATCCGGGTCGCTGAAATCCGGAATCTCCCCACGATAGCCAAATACCTTTTTAATGGCTTTAATCTGCCACTCCGATTGGTTTTTGATGTACCATTGATCTGCTGCCCGCCGGGCACCCAGGCCATAGCTTGGATAGGGATGAATGGTATCCGCCAGCTTGCGCAGCGTTACTCCGTTTTTCATTGCCACGGCGTACTCCGAAATCAATTCCCCGGCTCGTTCACCAAGGATGCTGGCTCCAAGAATTTTACCACTCCACGACTTGGCAAAAATTTTAATCAGCCCTTCCGACTTCGCATCGGTGACAGCCCGGTCGATTTTTGAAAAAGGGAACCGGTAAACTTCATATTTGATGTCTCCTGTTTTCAGCTCAGTTTCGGTGGCCCCAATATGTCCCAGCTCCGGATCCGTATATGTTACCCAGGGGACGTGCTCAGCATCAATTTTCATCGGTACTTTCAGCAAGGCATTTGTCGTGGCAACTTTCGCCATATGCTCCGACATGTGCGTAAACTGGTACCTACCCGTAATATCACCGCAGGCATAAATATGAGACTGACTGGTTCGGCATTTATCATCCACCTCAACACCTTTAGGCGAATGATCAATGCCGGCTTTATTCAGTGCCAGCTCCTCTACATTGGCCCTTCGCCCGGTAGCTAGCAGCAGCTGATCAGACTGCACCTTTTTTTCAGATTGTCCTTCCTGTTGGATGGTAGCTAGAATAGCACCGTCTTGTTTTTCTACCCCCTTGATCTCAGTACCCAATTCGTAGGTTATGCCTTCCGCTTCGAGATAAGAATGCAGCATCCGGCCAAGTTCAGCATTATCATTCGTTAAAATGCGGTTGGCCATGTCAATAACAGTTACTTCGGCGCCCAAGCGGTTCATGGCTTGAGCCATCTCCGTTCCAATGGGTCCGGCACCAATTATAGTCAGCTTCTCCGGCAACGATGAAATTTCAAACAGTGTTTCGTTGGTTAGATAAGGCACCTCATCAATGCCTGGAATCGGGGGTACAAAAGCGCTGGCACCCGTACAGATAAAAATATAGCGAGCACTCACGATTCGGGATGCCCCGTCTTGCTTCCTGATACGTACACTGTGGTCATCGGTAAAACGAGCTTCACCTGTAACGACCTCTATCCCCATCTTTTCAAAAATTTCAGGTCGATCAGCTTCTTTATAAATATCCCGGCGTGTTTGATGAACGTGTTCAATCACTTTTTTAAAATCAATATCCGGCTCTTGGTCAATCAGTCCGTATTTGCCGGCTTCTCGAATCTGTTTTGCTACTTTTCCGGCTTTGAGCAATACCTTGCTGGGCACGCATCCGGTCCAGGTACAATCTCCGCCCAACCTTTCTCTCTCGATCATCATTGTTTTAGCACCAAAATTGGCAGCAATGCCCGAGGCCGTCAGGCCTGCCGCTCCACCGCCAATCACAAGTGCATCTACGTCATATGTACTCATTAGAAGAAATATCTTGATCCAAATTATCAATTTTCCGGCGGATGCGTCGAACAGCACCCCAAATGGCGTAACCCACCATCAACATAATAAATCCGTAAACCCACCATGGAATATTTTTTCCGGCTACTGCAAGGTATAAATAGGCCGATATAAAAAATAAGACCGAGGAAAAAGCAGGAATGATTATTGATTTCTGTCGCCTGTAATTCCTGATTAGCCAGGCCACCGAAAGCGCAAAAAAGGGAATCGCCCCCACATATATGGATCCGAATACCAGAGGATTTACCCCATATTTTTCTCCCAGACCAAAGAACCAGATTTTAACGAATTCAAATAATTCTACCATTAATGCTCCTCCATGAGATTACATAACGCCGAGCCTACGAAACTGAAAACCAAACAGCTTCATATTTTATAACTACATATATTAAGACTTTTTACGTTCCGCTATTGTCAAAGATGCGCCAAAGTTCTACATTTCTTACGATAAATTCTTTTCTGATCATGACCACGCGTAGTTTCAAATCCAAATTCGGAACCTTTTTGCTGATGCTTCTGAGCATCGGTATTACTATTTCTACGCTCCATTCTCATCACCACCTCGAATGGCATCAAACAAAAAACGTTGCTGATACCGGTACCTGTATTTCGGCAGATACCACGGTTTGCCCGATTTGCGGACATCTGCTGCAAACCAATCTGACGCCCGGTATTACAGTCACGGAGCATTTCCAGGCCTGTGAAATTATCTATACGCCTGCCGATCGCAGTTCGCGGTTCCGGGCTTATATCCCTGAAATTGGACGTGCCCCTCCTGCCCTGGTTTAAATATTCTGTTTCATACTATTGTCATATTTAAACCAATCCGCAGTTCAGGCTGTGGGTTCTAACGCAACATCTATGAACTCTTCCTTTTTAAGGACTATCGTACCCGTACTATTACTGTTATTAGCTTTGGGATCGAGCAAGGCAGTTGCCCAGCAGGATTCTACTTCTACTGATTCTGTATCCGTGGAGGATATTCGCAAACAACTGATGGAAGCGGAATCAGATGATTCTGCTAATAATAACAATCAGCAAGGCACTGCTATTCGGGCCACTTCCACCAATAGAAATCCCAATATAAGCGCTATCGGTGATCTGCGCTCCCTATATACCAGCGAAGGCGATCGCAACTGGGACGCTTACGTTCAGGGTGTTGAATTGAACTTTAGTTCGGCGATCGATCCCTACGCCACGGCCCAATTCTACCCGGTATTTGAAGGCGAAGGCGGCGAGCTGAATGCCAAAATTGAGGAAATATACCTGAAAACACTCAGCCTGCCATTTAACCTGCAACTAAAGGCTGGGAAATTCCGCCAGGCTTTTGGACGGATGAATACCGTGCATCGTCACGCCCTGCCGGTCATCGATCTGCCGGTAGCCTACACGAACTTTCTGGGAGAAACCCTGATCGATCAGGGCGGCTCACTGAGCTGGCTCATACCAAACCCATCATTCTATCAGGAACTGATTGTCGAGATTACCCAAGGTCCTGATGAAAGCCCACTTTTTACCAAAAGTGATGGAAATACGCCCATGAAACTGGCACACCTCAAAAATTTCTGGTCACTCACCGACAACGCCACCTTGGAGCTCGGCTTCTCGGCGGCATCAGGCAGCAACGAATGGGCCCGCACGACAACACTGCTGGGGATGGATCTGACCTACATCTGGAAACCCATTCAGTACAATACCTACCAATCATTCAAGTGGCAAAGCGAACTGTATTACAGTAACTATGAAATGGAGCCGGGTACAACAACCAAGGCTTGGGGCATGTATTCGTTGATGCAGTATCAGCTGAGCCGGCGATGGTTCGTGACCGGCTTATACAGCTATGGCGAAGAACCACTTAGCCCGGATATTGCCCGGCACGACATGTCAGCTACCTTTGGCTGGTATGCCACCGAATATCAAAAACTGGAGATTGGGCCGAAACTTACTGCCTATAAAGGTTTTTCGGACGCCGTTTTCAGCGGACTGGTTCGCTGGGTCTTTGTAATCGGCGAGCATGGCGCTCATCAATACTAATGCATGATGAATAGAGAAAATAAATGTTTATAGGTCACCCCCCTCAGTCCCCCTTCGAAGGGGGAAATTCACTTGGTTTTTGTGAATAAGAGGGATGTAATAATTCAATACCAAAGGATTTTTCACAGATGCTGAATTCAAAAATTAATTTTATACCAAAGGGGTTTTTAAAATGAAATACTTAAAAATAATTCGAAAAATAAGCCTGGCCTTGTTGTTCATCATTGGTTTAACCAATATCAGTCAGGCTCAAATAAAAGTCGTCACTACCCTGCCTGACCTGGCCAGCATTACCGAGCTTGTCGGCGGCGACCATGTAGACGTCTTTTCTATTGCCAAGGGGTATCAAAATCCACATTTCGTGGATCCAAAACCTAGCTACATCGTTAAGCTTTCCCGCGCCGACATGTTTGTAACCGTGGGCCTGGACCTTGAGAAGGGATGGGCCCCGCAGCTCGTTCAGAGCTCCCGAAACGCCAAAATACAGCGCGGTAATGTAGGATATGTTGATGCGTCCGCCGGTATCCCGCTACTGCAGGTTCCTACAAACGTCAGCCCGGAGGAAGGGGATATTCATATTTACGGGAATCCACACTATTGGCTGGATCCGATTCGCGGTAAACAAATCGCCCAAAATATCTACGAGCACCTGGTAGAATTATCACCGGAAAACCGGGAAGCTTTTGCAACAAACCTGAAGGCCTTCAACGACAAGATTGATCAGAAAATGCAGGAATGGCAAAACAAGATGGCTCCTTACAAAGGCACCAAAATCATTGCCTATCACAACGAGTGGGTATACTTCGAGGAGCGTTTCGGCCTGCAAATCGTAGACTTCCTGGAACCCAAACCGGGTATTCCACCCACGCCCTCACAACTGGTAGAGGTAATCAACAAGGTTAAAAGTCAGGATATTCCGGTGCTGATCAATTCACCCTACTACACCTCAAAATCGCCCGAGGTGGTCGCACGAAATACCGGCATTGAAATCGTCAAGCTTTCGACTATGACCGGCGGGTATGATTCCATCAAAAACTACTTCGATCTGTTCGACTATAATATCAACACGCTGGTCGAAGTGCTACGGAATAACCAATCAAAATAACTCAAACTATTACAATTCATGTTCCCATTTCGCTACTAAAATGAAATCTATTGTTGTAGACGCTGTTTAACATTTTTTGCTATGCCAGATCCTGAAAGAGATCCTGAGACTATGCCAACTACGCCGAACTGGCAAAGCTACGTAAGCTGTACTCAGGACATGGTTCAGGATGACACTTTTTAATAATCTTCACCTAAATCACCTGTTATGTTTGAGATGTTTCAACTGGGTTTTATGACCCAAGCTTTTGTCGCCGCCGTAATTATTGGTCTTCTGCTCTCCTATTTCGGGGTTCACGTGGTGGGCCGAGGTATCGTCTTTGTAGACCTGGCCCTGGGACAAATCTCCTCGCTGGGGGTAGCCATTGCCGCCTACATGGATACGGGCCATACCTGGATTCCCATTGCCGCTACCCTGGTCGGTGCGTTTCTGCTGTCGCTGATAAAAATCAAGGATACCCGGCTCAAACAGGAAGCCATCATCGGTATCATTTATGCCATAAGCTCGGCGGTGACCGTCCTGCTTATCTCAAAATCGGCCCACGGTGATTCCGATATTCAGGAAGTATTATTTGGCAATATTCTAGCCGTCAGCTGGGATCAGATCATCACAATATTAATTGTTTTTGGTCTCCTGACCGTTTTCCATGCTATTTTTCGCAAGCAATTCTTTGCCATTACTGAAAAATACAAGCAGGATCGTGGCGACGAGGTCGGGATTTTTGACGTCTGGAATTTCCTGTTTTATATCTCCATCGGACTGGCCATCGTTTTTGCGGTGGAAGTCGGTGGCGTAATCCCCGTATTCTCTTTTTTGATTATTCCCAGCGTATGCGGAATCATGCTGTCGAAATCAACCGCCTTGGTAATATTCAATGCTTTGATTGTCAGCGTGTTGGGAGCCTTCTTTGGCCTAAATCTCTCCTTTCACTATGATTTTCCGGCCGGTTCATCGGTCGTGGCAGTGCTCGGTCTTCTGTTTATCCTCATCTCGGCTTACAATGTTTTAAGCAGTTCCACAGAGCAGGTAGCCGAAATGGAAGAAACAAACTAATAAAACAAAAAAATACCGGCCACCTGTAGCAGCTGTAAATAAAAGAATTCCATCTCGTTGCTATGCTCTGCATTGCAACGAGACCTGACAGGTATAATCATTTAGTTAAAAGAATTTTTTTATTTAGGAATGTGCAATAGATCCTGAATCAGGCCTTCACACTCATAAGTGGTTAAAGGCTATTAGTTGACCTGTTCAGGATGAACTGTGATTTGGGTTTGTAGCTCTTCCATCTGCTTGTCATCCGGAACCAGGCAGGGTCATCCCCCTGCCCCCCCTTCAGTTCACGTTTACTGCTGATATTGATACCTTTGCCAAAAGTAGGACAGCTGAGTCGCTTTCCCGGGAAAAAGCATTATCCCGGGCCTGACCCGGGATCTGTTGCAGTTCCTCTTTAGGGCTGCCAGTCGATCATCATCCTAGAGAACTTTACACGAATTACCGGCTTAACCAATAGCTCAGCTTGATCAGAAAAACATTGGTTGGCTTGGCACCGAATAATCCATCAACGTCTCTTCGAAACCTGAAATCCCCGGATCTTGCCATAGCCGATCGGTCCTGCTGCCATACCACATAAAGTGTTGATCCAGGCATATATTCCCAACGAAAAACGGCATTGGTCTGTATCGCGCGAAAATTAAAATCCGGTTGCCCGATCGCAAACGATTCAGCTGCACCAGCTCCATCCGGGTCTATGCGATAGCCGTCTTCCACCGTTTCAATCGTTCCTGTATCCTCACCGTAAACCTTGAAATCCAATTGACGCGGCGTTTCGAATTCCTTAAAGCGCTCGTAATTGCCGCTGGTTATGTATGGCCTCACATAAGTCTGCAGGCTCATATCAGGAGTAAATGTCCAATCCAGGCGCAGGCTGACCGATAAGGTTTTTTGGTCCAGATCAGCAAAAACGTAACGTTTGCCATATGTGGAAGTAGCCAGATCATCGTTGATAGCCTCTACATACTGGGTGGTATTTTCCTGATAGTTGTAATTAGGCTTCAATTCCATTCTTAAATAGGAAGTCGGCCGATAGATCATATTTACAAACATATCGCGCTGCATTCCGCCAGAACGATCTCCCCCGCGAAGATGCCCCACTTCAAAAGACAGTCTTTTAGCACTATTTGTGGATAATACCGCCGAAGCGAAGTAAGAAACCGGTTTTAAACTCATCGGTCCGCCGCGCAAGATACGATCATCATAGGCTTCGCGGTCCAGACCGCTATTCAGATTCAGACGCCATTGATTTTTGAACTCCGCTCCACCCAGCAGATTATATCCGTTTTCGATCTGATCTCCGCCGAAGTTCCAGAGATGGTACTTCACCGCCGCCAGATTATATGACCGAAATATCCCCTTGGGTTTTGTCTCCTGATACCGCAGGAAATACGCTGCCCCCTGGTAGTCGGTTCGCTGGCCGAAGCCGCTATCGTTGACCTCATATCCGGGACTTGCCACGGAATAGGAAACCGATGCCTGCCAGTGCTCGCCGGCAAACCGCCCGAATGCCAATCCTCCGGCATAGCCCTGCAAGCTTGTTTTACTGGGATCCACCGACAGGTAATCCGCATCCGGCCGGCCGTAATAGCGCTGGCTGCTTTGTTGGGTGAGCTGCAAACTTTCCGGGCGACCGCTTACCGAACTGGCCGAGAAAGTACCGCTCAGAATCCACTCCCGATCCTTCCAGCTCTGTTCAAAATCGACTCCGGCTATATAGGCCGACTCATGAAGCTGGTTTTTAAGGTAATCGGTACTCATTACCCTATTCACAGCGCTTCCGAAAGCGCCTACCGTAGTATTGCCCCCATTAAAATCTTTCTTCATTCGTCCTACAAAATAGTTTGTGGGCGGCTCAATTCTCATGCTACCTTTTTGGTTGTCAGCCATAAAGCTCGCGGATTCACCAAGCGTAAAAGCATTGAGTACTCCCACTGAGAGCCCATTTTTCGTTTTACCACTGAGTTTAGCCGCTCCGGCAATAGTAGTAAATTCGGGTCGATCTACATTTGCCGCATCAGTTCCCGCTTGTGAAAGACGTCCCTGCGGACGACGGCCGATGCGCCGGGAATAGAAAACGAGGGGATTTCCGATACGGCTGTATGCCCGTACGTTCCCAAATTCGAAAATGTCACTCCCCTCAAGAAAAAACGATCGCTGCTCAGGGAAGTAGGTTTCATTAGCACTGAGATTAATGACAGCCGGATCCGCCTCCACCTGGCCAAAGTCCGGATTAAGGGTTGCCGTCAGCGTTAAATCCGAAGTAATACCATATTTTACATCCGCTCCCGCCGAACCCAGCAAATCATTACGCTGGTAGAACGGATTGGAGTGCTCCCGGGGAGCCCGGGTTAATTTACCAGAAACATACGGTTTAACTTCCAGCCTTTTGTGCTGAGAGAGATCATGCACCCCCTTCAGCTCTCCAAACTGGGATACCAACCCGGAGGCTTTCTGGGGAGTCGGCGACCAAAAGTCAGTTTCTCCCTTTCGGGCAATTTCCCGCTGAAAATTGATTCCCCACTGCTGATTTACCTGCCTGGCATTGTAACGAAGTTGGGAGAGCGGAATTTTCATTTCCACAGTCCAGCTATCTTCATTCAACTGCGTGGCGGCTTCCCAAACCGCATCCCATTTGGTGTCTTCCCGATCATTGTTGTAGATCAGGAAATCTTTGCGCACTCCGCGTGGGTTCACGCCAAAGGTAAAACCGGTGCGGTTGTCGTTATAACTGTCGATACTCACATGAAACCAGTCGCTGTAGGCCGAACCGTCTTTCCGAAACAGGGTTGCCGCCACCGAATCCATCGCGCTGTCATAAACGGTGGCCCCAATGTATACAGCTTCATCGGTATAAATCAGTCTCACCTCCGTTTTCTGTGTTGCAGGTGATCCGTCGTTGGGCTCCCGCTGGGTAAAACCGCTAACTGCCGAAGCCCGGCTCCATAAAGGCTCTTCCAGGTGCCCATCCAGCAGAATTTCAGATCCGGGATCGGCTCTAAAAGCCTGAATGTTGGCTACGCCGGATTTTGAATTGGATTTACTTTTTTTATCCGTTGAGGCGGACGGCCCGGCCGGGTTCGTGCCACTCTGAGCGAACAAAGCTGATGAGAATATTACATTAAAAATTACGGCCGTAACACATACAGATATTTTTTTCATAACCCCTTCCCGTTATTTTGAAATCTAGCTTTAACTTTTCTTCGTAGGCAGGATCACAATTGTTGCAAAAAAAGTTGAAAACTTTCCCAAAACGATCTTATTAAACCATACGTCGCCTTTTTTGTCCACCTATTAACAAACCAACGAGGCCATTCCTCCCGATTTTGACACCCGGCATCGAAAGGAATAAACGTCTTTTGTGCTAGATTTTTGTGGTCTCTGATCGGTTTTTTGAGGTGGACAAAGCAAAAAATTACATTGGTCTGAAATTAGAACTTAGGAGGTGATGTCCGTATTTTTAGCTTTGCCTGTAAAAGAAACGATGACCATGGATAAAATACATCACTATAACGTTCACCATGAGCTGGGATCCGGCCAGCACGGCACGGTATACTATGCCACCGACACCACGCTGATGCGCCCGGTAGTGATTAAAATCGTACATCCCGAACGGGCGAAGGAAAAACAGATTCGAGAGCGCATCCTGGAGGAAGCGCGTATTGCCTCTGCCATACAGCATCCCAACGTAAGTGCCATTTACGAGGTGGCTGAATACAACAAGCGTCCCTATATCGTAATGCAATATGTACCGGGACGTACGCTTCGTGAATTAATCGACGAAGGCGGACTCAATCTCCAATTTGCCCTATCGATCAGTATTCAGATCTCCGATGGGCTAGCCGAAGCGCATAAACTGGATATTCTTCACCGTGACCTCAAACCCGCCAATATCATGGTTACAGACGGCGGACTGGTGAAAATTCTAGATTTTGGACTGGCAAAACGTAGAGAGTCACCCGAGTTGACTCCAACCTCCGAGCAGGAAGTGATGGATAATTCAAAAATGCAGTCGTCCCGGTTTGGGACCACCGCCTATATGGCACCCGAGCAGTTTGTGACACTTCGCAGCAGCAAGCAATCCGATATCTTTTCGCTGGGTGTAATTCTATATGAGATTTTTACGGGCCGGCATCCATTTTCCAGTGTTTACGGTGAAGAAGCGCAACTCATTCGCTCTATCCGGTCGCAGAAACCTACGCCGCCTTCCAAGCTTCGGGACGAGATTCCCGATACGCTCAATGATTTGATTATGACGGCCATCGACAAACAGCCAACCAATCGTTTCAAGTCCGTTTCAGATCTGCATGAAGCGCTCAAAACCATGATGAAAACCATGGATTTTGAAAAAGGGATGATCCCCGGGGAAAGCTCTGCGCTGCTGCCATCGCCTTCTCCATCCGGCAAAGCACAGGAGAACAAGGGCGAGCGAACGGGACTGTTTTCCATGCTGACGGAATTCTTTCTTCAAAAAGATGACGAAGATATTCCTGAAAACTCTATTGCAGTATTGCCCTTTAAACTGATGGAAGGCAAAGACCGCAATCGCTATTTCGGGCTGGCCATGGCCGATGCCATTGCAACACGGCTTTCCCAAAATGCATCGGTGACCATTCGACCTCCAAGCACATTTTTATCCCTTTCTGATCAGGGAATAGACGAGATAGAAGCCGGGCAGAAACTGCAAACCCATTATGTTCTTACGGGTTCATTTTTCAGCGCCGAGGACGGTTTTACACTCAATTGGCAGCTGGTGGAGATCGAAACCAAAACCATCCACGCCGGTAATACCATCTCGGTTCCTTCTTTCGACTTGGTAAAAGTGCAGAGCCAAATTACCGATGAGATTTTTGACACCCTCTTTAGTGAGGGTAAGCTTGAGAATCGGGATAAGAAAACAGCATTTGATAATCTCCCGATTGATCTCTCGGAACAGTACCTGGAAGCACAGGCCCTGCTATCGCGCTTCCTTTGGGGTTCCAACAATCCCAAAGATCTAAACGAAGCCAAAGAAAAGTTTGAAATGGTGCTGGAGCAAGCCCCGGATTTTGCCGCAGCTCATGCCGGTTTGGGACATACGCACCTGAATTACGTCACCAACGGCCTCGGTGGACCCACCCATTTTATGAAAGCCCAGCGTCACCTTGAGAGAGCACTGGAACTTGATCCGGATAACATAGAAGCAAAAATACAGCGGGCCTATACCTATCTTTGGCGAGGAGAAAAAGACCAGGCACGACGCGACATCAAATACCTGCTAAAAAATAAGGGTCGTAATGCCGAAGTGCTACTGGGAGCCGGAATCATCATCCAGCTTGACGGCCTTCATCGCGAGGCCCTGCGTCTGCTGGGCGCCGCCCTTCAGAAAAGTCCCGCCGCCGCAGCCCAGATTTACAACCGGCGGGCCCGTCTCAATCACTACCTTGGACAAATGGACCTGGCCTGGCTGGAGGTTGACAAGGGACTCACTCTCGAGCCCAAACATTCCCTACTGCGCACTACCAAAGGATACCTGCATTTCCGGGAAGGCGAATACCAAAAAGCCATACCCATCCTTGAATCAGTAATTGAAGAAGATCCCAACCGCCGGGTAACCTATCCCACCCTGGCGATGTGTTACGTGCGGAATGGAGATCCTGAAAAAGCTTCCGAGCTTATATCCGATGAACTGCTGACTATCGCAAGCACCGACTGCGAGATGGCCTTCCGCCTGGCTTCCTATTTTGTTGTGGATGGCAACACCTCCGAAGCACTTCACTGGCTTCGGAAAGCCATTTACCTGGGGTACGAAAACTATCCCTGGATTGCTGAAAATCCGGCCTGGAATGTGTTGCATGACAACCAGGACTTTCGTGATATATTAACAGACCTAAAACGGGTGTACGAGAAAAACAAAACAAACTGGAATAATTTCCTGTCCAACTTTTGGGACGATTCCGCTGCTTCGGACAACTGACAGATCGATTTTCAAACTTCAGGAACGTTTCGCAGCCCATTGCTTTTCTATTGCATGCCATTGAAATCGCAATAAAACCACAATGTAATTTCTACCCAGGAACAGCCCGGTCTGTTAAAAGATGCGAATCTTTACGTTATTTTCGGCATCACCCTCTCCGCCGTGATGGGGGTGGCCAGCATCGCTCCCGCACTTCCCAAGATGGCCAATGTCCTGAATGTATCCAATGAACGAATCGGCCTGTTGATTACGGCATTTACGGTTCCGGGTATTTTCCTTACTCCCCTGCTGGGTGTTTTCGCCGACCGCATTGGTCGCAAATTTATCCTGGTACCCTCCCTATTTCTTTTTGGGATCGCTGGGGTGGCCTGTACTCTCACGACCAGCTTTACCTGGCTGCTTGCCCTGCGGTTCTTTCAGGGTATTGGCGGGGCGGCACTTGGTGCCCTTAATGTAACATTAATAGGCGACCTCTATGAAGGGAATCGGCGGGCTACGGCAATGGGATACAATGGCAGCGTGCTTAGCTTAGGGACCGCTATCTATCCGGCCATCGGGGGCAGCCTGGCTGTACTTGGCTGGTATTATCCGTTTTATCTGCCCCTGCTGGCCATCCCGGTTGGATTTTTTGTACTTACCACACTCAAGAATCCAAATCCATCAAGCTCTAAAAATTTAAAAGCCTACGTCAGCGACGTGCTGAATGAACTGCAATCCAAAAAGGTCATCGGCTTGCTGGCTGCGAATTTTCTTACCTTCATCATGCTCTATGGCGGGTATCTCACCTATTTCTCCATCCTCCTTGATGAAAAATTCAGCAAATCCTCTTTTATCATCGGCCTGATGCTGTCGGGCTCATCGCTGGTAACCGCGCTGACTTCTTCACAATTGGGTAAGCTGACACTGCGATTTAAAGAGTCTTCGCTCATCCTTACGGCAGCTTGCCTTTATCTTGCTGTATTTATCAGTTTGCCCTTTATCCATACCGTCTGGCTCTTTGCCCTGCCCATTATAATATTCGGTTTTGCCCAAGGGATTAATATTCCCAGTATTCTGAATCTGCTCACCTCCCAAGCGCCCAAGGAATACCGGGCCGCTTTTCTCTCCGTTAACTGGACACTCATTCGAAGCGGACAGGCCCTCGGCCCCTTTTTGCTGGGCTTAATGTACGGGCTGTTTGGACTATACAGCACCTTCTGGACTTCGGGCCTCGCCGCCGGCTTGTTCATCCTGGTAAGCCTGCTGATGATTCGGGAATAAACACCGTCACACAAAATGATGGCTGCCGGAACCCGACTTCCTGGACAGACTGAATTTCACTTCAAAATAAGTTCCGTTCTCAGCATCAATCTCAAGATCCCCCTCCAGCTGTTTGGTGAGCTGCTGCACCATGGTAAGTCCAAGCGAATTGGTTTGGTTAATATCAAAATCATCGGGCAGCCCACGCCCGTCATCTGATACTACGATCCGAGCCATATCGCCCTGTCGTTTGAGCAAGACCTCCAGCTTTCCTTCCCGGCATCCCTCAAAGCCGTGTTCAAAGGCATTGGTAACCAGCTCATTGACTATCAAGGCACAGGGAATGGCTTGGTTGATACTCATCTCTACATCATCACTTTCAACCCGTAGCGAAATTTCCTTGTCTTTAACATTGATGGTATCAGAAATAAGTTCAACTAGCGCCTGTACGTAATTATCGAATTCGAGATTGGCGAAATCCTCCGACTTATACAGCTGTTCGTGAACCATTGCCATCGATTTTATCCGGAGCATGCTCTCGTTAAGTACGTTTTGTACTTCCCTTTTATCATCCCATTTCATTGATTCCAGCTCCAGCAAACCGGAAATAATAGCCAGGTTATTCTTGACGCGATGGTGCACCTCCGAAAGCAGAATTTCTTTTTCTTTCAGTGATTCTTTGAGGTGCTTCTGGGTTTCGCGCAGCATAGAGATATCGATATAGATGCCAAAGGCGGCAATGACTTCTCCATCCAGTACCACCGGTAACGCGCCCACTAGTAAATCTTTGACCGTACCCTCTTTGGTGACCCGCTGATCTTCAAAATAGTACGATTCTCCCTCTTTCTTGAAGAGCTCGTTGTAGATTTCACCAATCTCGTCGTAACGGTCTTCGGGAAGAATATGACGTAACAGATCTTCTCCGATCAGTTCTTGCTGGTGATACTCAAATAAAATTTCAAAGCTGCGATTGATCTTTTGTATTTGTCCTTCGGTATCAATCATCGCGATCGCCACCGGGGAATCCAGGAACAGGCTCTCAAATAATTCCTTGCTGCGCTTTAGGTCGGCTGCCGCCTTTTTCTGTTCCGTAACATCCTGCGATATTCCCGTTATCTGTATTAAGTTGCCTTCAGCGTCAAACTCGCCCTTGGCTCTGCACTTAAGGCACGTTTGCTGCCCCTTCCCATTGATCATCCTTAAATGATAATCAATGGTATCTGAAGTGTTATGGAGTTTTTGAATGATATGATCAAATTTGGACGTATCTTCGGGATGAATGTAGTTGTAAACAGAATTCAATTCTGTTTCAAAATTCTCCCTTTCGATTCCTATGATTTCATACAGGATGTCAGACCACACAGCTTTATCCCTCTGAACATCGTAGGTCCACGATCCCAGCCGCGCCAGGTTTTGGGCCCGTTCAAGACGCTGTCGTTCACTTTCAAGCTCATTTTTGATTTTTTTGTGCTCGGTGAGATCACGCAGGATTGCCTGCACATATTCCTCGTCCCCGATTTCTATGGTATTTAAACTCACCTCAACCTCAATCGGTTCATTATCAAAGTTCAAGTGTTTCCATTCAAAAACCTGGGGATTTCCATTTTGGGCCTTTCGGATTTTCTGCTTTGCCTTTTTGGCAGAGCGTTGCCCATCGGGCTGAAGTTCCGGAGAAAAGTCCATGGGGGTGTTACCCAAAATTTTCTCTTTCGGACCTCCAAATATCTGTGCAATGCTCTCATTGCAGTCCACAAACTTAAGATCCTTCATCAAAAAGATACCGTCATTGGCATCCTCAAACAGGCGATGATACTTGCGCTCCCGCTTCTGAAGCTGCCGTTCGTAATGTTTACGCTCACTGATATTTTCAATAAAGGCCAGCACCGACTTTAACTTGCCCTCCTTGTCATGAAGCGCCGATGCGTGCACCATTACCTCCATAGTGTTGCCGTTTTTAAGCCTAATAACCGTTTCGAACCGGTCTTTGCTTTTTCCATCGTCTACAATATCCTTTATCCGCTTATTGATTCCGTCAACCTGGCTGTCTCCGAAAAGATCTAATTCAAAAAGCGTAGTGCCCAAAACCTCGTCTTTACTGTATCCCGTCTTTTCGACCGCCCGTCTCGACCATTCGATAATCCGGAAGTTTTCATCGTATTTGACCATCGCCAGCGGATTATTTTCGATATGGTGGCGTTGATCCCGAAAGCTATCCTCTACTTTATTTTTCAATACAACTGTTTCGGTAACATCGTGGATATGAACAATACGTACATCCCTCTGTTCCATCTCAAAGGCTTGCGAGGTAATCTGTACATAAATTATCTCCCCCTCTTTTGTACGGTGACGAAATGTACCGGCATGCCTGGTTTTGGTTCTGGCATTCACGCGATCCAGCTGTTTTCGCAGTTTGGGCAGATCTTCGGGCGGGCGGATATCTTCAATGGTTATCTGCTTAAACTCCGATCGGGTGAAGCCGTACTTTTTTACCGCGCTTTTATTTACTGAAAGAATTTCGAGGGTCCCGGTATCATAAATAATCATGGGATTTGGGTGATCCTCAAAAAATAATGAAGGTATGTCCATAATCGACACCTGACGAATAAAGCCCCTGTTTAGCTGCCAAAATGCTTAAGCCTACAATTAAAGCTGTATCAGTATTTAATTAATGATATTGAATTATTTCCAACGGAAGTAGGCTTTTATACCTAATCCTTTTAACTTATTAATTGCCCTCTAGAATTCAAAGCAATCTTCCGAAATATTAAGCCAAAATACTACCTACCAGAAATTTCTACCGTCGGTAACACCCTCTTTGATAATGAATAGATTCTCAAAAAAAGAAAGGGCCTCAAGAGTATCCGTCTTGAGGCCCCGTGCTTTAGGTTTCAGCATTTAGGAGTGTCTAGTTGACTAACTAGAAAGGTCTAGAGAGACAATAATAGTGCGTTCTGTTAATAAGAGTCTCAAACCTCCCCTTTGTTACAAAAAATATTTCACTTTCTGGCAGCCTTTTGAAATAATTGAACTTAGGGAACATTTCCAGGTGATTTCTCCTTTCAGATCATGTACTTTCCATACAAAAATCTCCAATCCAGAACTCTGCTCTCTTTGTCTACTTCCAAGCTTTTTTATGTAATCCTGATCGGTTCGGCCCTTTTCATGCTTCAGTCTTGTTCCACCCTGCGCGACCTTTCCAATACCATACAAAAACCCCGGCTCTCGGTTCAGGACGTTCGTGTAACCGGATTTAATTTTCAGCAGATAGAGCTTACCTATGATATCAAAGTGGAAAACCCGAATGGTGTTTCTCTGCAGATGCTGGCCTACGATTATTCGCTGGACATCAATGAGCATACGCTCGTAAAAGGCGATCAGCAGCAGCAAACGTCGATCAAGGCAACGGATTCCAGTATCATACAGGTGCCTATGACCCTTACCTTTTCGGATGTATACCAGACCGCAGGCAGTCTGCGGGATGCGGATGAGGCTTCCTATAATTTTTTAAGCTCTCTCACTTTTGATATTCCCGTACTCGGACAAACCTCGGTACCGGTTCGCAAGCAAGGCACCGTTCCGCTGCTTAAGATGCCGGAGATTCACCTGGAAGATTTTAATGTAGAAAGCCTGAGCTTCAGCGGGGCCGATGTTAACCTGAAACTCCGACTCAATAATCCAAACGGTTTTGATATTAATGTGAACGGATTGGATTACAACCTGATTATTGACGGCGACCAGTGGGCGGAAGGACAGGCGCTGCAAAATACGCAGATAACAAAGAATGGGGTGACCGAACTCAATATCCCGCTTTCCCTCAAATTCTCGGATATGGGTCGCTCGGCCTACCGGATACTCTCCGGTTCACAATCATTTGATTATCGGGTGAAAGGGGTATTTGATCTAAATATTCAGCAGGAACTGCTCGGAAATACAAAATTCGACTTTGATCGCAGCGGACAGCTTTCGCTCTGATGTGGTTAGACCATATTTTAACAGAGAGCTTTGTAAAACCCCCTGTTTCGCTCAGAGGTGGTTGTACCACCGACGTTTTCGACTATAAAACGGGAGTTCAACTCCCTTATAGCGGTGGATATATGGTAATAGCTTTTAAAGGGACCAAGCAACAGATGCTGAATCAAGTTCAGCATGACATGGAGGGGATTTAAAAAGCTCTATTAACAGTCAATCGGCAGAAAATGTCACAAGGTGATACGATGAAGCGAATCATGAATACGCCTGTAGGATGGCTGGAGCTACTAGCCTCTGCCGATGCCCTGCTCCGGATCCAATTTCTCGACCGGAAGCCAGAAACTGCCAAAGAAGTGGAGTCGGGCGATTCTATTTTGGATAAGACAGCTCGTCAACTTACCGAATATTTTGAAGGAGAACGCAAGGCATTTTCCGTACCGCTGGAACCGGAAGGAAGCGATTTCCAGCAGAAGGTGTGGGAGCAACTGCAGCAAATACCCTATGGAACCACCATCAGCTATGGAACATTGGCCCAAAGGCTAGGGAATGCTAATAAGGTACGTGCAGCAGGCAGGGCCAACGGACAAAATCCCATTCCGATTATCGTCCCCTGCCACCGGGTGATCGGGGCCGACGACAGCCTGGTGGGTTACGCCGGTGGTATTGAACGAAAGCGGTATCTGCTAAAGCTCGAAGGCGCCCTGCTGCTTTAGCGCTTTAAAATTTTACGATTGTTGTACTTTCAGTTTGATAGGATTTGGAAGAACCCACTTTGAAAGGCCTTTATAAACCCCGTGTTTCACTCACAAGTGATTACACTACCGACATTTCGACCATAAAACGGGAGTTCAACTCCCTTATAGCGGTGTTTCTTCCAGGAAATTCTTTATTCCTTTTGAAATTTTACGATTGGTTGTACCTTTAACTTTGTTGGCACTCCGGTGAACGGAATGCTTGTAGATGTAATTTATTTTTAAGGAACTGGGGTTTTGCAAAACTCTCAAATAAATAATTAAATCATTAACAAGGGGAAAATATTATGAAAAAAGCAGTAGCCATCTTTTTATTTGGATTGACGCTCGTATTAATGTCAGAAGTTACTTATGCCCAGCAAAGCGGTGTGGGAGTTGGAGCCGTAATTAACGGACCAACCGGGCTGAGCTATAAAGCCTGGATCGATCAACGCGTGGCCATTGGGGGGGCACTCACCTTTGCATTTGGAGACGGTATCGATTCATTCTACACGCAGGCCGATGTGCAGGTACACTCCAAGAACTTGTTCTCGAGTTCCAATCCCATGCCCGCTTCACTGAATCTATATTACGGCGGTGGCGTCGGACTGGGTTTCTACAGTGATAATATAGATGATACCGTGGATCTGCGTGGTGTTCTGGGAACCACTTACGGATTTGAGGATGCGCCGATGGATCTGTTCTTTGAATTGGCCCCTACCGTACGAGTGGTGAACAGTACGCGCTTCTTTTTCAGCGGGGCCCTGGGATTCCGGTATTTTCTAAATTGATGCACTAATTATAAAGGGGAGAAATCATTGGACCTCTCCCCTTTTGTTTTACCCCTGGGACAACGATTTTCACCAGTGGTAATATATTCTAAGAAGGCTTTGCAAAACTTAAAGTGTCATCCTGAATTTAGTTCAGGATCTACGTTTAAATATTATTAAGTGATGTTTAGATTCTGAAACAAGCCCTCCTACGCCAAGGCTTCGGAGGGCAGGTTCAGAATGACATGGTGAGGTGGTTTGCAAAATCCTTTTCTAAATAATTGCACTGCTCGATCCCCGGATCTGCTGCTTTTTAAAAGAGAAGGAAAAATCCACTCCGCCGTTGCTCTGAATGTCTAAATCAGCATCAAGCTGTTTGATCAACGTATCGATGATGGTAAAGCCCATCGAATTTTCGTGGTGTTTCAACACTCCTTTGTCTATACCCCGCCCGTTATCCCGAACCTGAACAAAGACGGCGTCGTCCTGCTCTTTAAGTCTGATCTCAATTTTACCGCTATCCTGTTCGGTAAAGGCGTGCTCATAAGCGTTTGAAATCACTTCATTGAGAATAAGTGCGCATGGCACGGCCTGGTTTACATTGAGCTCGATATTTCCGCACGCAAGGTCCAGTTGTACCTTTTCTTTGTTGTGGGAAACCTCCCTGATGTTTTGAACCAGTTCTTGAATATATGCTCCAAAATCAATTTTGGAGAGCGAAGTTGACTGATACAACTGCTCGTGGATGAGGGCCATCGTTTTAATCCGCTTCTCACTATCGCCCAGTGACTTCTGTAATTCCTTATTATCCGAGCTAAACATTTGCAGCTGCAGCATGCCGGAAACCACGGCCAGGTTATTCTTAACCCGGTGGTGAATCTCCTGCAACAGGGTATTCTTTTCCTCCAGTGACTGCCGCATCTGCTGCTCGTAGCGATACTTTTCGGTGACATCCTTGCCCACGGTCATAACCACCTGTTCGTCATGGTGGCTGACCGCCACTCCCTGTAGCTCTATAAAGCGATCCTCCCCGCTTTTAACCGTTCGTACCTTGTAGGTGATCGGGGGTAATATTTCTCCATTAAAGGCCCTGCCCATGCGGTCTTTCAGTACGGATTTTTCATCAAATATGATGAAATCAGTAAAGGGCTTGCCGACCACCTGTTTGGGATCATCTACCCCGTACAGCTCCGCTCCAGCAGGATTAAGGTATCTTACAATATTATTCCGGTCGGTCAGCTGTACCAGGCTGGGATTTTTCTCCACCAGCTGCCCCCATCGCCGCTCACTTTCTTTCAGGTTCTGCTCGTATTTCACCCGATCCGTCACATTTTTAGCTACCTGTTGCACCCAGATCTGCCCGTCGGACTGCTCGATCGGCACCTTCTGGGACTCAAGATAAATTTCCTCGCCATCTTCGCGCCGCAGCCGATAAATATGAGGGGGAACCGAAATGCCTTGCTTAACCACTTTGGAAATGCGATTTTTGGTACGGGCAAGCTCTTTTTTATCTAAATTCATCAGATCAAAATAATTACGGCCAATAACTTCTTCGGGACCCTCAAAACCCAGCAGTTTGGCTCCCGATTCGTTAATGAAACTGATGGTCCCGTCCGGGGCAAAAATCTGTACCAGGTTCGGGTCGTTCTGAACCAGCGACGCCCACCTTTGCTCACTCTCTGCCAGTTTTTTTGTGGCTTCTACCCTTTCAGAAACGTCTACACCTGTACCAATAATAAAGGTTTCCCCGTCTCTCGTGAGGCGACGAGCAATGAGGTAATGCGGTACCAACTCTCCATTCTTTTTCCGGATTTTGGCCTCTATACTGGCCGCTCCAGTATCATAAACCTCCCGAATCTTCTGATGGATTAACGGAATGGTTTCTTTATTATAGAAATCAGCAGGCGTCATTCCCTTGATTTCCTCATCGGTGTAACCCAGAAATTTACGGAAGTTTTTGTTCCATTTTATGAAGTTGAGATCCTCATCCAGCATATAAAAAATACCGGGCAGACTTTCGAGGGCAGTATCAATAAATTCTTTCTCTCCCTCCAGCATCCGCTCATATTCCTTGCGATCGGATATATCCCGTGTGCTGGCCTGTATCTCGACGAGTTCTCCCGTATCATCGTCAAAAATGGGACGCATTACCGATTCCACCCATTTGTATTTGCCCTTTTTCATCCGCTTGCGAAAGGTCCACCGCTGGATCTCATCCTTTTGGAAATCATCAACCTTTTCCCTTAGCATTTCAGCATCTTCGGGATGTATATTCTCGAAAGCATTTCTTCCGACCAGCTCTTCAGGCGCATAGCCGATGAGTTCCTGACTGGCCTCAGAGATATACAGGTAAACCCCCTCCGGTGTATGTCGTGAGATCATGTCGGTAGAATTCTCTGCGATCAGCCGGTAGCGCTCTTCCTTCTCCTGGAGTTCCTTCTGAATTTCTACCAGTTCGGTAACGTCCCTTTGAATGCCCACGAAATGATGTACATTTCCGTCTTCATCCTTTATGGGGGCCAGGCTCAGATCATTCCAGAACTGGGTGCCATCCTTCCGATAATTACGCAGCCGAACCTGTCCTTTTGTATTGGAGTCGAGGATAGACCGTATCTTCTCAATTTCCTGCTGATCGCGGTCGTCACCCTGCAAAAAGCGGCAATTGCGTCCCAGAATTTCATTCTCTTCGTAGCCCGTAAGCTCCCGGAATCCCTGATTGCAAAAGACAATCGGATTGTCCTCTTTGCACGGATCGGTAATCAGCACCCCGGCATTCATGGCGTTGATAGCCTCTTCATAAATATGCAGCTGTTCATTTTGTTCGGCCAGCTGCTGGTTTTTCTGCTCAAGCTCCAGCGAATAATCGCGCTGTCGAAGCAACAGGTCTATCCGGGTTTCCAGCACCTTGGTAGATACCGGGATATATACCACGTCATCGGCAAATTCCAGCACAACCGGTTCTCTTCGGGTCTGCTGGGGATCATTGGATAACAATAGAAACGGGAGGAAGAGAGGTTCGGCCTGCCGTTTCATTTTTCTTAAGACTTCCTTTTTCTGGTAAAAGGCCTGCTGGTCTAATATACAAAGGTCAAATGTTTGCCCGGATATATCTCCCTGATCAATCTTTACAGTAAAATTCGGAGACAAGAAACTTTGAACCAGTTTTCGATCCTCACTGTTACTCAGCGATAGAAAAACCACAGGCTTTTTTTGGTCTTCCGAGGATGAAGAATCCGGTTCTGTATTTGCAATAAATTTTTTCATATACGTTAGTATCCAGTCATCAGTAGTGCTAGCCGACGATTTCAGGATTGCCACTCAAAATCCCACGTATATTATGCAGGGGGTCTCCCACTTTAATACCTTCTGAGGTAATTTTGTATTCGCGTATTGTATTTTCGAAATCGCTGAGGCGTTTTTTCAGCACACCTATGGCCTTTCGCAGCTGTCCGTTAATTTCCAGGTAGCGTAAAAATAGGATATTATCTGCCAGGTAGCTTGCATTCATTTGGGTTGCCTTAAACTGCCCGGTAATATTCTCGGCCTCATTAATCAAAAAGGTAGTCACTCCCATATTCTGCAGGTATACCGTTAGGGCATGCAGCCGTTCCAGAATATTTTCTTCGCGGATGGCCAAATTATAGCCCCCGATAGAATCAATCATCACGATGCTTGTACCGTTTTCCTCTACATCGGTACGTACCATTTTTGCAAACTCGTCAGGGGAATAGGAAAGCGGTTCTACAGGAACAATTCTCAAATTCCCGGTATCAAGCATTTCCTCCAGGGGGATATTAACCTTCTTGGAACGTTGAAGAATCAGCTCTTTTGATTCTTCAAAAGTATACAACACCGATCGATCGTTACGTGAGGCCGCTTCTTTTATAAACTGAAGTCCCAGGTTGGTCTTTCCAACGCCGGTGGCTCCCACGATAAGACTTGTGGTTCCCTTTTCGATGCCTCCCTGCAAGAGTTTATCAATTTCCTTTATACCCGATGACAACGTCTCGTTTGGGAACTGTCGGCTATAGTCATTGGGACGCATCCGGGGGTAAACAATCATTCCCCGGTCGGTAATTTTAAGAGCGTGACTTTCAGGGACATAATCTGAACCTCGAAACTTGGTCACCGTTATTTTACGCCATGGGGAATCGCTTTCAAGCTTCATAATCCCGTCCACCCAAAAGGTGGCATCTTTTTCGGTTGAGTTATCCAGGGATTCCGAAATTAACATCAGCGTAGCGCCTTTGCTTGTCACAAAGTTAATAAGCGACAGCGCCATTTTACGCAATTGAAAGGGATCCTGGTTAAGAAATCGCAACATCGTAATAGAATCCAGCACCACACGGCTGGGCTTGTGCTCGTCCACCGCTTTAATGATTGATTCCATGATGGGGCCCTGCTCTATCTCCGCCGAAGAGAATACGTTATAGGAATTGGAACTTTTATAAAGATCGTCCTTCGGACTTAGATCCAGAAAATCAGCCTTGGAAAGATCCATCCCCATCCGGGAGGCATTCGTTAGGATACTGTCTTTCGATTCACCAAGCGTAACATAGAGGGTCTCTTTATCATTTTGTATAGCCTCATTTAAAAAATGAAGACCCAGGGTGGATTTACCGGATCCGGGTCCTCCCTGAATTAAATATGATTTGCCCGGTATTAGTCCGCCATGTAATATTTCATCTAATCCGGGCAACCCGGTTGAAATTTTATCCATTTGTGCTGATAAATTTTGTATTCAGGCTGGCTACTCTGGCATTCGCGAATCAGTAGGTCTATAGCCAATAGAATTATTTATTTCAAAAAGAAAATAAACTACTATTAACTAATAAATAAGACGTAAAACACCTATATCTTAAAATAGGTAAATACACTCAGGATAAGATGATTTACCAAGCAGGGCTTCCACCACACAACGATCCTATGAACTACCAAGATCCATAATCGCTGTCCATAATTCATCCGTTGTACAGTCAAGTGAAATACAACGGTCGGCCCCGGCTTGATAAAGTGATTGGCATTGTTCCTCCGGGATATTGCTGTGTACTACCAGCAGCCGCCTGGCATAATGGCCGTTTGCGACAAACCGTACCGCTTCTATCCTATTTTCCGATAACGAATCGAAATCTATAATTGAAAGATCAAATGGCAACTGGTCAGAAGGGATATGCTGTCCATTGTTGTTGTGAAGAGATGCTCGACTCACATCGTGGTTATCTTCCTGCAAGAGAAGCACATGTAAGGCGTCCGTGGTTAATATTTGATTCCCAATAAGCAGTATCCGCATATGCTACTCCGATTGTTATTGCTTCTCAATTTATAGTAGCGGTTTACTGCAAGAACCATCAAGAATTAAATAATCCCACTGTTAGGGGAATCATAACAGCCAAACATAGTACAAACGTAAAGATTCGATAGCTGTTATATACGGTTTTAAGAGGACGATCTAAAAATAATTATACATTATAGATTTGATGCTTGATGGCATATTTCACCAAACCCGCCGTATTCTTGGCCCCGGTCTTTTGCAGTATATTGCGGCGATGGGCATCCACAGTTCGTACACTGATGTGAAGCTTATCCCCGATTTCCTTGTTTGTCATCTCCTGACATATAAGAGCCAATACTTGAAGCTCGCGATCGGTCAGTTCAACTGAAAAATCCTTGCTATTTTTTACCTTCTTGCCTATATCTCCCTCCTGCAACAGAAGCTGTATAATTTCGTTGCATAAAAATTTTTTGCCTGCTGCAACTTCTTTAATCCCGTTTACCAATTCGTTTGAACTTTGCCGCTTAAAAAGATAGCCCGAAGCACCTGATTGCATAATTTCTTTAATGAATTCAGGATTCTGCATCTCGCTGAAAACCAAAATATGGATATCAGGATTTCTTTCTTTGAGATCCTGAATGATTTCCGGCGGATTCAAATCTGCTATGTCCGCATCAAGTACAAGAACCTCACCCTCTTCTATCGGAAGAGCAAATAAATCCTCCTTATTTTTCGCAGTCTCCTTAACTCGAAATCCGGATTCATCGGCTAATATTTTTTCCACCCCATCCCGTAGAATCTGGTAACGTACTGCGAGTAGAATATTCAGCTCAGTCATTAATTAATAGTATCGGTATTTATCACGGGTTATTTACACAATATGGGGCAAATGGATTTATCCACACTTGACATACAAGTCTCACTTTGTTATTGGCTGCTTAATCCCCACAAGCAAGTTAGCCGTGTTAGAATTTTACTAGGTTCTGCTAGATAAATGGCCGCATTAGAATAACCTATTTGGATCAATATTTATATAGGCTTATTCACTTATTTTGAATATTAGGTCTAAATACATAGGTGCAACCACCTATAAACGCACTATTTATCAGATACTTTTTAAGTTCGTTTTTCATCTTCTATAACATGATATTTAAATAATATTGAGTACATCTTGTTCCTTTTTGTAAAATACAATTTGCGTTTAATAATTAACAACCAGATTTAATACTCCCAATTCAATGAATAAACGTCTGCAACGAAAAGCACAGGAACTGAACATTGATAAAATAAAGCGCCATATTTTTATCTGTGCCGATCAAACGGAACCCAAATGCTGCAAAAAAGAGATGGGACTGGAAGCCTGGGCTTTTCTGAAGAAAAGATTAAGCGAACTGGGCCTGGATGGAGCCGGCGGAATATATCGGACCAAGGCCAACTGCCTGCGAGTCTGTAAAAAGGGACCGGTAGCTGTCGTTTACCCCGAAGGCATCTGGTACCACTCCTGCAAACCCGAAGTGCTGGAGCAGATCATTCAGCAACACCTCATTGGCGGGCAGCCGGTAAAAGAGTATATGTTCGTTGAGCATCCCCTGCAGGCAGACGGTGATCCCCTTTAACCTTGAATCCTGAAAGCTATTTCAGAATCATGTCTACAGATTTTAATACAATCAGCTGATTATGAGTTTAGCGAAAAAACGCTACCAAAAAGTATTACTGTTTACTGCGACTGCCATAATAGTAGTACTGGGCAGCATTCAAATTTATTTTAGTTTCTTTTTGGAGGAACAGCTTAAACAGAGGCTGGTCCACAGATTTCACCGGGCAACCAACAATGCATATAACCTGGAAATCGGGGATTTTGATCTTGAAATCCTCGGCCGACAGCTGATCCTGGAAGACATTCAACTGGCAAAAAAAGAACATGCTGGCGGGACCGACTTTACCGCCGCCCTTGAAGAACTCAATATTTCGGGAATTAGTTTTTTAAATTTGTTGATAAATCAAAAACTAACTCTTAAGCAGGTTACTTTTTCGCACCCCGATATATCGATCATAGCAACAGAAAGTGACAAAAGTAATACAGAAACGCAGTGGAGTCATTACCATCAACACATTTCAAATATAATACTGGGCATACTGGAAACGGTCACCATACCGGATCTTAGGCTCCGTCGGATTGAGTTTACCTATAACCAAAAAGGAAATCCGGTTCACCCCCTTATCTCCCTGCAGAAAGGCAACGTGCACTTGCGAAATGTACGGATCGATTCCACTTCCTTGCATACTAATCGCTTTCTGCCTTCCGACGATATAAGGGCAAACGTTCAGAACTTTCGATACCAAAGCACGGATTCGCTGTATGATCTTTCCATTAACAACGCACGCCTCTCCTCTGCAACACAAAGCTTAGCCTTGGACTCCGTTCACCTGGAACCAAAATTCGGAAAAAACGAATTTGCCAAACACATCGGTCACGAAACCGATCGCATGGAACTTATTGTGGAAGACGTCGACTTCCGGGGCTTGAATATGGAATCCCTAAACGGCATGGAAAAGGTAACCGCGCACACCATCTCCGTTACCGATCCTTCGTTGGATATTTATCGGGATAAACGCCGTCCCTTTCCCGCTAATACAAAACCGCCCCTTCCCCAGCAAATGATCCGCAACGTCCCATTCCCTTTTGCCGTGGACAGTCTGATGATCTCCGGGGGAACTATTCGATATGAAGAACGGCACCCACAGGCTGATCATCCGGGCTATATCACATTTTCGAATCTTTCCGCTTCGTTAACCCATTTCACAAATATTAGCGAACGGGGATGGACGCCATCAATACAGACCGAGGCCACCGTTATGGGAGGCAGTACCTTAAAAGCTAAATTCTCATTTCCCATGGATTCCAACCGGCAGCATATCTCCGGCCAACTTGGGAAAACCGACCTGACGTCGCTAAATAAAGCGTTGGAGCCGCTGGCCTTTGTACAAATTAACGATGGCACACTCAACAGCATGCGATTCAGCATGGATCTGGGACCGGATTCGGCTTCAGGTAATATGACGTTGCTTTACAATGATCTCTCCATTTCGCTACTGAATAAGGATTCCGGGGATTCCAAACTGGGAAATCAACTAAAGTCTTTTCTTGCAAACACTTTTAAAATTAAGTCCAGGAATACTCCCGAAAATCCACGTATCGGTACTATAAAATTCAAACGCGATCCCCAAAAGTCGGTTTTCAATTACTGGTGGAAATCCTTACTCTCAGGTCTTAAATCAAGTATTGGAGTTTAAAGAAGGAACACATGTCTCAGAACCCTGTATCCATACCCAGCTTTAACGATGTACAAAATGCCTATCTGAAAATACGCTCAAAAGTTCACCGAACGCCTGTTCTCAGCAGCACTAAGGTGAACGAGCGAGTGGGCGGGCAGCTGTTTTTTAAATGCGAAAATTTCCAGAAAGTAGGCGCCTTTAAATTTCGGGGAGCCACTCACGCCGTGGGAGAACTAACGGATGATGAAGCCCGACAAGGCGTGGCTACCCATTCTTCCGGCAATCACGCCCAGGCCGTAGCGCTGGCAGCCAAACTTCGTGGGATCCCCGCCCATATTGTGATGCCCGAAAATGCGCCCAAAGTTAAAGTGAATGCCGTAAAGGATTACGGGGCGAATGTAACCTTTTGCAAATCGACTCAGCAAGCCCGGGAAAATACTCTAGAGCAGGTTGTTGAGGAAACCGGTGCCACTTTTATTCATCCCTATGATCATCCCCACATTATTATGGGTCAGGGAAGTGCGGCAATCGAACTCCTTGAGGATTATCCCGATCTAGATATCGTACTGGCCCCTATCGGCGGTGGCGGGCTTATGAGCGGGACGGCTATAGCCGCTTCGGGATTGGCACCGGACGCAACAATCATCGGGACGGAACCGGAGGTAGCCAATGACGCATTTCTCTCTCTTCAAACCGGCAAACTACAACCGGTACAAAGTACCGATACCGTGGCCGACGGGCTCCGGACTTCGCTCAGTGAGCTGACCTTTGCCTGTATCCGGAAGCATGTAGATGAAATCGTGACGGTAACCGAAGAAGAAATTATTGAGGCCATGCGCTTTATCTGGGAACGTATGAAGATTATTATCGAACCTTCCTGTGCGGTTCCGGTGGCTGCGGTTTTTAATGGTAAGGTGGATGTAAGCGGTAAAAAGGCCGGCATTATCATTACCGGGGGAAATATTGATCTGGACCGGTTGCCATGGCAGGGGAGTTAAGAATTAGGAATTAGGAATTAGGAATTAAGAATTAAGAATTGGGAATTGGGAGTTGAATGATCATTATTGGAGCAGGAATTTCGGGCATTACAACCGGGCTGGTTTTACAGTTGTTGGGATTTGATACTACCATTTATGCAGCGCAAACCTACAATGAAGTTCAAGCCGATTCCGCCGACCCCTATTTTGCCAGCCGGTACCCGGCGGCATCCGTCATCCCACACTCCGTGAATTCCCCGGAGATGAAGGAACTTTTTATGAACTCCCAATCCACTTTTTATGAGCTTCGCAAGCTTACATTCTCGGGACTCACCATCCATAAGCACTATGAGTGCTTTGAATTTGAGCAATCGCCGCCCGATTATCTTTCATGGATGTTGGACAGCCGGTTGCTGGAAAAAGGAAGCCAATCCACATCCATTCCCAAACGCTCTTCAGCAAAGCAAATTCACGGTTGGGTTTTTAACTGCATTTTTGCCGACTGGGCGCTGTATTTTCCTGCTTTGATTCAGCTCTATCGAGAAACTGGCGGGAAAATTACTGTTCAAGAGTTGAAGCAAAAGGATATCCCTGAACTGCCCTCCAATACCGTCATTAATTGCAGTGGATTCGGCAGCCGCCATCTGTTCGAGGATCCGGCCCCACACTACCTGTTGCGTGGGCACCTGCTGCACAAACCAAACGCGCCGGTTCTGACCAACAAGCAGGACGAAATTGTTTCTTATAACTATACACCACTGCCCTCTGTTTATGCGGATCCCCAGGGCGATCCATGCGACGTTTATTTTTATCCCCGAAAAGACGGATGGGTAGTGGGCGGGAGCCGACAGCTGGGCACTCTCTCGGAGGATGGCTCGTGGTCGGGCGACCGCCAACAGGGAGCCCTGTATGAGAAAGAGAATACCTCTTACCCCGCTCCCATCTTTGAGATCAATAAAGAAATTATCGAAACACTGTTTGACCGCTCTTTTGGAAGTACCGATGAATTCTTCCCGAAGGTCGGATACCGGTATATCCGAAAAAAAGAAGACGGGCTGCGCCTTGAACCGGAGGAGGTATATGGCAAAAAAATCTATCATAATTACGGACACGGCGGTGCAGGCGTAACCTTGTCGTGGGGATGTGCCTTTGATATCGCTGCAAAAATTTCAGAAAAGCCGGTGGATGCTGTCAGAGTTGAAACTGTTAATGGCATATCTGAGGTGTATCAACCCTGACCGTAGCCCTCTTTAATAACTTTTAAAAACTAAATTAGCATAAGGTGTTTCATAATTCGCCGAAGCTTCTATTTTGCAAGTGACTTTTAATTCAGAACAGCCAACCAATGAATATGTTTAAAAAAGCGATACGGTCTGTACTTCTTGTCGCCCTTTTTGGGTTACTGTGTACGCCGACTTTTGCTCAGCCAACAAACAATTTTACCAGTGAAGACTACCAAAAATCCCAGTATGACATAGAAATGCGGGATGGTGTAAAGCTTCACGTTGTGGTTTATGCCCCAAAGGATAGCAGTGAGAAATATCCCATCCTATTGAAACGAACGCCGTACAGCTGCCGTCCGTATGAAGAAGGAAGAGTACCTGAATACATCGTACCCAACCCCTACCTGCAGCAGGAAGGCTTCATTTTTGCCTGTCAGGACGTGCGCGGCCGGTGGATGTCGGAAGGTGACTATACCACGATGACCCCTAATAAAGAAGATCCCGATAAAATTGACGAAAGCTCCGATGCCTACGACACCATCGAGTGGCTTCTGAATAACATCCCGAACAATAACGGTAAAGTTGGACAGTGGGGCATTTCCTATCCCGGATTTTATACCTCGGCCAGCCTGCCCGATGCGCACCCGGCCCTGGTCGCCTCCTCCCCGCAGGCCCCGGTTTCTGATTTCTTTTTTGATGATTTTCATCACCAGGGTGCCTACCTGATGAGTTACTGGTATGCGACCTTCCTTTTCGGATATCAGAAAACCGCCCCTGTTGACACGTCCTGGTATCAGCCTCCGCAGGTTGAATCGGAAGACGCCTACTGGTTCTACAAGAACAAGATGGAACCGCTGACCAAGGCTTCCAACTATTATGGCGAGGATAACTTTTTCTGGCAGGAGATCGTCAACCATCCGAATTACGATGAGTTCTGGCAGAGCCGCAACATCCTGCCCCATCTCAAAGGTATCGACCATCCTATTTTGACCGTAGGCGGATGGTTTGACGCCGAAGACCTCTATGGCGTACTCAATACCTATAAATCCATTGAGAAACAAAACCCGGGCATACAGAACACCCTCGTGATGGGACCCTGGAGCCACGGCGACTGGGCCGGCCGACAGCAGCACCAACTGGTCGGTGATATCTATTTCGGAGATAACCTCTCCGACTTCTATAAAAGGGAGATCGAGTTTCCCTTCTTCATGAATAACCTGAAAGACGGAGACTATCCGAAACCGCCGGAAGCTTATATGTTCGATACGGGACGTAAGGAATGGACCAAATTTGATGACTGGCCTCCCAAAAAGTCCAGCAAAAAGACCTGGTATGTCCACGGCAATGAGTCTCTGAACGACTCGAAGCCACAGAAAAGCGAAGAAGAATATAGTCAGTACGTTAGTGATCTGGATAACCCCGTACCCTATTCCGAGTCCAATACCATGGTATTTACGCCACGGGAATATATGACGGCCGATCAACGCATGAATGCTCGTCGACCGGACGTGCTGACTTTTGAAACCGGCGTACTGAAACAAGACGTTACCCTTTCGGGTGAAATCCTGGCTAACCTCTACGTTTCAACCAGTGGTACGGCTTCTGACTGGATTGTAAAACTGGTTGACGTCTATCCGCCACAAACACAGGAAAGCGAGTATACGCCCGAAGGCGTTGAGCTGGATAACTATCATCAGTTGGTTCGCAGTGAGGTGATCCGCGGACGATTCCGCAATAGTTATGAAAAGCCTGAACCCTTTAAGCCCAACAAGATCACCTACATAGACCTGCCGCTGCAGGATGTGTATCATACCTTTAAGAAGGGACACAAAATTCAGATTCAGATTCAAAGCACGTGGTTCCCGCTGTTCGATCTGAATCCCCAAAAATACGTCCCAAATATTTTCAAGGCGAATGAAAGCGACTTCCAGAATGCCACACAGCGTATATACCATTCGCCCAAATACCCAACTTCCGTCGAAGTACAGGTGATGGAAAACTGATTGCCGATAAACAGCAAGAAATAAAAAAGCCCCGGTTATTAAGCAACTGGGGCTTTTTGTTTCGTATTATCTTTATCCGGCTTTCTTTACGACCTTGTAGCGGTTTATACGTGAGAATTATGATCTCCCATAGGAAACCGGAAAGGCTGCCCCGTTTAGACAAAACAAGAATCTGAGGACAGCATCAAATGCTAATAGGGGCCTTTGCAAAACCTTATAAAACAGGCTTTTGAAAAATATTGCCCTCCGCCAGCCGGCGGATTGCGATGACAGCACCGGTTTTCAAAAGCATCCAATAGTAAAACAAAACATCAACCAACTTTAGATGGCTTCTTTAGTTTGGTATGCTCCTAAACTCATCTTCCAGATCATCAAGCATACGGGTATCCAGCTCGAAGTCTTTATCTTCATGATGAAGTACGGAAATATCTCCGGTTGACTCCATCACCACAGCCTTGATCTGGTTCAATTTCAAGACATTGGCTTCCCGTAACTTGGCAAGCAGGTCAGACCTGCTAACTTTGGCCTTCCTCATATTTTCTTCCAGCATCTCCTCTCCTTTCATTAACAAAATGGCTTTGTTGTTTACCAGTGTACTAACAAATGCGCTGCAACGCCTTAGCTTCGCAACGACTACCTGAATAAAAAACAGCGCCAGCAAAGCCGTTATAGCCAGTAATAAGGGCGGGGAATCGGCCAGAATGGTGCTTGCTATCAGTGAGCCTATCGCTACTGTTATTGCAAAATCAAAACTGGAAAGTTTGGAAAAAGAGCGCACGCCGGCCATCCTTGTGAATAGTATTAGGGAAAAATATATACCTGCGGTTGAAATCAGCGCCATAATTACGGAAGTCAATGACGTATTTATCCATGAAAAGTCAATCATAATTATTTTCTATGTGATTTAAGAGTACATGCAAATAAAAAAGCCCCGTTCCAAACCAGAACGGGGCTTTTTGCTTATGCGGGAGTCCGCAAATTTAGCCAGCGGCTTTGGCTTTATTCTTCGCTTTAAAGCGATTAATGACGCCCCCATACAGAACCGCTTCTTTCTGGCGCTCACTGAATGAGTGCTTCACCGTATATTTCTTGTCTTTGGTTTTATTATGAATAACTATTTCATTGCCGTTTTTAATGGCACTTCGAATGTCATTGACTTCAAGGATATCTCCCTGATCAATATCTTCATAGTCTTTATCATGCTCGAATTCGAGCGGTGGAATACCGAAATTAATCAGGTTTTGCCAGCCAATACGAGCATAACTTTTGGCAATCACAGCCTGCATACCTAAATAGCGAGGTGCAATAGCCGCGTGCTCACGACTGGAACCCTGCGCATAATTTTCGCCGGCAATAACCACGTGACCACCATGTTCGTCTTTAGCTTTCATAGCGCGATCGTGGAAATTCTTGTCGACCACGTCCAGGGTAAACTTACTGATTTCCGGAATATTACTGCGGAACGGCAGTACTTCGGCACCGGCTCGCAGAATTTCGTCGGTCGAGATATCATCTCCCATTTTCAGTAATACCGGAACGTCAAAGTCCTTAAGTTCATCAAAGTCCGGCATGGTTGAAATATTGGGTCCTTTCTTGATTTCCCCACGCTCCTCTTTTGGTTTGGGCGGAGTAAGCATCTCGGTATTAATATGAATTTCCTCAGGATGTTCATATTTCGGATATCTCATGTTGTAAATATCCTCTAGATCGCGTGGATCCGTAATTTTACCCGTAAGTGCAGAAGCGGCGGCGGTTTCGGGACTTACCAAAAAGACCGAATCTTCGGGCGTTCCTGAACGATCCGGGAAGTTACGCGGAACGGTGCGCAAACTATTTTGTCCGGTCGCGGGAGCCTGTCCCATTCCAATACAACCGTTACAGCCGGCCTGGTGGATTCGAGCTCCGGATTGTACCAGGTTAAACATCACGTCATTTTTCACCATATTCTCGATGATCTGTCGAGAAGTGGGATTAATATCGTAAGAAACGTTGTCGTTCACTGTTTTTCCTTTCACAATCTCGGAAGCCATCCAAAAGTCACGATAACCTGGATTGGCGGAAGAGCCTACATAAGATTGATAAATATCCTCGCCTTCCACTTCACGAACAGGCACTACATTACCCGGACTGCTGGGAAGAGCAATTAACGGCTCTACCTCATCCAGCACCAGTTCTTCATACTTATCATATTCAGCACCTTCGTCGGCAACCAATTCTTCAAATTCATGCCCACGTTCCTGGGATTCCATAAACCGGCGAACTTCGCCATCAGCCGGGAAAACCGTACTGGTCGCTCCCATTTCGGTACCCATATTCGCAATCACGTGCCGGTCCATGGTTGAAAGATTTTTCAACCCTTCACCGAAATATTCGATCACATAACCGGTAGCACCATCTACATCATATCGACGCAGCATTTCAAGCACTACATCTTTGGCACTTACCCAATCCGGGAGCTCTCCCTTTATTTCGACACCCAGCACTTTAGGCATTTTGATGTAGAGCGGTTCACCTGCGATAGCAAAAGCCACATCGAGTCCACCTGAGCCAATAGCCAGCATTCCCATGCAGCCTGAGGCCGGCGTGTGACTGTCGGATCCCGCGAGTGTTTTTCCCGGAATAGCAAAACGTTCGGTTTCTATGGGGTGGCTTACTCCGTTACCGGGACGACTAAACCACATTCCAAATCGCTCTGCGGCTGATTTCAGAAATACGTGATCATCGGGATTTTTAAAATCAGTTTGGATTAGGTTGTGATCCACATACTGACACGACAGCTCAGTTTGAGCGTCTTCCAGCTCCATGGCTTCCAGCTCAAGCATCACCATCGTGCCTGTGGCATCCTGCGTAAGAGTCTGATCGATCTTAAGACCAATCTCCTTGCCCGGCTCCATCTCACCATCCACGAGATGGCTTTTAATTAGTTTCTCTGTTACGTTTAATGGTCGACTCATAAATAATTATTGCGTTTGAATTAAAGCTTTACCTAACTATTTAAAAATACTGGCGTTAAAATCGTTTCATAAAATACCGGTAATCCCGGCGACCCATCAAGTAAATCCCCAAAAAATAGCTATTTATATGAATTCTAAAGCCGGCGGTAAATCTATCCTTAGTTTTTAACGTATTTTTTCTTAATTAAAAGAGCGGCAGGCTATATCGAATCCAAAAACTGAAGGAGTAATGAATACTAATGAACTGGTTGACCGGCTGGCGGAGAACTGGGATTTAAGTCAGGCCGAGGCGCGTCGGATTTTGGATACATTTGTGGAAACCATTACCGATCATCTCGCCGCTGGTAATTCCTTCACTATTCCTGAGTTGGGTACCTTTGGAACGAAAACACGGGAATCACGCAAATCCTATAACCCACATTATGAACAGTACATGATGCTGCCACCCAAACGAGTGGTGGACTTTACGCCAAGCAAAGGATTAAAAGAGGACCTGGAAGACCTGGAGCAGGACCATGAGTGAGAAAGTCACATTTAGCGAACTGGTTGAAATCATTGCGGAGGAGAGCGAACACTCCAAGCAGTTTACGCATGATTTTCTTAAGGATTTTGTATCCGTCATTAACGAAGGATTAGAATCCGACGGTACCGTTAATATTGCGGGTTGGGGAAAGTTCGACCTGCAGAGAGTGGATGAGCAGGAAGGATACAATCCACAGACGGATGAGAAGATGTTGATTCCGGCTCACAACAAGATTGTATTTAAGCCTTATAAAGATGTTCGCGAACTGATCAATGCGCCCTACGCGCACATGGAACCCGAGCTGATTGAGGAATCGGAAGATCAACCGGAGGAAACCGAACAGCAAGAAAATACCGGCAGGAGCAAAGCAGAAGAATCTGAATCCGTTGAAGATCAGCAACAAGACGAACAACCCTCTTCTACTAAAGAAATGGAGCCGCAGGATGATTTTATTCCCACGGCACCGCCTACACAATTCGACAAAGAAAAAGATTCCACCGAATCAGGACCAATCGATAGCGAGGAACAAGAACAGCAGGAAGCCGAGCAGACGCCTGAACTCCCGGAATCAGACACTGAATCTGCAGAAACTCCCAAGCCCGAATCCTCGGTTGTTGAATTTGAACCTGAAGCGACTTCTTCCGCGTCTCCTCTGGACCGGCCCACAGCCCGGCGTAAAAACAGTATCTCCATCCCGATGGTTATAGCGGCCTCATTCCTGTTGATTCTGATTGCAGGGGCTGCATGGTATTTTAGTATTCTCACGGATAATTCACAGGAAAAATCCAAGGTAGCCTTAACAACCCGGCAAGCCACCAATAGCACAAAGAATGTCCAGCCCGATCAAAAACCGTCACAAGATAATGCTTCGGCTTCCCAAAACGGTTCCGCGAAATCCACGAAGCCAGATGCCAATAAACCAAAGGCGGCAGCACAAAAGCAGGTCACCCCGAATAAGACCGGCAACAGTGACAAAGACAATAGAAAGAATATTGACAATATAACCATCGACCGCGGACAAACCCTTTGGAGTATCGCAGAAGATACCTACGGTAATCCACGCCTGTGGCCCTGGATATACGGGACCAACGAGCCGCTGGAGGATCCCGATGTTATCATCGCCGGAAATCCACTGGACGTACCGCTACCCTCGGGGCCAAATAACTCGCTTAACGCTAGCGACTCACTGGGGGTTTCCAAAGGATTTCTTGCCACCTACCGCTGGTATAAAGATCATCAGTCCGATAAAGCCAAAAACCATCTCTGGGCAGCAAAGCTCTATTACGAGAACCTTCGGGATATTGCGGATGTCCAAATCGATCAGGCCGATCTGAAATACGCCAATCAGGCCCGATAGTTTAAACTTTCAAATAAAATTTTCATTCACTAAACTAAAAAATAGTAACAAAAGCACACCTAAGAGGAGATTTTATGATTCGTCATGTAGTAATGTGGAAACTCAAGGAAGAAGCGGAAGGAGCAACCAAGGCAAAAAATGCCGAGAAGATGAAGCTCATTCTGGAAGGTTTGAAAACCAATATTGATGAAATTAAAAATGTGGAGGTTGGTATTAATATCACCCAAGAGGACGATGAGACAGGTTCCCCTCATGATGTCGTGCTTATTTCCGACTTCGAAACCGAACTCGACTACACGATGTATACGCGTAATGCCCATCACAAAAAGGCGGTCAATTTTATCAACTCAGTTATCGAAGAACGTCACTTTGTAGATTATAAGGTAGACACCTAATTGAGATAAAAGAGCCCTTGGCAAAGCCCTGAAATCCCAAACTTGTCAATATTACTCAGTAAGTCGGGACGATGAAGGCAAGGTTTTGCAAAGCTTACACATAACATATTAAAAGCCTGTCTGGACATCTGTTCCGGCAGGCTTTATTTTTTGCTTTGGTTATTGCCGGCGAATTCACGAGCCCTTTCAACCAGCGACTGGAAAATTCTCCGTTGGGGCGGAATTTGCGGCATATACTCGGGATGCCACTGCACACCCAACAAAAAGCGTCCGTTTTGATGCTCTATAGCTTGAACCAAGCCCGTCTCTTCCCGTGCCACAACCTTAAGGGCGTCCCCCAACTGATCTACGGCTTGGTGATGCATGGCGTTCACCCAAATATTTTGAAAATTCACAATTTGGAACAAGGTACTTTCCTGATCCAGTGTCACTTTCTTTTTGGGCCACACACTGTGAACCCGCGGCACTTCGGCGTAGTAGTTTGCTATATCCTGGTGAAGCGTCCCTCCGAAATGAATATTCAGCAGCTGTGCTCCCCTGCAAATCCCCAGGATTGGTATTCCCTTTTCAACGGCCCGGTTGATTAAGTCGAATTCAAGCTCATCCCGTGCATCATCAACGGTAACAGAAGAAGTAGAAAAAAGCTTACGCAGCAGGTAGATAATCGGAAAAAAGAAGATGGTAGCTAAGCGGATAAAAAACTGGCGAAGGCCGGAAACCTCTTTATCCTTGGATAACAACTCCTCCATTTCGCCGCCGCCATACCATTTGGGATTAATATCGGCCCCTCCCCCGATAACCAAGCCATGAATATCAGCTTCGGGAATTCCATTCTTGGGTCGGATACGGATGGCATGCCCGCCCTGTATTGTAATCGCAAACCAGCTAAACCACCAGGCCGCAGTTCCCCCTCTATCGGGACCGGTAACCCCAATATTTGGACGCTTCTTACTCATCGAGATCCAGTAAAATATTAACCGTTTCCGCCCATTCTTTGCGAAATGAGATCACAGTTTCCATTTTTCTCAGCAAATAGAGCCGCCCGAGCTTATCGAGCATTTCATCATTCCCGGCCAGTTTCTCAACGGCCAGCCAACGTTTCCACTCCGTGTTAAAAGTCCAGGCCGGATCGTCAATATGGCTGTTGGGTAGCCGATAATGAAACGTTGGTCGCGGCTCATTTTTCTCTCCCTCCATCACCTCGGCAATTCGATCGGGTTGCAGCATACCCAATATCGGCATCATGTCCAGTGGCCGGTTACGAGTAGGATTATGGGATACGTAATCCGCCACAAATTCCTGCTCGTTCGGTTGATAATCAGTATTCAATACCAGCGCTGCATATTCATCAGGGAATGGATCTACGAAGGGAGAAATTCTCCGCGAGATATCAACCTGCAAGCGTTCCATCAGCCACGGATACAAAATTAAAAACGCTTTGAGATAGCGCTGCAGGGTCGCAATCCGAAGATCAGGGGTTTCAATGTTCATATGCATCCCAAATGCATGGACCAGTGAAGTATCGGTACCCTTTGCCTTATTTTCCTGCAGAAGGATGCGGAGCTTTTCCAATTGCGGAAGGGTTTCGAGCGACACCGGCGGCATCACTATTTCCAGCGGAACCACCGAACGGGCCAGCTTGTCAACAGCATCTTCAATAGACTTGCGAAACGACTCTTCACTCAGATTGATCCCCAGCCGGTCAAAAATATTATTGCTGGCCATCTTGCGAAGAATCCGCGCATCCAGCTCCACCCGGAAATCACCCAGCTCCGTGTCCTCAATATCAATCTGATACCGATGTTCCTTTTGCAGGGTTCCCCCGTACACCGATTGTATGAGTTCCGCTGCCTTCCGTGGTTTAATTCCGGCAAACTCAAGCTCCAGCCCAATCGTGCGCTGCTGCCCATCGGCATTTGTCATTTGTAACGGTAGATTCAAAACAAGTATTCAGGTTATAAATTTCTTTGTAAAAGGTTGAAAATGCTGCAATTGACTATTTGCCAAGGAATCAGCTTCTTAGCATAATCAAGTTTTATTCAACTCTAAAATATCATTAACAAATTATAGGGACAATCTATGAAACGACTGATCCGGCTTAGCCTGTTGCTAATCTTTGCCTTGCCCGTCATGGCAGCTTCGCAACAACCTAAAGCACTCACCGGGGCCAAAATCATTCCAATAAGCGGGGAATCCATTGATAATGGAGTTCTGCTCGTTCAAGATGGAAAAATCCTTGCCGTCGGAACTCAAGATGAAGTTGATATACCTGACAACGCTAAAAAGATCGATGTTACCGGCAAAGTAATTATGCCCGGATTGGTCGACTCCCACTCTCATGTTGGAAATGGTTCCGGCGGAGATCACTCAGCTGCTCTGCATCCGGATGTTCGCATCCTCGACAGCATCGATCCGCGCAGCGATACTTTTAAAAAAGCGTTAGCCGGCGGTATCACAACGGTGAACGTTCTGCCCGGCTCCGGACATCTGATGAGTGGACGCACGGTCTACCTCAAACTTCGCGATGCCGACCGCATTGAAGATATGCTATTTGTCGATGATCCGACCCAACAGGTAGCCGGCGGCCTCAAAATGGCCAACGGCACCAATCCGTTGGGCGATGGTCCTTTCCCCGGGACACGCGGCAAATCTGCCGCCATGGTGCGGGAGCTGTTTGTAAAGGCACAAAATTATAAAGACAAAATTGAGGCCGCCAATGGTGATCCCGAAAAGATGCCATCGCGTAATCTGGGTATGGAAACGCTGGTTCAGGTACTAAATGGCGAACGCGTGGTACACAACCATACGCACCGGCACGATGATATCCTCACGGCTATTCGCCTTTCTAAAGAGTTTGGTTATCGGCTCGTGCTGCATCACGTAAGTGAAGCGTGGAAAGTAGCTGACGAAATCGCTGAAGCAGGCGTACCCTGCTCGATCATCGTGCTGGATTCTCCCGGTGGAAAAATGGAAGCTGTTGATATTAAATACAAAAATGGAGCGGTGCTGGAAAAAACCGGGGTAACCGTGGGCTATCATACCGATGCCTCCATCACCGATACGCGCCTGTTTCTGCGTTCGGCCGCCTTTGGCGTTCGCGCCGGTATGAGCCGGAATGCAGCTCTAAAAGCCGTTACCCAGGCCAATGCCAAAATACTTGACCTCGAAGATCGGGTCGGGACCCTCGAAAAAGGAAAAGACGCCGATTTTATTGTGCTCTCCGGTGATCCGCTGAGTGTGTATACCCGTGTTGAACAGACTTGGGTGGAAGGCCAAAAGCGTTTTGATGTTGCGAATCCCGAAGACCTGAAATATGCCACCGGCGGGTATAAAGTGTTTGAACGGGCCACTCAAGACCATCATCACGGCCGAAAATAACTAACCGTATTTGCTGTCAAGGGAAATAGCTTCTAACCTGATTTTAGCATCCAAAAGATCTATTTAAATTACTGCTGTTATGAAAAAAAGAATATTACTTTCCATTTTTGTCCTGTTACTGGGAATTCAGTCGCTATCCGAGGCTCAAATAGCGGTGCGCGCGGACACCCTTTATACCATGGAGGGACCTAAAATTGTAGATGGAGTGGTACTTATTAACCAAAACAAAATCGAAGCCGTAGGCCAGGCTTCAGAACTTCAGATTCCTTCCGGTTATGAGGTGCATCGAACTTCGGTAGTAACGCCCGGCTTGATCGATGCCCACACCGTAGTAGGACTGGCGGGCATTTATAATCAGGACAGCGATCAGGACCAGCTGGAAACATCGAATGCCATTCAACCGGAACTGCGGGCTATTGATGCTTATAATGCACGCGAGGAGCTGGTCAAGTTTGTACTCGATAAAGGCGTCACCACCGTTCATACCGGGCACGGGCCCGGAGCACTGGCCAGCGGTCAAACCATGATTGCCAAAACACCTTACAATACCGTTGAAGAAGCCCTTCTGGATTCGGCCACCACCGTTGCCTTTACGCTGGGGTCGAGCGTGGAGCGCTACTTTGACAAACCCGGCACGCGATCCAAAGGTAGCCATGTTACGCCAGGAATTTATCGATGCCCGGGAGTATGCCCAAAAACGCTCCGTTAAAGATCCTGAAAAGCGGCCGCCGCTGAACCTGCAAATGGAGGCACTGTCGAAGGTGCTAAACGGTGAATTAAAAGCATTAATAACCGCTCATCGCTCGCAGGATATTATGACGGCGCTGCGCCTGAAAAAAGAATTCGGATTCGATATGATTCTGGACGGCGCTGCCGAGGCTTACCTGGTGCTGGATGAACTTAAAGCGGCCGGCGTACCGGTCTTTATCCATCCGACCATGACCCGCACCTATGGCGACACCCAGAACGCCAGCTTTACGACGGCCGGCAAGCTGGCCGAAGCCGGAATTCCCTTTGCTTTCCAGAGTGGTTTCGAAAGTTACGTACCCAAAACACGCATCATTTTATACGAAGCAGCTGTAGCTACGGCTTATGGACTCGACCGCGAGGCCGCGCTCAAAGCCCTTACTATTCGGCCGGCCGAGCTGCTGAAAATCGAACGGCGCGTGGGTTCTCTTGCTCCCGGCAAAGATGCCGATCTGGTCATGTTTGACGGGGATCCTTTTGAATATACCACGCACATCAATTCGGTAATCGTAGACGGCAAAATCGTAAAAGAGTAGTCTCGTTTACACTCAGAGAGAACTTTGCAAAACCTTACGAACATCGCGAATTATAGCTTGGCGTTGCCCAATCTCCCTAGTTCCCTCTTGGAGCTGGGACCGAATACCGGCGATAAAAAGAATTTAGGGAAATTGAATTACTATAAATTCAATCCTTCTGTCTTCCCCGCCTACGCCGAAACTTTTACACTCGTAGCGGTCTTGTAGAAAATGGCTTCGTGTAGACAGGCTTTTCTAAGGAAGAACTCTTGGAGACAGGAATTGCACAAAACCCATAAAAGGCATAACCCAAGTCCCTCTTGGAGAAGAGGGATTTAGGGAGATTGATTTAACCCGAATTTCAATCCTCCTGTCCTCCTTCTCTAAGGAGGAACTCGTTGATTAAATCTAATCAATAGTAAAAACAACCACTTGCTTGCTGCAGGCACCGGATAATTTTATCTCTCACGGAAGCAATATTCTGTAGTTCCTCATTTTTGATCCGCAGCACGGTTAGGCCGAGTTTTTCGATGACCAAGTCACGATTTTTATCATATTCATTTTGACCCTCGTGGTATTCTCCATCAACTTCAATGACCAGCTTCTTTTGACCGCAATAAATATCCGCAATGAAGAACACTTTGTTATTTTGCTGCCTCTAAATGATGGGTTTTTGTCTCAGACAACCTGTATCCGGATAACTGACGATTTTCTTAAAACTTTCCATAGCTTTCTTTCGCTCAGAGTAGGATTATTTCGAAGTTCTCTTGCGAGCTGATTGATAGATTTAGATTTGTGCTTCATTGCAGTAATCTTGGAAAATAAAATTAATTTTTAAGTAAAAAAGTCCCTTTCCCTAATTTTCAGGGAAAGGACAGGATAGGGTCAAAACAAGCCGGAAATTTCATATTTTTTACAAAGCCTATTTCAATACTTTAAAATCTGCAACCTATCTTGCAGATTTTATTTATCGGAGTACGTTTTCTCAATCTGCCTCCGCAGTCGGTCTTTGACTATTTCTGTAGTAAAGGCATGCTTGATGGCCTCGAGGTTGCACCGCTTCAGCTGATCCAGTCTCCAATCAAAAACCTTTTCCAGGATCTGATATTCATCGCCAAGGGTTACATCAGAGATCGCACGTCCGTCGGTATTGATGCTTAATGAAACTTTCGAGCGGAATAGGCGATCCACGGGATGGTCCGTAATTTTGTCAAAAACATCGGTCTGAATATTACTAGTGAGACAAACTTCCAGGTGGATACCTTTATCCTTCAGAAATTCAATAAGCTCGGGATCTTCAATGCTTCGAACGCCATGCCCAATTCTGGAAGGCTTGAATTCCCGGAGGGTCTCCCAAACACTCTCCGCTCCGCGTGCCTCACCGGCATGAGCCGTACAGTTTAAATTCTGCCGATTCGCATATTTAAAAGCCGAAATATGATTATCAATAGGATATCCGGCCTCATCGCCAGCGATATCAAAACCAACCACCCGGCTGTCTCTGAACTGTTCCACCAGCTTAACGGTTTCCATACTTTGCTGTTCGGAATAATGCCGGAGCGTACATAAGATTATGCCCGCCTCAATACCCGTTTTATTCACCTGCCGCACCACGGCCTTATTTACGGCCTCAACGACCTCGGCAGGTGTCAGGTGTTTACAGCTATGCTCCAGCGGGGCAAAGCGCATCTCGGCATAAATTACATTATCCGCCTTCAATTGCCTGAATAGATCTTCAACAACCAGCTCCAGGGCTTCACGGCTTTGCATCAGTTCTATCGGCCGCTGAGAACGGCTGATATAGTCGGCAAGATCATCGCATTTATCCGGTGCTATGAAAGTTGATCGGTATTGCTCTTTGGTGATACCGGGGTCCAGCTTGCTGACCACATCATAACTTAGCGAACAATCCAAATGAAGATGCAGCTCAATTTTGGGCAGATCGGAATAATCCATTCAATATTTCATTGGTTTTAGAGGGTTTTGCAACTCCCCTTCCTGTCATGCTGTACACCAGCCGGCAGACAGGGTTAGGCGGGGTTTTACAAAGCCTTCTTTTATTAAAAATGGGCGTCGAAAATAATAGCTAATACTTTTAAAATCACCTTTATTTGTTAATAACAATTCTATACCCCCTATACGTTTCTAAATAAAGATTCCATTCCTTATTTTGTGAACTTTCAATTAAGATGTTTAGCGGCAATTTCATTCATGACCTACCTTTCTACCGAAAATCTATCTAAAAATTACGGCCATAAAGTTCTTTTTGAAGGACTGTCATTCGGCATTTCAGAAGGTGAAAAAACGGCCTTGATTGCTGAAAACGGGACCGGAAAATCCACGCTGCTGCAAATATTGGCCGGTCGTGAGACCCCGGACGAAGGCAAGGTGATGATCCAAAACGACATCAGCATCGGCTTTCTGGAACAGGATCCCGAGTTAGACGACGAGTTGACCATCCGTTCCTATATCGCCCGAAGTAACAATAAGATGGTGCGACTCATACAGCGCTACGAGGAAGCGGCACAGGCACAAGCCGAGAATTACAATGAAGAAACCCAAGAGGCTTTCCATGAAGCCGCGGCCGCTATGGACGCTGCTGATGCGTGGGATTATGAACAGCGGATGGAGCAGATCCTGGGCAAGCTTAACATTCACGACCTTGATCAGTCGATTGCTACGCTGTCGGGCGGGCAGCGAAAACGGGTAGCCCTCGCCTTTGTACTGCTCGACGAGCCCGATATGCTGATTCTGGACGAACCTACCAACCATCTGGATGTGGAGATGATTGAATGGCTGGAGGAATACCTCAAGCAGAGCAACCTTACCCTGCTTATGGTCACTCACGATCGCTATTTTCTTGACCGGGTATGTGACCATATCCTTGAACTGGAAGGCGGCAAGCTATATCATCATGACGGTAACTACCAATATTTTCTTGAAAAACGGGCCGAACGTCGTGAGATCGAACGGAAAAGTACACATAAGGCCAACCAGTTGTACAAAAAAGAGCTGCAGTGGATGCGGCGCTCCCCCAAAGCGCGGACCAGCAAGTCGAAGTCGCGCATTGATGACTTCAAAGAACTCGAAGATGAGCTCGATACGGGTCCCGACGATCCGGAACTTCGACTTCAGATGGATATGTCGCGGATGGGCGGACAGATCCTTGAACTGCTAAACGTCTCCAAAAGCTACGATGAAGAAGTGATCCTGGACAGCTTTTACTACGATTTTGAAAAGGGTGAACGCTTGGGCATCATCGGCGAAAACGGCGCCGGAAAAAGTACCTTCCTGAAAATCCTGACGGGCGAAGAGGAGATAGATTCCGGTAAGCGACGCGTAGGCGAAACCATCGTATTCGGACACTACCGGCAGGAAGGCTTCGACTTTGATGAGGATCAGCGGGTGATCGATGTCATTGAAGATGTAGCCAAAGTAATTGAGCTCTCCAACGGTAAGAAGATCTCGGCTTCTCAGTTTCTGAAGCACTTCATGTTTACCTCAGAAATGCAGTACACGCCCGTAAAAAAGCTAAGCGGCGGAGAAAAACGCCGGTTGAGCCTGATGATGGTCCTCATTCAAAATCCCAATTTTCTGATTCTCGACGAGCCCACTAACGACCTTGACCTGCTAACGCTTAACAAGCTTGAAGAATTTTTGCTGGATTTTAAAGGGTGTCTGGTACTTGTTTCCCACGATCGCTTTTTCATGGACAAGCTGGTAGAGCATTACCTGGTATTTGAAGGTGACGGAGAAATCAGAAGTCATCATGGTACCTATGAAGAATACCGTGAGCAGAAAAAAAAGGAAATGGCCAAGGAACGCCAAAAACAGAAAAAAGAAAACCAGTCTGAACAAAACCGGCAAAGAAATTCTTCACAGGATAATGGGTTAAGCTACAACGAGCGCCGGGAATACCGAAAGCTCGAGGAAAAGATTGACGAACTGGAATCCCGGAAAAACAAGTTGGAATCTGAAATCAGCAGCGGAGAACTCGACCACGAAGAGCTTGCCGAGAAATCGAATCGTTATGCAGAGCTGGAAACCCGGCTCGAATCCTGTACCGAACGCTGGTTTGAGCTGGCTGAGCGCATGGAATAAATCTTTCAATTATGGAGCCCACCGAACTGCCTATCGACGGTACCCTTGACCTGCATACCTTTAATCCCGAAGACCTGGGCTCTTTGATTCCCGAATATATCGAAGAATGCCTGAGACGGGAGATCTACGAAATTCGCATTATACATGGTAAGGGGACCGGGAATCTGCGACGATCAGTCCACAGTCTGCTGAAACAGAATCCCCATGTTATCGAATATTCCCTCGCCGGTGATCGCAGCAGCTGGGGCGCGACGGTAGCCAATTTAAAGCCTCCCTACTAGCTCCATTCATTAGAAAAACCCGCCCATTTAAATTTCAATGGACAGGTTCTCTATCACTTATCGCTTTTAAAAAACATATTATTGGACTGCTATCAAGAATACCTTGTCTACAACATGTACTACCCCGTTAGAGGCATCCACCGAACCCAGAATTTTAGCACCGTTTACAAACACTTCACCGTCCTTTTGTTCAGATTTAACATATTGACCGGTTGCCAGGTAAACATTCATGCCATCCGCCAGCTGATCTTTACTCAGTGAGGCCGGAGAGGCATGAGAGGTAAGAATCTTGGCCAGTTTGGTCTTGCTTTCGGGCTTCATGAGATCCTCCAATGTACCTTCAGGCAGGGCTTCGAATGCCTGATCGTTAGGAGCAAAAACGGTAAGCGGGCCGGCATTTACCAGTATATTCTCTATTCCGGCGGCTTTTATTGCCTTTTCAAGGATGGTATGATCCGGTGAATTAATGGCAATCTTGAGAATATTTGCTTTTGATTCCTCATCCACGACCCCGGCTTGTCCGGTATTGGAAGCGGATATTGATTTACCAGTTGATGCAGTTTCGGCTTTGTTCTCGGCATTTCCACAGGCGAATAGCGAACCGGAAATAAATAAAGCCAAGGCTAGATGCAATATTTTATGTATCATGGCTGATTGTTCGTTTTGGATATGTTGATAGATTACTTATTTAAAGATTTTAAGATCTTTTACTCTTTTAATATAGAAGGATCTGAATCCCCCGCAAAAAATATTCTTCTATTATAGGGCAGAACCAATAATAGCGGGAAAGTCGCCATGGAGTTCTTATTTTGACCGGCATTTTTGCTATCCTTAGCCTGAAGCAAATGTCTTACAGAATCAATTTCATATGCAATCCTACAGTCAACAGTCTCTGAAGCAAGCGCTGAAAAATCAGGTTCGTCGCCTGCAGTACAAGATCGAAACGCTTGAAAAGCGTAGCAATCAGCTTTCTATGGCACGACTTGCCACTTTTGTGGGCGGCTTGGTTGCTGTTTACTTTATCGGTCGATGGGCACCCGAGTGGGTCTTCTGGGTCTCGGTTGCAGCGTTTGTCATAGGTTTCTGGCGACTAGTTCGATGGCATCGCGATATTGATCAGACCAAAGAGCAATTCACGATTTGGCAATCGATTCGCAGCAGACACCTGGCACGGTCCAAATTGGACTGGTCCAGTATCCCGGAGCGTGAGCCTACCGACGAATACTCCGATCATCCCTTTGCCTATGATCTCAATATTCTGGGTAAACACTCCCTGCTTTCCCTATTGGATACCTCGAATTACCCGGGAAGTACCGACAGGCTGGCTGCCTTCCTGCTTGATCGCAATCCGGCCGAAGAAACGACCGACCGGCGCCAGGCTATAGTAAGAGAACTGGTTCCTAACACCGAATTCCGCGATCGACTCCATCTGTATGCCGAGCTTTACAAAAAGCAGGAACTGGAAACTGACTGGTCACTCAGTCAGCTCCAAATGCATCTCAATAATTCCGAAAAAGTTAACTATTCACTTTCGCTTTGGATTTTGGGTTCCCTTGCCGCTGCCAACATGATTTTGGGGGGACTGTACCTGGCCGGATTGATCAATCCCTATGTTATCATCACATTCGTTCTGTACCTGGTTGTCTATAACTTTAACAGCGGTAAAATTTCCGGGTTGTATGATGAATCCACCCAGATTGAAAAGCTGTTAAGCCGCTTTAACGCTATACTTGGATTTTTGGAGCGTTACGATTACGAAGACGACACCAGACTCAAAGCTTTTTGCAGGGTCTTCTGGGCGAGCGACTATTCCCCATCAAAATACGTACACCGCATCGTGCGTCTGGCCGGGGCTGCTTCTTCCCAGCAAAGTGAAGTAATCTGGGTGCTGCTTAATTTTCTGGTACCCTGGGATCTATATTTTGCCCAGAAACTAAGCTCCTACAAACAAGAGCTGGCACCCCGGCTGGCCGAGTGGGTAGACCATGTATACGAACTGGAAGCCTACTCTTCGATGGCAAATTTTGCCTGGTTGCATCCCCACTATACTTTTTCCTTACCCGAGGCGAATGCATCCGAGCCGTTTTCTGCCATCGACCTTGGGCATCCTTTGCTTCCGGCCGATCAAAAGGTTACCAACAATATGACCATTGGCGGCAAAGGCGATATCTTGCTTATTACCGGTTCGAACATGGCCGGCAAGAGTACCTTTCTCAGGACGATGGGCATCAATCTCGCCCTCTGTTTTGCCGGTGCGCCCGTGAATGCATCACAAATGTCTACCATCCCTTTTCGAATCTTCAGCAGCATCAACGTAACCGATTCGCTAGATGATGGCCTCTCCCATTTTTATGCCGAAGTAAAACGATTGCGGGAACTGCTCAATCTGCTTGAGGACGATCACCAAACCCCGGTATTCTTTTTGGTGGATGAAATCTATCGCGGAACCAACAACCGCGAACGCATGCAGGGAAGCGAAGCTTTTTTAAAAAAAGTAGCCGGAAAAAATGGAGTAGGACTGGTTTCAACCCATGACCTCGAGCTGTCTCAATTGGAAGAAAGCATCCCGGAGCTAAGCAACTGGCATTTTGCGGAAACCATTGAAGGAGGGAAAATGCGATTTGAGTATAAAATTAAGCCGGGCCCCTGCCCTACCACCAACGCCCTCAAGATTATGGAAATGGAAGGACTGCCTGTTTAGATTAGAATTAAGAATCGGGAATTAGGAATTAAGAATTTGAAAATGGATTTGTTTGAAGAAATATTAGAAGCCAACCAGCGAATTCGGGAAAACATCTATCAGACACCGCTTTTGTACTCGAACTGGCTCAGCAAATACTGTGATGGCGAGGTATACCTGAAACTGGAAAGCGAGCAAATTACCGGCTCATTTAAGGCGCGCGGCAGCCTGAACAAATTAAAATGGATTCAGGAAAAAGAAATTGATGCCCTGCCGGTAACCGCCTCCACGGGAAATCACGGACTTGGGTTTGCGCGGGCCTGCGACCTGTTGGGAATAAAGGGGAAGGTCTTCCTGCCACATAACGCATCCAAGTCCAAAGTAGAGGCTATACGGGCTTATGAGGTCGACCTGGAATTTTACGGGGATGATCCCTATACCACCGAGACCCACGCCCGGCAAACCGCCGAATCCAATGGGTGGCTGTACGTTTCCCCTTATAACGATGAGCAAATTGTAGCCGGTCAAGGTACAATCGGACTAGAAATGCTGGAAGACCAACCTGATATTGATAATGTACTGGCTACTGTGGGCGGAGGCGGACTCATTTCCGGCATCGGCACCTATTTTCAAGAACAATCACCGGGAACGAAAATTATCGGCTGCCAGCCCGAGAATTCTCCGGAAATGAGCGTGAGCGTGCGCGCCGGCGAGTACCGCGAGGTGGAATCCAAGCCCACCCTTTCCGACGGTTCGGCCGGCGGCTTTGAACCGGATTCTATTACCTACGATCTCTGCAAAAAACTGGTGGATGATTTTATTCTTATTTCTGAAGACCAAATAAAGGCTGCGATTCGTTCTATGATCAAGCATCACAGCAAATTAGTGGAAGGGTCGGCGGGTGTGGCTATAGCAGGCATTCTTAAACAGCCCGAGCGGTTTGCCGGACAGGTCACCGTAGCAGTCAGTTGCGGAGCCAATATTTCCATGGATAAATTGCAGTCGGTGCTTTGCCGGTAACTATCGAAAATATCCGTTAAATCAGACATTCACCTCAATTAAATACCAAAACTATGAGAGCTCTTACTTTTTTATGGGTTTTCTTGCTTGCAGCGGTTTCGGCTCAGGCCCAGAATGAAATTAATATCAATACTACAGCCAGCGTGCTGGTACCCTCTGACCAGATATCATTCAGAATCACCATTAACGCCGAAGCAGATACCCCGCAGCAGGCTTACGAGCTGCACAAGAAGCGCGAAAAAATGCTCGTAAACCTGTTAAAAAAACACAAGATTAACGAAAGAGACATCAAATTTGAACCGGTCTCCATCAACCGTGTAAATGAAGGGCGCTATGATAATAAAGAGCGAGAATATATTCGCACCCGTCAGACCGTTGTTCTGACGATGGATAATTTTGACCTTTACGAAAAAATTCAACTCACCCTGATTGAAAATGATTTTGATGAATTCAGTGGTAACTTCATGTCCAGTAAAACCGAACAAGGGGAAGAACAAGCCTTGAAGAAAGCCCTCAAACTGGCGCGGAGCAAGGCAGAAACCATCAGCTCAGAAACCGGATTAACCATTTCCGGAATAAAAAATATAAGCTACTCGTATCGGCAGGGACCACCACAACCCATGAGGGAAATGGCCGCGATGAAATCTTCCGATAGCCTGATGGAGTTCGCCCAAACCGTGAGCGTGACAGCCAGCGTGTCGGTATCTTACGGATTTGAATAAAATACCTTTGGTTATTCCAATATAGACTACCCTCTGATTACGAGCAGTCTTTTGGATGCATCTATTCGTTATCGAAATCGATATTGGGATTCCGGTAGATGGGCACTTCGTTGACAGCCTCAAAAAAGGTCCGGGCTTTGGCCAGGTCTTCCCTGTCGTTTATGGCGTAAGGCCAATACTGCTCCACATTTCCTTTTCCCATCAGCAGCTGCATGGTTCCCTGTGATTTGTGTTCGGCTATCACCCAGTTTCCGATAATTTTGTAATTAAGTCGTTTTTTGTAGCCGAACTTCTGGCGGCGATCGAACTGCAGAGGTTCTGCCTCTTCCATAATTTTTGAAACCGGATATCCTTCCAACTGTTGATATTCGGTAATATCGGTAGTATCACCGGCGATATCCGTAGCAAATACCATCGGTCGCTGATCTTCAGGTAATTTCTGAATTGCCTGTAAAGCCAGTATGGCAGAAGCTTTGTGATGGGCATGTGTGCCTTCCGATGGCATCATCGTAAACACGAAATCATAGTGATGTTCCTTTAGTATTTTTTGCATGCGCTGCTTGATCCAGTCGGTATCCCAGGACTGCAGGGGATTGTTGATATCTTCAGAATATTTGTCATCTACCTGATCAAAGAAAAAGTAGTTGCGCAGCCCCACAATTTTTCCACCCGCCATCAATTCGCGCTTACGAATACCCGGAAGGTATGCACGGCCTACTTCCTCTTTATCCAATTGCCGATCATAAATATAATTGCCCAGTGTAGAATAGTGATACCCTCCTTCGCCATTGGTCATAATTGCCAGATCTACGGCACCGTGGAGCAGATGGGTAGTCTTAAACACTGTGGCCGAGTACAGGGCATCATCATCGGGATGGGCGGTTACCAGCAGGATTTTAGGCTTATAATCCAGTTGCTGGGCATGTGCGGTATTGATGATAGAAAACAGTATGAGAAAGGAACATACGGCTAACAGTAAACCTGATTTTTGCTTCATCGAGCGAACCATAATAATTTTTTTATTAGAAACGATTCAAAGTAATCACAAACACTTGTGCGACGAAGGTACAACAAATCGAGTTTAAAGCGCAAGAAAGAGGGCCCTATCGACTGTTCATCATGCTTAACAGCTTTTATTTCATCCCGAAGCGGCCCGTTCTTTTGTTCTGATTTGCTGCAAAATGGGCTTTAGCGTATCCCAAACCGTTTTGGCAACAATTTTATGCCCCTGTGGATTGGGATGGATGCCATCCGGCTGATTCAGCTGGTCTATTCCGCCTACATCCTTCAACAAAAACGGGATAAGCGTGGCTTCATTTTTCCGGGCCAGCTCGGGATACATCTGCTTGAACTTTTTTGTGTATTCCGGTCCCAGGTTAGGCGGCACCTGCATCCCGGCAATAATAATATGAGCTTCAGGATATTTGGCTTCTACCTTATCAATAATTTTTTGAAGATTCTTCTTGGTGGCATCAAGATCGATTCCACGCAGGCCGTCATTCCCGCCAAGCTCCAGTACAAATACGGATACCGGCTGGCGCAACATCCAATCCACGCGGCGAAGACCGCCCGCGGAGGTTTCTCCGCTGAGGCCGGCATTAACAGCCCTGAAATTCCAGCCCAGGGAATCAATTTTCTGCTGCAAAAGCGCCGGGAAAGCCTGTTCTTTATCGACGCCATGTCCGGCGGTAATACTGTCGCCAAAAAATAAAATGCGTCTGGGATGGTCTTGAGCCTGCAGCATCCCTGCCCCCAACAAACCAAACAGAAGAAAAAGAATAACTTTTTTCATTGAGAATCCGTATTTACGATTGATCCAGAACTATTAAGTTGTAGAAACGCTTTCGCAGACGGAATGATTCATAAGGGGCCGTGTGTTAATAAATTCTTTGTCACTTAAACGGACTTTATGGCTGCAAACCTGATTTTAGAAGTTACAAATCTTACGCAACAATTTAGAAGCGGTGGGCGAACGCTTACGGTACTTGACCACGTCGATTTTTCGGTGTCAGCCGGAACAATTTGTGCTGTGGTAGGTCCCTCGGGCAGTGGTAAAACCACTCTGCTGGGCCTCTGTGCGGGATTAGATCGCCCTACCCAAGGCGAAGTTGTACTAAACGGTGTAAAACTGGGTCAGCTGACCGAAGATGAGCGCGCCGAAGTTCGCAATCAGCACGTGGGTTTTGTTTTCCAGACCTTTCAGCTGGTTCCAACCCTCACCGCCCTTGAAAACGTCATGGTACCACTGGAACTGCGCGGCCTTAAGAGCTCACAAGTACAGCACGAAGCCGAAGAGCTTCTGGATCGGGTTGGTCTGGGCGACCGCATGGGACATTACCCGGCACAGCTTTCCGGGGGCGAACAGCAGCGCGTAGCTATTGCCCGGGCATTCATCAATAAACCAAAAATACTATTTGCCGACGAACCTACAGGTAACCTTGATGCCGAAACGGGGGGAACCATTGAACAGCTTCTGTTTGATCTTAATAAAGAAAATGGCACTACCCTGGTTCTGGTTACTCACGATATATCGCTTGCGGAACAATGCCAGCGAATCATTCGCCTGAAAAACGGGAAAATATTCAAGGATGAATGGATAGAGAAACCCGAAGTTGAAAATATAAAATAAGATAACCGGCTGGCCTTCTATGTTTTCATTCTTTTCTTCTTGGTCCTGGAAAATGGCTTGGCGGGATGCCCGCTCCAATAAAAAGCGGCTGTTCGTTTATATCTCAGCGATTATCATTGGAGTTGCCGCGCAAGTGGCAATAACCTCATTTCGCGACAGCCTGAACAATACCATCAATAATCAGTCGAAAGAACTGCTGGGTGCCGATCTGGAAATAGAAACCGAGCAACCCTTTCCCGATACACTAAGAGCTTACTTCGACACGCTGGGTGGCGAGCAGGCAACCATTACCGAATTTCCATCCATGGTCCTGTTTCCACGTACTGGCAATACCAGACTTTCAAACATTCGGGGACTCAATGGCAACTTCCCCTTCTACGGCAATCTCGAAACGTCCCCTGCCGGAGCATCAGCAAACTTTCAGACCGATACTACGGCTTTGGTTGATCAAGCCTTGCTGACGCAATTTGGCGTTGAGGTAGGCGATTCCGTCAAAGTAGGCAATGTGACTTTCCGTATCAGCGGGGCCATCTCGAAAGTACCCGGAGAAGCGGCAGCAGCGGCGATGATAGGACCCCGCGTTTTCATTCCTGCCAGCATGCTTGACTCCACCAAGCTGATCCAGCGTGGGAGCCGCGTGGAATACAAACAATACTTTAAATTCGCCGAAGAGCGGGATATGTCGGCCATCGAAACCCGGCTGGATTCCCTGCAAAATTCCCTCGGCATCGATATCGACTATGAAACCGTTCAGGAGCGACGCGAAGAGATCGGGGAAGCGGTCGGCAATCTCGGCAAGTTTTTGAATTTAGTAGGTTTCATTGCCCTGCTGTTGGGGGGGATAGGTGTAGCCAGCTCCATTCACGTTTATATCAACCAGAAAATAAGCACTGCGTCGGTATTGCGCTGTTTCGGGGCTTCCTCTAACCAAACCATGAGCGTCTTCCTGATACAGGCACTGGTTCTTGGATTGGCCGGGTCTCTGACCGGTACTTTGCTGGGCATTGGCATACAGTATCTGCTGCCCAGCCTGGTCAGTGATTTCCTTCCGGTGGCCGTGGAGTTATCGATATCATGGATTTCGATCGGATTGGGACTTTTTACCGGTACCGGCGTCGCCCTTGTCTTTGCCCTGCTGCCTCTGCTGGCACTGCGTAAGGCTTCACCGCTTTATGCATTACGAACGATGGAGGGGTCCATTACTTCGCTGTTATCCAATAAAACTAAAGCCGTAATCTACTCGGCCGTAGCGATCACCGTTATGGCTTATGCTACACTGCTGACCTCTAATTGGAAGGTTGGTGGATTGTTTACCGTGGGAATGATTGTAGCCTTCGGACTCCTGCTTCTCGTAGCAAAAATGTTGATGAAACTGGTCAAACGCTTTTTCCCTTCGCACTGGTCGTACGTGTGGCGACAAGGCTTGGCCAACCTTTACCGGCCTAACAACCAAACAGCCACCCTGATGTTATCACTGGGTTTGGGCATGTTGCTTGTCAGTACGCTTTATTTTAGCCAGGATATGCTCATGAAACAGCTGGAATTTGCCACCCGAGAGGATGCCCCTAATCTAATTTTCTTTGACATTCAACCGGATCAAAACGATGGCGTAAACCAGATTCTCCAGGACAAGGATGTCCCCATTCTTCAAAATGTACCCATGGTAACCATGCGTCTGGATTCCTTACGCGGGCGCAGTACACAGGAAATTGACGATGACACCACCAATAATGTACACGACTGGGCTCTGCGCCGTGAATATCGTTCCACCTACCGTGATTCCCTGATCGATTCCGAAACCCTTGTTAAAGGTACATGGATCGGCCAAGCGCCCGATACCGGAAGAGTGCCCGTTTCCGCCGCCCGGGAAATCGCGGAAGATCTTAAACTAAATATTGGCGACCCCCTGACCTTCGACGTGCAGGGCGTACCGGTACAGGCGTATGTGGCCAGCATCCGGAAGGTGGATTTTCAACGGGTCCAGCCGAATTTCTTCATGCTCTTTCCCGCCGGAGTGCTGGAACCCGCTCCACAAATCTACGTAACGGTTTCACGAGCACCATCGAAAGAGATATCAGCTGATATTCAGCAGTCGGTTGTTCAGAAATATCCAAATATTTCGGCCATCGATGTCGGACGAATACTGGAGACCATTAACCGCTTTATCGATAAAATTTCCTTTGCCGTACAATTCATGGCCCTGTTCAGCATTATTACCGGCCTGATTGTACTGGCCAGTTCCGTGGCAACCAGTCGGTTTCAACGGATCAAAGAGAGCGTGCTTCTGCGCACGATCGGAGCCAGTAAAAAGCAAATTATCCAAATATTATCGGTAGAATATCTCTTCCTGGGGATCCTTTCAGCACTGACGGGACTCATCCTTTCGGTAGGCGCGACCTGGCTACTGGGCTACTTCTATTTTGATATCACTTTTACCCCCAACCTCTGGGTGATAATCGTAGGCACACTCGTGGTGACCTTACTGACTATTCTGATCGGCATGTTTAACAGCCGAAGTGTATACCAAAAAACGCCCTTGGAAGTCCTGCGCGCCGAAGCAACCTAGATTTTTCGAAACATAATTACCTCACAGACATTTAAAAATGTCTGACTGAATCCTAAAAGACAGTACTATTTATGAAAAGATTAAAACATTTATTACTACCACTGCTGTGCTTTAGTTTACTTGCAACAACCACAAATAGCTGTAAAAACTGGAGCAAGACTGCTAAAGGCGGCACCATCGGGGCCGGTGCAGGTGCTCTTGCCGGAGCCGTGATCGGAAAGGCGACCGGTGATAACACCGTTAAAGGAGCTATTATCGGAGCCGCTGTTGGCGGAGCCGCGGGTGCCGCCATCGGTAACTACATGGATCGACAGGCCCGCGAGATGCGAGAAGATCTCGAAAATGCCAAAGTCGAACGGGTAGGCGAAGGCATCAAGATTACCTTTGATTCTGGAATCCTGTTTGATGTCGACTCCTATAATCTCAGGGAGCAGTCCAGAGAGAACATTGCGGAGCTTTCCGACATCCTCAAAAAGTATGAGGACACCAATATTTTGTTTGCAGGCCATACCGATAACACCGGTTCCGAAGAGTATAACCAACAGCTTTCCGAAAAACGGGCAAAATCGGTAGCCGAATATACTTCCTTCGTGGGAGTTGATGCCGACCGGATGATCATCATCGGTTATGGCGAAACCCAGCCCGTTGCCACTAACGAAACACCGGAAGGTCGCCAGCAGAATCGTCGCGTAGAAATTGCAATCTACGCTAATGATGAACTCAAGCAAGCTGCAAAAAATGGCGAACTCGATTAATTAATACACGCCGATCCAAATAAACTTTATGCCCGGATATCCGATCCGGGCTTTTTTATTTGTCCACTCTTTTATACCCTCTATTTACCGTTACATTTCAGCTTTAAAGCGAACTGATCGCCGATGGATATTACCCAGAAAACCTACCTCATATCTTTTCTAATCTTGCTGGCATGTCTGGTACTGGCTACCATCATTTATTGGTATACCGGGACGGTCGTAATTGCAATATTTTTTGCCCCACCCATTGTTCACTGGATTTTAAAACAACGCCGTGATAGCAGTTCCCAAGAATAAGGCTTTTAACCGGCAACTTGTTTTATGGCATTAGCTTGCGCATTTTAATCGGACACTGAATCATTGAGGATATAGTTGCCATGACTGCAAAGAAACGACTTCATAAGGTATTGCCTAACCTTCATTTCCGACGCTCAAGGAAGCGCAAAGCACCCGGCACCGCTCCGGGAACGATAGAGCATACCGGTGAACGGCATATGGATGAAATCGCTATAAAAGTCCAGGACTACGACGAAGAACAGCTACAGGAAGTATCCATCGATAAAATCCATAAAGTTCAGCCCTACCTGGATAATCCCTCCCGCACCTGGATCAAAGTAAGTGGCCTCCATGATGTGGAAAAACTTAAATCAATCTGGAGTTTTTTCGATCTGCACCCACTCATCCAAGAAGATATCGTCAATACTACGCAGCGTCCTAAAGTGGAATCCTACGAAAACTGTCTCTTTTTTGTGCTCCGGATGCTTAACTATACCGAAGAAGAGGGCTTACATTCGGAACAGATCAGCCTGGTGCTTGGAAAAAATTACGTCATATCATTTCAGGAAACCGACCGGGATTACTTCAAACCTATTTATGAGCGATTGGCCATTGAAAACTCGCGAATCAGGAAGTTTGGCCCGGATTATCTTACCTACACCCTCATCGATACCATTGTAGATTACTACTTTGGAGTTATTGAACATGTGGCCGATGAGGTGGAAAAACTGGAAGAGGAGTTGCTGCAGGATCCCGACAATGAACTGCTGCAGCGAATACATAAGGTCCGAAGGGAAATTATCTTCTTTCGTAAATCAGTATGGCCGCTTCGTGACGCGATCAATTCGGCGATACGTGATGAGTCAAAATTTATAAGCAGCAACACCAAAATATTTCTTCGCGACGTCTATGATCACATGATACAGGTGATCGATAATATTGAAAACTATAGGGATATGGTTCTCGGCCTCCACGATATGTATATGTCGCACGTGAGCAACCGCATGAATGAGGTTATGAAAGTTTTAACCATCATCGCCACTATCTTTATACCGCTCACCTTTATTGCCGGCATCTATGGAATGAATTTTGATCCGGCTTCGAGTCCCTATAATATGCCCGAACTAAGCTGGTACTGGGGGTACCCGGCCTCCCTCGGACTGATGGGCATTATCGCTATTGTTATGATAATTTATTTTAGACGAAAAGGATGGTTCTAAGATTACCATTATTTCCTTAACTTATTGCAAAGCCAAAACTTAATCTCTTCATCATGGAAAACATCAGAATACTGGTACCGCTGGACTTTTCGGATTTAGGATCAAAAGCGCTGCATTCGGCGCATAAACTCGCCAAACTTTTTAATGGCACCATTACGCCCTTCCATTCGTACCTGCCGGTTAATGAAATTGACGGCGGGCCCTATATGTTCGGTATGAACTCAACCTCGTTTGAGGATTATGAAGAAATTGAATCGGTGCTGCACGAACGACTCTCCGAACTGGCTAAAAACGAAGTGGAAGCTGATTACCTGTCCGAACCTCTGATTTCAATGGGGAATCCGGCGCAGTCAATCGTAGAGGAAAGCAAAGATTTTGATCTCATCGTAATGACCACACACGGGCGGACGGGCTTCTCGCGCTTCTTCCTCGGTTCTGTCTCGGAAAAAGTTCTGCGGATGTCGCATATTCCCGTGCTTATTGTCAATGAGGAGCGCGAGCTGGCCAATCTGGAGCGTATTATGGTAACCACGGACTTTTCGGATCATTCCAAAGAAGCCTTTCCGCTGGCCAAGGAATTCGCACGCAAAGCCGAAGCCACACTCGAGGTCGTAAATATCTTTCCCTTTGATCCGCAGCATGATGAAGAGCCTGACGAATCAAAAGTACAGCTGCGCGAACAGCGGATTAAAGTGCTGGCAAAGGAACTGCTGCACGATATCAGTGATCTGGTTGAAACCAAGGTCATCGTATCTTCGGAAACCCCGCACGAAGCCATTCTTAATTACAATCTCAACAATCCGCACGATCTCATCGTGATGTCAACGGTAGGTCGCACCGGTATCGATTACCTGATGATGGGCAGTACTACCGCCAATGTTACTCGTCACGTTAAAAGCCCGGTACTTAGTATTAATCCCAAAATCAGCGATGAAGAAGAATAGTCCATTGAGAAACCCAGCATTACCCCTAAGCAGTCTTTTAAAAATTACCTGTATTTCTATTCTGCTGTTTGTTGCCTGCAGTACGCCTAGCCAGGTAGATCAGGTACAGATTAATGATGCCGACGCGGTACCGGCCGACCCCACGCTGGAAACCGTCACCTGGAACCTGCAGTGGTACGGCTCCAACTTTAGTGGTCCGACTGATTTCACCCTTCAGACCAAGAACATCGTTCGGGTCGTTGATTCGCTGAACGCCGACCTGTATGCCTTCGAAGAAGTAAATCACCAGAAATCCCTGGACGATATTGTGACTCACATGCCGGGCTATAAAGGCTTTACGGCCGACTATATTAGCAGGGATCAGCAGATGGCGGTCGTATATAATACAACTACCATTGATTCGCTGGAGGCCGGCCCGATCAGTGCCGGTGATGTTCGGGAGGAATACCAGGCGGACTGGAGCTATTTCTGGGCCAGCGGGCGACTGCCGCTCTACTTCCGGTTTACCTATACCTTTGAGAACACCACCAAGGAATTTTATGCGGTGGTGATTCATGGCAAAGCCAATTATGGCGAGACTGCTGGTGAATATGCCGAGGCCTATGAGCGACGCAAAAAAGCGGCCGAAGGGCTGTATTACTACCTGCAGGACCACAAACCCGACGCCAATATTATCCTGCTTGGGGATTATAATGACGACGTGGATCAATCCATCTATTATATTACCGAGGGTAACTATGCCGAAACCCCCTACTACAAATTCGTAAATGACCAGACACACTTCGATGTGCTCACCAAGAAGCTATCTGATTCGGGCATTTCCGCTTCGGTCAATTACGAGGATATTATTGATCATATTACCATCAGCGACGAGCTGTTCGATGAATACGTGACGAATAGCACGGCCGTCTATGATGAACCTCAAAGCTACATCACCGACTATGGTCAAACCACATCAGATCACTTGCCGGTATGGGCGAAGTTTGATGTGACCAAGGCAAAAGAATCAAGCAACTAAATATTTGTGCCAAGTTACTCCAAGACTCATTTTCTGTAACCCACTTAAGAATCGATAAAACAAGTAGCTTTCTGAAAGCAAACCTGCTTTTTAATATGACTACAGTTGCGTAATTGTTTGTTAATATATCTGAGTTACATTTACGACAGCTCTATTACAAATAATACTATTCATCAACAGAGAACATCATAGATGTGGCTAATATTAACATTCGGTTCTTTCGAACCGATTAATTGTTAGAGGATTGAAATGAGTAAGTCATTACCTGATGGCTTACTCATTTTTTTAAAAGATAACTGGCGATCCCTTACGGGCTGTCGATCGAAGTCCTTAGTAAACAAAGTAGAATCCACCTTCGCCCGATTACCAGCACAATCGCCTGCTTATTACTGATGAGGCTTTCAATCAGCGAAACATTAAAGTTTATGACCTGCAGGGTAATTTTACCGGCAAGCTCATTCCAGATACCTATTTCGAAAGCGAACCCGAGGGAATTGCACTGTTCCAATGTCCTGATGGCAGCGGATACTGGTTTATGACCGATCAGCATGAAAACGAACGCAATAAATTTGAGATTTTTGACCGCCAAACCCTGAACCACCTGGCTACCTTCAGGGGGAAGGTTACCCGAAATACAGACGGCATATGGCTCAGTCGAAAAGCTTTTGGTCCCTTCAAAAAAGGGGCCTTCTTCCCGGTAGGGAGCATCACTGCCATGAGTCTCACCGATATCGGAAGGACATTGAATTTAAGAATGGAGTGCCCCACCCAATAATAATTACGAAGCTCACAACATAATTCTGCACCAATCTGAAACCTTAAATGCTTCGGGCTTTCGGGTTAACCCAATTGAAGAGCCCGGAACTTTTTGAAAGATTTAATGCTTCACTATTTGTGTTTTAAGGGTAAAATCGAAAGATTAAAAATTGCCTCTTAGGTTTCCGGCAATTGTGACATTGTGTATATTTAGCAGCATTCATGTTGCCACAATGAATCCGTTTTAAACTTCTTGCCTGTCAAATAGTTTACTTATGGAAAATATGTTATATGGTATACCTACTGAGCAGTACAGATGGAAATATCGCGGTTTCACGATTACGGAATCGGATGATTTAATACTGGTCGTTCAATCTCCCGAGGGAAAAATTATCGAAGAGCTAAATCAGGAATTCACTTATAACCTGTGGGCCTACCGGTTGGGTGCCCTAAATACAATCCACAAAAAAATAGATCACTATTTGGCAAACGTTTCCTGAGAATGTCCTTTCTAGTGATAAATTGCTCGTACAGCGACTCAATTGGTTAGTAATCTCCTTGTTCAATGATTTTATCTATCCTATCCTTCACAGTGAAATCAACACCAACAAATAGCCTTTTTCTTACAACCAATACACAGAAGTTTATTGCAGCTACAGAAACCCACCTTCAGGAAATCAATAATGAAAACTTAGCCGAGGGCGTCCACCATTTGCGGCGGGATATCAAAGCTATAAAAGCTTTTTTAGATCTTTCACATAGCATTGACAGACAAGAGTATGAGGCTCCAGAGCTTAAAAAAATGTACAAAAAAGCAGGAAAGATAAGGACGATTCAAATAGCCCGCAAAATTTCTGAGAGCTTGTCTCTGCCCCTAAAAATTGAAAAGAAACTTGGGCGAAAAGAGAAAAAATTATCTAAAAAGTACCTCAATAATTTGCCGGATTTTAGGAGGAACCTACGTTCTTTTCGGGATCGTCTTGCTTTGCCTGAAATTAAAAACTGGAACGGAGTGCATCGGTATTTAAGGAAAGAGCTCAATATCGACAAAACAAAGATTTCCCAGTTTGGTCCTGATGAGTTTCATACCCTCAGAAAAAGGATTAAACGGGTATTATCGATCTGTAACACCCTGCCTTCGAAAGTCAGAAGACAACTGCCATTAAACGTAAGCAAACTCGATGACATGCAGCATGAGATCGGTGAGTGGCATGATCTATATGTAACTTACTATCTTCTTTCACAATCTGATTCCTTTGAGAAATACAGCTCCGATATTGTAAAAATACAAGCAGAAGAAAAGAAAGAGTTTGTAAAATTAGCAGAATCTATCTCACTTAGTTCAGCCTTTTCAGACATCTAAATCAAGTTAAGGGTCTTTTGTACGAAAAATCATTTTCTGCTCTATTAATCTAACAAATGCTATTCTGCAATTTTTAACTCTTTGATAATCAGCTCGTAATAGTATGGTCATTAACGTTTATCATATTTCAATCGGTTTAGATATATGATTTACGGCTCTATTGTCAGGTGAGGATTGATCTCTTCATCTGTCTTCTACAAGGTATGTTAGAATCAAGACGGATCATTCATCAAAAACCTAATTCGGCCAACATTTACTTTAATAGAAATTGCTACCCCTAAGTTTAAGTCATCATGTTCGAAATGAATTACACCCCAAAACGCACGGTGTGTAAAGTCACCTTTCAAATACCAGAAGACTGGGCACAATTAGATGCTGCTATAGTTGGAGATTTTAACGACTGGGACCCAACAGAAAATAAAATGGAAAAGAAAGATGGGAACTGGCAAACGGTGGTTCGCCTTAAACCGGGAACCAATTATACATTCAAATATTTTCTTGACGGTGAGCGATGGAAAAATGATCCGAAAGCAGACGAGTACATACCAAATTCCTTCGGGACAGTTGACTCGGTATTAATAACGGGCACTTAAAAAAGAAAGGCGTTAACGTTTGGGGCTCAATATCACGATTGCATAAAAGTATCAATCCGATCGCATATCTTTTGTTTTACCTCTTCAAAGGTTGAGCCCTGAGCCTTAATACTGATGATACAGATTCCTCCCTCTTCAATAAGCTTCTTGGAGGTAAACATGCAATTTCTCAGCTTCAATTTAATGTTCTTCGTAGTGTGCCTGATTTGAAAGCCCCTGTACTCGAAAACCTTGCGATTTTTATCAATCGTTCTCCATTTCCCCATGCTTTCTCCATTGGTCCGAAACTACTAATAAGCTAAGTAGCAAGCAGAAAAAGGCAAATTATCCTTTTGTTAAGCCACAGGGCATAAATCATCTTTGCTTTACCCTCTCTTAATCTTCGCTTAAAAAACAAACGATATGTTCATCAAGCTAAATCCAGAAACCAAATAGATATTAGGATAATGACCGTTTTATTAGAGGAGAAACTTGATCAATATAATTCTACCGGTGAATACAAAGGGTTTTTTGTGGTTATTGAGCAAAACCTGGAAAATATGACGCATCTCACGTTCAGTGACGGATTTCAGGAAGTATCCGCTTCCGGGATATTTAAAGATGAGGCATTAGAGAGGGCCTTCTCAAAAATAGACTCTTGCTATTCTAACTAAGCTTTTTTCTTGGCTTTACAACTGGTTCATACCTGTTCCTGAGATATATGAACAACAAAATGTCCCGTGCTAGTTTTATGAAATAACTAAAGGCTACAGGGTCATACGGATACCCGCCATCACGTGCAATCGGGTTACTTCTTCCCGCGCTGTTTCGGTAGCCGATGGTGTGGAATAGAGGGCATTTTCATCATCCCAGAAACTGTACTGCAGACTAAAATCAAACAACAACCCCTTGGTGAGCTCAGCACTAAATCCGCCGCTGATAAACTGTCGATCGCTGTCTAACCCTTTCTGCGGACTCGGATAGTAGGCATACCCCAGACGCGGAGTAAACTGCTTGTTGAGCTTATATTCGGCCCCTGCCCGGAAATTGACCACATCCTGAAAAGAATTTCGAACCGTACTGTTGATATCATTTTCCAGTGGATTCAGCTCCAGCTCCTCAAAATCGATGCGGGCATCGGTATAAAAAATAGTTTCCGCAGAACCTGAGAGCGTCAACCCGCTGAGATCTTTAACGGTAACGCCCAGCTTCAGCTGCGAGGGACGGGTAATTTTATAGGAAAAACGGCCGGGAGCATCATCCTGAAATTGCCGGCCATTATCGAATGTGCTTGTAATTGTGGTATTATACTGTTCGTCGATATACAGCCTGCTGGGAAACTGATAACTAGCCCCAATATTAATTTGCTCGGTAGGCTGATAAACCAACCCCAGCCGGGCGCTAAACGCTTCAATATCGGAATCGATGCGATCACGACTGTTTATTTGATCGATATCGGTATCGGGCTGTCCATCCCCATTGGAATCTATAAATACGGCGTTGTAATCGTTTTGCCGATCCGATTCCAGGAAGGTCCGGCGATAGGAATAGGTGCCGTTGATATAGCCGATGGATGCTCCCAGCGACAAATTTTTAAATACTTCGCTGGCCAGAAATGCCGAATACTCTCCAAGTTGTCCCTGCTCCGTCAGTTCAAAGTCTTGGTTAATGCCGGGATACTGATTAAATCCAATACGAAAAATAGATGCTGTTTCGGAATAGGTACTGTCGGTAGTGGCAAAATCAATGGCATAAGCATCAAAAGCGGCAAAAAACAGGCTATCGTCGGGCGTACTGTTGTAGAAATCAGTAATGGTCGTTTGGCTGTTCCTCCCGCTGCCCGACAAGGCCCGATTATAGTCTGTGGTCTGGCTATATCCTGCGCCGACGACCAGGCTACCACGCGTGGTAGGCACCTTATACACAAAACCAAGGTCGCCAATACTGATTTGGTTATCCGAAAAAGTTGAACTGTTTCCCAGATATCGACCTGTTTCATCCACATAGCGATTGCTTAAATCGAAAGAGAAGAAACTCTTTTCAAACAATGCGGCCGAAGCTGGATTATCCTGAAAAGTACCAAAGCCGGTAGCCTGACTCGTAGCCGGCACGACCAAACTGAGGGCATCATAAGAGGGATATTCCAAGCTGTAGCGCAGCACGTCATCTGCACTTTGGGCCCTGAGGGCGGTCGCTGAAACGAAGAACATTATCAATATCAATAAGCCTTTTTTTGACATACTCCGATTACCTGTAGGTGATTTGTTCAATTAAAGTAGTCTTACTTGATGAGTTTTATTCCCCAACCAAATCCGCTAGCTAGTTATTTCCGCGGCTTCGATCGGAATTATTGGATGAACTGCTTCCGCTGCGGTTTCGGGATGACGATCCGGATCGCGAACGCGTTTGGCTGCCCGAAGAACTGCTTCGCTTAACGCTTGAGGATCGACTGCGGCTGCTGCTTCTGCTTACCGCCGAACTACGATTACGAGATTTCGAGCGTGAGTTGAATCGTACCGTATTGCCCGAGTTTCCCATATTGCGTCCCAATTGTACCGCGCTGTGTTCAAAAAATCCTTTCATGCGCTGGAAGAAACTGGAGCGGTTTCTGCTATTGGTATTGGGGCTTATTCGAACACGCGGTGCTCGCTGCTTATCCAGGTTGCGGCGAATTTCCGCGGGATCTGCAATTCTGCGCAAACGATTGTTATTGTCTACATCGCGAGATCGAATCACACGGCGACTTTCAGAAGGTGACCGGTCACGTTGGACCCTTGCCCTGCTCCGGCTCGTAGTAGCGCTATGAGTAGCCTCTACCCGGCTTCTGGAGCGTGAATTGCCGGACTGGACCGCCCCATTTTGGCTGGCTCCGCGAGATCTGGGGGAGCTTACGGTGCCGCTGGAATTCTGTGTTGCCGATCCCCGGGTTCTGGAAGTACCGATGGTGCGGGTGCGAATGTCGGGACTTGAATTTCCATTGGAATTGCGTGCCGATGCAGATTGGCTATCCCGGGAACGGCTGACATCACTGCGTACCCGATCAGTACCTATACTTCGAGGACCATAACGTACATTCTGACGATTTACATAATTGCTCTTATAACCATAATAGCCGTTTCCGTAGTTGCCATAGAAGTATAGGTAGTTGAAGGCCAAACTTCTCGGGTATCCCCAATAATAATCGTAGTAAAAAGAATCATAGTAAAAGCTGTGGTAGTAAGGCGTACCCCAGTAGAACGAAAGCGACAAGCTTGTTCCCCAATAGGGTCGATAATACCGCGGGTAGTAGTGATGACGCCAGCGATGGAAGTAAAAGGGATCCAGGGTCAGTGGCGAGCTATAGGAATAGTACGGATCGTAATCGTATCCATAAAAATTGTAAACATTGTAAGGATTGCAGCCACATTCATCGTATTTGCGGGCATAGTCGTAATCTTTATAATAGATTGGAACGTAATCCTCACCCTCCTGATCATAATCGGCATACTCCTCTTCATATTGAGCGGCTTCAGCTTGCGATTCGTCAGCATGCTGTTGCTGTTCATCGGATGAATAAACAGCCGTAGATTGCTGCGGCCGATCCGTAACCTTCTTCATTTTCTGGGTGTACTGCAACTGCGTATAGCAACCCGTAAGAAGGAGTGCAAATAATGTAAATACCAGACCTTTTAAAATTTTCATAACATTCTCCGTAACTTTCTTTTCCCCGGCGAAACCAAGGGATCAAGGCTTTAACAACATTCCTGTTGCTTCTGCCTTTATAATATTACACCCAACATTTTTCTTCAATCACATGTTCATGTGAATCCTCTTATATTTCTCCTTTCAGAGATTTGGCAATCACTTCTGCTTTTGAGTTAACGTGCAACTTCCTGTAAATATTTCGTATATGCGCCCGTACCGTATCGATGGAAATATCATACCGATCGGCAATCATCTTATAGCTCAACCCGTCAACCAGCCCGTTCACAATATCGTGTTCCCGCGGGGTAAGGTCGGAATCGGAATCCTTTTTGGGAGCATTTTCCTGAAAGTGATTAATCACCTTTCGGGCTATCTGCGGCGACATCGGGGCCCCACCGTCCAACAGCTTCATGATGGATTCCTTGATTTCAGGAAGCGAGGTATGCTTAAGCAGATAACCGGATGCTCCGGCCCGCAGGGCGTTAAAGATCTTGTGGGAATCGTGATAAACCGTCAGCATAATAATTTCGATCTCGGAATACTTATCCTTAATCAGGCTAATGCCCTTGATACCCGACATTCCCGGCAGCTGGATGTCCATTAAAATCACGTCCGGCCGCTGATGATCCCCTTCCAGGTACTCAATCATCTCCTCGACCGATTCTACGGCTACCGGACAGCTTAACTCTTCCTGCATATCCAGGTACCGCTGGATGAGGTCTCGAATCTTCTTGTTGTCTTCGACGATGCCAACTACGGAGCCCATAATATTGGGATTAAATTGCGGCTAATATTAGTGATATCCTGTCCACACGCTAGCAGACAGCATGACAGGTTTTTAAACCTTCTTTATCTCTAATTACGACTTTCTACTCGTACTTCAAAACCATCACTATTAACAAAATTAATAGATGCATCAATTCTTTTCGCTCGCATTTTCATGTTACGTAATCCCTGCCCACTCTTCCGGGAATTCGACGAATTGGTACCATTATCCTTAATACTCATCACAAAACCGTCTCCCTTGGTGGAAATAGAGATATCCACCTTATCGGCATTGGAATGCTTGGAAATATTGTTGATAGCCTCCTTAAAAATCAGGTAGAGATTTTCTTTGAGGGATACTTTGAGCTTTTCGTGCATATCGCCGTCGAAGTGATAATTTACCTCCTTCTGCGGCAGTACGCTGTTCACATAGTCCTGCATGCGGTCGGTTAGATCCCCCATGGTATCGTTGCGGGCGTCGATCGACCAAACGATATCATCCAGGCTCGTCACAATCTTACGGCTTTGCGCTCCTATCTGCTGCAACGACTCCTGTAAGCCATTGCTGACGTCCATAGTTTGCAAAAAGTCTGACTGAAGTGCAATCTCCGTCAATGCAGACCCCACATCATCATGGAGATCGCTGGCAATGCGGACACGCATACGCTCGATTTCCACCATCTTTTTAACCCGATAGTAGTTATAGCTAAAAACGACAATTCCCACGAGGGCCGCCGCAACAAGTGCGATAAACCACCACTGTAGCCAGAAAGGCGCCATCACCGTAAAATCCAGTTGCACCGTTTTTGAGCTCCAGTGGCCATCGTTATTCTGAGCCCTCAACTGAAAGGTATAATCGCCCGGCATGAGTGCCGAGTACCGTACTGATCGCTGGCTAGTACGCTGCCAGTCCTCACCCGAATTTTTCAGCCGATATTCATACACCACCTGCTCGGGAGCTGAAAAACTGATGCCAATAAACTCGATATTAATATTCCGGTTGTTGCTGGCAATCTCCATCGACTGCTTCATCGGGATATCCTCGCCTGCTACCTGAACATTTTCAATATGAACGTGCGGTTCGGCTTCTATTCCGGTTTCCAAACTGGGATCAAATATCGTAAGTCCACCCACGGAGCCGAACCACAAATTGCCTTCCCGATCTTTGAATGAAGCCCCTGCATTCATCTCATTGGCCACCAGCCCCTGATTCTGGGTTATCAGCTTGAAGGGACGGCTGGCCTTCTCATTTTTGCCGGATTTGAAAACGTCGTAATCAAAACGGATAACGCCCTTATTGGTCCCGATCCAGTAGATACCACGATCATCCTGCTCAATAAAATAGCAGACTTCATCGGGCAGGCCGTCTTCCGCCGAAATAGTCTCAAAGTGGCCATCCACGTAATGTGCAAGTCCGCCGAAGGTTGCAAACCACAAATTGTCCGACTGATCCTGCAGAATGTCTAAAACCCCGTTATTTGGCAACCCATCCTGGATTGTGTAGTTGGTAAACGTCCCGTTTTTAAGGCGGCTGGCACCACCGTGCGTAGCAATCCACACCGCTCCATCCGGGGTTTCCTCAAGGTCCAGAATCGTATTGTTCGCCAGCCCGTCTTCTTCGGTAAACTGCCGGAACTTATTGTTTTGATAGTGCAGCAGTCCTTCTCCGTAGGTCCCCAGCCATAAGCCTTCATCCTTTTTCGGTTCAAGAATTGCTCTTATTTTGCGATACGGCAGTACATCTTCGTCGAAATTCGTAAATTGCCCGTTCTCATAAATACTGAGTCCCCAGCGTGTTCCTATAAACAGCTTCCCGTCTTTCCCTACATTTACGGTGTACACTTTGTCATCAACAAGACCATCTTTTGAACTTAAGGTCTTAAACTCCCCGTTTACGATTTCAGAAAGACCCCCTCCATAAGTACTTACCCAATGGCGGCCGGCGGCATCCTCGCTAATGGAAGTAACCATGTTGTTGGGCAGTCCCTGTTCTACCGTATAACTTTTAAACTGCTTGCCTAGAAATATGCTGATACCGCCCCCAAAGGTCCCAAACCAAATATATCCTTCGTGATCAATATAGGTGGCATATATAATGTTGTTAGCCAACCCCTCATTCACCGAATAATTACTAAAGCTGCCCTCCTCAAAATAACTTGCTCCCTCCTCGGTTCCGATCCAAAGATGATTCGATTTATCTACGGATATCGACTGAACCCGATTGTTGATGAGTCCGTCTTCTTCGGAATAACTGGTAAATTTTTGATCTTTGAACCGACTTATTCCCCCGCGGCTTCCAATCCAAAGCGAACTATCTTCAGCTAATGCCAGATCACGAAGGCGATTATCCGGCAACCCATTTTCGGTTCGGTAAGTGCGGAAGTTACCGTTTTCAAGCTTGGTAAGTCCGTCGCGGGTGGCGAACCATAGAATATCGTTGCCATCTTCTTCAATATCGCGCACGCGGTCGTCTCCCATCCCGTGAACTTCTGAATACTGCGTCAGGTTGTCGTTACGATCCAGATGCCAAACCCCTTCCCCATCGGTGGCAAACCAGAAATCATTACGGCTGTCCTGGTAAATATCCAAAATGGTGCTGGATTCCAGCGGCTTTAGCTTTGGCAGCGTATAAATGCTGTCTTTTTTCATCACATTCACGCCCTTGCCGGTACCGATCCACAGATTATTTTCCTCATCGGTATAAAGAGAATAAATCTTATTGTCGAGCAGGCCGTCTTCGCTGTAATAGTTTTTAAAACTGATCCCGTCAAACCGGTTGAGTCCGTAGCTGGTGCCAATCCACAGGTAACCGTCCTGATCTTGGATAAGATCATTGACAACGGCTTCACTCAACCCCTTTTCAATAGAGTAAGTACGAAAAGGCAATATCTGAGCCTCGGCAATATGACCGAGAGCCAATAAAAATATAACTATGGAAATAAGCCGTTTCATAGTTTATCTAACGTGCGTATCCTATAAAATGTTTGCACTTGATCAGTCTATTAAAAGTTTGGCAAATAAAAAAAGCCCCGCTGTAATCAACGGGGCTTTCAATCATTTTAACAAATGACTATCCGAGATAGGCTCTCAACGCGGCACTTCGGTTGTGATGACGAAGTTTGCGCAGTGCTTTCTCTTTAATCTGTCGGACACGCTCGCGGGTCAGGTCAAAACGCTCGCCAATCTCTTCGAGGGTGAGCGAGTGTTCGCGGCCAATTCCAAAATAGAGACGTATAACTTCCGCTTCACGGTTGGTCAGCTTAGAAAGCGCACGCTCAATCTCTACTTTCAGTGATTCTCCCATCAAATCCGTATCGGGATCGGGAGTTTCTTCATTTTCCAGAACGTCCAGCAACCGGTTGTCTTCTCCCTGTGCGAAGGGGGCATCTACCGACAGATGGCGGCCGGAAATCTTGAGCGTATCCGCCACTTCCGAAACCGTCATGTCCAGACTTTCAGCCAGCTCGGCAGCAGAAGGCACGCGTTCATACTCCTGCTCAAGCTTTGACAGCTCTTTACCAATCTTATTGAGCGCTCCCACTCGGTTCAGTGGCAAACGTACAATACGACTCTGCTCGGCAAGCGCCTGCAAAATCGACTGCCGAATCCACCAAACAGCATAGGAGATAAATTTAAACCCACGGGTCTCATCAAAGCGTTTAGCGGCCTTGATCAAACCGAGATTTCCTTCATTGATTAAGTCACCAAGAGAAAGGCCTTGGTTTTGGTACTGTTTGGCTACCGAAACCACAAAACGAAGATTCGCCTTCGTTAGATCTTCCAGAGCCTTTTGGCTGCCCTTTTGAATCTCTTTGGCAAGCCTGACCTCATCTTCCGGGGTAATTAATTTTTCTTTGCCTATCTCTTGCAAATAGCGGTCGAGAGATTCTGATTCTCGCGTTGAAATACCTGAACTTCTAGCCACGGGATTAGCTGGGTTAAATTAACATTGGTTTGAAGAAAGTGTGCAGCAGAACGCATTAAGGCGCGTACAAATGCATAATCACATTCGTCGAGATAATAACGTATGAGGATGAAAAATGTTATTCGTAAGGATCTATATAAGATATAGCTTTTTTATAACAAATTCGAGCTTCACTTTCGTTTCTTTACTTATTACCCAGCATGGATGTTCCCGGATATTCATCCGAGACTCCAAAAAAGTCAGCAACCGTATTGGCAATATCGCTGAAAGTTGCCCGTGTACCCAGGTTGGGGTCGCTCGCCTTCGAGTGCGGAAAGAACAATACCGGCACAAATTCTCTGCTGTGATCAGTACTCTCCGAGGTTGGATCATTACCATGATCCCCGGTAATAATCAAAATATCCTCATCCTGGAGTTTGCTGACGATGGCCGGAATGGCCCGATCAAATTCCTGCAGGCATTCAGCATAGCCTTCCGGGTCCTGGCGATGTCCGTACTTCTGGTCGGTATCAATCAGGTTCACAAATACAAAGCTGTCACTGGCGGCCGACATCAGGCTCAATAATTGAGAAATGCCCTCGGCATTGCTTTTGGTGCGTCGAAATTGTGTAAATCCCTGTTCGGCAAACAGATCGATAATCTTACCTATGGAATAGGTCTGGATCCCGTTTTGCTGAAGTGTATTCACAATATTGTATTCCGGGGGACGCATGGAAAAGTCGTGCCGCTTATCCGAAAGACGTTCGAAATTGCCGGGTTTTCCGTGAAAGGGGCGGGCAATCACGCGCCCGACCCCGTGTTCTCCCTGCAATACTTCTTTACGAGCAAACTCGCACCACTCGTACAAAGTATCAACCGGCGTTACATCCACATGCGTGGCCACCTGAAAAACACTGTCGGCGGAAGTATACACAATGGGATTTCCTGTTTCGAGGTGCTCTTCCCCATAGTCTGCAATAACCTGCGTTCCCGAATAAGGTTTATTAACCAGCACCTCTTCTTTACCGATCCCCTCACAAAACGATTGGATAACCTCGTTGGGAAAACCGTTGGGATAGGTGGGAAAAGGCTGGTTAAGCTGTACGCCGGCAATTTCCCAATGTCCGGTCGTGGAATCTTTACCAGCAGACACCTCCCGCATCTTCCCGTATGCACAGAGCGGATCTGCTTCAACCGGTACCGATTGTAAAGGAATAATATTTCCAAGTCCCATTCGCTGCAGATTAGGAAGTTCAACTTCCGTTTCTTCACAAAGATGGCCGAGGGTATTTTCGTTTTCGTCCCCGTAATCCGCAGCATCTTCCTGGGCTCCTACGCCAAGACCGTCAATAACAATCACATAACAATTTCCCATAATCTAAATAGCTTCATTTTTATCTGATTTTATTGCCTGTGAAAGTGCCGACTTCGCATTTGACAGCACCTGGTAGGAATCTTCATAGTCTTCGTTAAGTCGTGCGAAACCTACTTTGATTCCCGTATCAATATGGATACCGTTATTAAGCTCAAATGATTTTGAAAATTTCTTCTTTAAAGCCTGCGTCCAGTTTTGAACCGCATTCTCGTCTTTATTCTGAATAAAAAACGAGTATACATAATCGGAGTGATAGCCCAGAATGCCTGGATATCCAAACCGACTGGGGTTGAAGGCAGCCACAAGTTCTCGTTGCATCTGCCCCAACTGGTCGAGTCGCAGCTTGGTCCGCAACTCTGGCAAATTCGACAGCGTAACCAATCCAAACCAGGAATGAAACGGGGTATCGCCCTTTTTTAAGCGATGCAGTTCGGAATCGATCATCTGTTCCCACAAATCCGGCAAAAAGGCTTCATATTCGTTGGCAAAAATGGGGGCATCCACTTCCAGGCCCGGATTATTGGAGAGCATCTGCAAACCTGCTACCCGAACCAGATTGATTAGTTTATGCTTGGTCGACTCTTTAAAGATGAGCGGATTTTTATCATAAACCAGTACCACACCCTGCCGGCGATCTTTGAGCACCAGTGGAATAGCCAGTGAGGCTCCTTCGGAGTTCAGTTCCCTGGGCGAGAGGCGCTTGGGGTTATTATTGAAATGGATCGCAAATTCCGCTTTACCATTTTGTGCAGCTTCATAACACAGCGAACGCTCTTCCATTTTCATCCCAATTGGCGGAGCCAGGCGGGCTTCACTAGAATTCATAACATTCGCCCAACTTCCCATTCCCTGTGCGACAAAAGAGACCCCGCCTTCATGCAAAAAGGTCTGTATCCTATCCAAGAGTTTCTGGATCATCTGGGCGCGATGACAGCGAACTTCCAGCTCTTGGATGGTCTCTTCATAGTCTATCCATTCATCTTGCTGCTCATACAAATCGCTGATTTCAAGATAGGTATTGAGTACATTGCGCAACGCATTGATATACGAATAAATGACATCATTTTTATCCTGGCTAAAGATATGATCTTTAGACTCCAGTACCGTAATCGCTACTGTTTCGCCATTATTCACAAACGGAAGTAGTGTCACGTACCGAACCGGAACCTCGTTGTAATAGTGATTTAATACAGAAGCCGGAATATCTTCACCCACTTCGATGGATGTGGGTTCTTCAAGATCCTTGTATTCATCCAGGAAATGCTGCTGAAAACTGATGCGGTCCTTGAACATCACATTATCGAGCACCGTGCACTTGGTTTCCATCACAAATTGCTCGCGAGATCGATTGACCCAATACATATAAGCCGTTTCCATTCCCGAGGCACTGCGAAGCATAAAAAGCAAATCTTCGAGTACCTGTTTGAACTCGCGCAGTGCTTTCTCTTGACGTTTCTGTCCCAGAATCTCGGCGTTGGAGCGCTCCTTTTCGCGTGCCGTGGCGTAATTTTCCATTGCTAATTATTTTATCTTTTTAGCCAGTTCTTCTGCTTGCTCAATCATTTTTTCGATTGCTGACAGCCCGTTCTCCCAAAAATCAGGCTGCGTAATATCGAGTCCCAGTTTGCCCACGATATTTTCGGGCCAGTCGGAACCGCCCGCTTGTAACATACTAATGTATTTGTCAGAAAATCCATTTTTCGACCGGGTATATTCCTCATACAGTGCCAAGACCAAAAGCTCACCAAAGGCATAGGCATAAACGTAACCCGGAGTATGCAAAAAGTGCGGAATATAGCTCCACCATAAATTATACTCTTCGGTGAGTGTTACCGAGTCGCCGTATATCTCTTCCTGGGTTTCACGCCAAAGTCGTGAGAAATCCTCAGTTTTCAGCTCCCCCTTTTCCCGGCGGTGCGTGTGCATGGCGTGCTCAAAGCGGTTCATGGAAACCTGTCGGAATACGGTAGCGATGGTATCATCAATTTTTCCGATTAACAGCGCCAGCTTCTCTTTGGGATCATCGAGCTTGCGCATCAGCTTCTGGAACACCAGCATTTCTCCAAATACGCTGGCCGTTTCGGCGGTGGTCAAAGGCGTATCAGCCTGCAGGGCGCCCTGGTCCCGCGACAAAAATTGATGTACTCCGTGTCCCAGCTCATGTGCCAGCGTTTGCACATCCCTGATTTTTCCATCAAAATTCATAAATACGTACGGATGTACCGATGGAACTGTGCTTGCCGAATAAGCTCCGCCCCGTTTGCCCGGTTTCATCGCTGCATCAATCCAGTTGCGATCGAAAAACTCACCGGCTACGGTACCCATATGCGGGTGAAAGTCGGTGTACGAATCCAGCACCATCTCCCGCGCATCATCCCACTGAATCTCTTTCTCGTTTTCCAACAGTGGCGCATAACGATCATAATCATACAGGTCATCATAGCCGAGCAAACTTCGTTTAAGGTCATAGAACCGATGCACCAGCGAGTATTTGCCGGTTACGGAATCAATTAGAACTTCAACGGTCTCATCATCAATTTCATTAGCCAGGTTTCGGGATGAAATCCAGCTGTCATAATCGCGCAGCCTATCGTCGGTGTGCTTATCAGCCAGCAGCGTATTAAAGATAAAAGTGAGCGTTCGGCTGTGGTCTTTAAAGGTATCGGTGAGAGAGGCATGGGCACGCTTGCGCAAATCCCGGTCGGATTCATGCAGTTTGCTCAGCACCTGCTGCTGGGTGAGCTCTTCTCCGTCAAGCTCGTAGCGCGCGGCCCCCATCGTCTCATCAAAATAGCGGTTCCAGGCACTTCGTCCGGTCACTTTCTTGGCTGATAGTACCTGTTCCTCTTTCTCACTGAGCACATGCTCTTTATATCTGCGCGAGGTTTGCAGGTAATGTTTGTAATGCGAGAGTTCTTCGCTTTCAATCAGCTTTTGAGCCTGTTCCTCGTCAACGGCAAGCCACTCCACATCAAAAAAGACCAGCTTCTGGTGAATCTCCGACGACAGTTCATTGGCCTCCTGCACAAGCTTCCCGTAATCCGAATCGTTAGTATTAGTGGACCAAATCAGATGTGCATAGGAACCGATCTTGCCGATGATCTCAATCAGTTCTTCATATTCCTGCAGGGCCTGGCGCAGCCCTTCTTCATCAAGTGTTGATACGTTTCCCTTATAGCGGGCGGCAAAATCATCGGCAAGATCACGCACTCTCTGTTTATCCTTCTCCAGCGCCGGATCATCAATAGAGGAGTAGAGATCCGAAAGATCCCACTGAACGTTTTCAGCGCCGGTTTTGTCCTTCACTTTATCAGTCATTTATTCAAAAATTGGTGTTTCAACATCAAAATTCTAGCGTAAAAATCAGCGAAGTATAACAAAAAAATATCTCCTCTGAAGAATCGTAATTTACTAATACAATGGTTAACTTTGGGTTTGATTATTGTTGGTTGAAAGAAACCAAAAAAAACGTTCAATTTTAACCGTGAAAGGCACTAATTCGCCTTAATCTTTAACTTACTCAATTAGCACACATTTTGAAGTCGCTCGAAGCTGTTTTCGGACCTAATTCCGCACTAGTTGAAGAACTATTTAATCAATATAAAGAAGACCCTTCTTCGGTCCCCAACCACTGGAGACAATACTTTGATGAAATCGAAGGTGTCGAAACTCCCGAAGAACTGAAGTCAGAAGCTCAAAAGGCCGGCAATGGAGCGCCGCAGCCTTCGACCGCTGCTCCCGCTCAGAAGAAAAAGCAGGCCAAAAAAGAACAGGCCCCTGCCACGGGAGAAGAAGAACCTGATATCCCTTCCGGTGCTGAGCTGGAGAAGATCAAGGGCGTATCCAGCAAAATTGTGGAGAACATGGACGAAAGCCTGGAAGTGCCCACGGCTACGTCGGTTCGTTCCCTGCCCATGAAAATGCTCATTGAAGACCGGGCGATCATCAACCGCCACCTTTTACAGCATAACGAGCCCAAGTCTTCGTTCACCCATTATATTGCCTGGGCGATCGTGAAGGCGCTTGAAGAATTTCCGAATATGAACAACTCCTTCGTCTACAAAGATGGGGAGCCTTTCAAGGTTAAGCCCGGCCAGGTAAACCTCGGTCTGGCTATCGATGTTCAGAACAAAGACGGTTCGCGCAACCTACTGGTGCCCAACATCAAGGGCGTGGACAAGATGGATTTCAAAGAGTTTTTGCACGCCTACGCTGATCTGATTGATAAAGCCCGCAACGGAAATCTCGAAATTTCTGATTTCCAGGGTACCACCATCACCCTCACCAATCCGGGCATGATCGGCACGGTTCAATCGGTTCCCCGACTGATGAAAACCCAGGGCTGTATTATCGCTACGGGGGCCATCGACTACCCGGCCGAATACCAGTCCATGTCGCAGGAGGTTCTGAACAAGCTGGGTATCAGCAAAGTGATGACAATGACCTCCACCTATGATCACCGGGTTATACAGGGAGCCGAATCGGGAGCCTTTCTCAAGAAGGTGCACGGCCTGTTGAATGGTGAAGAGAACTTCTATGATTCAATTTTTGAGGATCTTGAGATTCCTTATGATCCCCTGCCCTATGGTGAAGACAACTATGTGGGGCAGTTTGACGGATCCGGCGCTACCATCGAAGAGAACAAACGCGCCATTGCTGTCATGCGACTCATTAATATGTATCGTACGCGCGGGCATGTGCTGGCAGACCTGGATCCGCTGAGTGATGAAGGCGGACACAGCCCCGAACTCGACCTTGAATACTACGGGTTGACACTTTGGGATCTGGACCGTGAATTCTACTGCGGTGGACTGGGCGGCAAACAGCAAGCAACACTTCGGGAAATCATTAATCTGCTGCGCGATACCTATTGCGGCAAGATCGGTGCAGAATACATGCATCTGCTGGACCTGGATGAGCGCAAGTGGCTTCGCGAACGCATGGAGTCCACCACCAATACACCTGAACTGGACATCGACCAGAAGAAAGAAATTCTGCACAAGCTCAACCAGGCAATGGCCTTCGAGCAGTTCCTGCATAAAAAATATATTGGGCACAAGCGGTTCTCGCTAGAGGGAGCGGATACGCTCATTCCGATGATGCATCATATGCTTGAAAAAGCCGGCGCAGACGATGTTGAGAAGATCTTTATGGGGATGGCCCACCGAGGACGTTTAAATATCCTGGTAAACATCATGAACAAGCCGTATCGTAAAGTCTTCGCTGATTTTGAAGGTAACCTCGATCCTGGCAGCATCCAGGGTTCAGGTGATGTAAAATACCACCTTGGCTCCAAAGGAGCTTATGAAACTCAAGCCGGCAAGAAGGTGGATATCGAGCTTATGCCAAATCCCAGCCACCTTGAATCGGTCAATCCGGTGGTCGAGGGCGCTACCCGTGCCACTCAGGACCATGACGGTGAAAATGCTGAGAAGAAAAACGTACCCGTTCTTATTCACGGAGATGCCGCTTTCGCCGGACAAGGCGTCGTTGCTGAAACACTAAATATGTCGCAACTTGACGCTTACAAAACCGGGGGTACGGTTCATATCATCATCAATAATCAAATCGGATTTACGACGCTACCGGAAGACGGACGCTCAACTGAATACGCTTCGGATCTGGCTAAGATGATTCTTGCCCCTATTTTCCACGTTAATGGTGACAAGCCGGAAGAAGCCGTTCACGCTATGCAGATGGCTTTTGAGTACCGTCAGAAATTTGGTAAAGATGTGGTCATCGATCTCATCTGCTTCCGTAAGCACGGGCACAACGAGGGCGACGAACCTGCCTTTACGCAGCCCGGTATGTATAAAGAAATCGAAAATCATTCTACGGTTCGCGATCTGTACACCAAAGAGCTGGTAAATAAAAAAGAGCTCACTGAAGAAGAAGCTCAGGAGATCTTCGATGAATTCGATGATCTGCTGTATGAGGCATTTGAAGATGCCAAAAACGCTTCTCCTCTTGAGGTTACCCAAGATATGATCGACCGGCACGAATCCAGTCAGGAAGAGCGACCGGACTTCCCGGACACTACCTATCCGGAAGACGAAATCAAAGACATCGCCGTAAAACTTAATACGGTTCCCAAAGATTTTGATGCCAATCCTAAGTTGTTGAAACAGCTGGCCAAGCGTGCCGAAACTGTTGATAAGAACGAGAAAAAAATCGACTGGGGCTTTGCCGAAGCACTGGCCTTTGGGTCCCTGCTTAAAAAGGGTACAACGGTTCGCCTGACCGGACAGGATGCCGAGCGCGGTACGTTTTCACACCGCCATGCCATTCTGCACGGTACCGAAACCGATCAGGAGTTTACTCCGCTGAATAACCTCAGCGACGATCAGGCTCCTTTCTTCCCCTACAACAGTCTGCTCAGCGAGTTCGCCTGCGTAGGTTTTGAGTTTGGATACAGTGCGGCCAAGCTGGATGCACTCGTCATCTGGGAAGCCCAATTCGGTGACTTCGCCAACGGTGCCCAGGTACCCATTGATCAGTATGTATCGGCAAGTGAAGCCAAATGGGGACAGAAATCCTCATTGGTAATGAATCTCCCCCATGGTTATGAGGGACAGGGACCGGAGCACTCCTCCGCGCGACTGGAACGGTATCTGCAGCTTTGCGCCGAGGATAACATGCAGGTCGCAAACCTGACCACCCCGGCACAGTACTTTCACATTCTGCGCAAGCAGGCGATGCAGGACGACAAGAAGCCACTGATCATCATGTCACCCAAGAGTCTGCTACGTCATCCGCTGGCTACCTCCAGAACCGAAGATCTGGTCAAAGGACAATATCATCCCTTCATTCCGGATCAGGAAGCTGAAGACAAAAACAATATCGATCGGCTGGTCATCTGCTCCGGAAAGGTTTATTACGACCTCTACAAGCAGCGGCAGGATGAAGAAATCGATAACGTAGCTATTGCTCGTCTTGAGCAATTCTATCCCTTCCCGGATATGGACGTTCGCAATAACCTGGAAGAATACAGTCACGTCGATGATATCGTCTGGTGCCAGGAAGAGCCCAAGAACATGGGCGCCTGGACGTTTGTAGCTCCGCGCATCATGCAGGAACTGCAGGATGGACAGAACCTGCGATATGTCGGCCGACAAGCTTCCGCTTCACCGGCTGCCGGTCAGAAGAAAGTCCATAAGGCTGAACAGGATAAACTTGTCAACCAGGCCCTGCACTAATTTCAAACCTTTATTTTCATTCAGATTAAAGAGGGGCATATTGCAATATGCCCCTCTTTTCTATTTAGGATCCTAAGAGTGCTTTACTAAATTCAGTGTCACCCTGTCCTGCCGGCAGGCGGACCAGGGGCTTTAGTACAAGGATAGTTAACAGCATTTAAAAGGCTAAAACAAAAGATGCTGAAACAAGTTCAGCACAGCGTTCAGGGTAACTACGGGTTTAAAAGAAACTTATTCATTGGGCGGCAAGCTCAGCCGTCCGATGAATAAGACAGGCAACAAAACCGGTTATGAATTTATTTCGAATTAGCAGCTGCTTTTGAGGCGAGCAGAGGATATGAATCCGTATTTATAATTCAGACATAAAAAAACCCGGGACTCGATAAAGAGTTCCGGGTTTTTTGTTTTATATCAGTAGAACTATAAGGAGTTATCGCAAACCGTTTTTGACGCCCTTGCAGATGCGACTGACGGCATCATGGCTGTGCAAACTTTCCATATGAACACATCGGATTACAAAATCCTGGATTCGTTCTTCATCATTTAACTCTTCATACAGTAGACGAGCGGCATCTTCCACAAACTTTTGAAAAGCTCCATTCATTTCCGCAAACGCCTGCTCATCCTCACGCTTAACCATAACCTGTGTTTCAGTCATAAGTGCATCCTGGCAATGCTTAACCATTTCTTCCACAAACATTTCCTCATGGAGTTCCACGGTCAGGTTGGCCACACTGCGCTGGCTGTGGGGAATGCTTGCAACCTCGCGCGATTCACGAGCATGCTCAGAGAGTTCGTACGAACAGGGACAGGCACTGCTGTATTCAAAATCAAGATGCATAAATTTACGGAAATGCCCATCTGCATTCATCGTACCTTCGAAAGCTACCGTATAATACTGGTAACCTTCCAAATCAGAACGCAGGCTCTCCTGTAAAATCGGATAATTAAAAGAAAGACGCAGGTAAGCAGACTGTGAGCCAAGCTCATCCCGGTAAGTTTCCAGGACTTCTTCTATTTTGTCCGGATGGAACACATCATCCTTATAATCATAAAAGGACCGAATAATTCGGCTCATGTTAATGCCCTTCTTTCCGGCTTCGAGCCCTACATATCCGTCTACTGAAGTCTCCAGCGTAAGCAGTTCCCCATCAGGACGAGGATATTTCAAGGGCAACTTAAAATCAGAAATACCGACCTGCTGAATAGGCACATTGGCTCCTTCAATTAATGAAGCCGGCCCGTTTTGTAGATCCGGAAGACTAGCCTTATAATCGTCTGAAACCGTAAATGTAGGGTCGTAATAGCGTTTCAATTTAGTAGAAATCATTCGTGTTTGCGACAATTCGTTAATTGTTAGTCGATTACGGGAATATCTTTATCCAAGAGATATGGACAATATTTGGCTGAATTTCGTTCAGTTTCATGCAACTCCACCGCATACAAAAAGCCCTTTTGGTTCGATGCTTCCCGAATGGGTTTTTCCAGTTGGTTAAAAAATGCCTTTGTCAGGTTCTCGGTTGAAGGCAGAATTCCTTCCAGGAAATCAACATCCAGATTTAAATTCTTATGGTCACATTTTTCGATGACCTCTGATTCAATGATCCCGTTCAATCTGGAAAGATCAATGACATAACCCGTATCAGGATCCGGAGAACCGGCCACTGTTACCTTTAAAATATAATTATGCCCATGCCAATTCTCGTGATTACATTTACCAAATATCTGCTTATTCCATTCATCAGACTTTTCAGGATTATGCAAGCGATGAGCGGCATTAAAATGGGCGCGACGCGTAACTAGTACCAAATCAAACGGTTTTTAATTCTGAATATTGAGTCAGAATAACGATTGTAGAATTTTAAAGGTTCCCGATTTGAATTTTATCTCTTCAAGTTATGGGCATCAGCCAATTTTATCAAACTTATTATAATAAGAAAGGAGGCCCCGAATCAACGGAGCCTCCTTGTGATCAGCACACCTCACATATTAGATGTGAGATATTTGTTATAAATGTTAGTCATTCCACTTGATCCAGTTGGCACCGGTAGTCCAGTCATTAGCCGACCCTTTAACTCCTACAGCACCACTGAAATCAGTCTGTGTATAGAAATCATCGCTAGGCACTCCAACGCCACCGGTAGCAGGAGCAGATCCATCAACCAGTGAGAAGTCGAAGTTAGCGGCATCCGTAAACGGATCGGTGTCAATTACTGTAACTCCAACCTCATCAATAGTGTAAGGAAGTCCTGAATAGTCGTTGGAAGCATTGTTGTATGAGAAGATTCCACCGAAATTTAAAGTGCTACCGATATTATTCTCGGTACCGTCAGTTTCTACATAGACGGGTAATCCCTTAGGCTTCTGGAAGTTGGCAACGATGATATTTTTATAATCGCCTTGGAGATTTTCACGAACGAATATTCCATCCACATTGCCTTCACCATAATCAGTACCGTTGCCATACATGGTAGCATTGTAAACTTTATATTCGGTAGGACCGTTTCCACCGTTACAGTTAGCAACGTCGGCACATCCGTCGTTTTCCCATCCCCGGTTACCAGGCGTACCTTCAGTAGTAACACCTAACCAGAACTGGCCTCTTCCGGTCCATCCCTGGTCACCGTCGAACGTATCATCCTGTGCATCTACTACCACAAAGTATTTCACGTCAACAGTTCCGCCGAAGAACTCGATACCGTCATCCACGGATTTAAAAACGCTGATGTGATTCAGCTCGGTTTCGCTTCCGACCGAATAAAGCGTCAGAGCTTGCAGTTCACTACCGTCGGAGATGCTGTATCCTGAGTAATTAATCTGTACGTAGCTCAGAACGCCGCTGTCATCCTGGTCATTGAACGATTCTCCACCGTCGGTATCAGCACCGTATGCAACACCGCTGCTTAAGCCTTCAATTTCGCCTTGGCCACCAACTACGTTATTGCTGGCTTCACCGGCAAGAATAATACCGCCCCAACTCGCAACTGTTTTCTCAGTAGAAGTAAATACGATTGGGTTATCAGCAGAACCGCGGGCTACCAAACGACCTGAAGGACGAGGTTCGCTGAAGTTTTCATCGTCTGCAGGCAGAGTGATAATAGTACCAACGTCTGCAGCAACATCATTGTGGTATTCAAAGGTAACTGTAACACCCTCTTCTACCGTCAGGGTAGCACCTGGCAGAACGTAGTGCGGACCGGCAACAGTCGTATCGTTAGCCCAGGTTTCGTCATCAGTAATCAGGGTTTTGTTACCCGGCAGATCCTGGTATACCTGAGGGACTTGCTGTTGCTGCTCAACAGTAAAATCGCTGCTGGAGGTAGCTGATGCACTACCTACGGCAACAGAAATCGGACCGGTTTCGGCGCCATCCGGTACAGTAACTTCCAGTTGAGTTCCGGAAGCAGAGTTGACGGTAGCTTCAGCACCACCGCTGAAAGTTACGGTATTTCCACTAGCTGAAGTGGCAAAATTTTGACCGTCAATAGTAACAGATGTTCCAACAGTTCCAGAAGTTGGACTAAAGGAACTAATGGAAGGCTCTGAACCTCCGTTGGTTGGATTGTCATTGCCATTATCACCACATCCCGTGGCAACTAAGGCTATTGCAAGTACAAGAAGACTCGCTATTTTTGTAAACTTGGATTTCATAATATGAAAGATTAAGTGAGTTATATGAAAGGTTAAGTGAGTTGTTTATTTGGGTGATTTCGATTAAGGTTGATTATAAAAGACATTCATTAAGAAACAGTTAAGTCGACATGAGCAAATGATTACGATCGACTAAAAGTCCAGGGTAGCTCCAAGTTTGAAGGTCATACCCGGTTTATAGCTGTAGGTGGTAGCGGGTCCCTGCTTGTATACACTTTCATCATTCAACAGGTTATTCGCCTCCAAACTCAAATCAATATTTCCGATTCTGTAATTAGCTTTTGCGCCCAGGCTATGGAAAGGCTGTTCGTACTCGTCATATTGCTGGGCATTTTTACCCACGGTTACTATCCGCTCGCCAAAAACATTATAGCTCAGCGAAAAGTCCATATGCCACGACGGGAGCTGGTAGAACGCCGAAGCATTTATAATATATGGCGATTGCCCCACCATGGGTCGTTTGACATTGGCCACTCGATTTTGGGCGCTTTCTTTCATCCGTGACTGCGAATAGATATACGTTGCGTTGGCAACTACCTGCAGGCGCGATGAGATATTTTTGCGTCCTTCCACTTCTACTCCATACAGGTCGGCTTCCGGAGCATTATCAAAGAAGACCTCATTCTGGTCGGTGATACGATAAAATATTTCAATGGGATTCTCGAAATGCTTGTAAAAGCCGCTAATCGCTACCATCTGGGCCCCTCTGGGATAGGTTTCAAACCGGATATCGTAATTGGTAATGTTGGTCTGTTTTAAATCGGGGTTTCCGTAAATGCGTTTACCTCCCAGATAATCGGCGAAGCTAAAGTTTGAAATCTCCCGAAACTCCGGACGCGCAAGTGTTTGAGAATAGGCCAGTCGAATATTGGTTCGGTCAGCAAGTTCATAGGTTATATTAACGGCCGGCAAGAAGTTGGTGCTGTCCACGCGGGATACTTCTTCATAGGCACTGCCGATACCATTTTGAGCATTTTGAGGAACTTTGATGGTTTGGGTTGATTGCTCAACGCGCAGGCCAAGCTCCAGCGAAAGTCGATCCAGCGGTTTCCAATTGGTACTTAAAAAACCTGCATACACGTTTTGGTGCCCATCATACCAGTCCGAGTCAAATTGGGTTTTCTCAGCCATCTCCAAATACCCGTTGGCACCCACACCTTCAATATTTTCATCAGCCAAAACGACCCCCGGTGATTGTCTTTTTAATTCAGTTGGCAAGTAAGGGGGCACCTGATCCTGATAGACAATTCGGCGGGCGGTAAACCGGCGATCTTTGATAGTAACATTACCGCCGGTTGATACCGTCAGAAATTTAAAGGGTTTCAGCTCATATTTAAGCTCCCCGGAATAATTGTTGTCATCCTGATTGGAAAAGAATTGACCGTTATCACCGCCAAATCCCTGGAACTGGAAATACCCATCCTCGCCACCTATCCTATTATACCGGGTAGTACGGCGATCGGGACGAATACGTTGTGCCCGGCTATAGCCTACATGGCCCGAAAGTTTAGACGATAAGAAGTTTTTGAAGTAAGTCTCCCCCTCCAGAGTAGTCGACAAAATACTTCGGCGATCAAAATCGAGCACCGTCTGGCGGGTATACCCATTCTGATAGGGCCCTTCAACAATGGTATTGGATTGTACTCCCGAATTTGAATAGAGCGTCTTAAGCCCCAACTTGGTTACCGGAGATATCTTGGTAAAGATATTGAGCATGCCACTCATCTCCGCAGTTTCTATGCCCTTATTACTCCTATAATCGGTAATAAAATTCGGTTCGTCCTGCGCATTGAAAAACTGGATAAACCGCTCGTTCTTGTTAGGCTCAAAATCCCGATTGTATTTATAGGAAAAATTACCAACCACACCGATCGGCATTTTATCTTCATTAAACTGGTTGGCATAATTTACACTTATGCTCTGCGAGGGTGTGGCTACCTTGTTATTGCTGATGTCCCAATCATTATGAAAATCCTGAACAGCCTGGGGAGCTATTTGGTCGTTTAACCGCTGGTCATTTAGTACATTTGGCAAACTTCGCTTTCCATTATCATAACCAAGAAAATCCGTAGAACTACCCGGACTGGATAATGTCTTCTCAAATGAAGAAAGAGTATTGAATGAAGTGGAGTAACTAATATTGAAGCTCCGATCGTAAGGAAACTGCTTGGTTTCAATTTTAACGGATCCTCCCGAGAATTCCGCCATCTGATCAGCCGTATAGGTTTTTTGTACCATGATACTCTCGACCAAACCACTGCCAAATAAATCAGTAGGTGCTTCCTTTTTATTTGGGTCGGTAGATGGCACCTGAGATCCATTCAATTGTATATTGCTATAGCGATTACCGAGTCCCCGCACGAAAATATCTTTCCCGTTCTGAACCGTAATGCCCGTAACCCGCTTCATCGCAGCACCTACATCACCATCCCCTATCTTGGAAATCTGTTCTGATGACAAGCCATCCTGCACTGATACCGATTTACGCTGAATAGACAGTAGCCCAGCTTCACTGTTCTGGCTAGCCTGCGCTGTCACCGTTACCTCTTCCATATTTACTGTTTCCGGCTGTAGAGATATGGTTAGGCGTGTTGTTTCTTTAGGATTAACTTCAACTCCGGTAACCGTTTTTTGGGCATATGATATATATGAGATCGTAACTGAATAGATTCCCGGATCTACGTTATCAATCAGAAAACTCCCATCTATATCAGTCGCTGCACCCTGTGTTGTTCCGGTTATGGCCACATTTGCGCCAATTACCGGTTCACCAGTTTTACTATCCACAATTTTACCGGCTATTTTTCCAGTATCCCTTGCACCCGATTGAGCAGAACAAAGGGTTACTAAACCAAAAATAGCAGCCAATAGAAAAGCAGATACTTTCTTCGTTTTAGAATTGTTTATTAGTCTCACTTTATGTGCTGATTTTGTTATTGGGTCTTGTTTTAACATGACACCCAAGAATAGCACACCTATATTGCAACAGTGTTATGCCACCGTTAGCGAACTGTTATTCTAATTTTAAGAGAATGTTAAGAAGGCGGGCAGAACGAAACTGAGCCGGATTCTTATCAAAACCGGCTCAATCTTTGTTCGTCTGAAATATAAAAAAAGGTGGGTTTCCTGATTACTGGGATTCCGACTGAAGATCCTCATCTTCAATAGATTCTTCCGTCACTTCCGCTTCGGAGGCTTCAGCTTTCTGATGATCTTCTTTACCATTAAGCGTTTCTTTTTTTTCACTTGCAAAAATTCCTTCGGGATATTTGCCTTCCGGATGATCACCTAACAGATCTTTCAGATCATTATGGTCAAGTACTTCTTTTTCCAAGAGTGTCTTCGCCATTTTTTCAAGCTTGTCCCTCTGCTCGTTAATCAGGGCCTTGGTCCGCTCGTAATTTTGCTGGATAATGGCATTGACGGCTTCGTCGATCCGTTCGGCCGTATGCTCGGAATATTTTTTGTTAAAACCGTAGCTGTTCTCGGGATTTTTGGAATCCTTGAGCGAAATATAACCCAGTTCATCGCTCATACCGTATTCAGCCACCATAGCAAAAGCCATATTCGTGATGCGTTCGAGGTCGTTCTGAGCCCCGGTCGAAATACGGCCAAAGATGATCTCTTCGGCAATTCGTCCCCCCAGCAGCGCACAAATCTTGTCGTTTAGCTCTTCGGTGGTCATCAGGAATCGATCTTCGAGAGGTGTCTGCAGCGTATACCCAAGCGCCGCTAAACCGCGAGGCACAATACTTACTTTGAGAACGGGATCGGTGTGTTCAAGATACCAGCCCACAATAGCGTGACCGGATTCGTGATAGGCTACAATCTCTCGTTCCCGCGGACTGATAAGTTTGTTTTTCTTTTCAAGCCCTGCAATAACACGCTCGATAGAATTCTGGAAGTCTTCCATTTCCACGGCATCTTTTCCCTTGCGGGCCGCCATAAGTGCAGCTTCATTACAGAGGTTGGCAAGTTCCGCACCCGCAAAACCCGGAGTCTGCGAAGCCAACAGTTTCAAATCAATATCGTCGGAGAGTTTAAGACTGCGTGTGTGAACCTTCAGTACTTCTACCCGACCTCTCAAATCGGGTTTATCAATCAGGATCTGGCGATCGAAACGTCCGGGACGAAGCAGGGCCGAGTCCAGCACATCAGGCCGGTTTGTAGCAGCCATGATAATCACCCCTTTGTCGGTATTAAAGCCGTCCATCTCGCTGAGGAGCTGATTCAGGGTGTTTTCCCGTTCGTCATTAGACCCCATCATCATGCCCTTACCGCGGCTCCGGCCAATGGCGTCAATTTCATCAATAAAAATAATGCAGGGAGCTTTCTCTTTGGCCTGTTTAAAAAGATCCCGGACGCGGGCCGCCCCCACGCCTACAAACATTTCCACAAAATCAGAGCCGCTGAGGCTGAAAAACGGTACATCGGCTTCACCGGCCGTAGCTTTGGCCAATAGCGTTTTTCCGGTGCCCGGCGGGCCCACCAGCAATACACCCTTCGGCAAAGTCCCACCCAAGCGAGTAAATTTCTGGGGATTTTGGAGGAATTCTACGACCTCCTCCACTTCGGCCTTGGCTTCTTCGAGACCAGCAACATCTTTAAAAGAGATTTTGTTTTCGGTTTGCTTGTCGTACAGCGATGCTTTGTTCTTACCAATATTCAGCACCTGTTGTCCCGGATTCATGCGACGGAAAATAAATATCCAGAATGCGATAGCCAGTCCGATAAAAATCAGCCAAACAAAGATACCATCAAACCAGCTTTCTTCGATCTTAACATCATAGCTCACATTGTTACTATCCAACACGGGACGAATGTCATCCCCCTGGAGCATGGTGGTTTGAAAAGTGTTTTCAGACGTAGAAGAGGTGAGCGGCCACTGCTCTTCCTCCTGCTTAGCCGGCTTTACAATACCATCCTTAATGGCCTTATCGCTGTACTTACCGGAAATGTATTGCCCATTTTTAATGGTAATATCACTGACATACCCTTTCTGTACATATTCAAGGAAGGTGCTGTATTTAATCTGTTTCCCGCTGTCTGGATTCATAAAATAGATCTGAATACCAAACAGCGCCAAGAGCAACACAATGTAAATCCATATAGGAAACTTTGGCGATTTGCCGTTCCCTTTCAGGGATTCCTTGATGTTTGAATTTTTATTTTCAGAGGATTTTTTCTTCTCAGGCATGAACTCCAAATGTTACAAATGTGATTGATATCATCTAAATATACGGTAAATATAGATGCCCTGCGTACTACGCCGGATATTTATTGTCTATATCACTGATAAATTAAGCATGTTAACGCGCAGACCAACCGTTTATTGGACTCATTTTCTATTGCTGCGAGCCGTTACTGTTAAATTCTATTACATCTCCCTCGGCCTGTTGCATACAAATTCCTTCCGCCTGTTCGGTAATCTTCCCTATGACGGTAAAATCCCCAAATTCATCGGCCAGTGCTTCCACCTTTTCTTCGGGAAGGGTGAAGAGCAGCTCAAAATCTTCTCCCCCGTAGAGGGCATATTTGTCCACATCTTCCTTCATCTCATCGGCAACGGTTCGGGTATCCAGTGCAATAGGCAGTGCCGCCTGATAGATATATGCACCCACGCCAGAAGCCCGACTCAAATGCTGTAGATCGGTAACCAATCCCTGGGTGATATCGATCATTGCAGAAGGCAAAATATCCAACTCACTGAGCTCTTTTGAAAAATCTTTTCGAGCCACCGGTACGAGTTGTCGCTTGACCACATATTGATAATCTTCGAGATCAGGCTGAAACCGTTCCTGATTATTCTGTTCTTCCCAATATTGTTTCTCGCGCATCAAGATACGCAAGCCCGCAATGGCTCCTCCCAGGTCACCCGTTATACAAATGGCATCTCCCACCTGCGCTCCTTCGCGATAGGTGATACGATCTTTTTCTACATGGCCATAGCAGCTGATACTGATACTTAGTATCTGGTGAGAAGCCGTCAGGTCTCCCCCCACTACCTGAAACTCATAATCCTGCCCGGCTGCGCCTATACCGCGGTAGATTTCGGTCAGCATATCTACTGAAATTTTATTTGGTACCGCAACATCAACAAGAACAACCTCTGGACTCCCATTCATGGCCAGGATATCACTGACGGCTGCCGTTCCGATTTTATACCCGAGGTGATGCAGAGGCACGTAGGTTAGGTCAAAATCAACGCCTTCCATAAACGTTTCCGACGTCAAGAGTTTGTACTGATCTTCCTGTTCAAGCACCGCGGCATCATCCCCGTAGGATTTTTTTACCCCGGGATGCTGAAAGGAGGTCTGTTCCATCAGCTCTTCGATAAGTTCGGATCGTCCGATTGATTGGATGGTGCGAAAAGAATCGTTTGACATGAGAATTGTTGTAGGGAGTTAATAATAAAAAAGGCAGGCACAGTAACTGTGCTTGCCTTTAAATTCGAAATAAAAGAGAGTCAGTTTAGCTTCCTCCGGAAACTTCCTGCTTGGTAGAGTAATTGATTCGCAATGTACCGGCTTCCCGTAGTTCCTGCTGAATGTCTGTGACAATACCAAATTCGGTGTCATCGTCAACACGCAGTGAAACAATGAGTCGCGGTTCTTCTTTAAGCTTATCATACATAAGCTTGCGAATGGCTCCAACATCTACCAGAGCATCATCGATCTGAATTTCAGTCTCTCCCAGACGATTTCCAGAAAGTTTCTTAGGTCCTACATATATGTAGCTGACCAAACGTTTCTGCTCTATTTTTTCAATATTTTCTGCTTCGGTAAAATTCACTTTTACCTGCAGGGTAACTTCCCGGAGTACAGTCGTTACCATGAAAAAGATGAGCAGCATAAATACCACGTCAGGCATTGCTGACGTTGGTACGTCCTGACTCGTCTTTGCAGATTTCTTTTCAAAATGTCCCATAGTCTAAATTTTATTGGTTGGGCTCTGCGATTGAAATTTTCTTAGGAAACATATCCTTGATCGTTGCTTTCTCTTCGCTTTCGTCCTTTAACTGCTCGTACGATTTTCCAAATTGTGCTTGAGCAGCCTGGTTACGAAGGTCAGCATAAGCTCCCATCACCTCGTCAAGCATATTTATATACACTTTATAAGGTGCGGCTCGCTGTGTTTTAATAGAAACGATCGCTTTATCCGGAGAATCCGATAAATTAGGGTCCTTACCCCGGTTTGTCACAAAATCTTTGATTCTTTGCTTCACCTGGGGTACCGGAGTAGGTTCAGGTTCTCCGGTTCCCATCAAAACCATTCCTTGCTGATTTACAAGGATCTTCATCATATTTCGGGTTTTAATGGGTGGGGGTTGCTGATTCTCCTCAGGAGCAGGAGGAAGTTGCAATCCGATCCCGGTATCAACGTCAATCGTTGTTACCAGGAGAAAGAAAATAAGCAACAGAAAGGCGATGTCCGCCATCCCTGCGCCACCAACTTCCGGGTCTTCTCGTTCTCTGTCTCTTCCAAACATGGTGTGCTCTTAATCTTAAATGTTAAAGGTACCGCGCAGGCCTGTAAGAACTATTAGTAACAACATGGCTGCCATCATAAACAACATGGTTCCGATAGCGGCCTCGGTAACGCCACCAGCGATACCGTAGGCAACACCAAATACCACGAATGGAATAACCATTGTTACAACCTTCTTAATATCCTGTTTGCCTTTGATCACGCTTTGAACACCGGAGATTAGCATTCCCAGAACGCCAAGTCCAATAAGTCCCAAGCTTAATCCTATTGATATTGATACAATCATAATGCTCAGCTAAGAATTGGTTTTATAGGTAGTGGTTCTGTTAATGTATTACTCTTCGGTTTCAGAAGTATCAACAATTTGCTCACCTTGCTTGAGCATCACAATAGAATCGATCAGCGTAATAGAGCTTTCTTCCATCTCGGAAATCAGGCGGTCAATTTTAGACACGCAGTAATTGTATCCTACCTGCAGTATAATACCAGCAAGAAGACCACCGGCTGTTGTCAGCAGGGCTACCTTAATACCACCAGCAACAAGAGTAGGAGAAATATCACCGGCTTGCTCAATGGCATCGAAAGCCTGAATCATACCTACTACCGTTCCGAGGAAGCCCAGCAGTGGTGCGATGGCAATAAATAGAGACAGCCATACCAAGCCTCGCTCAAGAAAACTCATTTCAATAGATCCGTAGGCGGAAATAGCTTTTTCAGCGGCTTCGATACCTTCGTCAACCCGCATCAGGCCAGCCTGAAAAACCGAAGCTACCGGACCGCGAGTTTCTGCGCAAAGTTCTTTAGCTCGTTCAACGCCACCTTCTTGTAGCGCTTCCTGAACGTCAACGATGAATTTACGCGTATCGATATCGGCAAGATTCAAGGTAATAATTCGCTCCAGGAAGATAGCCAATCCCAAGATAAGAGCGACGAGAACCGGCCACATAAAACCGCCCTCATTACCTTCGTTAAATTTCTCGACTAAAACATTAAAAAATCCTTGATTTGCTCCTGCTTGAAGGAAAAAGAGAGCTATAGACGATGTCATACGATTACTCCGATTAAATTATATTTGTTATCTGTTAATAAGGGCTTTTAAAGATGCAAAATGATAGATCATTTTAACTTAAATGTCAAAGAAGAGAAACTACTATTTCTCAAATAGTTCCGCATTTTTAAAAGCTTTAATACAATTGACGGCAAATATTGTCAATTGATTCCAGTCTGAAAACGACCTTCTACTTTTTCAAACCGCTCCAATCCAGAATCCAGGAATTTTTGGAATTTTTCTTTTCGTGCATAACCAACCAGTTGCTCAAGCACCCGTTCGCTAAACGGATCCACTATCACGTATGTTGGAAGAGCAACCGTACCCGTTAATTCAAATTGGAACCGTTGATTTTCCGGTCCTTCCATTCCATCATCCGTATATAAACGGACTTGCTCCATTTTTGCAAATCGTTTTTGTACCGATTCAAGGGGGAAGACATTTGCTTCCATTGCCCTGCAGTTGGTGCAGGTATAGCCTGTAAAGTCAATGAAGACGGGTTTATTTTCTTTTTTGGCTTTTTCAATTGAGTCTTCAAAATTGCTGGACCACTGTTCAGCCTCTGCTGACATCTGCTGATTCCCCCCTTGCTGTGCGAGAGAACGTACTACACTAACGTCAGTCGCCTGTTTAGGAGGTAACCAGGCATCCCAAATTCCCAGGGAAGCCCCCATGAGTCCGGGTATCAAATAGAAGCTAAACAGAAGGAAAGGCAACGACAGCATAAGCCTTCCGGTCCCAATGCGTTCGGGTTTGGTATCATAATTGATTGAGTAAACACCTAGAACGTACAGCCCGGCCAGCAAAAATATGGCTATCCAGGCGGCAATAGTAAACGGACGCGAAACAAGTCCCCACTGCCAAACCAGATCGGCATTGGAAAGGAACTTAAAGGCGGCTGCAAGCTCGATAAAACCAAGCAAGACTTTCACAATGTTCATCCATGATCCGCTCTTGGGCAGCGATTCCAGCCAGCGCGGAAATAGTGCAAAAAGCACAAACGGGCTGGCAAATGCGGCAGAAAAAGCAGCCATCCCCACTATGGGATAAAACCACTCCCCGCCGGCCGTGGCAGCCAATACCCCACCCACAAAGGGAGCAGTACAAGAAAATGAAACGGCACTGATGGTAAGGGCCATAAATAAAATGCCGGCAACGCCCGAACTTTCGTTGCTTTTTCGGTTAAGCCAGTTGGTAAGCTGATATGGCAGACGCAGCTCAAAGGCCCCCAGCAAACTAATTGCAAACACCACCAGTACGGCAGCGATAAATAGATTAACCCAGGGATTCGAAGCAAATTTATTAGCACCGGAAGCTCCTATTAAAAGAGCCAGCAGAGCTCCCAGTATGGTAAAGGTCAGAACAATGGCAGCGCCAAAACCCAGTGCTTGTCCAATCGCTCGTCGCCCCTGCCCTTCTTTCTGTTTGGAGAAAAACGAAACCGTAAGCGGTATCATCGGGAATACGCACGGGGTAAGCAAAGCAGCAAAGCCGGCAGAAAGTGCCACCCAGAGGAAAGAGAAGATACCGCTGCCTCCGTATCCGCCGGCCGAAGTACCGTTTTCAGAACTGCTGTTTACCGATGGTTGCTGTTTAGTGGATTCCTTTTGTGATTCTTGTCCCGTGCTTTCTTCAAAGCCCTGATAGGGTTCGCTGGCCATACCCTCTACCGAGACTGAAGCAGTTATGGTCTTCGTTTTAGGTGGAAGACACGACTTATCATCACACACCTGGTAGAATACTTCAAGATCTATGACCGATGAACCCTGTACCTTTTCTTTAAATGCCAACGGGATGGTAAATGTCGCTTCATTGGTGTGCCATCCCAGTTCCGCATTGAAATTCGGATCCATTTCAATGACGGGTTCGGTCTCTGAGATCTCCCCGGCGACAGCAAGATCCGGGTTGGCCGACGAAAATTGGGTGGGATAAGGACCGGCATCGGGATCATTGGCGATAGAATAAAGGTGCCAGTTTCCATCTATAGAGGCCTTAACAGTTATTTCAAATACCTCACCGGCCTCCACTGTTTTGGGAGCATTGCTCACCGAATAGGAGACCGGATCAAGCATCTGGCCCTGTACAAAAAATGGGGATAACACCATTACGATGATCCCCATCATTTTTTTAATCGATATTTTCATAATCAAGAGGTAAAGTTAACGCATAGGCGTTTATTCCTTAACTACCCAAACCTTGATTTGTGCTTTAATTTCACTGATCAGGCTGATCGTTGCGGTATATTCGCCAAGTGTTTTGATGTCCTGATCAAGCTCAATCTTACGCTTATCAATGTCGATATCGCGTTCTGCCAGCGCATCGGCAATATCCTGGGTAGTTACTGAGCCGTGAATTCGCTCATCTTCTCCTACTGAAACAGGAATTGTGACCGATGTCGTTTCCAGACGCTCTGCCAATTCCTTGGCATTTTCAACCGTTACTTCGGCACGTTTCTCGGCTTGCTCTTTCATCCGCTCTACCTGCTTAAGCGCTCCTTCAGTGGCCATAATGGCCTTTCCCTGGGGAATCAGGTAGTTACGACCGTAGCCGGCACGTACTTCCACGATATCACCGGAGTCACCGAGTTTATCGACATCTTCTCTTAAAATTAACTTCATGTATTTGTTAGCCATAGCAATAAAAAATCTTTGTTATCGAAGGTTATCAGCAACATAGGGTATCAAACCAAGGAAACGTGCACGTTTAATGGCACGGGAAAGCTGGCGCTGGTATTTGGCGCTGGTTCCAGTTACACGACGGGGAAGAATCTTTCCCTGGTCGTTCATGAAGCGCTGCAGCAGCTCGGTATCCTTGTAATCAATATACTCAATTCCCGCCTTGGTAAATTTGCATTCACGGGTTTTGATCTGCCCTTTCTTCGGATGTGATGGATTCTTAATCATAACAGTAAATCTTGAATTTTATGGAGTTGAATTAATCTTCGTCCTCTTCTTCCTCTTCATTCTCTTCAACGAAGACTTGAGGCACAGCATTTTTACGCTGGAGTTCACGATGACGCATCATTTTGGCATCATACTTCAGCGTAAGGTAACGCATGATGGTATCATCAATGCGAAGCGCTCGTTCAAGCTTTTCGATTAGATCGCCGGGGGCTGTAAAATAGGCATTTACATAATACCCGCTGGACTTCCCGTCCATTTCATATTCGAACTTGCGGATTCCCCACTCATCAACTTCATCAATTTCTCCACCGTTGTCACGAATGATTTCAGTGAATTTTTCGACGACGCCGTCATACTTGTCGTCTTCCAAGATGGGACTAATAATATAGGTTAACTCGTAATAGTTTCTACTCATTGGATATGTTCCTTTGGTTGTTTCCGATTGAAAACAGCCGACGTAATGACTTTCACTCGTCAGCAGGCAGGCAAAGATAGACTTTTTTGTCAATAATTACAATCGATTTGTCGCAGATATGTATATCGGGGCCTAAACTTTGCTCGTTTCAACAGTTAGTCCAGTAGAGAAAACCCACTGAGAATATCAGGTTTCCAAAATGGATGGGTTTACTGACCGAGCAGATGAGCCATCCAGCCTCCGGAATAGAAGGAGGAAAGGAGATTATGCAGATCTCCGAATGCCACACCAAAATATACTGTCATTATTGCCAGAACAATCAGCGTAGATCGAAATACCAATCCCGATTGTACCAAGGGCACATCTTTGTGCGCCTCGCGGAAGTACATGTAGACCATGGGACGCAGATAGTAGTATATGCTGGCAGCACTAGCCAATACCCCAACGATAGCCAGGGCGATCATGCCGGCATCGACGGCCGCAGCAAAAACCATGTATTTCCCGATGAATCCTACGAAGGGTGGAATACCGGCCAGGGAAAACAGAAAGAAGGAAAGCAGCACACCCATCAGCGGCTGCTTAAAGCCCAGCCCGGCGTAATTATTGATATCGGTAAAGTCGAGCCCTTGCTGGCGTTCATAATAAGCAACCACGCCGAATGCTCCCACATTCATGATGGTATAGGCCAGCAGGTAAAACAGTACCGCGCTGTAACCCTCGGGCGTTCCGGCAGCCAATCCCACCAAGAGGTAACCGGCATGGGCAATACTGGAATAGGCCAGCATACGCTTGATGTTGTCCTGAACGAGGGCAACAATGTTACCAAGGATCATGGTAAGGATAGAAATTACTTTAATCACTTCTGACCATTGAGCCGTATCCTGGGGAATCATCTTCGAAAGAACAAGAATCAAGGCAACAAAAGTGGCCGACTTTGAAGCCGTAGCCATGTAGGCAGTAAGTGTGGTAGGTGTCCCCTGATAAACGTCCGGGGTCCACATGTGAAAAGGCACGGCAGAAATCTTGAAGAAAAAACCCACAAGCAACAATCCCGCACCGGCAACAAAAAGCAGATTAGAGCCGGCCGCATCGGCAATCTCCGGCAGGTAGAGTGATCCCGTTGCCCCGTAAAGCAGGGCCATCCCGTACAGTAGAAATCCGGTCGAGAAAGCACCCAGTAAAAAGTATTTTAGCGATGCCTCTGCCCCAGTTTTCCGTTCCTTAATAAGTCCAGCCAGCACATACAGACAAATGGACATGGTTTCCAGTCCGATAAAAATCATTATCAGGTTATTAGCACTGGCCAGTCCCAACATGCCGGAGGTAGCAAAAAGAACCATGGCATACACTTCGCCGTAATCGTGGTCGATTGCCGCCAGATACTCCCGGGAAATGAGCACGCAAAACAGGGATCCAAAAAGCACAATCGTACTCCCGAACGCTGATACGCCCCCATACGTAATCATAGCCGAAAAGGCTTCACCGGTAGGCCCAAACATACTGCTGATCGAAAGCACCAATCCGGCAATAAGCGAAACAACCGTAAGGCCGTAAATGGCCCCGTGGTCGTTTTTGTATGAATCAATTAATATGGCGATGAGCCCGGCTATAGCCGTTATGACACCAGGCAAAAATGCGTTTAGATCGTGTAAATACTCCATGCAACTTATTAGTTATACAGTGACTCGATGGTTTTTGCGAGCTTGATATCTTTTTCCGTCACTTTTCCGCCGGCATCATGGGTGCTTAGCGAAATATTGACGGTGTTGTAAACATTAAAAATTTCTGGGTGATGAACCTGCTCTTCCGCTTCATAGGATAATCTCGTGATAAAGCTCATCGCATCACGGAAGTTATCAAAGTTATACTCTTTGCTGATCTTGTCATTCTCATGCTTCCATCCGTCAAGAGTTTCCAGTTCAGCAGCAACTTTATCGTCTGAGAGTGGTTCAGCCATTGTACTGTTATTCTTTTATTTTGGATGCCAATTCTCCTGTAACATCATACAATGATGAAGCCCATCCCGGAAGTTCCTCTTGGGTGGTGGACTGACGGATAGCCATTCGTTTCTCATTGGAGGACTGCAGCAATTCCTGCACTTGTGCCTCCGAATACTTGGTGAAATCCACCGGACGAATACCAATCCACACCATGAAAATTACCAATGGTACAAGCAACCCAATCTCACGGGCGTTCAGGTCGATCAATTTACTATTCTTCTCGTGCTTAAGCGGACCAAACATCACGCGCTGATACATCCATAGCATATAAACGGCCGCCAAAATAACGCCCAGCGCGCCAAACACTACAAATGCGTTTTGTGGGATAATCTCGGAACTAAATGCTCCGTTCAGAATTAGGAACTCACCGATAAATCCATTAAGCCCCGGCAGGCCAATTGAGGCCAGCGTAGCAATCATAAACATCACTGCAAAGACCGGCACTACCTTGGCAATTCCACCATAATCCTTGATCTGCCGCGTATGGGTGCGATCATAGATCATTCCTACAATAAGGAAGAGCGCCCCGGTTGACAGACCATGGTTAATCATCTGAATGATGGCGCCCTGCACCGCAATCGTGTTAAAGGCAAACAATCCCAGAACTACAAATCCAAGGTGGCTCACCGACGAATAGGCCACAAGTTTCTTGACATCCTTTTGAACCATCGCAACCAGCGCCCCGTAGATAATCCCAATTACAGCCAAGGTGGCCATATAGGGCGCAAATTCCGTAAAAGCATTCGGGAACAGCGGCAGACAAACGCGTAACAGACCGTAGGTACCCATCTTCAACATGATAGCCGCCAGTACAACAGAACCGGCTGTAGGCGCTTCGGTGTGGGCGTAAGGCAGCCACGTATGGAACGGAAATAGCGGCACCTTGATACAGAAAGCAAGGGCAAAAGCGAGAAACAGGTAGGTTTGTTCAACCAGACCCACTTGATAAGCACTGCTGGATAGAAATCGCCAGTCGGTTGTAAACTGGAATCCATTCATCAGCGCGCCGGCATCGTAGCCGACGTAAATCAAACCGATAAGCATAATGAGCGATCCTACCAGCGTATAGATAAAGAACTTTACGGTAGCATGAATACGATTCTTGCCGCCCCAGATACCGATCAAAAAGTACATCGGGATGAGCGACAGCTCAAAGAACACGTAAAAGACAATAAGATCCAGGGATGCAAAAACTCCCATCGAAGCTGTTTGCAAAAGCAACAGCATGGAATAGTAACCGGCCAGATGCTTTTTAACCGAATCCCAGGAAGACAGGATCACAATGGGTCCCATCAGGGTGGTCAACATAAACAGCAGTAAGCTCAATCCGTCCAACCCAACAAGGTACTTGATATCAAGACCTTCCATAATGGGACTGCCCTCAGTGAGAAACTGGGCCGTGGCAGAATCCGCCACATTAAAATTGAACAGCAGCGGCAGGGACAAGATAAATGTTGCCGTGGTCGCCAGCAGGCTAATCCATTTCGTAGCCTTGTCATTGCGGACTGCCAGAATTCCGGCAATCCCTATGAGCGGTAAGTAGATACAAATATTTAGCAATAACTCCATTATCAAATCTATTTTACAGGATCAACATACTTAATACGATAATAACACCGAGAACGAGAGCCAAGGCATAACTGCTTGCCACCCCTGTCTGCAGATATCTAAACACACTTCCGAATAGTCTAACGACCCCGCCAACGGTGTTGACAACGCCGTCTACGATCTTCATATCGAACTTGGCCAAGCCTTTGTCCGAAAGTCGAACAATAGGATTCACAACCACTCCTTCATAAAGTTCGTCGAGGCTGTACTTCTCTTTCCAGGTTTCGTAAAGTCCGCCGAATATTCCGGCCAGCTTGGCATCCGAGGATTCGGTAGCTCCGCTGCCGTACAGACGGTAAGCTACGTATGTACCTCCTACGGCCAAGGCAATCGAAATAATCATAAGGGTCCACTCCGTGCCATGTCCAAGAATCAGTTCATAGTCTGCTGTTACATGATGTAACCAACCATGCAAGAGATTTATATGGGCTTCTTCATGGGTAAAGGTAGAAACAAGAAATTCGGGAACGCCCAAAAATCCGCCGACCACCGCCAGACTTCCAAGGGCCCACAGCGGAATAGTCATCGTTTTAGGGCTTTCGTGCAGATACTGCTCGGCGGTATCGCCAACCTGGCTAATTCGTTCGGGCAGCTTAAACTCGCCGTTGAAAGTCCCAAAGGTCAAACGGAACATATAGAAAGCAGTCAGAAACGCCGTTACCATACCTACACCCCACAATATAAAATAGAGCGCTCCGGCGTGCTCACCGAATCCGGCATTAAAGGTAAATGCTAAAATCTCATCCTTGGAGAAAAATCCGGCCAGCGGCGGAATACCGGCAATAGCTACCGTTGCAAGCAAGAAAGTTTTGTAGGTGGAAGGCATATATTTTTTGAGTCCGCCCATATTTCGCATGTCCTGCGGATCAAAATGCACGTCTTTACCCTCCTCGTGCAATCCATGCTCTACGTGTTCCATCGCATGAATAACCGATCCCGACCCAAGGAAGAGGCATGCTTTAAAGAAGGCGTGCGTTACTACGTGAAACATCGCGGCCGTGAAAGCGCCGGATCCCAGGGCCAGAAACATATATCCCAGCTGGGAAACCGTGGAATAGGCCAGCACTCTTTTAATATCGTTTTGAGTAATTGCAATGGTTGCAGCTACAATAGCCGTCAGAGCTCCAATCACGGCAATAATCATCATCACTTCAGGAGCCATCACAAACATCGGCGACATCCGGGAAATCAGGTAGATTCCTGAGGTAACCATCGTAGCAGCGTGGATGAGGGCCGAAACGGAAGTCGGGCCGGCCATGGCGTCGGGCAACCATACAAACAACGGAATCTGGGCACTTTTACCCGTGGCGCCAATAAACATCAGGAAACCGATCCAAAATTTACCATCGGCCGGAATAGCATCAAGATTCGAAAGAACCGTATCAAAATTCAGACTTCCCACATATTGGAAGGTCAGGAACATAGCTACCAGGAATGCAAAATCACCCACCCGGTTATACCAGAATGCCTTGCTGCCGGCCGCCGAATTGGCCATATCGGTATACCAGAAACCGATGAGTAGATAGGAACAGAGTCCTACCCCCTCCCAACCCAGGAACAGCAACAACAGATTGTCGGCCATCACCAGGTTAAGCATTGCAAAAATAAAGAGGTTCAGATAGGCGAAAAACTTCCAGTATCCCTCATCTTCCCACATGTAGCCGATAGAATAAAGGTGAATAAGAAAACCAACACCTGTAACCACCAGCATCATCACAATCGAGAGCTGATCAAGCTGGTAGCCGATATTGACTTCAAAACTACCTACGTGGATCCATTGAAAAAGCTCAACAATGAGGGGTTCGGATCCCTGACCGATATTCAGGAAAAAGTATACTGCAATAGCAAAAGGAATAAACACTGCCAAGTTTGAAATGGTACCAATGAGTCCCTTCTTTTCGCGAAACGATTCGGAACTGAGGCCGATGATGCCATTAATGAGGAATCCCAACAGCGGGAGCAGCACGACGAGACTTGTAAGCGTAGTAGCAGAATCCATTAAAATGATATTTCAGATTTGTATCCTTACAAAATTTTCGGCCCAAATTTAGCCAATACCCCAAGCATTGCCAAGGGAAAATTCTTAAGTGGCAAAGATACAAAAAAGTGAGTGAAGGTAAAGGCTTTTATGCCTTATTCGGGTCTGGTTTAAATAAGCAATTAGTCCGCTTCCCAAGTCTTGCAGAAATCCGGTTTCGGGGGCTTAGTATTTTAACAATATTTATTATCCAATTTTCGCATTTATATTTTTAAACTAATTTCCATCTTTTATTTTAAGCAACGATTCTTATTTACGGATTAACATATAAGTTGGAGATAGTGTGAGATTAACTAAAAAAATTTCGAAGATATCGGCTTTAGTATTTTCCTTTCTATTAACCCTGGTTTCCTCTCCCGTTTATGCCGCAGCCGAAAGTGCGGTCCACGAATTTGACGGAGGCGAACTGAGTATCTGGTGGATCCTGCCCTTTGCCGGGATTCTGCTATCCATTGCCATTTTCCCCCTTGTAGCGCCTGATTTCTGGCACCACCACTTTGGCAAGGTATCTTTCTTCTGGATTCTTACCACTGTGATACCGATGCTGGTACAGTTCGGATTTGAAACCACGCTGTATGAAGTGCTGGATGTTTACCTGGAAGAGTATATCCCCTTTATCATCCTGCTATTTGCGCTGTTTACCATTTCGGGCGGTATTCGCATCAAAGGATACTTGAAAGGCACGCCCGAAGTAAATACGCTCTTTCTGTTCATTGGTACCATTCTGGCCAGCTGGATGGGAACCACGGGAGCGGCCATGCTGATGATTCGACCCATGCTGCGGGCTAACAAAGACCGGAAAAAGAAAGTACACATGGTGGTATTCTTTATCTTCCTGGTTGCGAACGTCGGCGGTTCGCTCACCCCGCTTGGTGATCCTCCCCTGTTCCTTGGATTTTTGCAGGGCGTTGACTTTTTCTGGACAACCACCAACCTGTTCTGGGAAATGAGTTTTGTCGTCGTAATACTACTGGCAGTCTACTACGCCTGGGATCGCTACCTTTATGCCCATGAAGACATTCCGGAAGTTGCCGAGGAAGATCGCATTCCGCTTGGCATCGAAGGCAGTTTTAACTTTTTACTACTGGCCGGTGTGCCGGCCGCCGTGCTGTTTTCCGGTGTTTATCATCTTGGCGAAGTAACGGTTTACGGCGTGCACCTGACGATTCAAAGTATTATTCGCGATGTAACCTTGCTTATCCTCGCATGGCTCAGTTGGATTTTAACTTCTAAAGAAAGTCGCGCAGCAAACGGATTTACCTGGTTCCCTATTCAGGAAGTCGGCAAGCTTTTTGCCGGTATCTTTGTGACGATCATTGCACCCATTGCGATGCTCAAAGCCGGTAAAGAAGGTGAAGGTGCCCTGCAGTTTGTCAATGACATGGTATTTACCTCGGGCGGCGACCCCATTAACGCCATGTTTTTCTGGGTGACCGGCTCGCTGTCAGCTTTCCTGGATAACGCCCCCACCTACCTGGTCTTCTTTAATGCGGCCGGCGGAAATGCACAGTTGCTGATGACCGAGCTTTCGCATACGCTGATGGCCATTTCGACCGGGGCTGTATTCTTTGGGGCCGTCACCTATATCGGTAACGCCCCGAACTTTATGGTGAAATCCATTGCCGAAACTTCCGGTGTGGATATGCCCAGCTTCGGCGGTTATATGGTATGGTCGCTCGGTATTCTGGTGCCCACTTACCTGCTGGTTACCTGGTTGTTCATCTAATCAGCCCTACTTTTCAAAATTCTTAAGTTTCTAAAGGCTCCCATCGGGGAGCCTTTTTATCTCTGATTAAATCCGGCTATGAACTTATTATTGGTTACCAGAAAGCAAGGTAGATTGCTTTATCTAAGCCACCGCAACCAGAATTCAAGCTATAAGCAGTAAAGCAGAAAGCTAGGTTAACATGAGCTAGAGGAGGGCAAACCCTGGCCCGTCGTGCGAAATAATTTGATCAATAAACTGATTAAAATCATGTGTGCCATATGGAACAGCGGCCGGCCCTATGATCCGAATCACAAGTCCCGGTTTGATCGGCAAAAAAATGCTGCTTGACCCTTGACAAAGTCATAGCATTCGAGATACGCATTTTATCTGGAAAGGGGAAAAACATGCTTTTGGGGATATACTACAGGTCATCCCCCCGACCCTCTTCAGTTATAACTGAATGCCCCGGCAAATAAACTATTGCCATAAGGGGGACCTTTTTTGCATTGGAAAGGAGTCTAATCCGGCATTAGAATCGCGGGTGCAGGCCGCCGAGCGGAGATTGAGCAATTCACACCGGTATGGTCGGTCTTTCAAGCATCCAGCGAGAAAGACCATGGAATTGGTCCCGCTCGAAGGATGAAACCGAGTCGGGATTCGCAGTCGGCGATTTTTGGGTTCCAGCTTAGCTGGTCCCGACTACTGTCGGCGGTTTGATCGCTCAAAACAGTAACAAAACAAACTCCATGTCATGGAAAAATAAATCCCAGGTGTCCACGAGTAGGAAAAGTTAAGTTATCTGTATCTACAGTTATCGAACTAACGCTGGGTTGTAATCAGTTTGAATTTGCAATGGCTTACCGGAGAGTGCGTTTATAAGAGTGGACCAATGGAAGATGCTGACATCGAAAAACCCGCCCGACCTATCCATTTCATTTCTTCTCTTCATTACGGAACTCATACCTACCAGATAATGGAACAAACAAGGTGTCCCCGCATACATAACTTAACTTCGGTTCGAGATAACAAGTATCAATTAGCGTCAGTCTGAGCGCAGTTTCCTCGCCGTTTGCCGGAGTAAAACGTAGTCGAAGACTACTAATTTCCGGGTTGAAGGCATCCTTCGACTTCATCCGAGGAACATTTCCCTCGGAATGCGCTCTGGATGACGAATACTATGTTTTTCTCATTTCTTACTTCGAACTCACGTTAACTGATGTTTATTAAGGCCCGGGCCCTACAAGTAACGATGAGCTTAAAACAAAAAAGGCGATCTCCGTTATGAGATCGCCTTAAAAGCATTTTGATTAAAAACAGAAAGAGTTACCAACGCATCAGGTTGATCTTGCTAACATCCACCGAAAGGTTGTTCCGGAAAATGGAAATAATAATCGCCAGCCCCACCACAGCCTCGGCTGCAGCAACAGCCAGTGAGAAAAACACCAGGATTTGTCCGTCGACATTACCGAAGTGGCTGCTAAAAGAAATCAGCGAAAGGTTTACGGCATTTAGCATCAATTCAACGCTCATAAATATTACGATCGCATTTTTACGAATCAGAACACCGATAATCCCAATACAAAACAACAGCGCGCTAAGCGCCAAAAACCAGTCAATACTAATCATCTGAAGTACCTGTTCTTACTTTATGTTGTGCTACAATGATGGCTCCCACCACAGCGGCGGTTAACAAAATGGCTGTAAGTTCAAAAGGCAGCAGATATTTGGTAAAAAGCACATCTCCTACCGCTTCCACGGTACCAACGCTGGTCATCCCCGGCGAGACGGTGGGAAGGGTATCCGAGAAACTGCCAAGACTGTACAGAATCTGGGAGAAGACTCCTACCCCCAACAGAAAAGCCACAAAATATTTTACGCGAAGTTTATTGAATAGACTGGCTTCGGCGTCTACGTTCAACAACATGATCACGAACAAAAACAGTACCATAATGGCCCCGGCATACACCAGCACCTGTATAATTGCCAGAAACTGAGCCTTGAGTATCAGAAACAGCCCGGCCAGCGCTACCATATTAAGCACCAGGAACAGCGCACTGTTTACCGTGTTTTTGCTGATCACCATCGCGATGGCGGAGGCGACGGCCAAAACAGCCAGAAAAATGAAGAAATAGGTTATCATATCGATCTATTTATTTTGGTGGCTTCAAAGGTAGATAAATTTAAAAACGGCATCAACTGAAAAGTCGGATTTTGCCTTGTTTAATTCCGGTCTAAACATCTACTCATCCGAAATAGATAATCCCAAAAATACCCAGCGCCCAGCAGTACCACGCAAACGGATGAATTCCTTTGGTGCGCAGCATGATGATCAGGTACTTCAGGGCAAAATAGCCTGAAATAAAGGAAGTCAGAAATCCAACCAGCAGATCCCAGACCGCATTCATTGGAATGCCCACTTCCACCATCTCCACGGTTTGCAGCAGCATGGCCCCGGCAATCACGGGAATCACCATCAGAAAAGAAAAGTTGGCAACGTCTTCGCGATCGATACCTAAATATAATCCCAGCGAGATGGTGGAGCCCGAACGACTGATGCCCGGCAGAATGGCAAACGCCTGGGCGATACCGATACCAAAAGCACTCGATGGCTTCAACTTATTGGGAAAATGATCGCGAAAACGGGTACTGAATAGGATCGCCCCGGTCACCAGCAGCATGATCGAGACCGTAAATGGATTTAAAAAAACATTTTCGATGGTATCTTTTAATGTCAGTCCCACAATCAGCGCCGGAATCATACTCAGTAAAATAAAACCGCTTAGTTTTAAGTTACTATCAGTAGAAATACGTTCCGACAGTTCGGCGGGATGACAGACGGCTTCCCAGAGCGAAGCGAGGATATCGGCAATTTCTTTGTGATAATAAACCAAGATACTGCAAAGGGTACCAAAATGGACCACTACTTCGAAGGTTATACTTTTGTCGAGGCTATCGCTTAAGAACGCCTCGCCCAATACCAAGTGACCGGAACTGCTGATGGGCAAAAATTCGGTCAACCCTTGAATCAGCCCTAATAGAAAAGAATTAATGATTTCCATTTATTACCTTTAATCGTTTTGAAATTCTGCGCAGGAAAATAGTTATTAACCAAACAAATTCTAAATCAACAATCAGACTACTGCTATGGCAACAAGCTCAACCTCGGTCGACATGCAAGAGCTGGGTGAAAAAATTGAGGTATCCAGTGCATTTATTGAAGATATTTATCGCGAATTAGATAAAGTAATTGTTGGTCAGCGCTATATGATTGACCGGCTGCTAATCGGCTTGCTTGCCGACGGCCACGTACTGCTGGAGGGCGTACCCGGACTTGCCAAAACGCTTACCGTTTCGTCGCTGGCCAAAGTGGTTGACACCAAATTCCAACGCCTGCAGTTTACTCCCGACCTACTGCCGGCCGACCTGATCGGTACGCTTATCTACAATCAGAAAGAAGCAGAATTTACCGTTAAAAAAGGACCTATTTTTGCCAATATCATCCTCGCTGATGAGATCAACCGTTCACCGGCCAAGGTACAAAGTGCCCTGCTCGAAGCCATGCAGGAGAAGCAGGTGACCATCGGCGAAACCACCTATCCGCTGGAAGAACCGTTCCTGGCACTGGCTACCCAGAACCCCGTGGAGCAGGAAGGGACCTATCCCCTGCCCGAAGCCCAGGTTGACCGGTTTATGATGAAGATCAATATCGATTATCCCAATGAGTCGGAAGAGCTCGAAATTATGCGCCGGATGGCCAAAACCGGAAAGAAAAAGGAATTAAAGCCGGTAATTTCCACCGAACGCGTATTGCAGGCTCGTGGGGTTGTGAATGAAATTTACATAGACGAGAAGGTAGAACAATATATTATCGACCTGGTTTTCGCTACGCGGAATCCACAAGATTATAACCTTGACGATCTTTCTGAACTGATCAATTTCGGAGCTTCTCCCCGGGCGTCTATCAATCTCAACCTTGCCGCACGGGCACACGCTTTTATGGAACACCGGGCTTATGTGACGCCTGAAGATGTGCGAACCATTGCAATGGACGTGCTGCGTCACCGAATTATCCCAACCTTTGAGGCCGAGGCTGAAGATATTACTTCCGAGGATCTGATTGAAAAGATTATGTCTACGGTGCAGGTACCTTAAGAACCTAAAAGCTATCGGGCAGTCGCCGGAATTACTCCAGCATCTGCCTGATAAGCTTACAATCGGTAACCATATTTGATACTAAGTATCCACTTCATTTATTTAATACTCTAAAAGTCATCAAATGACATGGCTATGGACATTAATTTTGTTTCTCGAACCAATATAGATATTACCAAGAAAAGCTCCTCGAAATACAAGCCGCTGCTTGATGCCGTGAAAAAGCTCAAACCTGGAGGAAAAGCGATTCAGGTGAAATACAGCGATAAAACTGAGCTGAACTCGATGCGTAATGTGGTTTACAGCTATAATCGCGACACCGGTAGTAAGGTAAAAAGCAGCAAGCATCCCAAAAACAAAGTCGTATTCTTCTATAAAAAAGAAAAAGACTAACGCCACCGGTTTTCTACTGTTTCCCGTTCCTTAGTCCTGCCCTCCCTATTTTCCTCATCACCTTACAAAAAAAGAAAAAGGCCCAAAGTCGTTAAACTTTGAGCCTTTTCTAATATGATTTGCGAAGAAGTTACAATAGCAAATGATTACTCTTCTTCATCATCGCTTTCCTCATCTTTTTCTGCTTCTTCTTCAGCCTTTTTCTTGAGATTCTGTGCAGCTTCTGCACGTTCTTTCTCTTCCATCTGCTCTTTGAGATCAGCAAGTCCTGACATTTCGCCGAGGGTTGGTGTACCCGTTTGCGGCGACGAAGATTTTTGCTTGCTGCTTCGACTGCTCTTACTCTTAGAAGAAGATTGCTTGGCTTGCTTCACATCTTGTTCGCGCTGACTGAGCGTAATGTTCTTATTGCTTTCATCCAGCTCAATCACATACGCTTCTAAAGTATCACCTTCAGAGAAGTTATCAGCCAAGTCGCCGCCTGCTTCGGTTTTGCTTGCAGGCACGAAACCTTCGAGGTCATGCGGCAGCTCAACAAAGACACCTTTGTCGGTAATCTTGGTGACCGTACCTTCCACCTGGTTGGTTCCGCTGTATTCTTCGGCAAATTTCTCCCAAGGATTCTCTTCGATCTGCTTGTGTCCAAGCGTGATCCGACGGTTTTCGAAGTCGATCGCCAAGATCACTACTTCGATTTCCTGATCCTTGTCAATAACCTCATTCGGATGATTGATCTTGTCGGTCCAGCTCAGATCCGAAATGTGGATGAGTCCGTCAATGCCGGGCTCGAGTTCAACAAACACACCGAAGTTGGTGAGGTTGCGAACGGTTCCGGTATGCTTGGAGCCAACCGGGTAGCGTTCGTCGATATCTTCCCAGGGATCTTTCTCAAGTTGCTTGACGCCGAGAGAAATCTTCTTCTCGGGTTCGTTCACATTCAGCACTACGCAGTCGATAATGTCGTCTTTGCTAACCAGCTGCGACGGGTGCTTGATGTGTTGCGTCCAAGACATCTCACTAATGTGGATAAGACCTTCAACGCCTTTTTCAAGTTCAATAAATGCACCGTAATCGGCGATGGAAACAACGCGACCCTGAACCTTGATGCCTTCAGGATACTTAAGGTCGATTTCATTCCACGGATGCGGCTGCAGTTGCTTGAGTCCGAGAGAAACACGCTTGGTTTCCTCGTCGAAGTCGATAACGGCAACATTGAGTCGCTGATCCAGAGAAACAATTTCATCGGGATGTTCAACACGTCCCCAAGAGAGATCAGTAATGTGTAGCAGGCCGTCGACACCACCCAGATCGATAAAGACACCGAAATCGGTAATGTTCTTGACGATACCTTCGAGTACCTGACCTTCCTCGATAGTTTCGAGAATTTCTTGTCGCTGCTCTTCCAGATCGGATTCGATAAGAGCACGGTGCGAAACTACTACGTTCTCAGCAGACATGTTCAGTTTCACTACCTGAAACTCCATGGTCTTACCAACATAGGCATCGAAATCACGAACCGGTCGAACATCAATTTGAGAACCGGGCAGGAAGGCGTCGATACCCATGATATCGGCAACCATACCACCTTTGATACGGCGTTGAATCGTACCTTCTACAATTTCGCCGGTTTCCGAAGCGCGTTCAATGGTCTCCCATGCATGCAGAATATCCGCTTTGCGACGAGAAAGAATCAGCTGACCTTCCTGGTCTTCAACCTTATCCAGGAATACATCTACTTCATCACCCGGCTGAAGGTTTTCTACAACCTCATCCGGAAATTCATTGGCTTGAACAATACCTTCTGATTTAAATCCAATGTCTACAATAACATAATCTTCATCTACAGAAACGACACGCCCCGTAACAATCTCTTTCTCTTCAATCTCGTTAAGCGTGTCTTCGTACATATCTGCAAGCTTGTGAAACTCTTCATCGGTATAATCTTCCGATGCAGCCTGCAGCTGATCATAAGTGTAGGTCTCTTCGTCTTCTAATTCGCCGCTAAACGTAGCAACTTCTTCTTGTTCCGGCTCAACGCGAACTTCATCCTCAGAGGTAGCATCAATGGCAGTATCTTCGGCCGTCTCTTCGACTTCCTGTGTAGCCGTTGCCTGCTCTTCGTTTTCTTGGTTCGTATTTTCTTCTTGTTTTAGTTCTTCGGTCATTATGTGTTTTAGTTAAAATTACCGCATCCCGCTTTCGGAATGGGATTAGAATTAAGGTTACAATTAAATTTATACTTCCGTATTAATGCGTTGTTTCACTTTTAAACAAATTTGATTTACCTGTTGTTCAAAAGTCAAATTTGTAGTATCGATCTCAATTGCATCGTCTGCTTTCTTGAGCGGATCGGTTTCGCGCTGGGAATCCTTGCGGTCGCGCTCGACAATATTATTCTTAACATCTTCGAGGGTTAAACCGGGATTACCGTCTTTGCGTTCATCAAAACGCCGACGAGCCCGCTCCTCCAGGTCAGCCGACATATAAAACTTAAGGTCAGCATTAGGAAAAACGGCCGTTCCCAGATCTCGACCTTCAGCAATATAAACGCCGTTCGAAACAGCGTCACGCATCAGGTTATTTACAAAGGCCCGAACTCTCGGCATTGCAGCTACTTCACTTACATGTTCGGCTACCCGAGGCGTTCGTATTTGTTCGGTAATGGAGCGACCGTCAATTTTTACATGAAATTGCCGGTTCTCATAGCGGAAACCAATCTCCTTCTCATTCAGCAAACGAAAGAACTCATCCCGATCTTTTCTGGCCTCTAAATATATAAGCGTGACCGCCCGGTACAGTGCACCGGAATCGAGATACTCAATATGCAATTTGTCAGCCACGGCCCTGGCGGTAGAACTTTTACCCGAACCGGCCGGCCCGTCAATTACTACTATCATAAACGAAAGTCTCCTAAATTACCTTTCTTTTACTAAATTTTCAATGATTTCTTGTTTAACAATTCCAGAAATTTTAACTTTGGGGGCTTTCTGAATTGGCGAAGCAATGATACAAATTAATTTGAAGAACTGATAAGTAATTTTAGACCCTTATGCCACAACATAAATCAGCAGTTAAGCGAGTACGACAAAATGAAACACGTCGCCAGCGGAACCAGGCCAAGCGTTCCAAAATGAAGACGTTGATCAAGAACGCGATGCAAGCGACCGATAAAGAAGAAGCACAAGCAGCTGCAAAAGAAGCCAGCTCTTATCTGGACAAGATGGCCGCCAAAGAATTGATTCACGAAAATTACGCTGCACGCAAAAAGTCCAAGATTGCCAATCACGTCAACAACTTATAAAGAGAAGTTTTAATTTTGGCTGAGTCCGACGATAAAGCACTTCTTGTTATCTTAGACGGCTACGGGATCGCAAAAAATCCCGAGGTAAGCGCTATTGATAAAGCTAATAAGCCGTTTATTGATTCTCTTTTCGAAAACAATCCCCACTCCAAGCTTTCGGCCAGCGGACAGGATGTGGGGCTGCCCGACGGCCAATTTGGCAACTCCGAAGTCGGGCACCTTAATATTGGGGCCGGTCGCATTGTGCCCCAGGAGCTGACCAGAATTAATCGCTCTATTGAGGACGGGAGTTTTTACGAAAATGATGTTCTGCAGGAGGCTGCTCAAAAAGCCGCGGATAACGGACGAATCCACCTGATGGGTCTGTTCTCGGATGGAGGCGTCCATAGCCACAACGAACATCTTTTCGCCCTGCTGAAGCTGGTCAAGAAAGCGGGTATCGACGATGCCTACGTACATGCCTTTACCGACGGCCGAGACACTTCGCCAGAAGGCGGCATTAGTTATGTGGAAGAGTTTCAAAAACACGCTCAGGAAACAGGCGTAGGAACCATCGCCTCTATTGTCGGCCGCTACTACGCCATGGACCGCGATAACCGGTGGGAGCGTACCAAGCAAGCTTATGATCTGCTGGTTCACGGTGAAGGCGAATCCTTTGAAGATCCCCAGGAAGCTCTGCAGGCTTCTTATGACGAAGGCGTCACCGATGAGTTTGTCAAACCAAAATTAATTGATCAATCTCCCGAATCGCGTATCCAGAAAGGCGACGTTATTATCTTTTATAACATACGCGGAGATCGGGCACGCCAGATAACGCGCGCATTTACCGAAGAAGGATTCGATGAATTCGAAGTCGAAAAGGATCTGGATCTACATTACACCACCTTCACTTCCTACGACGAAACTTTTGAAAATGTGCATGTGGCTTATCCCCCGCTCGAGCTGAAGAATACTCTGGGCGAAGTGGTCAGCAAGCAAGGATATCACCAGCTGCGGATTGCAGAAACAGAAAAATATCCTCACGTCACTTATTTCTTCAACGGCGGCGAAGAAACGCCTTTCGAGGGTGAGCAGCGAATCATGATTCCCAGCCCTAAAGTGGCAACCTACGATTTGCAGCCCGAGATGAGTGCACCAAAAGTAGCCGACGCCCTGTGTAAAGAACTCAAGACGGAAAAAAATAAGCTTTGCATCCTCAACTTCGCCAATCCGGATATGGTCGGTCACACTGGCGATATGGATGCGGCCATTCAAGCAGTAGAAACCATCGACCATCAGCTGAAAAAAGTTGTTGAAACAGCTACCGACCACAGCTACAAAATTTTGATTATCGCCGATCACGGGAATGCTGATTGCATGATCAAGGAAGATGGCAGCCCCCACACCGCACACACTACCGCCCTGGTGCCTGCATTAATACTCAATCAACCCGGGTTGAAAAAAATGAAGGACGGCATTTTGGCGGATGTGGCCCCTACCCTGCTAAAGCTCATGGGCCTTGAGCAACCAGAAGAAATGACCGGCTCCCCCCTGTTTTAAACTTCGGTTGCCTTAGCACAAAGCACAATGGCCAAATGGTTTTACAATCTTTATAGGGCATTTATCGTTATATAATTGTTCTTATCTTATAAATGTAAGAAGGAAAATAGTTCTGGCAGGCACAGCTACTTCCTTGTAAGCCATGGAGCTGGTTAATTGTAATTTTTTACAAGAAGACGGCAATCATTTCTTAGAAAATCATCGTGAGACAACCGCCGTTTTTGTTTGCTTTTGCACTAAGCCAGTACTACTTTCGTTAAAGAATATGAACTAAATATTCGAGTCACTCGTTATTACGATTGACATATAAACCCAAAAACTACTGAAGGTTCGTTTTAATATGGAGGGTAATTTCTCTAGCAAAGTTCGAGATGTCATTCAATTCAGCCGCGAAGAAGCTCTGCGACTTGGACATGACTATATCGGTACAGAGCACCTCATTCTTGGTATTGTACGCCTTGGTGAAGGCGTTGCTGTCAAAATTCTTAAAAATCTAAATTGTGATCTTTTCAAACTGAAAAAAACCGTAGAAGATACGGTTCGGGGCACCGGCGGATCGGTTAAGGTCGGTAACATCCCTCTAACCAAACAAGCCGAAAAAGTTCTGCGGATAACCTATCTGGAGGCAAAGCTATATAAAAGTGATACCATCGGTACCGAGCATTTGCTACTGTCGCTATTGCGAGACGACGAGAATATTGCTGCACAGATTCTTCAACAATTCAATATTTCGTACGACGCCGTGCGAGAAGAATTAGACCTTATTATATCAGGTAAATCTTCGGATGACGACAGCCAGGATTCCCGTTCGGTTTCCGCCAGTCTCTCTTCATCCAAAGGAGGTTCAAAATCGTCCGGAAGCTCTAGAGAAAAGAAAATGGAAAAATCAAAAACACCTGTACTCGACAATTTCGGCCGCGATTTAACGCAGATGGCCGAAGACGGAAAGCTCGACCCTATCATCGGTCGGGAAGATGAGATTGAACGCGTTGCTCAGGTATTGAGCCGGCGCAAGAAAAACAACCCGGTACTCATCGGAGAACCCGGCGTTGGTAAAACAGCTATTGCCGAAGGACTGGCCACACGGATTGTAGAACGCAAAGTATCAAGGGTGCTTTATGACAAGCGGGTTATTGCCCTTGACCTCGCCGCTCTTGTTGCAGGAACCAAGTACCGCGGACAGTTTGAAGAACGCATGAAGGCGGTCATGGGCGAGCTTGAGAAAACAAAGAATGTCATTCTCTTTATCGATGAGCTGCACACCATTGTAGGAGCCGGTGGCGCCAGCGGATCGCTCGATGCATCCAACATGCTGAAACCGGCCCTGGCCCGCGGTGAAGTGCAAGCTATAGGCGCTACCACGCTGAATGAATATCGCCAGCATATCGAAAAAGACGGTGCGTTGGAACGCCGCTTCCAAAAAATCATGGTGGATCCGACGACACCGGAAGAAACCATAGAGATCTTAACCCAGATTAAAGACAAATACGAAGAGCATCACAGCGTCCAATATTCCAAGGAAGCAATCAATGCCTGCGTGCATTTGACGGACCGCTATGTTACGGATCATTTCCTGCCGGACAAAGCTATAGATGCGCTTGACGAGGCCGGCGCCCGTGTGCACCTGTCGAACATCCACGTACCGCAGCATATCATTGACCTGGAAGAGGAGATCGAAAAAACCAGCAATGAGAAAAACGGTATGGTTAAGAAGCAACGGTTCGAAGAAGCGGCCCGTCTGCGGGACAAGGAGAAGCGCCTGACCGAAGAGCTGGAAGAAGCCCAGAAGAAATGGGAAAAAGAATCTGAAGAGATCATTTATGACGTCAGTGAAGAAGACGTCGCACAGGTTGTCGGCATGATGAGCGGCGTACCTGTAAGCAAGATCAGCCAGAGCGAGAGCAAGAAACTGGTCAAGATGAAAGAAGAGCTTAAGAAGAAAGTCATCGGCCAGGATGAAGCGATCATCAAGCTTACGAAGGCCATCAAGCGTACCCGCGCCGGGCTTAAAGATCCGACGCGACCGATCGGCTCCTTTATCTTCCTCGGCCCTACGGGCGTAGGTAAAACCGAAATGGCCAAGAAGCTGGCTGAATATCTCTTTGACAAAGAAGACGCCCTGATTCGTATCGACATGAGTGAGTATATGGAGAAATTTTCGGTCTCCCGACTCGTCGGTGCGCCTCCGGGATATGTAGGCTACGAAGAAGGCGGCATGCTGACCGAAAAGGTTCGCCGCAAACCCTACAGCGTAGTGCTGCTTGATGAAATTGAAAAAGCACACCCGGATGTATTTAATATCCTGCTGCAAGTGCTTGACGACGGTATATTGACCGATAGCCTGGGTCGCAAGGTCGATTTCCGAAATACGATCATCATTATGACTTCCAACATTGGTGCTCGTGACATCCGAAATCTGGGTGAAGGCATAGGCTTTTCGTCCGGAACAAAAGGCTTCGACTATGAGAAAATGAAGTCGACCATTCAGGATGCCCTCAAGAAGGTCTTCAATCCTGAGTTCCTCAACCGTATTGATGATGTGATCACCTTCCGTGCACTCGAAAAAGAGGATATTTTCCAAATTATCGATATCCTTTCCGACGATCTGTTCGAGCGTATCCGCGATCTCGGTTACAGCGTGGAAGTCACCAAAGGAGCCAAAGAGTTTCTCAGTGACAAAGGATTCGATCAGAAATACGGAGCTCGTCCGCTCAAGCGCGCTATCCAGAAATACGTGGAAGAACCGCTTGCGGAAGAAATGCTTGAAACCGAACATCCCGAGGGTTCCAGTATCAAGATCAAGATGAACAAATCCCGGGACGGACTTGATTTCGACTGGAACGAGCCGGATAAAGCACTGGACTCCGAATCTGGAACTTCGGAAGAGGAAACGACGGCTTCCAAAGAGTCCGATTCATCGGATGATTCCGGATCGGAGAATCAAGAATCCAAATCAGAAGCTAAAGCATAAGGCTTCTGCCCAATACAGTATCCAATTAAAGAAAGGCCTCCCAACGGAGGCCTTTCTTATTTTAAGACGAGAACTGTGTTGAAACTACTACCTTAGACTCTTCTTGCTGTTTGCGGACTCCAAGAACAATTTTAGAGGACTTCACAAAGGGCTATTAAAAGCATTTAAGGGATTAAAGTAACAGATAATGATCCGCCAGCCGGCGGACAGCATGACACGTAGAGACCAAAGCTCTAAGGGAGTTGCACTCCCGATCTATTCTCATCTTTTATCATCATGTCCGCCATTCGGTGGGTCAGGATGACAAATTCGAGAATCGTACCACCAGTTGCCAATTAAGTAAATGCCTGCAACTCCCTTGAAGCTTAAGTCAACCCGAAAGTAGTTTTATTTGAGAATAGTAAAGTAACGAGCGGGAAGCCTTCCCGCTCTACATTCTTCAATTTTTACTTCCTTAATATTCTTGCGCCCATTGCGTACTTTGCGGTTAAATCATCTGGCAGCATTTTCTTATACAGAGAGTCCTGCACTGAAAACCGACAATTTCCTTAAAAGTCCGTATTCACCTTTACCCGTTTGCTGGTTCCCATCAAAAGATATTGTCCGGAACCGACACGTTCGAAATAAGGCTCGATCGACTGGGCGACCCCCAGGCGAGCTGAAAACTCCTTACTGGTAATCTCGCGCCGCTCCAGGTTGATAGCCCGAAATTCAATATTAGCCAATACGCCGGCGCTCTCGCTGTAGCTACCCGTTAACACCAGGATCGTATGATCTTCGGCAAAGTACTCCGCCAAAAACACAGGGGCTCTAAAGCTGGAAGCGCCCAGCCGTTCGCCTGTCAGCAGATTATATACCATAACTCGTCCCGCCGAATAGAGCGTAACATGCTCACCATCCATCGAGAGCGTAGCTCCCTGCAGGCTTTCATCAGTTGAAAAGGAATTGATTTCATTTCCGTACTTATCCATCACTACCAATTCATCGCTGGTCCCTTCACTGGCTGTAATTGCCAAAACCAGGTTTCCATCGGCCGATACCGACATTTTCTTCAGGTAGTGATCATAACTGTTATAAATTTCGTCCATCTTGCCTCCGGCCGTTACCCGCTGGGCTCTTGATCCCAATTTGCCCCGGCGTTTAATCTTGGTAGTATATACCACGATCGTCTCGCCAGCAGGACTCGCTGCAACTTCGGTAATCGTTTCGCCCTGTTTGCTGCCACTGCTGTTGGAGCCGTAAGCAACTACATCTCCAAAAGTATCAAAAAGCTTAAAGTTGGTGATATTATAGCGCATCAATACGTAACCGTTATAAAAGGGATACAAAGCGTTGGAAGGATCATCAGCGGTAAATGAACTTACAGAAAAGCTGTTAAGTGCCTGTCCTTGGGAATCATAAATCGTAATTTTTCCATCCTTGCTTGCCGGTTGCAGTATCCCGACCCTGGACTGATCCGCGGAAATACCCACCGCATTTAAGTCGGATATAGAACGGGAGCCAGAAAGAAACCGAACCGACTGCGAAGAGATGGAAACCTTTCCCTCCTCCAGTAAAAATGTCGAAGAATTATTATTCGCAGTCGACGGAGTCACCGACAAATTAAGCGACTGAGCTGCTACAGTCACCGGCAATAAAAGGAAAAACAGAACTTTGGAAACCTTGTTATGCATAAATGAATTGGGTTACGTTGAAAAATGACAAGTGTAAAGAACGGGAATATTTACTAGAGTTTCACCCGCACCGGTCCATAATTCTATGATATTATTTGTAGATTAGGCCTATTCAAAAAATTAGCAGATAACAGATGTTTTATTCGGTTATTATCCCCGTTTACAACCGTCCGGATGAAGTAGACGAGCTACTGGAAAGCCTGCGCCAGCAGAGCTACAAGAATTTTGAAACGCTTATTATCGAAGATGGTTCCACAGAAACCTGCAAAGAGGTTGTGGAAAAGTATAGCTCGGAACTGGATATCACCTATTACTTTAAAGAAAACTCCGGCCAGGGATTCAGCCGCAACTACGGCTTTGAACGGGCCAACGGCGACTATTTTGTGGTCTTTGACTCCGACTGCCTGATCCCCTCCCATTATTTCGAAACGGTAAACGATTACCTGCAGAAACATAAATTGGATGCCTGGGGCGGTCCGGATCGTGAACATCCCAGTTTTACTCCTGTCCAGAAGGCAATCAGCTACGCCATGACCTCCCCTTTTACCACCGGGGGAATCAGGGGAAACAAAAAGCACGCCGGCACCTTTCATCCTCGAAGCTTCAATATGGGAATCTCGCGCGAGGTCTTTGAAAAAACGGGTGGTTATCGTATTACGCGAATGGGAGAAGATATCGAATTCAGCATTCGTATTATTCGCGAAGGATTTAAAACCGGACTCATCCCCAAGGCTTACGTTTTTCATAAACGACGTACAAGCCTGGGACAATTCTATCATCAGCTGCACTTTTTCGGCCGGGCCCGTATTAATATTGGACGTTTTTATCCATCGGAAATCAAGGCCATTCATGCCCTGCCAAGTGTTTTTGTGGCCGGCACGGCTTTCCTGCTTACACTTCCATTCTGGAACTGGTCGTTGTTTAAAATACTGATTGTCCCCTTCCTGATTTTCTTCGCGCTCATCTTTACCCATGCTTCCTATAAGAACCGGAGCCTGTATATCGGACTTCTCAGTACCATTGCCGCCTTTATCCAGCTGATCGCTTATGGAATTGGCTTTTTATCAGAGTGGTGGCAAAGCCAAAAAGATTAAATTCATTTCAGTTTCAAATTGATTTGAGATGTTAAGACCCTTATATTTGACATCTTTCTGAAAGACGGGAGTTATCCGAAGTTGATAACGGGTACTGTGCAACAGGAACTGCGCAAAAGTCTTTCTGAAATTTCACGTATTGAAGTATGCTCAATTTCGATCTCAGCATCGAAACAAGAGACAACGGGGAGTAGCGCAGTCCGGTAGCGCATTCGCTTTGGGAGCGAAGGGTCGCAGGTTCAAATCCTGTCTCCCCGACTTTAGAGATCCGAATTAGAATGTTGAGTTATGAATTATCTGCGGGCCTGGACTTATTGAAGAGCTAATTTATAGTTCATAATTCAATGGATGAGCGCCCGTAGCTCAACTGGATAGAGCAACTCCCTTCTAAGGAGTAGGTTACAGGTTCGACTCCTGTCGGGCGTACTGGAATATTTTGGCGACGTGGCCGAGTGGCTAGGCAGAGGTCTGCAAAACCTCCTACGGCGGTTCGAGTCCGCCCGTCGCCTCAATTGACGTTTCTTGATTTACTGATTTACCTGCCGCGTTCGTCTAGGGGTTTAGGACGCCGCCCTTTCACGGCGGTAGCACGGGTTCGAATCCCGTACGCGGTACTATTCATGGAGCCTGTAGCTCAGTTGGTTAGAGCGCCAGGTTGTGGCCCTGGAGGCCGTGGGTTCAAATCCCATCAGGCTCCCACCTTTTTTGAAGTGTAGTATTGTATCTTCGGATATTTTCATGTATTCTTGCACCTGCTATTTTTTAGCTTTGCTGAACCCTGTTCGGTAAAGCTTTTTTACTGATAAAGTTTATCTGCCGCGTTCGTCTAGGGGTTTAGGACGCCGCCCTTTCACGGCGGTAGCACGGGTTCGAATCCCGTACGCGGTACGCAGCCCTTGCTCGTCTTTTGGCGGGCAAGGGCTTTTTTTTATTTGATAGAACAAAACCCCATCCCCGTCCTCCTTGCTTCCCTTACCCTCTGTTTCCCTGGCTTGCCTTTGCAAACTTTATAGATTCGCTCTCGAGCCCATTCAATATTGCAGATGGGCTAGGATTTCCCCGTTAATTTTCGGAGATTGGTTTATACCTGTATATACATTGTGCGCAGCGGGTAACGGCTATTAAATACTTTGCCATGGATCAGCACCTGCAAATACTTTGGAACCTCCTTTCGGCCCTGGCGGCGGGCCTGCTCATCGGTATTGAACGAGGATGGAGCGGGCGTAAAGAAGACGAGGGAGATCGCGTTGCCGGTATCCGAACCTTTAGTCTGGTGGGGCTTCTGGGCGGTATATGGGGACAACTTTCCTCCGTTATAGCTCCCTGGCTTCTCGCCGCCGTATTCCTGGCGTTTGCCGCACTCGTGGTTACCTCCTATGTGATGGAGACTAAGTTTCACGAGCAAAAGGACTTGGGAATTACTACAGAGATCTCACTGCTGATAACCTTCTCATTGGGACTTTGGTCCGCATTCGGTTACCACGTATATGCTTTGGGTACGGCAGTAGCGGTGGCCGGACTACTGAGTCTGAAGCCTATACTACACCGCTGGCTGCAAACCCTTGAAGTAAAGGAAATATATGCCGGACTCAAACTGCTGGTTATTTCGGTAATTCTGCTGCCGTTGCTGCCCAACGAAGGATACGGACCCTGGGGTTCGATAAATCCCTACTGGATCTGGTGGATGGTCGTGCTGATCTCAGGACTGTCCTTTGTAGGCTATTTCCTGATTAAATACATGGGCGAACGTCTCGGCACGCTTCTTACGGCCATAACCGGTGCCCTGGCCTCTTCCACCGCAGTCACTATCAGTCTGGCGCAATTTGCCAAAAAACAGCGGTCAGCATCTATGACACTTTTTATCGGTGGGGTTTTAGTAGCCTCAGCTATCATGTTTGTAAGGGTACTGATTGAAGTAGCCGTGGTAAATTCGGCACTGCTTAACTATTTATGGTTTCCGTTGTCAGTAATGCTGTTCACGGCCGGCGGATCCGGTATTTGGCTCTGGCAAAAATATAACAACAATGAGCAGCATGAACCCGAGCTACAACTAAAAAATCCGCTCCAGCTTTTAACCGCCCTGCAATTCGGAATTGTACTGGGTGTGATTCTCTTTCTGGCTACCGCACTCGAAAAATGGTTCGGAGAACAGGGCATTTACCTGTTATCCGTGATTTCAGGTCTGATGGATGTGGATGCCATCACACTTTCCCTCTCGCGTATGGCACAAACCAATCTGGATGCAGTCATCGCAACCTCCGGCATCATTCTGGCGGCCATCACCAATACCATTGTCAAAGCCGGGCTATTTATTTTTTGGGTAGGCTATGAAAAAAGTAAACCCCTGATTTGGTTCCTACTGTTAACCATAGGATCCGGAGCAGTCTCCATGCTGTTTTTCCTGTGGCTTTGAATTCAAATCCTATAGCTAAAAAAGAAAAGGGTGACGGTAACAAACCGCCCCCCTTTGGATTCACTCCTTATGCCTAAATTTACCCGGCTTTGCTCCATGCATGCCAGTAAGGATTTCCCTTCTCGTCACGCAGGCGGAATAGTTCATCGTCTCTGAGGATTGACATCGCTACAATCACTTCTTTTCCATTGTATTTGACGCGAGAACCCTTGAGATCGATTTTATCTCCCCTCTTGAATTTCCGTTCCTGATGATTGATAAACCACGAAGGACCTGCATCCACGTGAAGTACTTCATCCTTCGTCTGAACCAGGAAATATACACCACGCATCTCATCCTTCTTTTCCTCAGTATGTTTCACTTCTACAATCTTTCCTGTTAGTTCTTCCACAGTATCCGGATCAAACGGGCGACTATACCTCTTTTTATTCAAACCTCGGGACACAGCATAGGCCAAACCCGCTGCAGAAATCAACGCTAACCCTCCACCAATTAGCTGCACATTATGTATCACTTCTCTGGTATTCATGATTCCTTGGGTCTATATTTTGTTAGAAAAAAATCAATCGACCGGTTTACTTTTTGAGTTCTTTGCGTAACCCTTCGAACCGGTTTTTAACATCACTCCACATTTTTTCAATGTCACCCTTCAATGATCGAAAGGTATCCTCACTTACACTCTCCACAGAATCCACTTTTTTCCGCAAATCGTTTCGTTTTCCTTTAAGTTGATCCAACTTACGGGAAAGTGCTGTTTGCAAATCAGTAATTTTCTTACTGCCCTTATCTTCAAATTCAGAGAGTTCTTTATCCCAGTTTTTAAGCTGTTTGGTAAGCTTGTCAATATATTCCTTACGCTTGGAAGCGGAGGTGTCTTTTTTACCTTGGCCTGCCTTGCTCTTCGTTGCTTTTTCCATAATATCCTCAATTTAAAGTGGGTTGATTATTTACATCGTCCTTTTGTTTAACAGAACATAGCAGACAGGCAGATGCATCAATGAACGAAAACCGTCTTTTAATAGATCAGAAAGAGGAGCACTAGCCCGACAGAGAAACCACCAGACGGGATGTCAGTAAATCCACTACGAGGAAAGTGTTGTGGAAGCTTTCCCCAAATAAAAAAGGCAGGAACCTGTTGATTCCCGCCTTCATTTAGCTGTTGGTAAAAAATTAACGGCAGTCGTTATTTAACTGTCAGTGTGCCTTTCATTCCCGAGGCAAAGTGTCCCGGAAAAGAGCAGATATAGGTATAATCGCCGGGCTTTTCCGGAGCCTTAAAAGTTACTTCCACGGTTTCGCCTCCGCCGGCCAGATCAGTATGTGCGATAATCTGATCCTCCATTTGCGAGGGGATATACTTGTTATCGGAAGCCTTGGCCGCCGCGGTTGCTACGGCCATGGCATCGGCATTGGCTTTGAGAAGCACAAAATTGTGTGACATCGCTACCTTGGGAAAATCACTGATTGTAGTGAGTACTACCTTTATGGTCTGCCCAGGAGTAGCTTCAATATTCGTGACCGAGAACCGCATCTGGTCGGTACCGTTGATTTCAATAACCTTTGGATCAACATCTCCGGCCTTAGCCAGTTGAGTAATTATTAAAAATGAAAACAAAAAGAAGGATAAAAGTTTTTTGGTTAACTTCATGAGTTGTAAATATTTAAGATTTAATTATTAGAAAGTTTCATTACAGATTGGAAGCGAAAATATCAGGGCGTTCTTCACCTTTTACGTTGATTACTCCCAGCATTCCCTTGCGGGCAACACGGCTCAGAGAGTGATCTACCAGTTTGACGGTCTGCGGGACGGGGAATTCCATCTCGAAAACGCCGCAGCTTCCCGGAGCTACCTGACAGGTCTGCACATATTTTTCGTGATTGCTAGTGATGGCTCCTTCGCGCCACGACTTGGTAAATACGTTGCCAATAGCGTGAAAGCTGCTGGTTAAATTGGGTCCGCCGGTGACCATGAAGATGCGAGCGGTTTCGTCCCGTTTGACGTTCATTGCTCCAAAACGCTTGTCGGTGATGGCATATTTTTGCCCGTTCAACAACACATAGGTGGGATCCTCATTGGCCATAGACGTCATATCAAAATTGTGAACGCCTTTTTCACCGGTTTTCTTGTCGGTATATACCTCATGCTGACCGAAATAGAATTCATGATCGACTTTTGGCAGGCCTTCCGGGGGCTCAACAACAATCATCCCGAACATGCCACTACTGATGTGCATATCCATATTGGGCACCGCACAGTGATAGATGAACGCGCCCGGGTACATGGCCTTAAATTTTATGGTGCGAGACATACCCGGAGGGCAAAGCGTATCGTCCGCTCCCCCGCCTGTTCCGTAAACGGCGTGGAAGTCGACATTGTGAATAGTCGTATTTTCAGAGTTGTTCTTTAAAGTCAATATCACCGTATCGCCCTGACGTACGCGGATCATCGGTCCGGGAATCTGTCCACCAAAGGTCATAAACTTAAAGCTCACCCCATCTTCAATTTCTGCAATTACCTCTTTGCTCTCCAAGGTGATTTCATGGGTTTTGGGACGACTCCGCTTGATGGGAGCAGGTATATCCGTTGGATCGGCCGCGACTCTATTCACTTCCGGAAGCCCGGCTCGATTTGTAAACTCGTCCGGAGTCTCCGTAGCACTGGCCTCCGCTTTTGCACTGAATGGCAATGCACCGGCCAAAAAGCCCCCGGATAACAGCGCTCCGCCAATATTTCTCATAAATTTTTTCCTGGAATAACCGTTCTGTGTATTCGCTTCGGACATAATGACCTCGTATTGTAATATTTAAGAGTAAATTATCTTAATTATTGATAAAAAAATTGCCTGCAGTGATCTTCAAGACTTAATCGAAATGAATTCGTGTATCATAGCTAATTTATCGCTTGTCGAATCCGCCTATGTTACAGGGCTGAACAGGACAATTGCTTCTTCCCTGTCTCCACTCATGATAATAATGGGTGAATGTGAAGACTATATAAAGATTTAAGACTATTTTATCTTTTTTAAAAGTTTCATAGTCACCTTGCCTTTTAAGTCATTAAGCAGTATTCATTTACGGCTTCTGTGCCAAAGCGTAGATCCCAGTGCCTTTGGCATTTTCATCCTGCAGGTCAAGGCCCATCAGCAGCAAGCCGACCGGCAGCGTAAAAATATAGTACACAGCCGTAAACGGTAACGCCCACAATTTGATGCGAGTCATCCAGAGCATGGGATATTTGATAAGCAGTTCCCAGGCCAGGTGTCCTTTCGATCCATAGGTATAAGCTACATCCACGATCTGAAAACCGGCCCCCTCCAGCTTCTCACTAATATCTTCTTTGGAATACCCCACCCGGGCATGTTCATCCACAAAGGAATCATCACCATCGGCATCTTCCTCGGAATAGACGGAAGGAGAGTGCATCAGAAAATAGCCTCCTCCCTTCAGGCTCCGATGAATGTTTTTCATCACTTGTCGATCTTTCTCTATATGCTCCAGCACATCAATACAGATCGAAAAATTGTAAGTATTCTCGTAATCGAGCTCAAGCAGATCCTGTTGCTCAAACTCGATACGCCCCTGCTCCTTCTCCTCCTGAAAGTAACGGGCAGAATCTTCGAGGTAATCTGCTTTAACATCTATCGCTTTGACCTGTACATTCCGAAACTGGCGAAGGATAAACCGATCGTACTGACCAAAGCCCGAGCCGGCGTCCAGCAACTTCCAGTCTCCCTGCCGGTCAAAGGGCTCCCCGTACTTCCGCAGCAAGTCGCGGACATACCAGCTGCGCAAGAAAAAAAGGTCTAACAATTTATAGAAGAGAGTCCGGAGAAAACGGAAGCGGCGAATGATATTAGCAAATCGGTCCTTGACCGGATCGTAAGCAATGCGACTCATTAAATTAGTACAATCTGAATTGGGAACTTCGGTTATCTAAATTTATTGGGCTATAGAATTTCCCTGATATTCGGTTTCTGCTGCTTCTCGTTACGTTTTTGTATCAGCTCACCTAGAAATCCTATTGAAAATATTTGGGCGCCCAGTACCATCAGCATCACACCCAATAGCAGCAATGGTCGATCGCCCAAGGGATGGTTGTAAAATATTTTATCTATCGTAAGGTAGAAATTGATGGCTCCCCCTATCACCAAAAATAGTACGCCGAGCGTCCCAAAAAAGTGCATCGGCCGCTGCAGATAACGATTTACGAAGGTCAGGGTTAACAGATCCAGGAAACCATGCATAAAGCGGGAAATTCCGAATTTGGTTTCACCGTATTTGCGGGGGTGATGGCGGACCACCTTTTCACCGATGCGATCATACCCTTCAAGCTTGGCGAGGTACGGAATATAACGGTGCATTTCACCGTACAGATAAATATGATCGATCACATCGCGGCGATATACCTTAAGACCGCAATTAAAATCGTTGAGATGAATGCCCGTGACCATCGATGTTACCCGGTTAAAAAACCGGGAAGGCACCGTTTTTGAAATGGGATCGTGGCGTTCTTTTTTCCATCCGCTCACCAGGTGCAAATCCTGCTCTTTAAGCTGCTGGAGCATCTTTGGGATCTCAAAGGGATCATCCTGTAAATCGGCATCCATCGTAGCTACGTAAGCCCCGCATGCTTCCTCAAATCCTGCCTGCAGTGCCGAGCTTTTTCCGTAATTGCGCTGCAGCCGAATCCCTCGAACACGTTCATAAGATTCCACCAGCGCTTTAATATTATGCCAGGAACGGTCGGAAGACCCGTCATCAATAAAAATAATTTCATAGTCGGAGCCCGAAAGCGCTTCTGTTATCTTGAGAGTCAGCTCGCTCACCGACTCCTCTTCATTATACAGGGGCACTACTACGCTCAGTTCAATACTTGATGTTTGAGAATCTTCTGTAGACAAAGTATCGCTATTATTTGTATCTAAGAGTTAGAAAAAATCCGCCAGATCATGTATAATTAGCAATAAAGATACGCTTTTAGTCTCCTTATGAAAAAACTTTATTATTCCATCGGCGAAGTCAGCGATATTACCGAAGTAGAAGCCCATGTGCTGCGATATTGGGAAACCGTCTTTGATGAGCTGAGTCCCAAAAAAAACAAGGCCGGTAATCGCGTGTACAAAGAGCAGGATATCGAAACCGTGCTGAAGCTTAAGGAGCTCATCCAGGAAAAAAAATACAGCACGGAAGGTGCCCAGCAGGTCCTGGAAAAGGGCGAGACGGAGGAAGAGGAAAAAGTGCCGGTGAGCGTAAAAAAGGATCTGAAGGAAATTCGACTCTTTCTGAATAAACTGCTCGAAAAACTTTAAAACGCACTCTGTCTCGATCGCGTGTTTCGCATTTTCAATTCCTGAATTCAGCCAAAATTTCTCATGACGTTATCTGATGTATCTCTTGGACATTTTCACCTGTACAGTATAGAAACCGGACGTTTTCGTCTGGATGGCGGAGCCATGTTTGGCGTAGTACCCAAAACGCTGTGGTCGCGCTACATTGATGTGGATGACAAAAACCGCATCCTGATGGCCATGCGCTGCCTGCTGATCAAATCCGAGCAGACCGACCGACTCTACCTGGTGGATAACGGCACGGGCACCAAATTCGATGAGAAATTTGAAAAGATTTACGACCTGGATTACGACCACAGCAACCTGCTGGATTCGCTTTCCCATCACGGCTTTGAGCCGGAAGATGTCACCGACGTCATCTTCTCGCATCTTCATTTTGATCACTGCGGCGGCACCACCTATTATGATGACAATGGGGATCTGCAACACCGTTTCCCAAATGCACGGTACCACGTAACCAAAAAGCATATGGAAACGGCCCGCAATCCCAATGCCAGAGAAAAAGCCAGCTTTAAAGCCGATAACATCCAACCTATTTACAGCTGGGACCGCCTAAACCTGGTTGAAGAAAATAATACCTATGAAGAGGGGCTGGATGCCCTGCCGGTAAACGGACATACGATCAGCCAGCAATTGCCCCGGATAAGAGCAAACGGTAAGACCGTAGTATTTATGGCTGACCTTATTCCGACGCACGTGCACCTGCCCCTGCCCTGGGTAATGGGTTATGACATGTACCCGGTTACAACCCTCGACGAAAAACAAAAGTATCTTAATCAGGCTATAGAAGGAGATTGGTACCTGTTTTTGGAACACGATGCCGAACAGGAAGTCGTTACAGCTAAAAAAGAAAGCGGCAAGTATGCCGTGGATCAAACATTAACGCTCAACGATATTTAATGAGATCAAATCTCTGAAAATCCCGGATATTTTTTTAACACCCGGTTTTTCGTGAAATTGTTTCCGCCCGCATCCGTTACCTCATACAATAAGCTGATTTAAATCGGCTGAATATCTATATCCGCTTTTATCTAATCTGTCGAACAAAATGGAAACTCCCGATTCCAAATATACGCTGCCTCAACAATTTATGGGGATTGTTCGGCAAAATTTCCGCCGGTTATTACGGAAGCGAAACTGGGCGACCTTTCTTGTTTTTATAACCATTGTATTGTTGGGTTTTATGCTCACCGGGCTGCTCGAGTCTTTTTTCTATCTCCAGAGCTCTGTTAAAATCACATTCATTGGCCTCACCTTGGGTATAGCGACGGTAGCCCTCTGGTATTACCGAAACCGTTTGCATCTGCCGACTTTTAAAGAGTTCTATCATCAATTTGGCAAGCAAACCAATCATGAAAATTTAAGCGATGCTCTGGATCTGTTCAGGGATAATGATGCCGGACATTCGAGCTTTCATAATGCGGCCATCCGCCAAAACCTGGAACAGCTTTCCCCCGACCGGACAAAATCCGAATTAAAGAATTTTATCAAAGCTCATCCGGTCCACCGAACGTATTCATACTCGCTGGCGACAGCATTGACTGGCCTGTTACTGCTAACGGGATTTACGCTTTTTCAACCTTCGGCAGCCGGACGCCTGGCCCATCCGTGGATCAGTTACAGTCCGCCCAACCCGTATTCCTATTCCATCGAACCCGGCACCATCACCCTGGAGCAAGGGGAATCCTTTACCCCCAAAATAACCTTCGGCGATGCGTATCCTGAACAACTGACACTGGCTTTCAAAACCGACATTGAAGAGAATTTCCGGGAGCGAAACGCTACGGCCGTTGATCAACAAAAAGCGAGCTTTGCACCCATTTCGCTTACCACCAACGGCCACTACTATTTTGTAATGGATGGATTTAAGAGTGCAACGCATCGCGTTCGCGTGCAGCTACGGCCGCGTCTTGAACAGTTACAGGTAGATATTGTACCTCCTGCCTATACCCGCCTCGATACCAGCAGCTACACTTATCCCTTTTCCCAAATCAGAGCCTACCCGGGCTCAGAACTACATTGGTCCGGCACAACCAACAAACCGGTGGCCCAATTATCCGTTCTTAGAACTGCTCCTGCCGATACTATAAAACCGGATTCCCTTCAGGATAATGGCAACAGATTCGCCCAACAGTGGACAGTCACTGAGACTGATACGGTTTCGGTTCAAATGTCCGACAGTGCGGGGCTTTCCAACAAAAACAACTTCCGTTTTGTAGTTGAACCACGAGAAGACCAATATCCTTTCGTCAACCTCGAGGAGCCTTCGGATAACCTGAAAATGAAAACGCCGGAAAAAGTCAGTCTGACCTATGAAGCGGGAGACGACTTTGGGTTGACCAGCGCTTCACTTCATTTTGAACTTCAGCGGGCCTTTACTGATCAGCCGCAAAAGGGGGCGGTTTCTCTTTCAACTCCACCAATGAACCAACCGGTAGGTTATGAATGGGATGTTCCGTCCCTGGATCCCAAGCCTCGTGATGTACTCACTTACTGGATTGCCGTACGGGATAACGATGGCTACAGCGGAGCCAAAACCGGTACTTCCCAGAAGCTGATGATCACCTTCCCCTCGGTCACCGAATATATGGACGAGCTGGAAAGCAAGGAAAAGGACGTTTCCGAATCGCTCGATAATATCTCGGACTCCTTCGATCAGATGCAGCAGGAGTACAACCGCTTTAAAGAACAGTTAAAGCGTAATCCTGAGACCGATTACCAGCAGAAAAAGCAGCTTGAGGAAGTTGACAAAAAGCGGCAGGAAATTGACAAGCAGGTTAACGATCTGAATAAAAAATTTGAAGACATCCGGAAAGAAATCGAAAAAAATAACGCCCTTTCACCGGAAACCCTCGAGTCCTACCAGGAGCTCCAAAAGCTGATGAACGAGATCAATAGTCCGGAGCTGCAAAAGGCGCTGGAAGAACTGCAGAAATCCCTGGGAAATATGAGTCCGGAACAGATGCGCAAAGCGCTCGAAAATTATGAGTTCAATGAAGAACTCTACAAGCAGCGCATCAACAGAACCAAAGAGTTGTTCAAATCCCTGAAGCTGAACAGCGACCTCGAGAAAATGGCGCAATCGCTAGAAGAGCTGGCCAAGCAGGAACAGCAGGTCAGTGAATCCGATCAGAATCCAGGCGAAGATCTCGAGCAGCAGGAAGCCATCAGCAATGACCTGAATAAACTGCAGAAGCAAGTGGAACAGCTCGATGAAAACACTCCCGAAAAAGCCAGGGACCAGGTTCAGGAGCTCCGCAACAATTCCCAACAACAGCTTCAGCAAACACGCGAGCAGCTGGAGAAAAATATGGAGCAGCTGCGCCAGCAGAAACAGAATAATCAGCAGCAGAAATCACCGGAAACCCGACAGCAGCAACAGCAGATACAGCAGCAGATGCAGCAAATGGCTCAGCAGATGCGCGATGCCAAACAGCAATTTAACCAGCAGCAGCGTCAGGTCAACGCCGCGGGACTCAAGTATATCCTGTACTCGCTAATCAATCTTTCCACCAACCAGGAAGAGCTAACCAAAGAGTCCGAGAACCTGCCTTCCCGATCAAAGGCTTTCGTTGAGAAAGCGCGCCGGCAAAAGAATATATCAGCGCAATTTACTACCCTTTCGGATTCCCTGTATCAGCTCTCTTCCGAGATCCCGTCGTTCTCGAACCGCATCAACAAGAAGAAAACCGAACTCGAGGGTGAGCTAACGCGCGCTGTGGACATGCTGGCCGAACGCGATCAATCCAACGCCACCTATGCCCAGCGACAGTCGCTCGGAGGTATCAATGAACTTTCGACTATGCTGGCCTCTCTTCTGGATCAGCTTCAGAATCAGCAGGGGCAGGGATCCGGTGGCGGCATGAGCATGCAACAGTTTATGGAACAGATGAAAAAAATGTCGGGGCAACAGCAGCAGCTCAACCAGCAGATACAGGATATGATTAACGACATTCAGGGAAACCGGCTTTCGCAGGATCAGATGGACCGGCTAAACCAGATGTCGAAACAGCAAAATCGCATCCGCAAACAGCTGAAGGAACTACAGCGAAAAGGAGAACTGGAATCCGGCGATCGGGTGCTGAGCGAGCTGGAAAGAATGTCCGAACAGATGGAAGACGCCATCAACGACCTGCGGGGCGGTCAGCTGGATCAGCAGTTAATGCAGCGCCAGCAGAACATTCTGTCCCGCATGCTGAGTGCCGAAAAGGCGGTACAGGAACGCGGAAAAGAAGATCGGCGTGAAGCTACTACGGCTGAAGAGAATCAACAGTCGGTGCCTCCTGATCTCACCCTGGAAGACCTTCAAAAGCGCATCCGGAAGATGCTCAATGATCCGGATCGCACCAAGTTTTCGGAAGATTACCAGCGGCTGATCGAGCAGTATTTTAAGCTCCTTAAAGAACAAAAGAAAGGTGCCGGCACCAAGTAAAATTTGACTGGAATCAACTTCCCGCTGTTAGCCTGCTTCGGACAAAATCTCTCGGTTTTTCTGAATAATCTGTCGATAGGCCTCCAGCACTGCATGGGTCACCGGAGCATCCAGCACTATTGCCACCTCTTTAACTTTTTCGATGGCATTGGACGGGGCAAAAGGGTTTCCCACAATCTTAAGGCCGGGTACGTCACCGCTGCTGTCGCCTATATAAGCCACTTCCTCGGGCGTAATTTCCAGCATCTCGCACAGTTTCAGGATTCCATTGCGCTTATTGTTATCCTTGAGAATAATGTTGATAGAGACATCGGTTTTGTGCACCTCAAAGCGCGGATAATGATTCTCTACATAGTCCTCCACCGTCGGGTAGACCTCATCGATAACATCCTTTTCGAGGTGAATCACCCCGGCATCCATTTTCTTAGTAAATTCCATCACTAACTGCGGGTATTCGGCGATAATCTCGTCACGCAGCCAGTCTTTGAGCTCCCACACCTGCTCCTGGGCTTCCTCGTCAAAACTTTCCAGGAAATGCACCTTATTGGTCGTGATATCAAAGATACCTCCACTTTCGAATACCATGGGCTGCCCTATTCCCAGCCACTGGGCCACGGCTTCTACATACGACATGGGGCGACCGGAACAGATAGTCAGCGGCGGCACGGCCATGTCATTGTGACTCTGTTCGTTAAGGCGTCTGATTTGCGAGAGCAGCTCCCAGTCCGGCGTGGTAAACGGCGAGGTGAGGCATCCGTCGATATCGGTAATGAAAAGTTTAATCATTGCTTTTAGTAACTTGGTGACTGAGTGATTTGGTGATTGGGTTATTTAGTAAATCAATCAGGAAATCAATAATAGATGATAACATAATTACTCTTTTGTTTTCGTAACATACTTATATAAACCAGATAGTTTTCTGGAAACTTGTTCAATCAGCATGATAATTTCTTTTACGTCTTCAATATAATGTTGTCTCTTAGAAATTAATATCTGGGTTTCAAGTTCGCTAAGTGAACCGGTAGCAATATTCAGAAAGTTTGCAAACTCTGCACTGCCTTTTCGAGCTGCACCTTCAGCTATGTTACTTGGTACTGATATTGAAGCCCTTCGCATCTGAGAAACAAGGCCAAACTTTTCTTCATTTGGAAAGTTTCGGGTGATCTTATAAATCATGTCAACTAATTCCATTGAATCTTGCCATACCTCCAATCTGTAGTGCGGTCTCATCTCTCTTAGATTTAGATTGTTACTATTTACAATTTCTTAATCACCCAATTACCTAATCACGAATTTTAAATTCCGGAAACACCATTCCAATGAACACAAACAACAAGCCTATGCCGGCCAGCCACTGGTACTGATTTTTATAATCCGCATATTCCTGGCTGGCAAATTCGCCCTGCTGCAGTTCATCGAGTCGACCCAGAAAAGCGTCGATCCCGGAACTGCCCGCCCGGATCTCATAGTACTCCCCATTGCCTTCTTCAGCGATAGAGCTCAACACATCCGACTCGAGCGTGGTGGTCACGACCTGCCCGTTTTCGTCCCGCTTGTATCCCATCAGGGAACCATTTTCATCGTAGAGCGGGATTGTCGTTCCCGATTTTGTACCTATTCCAAGCGTATACACCGATACATTTTCCTGCACCAGCTGATTCAGGGATTCCTCATAAGACTCCCCGTGATTTTCCCCATCCGAAATAATCATCAGCACCTTGGCCGCCTTGGTATTCTTGGACTCCTCCTCATTGGATGCAAAAGCTTTGGAGGCCGTTTCCATAGCAGCACTAAAGTCCGTGGAAGAGGACGGCATTTGATCCGTTTCGGCAATATTCAAAAACAGGCGCAGTGCGGAGTAATCCAGCGTCATCGGCGACTGCAAATATGCTTCGCCCGTATATACAATGAGACCCACCCGGTCGCCATTAAGCCGGTCAATAAGTCGGGAGATTTCGTACTTGGCTTTTTCCAGGCGGCTCGGCTTCACATCCTCGGCATTCATGCTAGCTGAGAGATCCAGCGCAATCAGCAGATCCACGCCCTGACGCTTTACCTCGCGGACTTCCGTACCGATTTTAGGTCCGGCCGCGGCGATGATCAACAACGCCAATCCCGCATAAATACTTATCTGCTTGATTCGCTTGCCGAGGGGCCAAAAGCCGGATCGCAGTTTCTCAAAAAGCTCTTTCCCGAAATAAGATTCCCGTTTCTCCTCGAGCTGTTTGTTATACCACCAGGTGGCCGCAAGCAACAAGGGAATCACCAATAAAAACCACAGGTACACACTATCCTGCCAGATCATAAATCACTGAATTAGTTTGATTAATTTCGAACTGAGAATAAATAACTCACAAAGATAAACCAAATTGTACGCGCCGGCAATAATTAAGCCCATTATATATGGTAACCGCAAAGGTCGCGATGAGCGCAAAGATATTGAGGGAAGTGAAAGATTGTAGTGCGGGAAGGCATCCTGTTCTTTACTAGTTCAAAATAAAGGCTAACTTCATGGGATTCATTCAAAGAGTAGTACTCCCGGCCTAATTGCGGGATATGTGATGCAGGATAGTCAATGCCGGATACGGGGACAACGGCTGTCATGGTGAGCGAAACGGAGTGGAGCCGAACCATCTCCTTGAAATAGCTCGCAAATGTCTGAGGGGCACACCCCTTCAGATACTACGCACACCTACGCCAACTACTACGCTAAAGGCATACTACGCCGTAGTAGCATAGGCTACGTAGGCCGTGCTTCGTAGGTCAAGAAGGCTTCGGTGCACTTTGGCGAACCTATTCCGTGAGATCCCTCTCCGCCAGCCGGCGGATCGGGATGACATTGCTTTTATTGAGGATAGAGTTCTTCCTTTAGATACTCCGCCCACCTGCACCACCTATTACGTAGGCTGTGCTTCGTAGGTCAAGAATGCTTCGGTGCACTTAGGCGAGCCTGTTCCAGGAGATCTTTCGACTTCTCCGCCGGCTGGCGGATGCGCTCCCCGATGGGCCGGGGCAGGCAAGATGACTTCAATTTTAATTAGGCTCCACGCCGGAAAAACTGGTGAATTACCATCCAATAACCGTGCACATCCACTTATTCCGCGACATCCGTGTTCCATTCCGTTTGCTGGTTCAAGTTTGCAACTTGGACCAGTAATTTGACCCACCCCGTTCCAGAACCTGTCAAAAACGATAATATACGCTCAACAAAACATACCGTGAGACGAGTTTGTATTGAGTGATTTGCTCGCGTACATCCGTTACCCGGTAACTGCGGAAAGAATTATTATCTAACAGATTTCGTCCATATAACGACATTTTGAATTTGTTTTCAGCAAAGTTCCAGTCCAGGCTGGCATCCATAAAATACCAGTCCTTTTGCCCGTCGATATCCCCGAAATGAAACCGTTCGCCCACCACCTTTAGGTTGATAGCATCAGTTAGATCAACGTACAGATCTACAAACTGGTTATCGTTGGCCGTTGTCCCGGATGAATACATAACTGTTCGACTGTAGCTCCAACTGCTGCCTATCACATAGTTAAACCAACCGGCAAAAACGGACCGTATTTCAACTCCATAATTGTATGAGCGCAGGTTGTAAGGGGTCTCCTCAGCGTTAATGCGTTGCCGGGCATCAATGGATGAAAAGACTCCTTTTAACTTTATATTGTTCTTAACCGGGTACAGATACCGGTCAAGCGTAAGGGAGGCCGTCCACATTTCTTTCGATCGCCCCAGGTATTTTCCATAGAGGGTAGCACCCGGACTTAAAATGGCATCGAGCGCGGGATACCGGTCGAAATATTTATAAAATAGCATACCATTCATCAAAAAGTTATCCAGCCAGTTGCCGTATTCGTAACGGAACAACCCATTATGCCCCCTATTTATCTCAAAGCTTCCGAGTCCCCTCGAAAATGAGCGATCTCCCTCATAGTGATAGCCATCCATCAGGTCTAGAAGACTGCCGGAGGTAGCGTTGTATCCATAACTGGCCGAGATCAAATGCTTGCCGGGACTCCATTGCAAACCAATATCGGGTTCCAGGAACCATTCTCTTTGTATGCCCTTTGAAGTATACCCATCACGATATTGGCTGCGATGCAGTACGGCACCGGAATACAAGGACAGCGACGGCCAGCTATAACGACCATTTGATCCCACAAAGAAATCATAGGCCTTGTAATCAAATCGATCCAGCAGGGGCAACCCGTTTGCAAGCTGTGTTTGAGTCTGCCGATTTATCTCGAATTCAGCCTGCTGATTCGCCGCCGAAAACTGCGTGCCGGCCTTGGTCTGTACTACAAATCTTTTAGCCGGCTTATAGATTGCTTTGGCCGTCACATTCCAATTCTCCAGACCGATATTACTGCTTTGCAAACTGTTCCAGGCTGCTGAATCCGAATTAATATTGAAAAGCCCGACAGCGATAAACGGACTCGTCACATAGTTCTCATCCAGATTGCGATGCGCAAATTGTCCCCCAATCTGCAAGGCAAAATCCTCACTCAACCTGCCTGAATACTGTAGCTGGTGGGAGGTCTCCAGGGAGCGATCATCCAGGTTTACACCGGTTGAATCGGTGTTAAAAGTTAAACCTTTGTTGTCATCCCCTATCCCCTTTTTGAGCATTCCCTCGTACCAGATACGGGAATCGCTATCCGGTTGATAGGTCATCTCCATCCGCCCCCATCCGTTTTTCATCCGATTGATCAAACTATAGCTCTCGGTGTTTTGAAAGGAGCCCGTGCCCAGATCATACAGATACCGCCCTTCCCTTTGGAACCGGTCTTTATCATAGGTAGCAAAGCTCAGGGCTTTCAACTCGAACTTTTTACTGGGTTTAACGATCAGATTGTAGGAGGCCAGGGCCGAATGATTAAACCTCGTCCGAACATCACTAAAACCGGGACGGTCACCCCTCATGTTAAACATAGGATCCAACTCTTGGGCCAGTATGCCCTCGGAGGTGACTCCGCTTTCATCGGGATACATGAAATGACGGACGTCCCCTATCGGGTCGTAACCAAGGCTGTTGGCATTCAAAAAGAGGTAATGCTTGACCTTTTTTTTCAGGGACATCAACACCATGCGTCCCTTATAATTTTGAGAACTATTCATCCCAACCGTAGCATTGCCGAACAGCTGGGCTTTGGTATCTTCATTGAGGGTCAGGTTCAGAGCTACATCATCGCTATGCTCCAGGCCCCTGAGCTCCGGGCTGTCGGAATAGTGCTTCAGGGCTTCCACTTTATCGACGGCATTGGCATCAAGGTTGCGGGTAATCATCCGGTAGCCCCGGCCGAACAGGTCACTCCCCTCCACCATCACCTTTTCCACCTCTTTGCCCTGAAATTTAATCTGACCATCCTCACTGACTTCTACCCCCGGCAGTTTCTCCAGCAGATCCTCCACTACGGCCTCATCGCCCTGACGAAAAGCGCTGGCATCATAGGAAACCGTATCCCCTTCAATAGTAATAGGCCGTTCAGCCTGCACTATAACCTCATCCATGGAAATGGGCTGCTCCTGAAGTGTGATATTATGGACAATGACGCTATCACTTTGAATTTTATCAATGTTTAAAAAAATCTCCTCAGTGCGATAAGAAAGCGCCTTAAATGCAATTTTATAGTCGCCTCTTTTACCAATGATCAGTCTATAGCGACCGGAGCTATTCGTCTGTGTGTAGGCCATGATTTTAGACGTGCTATCTGCTACCTGCAGCAGGACTTGAACGTGAGATATGCCCTCTCCGGTCGAATCCGAAACCGTGCCCTGCAGCCTAACTTGTCCCCACGCTATTCCGGCCGGAAGCATCCATACAAATATTACCAGCGGAATAAATAATATGCAGGTATAATGGCCTTTCATTGCCAATGATGAATTTACTATTAATGTTATTCATGGCCTTTTGGCCATCCAGTCAAGCCCAAGATCATTGATTCATAGAGAGCTTTGCATAATGCATAACCAGGCATGTCATCCTGAATTTAGTTCAGGATCTATATTTATGTACTGCAAAACCCTATTAGATTCTGATCCGCCGGCAGGCGGACTGAATGACACATTTTTTTAGGTTTGCAAAGCCCTCTCATATTGATAACAGAACACCGATAGCAACCCCTGCGAGATCCCGGATCTTAACTAGACGAAGTTTCGTTAAGTAGGCGATAATCCGGGATGACACAGAAGTTATTGGGAATGACTTACTGATCAGGTTATCAAATCGGTAAACGTTTTGTTATTGATTAGTTTTTGAAGTAGCAAAATTGTACTCTCTCTCTATTCCTAAATCTTTGCCTTTTTTAACATCAATATTTCCCACAGCTATACCCCGAGGCAATTTACTTTGCAATAATTCGATTAATTCTTTACTTAAGTCCTGCTCATATTCTGCATACTCCTGAATGGTAAGTTGTTCCGGTGCAGTTGGCGGATTTATAACTTCATTTAGTTTGGCTGGTATTTCTACGGAACTCATATAAAACTGAACTCCTTTCTCATCATCATAAACTTCTAAAATTAAACCAGGCAGCCCGTGAAACTTCCAGGGTCCGATATCAATGGGAATATCCGTTGTAAACCATGCCGTATAGGAACGACCGCGAAAATTCGTACGGGCCTTAATAGCCTCAAAAGCATCGATGGTTTTCTTTTCCCCGGTAATTTCCCATTTCATGGGATTCGATGGTTCAACTGTAAGACATGGATGAGATTTTCCATTTTTAAAATAATTCTCTCTGCTAATGATTTCCTTTTCATCCCGATCAATAAACACTTCAAGATAAGAAGCCAAGGGTTCTCCCATATTTACTTCCATATTAATATTATATGGATCTACCTGACTTACTGAAGTTTCAGTATTACTCGAACTTTTAGCTTGTTTTAAAAAATTAAAAGAGGATTTATCTCCTTTAAATACTGTTATTCCAGCCAATGGCTCGAATTTCTGTATTTCAAGAATACTTTTATAATAGACCTTGCCGCTTATTTGTCCAAAGGAAGCTGGGGCCCAAAGCCCCAGCAAACCTATGAATAACAAACATTTAAGTATCTTCTTCATGGTTCCACTTTTTAAATTTTGATTTTAATTGTGCAATGAATGGCTAAGCTGAGTTAAAAATTCCGCTCCCACCAAGCTGCAGTTTTTAGTTTAGCACACGTCCACCAACTAACATCATAAAAGGTAATCTCAAGAACATACTTTTCAGTACTGACGTTAACTGTACAATCCTTGAGAACCTGTACGTATCCTAAATCTTCACTACAACGAAGCTGTTGTACTGTAGCATAGTAAACTTCTTCGATCCAGACTGGCTCTCCCTTCTCAGGGGTATTATAACTTCCACTTGCTTTGACTATTTGCGTTGCTGACATAACAAATATTACGATCAACAGTAAGAATCCTTTGCGGTAAACCTCTTGAAATGTATTCATAGCTAATACCTAATGATTTTATTTACATTAATTCTTTAAGAAGTTCAGCACAGCTTACTCCTTTAACTGTTATGGTTAGTTCTATCTGTTTGCCATCAATTGTACCCCTCACATGAATTGTACAACTCTCTTCATTATTCAGATCAATCACCTTCAGCTCCTGTACCTCAACTCCCATATTTTCCAAAATCCCTTCAAGGACGGTGGTAATATTGGGATTCACCTGCTCGGCACAGACGACTATCTCGGTGTTTGGCGCAGGGTTGGTCAGAGTGGTGGACGATTTGGCCTGGATTCTGGGTGCAACAAATACCAGTGCGAAAAGAAAGAAAGTATAGATTAACTTTTTCATAGCTCTCCTGTTTTTTATTTAGAAATGAAAGGGACAAATAGATATGATCCCCGTTAGCTATCTACAGGATAATTGCCGAAACTAACGTCGTCAATACGCACTCTCTGCGTAAAATAATACGTACAGTTTCGGCTAATGCTTTCCATTTTCCCTCCATTTCATGTGTTTCTGGCACCATTGAAAAAGCCCTCTATACCCTTTGAGTTCCAGTTTTCGGCAAATATGCTGCCGATATTTCTGAACCGTCCGGTAACTGATATTCAGATCTTCCCCAATTTCTCGACTTGTGCGTCCGGCCGAAACCCCTTCCAGGATTTGCAACTCTCTGGGCGTCAATATTTTTAATGCTCTGATATATTCCTTGCGTGACGAATGAGTAGTTTCCCCTTTGCTCATAGCAACTCCTCCCAACGAAATTTAAATGAATAGTAATATGCCCTGCCGGGCGTCTCTCTTAACTAACGAAATTTAACTACAAGAGCACCCCGGAAAAGAAATGTTACAAAAAAATTTAGAATTAAACATTTTTCGGAATTTTTCTCTTGAAAGGTGCACAAAAACTCGTTGTCACTGCAAATTTTATTGAGGACTAGGCAATTTTTTAGGATGGGCTCAAAACTTCCGATCCTAAAAGTGAGTACTCAAAGTCTGTGATATCGAGATTACTTCGTCGGAACTTCGTTCCTTCTCCCCGAAACGGGGCACGGCGTAATGACAGCCTATTTTGAAAGAAGCAGCTTTTTTATATAAGCCTATTGTTGTAAAGACTCGGTTTACCGGCTGGAGCAATCTCGAGGATGAAGGCGGTTTTCAAAATCCGATACCAGGATTTTATCACATGATTCCGTAAGGATTTACAATACCAGTGGTCTTACTCATATCATGAATCGAAAAACCTATTACATTTACATACTGACCAACAAACGCCATACTGTTCTCTATGTTGGAGTGACGGGGAATCTGTTCAGGAGAATCTGGCAGCATAAGCAAAAAGTAAATGATGGATTCACAAAACGGTACAACGTAACCAAGCTGGTGTACTATGAAGAATACGATTGGATACAAGATGCCATAGCGAGAGAGAAACAACTTAAGGCTGGCTCGCGCCAGCGAAAGTTAGATCTGATAAATGCGATGAATCCGGAGTGGGAGGAGCTGTATAATGATTTGCTTCGCTGAGTAAGACAATCATTATATAGCTTGGGTTTAATATTCAGAGAGGCCTTCCAGTAATAATATTAGGTTAAAGGCCTTGATTATGAGATTGCTTCAGCCGGTAAACCGGGCTTCGCAATGACAGCCAAATATTTAAAGCTACTCCCTATGAGCATTCTGTCTATTGCGAGGAGGAGCAAAGCGACGACGAAGCAATCTCAGGATCAAGGCCTTTCCAATGAGTCAGCTTTAAAAAGTTAGGGATGACAACAGCGTTTAGAAAAGTCTGGCAAAGACTCAGGATTGGCGACTATTATTTCTCTACCAGTACCAGGATCACATCCATAAGATTGTTACCGGTGGGACCGGTTTTCAGCAGCGTGCCCATCCGTCGGTGGAAGTTATAGGAATCGTTATTCTTCAGATATGTTTGGGGATCTATACCTTGGCTTTGAGCCTCTTCTATGGTAATTCCATCCACAATAGCGCCCGCCGCATCAGTGGGTCCGTCGATGCCGTCGGTGCCGGCGCTGAGCCACGTAATATTTTCATACCCGGCAATCTTAAGCGCCCCGCGCAGAGCCAGCTCCTGGTTGCGTCCCCCCTTCCCGTCTCCGGTTACCTTCACCGTACTTTCCCCATAAAAAATGAAAAGTTGCGGTGCGTTATTATCAGCTTCTGCTTTCCTTAATACCCGCCGGGAAATCTGCCCGGCCACCTCAGCCACATCCGCGTTATACGGTTCGCCGGTAACCGTAACCTCCAGCTGCTGATCTTTCGCCCGCTCGGCTATGCCCTGTGCCAGACGCGCAGCCGAGCTGATAATCAAGGAGTGGTGGTCAGCCACCGGATCCTCACCAGGCTTTACGGTTTCGGGGACCTCCCCGTCAATGCCCTTTTCGATATGCATCTGTACCGATGCAGGAATGGAATTCCAAAGTTCATGCTCAAGTAGAATATGGTAGGTGTCCTGGAAGGTTGATCGGTCACAAGTCGTGGGACCACTGCCCACCAGCGAGATGTCGTCACCGGGGACGTCCGAAATAACCAGATCTACCAGGCTCGTTTCGGGATTCAACCAGGACAGTAGCTGCCCGCCCTTGATCCGGGAGCAGTGCTTGCGCACGGTATTCATCTCGTGGATTTTAGCCCCGGAATTATTCAGCAGCTCAAAAGTGGCGCTCAATTCACCGATGGAGATCCCTTCCGCCGGCCGGCACAGCAGCGACGACGTCCCACCCGAGATCAGCGTGATGACCAGCGCCCCTTCGGGAACCGACTGTATAAAATCCACCGCCTTTCCCCCGGCAGCCAGGCTTCGCTCATCCGGCACCGGGTGCGAGCCTACCATCACTTCATCAGCCCGACAGCTGCCAGCCTCTTCCTGATAAGCCGTAATGGCCAAACTATTCGACACGTATTTCCCCAAGACTTCCATCGCGGCATTCATCATCGGCACTGAAGCCTTACCCACTGCCAGCAGGTAAACCGGCTGCTCGGTAAGGTCGTAATCCTGCTCGCGGATATGCAGCATTTCTCCCTTCAGCATCAACGCCTCACGGGTGACCGCCGCCGGTGAAAAGCCGTCCAGCGTTTCCAGAAACAGGGACTTGAGCAGGTCTTTGGGGTTCATTATTAAATGATGCAGTTTGGGTTAGCTGTTAAACAACGAAAAGCTTAAAATCGATGGCAAATTTATCAGAAGGTTAAATTATCCATTTATTAGTTTTTATGTATTCCTATAAAGAAAAATGACAAGATTATTGCCATTCACAATAAATAGGAAAATCTAACAAAATGCTCGGGACAGGCAGGGATACTAATGAGCCCACCATTTAAACTAACTTTGCGGGCTTTGCGCCTTTGCAGTTCAATGATTGGAATTGATCATCCTCCTGCACCTCCTTCAGTTCACAATTAAGCCCTTTCACCGGAATAGCCAAAAGGAGGACTTTTTCCTTCCGCGATTCAAAATATTAATACGTTCTCTGCGATCTCAGCGGTGAATTGAATAATTGCAGGTAGATTCTACAATACTGAATCAAGTTCAGCACATGGTTCAGAATAACACGAAAAAGTAGTAGGTCCTGATCCGCCGGATGAAGGGATTGAGTAGTAGCTAAAAGAATAGTAAAAGCAGTGTCATTAGAGGGCGAGCCCGGCCCGACCGCAGCAATCTCCGGGAATAAAGCTCGCGTAAGTGCACCGAAGTCCTTAGGCGTAGGTGTGCGTAGCATCTGAGGTAAAACCCTATCCTTAGTAAAAAGCAATGTCATCCCGATCCGCCGGCTGGCGGAGAGGGATCTCATGGAAGAGGATCGTGTAGGATCTAAAGGAAGAACTCTATCCTCAATAAAAGCAATGTCATCCCGAAGCCTGCCGAGGGATCTCATGGAACAGGTTCGCGTAGGATCTGAAGGATTCCCCCACAAGGGGACCAATCATTTCCAGGAGATTGCTTCGCTTCGGTTTACTTCGCTCGCAATGACAGCCGTTGTTTCAGGGAGATGGTTCGGCTGTAGTCGCTCCGTTCCTTTTCCTTCGGTAGTTTGCGAGTCGGTTAAGGGAGATGGTTCGGCTTCACTTCGTTTCGCTCACCATGACATCAGCGTTGTTGGAGGATTCAATGACATCAGCGTTGTTCGCAGGGCTCCATGACTTCAGCGTTGTTGGGGATAATTTTCTGTAAGGGAGCGGCTCCCGGCCGGTCTTACTACCTATGACCAAAACGTATCACATATACATGATGACAAACAGTCATCACACCGTCCTGTATACCGGGGTAACCGGGAATATTGCAAGGCGGGGGTGGCAGCACAAGCAAAAAATGCATGAAGGCTTCACCAAACGTTATAATGCTACCAAGATGGTGTATGTTGAAGCGTTTCGGGATATCAACAAGGCCATTGCAAGGGAAAAACAAATAAAACGCTGGACGCGGAAGAAGAAAAACAGGCTGGTCGATTCGATAAACCCCGACTGGAGAGACCTGTATGAGGAAGTGGCTTCACGTTAAAAGCAATGTCATCCCGAGATGGCACAATGGATGCCTCCTTGGTAAAGGCAATGTCACCCTGAGCGTAGCCGAAGGGTCCCGTGGAAGAAGTTTCGCGTAAGTGCACCGAAGCCTTCTTGACCTACGAAGCACGGCCTACGTAGCTGAATCTACTATGTCGCAGTGGGCCTTCAGCGACGATGCGCGCAGTATGCCTTTAGCGTAGTAGGTGGCGTAGGTGTGCGTAGGATCTGAGGGGCAGTTGCCCCTCAGGCGTTTGCGAGCTATTTCAAGGAGGATGGTTCGGCTGTAGTCGCTCCGTTCCTTTTCCTTCGGTAGTTTGCGAGTCGGTTAAGGGAGATGGTTCGGCTCCACTGCGTTTCGCTCACCATGACATCAGCGTTGGTTGAGGGCCCCATGGCATTAGCGTTGTTCGCGGGCCGCCATGGCTTCAGTGTTACTGGTTTTGAAGGAGCGCCAGATCGACCCCGAAGCGCAGATAGGCGGCGAACCGGGTGTTTTCCACGCCGGACTGATGACGCACATTTTCCACAAAATTCATCCCCGCATCCCCCTCGATCCAAAAGTGTCTGCCCTTTTGATACCGGAACGAAAGGCTCGGGCGCACCGTCCGCTCGGCAGTCCCCGTCAGGATATAATCGATGGGTCGGCCATCCGGGTAGGTTATTACCAGGGGTTGATTGATCGTCTGCTCGCCCTGAAACAGGAGCTGCACTTTGGGCGTAACCCTGAATCCCTTAAATCCCCACGGGGAATAGATGTTGGCATAGAGCGAAGCCCGGATATAATCATTGAACTGCGTAGCCAGTCCCCGTTTCAGGTAGAGGTAGCGACCTTCGGGCTGCGTGGGGTTATAGGTCTGGTAGGATACGGCCTCGAATTCCGCACCCAGATCCGTATTGGGAAACAGCCGCGCCTTATACAGGCTTGCGGTGACAGTAAAGGTATTCTTTTCAATGACATCCTCCACCTGGAAATCATCAAACAGCAGCTGACCGTTAAGCGTCCAACCGTGGAACTGTCCCCACAGCATGCCGCCCAGCAGCAGGTTGTTTTCATCGTTTTTGGGATTGTTATCCGTCACAAAGGTATACGCATGCAGGGGATTGAGGTATTTAAACGAGAAGCCCGAATTTTCGCCCGAGTAGATGACCGACTCAAAAAAGGCCAGTCCAAAATGCCGGGTGAGTCGCCAGTCGAAGCGATGAGCGGCAATATACCGCCGCCTGACTCCCGGCCCTATTGCTTTACCGGTATAGATATTGTTGCCGTTAATATTATCCAGTTCCCCAATGACCGACTGCAGTGAAAGGTGTTCATTCCCCAACTGCATATGTATCTGATCGAAACTGTTGGGGTTGGCACTCAGGATGGACGAGGCTTCCCCATAAGGCGCCCAGTGATTTTTAAAGCGCCCCACGTACACCTTCAGCCAATCCCCGTTGTAGCCCAGGTAGGCCTCTTCGCTGCGTATGTATAACCTCCTGGCCGCATCCAGGCCATCGGGGTCACGGTCGTAATACAGGTCGTGCCGGATGGTACCATGGGCGATCAGGCGATCGTATTCCAGATAACCGCCCAGTGACGCCTGTGGGTAAAGGAACAGATCGTTATCAATGGGACGCAGCGCGCTCTTTCGGCGGCTATTCCCCATGTAGCTGCCGGCACTGAAATCCAGCCCATACCGCGTACTGTCGGCCGGCCGGTCGGCGGACTTTAACAAGCCGTGCAGCAGCTCGACCCACCGCTTTTCCTTTTCATTAAGGACCTGCTGATCCATCCCCTCCAGTTGGTGCAGTACCTCGCCTTCGGTGTAGGGCAGCGAGGTGGGATTGAGCCCCAGCAGATAGCCGTGATGCTGCAGGCGGCTGATATACTCATAGGCCGGATCATCAATTTCTATAAACCGATTCTGCTGGGCCTCGGCAGAAATGGTTACAAAAGCCAGGAATATTACCGTGACAAGCGTTGTCCGCATATACTTACCCATATGTCTATACTTATTGCCGAAAATAGATTTATTGACTGGTGGAATCTAACAGAAGGGCACCAGCATTTCCACCTGAACCCACTATTAAGGGAGCTATGAAAAACTAAGGTGTCATCCTGTCCGCCAGCCGGCGGATCAGGATCTATGTTTAACTGAAAACACCCTGCTCTGAAAGTACAGGGGTTCGAGGACTGAAAGTCCCTGTCCTTTCAAAATGAATTCTATTTCTAAAAACAAGCTAATGACTTATCTCTAATTGCAGTACCTGTTCAAGGGCTTTGCCAAACTTTCCGTTGTGGCGAGGTCATCCCCCTTGCCCTATGGAATTGAGCGCCTGTCCCATGGAGAGGTTACTCCACTGGAGCCATTCCACAGGGCTGGCCCCCTTCTAAGGGGGACTTTAGGGCTCCTATTACGCTTCCAGCCTTACTCCCTAATAAAGAATTTCTTGGAACCAACAATCTCCGAGACAAGCCTGCTGAGTATTTTTGATGGTTCCATTTTGGCCGAAGGTCAAATCCCGAAATTCTTTTATTTAGATTCCGAAAGAGATACTGAGACAAGTTCAGCACGTGGTTCAGAATGAAATGATGAGATGGTTCTTCAAAGCCATCTATTACCTTACACCGCCAATATGCATTGGGCTGAAAAGGCCGCAGGCTAATGAGCCTGGGTATTGAGCTTCAGCATATTCAGGATGGTCCGCCCGATAATGAGCAGGTCGACCTTTATATTATAACTCTTAACGTAGATCAGGTCGTAATCGAGGCGCGTGCGCATGTGCTCTGCATCCAAAATGCCCCCGCGGTAGCCGTTTACCTGGGCCAGCCCCGACATGCCGGGTTTCACCTGCTCCCTCTTCTTAAAATCGTCAAATTCTTCTTTCCAATAGTCACACTCAACCACCATATAGGGACGTGGTCCCACAAGACTCATGTCGCCCTTCAGCACATTGTATAACTGGGGCAACTCATCCAGGTTATGGTCACGCATAAACTGACCGAAAGGAAAAATCCGATCATCCCCTTTGGTAGTAACGTTGGGCTCCCCGTTCTTTTTCTGCTGCCGGCTTTTGGGATCCATTGTGCGAAATTTATAACAGAGAAACGATTTGCCGTCTTTCCCATCCCTCTCCTGGGGAAAAAATACCGGACCAGGAGAAGATATTTTTATGAGAATGGCAAAAAGAGGCAGCAACGGCAATAACAACATCATGCCTAATGCCGACAATACAACATCAAGCATACGTTTGCGTGCCTGTATCTTCTGCAAACCATCCGAAGTTTCCCTGCGCCGGCGATAATTTCTTGGTATGGCTTTGACTTCAGAGGTGAGGATAAGTTCCCTTGGTGTTGGCGTATGATATGCCCGACACTCTTCCGCTATTTTTGTAACCTGCTCCGCCATGATGATATATGAATTGGCCGTCTTTGTTAACTAAAAAGAGATCCACGAAACTCTCTAACACCTTGAAAATTTTGTAATCGATAATAATAATTATGTAGCCCATTAAAAAGAGCGCGGCTTAATTTTTACCTTATATACCGTTAGAAAATATTAAGCCTTTTCACTTAGTGTATAATTAATACTATTCAATTCACTGCTTTCGAAAGATACTACTTATTACCAGATGAATGAGATACCATTTTGATCTTTTCAGCAAACACAGATCCAATAAACTTGAAATTCCCTATGAGGTATCTTCGCCACATACGACCGGGTTCCCTGATTAAACGATAGAGCCATTCCAATCCCAGGTTAATCATCCATTCCGGTGCCCGGTTGATGGTACCCGCATAAAAATCAAATACCGCGCCGATACAACAGATATGGCCCGCGTTAAGCTGATCGTAATGCTCATAGGCCCACTTTTCCTGTTTGGGTGCCGTCAATCCAATAAACAACACATCAGGCTTAAAGTTGTTAACCGCCTCGATCATGGCAGCTGAATCTTCCTCAGAAAAGCGGGGTTTATAGGGCGGGGAGTAATAGCCTACTTCTACATCCGGATACTCCTGCGCGGCTCTCTTCTTAATACGCTCAAGGGTTTTGGTACTGCTGCCAAGAAAAAAACACCGCCCGTCTCGCTCCTGCAGGCGTTCCATCTCGTAGAAAAACAGGTCAGCCCCGGCAATTTTCCTGAGGTCGCGGCCATCCAGCCAATGTAAGGCCCAAATGATACTAACCCCATCCGGAAGCAGCACATCGCTTCCTTGAAGAGCTTCTGCAAATTGGGAATCCTCCCTGGCTATATTAAAGGAATGGGCATTCAGGGTCGTTATCAACTTCTTTTCGCCGTCAAGCGTTGAAAGAGAGTTGCTAAATAGGTTAAAATCTGATAATCGAATCATTAAATTTTATGAAAAAATAAATCTAATTCTTTGCGCTAACCTTCTCCAGGATTTCAGCCATCCTTTGTTCAAATTGCTGTATTGTAAATTTTCGCTCGTATCTTTTGCGCCCCGCCTTACCCATTCCACGGCGTACGTCTTCGTTAGAAATCAGATACTCCAGTTTATCAGCCAGTGCTTCGGAATCATGTTGGTCAACTAAAAAGCCATTCTTCCCATCCTTCACCATATCCGAAATCCCTCCCTCCGGGGTTGTTACTATTGGCAAAGAAAACTGCATGGCCTCCAACAACACCAACGGAAAACATTCCTTTGGATAATAAGTAGGAAAAGAAAAGATATCCGCCGCGGCAAAGGCCTCAAACTTCTCTCGGTCATACTTTTTGCCAACATATTTTGCCTGGTTGGATATGCCCAACTCTCCTGCTTTTTCTTGAAACCTAGACGCTGTGATATCCCCCTCCCCGCCTATAAATACGGCTTCAAATGGGACATCTCTGTCTTTCAGCATGGCACACGCCTCCAATAAAACAAATACTCCTTTGGATTCGATAAGGTTGGAAAGAAATAATATCTGAATAGGATCATTTTCCTCATCGTTTAACTTCAAACTTTCAGCTTCCGGCTTACCGCATTCATCCGGTATGCCGTTGGGACAGATATGAACATTTTTTTCAGGGACAAATGACTGTATATCCTCATACAAATAACCGGAAAGCAGGATCACCTCGGAACCATTGAATACAAAACGGTAGAGCATTCGTTGCAAAGCATTGCCGGAAACACGGCTCACCCCCTTGTTATGCATATGATATACCCTCTTGACGCCAAACAATTTCAACAGAGCCACCAGCATCAGATCCCGGTAAAAGGCCGCGCCGGTGGACGTTATGGCAAGGTAGCACAGGCCCGGACGATTACGGACCAGCTCTGTCAACAACTTAAACCAGATTGCCAGGAAACCGGTTATTTTTGAAAGCGTTATCTTGCCGGTTTCATTTACCTCCCTGGATGCCAAAAGGTTGATATAACGACAGTTAAACTGTTGATTAATAGTTTCACTCTCTTTGATAAACTGGCCGACCATGGAAGAGCCGTGGATAGGCGGGGGTAGATGCAGAAGAAATAATACTTTATTAAATTTTGACAAAACTCTTTTAAACAGTTCTTTTTTAAAAAGCTATTTGGTTGCGACTACTCTGACTTGGAACCAACTCCTTTCTAGACGTGCATATATTTTAGACAAAAAATTGAAAAGTTTTCTCCCACCATATTTTGCTATAGTTTTATACTTTGGAGGCCATTTATGTATATATGGTTTTGACTCTACCACCTTATATCCTGCTTCTGTAAATAAATTACCTAAGCAAACGGGACTCCAACTATATAAATGATAATTAACATTTTCTGGATCAAAAGATTTAGAAATAGATTCACAAGGCACCACAAAAACCACTTTTCCATCCTTTTTTAATTTGTCTTTTAGTTCAATAAGACTTTTAAGTGGTTCTCTAACATGTTCTAAGGCATGATTCGAAATGATGACATCAATACTATTATTTGGAACTTTACTTATGTCTTCAAATACCTCAATCCCCTTTTCTCTGGCTTCTTTTATAGCATTTGGATTAACTTCAATTCCAATTTTTTTATTGCATAAAATATTTTCTAACAAATACCCACCTCCACAGCCAAAATCTAAAACAATATCATTTTCATTAATATATTTATTGAATTTTGTGAGGTTTGCCCACCCCCCAAATTCCCCAATAGAACTTTGCCATTCGAAGTATTTTTTTCCGTAATGCTCTAACATATAACTATAAATTTTATTTAAATAAGCTTTTCATTTTTTTTGATAGTCGATTTTTAATTGAAAATTTATCTCTAAATTCTTCAACCAGCACTTTATCAATCTTGGGAGCCGACTCAAACTTAAATTTGCGCTGTTCACCGGAATCTAATGGAGTATCAAATCTATTAGAATTTTTTGTATTTGTGGCATCTTCTCCAAAGCCGATACTCAATACCTTAGACGTTGATGGAAAGACTGTAAACATATTGCGCTTGAACTGATCGTAGCACCACCGAATCGCCCATGAGTCAATTTTCCCATTCATCTGTTTCCAAAGCATTTGGGGCATGTCAGAACCGCCACGCATAAATTGCATCTGTCTGGGAATATCCAATTTAAAACTGGTGTAATCTGTTACTTCCCAATCAACCCCTTCCCATTCTTCTTTCCACGTGCCCCAACCCCAGGATGAGGCCCGGTATCCCAAGTAATAATCTTTGGGATAATCTTCCAATGAAGGCAGGTCCATGGTATAGCCTGAAATGGAAAATATCTGGTCAGAATCTTGATAATAGTCCAATGCCTGGTTCATAAAATCCAGGAAATTGGCTGACGTTACGAGGTCATCTTCCAAGACGATGACCTTACCGTACTTACTTATAATCTTAGAAACGCCAGATATTATAGAATCTGCAAGTCCTTTGTTATGATCCGACTCTATGACTTCTACAGAATTAAACCCGCCAATTGTGTGAATATAATTACGAACTTTTAATACTTGGGTTTTGTCATTACTATTTAGGGAACCATCGGAAAAAATAATAAGATCACTCTTTGAAGAAAGATAGTTTTCCTGTAGCGCCTGTATAGTTTTTCGAGTTTCCTTTAGTCTCGAATATGTAAATAGACAGATGGGTGCCAACATTAATATGCACCTTACCAAATAAGTTTAATAAGAATAATTAAAATACTGTATATCTCGCCTGTACAATTTCTTAATAATATTTATTGATTCATTATCATAATATTGGCGGTATTCTTTATGATCACTTTTATTCGATGTTGGGATACTAATTTCAAAACCAAAATGTTCTTTAAGTTTTCCAGCTATTCGATCAATATTCTCAATTTTACATAAATAATCGGCCTTTATTTCTCCGTCCACCGAAAAAAAATCAAGCTGATTCCAAACAGTACTACTTCCATCCTCTAATTCATTTCCCCGCCACTTTATATATTCTTTAAAGTTTTGGAAGCTGTTTATTAATTCATATTGATAGTGTTTAGGCGTTTGACGCATATAAAAATATTTTGAAACCTCCCAGTCCCACGGGTTCCTTACCAAACCAAATATAAAGTAATCATTTAAATTGTAGAATTGAGATACTGTTTCTAAATCCGAATGTTTAGGCAGGGTAAATAAGGTTTTATTCCTTAATAATGGGAGCAGATAAAGAAAGTTTGATAGCAACCAATACCAATCCTCTTCAAATTTACAAAGAGCTTTTCTCATACTTGTTCCAGCCACTTTATAATTATGAATAAAAATAAATTTATACTTATCAGATTTTAGAATGGTTTTAGATTTTTCGCGCATGACATCTAAAATTTGATCTTCATTTTTAAACTTCTATAAATACGAGGGAAAATTGCTTTTGTATGGGCTTTAACAGAATAAATAATCCACTTCCATCCCCAAAATTTCTTTCTAAATTTATTGTATTCAGGGAGATTTAATCCTCTTGCGGAATACAAAAGCTTTAACCGTTTAAATAGAGGTATTTCAGGATTGCACCAAGCTAGAACATTATTTATCTCACATATTGCAATATATTTTCTTGTAGTAAAATTACTGAACCCCCTTCGCATAACACGCAATCCATAGTCATAATCTCCCATGGCATGCGTGTAATCAGAGGATAGATTCCCCAAATTCTCGAATATCTCTTGAGGTACCAATACCGCATTTCCGTTTATATAGGTACAGCCTTCCAGCTTTCCATTGGGAATTACGGGACCGTCTTCCCTGCGTCCGCCAAAAACAAATCTATTATCATTTACGGATCTGCAGGCTCCTGTGATTAGACAGGCTGATCCGGTTTCTTCCGTACCCTTTTCATAACATACTAATAACTCGACCAGAGCTTCTTCAGTTAAAAATGTGTCATCATTAAGCCACAGGTAAAAATCATAGTTCTTATGTTGGGCCGCCGTTTCCCATGCCAGGCGCATTCCTCCATTCCAATAGAGACTTCCATCTCCTTGAATAACATTAACCCGCGGAAACTTTTCCCTTACAGCTTTCCCCGTTCCATCAGTGGATCCGTCATCAACTAAAAAGACGTCCAGTTCATAGCCCTTAGGTATACTGCATTCAAATAAATTTTTCAGACATTCCACCGTTTTATCCCGGCGGTTATGGCACGTTAATAAAACAGCAATAGATTGGTGTTCCATTTTCATTAATATATCTTCTGTTGCATATCTTTACTCAATGATCTAAACCAGGCCTTGGCATAATCGGTACTAAATATCCCCCGCACCCAGTGCGTTACCTCCTTATTATCTAAAGATCTAAAAGATCGGGAAAAGCATAACCCTATCATCATCCATATTACCAGGTAATCAAGGCTAAACTGATTTATATCTTCCACCCAGGCATAACTCCATCGAAAGGCGATAAACAATCCCAGCATTTTACTGTAAATATTATTCGAATTGTTTACCGCAAGATATGAAGCCCGGTAAAACACCAAGAAATAAAGAATGACACCGATAATACCAGTTGTAATAAAAATATTGGGAATAGCCGCCTCGCTCCGTAACCGCTCGTTACCTGTTACCAAATTCTGGAAATAGGTGGTTTCATAACCGTGGGCCAGGCTTCGGCCCATCCACCAGCTGTTATATTTTTGTGCCGTCTGCAATACTTCCGCATAGATAAAAGTTCGGGTATCCGCCGTTATGGGGATCTTTCTCTGCTCTCCTTTGGCATTGGTTGTAGCCACCTTGTAATCATTCTCCACGTAGCTGCTTATATTAAACACATTGAATACTCCCGTTATTCCCAGTATGAAGAAAACTACCGGCAGTACAATGAGAAACAGTCGCCCAAATTCCAGCATTTTTTTTGAAAGTATTTGCTGAAAATAATAAATCGAAAGAAATAAAAATGGTGTCCCAAATTTAATCACGTTGCTGCGAGCACTAAGATCTGCCAGGAAAACTACAACAGCAATCCCCACAGTCAATAACCTCCAAGGACTCCGCATAGCCGGCAAGAAAAAAATTAGAATACTAACTGGAATCAGGTAAATGCCGTATGCATCAGTGGAAATAAAAAAAAATACAATAAAAAAAGCCGGGAGGGCATACTTAACATATACCCCCAAAGTACGCTGCACCATCAAAATATTGCCAAAGGCATAAACCGCCATCGGTATCAGAAAGACCATGGTATTCATGACCAGCCCTTTATAATGCCAATAATCCGAAGCTAGGAAGAGCCCCCTTACGCTGTTTATTAACATCCATAACAGAAACAAACGAATGACCAGGTGGGGGGCATTATCACCGGGCTTATATACATTTTTTTTATACAGCCAAAACCCAAATAGAAGCAACGCCTGAACACCCCACCAAAAAATTGTATTGGTAATAGGCAAAGTTGTATAATGAGCAATAGACTCTACCGCTATGAGTACAAAAGAAACAGGCAAAAATTGGTACAGCTGTTTCTTATACATCCTTATAGAGTTCTATCATTTCAGAAATATTCTTGCTCATAGCATACTCCTTGTTAACAAATTTATAAGCCGCTTCTGCTTTTTGCGCTGCAAGTGTTCTATGTTGATAACAAAATAGTATTGTTTCAGCAAGATTTTCATATCCCGGATCAATCAAAAATCCATTGTCATCATGTTCGATAAGATCCTTTAAACCCGCCACATCATATAAAATACATTGGGTTTTACAGGCCATCGCTTCAAGAGCAGCATTACCTAAACCTTCAAATTGGGACGGCATTACAAATACATCCGAGGCTACTAAATAATCCCGCACATTATTTTTATTACCTAAAAAAATGATTTTATCTAAAACACCAAGTTCGTCAGCCAATGTTTTCTCTTCCGATTCTGCATAACCAGTCCCAAGATGCAAGTAATAAATATTAGGAATTTTATCCTCTACCAATGGTAGCGCTTTGATAATATCATGATGGTTTTTAATCTCAGAACAGCCACCGGTAGATATGATTACATATGATTTTTCCGGTATTCCTAATTTTGTTCGCAATTGAGTTTTTTCATCATCACTGGTTGGCGGATAAAATCGATCCGAATCGTACCAATTATTAATGAGCATTGAGGGATTTTTATAATAATCCAATTCATTTTCATATACACTTTCACCAATTGTTTGAAAGGTGGTACCAAAAAGTTCCCTTATTATAAAGCGTCTGACTACTGCTACAGGCCACGTAAACCACCGGTTTTTAAAGTTATTGTGCTGTGTTTTTATACATTTAACATTAGAGATCCATGCGACAACAGCAAAAAAATATAGGTCATTGCGATGAATATGGACAACATCAACCTCATGCTGTGTCAGGAACTTATAAAAGTTCACATAATACTGTATCCAACCAACTGAAAATAAGGTATTCGGAAGAGGCTTGTGATAAGTGTTAATATTTTCTTCCTCAAAATGTGAGGCAAATTCCCCAAGCTCTTTTCCGGTACTAAATGCAACCAGTTCTATCCCTTCTTCTTGGAAAAGTGAGGCTGCATTGGCATACATAATCTCGGCTCCCGAAAATTTTATCTCATTAAATAGATGTAATACTTTCATCAATAATCTTTTTAAATCTGGAATTTAACACTTCTGTAAGGTAATCTCTGTCGGAAAAAGCATCTAACTCGTAATTTTCGTATTCAAAAATATGATTACCACATGGTGTATCACTATTTCTTATTCGATCATCCAGAGATTGATAATATTTTGTATCGATAAGCAATTCAAAATCTGTATACGTCTGATTAAGTATATTAAACACATCCTTTTTTTCTATTTGTCCCCTGACATTTATACTAACATTTGGCTTAAAATTATCGATAGTTATCCAGTTTTCAGGTATAAACTTCTCACCAGTCTGATCATTATGATAGTTTCTCCATTTACCAGGACCAATAACGATTTTATCAGGATTTCTATTTAACCAAGCCCCCATCAAACTAAAGGTGCTGTTGGCTATAATATTATGTTTGCAGTTAGCCATTAATTGCATATCACGAAAACTTTCATCTCCATTATTCCCTTCAATATATATTGCATCGGGAAGCTGTAAATTTGACTTGGTCCAAGAAATGTCATCAGAAAAAACCAAGAAAACTGGGTCATTTACAAGCTCTTTTATCTTTTTAATCGCCCTGTTATAATATTCCAAATCACATATATCACCGAGTATTTTCCTCCACTTTACACTATTTACATAATCTCCTCTTCTAATATGGATACTTATTGAGGTTGTGTGATTAACCAGACCGGATATTTTTTTATTCTTTTCAGAAGTAAATTCTGGGAAATTACAAAAACCTACAGATTCAGGATCAATTTCATTAAAAAATGTATAATCCTGCCAATTTGGGAAATTGATAATTTGTACGGGTAATGATTTATATAGAAAATTAAAAGTATTCGTTTCTAATCTTCTGTTTAAAAAACCCGTTCCTTTTTTTAAAAAAGTATAAAAATTCAAGTAGGAATTTATAAAGTAGTTGTTCCTGGGAATTTGGATACCCTGAAATAATTCCTCAATACCAAAGCCATGATGATCATTCATTGCCTCCGGTTTCAGGTAAAGATCACATTTATATCCTTTTTTCTTTAAATATACATACAAACCATACTGCAGCATCTGATTTCCCAATCCTCCCGCAATTGTAACAATGTATTTTTTTTTCATATTACCAGTAGCAGGCACCTTCTACATTTTCAGCACTATCGGGAGTTTCCTCCTCAGATGGTCTCACCCAGTATCCATTCATTAATTCAGCAAAGTTGTAATCTTCATTTAGATTGGGATCCTCCCAACGTTTTCCGCGAATTCCAAAAAGTAACTGTAAGGCCCCACCGAGATGAACCGCTTTTTTACCACTTCTTTTGACATGAGCTGCTAAAGGAAAACCGTAAGCCCCAGCTCCTATTAAACATATATCATATTCATGTTTATTAATCTCGTCCTTCATAAAATCTAACGCTTCAAACCAATCGGCGAATTCATCAGAATTACCTCCATGAGTCTGTACAGCCTGAACAGTTTTCAATTCAAAGTCTGGTAGTATATCTTTATTATCAAAAAGCAACTCTCTTTTTTTATGAAATTGCTTATTAATAGTTTTAGTAAATGGATGCACTACAAGGATCTTTTTACCTTTTAAGACTCTAGTCCATGGATTTTTTGAAAAATAGGGATTTAAAAAATCCAACCAAACTTTAGGAACCCCTCGTAATTCTTCTTCAAAATACCGCTCACCCGCTAACCAAGACCCTAATACATCCACTTGGGGAATGTCATCGAGCATCAATTCGCAAAATTGCTCAAGTTTCTCTTCTGTGGGTGGAAAAAAACCCGCCACCTCATGCATCTGGTTAACAATTCCACGCTCGAACCACCAAGGTTGAGACTTTCCCTGAATAAAAGAAAGGTAATTTCTCCTTTCTTCAATATAATTTACTAAACATGTTAATTCATTAGCTCCAAAACGAGCTATCATACGCGGCTCGTCGTCAGTTAGCTTATCGTAAATTATCTTTGAAGCCACATCAGGATCTTGCTCGCAATCCGGTTTGGAAAGTATATTAGGTTCAAAAGTCTTTTGATAAACTTTTCGCAATCCCTTTAGTACAAGCACTCCATATCTATTCATATTATCCAGCTTTTACATTTGTCAACTTTAACTTGAATAAATCATACCAACTTTTAAACCATGTAGGAATTCGTTCTACCTTATAGAATACTTTCGATTTGAACGATTTATCGGGTACATCATTCAAAAATCCTCTTTTAGAGTAGTCCATTTCTATATTATGCTTATCAAAAAGTGCAACGACCTCTTCTTTCCACCGTCCCTGAACAATACCTGTAAAGATGTAGGGTATAATTTCAAATTCACCCAGTTTTACCCACTGCTTATCAACGGTATAAATACTCGGTTTTAAAATAGAGGCTCTTTTAGAACCAAACTCTTCAAACTCCCAGGCACTTTCATAGGGTCTTAGGTAAGAGCGTAAGGTTTTTTTTCTCCACAAAGCTGCCTGACAACTGATATGATAGCGCTGATTGGTAATTACCGGATACAATTTTTCATATTCCGACGAATCTTCTTGGGGTTGCAATGCTTGGTCAGTAAGATGGATACAGTCGATATCTTCATTTTCCAGCATTAATTGCACATATTTATTCACCAGATCATGCTTCACATAGTCCTTTAAGAAATAGTCTTCCTGCATATAAAGGATGATATCAGAATCAATTTTGTCAAGTGCTTTGAGTAAGCATTCGCTCCAAGTCAGACGTGTCCCTTCAGCTTCGTTTTCTGCACATTTTACGGGAACTATGTTTAACTCACCATAGGTATAGTCTTTGCGCTCCGTATTTAGATAAATCTCACTACTGCATTCTGGCCAATAGATTGAGAATAATTTAAAGAACGGATCCCAACAGTCTTCAAATTTGTCACAGGAATTAACAAGTAAACCAAAATCTTCCATTTATTTATACAATTTGGACATTTGGTAAATCATATCATTTTGTAGAATAATTTCTCAGGTATGAAATACCATTACTTTTAATTTTAATTATAATATCTCTAAAAATCGCCTGCTCATAATCTTGTAAACCTACAACCCAAATAGTACCAATAAGCCCCACTCCATTTAAAAAACCAATAGCCAGCAATCGTATTATATCTTCACTCATAAATAGGTAAGGAATTGAATCTAAAGCTATCACAACTCCCAGGGTCAGTAGACTTCGCAACACCGTGTGCTTGAGAAATGATGGGATTGATAATCCCGTAACTCTACCGGCATAAAAAAGAATTACCCCGGAGTTTATTATTTGAGAAAAGATAAAAACAATATAAATCCAATAGGGTTTAAACCCCATCGTAAATACAACATAACCTAAAATAAGAGGTAGTGCATGGGTAATTGACTCTGCAATCTTAAAATTCCGAATATTTCCTACAGCAGCTATAGAGGATACAAGAGTAACAAATAGCTGATCAATCATGCTTTTTACCAACGCCAGCTGACAAAAAATAATCGCCCATTTCGGAATATCATGTAACCAGAAATTCAGTATCATTGGCATTTCAATAATAATCGGCAATCCGAAAATTATTAACAGGTAAAAAGACATTTTTCCACCCAGAATAGCAGTCTTCAACATTTTACTGCGATCACCGGCCCCCTCACTTTTATCGATAACCGGGTTCAATGCCCGCCTCATGGTTGTAGAAAAAGCGCCCACTTTTCCACTCAAGTCATTTGCAACGCCCTGGGCCGCATTTACCACCGTACCAAAAAACATATTCAATACAATTCCCTGTCCGTAATTGGAAATCATACTTGTGGAAGAGGATAAGAAAGACCATCCCGCGAAACTGCCCATCTCCTTGAACATCGATCGATCGTAGTATCTGAATATGCCGAATTTAACCTCTTCATATTTTCCAGAACAATACCAGTGCCTAATCAACAAAAGCAAAAAGGAAATGACTGCCATGAAAAATCCATACGCCACCAATTTGTCGTAACTAAATGGGGAATATGTAATATAAAATGCCAGTACCAACTTCAATAATTTATCAATAATTTCAATGACAGCCAGGAAGAGCATATTTTCATGGGCATTAATTACAGCATTATAGGGTACAGAAAGAACGTTTACCCATGTCATGGCAACGGCAAAATGGAATACGACTTTCGCTGCCTCCATTCTATCGGCAGGAATCTCCAGAATGCCGTTAAAAAGGAAGTGCCCTACTCCTTCCATGACCAGAACCATGAAAATGCCTATCAAGAAATGCAGGACAACACTGGCATTGAATATCTGTATTTGCTTTTCCTTTTTGCCTTCGCCTTCCGCGTACGACATAAACCGCTGGGTAGCAGCAGACATTGCTGCATTTAAAAAACCGAGCATTCCTATGGCACTTGCAACGACCTGAAAAACCCCAAAATCTGAAGCTCCCAAGGCATCCAATACCAGCCGGGTCGTGTAAAGGGATATAAATACGGTAATAGCCATTCGGGCATACAGAATACCGGTATTTATGGTTACGCGACTGGAAGCTTTCATGAGTTATTAGGAAATAACCTTACCTAAAAGAAATGTAATTATTGGTCTTGCTAAGATGTTTTATTTTAGAACAGCTTTTCAAAATCTTTATCAATCATATCCCCTACCAATTCATCAATGGCGTATTCAGGTTTCCAGCCCAATTTCTGTTCGGCTTTGGCCCGGTTACCCAAAAGAATTTCAACTTCTGTCGGACGAAAATACTGCGGATCGACTTCGATGATGGTTTCGCTTTCGCTCAGCGTTGAACTGTTGAGTTGTTGAGAGGTTGAAACTCCGAATTTCTTTTCATCAATAGAATCAACAATGCCTTTTTCGTTGACGCCCTCCCCTTCCCAGCGGAGACTGATGCCCAGGTGGGCAAAGGCCATCTCGCAGAAGGCGCGGACGGTGGTGGTCTCCCCGGTGGCCAGCACGAAGTCTTCGGGCTGTTCCTGCTGTAGCATCAGCCACATGCCGCGCACGTAGTCTTTGGCGTGTCCCCAGTCGCGCTTGGCGTTCAGGTTGCCCAGGAAGAGCTTTTTCTGGTTTCCGGTGGCGATGCGAACGGCCGCCCGGGTAATTTTGCGGGTCACGAAGGTTTCACCTCGGCGTGGGGATTCGTGGTTAAACAGTATACCGTTCACCGCGTACATGTCGTAGGCCTCGCGGTAGTTCTTGGTGATCCAGTAGGCATAGAGTTTGGCGGCGGCGTAGGGCGAGCGCGGGTAAAAGGGCGTATCTTCGTTTTGGGGCGTTTCCTGTACCTTGCCGTACAGCTCGGAGGTGGAGGCCTGGTAAAAACGGGTTTTCTTTTCCATACCCAAAATGCGGATCGCTTCCAGCAGGCGCAGCACGCCCAGGGCGTCCACATCGGCGGTGTATTCGGGGCTCTCGAAGGAGACCTGCACGTGGCTCTGGGCCGCCAGGTTGTAGATCTCGTCGGGCTGGGTTTCCTGCACGATGCGGATGAGGTTGCTGGAGTCGGTCATGTCCCCGTAGTGCAGGTAAAAGGGCAGGCCCTTGAAGTGGGGGTCGTGGTAGAGGTGGTCCACCCGGTCGGTATTGAACTGGCTGGCCCGGCGCTTGATGCCGTGTACTTCGTAGCCTTTGTCCAGTAAGAGTTCTGCCAGGTAGGAGCCGTCTTGTCCGGTGATCCCGGTTATTAATGCCGTTTTTTGTCTTGATGCACTCACTGTCTAATAGTTGTTTAAAATTATTTTGCTTTCTGCCTTATGGCATATTGTATGTTCATTTTTTGTGACCAAAAAACGAACCAAAAAAGTCCCGGGGGAATCGTAGATTTTGTTCTGGCTAAAGTAAAATTTCCATGTATTGCTATTTTACATTAATCATTATCATAATATTATCTTTCCCGCGATTCACCCCGGTCCCCCCCAGGTTTTAAAACCGTAAAGCTGACTGTTGCTCTTAGCCATTCTTGCCACACCTGCTAAGGCCGGCTATCTATGGTCAGTTGCGAAATTCTAATATTTATTTCTTCAATCAAATTCAGATTCATGGTTTTAAATCGAGCCTAAGAATTATGTGCTGAAGCCAAAGGATACGGTTGTGTTTTTGTACCGGTGGCTTTTTTAAAAACAAGATCGTAAGTCAAAGGACCATCAAAATCCGCGTATTTTGTAAGAAGTATCGTTTTACTCAAAATTGTATCTAGTTACTTAAATGTTCTCTTTCAGGATGACATGAAAAACATAAGATCCTGATCCCGCGGCTGGCGGACAGGATGACACGTACTTTTGATTCGCCAAGTGGCAGACGAACAGATATTAGCAGAAAACTCATGACTCAAGACTCACTACTCAATACTATCTTAACCGATCAATAATAAGGAACGTCGTCGCCACGCTAGAGATCACCGGCGCAATAACGCGCACATAGTCGATGAAAGCCGGCTTCCGCTTCACCTGTATGGCTACCACCTGGTTGTTGTCGAGGTCAAAAGAGCGCATGCCCTGGGGCAGCGGTTTGTTAAAACGGTATTTGAAGTGCTGGATCTCGTCCATGCCCTTCACCGGGTCGTACTCGGAGATATTCACCTCCACCCGCATCTTCGACCAGTCCAGTTCCGACTCGCGGCTGCGGATGGTCTGCGGGCCGAAAGAGTAGGAGATCAGTTCCGGCAGCGTAGTGCCTTTGGGGACCAGGTAGCGCCCCGGGCTGTTTACGTCACCCCACACGTTGAGGGTGTCGGCCAGCTGCCCCGGCTCGGCCACGCGGATGATACGTTCACCCAGCCGAAACTGTTGAGAATAATTAAGCTGATTGCCCTGCTGCTGGGCTAAAAGGGTTTGGGGCATCAATGCCAAGCCGACCAGCAAGGCCAATATGGAAAAGATCCTGATGATACTCTTGAAATTCATGAGTTGTGTTCGATAAAGGTCAATAACATAAGAGAAAAGTGCTGCTGTGAACTCCTCGCAAATGGAGTGGTGGATTATACAAATGTTGAGAGCAGAATTCTAGCTGATTTTTTAATTTTTTTGGCGGTGAGTAGGACGGATGACAGTGGCTACCTCAACATCATTAACCGGGATGGAATACGGATGTCGCGGAACAGGCGGATTGCACGGTTATTGGATGGTAATTCACTAATTGTTACGGCTGGGAGCCTGCATACACAGCCCGGGCGTTCACGACCGGGCTATTCATTGACTATTGCCTTCGGTTAAGGCTTTGGAAAAAATCCTAATTAAAATTGAAGTCATCTTGAGCGAAGTGAAACGGAGCCGAAAGATCTCTCGGAACAGGCTCGCCTAAGTGCACCGAAGCCTTTGGGCGCAGGTGTGCGAAGTATTTAAAAGGGAATGCCCCTCAAGCGTTTGCGAATCGTTTTCTGGGGATGGATTCGACTGCACTGCGTTCCGCTCACCATGACATCAGCGTTGTTGGGTGTACCCTTCATCAATTTCTTCTTGGGCAGTCATGGGGAATTTTTCTTGCATGCTTCGCGGTTTTGGATTCGACTACAGTTAAAGGCAATGTCACCCTGAGCGCAGCCGAAGGGTCTAGTTATAGCGCTCGCGTAGGATCTAAAGGGTACCTTCTAGACCATCATCCAGTCGTTTCTGGTAGATTGCAGCGCTCCGTTCCACTTCACTCGCAATGACAAACGTTGTTTAAAAGCAGTGTCATTACCAAGGAGGGGGCCTGCCCCGACCGTGGTAATCTCCCGGAACAGGTTCGCCTAAGTGCACCGAAGCCCTTGGGCGTAGGTGTGCGAAGAATCTAAAGTACGAGTTACCCCTCAAACGTTTGCGAGTCGTTTCATGGAGATTCCTCGGCTCCGTTTCACTCCACTCGGAATGACATCAACGTTGATTGTAGAAACTCGTGACATCAACGTTGATGACTGCGACCCTTGCGGTTTCTACGCTACCTGCAGAGTGATCCTCATTCGTCGTCGGGAGTTCTTGGCAGATGGATATTCCTTTCCAATCTCCTTCCAATGGTTTTTGATTGCCCCCCGGCAAAACAGTGAATCCGGGTACTCCTTATCCAATTGCCACCCTTCGTTTTTATCGTGCCGATGATTAAAAATTATGTTCGACAAAAGGTTTCCCCTCCCCCGCCTGCGTATGCCCCGCACAGCCCAGCCGGAATTCAAGTCCCTGACAAGCCATTTATTTGTTGTTTTATGGCCTCAAATCCCCGAATTCAGCAACATTAGGAGATTCTAATATTTTTTTATCCGATTTTTTCAGCAATTGGAATCTGTTTTAAAATCGACGTTTACGTAAAACTAATCCGTAAAAACAGGCGCGCGCCTTACCCCGCGGTCGGCTGCTCTCTTGCCTGATGCAACCAAGCCAAAGTTGTTTTCTGTACCGATTGCGGTACATCTTTGGGTTTTTCACTTCGTTTTATGGCAGGGATTTGCTAATCTGTAGTGAGGCTTGATTAATCAATCCTCCAGTTCTTTAACTTATTATTACTCCTGTTGCATGCGCTGTGGTTTTGTTTCTGCCTGCCAACTCTTTTAACCCTGGTCGTTGCCGGGTAACCGGACCCCTTCGACGGCCGTTATTAAACCAAGTCCGGCCAACCATACAAAACCATGGCTTATAAAAAGCGAACCACATCCGAGGCCTACGACAAGCTGTCGTATCGCCTGGAAGCGATGAAAACCTTAACTCCCGACTTCGATCTGGGGAATGGTCTTTCTGTTGCGGAGCTCGATCAGCTGGCAGGTACCCTGCAGTTGACGCTCAACAACTACAATGCCACCCTCATGGACGCTGACGATCAGCGGACCCAGGTCATAGATCTCGAAAAGCAGGCGCTGGATGCCGCCGAACGGCTGCTGGCTACTGCCCTGGCCAACTACGGCCGCGATTCTATGGAGTATCGAAGGATCGGAGGAACACGGAAAAGCGAGATCACGCCCACGGGCAGCCGTCCGCTTACCTTTCAACCCCAGGTTGATACCGTTTCCAACGGCAACAGGAGGCCATAAAAAAAGACTCTTAGATTTTATTCTAAGAGCCTTTTTCCGAATCAAAGAGCGACTTGGTCTGAGGCCGGGTCGCTCTTTTCTTTTGATAGTCAGATTTCTGGGAGGCAATCAACGCTAAACCCTAAGCTTTACAGAGAACAACTTCGGGCGTTATATCCAATTTTTGTATTAATGATAGCAGCTTTTTCCTTCCCTGTATCCGTAAATACTACAAATGTGTTACAATTTGCAACTATTTTGATAAAATTTAATGCTTCATGGCTTAATAAACTGCAATACACCACAAAACAGGCCCTAATTTTCCGAAGGAGTTCTCCCTTCCCTACCATTCCCAATGCTTATTACAGCTACACCACAGCAATATTAACAGTGTGCTCTCTGAAGCCGTTTTGTGAGTTAATAGTTGAAAGGCATACACAGCCCGGGCGTTAACGCCTGGGCTGTGTATTAACAATCCCCTTCGACTAAAGCTATGGGAAACCCTAATTAAAATTGAAGTCATCTTGAGCACAGTGAGTGCACCGAAGCCTTGGCGTAGGTGTGCGTAGGATCTAAAGGACTCTCTTGAACGACAGCCAGTCGTTTCTGGGAGATTGCAGCGCTCCGTTCCACTTCACTCGCAATGACAAACGTTGTTTAAAAGCAGTGTCATTACCAGGGAGGGGGCCTGCCCCGACCGTGGTAATCTCCCGGGATAAGCTCGCTTAGTATCTAAAGAGTACCTTCTAGACCATCAGCGAGTCGGTTCATGGAGATCGCCGTGCTCCGCTGGAAGGCCCCGAATAAGTCGGGGCGATGACAGCCGTTGTTTCGGATTGGTAGTCGGCCAACTCCCTTTCGACCCATTCAGAAGCTGATACCCTTCACAATCGCTCCTGCCAATAATCGGGATTTCTATGCAAGTGTGAGACGGCAATAATTAGTATTGAATCATCTTTGAGCTAATAGATAATGCCGTAGGGAAACTTTGAAAATAAGCATCTTCGAGTACGCTGAGAAAATTCGAGCCACGCTTCCGGAAAGCTTTTGATACTCCTTATCCTGTGAAAAAGCTCATCCAGAAACTGTGCTCCCAGGCCTTTCGCCTGCATCTCATAATAATCGTATGCTTCATCGATTTCTTCTTGGGCAGGAGTAAGAAAATGGATATCCACTATTGCGCTCAATCGCCTTTATACTTCTCTACGACCTCATGCAGCGAAACGGTCGATATTTTGCCGGCGTCATAAGCATCAATGCGATCCTCCGCCTCTTTTTTCCATAGCTTATCGATTTGCTCATCCGGCTTGTCAAGACTTTGTAACAACCGCTCGATCATTTCTACCTTTTCGGCCGGACTCATCTTCATCGCCTGCGAAATAAGCTGTTCTTTTTTTTCCATAGCTCTTAAATATGCTTGATTCTTAGTTGTCCAATTTAGCAATTTACTTCGCTATAATCTATGTAAAGACTGAGCCACCTTCCCGGCACCGTCGTTCATTCAATCCTGCTAATACCTTCCTGGTCCAAGTTGCAAACTTAAACCAACAGATCATATGGAACACAGATATCGCAGAATAAGCGGATGTGCACGGTTATTAGATGGTACTTCACCAATTGTTCCGAGGAAGAGCCTTATTAAAATTGATGTCATCTTGAGCGCAGTAAAACGGAGTCGAAAGATTTCTTGGAATAAGCTCGCCTAAGTGCACCGAAGCCTTCTTGACCTACGAAGCACGGCCTACGTAGCCTATGCTACTTCGGTCTCTTACGCTCCATAGTACAGCCTACGTAGCTAAAGCTACTATGGCGCAGTAGGCCTTCAGCGACGGTGCGCGTAGTATGCCTTTAGCGTAATAAGTGGCGTAGGTGTGCGTAGGATCTGAAGGGCACTTGCTCTTCGGTAGTTAGCGAACTATTTCAGAGAGATGGTTCGACTACGCTCGCTGCGTTCCGTTTCCTTCGGTAGTTGGCGAGTCGTTTCAAGGAGATCCCTCGGTTCCGCTGCGCTTCACTCGGGATGACATCAACGTTGTTGGGGATGCACCCTTCCCTTCATGTTTCGAGATACTGAACAATGACAGCCGTTGTCGATTCATATAATCTCAAATAACCATTTCCCATTCACAATTTATCACTCATCACTCAAAATTAACCAAGTCCTCAGCCTTTAATCTCTACTTCCTTAATCTCGTCCAGGTGCTCCAGGAACCACCGGTAGGTGGACTCGATGCCGTCACGGAGGGCAATGTTGTAGGTCCACCCGGCCTGCTTCATGCGGCTGACGTCCATCAGCTTGCGGGGCGTGCCGTCGGGCTTGGAGGTGTCCCATTTAATGTCGCCTTCATGACCCACAATATCCTGTATCAGCAGCGCCAGGTCTTTAATGGTGATGTCCTTGCCGGTGCCCACATTATACAGGTCGTGCTCCATCTGGGTATTGAGGGCAAAGAAAACTGCATCGGCCACGTCATCCACATGCAGAAATTCGCGCATCGGAGAGCCGGTGCCCCACAGCGGCACGGGCGCATGTCCGTTTTCTTTGGCCTCGTGAAACTTGCGGATCATCGCCGGCAGCACGTGCGAGGTCTTCAGATCGAAATTGTCGTTGGGTCCGTACAGGTTGGTGGGCATCAGCGATACGTAGTCGCGGTCGTACTGGCGGCGCAAGGCGTCCACCATCTTCACGCCGGCGATCTTGGCGATGGCATACCACTGATTGGTAGGCTCCAGCGGGCCGGTCAGCAGCGCGTCTTCGCTCATCGGCTGATCGGCATGCTTGGGATAGATGCAGGAGCTGCCCAGGAATACCAGCTGATTCACCCGCTGCTGATGCGCGGCGGCAATAATGTTGTTCTGTATCTCCAGGTTTTCATACAAAAACTGCCACGGGTACTCGCTGTTGGCCATGATGCCGCCGACTCGCGCGGCTGCGTCCACGACCACCTCGGGTTGTTCTTCGGCAAAGAAGTCGCGGACGGCCCGCTGGTCGCGCAGGTCCAGTTCGGAGCTGGTCCGAAAGACCAGATTCTCAAAGCCTTCGGATTCCAGCTTGCGACGTACTGCCGAGCCCACCATGCCACGGTGCCCGGCGATATAGATTTTTGCGGATTTCGGCAGCGTTGATGAAGATGGAGAAGCTTTGATACTCAAGGTGCTCAGTTGATTTGGTTTTACTTTAAAAGCTCAATTATTTTCTATGTTAATGCTACCCGAAGTATACAAATATTCTGCAAGGAGGTCTGCCCTAAATTTCTAATGGAAAAAGATAGGGTGATGTTTTAAATGGTCGCAAGACGGCTGACGGAAGACAGCCGACCGCGGAACCAACCTTTAGGTATTTACTGACACTGTCCCTGTAGCGGGAGTACAACTCCCTTGAAGCTTAAAATATTATAGTGTATTAATCCCGGCCATTCTGCCAACCCAATAAATCCTGGTTAAAATTTAGTTGGTTTAAAAGACCTCGATTGTCACGGACAGATGAACATTGAGCCTTAATCCCTCCTACCGCCAATTAGTGGAAGGTGTTTGCCTGCCCCGACACATCGGGACGCTCCTTGCGGGTTAACCTAACTTACTGGTAGATTCTGATCCGCCCGCAAAAAATAAAAGCAGTGTCATTGCGAGGGAGGGCCTGGCCCGACCGTGGTAATCTCCCGGAATAGGTTCGCGTAGCATCTAAAGGGCACCTTACCATCAAATAGTTATTTCCCGGCGATTATTCGCCTTAGGTATCGCCATGGCTTCTCTCTCAACTCCTCCGTTGGTTCGGTATAGCCCCGGTAATACGAGCATTGTTCTTTCAATCCCCCCTGCTCCCCCTTTTCTAAGGGGGACTCTTTCTTGCCAGCTTTACGGTTTTATCCCCTCCTTGCCTGCAGGAATCTGTCCGACCACCGGCGGAAGGAGTTAGGTGCCTGCAATACGAAGCACTCTTTTGTGCGTAGTATTGGGTCAAAAACGCAGGATGTTGATCCTATAACAAGCACGGGAGTACAACTTCCTTGAAGCTTGTGAGGCTCTTACAAGTTATAAACTTGCACGAGTATAGGGAACCAACGCAGAGCATTGGTTCGAGATGTGCTTTTTCCTTGTCTTTATTACTCCGTCACCCATTCAACACTCACAATTCAAAATTTATCATTCTAAATTCCCTTTCACCTTTGCCGTCTGCCTTCTCACGTCTCCCCCAATCACCTAATCACCAATCACCCAATCACTCCTCATACGTCTCATAATCCTCATACATCTCGCGGTAGTAGTAACTGCTGTAGTAATAATCGCTCGACTGGCTGTAATCAAAGGCCGACAGTACCGTGCCTACCACATTGGCCTCTACCCGCTGCAGGTTATCCAGCAGATGGGTAAGCTCTACCTCGGTAGTCTCATTGAATTTAGTGACTATTACTACACCATCGGTCTGCTGAATCATCGCCGAAGCGTCCGTAATGATGCCATAGGGCGGAGTGTCGACAAGCACAAAATCGTGCTGCTCTTCCAGCTTTTTCACCGTCTCCAGGAAGGCTCGGCTTTGGGTGATGGCCGAAGGATTCGGCGGACGATTGCCGGCTGAAAGGACACTTAAATTCTCCATCGGAGTCGATTGAAGGGCTTCCTCCAGCGGTACATTATCAAAAAGCACTTCCACGATGCCCGGCGCCCGGTTTAGGCCAAACAAATTCTGCAGGTTGGGCCGGCGCAGATCAGTATCTACCATCACCACGTCATAACCGGCTTCAGCCAGCACAATCCCCAGGTTCGAAACAACGGTGGTCTTGCCCTCTCCTTTGGTCGAGCTGGTCACCATCAGCGACTTGATCTTCCGGTCGGGATTGGAATAGATGATATTGCTTTCCAGGCGCCGAAAGGATTCGGAAATCGGAGACACAGTATCCAGCATAGATACCAGTACTGTAGAAACATCATACCCCTGAACTCTGGTCTGCTCCCGTCCGTCGTGATGGTCCTTGACATAGGGATCCATATCGGGCACAACCGAAAGCAGTGGCAAATCAAATCCCTTGAGTTTTTCCACCCCATCAATTTTGGTATTGAAGGCTTCTCGCACAAAGATGTATCCGACACTTAATATGCCGCCCAAAATAAAACCTGCCAGCAAATAATGCTTAGTATTTGGCTTAACTGGCTCTTCCGGTACGTATCCGCTATCCACCGGCTTGCCCAGCCCGAACTGGGTCTGTTTCCACAGCGACATCTCCGCGTATTGCTGCGAGATGGTCATAAACAGCTGCTCGTTGATTTTGACGTCACGCTTCAACCGAGCCAATCTGATCATGTTGTCGGGCAGCTCCTCGAAAAACTGCTGTTGTTCGGCCAGCTGTTCATCAATGACGTCTACCTGTGCCGAATATTGCTCCTGTTCAACCTGGAGTTCAATAAGTTTCTTGTTCAGATCCGTCACAGCCTGGGCCACATTGCCATCACCCCCGCCCAGAAATCCGAGATATTCATCCCCCTGATCTACCAAATTCCCGGTCAGTTCTTTTATTCGGTTCTGATAAAGTTCAATCTTGTCGTTGATCTCGCGAAGCTCTTGAGGAGGCTCGCCCGCATTTTTTATAGACGGATTATTAGCCAGCAGCTGCATCTTCTCAATCTCCAGTTCAGCAAGCTGATACTGCAAGCGTGTCATGTTTGGACCAATGGCATCGGCGTACTGCTCGGCTAGTCCAGGCTTAATATTATTCAGCCTTTCCTTGTACTGGTCGATGCCCGATCGCACCGCCACCAGCTTCACTTTGGCTTCCTGTTTTTTAGACTCAAGGTCCGCCATACGGGAGATCAGCTCTTCGGTCTGGGCATCCACTTGCACCAGCTTCTCCTGGTTCATGAAGGCCCGCAACCGGTCCTCCACGATTGCTAATTTATCCTGGATACGTTCACGCTCACTATCCAGAAATTCCACAGCCGAACTGGCCGAACGCCGGTTTTGCCGCGTTGAAACATCCATATATAACTGCATAGACAAATTAACAACGTCAGCAGCTTCCACAGGAGAAGAACTTTCATATGTGATATTTATTACATCAGCTTCTTGATCTACCTTTGAAAATACGAGTCCATTTCTAAGACGAGAAGCAACCGTTTCCATTGAGGCCAAGACTGTATCTTCAGATGAACTCTTATACAAAACCGGATACAGACGACCATTGCCCATAAAGCGCTTTTGGAGAAGCGAGTCTGCCATTTCAAGCGACAGCTTACGCGAGCGCAGGATCTGTAGTTCGTTGGCTATGGTACTTCCCGAACCGATGCCATAGGTACTGCTCAGCAAGCTGGCCAAGTCACTGCTGGCTCCTGAGAAGCGGTTCTGCTGTTGGGTAATCATCAAGGAGCCTTCACTCTGATAAATAGGCGTGCGGGTGAATGCATAGGCTCCCGCCATTACGGTACATATGCTTATAGCAGCAAAAATTAGCCATTTATGATGCCACAACGTATAGAAAAGGCGTTTAAGATCTATACCCTCTGGGAATGGAATTTTATCCTCTCGATCCACCCTTTCAAAAGTTTTAGAGGCCCCATTCGAGGATAAATTACCTAAATTATTATGATTTCCCTTTGCCATTAAGGTTAGTGAATTAAATAAGTGAGTTGCAATGAATTTTAAGTATTGGACGGTAAAGGTAGGAAATTTAGATAAGTCATTAAATTTAAATTAGCCGAAAAGTGACAAACCTTATTTATAGTTACCCATTACAGTGCACAGTGACCGACTAACAGACAGTGGACCGTGGTAATCTCTCGGAACACACTCGACTAAGTGCACCGAAGCAAAGCCTATGTAGCCACTTCAGCATATGAGCCCTTTGCGTGGGGACGTAGTATCTAAGAGGTATTATGCCCTTCGGGAGTTTGCGAACTATTCCAATGAGATTCCTCAGTTCCGTTTCACTCCAATCGGAATGACATCAACGTTGGTCATGACTTCAATGTTGATCGAAGGGATTTCATGCTTTTATTAAAGAAACTAACCCTGCCTGCCCCAGTCCTTGGGCTCACTCGCTACAGGTAAAGGCAATGTCATCCCGAAGCCTGTCGAGGGATCTCACGGAACCACTTCGCGTAAGTGCAAAAGCCTAGGCGTAGGTGGACGTAGCATCTAAAAGACTCATCCCTCAACCATCAGCAAATCGTCTCCGGGAGATTGCCGCGCTGCGTTTCACTTCGCTCGCAATGACGAGCGTTGTTTTAAAGCAGTGACAGCCGTTGTTTCAGTATCCGGCAGAGACTGCCCCATCTCCTGCATCCTGTATCCTGCATCCTGTATCCAAAAATAAAACCCGATCATACAAAGTCTACAATCACCGTTTACAATTCATCATTCATAATTTAAAATTCCTAATTCCTCATTCACCATTCACCAATCACCGAATCACGCTCTAAAATCGCTTTCACAATCCGATGGGCCGTTTTGCCATCCCAGTACAACGGTTTGGGCAGCTCCACAGAATCAGTGTTTTGCTTCTGCAATTGTTTGTTGATTTCCCCAAGAATATTGTTGGGATTCGTCCCTACCAGCGTATTGGTACCTTCAGAAATGGTAATGGGGCGCTCCGTATTTTCCCGAGCTGTAAGGCAAGGTACTCCCAAAGCCGTGGTTTCTTCTTGTATTCCCCCCGAATCGGTTAATACAAGCCGGGCATTATTCATGAGACTCACGTTATCGAGGTATCCCACCGGCTCCAGCAGGTGCAGCTGTTTAATGTCTTGCAAATCTTCCCATAACCCAAATTCTTCAGCCCGGTTTTTTGATCGGGGATGGACCGGCCAAACGATCGGCAATTTTTCAGCGGTTTGCTTTAAGATATCCACAAAATTCTGAAGCTTATCTTTCTGATCTACGTTGGAAGGCCGGTGCAGGGTAACCAGCAGATATCCTTTCTTGTCGATCCCCAGCTCATCAAGAATGGTCGATTGGCCTGACTTTTCCCGCATATTGAAGAGCGTATCGATCATGATATTTCCAACGAAGCTGATCTTCCCCTCATCAATACCCTCCTTAACCAGATTCATATTGCCGTCGATGGAAGGGGTCAGCAGCAGATCCGCGATACTGTCGGTAAGCACCCGGTTGATCTCCTCAGGCATCTTGCGATCATAGCTTCGCAGCCCTGCCTCAACATGTGCCACCTTGATGCCCATCTTGTTGGCTACAATCGTGCAGGCCATCGTGGGATTGACATCCCCCACCACAACCACCCAATCGGGACGTTCCTTCTGGAGGACCTTCTCAAATTCAGTCATCACCTTGGCTGTCTGCTCGGCATGCGTACCGCTTCCCACGCCCAGGTGGAAATCCGGGGCAGGAATCCCCAGCTCATCAAAAAATATTTTGGACATTTCGTAATCGTAATGCTGTCCCGTATGTAATAATTTAGCTTCAATCTCCTGATGGTTCTTATACTCTTCCAACAGCGGCGCTACTTTCATAAAGTTCGGCCGCGCGCTCGCAACATTAATAATCTTAATCATGTTTAGTCTTTAATTTTTACAATTTCCGAACCATTAAATGAAGTTGTTTGCAGTCCCACGAAGCACCGCCTTAATAGCTTTGCTTGTCTTACAAAGCTTTATATTTGAAGGCTACATCAACGTATTTATCATTCGGCGTAGTGGGACGCTCGCAACGTTGATGATTTTCATTCTACCTCTGATAAAATATTTGTATTTCTTAAAATTGACTTAACGGCAAAAAGGCACCCTGTCCAACGAAGCTTTTTACTTAAATCCTGATTGAAACAAGGCGTTCGCAACTTACTTATTTTTAGTTAGTTTTACTTGGCTCTGTGAAAAGCGTAGTGGGACGTTTATAATCTTCATTGTGAATTTTTAAAATTCAAATTATTAAACAGAACACAGATTGCAAAGATTTTACTGTTTTACGCGGTTTCAAAAATAATAAAAGTTGGATTGATAAATAGATTTAGTTATTCGGTATCTAATCATATTCAAATCAGTTCAAATTCCGTTTAATCCGTAAAACCCGTGTTCTATACTTTTACCATAACTATGTGCCGAAAGTGCTTCGGTGCGCAGGCACAGAGTTAGGCCTCCATACCAGTAAACTTAAAATGAAATGCCTCAATGCCCCATTTCCTTGACCCAATCGCTGCATGAAAAGGCAATGTCATCCCGATACGCCGGCTGGCGGAGAGGGATCTCACGGAACAGGTTCGCGTAAGTACACCGAAGCCTTCTTGACCTACGAAGCAGAGCCTACTTAGCCAATTGTAACTGCAGTCTCTTACGCTCCAAAGTACAGCCTACGTAGGAAACTACTATGGCGCAGGTGTGCGTAGCATTTAAAGGGCTACTCCTTCAAGCGCTTGTGAACTATTTCAAGGAGATTCCACGGTTCTGCTTCACTCCACTCCCCGATAGAACGGGACAGGCGGAATGACATTCACGTTGATGAATGCTCCCATTCCCCCCCCCGATTTCCTCAGGGGTATAACATACCCCACAGCTTCGCCGCGCCCCCTTCGAAAGGGGACTATTTATTGCCGGTTTTACGGTTTAGCCACTCCTTGCTTGCAGGGAGGGGGGGTCTAATACGCAGTAGCCCGGATTACAGAACAACACAATTTGAAGCCGATTCACCATTGGCCTTTAACCTCTGACCTCTCACTTCTGCCCTTTCACCTTTCCCATTCAACATTTAAAACTGCCTTATCCTATCTGCGAATCTGGAAAATCGTATTGCTCACGATTGCTGCCATCGAGACTATTGCCGACAATATACCAATGCGCTCCTGGGTAGAGAGCCGATCCCGCTGCGCTTTTTTGGGAATATAAATAGTAGCACCGGGACGCACATCCGGGTAATTGCGGAAAAACAGGAAATTGCGCGCACGGTCCACCTCTCCGTTGGCATACACAATATAAGCATCCTTGGGTTTGCCCTGATCCGAAGCCCCACCGGCCGCACGAACATACTCCTTGAATGAGAGCTTATCCCGGTACCGCACGCTGATCGGGTACAATACTTCGCCGGCCACCTGCACCGTCTGCAGCTCTTTCGGAATTTCGAGCACATCCCCTTCGCGCAGAATCAGATCACCTTCGGAGCCGGGGTTTTTCATAATCTTTGCAAGCTCAATACCCACCTTGGTTTCGGATTTTTGGATAGCCTCGCCATCTCGAAGGGTGTCTGCCGGAATATTGATCATCGTCGTATCTACGCGCTGTTCCACCTTACGCGTCAGGTTCCCCCCGCGCGGATAGGCATACTGAGTTAGTCCGCCGGCCCGTTCAATCAGATCGGAGATACGCATATATTTTTCATCGAGGGTATATTGTCCGGGAAACAGCACCTCGCCCTTCACGGTAACTTCCTTCTGCTCAAAATAGGAAGGCGAATTACGGATAAACACTTTATCAAACGGTTTGAGCGTAAAGTCTGCGGCTTTTTGTCCCAATTCCAGGCTCTTATCTACTTTAAAGCGGAAAATCTTCGCGATCTCGCGAGGCACAAAGGTCGAGTCTCCGCCGTCGATACGCCGCGAAACTTCGATCCGGTACGGGGCCGCCGACTCTTTGAAACCGTCCGCCTGCAGAATCACATCCTCCAGCGTCATATTTTCCACATAGGGAAAAGTGCCGGGATTCTGTACCGCCCCCACCACATTGATGGTGTAATCCTCACGCAGATCAAAGATCGAGGATATCTGCACGATATCATTGCGCTGCAGCTTGATGCGGTTTTGCTCCGGATGCGCCAGCACGTCCCGCACGTTAAACGAAATCACTTTAGTCGTCAGGTCATCCTGTTCACGGTAAATAAGCCCGCGGTTCGTAAATGCATCTTCTCGAATTCCATCCGCACGTTGAATCAAAGAATAGACGGTTGTGGAATCTTTGAGCTCATACTGCCCGTCCCGAAAAACCGCCCCGCGTATTTCCACGAGGTTCGCATAGCGGTCCAGCACTTTTCCTACGTACAGGCTGTCTCCGTCATTAATCGTGAAACCACGCTGCTCGGGATACTCGATATCCTTAATTTGTTTCTGCGTGCCGGTATTCCCAAAAATTTTGAGGCGAGACGAATAGGCGTCGGATGTAAATCCGCCGGCAAAAGTCACCAGGTCCTGGATGGTCTCCCCTTTCTTCATCTCGAAGATCCCGTTGCGTTTCATACGTCCGGCCACTTCCACGCGCGAGATGTACGGATCAATTTTAATGATATCCTGATCACGCAGTCGAATGTTATTCTCCTGATTGCCGTAGACTAGAAAATCATAGATATCCAGCGTTGCCGCCGTACTGTCGCCCCGAATGACCCTGATGTCGCGGTAGGTACCCGTCGAGTCGGGGCCGCCGGCCGAATACAGGGCATTAAAGACGGTCGACAGTGAAGGCAGCGTATAGGTGCCGGGAAAGCGTGCTTCTCCCAGTACCGTCACGTTGATACTGCGCACATTCCCCAGCGAAATTCGTGCCTGGGTATCGGTAGCCTCACCGGCATTAGATTTCAAACCCGAATAGATTTTAGAGAGCGCGCTTTTTATGCGATCCCGGGCCTTTTCAATGGAGAGCCCGTTCACGTAGATCGGTCCCAGGTTAGCGATGGTGATGGTGCCCTCTGGCGAGACCGTTACCTCATAGGTCTGTTCAGCAGCTCCCCAGATATCGATAATGAGCTGGTCGCCCGGACCGAGCTGGTAATTTTCCGGCGTCGGGATATTCAGTGAGGGCGTAAACGTCACCTTATCACGCCGAAACAGGTCCGAACCAAAGATGCGGCTTTTCAACGTATCCTTCCGAAGGCTGTCGGGCTGCATCAAAAAGGTGCTATCGGTAGTCACCGAGCGCAACTGATTGGCTCGCTGCTGCCCTTGCTGACCATTACGACCCATGCGGATATTCCGCAGGCGGCGCACCAGCTTGCTCACTTCCGAAGCCTGCATCCCGCGAGCCAGCGCCATCTTCTCGATCTGCGAAACGGAATAGCCCTGGCTCTTGGCTCGTTCCCAGAGGCGCTGGATCTGCTGATCCGAAAGCTGGGAAGATTTGAGGTTCTGAAAATCAATGGACCCAATATCCTGGGCGGCGGCGCTCGCCACCAATACAAAAAGAAAGGATAAAAGCAGGGTAATTTTGCTGAATAGCTGTTTGTTAATCACCATCGGAGACAAATAAGACTGATAGTTTAGAATAGATTCGGTTCCTGAACACTCTGATTGTGGTTCAGGAGTGATAAATAAAACGGAGTCAAAAGTAATAAATATCAGCTAAAAACTACACAGCGAATTGTGGGGTATTTAATTTTTGTTTACCACTGTTTATTACCGCGCATCAGAATACGACGGCCGACCATCGGCCGCCGGATGGCTCATCCCACGCAGAGCGTAGTTTCCCGTTCCAACGCAGCTGGCCCTTCAAAACGAAAGTGTCGTAGGGAGCATTGGAACAAGATAATACTCTAATTAAAATTGATGTCATTACCAGGGAGGGCCCAGCCCGACCGCGGTAATCTCCCGGAATAAGTTCGTGTAGCATCTAAGAGACTTCCGCTCCATATTTTCTAATTGTTTTCGTTCATAGTACAGTTGCAATTCAATAGCTGGAGGTGATCATCCTCCTGCACCTCCTTCTGTTTACGATTCTGCCCTTCCGAACAAATAGCCAAAAGGAGGACTTTTTCTTGCTTGTTAGCGGTTTTAGCCCCTCCTTGCTTGCAGGAACTCATCCGCCCACCGGCGGCTCTCGAGGAGAGTCGGGTTCTGCCTACTCCTCCCTAAAAGTATTTCCCATTGGTCACTGGGGCTCTTACACTTCTGAAAAGTCCCTTTCACTAATTTTAGGGAAAGGACAGGATAGGGTCAAAAATAAGGCATTTTAGATGACCCTCTTTTGTTTTCTCCCTGCCAATGACAGCCCTTGTTAAAAAGCAGTGTCATTACCAGGGAGGGGCCCGTGTCATCCCGGCCCCGAGCCGGGATCTGTTGAAGGATCTACGGGATGAATACGGTTCTTTCAATCCCCCTGCCCCCCCTTTTCTAAGGGGGATATTCGTAACCTTATTTAATATCAAATTACTTTAACGGCGGCCGTTGCGGTTTGATAATCGGGTATTAATCAGCCTCCACTACTACGTTACAACTTCGTAGTGCAGGCTGCACCTCTCAAAGGCGCTGAAGCTCTTCGCAACAAGAAAATAATGTTGGCGCTGGCTTTTTCCGGAGCGTAGGCGCCCTTCTGGTTACGATTCAGCCCTCTCAACTAAATTGCCAAAAGGAGGACTTTTCCTGCTTGGTTAGCGGTTTTAGCCCCTCCTTGCCTGCAGGAATCTGTCCGACCACCGAGCGTAAGGGGCTTGGGGAGAATAAATCCGGCCAGATCTTGCTCACGGGTTCCAAATAATCGGCTAAGCTACCTGCCCAACATGACCAACTGACAGATTTCTTTGCGTTCTTCGCGGACTTTGCGGTTCATCAATGACTGTAAACTGCAGACTGGCAAACGCGTTCATCCCACGCAGAGTATCTTAGCCCTACTTGTCCACCTTGCAAACTCGAACCAGTGGAGAGGGCAACTCACTTTGAGCTGGAGGCCGCCAGGCAACCAAACAGAGAGCAAGGAATAACTTTTTTACTCTGCTGCTCTTTAACTCAATACCCCCACCCAACCATCATTCATAATTTAACACTCAGAACTCATAATTGCCTTTATCGAAACCGGTATGAAAGCGAAACGAGCGTCCCGATCTGATCAGGATAAAGCTCGCCGGTATCATAAGCCAGATCAATATTTAAAGATAAATCAGTACTTAGGTTCACTACCGTTTGGAGCATCAGCGAATATTGATCCGCACGTTCCATACGACCCGACACTCTTTGCAAGCTTGCGGCATCAGTAATAACACTGTTTGCCCCATAATTGCGGCTATAAGATCCCATCAGTTTGTACTGCACGTCTTCTGACAGCTTTCCCTGTAATCCCAGATAGTGCATAACCACAATATTATTTTGGACTCCAACAGTGCCGGGACGGGTAAACAGAAACGGTGAACCAATAGTCCGATCGTGGTACGTCCAGCCGCTGTAGTAAATGCCATTATTATAGTAATTATCCGCCCCACGCCTTTCAAAAGATTTGGAACCCTGTTTGGTCGTATTCAAATGCTCCCAGCTAATTTTTTGAATAATATCTGAACCATGCTTCAATTTTAAACTTACTCCCCATAAGCCATCCAACGGGCTCCGAAACCATAATCCCGGGCGATCTTCCAGATAAAACAACCGGTGTACAAGAACCTTCCCAAAGTCAAAATCCATCTCTAGAGCCGTATCATAGCCGGCCGTTGTATTGCCCAGAGTGCCTCCGGTTTCATTCCCGGGGAAATTCGGGTCATCCTCAGCAATATTTTTTGCCAAGACGACCCTGATAAAATTCTTAAATCCATCCGGAAGGTCGCCAAACCCCGGGTGCGTACCCGCCCAGGTCACATTATGGACAAAACCCCCGTAAGCGTTAAAGCGGCTCCGTTCCCGGAAAAAACGCAGGTACAAATATTTCTGATGAAGATAAGCGCCGCTGGTCACCCGGCTATTCTCCAGCCAGCCGTGAGAAAAATACCCTTTGAAACTCAGCCATTGATTGGTGCCGGGAATCTCCACAAACTCAGGAGTGAAGATTCGAAGTTTAGGGATGGGGGAGGCGTTTCCACTCTGGATCATCGATCCCGCAGTCAGACTGCTGTCGGTAATACCGATTCGCTCTTTCTTTCGTCCGGCTACCAGGCGGAATATCTTCCAGTCGGCCTGCAGGTAAACTTCGTTAAAGAAGATGGAATTTTCGTGCGAAAGTCGCCCAATCAATTCAGCGCCGGCCTGTACCTTGATGGGACCTATTTGGGGTAAGCCTACCTTCGGAGTAAGCCGGAGAAATCCATTTGCTCCATTCCGGTCGATGATTCCCCACCTATTGCTGTGCAGCCAGAAAGGCAAATTTTCACCAGTGCTTCCGGCAAAACTGACTTCAACATCAGTGCTGTATTCCAACAGTGCTGAATTGTTCTGTGCGTAAGAAGAAAATGGAATCGACAGGTAAATCCAACAAAAGATAAAGAGATAAAATGTCGGGCGAATAGAATTCAATGCGTAACGTATAAATGAAAAGTTATTATTTAACGGGTTTTGCAAAGTGCTGTAAATAAAGAATTTTGAGACCTGACGCAATGCATCTGCACGAAATAAACCCCTAATTAACGTTGATGACTGCCCGAATACGACGAGGCAAGACAGCCCTTGTTAAAAAGCAGTGTCATTACCAGGGAGAGCCTGTCCCGACCACGGTAATCTCCCGGAACAAAATCGCGTAGGATCTAAGGGACTACACATTCTGGATACTAGTCCACCTTGCAAACCTGAACCAGCAGGTATATAAGCCCTTTTCGTCTGACAGATGGGTTTGGGGAGGTGAGAAATCTAATAATGGTATTCCAAAATCCCCGGTAAGATAACCTAAATGGCAATACGTTCCGGTGCCTCTTCCCGTTCCTCCCTCTGTTCGGAAAGATCGTTGCCGGATTCCCCATTTTCTTGTTTCTCAACCAGCGAGACCAACTTATGGTAATCCAGCTGTACCCCCCACATCCTGCGCTGCTGTATTTGCCAGCGGTATCCAAAAACTTTGGCTACCAGTTCTCGCTTGAATCCATTGGTAGGATATACCAACAGGCTTGTAACCAGCAACAGCCCCAGTAAAAGATTTACGTCTATCTTAAACAAAGCAAAAGACACAACAATGGATATTAGTAATAGGCTCTCTATATATAATAACAGCGAAGCCTTTTTGTGAGAAAGTCCCATGCGCAGCAGTTCATGATGTACATGATCCCGACCCGGCTCGAATATGGATTTGTTTCTGCGGAGTCGTTTGAACACCACGCGCAGCGTATCAAATAAGGGGAACGCCATAATAGATACCGCCAAAATGGGAGCGGCGTTACCAAACAACCCGGAAAATGCAGCCTGGTTACTTAATCCGATAAATTCAATAGCCTGAACGCCGAGTAAGAAACCCAGGATCATGGAGCCGGTATCTCCCATAAAGATAGTGGCCGGACTGAAATTATAGTATAGGAAGCCCAATAAGGCGCCGGCCAGGCAAAGGGAAAACATGGCCATGGGAAGCTGACCCACATATAAAAAGGCCGACCCAAAAAGGACCGATGCAATAACGCCTATCCCTCCTGCCAAACCATCAATACCGTCAATAAGATTTACGGCATTAATGACTACAATGATCGAAAAAAAGGAGAGCGGAACACCGGCCCAGGCAGGAATTTCTGCCAAACCCAATACGCCATGAAAATCTGTTATCTGTATTCCACTGCCCCAAATAACCAGCCCGGCGGCCGCAAACTGGGCCATCAGTTTTTTGTGTGCGGAAAGCTCAATCAAGTCATCTTTTAATCCCACAAGGAATAAGATTAAGAGAGCACCCACGAGAAAAGAATATCCTTCCATAGCATCCGCCCAGGGACTAAGCGAAAAACTTAACAGGAATGCAAAAAATATGGCAACCCCACCAAGAGCCGGTGTGGCTTTTTTGTGCAGCTTTCGTTCATCATCGGGATGATCAAACAGGTGTTTTTTTTCAGCTATCCTGGTAATAACGGGTATGGCATAATATGAAATTACAACAGAAAGCAGGAAAAATAATACGAATGTCATCCCGTCATGCAATAGTAACGCTTGTTCCATACACTAAAAATTAAATTGAACGTCTCCACTTGTTTCCGTCTGTAAAAAAATTAAGGTAACGGTTTTGCCTATTTAACACAATTTTGCATTTCAGATTTACAAAATCGTAATACTTATTGGAAACCTTTAAGCTTTCCAAATATGGATATCATTATCCGGCGAAATCCCCTTCATCGCGTGCCGCGAATCAATAATACAATCACTCCAATCCGCCAGCTGATGATAATTGATATCAGAATGGTTTGTTGAAATAATGACCGCATCATAGGCTGAAACCTTTTCTTTCGTCCACTCTATACTTTCAACTCCTGTCCACTCGGCATGTTCCCTGGTGGGCTTAATCTCAGGGATATGAGGATCATAATAGGAAACGTCCGCCCCATATTCTTCCAAAAGATCCATAATCTTGAAGGTGGGAGATTCGCGCATATCATCCACATCCGGCTTGTAGGCCAGACCAATGACCAACACTGAGCTACCGTTCATCGCTTTCTTGTGCGCATTCAGAGCTTTTAGGGTTTGATCCACTACATATTGCGGCATGGAAGTATTAATCTCTCCCGCCAACTCGATAAACCGGGTATGCTGTTCAAATTCACGGGCTTTCCAGGTAAGATAAAAGGGATCAATAGGAATGCAGTGGCCACCCAGGCCCGGACCGGGTACAAATTTCATAAAGCCGAAGGGCTTAGTGTCGGCGGCATCCAATACTTCGTGCACGTCAATGCCCATGTCACTGAATACCACTTTTAACTCATTGACCAGTGCGATATTCACCGCCCGGAACACATTCTCGGTGATCTTGACTGCCTCGGCCGTTTTGGTATCCGAAACGGGGACCGTCTGAACAATGGAGGTATCGTATAAGGCGCAGGCCAGTTTAATGGCCTCTTCACTGTGTCCGCCCACTACCTTGGGGATTTTCGAGGTATTAAAATTGGCGTTGCCCGGATCTTCGCGCTCGGGACTGTAAGCCACATAAAAATCTTCTCCGGCCGTTAACCCTGACTTCGACTCCAGGATGGGAATAATCAGTTCTTTTGTAGTACCCGGATAGGTCGTTGATTCCAATATTACCAGTTGCCCTTCCCGCAGATTCTCCCCTACTGTCAGGCAAGTTTTTTCCACATACTGCATATCCGGCTCGCGGTGCTCATCCAGTGGGGTCGGGACACAAAGCAGCAGGGCATCCGGCTCCGAAATCCTGCTAAAATCTGTTGTCGCATCACATTTAGAGCTCCCGGCCAGCTCCTGCATCATATCACTGCCAAGGTGCTTGATATAGGGTTTACCCTGCCCAATGCACTCAATTTTGTCGGTATCAATATCAAACCCCAGTACGGGCATATCATTGCTGTGAAAGGTCCACATGAGGGGAAGACCCACATAGCCCAATCCGACAATTCCGACGGTATACGTTCTCTGCTCTATGCGATCAAGTAGCTCAACAAGACGATCTGTTTTTGTGTCTTCTTGTTGAATGATGTTAGCTCGGTCTGTATCCATAATTTTCAAGGAGATGCATTATCAAATTTCGATGCTAAAAATAGGCAACTTTATTGGAATAATACACGAAAATTTATCCTTCCTAAAAAGCAGGACAAATCATGCAATTTAAAAAGCTAACTAGAAAAGAAACTACAAAGTTTAATTTCATAACATCTATAACTTATTGGTAATCAATTTATAAGCAAAGGTAATCAAGCTGGTTTGTCTGAATATCCTACTTGGTTCATTAAACAATCTATAAGACCACTCAAGACCCAGTTTTCTAAAAAAGATCGGGGCGCGCTGTTTTTCCCCTGAATAAATATCGAAACTTCCGCCAAGTCCCATATATAATGCCTTGTGATGATCATACATCTTTTGCATCACGAATTCCTGTTTGGGGCTTCCCATTGCTACAAAAACTACATCAGGTGCTTTCTTCTTGATATCCTCAAATAAAGTCGAATACTCCTCTTCTTCTATATAACCATTTCGATAGCTAATGATATTGATGCCGGGATATTCTTTCCTTAGCCGAGCTACCGTTTTCTCAATCACATGTTGCTTAGAACCCACAAGATAAAAACTTTTCTCTTGATAAAACCTTTCAATAATATCCAACCAAAACTCGGCGCCGGGAATCTTTATGGCATCATACCCTTTCTGTTTTAATGCCATAACCACCCCTATTCCATCCGGGTAGCCAATATTGTTGTTTATGAGAGTACGTAACTCCTGATCTTCTTTTACCAACTTTTCGGCATTGAGAGCAACTAAAATATTACCCCATAAATTTTCTTGGAGCTGATCCAAAAAGTCTTCGCGATTTTTAAATGGATAAATTTTGTAGCCGTTCAAATTTATTGTCTCCACAGAAACCACTACTATTTTGAAATTAAACGTATTCTTTTAGCATTTGGAATAACTCTTTTGAAATGTATTCATAACTATATTCTTTAACTGACTCTCTAGCATTACTGCTTAATTTTGTTTTTTCTTCTTGTGGTAAATTGTTGTATTGCATTATTTTTTCTGCCAAAATATCTGATTCGTTTTCGGCATATAGAAATCCATTAAATCCATCAGTTATAAACTCATTCAGGGCTCCGTTTTCATATCCAATAACCGGAACACCACTTGCTAAGGCTTCCAAATTAACAAGCCCCAAGCTTTCTCCTTTCCTTTCACTTGGAAAAACAAATAAATTTACTTCGTTAAAAAAGTTAGGAACTCTCTCTCTTGGAATATATCCTAATATTTCTATCTGCTTTTCTAAATTAAGATTTCTAATTAATTCTTTCATTTCATCTTCTTGTGAACCTCCCCCACCTATTAAAACCCTAAATGAAATTTCTCTATTATTTAATTGCTTCGCAGCCTCAACAACTAGATCCCACCGCTTGCCCGGATCAATTCTACTCAAAAAACCAATCACCAATGTAGACTCATGTGTTTTGACTGGTTTAAATCTCTCAAAATCGACGCCTCCAGAGGGAGACACAAAAATTTTTTGTGGTTTTATATCGTATTTTTTTGATACCTGTCTTTTAAAATATTTCGAGGGGACAACAACTTTCGTTGCGTACTTAATGATCTTAGAAGAAATAAAAGATAAAAGCTTTGAAGTTGGACGCTCCGGAAAAACATCACTCCCATGTGCATTAAGAATAAAGGGAGGTAAATTCTTCATTCTGACAAAGAAAAAAGGTAAGAGAGTATGATTTAAATAATGAACATAAATAATATCGTATTCATTACTCTTAAAATTACATTTATAAAAAACCTCAATTAAAAGTTTTAAATAAGCTAAAAATTTAGATATACGTGATCTTTTTTTTGTTACAACAATTTTTTCAAATTCAACCTCATCAAAACCTTTCAAACCATCTTGAAACTCCTTAACAAAGGTACCATAATGCGGATATTCGGGAGAAGGATATAGATTAGAAATTAATAGTATTTTCAAACTTATCTAACTTATCAATGTTAAGTGTTATCGCTAAAAATGGACTTAATGCAACGGAAAATATCACATGACCTGCAACAAAGGAAATAGAAAAAAATAGAAGTGCCATAAAGCCTACAAATCTCTTTTCTATACTAATTGCTAAAATTCCTTTATTAATTCTAGAAAACAGTTGAAATACAAACGGTAAATAAATAATGAATAAGCCCACAAAACCATACATAAATATAATATCAAACATATCCATTTCTGGATGTGCTATATATGTATGCCACCTATAGTAACCAAGCCCAAGAAATTGCTCAATGATATTTAGTTTATTTATAAAAAAGTCAAAACCTTCATTCAACATAGCGTCTCTGCCTGAAAACAATAAGGTTTCGACTCCCTTATTTTGGAAAATCCAAATTAAACGATTTAATGCTGGTATATTAGATATATAATCAAATGAAAAATAGTATATAACTTGTATTAACAGAATACTAGTTACGGTAAAAGCAACTATTTTTTTGAAGTTGAAATTAATAGCTATAAAAAGACCCATAACTAAAATACCTAGAATTGCAGTCTTTATAGCTGTAGTCACTGCAAAAGTAAGCAACAAAAGAAAAATAGGATAATAATAGGATGGTCTATGTTTCTTTATCATCAACAATTGCAACGAAACTACTGCTAACATAATAGCGCCATATTCATTCCCTGAATAAAAAAAACCTGTTGTGCCAACACCAGAGGAATATGAAGAATAGCCATAACCAAACAGTCCAACAACTTGATTGAGCCCAATAATAGTAGTTAAATAAAGTGACAATCTTCGAAGATCAATATCTATCTGTCTAAATTTAGACTGTTTACTAACCCAATAAATAAAGACAATGATAAACAGTGGTTTTATGGCATATTGAAAATCTGAGATGACAGCAGAGGAACCACTTATAATAAAGTTATAATAAATACTACCACAGATGTAGCAAAAGAAACCTATTAAATATGTCCTTATTACAACATGGCCTGTCTTTACTAAATCGTATATTACCAAAAACAAAAAAGGCAATTTAGCTATAGTGCTAATAGAAATAAAACCATTATAGATTGAAAAACCCGATAATAAATCAAGCAATATCGATAGGTAAAAGAATGAGAATATTGCTTTTTTTCTGGAAATCCTGAATGAATTCAAACTAACTTGAAACTATATTTTTCAATCTTTTCAAGTTACCCTCTCCAATAAATAAAGTAACTATCAAATATTTAATAATTGTTTCAAAAAAAACTAAACGATCATATAAAGTTGGAGCGTCCACATATTTTTTAAATATCTTATATCTTTCTTTAATATTTAACTTCCAACTTAATCTGGATGCCCCACCGGTTATAAAATTAGAGATCGTGATAGGAAAATATCGAAACCCTTTGGCCCTACAGAAAAATTCGAAATCAGCCATTAGCTTATAGTCTAAGTTAAATAGATTCTCTTTATGATAATCAACTCTAAAAAAGACACTTTGATGACTAAATCCCATTCCTATTCGAGGATCACAAAAAAAGTCCGGCTCAGAAATGTAAAACCCATTGAAATAAGACCTTCTTGTTTTTCCTACAATAAAATTAATCCCACTGGTATAATTATTATTGGTAAAAACTTTCTCTAAAACTTTAATTCCTGCAAAGGAATCACCAGCATTCATAAAGATACCCCATTCTCCACTTGACTGTAAAAGCCCCTTATTCATGGCATCATAAATTCCTTCATCTGGTTCACTAACCCAATAATCTATATCATCGCGATGCTCCTTGATAATATCTAAAGTACCATCCTCTGATCCCCCATCGATGATTATATATTCAAAATTGTGGAAAGACTGATTTACTACACTTTTTATTGTTCTTTCCAAACCTTTTGAATCATTATAAACAACAGTTATTACTGATACTTTGACTGAGGTAGGATTGTTATTTTTCATGCAAATGATTCTACATCTATTACATTCATTTAAATACTCTGTTTAACAAATAATCTAATCGATCTGAATAATCAGAATGTGACAAATTTGTAATTTTCTCATAACCTTTATTGACGATTTCTGATACTTTCTGTTTATCATTCAATAATTCCTCTATCTTTTTAACAATATCATCAATATTGAATGGGTCAAATATTAGTGCAGCATCGTCGACTTGCTCTGGTAATCCCGTAACGTTTGAACAACAAACTGGGACTTTCAATGCAAAGGCTTCATATATAGGTATGCTAATACTTTCAAATAATGTAGGCATTACCAACATTTCGGACATTTTATATAAATAAGGCAAATCTCCATAATCTACGTAACCCAAATAATGGACTCTATTTTCCAATCCTAATTCACTTATCTTCTCCTTAATATTTGGAAAGTTATTTTTTGGAGCCCCAGATAATACCAAATCGATTTGATCAAATTTCTTTGTGATTAAATTAAAAGCCTCTATTAATCTTAGATGGTTTTTATGATACCATGTGTGGGCTGGATAATATAAATAATTATTCTCCAGATGATATTTACTTCTAACTTTCGCGAAAGTTTTCTTTTCAAAATTATAATTCAAAAACTTTTGGGGAGGCGGAGCTTGAACAACATGTATTTTTTCTTCAGGCAACCCAAAAAAATTTATAATATCATTTTTCACACTATTACTTTCACATATAATTCCTGCCGATGTAATAGAAAGATTCTTTTTTATAATATATCTTTTCAATCTCTCTGATATTGAGAAGAACTTCGGAAAATATCTTTCTTGCAGATCATGTAGAGTAAACAAAAAGGGCTTGTCTAAAAAATAATGTGGGTATAATGAAGTAGTTGGACAAATAAAGAGATCAATGTCATTAAATTTTTCTCTTTCCCGACTAGAAAGATAAAACCTCCCTAACTTTTTATAAATTAGGGATAATTTCTTTGAAATTTTTCTGAAGAAATTATCCTTTCTTCTAATAAATTTTCTAACTTCAATTTCCTCATTATCAAACCTCCTATCCTCTTGGTTTGTAAAAAGAATATATTTATAGGTATTGCTTTTTTTTGCAGCATCTACCATTGACTTCGAATACTGATCTATCCCACCCTGACTTGATTCAGAATGAATTATAAGTCCGACCTTTTTCATTTAAATATCCAATTCAATTTTAATTGTCTCACAGATATAATCCACTTCAGACAAAGACAAGTCAAAATAAGTAGGCAAATTTAAGCCCTTCTTATATATCCTATGTACTACTGGTGTAATTGCTTTTTTATACATCGGCATATCCGAAATTGGATAAAAATAGGGCCTGGAGTCAATATTCTTATTGCGTAAAATAATTTGGAATTGGCTTCTTCTTTCTTCATTCCAGAAATCACATTCCAAACAAATCACCCAATAAACATTTTTCGCCCATTTTGCCTGAAAGTTAAGATTGATACCCTCAATTTGCTTTAGGTTTTCAGTGTATCTATTAAAAATTTCTATCTTTTTTTCAATTAACTCATCTAAACGTTCGGTTTGGGCTAGACCTAATGCAGCCTGTAGATTAGTCATCCTATAATTGTACCCAACATCTGTATGCCAATACCTTTTGTTCTTATCCATTGCATGATCTCTCAAATGCCTTGCCCTCAGATAAAGCTTTTCATCATCTGTCAAAAGCATGCCACCTTCACCAGAGGTCATCACTTTATTACCGTAAAAACTAAAAATAGAACAGTCTCCGAAGCTTCCTACATTCTGTCCATTGATTTCTGCACCATGTGCTTCAGCTGCATCTTCGACGACAAAAATGTCATGCTCTCTAGCTATTTTATTTATTTCAATCATATTGGCAGGATGCCCATATAAGTGAACTGGTATTATCGCCTTAGTCTTAGGAGTGATTTTTTTTCTTATTGCTGCCGGATTAATGCACAAAGTATTTTCTTCGACATCTACCGTAACTACCTCAGCGCCTGTAAATTTAACCGCATTGGCCGTTGCAATAAATGTTAGATCAGGAACTATAACTTCGTCGCCCTCTCCAATACCCAAACTTTCAAGAGCTAAATGAAGAGCTACTGTACCATTTGAAGTAGCCAATCCAAAATTCACTCCGTTGTATTCAGCAAATTTCTTTTCAAATTCATCTATATATTTTCCGAGAGAAGAAACCCAGCCCGATTTTACGGCATCATTAACATAATTAATTTCTTTTTGCGTAATTGAGGGTTTAGAAATAGGTATAAAATTGTTCATTATTTTATTTGTTTTCGTACCAAATGGATAGATCTCTATTTAAAACGCTTTCAAGTTTTTTTATCTCAGGCATGTACTCAGTAAGTAATTCCTTTTTAATTTCTGAATCCATTTCCCCCTTTTTTAGGTTCTTATTTTTTAAATTTTCAAAAATTCCTTCACCTAGTATTTTTCTGATAACTTTGTTAATAAAATTATCATTGTGCAATACTTTTTTTAATAGACTTATTTGTGGAGTTCCAGACTTATTATATCTCTGAATTTTATCAAATTGATAATCTCTGACATTAAGAAAGGATGCTATATTATCAAGCAAGGCTAATTCATTTCCAACGAGATCTTCTTCAAAGATGTAAACCTTAACTTGGCTAAAATTTTTCAGGTATGATTTTACCGGTTCTAAATAATAACCGAGTGTCTTTAGGCGAAAAGACAACCAAAGGTTTTCTTCAATTCTTCTGCTTTCAGCATTTAATGCCTCTTCAAAAGAAAGTTCCTCGTCGCCATCACGAACGTTGTGCATATAGTGTGAGTAGGCCCGTTCCACTGGATTTCTAAGAATTATTATAATCTTAGGATCTTCCAAATGTTTTTTAATGTTAGGAATAGTATTCTTGTAAAAATGCAGGTAGGTAGTACATACCTCTCCAATGGCCTTATGTTTTTGGGGATCCACCTCCTTAAAAAGTTCTAAGTATTCATCAAATGTATGGGCATAACTATCATCCGCATAGTATCGGGGACCATTTCCAAGAATATTCTTAGGTTGAACAAAAAAATTAGTCTCCTTTACACTCTCATTAAGATATATTTGGGGATGCTGAATCAAGTATTTGTATAAAGAAGTAGTTCCCGACTTTGTAGCTCCAACAATTAAAAAATTTGGTAGATAATTATTCATTTAATAATTCTGGGTATAGCTTTTCTAAGACTTCTGATGATTCTTGCGTTATATATTGCTTGTCATTACTGTTTAAATCATAATTCGTCTGACCTTTACGCACAAAATTTCTTATATGCTTTGGATTATGTTCTTTATACAATCTCTCTGACTCTTTCATATTAGTTATATGAGATTCCTTAATTGCCTTAGCAATTAATTCTTCTGGAATATTAAATCCCAAATTTTGATATAGTTTACTTATAGTCTCAACAGGTTCAGTTTGTAATTCTTCATATTTAACTAGATGTAATTTTTCTCCTTTAGGAATTTTATTTAACCAACTTTTGGTATGCTCGACCCAATTAGTGATTCCATACTTTTCATCTTTAATAAATTCATGAATACTTTTTTCATAACCAGCAAACTCTTGATATTTATAGTAACTGACCATCACATCAAAAGGATTTCTTACCAAAAAGATTATAAAATTGTAAAAAGGATTATAATTAGAATGAGATTTAATAAGGCGAAAACCTAAATCTTTTGTAAGCTGTTCACCTACCCTACGAGTCCTTGATATATCTGCAACGTGCTGCCCCACGTTATAAAATGTTACATCCTTTTCAACTCCTAAGAGCTTAAAATTCAAATTGGTCATGATAGTACTCAGCCATGTAATACCACTTTTAGGATACTCAACTATATAAACATCACTATTCTTAAAATCTGAAGGGGTAGAATTTGAGTACTCATAGTATTTTAACCTTCTTCTAAGATGCTTTAAAAAAGCTAAGAACATTTCGAATTTTTTTCTTTAAGAGATTGAAGTAATTAATTTTAGGCTTATAAACCCTAGGTTTAACCTTCTGATTTAGCCGACTTACCGTCTTCTTCTTTTTTTTATGTGAATAATTCATAAAATGATGATCATGAATTATTTTAACCTTTTTAGAAAGAGAATTAGGGAAAGGCAATCTAAAGTTATATTCAGGGGTCAATATATAACTGTTTAATTCCTCACTTTTGTAGAAAGCCTCTCGAAAAGATACTTGATCTGTACCTCCTCTTGTTTCATCGGAAAGTTCTTTCCATAATTTAGTTAATGCTTGAATCTTTTGATTATTATTATAAACAATTACGCCTGTATTTAATTGTACAAAACAAAAAGGTATATCTTTACAATCAAATTTACTATATCGTCCAATTGAATGGGCAACGGCTATGTCAAATCTATCTAAGAGTCTAAATAATTCCTTAATATCATCAATTATAAACGTATCAGTATCTAAATAAATTGTTGAATTATACGGTGAGGCTCTAATAGCATCAATTTTATCATAATAATTATTCTTAGGGGATTCTAGTATTAAGACATTGTCAAACTTACCTGAAACTATTTTTTTATTTTCTTTATCTACAAAAATTGTAACATCTACATTATTATGTTTTTTCAAAGAACTTACAGAGACATTTGCTTCTCTTATATATTTTTCGCCAGAAGCACAATAAATAATACCAGTTGCTTGATCCATTTTTTAGTATTCTGAATTTAAAATTACTTAAAAAGAAAAGCTTTTGTAATAAGACGAAATTGCTCTTTTGATTCTTTAAAAACTAAGTTCATCAAATAAGCACCTATTATATGGGAAATTAAAGTGGCATATGCAGCACCAATGATCCCAAAAATATTGATGAAAAATATATTCAAAACTACATTTACAGAAACAGCAATCAAGCTCCTAATAATAGATAATCTTTGAATATTCTCAATGATATATACTTTTGAAACTACCATGCCAATATAAAAAAATATTGTTGTCCAGATGTGCACAACTAGCACACGCCCCGCCTCCATATAACTTACCCCAAAGAGTAATACAATTATTTTTTCCCCAACAATTGTAAATATCACTGCCAAAAATATAGCACCCCATATCAATAATTTATATAAATCCGACAATCTACTTTTGTACAACTTGGAATCTTTCTTAGCTTTTACGATTGAAGGAAATAAAGAGAGAGTAATTACTACTCCAATTATATTAAATCCATCACTAATTTTTACCGCAGCAGCATATTGGCCAACCTCAAATTTTCCGAGCATCTCCCTAATTATGACCTGATCAATCTTCATATACACCATATTTAACGATGAAGTTATAATCAACGGCCAACTTTGTTTTAGTAAGTATACTGTAGTAGGAAGTGAAAATTCCCAATTCATTAAAAGTGAGTCCTGCTTATGATAGAATAATATTAGTGTAGTAGCTTTAATTAATTTTTCTACAATGACAGCCACCGCAAACCAGGCAACTGAAAATCCCGCCAAAATGAATGCTAGCCGACTGCCGTATGAAATTATAAGACTAGCTATACCTGCTATTCCTGAAAATTTGGCTTTAACTTGAGATTTATAGTAAAAGTCGATGACATCAAACATCACAAAAATCTCTCCTGATGCAATGATCATTACAATACTTTTCTCATAAACAGACGTAGAAGTAAACTGTAAGATTATAAAAACAAATATTAATAATACTAAAGCACCAATAGCTTTCAATACCAATGAGCTCCCCAAGATCTTGTTTTTACTTGCCCCCCTCTCAACAAGGTCTCGCACTACTATATTGTCTAAACCAAGCCTGCTAAATGCAGCAAAAATACCAACAAAACTCAACGAATAACTTAAAACTCCATAATCTTCTGGCCCAAGGTATCTTGCGACCCATATTCCTACGAATACTCCCATAACCATCCGCAGGACCTTCTCCACTAATAGCCAACCAGTATTAAAAAAATACTTCTTTAATCCTCCCTTAGAAAATTTTGATAATAACTTGGATACTATTTTCAACTTTTATTTTTTTCTATGGTTTGACATAAAAATTAATAAAATTAGTTGCAATATTGTTATAAGGACAACTAGTTACTAAATAACGCTACAACAATGTTCCCCAAAATAAAAAAGTCTCTCCATGACTTTTTTTATTTTAATTTGGGACTATCCTATTAACTGTATTACTCAACTAATATTAGGTTGGGATATTTTTCACACTTGGATTACTATTCATTACTAATTTTTTTAAATCCCCTTTTACCATATCTTCAACTAATTCTTTAATAGAATAGTCCGGCTTCCATCCAATTATTTCTTCTGCTTTTTGCGCATCTCCAAGTAGGATATCAACTTCAGTCGGACGAAAATACTGGGGATCAACTTCGACAATCGTTTTGCCAAGGCTCAATGTTGAATTGTTAAGCTGTTGAGATGTTGAGGTTTCTAACTTTTCTTCATCAATAAAGTCGATAATGCCTTTTTCGTTAACGCCTTCGCCTTCCCATCTTATTTCAATGCCAAGGTAGCTAAAAGCCATTTTGCAAAAATCACGGACAGAGGTAGTTTCACCGGTAGCTAAGACAAAATCTTCCGGTTCTTCCTGTTGCAGCATCAGCCACATACCACGCACGTAGTCTTTAGCATGCCCCCAGTCACGTTTGGCATTCAAATTTCCCAGAAAGAGTTTTTTTTGCTGGCCCGTAGCAATTCGCACCGCCGCCCTGGTAATTTTTCGGGTCACAAAAGTCTCTCCCCTTCTTGGTGATTCGTGGTTAAACAGGATGCCGTTTACTGCAAACATATCGTAAGCTTCACGATAGTTTTTACAAATCCAGTAGGCATAAAGTTTCGCTGCCGCATATGGAGACCGTGGATAGAAGGGCGTTTCTTCGTTTTGTGGTGTTTCCTGAACCTTGCCATAAAGTTCAGATGTTGAAGCCTGATAAAACCTAGTTTTGTTTTCTAACCCAAGTATTCGAATTGCCTCTAATATTCGAAGCACGCCCATACCATCTACATCAGCAGTATATTCAGGAGATTCAAAAGAAACACCCACATGACTCTGTGCCGCCAGATTATATACTTCATCTGGTTGGGTTTCCTGAATAATCCGGGTAAGATTGGAAGAGTCGGTCATATCCCCGTAATGCAAATAAAATGGCAATCCTTCGTAGTGGGGATCATGATAAAGATGATCAATTCGATCGGTTTTTATCAGGCTTGCCCGTCGTTTAATCCCATGCACTTCATACCCTTTGTCTAATAATAGTTCAGCAAGATAAGAACCGTCTTGCCCAGTTATACCTGTAATCAGTGCGACTTTGTTTTTTGAGGCACTCATAGAGTCATTATTTGCTAATAAATTAAAATTCGATTTTTACTATGCAGGCTTATAAAAATTACCAAATATTTACTTCTCAAAGCTAATTTGTTCATCTTGCCACCAATTCTTAACTAGTACCCATCCCAAGGCTACAATACCACCGAGCACTCCGGAAACAACTAATAATAGCAAACCAGAAGTATTGTCGTTTAGAGGTACACTTATCGGCTGCAAAACCGTAAACACGGGCGTCTGCTCCTGCACCTCCATACGCGCTTGTTCCAAACGTTGTCGTAGTGAATTATAGACATTAAAGGCAATGTCATACCTCGACTGCAGCTCCTGCTCCTGCGTTTGGGCTTTGGCCGTCGCCAGGTTAATATTACTGTCCCGGAATTCAGCCAGCTGCTGCTGGGCTGCTTCAAAACGATTTCGGGCTTCATCTACCTGTTGCTGTACAAACTGCAGGTCCTGCTTCGCTTTTTCCGTGCGGTAATCCCGCATATACTTCTTCAGCAGGGAAATAGCTTTATGCCCCATCTCGGCCGCGGCCTGGGGATCGGGCAGTTCTGATTTGAGAGTGATAACTCCTGTTTCCTGGTCCACACTAACAGTCAGCCGCCCCCGCATGCCCTTGACAATCTCTATTTGTTCTTTATTGAGGGACAAGACTGAATCGCGGCGGAGATCGGCAAGAGAACGTCCGGTGTCTTTCGCTTTTCCTTTAAAAACTCCGATCAATTTTCCCGGCAGACCAAGCGTATATTTCTTTACATAACCCAAAACAGATGGGGAATGTACCTCGGAAAAAAACAGGTATGGAGTCACCGTCGTATCATACCGGCTGAAGGTCACCGGTGCATCTATCAACTCCAGCTGAAAGGGCAGGCTTTGCACCACGTTGGGATACAGCTGCGGGGGAATGGTTCCTTCACTCCCGCCCACATCGCCTGCGCTGATGCCCAGCATGCCCCCGTACTGCTGCAGCAGGCTGCCGGCCTTGCTTTGGTTTGATTGGGCTTCCGGCATCAGCGTTGCTTCGGTCGAATATTCTTTGGGGCTAAACAGGGCAATCAGTAAGCCCAATACCAAAAAAGCCCCGGTAATCTTGGCAATGAGCATGCGCTCCTCCCAGAAGGTCTGGAAGAGTTCTATTAAATCAATCTCGTCCTCTTCAATGGGACGGCAACTGTATTCAGGCGGGGCTCCGTAATAGCCCTGGGGAGAATTTTGAGGATTGTGCCCTTTCTGCGGTTGGTGATGGTCGTTATTTGGATTATCGTCTCTCAGCGCTTTGTCAATTAAAAATTAGAAATGTGTCAATTAAAAATGGGGTGATTTTTTCCTAAAGGCCCTGCTTGATTTTAAGGTAGCCTATAATAAGGAAATATCATCTTTGTAGAAAGGTTTTTTCGCCCTTTCCCTGGTCTTGTTAGCTGCGAGGATTACACTTCCGGGCTGAGAAGCAATGGAACACGGATGCCTCAGAATAGGCGGAGTTGCACAGATTTTAGATGGTAATTCACTAATTGTTCCGGCTCGGAGCCTGCATGCACAGCCCGGGCGTTCGATTGCCTATCCACCTCGGCTAAGACTTCGAGAAAACCCTAATTAAAATTGATGTCATTACCAGAGAGGGCCTGCTCCGGCCTAGGTAATCTACTAGGTTATCCCTCTTACGTTTCCGAATAATTTCAGGGAGATGGATTCGACTGCATTGCGTTCCGCTCACCATGACATCAACGTTGATGACTGCGCCTCTTTCAGTTCGTCAATGTCCGCGGACGCCACCGCCAAATACCACATTCCGACGCAGAGCACGACAATGGGATTATCAGGAAACACTTAATCACTATTAACTTAATTACAAACTATGTCTCTCTGTCACTTTGCAACTCAGTCACTCAATAACCCAATCACCATTCACGCCCTCTAAATAATCATCCCCGCGCCGACGGTTTCGTTGGTATATTCGTCGATGAGGATAATACTGCCGGTCTTGCGGTTGCGTTTATAGCTGTCGTAAAACAGCGGCTTAGTGGTACGGATTTTAATCCGTCCGATATCGTTCAGGCCGATTTCCTTGTCGCCCTCTACCCTATGAAGCGTATTGATATTCACCTTGTACTTCACCTCCTTGATGATGCAGCGCGCCTCTTGGGTGGTATGCTTGATGGCATACTTGCCGTTCGGATTAAGCGGATCTTTGTTGAGCCAGCAGACCATCAGGTCGATATCCTGTCCCACGGTGGGCTGATTGTCGGGTTTGGCAAGCATATCCCCGCGGCTGATGTCGATGTCATCTTCCAGCGTCATGGTTACCGACATGGGGGTAAACGCCTCTTCCTCCTCGTTTTCGAACGTCTCAATGGTATCGATTGTGGAGGTAAATCCGGATGGCAGTGCAATAATTTCGTCGCCCGGCTTGAATACTCCTCCGGCTACCTGACCGGCATAGCCACGATAATCGGGGTAGTCAGTCGATTGCGGACGCGTGACCCACTGCACCGGAAAGCGGCTGTCCACGTGGTTATAGTCGCTATCCACCTGCACATTTTCCAAAGTATAAAGCAGTGTCGATCCGCCGTACCACGGCATCTTTTCAGATTTATCCACCACATTATCACCATACAATGCACTGATAGGCACATAATGAATATCCGGGACATCCAGCTTGGAAGAGAAGGTTTTAAATTCTTCTTTAATTTCGTTGTATCGCTCTTCACTGTAATCCACCAGGTCCATCTTATTCACACAGAGCACAATATGCTTGATCTGCAGCAGGGAAGCGATAAAGGAGTGCCGGCAGGTTTGCTCGATCACGCCGTTGCGGGCATCCACCAGAATAACTGCCAGGTTGGCCGTGGAAGCACCGGTCACCATATTACGGGTATACTGCACGTGTCCCGGTGTATCGGCAATGATAAACTTACGGTTGGGCGTGGAAAAATAGCGGTAGGCTACGTCGATCGTAATGCCCTGCTCGCGCTCGGCGGAAAGGCCGTCGGTCAAAAGAGCCAGGTTAGTATATTCATCGCCTTTCTTACGGCTGGATTCCTCGATGGCTTCCATCTGATCGTCAAAAATGGATTTCGAATCATACAGCAGGCGCCCGATCAGCGTGCTCTTGCCATCATCTACGCTCCCCGCCGTGGTAAAGCGCAGGAGATCCATATCTAAATATTCTTGTGCGTCAGTCTCGTTACTCATTTTGATAATTAGGAATTGAGAATTAGAAATTAGGAATAAAGAATTCCTAATTGAAAATTTCTAATTTTTAATTAAAAGTAGCCTTGTTTTTTGCGTTCTTCCATCGCCGCTTCGGCTCGCTTGTCATCGGTACGGTTGCCGCGCTCGGTAATACGCGCAGAGGCTACCTCTTCAATAATCTGCGGAATGGTTTCCGCATCAGATTTAAAGGCCCCGGTACAGGTCATATCCCCGATGGTACGGAAACGAATCTGCTTCTGCTCATACTCCTCATCGTCCGACAGGGTGATAAACTGGGACTTCGCCAGGTAGGTCCCCTCGCGTTCCACTACATCACGGGTATGCGCCAGGTACAGGTTGGGTATGTCGATATCTTCGGCCGCAATATACTGCCAGACATCCATCTCGGTCCAGTTGCTCAGCGGAAATACCCGAAAGTGCTCGCCTCCATTTTTATTGCCGTTGTAGAGGTTCCAGAGCTCCGGACGCTGGTTCTTGGGATCCCACTGCCCGAATTCATCACGGTGGGAGAAAAATCGTTCCTTGGCCCGGGCTTTCTCTTCATCCCGGCGTGCTCCCCCGAAAGCGGCATCAAAATCGTGCTCTTCCAAGGCATGCAGCAGGGTTGGAATCTGAAGCTTGTTGCGACTGGGATTGGGACCTTTTTCTTCCCTGATCCGTCCCTCATCGATCATGTCCTGCACTTTGGCTACAATGAGATCAACGCCCAGGTCGTCCATCAGCTGATCGCGAAATTCAATGGTCTCGTCAAAATTATGTCCCGTATCCACGTGTAAAAACGGAAAGGGAATTTTGCCCGGCCAGAAGGCTTTCTGTGCCAGTCTTGCCATAGTAATAGAGTCCTTGCCCCCGGAAAACATCAGTACCGGGTTTTCGAACTGCGCCGCGACTTCTCTCATGATGTGAATGGATTCCGACTCCAGCTGCCGGATGTGATTGAGCTTATATAACTGCATACAGTGTTTTGAATTTAATCTCTTTTATAATAATCAAGCTGACAAAGATAAGGAATCGCTGAGAGAATTACAGTGGGAAAATTCAAAATCCGAATGACCGAATTCGAAAGTTATCTTAAGAGGATTTTTCAAATCCTGTGTCACCCTGTCCGCCGGATGCCCTCTATGTCATCCCGGCCTCCGCCTGCTCAACAAAACTTTAGTGTAGTTGAGAGCCGGGATCTGTTGCACTTTCCTTTCAATAAGCTCTCAATTTATCCTGGCTTCATCTTTAACTGGTACTGTGCTCCACTGTCGCTTCTTCGTCATCCCCTATCCCCCCTTCGTACTTTGCCTTCTGCCTACTCATTCCAACAATGATACTGCATGCACAGCCTGGGTGTTCACGCCCGGCTTTCTATTGACTATTGGCCTTGTATCGGCCGAAGCATTCATCCGGGCTATTCACTCAAACGTTACCAAATCGATTTAGGAAGATTGCAGTGCTTCGTTTTACTTCGCTCGCAATGACAGCCGTTGTTTAAAAGCAGTGTCATTACGAGAGAGGGGCTTTGCCCAGAACGCGGTAATCTCCCAAAACAGACCCGCGTAGTATCTAAAGGGCAACCTTCTATCCCAAGGGTACTCCTGATTTGACCCAAATTACTGGTTGCGCCCTTTGCGGTAATCCTAGTCACCTTTTGATTTTAGATAGTCAAAAACGCGCCGGACGCCTTCTTCGGGCGTTATATCCGTAGTATCGATTTCAAGTTCCGGATCTTCCGGCTCCTCGTAAGGATCGCTGATGCCGGTAAAGTTGTCAATTTCACCCTTGCGCGCTTTTTCATACAGACCTTTGACGTCCCGGCGCTCGCACTCCTCCAGGGGTGTAGAAATATGCACTTCGGTAAAGTCCTCACACATACCCCTAACAAAATCCCGGGCGTCCTGGTAGGGAGAGATAAAAGAGGCCACCACGAACACCCCGTGTTTCTGCAGTAGACTGGCTACAAAGCCTACCCGCTTGACGTGGTCATCGCGCTCTTTTTTGGAAAAACCGGTGGTGGGAAACACATCCCGAACCGCATCCCCATCCAGATGTTCCACTTCATACCCTTCCTCTTGTAGGCGGGCATAGACCCTTTCAGAGATGGTGCTCTTCCCCGATCCCGAAAGACCGGTAAACCAGAGAACGGTTGGTTTCAAATTGTTTTCTTTAGACATAGTTCAAAGAAAAAAGTTTTAAGTGTTAAGTTTCTTTTCGAGACTTTTAAAGAATAATTTCATACTGACCGCTGACCGTCGACGGATGACGGATTTACGTAATAGCTTTTCGAAAAGATTGCAGTTTAGCAAATAACTCTCCCCCGATTGTTTCAAAACGCTGATACAATTCATCTTTTCTATCTAAATAATTCCTGTTTTCAATCAATTTTAAGCAAGCAATGACTTCTATATGAGAGCGAATGGCAAACGACAAAAAACGTGCTTGTTCAGCATCACTCTGCCCAGTTGAACCCTCTGCAATATTCAGTGCAATAGAGGTTGAAGCCCGTCTGAGCTGAGAGCTTAAATTATACTTCTCTTTAACGGGAAGCCGATCTGCAATTTCATATGACAAGCCATTAAACTTCATAGCCAGTTTCCAAACTTCCAATCTTTCAAATTTGTAAATCATCTTGATTCTATTAGGTCCTTAGTTTCGGTCAGCGGTCAACCGTCCTCAGTCATACTAATAAGACCTAATAGTTTGGTATCTCTTACAAAGTTTTTAAAATTTTTCTCTTCCTAATTCAACATTTATCCTTCAAAACTCAACATTCCTATCTAAACCGATCAAAAAGCTGCCGTTCTTCAAATCCGGCTTGTTATAGGTTAAGGGCGATGGATGCGTGCCCTTTTTAGCAGAATAGCGGTAAACAGCATCGCCGGCCGCCACGTCCCATTCCATGGTCGGCCCCATCCGGGGATAAATATCCGCCTTGCCCTCAGCCACCAGGCAAAATTTCAACGAGCTTCCTGCAGGGATCGCCTCTTTGACTTTCAATCCTTTTTCACCCAGCTGCTGGACCAGCTTATCCGACCCGTGAGACCGGCTTTGCACAACACTTAATTCATCCTTTGAACTGCTTAGCTCAGAATAAATACGCTGCGGGTCATTATCATCTACTTTCTTAAAACTACCCTTGCCCTTTTGGGCATAATAGGTCGTCTGCTGATCCGGGATATGAACTACGCCTAGTACCGGTACCCCTTCTTCAATTAGCGCAATATTAACGGTAAATTCTCCATTCTTCTTGATAAACTCCTTGGTACCATCCAGCGGATCGACGATCCAAAATTTCGACCACTCCTTCCGCTCTTCATATCCGGCAATACCCGATTCTTCTGATATTATGGGAGTTTCCGGATCCAATTCCTGTAATCCTTCGATGATAACTTTATTGGAAGCCAGGTCGGCCTTGGTCAGCGGCGAATCATCGTCCTTGCGGGTGATTTCTACATCCTGCACCTGGTGATAAATTTCGAGTATCGCCTCTCCGGCTTTCTCTGCAATGGTAATGATCTCTTCCAGCATAGTCTTGTTTACTATTCTTTTAAAATTGTTTTCGATTTCTCGGGAGTATAACTCCCTCGGAGCTGGTTAATTGACTTCGCAAAAAATAAAATATCATGTCATTCTGAACTTGTTTCAGAATCTAGAAGACTTCTACAGCATATAAATATAGATCCTGATCTGCCAGCTGGGGAACAGGATGATACAATAATAAATTCATCTACAAGCCAGACCTAAACCGTCATCCGTCTTTCGTCCCCGGTCGGTTTTTCTAAAAGGGCCAGATTTCCGGCACTAAAAGTATGGTTATTGTAGCTACTATCAAATTTAAAGGCAGCCCAATTTTTGTAAAGTCGGTAAATTTATACCCGCCCGGACCGTAAACCATCAGGTTGGTCTGATAACCAATAGGTGTTGAAAAACTGGCCGAAGCCGCCATAATGATAGTAATAACAAAAGGCATATAATGTACATCAAACGATGTGGCAAATGAAATAGCAATAGGGAAAATCAAGACAGCTGCCGCGTTGTTTGTCACCATCTCGGTTAATATCCATGTAGCAAAATAAATTCCCGCAAGCGCCAGGTGCGGACTCCCATCAACATGTTGCAAAAATCCTTCCGCCAGAAAAGCCGCAGCACCGGTCTGCTGCAGGGCATTCCCAATACCCAAACTGGCAGCAATGACCAACAATACAGACCAGTCAATATAATCCTTGGCAACTGTGGCCCGGCAGCAACGGCTGGCAATCATCAATCCAGCTGCCAAAAAGGAAGCCTGGAACATGGATAACCATCCCAGGGCCACCGTACCGATCATTACTCCTAAAACACTCCACGCAACTCCTGTTTTCTCATAATTCGGGGGATTAGAATTACTGATACCGCTGATCAGATAGTAATCACTGGAATTTTTGTACTGATCCAGAAAATTGGGATGCGCTTCCAGGAGAAGGGTATCGCCGGTACGTAACTGGATGTCTCCCACTTTTTGCTTGACCCGCTCACCATTTCTTGAAACCGCCAACACTACCGCATCATACATATTGCGGAACCGCCCGTCGCGGATCGTCTTCCCATTTACGGGATGGGTGGGTGAAACCACGGCTTCTATAAGCAACCGCTCCCGACGCGAGGTATTGAGCTTAAAAATCTGATCAGTAGCAGGACTCAATCCATTCATCTGCTGCAAATCAACAATGGAATCCACCACTCCTGTAAAAATAAGCCGATCCTCTGCATGCAACTGCTGTTTGGGATCGACAGCTGCCAAAATATTATCATCCCGATAAATCTCTACCAGGTAAAGTCCGGGTAAATTCCGAAGCCCTGCCTCTTCAACGGTTTTACCGGGAATAGGACTGTCCTGCTGCACGATCATTTCAATCGTATATTCCCGCGGGTCCTTAAAAGAGTCAAAACCGGAACCTCGCTCCGGCAACAGTTTATCCGAAAAAAAGGACAGGTACAGAAATCCTGCAATCGCACAGGGTATTCCTATATAACCGGGTTCAAAGATCCCAATGGACTGCGTCGAGGCTTCCTGAATCAACAGCCCGTTAACAATCAGGTTGGTACTGGTACCGATCAATGTACATGTGCCGCCCAAAATTGCAGCAAAGCTTAAGGGGATGAGCAACTTGGAAACTGTCATCCTGTTTTTCCGTGCCCAATCCTCCAAGGCAGGGATAAAAGAAGCTACAACCGGTGTGTTATTCAAAAAGGCGCTTATGACCATAACCGGAGCCATAATTCGAACCTGTGCATGCCGGGTGGTTTGGGCATTCCCAACTATGGAATTGACCACAAACTGAATGGCTCCTGTTTCCTTGAGGCCGGCGGCTACCACATACAGGGCAGCTACGGTTAACATCCCCTGATTCGAAAATCCAACGAGCGCTTGAGAGGGGGTTACCACTTGAGTGATTATCAGAATGGTTAATCCGCCAAGGAAAACCATATCGGCAGAGATGCGTGTGCCGATTAATAAAATCAGACACAAAAGAATTATGGCTATAACCGTCCAGCCTGCCAGGGTCATAATTTTCTATCGATGATCATTTTTTGAGACCCAAAGAAAATGAATAATCAGCTGCTTTCAAACAATCTTAGCCTTCCTTTTTTATATGATTAGGATTTGCAAAACCTTTAAAAACAAAGCCTGTCATTGTCCCGATTTATTCGGGACGAAGCAATCTCCTGATACATGCTCCAAATGATGATAGCTGCATTACATTGGATGTGATAGCAAGGTTTTGCAAAGCCCACTGTCATCGCGAATGGAATGCAGCAATCTCTTTTTGAAACTTATTTTGTGAGATTGCTTCTCCGCCGGTCGGCGGATCGCAATGACGATCTTTGTTTAATAGCTTTACAAAGGCCCCATGGCAAGAACAAGAACTTAATCTTGCAAGCAACCTGACTTCCTAGATAGGCCAGATTATCGGAGTAAGAATAATCACCACGATCCAAAGCAATAGCTGCAGGGGAAAGCCCACTTTAAAGAAGTCAGTAAATTTGTAGTTACCGGGTCCATATACCATAAGATTAGTCTGATACCCGATAGGCGTAATCAGTGACATCGAGGCAGCCAGTGTAATCCCGATAACCAGTCCTCGCACTTCCATGCCTTGGGAGGCCGCTACCGACAGTGCGATCGGAAACATCAATGCAATCGCCCCGTTATTAGTGATTACTTCCGTGAGGATTACCGTGGAGATCACCAGACCGGCCAACACCGGTCGGGGACCGTAGGCATGGGTCAGCTCTACCAGGCCTTCTCCGATAATTCCCGCAGCCCCACTAACCTCCATCGCTTTTCCAAGGCCGAGTGCTGCTCCAATTACAATTAACACTGACCAGTCAATGGCCTTGCGGGCTTCTCCCGGCTCAATAACATTAAAGCCCAGTAATACCGCGACCCCCAAAATACCGGCCAGAGCGATATGAAGAATTCCTGTAGCCACCAGAACCACAATGCTTACCAATACCATTACCGATATATACAGCTCTTTACCACCCGGCCGCTGTTCTATAATCTCAGTAGGTTCAGTGGGACCTTCGCCCCCGGCCTCACTGGTCAGAAAGAAATCTTCGGTATCTTCATAAGCACCGCGGAAACCGCGTCCGGTATCCAGCAACAATACATCTCCCGGATGCAATACATATTCGCCGAGCGGCTCGTTAATACGTTTACCCCGTCGACGCACGCCGGTGACCGCCGCCCCGAATCGCTCTAGCAGCTTGGCTTCTCCTATGGTCGAGCCCACCAGTCGGGACCCCTCTTTTACAACCACCTGGTGCAGCTCCCTGTCCTTTTCATCGCGACGTATTCTCCGTGGAGGCTGATAGGCCAGGCGAAGTCCCGGATAGGCATCCAAACTGGGAATTTTTGCCGCAATGCCCCCTTTGGCAGCATAAAACAAGTGATCGCCCGCCCGCAGCTTTTCCCCCTCCGGAACAGGGGCAATCTCGATATCACCACGGTTGATACGAGACAAATAAAAGCCGGAGAAGTTCATCAAATTAGCCTGCGCCACGGTCTTACCAATCACATCGGCCCCGCTGGTGATCTCCAGCTCTACCAGCAGTTCACGATTCCGCTCTTCCTGGTAGCGAATATCGCGACGCGCCGGCGTTAATTCGGGTGAGACAAAAACCAGGTAGATAAGTCCGGATAAAGCACAGGGCACGCCTACCCATGCCAGTTCAAAAAAGGATAATCCCTTATATCCGTGACTCTCCAGCAGGCCGTGTGCTATGAGGTTGGTGCTGGTCCCGATGAGCGTACACAAACCGCCCAGAATAGCGGCATAGGATAGCGGTATCAGTAACTTTGAAACCGGTATATGATTTTTATTAGCCCACTTACGGATCGCCGGGATGCCCATTGCCACAATGGGTGTGTTGTTCAGAAATGCAGAATAAGCGCTTACGCTTGGACAAAGTCGTGCTAAGATGCGAGGAATACTCCTGGACTCCTTGCCGAGAATAAATTCACTGGCGCGATCCAGCGCTCCACTCTCCCGGAGGGCTGCACTCACCACATACAAGCTGCCCAATGCCAACAGCGTCGTATTCCCGAATCCCAGAAACGCCTCCTCAATACTAATCACCCCACTGGCCGTTACAATGGCCAGCGCCGTCAGCAAAATGGCATCCGGACTCCAAATATCCAGTGCCAGTGCCACGAAAGTGAGCACCAAGACGGTTATTATGATTATCAGATCCAGACTCATCTCTTTTAATCGATAAGGTGAAATAAAATGCTGAGAGTGGGATTAGGCTACAAGTTAAAGCTTTACCCGGAATTCCTTTAGACACTCAAATGTATAAAATAGCATAACTTTAGATATAAGCTATTCAAAATTTCGATCTCCTTCTACCGCAATGGATTGGACTAAACTCAAATTTGTAATCTCGTTCCGATACTCTGCGTTGGAACGAGAAGAATTAATTCTGAAGGGTTTCCAGATGGGTTCCATTTTAAATTTGTCATCCCCCTTATCCCCCTTCAAAAGGGGGACTTTCATGCCGATTTCATAATCCTGCCAAATCACCATCTCTCCTTCCGGCAGTAAGCTTCGGGATATGATTTTAACCAACCGCAAAGAACGCAGAGGGCGCGAAGGGTATGTGAGAGATCGAAAAGCATATAAATATTTCCCTGCTTGATACATTTTATTCCTCAGATGCTATATATGCTATTCTACTGGGTTTCACTACTAAATCAAGATGAACTGTGGTAAGCATACATTAAGCAGTCATAGAAGAATTCTTTGCGTCCCTTGCGCCCACTGCGGTTAAATTAACTGGATATTCTTTATCAGGATCATAAACTATTAACTATTCTCCGAAATCCATCCTTTACATAACGTCTGTTAAAATTAATTAGTAACCCCAATTTACAGTCAGCTAGTTTTAAATAGGTCAGTACTTGCGCCAGATGAATATCTTTAAAGTCTTCAACAGTCTTAAGTTCAATTATTACTTTTTGATTAATTAATAAATCTATCCGGTAACCAACATCTATTTTTATGTGATCATAGATGACAGGCAAGTTTTTTTCTACTTCTACCAGTAACTCTTTCTTTTGTAATTCATAAGCCAAGCACTTCCGGTAGGCAGATTCTAATAATCCAGGGCCCAAAATCCGATGAACTTTTATAGCAGCACCTAAAACGATTTTAGATAGATGATTCTCAGAATACTTGGTCATTGACATAAAATTTTCAGCTTACCTGTTATTAATTTTTGGGAACCGCTATGAACGCAAAGGAAAAATACTCAAAAACTCTTTGCGCTCTCTGCGACCTTTGCGGTTAACAATCCTGCAAACTAAAACTTAACCCTCACCTCTATCCCTATTTCGCTTTTCTGATCACCAGTGATTTGATTCAGCCCGCTGCCGATTACCTGCTCATCTTCATACACGGTAAGCCCAAACTTGGCCCAAAGCTCCAAAAACTTCGTAGGCTCATAATTCAGCAGTACGTACAATCGCTGGCCCTGCTTGAATAGCATCTGCGAGGCGAATACATATAACAGGTCATTTTCAAATTGATAAACCCTGCTAGCATAGCTGTCAGTATCAAACATGGTAAGACGGGCATCAAAACGCAGCTTCTTCCCCATCAACAGGCGAAGATCCTGATAGATCAGATACCCCCATTGGATTTCCTCTCCCGGCTCCCTGCTTTGAACCAGTTCCCCGCGAGTCCGAAGCCTCACCGACCTGTTCGGCCAATATTCCAGGTTGGCCCGGTACCCCGACCGCAGCCTCATTCCCAGTTTGCGCTGCGTTCGGCCAAATGAATCCAGAACTTCATATTCCTCTTCCCGGCTTTCACTGCGAACCTGCACATAGAAATTGAATAACCTGTTGAAAGCGACTTCGGCCTTGGCCAGCCAGTCGTATCCTTGCGTGGGCTGATGGGTTCCAAACCGCGGACTTGGAAACCGGTACTGATCCATGTAGGCGCTGAGCGTAACCTTATCGGCAATCGAATGCTGCAACCCCATGTAAAATCCCTCCTCGTTTTTGGGTGCCCCGGAAATCTCACTGAATCCACTTCCGAGAATAGATTGAAACTCCGGCTGGTAATAGCGATAAGCTATTGAAAGATCGGTTTTATCTCCCAATTCAGCTTCTACTCCGCTTATCACTCCCATCCCGCCGTTTTCACTCCGTGCGGCTTCGCCAAATACGATCGCCGGTCCCAACAAAAATCGGTAATCCACTCCAAAAGCAGAATTCAAATATCCTTCGAAATCATGCGCGGCGTAAAGCTGGTCGCTGGCCGTGATATATCGATCAAAGGCCGTCTGGTAAGCTGTCGCCCCGATAATCCCGAATGGAAATTCCATCTGCAGATGTCCGCCGTACAGCTCCTGTTGCACGTTATGCTTCTTTGCCCATTCGTTATTCGTCCGGTGATAACCGCCGCCACTGGGATACCGGATACTATCAGCACTAATCTCGCTTGCGCTAAGTCCCCGGTAGGAATAAAAGGCGGTAAGCTGCAGTCGGTGCCCTACTGTTGCGGCCGCCCCGCGGTAGGCATTAGTTTCCTGGGCCGAAGTATAGGGTCTCACTCCGCGACCGTTTTTACTGACACTGCCCGCCACATCGCCTCCCTTGCCGAACGAAGCCCCGTTCCACAATACCAATCCCTGCCCGAATGAGAGGCTGTAATCCCCGCCGACCAGCATCCGCAGGTGTCCGTTATCCTTTAGGGCAATGTGCCAGGATCGATAGTCGAAGTTTGTGGGCCCGCCCAGCACTTCGCCGGCATCCTTCTCCTGCGTCAGGTTCAGCGAGATATGGTTGCTTTGATAACCCAGGCGCTGATAATACTTAACCGGGCTTCCCCGATATCCCCCGCTGTCAGCCGGCAATTGATAACCTTCGGCCTGTTGCACGTCCTGTTGGTACCGCGAAAGCACCTGTAAATTACCGCCTGCCGTCCAGTATCGATAATCTGTATACAGCAGCTTGTTTAATGCCAGCCCGCGACCGGTTGTGAGGTATGGGCGCATCCGTTGATAGCTTACCTCACCGATTCCCTTTACTTCCGTTAGCTCGACAAGCGTTTCAAACGGTTTTTCCTGCTCGCGATAATCAATAATTGCTCTTGCTTTCTTGAGGTTCATCCCCGGCACCTGCAGCAGCTCCTCCACCGAGGCGCGGTTGATATCTACGGGATTGGCGGCCAGTCCCTGCAAGTACTGAATAAGCTGCTCGCTGGCCTGATCCATATTTTCCGGATCAAAACTTTCCAGTGCCTCTTCCAGGTCATCCCGCACCGCTGAACGCGTCGAATCCTGCTGCTGTGCAAACAGCAGTATTGGGAAAGCCATGAGCATTATGGCTGCTATTATACCCGACCGTCCCATCACCAGCTGATTTTGAAATCAATGGCCGGACTGTATCCCAGCACCTCATTATTATGACGCTGCACCGCAATGTTCGCACTCATAACGCCTCCCATATAGCCAATGCCCGCAGAATAGGTACGCGGTTCGGTGGTTACCCCTACCCTGCCCATCAGCTGATCGATCATGCGAACTTCCAGCCCACCGCGGTACGAAATCGGGAACTGAATATCCTTGTATACCTCAGTCGTAAACAAGGCGACATCGGTTAGGATGTAGGAAAGCCCGAAACTCAGCTCCCGCGGTAGCTTCTCGTTATTGAGGGTTCCGTATTTTGGCTGATTAATGTTCGTGGCCCGCGCTCCTATCCATAATCTGGATAAGACCGGAGCCGCTACGCCCAGGTCTACGCCCAACGCTCCGGCCGAGCCGTATCCCCCGCCCTGCGCAACGTGACTGTAATTGAGGACTAACCCATAATGAAAGCCCAGGAATTTATTCTTGTATCCCAGCCGCAGGCGGCTTTCGTTATACAGATCATAGCCATAGCGGTGCGCCCCGATCCCAATTACGCCTAATGCCGTGGGATAAGTCAGACTCGCTGCCATATCCGAGACTTCAGACAGGCCAAAGTAACGCACGCCATATGCCGAAAGAGAATGCTCTTCGGTACTCATCAGAGCAGGATTACCGAACATCCCCCATGACGTGTTTGGCAGGGCCGCACTGGCCTGTCCCAGTGCGAGCTCCCGGGCTCCGATTACAACTTGGGCTTTAATGTCCGACCAACCATAAAAAATGATCAGACTAATAGAAATGACAAAGATCTTCCTGTTAGATTGCAACAGCTTTCGTATCATATGTTCTCTCTTTGATAAATAGTAATTATTATCAATCTATAGAATCAGAATGAAAAAATCCTCTTTTCCCGTAAAAAGCTTTGGGCTGATCTTTTTTTTGATTCTTTTAATGATTCCAAATACGAGCCTGCAGGCTCAAGAGATCAACGTTTCCATCACGCTGGATCGCAGCCAGATTAACAGCACCTCCCTGAATTATATGAACGGTTTTTCCGACCGGCTGGAGACCTATATCAATGAATACGACTGGATTGATCCCAATTTTAGCCAGCCCGAGCGCATCGGCGTAGATATGCAAATCACGCTTTTGAGCGTCGATGACAACTATAATTTCGACGCTCAGTTGATTATCCGAACACGTCGGCCTATCTATAATACAGTAAGGGAAACTTCTCTGTTCTTTTTTAATGATGAAAACTGGAGCTTCAACTTTACGCCCAACCGGGGACTGGTTCACGATGAACTGCAGTTCGATGCCTTGACCAGCACCCTCGACTTTTACGCTTATATTATTCTCGGCTTCGATTTCGATAGTTTTGAAGAGCTGGGCGGCACCGACTATTATACGGAAGCCCAAAATATCGTTTCGCTGGCACAAAGCACCTCGGCTGCTGGGTGGTCGCGTACCGGGGGCAATCGTCGCAATCGCGCCCAGCTTGTAGCAGACCTTATGAATGCCAACTACGAGCCCTTCCGCCGGGCCATTTACCAGTATCACCGGCAGGGCCTCGATACCTTTATTGATGATCCGGCCGACGGACGGCAACAAGTACTGCAAGCGCTGGAGAAAATTCAGCTCGCCAAACGAAAGACCTCCAATAACCTGCTATTTGATATCTTTTTCAATGCCAAATACCGTGAAATTGTATCTATCTTTGAAGACGCCCGGCCGGAGGTTCGCCTTGAGGCTTTTAACCTGCTCTCTGAGATCGACCAGGGACACCTCACTGAATACCGCAAGCTGCAGAACTGATAAAATCCAAAATCCGAAACAACATTAATACGATTCAATACAGATGCTTCAGCGGAGTTCCTTTAGAGAGCCATTTCGGATTTAAGCTTATTCATAATTAGGATAAAAAGCTCTCTTGTTTCGTGCTTTATTCTCAGGTTTTGTATATTCTCGACCAGATGATTTCAAAAAATTCCACTCTAACTGAAAAAATTTTCATCACATGAAATTTTACGTTTGTATCAAGCAAGTACCGGATGTCAACGCCCCGATTCAGATCAAGGAAGGTCGGCTCATTCAGGATACCGACCGTATGGTGCTGAATGCCTATGATGCCTCAGCCGTCGAAGAAGCGCTCGTCCTTACTGAAGAGCACGGCGGAGAGGTTGAAGTGGTATTGGTAGGACCTGATAAAGCCCAGGAAACCATTCGCAAAGCATTGGCAATGGGCGCGGACAAAGCCTCTCATATAAAAACAACTGGCGATGAGGACTACGATTCGGCTACTTATGCGAAAATCCTTTCCAAATTTTTCAAGGATAAGGAATACGACGTGATTTCATGCGGAAAGCAATCCCAGGATACCGATGCCGGCCTGGCCGGGGGCATGATCGCCCAACACCTGGATCTGCCCTATAGTACGAATGCAGTTGGGCTTGATATGGAGGATAAAAAGTTGGTGGTAAAACGTCAGGGAGACGCCGGACAGGAAATGATCGAACTGCCTACTCCCTGCCTGGTGACCTGCTCCAATGATATGAACGAACCGCGTATTCCCAGCCTGAAAGGCATCATGCAGTCGAAACGCAAGCCCATGGAATCTGTGGAGCTTTCGGAGCTGGGACTTGAGGAATCCAGTCTCTCCCCCAAAACTACCGTTACAGGTTACCGGGAAAAGCCCGAGCGGGAAGCCGGACAGAAGTTTGAAGGAGAACCTGACGAGCTGGCACAGAAAGTGGCGCAACTGCTCGACGAAGAGGAGAATGTAATTTAGTATGTGAAATGTGAAAAGGCAGACGTGAAAAGGCAAAGGATATTCTAACGTTTGCCGTCTGCCGTCTTCACCACTAGTACCTGAAGCAAAGAATTTCAAACAAAACTATTAGCTAACAATATGAGCACCCTACTCACCCACATCGCAATAAGCGACGGAAAAATTAAGCGATCCTCACTGGAAGTTTTATCTCACCTTCGTCAACAAGCCGAGGCCAACGATCATACTGTGGAAGCCGTCATTATTGATGCTGAAGCATCCAATTATGTAGATCAGGTAAAAAAATACGGACCATCGAAAATTTATACGATTGGAGATCCCATCTTCAAAAATCACCGGAACACACCGCTGCTCAAGGCCTTGAATCTGGTGATGGATAAAGCCGATCCTTACCTGTTTGCTTTTGGATCAACCGAGAGCACCAAAGATATTTTAGGCGCCCTGGCAGCCAGTCGCGACGCAGCCGTGTTGTCGGATGTTTCCGCTTTTAAGCTAACGGATGACGGCATCCAAGCTACGCGTCCCGTAATGGCAGCAAAAATTCTCTCGGAGACCGAAGCCCACGGCGACACTATTTTAGTATCGGTTCGCTCCGGTTCCTATGACCTGGAAGAATCCGAAACCGATAGCGAAGTAGTTGCCCTCGACTTCAGCATTGATGAAAGCGAAATTAAGGCTAACCTGCGGGATATCATCGGAGCTTCAGGCGATAAAATCGACCTTTCGGAAGCCGAAACCATTGTAGCAGCCGGACGCGGAGCCAAGGATGAAGAAGGCCAAAAACTAATTGATGAACTGGCATCAGTACTGAATGCCGGAGTCGGTGCCTCACGGGCCCTTACCGAGGCAGGTGTTATGGATCCCAGCCTGCAAATCGGTCAAACCGGAAAAGTGGTTTCCCCGCAACTTTATATCGCGGTGGGTATTTCCGGAGCCATCCAGCACGTAGCCGGCATGGCCAACAGTAAAGTAATTGTGGCCATCAACAAGGATCCCGATGCCCCTATTTTTGACATTGCGGATTACGGTATCGTCGGAGATCTTTACAAGGTGTTACCGCCGTTCATAGAAGAGCTGAAGAAAATAAAAGCATAATCATTTTTGAGTTGTGAATGTTGAATTTTGAGTTAATTCAACATTCATCATTAACCATTCAAAATTCAAAGATATGGATGAAAAGTTCGACTGTATCATCGTAGGATCCGGCGTTGCCGGGTTGGCAGCAGCAATGACGCTAGCACGAAACAACATGAAGTTTCTGCTCATCGAGAAAGGCGAATTTGCAGGAGCCAAAAACGTTTCCGGAGGCGTGCTGTGGGGCAGCGATCTGGCCAAGCTGGTCCCGAATTACTGGGAGGAGGAAGACGGCGGATGGGAACGGTTCATCAACCATCGCCGGCTGACCTTCATGGATGATCAATCGACTTTTTCGGTTGACTTCAAGTCTTCGCACTTCAATGAGCCGCCCTACTCTGGGGTAGTCGTGCTGCGTTCCAAATTCGATCGCTGGCTGGCCAATAAGGTACAGGATGCCATCGACAAGAGCGATTACGCTATGGAATCATTCATCGCCACTAATATTAAGGTGGATGAAGTGCTTATGGAAAATGACAAGGCGGTGGGCATACGCACGGGGGAAGAGGAATTTCATGCCGACAGCGTAATCATCGCCGAAGGCGTCAACAATCTACTGACGCGACAGGTGGGACTGCAGGACGACTACGTGGCCGCCGACCATATGCTCACCGGCATCAAAGAAGTGATTCGCTACGAGCAGGATGTACTGGAAGATCGCTTTCAGCTGAACGGACTCAGCGGGATGTCCAACGAGTTTATCGGTTATGCCACCGACGGCGTGGAGGGCGGGGGCTTTCTGTATACCAACCGCGACACTATCTCGCTGGGACTGGTAGCCGGCATCAAAGATATGAGGGAGAAAGAGAAAAGCCCGCATGACATCCTGAATCACTTCAAAAGTCATCCGGCCATCCAGGATACCATCAAAGGCGGGGAAGTCGTGGAATATTCTGCACACGTAGTTTCGTCTGGCGACAAACGGGTAATGCCCAAAGAGCTCTATAAAGACGGTGTACTGCTTTGTGGTGAAGCGGCAAATCTACTGATGAATGCCGGCAAGGCGATACAGGGTATGGATTTTGCCATGCGATCCGGAATTCTGGGAGCCGAAACCATTATCAAAGCCAAAGAGCGCGGCGACTACTCCAGCAATACAATGAAGGAGTACCGAAAAGCGTTGGAAGAAAGCTATGTGATGAAAGATATCAACAATTTTCAGGATGCGGTGCATATGCTGCACAGTCCGCAGATGTTCAAGGACATGCCAAACCTGATTTGTGATTTTGGACGTAAGTTCTTTACGATTGATAGTGAACCGACCCAAAAATCGCGCAAGCTGTTTTCTGAATCCGTTAGCAAGCATTCTTCCTACTGGGATTTGATCAAGCTCGGATTTAAAGGGGCAAAATCGCTGTAAATAATATGTCATCCTGAACCATGTGCTGAGCTTGTCTCAGCATCTTTTTCAGAATCTGCAGCAATAGATGCTGATCCGCCGGCTGGTGGACGGGATGACACTTGTTTTAAATGTCAAGTTTTATCAAATAAAATTATGGAACTTTTGAAACTTTCAGAACGACTGGGACTGGTCAGCTATCGCAATCAGTCCAAATCGGACATTAAACCGCATATCGAGGTCGATACCGATATCTGTAATTCGGTTTGTCCGCATAAATGTACGACCTACGTGTGTCCGGCAAACTGCTATACCATGGACGAAGATGGCCAAGTGCATTTCCAGGTTGAGGACTGCATCGAATGCGGGACCTGCATGTATGCCTGCGACCAGGGCGCGGTAGACTGGAATTATCCCGATCCGGAAATTGGCCGGGGCGTCAATTGGAATTTCGGCTAAGATTACTATTCAACTGCTACTATTCGTCACAACGCGGAGCATTGTGACGAGATGGATTGGTTTATATATCTGATTACGATGCTCTGCGTCGTAACCATATTCTTCTATTACTTACCTGCCCTTCCCTTGAACACGGTAATCGGAATAAGCGCATCACCACCGAGATAATTTCTTGCCGATGAATAGCGCCAATCCTCTGGAAAATCCACATACCCTCTTTTAACAGGATTACTGTGAATATAATTAACCTGAGTTCGACATAAGGGTTGCTATTATTGAGATAAAATTGATCATCCCCCGTGCCCCCTTCCGTTCCCGACTGCCACCCTAGGTTGAAGGTTCGTGCCACAAGGGGGACTCGTTAAGCATTTTTATAGCTTGAAAAGGAACCAGAAATCCGGCATTAGAAGGCCAGGTGCAGCACAATGGACGTGGTTGAGAATTTCGTACCGGTGGGATCTCAGAAGCTGGTACTGAAAGATAAGGACCATCGAAATTCTCTCGTCTGCAGTGCGGAGCCGATTCGGGATTCGTAACCGGTGACTTTTTTGGGTTCCGCTTTTCGTCATTGAAAAAATGGAACATACCCTTGCAGAGATCCGATTTCAGGTTTCCTTGTTAGGTATTTATATCGAATTCACGTTAATTAATTTTTTGAAGCATCATAGCATCTCCAATAATCTGTTTGGGATGATATCCCTCCTGCCACAATTGATAGCAGCGATCACTTTTAAAATCAGCTTTTGTTCTTTAAGCTTTCTCAGCCAATATCCCCGTTGATTTGCTTTTAAATAGTCAATGATCTTGCGAGCAGTAAATGATTTAAACGACTGAATTTATTTTACCAGTAGATCTGATTTGGCAATCCAATAGATATGATTTTCCATTATTACATAGGCGTTAATTACCACACTCTTTTCATTTTGAAGAATATAAATGAATCCAGTATGATATTAGCGGCACCTCGGTCAGAGAATATTGGCAACCCATAGACAATACTCGATGTTAGGAAATAAGGATATGAGGTATCATATATTTTGTATCTGGATCTTCCCATAAGTAAGTAAGACCTATTGGGTGGCCAATACTTACAAATACAAATTCGTTGAATTCCCCTCCCTCGTCGCAACGCAGGGCATTGCGACGAGATGATATTAATCGCTCTCTTCGTAACCAGATAGGATTCACTGCTCTAACACAAATAGAAAAGGCCGCCTTACAAAAGACGGCCTTTTACCATGGGGAACCTACTATGATCCTAGTTCTCTTTCTCCATCTTCTTTTCCGGCTTTAGCTCGGCCTTCAGCGTATTTCCTTTGGCTTTCACTTCAATCTTTTTCTTCCAGTCCTTATAGCCGTCTGCTTCTATAGTGATGGTATAGGTTCCGGGCTCCAGGGAATCCACGGTAAACATTCCCTTCTTGTTCGTAGTAACTTCTTGATCCATTCCTTCGATGGTAACCGTGGCACCAGAGATGTCTTTTTGGGATGACGCTTTGACCACTTTACCTACTAATTTCGCATCCGATTTCCCTTGAGCAACAGCCTGGCTGCTAAAGAACATCAATCCTACAATTAATGCAATTGCTGAAAAGAGTGCTTTTTTCTTTGATAAATACATATGGGATAGCTTTTTAATTGTCCTTAATTTTTGCTGATCCTGATATTTAATGGATCGTCTTTCATGTTTAGGTACCAGTAAATTGCATTATATGTTCCGCGGCCTGCAGCCCTTCAGATAACATCCAGGCGGGCAATGACTTTAAACTGTTCAGAAATTGTGAATTCCGGTTGGATTCAGAGGCTTTTTATGAAATGATTTGCCCAATTTTTTTTATTTTAATGGGAGAAAATTCCAACCTTGTCATCAATTCCATTCTTATGAGCACTGAGGTCCTAAATCAAGCCAATACCCTTAATTTTGAACTATCTGAAGAACAACAATTAATTCGCGATAGCATTCGTGATTTTGTGGAGCGACATGTAGCGCCGGACGTAAAAGAACGCGATGCGAGCAAACAATTTCCCCACGAAATTGTCGAGCAACTTGCCGAACAAGGCTTCATGGGAATGGTCCATCCTGAGAAATTCGGAGGAGGTGGTGTGGGGCACGTCAGTTTTTGCCTGGCTATTGAAGAAATCGCCCGCTGGGATGCTTCGCTGGCACTTACGGTTGCTTCCCATACGTCGCTGGGGTCAGGACATATTGCGTTGGCAGCCAATGAATCCCAAAAACAAAAATACCTGACACCCCTGGCTAAAGGAGAAAAGTTGGGTGCCTGGTGTCTCACCGAACCGGGTTCCGGCAGTGATGCCTCGGGAATGAAAACTACAGCCGTCAAAAAAGACAATCACTGGGTTCTTAACGGCTCCAAAATTTTTATAACGCAGGGATCTGTCGGTGATATTTATGTAGTATTGGCCAAAACCGATCCCAATAAAGGGACCAAAGGTATCAGCGCTTTTATTGTTGAACGGGAATGGGATGGCGTGGAGCCGGGTAAGAAAATGGAAAAGCTGGGCATGAATTCCAGCGATACTACTGAAGTCCATTTCGAAGATGTGAAAGTGCCGGAAGAAAACCTGCTCGGTGAGCTCGGCAAAGGTTTTGTCGATACCATGAAAGTACTGGACGGCGGACGCATCGGCATCGGTGCCCTATCGGTAGGTATTGCCCGCGGCGCCCTGGAAGAATCGATGAAATATGCCGGTGAACGCAAACAGTTTGGATCTCCGATCGGGGACTTCCAGGCTATTGAAACAAAGCTGGCCAATATGGCGACCGAACTCGACGCTGCCCGCATGCTCGTGCATCGCGCCGCCTGGCTGAAAGACCAAGGCAAGCCTTTCACCAAGGAAGTCTCGATGGCAAAATTATTTTCCTCCGAGCTGGCGGTCCGTGCTTCGGACGAAGCTGTACAGATCCATGGCGGCTATGGCTATATTAAAGAATATCATGTGGAACGTTTCCTGCGCGATGCGAAGCTGATGACGATCGGAGAAGGCACCTCCGAAGTACAGCGGATGATCATCGGCCGAGAACTTAAAAAAGAGCACTGGAGTTAATTACAGTTGACAGTAAACAGTTAACAGTTTTCAGTTATTTAAAGAGTCACTGATTATCGTTCACTGTCAATTGTTAATTGTTCTTCAAGCACTTACCTTCTACGAAAAACAGAATCAGGCTAAAATTATGTCCCAGAACAGCTTTAATATTGACGATCCTTTTCTATTTGAATCCGAGCTGGATGAAGATGACCGCATGATCATGGAAACAGCCCGTGATTATGCCCAGAGCAAGCTCGAACCGCGCGCGTTGAAAGGAAACCAGGAAGAATATTTCGACAAAGACATCGCAAAAGAGATGGGCGACCTTGGGCTGCTCGGCTCTTATCTGGATCCCAAGTACGGCGGATCAGGAGCCAGTCAAACCGCCTACGGACTGATCGCCCGTGAAGTCGAGCGGGTGGATTCCGGCTACCGCTCTTTTATGTCGGTCCAGTCTTCGCTGGTGATGCTGCCCATATTTGAATTCGGAACCGAAGAGCAGAAAGAACGTTTCCTGCCGCGCCTGGCCAGCGGCGAGCTGATTGGGTGCTTTGGACTGACCGAACCCGATCACGGCTCCGATCCCGGTTCCATGAGCACTACAGCTCTGAAAACGGACGATGGCTGGATACTCAACGGGGCCAAAATGTGGATCACCAACTCTCCCATTGCGGATGTAGGCATTGTCTGGGCCAAAGCCAAAGAAAACAAGGACGACGAAGGCGTGATCCGCGGATTCATCGTTGAAAAAGATATGGATGGCTACAGCGCCCCGGCCACCAAGCACAAGATGTCGCTGCGTGCCTCCGAGACGGGCGAAATGATTTTTGAGGATGTTTTTGTGCCTGATGAGAATGCTTTCCCCGATATTCAGGGACTCAAAGGACCGTTTACCTGTCTGAACAGCGCCCGCTACGGCATCGCCTGGGGTACCGTCGGAGCGGCAGAGTTCTGTTACCAGAAAGCACGTCAATATGCCGGAGAACGTACGCAGTTTGGCTATCCCATTGCCGCCAACCAGCTGCCACAGACTAAACTGGCCAATATGTTGACCGACATCACACAGATGCAGCTTCTGGCGTGGCGGCTGGGTAAACTGAAAGACGAAGGACGTTCCCACCACTCCATGGTATCACTGGCTAAGCGCAACAATTGTGGGACTGCTCTCAAAATAGCCCGCATCGCCCGCGACATGCACGGTGCCAATGGTATTACCGGGGAATACCGCGTTATCCATCACGTGATGAACCTCGAATCGGTCAATACCTATGAAGGCACCTACGATATTCACGGCCTGATACTGGGCCGCGAAATCACTGATATTCAGGCGTTTGTTCCCCGCGGCAATGATATGCCAGAGAACTAATCAGAATTAGATTTATTCAAAAGCCCGACAGTGCAACAACTGTCGGGCTTTTTTATTTCCGCCTAATGCAACTTCAGTTTGAGATCAACCGTAGAGCAACTAAACCAAGTTTAAAATAATCCATCTGGTTACCATGCTCTACGTTGTAACCAGATGGAGCTGTCAGTTCTCGTCGCAACGCAGAGCATGGCAATGAGATTAAGTGAATCTTAGATAACCTTAAAAACGCAATGCGCATTCTCCGATCTTCTCTTGCTTTTTGCCTGCTTGTATTATTAATGGCTCCCGTAACTTCTGCGGGGCAAGATTTAACCACCGTTATTTTAATCCGTCACGCTGAAAAACGGGATGGCGAGAATCCGCCCTTATCTGAGGAGGGACACCAACGAGCTGAAAAACTCGCGAATATGCTGAGCCAAACCGATGTCACGGCAATTTACTCTACTCCCTACAAACGGACCGAACAAACCGTACGCCCCCTGGCAAAGCAGAAAGAGATGAATATTATTTCCTACGATCCTTTTAAGAAGTCATTTGTCGATTCAATGCTGGTCAAACGGAAAGGCGGGACGGTTGTTATATGCGGACATTCCAATACAACGCCGATGCTGGCAAATCTGCTTTTGGGTCAGCAACGATTTAAACAATTTGCCGAATCAGATTACGGGAATATTCTGATTGTTACCGTTTCGGAAAAAGGAAATGCCAAAGCCCTTCAGTTGCGGTACTAATTAAATAGATTTGATAGATCCTGAAACAAGTTCAGGATGACACTTTCAGAAAGTATGGGGTTATATCTGGATACAATGCTCCGCGTTGTATCCAGGTGAGCAGATATGCAATAGTCTACTTTCGTCGCAACGCGGAACATGGCGACGAGATAAAGATGAGAGAAAAAAGTAATCCTAATTATACTATAACCTTAGCCGCGGTAGCGACGAATATACCACCGCACCGTTTCCCGGAGCCGGTCCACAAAAGAGTTCTGCCGCTGCCAACCCAGCTCGTCTTTAATTTTTGAGGCATCAATCGCATAGCGATAATCGTGACCGGGGCGATCCGTCACAAATGTAATGAGGTTCTTAAAATCCGAATCCGGGCCGTCACCCACTTCTTCATTCAGAAGATTACAAATCTTTTTCACCAGATCGATATTCTTCCACTCGTTATCACCGCCTACATTGTACGTTTCCCCAGAACCACCTTCCTGAAAAACCAGATCCAAGGCCTGGCAATGATCTTTTACATACAGCCAATCGCGGACGTTTTCTCCCTTGCCGTAAACAGGAATATCATCGTGATTCAGGGCCGTCCGTATTACAGTGGGAATCAACTTCTCGTCATGCTGATGCGGTCCAAAATTATTGGAACAGTTGGTCGTCACCACATTCATCCCATAGGTATGGTAATAGGATCGCACGATAAAATCGCTGCCGGCTTTAGAGGCCGAATATGGTGAGTTAGGCGCGTAGGGCGTTTCCTCGGTAAACGCTCCCTCCTGCCCCAGCGAACCGTATACCTCATCGGTAGAAACATGCAGGAATCGCCCCTCTTCCCAGGAACCATCCTCTTCCATCCAAAATTGACGGCACTCCTCCAGCATATTAAAGGTACCCAGCACGTTTGACTTTATGAACGGCTCAGGACCCTTAATAGAATTGTCTACATGTGATTCGGCAGCCAGGTGAAAAACCCCATCCGGCTTATAGCTGCGAATGATGTCCCGAACGGCATCCCGATCCACAATATCCAGTTTCTTAAAGGTATATCGCCGCGAATTTTTAATGGGTTCCAAATACGACAGATCCGAGGCATAGCTCAGCTTGTCAATATTTAGAAAATGACTGTTGGGATATTTTTCATGCAGATACAGCAGCAGGTTCGAACCAATGAATCCCGCACCACCTGTGACAATAATATTCATTTTGATTCCATTCTTAACTTATATGATTAATTGCTTTCTACTTGTCCTGTGATATACGATTTGAGCCGCTTAAAGACTTTTGCAAAATCCCACATATCCTCTGCTATAAGGGAGTTGAACTCCCGTTTTATCGTTGAAAACCCGGTGGTGCAACCACCTCTGAGCGAAACAGGAGGTTTTACAAAGGCGCCTTTAATCTTTTTCCTGGTCCAATGTCATCCCGGCCTTCGAGCCGGGATCTGTTGCACACTCTTTTCCACAAGCTACCAGTTGTCCATCATTTATTATTCATATCAAAGCTCCTCTAAATTCTCTACCTATTAGCAAAAGGATAACCTCTTCAAAAATCCTGCAATAGATCCTGATCCGCCGTCTGGCGAACAGCATGACAAGATAATAGTTATTGTAATCTAGAAAACTTGTAACCAATCTCCGCTTTGTAACAAATTCAGTTATGTATATCAGCCCGTTCCCGTCGCAACGCAGAGCCCGCATTCGCCGAAGCATCTACCGGATAAACTGCATTGTTCGAAATTGCTACGCGCAGGCATAGGGACGAGAGATGTTAACAGATCTTATCAATCCCCCTTTTCTAAGGGGGAAATCTCTTTGCTTAGTTCACGGTTTAAATGGGACATGAGAATTTTGAGATGAGACCAAAAGATACGTTTATGCATTTGGTACCGACTAGTATTTTCATATCTATTTCCATTAGATCAAGGATCATTAAAATACATGTATCTTGCAGATCAAAATCGAATTCAAAATTCCAAGTCTTGACTTTTTAGCATCTTTTGTGTCAAGACAAAAGGTGCATTACAAGTCGTTTTGTTCATTTAACATTAGAGTTACTTTCCAAAAGCGATATTAAAAATAAATTTACAATCATTTCACGGGATGAATCCCGCGTCCCCGATCACAATAATCTGTCTATCCATGGAATAAATCTTCTGAAGAAATTTCTTTTAACTTCGGCTGATTCTGATCCTTCTCCGAAACCACCGGATCGGTTATCTTCCAGTTAATATGGAGGTCGGGATCGTTCCAAAACAGTCCCCGCTCGCCTTCCGGATAGTAATAATCACTGCACTTGTAATAAACCAGCGCCGTTTCTGAGAGTACCGAAAATCCGTGGGCGAAACCTTTGGGGATGAACATCTGGTGCTTGTTATCACTGGAAAGTTCAACGGCCGTATGCTGCCCGAATGTCGGAGAATTCTGACGTAAATCCACCGCTACGTCCAGAATTTTGCCCTGCATCACCATCATCAGCTTATCCTGCTGCTGCTCAATCTGGTAATGTAGTCCTCGAATTGTATCCTGCTGCGACTGAGAGAGATTATCCTGCACAAAACGCACCTCTACTCCTCTGGCCTTGAGATGCTCCTCGCGATAGGTTTCCAAAAAGAAGCCGCGTTCATCCCGATGGACATTAGGCTTTAACAATAACACATCCGGGATAGTGGTCTCTTCAATCTTCATACTTCATATGCAAAGTTAATAATCTATTTTATTTGGGACAGCAGATCACGGAGACCTTCCTGCCAGTCGATTAGCTGTATGCCCTCAATGGTACTGATTTTCTGCGTGCTTAATTTGGAGAAATGTGGGCGCTTGGCTGTAGTGGGAAAAGCATCTGAATCCACGGCCTCAATTTCGACCTCCATCCCTTTTTGAGAGAAGATTTCTTTCGCCAGATCGTACCATGTAATGAGTCCGTTCGAGGTCAGATGAAAGGTTCCAACAACTCCTTCGGCAATCAATGTCCAGCAGTTCCTGACAATATTTTCGGCAAATGTGGGACTTCCCCACTGATCGTTTACAACCTGCAGTTGATCACGCTCCTGGCCGAGCTTAAGCATCGTTTTCACAAAATTGTGTCCATACTGTCCGCACAGCCACGATACCCTGATAATAAGATGATTTTCTGTGGTTTGACGGATGGCCTGCTCGCCCTCCCACTTGGTCTTTCCATACCAGTTTATAGGGTCGGCTTCGTGATCTTCGGGATATCCGTTGGGAAAAAACTTGCGGTCTTCTTCATTTCCCGGGAATACATAATCAGTAGAAAAATGTACCAGCTTGAATTCCAACTCATTACTCAGTTCCGCCAGATAGAGTACCGCCTCCACATTCACCTTGTGAGCCAGCTTCCGCTGTTCTTCCGCTTCATCTACTTTAGTATAAGCGGCGGCATTAACAACCACCTCGGGCTTTTGCCGGCGCAGCTCATCCGAAACTTCTTTGTAATGCGTGATATCCAGCTCGGCCGAAGTGTAGGATTGCAAATCCACATCATCGGAATGATGATCTTCTATCCAGGATTTCCACTCGCTGCCCAATTGTCCCGATGCACCAAGGAGTATTATCTTCATTCTTGCTCCTCACTTACCAGTTGATTTGCCCGCTTATAGGAGGATGGAGTTCCGGCATCCGTCCACCAGCCTGACATAACCGAAAAACGCATCGCCTGCTGATGAATGTACCGATTGTTGACATCCGTAATTTCCAGCTCGCCCCGATCCGAAGGTTCCAGTTCCCGGATATAATCAAACACGGAAGCATCATACATATATACCCCGGTAACGGCCAGGTTGCTGGGCGGATGATCAGGTTTTTCCTCGATACTAACAATCTTATCTCCCTCCACTTCGGCTACCCCAAATCGCTCGGGATCACCTACCTCTTTCAACAAAATCTGCGCTCCCTTCCCGGGGTAGGATTCAAGCGCCCGTTCCAATGAAGTCTGAAATATGTTATCACCCAGCAGCACCGTCATGGAATCATCGCCCACAAAATTCTCGGCGAGTCCCAGGGCCTGTGCGATACCGCCGGCCTCATCCTGCACTTTATAGGTAAACCGACAGCCAAAGTCCTTGCCTGATCCCAGCAAGTTTACTACGTCACCCATATGTTCGGTGCCCGTCACAATCAGAATTTCTTCGATGCCAACTTCGGTTAGTTTTTCAATGGGATAATAGATCATAGGTTTATTACCAACCGGCAACAGGTGTTTGTTGGTAACTTTGGTAAGAGGATACAAGCGAGAGCCCGTGCCACCCGCAAGGATAATTCCTTTCATAGCATGGAGTTAATTAAAGTGCCAGATGTTACTATTTTTTTTCTTCTGATAAGCAAGGAATATAAGCCTATTTGCCTCCCCTTTAAAGAATGGAAATAAATCATATAATGCTGAGCTATCATTTTTAGCGCTTCTTATATTGAATAAAATCTACCTGAAACCTTATCAGAAAGCTATAAACACAATATTTAAACAATTCCAATATTCATTACCCACTTTTAATAAGGATTATCAATATTTTTACTTACCCTTTAATGTTACAATCAAGGAATGGCATTCAATTGAGAACGCAATTTAAAAGTTCGTAACAATCATAAAGCAATGTACTCTTGGCTAATGTCGGGGAACTAATCCATCATCACGGACGGACATAAACGATTATCCAGATATCATCTTACTAATATGGATAATGATTAAATTTTCATTGCTATCTAATACTGGTGACCGAGATTCCCTGCAAGTTTATGCCTCGCCTGGCAGGACAGGTTAACAAAATCTAACTAGGCGATATTTACGTTTATTATAATATTGATCCACGATTGCATGAACAGGGTTAAAAGATTAGGTTTTCTTAATACTTGTTGTTGCTAAATTACATCTAAACATCTACAGACATGGCTGGAATAAGTGAAGTTATACAAACGATGGGAGCAATGATCATCTTTTCGATGATCCTGCTCAGCGCTAACCGGATGATTACCCGGAATACCATGCTTCAGGTAGAAGGAGAACTGGAGCAGGAAGTGGTTGCAGTGGCGCAAGATATTATCGAAGAAGCCCGGACTAAAGAGTTTGACGCAAACAGTACCGGACCTACTCCGCCCGCCGATATTCCCGGAGATTTTACCGCTCCTTCCGGATTAGGCTCATCAGCCTCAGAAGGTAATGACCGCCAAAAATTTAACGATTTCGACGATTATAATAACTGGTCGGATGTTGTAAATACGGAGCACGGTGATTTTAACATTAGCGTCAAAGTTTTCTATGTGGATCCTGATACGTATGCAAAAACAAGTACGCGAACGACCTTCAAGAAAATGCAGGTATTTATCACGAGTAAATTTTTGAACGAGGGTAATTCTAATACCCCTAAACAATATCATCTGGAATTTATCAGGAATTATTACGCTGATTAATCCCTAAATTAAATGGTTCTACTATGAATCTAGGCTTAACAACAAGTTTTATTATCGGAGGCATCTTATTGCTTACGATCGGGATGATGAATATGTCGGTTTCCAGCAGTTCTACCGAATTAACTCTCACCCAAATAACCCGTGAGAAGACGGCGACCGTCTCCGAAATGCTTTCAAGTGATATCCAGAAAATCGGATACAATCGCAACGGCAAAACAAGCCCGATTTTTACGGAAGCCGATGGCAAAAAGATTGAGTTCCGCAGTAACATCGACAACAGCACTGACGGATCGGTGGAAACCATCACCTGGGAATTCCTGCATAGTTCTTCCGGAGAAGTAACCAGCACCAGTAATCCAAACGATTATATATTAAAGCGCACCGTTAGAAAAGCAGCAACTGGCAGCCTGGTTTCTGAAACTCCGATAACCCTGGGGGTCACCAAATTCAGAGTTGCCTATTACAATAAATACGGGGTGCCATTGAGCGATAGTTTGAGTACCCCGGTACCGGGAGCAAACCTGGATGATATTAAGCAAATGTATATTACGCTACGGCTTGAAAGTGGCGAACAGGTCTTTAAAACTCCCAGTAGCCCGGGACGGTATGTTCCTTCGGTATGGGAAAAACGATTTTCTCCACCAAATTTAGAAGAAACAAACTAATATAAACAAGGGGTTCAATTATGGGACGAGCAATGATCATTATTTGTGCCGGAGTGCTGGTTTCCCTCGGAATTGTGGGCATTAGCACTTCCAATAAAGGGAAAATGTTGGCTCAGGGCACGACCAAATATGCAAACGAAATTGCAGCTAAGAATGCAGCGCATACGGCTATTCAGATAGCCATGCAGAAGATTAATGAGGATCCAAATTGGATGCAAAATCATGATACATCCGATGAAGCGTGGACCGAAACTATTGATGGAGCTGAAACCAGTTTGTATATCGATCCTATTAACAATATTTACACCAATGGGTACTGGGAGGATGACTCCCTGCGCATGATTTCAAAAGCGAACTTTGCTGGCTACAATGCTGAAGTAAAAACTGTTTATTTAAAAGCATCATTTAGCTCTCTGGTACCAGACTTTACCGGATCGTTACAATTTGCTTCCAACAGTATTACCCCTTCATTTAGCGGTAGTGCTTCTATCAATGGAGATGACAAATCAGGCAAATGCTCGGAATTGGGCATTCCAACAGATGTTCCTGAAGTAAGTGTCAAAGGAGATATCTCAAATACCAAGTATCAGGATGTCCAAAGCGAATTTGAAAACCTTAAAGATTCTCCCGGAAGTGTAGATAAAGTATCAGATTTAAGTTATGAACCAACGGATGAATTAATTGCCCGCCTGGAAAATTCCGGGAATGCAGTCAATATTACTAAAGATTATAAAGAAACACTGGGTACCGCAGAAAATCCCGGCGTATATTTTGTGGATGAAGGATCCAATTTAACCGGGGCACAATCCGAAGGATATGGTATTATGGTTATTCGAAGAGATGCTTCCTTGCTATACGATGGAGAACTAAAAGTGGCCGGTAACTTTGAATTCCACGGACTGGTGGTCTTTGAGAATGCCTTTAATTTTGAAGGAAGAGGTACTCCAACCATTTACGGTTCTGTACTAGTGGGACACACTCAAGAGTTTTTAAATGACCCAACAGTCCCACTTTCAGAAAAGACGATGAATGTGGATCTGAGTGGTAACATACATATCCAATATGATTGTCAGGGCCAAAACTACGCAAAAATGGCTGCTGCCAATGCCGTAAAGCAGAATAAATATACCCGGGTCGTCACCTACGAATAGAAATTAAATTCGGTTAATATTTAACGATTCTAATCCAATGCGGGGGAACCTCTCCTCCGCATTTTTTATTTTAGGTATATTCAACGGCTACAGAAATAACAGTTACTGGCCTCCGTTATGAAAGAAACAGTCGGTAACCCTATGAACCCATTTGATCCCACTTTGATGCAACGAATCGTTACGGTATTGCTGTTGACAACGGCGTGCACAATATTTCCCTTTAAGATGATAGCCCAGGACTCCGGCACCAGCCGCATCAGCATTACTGCTACGGCCCGGGTGGTAAAATCTATCGAAATGCGAACCATACGGGATATGAGCTTTAGTCCCGTGCAACCCAGTCAGCAGCAGATTTCCATTAATGCGTTAAACGACGCCAATACCGGTAAAATGATCGCCATCGGTAATGCTAATGCCCAGATTCGGGTCAGCTTTGTCCGCCAGCGAACCCTCACGCATGCAAGCGGCAACGGAACACTTACATTTACTTATGAGATTGCCGGAAATGACCAGGACGATCAGGCTTCCGCGGAACTGCTGCAGGCCGATAACCGGGATCTCACGCTCAACAGCGAAGGACGCTATTATTTCTGGATTGGCGGACAGGTAAATGTAGAAAATGCCAAGCCGGGTAATTACAATGGAGATTTCACCATAGAAGTGGAATATATTTAAAACGGCTAATATTATTTTATGAAAAACCTGCTGATAGCCATAGCACTTTTAATAGTACCGCTAAGGGACGCAAATGCCCAGATGCTGGCGCTAAATGTTGATGCTCCCCCTGGTATCACGGTGACGGTTTTATCGGATGGTGTGCTGGACTTCGGGACCTTGATCCAAAACCAGGGTCAGGTTTCCATTAATTTAATGGATCCCGGGACTGAGGTGATAAGTATTGAGGGCGACCACACCAAAGATCTTTACGTTACCCTGACCCCGCCTCCCTCGCTCCAGCTGGACGCAGCAAATACCCTGCCCTTTACTCTCGGGGCATCCTATTCCAATATTGGAGAAAATAATAAAAGCCAAGCCATTGACTTTCCAAACAGCCTGACCGCTACCTTTCCGATATACGATCAGAATCGAGGGCAAAAACCGCCTCCCTGGGCCAATAACAATACGAACGGTAATGGTAACGGCAATGGAAATAATAGCGGTGGCAGTAACACAACCGTAAAAGCGTATCTCTACCTGTATGGCAGCACCACGGTAGGCAATGATAGAGCCGGCACCTACACCGGTACGATAAACCTGACGGTCAGTTATGCTAATTAGGCAAACCCGATTCTGTCTATTTTTACTGGCCGGACTTCTATTCGCTTGCTCGGCCGAGGTATCAAAGGCCCAGACCGTACGATTTAATATGGACGTGCAGCCCGAACTGGGTGTCGAAGTACTGCAGGACCTGAATTTCGGGACGGTCGTCACCAACAGCGGCCGACAACAGGTGGCGCTCGGCGCTCCTCAAATGGGGATTTTTAAAATCAGGGCCTTTGCTACGCAAAACGCTATTCTCACTCTTCACAAACCGGAACAGCTAAGGCGCTCTGCCCAAGCCGATACGGCCAGCGGGGTTCCCGTATCCCTGGATGCCGCTTATTCTTCTGACCCCGATAGCTATCGCAACGTTCTGCCCTTTGCAAACAATACCCTCAAAGTTTCATTAGGCAAAGAGAACATAACGCCCGGTTCCGCTGAATCCTGGCAGACAGGCTATGTATTTATCTTTGGCAATGTATACATCGGGGATATCGAACCCGGTTCCTACTCCGGTACGCTGGTACTGAACGTGGTTTACGAATAGAGAACTTTGCAAAAACAGGCATGTCATCCTGAATTTAGTTCAGGATCTATATTTATGTACTGCAAAACCCTATTAGATTCCCCTCCTACGCCAAGGCTTCGGAGGGCAGGTTCAGAATGACACATTTTTTAGGTTTTGCAAAGCCCTCAAATAGAAATTAAGATCCTTTAATCCTGGAGAAAATTGAAATCATTTGCCGGCTACCTGTCGTTAATAAGTCTGAAATCAATGCACCTTCACGGTCGGCATAGAAATTTAGAATGTTTTAATTAAAAGGCTCTAACTAGGAGCCCCGAAACACGCTTTTTATATTGTTCGTGAAGGCAAGAAACAAAAACAATCCATCTACAACACAACATTAAAAACGGCTTAACCATGAAACGATTACTCCAACTCTCCCTCGCACTGTTCATCGTAACAGGATTGACCACGATAGCAAATGCACAATCATCCAAAAATGCCACTATTAAAGCTTCTGCTGTTATACAGTCATCTGTTACTATAAGTGGACCTAATGATCTGAACTTTGGTGCTGTTCCTTCAGGTACACCTACTCCTGTTTCTTATAATGATGCTAATGCAGGTAGGTTTGATGTTTCAGGTAACGAAACTGTAACTCTTGGTTTATCACTGCCATCAAACCTTACCAATTCTAATTCTACTACTATGCCAATAAATTTTAGTACTAGTGACGCAGCATGGAGTGACGATGGAACTAATTACAATGAATTTGACCCAACTAATGGAAACACTATTAATCTTGATCTTTGGGATAACAATGTTTCTTCCGATGGAGCCATATCTGTATATATCGGAGGCGAAGTAAATCCTGCTGCTAATCAAGAAGCTGGAACTTATAATGGCGATATTACTCTGACAGCAGAGTACAACTAAGATTGATGTATGTTCAAAAAAGCCAAGGTCTAATCGCCTTGGCTTTTTTGTTTTAACCGAGGTAACATAGTTCCACATGGTTTTTTACGGCAAATTTCTTAGGTTCTGTCGAGGATATTAACAATGAATGCATCTAAGATGAAAAAACGGTCTATACTCCTTTCGCTTTTGCTTATCCTGGCCTGCAGCAGTATGGTGCGGGCGCAAATTACCATCGCCCCCACGATGGTCTTTATCGATCAGCAGAGCCGCTTCGGCAGCTTCCTGGTGCTAAACGGATCGGACCAAGCCCAGGAAGTCACCATTGACTTTCCCTTTGGCTACCCGGTAACCAACGCAGAGGGACAACTGCAGATGGTATACGACGACAGCTCAAAGGCCGAACAATACGGCATAAGCAACCTGGTGCGCGGCTTCCCCCAGAGCTTTGTGCTGCAGCCCGGCCAGCGCCAGGTGGTACGGTTGACCGTGCGTCCGGGTGATTTCAGTGACGGCACTTATTGGACCCGCATCAAAACCACCTCCAATGCCCAGAATCCGCCGGTAGGCGAACAGAACGGTGACCAGATTACCGCCCAGATCACCTATAAATTCGAGCAGGTGACTACGCTATTCTACAAGCGAGGCGACACCAATACCGGCATTGACATCAAACAGTTTGCAAAGCAAGATTCCAGTGATACTTACGAATTCATTGCCGATGTGACACGCACAGGTAATTCACCGTTTCTCGGGTCTATTATCCTTACTATCAAGGATGCACAGGGAAATGCTGTAGCCGAAAAGCGAACCTCAACTTCCATCTACTTTGATTACCGCCAAACCTTTGAAGTTGATAAACAGGCTCTGTCCGGCGGCGATTATACCGCTACCATTACGTTTAAAACACAGCGACCTGATGTTCCTTCGGAAGATATTGTCCAGATGGAACCGGTAACCCGATCCCTAAGCTTTACCAAGGAGTGATTGCAGAACGGACCAGACTACCCCTTTTCGCTTTACTGTTTCTGTTTCTTTCGTGGATTTCTTTAGGATCTCCTGCTCACGTTCGGGCGGCAGATCATTCCTATCCCGCATTTCAAAGCACTCAGCCTGATCAATCCAACCGGCAGCAGGAAGTGTTCCTTTCCTTTAATTACCGAAATCTGTTTGAAAAGGTCGTCATTGCCTACTATGAGGACGGGAAGTACTACCTTCCGGTATCAGAAATCTTCAGCAGTATTAAAATAGCCCACGAAGTAGACAACAGCTCACTTACTATCAGCGGCTTCTACCTGGATCCGGAAAATAATTTTCAGTTCGACTTTCGCAATCATATGGTAACCTTGGAAAACAAGGGTACTTTTACCATTGCCCCCTCCCGGATGATGGTTAAAGAGGTAGATTATTATATAGAGATGGATGTACTTGCGGAGATCTTTGACCTCAATTTTTCGGTGGACCTCAATAATCTGCTGCTTCAGCTGCAAACACCTAATACCCTGCCCATCGTGGCCGAACAAGAGCGTGCCCGGCGCAGAAAACAACAACAGAAAGCCAGCGTACAGCAGGAATATTATCCACTGGTCTATGGACGGGATCGCGCCATACTGGGCGGCGGTTTCTTGGATTATTCTTTTTCATCTAATATCAGTCAGTACGAAAATTCCTACACCTACAATTTTGATCTCGGAACCGAAGTAGCCGGTGGTGACCTGCAAGGTTCTTCTTTCGGCAGTTATACTAATGGTTTTTCGAGTTTTACCACCAACAACCTGCGCTGGCGATATGTGATGCGTAACAACAATTACCTGACCCAAATCTATGCCGGCCAGACGCGATCGGACGGGCTGATCAGCCGTAACTTTACGGGCGTTCGATTGACTAACGAACCCATTGAGCGGCGATATATGTACGACTCCTATGAAATAGAAGGGACCGCTCCCATCGGTTCGGAAGTAGAACTGTACTACAATAATGCCCTTTATGATTATACCCGTATAACCGAAGACCAGCAGTATCGCTTCCTGGCGCCCCTCACTTACGGAATGTCCCGACTAAAGCTTCGCATCTACGGTCCGGACGGGCGCATCCGGGAGCGCGAGGAGCGTATTCAGATTCCTTTCAGCTTTCTGCCAAAAGGAGAGTTCAGTTATCACCTCAATGCCGGTCGCCTGGATAACGCCATTGTAGGCACTCCCAGCACCAGCGACAGTTACCTGACGCAGGGAGATGTATCCTACGGGGTTTCAAACTGGCTGACACAAAAAGCGGGCGTTGAATATTTCAATCAGTTTTCCGATCAAACCCCGCTTTTTTACACCTCCAGTTCGGCCCGCATCTTCGACGACTATCTGTTGAACCTGGATGTTGCTCCAAGTACATTTTACCGTATTTCCGGGAATGTGATCTACCCTTCTTCCGCCAGCTGGGGCGTGAATTATACTTACTACAGCGACAGTGGTGTTTATAACCCCATTGGCTATGACCAGGAATTTTCTGCAAATGCTTTTGTCCCCTTTAAAATTGCAGAACTCCCGTTAAACTTGAGGGTAACCGGCAACTACGCCGAAAGACCCAACCAAAATAATATTAATTATTCCGTAGATTTAAACTCTCGAATCAATCGCCTGAATATTCGGTTGAGCTACCAGGATCGTCGTTTTGATTCATTCTCCCTCTCGCCCAGTGCCAGCTCAGAGTTACGGGCTTCCGCCACCTACCTGCTCTCCCGCCGGCCCAACATACCGCGTTACCTGCAAAATACCTTCATTAGCGGTACCCTCAACTACAGTCCCGGACTTGGACAGTTTCGGGAAGCCGAGCTGCAGGCCTCCCGCAGTATTTTTGAACAAGGCCGGCTCCAGGCCTCTTATGCGCGGAATTTTGCCGGGCGTTTCAACTATATCAATCTTGGTTTAACCATAGACTTTAATTCCTTCCGTTCAACATCCACCGCACGGAATATTCGAAGCCAGTCCTCATTTACCCAGAACATAAGGGGATCCATCGGTTTCGATGATTACAACAAAGATTTCGTCTTCTCGAACCGGGAACAGGTCGGACGGGCGGCAACCTCCCTGCGTCTTTATGTAGACTCCAATAATTCGGGCAGTTATGATGAAGGCGATGATATAATTCAGGAAGAAGCCGTACGAATCGGTCGGGCAGGATCTAAATCCTCGTCAGACGAAGGCGTGCTGCGCTTTAGCCAGCTTCAACAATATTACCGGATCAACATGGAGATCAACCAGGCCGCCATTAAGAATCCGATGCTGGTACCTAAACTGGAAAAGTTTTCCATCATTACCGATCCCAACCAGTATAAACCTATCAATATTCCCTTTTACACCTCAGGGGTGATTTCAGGCAAAGTAGTAAAGTCAGTTAACGGACAAACTTCGCCGCAGTCGGGACTTCGCATTTACCTGAAATCAAAACCGGATTCCACTTCCGATGAAAGCTTCTCCAAAGAGATGCGCACCTTTAGCGACGGCGCATTTTACTCCTACGAAATTCCGCCCGGCTCCTACAATTTGTATGTAGATCGAAAGCAGCTGGAATTCCTGGATATGACCTCCGAGCCCGATACCATGAGTGTAGAAGTGGAAGCACTGGCCGAAGGTGATTTTGTGGAAGGATTGAACTTTACGCTACACCCGCGTCAGCCGATCAAGCCACAGGCGGATACCACTAAGGTAGTTCAGAAAGATACCGTTTCCCAAAAACAAGAGCCTCAAGGCCCCTTTTACCAAATACAGCTGGCCAGTTTTAAAACTCTGCCTAAAGCACATGGTGTGGCTGAAGGAGCGACCCGGCAGCTCGGAAATCCCTATACAACAATTTTGAACACCAATACCAGCCTGTATGCGATCCGCAGCGGACCGATAAATGATAAAAGTGTGGCATTTAAAAAGATCGCTTCAATTATTGACGGCAAATACAGTGGAGCGGGATTGGTAATCCTCAAAGACACGACCTTGCAAAGAGATGCCGTGACACAAAGCGACGTCATTCAGCTGGCCAGTTTCCAAAATATAGAGGCAGCCCGAGCTTACAGCCGTCAGGCCGAAAGCCGTTTAAAGAAAAAGACCGGACTCACCTATGATTCCGACACCGGGAAATACGCTGTTTATCTCAATGAGAAATTAAGAGAAGACGAGAGCCTGCAAAGTCAGCTCCAGACCATCCGCCGGGATTCACTCTTCAGTGAAGCGGAAATTAATGAAAATCTACAGACCCCGTTGTTTATTGGGTCAGAATCCCGCCGGGCCATGAATTTCACTTTCCAAATCAGGATTCAGGATCTGGGCAAAGATGTAACCGACGAGTTGCTGCAATCATTGGTTGCCAACGAAGCTGAGGTTACGATCAGTCGTCCTTCCTCCGATACAGTTCTTTATAAGGGCTTAACTTCCTGGACTAAAACCATGAGGTTGTATCAAAAATTGAAAACCATTCCTGCCGGCAGCCGTCCTATCGTCATACTTGTGGAACAATAGCCTGCCCTCGGCTTCACAGAAGAAAACAATCACTGCTGAGTATTCGGTACCCTGCGTCCGATATAAAATCAGTTGATTAAAAAATACCCGGTCTTTATAAGAATGGAATAATTTGAAGAGCTATCGCAAATATTAAATTGCTGAAAGTGTTATCTCTTTTCACGGAGAGGTGCACAGCTCTGCATCTTTGAAGGCAGTACCCTTTTTAAAACCTTATCCGGAACTCACGTCAATTATACGCCAAGGTGGTTTTCAACTCACCTTTGTATTCCCCCTTTGTCGCTCCATGTGACTTTGCAGAACCTTTAAACATCAGGTGACGCTCGTTTCCACGCTCTTCCCACGTTGTTTCAACATCCATATCCATGCGGGAACCGTTTGCAGCTAAGAGCGTAATCTTGGGATTGGTATAAACTTGGGTATTCGCCTTTTCTTTTTTATCCAGCGTTATCTGCCCGAGGGAAGTTTTCTCATCTTGCTTTACCAATACCTTATCAGGTTGAGTTAACTGCATTTTTGACCCTTCTACTACAGTAACCATCACCTGCATCGATGCCTGTGCGGAATGTTGGGCTTGTGCTGTCGCTATCCCCATTCCCATCAGCCCGAAAAGTATTATGAATAATCGTTTGAACATTTATGGTCTCCCGTAGCCATCTGTGTATTAACTCTGTGATCAATATATTAAAATTTCTTAATATTAATAAATTCTAATATTCATTAATTATTTCTAATAACAAAAATAAGCGGCTGAGAGTCTTTAAACCATTTTTTTACAAATATTAAGATTTAAAAGAGGCGGAAAAACCTTCCCGTTCTGGCCAACTTTCCTTTGGCGAGGTATGGAATTAGAAAATTTGGTTTAGCGGGATCCAGTAATAAATGCCCAATTTTAATTTCGGTGGGAGCTTCGTCTCACTTTAATGGTCAAAATCACTCGCTAAAAACATAGTCTGAAATGGTCTTATAGTCATTCTCCTAATGCTATTGCTGTTTTTAACTCCCTCTGTCCGGTGCATTGCTTCCTTACGAATTGTAGAACAGTACAGAACCAATTCTACCTGGTACAACTTAGGCGGGCTCGTCTAAGACGGTAAAGTTGGTACTCATTTAATTTCCATCAACTTTGCGTACATTACGTACACTGCGCCTTTTTCGGTTCAAAAGACTTTACCCAGACTTTAGTCCAGTTCCTTGGAACTAATTCTTCAAAGTGTTTCCAACAGATCCTGAATCGGTCCCTTACTTTTGCAGGTGATGCAAAGGGTCTGAGGGGACCCGTTCAGGATGACATGTTGCTTTTAATTATATTTCTGTCATCCCGGACTTGATCCGGGATCTATTGCACTATTATTGACAGAACAGTCAACCGCTCTTGGTGGCATCAACTATCTAAAAGCTTCTCTGAATTTACACCCACGCCTTTTAGATTGGTTGTACGACGGATCTAACATCACATCCCTTTGCATGCTAATTGTTCGACATAACAAACATGGGAAGTATGTCTGGAAAACAACTCCCTCCAAGCTTGTAATTTATAAATGAACTGAGATGACCATACAGGATTAAAGAAGACGAATATTTATGTGATCCCATCCCGTGTCATCCCGGACTTGATCCGGGATCTGTTGCACTATTATTGACAGAACAGTCAACCGCTCTTGATGGCATCAACTATCTAAAAGCTTCTCTGAATTTACACCCACGCCTTTTAGATTGGTTGTACGACGGATCTAACATCACATCCCTTTGCATGCTAATTGTTCGACATAACAAACATGGGAAATATGTCTGGAGAACAACTCCCTCCAAGCTTGTAATTTATAAATGAACTGAGATGACCATACAGGATTAAAGAAGACGAATATTTATATGATTCCATCCCATGTCATCCCGGACTTGATCCGGGATCTATTGCACTATTATTGAAAAGGCCTGTCAACTATCTCTGATAGCATCAATAAATACAAAGAACCTCTGAATTTGTCACCGCTTCCGGGCGGGTTGTTTATCCAACATATCTTAAATCACTCCTTCTTTTTTTCCACTTCGGGGTACTTGATAAGTATGGAAATAGAATGGGAGTATAACTCCCTCTGAGCCTTAAATTGATTTAATAAAAGAAAGAATTGACCAAATAGTTTCAGCAGATTTGAAATCGCAACTAAAATTCTCCCCTTATCAAAGGCAGATGTAAGAGGGGGTTGTTTTTATTTTAAAGAGGAAAAATTTATCTCGAACTAACGAAAATAGAAAAGCCCCAACCAATAAGCTTGATCAGGGCTTTTAAAATTGAACAGTGCAAAATCGCTAGAGCACCATGCCCAGCGGATTTTCCAGCATGGTTTTAAGGGTATTCAGGAATTTAGCGGCACTCACACCGTCAACGATACGATGATCACTGGAAAGCGTTACTTTCATTCGCTTGCCCGGTACGACTTCTCCATTTTCTACAACGGGTACTTCACGAATACCCCCTACTGCCAGTATACAGGCATTGGGCGGGTTGATGATGGCAGTAAATTCCTCTATTCCAAACATACCCAGGTTACTTACCGTAAAAGTACTGCCTTCCATCTCTTCGGGCTGTAGATTGCGTTCCTTGGCCCGGTCGAAAAGCTCTCTACCCTCTGCGGCAATCTGCTGCAATCCTTTCTGATCGGTGTTGTTGATAACAGGAGTAACCAACCCTTCGTCAATGCCCACGGCCACGGCAATATTCACATCGCCATGCTCAACAATGGTATCTCCTTTCCAGGAACTATTGATATCCGGATGTTTGCGCAAGGCGGTGGCACACGCTTTAACAACAATATCATTAAAGCTGATTTTGGTATCACTGATTTCATTCAGCTGTTTGCGTGCATCCCAAACAGCCGACATGTCAATCTCAATGGTTTCGTAATAATGGGGACTGGTAAATTTGCTTTCAGATAGACGTCGGGCAATGGTTTTACGCATCTGTGAAACGCGATATTCCTTGTCCTCCCGGGATACGGTGGCCGCCGGTGCGGCAGCAGGAGCTTTTACAGGCTCATAGCTTTCAATATCGCGCTTGATGATACGGCCCTGCGGTCCGCTTCCTTCCACATTCGATAGTTCAATTCCCTGCTCTTCGGCCATTTTGCGGGCCAGCGGAGATGCTTTGATACGACCTTCTTCGGTAGTGGAAGCAGCCTGACCGTTTCCTTTTTCTTCCAGATCGCCAAATACCGGATCGTATTCTTCTTCCTCTTCGCCTTCAGCAGAAGCTTCTTCAGTTTCTTTTTCAGCGGAAGCTTCTTCGGAGGATTCTCCGGATTTTGCCTCTTCCAGCAAATCACTGATATCTTCACCTTCTTCGCCAATAACAGCCATCAACTTACCAAGAGGAACAGCCTCGCCCTCTTCGGCAAGAATTTTCAGGATGGTGCCATCATCAAAAACCTCCACCTCCATTGTTGCCTTGTCGGTTTCCACCTCAGCAATAACGTCGCCGGATTCTACTTTGTCACCTTCCTCCACATGCCATGTAGCGATAACGCCTTCTTCCATTGTATCGCTAAGCTTGGGCATTTCAACCTTAACTGCCATAGTAATACTCTAAATTTTTATAGTTTTAAATTACTTGCGATAGGTAACCGTATTAACCGCATCAATCACTTTTTGGGGACTCGGTAACCATTCATCAAATAGATTCTTAGCAAATGGCGCATTGGTATCCGGCAACGTAACACGCTGAACCGGAGCATCCAAATAATCAAAAGCTTCGCGCTGAATAAGGTATCCAACTTCAGCTGCTAATCCGCCAAAAGGATGTGCTTCGTCCACAATCACACACCGGTTGGTTTTTTTGATGGATTTCACAATCGTTTCCATATCCAGCGGCTTAACCGTCCGTGGATCGATAATCTCAACATCCACGTCCTCTTTTTCAAGCTGCTGGGCGGCCTGGGTGGCTACGTGATACATCTTGCCGTGAGCCACAACGGTCACGTCGCTGCCCTCACGCTTGACCTTGGCTTTCCCGATCGGAATGGTAAAATCATCTTCCTCGGGCACTTCACCTTTCAAGCCGTACATCTGCTCCGACTCCATAAACAATACCGGATTATCATCCCGAATGGCCGACTTCAACAAGCCTTTGGCATCTGCCGGCTCGGAGGTATAAATAACTTTTAGACCCGGGAAATGGGCATACATGGAATCATAGGATACCGAGTGTGTTGCACTCAGCTGACCCGCCGATGCGTTGGGACCGCGAAATACAATTGGTATATCAATCTGGCCGCCCGTCATGTATTTAATCTTCGAGGCGTGATTGATAATCTGATCCGCAGCCAGTACTGCAAAGTTAAAGGTCATGAATTCCACAATCGGACGCAGACCGTTCATGGCAGCACCCACTCCAATGCCGGCAAATCCCAGCTCGGCAATGGGTGTGTCAATCATACGCTTGGGTCCGTATTTGTCCAGTAACCCTTCGGTTACCTTGTAAGCTCCGTCGTACTCGGCGACTTCCTCGCCCATTACAAAAATATTCTCATCCTGGCTCATTTCTTCATCAATCGCAGCCCGGATTGCTTCTCGGAATTGTAGTTCAGCCATTTTGTTTAGCTTATTTCAAATTGTGCATTAATAATATCATTTAAAAGGGCTCTCATTTCTTGCCCAATCACCAGAGATAAAGGATTCAAGCTACAGGAGAACTGTATCCTGCATCATGTATCCAGAATCCTGCCTACGTATGGAATGGATAATCATCCTCAACAAACATATCCTCATAAAGGGCTTCCTTATCGGGAAAGTCACTTTCTTCAGCAAAGTCGATGGCTTCCATAACGGTATCTTCCACTCGCTCCTGTATCTCGTCCACTTTATCCTGATCGATAATTTCCTCATCCAACAGGTACTGCTTCAGGCGAATAATGGGATCGAGCTTTTCATACTCCTCGAGCTCCTCTTTGGTGCGGTACTTCATTGGATCCGACATGGAGTGTCCGCGATATCGATAGGTGCGAATTTCAACAAGCCATGGCATGGAGTTCTCGCGTACGTATTTGGCAATTTCTTTCATCTTCTCATACACGGTAAATACATCCATACCGTTAATGACGGAGTTTTTCATGCCGTAGCCTTTGGCACGTTCATAAAGCTCTCCAACCGAGTGACGGTGAACAGCCGTACCCATCGCATAGCCGTTATTCTCTATACCGTAAATGCAGGGCAGGCCCCAGTTTTGACTCATATTCAGAGTTTCATGCAGCGATCCCTGGTCAACAGCACCGTCGCCCAGGAAACAGGCCGTAACCCGATCGTTCTGCTGATATTTGTTGGCAAAAGCGATACCGCCGCCGAGGGGGGTATTACCACCTACAATACCATATCCGCCCCAGAAATGATTTTCAGCTTTGGAAAAGTGCATGGAGCCGCCTTTCCCTTTGGAGCAGCCGGTCTTTTTACCGTAGAGCTCGGCCATACCTTCTTTGGGAGTAATGCCACGAACCAAACCCCAGCCGTGGTCGCGATAGGCCGTAATAATATCGTCATCATCATTTAGCGCATAAGCGGTTCCTGTGGAAACCGCCTCCTGCCCCATATACAAGTGCAGGAAACCGCCAAACTTTCCCTTTTGATACATTTGCATCGCACGTTCTTCAAAACGTCGCTGCAGATACATCTCTTCGAACATATCAATTACGTCCTCTTCGGAAAGGCCAAGCGATTTATGCTTTTTTCGCGTTGGAGAAGGCAATTCGGTACTGCGAACAACCTCTCCATTCGTGCGAATTCCGGTTCCAGAGGGCGTAAATGATATCTCTTCCTGTGCTTCTTTATTTTTTTTAGCCATAATATCCGTTTACAGCAACTTAACTGTTACCACTTTCAGTTGAAATTTCGTCACAATCGCAGTCGGAAAATATACCTAAAATAATTAAAGATTACAGGTATCGAACTGTTAAAACTTTTACAGCATCGCTGCCGCTGCAACTGCAAATTCGATCGCTACGTCAAAAATTCAAGGTTTAAAGATACCAATCCTAGACTATTAAAGACATTTTTATCTGCATTTTTCCCGATATCCGCAAGCCAAATAAATTCAACACATTACAACAGACTTAAGAAGCAGTAAAAATAAATACTAATCCAAATAACCGGAAATAAATGCGGGCAATTCTTCAAGCACTACGGGCAGTTTATCAATCTTTTGTCCACCCGCGGTAGCCAGGCTGGGTTGTCCGCCCCCGCCTCCGCCAAGTTTCTTGCCGAGTTCGCCTACCAGGGTTCCGGCCTTGATATCCTTTTCCCTGATTACATCATCGGTAACTGCAGCGACGATATAAACTTTGCCCTGCTCTTCATTTTTTGCACCCAGTATCGTAATGGTCCCCTCCTTACTCTTCTCAAGGGATTCATAACCGAGCTGTTTTAGCAGGTCCATGTCTGCCCGGGGAACTTCGCCGCGAACCAGCTTGATACCGCTTTCCAGTTCAACCGCATTCTTAATAAACTCATCCAGCTTGTTGGTGCTTTGCTGGTGATAGAGCCGTTCAACTTCCTTTTCAAGTTCTTTGCGCTCCTCGATCAGTTCGCGAATGTCTTTAACCAGATCTTCGGTTTGACCTACAGCCGATCGAATATTTCGAACCAGCTCCTGTTCCGATCGCAGGTAAATATCGGCACTCTTGCCTACTTTGGCTTCAATCCGTCGAATGCCGGCGGCAGCTGACGATTCGCCCAAGAACCGAAAATAGCCAATTTCACCGGTAGCGTCCACGTGGGTTCCGCCGCAAAGCTCCATAGAGTATTTCGGATCAAAGGTTATCACGCGAACCTTTTCCCCATATTTTTCACCAAAAAGCATGGTTGCGCCTCGCTCTTTCGCCTCATCAATGGGGACCTCCCGATCTTCCTGTTTGGTGATATTCTGCTGAATTCGATTATTGACGATTGCCTCTATTTGATCAAGCTGGTCGGGCGTAATCTGTTCAAAGTGCGAGAAGTCAAACCGCAGGTGATTCTCATCCACCAGGGAACCTTTTTGTGCCACGTGATCACCCAGTACTTCTTTAAGAGCTGCATGCACCAGGTGTGTGGCCGAATGGTGCTTTCGAATTTCCCGGCGACGCTCTTCATCCACAATGGCGTCCCATTCGCCCTCTGGATCTTCGGGCAGCTTATCCACGATATGGATGTATCCATCCGGTGATTTTTGCACATCCAGCACGCGAAGGTGCTCTTCGCCATTACTGATGATTCCGGTATCAGCCACCTGACCACCGCTTTCAGCGTAAAATGGTGTCTTATCCAGGATTATCGCTCCTTTGTTATCCTGCTTGCGCAGCGCCTTAATGCGACCGCTGGCAGATAGTGAATCGTATCCAACAAAATCGAAATCTTCAGTTTCCGTTACGTTTATCCATTCTTTCTGGTCAGACTGATCTACATTAAACTTGCCGGCGGCGCGTGCGCGCTCTTTCTGCTCTTGCATGCGTTCGTTAAAGCCTTCAACATCCACGGAAACCCCGCGCTCGCGTGCCATCAACTGCGTTAGGTCAATAGGAAATCCGTAGGTATCATGCAGCTTAAAAGCATCCTCACCGGAAAGTTCATCTTTGCCCTCCACCATTTCATTGAAGAGCTCAATGCCCTGGCCGAGAGTATTCAGAAAACTTTGTTCCTCAGCCCGCACGACGTTCTCCACATAATCCTCCTGCTTAATGAGAACAGGAAATACCTCTTCGAACTGCCTGGCCAGCGTAGGCACCAGCTTGTGGAAAAACGGCTTTTTGAGATCCAGTTTGTCCCAGCCGTAGCGGATAGCGCGCCGAAGGATTCTGCGCACTACATAACCGCGTCCGTCATTGCCCGGCGAGGCTCCGTCGGCGATAGAAAAACTTACCGCCCGGATATGATCGGCAATCACCCGCATGGCGATATCGGTCTCTTCATCTTCACCGTAGGTAACATCGGCCAGCTCCCCGATTTTGTTCAGCAGCGGGGCAAAAAGATCGGTATCATAATTGGATCGCTTATCCTGCAGGATAGCACAAAGGCGTTCAAAGCCCATGCCGGTGTCCACGTGCTGTGCAGGCAGCTTTTCCAGCGATCCATCGGACTGACGATTAAACTGAATGAAGACGAGGTTCCAGATCTCCATCACCCGCGGGTCATCCATATTTACCAGTTCCGCGCCATCTTTCCTGGCACGTTCCTCATCCGGACGAATATCAATATGTACTTCCGAGCACGGACCGCAGGGACCGGTTTCTCCCATCTCCCAGAAATTGTCTTTCTTATCAAATTTCAGGATATGGTTGGGATCAATCGATGTTTCCTCTTCCCAGAGGTCGATAGATTCCTGGTCCACCGGTAAACCGTCATCCTCATCACCCTCAAAGACCGTTGCATACAAACGATCGGCTTCCAGCCCCCATTCATCAACCAGCAGCTCCCAGGCCCAGCGAATAGCCTCTCGCTTGAAATAATCCCCGAACGACCAGTTCCCGAGCATCTCAAAGAGCGTGTGGTGATAGGTATCATGGCCTACCTCCTCGAGATCGTTATGCTTGCCGCTGACCCGTATACAGCGCTGGCTGTCCACGGCCCGCTTCCACACCTTACCCTCTTTTTCGTAGCCCTCCTGCTCTCCGAGAAAAATAGGTTTAAACTGATTCATCCCGGCATTGGTAAACAGCAGCGTAGGATCATTCTGAGGGACTACCGGTGCGCTGGGCACGGTGATATGGTCTTTGGCATTAAAGAAATCCAGGAACTCCTGGCGAATTTCATCCGAACTCTTATGAGACATGAACTTTTTCTAAATTAATTCCAGATTCTACAGATCGTTGAAAATAGCAAAAATTTGCATTCAACTCACCCTAAACCGGTGCGAATTCTCTACATTGCAGATCAACCGTATCTGTAATAATTTCATAACCGTATTACATCAAAAAAGTCAACTGCTATGCGATTTATACTCAACAATTTTCTTCGCGGACTGCTGCTGGTATTCCCCATTGGCGCCACCACATATATTATTTACTCGGCTGTTCGGTGGGCCAACACCTTCTTTAACGACCTGCTGTTTGATTGGCTTCAAATTGATATCCCGGGCCTGGGAATCATCACGGTGTTCGTGGGGATAGCTATAGTGGGATACATTTTTTCTCTGGCCTTCACCCGCCCTATTGTGTCCTACTTTGAAAAACTTCTGGCACGGGTACCCATCGTTAAAATTATCTACACCTCACTGAAAGAGCTCACCGAGGCATTTGTTGGAGATAAAAAACGATTTAATAAACCGGTACTGGTCGATTTAGGGGCCATGGAAGCCAAACGCATCGGTTTTGTTACCCAAAAAGATCTTTCAAAGTTGGGTCTTGAGGACATGATTGCAGTTTATTGCCCGCATTCGTACAACTTTTCAGGCAACCTGTTTATCGTTCCGGCAAAAAATGTTTCGGTGATTGATCGTAACTCAACGGATGTAATGAAGTATATCGTCTCGGGCGGAGTTACCAATATCTAAAATATTGGTAATGCGGAACTTATCCCCCCAATAAACAGTAAAAGAACTTGTAACAAATACCACGGGCATCGTTCTTACTACCAGCAAGATGCCAAAAAAAATCCAAATTCCGTACAAGTGTCGCTACCCCAACCCCAGATAAAACCCAGAAGGGAAATCTCCATATCCAACGTCAAGGAAAAAATTCACCTTGAAAAACAACTCCCCTTTCGGCCTAATGATAAAGTAGGGCCTACGTTGGATTTATATTTCCATGAACTTAGACCGGAAAGAAGTACTGCCCAGAAGATTCTCACATTCCTATATACCCTGGGATTAAGTCTGATTTTCTTTTTGTCATATCCATTCATTGCACTGCTTATAAAGCTGACGTCCGGGGAACCGGTAATAAGCAATAAGAAAGTTCTTGGGCGTCGGGGCACCTCATTCCAGTTGTATTCTTATACAACCGAATACTCAGATTCTGATCATCCACTACCCGGCGGAAGATTTTTACGGAAAAGCGGATTAGACCGATTACCCTCGGTAATCAATCTATGGAAACAGGAATTAACTTTGGTTGGCCCCAAACCTTATGCTGAAAAATATTGTAACCGCTGGAATAAAGAACTTTCAGATTATTACAAGAGATTTGCTATGAAGCCCGGGTATTTTCACGTGGCTGATCTTATTACTTCTCCCGAAAATATTGAAGAGGTTGCTGATTCTCTGGAAGAAGAATTCCGTTTCTTACTCAAAACCTCATTCAAGCATGACGTGAAGTACCTATTCGGACTCCACAAAGCTTAATACACTTCCACAAATGTCCGGGCCGAAGGCTTAACATATCGCTTCAGATCATTTTCATCCCATTCGGAGGGTTGCTTGCTGGCCGCAGGCTCGCGGATATCCAAATACTCTTCGAACCCTTTGGCAGCCAGTGCTTCATAGATTCCGCTCTCCATTCCTTTCAACCCACAGATATACATGAGCGTATTGTCTTTTTCCAGCAGGGGATCCAGCAGCTCCGCTTCATCCCACAGACAGGTTTGCACATATTTTTTACTGCCGTCCCGACGACGAGCTTCCCGGGAAACATGCGGCAGGTAATGAAAATTGGGGGTGTCGGCATCCAGTGGTTCAAAATAATCCGCATACAGCAGATCGGTGCGGTACGGACATCCAAACACGAGCACGATTTCATTATCAAAACCTTCTTCAAGGAGCTCCATAATCATACCCCGGTATGGAGCGATGCCCGTGCCAGTGGCAAAAAACACGTAATTGAAGTCCCCGGCATTTTCCGGAAGCAGGAAGCGACGGCCACTGGGTCCGGTCATTTGAACTGTATCACCCGGCTGCAGATCTGCCAGATAATTCGAACAAACCCCTAAATACAATTTGTTATCGTCCAGTTCTTCTATGGTCCGCTTTACCGTAGTGGATATCAGATTTTGCTTGCCATCCTCTCCCCTGCTCGGAGAAGAAACTGAATAGAGCCGCAGTTTATGATCGCGACCGTTCTCGTCTTTACCCGGCGGCAGTATACCGATGGATTGTCCCACGCGTACATGGCCTTCGAGATCAGTGCCGGCAATATCAAAGGTAACGTGCCGAACAAAATTTGGGCTGCTTTCTTTGGTGCAAACCCAATTTTCGACGATAGGCACCTCAACAGGATCCTTGGGAGTATAGATATTTAATTCAACTTCGGGAAGCTTGATTTCCGGCATAAGAGCAAGGCAAATCTTGGTAATTTAGAACTGTTTTAAATGGCCTTGAATTTCTAAAGCTTAGCCCAAATAAACAAGTCATTTATGATGATTACAGGACTCATTATATAAAAAAAGCCCGCCATAAAGTGCGGGCTTATTGATATACTAGCACCTTTGAATTACAGATAAAACATGATGCCTGCCGTAAATACATTTCCGCTGTAGTGGGTATTCTGAGTGCCGGTTTCATTATCATTCGGATTCAAAAACAAATACCGGTAATCAACATTTAAAGCGGCGTTAGAGCTCAGGGGAAATTCTGCTCCGAAACCAAGCTGATAGCCAAAATTAAACTCATCGCTATTTTCGTTCATGAATGTACCCTGGTAATCATATATAGTATAATAAGCACTTAACCCAATGTATTTTGATGGCAGCACCGGAGTCGCTCTGTGCTTCGGAATGAAAAGGAGTAAATAGAAAAATAAATAATGGCAGTATCAATACTCTCTTCATAATAGACGTTTTTTAAGTAAGACAATCCGTGGCTTTTATGTGTGACCGCACGAATTGTTCCACGCCTGTTGCTACTGATTACTGATGTGATTCCGGATGAGTTCTTCAATGGATGGAGCTTCGCCACGCTCTTCAATAAGCTGTCTGGCCTCGTCGGTGGTAACTCCGGTATCTTTGAGACGGATAAGATCATCTTTGGTAATATCGGTATATCCAAGGTCATGCATATTGCTGGTAAAATAGGCTGTCACATCGTGCTGGCGAAGCTCCACAAGATCAGCAGTCGTCAGATCATAGCCCAGCTCCTTCATCATGGCTGCAAAGGTTGCGGAAACATCATTCTGCCTCATCCTGACAATCTCATCCAGCGTCACATCGGTATAACCTAAATCACGTATTCGTGAGGTATAGGTAGCCGTTACGCCTTGTTCACGAAGATCAATCAGATCCTCACGGCTAAGACCGGTATAGCCCATCTCCTCCATCCAGTTACCCATACTGTTTAGCAACTCCTCATCCGGCTGATTGGCCCAATTCTCGACCGTGGTAAACGGATTCGAAATGGAAGAAGGCGTGCCTATATAGGTAATACCCGCATAGAGCAGAAACATCCCCAAAAAGCCAGCCAGTAAGATCCCTTTTAACCATTTGGGAGATGAGATTCCAAGTTTATACAGCCGGCCTGAATTGTTCTTACGGCTTACCTGTCGGGAGAGCATTTCCCCCCTTTCCAATGATTTCAACTCCTCTTTTAGCTTCTGAAACTTGGCAGTCATAACCTGGATTTAATTTTCTTTTTTATCTATACGAACAGAAGCTAAAAAAGATTCACAAACCCATTAAGATGCCAAATCAAAAGAGCGGCTTAACTCAGAAAACGTTATCGGTTTGGAAAGGAATTCTACGTAATCTGTTTGGTCGATTTTATCGTTCTGAATAGCATCCGTATTTCCCGAAATAAAAATTACCGGAATGTGATTGTTTTTTTGGCGGATTTGTAGAATGGCTTCGATACCGTCAATTTCACCCTTTAGGCGTATATCCATTAAAATAATATCGGGATTATGTTCCAGTGCCGTTGAAACCGCTTCTTCACCCGAGGGTACTTTAGCCACGACCTCATGCCCGAGATTTTTAACCATTCGCTCAATCAGCAGCGCAATGATCATCTCGTCCTCTACGATTAATACTTTTTTTGCTTTCATTTTGACACTATTAATATTTACACCGTTCAGCTGTTTATGTCCTTAAGCACTTTCAAGAGTAGCCCCCTGATGGGATGTTACAAATGAATTTATACCATTGATACCTATGAGCTTTAAACAGGGTTCCATTAGAAAATTTTAATTCTTTTACGTGCCAAACCATTCTTACCCAACCGGTTATCAGAGAAAATTAATACCAAGCTCATTCGTCTCTAAGTTATCATAGTCGGGTTTTCAAGTGGCATGATAAAGACTCCTATCCGCCTTGGGGGACATCCAAATTTTGGAATCCGGAGGATACGAAGGTTTGTGGGAATCGTTTTTTTATATATCATGCCTTAACTGTTTCAATTAATTTTTTTGATCGACATGGATGCCGAAACCATAACAATGATCTTTTTTATTGGTGGTCTTATACTAATGATCATCGAAACCATTATTCCGGGCGGCGTATCCTTTTTCCTTGGTGTAAGCGGCCTTATCGTCGGCCTTTTGCGGTGGCTTGGCATCATGACAGATACCGCGACCTCAGTAATAACCTGGCTTGCAACTTCGGTAGCCCTGATTCTGATCATGCGTCCCCTGCTGATGAAATACTGGGGTGGCGAAAGCAGCTATAAGCTGGCCGATGAAGACGTGGAGGCCATGGATCAAATTGTGGAAGTCATTGAGCCGGTAAATGCCGATGATCATTCGGGACGCATCCGTTTCCAGGGTATTTCGTGGCAGGCCCAGACGCTGGAAGGCCAAATACCGGCGGGGTCCAAAGCCAAAATACGCTATCGCGATAACGTAACCTGGATTGTGGAGCCGGTCGACGAATTGGAGGAATGAGAACGTTGGTTATCATCCCAAACATAATGCGGGATCACGTATACCATAACCCTGCAGGCAATTAGAGCCGAGCGAATAATTTTTGTAAAACGAGCTTCTGATTCGCCTGCTACGGGATAGGATGACACAAAATTTAACAACTTAAAATAAAACAAACCCATCATGTGGACGACCATACTTATTGTTATCGCTTTGGGCGTGTTCATCTTTACCAAGGTGTTTATCATTGTGGAGATGCGCGAAGAAGTCATACAGGAGCGCTTAGGCAAATACATCGAAACACTAAAACCCGGACTTCATTTTCTAATTCCTTTTGTTGACCGGCCGGCCTACCGGCAGGAGATGCGCGAACAGGTTATTGACGTACCCAGCCAAACCTGCATTACCAAAGACAACATCGAAGTGGAAGTAGACGGCCTGGTATATGTTAAAGTGATGGATTCCTACAAGGCCAGTTACGGTATAGGGAACTATAAGATGGCAGCCATCAATCTCGCCCAAACCACCATGCGCAGCGAAATCGGGAAAATCACGCTGGACGATACTTTCTCGGAACGGGAGCAGATGAATGAAAACATCGTCCGTGAGATCGATAAAGCTTCGGACCCGTGGGGCATCAAAGTTCTTCGCTATGAAATTCGTAATATTCGTCCCTCTGATAACCTCATCAATACGCTTGAAAAACAGATGGAGGCCGAGCGTGATAAACGTGCTGAGATTACTGAATCGACCGGTACCCGTGATTTCAAAATTAATGAATCGCAGGGTGAGCGACAGGCGGCCATCCTGATTTCGGAAGCCAAACGACAAAAACGAATTAACGAGGCCAAAGGAAAAGCCAGGGAGATCGAACTGATCGCCAAAGCTACGTCCAGTGGCATTAAACGCGTGTCGGAAGCCATCGCCAAGCCCAGCGGCGACCTTGCCGTTAAAACAAAACTGATCGAGCAGTTTATCGATCAGCTGGGTAATGTGATCGACCGCTCAAATGTCTCGGTTCTACCCACCGAAACCGCCAATCTCAAAACGTTCTTTGAAGGAGTTGAAAAAGTAAGCACAAAGACTCCAAAATCTGCAACCACCAACGCCCCGGGAGGTCAACAATGATTGAAGTAATTAGCCAATTCGTACTCGGACTTTTATGTATTTATATCCTTTTCAAATTCATACAGTCTATACAGCTGGTCCCTACCCAAAAGGCCTATGTGGTGGAGCGCCTCGGAAATTATCATAAGACCCTGGGTCCCGGCTTTCATGCGTTGGTTCCTTTCTTTGACCGCGTCAAATATAAACAAGATCTCCGCGAAGAAACCATCGAAGTACAGCCGCAGGAATGCTTCACCAAAGACAACGTAAAGGTGGAAGTGGACGGTGTTATTTACCTGGCGGTGATCGACCCTGTAAATGCCAGCTACGGGGTCACCGATTACCGGTTTGCGGCCGTGCAGCTCGCCCAAACCACGACACGATCCATCATAGGTACAATGAATCTGGACGATACCTTCGAAGACCGGGCCATCATCAACAAAGAAGTGGTCAAAGTGCTGAGCGAAATGGAGAAAGCCTGGGGCATTCGGGTACTGCGATATGAGATCAAAAACATTTATACGCCCAAAACCATCCAAAATGCCATGGAGAGGCAAATGACGGCCGAGCGGGAGCGTCGAGCCACAATTTCGCGATCCGAGGGGATCATGCAGTCCACCATCAATGATGCGGAGGGTGAGAAGAACGAAATTATCAACGTCTCGGAAGGCGAAATGCAGCGTCGTATCAACGAAGCCGAAGGGGTAGCCCAGGAGATTGAATCGCTGGCTGAGGCCACTGCCGTTTCAATAGAGGAAATTGCCGACGCCCTCTCCCAGGAACACGGCAAGGAAGCTATGCAAATGCGTCTGGCGGAACGGTACATCAGTCAGCTTTCCAAACTGGCTCATGAAAAAAATGACGTAATCATCCCGAAAGATATCACCAATTACGACGCAATCATGAAGGGACTTTCGCTGGATAAGATATCCATCGTCCCGGAAGATGAGAGCGAGTAGACCGACTTTCCTTTTAAGACTGCTCTTTATAATGGCTGTTTATCCCAGTGATAAGCAGCCGTTTTTATTTTCCTTGAATTTCTTAGCCATTCCTTCTCCCATTGTAACTTTGCATGTGTCATATAATATCGCTTGAATCCACTCTTTTGGAACTAAGATTAGTGGGGTTTCATTTTATTAATGCATATTCAAGAAGTATAAACCACATTATTTTGAAAGAATTAGATACCACATTATTACGAGCAGTCTGTGATGCAAATAACTTTGAATTTGAAACTACAAAAGAAATTTCTGATTTACGCACTGCGCTGGGTCAGGACCGACTGGCATCATCCATGGAATTTGCTATGGATATGCAACGCGATGGATACAACATTTTCGCCCTCGGGCCCAATGAAACCGATAAGCTGACGCATGTCAAAGAGTATTTAAAGAATAATACTGAGGATACCGAAGCTCCTGAAGATATCTGCTATGTGAATAATTTCGATAATCGCTACAAGCCCAAAGTGCTGAATCTGCCGGCGGGACGCGGCACGGAGCTTGAGCAAGAGATGGAGAAACTGATTGAGGAGCTTCCCCATACCCTCAATTCTGCCTTCGAAACTGAAGAATATCGAAATCGACAGCAATCCCTGCAGGAGGAAGTGCAGGAGCAACAGGACCAAACCTTCGAAGACCTCCAGAATAAGGCCCGCGAGCAGGGACTTGCCCTGATGCGGACACCGGCCGGATTTTCATTTGCGCCGGTCGACGAGAACGGTGATCTGATGAGCGATGAAGATGTCAAAGATCTTCCGAAAGAAAAGCGGGAGGAATTGCAGGAAAAGTCCAAGAAGCTACAAAAAGAACTGCAGGAAATTATCCGCAAGATGCCTTCTAACAAACGCAAGATGCGCGAAAAGAAGAAGGAATTGGATCGTGAAGTTGCAAGCTTTGCGATCAACGATCTTTTCCAGGATATCCGAAAACAGTTTTCCGAGCTCGAAAATGTCCAGGATTTCCTGGATGACGTTGAAATGGACGTGGTGGATAATGTTCAGGGCATCCTGAACAATCAGGGTGAGCAAGGCCAGGGACAAAACCAGTTAATGCAGATGATGGGACAGCAAAAGATGAAGCGTCCCTCGTCCTCCGGAAACCCGATACTGGATCGTTACCGGGTAAACGTGCTCGTCGATAACGCGGATACCGAAGGCACCCCCATTGTTTATGAAGATAATCCCAGTTATAAGAACCTGACCGGCCGCGTAGAGTATCAGTCCAAGATGGGAGCCCTGACCACCAATTTTAACATGATCAAACCCGGTGCCTTTCACAAAGCGAATGGCGGATACCTCATTCTGGATGCGCGGCAGGTATTGCTGGAACCGTTCGCATGGGAAGGGCTGAAACGAACCCTGAAGTCGGGAGAACTGAAAATTGAATCCCTCGGCGACTCCTACAGCCTGATCAGCACGGTCTCGCTCGAACCCGATCCTATTGATATTGATGTGAAGGTTGTGCTGCTGGGTCAGCGTATGATTTACTACATGCTTTGCGAGTTCGATCCCGACTTCCAAAAGCTGTTTAAAGTAGAGGCTGACTTTGAAGATGAGATTGATCGCAATGAAGAAAGCTATCAGCAGTACGTGCAATTTTTAGCGGGCCTAATCGAAGAGAATAAGTTACGGCACTTTGATAAACAGGCCGTGGCCCAGGTCATTGAACGCAGTTCGCGGCTGGTAGGCGACAACGAAAAGTTATCTACCAAAACCGAGGAACTGAAAGATCTGCTTGTTGAATCGGACCACTGGGCCGACCAAAACGGGCATGAATTCGTGCAACGTGAAGATGTAAAAAAAGCCATCGACCAAAAGATTTACCGTTCAGCCCGCTTGCGAGACAAGGTCCAAGAATCCATTAATCGCGATTATATCTATATCGACACCGAGGGAGAAAACGTGGGCCAGGTGAACGGCCTCTCGGTCATGAAAATCGGCAACCTGATGTTCGGCCGACCCAACCGGATCACAGCCCGGGTGCAGCTGGGCAAGGGCGAAATTATAAATATTGAGCGCAAGGTGGATATGAGCGGTCCTATCCACTCCAAGGGCGTACTCATCCTGAAAGGGTATCTCGGCGAACGATACGCCAAAGACCGGCCGCTTGCAATGTCGGCGAGCCTTGTTTTTGAGCAGTCCTATGCCAACATAGACGGTGACAGCGCCTCGGCCGCAGAGCTTTTTGCCCTGATGTCAGCTATTGGCAATTTTCCGCTTAAACAATCGCTGAGTGTCACCGGATCGGTCAACCAGCACGGGCGCATCCAGCCTATCGGCGGGGTGAATGAGAAAATCGAGGGATTCTTCGACATCTGCCAAGAACGGGGCCTGACCGGCGATCAGGGGGTACTGATTCCCGATACCAATGAAAAAAATCTGATGCTTAACAGTGAGGTCCTGGAAGCCGTAGAGGCGGACAACTTTCATATCTATTCTATTAAAACCATTGATGAAGGCCTAGAGCTGCTCAGCGATCTTGAGATGGGAGAAGCCGACGAAAATGGGAATTATCCGGAAGGAACCGTGAACTACAAAGTTACTCAACAACTGGATCAGCTGGCAGAAACAAAGAAAAAATTTGCATCCACGGAGAATGGAAAAGAGTAATTATGTCCAACGACTCCGACGAAACCATCATATTTCAACGAATATTAGTGGGGGTTGATACCTCGCAACACAGCCTGGCCGCCCTCGAAGCTGCCGCACACATAGCCAGGCAGCTGAAGGCAGATATCCATGGGATATTTGTACAAGATGAATCGTGGCAAAAGCTCGAGGAGCTACCTTCGATTGGCATCGTAAATGAATTAACCGGTAAAACTGATCTGTTGCAAAAACAGAACCTCAACAACCAGGTAGAACGGCTCAAGCGCCGGTTAAAGCGACAAGTTAAAACCATCAGCCGTAAACATAAGATTGGCCACCGGTGGGATACGGTGCGCGGCCGCGTTGAAGAGGAAATACTGCGCGCGGCAAGCGAAGCAGATCTTATTACGATCGGGCGGCGTGGCATTTCCTTTCCGGGTCGAAAGGCCATGGGATCTTCAGCCCAAAAAATTATTGAGTCCGCCGACCAGTCAATCCTTATCCTCAAGAAAGGCATACAAATCGGAACTCCAATCACCGTCGTCTATGATGCTTCGCATGCAAGTCAACGTGCGCTCAAACTTGGACTTTCCCTGTCGCAGCAGGAAGAAGAGGCCATGACCATCCTGGTGATGGGTAACACCTCCAAAAAAATGCAGTCTCGCAATGCCGAGATCGAACAGAAGGTAGAAGAAGCGTCGGTGCCTATCAACATACAGCTTTTCCGGGATCCCAGCACCTGGGGTTTCATTCACGCAGTCAATCACCGCAATCCCGGCTTGCTCATTGTTCCCCGTCATCAGCCCCTGCTGCAGGATAACCTGGAAGTCATCAGCTACCAGCTCCACTGTCCCCTGTTGTTGATGAGCGAATAGGCTGCCAATTAAAATCTATTTTGTAAATAAATATTGAGCAAGTTTTAAAACGGATTTACGGGCAGATTCCAATACCAGATAATCACGGCCAGAATCACCAGCATCACAAACCAAATTGCAATGGCGGTACGGCTGGCCTTTTTCGCTTTCTCCGCCTCCCACCAGCTTCGGGGTTGCACGCCCTGCACCAAAAAGGTTAGAATACCGGCCAGGTTAATACAAATCAGGTTCGTGAGCGTCAGTATAATCGACCCCACAGCCAGGCTCGTATAGCCCGCTCCCAAAAGCAACCCCACGTTAACCAACGGCGGTAAAAGCGCCACGGCCACCATCACTCCAACAATAGTCGCGGGCACGCCCCGGGTAAAGGCAAGCACACCGGCACTCCCGGCCGCCAGCGCAATCGTAATATCTCCCATGCTTACTACCGTGCGATTCATGACCTGTTGCGATTCTAAATTCACGTGCATTAACAAGCCCATCACAAAAGCTACCAGTATCGAGGAAAATAAACCTGCAGCATTGGCCTTGAGGGATCGCAGCCCAAGTTTCAGATCTCCGAGCGTTGCAGCCAACGCCATCGACACATTGGGTCCCAGCAGGGGAGCAATAACCATCGCCCCGATAATAACGGCTACATCATCACGGATAAGCCCCACACCAGCCACGATAGTCGAGAGCCCCACCATGGCCACATACACCCAATCCAGCTCACTGCCGCTGGTCACATCAGCGAGAAGCTCTTCCCGGCTGATACGACCCACAATTTGCTGTTTTTCCTCTTCTCCGTTCGTTTTTTCTTGCTCCTCTTCCTCAATATCGGGTTGAGGTAAGGTGGCTTCTACTGAAAACAGCATGATGCGAAAGCCATCAGTATGGCCAAATTTTTCAGTCAGCATATCCGAAAGATGCTCGGTCTTATGAGCCTGGATTAACACGCGAAGTAACGACATGCCGTCCTCCAGCTCATCATGCCAGGCCCCCAAGATTCCTTCATCTTCAACCATTGACCGGGCTTCCTGTAGAGATTCGGGATTTATTACAAGCTCCAGAATACGATAATCCATAGATGATAAGTATCACTGATCAAAAAGTTACTGCAGAGTACAAAGGAATCATCTAAGAAAAAAGGTGCAAAAACAACAACTTCATACCATGCTTGAAAAATTGCGAATCTACTTGAAACCTCTTGCAGTTAATAGGTCCACCTGTTAGATTGATCTACCTTTGCAACGGTTTATCATCCATCAATTACCCAACTCTACCTCTACAGCTATGGAAACAAGTGAGATCGAAGTAGTGCCGAAGGATTCGATGAAGAAATCCTCATCTATCTTTGCCCCCATTTTTATTTTGCTGGGCAGCTTCCTGGTATGGGATAGCAGCGTCAATGCTCCCAATATCTATATGGCTGTCATAGGTTCAGTAGGTGTTATCGTTTGCCTTATTTGGGTGCCGGTAGTGCATAATCTGAAAATTATATTCGGGGAAAACAGCGTTCGAAAAAAAGGATTTTGGCCTCGCAAAATTGATTATGACAATATTCAAAAGATTGTCGTGCGTAAAGGTAATGTAGAGGTACATGGAGACGGTTTTTTTAATGTTATCTCGATCGGGGATCTCTACACTAATTTTGAGGAAGCCAATCATCTGATCGCCTCAATCCTGAAAAATACCGACGATATTGAGATAAAAGGCAACGACCAATACATAGAGCAATACCTGGAAGTTTCTTCGGCGGCCTAAGTAGTGTTCTCCTTTTAGATTCCCAAAAACTGTTTTCTACCGACTATAACAGGTCCTTTTCGATATCGGATCGATATCACTTTTTGATTTACTGCCTATCAAATGTTATTTCCTCTTAAATACTCAAATGATGATCAATCTTGCGATCCCATGACTCCCAAAGAAGAAATACGCTCTACGATCAAGCAGTTCTTCCACGCGATGGATACCCAAAACCTGCCCCTGATGCAGCAATTGATTCCGCATAATGCATATACAACGCACATCGGCACCGACCATGATGAAATCTGGAAAGGCTGGCCCGTTCTGCATGAGGCCACGAAGGTACAATTTCAGAACCTGGAATATTATAAAGCAACAATTCGCGATTTGTCCATCACCCTGGGTCCCTCAAAACGGGTGGGCTGGTACTTTCACCTGCTGGATGCCGAAATCAAATCCGCAGAAACTATAACCACCTTCGAAGGAGCCCGATTTACCGGGGTGGTGCAAAAAGAGAACAGTCACTGGGTATTGGCCCAAACCCATATCTCCCTGCCCGAAAACAACTAACTTTCGATTCATTCATCTTAAAAAAATCAAACTCCCGGTTTGCAGTTTTGAAAGCTGCTGTTAATTTAATTTTGATAACTAACCAAGAAATTTACTCATGAAACGATTACTCCTCGCTACTCTCTCGATCCTGTTTTTTGCCCAAATGGGCTTTGCCCAAAAAGCCTATGACCGGGATAAACCCCTGGCCCATACTTTTTCCATAGTTGCCCGTGACAGTACCACCGGTGACATCGGAGTCGCCGTGCAGTCGCACTGGTTTTCTGTGGGATCGTCCGTAACATGGGCCGAAGCCGGCGTAGGCGCCGTTGCTACCCAGTCACTGACCAATGTTAGTTTTGGTCCACGCGGACTGGACCTTCTCAAGGAAGGATACACCGCTCAACAAGCCCTGGATTCCCTGATCGCCAGCGATGAAGGTCGAGCCTACCGCCAGGTAGCCATTATCGATTCCAAAGGACGGGTTGCCGCCTATACCGGCGATAAATGCATCGCGGATGCCGGACATATTACTGGTAACCAATACTCTGTGCAGGCCAATATGATGCTTAACGACGAGGTTTGGCCGGCCATGTCAGAAGCTTATGAAACTGCAGAGGGAACCCTGTCCGAGCGCCTGATAGCTACCTTAAAAGCCGCCCAAAAAGCGGGCGGGGATATTCGCGGCCAGCAATCGGCAGCTATACTCGTGGTGGACGGCGAATCGACCGGTAAGGTTTGGAAGGACCGCAAAGTAGATTTACGGGTAGAAGACAATCCCCAGGCAGTGGACGAGATTGAGCGCCTCTTAAAAGTAAAAGAAGCTTATGATCACATGAATGCCGGCGACAAAGCCATTGAGGAAGGCAATATTGACGAGGCTTTAGCTGAATACGGAAAGGCCAGGGAGATGTTCCCCCAAAACCTGGAGATGACCTACTGGACCGCGGTTTCAATGGCCAATGCAGGTCGCATCGAACAATCACTGCCGTTGTTTAAAGAAGTGTTCAGCAAGGATAAAAACTGGGTAACGCTAACTAAGCGCATTACCAAAAACGGCATGCTCTCGGTATCCGACAGCAATCTGGAACGGATATTAAACGCTCATAAGTAAGCAGTTTTTTCGTGACGCGACACTCGACATTGCGAAGAGACCTTGCAGGTACATTTTGTTACTACGCGGAGCATCGTAACCAGATAAGAATATTACCAAGTTATTCTGTCCGCAGCTGGCGGGTCAGAATCTAAATATACCTTCTTGGTTTTTAGAATTGGATCCTGGACGTGATACTGAGACAAGCTCAGCACATGATTTAGGATAAGATAGGTTTATAAAAGGCTGTCTGATTATATCTGTACCCAGCGGAAACCTTTTTTCGATACTTGTACTATAAATATTCAGGTATTTAACATAACCTGAAAACAATGATAGCTTTAAGGCGCCCGCAACTCTATCCATCATTGGGACTGATTTTGATATTGCTGATCATTTCATGCCGTTCGCAAGAAATCGACGAAGGCGTTAGCAACAGCGTGGATGAGATACCCTTTGAACATATTACCGTTGACTCCAACAATCCGCCCAATCCCTATTGCAAAACGGTCGGTGATATCAATGGGGATAATTATCCGGACATTCTGGCGGCAAGTGCTGCCGGAGATACCACCGGTCTTTTCTGGTATGAATATCCAGCGTGGACAAAGCATAAAATTTCTTCCGGTTCATTTACCACAGATATGCAGGTAGGAGATATTGACAACGATGGCGATTTTGATGCCATCATCCCAAGGGGCAAAAGTACCGGTTCCACCATCTGGTGGTATGAAAACCCTCGTCCGGGCTCCTCGCCAGCAAATAGCCTGTGGATCGGTCATAAAATTGCCAATGCCGAAGCCCACGATCTGGAGGTAGCTGACCTGAATAAGGATGGAAAGCTTGATGTGGTTGTGCGATTAGGGGGCGTTACCGTACTCTTGCAGCAGTCGCCGGAGTCATGGATAGAGATTCCGTTGGACGCCGGCGCTCGAAGCGGGTTGGCTCTGGCAGACCTCGATGAAGATAATCGCATCGATATCATACTCGACGGCTTCTGGCTCAAAGCTCCGGCTGATTTAGTACAGGACAGCTGGCAGAAATTTACTTTTGCCAGTTCTTGGATAGGAACCGAAGTTGGCGTAACGCCAGCTGATTTAAATAAAGACGGACGAATGGATATTCTCATCGCACCGGCTGAGAGCAACGGGTCACTGGTGTGGTATGAGCTACTCGGCGATCCCAAAAATGCTGATGATTGGGAAGAACATATCATTGACTCCACCGTCTCCTATGTTCACACATTTAAAGTAGCCGATATGGATTTGGACGGAGATACCGATATAGTGATTGCCGAAATGCATCAGTCTGCCACCCGCCGTATAATGATCTACCTGAATCAGGGAAGTGCGGCAAACTGGAAGCGCCAGGTAATCGCCACGACCGGATCTCATAATATCAGGGTTGCAGACATCGACAATGATGGAGACATGGATATTGTCGGTGCCAACTGGAACAACGATTCTCCCACAGGTGGGGCCATAGAATTATGGCGGAATCAACTTCGATCAAATTAACTTCCCAAAAAGTATTGGATAACATTGGGTGAAATAACAAAAAGCCAAACCACAAATAATGGTTTGGCTTTTGATCTTTATTGTGGAGGTGCGGGGACCACAACCTTCCCAGAAATCAGTCTATATAACATGCTAAGGCTGTTTTTCTGAGAATTAAATATTTGTTCACCGAATAGTTCACCGCTTGTAGGCAGTGTAAACTAGTTTGGGATATTTAAAGTACAAATTTTCTTCATTTCTCTTGTTGTCTAAATAAAGAAAGTTTAAAACAAACTCATCTTTTTTCCACTGGATGATATTCATTTCTGGATAGATATCACTAATTGCTAGCTGTATCCTCTTTTGTTCAACATACTGGGAATCCGGTTCTCCATAATAACTCTTTAAGTAATCAGTTAAGGCTGCCATTTCTACTGAGTTTAAAGCCCATGCATTATCCCTACTTGGCTCCAGCTTAGTTGATGTCGTATCAGTCTCTCTTAATTCAATAACCACCTCATCAAGCTTACCTAAAAATTGATCACTCATCTTAAAGTCTAAAGAAGCGCTTAGGGTATCATTCCTAATTGCTAAGTCATATTTGAGACCACCCCATTTCGCAGTATCTTTAAAAGTACCAGGTGTAAAAAACCTAGGAGGTTCCATCTTATTTGAATCTAATAATTCACCAATCCGTTTAACTACTTGCTCTTTTTCCGAGTTTAGTTTAAGTCCCAATTTAGGATCATCCAGCTTCTTCTTTGTACAAGAAGCTAAAATCAATACAGCAAAAAACATTATATATTTTAATTTCAACATATATACACTTTTTTGTGACGGTATGGGCGTAGCCTAAAGATAAGCTTTCCCTTTACTTATTCAAGCAATGGTAAAGGGAAACAACATAGATAAGATACTTGGGCAGGTAGTCAGGGAGTTGCGACTATCGAAAAATTTATCTCAGGAAAAGCTTGCTGAGTTAGGTAATTTTGAGCGTTCTTATATATCTAAGGTAGAAACAGGTGCAAGAACTGTTCAATTTGTAACAGTCGTAAGATTAGCTCTTGCATTAGAAATTAAACCAAGTACCCTTGTAAAGAAAATTGAAACCCATTTAGAGTTTGATGAAGAATAATCAATAGATCTTCATCGATATCATACTCTTATTGCTACTGGTAATCATTACTTTAATCATCGTCCGCCCTATGGAAGAAATAGAGCAAATAGAAAATAAAGTAGATAAATTAAGAAAGAAGATGGAGAATATGGATGATACTAATCCTGAAAGAGAGGAAATTCTTATCAAATTACTGAAGCTTCAAAGAAAGGAGTTAGACCTGCTAAAAAAGGAACACGATAAAATCTCTGGGTGACTACTTCAACTTATGGCTCCATATCCCACTGCTTGCATATGTGCCCAATAACATTGAGACAAAGTGAATCTTTAATAGTCCGATAGGTTCTATCTTTAACTTTACCTACCCACTCTTCAAAAGCATCAACTCTAATAGGTTGGTAAAAAGGTAATATCGCTTTACTTCTATTGCTAGGCTCCCAACTTTCAGAACAATCTTCTAGGTCAGTACAAGGCAATGAAGACTTGGTTCGCTTACCAGATCTAGATAAAGGAACCACTTGAACAGCATTATGATCTCTGGTTACATCTGGATTTGTTAAGACTAAACATGGTCTCTGATGTTTATTAGTACGATCTTGCTCATCTAACAAGATCACTCCATCCGTTACTAACCAAATTTCTCCTGGTTTAGGCCGTGATACCCCTTGATCCATCAAACCATCCGCGATTGTACCCATAAAGTTATTTTACCCTTCTAACTCTTGAATTGATTCAGGTCTTAATTTCTCTAAAAAACTAAACTCTTCACTATACTTACCATGCAATTCGGCTCCCATTCTTGGAGCATCTTCATAGTACTTTAACAGATTATAGTGATAATCAGCCGTTTCGGTCTTATAGTCTCCTAACCTAATATTATCACTGACAATCACATATCCACCAACATCCTTCTTGTATGGATTATTTTCATAGTTAACAACTGGTCTCGTTTTGTAAACAAACTCTTCCAGGTCATTAACTCCTAAGTTTCCAAACTTAAATACTACGTTCTTAGCTAAATCCAAGAGGAAAGGATTAGTCAATAAGCTGGACTCAACATTCTTAGGTTTAATAGGAATTTTACGATAAATATAATCGTCATCTAACTTCCTATTCTTAGAAATTTCATCTACATCCGTATCAATAACGCTTTGTTCAGCTAAAGAACTAATTAGATCCTTGTAAGGAGTTACAGACTGTATGACTGGTCCATGAGGTAACTTGACAAACTTTTCCCCCGTATAACGTCTACCAAAATTTTTAATGAAGAAATACTCAAATAAATAGGTGAGTTTATTCAAATGATAGACGCCAATCCCCTCATTTAAAGCAACAATCGTAGATGAGACTATCTTGAGTGAATTTAGCTTTTTCATATGTCGGATAATACGAATTTATCGTATAGGATGAAATTATCTATAGCTTTACCTAAGTGCTATCTTGCCATATCTGAATAAAACATTGCCTCTAGTAGATCTCCACCGGTCTTTAAACTGCCCTCTTCATCAACAATATTCATGGTTTTTACTATGCATGAACCTCCGTCCTTAGTTAGATACTCTCCGCTAACTGAATCGTTATTGCCTGGATATAGAAGAATACTTCTCTTGCTCTTAAACAACCTGTTATATGCAAACATTTGTCTTAGATCTTGATCGCTAGGCTTCATTCTTTTGGGGACTTTCCATTTTGTATCAATTACTATAGTCTCCTTCGTGTCTATATCTTCCAAAATAATATCGGGCTTCAGCTGCTTGGTCTCGTCTCTTGCGTTTTCCCAAAAGGTCTTGCGATTCTGAGTCTTCACGTTAAACCTAGAACTAAAATGGCGTTGTATCTGTAAAGCGAGAAACTTCTCCCATAGCTTGTTCATATCAAACATTAAGGCTAATACATGCTGTTGCCCCCTGGAGATGTCAGGGTGATAGTTAAGTAGAATTATACGGGCTAATTTAATGGCCTTTCGATAGTGATTGTTCTTTCTTCCGTAAGTAATGGAATCAAAGACCGCTTGTGTAGGGATAAAATTAGAAACTCCTTCAAAGTGAAGTAACTGCTTCTTTATTCTACCATATAAAGAGGTAGTTGTTGGAAGTGTCGATAATACAACCAATGTTTTGTTTAGTACCTGGTTAACCAGATGATCTTTATCATAAGAGTTATAATCTACGTTAAACCGTTCTTTATGGACCAAATTATGCTTGATTTGTCCAGATACGTTTAATCGCCCTTTTAGTGCTGTTCTGTTATCATTTCTTCTTTGGTAACGTTTTATAAGACCTTTGTGAGTTAGCTTCTCACACTCCTTAAGGAATAGTTCTACATATAAGTCAAAAATGGAATTTGGCTGAACCTTGAGTTGAGACTCAGAAGTCACCTCAGCTTCTATTTCTGAAGTGAGTCTTAACATCTGAATTAAAACATTCTTCCATACAACTTTGTCTTGGTCTAATTGGTCTATCTTAGGGAAAACCTCAATTTGCTTACCACCTACTTGTATAACCCCAACATATTGATTGAATTTTATGCCTTTATGGATTAGAGAATAGTACGATGTTCCTTCGGTCCCGTGATACCTTTGAAGAGCTCCTATGAGACCATCAGATACATTCTTTTCTCTAAGTAATAACTTGTCATGCTCAAATTTCTCAATAGTATTATCAGGCATATATGAGGCTACCTTGTCTGTAATAAAGCATCAACTGCTTCAGCAAATTTTGCTTCTCCCTTCTTCCAACTCTCTCGAATTTCCCAGACTATACGCTCTTCTATAATATCACGACCATTGTACGTAGTAGCTGGAAATATGCTATCATTAGTCTCACCATTTTGACCACTGACAAAACCGTCTCCTAAAACAAGTTGGACTTTGCCTTTATCTCCATAAAAATACTCTTCCAAAAGTGGTATAATCTCTTGACTAAAAATTGTCTGGAGTTCTTTCCAATTGTTTACTCCCAATAAATAAGAGTGTCCGATCAGGTGGTCTTTATCTAATATCTTTTCAATCCGTTTATTTATAACATCCAATATTCTAGGCAAGGTATACTCTTTACCATCAATAAGGATTTCACTTTTCCCAGAATTCTCACCACTGTTAATCACATCGGAGACGGGTTCCATTTCTTTAAATTGGAATCGACGCCTTAAAGCAGTATCCAAGGCTTCTACACTTCGGTCTGCTGTGTTCATGGTTCCAATAATGTATAGATTTGGGGGTACAGCAAAGGCCTTCTTAGAGTAGGGAAGCTGAACAATTAATTCATTTTCTTTCGTAAGTCGTTTATCATCTTCAATGAGAGTAATAAGCTCACCTAAAATAGCTGATATGTTACCTCTATTAATCTCATCAATAAACAGACCATAAGGCTTAGCTTTACTAAACTGTTCTTTTCGAGCTTCTTCATCGTAGTTTAAACAATCTTGCAAACCACCAAAACCTGCCAACTTACAGGCCTCATTAACAGCTTGATAAAAGATACCTTTAACAATTTCATACTGTACATCTCCAACTTCTGAATCCGTCTTATCATCCATAACCGGCTTTATACCTTCAACAAAGTCCTCATACGTAAAACTCTGATGAAAAGTGATGAATTTGTAATTCAACTTTGTTTCTTTAGACGGCTCATAATCAATAATTCGCCTTATTGTATCCAACAACTCAGGAGCTTTTTGCTCACAGGCCTCCTCTTCTATTGACCATACTGAATTATCCAGCTTCTTAAATAAAAAGGGCTCTTTTCTAGTACCATACTTCACATTCTCATATTTAGGTGAAGTATGGGTTTGAAGCATTGCCCAAATTACAGCATTTACATTATTGTTATCAGAAACACTTTCCTTCATATGGATAAAACGGTGGGACCTTATTTTAGGAACTGTCATGTTACCTTTATCCAATAAGGTTAGTGCAATAACGTCCCTCCATGCAAGCTCTTCTACTATTTCAGTTTCAAAGTCCTCTTGAGTTTTAACTTTTTTATAATCCGTAAAATAGGATGAATACTGATTATGCAGTGAATAAGTTTTACCTGTACCAGGAGGACCGTAAAGGATACGGTTTAAAGGTCCCTCTATATCAGATTGAGAAGCTTTAGAATTACTCACCTTTTTTCCTGATTCCACTATATTGAGCAAACTTTGAGGACCGTATTCATGGTTAGGATCATCTGCAGAATAATTTGTTATGTTAGTTAGAGCCTTTCGTGGCAAGGTATAATCAACTACCCAATTCCCCTCTTCTTTCCACTCGACATTTCTAACATTTGGATAGTAATCTCTGGAATTATCAAATATGTACTCAGAATCTTTAACTATTCCATAACCAAGCAGTTTACCCATCCCACTCTTGGCAAATATGACATCACCTTCTTTTACCTCATTAGCAAATTCCCAAACAGCGAGCTTGTCATTTCTGTAAGAGTCATCTGTACCTTCTTCCGCTCTCATTTTCTCAGCAATCTCTTCTTTCGAACTATATTGTGAGAGATCACCGAGGTATCCCCATCCTATAGCTATAATACCTTGCTGATAGAACTCATCCCAGTATTCACCTTTTTCACCAGGTGCAAACAACCAAAAACTTCTTTCTGATGTATCGCTTTCTTCTAAATCCTTTTGTGAGTCAAGATAACCCTGCCAAAGTTGATGGGTATAATCAAAGTAATCTTTATCCTCTGGTTTATTATCAATAAGGTATCTATGCAGATCTGATATTGATTTTCCATCAACATTCTTTAGTCCATTCTGCTTTGCTACTTCGTAGATAGCATCCTTTTTAAAAATATTTACTACGTTGTAGTCAGAATATAGAAAAGCAATTTTCCATCTCACTGCAGCCCCAAGATTAACAGAATCAATTTTCTCTAAATCATCATCTTGTGCAGCTTTTACTATCTCGACAATTATTGATCTAATAGTACTGAATGCTTCTTGAGCAGAGTCGCCATAATCTCCATGCCAAGCATACTCGCCATCAGTTTTGTAAGCTGACCTACTATCTTCACTGTCTATATTTTTCCTTTTATATATACCAAATTTATATGCGGAACCACCCCAGATACTTCCGATGTCTTCTGTTCTTGATTCCAGCCAATAACAAAAAGAATCTTCGCGATTAAGGTTAGTGTACTCTTGAAGCGACATTTGCCGGACCCGTTCAAGGGGCCAGGTTTCAAGAAAAGACTCCTTTAATTCTCTTTGTTCTTTCATTTTACCAACGTTTTGATGAAAGTTAAGCTGTTCGAAAAATTATTATTACAATATCATTCAAGTGATTCACCCCGAATTTCTTCCAAGGTCTTTTTTAACTTCTCATAACACCTCTCACAAACTTTACCTAACTCCCCTAAAAAAGTAATGGACATAAGCTCATCTACATACTCAACCTCTTTGTCATAGTGTTCGATTTTATGACCACATATTGCAGTGTCTCCTTCTGGATCAGTACTTAAGTGAGATTTTAATCCATCACCTTGATGAACAATGTATAGCTTTTCCATAGAGCTATTATTTTGATTAGAAATAAACTCAGTAAACTGGCAAATCTAATCTCTTGTATCATCCATCACATCTAAAAAGGCATCGTAGTTGTTTACTACCTCATATTTAACACCACTATCCAGTTCTTTAAAATGCTCCCGACCACATTTATTTTTCTTCTCCTCTTTCTTACGTAAGCTACTGCTTAATAAGCTACCTTTGGTTTCAACTACGAAGTAAAGCTTCTCTTCACCATCTTTTTCACAAAGTACAGCCCAATCAGGATTATAAGGACCTAGTGGTGTTGTGATTTTAAACCATCCTGGAAGTTTAGCATAAAGTTTTATAGCCTCATTAAGCTCAAATGCTTGAGCAAAGTTCTCTTCTACATCGGAGTCATACACTACATGACTATGAACTGACTTCTCAACTTCCATCATGTTTTCATTGAGGTAGCCGGTCAGCTCTTCTTTTTCAAAGAGCTCCTGTGCGTAATAGCTATCATCCCCAATTTTCTTATAATCAATCCCATCGACTATCATTGTCTGCATCTTATCTTTGATATAAGCCAGGGCTTGATCAATAAACTTCTGTGGATTTGTTGTAAAAGCACTTAATCTACCACTACGTATTAATATTTGGGCTATACTACTTCTAGTAAGTCCCGTTTCATTTTGCAGGATACTCACAACATCAGGCAGTTGGAAGCCAGTCTCTTCATAAGTCTGAACAGTCTCTTTTACGGGCACCCCTCTAACTCCACCCCGATCTGTTTCAAGCTTTGCCTTTTCATACCTAAATCTAGCCTTCCCTACTCTCAACTTATTTTGTAATTCTCTTGCACATTCTTCTATAAGGTTTTCAGTATCAAAGTTTACCCTGTAAGTCGTTTTATACTTGATACGGTTCCATAAGTCTTTGAACTCGTCACTTAATAAAACTTCTTTTTTAGGCTTAACTACACGTTTATTATCAGCATTTTTGATATTCAGTTTACCGGAAATTTTCTTGAGCCTTGCTTTAATCAAATCGGCTTGATCTTGAACATCTTCGGGTAAATCGATAAAATCTTCTTTTAGGTCTAGTCTTAGCTTATCCTGGACCTTCCCTCTTTTGTCAATATATTCTTGATCTACTAAATGATTAAAAACCAACTCTGATTTCTTTTGACCTAACATGTCTGCTTCCCCATCCTCCTTCTTTACTGGTATGTTGGCAAAGGTATGAGGCTCAACAACATTAAATTTAATGCCTTCTTCTTCCTCAATTTCTTTCTGTAGCTGCTTAGCAAAATCCTCGTATGACTCATTAGCCATTACTGTTAAAGTATTCACATCAAAACCATGAACCCGTTCTCCATCCTGGTTAACGGCTATGCGTAACCCACGGCCTATCTCCTGCCGTTTTTTAAGAACTGAATTAGTCTCGTTTAGCGTGCATATTTGAAAGACGTTAGGGTTATCCCACCCCTCCTTCAGTGCAGAGTGAGAGAAGATAAATTTCAGCTTATTATCCAAACTCAGCAGACGTTCCTTGTCTTTCATGATGAGAGAATACGTATCAATATCTCCCTTCGTCTCACCAGAAGTATCAGTGAAATACTCTTTTTTATTACTGCCACGTCCCTTGGTATCAATGGAGAAATAACCGTCATGAACTTTCTCTGCAATGGTATCTTTATCTACTCCCTCAAAAAGTTCATTGTACTTTGGCTTACGAATCAGCTTCTTATACTCCTCCTCAAACATCTTGGCATACTTACCCTTCATCGGGTTTAAATCGTCGTCATACTCACGATAGTTAGCTACCCTATCAATAAAGAATAGACTTAACACCTTTATATCCTTTGGACGTAATCGAAGCTCTTTATCTAAGTGCTCTTCTATAGTTTTACGGATCTGTAGGCGTTTGTAGGTATCATTATCCACGCCACCAATGACCTGCCCTTTTTTAACCAACTCATCATTACTGAAGTAGATATACTCATTACCCTCTCCTGCATAGATTTCACTGATAATATATCCATCATATACCTGTCGGCCACTGAGTTCAAAGAGATCATCTCCATCTTCAACATTACGTGTTACTCTTCTAGTCTTACCATTCTTAAATTGATCAAATGATATTTTGGCTATTGGTTCACCACTTTTAGTTCTAACATCATGGACTTCAATAAAGGCTTTATTTTGGGCATCCTGGACCTGAACACTGGCCACCTCAATTTGCTTAACCAACTTCTTTTGATATGCATCCACTGAGTCCAGCTTGTACATCATGTGATAGTCATCTACGTGAGTAGCTGAATAGCGAAGTGTGCATAATGGACTTAATGACTCAATTGCTTTTTGACTCTTATTGGTCGTAGCCACACTCTGAGGCTCATCTATGACAACTACGGGATTTGTTGACTGTATAAACTCAATAGGTTTCTGTCCAGACATTCGATCATGGGGACGATGAATGATATTAGCTTTTTTGTCCTTTTCAGGGTTGGTAAAGCTACGACGGAAAGCCTGAATATTTATAATCATTATCTGAATATTGTTGGAAGTCGCAAAACTCCTGACCTTATTCAGATCATCTGAGTCGTAGATAAAATAATCATAAGGAACATTATCATAGAGCCCACTGAAGTGTTCTTCAGTCATCTGAAGGGATTTATATACTCCTTCACGAATAGCAATGGAAGGCACAACAATAACAAACTTGGAAAACCCATACTGCTGATTGAGCTCCAGCAGTGTGCGCAAATAAACATACGTCTTACCGGTTCCTGTTTCCATCTCAACAGAAAAGTCCATACTTCTAAGCGTCTTATCAGGACGCAATCCATTTTCTAGCTGAATGCTTTGGACGTTTGACAAGATATCCTCATCCAAGAGTTTCAGGCGGTTCCCCACTCCTACCTCAGATTCAAACATATCTCTATCTTTAGAAGCTGAAACAGTAAACCGTGAATTTCCTACTTCCTGCCCCTCAAATATACCGGTAATGGAGTCAATGGCTTTATTCTGAAAATCCAGATCTGGATTGAACTTAATCTTCATAACTATATACTCTTAACATCTTCAATTCCATGTTGCTTTAGGATCTGGATAGCGTTGGTCTTCACTACATCATCTTTAAACCCATTATCCCTGAATACCACCCGCATAATCTCCGGATTAAACTCTTCTTTAATCTCTGCTATACCCTCGACCACTTCTAATGTAATATTATCTGATGGGCAAAGAACCAAGGCTCCTGCGCCGCCTATATATACCTTTGAACCATCAATTGTTCGATCTTCAATCGGCAGGCTTAAATCAATACCATACTTAAGCAGTACTTCGTAAAGGAGATCAAGCTCACTTCTATCGGGTTTTACATTTTCTATAGAGTTTTTAATGACATCATCTAGAGAAGTTTGACCTCCCTCAAAATTGGGATCCCATGGCTTGATATTAGATGAATCAAGCTTAAAAACCTTGAAACCTAGATCTCCATCATAGTTTGGTTTATCATTACTAATCTTATTTTTAACTCTTCTTAATCTATCTTTAGCAATTTCAGCTAAATTAGAATAACCTGCTTTATAGGCTTCACTTTTTTTATCTATCGGTTCGGGTAACTGAACTTGAATATGCTGCCTTGTCCCCCCATCAGTAGAATTCATTTCAAGTACACTATGTGCAGTTGTAGCTGAACCAGAAAAGAAATCTAAGACGATACCATTTCTATCAGACGTAACTATATCTATTAATTTTGAAATTAGTGATACAGGTTTCGGGTAATCAAAAACCGCCTGATCATCAAATAGTTCTTTTGTTTCTTTCCTTGCATCTTGCGTATGACCAACGTCTTTGTACCTAAGTACTGTCATTGGAGTAATACCATCTTTAACTTCTGAAATAAATCGCTTCACAGCTGGTACGTTATTTCCATCCTTACCAAACCAAATTCTGTTGTCTTCAACGAGTTCTTTGAACCTCTCCTTCGAATATCTCCAACTGTAACCAGCGGGGGGAGTCACTTTTCTTCCTGATGGGGTCTCTATTTCATAAATATTATCTTCTATAGGAGGCCCTACCGATAAGTTATCTGCTTTATAGGGTCCCCTAGGATCATTATCAGGATTGGAATAACGTGCGTTTGCCTCCTCAGTTCTTGATTCTAAGAATTCATTGGTCTCATTAATGTCTTTAGCATAGACTAAGATATGATCATGATTTGGTGAAAAATGTTTTTTTAAGTTAATGGGTGCATATGCTCTTTCCCATACTAATTGTGTAATAAAGTTCTCCTCACCAAACACTTCATTACATATTAGTCTTAAGTTTGCAACCTCATGATCATCAATTGAAATAAATATTACACCATCACTTCTCAACAACTCTCTTGACAATTTTAACCGTGGATACATCATATTTAACCAATCAGTATGATATCTACCACTATATTCAGGGTTACTACTAATTTTATTTCCTTCCCCATCAAGTTGTCCAGTCAATTTTAGATAATTCGAAAGATTATCCTGGTAGTCATCTGAATACACAAAATCATTACCCGTATTGTAAGGCGGATCAATATAGATCATCTTTACCTTCTTATGATAGCTACGCTGGAGCAGCTTCAGAACCTCTAAGTTATCCCCTTCAATAAATAAGTGCTTTGTATCATCCCAACTTACACTCTCTTCAGGAGCGGGTCTTAACGTACCTCTACTGGGCTCCATTGCTAATTTTCGAGCTTGACTCTTTCCATTCCAGGTAAAAGAATACCGTTCATCACTCGTTTCCCGGAATTCTCCCAATTCTTCTTTCAAGGTCTCAAAATCAACCTTCCCATCCGTAACTATTTCAGGAAAAAGCTGCTTAAGTTTTTCAAGGTTTTCTTTAATCAGATCTTTACTCTGGCCGTCTTCTTTGGTCAAAGGTGTTATATCATCACTCATAACTTTTCAGATACTTCGTTTAATTGGTCTTGTAATTCTTTGATCTCAACGTTCAATTCCATCTTTTTACTAAAAGCCTTTTCTTTACCCAGCCGGCTTCTCAGCTCCGCAATATTATCTTCTAGCCTGCGGTAATCATTTAGAGCCTTCCGACGTTGCTCTTTCTTTTCCTGCTCAGTTAAAACTTTAAATCGTCCTGTAACTCTGCTAATATCATAGGCATAGAAAGCATCCATCCAACCCTGATAAAAAGCCTTCAAATGTAGGTGAGGTTGTTCTTCATACCCCAACTGTTCTAAAAACTGCTGCTCAGTTTCATCCGAGGTATCTTCTATAAGGGGGGCTGTAACCCACAACTTATTTATGGTAGCAGACTGATCATCGGTTAAACTATACCGCTTATCCGCTACCGACAAACATACTTTTTCTTCATGACGAAAGACAATTAATAATGGATAGGGAATTGAACGATGTATGATATCAGAAAGCCGTTCTGCATGGTCAAATTTGTCTGTCCCCACTTCCATTACCACTATTTCATCATACTCATAATGCTCTTCTTCAAAAGCATGAATCATAGTTAATTCTGGCTTTAACGTATATTGCCAACTAATAGAATCAATATCTTTGGTAAACCACTTCTTATCAGTAACGGTAAAATCAGTATTCTCATAGAACAGCTTCTTATACACCCTTTTCTCTAATAGGCACTTCTCCGGTATAGCTAAAAAATTGTACGGAAATTCCATTATTTAATCTGATCCGGTGATATTATGAGATAACTAACAACCTCAAAGTCATTCAGGCCTTTAAAGCTATGCTTGGTCATGTGTGTACCCCCACGATTAAACAAGCTTTCTACTCCCTTCTCCTCGGCCTTTCCTGAGATAGACTGTACCGCTTTCTTGAGTAATTTCTGATAAGGCCCCATATCCTTTCCATTGCTGGTAGCAGACTGAAACTTTTGCCAAGCCTGTGTCTGTGGATTCCTATTACCCAGGCTCAATTGCTTAAAAAAGTCCAGCAGTTTCTTTGTCTGGGTAAACGGCAATTTAACCTCTCCTTGGTTGTTCACATACACCAAGTAATAAGGAGCGATAGAATAGTTGGGGTCAATACTGATATTGGGGTTTTCTGACTTTAAACAGAAAAGTACGCCTGCTTCATCTTCTTCATCAATAAACTCATCAGGCTCTACATAAGAGCGTCCTCCAATAGGCAGTTGTTCAAGTTCTTCTTCATGTTCCTTTAGATATTCTGCCAAATCCATACGGAAGTCATTGAGCGTTAAATCTGTGATAGAAATACCACCACCTAAATCCTCCAGGTCAATGACCTCATCCTGCAACTGCTCCATCTGTCTTCTGCGGTACTCCAAATCATTCATGGTAGCGGAGTCAGAAAATTCAATGACATTTTCTTCCCCGGTAGCCGAGATATCAAGCAGAACCATACGCCCTGAAACACGCGCTTCCAAGTTTATGTACTCATCCAGCTCCATATTAGGCCAGAAGTTCACAAGCTGAATACGCTCATTCTTAGATCCTAAGCGATCTATACGGCCAAAGCGCTGAATAATACGTACTGGATTCCAATGGATATCGTAGTTAACCACAAAATCGCAATCCTGTAGGTTTTGTCCCTCTGATAAACAGTCTGTTGCTATGAGAATATCAATCTCATCAATAGCTTCTGCATCCGTTTTCTTACGCTCTTTAGAGACAGGAGAGAAAGCCGTAATTATTGAGGTAAAATCGTTTTTTACACTGGACAGTGTGGTTTTATTACCCCTACCACCGGTTACCTGCCCAACCTCCAAGCCAAGCTCATCTTTTGCCCAAACAGATAGTTGATCATAAAGGTATTCTGCGGTATCCGCATAAGCCGTAAATACCAGTGCCTTTTTATTATTATCGTTGATAGGATTATTTGCTTTCTCTTTTATCAGTCTCTTAAGCTTATGGAGTTTGGCATCATGTTCTTCATCAACAGATTTAGCCATGCGTAACAGCTTCACCAAGCGTTCCTTATCCTCATTTAGCTCATCCTTCCAGCGCAGAGGGTCCATATCCTTAATGAGCACCTTGATTTTATTACCAATCAGGAATGGCTCCATCGACTCATCATCCAGATCAACATCCTCAATGGACAGCTCCTCTACCTCATCCGCTGTTTCTATCTTTTCAATGAAATCCGTGACCTTATCAAGTAATTTTTCCAGGGTAGTTGCGAATGAAACAACTGAACTTTCTAGCCTTTTCAACAAATTTACCCTCATCAAATGTATAAGACTCTGCTCACGGTCAACTTGCTTAAAAACAGATCCTTCCGATAACTGCGTATCGTACTTCTGACTGTATTCGTCCCTCTTTTCCGGTAACAAATACTTGAGAGGAGAATAAGCCGCTAAATTAAGCTTTCTAATCTCCCTATTTATCTCTTTCAACGGGGGAAAGTTATCACTGATATCAATATCAGGTTTTACATTAACTGGCTTCAGTCGTTCAGGAAACTGCCCTAAGTCATCGCTGTTGAAGTACTTCGTAATATGCTTACGTGAACGGGCAATGGTTAGCAAATCCAGCAGCTTGAAGTAATCAAAATTCAGAGAATCTAATAGCCGATCTGCAGTACGTTTTTCTGCCTCTCGGTCTTGCCAAACGTTAAACTTTGTCTGAGCTTTTTTTAAGGTGTGTTCAATGCTATGTATTCCCTCATCATATAAAGCATCATCTTTCCCTTCGGTAATAAATGCTACCTGATTCTTGAGATCATTCATCCGGTTGTTTACAGGTGTAGCAGAAAGCATCAGTACTTTTGTTCTGACACCACTTTTAATGATGTCATTCATCAAAGTACCATAGCGGGTAACACCATCTTTCTTAGGTGGATTGTTCCGGAAGTTATGGGATTCATCAATGACGATAAGATCATACATCCCCCAGTTAACCGAATCCAGATTAATATCACCGGACATCCCCCCATCTCTGGTTAAATCAGTGTGATTCAATACATCATAATTAAACCGGTCTTCCAGAAAAATATTCCGCTTATCATTAAGGGTTTGTACCGTCCAGTTTTCCCGGAGCTTCTTAGGTGTTAAAACAAGTACCCGATCATTACGCAACTCATAGTATTTAATAATCGCTAATGCTTCATAGGTCTTTCCTAAGCCTACACTATCAGCAATAATACATCCATTGTACTGCTCGATTTTACTAATAGCACTAATCACACCGTCCTTCTGGAATTTGTAGAGCTTATTCCATATGACTGAATCCTTAATACCCGTTCTGCTTTTCATGATATTCTCTTCATCGATCAAATGAAGAGAGTCGTTGAATAGGTGATAGAGCGTCTGGAAATAAAGAAGTTCAGGAGAACGTGGTTTATAAATCTTTTTTAGCTCTGTGGATAGCTTCTCCTTGGCATCCTCATTACGTCCAGAGTTATTCCATATCTCCGTAAACCACTTATGAAGACGTTCAATATTGTCTTCATCCGTATATGCTGTGTTCATTTCATGACTGGTACTTGGTTGAATACCCAAGCCAGTACTTGTAAGAGTGGAAGAGCCATGAATTGTTAAATTATCGCTATTGGGTCGTTGTAGCTCATAATAATTCGTGTTAATAGGATCATGAGTAACCCGTACATCAGCTTTATCGTCTAACCATTCATCTAACTTACGGGCTAAAAACTGACTGGTTAAACTATTCCTAAACGAACGTTCTTGACGGTTACCTAATAAGGGCGGGAAATTATCATAGCTTTCCGGAAACATTGCTCTTGAAGAACACAGTAACTTTAGGCGGTCAATTGAATCCAACTCATCTTTTATCGCCTGATATCCAAAGAGAGACAGCTTCTTAGTAATCACATTAAGCTGTGTACCTTGTGTAGTGTATTGCTGTAAAATATCGGCAACTTTCCCGTTACCCCGATTATCTAATATCAAAACGTACTCTTTTAATGAACATTTGCAGTACTATAATAAACGTATATCAAAAAGTTATAAATGTAACAAAAGCTAACTTAAACAGTAGGGTCTAACATACCCTACTGTATTATTTTTTCTGTTCTAAACGATAAGCAATTTTCTGCAGTCAGGATAATATGATCTTCTACTTCAATACCTAGCATCTTGCCGGACTCTTGTATCCTTTTAGTCAAGTTCTTATCGGATTTAGATGGTCTGATATTTCCGCTGGGATGATTATGAGCCAGAATGATTGACGTTGCATTTGCCAACAGCGCTATCTGAAAGATAGATGCTGGATCAACAATAGTAGCTGTCACACCTCCTGAACTAATTTTACTCCAACCCAAGCATTTCTTAGCGTTGTTCAGTAATAACACAACAAACTCCTCTTTTAATTGAATGCTATCCTGATCCCATATTTCTCGTAATAATTTTTCTGCTTTACCTGGGGAAGTTATAGCAGGACAGCCTTCAATAGATTGCTCGTTCTTGTATGTCAATTTTACTTCCGCAAGTTGCGGTGATTTTTGTATGGTATTGTTATTCATATCTGTGTTTGATTTAGTTTAAAGTAAAAAAAAAAGGGAGCCCACTGGCTCCCTTGTAAAGATTCACTGTTAAGTTTGTGCTATATATTATTGCTGGTTTTGGCATGCTCATCCAAGTCAAAGTCCACTTTAGATATTCCAACACAGTAGGTATGATCTCCGGCTTTAAACCAGATATACCCAACGTTAGAATCTATCCTGCATATAGAATGTGGATCAATTTCCTTGAACTCCATTGCCTCAACCAGCACCTCAAATAGTTGAAAAAGCATGGCGTTGTAATTTTAATTTTATGGCTCTATTTCTACTCAAAGTTGAATGGAGAAGTGGTAGTGATAATACCCCTTGTTACCTATGATATAGACGAGATCCAGGTTAGGAGATATTTTCACGTTTACCACTTCCAACTCCTCTCCTACCATGAAGCTATCCACTGATCGAATAACTTTTACCGTGAATGGACAGTACAGGCGGATTAATCCCCTGCTTTGGGTATGGACGAGAAGACTGTCTGAGCTTGTGTATTTGTTGATTTGGTCTATCAGTTTGCTACTGCTCATAACCACGCCTAGTTGAGAAACCAAAAATCAGTCTCCCCCTCTAAGGCATTGGCAATTTGAGACGTGAACTGATAAGCATTTACGCTTCTATCCAGAAAGGTATCTATGTAAGATGATTTGTTTGCCTCCGTAAAAAGGTTATATAGATCCCACAGATTAATACTTCCATCAGAAGCACCGCCGAAGTGCTCGTTGCTGTAATACTCTTTAGCCACGGTAGCTATCTGCGTATCATTGAGCTTGAGCTCTGGCAGTTTGTTTTTCTGTTGAGATGGCAGGTATTGATACAGCCGTGATCTCCCCACCAGTTGTGCAAACTGATCTTCCGTTAGTTCAAAGTTTTGATACTTCCCTAACATATTGCTCTGATTGGAATAGCTGAATCCCGTAACCATGTCATATATTTTGCCTTCCAGGTCACGAGGGTTATTGACCTCTAATGTTTCCGAGAAACCATCAGTCCAGATACATAGGTTAGTACAGATCTTATTTACAAAGCCAATAAAGACCTTGAAATGCTCAGGCGTCCCTTTTCTCCTATTTAGGTTATCAAGATTGTACGCCTTCACGCCCCCGATAGTAAGACTCAGGGTATCTTCCTTGATCTGCTGGGTTATGGAAGGGATTTCAACGGCAAAAGCCATGCGCTCATAATATAGCGTTTTCTCGTGCTCCTCCAGCTGATCAGCAGGTTTGCCCTTGGCTTCTGGAATTCTGCCTTTTACTGGATGAGATACTCGTATATTTGGCTCTAGAACGGTTTCGCCTTCAAATACATGGTGAGCTATGCCTACTGTGCGGTCAATGAACTCCGGTTGAGATATGAGGGGCTCATTGTCTTTGACAAACACGGGAATGATATGATTTTCCGCGATTTCTGCCAGTTCCATTTCTTCGGTATTAGCTTCAATAAAAGGAGAATCAAAACTACTCTCCCCCTCTACCAAAGTATCCTGGTCAACTTCTTCGGTTGATGTATGTAATTGTTGTTCTTGTTCCATAGTGTTGTTAATTAATTTGATTAGAAATAGAAAAGGCAGGCTTAATTCAGCCCGCCTTTAGAAAATTTGTTATTCATGTAACTATGACTGCTATCCAAGCAGCCTACTACACATCGGTGATATAAACAGTGAAGCAAGGATCATCAGCACCACAAACCATATCCCACAGTCCGTGGACTTCTGCTTCTCCTTAGCTTTCTTGTTTAATCTTCGCTCAGTTCTTCGTTGATCTTTTTCACTTTGTCGCATATTAATTAAAGGTCTTAGTAGGTTGTACAGAATAGCCCCCAGTAGGAAAGAAAAAGGGCGGTTGTTATTCCGCCCCTAACTCTACCAGTTGGGGTTGGCTTTAAACAGTTACCCCATTCTGTTGCCCTTCAAAGACATGTTCTTCTACATTGGAAGGCTCAGGATTGTACTCCCAAGTATGCTCCAACATGATGGTTTCTCCTGTCTCCTCGATCTCATAGGCGTACTCATCACAAGGAACACGTTCTATTGTTCCCTTTAGCTTCTTACCGATGAGATCCTGACAAACAACCTCATCAAAAGTTGATGGGATTGAAGTCTCTCTTGCAGTTGCATAGTGCTTGCCAGATTCTGAAGACTGAACGATCTCAATGTCCCCCTGTAGATGAAGTACATTGAAAGGTTCACCTTTGTCATTAAGTCGTTGTGAAAATCCGATTACTCGTACCATAGTATTATTCTATTTTAGTTAAAGGTAATTGACGGGGGCTGTTTTGAACCCCAAACAACAGCGGGGGGCATTTTACAGGGAGGTTTGGAGGCGGGGGCACATATAACAAAAATCCGTTTATAAAGAGGGGGACAAAATGTTATGACTTTATAAAAGAGATGCGATGAGTACAGAAAATACGATGAAAATTATCGTGATTTCTATATAAATATTACGTCTAAACATTGTTAATGTTAGTGCTCAACTTTGCCTAACGGGGGCTTGTAATTTTGACAATTCTTGTAGGTCGCCCCCAGTATAGGAAAGCAATATTGTATGTTGGAGGGCTAATTTAGAACCAAGATTGTGGGTACTATTTTATAGCTTACAGAAAGTTTGTGCTATATAAATATAATGTCTGTTAATTCATTTCATTCGAATTTACCGCTAATCACGGGCTGGAAGGCAGGCTCTTAAAAGGATACACAGAGTTAAAAAATAACCGGTACGGCCTATCATCTAACCAAACCGGTTTTTATTTACTCCAATAGCTAAAAATAACTATGTGGGAAAGTTTCTTATTTTACCATACACACGTTACATTTTATCACTATTCGGCTGATATTCATGCACATCGTAATAATTACCATCAGACTTCCTGTACTTGTTGATGCCTTTTGTCTGTAACTGCTGTGCAAATTGTTTTTGTCCAAGCTTGCCCAACTCAAAATCTCGGCAGTACTCATCATATAAACTATAAAGATTACTAGCTTTCATGGGTTTATCGAATAGCTCAACGTTATCCTCTAAAAACAAGCCCACGGGATCTGATTCTTTTTTGAACTCTTTCAGTATCCGCTCAGCGCTCTCGCAATGAGTAAATTTATTGTTCCTCTCAAGGCGCATGAGTCCTGCTATTACCCAGTTAATAATACCAGGCAACTCATTTGCGATGATCTTTTCTGCGAGATTTGGATCTACTTTATCATCTGGAATGTATCGTTCAAAAGGTATGATAAGGAACCGTCTAAAAAAGCCTTCAGTCGTTTCTTCTGCTTCAGGCAATTCATTACAGTTAAAAGCCAGGCGAGCATAATTTTCTACCTCGAATGGACGACCATAAGGATACCTTGCTGTTACTTTTTCTCCAGAGGCTAATTTCTTAAACATATCTGGATTCACCTTCGTCGATATCTCACCAGAAAAATTTAACAGACAGTCTGCCAAATCACCGACGAAATAAAGATTGCTGCCCGTCAATGATTCCAACGTGTGACTGCAGACATTCTCTGAGCCCAACAGGGCACTCATGATCATCAAAAAGACACTTTTCCCATTTCTACCTGAGCCAAATAATATCAGTACTTTTTCATGCTTTAGATCTGAAAAGACAGAACCAATAAACTCAGCCAGTACCTTCTGCTTATCCTCCTCTGGTACAACGTAGTTGAGATACTCCTGAAACATGGGACACCTTGCATCCTCATCATATTCGTAAGGCAGGACGTAGGTAATAAAATCTTGAGCACTGTGATCTCGTAGCTCACAGTTCCCGTTATCGTCAAATACCAACGTACCTTTCTTAAGATTCAGATAGGTACCCAGTTCCTCTTCCCGCATAATCAGGGCCGATTCTTCAAACTGTTCCAGCCCTTGTTTTAAGAACTGATATCGTTTTGCCATACGCATAGGTACTCCTGTCCGCAGATAACATTTCTCCAGGAACCGCTTAAAAACATCCGGTTCAAAAGTAGCCCAATGAGTACCGGTAAAGATATAAATGCTGCCGTTTTTGGCTCCTATAGGATAACCAATTTGTTCAGCCTTTTTTATGATACCCAATGTTGCTATCAGGTTATAGTCACGTTCCCTTACATTTATTTCAGATAATTGGGCTTCTACGCTTGCGGGTAATTCTAATTCACTGTCCAGGAAGTAAATATCATCTCTTTTCAGATCTTCTGAACTGATATCACCGCCGTTTTTTCTTGCTATCTCTCTTAACAACTTATGTCTATTTGAGTGCAACTGGAGCCTAAAATTTATTCTTTCCAGCGACTTATAAATGCGGTTAAGAACTGCCTTAGCTTCTAAAGATGTACCTTGTGTATGGTTATCCTGAAAGTTTTCTATGTCAAAATTATTGTTGTTGTTCATGATTATTTAAAGATTTGTCATGCCATTTTAATGGTAGTCCATTTTTCTTCCTTATAGAGGAGACGTATGGCACGAATTAAAAATATTTTGTTTTAAATAACCGGGTATCACAGGAAGGATATATTCTACTTATTAATGATACCCGGAATATGACCGGCAGGCTTTAAACTTGGTTCTTATTTTCTTCCAAGAGTTGGTCCAGTTCTTCGCGGTCGTAATAATTTGTTCCTCCCAGTTTGGAACAAGAAATGATCCCCTCCGCTTTTAAACTATGGAGTTGGGACTGGGAAATGCTCAGATATTCACTGGCTTCTGCTGTTCTGAGCCACTTACTATTATCTGTGATGGGCTTATTCGCTATTGTCTCTATTTTTCCGAGTAATGACTCCATTGAAGCTTGAAACTCCTCACGAGTCAGTAGTTCTGTATTAGACATGATGGATCCTCAAAATTTAAAAATGAGAACCCCTGCAGAATTCGAGCACGTGACCTCTAATTTTTTTGTCACATGCCCAGGCTCTGCAACCTCCTATTATCTAAGGAAGGGCGTGGGTTTCAATTAGTATCCTGAATATAACAACCGCCTAACACATGTGCAAATATTTACTTGCTCTAATTGTATGTATTACAAGGACTTACAGCTTATTATATACCCTTCTTATATAGTTTTAATAGCACTGTTATTCGTATTCAAGTTAGGCCTTTAGGTATTGCTTTTATCTTCACTTAATCAGCCTGTTTTTGATATCACTTTACGTAGTGCCTTAAACTCCTTATTAACTTTTGCTGGAGTAACACGCGCATAGTGTTGCGTAGAGCTAAGGTTTGAATGCCCCATTACTTCTTGTACTGTTTCAATGGGTACTCCGTTTGCAAGTAACACCGTTGTTGCACAAGTATGTCTGGCGACGTGATGAGTGAGCTTCTTTGTTATCCCACACAGATCTGCTATCTCTTTTAAATAGGCGTTGGTTTTTTGGTTGCTAATCATCGGCAGCAAATTACCGTCTTTTGTTTCTGGATCATCTTTGTACTTTTCGATGATTTCCAGAGCTTTGGGCAACAATGGTATCTTTGATGTCTTATTTGTTTTCGTACGTGGAATTTGAAGGTAGTAATTACCCTCATTATCCGTTCTAACATCTGATTTCTTGAGTTTCTCAGCATCACTAAAACCTAATGCCGTATAACAGGAAAACACGAATATATCCCTGACCCTATCCAACCTGTCAATATCGAACTCTTTATTTTCGACCTTTTTAAGCTCATCCTGTGCTAGAAATACAGGATCTTTCTTTTCGAACTTGTGGTCAAAGTGTTCGAAAGGGTTTTCATCCAACCAGCCCTGTTTGATTGATTCCTGGATTATCTTCTTGAAATTACCAATGTATTTCATTGCCGTATTATGGGAATGATCTTGCTCTGTCTTAAGGTAATATTCAAACTTCTCCAGGAAATTATGATCTACTTTTGTGATCAGAGCTTCCGTATTTCCGTACTCCTGCTCCATGAAACTTTTTAAATGCCGGTAAGCAGTACGGTACTTCTTATATGTAGACTCGGAGTAGTCCTTATCAATTAGAGACTTCATTTTTTTATTATGTGTTTTGAAGATCTCCTTGATGGTCTTTTTCTCTTGATTACTACCGGTCATTCTAGCTTTCAGACTCTTGGCAGTAATTTCCTCATCATCGAGGCTCAATTTATGCTCAGCTTCGTAGACCTTTTGCTTCATCTGGTCCAAATGCCTGTTAATTGAATTGGCATCCGGCTTACGTCCTTTGACCATATTACCTTTGCTATCCCATCTTTTAGGTTCAATAGCCCTGGACATGGAGAGTTCAGTCCTTTTACCATTGACTGTAATTCTCATATAGATTGGTGCTTTACCGTCTTGACGTGTTCTGTATTTACGAATAAAGAAATGTATGCTAATAGAATGCATAATAAATAAGATATAGTTGAACTTTGCTTAATGGAGAAGTGCGTGTCTGCAATCAGGTCTTAATCTGACTGCCATAGAACTCTTATTCGGTGAACACTTTATGGCGGTGTGCGCTGTTCACCGAATTGTTCAACTATATTCTGGCATGATCTGGTATTATCTATAAATACAGATCGCCCTTCTAAGCCTAAAAATAAGGATTTAAAGGGAAATAGTACAGTATGTAGGGAAAGAAGTGGAGGTGCGGGGAGTCGAACCCCGGTCCGAAATGGTATATCGTTCAAGCATCTACATGCTTAGTTGCCGTTTAAAATTCGCCTGAAGCATCGCCCGGCAACAGGCAACTTCAGACTAGACCGTTAAAGTTTTACGCAGGCTCGACGGACGACGAGACCTACGCTATCCTGTCATAATCGGCGCTCCAATCAGCACTGACAGGCAAGAAGCTGATGGAACGGCTAGGCTGCGTTACGCAGCTAAGCTATAAGAATAGTTGTTGTCAACTACATTTAATTGCAGGATGATGATTTACGAGGTCATCGCACAAACTCGGCATGCAGCCTGCGATTCTACTCATTCCGTCGAATCCATTACACCCCCAAAATGTCAAAGAACTTCTTTTTCTATTTACCTTAATATAACAATTAGTTAACGGATTATCATTTCATATTATTGTTTCAGGATGCAGGATGCAAGATTCTGGTTGCAAGATGAAAATTTAAAGATGCTCGTAACCCTTCATTAAGCTAGTAGACTTTATACTGAAAAGTGAACCAGAGTAAAAAACCCTATACAAATTAAAAATGATTTCACCAGATACGTGAAACGTGCAACCTGTAACCTGCATCTTGCATCCCGTATCCTGCACCCTGTAATCAAATCACTTTTTCTCCCGCAGGCGCCCGAAGGTTATAATTGGAGCTCATCACCTTGCCATATGCACCGGCATTGGCCAGTAAAATTACATCTCCCTCTTCGGAAGCCGGGAACACGCGGTCGATGCCCAGTTTGTCACCGGATTCGCAAATTGGCCCGACAATATTGACGGTTTGGCTGCTGGGTTCCTCCAACTTGTTCAGGTTGACAATGGTATGACGGGCTCCGTAAAGAGCGGGACGTATAAAGGAGTTCATGCCTGTATCAACGCCTACATACCGTACCTCTCCTTTACCCTTCAGCTGGGTGACCTTGGTAAGCAGCACACCTGCCGTGGCTATCAGAAAGCGGCCGGGTTCCACCCACAGCTCGTATTCGGGATGGGCCTCCTTGAACTGGGTAAGAGAAATATCCACTTCGGCCATATCCAGCTTGGCCTGCGTCTCGTTCTCCCGGATGCCAAAGCCGCCACCCAAGTCCAGAATTTGCACGCCACCTAACTCTCGGGCAACCTCATGTAGGATAACAGCGGTATCTTTCCAGGTATGGGGATCTTTGATCCCGCTACCTATATGAGCATGTAATCCTTTGACGGTAATATTGAGTTCCTTAATTAAATCAGCTACTTCAGGCATCTCAAAGCATGGGATCCCGAATTTAGAATGAACCCCGCCGGTTTTAACGTGTTCGTGGTGACCGTGACCATGTCCGGGATCAATACGTAAAAACAGTTCACGGTCTTTGAAGAGCTCCGGCCACTTTTTGAGCGGATAGCTATTATCCAGCGTTACATTGACCCCAAGCTCCAGTCCCTCTTCATACTCTGAGCGAGGCGCGAAATTAGGCGTAAAAAGAATCTGCTTGCGATCGATGTCCGGAAAGAGTTCAATAATCATCCGCACCTCTCCGATGGATACGCACTCGAAGCCCATATCCATTTCATAAAAGGTCTTCAATACTTCAACATTGGCGTTCGCCTTGATGGCATATAATGAACGGTCCACTGCTTTTAATCCTTTGATCATTGCGCCGTATTTTCGGATAGTTTCCCGATCATAGACGTAGGTGGGCTCTGAATCCTTCATGAGATCAAGCAGCTGCGGACGTTTGTCTTTCCACCAGGCATGTTCTTCGGCTTCCACTTCCCGCCCATCTTCCATTAGCTGTGGCCAGGTAGGTCCGAACGACTGTTGGTTACCGGATTGTAAGATCACCTGTTCATGCAACTGACGTACCAACCTATCGGCCTGATCACTTTCAACCACGAAAGTGAAGTTTAGATCGTTAGCCGCCTGGCTTACCAGGTACACCTGGTGCTCCTGAAAAACTTCAAAAGCAGAACCCAGCTGGTGTAAAATAGTACGAATCCGTCGACCCAGCAGGCTCACAGCTGATACCGATTCTATCACGCTTACCCTGCAAATTTCGCTGAGCTCAACCTCAAATTGTTCCCGAACATCCTGAAAGTGATCGTTGAGACCGGGATCCAGGGAAACAGTCACATTGGATTGGGAGGTAGACACCAAATCGATAGACAAGCCATACTGCTTGAAAATCGCAAACGCATCTGCCAGAAAACCCACTTCCTGCCACATGCCCAGTGAATCCATGCTCACCAGCGTCACATCATTGCGAACAGCGATCGCCTTAACCAGGGCCTCATCATCCGAGGCTTCTGAGGAGATGATGGTTCCCTGCAGCTCCGGTCGCTGGGTACATTTTACATGGATGGGAATGTTATGTCGGCGTGCCGGCATGATACTGCGGGGATGCAGCACCTTTGCCCCATTGGTTGAGATCTCCTGCGCCTCCTCATAACTCAGATGATTCAGCAATCGCGCTGAGGGTACACTCTGAGGATTGGCCGAAAACAAGCCGGGCACATCGGTCCATATCTCCAGACGTTTCGCTCCAATCTTAGCGGCAAAGTAAGCCGCCGATACGTCCGATCCGCCCCTCCCCAGTATTACCGTCTTATTCTCACGGTCACTGCCGATAAATCCTTGTGTTACCACCACCTGACCCGCAGCATCTAACTGGTCGGTAATCTCCTGATCATAATCGATAGTACTTACAGCAGACGTTATCTGGGCGCGCTCGCTGGCATTTTTCTGAGGGACGGTCTTAATATAATCGCGGGCATCCAGCCAGCTCACATCTGACAAATGCTTGTTCAAAAAAGCTGCTCCCAGCTTTGTGGACATCAACTCACCCATCGCCAGCAAACGGGCCTCCACCCGATGGCTGGTTTCGCCTATCAGTTCGATTCCTTTAACAATATGCTCGAACTCCTGAAAGTTCCGTTCCAGCAGTTCATCGACCGGAACTTCCAGTTGTTCTCCAATTTCGTAATGGCGACGCTTAACCTCTTCCACCAGGTCGGCAGTCTTTTTTTGCGGGGCCTGATCCAAAATGCGTTGCAGCATATTGGAAACGCCGCTTAAAGCTGAATGAACTACACACACCTTGAATCCCTCGCTCTTCCGTTTTCTTACAACGGACAAAATATTGCGCCAGTTTTCCAGCGTTGAGACGCTGGTACCTCCAAATTTTAGTACGATCCAGGGTGAACTTTCGGTGGACATCTTATGTATTGTGATTTATATCATTCGATTTAAGAGCGGTTAAGATAATAATCTCTCAGACCGTTTTTAGGAAAAATCATATTTCATTTACGAAGTATCGGAAAACCATTACTTTCTGACCCGTTCAATTTTAAATTCATCCGTCACGTGAAACGCTTTACCCTACTGTTTGCCGCATTGCTGCTACCCCTGCTGATCTACGCTCAGCAAACGGCGTCAATCAACGGTTATGTATCCAACGCCAAAACAGGGGAAACCCTTATTTCGGCTAATATTGCTATACAGGATAGCCGAAAAGGAACTTCGACTAATACTTCCGGCTATTACAACCTCACCGATATCGCACCCGGCACCTATACGATTATTGCCACTTACATCGGCTTCCAACAATTTAGCAAAGAGGTCAGCCTGGAAGCCAACGAGACTTTACGGTTGGATATTGAACTTCAACCAGAGGGATATGAACTCGGTGAAGTCGTCGTGGAATCGGAACGCGAAAAAGAAGATCAACGCAACATCGGCACCGTTCAGGTTAAAACGCAGCTTATCAAAAAGCTCCCTTCAGTATTTCAGGCTGATGTATTCCGTTCCTTACAGCAGCTGCCCGGTGTAAAAGCGGCATCAGACTTTTCCAGCGGATTGTACATTCGCGGCGGGAGTCCAGACCAAACCCTCATCCTGCTGGATCGCACCACAGTATATAATCCCTCCCACTTCTTTGGCTTTTTCTCAACCTTTAACCCCGATGCCGTCAAGGATGTGCGACTGTACAAGGGAGGCTATCCGGCCAAATACGGCGGCCGACTGGGATCGGTACTTACCATTTTTAACAAAGATGGAAACCGCAATGAGTTTGAAGGATCGGTGACCCTTGGGATGCTTGCATCGCGTGCCTCGGTGGAAGGACCTATTAAAAACGGCTCCTATATGCTGGCGGTACGCCGTTCTACCCTGGAGCCGATACTGGCGATTTTGCAACAGTCCTCGGACAATATCCCGGAAAGCTTCTATTTCCTGGACATGAACGGCAAGATCAATTTTGATCCCAATGCCAACAACAAACTGTCGCTCGCTATATATACCGGGACCGACAATCTCCGATTTCCGTTCGCTGAGGATGCCGGCGTAAACCTCAATTACGGCAATCAGACCCTGAGCTCCACATGGACCCATATCTTTTCCGATCAGCTCTTCGGCAATTTTACGCTCACCGGATCCCGTTATTTTAATTTTCCCTCTTTTAATATTGCTTCTACGCCGTTCAGGCGATCAAATAACATCTATGATTTTTCGGTAAAGGGGGACCTGGAGTATCTGGCGAACAGTAACCATGAAATTTCAGCTGGTTTTTGGACCGGCAACCTGACGCTCAAGCTCCGGGATACCTTTGATGATCAGGAAACATTCACCTCCCGCATACAATCTCAGTACGGATCGGTATATCTTCAGGATAAATGGTCTATTTCTGAAAAATGGATTGCCACGCCGGGCTTGCGACTCAGCTCATTTAGCGAAGGCGGCTACATGCGATTGGAGCCCCGCCTCTCACTGGAATACCGCCCCAGCGACCGCATTCGGCTACAGGCGGCCTATGGCCGATACAACCAGTATTTAACGCTCATTTCCAACGAAGCTTTTACCGGTTTCGATGTTTGGCTTACGGCCGACGACGGCGTACCTCCGGCATACGGCAACCAATATGTTGCAGGCATTAAGACAATCCCCTGGGAGGGATATGGGTTTGATATGGAAGTGTACTATCGCTCGATGAAAGATCTTTTTGAACCGGACCCGTTTTTGCCGGATCGGGCCGGACTGCCCTATGCGGAAACTTTCCGGTTTGGAAACGGCTATGCCTACGGCGCAGAATTGTTTTTTGAACGGCAGGTGGGACGGTTAACCGGATTTGCCGGCTATACATTCGGGGTGACCAGAAGAAAATTTCCCAATTTTAATGAGCCTATTATGGCCGGTGGCCCTGCCCGTTTTTATCCGCCTAAATATGATCGTACGCATGATTTTAACCTGGTGCTCGACTATGACCTCAGTCGTCGCTGGTCAGCTACAGCTGTATTTAACTATGCTACGGGACAAGCTTATACGAAACCGCTGGGGCGAACCACCGCATTTGACTTCCCTACCTCCAGTACGTTATTGGATCAGCTGATTGTCGGTCGAGTTAATGCTTCGCGGTTGCCAAATTATCATCGCCTGGATATTGGTTTCAACCGAAAAGGGACATTCTTCGGAATTGGTGAAGCTGAGTGGCAATTCCAGGTGGTCAATGCCTATTCGCGGCGTAATATTTGGTTTTACAATTACGACCTGGATGAAAATCCCGCAGAGCGTGAAGCGATACCGCTGCTGCCCATTTTGCCAACAATTTCATACACTCTGGATTTCTAATCATGAGAATAGCAGGATATATATTATTAGTAAGTTTAATACTCAGTAGTGGTTGTGACCTCTACCAGCAGGACGACTATAAAGAATACTATGTAGTAGAATCCTACTTGGTAGCCGGCGATCTGCTGCCGCTGGTACGTTTGTCTACAACTTCGACTATCGAGCAGGAATATACCTTTGAAGATAATGCCGTAAGCGATGCACAGGTGGTCATTAACCGGCTTAATGCCGATAGCAGTATCGCACAGACTTATCCCTACCAGCAGCAGGATCCCGGCCGATACGTACCGGCAACCAATGCGATTGTCCAGGACGAGCAGCTGTATCAACTTTCTATTACGACATCGGATGGAGAGGAAATATCAGCCACAACTTTTGTACCCGGCAACTTTACTACAGTTAACGAACTTCAGAATGAATATACCTACCAGAGCGAGCAACAGATTGAAGTTGACGCTACGCCCAGCTCATACATAACCGGGCGTCAGACTTATTATATCTTTACCGTCAATGTTGTCTCCCCAGACACTTCCAAGCTGACTCCTTTTTATCGGGATTTGGTGCTCGATCAGGATAACGATATTGAAAACTACTACATAAACTCATCCGGAATTATTAACCAGGGCAACTACGAACAAAATGAAGATGGCACTATTACGTTACGTGTACCCTGGCTGGCCATTGCATTTTTTGATACCAATTATGTAGTGGCCAACGCCATCGATGATAACATGTATGACTTCTTGCGTTCGCAGGACGTACAAACCGGCGGCTCTACTTTGTCGCCGGGCGAAATCCAGAATATTCGCTATAATGTGGAAGGCGGTATCGGAATATTCGGAAGTATGTCCAGCGATACCAACCAAGTGGTCATCACAAGGCCCGGTAATCAGTAATCTCCAGTGCAACAATTGATGAAATACCTGACTAAAGCGCTATTGATAGCTTTATTAATGATTTTAACGGGGACGGCTTCAGCTCAGCAAAACGAAGCTTTTAACCTGGCCCGTATCAAGTACCGGGGCGGCGGTGACTGGTATAATGATCCCTCATCATTGAAAAATATCGCGGAATTTACCAGCCGTCAGGTACCCATTGCCATCAATCCGGAATTTAATGATATCGCCCTGGGCAGCAGTGAACTGTTCGACTATCCCTTCGCCTTCCTCACCGGCCACGGGAACATCAGCATTAATCAAGGCGAAGCCGAAAATCTTCGCGCCTACCTGGACAACGGAGGGTTTCTGTATGTGGATGATGATTATGGACTGGATGAACATTTTCGGAAAGCGATTAAACAGGTTTATCCGGATGAAGAGCTTGTTGAAATCCCTTTCGACCATCCCATTTATCATCAAATTTTTGAATTTCCCGACGGCTTGCCAAAGATTCACGAACATGACGGTAAACCACCGCAGGGCTTTGCCATTTTTCGAGATGGGCGAATGGTTTTATTCTATACCTATGAAACCAACCTGGCCGACGGCTGGGCCAATCCTGAAGTGCATAACGACCCGGCGGCTATCCGACAAAAGGCTTTGCAGATGGGCGCCAATATCCTGGTTTATGCATTGACGAACGGAAGGTAGGTTCTTGGCATCTTAAGCAGAGAGAACAACTCGAAGATCCATTCGTTGTTATAAAACGGGCAGATTGTATCTTTTGTGTTACTCTTTTTTTCAAGATATTTATCCATTCATTTTTAGTAAGTTAACAAGCTATGATTATACCGATCGCCAGCGACCACGCAGGGTTTGAAGCCAAAGAAAAAGTGAAAAAGATTCTTGAGGATTTGGGGCACATGCCGGTGGATTTCGGCACTCACTCCGAGGAATCAGTCGATTATGCCGACTATGCCGTTCAGGTAGCCGAAAAAGTCGACGACGGGGAAAATGAAAAGGGGATTCTTATCTGCGGAAGTGGTCAGGGCATGTGCATGACCGCTAATAAATTTGAGAACGTTCGCGCTGCTCTCGTATATGACAACGACTCGGCCCGGCTCTCCCGCGAGCACAACGATGCCAATGTGTTATGCCTTCCGGGACGCCAGCTCAGCGACGAAGAACTCAAAAACCTTGTTGAAATCTGGCTTGACACACAATTTGAAGGCGGACGGCACGAACGACGAATTAAAAAAATCCGTGACTTAACCGAAAATAATTAGGGAATGAAATCACTTTCACAACAAGATTCCGCCATTTATAAATTACTGACGGAAGAAAAAGAGCGTCAAAACAACAATCTGGAACTCATTGCTTCGGAGAACTTTGCATCCCGCGCCGTAATTGAAGCCATGGGCTCTACCCTTACCAACAAGTATGCCGAGGGCCTGCCCGGCAAACGATATTACGGCGGTTGCGAAGTCGTTGATAAAGTAGAAGAGCTGGCACGAGATCGGGCGAAAGAATTATTTGGTGCTTCCTGGGTAAACGTGCAGCCGCATTCCGGAGCACAAGCTAATGCTGCGGTATATCTGGCCTTTATGGAACCCGGCGAAACTCTGCTGGGACTGGACCTGTCTCACGGCGGTCATCTGACACACGGATCTCCGGTTAATTTTTCGGGCATTCTTTATAATTCCGAATTCTACGGTGTGGACAAAGAGACCGGCCGCATTGACCTGGATGAAGTCCGAAAAAAGGCCAGGGAAGTTAAGCCCAAACTCATTTCCATAGGAGCCTCAGCCTATCCCCGCGATTTAGATTATGCGGCATTCCGTGAAATTGCTGACGAAGTGGGTGCTTATCTGTGGATGGATATGGCGCATACCGCAGGATTAATTGCCACAGGCCTGCTTAACGATCCGCTGCCCTACTGTCACGTTGTAACCACTACGACCCACAAAACCCTGCGCGGTCCCCGCGGCGGCATGATATTGCTCGGGGAAGACGGGGAAAACACACTCGGCGTTGAAGCTCGAAAATCGGGACGTACCAAGAACTGGAGCGAAGTACTGGATTCCAGCGTATTTCCCGGCACCCAGGGCGGACCGCTGATGCATGTAATCGCTTCAAAGGCTGTAGCATTCGAAGAAGCGCTGCGCGATGACTTTATCGATTACCAGAGACAGGTTAAAGCCAACACCAAAGCCATGGGCGAACGCTTTATGGAGATGGGATACAACCTGGTGAGTGATGGCACCGACAATCACCTGATTCTTATTGATTTGCGAAATAAGGGGCTGACCGGCAAAACCGCAGAAATTGCTCTGGAAAAAGCCAATATTACGCTCAATAAAAATATGGTGCCATACGACACCGAGAGTCCGTTTGTGACGTCGGGTATCCGCATTGGTTCACCGGCGATGACAACACGCGGATTTGGCAAAGATGAATTTAAAAGAGTAGCCGAACTGATTGACGGTGTATTGCAGGATCCGGAGGATGAAAGCAACATCATGAAAACCAAAGCGGAAGTAAAAGAGATGTGTAACCGATTTCCGCTTTACGATTTTATCACTGCCTGATTTTAATCAGCTATCAGCCTGCGACTTGGTTTGATGTTCGTCCTCAAGTTCATCCTGCTCCTCGCGAGCGTTCTTGAACTCGTTGATTCCCCGACCGATACCTCTTGCCAGTTCGGGAATCTTCTTAGCACCAAAAAACAGAATAATAACCGCCAGAATGATCAGTATCTCCGGGGCGCCAAAACTCATAATTGCTCAGATTTGTTTAATATTAACTCTGATTACAACTTAATAATTAATATTGACATATTAGATCGTTTTTAAAATAAATCTTTAACACACTTTTTGTACAATAACAATTGCTGAGAGTTATATTTGTTCAGCAAATTTTTACCATCTTCATTAGTCCCTTTTTAACTCGCTAGTCAAACAACTATCTCAGTGGAAAATCGCGAAATAATGTCCCCAGAACCGCCGAAGGCGAAGCCCCCCAAAGACCGTACGGCGGATATGTCGTTTCTGGATCATCTGGAAGAACTACGCTGGCGACTGATTAAAGGATTCGGTGGAATTGCCGTCGGGGTGATTATAGCCTTTTTTCTTGGTGACTTTCTCGTTGATAAAGTCATGCTTGGGCCTACGCAGGCCGATTTTATCGTTTATAAATTACTTGGCATCGATGCCATAGACCTGACTATTCAGAGTCGTAAGCTGCCTGGACAGTTTTTCACCTATTGGGGCACCATCATCATTTTTGGAGGTATTGTCGGGTCCCCTATCCTGTTTTACCAGCTTTGGGCCTTCGTCGAACCGGCGATGGAATCTTCCGAAAAGTGGAAAACACTGGGCCACACGGTATTCATCACTACCTTTTTTCTGATGGGTATTGCTTTTGGTTATTTTGTTCTCGTACCTTTCGCGCTGCAATTTTTCAGTCAATTTCAGATTTCCGACACCATTCATAACGATTTTGATATCAACGAATATTTCAGTTCGCTTTCGATGTGGGTACTCTCATGTGGGGTCATCTTTCAATTACCCGTACTAAGCTACTTCCTGTCAAAATTCGGACTTTTAACGCCTGAATTTTTAAAAAACTATCGCAAACACGCCATCATATTCTGTTTTGTATTGTCGGCTTTTCTGACCCCACCCGATCCGGTCTCCCAGGTGCTCATTGCCATACCGCTCATATTTCTGTATCAACTGTCGATTTGGATCAGTGCCTTTGGCGTTCGAAAACGTAACAAAGAGCTTGAAAAAGCTTTCGGCAACTCCTAGATCTTCCCTGATCATGATACTGGTAATTTTGCTTTCTAACTCACTGTAAATACGTTACCTTTAGCGCTATGCTTAGAAAGTATCTGCATTTTTTCCTAATCCTTATTGTTTGCGGCACTGTAAGCGCTTGTTCATCCTCCCCATCCCTTCAGGAGATCAGCGGGCAATACCGCGGCATTCTGAACAGCCCGGGCGGAACACTCGCTTTTCCGGTTCATCTCAATGTTGAACAGGATTCGCTAAACGGCTTTGTTGTTAACGGTACCGATACAGCCGCTTTTAATGTAGCCAGACTTAAAGGCGATTCTCTGATTTTGGGATTTGACTACTATGATTCATATCTGCGCGCCAAGATCAAACAAAATGGAAATCTAACCGGAAAATGGACACGCCGTGCCGAAGGGGGTAAAAGGCAAACGATGGAATTTTCTGCCGAAAAGGGTAATAAAAAGCGATATCCTGAGACCACTCCCGAACAACAACTGTTTGACGGGGAATGGCAGGCCACTTTTACGGACGACGAGGGGACCTTCCCGGCCCATGGACGTTTTGTATCCCAACCGGGCGGCAAACTTTACGGCACCTTTCAAACCGAAACCGGTGATTATCGCTTCCTTGATGGTGTTTATACTGATTCCAGCTTTACCTTATCGACCTTTGACGGTCCGCACGCTTTCTTATTCAAGGCAGAACTACAAGATGACGGAACCCTGAACGGCGACTTCTGGTCGAAAGGCACCTATCATGCCACCTGGACGGCCCAAAGAGGCAAAAACCGGCTGAAAGACCCCCTACAGATGGCTGCCGATGAGGCCATCGGTAATAAGGTGAAATTCTCATTTCCCAACTTTAAGGGGGATACCGTTTCAGCCTCCGATTCGGTCTTTGAAGACAAACCGATGCTGATCTACCTGTTCGGATCCTGGTGTCCCAATTGCGCCGACGAAGCACGGATGCTGCGGGATTTATACGCCCGGCAATACCAGGATACCGATCTGCAAGTTGTGGGCCTCGCTTTTGAGTATACCGGCAACTTCCAAAAAGATGCCCGAATGGTTGCTCGCTATAAAGAACGTTTTAATATTCCCTGGAAGCTGCTTATCGCCGGTACCAGCGATAAATCAAAAGCCGCTGAGCAGCTCCCCTTTTTAGATAAAATTTTATCATATCCAACGAGTATTTTCGTTAACAGAGATCATGAGATCGAAGCTATCCATGTAGGATTTAACGGACCTGCCACCGGTAGCGCATATTACAATGAAATTCAACGATACAACGAACATATCAATGAGATTCTTGACTAACACAAAATCAGTTTTTCTTCACCTTTTTGTTTTGATTCTGGGGCTCACTTTGCTTCAGGCTTGCGGCAGCGATCCCTACCAACGTAACCAGGTTGTCTACGATCCGCCGGCTCCTTTTGATTTGACACAGGCCGATACGTCTTACAACACCGACGACGGCCTTGAAATTTATATTCTTGAACAAGGATCCGGATCTTTTGAAGTGATTTCCCGGGATGTGATTTCGGCTTATTATACGCGTCGGACACTTGATGGACGGGTGCTGTCGAGTACCTATACCACCCAATCAACCACGCCTGGCCTGCTGCCTAACCTCACACCGGTCACCAAATCCTATAATGGTCAGCCGCAATCACCATTGATCGAAGGTTTCCGCCTGGGTCTGCTGGGCATGAAAGAAGGAGAAAAACGCACGATCATCATTCCACCTTCCCTGGCTTACGGTGATGCTCCGGAAGGAAGCAGTAACTATGAACTGCGCGACGATACTCTTAAAATTGATGTAGAGCTGGAGAGAATCTACTAGCCATATATCTTTTAAGAAATATAAGACCGTGGGATCTTTGGATTGATACTCGTAAGAATCTCATAGGGAATGGTACCGAGCGCTCCAGCCCATTCTGTAGCTGTATTTCCCGGGTACAAGAGTTTGACGGGCGTACCCAGCTCGAAGGTATCCTCTCTCAAATACACCATGCTGTAGTTCATCGTAATACGTCCCACAATATTGTAGCAATCCGATCCAATTTCGACACCGGCCCGGCCCGTTAGGTTTCTGCGAAGTCCATCTTCATAACCTACCGGAATAATTCCCAGGTAACCATCGGCCGGTGCTTCCCAATTGGCACCGTAACTGACGGATTCTCCGGCCGTAATGGATTTCAGTTGGACCAACCGGGTCGTCCATTCCAATACGGGCTGGAGCCCCTCAATAGCCGTTTTACCCGGTGGATACCCATACAAACCAATGCCCAGACGTACCATATTGAATTGTTTAGAATCATAAAATGCAGTTCCACCGGTATTGGCAATATGGCTGGTCAGATCTGAAGAAAACCGGGATTGGATTTCCCTGAATTTGTGGTGTTGCCGACGAACGAGTTCCGAATTGGGTTCGTCAGCCGTAGCAAAATGCGTGTAGATCCCCGTACAAAATAGCTCCCGGTTTGTCTCCACCAGCGCTTCCACCTGGTCCACCTCATGGGGACGGAATCCCAGACGCCCCATCCCCGTATCAAAATTCAGGTGATAAGAAGTACCATTGGGCAACCACTGAAAGTGTTCTTCGGAGCTGATAGTCGCGGTCAAATTATGAACTCTATACTTGGTTGCCGTAGACTGCTCCGGGACCTCAAATACCAGAATCGGCTTAATGATGTTATGCTCTCGCAGTTCAATCCCTTCCTGTATACAGTTGACGGCAAAAGCCCCTACTTCCGGCTCAAGGCATTTAGCGACCTCCACGGCACCATGACCATAGGCGTCGGCCTTAATTACCGCCATTACCCGTGTTTCGGCATCGAGAAATGAGCTCAGGCAATCAAAATTATGTTTTAGCTTATTCAGATCTACCGTTACCGTCGCATTGGATTTCTGAATCATAAATCAATCAATATTAAAAATTAAACCATGATTTCTTGTGATCTTTTAGAATAACCCGGGCTGCATTGTACCCGGCTGCTCCGAAAACCCCTCCTCCCGGATGGCAGGAAGCCGAGGACAGATAAAGATTTTCTACCGGCGTCTCATACTCACTCATTTCGGGTATTGGCCGAAACATAAACATCTGATCAAAACTCATCTCAACATGCATCACATTACCCCGTAGCAACCCGTGTTTGCGCTCGATATCCAGCGGCGTTTGAATATACCAATCGATAAGTTTGTCTTCCATATTCGGAGCATACCGCGTTACCACATCGTAAATTTTTTGGGCCTCCCGTTCCCGGATGTCATCCCAGTGAAGTCCTTCCTGCAGTTCGTAGGGATGCCACTGTGCCCAGGCAAACAATGTGTGCCCGCCGCTCGGCGCTACATCGGGATCGATATTCGAAAATGTCATGGCCAGTACCGCTGGGTTTTCCGGTGGCTTTTTCTGCAAATAGTCTCCAATGGCATTATTCATGTACTGTACCGAAGGTGCCAGCAGCTGCATGCCGTTATGAATATAAGGATCATTGGGACAGGCGGTATATTGAGGCAACTCTTCTACGGCACAGCGAATCACCATCCCAAAGCCGTTGCCTACATTGATATTTTCAACCTTTCGGTAGGTGGACGACGGCAAATGCTCACGCCCTACCAAACCCATCATGGTCGTTTGCACATGGGCGTTTGAGATCACAATATCAGCCCGATATTCCTCTTCTTCTGTTTGAGCTCCGATTGCCCTGCCGTCTTCAACCAGTATCTTCTGCACCGGAGAATCTGTAATTACTTTACCTCCATGGGCCCGCAGGTAATTGGCCATCGCCTGGGTCAGCATTCCACTTCCGCCCCGGGGGTGTTTGGCTCCGCTCCGATGCAGCATCGACTGCCAACCGGCAAAATCGCCCGTAGCCGGATGATCCGGTGTGGGACCGGACTGTGCGGCGAACCATAATATAGCTGCCTTTAGGTGCGGATTCTCAAACGCATCCTCAACCACCTTCCCGTAACTACTCAGAATTTTCTGAAGGCCGTCAGCCTGCTGTCCTTTCTTGAACATTCCGCCGTCGCGAATCTGTCCTTTTGCCAGTTCCGTTACTATATTCTTTCCACTGGGCGGTACCATAAATGCTTTGAGTACTCCTTCGTTGATACGGCCCCAAAACTCAACAAAATCCCGGTAATTTTCGACATCCTCCGGTGCAACTTTAGCTATAGAGTCCAGGGTGCGGTCGAGATCCTTAAAAAAGTGTATAACACCTTCCCCGCCCGGCACCGGGTATGACATGATGGGATCCATTTCGATATAGTCCAGGCCATATTCTTCCAGTTCCAGCTCTTCCAGAATACCGGTCTGGTGAATCATGATGTGCACCGAGGAGCCGACGTCCATCCTGAATCCTTCGGGATACTTTCGGGATTTGAACATCGTTTCGGTACTTACCGCACCGCCCAGCTGATGCTGCCGTTCCAGAACGGTTACCGTGTATCCTTCCCGCGCCAGATAACACGCCGTAACCAGCCCATTGTGCCCCGAACCAATAACAACAACTTGTTTATCCATTGTTTATGATCTTCACATTTAATAACATATTTTAGCTTTTCCCTCCTGCGGGGTATAAATTCCGTAACTATCTAATACAGAAATAACTGATATAGTTCTATCATTATGAAATTTTTCAAGACGCTCATTGCCGCCACGCTGGGTACTATCCTGGCCCTGGTATTACTTTTTTTCATCCTCCTGATTACTATTTCAAGCAGTTCCCAGGAACCGGAACCCTATATCAGGGATAATACGGTATTAAAAATAACCCTGAGCGGTACCCTGCCCAGCCAACAGCCTACGAATCCGTTTGACGAAATATTGAGCCAAAATGCCAATGATAAGGTCTCACTGCAAACATTAAAAGAAAATCTGGCAAAGGCTCAAGTCCATGATAATATTAAAGGCGTTTGGCTAAAAATTAATTTTATGTCGGAAGGATGGGCAAATCTTGAAGAAGCCCACCGGCTGATCAAAGCCTTTCGAGACAGTTCCGACAAATTTGTATATGCCAGCACCAACGATATCGGTCTTAACGAAAAAGGTTACTATCTGGCCACCGCTGCCGACTCTGTATTCTCACCTCCGGAAACATTCTTTGAATTTGACGGATTCTACAGCCAGGTCATGTTTTTCGACGGTGCTTTTGAGAAACTCGGCATCGAGACCGAAATCACCCGTCACGGCAAGTACAAAGGAGCCGTGGAACCCTATTACCGCAAAGAATTATCCGAAGAAAATGCCTTTCAATTAAACCAGCTTCTTAACGAGGTAAGCAGCACCTTTCTGTCGGCTGTAAGTCAAAAAAGCGATCGCTCTATTCAGGATTTGAACAACCTGCTGAACAGCAAACCACACATCACCTCCGAGTTTGGATACGAGGAACATCTTATCGACTCGCTGATGTATGATGATGAGCTGGAAACATTCATCAAAAATCGAATTGGCCTTGATGACAGTGGATCCCTGCAGACGGTTTCCAATAGCCGGTATGCCAAAGTTTCCAATTCCTCTGCAGGCCGAACCTTAGCCAGCACTTCAAATAAAATAGCGGTAATCTATGCGAACGGACCTATCATGCCGCAGGTTGCTTCCAACAGCCCGCTTTCCAACCAGGAAACCATTACCACTGATTTCTTTGAAGAACAGCTCAGCGATATTAAAGAAGATGACAATATTAAAGCGCTGGTCGTACGTGTTAACAGTCCCGGCGGTGCCAGCAGTACCTCAGATCTGATTTGGCGTATGCTCAAGGAGACTAAAAAAGATATCCCGGTCGTTGTTTCAATGGGCGATGTAGCCGCATCAGGCGGTTACTATATCTCCATGGCGGCCGATTCTATCGTTGCCGAACCAACCACCATTACAGGATCTATTGGCGTTTTTGCCACAAAGTTTAACGCCCAAAAACTGTTTAATGACAAACTAGGGCTAACCTTCGACGAGGTGAAAACGCATAAACATGCCGACTGGCTGACCCAAAACCGGGAGTTCACTTCCGCCGAACAAAAAGCTTTCCAGGAATACGTCGATAATTTCTACCGGACCTTTATCGGGAAAGTAGCGGAATCACGGGGTATGTCTGTAGAGGCTGTGGATGAAATTGCCCAGGGTCGTGTTTGGACCGGTGCCGCTGCCATGGAACAGGGCTTGGTGGATGTGATGGGAGGCCTTGATAAAGCGCTGGAAATAGCTTCCCAAAAAGCGACCATTACGGACTATAAGATTGAGACCTACCCGAAACCAAAATCATTCTATGAACTGTTTATGCAATCGGCGAATACAAAAGCTCAAACCTATTTTGATAATTTCTTTAGCTCAGCACTAGGCGTAAAAGAAATTCAAACCCAACTTTCTGTGTTGAAGCAACAAGGAGCATATGTTCTGTTTCCTTATAAAATCAATATTCAATAGCTAATAACTGTAATGCAAATAGGCTCCATCACCGTAGAAATTCTAAGCGAAGGTCGATTCGAGATCTTTAAGGATGGCCATATCAATCGGTCGTCGGCATCGGATACACAGGAACCGGCGGCGGGCGGCGAATCCGCGCTTGTTGGAATCAATCCGGTGCTGGTTCAAACGTCTGAAGCAAATATTCTGCTGGATACCGGGCTGGGTTGGGGACTGGATGCCGGCAGCGAATACAGTGACGTTTCCAATGTGCACACAAACCTGCAGATTTTCGGACTTTCTCCCGAGGATATTACCCATGTGGTCCTCAGTCACCTGCACTATGATCATGCGGCAGGCTGCTCATTTACGGATGAAGAGTCCAAAACGCGGGTGACCTTTCCTCATGCCCGCTATTTTGTGCACCGGGATGAATGGGACTTTGCACTCTCACAGGTTCAGAACAAAGAATCGGATTCATCGAACTTTTATAAGCTCGATGACTTTTACCGGCTGGTAGCTGATGATCGCGTGGAATTTCTGAGTGAACCTTCGACCGATATACAGAAAGGCGTTTCGGTTTTTAAAACCGGCGGGCATACTCAAGGACATCAAATTGTTAGAATCCGGGATCAACAGGAAAGTGCCTATTATTTGGGTGATCTGCTCCCCTCCTCGGCACATCTTAACCGGTACGCCATGGAAAAGATGGATGCAGATCCCGTTCAAGCCAAAAACATGAAGATCAAACAGCTTAGAAAAGCTTGTCAGGATGAGGCCATCCTGCTATTCTATCACTCACTAAATGGTCAAATAGGCCGACTGATCAAGAATAACGACAAGCAGTATACGCTGGCAGAAATAACAAGCGGATAGAATTTCCTGCCGGTATAACGAATTACTTATTCATGGAGAGCAGAAACTCTTCATTATCTTCTGTGCCCTTCATCTTATCGAGCACAAACTCCATCGCTTCAAAGCTGTTCATGCGATTCAGATAGCGGCGCAGCAGTACCACTTTCTCACGCTCGGACTCAGGCACGATAAGTTCTTCGCGCCGCGTACCGCTTTTGAAGACATCAATTGCGGGATAAATTCGTCGCTCCGAAAGATTACGATCAAGCACCACCTCCATATTACCGGTACCCTTAAATTCCTCGAAAATAAGATCATCCATACGCGAGCCGGTCTGTACCAAAGCGGTCGCAAGAATTGAGAGGCTGCCGCCATTCTCAATATTCCGAGCTGAGCTGAACAGCTGTCGCGGTGCTTTGAGTGCTTCGGAATCTACACCACCGGACATTGTTCGTCCCGATGAGGGTTGGCAAATATTGTAGGCACGTGCCAGACGCGTGATGGAGTCCATCAAAATCAAGACATCATGACCGCTTTCCACAAGCCGCTTCGACTTCTCGAAGACGATTTCGGACAGACCAATGTGATTCTCGGGGCGTTCATCGAATGTGGAAGCCACGACTTCGGCATTTTCCACATTGCGCTCCATCTCGGTAACTTCTTCCGGTCGCTCGTCGATGAGCAGAATAATCACCTTCGTATCCGGATTATTCTCGTTCACCGCGTTGGCAATCTTGCGGAGGATGGTGGTTTTTCCCGTTTTGGGCTGCGCAACAATTAGCCCGCGCTGTCCCTTACCCACGGGTGAAAACAGATCCAGAACCCGGGTGGTATAGTCATTGCGTTTGTGCTCCAGTTTAAAGCGCTCTTCGGGATAGATGGGCAACAGATCTTCAAAGTCTTCACGGTTGTCCATGTCGTGAGGGATCTTACCGTTGACTCCATCCACACGGAGCAAAGCAAAGTACCGTTCCCCCACCTTCGGAGGACGAATAATTCCGATTACGCAATCTCCCTGCTTCAGCCGAAATCGCTTGATCTGCGAGGGAGAAACATAAATATCATCCGGACTGGCCTTGTAATTGTAGTTCACCGAACGTAAAAATCCATAACCGTCGGGCAGAATTTCCAGGGTCCCTTCCTGAATCAAATACGGGCCCAGCTCGGGCTGAATTTCCTCCAGCCGCTCTTCGAGCGTGGGAGCATCGGATTCGGGTAGAATATCGTGGACACTCTTTTTCTTCTTTTTCTTATCTCCCCGTTTATTACGGGATCGATCCGAGTGGTTATTAGAACTGTCCTGATGATTGTTTGAATTTTCATCCAGTTCGCCGCGGGCACGCGCTTTATCTTTTACCGATTGGGTAATACGATTGATAAGTTCCTGTTTCCTTAAATTTGAAACAGAACTCAAGCCTTGTTCCTGGGCTAAATTGCGAAGTTCCTTAACCGTCTTTTCATGAAGGGTATCAATTTCCTGTAAAGAAACTCCATCGGTTTGATAATCCGACATAATAATCTTGTTCTATCTATATGTTAAATGAGTTGCGATGAATAAAATAATCCTGCAATCTTGTGCTAGCTGTAAAGAGAATTGATCTACACTGCCAAGGGAGTAAAATTCAGGTAGATATGAATTAGTGGTTTATAACAAAAGTTGAAACCCAGTCCCGAACTGTTTCATAAAAGTAAAAACTTCCTGCAAAAATTACTAATTCCGAATCAAAATCATTTAGCAATGACTGGTGATTTCGGCCTGCAGGAAGGGAATGAACTTGAGGCAACTGTTTCTTAATATCGGCAAAAGTAGCTGCCCGTTCAAGACCTAAGGTATAATAATAGATATTTTTGAATTCTGAAAATTCTGCGAGCACTTCGGGGCGAACTTTATCTTTCATCATGGAAAGTACCAGATTGGCCTCATCGATTTCACCAATGGTTTTGAGGGTCTCCTTCATCATTTTAACGGCCTCCAGGTTATGACCCCCATCAAAATACCACAGCTGGGTGTCGTGCAGCCTGTCGAACCTGCCATAGCCGATATCCACCGTCTGAACACCGCTCAAAAACTGCTTTTCCGTCACCGTTAACGGGTCCTGAAGTTGCTCACATACCCGCCATGCAATCGCCAGGTTCTTTGCATGCACGGGAGCTACCAGATTTGTCCTGATCTTTACTGCCCGTTTATTAACCGTTAGCTCATATCGACCCGGTTTAATATAATGGGGTGATAATGCCATTGCCTGCAATACCGGTGCGTGCTTTTGTCGCGCAATTTCCTGCACTACTTCCAAAGCTTCCGCCGGCAGATCCCCGATTACCAGCGGCCGCCCCTTTTTAATGATGCCGCCCTTTTCCCGCGTGATCTCACTAAGGGTGTCTCCCAAAATATCAGTATGATCCAGGCCGATACTGGTAATCACACTAACTTCAGGCGTAATTATGTTGGTGGCATCCAGCCGTCCCCCCAGGCCTACCTCTATTACGGCAATGTCCACCTGCTGACGGGCAAACCACCAGAATGCGACTGCCGTACATATCTCAAAATAGGTAAGCTGATATTCGGTAATGCGCTCTTCAAACTGCCGAAAGAAATCCAAAAGCGCTTCATCTGAAATGAAATCATCATTAATTTTGAACCGCTCTCTGAGCGAGAAAATATGGGGTGAAGTATACACTCCGGTTTTATAACCGGCTTCGCTAAATACACTACCCAGAATATGGCACGTACTTCCCTTTCCATTGGTACCGGCCACATGCACCGATGCAAACTGATCCTGCGGGCGTCCAAGTCCCCTGCAGAATTCCCGAAAACGATCCAGATTAAAATTAGCGGCCGACGCTCCTTTAGACTGGAATTTTGGAATTTCATCAAGGTATTGTTCAACCGAAGCTATCGACCTAAAACGCATAAAAATCAAACAAGAGTTAAGATTTCGTTCTTAAAAGAAAGCTCATTACTTTGGCAGAGCATAAACGCACTGGCAAAGATATTATGATTTATAATTCACTGGCTAAACCCCTTTTATTTCGGCTTGATGCTGAAGAGGCCCATGAGGCAACCATGAATTTTGCCCGCATGGCTACAAAAAGTACCATTTTAAAAGCTTTGGCCAAGCTGATCTATAATTATCAGTCCCCGAAGCTGAATCAACAGATTTGGGGACTGGATTTCAAGAATCCCCTGGGGCTGGCGGCCGGCTTCGACAAAAATGGCGAAATTCCGGAAATTATGGAAGCCATCGGCTTTGGATTCGTCGAAGTTGGCAGTATTACCGGCAACCCAAGTACCGGCAATCCCAAACCACGGATGTTCCGGCTGACCCGGGACCGAGCACTAATCAATCGGATGGGGCTTAATAACGATGGTGCCAAGACGATTGTCAAGCGACTGAAGAACAAAGATTTCTCCATTCCGCTGGGGGTGAATATCGCTAAAACCCATGACCCGAACATTATGGGCGACGAGGCGATAAATGACTATGTGCACAGTTTTGTGGAAGCCAAGAACGTAGCCGATTATATTACCGTTAACATCTCTTGTCCCAATACCGAGGAAGGTAAAACCTTTGAAGACCCGGTAGCCCTGGATGAACTTTTGGAAGCACTTAAAATCCGGGATGATGCCCGGGTTGTACCTACGGTGATCAAACTTTCCTGCGACCTGAGCCGTAACAAGCTGCTGGAACTGCTTGATATTTGTGAAAAGCACCGCGTGCACGGCTATGTGGCTTGCAATACCTCCTCAGGCCGGGAAGGCCTGCAAACCGATAAATCAGTATTGAATAAAATTGGTCGTGGCGGTCTGAGCGGGCGTCCCATTGCCGAAAAGACCACACAGATGATCGGGTGGATCAGCGAGGAAACCAACGGACAAAAACCAATCATTGGGGTTGGAGGCATCGATTCGTTTGCCACGGCCCTCAAGATGCTGCTGGCCGGTGCTGATCTTCTTCAGATGTATACCGGACTGGTTTACGAAGGCCCCGGTTTAGTTAAATCCATTAACCGGCAGCTGCTAAATCAGCTTGACGAATTGAACATCAAATCAATTCACCAGCTTGTTAACGCCTCTACCTAAAGACGGATTGGAAATGTAACCGTACATTTTAATTTCGGCGGAGGTGATTTGAGGTTAAGCGGCTTAAAACGAAGCGAGCGATCAAATTCCGATTCGAGGGCCTCTTCGATCCCCAGTGAGGTTTCTTTTGATATTAACCGATATGAGAGCACCTTCCCGGTCCCATCTACAACAAACTCATAGGTTATATCCCCCGAAACCGAAGTTCCCTGCAATTTTTCAGGATAGGTAACCGTGGCCAAAAAAGCTTCCATACTCGGCTGGACTTCCAGCTCTATTCCTAATTTTTTGCAATCCGGAATCGCTGAGTCGCTTCGTAACTGATTAAGCTCTCTCCTGAGTTTCTGTACCCGGGCCTGCTGTCGTGCCCCCGGGAAAGTAGTATCAAACTCAGCCAGCGTCATCGCTACCGTATCCCAGGCAGCATACTCGTATAAAACCGGCTCGTCTCGCCCCGATCGTATAGAATCAGGTATTACATTAATCAGCGAATCGCCGGCTATGGTCATCGTATCAGCACCGGTAATATAGTCTTGTGTTTGTTTAGCCTGGTGGATATAGGCTTCAATGGCTTGATAATAAATAACAGGAGCTAATTCTGAAGAGCGATTCTCCAAGGCCAGTTCCCGCAATTTGTTGGCGGAGTTCTCTTCCTGCTCCAAAATACGCTGATAGCTTTGCAGCAGGGATTCGGAAGAATCCGCCGGAAGCTTAGCCGGTTTTTCATTATTTAAATCTGAACGAACTTTTTCAGCATATTTTGTTCCCGGGAACTCTTTCATAATGCGACGACTCCACTTCTGTATACCATAGTCATCTTCCCCGGAACGGGATAACTGGTAGAGCGAATACATTGCCTGAACCTTCAGCGTACTGTCGGCTTCCGGATCGTTAATCACACGGCTAAAATAGTGCCGGGCACTATCGGGAATACTTAAACTGAGATAAAACAAGTTGCCCAGTTCATACCGGGCTTTAGCCCGCTGCATCCGCAGGACTCGTTTTTGCTCTTGGGTTCGCGGAATATCTTCAAGGTTAAGCTGAGCATTAACCGTATTGTCTTCTTGTGGCAAAGGAGATTCCGGACGTTCTGTCTCCCCGCCCTCTCTGACACTCGACCTTCGAACCGCCTCCATGCGGCGCCAGTTGTCTACAAGGGGCCTCCTGCCCCAAACCACCCTAAATTCGGTCTTCCCTTGTTCTACCAACTCAGTATTTCTGTAGTTCAAAAAACCGTATTCCGAAGCTTGCTCATCTGTGGTTGTGCCGTTGATATTTGCAGGCCGGTTCAATAACGTATTCTGAGAGTTCTGCCCCTCCCGATTAGCTGTCTGCTGCTGTTTCCGGACTCGTATCCGGGCTACTACCGAATCAAGATCCTCAGCCGACAGGCTACCCAACCATAACAGGCTGTCGGCCCGATGAATTTGCTGACGGTGCCTGGAATATGCATCCAGTGCGTCAGCCAGCGACTGTGCTTCACCAGGATTTCGTGCCGATGGTGGACGAGAACCGATGGAGGAAGAAGAATCAAAATAAGCCGAAGCAAGCGAATAATTCTTGAAATCATCACTGTATATTCTGCCGATCCGGTAATACACTTCTGCTTTTAAATCCGCTGATAAGGTGGGATTCTGTGCTTTCTGGCGTAAGACCCTCTTATACTGATCCACCGCTTCAGAATGTGCTCCCTTCATTTCCAGGCTTCGTCCAATGGAATAAGCCAATTCATTACGCCGCTCGAAATTCTTGTCGTCCCGTCTCAAGGTTTCAAATATTGCTATGGCACGATCGTAGTTACCCTCCTTGCGTGACACTTCGGCCAGCTTAACCTGCGCCCAGTAGGTGTACTCATATCCGGGAAAGCTATCCGGCACCCGGGAATAGGCGTAGTAGGCCTCTCCATACCGTTTCTGATGTTCCAGCACCTGCCCATAGAGAAACAAACTTCGGCCCATCAGCTTTTTATCACTTAAATCGGATAAGGCTTCCGAAAGCAGATCCGAGGCCTCTACCCATTCCCGCAGGAGTGCATGATGCTCAGCAGCCAGTACCCGTACTTCGGCTTTGTTATCTTCCAGCCATGGCTTCGGATAACTATCCAGTGTTGTTTCAAGAAACTGAATTGCCGACCGGTGATTTCCGAGATCCAGCTGCGCTCGACCTTTCCAGATAACAGCATGTTGCTGGAGTTTCGGCGAATCGGTTGCCTGAAAAAGTTCCTCAAACTTCTCCAGGGCGGGAAAGAACTCATGACGATAATAGTAAGATTTCCCGATCAGGAACAGGGCATCATCCGCCCACTTTGACTCAGGAAATCTTCGCAAAATATCCGCAGCCTTCTCGATTGCTTCCTGAAAATCGGCGGCACCGGCCTGCAGCGGGACCCGGTGCACCCGAACCACTTCGGAGGTATCAATTTCCAAAGGCTGACGCTGGATCTTATTAAATCCGGATTTGTAACTTTTTTGAGCGTTATAGTAGGTATTGTAATACGCCCGAAAATTATCCCATCGCTGGCTGACCGGCTTTCCACATCCCGCCATCAACAGCAGGCAGGTTAATATGAGAAGACCGTTTTTCACGATACCTCAATGCATTTATTCAATGGTGCTTACCTTGATCATGTTTGTACGCCCTCTCTTGGCGATAGGCATGCCGGTGGCAATGATTACTCGTTCGCCGATATTCACCAGACCGTGCTTTTTCAGGTATTCCTCCATCAGTTTCACACTCTTATCGGTGTCAAAGATCTCATCAATTTTAACGGGTTGCACGCCCCATACCAGTCCCAGCTGCCGGCGGACTTCATCACTTTCCGTAAATGCCACTATGGGCACGCGCGGTCGAAACTTTGCAATTCGCCGGGCTGTACTCCCGGAGTGCGTGATGGTACTGATGACATGAGCCTCCACATTCTCGGCCAGAACCACACATGAATAGGCCAGCGATTCAATAACCTGTTTCTCTTTCCATTCCGGCTTTCGATAACTGAGGCTGTTATAAATATGCGGGGCGTTCTTTTCGACTGATCGGCAGATCTTGGCCATCGTCTGCAGGGCTTCCACCGGATAATCACCGGCCGCCGTTTCCCCGGACAACATTACGGCATCCGTACCATCCAGCACGGCATTGGCAACATCCGAGCTTTCGGCCCGAGTAGCCCTTGGATTTTCGATCATGGAATCCAGCATTTGAGTAGCCGTAATAACCGGTTTACCCGCCTGCCGGCACTTTTCAATAATTTTCTTTTGCACAAGCGGTACCCGTTCACTGGCGATCTCAATTCCCAGATCTCCACGTGCAACCATAATGCCCGTAGACTCCTCAATAATCTCTTCTATCACATCTACGGCCTCGGGCTTTTCGATCTTGGCGATAATGCCGGCATTTGAACCTTCCGCACGGACCCGTGAAATCACTTCCTGGATATCATCGGCTGAGCGAACGAAAGACATGGCGATGTAATCGACTCCCTGGGAAGTAGCAAATTCCAGATCTTTAATATCTTTTTCGGTCAGCGATGACATCGACAGATCAATATCCGGCAAGTTCAGCCCTTTGCGAGACTTCAATAATCCGCCCACCACAACCTGGGCCACCAGACTATCTTCTTCCTTTTTTATGATCTTTAACTCCAGCAGTCCATCATCAATCAGCACCCGATTGCCTTCTACGGCATCCTTTACCAGATCCTTGTAATCCACCGGTATTACTTCTGAAGTACCTTCAACATCTTCGGTTGTCAGGGTCACATAATCCCCTACATGAATTTGCTGACCACCGTCTTTCATGGTCCCTATTCGAATTTTCGGCCCCTGCAAATCGGCAAGAATAGGCAGACTCACATCATAAGTTTCGGCCGCCTTACGTAGCATTTTTATCATTTTCCCATGTTTTTCATGGGTGCCGTGCGAGAAATTAATCCGGGCCATATCCATTCCGTTTCGGACCAGTCGATTAATTTTTTCTTCGGTATTACTACTGGGACCCAGCGTGCAAACAATCTTCGTTCGTCGTTCGCTTATACTCATTAACTTTAATTTGAACTAGGGTGAATATTTGTTCAATGATCATGGCTGCAGAGATTTGCTGCCTGCCTTACAAATCGTTTTAATGTATGAAATTAAAACTTTAATCGTTATTCGTTTAAAGACTCTTAAAGAAAGCATCATCTAAAAATATCAGTGCAGTCGAGACTGATTTACTTATCAATAATTTTGCGAAGACCTTTTATCCATCATGCAACATTTTACTTTTTAGAGGGCTTTGTAAAACCCGGTGTCAGCCTGTCCGCCGGCTGGCCCTATGGAACAGAGCTCCATTCCACGGGGCTGGCGGATCAGGGTCTTTTGCTAAAGGCCGGTTAATAGCTACAGTGCAACAGATGCTGAATCGAGTTCAGCATGACATGGAGGGTTTTGAAAAGCTCTCTTTTACAGAAATAAATCATTGGGCAAGAATTCCTGTTAGATAGGCAGATCATGTGATGGATTTTTTATGTATGTCTTGATATATAAAAACAATTATTATATTGCATTTTAGCTCATATCACTGAAATATAATTATTATGAATCTAATGAGAGATCATCTTCTGCTGCTACTTTCGCTATTATTACTCAGCTTTGGATTTCTCGGGTGCTCTAAATCATTTCATCCCGATATTCAACGCGGTTCGGATTACAATTATAAAGAGGGATATCCCGAAGTTCGCTTCTCGGCCATCGGACTGATTGATGAAGACAGCACTCCCAAAATTAATATCGCTGCCGATATTGTCTACGGCAGTCTCATCTATAATCAGGAGGGCGATCAATATAAGGCTTCCCTTGCCATCGATGTTCAGATAATTGACCAAGGTAAAAATGGAAACACGGTAAAGTCCGAGCGCTTTACCATGGATATTGAGAAGGAGGACCCGAATATTGTATACAGCCAGCAAACATTTTCAATTGAGAAAAGCTTCGAAGTACCGCCGGGGGATTACAAGATCAACCTGTCGCTTACCGACCTGAATTCCGACAAGCGCATCACCTCCTCTACACAAACCTATATACCCGATCCCGAAAAGAGCGTCCTGAACCTCACTAATATTCGTATGTCGGGGAAAAATATGGCGGACGCAACCCCCCAATGGAAACCTATTACAACCTATACAGTCCCGGGACGCGTTGATTCACTCAAGTTTATCTTCCAGGTAACCAACAATGATTCCGAAGATCCCCTTGTCGTAGATTCCCGGCTCTTACGTTTCGACTCGGATACCTCCGTAGCCCGACCGATGCACTATAATAATTACAGCCCTTCTTCCATACAGTATAAAGGAATTGATTATGATGAAGAGGAAGTCATTCAGTCGACACAGCGACGCCTGCAGCAGCCCGGCAATGTGTTGATAGAATTTACCTTTCCGCAGCAGGAACGCGGCAACTATCGGTTCGAGGTGGAGACCAACAAATCGAATTCCGAATCGGAGAACCAGTATAAAGCGCGTGATTTTGGCATTAAAAGCGCCAACTATCCCGCCGTGAAAACGGCTGAGGAGCTGGCACGTCCGCTGGTCTACCTTATGGACGACGGGGAGTACGAAGACCTGATGAAAATCAACAATTCCGATTCCCTGAAAGCGGCCGTAGATCGCTTCTGGCTCAGAAATGTCGGTAACAAACAGAAAGCGCGAAGCGTCATCGAAAAGTATTATCAGCGCGTTGAGGAAGCCAACAAACAGTTCTCCAATTACAAGGAAGGCTGGAAAACCGACACCGGCATGATCTACGTGCTGTTTGGTCCGCCATGGTATGTCGACCGTTCCCTGGATGAGATGCAGTGGTCCTATTCCTATAACCGCGAGGATCCCGAGCGAAACTTCTACTTTTACCAGCCGAAATTTAAGTCCAAATTTTATCCATTTCAGCACTTCATCTTCCGGCGCTCACAAAACTATTTCAGCGTGCAGTACCAGCAGGTAGAGTTATGGCTCTCAGGACTCATACTGCAACGCAGTATTTAGGCTGGGAGACTTGATCTTACAGCGTTAAATCTGGGATATGTTGCTTGCTCAAGCAACAATCTATCCTGGGTTATCATAGCCAGAAGCGATGAAGGAGTTGTACCCCTGAACGGATGAGCCATCCCACAAAGACGGGAGTTCAACTCCCTTTAAGCGTTAGTCATATCCATATTTTGTGGCAACGCAGTTCATTGCGACAAGATTAAAGTAATATTAGTTATTTACATATCTCCTGTTTAGGAAGACTTATCATAGTGCTGTAGAATCGTTGCCAGATCTTTTTCGTTATCGAAGCTTAGCTCCTTCTCCTCAGCAAACTGAACCAGCTTTTCGGTATCATCCTGCAATAGTGGTAGAACCTCTTTCTTATGGAGTTTTGTTACTAACTCAAAAACATAAAAAAAGGTCGCTTCCCAGTGAGAGAAGCGACCTTTAAAATTTAACTAATTGGAATAGCTATTTAATAACCCTCATTTTGACTGATGTTGTCATTTGCATCAATCTGGCTTTGTGGAATTGGGAATACTAACTTAGGTGCATCCCAAGCTGTCCCTCTTACATCTAAGCCTCTTCTTTGCAAGTCAGTAAGGCGATGGCCTTCAAATGCTAACTCAACACGTCGTTCAAGAAGTATCGCATCGATTAGTTCCTGTTTACTATTGAAATCAGTTCGATTATACTCAATAGCTGATTCATCTGAAACCGGATCTCCATTGGAATCAGTTACCACAATTGCTCTTGTTCTGATTTGATTTAACAAATCAAAAGCCTCCTGTGGCACTGCCGCATAATTTGCAGCATCTTCAGTCAATGCTTCTGCCCTTGTGAGAATCATTTCAGATAGTCTTAAGACAGGCAAATTATCTTCTTCATTAGGTATTGATTCATACTTGGTTGAATTATCGGCTGCGGTTGCCTGACCAACATCAGCCGGGGTTTGATTTCCCGTTAGAAGTTCTGTGCGTCTTGTATCAGTAGCACTTAGACCTGCTGCATTAAGAGCAGTCTCTTGATCACTCGTAATAATTTGATCAAGTGCTGATACGAATTCAGAGGAGATTTGAATATCATCTCTCGAATCCTCGTTATATACCGCGGTAATAGAGGTGTTAGAAGCTCCTGGATTATCTTGTACGGTATTCTCTATCTCAAAGATAGATTCATCCGACAATTCATCCCGAAAATATGTAGTTACTTCGGGAAGTAAGGTGTAATTAGGAATAACCTGTCCAGCCAAACTTGCAGCGTCAGCCCACCTTTGTTGGATAAGTGCTATTCTTGCCCTTAGGGCGGTAGCTGCCCCTGATGTTGCCCGGTTTGGCGTTGTATTTGAAATTAACCCCTCTGCTGTTTGTAAATCTGAACGAATTTGGCTGTAAACCTCACCGACTGTTGCTCTTGAAGGCATTTGAAAATCGTCAGAACTGGTTACAGCTTCGAGCTGCAAAGGCACACCCAAATTGGATTCACCCGCACGCCACGGTTTTGCAAAGGTTTGGACCAGATAGTAATATTCGAGCCCCCTAATAAATAGGGCTTGGCCGCGAATATCATCTATCACGGATTGGCTCGCCGATGGTGATTCAAGCTGGTCTAATGCCTCTATTATGATATTAGCATCATTAATGGCTTCATAAGCACCATTCCAGTGATTTTCGATACTCCCATTTTGTGCTGTCATTGCCTGTTCAGAAATCTCAACGTAGGTTGGGAAAGAACCTGTCCAGAAGGCGTCTTCAGCAATTATGTCAGCACCAAAGAAAATCTGGGCCGAGCTGTCACCTCCGGGCCACTCTTGCAAATCATCGTATGCTCCATTAAGAGCCGTTTGGATTTCTTCTACGCTATCCAATCCACCTTCAACAGGTAAAGACTGTTGAGGCTGTTGGTCAAGTATGTCGCAGGCACTAAATCCTACGAAAAATAATAGTATTAAAAGCGTTTTAAATCTAAACATAATCAATTCTGTTATTTTTAAAGTCCAATTTCAACGCCAAATAGAACTGTTCGGGGCTGTGGTAATTGAAAGAAGACATTACCTTGACTTACATTAGCCCCAGCCGTTGGCGTTACTTCAGGATCTAAGCCTTTAAAATCTGTAAAGGTAAGTAGATTAGTACCCTGGGCATAAATTCTAACATCAGTTTGTGCAGTAACGGTTTTTGGAATGGTGTATCCAAGCTCAGCATTCTTTAACCGCAAGTAAGTTGCGTCCTCCAAATATCTACTTGATGCCTGACTACCATTAGCAGCAGGACGAGGTTCGGGAATACTGGCATCCGTGTTATTCGGTGTCCAGTAATCCATTATTCTTTCCTGCTGATTCCATACAGCTTGGTTGGTAGCCAAAAAGGTACCGTCACTCCAATAAACATCGTTACCTATACTGTATTGGAAATTGATACTTGCATCAAACCCTTCGTAAGCAAGGTTGGTACCAAAACCACCGAAGTAGTCGGGATGTGGCGAGCCCAGAACTTTCCGTGGAGCTGCATTATAGTTATTGGTTGTTCCTCCATTTCCATCAGCCCATAGAGCATCACCATTATCAGAATCTACTCCCATATATTCAGGTATATAGAAAGCGCCAATCGGTTCACCTTCACGAACAAGGTTTTCACCATTGACAAATTCACCGGCAGGTAACTCTTTCACTTCATTATGGAGGGTAGAGATATTAGCATTTATACTCCAAAGGAATTCTCCCTGAAGGATATCTGCTGATACATCAAACTCAACTCCTCTATTTAAGACTTCACCCGTATTATCAAGAAAAGAAGTAAAGCCATTGGTATTAGATACCGGTACGTTAAGTAATAGGTTTGTTGTTTTTTTGTTGTAGAATCCGAAAGATCCACTTATACGCCCATCTAAGAAACCGTAATCTAAACCAATATCAAGTTGTGCAGTCTCTTCCCAACTTAGTTTGGGGCTAGCTAACTGGCTAATCGTAACACCGGGTTGATTATTATAGTTGGCTCCACCGCCCAATAACGCTAACTGAGCAAAGTTACCAATTCCGGCATTACCAGTGATACCATAACTTGCTCGTAACTTAAGAAAGCTTAGAGCATCAAGCCCTTCAGCAAAAGGCTCATCAGAGATAATCCAACCTAATGCACCAGCAGGGAAGAACCCATATTGTGAATCTGAACCAAATCTTGAAGATCCATTATAACTACCCGTTAGTGTAAGAAGATATCTGTCTTTGTAGTCATATGAGACTCTAGCCAGATTGTTCTGGAAAGAATAAGAAGTAAGGAACCCTCCTCCGCCGGTAATATTAGAGGCATTATCAAGAGTAACCAACTGATCATTTATGAATGTATCACCAAAAACATTCATAAATCGCTGTTTATTCTCCTGGAAAGTAGAACCGAGAACAACATTAATTTCGTGGTCTTCCCAGGCCTGAGAATAGGTCAGTGTATTTCTCCAGCTATAATTCAGGAATTGTTCGTTTCTGGCACTTCCTGAACCATTAGGAAAACCATCAGTTGAGTAAGTAAGTTCTCTGCTTTCTTCGACATTTTGCAAGTATTGTACACTAAATGTCGTTTCCAGAGTTAGATTTTTCAGAAAGTCATAAGAAACATTAGCATCACCGATTACTTGTGTAGTAATTGAGTTCTCAATATTACCATCAATATTGGAATACGGCGTGCCACCGAAAATAGCAAAAGCATTTCCCGGAGCTCTGGAAATATTCCTTCCATCGTTTATATCCCCATTCGGATAAAACTGAGGAATTACCGGAGCTTCAAGCGCGGCAAAAGTATAGGGTGCTGCCACTAAGTTACTTGTAGCAATACGGTTATTTTCACTTCGGGAAGGACTAATGGATAATCCTACGTCTAACCTGTCATTAAAGCTGTGATTAACCTTCGCTCGGGCGTTAAACTTTTGTAGCTCGTTTGGTCGGGCAAATCCTTCTTCATCGCTATATGAACCTGAAAAATAGTACTGGGTATTTTCATCTCCTCCAGATACACTGGCATTATAATTTTGCACTGTACCCGTTCTTGTTACCAGTTCAGCCCAATCGGTATTAGAATAATTTGAGGCATCCAGATCTGCACCATATTGATAATTATAAAGATCAATATATTGTGGACCATTCAGCAAATTATACCTTTCAGTCGGCTCTGAAAATCCTGTTGAAAAGCCAACATTTATTTGTGTATCTCCAGCTTGTCCGCTTTTTGTAGTAATAAGGACAACACCATTTGCACCTCGAGATCCATATATAGCAGATGCTGAAGCATCCTTAAGGACTTCAATAGAGGCAATATCATCCGTATCTAAATTAAGCAGGGGATTAATTCCGCCTTCTCCGCCAACACCGAGGTTAGCACCTAATTCATCGTTGACAACAGGAACACCGTCAATTACATACAACGGTTGGCTGCTGGCATTGATAGATGTTGTTCCACGAACTCTTACACTTACTGGAGCTCCAAGTACCCCTGAGGTTGAGGTTACCTGAACACCAGCTGTCTTTCCTTGTAAAGCTTTATCCGGAGTGGTGGTATGTAGCTTGCCAAGGGATTGAGACTCAACCGATGAGACCGAACCGACAATCTTCCTTCTCTCCTGGGTACCAAAACCAACAACCACAACTTCATCCAAACCAACAGAAGTTGGTTTAAGACTTATGTCTTTTGTAACGGTCTCCCCAGCTTGGATTTCAATCTGCTGGCTAAAGGTTTTATAACCCACAAAAGAAACTCGAAGGGTATACTCTCCAACCGGAACATTGGAAATAGAATAGCTTCCATTTTGATCCGTTGAAGCACCGCGTTCGATTTCAACTAACATAACATTAGCTGCAGGTACTGTCTCACCTGTTTTCGAATCGATTACTGTCCCTTTTATGCCACCGGTTTGCGCCGTCGTTATTGACGCAGCTATGAACATAAAAAAGACAACAGATAGTAGCTTTTTTAGCATAATAGTTAACCATTTGAGTTAATATTAGACCCACCCAATAAGATGGGAGTGTTTAAATACTTCAGTTATCTAAGATGCCGAATAAAAATTTATCTGCATATTACCAAGAAGAGATATGATCTATACTAAAAGCACAAATGATAATGAATCATAAAAATATATATTAACCTACAAAACAGTAATAAATTACTACTGTTTTTCGAGCCCGAAATTTAATAAATAACTATAATCATTTTCAAATATAATTCTATTTGCCAAATCATATTAAATCGATAAATAAATTATTGCTAATTAAGATATATTTTATGTCCTATATTTTAAATCTCCCTGATTGTTTATTAATAAACAATCCTTTAATCCAAATAATTCAATTGATCAAGATCATACATATTTCACGTTGATACCTGTTCCCAAAGGCATCTTACTGCTCTGGAATAATTTATGCTAATTACCCTGTTACCAAGCAGAATATAGTAACAAGATAAAAACTGCCTGCGCATTCCATACATCCTTCCTTGCCGGGCAAAGCATCACTATGAAATTCCTATAACCAGAGCGTTTTGAAATACTTCCTCATAAACCCACTGAAGTCTTTAGGAGAGCTTGGGAGAGGTCTAAATAATAGCATTCAAAGTCTTCACCTGTTAAAAGAGTTGGGCCACTGCACTAAAATCCTTCAAAAAATTGCAGGATGACTTTCTTACTGCAAAACAAAATTAATATATTGAGGTAATCACATTTTTATGTTAGTGTGAATTAGTATCGCTTATCCTATATTATAGTATTAGAAGCTGAGAGAGAAGGAAAGGAATTCGCTGAATTATTATTTAATAACAATAGGCGCTGGGCGGTCACATCACCTCGGTGATATGGCCATAACTGTTTTGTATCACATTGATACCAAAGGGGAACCCGGCTTTAGATTAAAGAGGTGGTTTCTATGGATTCGTTATCCAATCGCATAACGTATGGGGCTTTCATAGCAATTCTGATTACAGGCCTGCTGGGCTGCGCCAGATCATTCAATCCGGATATTGAACGCGGTTCCGATTATCACTTCAGAGACGGTTATCCGGAAGTCCGGTTTTCTGCCGTGGGTCTGATCGATGAAAACGGTCAGCCTAAAATAAACCTGAACGCCGATATCGTATATGGCAGCCTGGTTTACAAACAGGACGATGATCAGTACACAGCCAAAATCACCATTGACGTACAGATTATTGATCAGGGCGATGGTACCAACATGACCCAGTCCAAGCAATACCAGATGGATATTACAAAGGAAGATCGAAACATCGCATTCAGCCAGGAAACCTTCGCCGTAAACAAAGAAATCGATGTGTCGCCGGGTGATTACAAAGTCAACTTTACGGTCATCGACCAAAGTTCCGACAAACAGATCACCTCCACGGCCCGCACCTTTATCCCCAATCCGGAAAATAATGTTACAAATCTCACCAACATTCTGCTGATGGGTAAAGACATTCAGGGTGATACTCCCGAGGAATGGTCTCCAATCACTACCTACGACGTACCCGGACGCATGGACTCCCTGAAATTTGTATTCCAGGTTACCAATAACGTTTCCGAGGAACCTTTGGTCGTGGAGTCGCGTCTGCTTCGTTTTGAGGCCGATACGGAAGCGGCTCGTCCTATGTATTACAGTAACTACAGCGCTTCTACAATTGGCTACAAAGGCATTGACTATGATGAAGAAACCGAAATTCAAGCCACTCAGCGTGTTTTGCAGCAACCCGGGAATGTATTGATTGAGTTTGCCTTCGGAAAGCAGGAACGCGGGAACTACCGCTTTGAAGTAACGACCAACAAATCGCAAGCAGAATCAGAAGACCCACTTTATAAAGCCCGGGACTTTGGGATCAAAAGCGAGAACTATCCCGCCGTTAAATCGGCAGAAGAATTTGCGCGCCCCCTGGTCTACCTGATGGGTAAAAAGGAATATAAGCGGCTGATGGAGATAGAAGACCCGGATTCCATGAAGGTGGCTATCGACCGGTTCTGGTTGAAAAATATCGGTCGCATCAGCCTGGCACGCAGCGTCATTCAAAAATATTACCAGCGCGTGGAGGAAGCCAACAAACAGTTTTCCAATTTCAAGGAAGGCTGGAAAACCGGGCCCGGCATGGTTTATATCCTCTATGGACCGCCTTATTTCGTACAGGAACGACTGGATCAGATGCAGTGGTCGTTCTCCTACAACCGGGAGGACCCCGACCTCAACTTTTACTTTTACCAGCCCAAACTAGAGAATCGCTTTTATCCCTTCGAGCACTACCTGCTGCGGCGGGACCAGTACTACTTCCAGACCATGTACCGGCAGCGTGAGCTCTGGCTTACCGGCATTATTTTGACGAGAAATATTTGACTTCTATTTCCTATTATAAATTGGGATTAGAAACTTTGGATATCTTATTTGCTATGAAAAATTCTGCATTTATACTCATTGTATATTTAATTTTTATAAGCAGTTGTGCACGATCCTTCAATCCCGACATCGAACGGGGTTCCGATTATCATTTCAGAGACGGCTATCCGGAGGTTCGCTTTTCAGCCGTGGGACTCATTGACGAAACCGGACAACCTAAAATTAATCTTAACGCCGATATCGTGTATGGCAGTCTGATTTATAAGCAGAATGACGATAAATACTTTGCCAGTATTACTATAGACGTTCAAATTATTGACGAAGCTGACGGCACTAATATGACCCGATCTAAGCAGTATCAGGTGGATATTACAAAGGATTACCGGAATATTGCCTTCAGCCAGGAAACCTTTGCCGTAAACAAAGAAATCAATGTGGCGCCGGGCGATTACAAAGTTAACTTTACGGTCATCGACCAAAGTTCTGACAAGCAGATCACCTCCACGGCCCGCACTTTTATCCCCAATCCGAAAAATAATGTAACAAATCTTACCAACATTCTGCTGATGGGCAAAAAGGTTCAGGGTGAAAATCCGGCGGTGTGGTCTCCAATCACTACCTATGACGTACCCGGTCGCGTGGATTCCCTGAAGTTTATCTTCCAGGTTACCAACAACGATTCCGAGGAACCCCTGGTCGTGAACTCCCGCCTCATGCGCTTCAAAGCCGATACCGCCGCGGCCCGCCCCATGTACTACAGTAACTACAGCCCTTCAACCATCGGCTACAAAGGCATCGATTACGATCAAGAGACCGAAATTCAGGCCACCCAGCGCGTATTGCAACAGCCCAGAAACGTGCTTATTGAATTTACCTTCGGAAAGCAGGAGCGCGGGAACTACCGCTTTGAAGTAACGACCAACAAATCGCAAGCAGACTCAGAAGACCCACTTTATAAAGCCCGTGACTTTGGGATCAAAAGCGAGAACTATCCCGCCGTCAAATCGGCAGAAGAATTTGCGCGTCCCCTGGTGTACCTGATGGGAAAAAAGGAATATAAGCAATTAATGGAAATCCAGAACCCCGACTCTATGAAGGCTGCTATCGATCGATTCTGGCTGAAGAATATAGGTCGCATCAGCCTGGCACGCAGCGTCATCCAAAAATATTACCAGCGTGTGGAAGAAGCCAACAAACAGTTTTCTAATTTCAAGGAAGGCTGGAAAACAGGGCCGGGTATGATATATGTACTATTTGGTCCACCTTGGTACATGAATCAACACTATAATAAAATGGAATGGGCCTACACCTTTGATGAAAGAGACAACAGATATAATTTCTTTTTCAAGAAAAGTAAGTTCAAATCAAAATTCTATCCATTTAGCCATTATTTGCTTCAGAGATCAGAAGGGTACTTTACCGTTTTTAACCAACAAAGATCTTTATGGCTAAATGGAATAATTATGACAAAAGACGTATAAATTCACAAACGAGTTCATTTTATCTTTCTAATAAAATCAAGTTTATATGTTTATTAAAAAAAATATGAGTTTAATTTTACTGGTGGTATTAATTTGCAATATTAGCGCGGCGCAAAATCAGAATCAAATAACCAAACAAGATCTTAGAGATATTACGGGGTTAAACAGGAATACAAAAGTATTTGTAACTAAAAGTTCAACCCAAACAATTGGTTCCCCCTATCTGAATCCTAATTTTTATAAGGGGCATATGATCATTAAAGGCACGAAGACAAAACCAACTTTCATTCGATACAATATCTATAATAATGAAGTTGAATTTTTGAGAAACGGTGATATTTTCGTTACTGATGCAAAAAAAATCGACGGTTTTAAATTTTATACCAGTAATGGGGGAATTTTATTCCGATCCGGTTTTAAAAATAAAAAGTACAACATTACCCCTGAACAATTTCTAAGAATTATTTACAATAATGAGGTCTTATTAGTTTCAGAGAGTTCCGCATCGTTAATTGAAGACTTGGCGAGTTATGGGAATGCCACAAAACAAAATAAATATCAGGCTTTTGAAAAATACTATCTCGTAACTTCAGGCGGGGAATACAAAAAAATAAATGTCAGTAAATTTAAAATAGAAGGGATCGAGTCAGAATCACAATCAGAACTAAATACAAAGATCAACAAATTTATTCAAAAAAATGATTTGGATGTAAGTGATAATAACGATGATTTAATTAAGCTAGCGAAGTTCTATGAAAAAGCTAAAGAACAGGGCTAATTAGTTGGATTGTACTTAACTGAATAAAGAATTTCTTGACACCAACTATCTCCGAGGCAAGCCTACAAAGTATTTTGCTGGTTCCATTTTGACCCGACGGTCAAAAACCGAAATTCTATTATTTAGATTCCGAAATAAGCCCTCTTACGCCAAGGCTTCGGAGGGCAGGTTCGGAATGAACTGTGTTAAAAATCAAGCAGCTAAGGCTTTTTCTTTTGTAAAAGGTTCACATTTCTTACCTACAGCAAAAGCCTGCCGCAGTAGTTTATGGGCAATAGCCACTTTGATCACTTTTTCAGGTTTGCCTTTGGCTTTGAGTCGCTCGTACAGCTGCCGGATTCCTGGATTACACCGTTTGGCGGTCCATGAACACATGTACAACAGCTTGCGCAACTCCGGACAGCCCAGCTTACATATACTTCCTCGTCCTTTAATGGAGCTGCCGGATTCCCAGATCCGTGGGCAAAGCCCTACATAACTGGCCAGCTGGCGTCCGTCATCGAAGCGACGGAACCCATCGGTAACACATAACAGCAGGATCGCCGTCTGCCAGCCTATACCAGGAATGCTTAGCAGAGCTTGGAAGGTCTGCTTGTAGTATTCCTTGGCCAACACTTCCATTCGGTGGTCTATTTGTGTGATACTATCTTGGATTTGGCTACGCTGGGCTTCGATCAGCTGTTGGATTAGCGGCTCCACGTTCTGGTTTTGGCCAAACGCTTCGGCTTGGTTATCTAAGGCATTCCGGTGGCGCAGGAGTCCTTTCCGCAGGCTCATCAGCTGTCCCAGGGCCTGACGCACCTTCGAGGGCGGAACCCACGGCTGGGGTTGTTGGTCAGTCCCATAGCCAGCAATAAGAGCGGCATCTTTGGCATCGGTCTTCGTGCGAGTCAACTTCATTTGGCTGTAGCGCCGAATCACCAGCGGATTTACCACACTTACAGTAACCTCCTGTTCGTAGAGCCAACTTGCCAGGTTAAGATAATAGGGCCAGAGGCTTCCATCACTATATGGGCTTTATCAGGAATCCACCGGAAAAATTGTTTCCATCCGGTAAGATTATTTGAGAACCGCCTGTTTTGTTGCCGTTGCGGGCAGTACCCATCAAACCACCGCTTTGAAATATCTGTACCAATAGTATTCATCGCTTTGTATATTAGCGTTGAAGGTGAAGAAGGTTTCCGTGTCCAAATCCATCCTACATACTGGCTCGAGGCCTACTGAACTGTCCGTGGTCACACGGCGGTGGCAACCGGCAGGGCAATCATTCCGAACGAGCTCAATGGCTCAATGACATCTGACTGGTTCCCTGCCTGCCACCAACCTTCCGTTTAATCGAAGGTCTGCCATTTGAAGAACTCTTCCAAACATAGGATGACATCTTTTTTGGACCCCGACGCAAAGCATCGGGGAATTCTATTTATTAAAAAAATACCCAAATCAAACTAAAAAAGGCTGCAGCACAATGAAGTGCTGCAGCCTTTTAAATTTAATTAAGTAGCAACTATACGTTAGTTGGCTGCCTGCCCTTGCAGGGTAAGTGTAAATGTTTTAAGATTTGTTGCCGGTTCCACATTATCTGTGCCTTGTAGTTCCACGGCAACGTTAACCGTTTCACCTTCCGACAAATTAGCTCCGGTAACATTTATAGCGTATACAGCGGAGCTAGAATCCGCCGGAATAGTTACTGACGTTGAAGGAAGAGTGTAATGATCCCCCTCTACGGCAGTAGTAAGACTATCAACAACTGATACATCAAATGTTAAGTCACTATTCCGCTGCTCGCCAATAAGTTGAGCAGTAACTCCTACTGCACCACTTTGGCCAGGCGTTAATCCTACGGTACGAGCCAAAGGGGTGAATTCTACTTTAGCCGGTCCTTGATAGGAATTATCGTCGACCTTAAAAAGATCTCCGCAACCAACAATGCTAATAGCTACTAAGACTAGAAGCGTATATTTAAAGTGTTTTATATAATTCATGATTTGTAAAGTTTTTGTCTTAAAGATTCGTTTTAACAATTCATTAATAGCCGGGATTTTGAATAAGTACAGAGTCCGCTGGTGCTTCCTCTTCCGATAAACTCACCTCGTTATATGGAATATTATCCAATACTTTAAAGGAAGTATAAGATACATCCTGGATATTAGTCGTCGTGGTTTCTGGTGCTTTTCGAATTGTTCTACCGATTCTTTTCAAGTCAAAGAAACGCTGGCCTTCAGCAACGAATTCTCTTCTTCTTTCATTGAGAATATCATCCATTGTGATCGTACCTGAAAGTGCAGCTAATCCACGATTTTGACGCAACTGATTTATAGGGGTTGCCGGATCACCATTTGCTCCTTTCATTCTTGCCTCAGACTGAATAAGCAACATTTCTGACACCCGAAAGAAAGGAATATTATCTGCATATTGTCCCCTCTCGGCTGCCCATTTTTGAATTTCCAATTCTTCGTTGCCACTACTTATTGCAGGATGAGTTGCAATACAACCCGGCACGTCTTGCCCGTTTAATTCGTTAAAACAAGGCCCAAACCAAGCTAGCCTGGCATCATTACTGTCATACAGATCCATTAGATCCTGGGTGGGAACCAAAGCATTATACTGCTGAGAAGTATAAACACTTAAAGAATTATTAACTCCAAGTGATTCTGTACTCGGATTTACAGCAATAATAAAGATACCTTCAGGATTGGCACCAACGGTTTCATTGAACATTGTTGCGACTTCCCCGGGGGTTGCAAGTGTAGCCGACGTGTTATCCAATGCGTCTTGAGCATTATCTTCCGCATTCTGATAATTACCGGCATAAAGTTGGACTCGCGCCATTAATGCCTGGGCTGCAGCCAGTGTTACATAATTTGGATTACTTGTACCATCTGTTGATAAAAGTGAAATGGCTTGATCAAGGTCATTTATAATCAAGTCATAAACTTGGGATACAGTTTTTCTTGGTCTGTAACTAGCATCGTCTACGGAAAAGGTAGGGGTTTTACGAATTATTACCCCCAGATCAAATCCGGATCCTTGTCCCGAAGAGGGTATCATGCCCGGTTCGTAACCAAAGGTTCGTACCAAGTGATGATAGGCAAATGCGCGAAGCATATATGCTTCACCTTGATATCGATTCAGCTTCGATTCACTCAGAACTCCATCAGAAATACCATTAATGATCAAATTAGCATCATTAATTAAATCATAGGATGTTCCCCATGAATCCATACCAGTGTTTTGAGTATTTTCTACATAGCCTGCAAACCTAGTTGAACTAGCACGATTGGCCAATTCATCAGCCAGTGCTGAGGGCCCAAGCATATATTGCGTTGCATAGCTAAACGATTGCAAACGATTATACATGCTTGCTCTTATAGCCTCAACGCCACCTTCACTATCGAGTGCTTGTTCCTGCGATATGGCGGTCGAAGGTTGGGCATTATCTAACAAGTCGTTGCAAGAAGATAGCCCAAAAACTATGGCAATTATTGAAAGTATTTTTAAAAGTCTCATAATATTATTTTCCAAATAATTAATTTTTGTTAGAACTGAACTTTGATTCCTGCATTTACAGTTCTTCCCACCGGTATAGAGGCTTGAGTTATGCTACCTGCAACCTCGGGATCAAAACCAATGTAGCTCGTCCATGTCACAAGATTTAGTCCTGTAACATATAGTTGAACATTACCCAATTTTGCGGCCTCAGTGATACTGGTAGGTAACGTATAACTGAGAGTTACATTCTTCAATCGAATATAACTGGCATCATATAATTTATCAGTCGCAGTAAGAAAGTAACCAGCCCCTGAGTTAGGATACGTAAAAGCTAAGGTAGGAGCGGGGAAGGGTTTAACATCTCCAGGGTTTCTCCAGGCATCGGTAAGTCGTGGGACGATACCATTCGTTTGGCTTCCACCAACCTGATTTATACCAAATGCGACAACCTGTTGCGGTAACGCTGTTTGACCGTAACTGTACTGGAAGAAAGCCCTCAGCGAAAGACCTTTATACTGCAAAGTAGTACCAATTCCACCAACAGCATCTTCTTCTCCCCCATCATAGAAAACTCTATCATCAATGGTATCGGGATCATAGGTCAAGTTACCATCTTTATCATACCAGAAGGGTCGGCCGTCTGCCGGGTTTACCCCTGCATACCGAACAACTTTCCAGGCATCCAAAGAATGCCCAACAGCAATAGGCTGCGTATTGCTCGGGAATAGCGCATCTTGTCCCTCTGCTAAGGAGGTAACTTCATTTCTATTAATTCCGATATTGAAATTGGTACTCCACTGGAAGTCATTGGTTCGAATATTTACAGAACGAAACTCAAATTCAATTCCGTCATTTTGTACCTCACCAACATTCCGGGTAATTGAACCAAACCCACTATCATTAGGTAACGGTCGATTAAGCAACAAGTCTGAATTGGTTTTTCTATACACATCGAAGGCGCCTGTTACACGACCCGCCCACAAGCTAAAGTCGATACCAATATCTGCTGTTGTAGACTCTTCCCACGTAAGGTTTCTATTTGCCAGCTGTGAAGGTCGAAGGCCGGTAGTTCCATTATATGAACCTGCCGTTCCATATAGTCCGCGGGCCGCATATCTACCGATATCCGCTGAGTTACCGGTTTTACCATAACTAACCCGGATTTTCAGCTGCTCAACAACGTCAGACTGGAAAAAGTCCTCTTCACTAATCGTCCACGCTGCAGAAACAGCCGGGAAGAAACCAAAACGTTTATTCGCACCGAATTTAGATGAACCATCATAACGAGCCGTAAAGTTAACAAAATATTTCTCGTCATAATTGTATTTCAGGTTAGTAAAATACCCTGCCCGTCTAAATTCGTTCGTAAAACCTGCTGCTGTAGTTGGTTCAGCTGCTGAATTCAACTGATTGAATAATGGATTAGGAAATCCAATACCCGCGGCAGCAATTTGACTCGTGTAATCTCTCCGATATTCAATTCCCAATAGTCCTGAAACATTATGAACTTCAGAAAAGGAACGATTGAAATTCAGAACTGAACTAAATTGGAAGTTCGATGTTGGAGCAGAGATTTGAGTAAGACTACCGTTCTCCGCAGGATTGGCAATATTATTTGAAAAAATACGCTCATCCTCTTTACGATAATCCATACTTAACTGTGATCGCAAACTTAACCACGGCATGAAATCATACGTACCGGAAATACTGCCTAAAATTTGAAGAACATCCGTTCTTCTTTCTCTTTCATTAAATTGAATAGCAGGATTATTACTAGATCCAATAAGCGGAAAATCCTGACTATAAGAACCATCATCATTGTATGGCCGTGCCAGCGGAGCCGAAAAAGCCGCCTGTGAAATAGGGCAGTTTATAAAGAAACCATCCTGACAAGGACCTACAAACTTTTGACTGGATATATTGACGTTCATAGCCGTTGAAAACTTAGAACTCAACTCTTGGTCAAAATTTCCATTAATACTGTAATTCTGGAAATTGTTTTCCTTAATATATCCGTCGGTATCTTCGTACTCGGCAGAAATTCTATATCTGCTAGCCTCCGAACCACCACTAACAGTAACATTATAGTTGGCACTTACACCTTGCCGAGAGTTAAACTTAAACCAGTCGGTGTCGGGCAATTCCGAGTAAGGAGTTGCAGGATCAAAGCCATATGAAGGCAGGAAGTTTTGTCGAAATGCATTTTCATAAACCTGGTCAGAAAGACCCGGAAAATCATACTTGAAAGCAGCCGTAAAAAATTCGATAAACTGATCTCGATTAAAATAATCAATATTATTGATTCTTTCCGTTACCCCTCGTTCTACGGATGCAGAAACTCGAGTCTGTCCAGCTTTCCCACGTTTGGTAGTTATCAGTACTACCCCATTCGCCGCCTGCGAACCGTAAATAGCTGCAGCGGCTGCATCTTTCAATACCTCAATGGATTCAATATTCTCAGGTGCAATAGCATTTAATGGAGTGTTGTCATTAGTTCCATTCTGGTTAGAGAAGCTTAATTGCACACCATCAACAATATATAATGGTTGGCTGCCTGCATTAATTGAGCCTGATCCGCGAACCCGAACATTAAATCCAGCCCCGGGTGTTCCACTAGTTGTTGTTACTTGAACACCTGCTGCACGTCCCTGCAAAATACCTCCTGCATTTTGCACAGGTACATCTTCGAAATCTTCTGAACTTACAGATGCAATAGAACCCGTTAATTCACGTTTGGTCTGGGTACCATAACCAGTAACCACAACTTCATCCAAGCCGATTGAACCTGGGGTAAGTTGTACATCTTTGGTAATAGTCTGATTAGCTAAGATTTCTACCTGTTCGGTATATGTCTCATATCCTACAAACGAAATCCTTAGGGTATATTCACCAACAGGAACATTAGAAATAGAATAATTTCCATCCGAGTCCGTTGAAGCCCCACGTTGGATTTCCATTAGTACAACGTTTGCTGCAGGAACTGTTTCTCCTGTTTCCTTATCAATAACTGTCCCTTCAATGCTTCCCGTTTGCGCTTTTGATATAGACGCAACCACAAGCATAAAAAGAACTGTAGACAGTAACTTTTTTAACATGATATGTGATAGGTTTGATTTAAATTAAACAATAAATACAATTGCTAAGGAAAGCTGGCAAGCAGCGGTCTCAAGAGCAACAATATCTAGAGTGGTTTAGATTACAAAAGGTGATTAATTGTTAGCCAACAATTCTTCGTCCCTTCTTAACGTTATTTGAAATTATAGTCATCTGTATTACAATAGATATAAAATATCTATGTAAATCCCTATAACTTTTTTAACATATGAATCTGTAAGGGATTGTTCCAATACTTTTTTTAATAAAAGTATCTCTAACCTAACTTTTTTAAACCACTTCTCTGGGCAGTGAAGATGGAATCTGCACCAGAACTTCATAATTAAGGAAATTACGCATCTCGCTGAACGAGGCTACGGTCATTTCCTGGTCGCCCTGGGTACCTATAATAACCACTTCATCCCCTTTTTTTACATCCGGGATATCGGTTACATCAACCGTTAACAGGTTCATATTTACCAATCCGGCCACCGGAGCGCGTTCCCCGTTGATCAAAACAATCCCCATATTCGTTAGATTACGTCCAAAACCGTGGGAATAGCCGATGGGAACGGTCGCGATTTCCTGATCACGGCTGGTTAAATAGGTATTGCCATACCCCACAAATTCACCGGCCTGCACCTTTTTGGTACTCATCACCGTGCTTTTCCAACTCATGATGCGCTCCAGAGGATCTTTATGCTTGGCATTGACGTCAGGATGTTTTTTCACAAAGTTCATGTAGGTTTCCCGGTTCGGCCAGAAACCATACTGCGAGATACCAATGCGCACCATATCCATGATGGTTTCGGGATAATTGAGTGCTGCCGCTGAGCATGCTGTATGGCGGTGCCTGGGTTCAATGCCGTGCTCCGCAAACCAGTCGGTATATTCTTCGAAATTATCGATTTGCTCCTGAATACGCACATAGTTGCCTACGCTTTCGGCCCCGGCGTAGTGCGTACAAATACCATCCAGCTGCAGGTGATCGCGATTATCCTTGATCAGCTTTACCGCTCCTTTGAAGTCACTTTCATCGAGTCCCAGGCGATTCATCCCGGTTTCAAGGTGCAGGTGAATGCGTGCAGTCTTGCCAAGGCGCTTTGCTTCATTAATGGCATGCTGCAGCCGGTCCAGCTCAAAAATAAAAAAAGAAACATCGTTCTCGATGGCCCACCCCAGGGCTTCATTGTTGATCATCCCCATAATCATAACATGGGAATCGGATGAGGTAACAGCACGTTTTGCATTCCGGGCTTCATCGGAGCTGAAAACCGAAAAATGGCGAATTCCGCAATCCTCAGCCAGCGGCACAAAGTCCTGAATACCGTGCCCATAGGCATTCCCTTTGATTACAGAACTAAAGATTACGTCTTCACCGACATAATCCTTCAGAAAAGAGATGTTTTTTTCCAGGGAAGAGCGTTTCAGTTCAATTCGTGACGGGTATAACTTCTCTTTCATTTGCGGTCGCTATCGGTTAATTCTTTTACGATTTGCATGAACATGGACACCCCGGTGGGGATCACTTCATCTTCAAAATCATAGGATTCGGCGTGCAGGGCCGCATGATCTTCCCCAATACCGAGTCCAAACATCGCACCGGGGATATTCTTGGTAAAGTGCCCGAAATCTTCGCTCCAACTGAACGGAGTTTTTTTGTGATGCATTTCCAAATCAAGTTTATCGGCCACTTCGCAAATAAGATCTGTGGCCTCCTGGTGATTCTGCGTTACCGGAAATTCTTCCACCCATTCCAGGTCGATATCCAGGTCGTAGGTGTCGGCATGCCCCTTGGCAATCTGCACACATTTTTCTTTCAGCGTCTCCAGTACCTGGTCATCGTAGGTTCGCAGAGTAGTCATCACGGTCGCTTTTCCCGGAGACGTACCAAAAGCGCGTTCGCCGAGATGCGCCTGTATAACGGTTACCTTGGCTTCATCTTCCAGAGAGCTGTAAAATTGGGGAACGGCCGAAAAGGCCTGCACGGTCTGGGCCATCGCCATTGCGGGGCTCCGCCCCTGTTCGGGATGGGCGGCGTGTGAGGTTGACCCCTTAAGACGGACAATCAGGCCCACGGAGGCCGCTGCAAATACTTCCTGCCGAACAATAATCCGGTGCTTTTTAAAGCCAGGCAGATTATGAAGGGCAAAACAGTAATCAAAATCGAGCTCTCCAAACTGCTTGTCTTTTAATACGCGCTCAGCCCCTTCACCGGTCTCTTCCGACGGCTGAAAAAGCAGCGAGACTTTCCCGCTTTCGGGCGGCTCTTCGGCAAGGTAGAGTGACAGGCCGCATAACATGGCCATATGTCCATCGTGCCCGCATTTGTGACCCACGTTATCCGTCTCAGATTTGTATTCGGAATCAATTTCGTCGGGAATGGGCAGGGCATCGAGCTCACATCGTATCAAGAGATGCGGCCCGTCGACGTCTCCATCATAGGTTGCGATTATGCCGTTTCCACCAATCCCGGTTCGCAGTTCGTCGGGATCGGTTTCGGCAAGAAAGTCAGTGATGTATTGGGCCGTCTGCTCCTCCTGACCCGACACCTCAGCAATGGAATGGATGTGATGCCGAAAGTCTTTGAGCCTGTCAAGATGTTCCTCAATGCTGAAGGGCATGCCGTAATCTTTAGATCAAAATTAATGCAATGCTTAATTAGTGGATTTTAGGGCACAAAATCCAGCCTAATAGCAGGTAGCTTAACGCCCTCTGGCTGGGATTCATTCAGCGGCTACCATTGACCTGAATTGCCTCCTGAACTATTATGCTAAGCTTGATTCAGCATCCTTCCAGGATGAGACTTAAAGCAGTAGTTTGCGGAGCCATCCATTTTTCTAGCTGTGAAATTGCACTCCCTTACAGCTTGATAAAGTCTAATTTTTAAAGCTTGAATTTCACCGCAAAGATCGCAGAGAACACAATGACTTAAACTATCAAAATTAAGAAACATACTTAGCGCTCTTTGCGGCCATAGCGGTTATTACAAAGGCAATAGCCCTATCTTAAGAGCCACCTCTAGCTGTGAAGGAGTTGTACGCCTGAATAAAAACAGGAGTTAACACTCCCTGATAGCTTGTAATAGATCCTGAAACAAGTTCAGGATGATACAAGACTGGTTCCCCTGCCCCCTCACCTATCTTCTTTTTCCCTAAAGTGGAAACGTTTGCCTTCTCTTCCAAGCATAAGATGACACGGAAGTGAAGTAGCTTTGCGAAACCGTTCATTTTTATCCGGACACAATGCTCAGTGTTGTTACCAGATGATTAGCGCAGGCAGGCATTGCGACGAGATAACATCTAAAATCCGCTGTGAGGGAGTTAAACTCCCGAACAAGTAATTAACAACGGGAGTGTAGCTCTGACAACTAGTGTAGCTTTTAGATGCACAGCCCGGGCGTTAACGCCCGGGCTGTGCATTATTCCTCATTTCATTTTCATTACGATGCATAAGACATCTTAGTATAAATCACCCAGTACAATTCGGGGATCGGGAAATTTTTGGAGAGCCTCAATACGGTCTTCTTCAGCCACTACACCGGCCATATCTGCTTCTCCTGGATCTTCAACCGAAAGCTGAAAATGAAGATGGGGCACCCATCCGCCGTTTACGTCTTTATCGCCCAGCGCAGCAATCTGCTGCCCGCGGCTGATCGGTTCATCCACCGACACCATCTGCAGCGATTCTTCAGAAAGGTGTCCATAAAGGGCAAACAGCTGAAAGTCATTCAGGATATATTCTACAACAATGGTGGGGCCGTAACTGCCATCTTCACTGTTGTTCTGCTTATACCTGAGCGTTCCGTCGAAAAATGAGTACACCGGCTCACCGGCTTCGGCCCAGAGATCGATTCCCATGTGAATATTCCGCTTATTCTCGAAAAGCGGGGTGGTATACATATTGTTACGCTTTTCGTTGTACCGGCCGATGCCCCATTCTTTTTGGCGGATAAAATCGGGATCGTACCCTTTTGAGAAATCAAAGACGTACCATTTCCGGGAATCTTCGGGATAATCCATTACCGGGGCAAAATCGAGGGATGATAGATCAGGGATGTCGCTCATTCTACAATCTTATCGATATAGTCTGAATTCATAATCCCCAAAGCACCCATATATTTCATGCGGAAACGAATAAAATCACCCACTTCATAACCGGCATTATTTTCCCCCACGTCCAGAATAAGCATATCGGAACTGGCATCGGCAATTTTTACATCATCCTCGACATTGATGAGGTGATCAGGGTTAATATCGAGATAGCCGATATCCAGGATCGCCCGGTAGGAGGTTTCGCCCAGCTGATCCTCATCAATTTCTGCCATCTCACCCTGCGGATTCCTCCCCAGATCGCCGCTGGGCACTTTGGGCTTCTCCGCAATCTCAATAATCTGAGAATACAATTCCAGCACATCGTTATGCATCCCTTCGATGGTACCGCCGGTAAACAAGTTTTTCCCAAAAAACAGGGCTTCGCCCACTCGAAAATGGTTCACCCCTTCAGGCAGCTGGTTGCGCAACAGCAAAGGGATGGTTACCGTAGTACCGCCCGAAACCAGCGGAATGGTTTTATCAAACCGAAGTTCGATAATCTGTTTGTACAGCGACAGCTGGATCAGCTTATCCTCATCCGGCATTACCCCGTGCATACAGTTAAGGTTGGCTCCAATCCCAATCACTTCGATATTGGGAAGCTGAAATACCTTCTCATAAAAGTCGATCAGATTTTCCCGTATCACGCCCTCACGAAGGTCACCGAGCTCAATCATGATGATCACCTTGTGCACCTTGTCCTGACGTCCGGCTTCATCCGAGAGTGCATGCAGCGTTGAAAGCTCGGTATTGAGACTTACATCCGCATACTTCACCACCGAATCGATAATATCCTTGGGCGGAGGCTTAATATAAGTAGTGAGGGTATCGGGATCGATCTCCTTGATCTTCTTAAGGTTGCTGATTCGTGAGTCCAGCATTTCTCCGATTCCCAGATCGGCTACTTCTTTCAGATATTCTTCATGTCCGCAAAGCAGCTTGGTTGTAATTCCCCACTTTATTCCGTTTTTCTTGAAGAGGGAATTCAGATAATTATAATTATCGCGAAGCTTCTCTCTATACAGTTTTAAATAGGCCATTCCCTATTTTTTAAGTCGCATTTCTAAATATTTATTTGTGAACCCGTATTTCTCGTACAGATACTTTGCGGGATTGTCAGGCTCTACGTGCAGTGCAATATCACCATCCGTAGCCTCTATAACATGCTCCATGAGCTGTTTTCCAAGCCCTTGACCGCGGTAATCGCCATGAACAGCAATATAAACCAGGATGTGTTCCGGAATAAACCGCTCCATGTTAGTGTCATTGATAATGACGACCCCTACAATTTGTTCCTCTTCATGAGCTACAAGGATAAAACCGTCCTGGCCCTCCTTGTCGCCGTAGGCATATCCGATGCACGATAAAATTGCATCCTTTTCGTCCCCATATTCATCAAGGTGATCGAATAAAAACTGGGCGATATCCTCGCGACCAAACGACGTCGGGTTCTCGATGTCAGAATTTATAATATCAAATTCAACCATTAGGTTCTTTCATTATTAGCTTATCATTTCTTCAGCGAGTTCTTGCTCATCCTCAATCTTACCGGCAGTTATTCCCGAGTCATCGGGAAAGGCCAGTGAAACCGCAACAAACGTTACTGCAGAAGTAACAATTCCAAATACATTGCCATCAAGTCCCGCAGGCAAGGTATCAAAAAATACCTCCAGTCCAACGGTAGTAGCTCCACCCAGTATCATGGCCGAAATGGCCCCGATACTGCTGCTTTTTTTCCAGTACAAGGCTCCGATGATAGGTACAAACAACCCGGAAACCATGAATGCATAGGAATAAAGCATCAAACTCAACACGTTGGTCATCGTCGTAGCAATCAATAAAGATCCCACCCCTATTACGAAGGTGGTAATTTGCGAAAATCTCAAGAACGTATCGCTATCGTGATCAATATCTCTAAAATAACCAATAATATCGGAAACTACATTACCGGATGCCGCCATCAGGCAACTGTCTGCCGTTGATAGAATGGCCGAAAAATAAGCGCTCATCATGATCCCCATCAGGCCGACCGGCAAAACGGTTCGCAAAAGCATCGGCAGCCCTTTCTCACTGTCAAAATTCGCCAGCGTCTCCGGGACTCCGAGGTAATCAAACATGCCCTGTGTAAAAGCAACCTTGGCAAAGAGCCCGAGCAGTACGCCCATAAAAGCCATGGTGGGCCATTCTAACAAGCCGGCCAGGTACCATGCTTTTTTAGCGGTTTCTTCATCACTACAGGCATAAATGCGCTGATAGAGTGTCATACCCACAAACCAGATGGGGATTATGGTAACCGCCCAATCGACGATATCCTGCCATGAAATGTTGGTCATGCTAAGCAGCGCAGGATCCACCGTATTCGTTATGGCTTCCCAGCCGCCTACCGCATAATAAGAGACCGGAATCCCGATAAATATCAGACCAATCATCAAAATGGCCCATTGAGCGGTATCGGTGTAAATAACGGCCTTAAGTCCGCCAAGTACCGTATAGGTGACAGCCACGCCTCCCATAATGATCAGGGCCGTGTTGAGATCAAGATCGGCAAAAGTGCCTGTGGCCAGTTTGGCGCCGGCTAAAATTTGAGAGCTGGTAAAGCCGGCGTATCCTATAGCCGAAATAATGCCGGCCACCAGGGCCACTTTGGCATTAAAATAGTATCCGAATACTTCAGGAAAGGTATAGGCGGTATCAAAAACCTTGTTTCCTTTTACTTTGGGAATGAGAAATACCGCAGCAAGCCAGGCGCCGATCAGGCCGGTAAAGAGCATCCACGAACCGGAGACCCCCATAACAAAACCGAGCCCTCCAAGACCGATCGAAAAGCCGCCGCCAACGTCAGTAGCAACTACCGAAAGTCCTACATGCAAACTGCTCATATCGCGGCCGCCCACATAGTAGTCTTCGGCGCCCTCATTATCCTGCAGAAAAAATAAACCAAAACCCAACATGGCCAACATATACAAGCCAATAATCGTCAGGTCTATCCAATGCATAAGTAATACTGTTGAAATTGGATTTCTACCTAATAAAAAAACCCTTGAGTTATGACTCAAGGGTTTCTATTTAAATCATTTAAATATATGCGTAAATAGGCGGAATTTCCAATTTTTGCTCCGTCAATTCACTCTTTTCCATCCATCAGCGTGATTTTGCCGTTAAGCTTCGCGCCCTCCTCAATTTTCAGTTTGCGCGTGGTAATATCGGCGTTCAATTTCACGGTTTTGGTCAGTAAAACGCTGTGTTGGGCAACAATGTTGCCTTCGAAATAACCTTCCAAAACGAGTTTATCGGTTGTGAGTTCGCCCCGAACCGACGTTTCTTTATCAAAGTACGTACATTTTTTCTCCATAGCCTGCAATCACATTTCCTATTGCGTGAATAGATCTGGGATTGTTATGCTGAACCTTTATCTTAGAAACCTTTTTTCTTGATGATCTAAGATCATATCTTTCTGGTAAATATAAAAATAGAAATCCTTGCACTATGATCTCCACACCCGAAGCCATCGAACTGGAAAATAAGTACGGAGCACACAACTACCATCCCCTGCCGGTGGTACTCTCAAAAGGAAAGGGCGTGTATGTCTGGGATCCGGAGGGTAATAAGTATTATGATTTTCTCTCCGCCTACTCAGCCGTCAACCAGGGGCACTGCCATCCGCGGATCATCAATGCACTCAAGGAGCAATCCGAAAAGCTAACCCTGGTCTCGCGGGCCTTTCACAGCGACCAGCTGGGAGAATACGAAAAATTCATGTGCGATCTTTTTGGATATGATAAGCTGCTGCCCATGAATACGGGAGCCGAAGGCGTGGAAACGGCCATCAAGTTGTGTCGGAAATGGTCGTATGAAAAGAAAAACCTGACGCCGGAAAAAGCGACGATTATTGTGGCCAAAGGAAACTTCCACGGACGTACTACCAGTATTATCTCTTTTTCAAACGATCCGGTAGCGCGTAAGAATTTTGGTCCCTATACGCCGGGATTTGTTTCTATTCCCTACAATGATCTCGAGGCTCTTGAAGAAGCGCTGAAAACAGAAAATGTGGCCGGATTCCTGGTAGAGCCCATACAGGGTGAAGCTGGCGTTGTGGTGCCCGATGAGGGTTACCTCAAAAAGGCGCGAGAATTGTGTCGAAAATATGATACGCTGTTTATTGCCGATGAAATACAAACCGGCATCGCACGAACCGGCAAGATGCTGTGCGTGGATCATGACGATATACACCCCGACATTGTCATCCTCGGCAAAGCATTATCGGGGGGCGCTTATCCGGTCTCCGCTGTACTTGCTGATGATGAGGTGATGGAATGCCTGCGTCCCGGCGAACACGGATCTACCTATGGCGGAAACCCACTGGCGTGCGCTGTAGCCGTCGAAGCCCTGAAGGTAGTGCAGGCCGAACAGCTTGCAGAAAGAGCCGATCGACTGGGTAAATTGTTCCGCAACGAGATGGAACAACTGGTCCAGGAATCAGAACTGGTAACGCTGGTCCGCGGCAAAGGCCTGCTCAATGCTATTGTGATTAATGATACCGAAGACAGCGATACCGCATGGAACATCTGCCTGAAGCTGAAAGAAAACGGGCTGCTGGCTAAACCTACCCACGGCAATATCATCCGCTTTGCACCGCCGCTGGTTATGACCGAAGAGCAGCTCCGGGATTGTGTCTCTATAATCAAAGACACCATCCACTCCTACGCGAAAGTGAATGTCTGACAGGTCGACGTTAATTCTTTATCCTCGTACTCGAATGGCGATAAGTGAGCTCACTTGTCGCCATTTTATTTAAGACTGGATATTATCAGACCATGTCTTTTTTACTTCCGAGTAGTCGTCGACCAGGTATCGTAACCTAAGGGATGGTAGCTCATATTGATCAGTCCCTGATATTGCTCCCCCCATCTTCTGAAAAGCTTCTTCCATTGATGTTTTGTATTGCTGTACCCGCTTGCCTATTAGTGATTGTTGATTCATAATGTAATACTCCCTCATCTATTAATAATCTTGAAATCATATGACGAGCGAGTACGGAAAAGGTTACAGGATGATTTTCAGCCTTTAACTCTCGATAGAAACCAGTTCCAAAATCGCTTGGAAGAATGGCTTTCAAGAACAATTGATCCTGATCAGAGGAATTCGGTACTAGCAGCGAGTATCCGCGTTCTATTCTTTCTTATTGAAATTCAGAAACAATATCCGTTGCGACGCGGAGCATCGCAACGAGATTAACGAGATTCCAAAAATAATCAGAGTATGCCTGCTTGACCAGCAGTAATCCGTGTTCTAGTCAAACTATCTGCAGGCAGGGGCCTGATCCCTGCTGCCATATTGGTTTGTGAAATTCTCCAGCGTACCGGATAAACGTCCGGTTTCCTCTCCCCTTTCTCTGGCCGTCTCCAGCAGTGACCTCATATTATTGATAATGCTGCAGGCTTTCTCATAGTTTTCTATTTCCAGATATGCCTCGAAAAGCCAGCGATAAGAATGGTAATCCCTGTCCACCAGCGGGCGCTGGGTCGATTGCTGCCATTCCACCGAAGCCTTCCAGGCAGCAATGTTTGAATCAATAACCTTGTCCCACATCCTCAGTTGCTTGTAAATATGGCTGGGCATATGTATAGCATGAGGCGAGGAGTACGCTACGTCGGCATAGTCATTGGCAGGACGCAGCCCCATCCGGGCAAAAGTATCGTTATCATAGACATGTATGAGGTAGTGCATCGCACCCGGATGCTCGGTATTTTTCTGATACAGCTCCTCAAGCCGTGAAGCTATGGCAACTACCTTTTTGGGCTCGGGATTACTGTAATTATAGGATGGCAGGCTCATGTCTGCCAGTGCGGCCAGAACTTTCGCCTCATCGTCGTCCGGGTATTGCTCCGATATGTTATTCATAGCCCGGGCATAATTCCTGGGCCTTTCTCCCATACCTGTATTCTCTTCAAACAAGAGCTTCACCGCTTGGATATAGGCTTTTTCCCGATCGTTCATAGCTAGGGAAGACTGATTGTCGAGAGCATTAAGTATCTTTGCTCCCGATTCCTGATCATGCTGCTGCCAAATGGGATGGTCATGGGTCAATGCCTCGCCCCAATAAGCCATGGCAAAGTCCGGGTCCAGTTCCCGAGCTTTGCGAAAGTGGTCGCGCGCTTCGGGATACCAGAAGCTGTGCAGTGCCAGCATGCCGGTCAAAAATTCTTTTTGTGCCTCCCCCTGGGCCGAAGTAGGAAAGTCGATGGTCCCCAGGTTTAGCTCGGAGGTTGATTGGGCCTGAAGCATGACCGGGACTAAGAACAGTCCGATCGTCAAGTATTTGAAATATTTTTTAAAAATCATCAGGAATAGGTTTTTACCGGAGTTGACTCATGCAGTATTTAGAAATTGCACTGAATTAATAATGTGTAATGTAGGGTCTTATAATACTAGATAGCGAATTAAAAAGAATAGGAGAACCATACCCGTTCCAATAAGTGTGGCTTGATGAATACGCTTGTCATGGTAGAGATCATAAGCCCAAATTGGACCAACCATCAAAGTATTAATAATCTCATGACTCCAATTTCCAATTAAGATTCCCCAGCGGCTAGCTGCTGCATTGGCTATTACAATAGTAGCAAAAAGCATATACCTTTTATGAGCTGCTGGGCTGGTTCGATAGTAGTATCCGAGTCCCAGAAGAATGGCAAATCGCAAAATGTCAGAAACACTTGTAGCAAAAACTAAAGGAATGATTTTAGACCAGATAGGTACCTCTTTTGCTACTCCAGCCTCTATTTCCACGTAAATCATAAATAACCCGACAGCAACCAAAAGTAACCCCCAAAAGAAGCCGTATTTACCAACCTTCATATGTGTTTTGGTATTATCCCGAGCTACCCAAAACGTTTGAGTCACAAGAAATAACATCCACGTCATGAATACGGTTGCGTGGAGGTCAACCTTCCATGATATTCCAACAACTCCAAACTGTGTAGGTTCAAGTCCTAACAATAAATGCCCAAAATAGGTTGGCCAAAAACCTATTACAACAATTAAGGTCAGGTAAATAGCCATACCCCAAAAAAAGGTAAACGAAAATGTTGATTCCTGATTTTTAGTGAGGCTATCCAAATTTTCTATTGCACTTACTGATTCTCCCATCATACTCCCTTTTGTTATTTAAAATAGATTATTGATCAATTATTTGAACCAGGGAGGGAAAAATCAAATTAGGCAGGCTAAAGGCGGGTTTGGCTCTCGTAAATATACGATTCTTGATACCAAAACTATTTATTCGACTACAAAAGAGGTGTTTACTTTAGGACTTCTCTCATTTTGCAGAAAAGCTTCTAATTTATACGAGCCAGCTTCCAAGCTATCACTACCTTGCATGCCTTCTAATGAAATCGGATAGGTTTTACTCTCCTGTGGTGCCAGTTTTAATTCTGTAAGCACTGCAAGACATCCAATAACTGTGGTACTGTTAAATACGGTGTTTCCGTCTTGTTCAACCATAAAACCATATTGACAACTTGATGAAAAGCCATAAGTGACTTCTTCGTCCGAGACATTGGTAACTGTAAAGTCTGCTTTTATATCTTGAAGGGTTTTTATGTCACTTTGGAATTGCTACAAAAAAATGGACAGTGAGTTAAGCCAGATCATGCAGCCTGTTCTTGTTGTTGGATTAAATAATCTTGCATTTCCACCGGCGTGCGATAGTCCAGCGTAGAATGAAGGCGCTGGCG